>VOFG01005053.1_pt1:1200000-2357500 | contig 3464403 bp, 2808 predicted proteins | sample 5384171 | NCBI WGS metagenome assembly VOFG01 (sample SAMN12384726, study PRJNA508395) | human gut metagenome | isolation source: healthy gut F | host: Homo sapiens
ACAGAAAGTATTCAACATGCTCCACCAAAGAGTATTCAATATATCCAAGTAGAGAAATTTATAAACACATCATAAACTATAAAACAAAACAAAATGGGATTATTAACAGGTAAGACAGCCCTTGTAACAGGAGCTGCCCGCGGCATCGGAAAGGCTGTCGCAATGAAATTCGCCTCAGAGGGCGCAAACATCGCATTTACAGACCTCGTTCTTAACGATGACATGGCTGCCGGTTTGGAGGCAACACGTAAGGAAATCGAGGCTCTTGGTGTAACTTGTCGTGCTTATGCAGGCAATGCTGCCGATTTCGAGGAGACAGAGAAGACTGTTAAGCAGGTACAGGCAGACTTTGGTTCTATCGATATCTTGGTAAACAATGCTGGTATTACCAAGGATGGTTTGATGCTTCGTATGTCAGAGGCTCAGTGGGATGCAGTTCTGAATGTAAATTTGAAGTCTGCGTTCAACTTTATCCATGCTTGTTCACCTATCATGCTCCGTCAGCGCAGTGGCTCTATCATCAACATGGCTTCTGTAGTAGGTGTTCATGGTAATGCTGGTCAGTGTAACTATGCTGCTTCTAAGGCAGGTATGATTGCTTTGGCTAAGTCTATTGCCCAGGAGTTGGGTCCTAAGGGTGTACGTGCTAATGCTGTAGCTCCAGGTTTCATCGAGACAGCTATGACAGCTCAGTTGCCAGAGGATATCCGCAAGGACTGGATGAAGAAGATTCCTTTGCGTCGTGGTGGTCAGACTGAGGATATTGCAAATGTTTGTCTCTTCCTCGCTTCTGATATGTCCAGCTACGTTAGTGGTCAGGTTATCCAGATTGATGGTGGTATGAATATGTAATCTATCTGTATCAGAACGTGCAAGTAGTTTACGAAGATAATCATATAATTATTGTCTCAAAGAGAAGTGGTGAAATCGTGCAGGGCGATAAGACCGGCGACGAGCCTCTCTCTGAGACGGTAAAACAATATATCAAGGCGAAGTATCAGAAACCGGGAAATGTGTTCCTGGGTGTGGTACATCGCCTTGATCGTCCTGTATCAGGACTTGTTGTTTTTGCCAAGACTTCCAAGGCGCTCAGCAGATTGAACAATATGTTCAGAGACGGCGAGGTGCACAAGACCTATTGGGCCATAGTGAAGAATAAGCCCCGTTTGGAAGAGGCTGAGCTGGTGAATTGGATTGTGAGAAACGAGAAGCAGAACAAGAGCTACGCCTATGATCATGAGGTGAAAAACTCGAAGAAGGCGATTCTGCGTTACAAGATGATAGGTTCTTCCGACCATTACTCTTTGCTTGAGGTGAATCTGTTGACAGGACGTCATCACCAGATAAGATGCCAGTTGGCAAAGATGGGATGTCCTATCAAGGGAGATTTGAAGTATGGTGCTCCTCGCAGCAATCCCGACGGCAGCATTTCATTGTTGTCGCATAGGGTTGAGTTCGTTCATCCTGTATCTAAGGAGACGATTGTCGTAGAGGCTCCGTTGCCCGATGACAATCTATGGAAGGCGATAGCTCCATAACCGATAGAATCCATATCACTGATACCATAGGCGATGGTTAGTAAGAAATTGACTTCAGTTTTACAATATAAAACTTAGAATCCATGTCTACAAAGAAAAAATGCGGAATTTGGGCAGCAGTTATCGTATTTACCCCGATATTGCTGATAGCTTTGCTGACTTTGTTGCTTTATCTGCCACCTGTGCAGAACTGGGCAGTGAAGCGCGTGGCTGCCTATGCTTCCGAGTCTACAGGCATGGATATTACAGTAAAGCACGTGGAACTGGTCTTTCCACTGCGATTGGGTGTTGAGGGTGTGAAGGCGCTTCAGCCCATCGATTCGTTGAAAAACAGTAATGATGTAACTCTCAGAAATAAAAAAGATACAGTTGCTGATATAGAAAAAATGGTAGTTGACATTCAGTTGATGCCTTTATTCAAGCAGCAGGTAATGGTGGACGAGTTGGACTTCAGACGTATGAAGGTCAACACCACCAACTGGATACACGAGGCGCGTATCAAGGGTGATGTCGGGCAGATGGCATTGCGTGCTCATGGCATCGACCTGAGCAAGGAACTTGTCCATGTAGATGACGCCTTGTTGTCGGATGCCCGTCTGTCGGTAGAACTGAGTGATACCGTACCTCCCGATACTACGCCAAAGACCAACAAGTGGAAGGTGAATATCCAGAAGCTCAAGTTGAAAAACACAGCTTTGGCGCTTCACATGCCAGGAGATACTCTCAGGGTAAATGCCTATATGGGTGTTGCTACGGCTCATGGTACCTACCTCGATCTCTTCAAAGGACTTTATCAAGTGCGTGCCCTCGACTGGCGAAAGGGCAGGGTAACTTACGACAATTATCAGACAGAAATGCTGGCTGGTAAGAATATCTCTGTGCTTCGTCCGGCAGAAGGTCTGGACTTCAACCACATTGCCTTGTTGGATATGACCTTGAAGGCAGACTCATTCTATTTCTGTGACTCGAAGATAGATGTAAAGATTCGTCAGGCACAGTTCAGAGAACGCTGTGGTCTGAACGTACAGCAGATGTATGGCCGGTTTGTGATGGATTCATTGAAGTTGCAGTTGCCCGACCTCTGTCTGCGAACTCCTTCCTCCACTCTTCAGACCATGGTCGACATGGATATGAATGCCTTTGCCGACAGCGCTCCTGGCAAGTTGACTGCTATGATACGAGGCAGTATCGGCAGAGAAGACCTCATGCTTTTTGCCGGTGCATACATGCCTCAAAAGATGCGTCGGAACTGGCCTTATTATCCTATGGAGGTTGCCGGTACAGTAAAGGGAAACATGCAGCGTCTTAGCTATTCGGGTTTGAAACTCAATTTGCCTTCAGCCTTCCAGTTGTCCTCCGATGGTTGGTTGGCACATCTCAACGATATGTCTCAGATGAAGGCGAAAATACATTTAGATGCGCGTACCTATCATTTGGGATTTGTAACAGCGATGCTTGATCCGGCTCTAATGAAGGATGTGCGTATCCCTAATGGCATGATCCTGAAGGGAGATGTCGCAGTGGACGGCTCTAAGTATGCCACCAAGATGACCTTGTGGGAGGGTCGTGGACGAATGAATGTAGAAGCATCTGTTGTTACTCATACAAAGAAAGACGGAAGTCTCGACATGAACCACCTGGCCTATCGTGCCAAGGTGCAAGCCCATCAGATACAGGTGAGTCATTTCCTGCCTCATCAGGAACTTTACTCTTTTACAGGATCGATGGAAGCCCAGGGCGTGGGCACTGATTTCTTGTCCAACCATACTCGACTCAACGCCAAGGCAAAGGTGGCACAGCTGCATTATGGCAAGTATCATATCAACAACCTGTTGGCTGTTGCCCATGTAGCAAATGGTAAAGTACATGCAGATATCGACAGCAATAATCAGTTGCTCAAGGGATTGGTGAGCTTGGATGCGCTGACCAACAGCAAGAATTTGGAAGGAACAGTTGTAGCTGATGTCAGGAATGTGGACCTTTACCTCATGGGACTCACCAAGGTGCCTATGAGAGCAACTGCCTGTGGACAGGTAGACCTGAAGACCAACCTGAAGGAGGACCACTACCTGCAGGCTATGTTGGGCAGTATCGTCATCAAGACTCAGCAGAAAGAATATCGTCCCGTGGATATTGTTGCCGACGTGTTGACTCGTCGCGATACAACCCATGCCGTACTCAATTGTGGTGACTTCCATCTTCGTATGGACACCCATGGAGGTTATAAAAAGTTGCTGTCAAGACTTGATGAACTGCAAGGCGAGGTGATGAGTCAACTCAAGAACCGACGTATCGACCAGGTGGCTATCCGTCGCGAGTTCCCCTTGGGTCGCATCACTCTTACCACAGGAAAAGACAATTTCATCTCCCGTTTTATCGAGTACAACGGCTATCATTTCAAGACGGTGGACATGGATCTTCGTACCTCACCCATGTCAGGTCTGAACGGTCATCTAAATATCGACTCTTTGGTGGCACAAGGTGTACAGTTGGATACGGTTCGTGCCAACGTGATGACCCAGGGCGACACCATCCGGTATACGGCGAGGATTGTGAACAACAAAAAGAATCCGCAATACGTATTCCAGGCATTGGTGGATGGCGAGTTGGCAGAGCGAGGCTCCGATATCGCTGCCCGCATCTATGATGCCAACGGCAAGTTGGGCGTGCGTGTAGGTTTGGCGGCAATGATGCAGGAAAACGGCATCAAGGTGAGTCTTACCGATACTCATCCTATACTGGGATATAAGAAATTTACAGCCAACGATGACAACTATCTGATGCTGGGACGCGATATGCGTATCTCTGCCAAGCTTCAGCTGGAGTCCAGCAAGGGAATGGGTGTGCGTATCTACTCTAACGACAACAATGAGGATGCCCTGCAGGATATCACTATCGGCATGACCCGTTTTGATTTGGACAAGGTACTGAGTGTCATACCTTATATGCCTGATGTCTCAGGTATCATGAATGGCGATTTCCATATCGTGCAGACCAAGGAGGCCTTGTCTGTATCGTCCAATCTATCGGTCGACAACTTGGTTTACGAGAATTGCCCGATGGGTAATGTCGGCTCCGAGTTCGTGTATATGCCTATGAGCGATGGCACTCATGCCGTCGACGGAATACTGAAATACAACGATGAGGACGTAGCCACCATCAAAGGTACTTACCAGTCGGAGGGCGAGGGCTATCTCGACGCTACTGTCGGCATGGACAAACTGCCGCTCCACTTCATCAATGGATTTGTGCCCGACCAGCTTGTTGGTCTGGAAGGTTGTGGTGAGGGAAGTCTTACCATCAAGGGCTCGTTGAGCAAGCCACAGGTAGACGGCGAGATATACATGGACTCTGTTTATTTAGTGAGTGTGCCTTACGGACTGAGGATGCGTTTCGACAACGACCCAGTGAGGATAGCCGGCAGTAAGTTGCTCTTCGAGAACTTCATGATGTATGCCAACAATGAGAGTCCGCTCAACATACAGGGCTATCTGGATTTCTCCAATCTCGATAAGATGATGCTTGATGTCAGGATGCGTGCCCAGAACTTCCTCCTGGTAGATGCTAAGGAGAATGCCCGTTCCGAGGCTTTCGGTAAGGCGTATGTCAACTTTTTGGGAAGTATGCGTGGCGCCTTGTCTAATCTGAAGATGCGAGGTAAGCTCGACGTGCTGGGTAATACCGACATGACTTATATCCTGCGAGAGTCGGAACTCACCACTGATACTCAGCTTGAGGAGTTGGTGAAGTTTTCCGATTTCAAAGACAGTAAGCAAGAGACGGTGGTGCGTCCAAAACTCGAAGGCTTCGATATGCTCTTGGGTATGTCGATAGATGAGTCTGCCCGTATTCTTTGTGCGCTGAATGCCGACAAGTCCAATTATATTGACCTTGTGGGTGGAGGCGACTTGCGTATGACTTACAATCCTGCCGACAATCTGCGTCTGTCGGGTAAGTACACATTGAGTAATGGCGAGATGAAATACTCCTTGCCTATCATTCCACTGAAGACCTTTACCATTCAGGACGGAAGTTATATCGAGTTTACGGGCGATCCTTTCAATCCTACGCTCAACATCACGGCTACCGAGAAGATCAAGTCGACCGTGAATGAAGGGCAGGGTACAGGCCGATCGGTAGATTTCGAGTGTGGGGTGAAACTGTCGCAGACACTGAATAAACCTGGTATACAGTTTATCATCTCAGCACCTTCCGACATGAACGTCCAGGATGAGTTGAACACGATGAGTGTGGACGAACGCGGCAAGGTGGCTATCACCATGCTGGCTTCGGGCATGTATCTTGCCAACGGCAATACCAATTCGTTCTCGATGAACAGTGCCCTCAGCTCGTTCCTCAATTCCGAAATCAACAACATTGCAGGAACCGCCATGCGCTCCATGGGACTTGATATAGGCATGACTGTCGACAACTCTCTCAATGCTGCCGGTGCATTGCATACTGACTACAATTTCAAGTTTGCCAAGCGATTCTTCAACAATCGTCTGAGCTTCAGTGTGGGCGGTCAGGTTTCTTCGGGAGCCGAGATGGAGAATGCTGTCAACAACGATACCTTCTTTAATAATGTGGAGATACAATATCGACTCAACGATGGAGCCAGTCAGTATATCCGAGGTTTCTACAACAACAACATCTACGACTGGTTAGAGGGTCAGATCGGCGAGTATGGTGTAGGTTTCATGTGGCGTAGAAAATTGCTGCGCTTCAGTGATATCTTCCGCTTTAAGACCGAGAAACAGGCTTTGCCACGTGCTGCAGCCGACACCCTGAAGGCTGTGCCTGCAGCTGTTCAACAAAAATGAAAAAGCAAATGATGATAAACAGAAAGTGCATTCCCTATAATCATTCCCGCGGCTTCCGCCTGTTGGCTATGGTATTTGTTGCCATAGTGGTGGTTGCCGCAGGTACATCTTGTTCTTCCACGAGTGCTCTCAAGGAAGGCGAGCAGCTCTTCACGGGTCTGAAGAAAATAGAATATACCGATTATGAGCCAGGCGGTTATGCCGATTCTACGATTCTCGAAATGGAGTCGGTACTGGCTTCTGCCCCTAATGGAGCCCTCTTCGGCAGCAGTTATTATCGCACGCCTTTCCCTGTTCGCCTGTGGGTTTGGAATGCTTTCTCGCAGTCGGATGGCGCCATAGCCAAGTGGATTACCAAGGCATTCGGCTCACGTCCTAAATTGATGGGCAATGTGAATCCCCGATTGCGTGCACAGGTAGCAGAGAACCAGCTTGCCAAGTATGGCTATTTTCATGGCAAGGTAAACTACGAGATTCTGACCCAGAAAAATCCCAAGAAGGCCAAGTTGGCTTATCATGTGTCTTTGGGTCCGTTGATGACCATTGATACGTTGCAGTATGTCAATTTCCCATCAGTAGTCTCTGCTTTGATCGATTCCACCCGTCAGGAGGCTTTGGTACATACGGGCAGCCCATTCAATGTACCTCGCCTGGAAGGTGAGCGTCAGCGCCTTACCCGTCTGTTTCGCAACAATGGCTATTATTTTTATCAGAATGGCTATGCCTCCTATCTTGCTGATACCTTAGATGTGCCAGGCAAGGCAAGCATGAAGATGATCATGGCCGACAGTCTTGACTCGCAGGTCACCCGCCAGTGGTATCTCGGCAATATCAATATCAACTTCCGCAAGCAGTTTACAGAAGAGCTTACCGATTCTTTCTGTCGCCGTTACCTCAATATCCGTTATCATGGCAAGAAGATGCCTATCCGTGCGGGTGTGGTGTTGCGCGACTTGAACTTGCGTCCCCGACAGCTATACAGGGTAGAGAACGAGGAGAAGGCGCGCCAGCATTTGCAGTCGATGGGAGTCTTCAACTATACCAGCCTTCAGTTTACTCCTCGTGACACCACAGCTCAGTGCGACACCTTGGATGCCACACTCGACCTGATTTTCGACAAGCCTTATGATTTCTATATAGAGACCAATGTCAAGGGCAAAACCACAGGCCGTGTAGGTCCCGAGTTGGTTGTAGGTTTTACCAAGCGCAATGCCTTCCGTGGAGGCGAGAAGCTCGATATCAATCTGCATGGCTCTTATGAGTGGCAGACAGGCGAGAAGGGCAACGGAGCCAGCTCCAACCATATCAATTCCTATGAGTATGGTTCGGATGTGTCACTCTCGTTCCCAAGCATCGTCACCCCGTTCAATCTATTTACGACCATGGCACAGCGTGAGCGCCGTTTCCGCAAAGGTCATATCCCGCGTTCATTCTATGGTGTTCCTTCCACCACAGTGAAGACCTCGATGAATGTGCTCAACAGGGCAGGTTATTTCCGTCGCCATGTGGTGTCGGGTGAACTTACCTACGACTGGGCTACTTCAGCCAAGCATCGCCATTCGTTCAGTCCTTTAGTGTTGTCGTATGAGTTTATGAACAGCCGTACCGCAGCCTTCGATGAGGCCATTTCTGAGAGTCCTTATCTGCAGATAGCCATGCGCGACCAGTTTGTACCCAAGATGAGCTACACCTATACTTATACCAGTCCGGCGAAATACCGTCATCCCATCATCTGGTCGACGACTGTCAGCGAGGCAGGCAACATCCTGTCGTTGGGTTATCTCTGTACAGGCAAGAAGTGGAACGACGAGGACAAGGAGATGTTCCGCAATCCTTATTCCCAGTTCCTGAAGTTGGAGACCGACTTTGTGAAGTACTGGCGCATCGCTGAGCATTCCACCTTGGTGGGTCACCTCAATGCGGGTGTGGTATGGAGTTATGGCAACAGCGAGAAGGCGCCTTATTACGAGCAGTTCTACATTGGCGGTGCCAACAGTGTGCGTGCTTTCAATGTGCGAAGCATTGGTCCCGGCCAGTATCTGCCTACAGGCAGCAAGTATTCCTATATCGACCAGACAGGCGACATTAAGTTTCTTGCCAACATTGAGTATCGTCCTCGCATCTGGGGCGACCTGTATGGAGCCTTGTTCCTTGATGCCGGCAACGTGTGGACACTTCGTAGCGAGGAGCATAGTCCGCAGGGACAGTTCAAGTTCCGAAAGTTCTTCAAGCAGATGGCTGTGGGCACGGGTGTGGGTGTACGCTATGATATGGGTATGTTCGTCATCCGTGTAGACTGGGGTGTGGGGCTTCATGTGCCTTACGAAACCAGCAAGAAGGGCTTCTACAATATCGATTCCTTCAAAAACTCGCATAGCCTCCATCTGACTGTGGGTTATCCTTTCTGATTTTTGCCGGTAGTCGCATAGATGTAGACGAATGAAATATAAATCGCCAAAAAAAGTGATAAAAATTGTGCAGCAGTCATTTTTTTTATTACTTTTGCATACTGTTATATAATATCAACTATTAAACAAATAAAATATGAAACCTACATTATTGCTTTTGGCGGCTGGTATGGGTAGCCGCTATGGTGGTTTGAAACAGCTCGATGGTCTGGGTCCTAACGGCGAGACCATTATGGACTACAGTATTTACGATGCCATTCAGGCAGGATTTGGCAAGATTGTCTTTGTCATCCGTAAGGATTTTGAAGATCAGTTCCGTGAGAAGATACTTGCCAAGTATGAGGGACATATCCCAGCAGAACTCTGCTTCCAGTCACTCGACGCTCTTCCTGAAGGATTCTCAGTTCCCGAGGGTCGTGAGAAGCCATGGGGTACCAACCATGCTGTATTGATGGCAAAGGACATTATCAAGGAGCCTTTCTGTGTCATCAACTGTGATGACTTCTACAATCGTGACTGTTTCAAGGTCATAGGCAAGTTCCTTTCCGAACTTCCAGAGGGCAGCAAGAACAACTATGCCATGGTAGGTTTCCGTGTAGGCAACACCTTGAGCGAGAATGGTACTGTGGCTCGTGGCATCTGCTCAAAGGACGATGCTGAAAATCTGACCACAGTCGTGGAGCGTACAGAGATTATGCGCGTAGACGGCAAGGTGTCTTACAAGGATGAGGAAGGCAAGTGGGTAGCTGTTGAGGACAACACTCCTGTATCTATGAACGTATGGGGCTTCACTCCCGACTATTTTGAGTACAGCGAGGCTTACTTCAAGGAGTTCCTCAGCGATCCTAAGAATATGGAGAACCTGAAAGCTGAGTTCTTCATTCCATTGATGGTCAACAAGCTGATCAACGACGGCACAGCTACCGTCAAGGTACTCGACACCACAAGTAAGTGGTTTGGTGTCACTTATGCTGCCGACCGTCCATCAGTAGTAGCAAGAATTCAGAGTCTGATAGACGAAGGCGTTTATCCAAGCAAACTCTTCTAAATGAACGTAAATATATTGAGTTCACAAGAAGCCGCTACCCTCCAGGAGATGATAGCGGCTTCTCAGCATATTGTGATATGTTGTCATAAGTCGCCCGACGGAGATGCCATCGGCTCTTCTTTGGGATGGCGTGGCTTTTTGCTCTCGCAGGGCAAGCAGGCACAGGTATGTATGCCCGACATGATGCCCGACTATCTGCAGTGGCTGCCCGACAGTCAGACCATTCTGCGTTACGACAAGCATCCTGCCGAGGTGCAGCGTGCTTTCGATGAGGCCGATTTGGTGTTCTGTCTCGACTTCAATGGCGCTGGTCGTCTCGACGAGATGCAGGATGTGCTTACCGGCTGTCGTGCCCGTAAGGTGATGATCGACCATCATCTGGCACCCTGTATAGATGTCGATCTTCAGATTTCTCAGCCCCACATGAGCAGTGCCAGCGAGCTGGTGTTCCGCATCGTGTGGCAGTTGGGAGGCTTCGGGCAGATGGACCGCAAGTGGGCTGCCTGTGTATATTGTGGCATGATGACCGATACGGGCGGTTTTACCTACAATTCCACCGACCCTACCATCTATTTTATTATCAGCCAGCTGCTTACCAAGGGCATCGATAAAGACAAGATCTATCGCAATGTATTCAATAACAGCAGCCTTTCTGCCATCCGTTTTCGCGGTTATCTGATGAGCGAGAAGCTCCGTGTGGTGGAGGGCTTGCATGCATCTTATTATTGTGTCACCCGTCAGGATATGAAGCGATTCCATTTCATCAAGGGCGACCTCGAAGGTTTGGTCAACGAACCACTGCGTATCAAGGGACATAAGTTTTCAATCTCCTTGCGCGAAGATACCGAGCGCGACAATCTGATATTGGTGAGTCTTCGTTCGGTCGACGACTTCCCGTGCAACAAGGTTTCCGAGCAGTTTTTCAATGGCGGAGGCCATCTCAATGCCTCGGGAGGCAAGTTGTTCTGCAGCATGGCAGAGGCAGAGGTGGTAGCTCAAAAAGCCATCAAGGCGTTCGAGGCATTGCTGAAATAAGAAAGATAAGTGATAAATAATAATAAAATAGGACTGCCAACATTGGCAGTCCTGTTTTTTTTTTGTACCTTTGCGCCATATTTGTATAAAAATTACGAACTTAAAGAATGAAGAAACTATTATTAGCAATGATAGCAGTAGCGGCTTTGATCTCATTTGCCGCTTGTGACCATAATGAGACATATGCAGACCAGCGCGACAGAGAGCTGGACTCTATCAATGCATTCCTGCGCAATGAGAATATCAAAGTCATCAAAGAGGCCGAGTTTGAAAAACGTTTCGAAGCCCGTAAGGCTGGTGACAAGACGGTCAAGTTGACTGATACCGATCCCAACAACAACGAGTATGTGCTCTTCGAGAGCAATGGTATCTATATGCAGGTCATCAACGATGGTTGTGGCGACTATATCGCCAAGGGTAAAACCAAGAATGTGTTGTGCCGATTCACGGAGTATTGTCTTGCCAAACGTGCCAAGATATGCGACGATGCCATCACACTGACCAATGAGGTGCCTGCTTATGCGGCAATGACCGACGAGATAAGCGTTACCAATACGTCAGGAACGTTTGAAGGCTCTTTTGTCGACATCAAAAAAAGTCTCTTGGCAAATACCTACAATTCCTCTTATTATGGTACCGTGAGTGCCACGGTTCCATCAGGCTGGTTGATTCCTTTCACTTGGATCAAGGTGGGGCGTCTCATTACTGCCGACGATGAACTGGCGCATGTGCGCCTGTTGGTACCTCATACTTATGGCACTACCTCTGCTTCAGCGAGTGTGTATGCCTGTCTGTATGACATTCGCTTCCAGGCTGCCCGTTAAGGGAGTGGTTTCTTTTCCTCTGAACATTCATCAAGCATTAACGTCTTAATAAGAATATTATGACTCTAATCAAATCTATTTCTGGTATCCGCGGAACTATAGGCGGACCAGCGGGCGATACTCTTAATCCGCTCGACATCGTCAAGTTTACTTCAGCTTACGCTACCTTTATTCGTCGTAGCGGACAGTCTTCAAGCAATACTATCGTAGTGGGCCGCGATGCCCGCATCTCTGGCGAGATGGTCAAGAATGTAGTATGTGGCACCTTGATGGGCATGGGTTATGATGTGCTCAACATAGGTCTGGCTACTACTCCTACCACCGAGCTCGCTGTCACCATGAGTGGGGCAGCAGGTGGTATTATCATCACAGCCTCTCACAATCCTCGTCAGTGGAACGCCCTCAAGCTTCTCAATGAGAAGGGAGAGTTCCTGACAGCCGCCAACGGCAATGAGGTGCTTGCCATCGCCGAGAAGGAAGACTTCGAGTATGCCGATGTCGATCATTTAGGCAAATATACTGAGGACAATAGCTTCAACAAGCGCCATATCGATTCTGTGCTTGCTTTGAAACTCGTCGATGTGGAGGCTATCCGTAAGGTACATTTCAAGGTTTGTGTCGACTCCATCAACTCAGTGGGTGGTGTCATCCTTCCAGATTTGCTCGATGCGTTAGGAGTGGAGTATACCTTCCTGAACGGTGAGCCTACTGGCGACTTCGCTCACAATCCTGAGCCATTGGAGAAGAACCTCGGTGGCATCATGGACGAGTTGAAGAAGGGTGGCTACAACATGGGTATCGTTGTTGACCCTGATGTTGACCGCTTGGCTTTCATCTGCGAGGACGGCAAGATGTTTGGCGAGGAATATACCTTGGTGAGCGTGGCCGATTATGTGCTGAGCCATACTCCTGGCAATACTGTCAGCAACCTGTCTTCTACCCGTGCTCTCCGTGATGTGACCGAGAAGCATGGCGGCAAATATACAGCTGCTGCAGTAGGCGAGGTGAATGTCACCACCAAGATGAAGGACGTTCATGCCGTGATAGGTGGCGAGGGTAATGGCGGTGTCATCTATCCAGAGAGCCACTATGGCCGTGATGCCCTCGTAGGTATTGCCCTTTTCCTGAGCAGTCTGGCACATAGGGGTTGCAAGGTGAGCGAGCTTCGTGCCACTTTCCCCAACTACTTCATCGCCAAGAATCGTATCGACCTGACACCTTCTACCGATGTAGATGCTATCCTCGTGAAGGTAAAGGAGATGTATGGCAAGGAGAAGGATGTGACCGTAACAGATATCGATGGTGTGAAACTCGACTTCCCTGACAAGTGGGTTCACCTTCGCAAGAGTAATACCGAGCCCATCATCCGCGTATATAGCGAGGCTTCCACCATGGAGCAGGCCGACGAACTCGGCAAGAAACTCATGCAGGTGGTTTATGATATGCAGTAGATGCTACGAAAAATTGCAGGAATATGGGTGAAATGTTCTTGCAGAATATAAGTAATAAGACCGCCCAACAGCTGATGTGCACTTGCACAATAGCTGTTGGGCGGTTGTCTTTCTGGTGTTGTGCGGTTGCACAACACGAGTAGTGAAGTTTTCTTTTTACTCTTCGGCGAGTTCTTTCATCGTGTCGTTGAGAGTATTGAAGAGTACATTGATGTTTCCTTCTTCCTCCTTGCACGCCTCTTTGAAGAGCGCCACAGGGTCTTCGCTGCTGCTTTTCAGCGGTGTCTCGTTGAGCAGTATGTTCACGTTGTTGAGCAGCATGCCGTGGATAGTTGGCATGTGCAACTGTGGCAGTTTGCCCTCCTTGCTTCCACATTTCAGTCCGGCGGCATAAGCCTTTACGATAATCCTTACCAGCAGGTGCACAGCCATGGGCTCGTCGGCCAGACTGATGAGGATGCCGTGGGTATAGTCGCGTACATGCTCCTCAAGGGTAGTGAACTTGCCCTGCAGAAGCCAGGTGAAGTTGCGCTTGTATTCAGCCTCCATCGCCTTGTACAGCTGTGGACTCTTGCAGGCAATGCGCAGGTAGTCGAGCATGGTAGGCTCGAAGGTTGGGTCGGCTTTCTTCATACTGTCGAAGTTCTTGTGCATGCGCTCGTTGGCTTCCTCGGCAGTCTTGTAGTTCAGACGTACCAAGGTAGAGAACATGATGTCGAAGTAATATTGGTTTACCTCGCCATAGTGTTCCAGCATCATCTGCTTGATTTCCTTTGGATCGTTCTTCTTCTCGAAGTCGTTGCCCTCTATGACAGCATCGATGATGCCACGTGCGTAAGCCTCGAAGAAACCTCTTACGAAACTTGCCACAGCCTGATAGCTGTTTATTCTTTTCTTCATTTATTTGAATATCTTGAATTCGTAGCCCTGTTCCTGAAGCCATTCTATAGCCTTCGGAAGGGCAGTCTTCAATTTGTCTATGCTCTTCAGCGAGTCGTGGAATGTAATGATACTTCCGTTGCGGGCGTATCGTTTCACATTGTCTACCACGTCCTCTGCCGTCAGCCACTTGGAGTAGTCGCGTGTTACCACATCCCACATGATTACCTCGTAGGTGCGGTGCAGCCACCAGTACTCGCTGGGTCTCATCCATCCGTGTGGCGGACGGAATAAGTGGGCGTGGATGATTTCGTTGGCCTTGTTGGTGTTGAGCACATAGGAGATCACACGATGCTTGAAGGCTCCAATGTGGTTGAATGTATGGTTGCCTATCTGATGGCCCTCTGCCACAATCTGGTTGTAGAGGTCATGATTGCGCAACACGTTTTCTCCCACCATGAAGAATGTCGCCTTGATGTTGTATTTCCTCAGCGTCTCAAGGATAAAAGGTGTAGATTCGGGTATGGGTCCGTCGTCGAACGTCAGGTAAACAGAGTGCTCCTTCGGATCCATCCTCCAAATTGCCTTCGGATACAGCCATCTCAGCCATTTGGCTGGTTGCTCGATAAACATAGACGAGTTCTTTTTAAATGTTTAATATTCAGAAGCTAAAGGAGTTAAGGAGTTATCGCTCCCTTCGGTCGCTGAGGAGTTAAGACAATAGTATTGAGGGAATGTTCTATGTCTAATGTAAATGTTAAGTCCTCAAAAGCATTTGTCTTAACTCCTTAACTTCTTAACTCCTTATTTTTTAGTACCCTTCAGGCATACGTCCTCCACGTCCGTGATAGAGTGTGTAGAGGGCGTTGAGCTGCTTGGCATACTGTGCTTCCAGTTTAGGACTTACCATGCCAGCCACCTCTGCTGCGCTCTGCATGATCATGATCTGGCGTATGCAGTCGCTCTGTGCCTGTGCGAATCGGTCGGCGTTGAGCGAGAGGTAGTAGTTGAGATACTGTGTGGCGTTGGTCCATACCTTCTTGAGGTATTCCTCACCCTTGGCCTTCTGACCGGTGAGGAGCCATCCTCGTGCCATGTCGAGACCGCCGCTCATATAGTCGACAGGAACATTATAATAAGGTATCTCCACGTCGGCTTTCTTCAGAATGTCGATGGCTTTCTTGTCCTTGTGCTCAGCGATGAGCGCCAGGGCTGTCTGAGCCAGCAGGCGACGGTGAGTGTAGCACATACGCATAGTGGTTTCGTCCACATACAGGCCTTTCTGCTTCAGGTTGCCAAACTTGAAGCGGGTCATGATGTTGTGGTATGCCTTCTCCGTATCAAAGTTCTTGGCACCAGGCTTGTTGGTGGTGAAAGGAGTGATACGGTTGACGAGTCCCTCCTGTACGAAGTTGTCACCCAAGTTCATATAGTTCTCCTCACCTACGGTGAGTGCCACATAGAGCGGACGCTTCCAGTTGCATTGTGCCAGCATCTCGAGCATCATGAGGTCGTTCTTGTAGAGCGCGTTTTTTCCTGCCAATGAGATAACCATCTTGTCTGGTATGCTGTCGGCTGCCATCATCATACCGCTCTGCTTTACTGCCTCCTTGTCGATAGTGAGGTAGAGGGTGTCGGTAGGAATTATGTGCAGGTCGGGGTTCTTGCTGCGAACCCAGTATTTCAGCACATTCTTCAACTCGAATGGATTCTCGCCCAACTGCTTCTTGGCTGTCTCGGGATCCTGCTTGTAGAAGTCGAGAATCTGCTGCTTGGCCTCTGGCTCTATGGTCACATACTCATTGGTTCCTGAACAGAAGTCGAGTCGTGGCCAGGTGATAGGAACGGAAGGTGAATTGTATGCAGGACGTTTCATCTGGTCGATATACCAGTCGGTCTGCAGATAGCTCAGGTTGCAAACTCGTGCGTCTGTGCCTACACCTTCCACTTCCTGGTTGTACCACAATGGGAAGGTATCGTTGTCACCGTTGGTAAAGATGATAGGATTGCCCTTCTCCTGGAGCGACATCAGATAGTTCTGACCAAAGTCGCGGCAGGTGTATCGGTTGCTGCGGTCGTGGTCATCCCATGTCTGCGAAGCCATTTGTATAGGTACAAGGAGTGTGATGACTGCCACGATGGCTGCTACGGCAGTACCGCTCAATTTGGCATGATCTTTCAGCAGGTCGAGGATAGCCAGTACGCCCAGGCCACACCAGATGGCAAAGGCATAGAACGAGCCGGCATAGGCGTAGTCGCGCTCACGAGGCTGCATAGGCACCTGGTTCAGATAAATCACGATGGCAAGACCTGTCATGAAGAAGAGGAAGAACACCACCCAGAACTGCTGGATACCTATAGGCAGCAACTCCTCTGTCTCCTTTCCGTTCTTCACCACCTTGCGCTTGCGGGTGTACCATGCCTGCCAGAAGAGACCGATGAGACCCAATATCAGAGGCATGCAGTAGAACACGTTGTGTCCCTTATTCTCCTTCAGGTCATCAGGCAACTTGCTCTGGTCGCCCAACATGGCGTTGTCGATAAACGGAATGCCCGTAATCCAGTTGCCATGCTCAGGCTCGCCGTTGCCCTGGATGTCGTTCTGTCGTCCGGCAAAGTTCCACATGAAGTAGCGCCAGTACATGAAGTTGCACTGGTAGGAGAGGAAGAAGCGTATGTTGTCCCACTGTGATGGAACCTTTACTGTCATGTTCTTACCGCAACGGTCGAAAGGAACTTCTGTTCCGTTGACGCCACCCATCCAGTCTTCGTATGCCTGTGCGTGAGCGGCATCATACATACGTGGGAAGAACATATTCTGCGCATACTTATATTTATTCTTGTGGCTCACTACGAAGTATGAGTCCTTCTCGTCCTTGCTGGCTTTCTCCTTGCGCTGGTATACGGGAGCACCCTCGGTCATCACCGGTTTGCACATGTCGCCATCTACCTCGAGTGCCACCTGTGAGGTATAGGCCTGTCCGTAGAACAGAGGACGGTCGCCATACTGGTCACGGCTCAGATAGCTGCCAAGGGTGAAGATATCCTCTGGCGAGTTCTGGTCCATAGGAGGGTTGGCAGCCGAGCGGATCACGATGAGGGCATAGCTTGAGTAACCGATCATCAGCATCAGCATGCACAGCAGGGCTGTGTTCTTCACGCGGGCTGAGATGAGAGGCAGGAGCTGCACTTTGGTCTTGGTGAGTCCGGTAGTCTCGTCGTTCTTAACCACAACTTCCTTCTTGCGCTTGTAACCCAGTACAAACCACAGTACGATGAGCACCGCGATACCTGTGATGGCAGCGCTCCATCCATATCCGTAGAAGGGGATTCCGAGCATGCCGAAGCCCAAGACGAAGGCAAGGTTCTGTCGCTTCTCGTTCTTGTCAGTGGCATTGTAGGTCTCGTAGATACCCCAGATGACCGAAACCACCAAGCAGATGATATATACGATCTCACCCGTATTGAATGGGCAGCCTAAGGTGTTGACGAAGAACAGCTCAAACCATCCGCCCACGGTGATGATACCAGGCACCACTCCATAGAGCACGGCAACGACTACCAGGAAAGAAACGAACAGCGCCAGGAGCGAGCCCTTGAGGTTGGCATGTGGCACCTTCTTGTAGTAATATACCAATACGATGGCAGGGATGCAGAGCAGGTTGAGCAGGTGAACACCGATGCTGAGGCCTGTCATATAGGCGATGAGTACCAGCCATCGGTCGCTGTGAGGCTCGTCGGCATGGTCTTCCCATTTCAGGATAAGCCAGAAAACCACGGCAGTAAAGGCAGATGAGAAAGCATATACCTCACCCTCTACAGCCGAGAACCAGAAGGTATCGCTGAAGGTATAGATGAGTGCTCCCACCATACCCGATGCCTCGATGCCTACCATCTTGGCGGTGGTCATCTCTTTCCAGTCGCCGATGATGAGCTTGCGTGCCAAGTGGGTGATGGTCCAGAAGAGGAACATGATGCAGACGGCACTCAGCAGAGCGCTCATCGTGTTCACCATCTTGGCGACTTGTGTGGTATCGCTGGCAAAATGAGTAAAGAAATTACCTAAGAGCATGAAGAAAGGTGCCCCAGGAGGGTGACCGATTTCCTGCTTGTAGGCAGTTGTGATAAACTCAGGACAGTCCCAGAAACTGGCTGTCGGCTCAATTGTGGAGCAATACACGAAGGCCGCAATAAGGAAAGCGACCCATCCGAAGATATTGTCCACCAATTTGTACTGTTTCATTATTGTTTTAAAACTTAAATGTATGATTTTACTTTCTTTACGATGCCTCAGGGCATAATTCGCTGCAAAGATACTAAAAAGAGAAGAAAAGAGCGAAGTTTGCTGTTTTTTTTAGATAATATTATATTTCTCAGAAAGCCCCTTCCATAAAGCGATTGTGGAATAGGTTCTGTTCTTCATCGTCAGTCTTGCCAAAACCATCCTCATCACGATAATACATACCATCAGGATTAACCTCCCATCTCATTTTGGCTATGCCATCCTCATAATCATAGATATTTTGCAACAAAAATTAAAGGATTTGGGTTAAATAGGCCTTTATCTTAATATTTAAGCCGTAGCGAAATCATAAACTCACGACCACGCAGCGGTACGCGGTAGTATTGAAAATTGGCTCTTTGATAAAGCGAAACTTCGTAGTCTTTGCGGTTAAACAGATTGTTGAAATTTGCGCTTGCAGACCAGCGAGAATTGAAATCGTAGCGCATACCGGCATTCAAAAAACTGTTAATAGAGTAATGGTTACGGACTATTTCGAAGACCGATTGCGAAAAGTCGGCATACAGCCGGAGTTTACTGATAGGATAGAAATCCATTGTTAAGGAATAATAGGCATTTTTCAGCAGATTGTCAGTTACAGAGAAGACGTCAGGCTTTTTCCAACTGATATTTCCGGCCATGGTGAGTTTGGGTTGGAACCATGTCAGTCCGCTCCATTGCGCCGTGACTGAAGCATGCAAGGCATGATAGCGCAAATAATCTTCCACCTCGTTTTGAGACACAAACTCCTTATTATATGAATAATTGGTTTGTCCGCTCAAATTGATGTGGGCATCGCGAAAGTTCTTACGACATGACAGTGCCATGCTCCAGGTAGTTTTCGTGCGGTCGTTCCACACTGGAACAAAGAGCGTATAATCGGGCATATAAAGACTTTTAAGATAATGGTCGGAAGTACTGCGCGTCCAGCCGACATAAACATTCCACGAAAAGAGTGTGATGGCGTTCAGATACGACAGACGTAGATTCGCCAACGCGACACGCTGCACCGAAAGGCTGTCGATGCCTGTCGTAAATGTACGGTAGTTGTTCATCATCGTTCCATTGAACCAAGGATCGGCGTTTGAGGCATTTTGGTTATAGGCTACCGATGTTTCCATTCGCAATAGATAACTAATTTGTTGAGAGAAATCGAGCGAAGGAGAGAAAAGAACTTTTTGTTCTTTTTCTTTCCGCCAGCCACAACGGGAAATGGTATATTCCACAGGAAGAAGTAGTTCGACGTTTCCACCGCTCCACTGAATTTGATACGATGGTTCGAGTGTGTGCAGCCAATAGGACGAAGTAGCCGTCTGTTGGGGGTCGTGTAGTCGGTTGTGCTTGTATTCTATAATGTAACCCAACGTCAAGGGATTGCCCGCTATATCGAAAGCCGTGGAAAGCCGGTGGCGTATAAACCAATGGTTCAGATAATAGCTCTGCCGTTTGTATTCGTTATCTGCTGTCCAATAATCAGAAAGTCGCTCGCGCGTCTGATAGGTACGCACAATGGAAGCCAAACTATAGATACGACTTGGGGTGGTCAGGTTGACATTGGCGACATTCTGAATAAAATAAGGTTTGCGATGTATGTCCTCTCCCAAAGAGCCTAAATTGGTTACATTTTGATTATAGGAGCTGACATCCTGCCATTGTCCCGAAAGGACGTTCTCCACGTACACCTTCTTGCCATTCAATTCGTAACGCACCTGTCCTTTTACTACATCTTCACAGCTCTTTTGCCGATTGTTTTCGTAAATACTAATTGTGTCGCCCGCATAATACTCGCATCGGGTGCTATCCTCACGGTTTTCTCCTTCGTGGTTGTAGAGCAGATTGAAACGTAAAGTGGAATAAGGAGTGAAAGCGTGCATATAATTCAGTCCGGCAAAATAGGAACGGTTGTTCAAGTAATAAATAGGTGAAATGGGTGGACGGCGGGTTGTAGTAGAATAGAGGAAAGGAGCAGGCAATTGCTCTTGTGCATAAATGCCCGTAAAGTTCGACATGCCATTTTGCAAGCTGCGCAATGAGGCACCTCTGTTGTTTAAGGCTCCGGTAAATAATACTTGATTTTTCTTTGCCACTTGAATCCCTGTCAGACTACCGTCCCATATAGCAGGCGTTCCTCCGGCTCCCACTTCTGCGTCACCAAAAGGGCGCATTTTATAGTTCTTTTTTAACCTTATATTGAGTGTCGCATGATTACTATGAATTTTTCCTTCCAAGGCACGGATGGGCTGATTATTTTCCATAACCTGAATCGTGGATACGGCCTCAGCTGGCATATTCTGAGTGGCTTGGTTGTATTGATCACCCATAAGGTCTAATCCCTCAATGTTCAGTTTATTGATGCTGCTACCCTGATACAGAATTTGTCCTGAAGTCGTCACATCAATACCCGGCATGCGTTTGAGCACATCCTCAATGCTATAGTCCTCTTTCTGACGAAAAGACTCTACATAATAGTCAAGCGTATCTTTTTTGCGAGTTATAGGGACCTCTTTCACTACAACTTCATCAAGCTCATAAGGTTTTTTTTCTAACTGAACGGTATATTGATATTTATCCTTTTGAACTGAAATGATTTGTGTGGCATAGCCCATTTTCGAGAATGTCAGTTTATTTACATTCTTCTTGTATTGCAAATGAAAATGTCCGTTGCTTTGGGTGATACCATAAGCCAGTAAAGAATCCGTGGCACTTAATGCCTTACATAATACATTAGCAACGCCAATGCCTTCTGTATTCGTAACAATACCCTTAAAAACGACTTCTGTTTCCTGTGCCCATACAGACAAGGGAAACAGAAATAGCATAAATAATATTTTAAAATTCTTTACCATTGTAATTCAAGCATATTACTGGGACGTTTCGGCTTGTTTGCTTCCGGAGTAACCATTTGGCCGTTCTTTTCAACCCTTACCTTGTAAATCTCAATACTCAGATTATCAAAATCCTCAATATCATTCCGATAACCGGTCAGGGCATTCTCGCGTGTGGTTACAATCAAATCTTTAATATACATTTTTTTATAAAGATACATGTCACTGTATTGAGGCATCTTTCCGACCCCATTATTTGTAAAAATCCAATTGCGACCTTCGTCATGGATTTCCATGATCAGCCCAGGCAATCCTGTAAAAAGATAAGGTCCGTAAGGAAGTGCTATCGTTTCAGTGTACCATGCAATATAATTTCGACCGGCAAAAGAACAAATGGCCTTTTTGCAAGCTCTTTGATTTATTATAGAATCCCCGGATACCAATTGCCAGTCCATTTGAGGCGTTGGGTAAGTGTACTCGTAGCTTCGCAATACATCGTAAGTCTGTACCGTGGTTTTTTGTTCTTCTAAATCAGTTAGCGTAACAAAGAAAAAAGTACCCCAGTTCGGGATAAGAATAGTTCATAAAAAAGTTGGTAGTCTCACAAATATTTTGTACCTTTATAGGTGATTTACAACAAGTTACAAATATATTTGATATGACTACCGATTACAAAGTTACAGAATTATTTTGTATTATAGACGAGTTTTGCAAACATTTTGATGCAGAAAATGCAGGAAACCTACTTGAAGACAATAGCGGAACCAAGCGTAGACGTCGTCAAGCGTCGTTGTCCGACAGTGAAATCATGACCATTCTGTTGTATTTTCATTTTGGTACATTCCGCAATTTTAAGCACTACTACCTGTTCTTCATTAAGGGTACGATGAAGTCGTATTTTCCGAAAGCTGTGTCGTACAACCGCTTTGTGGAGTTGGAAAGCCGCGTGTTCTTCCAGCTCATGTTCTTCCTTAATCTGGGAGCTTTCGGAAGATGTACTGGCATAACATTCGTGGATTCCACGATGATACCCGTATGCCATAATCTCAGGAGATATGCCAATAAGGTTTTCAAGGGAATTGCCACTGACGGAAAAGGAACAATGGGTTGGTGCCATGGCTTTAAACTCCACCTTGCGTGTAATGACAGAGGCGAGATAATAGCCTTTGTCCTTACAGGCGCAAATGTCAGTGACAAGGACCCGAATGTGTTCAAGGTTCTCGCTAAACGTTTGTATGGCAAGCTGTTCGCCGACAAAGGCTATATTTCGCAGAAGCTGTTTGACTTCCTCTTTGAGGATGGAATACAACTGGTAACAGGGTTGCGCGTAAACATGAAAAACCTGATGCCGTTCTATGACAGAATGATGCTGCGCAAGAGATACATTATCGAAACCATTAACGATATGCTGAAGAATACGGCACAGATTGTACACTCACGACATAGATCTGTAAGCAACTTTATCATGAACCTTATTTCAGCATTGGGAGCATATTGTTTCTTTGACAACAAGCCAAAGGCATTGCAGGGATACTGCATCGAAGAAACCAAACAGCTGTCACTATTCTAAGGGCAAAACAACTTCTTTCAGCCTTCTGTTATTACCCACTCCTAATGGAATGGGGAGGAGGCGTATTCACGCTGCATTTATATCGTATTAAACACTCGGTTATCCCGAATTGGGGTAAAAAAGTCCATTTTTTAATAGCTTGCATCCATTCTTCACGAGCCTTTTGGTCCTTTTTATTTTGTTTGCTACTGGCTAAATAGTCATTTATTGAATCGAATGCCAATCGATTATAATCACTAAAAAGTAAGTGCTTATCTGAAACCATCAATACTGTTTGCGCTTCAGTATAATCATTCAACTTGGTAGAATCTTTGCGGAACTTTAATTCATAAAATACTCCCAACTTGGCATGATCAACAACACTCCTCTTTGATTTCTCATAAAAATCGCCACTCTCACTATATAGCCTTTGAGCCTTAATCGTGTTCGAACATAATAATATCGTAATAAATAAAACAATGAATCTCATCCTGTTAATTTTAATGAATTATCGCTTTTGGAAAATTGTTAGGCATATTGCCTTGATGGTGATATAGATCATCTGATAAGTATTTCCGTAATACGTACTTGTTCCAATGATGCAAGTTCACTTGATGTATATAGTAGATACGCTCATCTAAAGTGGTAGTTTTATGCAAAATTTCCATATGATGAGTAAAACTAATGCCCACGAAATCTTCTATACGCAAGTCTGCTAACTCTATAGGTCTGTTAATACAAAGGAGTGTCTTTTCTCCTATTTCAACACCTTCTTCTATTTTATTTTTAAGCTGTTGTAATTGGTTCGCCATTGGCGAACCAATTGAAAGGCATTGCCATTCCTCATAGAAGATACGCATTTTCTTCAAGTTACCAGAAGAAAAACTCTTAATCCTGGTAATTCACGTTGCAGCCTGTCACTAATAGTATCAAGAGCCTTTGCGCCCCAATGTGCTTGCTGTAAATTGATAGACACATAACGTCCTATACCATAATATAAAGACAATTGTATGGCATTACTTGACTGGCTCGCCTGTGCTTGAGCTCGCAAAATAGCCCCTTTTATGGTTTGGACAGCTTTATTTACTGTTATATTGTTTTCTTCCATTATACTCTGTTTTGATATTATTTACAAAGGTAGTGCTTTTAGCCTATAAGCCACTATTGCACAAACCATTTCTTTGAAAAGAACGTAAAATCAATAATATTATTGCGGTGATTGTACTTTTATTAATCGCTTCACTCGTTGTACGGTACTCACGTCCTTTCCACTTAACTTCGCCACATCCCGAATGGAATACCCCTTGCGGAGTAAACTAATAACTTCCCAATATTACTTTGGCTTGCAACCAATTGTCTTAGAATCTTGGATAACGTCTTTTACACTGTTTTCTTCTAAATTGTTTTTGGATTTCCAAAAAACAGTCTTCGTAATCCTCCTTTTTGAAAACTTGAACATCCGATACGTTAGCCTCTTAAAAAAATGGAACATACGCAGGACCAAAGGTCAAAGCCACGTTTCTTGCGCTATTTACAAACAATTTTCAGATTTGCATACTGATTATAACTACGACTTTGATCTATTTGTTTGAAAGAATAATATGATGCAGATAATTCATCTACAATGTTATTCTTCATCATGAATAAATTGTTTGCATTAGCTTCGATAGCCAAATTCCCATGATTCCACATTGCCGATAGTTGATATCGCCAAAATGTCTTTCTACTAATCTGGCTGTCTATCAAATCTCTTGCCGGTGACGCTATGGATGCACCAAAAGAAAAATCCCGAACATAGTAATTTATCATAGCAGTCCCAGAGAATGCAGACAAATTACGATGCTCTGCTCCTCCTCGAACTAAATGTTTAACCCATTGACCGGATAACTTCATATTAAGTGTACCAGAAGGTTTATAGGTCATAGATATATCTACACTGGGACGATGATAGATACAGTCATCTCTAAAAGTGCTAATAAGATGCCCGTCTCGAATATAGTAATCCGAAATAATCGAATGATTTTGGTAAAAGTATGACACTCCCGTTTGCAAAGCGAATTTGTTAAGGTTCAAGGTATGGCTTAATCGCGGATTCAAAAGAATGGAATTATCCATATTCGGGTTACCTTTGAGAATGATGAAAGGATCTATCTGCTGTTCTACATTGTTAATCGTATTTATCCTCGGATAGGTGTTTCCCAAAGCGAACATAAATTGAAGTTGCTGTACTTTATCTATCCTATAAGTAGCCCTTGCTTGAAGTCTCGGAGTAAGATGATTGATTGACTTCATCCCCTCCAAACGATATGTTAGAAATGACAGTCCAGGATTAATATCAAAGAAAAAACTCCCTAAACGTTGGGAATAGTCTGCAAAAAGGATGGTTTCGGACGAATGCAAATTTTGATTATATGCAGAAGTCCCAATGTATTCGGAATCACTAATTCTCATGAACTCGTATAAACTGAAAGTCAATCTATTTCTATGACTGAACGCCATAGAATAATTTGCATTCGCTTTGATGTAATAATAATCTTCCTTGACAAGTGAACGAAAAGACACATTATCATCGTTATAGAGACGGTCATAATCGTTTCGAGAATAATATCCATCAAAAACATAATCCAACGATTTTGTGTTAGAAAATGTGTGCAATCCGTAAAAATAGACACTTGGACGATAAGATTTGTTTCTAGTGTTAATGTCCAAAATGCTACCGTTCTTGATTGCAGCAGTAGTTTTCCAATACTCCGTCATTCCATTATTGACACCATTTTTTGAGGTATTCCATGCCATACCACCTCTAAGCATCCAAATATATTTTCTTCCTCGGTTGCTGATTGATGCCTGTACATATTCTTCCGTTTGCCTATTGTCAGCATTATTGTAATGCTGCAGTCTATTCAGTTGATAATCAGGGAATATAAAAGACTCGTCCTCGTTCATAGACGATTTTGGATTTTCCAAAGAATATCCAGCCCAAAGGTTAAAACTTTTGGTTCCTGTGACAAATTTCGAAATAAGATTGTAATCACCATAGAGATAGCCTACATTCTGAGACGCATCAAGTTGCGTGTAGCCACCATTGTTGAGTGGTTTCATTATTATGTTTATAGCATATGCATCTTTTGCATATTTACCAGTCGGCACATCAAAATATTCCACTCGAGAAACGTCCTTCGGTCTTAAAGACTGTACCTCTCGAAAATCAACTTCACGCCCATCTATATAGAGAGTCGCAGCCCCATTGGGAGTCGTCACACTTCCAGTCGAACGCTCGACAGACACTCCCGGAATCATGAGATTGCTCAACAGATCATAACCAGTTACAGCATGTTTACGTTGCTCTTTTGTAGGAATAGCAAGGATATGATCACCTTTTCTTGTAAGATAAGATGATTTTACAACAACTTCACCAAGTTCTTTGCCTTGAATAAAAGTTTTAGTTGTATCTGGTTTTTGTGCATAAGTTACGTGTAGGCACAAACTCATTATGATGACTAACAATGTTTTCATCTATTTCTTCCCTATTTTCCAAGAGACTTGAACTTCTTGGAATGCACTTTTTATTTCTATATTTACATGCTAAAAGTTATACCATCCTCAGTGTCCCATGCGTGAGGTATCTACCTCCTTGACCGTCTTCTCCTTGTAGCCACCAAACTTATAGATAACTGCGAAGGTGACAGATGCCCAGTTGTAGTTGATCTTCATACGGTAGTCTTGGTTGCCTTGCACGGAGCGGGTGTCGTATGGGTTGTTGAAGATGTTGCTGCCGTTGAGTCGCACACCCCATCTTCCGTCGTGCGACGACCATTGCAGTTTGGCATCCATACTAAAGATAGGACTTATGTCGTAGACTCCTTGTATAGCCTTTGTCTGATAGAACGGATTAAGGATGAGACGGAGATCCTGCGTGCTACAGAGTTTTACGGATGCGGTGCCTCCAAGGACGACAGACAGCTTCTTGCGGTCGAAAGGCAGGTCAAAGAAATTGTCGCTCTTGTCGTGCTTGTAGGTTCCCATGACAAACACGTTGCCGTTGAGCCATTGGCCTGCATTGAAGATGGCAGAGGCTTGTAGCCCGAAGCTGTTTGAATAGTTGAAATTGGTTTCCTTCATTATCACCGCCATGCGGTCGGTGGTCTGGTAGGGTAGCTGCACGGAATAATCGGGCTTCAGACTTGCTAAAGCCATTAGCGTGTAACGTCGCTTTATCTGCCACATCAGGTTGACATTATAATAAGAGAAGGGCTTCAGGTCAGGATTGCCATGAATCTCGGTGTAGGTGGATGAGTAGAACACGTTGCTCATGGTTGACCAATAGCTCGGAAACTCGGAGTCAGAACTGAACGAGAGGTTGAGCAGATGGTTGTCGTTGACGTTCCACAAAGCATTGAGCGTAGGATATACGCGCCATTTATCCCATATGGGAGAGTGATATTGCTCGGCAGCAACAGATGCTTCAAGACTAATAGCCTTGTTTATCTGCTTGCTGAAACCTGCATATATGTTCCATATACGCTCGTTGAGATCCACGCTGCTTGTCCCATCGGGCAAAACGCTCCCATCCTTGTCTATTGTGGTCTGATAACTCTTGTTGCTTGTGAATTGCCCTTTCACACCATACGACAATCCCCAGCCATGTGACAAAGAATGGGTTTGGTCGGCTGTGAACATCCATTTGTTGATGGTCTGCTCGCTGCCGCTTGTCAGGTTGCGTTCAGTTTCATTTTTGTTTTCCGCAGTTATCGTACCATCGAGGGCTTGTTGCTGAGGCGTGCGATAGTAAGTGTACGAACCGCTAAGGGTTAGTCCGAAAGGAAGCGCGTAGTTAACATCCACATTGTGCAGATATTCATGACTGTCACGATGCATTCCACTGATGCTTGAACCTGTCGTGCGGCTGTTTGAGTTTGTCTTGTCCCATTGTCCCGTATAGGCTACGTCAAGACGATTGTTCTTGCTAAAGGTGTAATTCATCCCCAGTCGGTAGTCGTGTGTAATGCCAAACGACTTCTGCCCGGTTTCATCATTATAGTGTATACGATTGTTGCCAAGTGGATGATTGGCTATGCGTGAAGACTCACCGTAGGAATTGCCGTTTACATATTTATATTGTGCGTCAAGTCCAAACTTGTCTCTTTGCAAGGAAAGATATAAATTACCAAACTCATTGGCGTATTTGTTTTGCCGCATGCCACCAATGATTTGTCCCGAAAGCTGATTGGTACCGGCGTAGTCTTTCGTGACGATGTTGATAGCCATGCCACGCACATGATAGCGAGCAGGGACAGACAGCATCACCTCGGCTTTTGACAACTGTGCGGCTGGCATTGCCTTCAGACGCTCTGTCAGCTGTTCCTGTGTCAATGTGGTGGCTTGTCCGTTGATAATCAACGTTACTTCATTGCCCGAGAAAGATATGCTGCCTGCAGCATCGCTGACACCAGGTATGCGAGTCAATGCCTCGTAAGCGTTGTCGGCAGGCAATTGTTTTAAGAGTAGCGGCATATTGTACGACAGCATACCCCGCTCTGCCTTGACAATGGGGCGAGAACCTTTTACCATCACTTCTGGAAGATTGTGCAACATTGTCTCCATTGTGAGCGAATCCGTTTGCGTCCGAGTTTGAGCTTTCACGTTAGCAACAGAAAGCAAAAATAATCCTAAAAAAAATATCTTGTTGGTCATATTTTATCTTTTTAAGTTATCTTTTTCTATGTTATTCAAAAGTACGAAAAACAATCCACAAACGAGAATGTTCTGCTATACGTATTATAGTAGTGTATTACCCTTTGTTGATTCGTTCTACCAATTCGCAGTGAAAGCATATGAACGAACTGTTGAGTGCTTCAAACTATTGAACCGGTCACAATTTGTGACCAGTTCTGCCATTTCCTCCTTAGTTAGTTGAAAACGGAAACGTTCAGGAAATCTCTCCATATTACGTTTAACAGCTTGATTTTACACCTTAGTTTCCACTCCGTAAAGTTCAGCCAAGTCTCTGTCTATCATAATCTGCTATTTTTAGTGTTCTTTATATTCAAAGACGAAAGAATGATAAAAGGGTAAACTACTTTTTCCAATATTTTTCAGCAATTGGCTGCAACCTTTCCTTTATAACTTCCATAACAGTCTTGAAATCAAGAGTTTCTTTCCATTGAATCTTTTTCAGAAATGCTTTCCAGCGAACTATACGTGCTGCGTCTGTCGCAAAACTTTCTGTAAACAACTGCAATTCGGGATTGTATGTAAGCCCTCTATTATCGAAAGTCGCCTTAATCGCATCATATAATGTGTCATCAGACAAGTCTCTCTTTGTCAGGAGTTGGTAACAGTCGAAGAAATCTTTCATGCGACTGTTGAGCACATCTCGGTCTATCATCGTATGGAATTTCTCGGCAACAACAGTCTCCAAGGAATATGCCTGTATGTTCACAGATGGAATGTCAGGCAAAAGCAATGGGAAGTCAATAGTTGTTGGATATGGAGTTACAACATCACCAAAGCCAATGTCAACAGACATGTTATAAGAAATGGTATCCATGTGGGCAGTAAAATAGAATCGGGTGCCAGGATATTTCTTTTCGACGGTGATAGGTTCTAACTTGATGCTGTCAACATCAAACGATACTCCATCCTCATCGCATACAATGCCCAAAATTTCCTGGAACACATGCGCAAGGAAATCCCTATCACGGCTAATTCTATCTGCCATGAAATCAACATCTACTGTAGGACGTGCCTCAAGTCCGTTCATAGCATAAAGCAAAGAGCCACCTTTCAGCAAAAAATTGTCCTTGTATTGACTAACAGATACTCTGTAAAGCAACCTTTCGTTGAAATATCTTGCCAAGAGATACATATATTTATAGCCAGTCTCATTCATCAGATTGAGCAAGCGGGTCTTAACAGACTTACCGTAGTTTTTCTTTCCCATCTTATTCTATAGCTATTTCAAGATAATTTTTCAATGTATTAAACACTCTGAGGCGTTGGGCGTAATCCTGCAAACGAGTGAGATTGCGATTGGGCTTTCTCAAATAAGAACGAATCACTTCCGCACAAACATCAAGCCCCAATTTGTTTCTGTATTTCACTGCATCACAAACACTTCGCTCCAAGTCGGTTATGCGAACATGAAAACCGGATATTTCTGCTTCCATAATGCCAAACTCCAAGTTCTCCTTCTTCCAATAATACAACTCTATCGGAAGCGTATCTGGTATCACCACCTTCCGCTTGTTGGCGATGGCTATACAAAAAGCAGGTGGAACAGTTGTCGAAAGCTGATGGTAAGCCCACGCATTGTACAGGCATACAATACCATTAGGTACAATCCGTTCCACATCAATCATTGTATTAAGCAAAGCATCGGGAACGGCATATATGCCATGACGCAACTTTATCAAGTCGCCACGCTCCTTAGCTCTCAACAGTCGTTTATACTCTGACAGATGAGATATATCAGTAGTGGAGATAGTGCCACCAAGTGCTGCTACTTTGCAAACTATATTGCTCATTTCACCTCTTATTAAATGTCATTACAACTGCAAAAATACAATAAATTTCGAGAATACGGTAAGATTCTACGGATAATTTCATAAAATACCGCACATTTTTGCATATTTTCAGAGTCCTAATTATATTTGAGATGATAATAAACTCTAAAAAACATGCAACAATGCAGTATTCTAAATTTAAAATTGTATTTTTGCCACCAAGATGACAAAGAGTTGTTTGACAATCAAACGTATGCAAATTGTAGAAATTAGAACCGTTGCTAAATCATTACCTCCATTGAGGTGAAAAACTCATAAATCGCTCATTCTAAGCTATTCGGCAGATTTTAGCGTAATTTTTTCAGAAAAAAATCGTAAATTTGCAGCGAGAAATAAAAACTTGAAGAATAAACAACATAAAAATGAACTTATGAAGAAAATCTCGTTGATAGTGATGAGCTGCATAATAGCTTGCGGACTGCTCGCCAACCACGGCATCGTGAAGGGCGGAGAAATGTCGCCTAAGGTAGAGGACACGGTATCGATTGACAAGAAAATCACTGATAGTCAATGGCTATCGAACAACTCCGACATGTTGGAAGTGGACACAGCTGGCGAAGACTCGGTGGTGAATGTGGTGGCCTACTTCTGCAAGGGCGACACCTGCGAATACTGGATATATGAGAATGAGTGGAAGGTGAACGGCAAGGACACGGTGAAGACGCTCGACGTATCCACCCAGGTGCGCCTCGTGGTAAACGATTCCACCAGCAAAGGCTATAAGATGAGCTACACCTTCCTGGACGTAAAGGCCGATTCGGTGGGCGACAACTTCCGGGACAAGATGATGGCCATGGTAGCGGAGCGCACCGCCAAGAGCGTGATAGGCACCACCATCAACTTTGAGACCGATGAATACGGTCGCATCACCAAGATTACCAATCTCTCGCAAATCAAGAAGCAGGCAAAGGCTCTCTTCAAGGCGAGCATGAAGGACATCGCCGCCATGCCCATCATGCAGGAAATAAAGAAGGCGATAGGTCTTGACTTCATGAAGATAGGCAACCAGGCTAACACCGACGAGGTGGTGGAGGGCTACCTGGAGGAGCTGAAACTGCTCTTCGCCTACCACGGAGGCCAATATGCCGTGGGTGAGCATCACGAGCACGAGGATGCCACCAAGGATAGCTACGCCAACGACACTTATATCAATGCCAGCATAGAGAAGAATGGCAACTACACAATCTCCTGCGAGGTGGTCAGCGTGATACCAAAGGAGACCGTGAAGGAGGTGATGGGCGGACTGATGGGTGCCTTCATGGAAGGACTGAAGGGCAAGAAGACCGAGGACGGCAAGGATCATGATGGCGACATCAAGGACTTGGACGACGAGTTTAAGAAGGAGATAGACAAGGCAGTTGACCAAGATGCCCAGACCTCGGAGTATCTCGGTGTGACCTGCTTTGAGGATGGCTGGCCTAACAGCGTGTTGAAGCAAAATAAAACTGTGATGGCTGGCCGTGGCAAGCTGAAGCAGAAACTCATCGAGGCTTGCCGATTCGCACAGCGCGAGAAATGATGAACTATTTCGACCTGTACAGATTGAATACAAGGTGAAGGATGCCAACTTTATTGTATCAACAGACTCTGTTGGTAATGAGCCAAAGGGTGAGACTGCAAAATTTTATGTGTTGAAAAAAGTAAAAAATATGCGACTTATAAAAAACGTTGATAGCAATTTTGCTACTCACGTTTTTTATAAGTCGTTACATATTACTTGATTATTTATTCAAAAATTCTAAACAAACCATACATTATAGACACAAGACCAACAACATATCCTTTAAGATAATCAATATAGTTTATTGTAAAACTCGGTGGGAAATTACGCCTGTCTTTGTATGTGATATTTAGGAATGTAATACCAAAGGATATTGCACAAATACTATCATATCTTTTAAATAAGATGGTTGTTATTCCTAAGCATATCATCAAAATTGAAAAAATCAAGTAAGTGCCATATTTTACGGCACTTACCGACTTTTTGTGCTTAATAACTGAAAACATTATTGCAATTCCTGTTATAGACGCTAATATTCCCCAAAGACAAATATAGTTCATAATTATTACTTTTTGCAAATAGTACTATCGTTTTTGACTTCTTCTTGTTTCTTTTCAATTATCATATCTGTAATCCTTTCGACTCCAGATAATTTTAATTTGTTCCTTCCTTTAGGATTTCTGTTCCAAGTTCAATACTTAACATTATGCAATCTTTTGCATAATCATTATTTTCTGTATGTCTATTATAAAAATCTGCGTAAAAATATAATTCAATAGTTCGTTAATAATTCAATAATGTGCTAAGCAGCTATACGCTGTAAGCACGAGAGATCTTTGAAAATCTTGCTAATTAAAGTTCGGTTCGGGGTGTACCCGCTTGCTTTAAAAATTCGTTTCACCAGATAAATGTTGGTCATCAGTGACTTGAATGAAGACATAGAATATTCCATTCCCATCTCCTTCATAGTTACCTTGGCAACATTTAGTGATGTGAACGAAGCATTGAAAGCAAAATCGAGTTTCCACTTATCGCGAGCCTGGCAGTCCATAAGACCAGTATAGCCTTTGGCGTCACGAAAGCAAAATTCGATCTGGAACCTGGTTCTATAATAAAGAAGTATCTCTTCACCCGAAAGTGAGGTGTCTGTAGAGAAGAATAGTTTCTTCTTGCCATTCGGCATCTGCCAGATGACAAGTCTAACTTTACACTTGAGTGCCTTGGAATAGGCTATCAAAGTATAAGCTGTTCCTTCTATATCTTTCATCTCCATCTTCTCCATTCGAGTGAGGTCAAGATTCTTCATATCAATCTTGCCATCCTTGGTCTTTGGACGACCACGTTTTCCTGTACGTGGACCAGCATAGACATAAAAGAGACAAGCGTTGTCACGAAAGCGGCTTATCAAAGAGAACCCTTCTTTCTTTATCCCATTAACAAATGTACTTGTGGAGAAGTAAGCATCTGCAACTATGAGGATTGAGAGTTTGAGGAGTTCCTTGCGATAACGCTTAATGACACTGATATAGAAATCTACCATAGTCTTGTTTCTGAGACTCAGTTCTTTATTACTTAGCGACTGGTGGGCTCTTAACATCATGCAGTCTTTGGCATCAATATCTACGAGACCAATACCCATGATTTCGAGACCATGTTTAACAGACTGTGCACATCCTGACCAAAAACGACCGATATGTGGAGTCTTCTTGCCAGCTTTGCTGATGTAACTGGGATCAATGGCAATAGCCCATCTTCCCTGTTTACCAAAGAAGCGCTTGGCAAGTGAGACATTAAGTTTGAGCCAGTCAATGCACTTCGACTTTTTCAAGCCGAAGGCGTTGCGATAGGTTTGCTCAACATGCGAGCCATACCTTCCCATTTGGGTGAAATTTATCTTTCTTGGTATTACCATGAACAAAATTATCACCTCGATGAGTATTTTCTCTAAACTTTTTGTTAACTTTGCAGCCGAATCTTCAACTGCATCTTTAAAGATATCCATATATTGGTCAAGTCCTGTATTCATGTAATATTGTATTTGTCGTGATCTACAAAGTTACTGAAAATCAGCGACTTGACCAACTTTTTACAGTTAAGTTTTCATAAGCATTTCTTAATATAAGTTATTGATTTACAGACGATTAAATATTAATTTAACGCAGTATTGATAATTAAGAATATCACAAAAAGAATAAAACCACATCCCCATGCCCGATTTGACATTTCATTCTCAAAATTAGATAATTCTGTTGCTTTTTTTTTCGATTTACTACCTTCATAAAGGGTTCGGTAAGAAATCTTGCGATGCCTTACAAAGCGTAGCCATAGATAGCGTAAGCCTGTACCGATACGAAGAATAATAATATTCCTCAAATAATATCTGAAAAGTTCTTCCATACTCAATAGAGAGCTCTGATTTTTTCTTATTCCCTGTTTATCCTTTCCACCAATTCGTCTGATGTAAGTATCTCTCCATCTTGGAGAAACCAAACCACTTTTTGCCTAAGTCCTTGATGGATGCACCTATGTGATATACACAGTTCGCTGCTCTCCTTTTTTTTTTATTTTATCTGTCATATTTATATTCATTTTTCCAAAATCACAAATTGTGACTTTGAACATTACCATATTTAACAGCATTCAAAGGTAGTGCTTTTAACCTTTAAGCAACTATCACACAACCCCTTTCTTTGAAAAGAACGTAAAATCAATAGTATTATTGCGATGATTGTATTTTTAGTAATCGCTTCACTCGTTGTACGGTACTTACCCCTTTACCACTCAACTTTGCCACATCCCGAATGGAATATCCCTTGCGGAGCAGACTTATTACTTCCCTATATTCGGCTTTCATCTGTTCTTCCGTTTTTACAGAGCCTACCTTCCGTCCGAGCTTCCCCCTCTCTATATACCGCTTCCTTCCTGACTGCAATCGGAAGGAGATATTATCACGCTCCAATTGCGCACAGGCTCCTTCAAACGGATTTCCTTCTTCTTTCGTCCCATTTTATTTCCTTTCTTTTCTGATATATATTCTTTTATCACTGATTATCAAGTATTTAACTTGCGATACAAAGATAATACAGCGAGGGACAAAAACGAGACAAAAGTGGGTAAACAGCTAATCAATTTCAAGAAGCACTTCATGGCGTTTTAACGAAGTGCTTTCTTAGCTGCTGACGAAGCGCTTCTTTAGAGTGTAACGAAGCGCTTCATTAAGGTGTAACGAAGCGCTTCGTTAGGTCATGTGATAAACGACACTCTGCGACACTCTTCGACATCTTCCTTGTCTGCATTTCGTATCTTTGCGCGCGCGTACCTTTATATATTATAGAACTTCCGCATGTTTGCCCCACACGCCCTGAAGTGTCAAAGCTCTGATAAGCAGCACGCCCTGAAAGGGCAGAAGCTCTTAGCCCAGGGCGCTGCCCTGGGCTAAGAGCTTCTGCCCTTTCAGGGCGTACTTAAGCCACATGCGAAAGTTCAATAAGTAACAACCGACTCAACTCATATTAAAAATAATGCTTATAGTGGTCAACTAAAATCGTTTAACCACAGGAGAAATCTTCTCTTTAAGCAATAAAAAAGTTTTCTTTAGCTTATAAAAGTTCCGTTCAGAGCCTTTGAACGTACATTCAAAGCCTTTGAACGGACATTCAGAGCCTTTGAACGGACATTCAAAGCCTTTGAATAGAGATTTATCTGCAAAAGAATGAACAAATCATAACTAACAGAAACAATTTGTATAGTATTAAGTAACAACTCACGACTATATGAGTGTTGAGTAGTTATAAACTGAACCGGGTAATATGCTTTAAAGCTCTTGAAAGTTTATACTTTGAGGAAATGTTCCTCGAGTTTTTCCTTCGGCATGTCGGCAGTATCGTGATAGTGCAGATGGTGGTTCACGCAGGCGATGTGCTTCACATTGTGCAGCACTTCGGCAATGTCGTGGCTTACGATGATGATGGCGCATTCCTTGTTGATTTGCTCCAGCATCTCGTACATCTGTTTCTGGAATCGACGGTCGATGTAAGTGTTGGGCTCGTCGAGAATCACGACGTCTGGTTTTGACACGATGGCGCGTGCCAAGAGAACACGCTGAAGTTGTCCTCCGCTCAAGGCTCCGATGTGGCGGTCTTTCAAGTCGGACAGCTGCATACGATCCAAGGTATCGGCTACGAGCTGGTGATGCTCTTTGCTGAAACGGGCAAAGAGACTCTTCGACTTGTTGAGTCCGGAGAGCACCACTTCGTATACAGAGATGGGAAACTGCTTGTCGAGGTCGTTGTATTGTGGCAGGTATCCCATGGTGATTTCCTTCACCGGCTTGCCGTCCTTATAGTAGCTGATGTTTCCCTCGGTGGGGTTCATCAGTCCGAGAATAAGACGCATGAGGGTTGTCTTTCCGCCGCCATTAGGTCCGATAATACCCAGATAGTCGTCCTGATAGATGGTGAGGTTGACGTCGTGGAGTACTTCCTTGCCTTCGTAGCCTGCTGCGAAGTGCTCGATTTTTATGATTGGATTCATGTTGTTCTGTGTTTATAGTCTTGAGGCGACTCTTACTTGTCAGCCACAATCAGTTGCTTGCCTTGTATTGCCAATGATGCTTCTTGCATCGCCATGTTCCATTCGCCTTGCAAGGGGTTGATCTCCATCGCATGGGTGTGGGTCTCCTTGATGAATACCGACGTGTTGCGGTTGGCAAACTCTGTCTGTATGAGGCAGTATTTTATCTTCTCTTTCTTGGCTCTCTCGATGAGGCTCTTAAGTTGGGCGACACTCGGCTCCCTGCCTTCCTCCTCGATGGCGAGCTGTTCCAACTTGTAATCACGGGCGAAGTAGGTGAGGATGGGGTGGTAAATCACAAACTTGCGTACCATCTCAGGGTTCTTCTGGAAGCTCATTCTGATGGTGCTGTCTCTCCGGTCGATGATGCGGAGCAGCGACTGATAGTTCTTCTCAAAGAAAGCCTTGTGCTTGGGTTCGAGATTGCAGAGCGCCTTGAGGATGTTGGCGGAGATAATTCGGGCGTTGCTGCAACTCATCCATACATGTGGGTCGATATTGCCGCCGGGTGTCTTGGCAGGTGAGATGCCCACGGAGGTGTCGACCACCTTCATGTGAGGAGCATTGTCGTGAAGCTTCTGCATCCAGGTCTGCTCGAAACCGATGTTTCCTACCTTGAGATAGAGGGCACTCTTAGAGAGTTCCACCATCTGCTGGGCAGTGGGTTCGTAAGTCTCGGGATTGCCGCCGGCAGGAACCATCACGTTGACATCCACCTTGTCCTGGGCTATCTTATCGACGAAATACTGGTAGGGAGGTATGGTGACGGTTACCATTGGCTTGCCATCGCTCTCGGCGAGGGTAGTCTTCTGTTGATTGCCCTTGCAGCCCACCAACAGAGTGCATATTATAATAAGGTATATAAATCTCTTCATACTTTAAAAAATAAAACTCAATCCATAGACTAACAATATATATCTGAGCACCTTGCCGATGGTGATGCTGAGGATGGAAATAGGAATGTTGGCTCTTGTCAATCCCAATACGATGGTGATGGCGCTACCCAACAGGGGCAGAAAAGCGAAGAATCCCATCCAGGCACCTCGTCCAGCCATGAAGCGCTCTGCCTTGTCGAGACTCTCTTTCTTCACGTGCAGGTATTGCTCTATCCATTCCATCTTGCCCAAACGTCCCACACCATAGTTGAACATTGAGCCCAGGACATTGCCGATGCTGCCATAGATGATGAGCGGGATGGGGTCGAGACCTGCAGCCTGCAGTCCTGCCATGACCGCCTCGCTGCTGAAGGGGAAGAAGCTGCCGGCAAGGAATGCTGCCACGAGCATGCCCCAGTAGCCCCATTCTACCAGGAACGAAATAAGCCAGGCTATCATAACAGCATGACGGGGGAAAACAGGAGGTTGTACAACAGTAGCAGTACAGCCATCACAAGGATGGTGATGAAGGTGATGTTGCACAACTTACCCTTGGTGAAGGTAATGAAATGGGCGAAGAGGGGTGCCGTACAGACTATCATGATGCCCTCGAGTTCGTATTCATGCTGAGGCTGGAGTACGAGGAAGAGGAAGCTGACGATGTCGAGCATGATGAACGACTCGTAGATCATGCGGGTGCGAATCTTGTCGGCGTAGCTGGTGCGCAGGAAGTGGACTGCTCCGATGACCGCCAGCAGGGTGATGAAGCTGAGGTTCACCAACTGATGCACGGTTATCATGGAATAGTCGAACAGCGTGTGGAAGTCGATGAAACTGGCAAAATGAGCGATGAGGTAGTCGATGTTGTTGGTATAGACAAAGAATCCGGCCGCAAACCAGTAGGGGATGATGACTCCCAGGATGGAGGCTGCAAAGTTGCGGAGACTGAAGGAGTTGGTGAAGAACATCATCATCGCCCACAGTATGGGCAGATAATAGAGTATCTGTACAAACTCCATCGAGGCTATGCCCAAACAGGCGAAGGCATAGAAGGTGCGGCCTGTGGATTGCCGGTCTTGATAGCCGTTCCAGATGAGCAGGGTGAAGGCAATGAAACAGAGGGTCACCACGTTGGCATGGAGCGACGGCTCGGGGAGTGAGGTGACCGACAGGAGTGTCAGGAAACTGCACGACACCATGCGGCTGTAGGTACGCATCAGGGCATTGCGGTTGTTGAGCTCTACCATGAGAAGGGTAGAGGCGAGTGCAAACGCCAGCTCATTCCAGATGTCACCCTGTACTAAACCTACAGCAACCCATATCATGGCGATAAGGGTTGCTGTTACTGGTAACGAGAAGCGGCTTACCGCTATCTTGTTCTGAAAGGTCTTATGTCTTAACATCTATTTGGTTTAATGTTTGATATTGGGGGAGAATTTTTAGGAGTTAAGGAGTTAAAGGAGTTAAGGAGTTAAGACAAATGCTTTAGTGGACTTATAATTAAGCATTGAATATTCCCTCATGACTATTGTCTTAACTCCTTAACTCCTTAACTCCTTAACTCCTTAACTCCTTAACTCCTTAACTCCTTTAACTCCTTAACTCCTTAATTCTTTTACATTAAAAAACTACAGGTCCTGTCCGATGTCGGAACGGAAGTATTTGTCGGTGAACTGAATCTTCTGAGCCTCAGCGAAGCTCTTCTTCAGTGCCTCTTCCTTGTCCTTGCCATAGCTGCTCACGCAGATGACACGTCCGCCATTGGTTACTACCTGACCGTCTTTGAGAGCAGTACCGGAATGGAACACAACGGAGCCTTCTACCTGGTCGATGCCCTCGATGGGGTAACCCTTCTTGTAAGCCTCAGGATAACCGCCGCTGACGAGCATCACGCAGACTGCCGCACGCTCGTCGAACTCGATGCTGCGCTCGTCGAGATTGCCTTCAGCCACACCTTCGAAGAGGTCTACGATGTCGCTCTTCAGACGGAGCATCACACTCTCGGTCTCTGGATCGCCCATACGGCAGTTGTACTCGATGACCATGGGTTCGCCCTCTACATTGATCAGACCGAAGAAGATGAAACCCTTGTAGTCGATGTTCTCCTCGGCAAGACCCTCTACGGTAGGACGGATGATACGCTCGTCAACCTTCTGCATCCACTCCTTGGTGGCAAAAGGTACAGGTGTGACGCTTCCCATACCGCCTGTGTTGAGGCCTGTGTCGTGCTCACCGATACGCTTGTAGTCTTTGGCTTCGGGCAGGATCTTGTAGTTCTTGCCGTCGGTAAGTACAAATACCGAGCACTCGATGCCGCTGAGGAACTCCTCGATGACCACACGGGCAGAGGCGTTGCCGAACATACCGCCGAGCATCTCACGGAACTCTTTCTTGGCCTCCTCGAGGGTAGGAAGGATGAGGACACCCTTGCCGGCACAGAGTCCGTCAGCCTTCAGTACGTAAGGAGCCTTCAGGGTCTCGAGAAATTTCAAGCCTTCCTCGACGGTGGTGCCGTCGAAGGTCTCGTATTTGGCTGTAGGGATGTTGTGGCGCTTCATGAACTGCTTGGCGAAATCCTTGCTTCCCTCAAGCACGGCACCAGCCTTTGATGGACCGATGACAGGGATGTTCTTGGTACGTGGGTCAGCCTTGAAATCATCGTACACACCCTTTACCAATGGGTCTTCAGGACCTACTATCACCATGTCGACACCCTTTTCTGCGGCGAAATTCTTAAGTGCCTCGAAGTCGTCGGCCTTGATGTCTACGTTCTCACCGACATTCATCGTACCGGCATTGCCTGGTGCGATATAGAGTTTGTCACACTTCTCGCTCTGGGCGATCTTCCATGCTAAGGCGTGCTCACGGCCACCGCCTCCCAACAATAAAATTTTCATTTGCTGTAAGTTATTGTTTGTTATTATTTTTATTTCGTATGTCTGTCAGGAGTTATTAACTCCTGGAACACCTCTCCTGTTTTACTCTTTTTCGGCTGCAAAGTTACTAAAAAAGGGTGAAAAGGCAAGCGTTATTTGCCGAAATATTGTTTGTAGATGTCATAATAGATGTTGAGCCAACCCCTGATGACTATCAGGTCGAGCTTTTTGTAGAGTTGTGGGTGATAGTCGATGAGGCTACTAAAAAAGCAAAAACATAAAACCTGCAGTCATGTTTTTCCTGCTTTTTCCTTGCAGGTTGACTGTCGGTTTTATGTTTTTGCTATAGTGTGTCAGCAGATAGCTTCTCTTACTTCAGATAGTCGAAGAAATACTGGCTGATGCGCTCGTGTAGATGCGTGCTCTGATGTCCTCGCATATTGTGAGGCTCGCCAGGGTAGACAAAGAAGTCGGGCTGTGTGCCGGCTGCAATGCATGCCTTGAGGAAGGTGAGGCAATGCTGTGGCACTACTGTCACATCGTTCAAGCCCTGTATGATCTGCAACTTGCCCTTGAGGTTCTTTGCCTGGTAGAGCAAGGAGGTTTTCTTGTAGCCTTCAGGGTTGGTCTGTGGTGTGTCCATATAGCGTTCGCCATACATCACCTCATACCAGTGCCAGTCGATAACAGGTCCTCCTGCCACACCTACCTTGAAGACCTCAGGATAGTTGGTCATCAGCGATATGGTCATGAATCCTCCGAAACTCCATCCGTGAACGCCTATTCTGTCAGCATCCACATAGGGAAGGGTCTTGAGATATTCCACACCCTTCATCTGGTCCTGCATCTCTATCTGTCCGAGTTGACGGAAGGTGGCCTGCTCGAAAGCTTTGCCACGGTTCTCGCTTCCACGGTTGTCGAGGATGAAGAGCAGATAGCCCTTCTCTGCCATGTAGGTCTCCCAACCACGGCTGCTGTAGTTCCAGCGGGCGTCTACGTTGTGGGCATGAGGTCCACCGTATACATATATAATGGTGGGATATTTCTTGGCAGGGTCGAAGTTGGTGGGTTTCACCATGCGCCAGTAGAGATCGGTCTCGCCATCGGCCGCCTTGACAGTGCCGCAGCTGTATTCCGGAACATTGTAGCCCTTCCATGGGTTTTCGGCTGTGAAGTATGCTGTGCGCTTACCGTTCTCTGTATTCACGATGGCTATCTTGCGAGGCACATCAGGAGTAGAGTAGTTGTCATAGACAAACTGACCGCTCTCGCTCAGGGTGGCATTGTGCCATCCCTTGCCACAGTCGTCCATCATGGTGCGCTTGCCAGTCTGGGTGTCTACTAAGAAGATGTTTCTCTGAATAGGTGAGCACTCGTTGCTGGCTATGATGATGCTCTTGCGCTTTCTGTTGAAACCGAGCACTTCCATCACTTCCCACTTGCCAGAAGTCAGCTGACGGATGTCGAGCGATTCGGTGTTGCTTGCCATGCGACTGCCATGTTTGCCCAATGTGCAGAGATAAAGATGATTGTAGCCATCCTTGCGGCTCTGCATGATGAAACGGTTGCTGTCCCAAGGCAGGAACATGATAGGATGGAGTGGCTCTACATATTTCTCATCGGTCTCGCGATAGAGCTCGCCAGTCTTCTCGCCGGTTTCTGCATCATAGGCAGTAAGGCGGCTGTCGTTTTGGTCGCGGTTGACCTCGAACATATAGACGGTCTTGCTGTCGGGGCTCCATGCTATGTTGGTGAAGTAACGGTCGGTAGGGTCGCCAGCCTTCAGATAGATGGTCTTTCCTGTAAGACAGTCGAACACACCCACGGTGACCTGATGAGAGGTCTCGCCAGCCATAGGATATTTGTCGGGAGCGGGAGTAGCGATGCAACTCTGTGTCTCGGGATGATCGAAGCCTATCTCAGGTATGTTGACCTGAGGATAATCGGTCACCATGCTTTGGTCCATGCGATAGAAAGCCAGTCTTTCACCATTGGGACTCCAGAAGGTGCCTTTCGATATGCCGAACTCATCGCGGTGAACGCTTTGCCCGTAAACGATCTCGCGGCTTCCATCAGCAGAGAGTTGGAAATCGTGTGATTTCTTCTCCTTGGTCATCGCGTTCTCGGGTGCCGCATTGAAGGTACGTACATACAGGTTGCTGCCTTTCAGGTAAGCGAAGGCGTTCTGCTGAGTGTTGGCTTCGAGGAGATCTTCGCCCTCTTGAAACTCCAACTCGCTGATCAGACGGTGCTTCCTGAAGTCGACGGTATAGGTCTTGCTGCCGTTGCTTACCATAACGATGCTCTTGCCTGCAAAGGGGAACCTTGCATTGTAAAGAGCCCTTACCTTTACGTTCTTGGTAGGAGCAATCCACTGGTTGATGTCGTTGATGCCGAAGAGTTTAGTTTCCTTGCCATTGGTTTTGTTTACCAGATAGCATGCATCTACATCCTGACGTACAAGCTGGTCGCCCCACCAGGTGCACCAGCGGTTCTTTGCCACCATATTGCGATAATTGTTGCCGCCGAAGTTCAGGTCTTCGAGTGTAAATGTCTTATCGCCCTTCTGTGCAGGAACTACGCCCTGTGCCTGTGTGTTGACTGCAGATATAGCCATCATAGTAACCAGTGAAACTTGGTATAGAGATTTTCTAAAAATTCATGATTCTTTGTTTGTTCTTTATTTTTTAGTCCTCATCGCCGAAGTTATCGAAGCCACGTTTTCCTCCACGCTTGAAGTCCTTGCCACCTCTTTTGAAGTCGCCACCACGCTTGAAGTCTTTTCCTCCACGCTTGAAGTCACGGTCGCCTCCCTTGAAGTTGCGGTCGCCTCCCTTGAAACTCTTGCCAGAGCGTCTGTCATCGTTGTCGTCGTTGCGGCGTCCTGCCGAACGTGTCTTGTTGCCACGACGGATGTCCTCGCGGTTTTTCTCGAAGTCGGCAAAGCGGCTGGTATGGAACTTGAATGAGCGAATATCGTCTTCTTCGTTCTCTGTCTCCTCGGTGATGCGCTTCTTGAACTCGCGCTCCTTCTTGAAACGGTGCTTTTGTGCCATCTCTCGCTTCTCGCTGTCGGTCTTCACGATGCCGCCTTCGGAGCGGAAGTCCTTCATCTTGCCGTCAAACATGACATATTTACGGAACTCGCACTCCAAGCTTCCATTGAATACAGGAATCTTGATACTTGGCTTCAAGCCGATCTGCTCAAAGCATTCCTCGCGATAGCTCAGTACCCAGGCCTCGTTGCCGGCAAAGGCCTTCTTGAAGCGTTCACCAATCATCTTGTATGTGCCCAAGAGGTTAGGGGTAGAGATGCGCTCGCCGTAAGGAGGATTCATCACGATGATGCTCTTCTCGGCAGGCTGCTCGAAATCCTTGAAGTCTTTCTGTGCGATGGTGATGTCTTTGGTCATACCAGCTGCACGCACATTGAAAGCCGCTGTGTTGACAGCCTTCATGTCTATATCATAGCCATAGATGTGGTGCTCGAACTCACGTTCCTGTGAATCGTCGTTATAGATACGGTCGAAGAGCTCCTGATCGAAGTCGTTCCACTTCTCGAAGGCGAATTCTTTACGGAATACTCCTGGCGATATGTTGCGGGCAATGAGGGCAGCCTCGATGGCGATGGTTCCAGAACCACACATAGGGTCGATGAGGTCGCACTCGCCCTTCCAGCCTGTCATGAGAATCATACCGGCAGCAAGTACCTCGTTGAGAGGTGCCTCCACCTGCTCCTGTCTGTAGCCACGACGATGCAGACTCTCACCACTTGAGTCGAGACTCAGGGTAGCCTTGTCTTCAGCAATGTGAATGTTGAGGCGGATGTCTGGATTGGAAACGCTGATATTAGGTCGTGTGCCGAGTTTCTCGCGGAACCAGTCCACGATGGCATCCTTTACCTTATAAGTAACGAAGCGTGAGTTGCGGAACTCCTCCGAGTAGACCACAGAGTCGACCGAGAATGTCTTCTTCACGTCGAGAATATCGTCCCATTTAATCTTCTGCACCTCGTCGTACACTTCTTCGGCAGAGCGAGCCTTGAAGTGCTTGATGGGTTTGAGTACTCGGATGGCAGTGTGCAACTGGAAGTTGGCACGATACATCATTTCCTTGTCGCCTGTGAAGGAAACCATACGGCGACCTATCTGTACATTGTTGGCACCCAACTGGGTGAGCTCCTCAGCCAAGACGGGCTCTAAGCCCATGAAGGTCTTGGCAATGAGTTCAAATTCCTGTTCCATTATTGAATTCTATGTCTAATAAACTTGTTTTTTCTTTCTTGTATTTCTTTGTCTTTGGCTGCATATCCTTGGTGACCCATACGTTGGCTCCCACGACGCATCCCTTGCCAATGGTGATTCGTCCTAAGATGGTGGCATTGGCGTACACGATGACGTCATCCTCAAGGATAGGATGGCGTGGAATGCCCTTGATAGGATTGCCGTCCTTGTCGAGTGGGAAACTCTTGGCCCCGAGGGTTACTCCCTGGTAGAGTTTCACATTGTTGCCAATGATACAGGTGGCGCCTATTACCACACCCGTTCCGTGGTCGATGGTAAAATGTTTGCCGATCGTTGCTTCGGGATGAATGTCGATACCCGTCTCAGAGTGTGCCAGCTCGGTCATCATTCTGGGGATGAGTGGCACGCCAAGTTCGAAGAGTACATGGGCTATACGGTAATTGGTGAGGGCCTTGATCACAGGATAGCAGGAGATGATTTCTCCCTGGCTTACAGCAGCAGGGTCGCCTTCGTAGGCCGCCTCCACGTCGGTGGCAAGAATCTTTCTGAGTCGGGGAAACTCCATGATGGCTTTGGCTGCTATGACGCCGGCCTTGGCTCTCTGTCGCAGCAGTTCTTGTGAGGTCTCGCTTTCGCAGTCGTTGGCAAAGCAGAGGCCAGCGAGAATCTGTTCTGTCAGTTTCTCGTAGAGTTTCTCCACTCTTACTCCGATGTGGTATTTGATAGTGGATATGTTGACCGATGAGTTACCATAATATCCGGGGAAAAGGATGGAGCGGGATAAATTGATGATTTCTTCGAGCGCCTTGCCCGAAGGAAGCGGGTTCCCGTCCCTGTGCTGATGAAACAGACCTTTCAGCGACTTGGGGCATGAAAGCTCTTCGATGGTTTCTGTCAGCTGATGAGTTAGCTTGTGTCTTTGCTCATTTCTCAATTGTGTCAGTAAAAATCCGTTGCAAAGTTACGATTTTTTTCTTATTTCCCAAAAGTTTGTGGTGTTTTTTGTTTTTCTGCCTGTTCTTTCTTCATATCACGGAAGGCACTCCAGGCAATGGGAGCCGCCAGGGCAAAGGAGCAAATGTCGGCACATGCCTGGCACATCTCGACACCAAGAAGTCCGAAACAATGGGGCAGGATGATGATGAGTGGGATGAAGAAAAGACCGCTTCTGGCGGCGGCTACCAGGTTGGCGCGTATGGGCTTTCTAATGGTCTGCGTGAGCATATTGGTCAATACGATGAAGGCCACGAGTGGAAAGCTGAGTACCTGCCAGCGCAGGGCTGCTGTTCCCACACTCACCACTTCGTTCTCGTCTCTGAAGAGAGTGATGATGGATTCGGCAGAGACAAATCCTGCTACAGCGCAGACGGTAAGGAAAATCGTGCCGCACTTGATACAGAAGGTGAAGGCTTCTTTTACACGACTGTAGAGACGTGCACCATAACAGAATCCGCAAAGTGGCTGGAATCCCTGTCCCAAACCGATGACGATGGCATAGGTGAAGAAGGCTATTCGGGTGACAATACTCATGCCGGCGATGGCTGCGTCTCCGTATGAGCCTGCTGCCACGTTGAGCATCAAGGTGGAAATACTGCCTAATCCTTGTCTCGAGAGCGAGGGTGTTCCTCCTGCTATGATCTCCTTCAGGAATGCCTTCGAAGGTGTGAAAAGCCGTGGCTCGATACGAATGTTCTGTCCCTTGGTTGTCATTAGAAGAAGCATGAGGCATCCGAAGCATTGACTGATTAGTGTGGCAATGGCGGCTCCCGTGATTCCCAAACAGAAATAAAGGATGAGTGTTGGAGCCAACACGAGGTTGAGTAACACACCCGACAGAATACCTTTCATGGCATACATCGTGTTGCCCTGAAAGCGCATCTGGTTGTTAAGAGTCAGCGACATGGTCATTATCGGAGCCCCGAGCAGGATAATGCCCAAGTAGCGTTCTGTATAGGGAAGAATGGTAGGGGTGGAACCGAGCAGCAGAGAGAGTGGTGTAAGAAATGACAGTCCGAGGATGGTGATGCAGAGTCCTGAAATGAAACTGAGCACGACTCCGGTAGCAGCCATCTTGCGTGCGCTGTCAGTGTCCTTGGCTCCCAAACGTCGTGAGATATAGTTGCCAGATCCATGTCCGAAGAAGAATCCTACAGCCTGTATGACAGCCATCATACAGAAGGAGATGCCCACGGCAGCCACACTCTGTGTGTTGATACTACTCACAAAATAGGTGTCAGCAAGATTGTACATACTTGTAGAAAGCATGCTTACAATGGTAGGCACAGCCATTGTGAATATCACTTTATGTACTGGGGCATGGGTGAGGAATGTGTAATTGTCGGTCTCTCTTTTCATGCGTGCAAAAGTACTGCTTTTTTCCGACAAAGCCAAGGCTTGTGTGGTGTAATGTATCTAAATCAGTGTTAATTTTTCAGAACACATTTCAAACCTAAAATTTGCATATTTTGAAATATCTTTGTAACTTTGCGGCATGAAAGAAACAATGCTACAAGGCAATCAGATAGAAATCAGGAAGGTGAGCAGTAAGAAAGACTTGGATGCTTTTATCGGTTTTTACTGTGATCTTTATAAAGATAATGAGTATGCTGTTCCATTCATCCGATTCGATGAGGAGAACACTTTGTCGAAGGAACGAAACTCTTCCTTCGAGTTCTGTGAGGCGGAGTATTACTTGGCCTTGAGAGGAGGAAAGGTGGTGGGACGTGTGGCTGCCATCATCAATCATCGTGCCAACGAGGAGTGGCAGAAGAAGCAGGTTCGCTTCGGATGGTTCGACTTCATTGATGACCCTGATGTGTCTCGTGCTTTGTTGGAGACGGTGGAGCAGTATGGTCGTGAACATGGAATGACAGAAATGGTAGGACCACTTGGTTTTACCGATATGGATCGTGAGGGAATGCTTATCGAAGGCTTCGACCGTCTTGCCACAGCCTATGTTATCTACAACTATCCTTATTATCCTCAGCACATCGAGGCTTTGGGAGGATTCGAGAAAGATAACGACTGGATGGAATATCGCATCAAGGTGCCTGAGGTGACACCCGAGAAGTTTGCCAAGACGGCACAGATGATAGAACGAAGATACAACCTGCATCCTTACCGCTTCAGCCGCAGTCAGTTGGTGAAAAAAGGTATGGGACATCGCATCTTCGAGATACTGAACGAGACTTATGCCAACCTGTACGACTTCCAGCAGTTGTCTGAGAAGCAAATCAACCAGTTGATAGACCAGTACATCAAGATGGCTGACCTCGATCTGGTGGTTGGCGTGGTTGACCGAAGTGTGACAGCAGCTGATGACGAGCAGGATGTTTCGCAGGAAGAGATAGATGAGCTGGGTGGAAAGTTGGTAGGCTTTGGCGTTTCCTTCCCCTCTTTTGCCAGAGCCTTGCAGAAGACACGCAACGGCAAGCTTCTGCCTTGGGGATGGTGGCATCTGCTGAAGGTGCTCAAGTGGCATAAGACAGATACTGTAGATCTGTTGCTCATCGGTGTGTTGCCTGCCTACCGTGTCAAGGGTGCCAATGCCATCATTTTTGCCCATCTCATAGAGCAGTATCATAAGTATGGTTTCAAGTGGGCAGAGGCAATGCCGCAGATGGAGTCGAACACGGGCGTAAGAAACCAGTGGCAATATTTGGAGAGCGAACAGCATCGACGCCGTCGCTGTTTCAAAAAGGTGCTTGCCTGAACTGTGGCTTCTTCAACCCGCGTGAGGTGTTAATGTACTTCTTGGCTATTCCTGTTCAGGAATCTTTTGAAAACCACTTTCTCCATGAGCAGGATGCCAATGATTGCGGTCATGATGCCAAGCAGTACATCGATGATGTAGTGATGACCCGAGTAGACTGCTGTCCACCAAATGCCCATACAGATGATGGCGAAGGCTGCAGTGGTAAACCAATGCTGGTGACTCTTGGCTGCATAGAAGGTGGTAATCAACATATAGGCTGCATGCAGACTGGGTACGGCAGCAAAGACATTGGCATTGTGACAATAGATGGAGTGGAAGACAGGATAGCCCACCAACTCGTCAAAGCGTGCCAGACCTGCCACATTGCCCGGTGTTCCCAAGATGGGGGAGAACCCATACTCCATCACATACCAGGGTGGTGAGGCTGGATGGATGTAATAGCCTACAAAGCCTATGAGGTTGACCGCAAGGAATGTCCATGAGAAACGCACAAACCAACGATATTCTTTCTTCGAGAACAGATAGAGCGCAAAGCCTACTGGAACAGGAACCCAGCAGAGGTAGAAGAATCCTGCCATAAGGTCGGGCAGGGCTGCATGGTGCACACTGAAGTATTCGCCTGGAATCATCATCTGCGAATGGTCGGCAATGGCCTGAAACTCTGTTGGAGTCTGTGCTGCTATGCCGAAAAGAGACTTCTCGGCTTCGTAAAGTCCACGTACATCGATGCTACCTACCATATAATTAGGGTAGAAGCGCATGGAGTCGTATGTCACGGCAAAGATGAGCCATGGCAGGAAATAAAGTGCAAACTTGCGGGTCTTCTGCCATGCTATGAGCAGGGCGAAGACTGCGATGAGATACAAACTTGTCATTCTGCCTCCTTTTTATTCATCACGATGTAGCAATGTGCTATGCGCCAGAAAGCTGTGATGTTGGCGAGTACGGCTATGAGAATCATACCGCCGGCAAGCCACCATATATCTGCCATGCAACCGGTGAGCATGGCTGTGACAGCTGTCACTACAACTCGTTCGGGGCGTTGCATCAGTCCAACCTTGCACTCGATGTCCAGTCCCTCGGCTCGGGCGCGTACGTAGCTCACCATTACTGAGCCTATCATGGCTGCAAAGGTGACGATGCCCATCCAAAAGCCCATCTCGTCTTGCATGCGCAAGAAGTAAAGGCAGATGCCGAAGAGGCTTACCAGTTCGCTATAGCGGTCGAGTGTCGAGTCCCATAATGCTCCAAAAAGGCTGCTTTTTCCACTCATTCGTGCCAGACGGCCGTCCATCATGTCGAAGAGTCCTGCAGCAAGGATGATGAGTCCTCCCCATCCCAAGAGTTCCAGACTCTGTGTGAGAGCTGCCTCAACGAAGAAACCAGCTGCCACGATATTGCCTATGAAACCGATGAAGGTAACAATGTTGGGGGTGATGTGCAAACGGATCATCGCCTTGATGATAGGATTGATGATCACATAGATGACTTTCTGTAAGAAATCTCTGTAGTTCATATTTTTTGAATTGTTATTGATTCTGAATGTTTTGGTCAACTTCTTTGACTTCTGAACTTGTGAAAGCTCGATGTCTTAATTTTCTTCGGCAGACTTCTGTTTGGCAGGCTTGAATACAAACTTGCGCTGGGCAGGATAGTTGACCAACAGGGCAACGAGGATGCTTACCACACTCTTGGGTATGAGATAGTGAATATCGAGACGCTCGTGACTGTTGATAAACTCGGTAAGTGCGATGGTGCCTCCCGAATTGAGTAACCAACTGATGGCCCATACGATGAAATATCGCCATGCCACACTTCTTTTCCTGCGATTGGAATCGCCGAAAACGTAACGGTAGTTCAGACAACAGTTGGTCACGCCACCTGCCGCCACGCCCAAGGCATTTGCCAGACCATAATAGATTCCTACGATGTCGGACAGCATGAATGCCAGACCGAAGTCTACCGCGGAGCCCATCGAAGCCGTAACCTCTGCCTTGCCGAAAGTATATAGTTCATGTTTTATCTTACCCATGCCCATGCTATTTTGATAATAACCATCGTGATTGCCGCATAGACACCTCCAAGGATGTCATCGGCCATCACGTAGAAAGCACCTCTCATGCGGTCAAGGCGCTTGATGCCAAGAGGCTTTACCATATCATAGAAGCGGAAAAGCACCAATGCAATCACAGCCCACCAGAGTGAGTCGGCTTTGTGACCAGCCTCTTCGAAAGGTATGATGAGCGACAGTGGAATCCATACTCCCACAATCTCATCGATAACCACGCGGCTTGGATCTTCGCCCCAGTAGGGCTGGAGTTGTGCAGTGGCCCATGTGCCCAATAGGGTGAATACTACGGTCAGCAGCAACATGGTGGTCTGCAATGTTGTTCCGTCCAATCCTGCAAATAATGCTATCACGGCCCATATCAGCGTGCCCAATACTGAGCCGGCAGTTCCTGGACCCCAAGGCCAGAAACCGCTGCCTAAGCCTGTTCCTATAATCGTTGGCAGCAGGGGTGGACGTTTGTCTGTCAGGTTGCCTTTATCGTTCATATCTTGGTTTCTGTTTTTTTGCTATTTCTTTTAGTCTTTTTTCTTTTGCCCTTACACCTTATTATATATAGACCTCAAGTTTTGCATGTAAGTTCCACTTGGGCTTAACGAAAACGTTCGCTTGCGCGCACCTTTTCTCGCCATGGCAGAGTGAAAGCAAGCTTTCTCTGCCCATTTGGCTTAACGAAAACGTTCAGTTTGCAAAATTACGCCAAAAACCTTAAATAACCAAATAGTTTTTTCCAATATTCGACAAATATGCCAAAAATAAGGTAAAAAACTAAATTTATTAAAAAGTTTTCCTCTCTTTTCAGATAATATTTATAACTTTGCAATCAAAATCAGTTAAGGGGAGAGTGTGCCCTGATAAAGACAGAAAGAATTACAAGAAAGAGAAGAGTTATAAAAAACAAAAAGGTATTTAGGACATGAAGATTAAACTCCGCATATATATGTTGGTTGTGCTGCTTGTTGCTTTGACGCAGCAGATGATGGCACAACAGAAAATATCAGGTCGCGTCATCGACGTTGACGGATTTGCTGTACCTTATGCCAGCGTGCAGTACCGAGGACACAGAATAGCTGTGTCGAGCGATGGCGAAGGCCGCTTCTCCATAGAAAAGCATGAAGGTTGGATGCTTACCGTGAGTGCCTTGAGTTACAAGACGCAGACGGTGAAGGTGGACGCCAACACCAACTTCCTTGAGATAAAACTAAAGGATGACAGCCGTAGGCTCAATGAAGTGGTGGTGAAGTCGAAACGGGGTAAGTACAAGCGCAAGGACAATCCTGCTGTGGAGCTGATGCGCCGCGTTATCGCAGCCAAGAAGAAAACCGATCTGGCCAACCATCCATACTATCAGTATGACAAATATCAGAAGATAACCCTTGCCCTGAACGACCTTTCGAAAGAACAGCTTGAAGGCAAGTTTTTCAGTAAACGACAATATCTGCTCGACCAGGTGGAGAAATCGCCCTATAATGGTAAACTCACTCTCCCTGTGAGTGTCGACGAGACGGTATCGCAGCATATCTATCGCAAAGATCCCAAGAGCGAGAAAGATATCATCAAGGGACAGCAGACTAATGGTATTGGTCAGGTGATACAGACGGGTGAGATTCTGAGTACCACGATGAAAGACGTGTTTACCGATGTGGATATCTATGACGACTATGTGCGCCTGTTGCAGTATCCCTTCCCGTCGCCTATCGGCAGAACGGCTATTTCCTTTTATCATTATTATATAGAGGACACGGTCTATGTGGAGCGCGACCTCTGCTATCATCTGCAGTTTATTCCTGCCAACTCGCAGGACTTCGGTTTCCGTGGCGAACTGTATGTGACAGCCGACAGTACGCTGCATGTCAAGAAATGCAATCTCTATATGCCTCACAACAGCGACGTGAACTGGGTGAAGAATATGAAGATAGAGCAGGAATTCACACGCTTGGACAATGGTGAATGGGTGCTTTCCAAGGATGATATGGTGGCGGAAATACATACCAACAAGGTGCTGCAAGACTTGCTCGTGGTGCGCAACACCCGTCTTACCGACTATTCTTTCGACGAACTGCCCAAGGTACTTTTCAAGGGCAAGGCTAAAGTGCGGCATGACATAGATGCCATGAACCGCGATGAGGCTTACTGGAACAAGTACCGGCAGGTGGACCTGACCAAGAGTGAATCGTCGATGGACAGTTTCATCCACCGCATGGAGAATTCCAAAGGTTTCAAGTGGATCATCCTGGGTGTAAAGGTTCTCATGGAGAACTATGTGGAGATAGGTAGTGGTCCGGGCGGAAAGAAAAGTAAGTTCGACCTCGGTCCTGTCAACACCTATCTGTCTAAAAACTATGTAGACGGCATACGTCTTCGTCTGGCTGGTCGTACCATGGCTGCGCTCAATCCCCATTTCTTCTGGAACGGCTATGCGGCTTATGGTACGAAGAGTAACGAATGGTATACAGGACATGTGTTGACCTACTCGCTCAACAAGAAGAAAAATAGTCCCTTCGAGTTCCCGATGCGGAATGTTACCTTTGAGGTGTCCCGTGACATCATGTCGCCTTCAGATGACAACCTGCAGCACAACAAGGACAATATCTTCATGACCTTCCGTGCGGCAACGCAGGACGAGATGTTCCTCTATCATCGACAGCGGCTCGCCTTTACCTACGAGACCGATTGGGGACTGCGTTTTAATACCGGTATACGCTGGCAGAGCAACCGTACTGCAGGCAATCTGCACTACTTCACACTGGATGGAAACGAGGTGAAGAAAATCAGAATGACCGACATCAATGTGGGCATCAATTACAATCCTGGAGTCACCTATGTCAACACCAAGCAGCAACGACTGCCTATCAACCTCGACAGTCCAGAGATAGGAATCTCGCATACCATGGGCTTTAAAGGCTTTATGGGTGGACAGTATCACAGCAACATCACGAAAGTGAGTATCTATAAGCGTCAGTGGCTTGGCAGTTTCGGTTATCTCGACTTCCATGCTGTGGGACAGGCTCAATGGAACAAGGTGCCATTCCCGATGCTCATCCTGCCGCCTGTCAACCTCTCGTACTTTGAGTCTGAATCGAGTGTGAGCCTGATGAGAGACTGGGAGTTTCTTAACGACCGTCAGGTGTTTGCGTCTCTGTCGTGGGATATGAACGGCAAGTTGCTCAACCGTATTCCGCTCATCAAGAAGCTGAAGTGGCGTGAATATTTCGCCGTGAAAGGCGTATGGGGAAACCTCACCGATAAGAACAATCCTTATTTGGAGAAAAACCAAGGGGATACGGAGCTGTTTAAGTTCCCAAGCAAATCGCACGTGATGAACAATACACCCTACTGGGAGTGTGTGGCTGGTGTACACAACATATTCAAGTTCTTTGCTGTAGAGTATGTGCGCCGTCTCACCTATCTGAATAATGAGGACATCAGCAAGTGGGGCATACGTTTCGGATTCTCGATGACATTCTAAATGGGAGAATGTGTGAAAGAGTATAGGCAGAAAATATCAACATAAAAACAAGCATGCGATGAGAATATTACTGGCAGACAGACAGGACATTACCCGTATGGGACTGGTTCACATCATCCAGCAGATGAATGTTGGCGATAAGGAGGAAATGCCTGGAATTGAGTGGAAGTACGTAGAGGACAAGGCAGAATTGATGCTTGCCCTGAAGGATGACGACGATGCGGTGGTAGTGCTTGACTATACGCTCTTCGATATCAACGATGCCGATGAACTGCTCATCCTGCACCAGCGATTCACCCACACCCGATGGTTGCTCTTCAGCGAAGACCTGAGTGTGGACTTTGTACGTGTGCTCATAGCAAGCAGTACGCAGTTCAGTATCTTGACCAAAGATAGTCAGCTGTCGGAAATCAAGGCTGCCATTCTGTATTGTGTGCATGGCAATCGCTTTATCTGTCAGCACATGACGGAGGTGCTTCTTGCACCGCCACCTGCCAAGACTGAGGAAAAAGTGAAACTCACCAAGACAGAGACAGAGATTCTGATAGACATCGCTCTCGGTATGACGACCAAGGAAATAGCCGAAAAACGTTTCTCCAGCTTTCATACTGTCAACACTCATCGCAAGAACATCTTCAGAAAGCTCGATGTCAACAATGCTCATGAAGCGACCAAGTATGCCTTGAGAGCAGGACTCATCGACTCGGCAGAATATTATATCTAACTTCAATAAATTCCCACACCCTGCGATAGTTGAGTGATATAATGGCACGACAGGTGCAGTGCCTTTAAGTAAGCGCACAAAAAAAGCTTAGAAATGTCTCACGACATCACTAAGCTCCCATTTTCTAACTAACTTATTATCAACTATTCATTACTTTTCTGAGTGCAAAATTACAAGAAAAAATGAAACCTTAATATGTTTTTCTTTAAAAAATGCACGTAAACGTTTTCGATTCACGAAAAAATGATGTATCTTTGCAGAAGATTGGCGGCACTCGGCAATTTGAAAGCAAACTTTCATTGCGCTTGCTTGCTTTATCTCTGTACAAAAAAGGCAGCAAGATGCCATGTTGAAATTAATATATAGCATAAACTTATTTACCACACATGAAGCCACGCAGAACATCACTCAAAGACCTCGCCGACCATCTGGGCGTGAGCATAGCTACCGTATCAAGAGCTTTGCGAAACAGCCATGAGGTGGGAGAGGAGATGACACGAAAAGTGAAAGAGCTTGCCAAGCAGTTGAACTACCGTCCCAATCCCTTTGCGCAAAGCCTTCGCAAGGAAGCGCCAAGGGTCATTGGAGTTATCGTTCCCAACTTGGTAACCCATTACTATGCAGCTGTGCTTGATGGTATAGAAGATTATGCCTCCAAACAGGGCTACTCTGTTATCAGTGCCAACAGTCATGAGGACCATACCCGCGAAGAGCGTGCCCTCGACAACTTCCTTAATATGCATGTGGAAGGCATCATCGCCTGTCTGGCACAGGATACTGTGGATTATTCCCATTTCGAACAACTCCATGACATGAGCATTCCGCTCGTATTCTTTGCGCGATGCTGTCTCGAAGACAAGTTCTCGCAGGTGGTGGCTAATGGAGATGTTGCAGCACAGGAAGCCACTCAGCACATGATAGAGACGGGCTCCAAGAGGATAGCCTTCATCGGAGGACCAAATAATCTGGATATGGTACGCCGACGCAAACATGGTTATCTTGAGGCTTTGCGTGAAAACCGTATCACGATAGACCGAGACCTTGTGGTGTGCGACAAGATAGACTTCGAGGTGGCTCGCAACAATACCCTTCGGCTGCTTGAGGGCCCCAATCCGCCAGATGCCATTCTTGCCTTTAATGACATCATCACCTATGCTGCCTTTGATGCCATCAAGGCCAAGGGACTTCGCATACCTGAAGATGTGGCCATCATCGGTTTCACCGATGGTGATGCTGCTGCCTTTGTTACTCCTCGGCTCACTGCCATTATGGACAAGGCGCACGAGCAGGGTGCAAAAGCCTGCGAACTGCTCATGAGAAATATCAATGGAGATAATAAGATATATAAGGAGGTGGTTCCGATGATTCTCAAGATACGAGAAAGTTCTGAGAAGCTTTAAATACCCCACCTGCCTGCTACCGAATAAACCTAATAACGACAACAAAAACCTGATGCTCATGACGCTAAAAACAAATACTACATTCAAGAACCAGCTATCTATGATGAAGGAATAGCGATTCTTGTAAACATAAAAACTCGCAAGATTCAGTAGAGTCTTGCGAGTTTTTTTTGTGGTATGATTGCGTTCTTACGCTCTCGGGTATTGTAATTTCTTACAGAACTTCCGTACATGAGAATGTTCAGTTTGTAAGAAGGATACTCACGTGTGCAGATTGGTATTTCTTTTACCAGTTGTCCGAATCGAATGGGTCTTCTTCTTTCTTGAATTGTCCCTCGTCCCAGATGATTTCTCCCCAGTTGTATTCTGGCACTTCAGTGTCGTCTTGCTTTGGTGGGTCTACCACCCATTTAGGAGGAGAGCCTGCGCAGATGCTGCAAGTCTCAGCCATGATGGTTGTGGTCATAGGACACATATATCTTTTTTTCATCGTCTGTCGATTTTAGTGTTTTACTTATTGTTTTGTTAGTTCTGGCTTTCTTGCTCAAGACTTGTAGCTCCCGATTATCTCTTGATAACTTTCTTGCCGTTCAGAATGTAGATTCCACTTGGAAGTCCGTCCAAGGAACTGCTGTTGCTGATGAGTTGACCGTTCAGGCCATAGATGCCATGGGCGAATCTGTCAATTCTGCTTTCTTCTTCGCCATAGATGATCGGGTTGATGCCAGTGGTCTTGTCCAAGGATACACCATCAAGGAAAACATTGGCAGGTTTGGCAGGGTTGCCATCAGAGGCGGACTTAGGTGCGAACCATACGCTGAAGCCTCGCAAGCCTCTTGCTCTTTTAGCAGAAGTATACATCTTACCATTGGAGAAGAAGTAGCAGCCCTTTAGGTCGCTGCGACCCTTTATGATGGTTGACTTGTCCGTGATGGTCCATTCGCCGTAATTATTATCATCTGTTATCTGTGTGCCTGTTCCGAACGTTCTGGCAAATGTTCCGAAGGCTGTCATGGTGCCGTTGCCTTCGAAGAATGGAGTGCCAGAGCCGTTAACAACGATACTGCTGTTGGTTGTCCAGTTCTCCGTATTCATATAGGTGAGGTCGTTCTTGTTCTCTTTGTCAACAGTGAATGTGACATTGGGAATGTCGATATGGTTCTTGCCGATGATCACCCGTTCATCCTTTGCCTGGCCGTTGACTATCTTACTCAGCAATGCCGTGTAGGCTGGAGTCTGTTCCTGTTCGGCATGCTTGGTAGGGAAAATGATGTAAGGTATGTAGGCTTCCATCACAGTCGTTTCGTTTCCCGCCTTGCTCATGTCTATGCTGACAAACTGTATCTCATTGCTGGTCAACTTGTCGAGCTTTGCCAGTTTCACGTTAGGACCGAATGCCTGCGTGAGTTGGTCCTTGGTAAGGCTTACGGGCAATACGAAGCCGTTCCACTTGTCCTTGTCGAAGGTCTTGTTGAGGTGGAGCGTCACACTCTTGTAGGTGTTGGAGCAATTCTCCAGATATTTCAGGTTGTCCCTGTCCTGGTCGAGGACCAAGTCGCCATCTGTTGTCTTGCTTGTATAGAGGAGGCGGAAGTCATCGAATACCGTCCACTCTGATTCCATAGGATCCTCGTCATTCTGCGTTCCGATTTCGATACCGAATCGGATAGTGCCGCCACCTTCTGGCACTTGTACCAGCACACTGTTGAAGTATTTGTGACTGCCGTAGAATTCCTTGGCAGCATAGTCCATATTCTGTTCTTCGATATGTAGCGCTTTCTTTTCCTGTGCAGACATGTAATCAGTCTGTCCCAGAACGGTGGCATGCATCGTCTTGGTGTCCGCAGTGTTGTCGGCATTCACCAAGCAGGCATAGAGCTTTGCCTTAGTGGTAGTGGAGAATCCCTTGCACTCGATGACGTATGTACCGCCATGACTTACTTTGACATCCTGATAGATGGTGCCTCGGAAATTCTTGGCATCAGCACAATAATACTTACCGCAATGACGCTCGTAATTCTCGTTTCCCTTGTTTCCCTTGAACGTGATAGCATCGCTGCCATCGGGGAAAGTATAGCTGAAGTTGTTTTTGAAATCATTGGTATATGAATCTTTGATCTTGATATTGCTGCCGGCTGTTGTTCCATTGCTGTTTTTAACGAAAGGTATAATCCGCAAAACGAAATGTTAGCGTTTTGCAAAACGAAATGTTCAATTCGCAAAACGAAGCGTATACTTTTAAGAATCCCCTCCTAACGTAGTTATAATAATGTTATAATGACGTTAGGAGGGGATTCTTATATTATATTAACGAGGAGGAATAAAACTACAGGTTCTTATACTCCGCAGCAGCATCGAAGCAGGGACACATCTTTTTCCACTTGTTTTTATCCGGTCCCCAGATGTCGCGGTGGCCAAGAATCTGAGCGGAAGGAAACATATCGTGTAATTTACGCAGGAGATCAACAAGTACCTCCTTTTGCTCTACTGTTCGGTTATCGACAGGATTCCCGTGAGAATCGACGCCCCCGATATAGGCAACATTAACAGCGGTGCTGTTATAACCCTGCACTCCGTTGCTCACCTGCTCGATAGGTAGAAGTTGATGAAAACCTCCGTCAGGGGAGATTACATAATGATAACCGGGAGATTTCCAGCCTTTTCTGCGGAACTCTGCCTTCAGATCATCTATAGACTGACTCTGCGAACCAGCCGTACAGTGTACAAAAATTCTTTCAATCTTTCTCATAATTATAGCTATATGTTTTAATTAGTACTGTCTGTTAATTATTCTCGCCAAATATGGCTGTGTAAAACCTTCGAGTGTGTAAGACTTGTCGGGGTTATACGTCAATAGAAATTCATAAGAGTCTCCTGCCGCCATATCAAAATCAGCCCAATAGCCACCGTTCCAGTGTGTAATAAGCGGGAGGTCTTTAGTGTTCCATTGCGCCACATTTGCGTCGTCTTTTGTTGTGCATCTTCCTCTCATGGCGATGGACTCGCTGCCAATATCCATCACGATTGTAAGCCTTACGCAGAACTTGTCATCGACATACTGCGAACCGAACAGTATCTGCTTGATCGTCCCGAGAGTGGGCAGCGCAAGCGCAAGATAATTTTTCGAGCTGACTATCAGGGTAAGCGAATCTATTTTCTGCACTTCTTTATAAGTAGTTCCTCTAAACGAACCTGTATTATCAAGGAATACATTCTTGGTAGTCATATTTATCATCGTGTACTTATATCCGTATACTCCACCGTTGACCGATACGTCACCAATACCGCGCAGCGCATAGTTCTGCACGCCGTTCTTCGCTTCCGCAAAGTAGCACACGTTGCTATGGTAGCCGTCAGTTGTATCGATGGCATCTACCCTCATCTTCGCACTGAGGTAAGTTCCAGGGCCAGGAACAGCGAGGGTCTGGTCCGTGTCGATGAATATAGCACTCCGTCCCTCTGCCTTGATCAGCTGAAAACGAGTATCTGTCAACATCATGCTGTCTTCCTTGAATACAGCACCACTCGACAGACCTTCGCCCGTTATCTCGAACCGTCCGAACTTCTTTCGTGTACCACTGTCCTCATCTTCGTAATATCTCACACCGAAAGCACCCTTGTCGGCATACATGTAGCCATCCTTAGAGACACGGAACGGAGAGTCGGCGGCTGTCGACGAACCTACCCAGAGAGGATATTGCTTTCCGTCTTCATCCTTCGCCTCGTCTATGTCGTAGTTTCCGAAATGAGCGAGGGTATTTTGGTTATTACCATCTTTCGCCCAAACATGATGAACATTGATGGTGTCAGCATCTATCAGGTCGGCATTAAGCTTGCCGTCCTGAAACATTGCAGTGGTAGTGCCGTTATTGCTTACCTTCACCTTGTCGCCATACAGCTCCACACCATCTGCTGTAATATTTAAGCCCGCAGCCTTGGCTGTCGCCTTGTCGATGAGGTCAGTCTTCTTCTCTGTGTACTCTGTCATCAGAGCACCTTCCTCCAACTTCGGCTTAGCCACCCAAGCCTCACAGCCGTCAACAGCTCGCAGCAGTACCGACTGAGGTAACACAGTTTCGCCAACACCCGTATAAGGGTCTATACGCCAGTGTACCCAGTATCGCTTCCATTCGCTCGTCAGTGTGAAGTTCGATGCTCCGTCGGCCACGTTCTCTCTCACGCTCCCTTGGCTGTTCTCTGCATAGATGTTCACGTGAACGCTGTCCTTGTATAGGTGTGTTCTCAGAGTTCCGCTTCCCTTCGCAAGGAACGAGAATACATAATTCTTCCTCAGCTCGAAGTTAAGAATCCTTCCGTTCTCTCCGTTGAATCTCAGGAAGTCACACATATTATTGTTACTGCTGTCTGCCTTTCCGTGAACTACAGCATACGCACCCTCGTAGGTATCCTGTGCCACCTCGTTGGCCGTATAAAGGTTGCTCAACTGTCCGCTCGCAACAAGCGTCCTCGTATCATCGAGCATATTGCCGCCAAGGTAGTCGTAGTCCGTTTCCGCAGGAGTCCAGCCTGTGTACTCGCTTCCTTCCTCCAACATCGGCATACATATCCATCCGTTGCCCGAGGCAGTATAACCAAAGGTTCCGTCCACGGTTATGCCATTGTAGACAAAGATATTCACCTCGATAAACTCAGCGTCGCCCGTATTGACGGTGTAATTCACCTGCCTCCACTGATTCACCTCTTCCTCCTTCGTCTGCCAATCCATTTTACCCGAGGTGGCAGTAATTCTGTCCCCTCTACCACTATTCAGCGCAGCCATCTTGAAAACCTCCGAATGAATCTGTAAGTCCTTCGTGTCGCACTTTATCCATGCGGAAAATGTATAATCGGTATTCTTCTTCACAGCGATGCCGTTGACTTTATTTCCCCAGAACAGACCATTGTACTGAGGTGTTCCGTCGCCCGTCACCGAGAAGCGGATGGCATTATGGCCGTTCACGCCCTGTGTTATCGTAGGTTGAAAGAGTCCGTCCGAATAATATATATCACCCTTCCTCGTCAATGATGTATCTCGCAGGAGGTTATGCCGTCCTTGCTGGCTCTGAGTCACGCTGAGAGTAATCTCCTTTGCTGTCTGCTTGATAGTAGATGTATAGGCGTTGAGTACGGTAGGATTACTTCCTTTCAGGTCGTTCTCCAATGCCTCAAACTTCGACTGATACTGCTTTGCCGTAGCCTTTACACTACCCATATACTTAGCAATATTCACCGTGAAAGGCACTTGTACGCGATAAGGATTACCCCCAAGCAAGAAAAGCAACACGACAAAGCCGCATGGTGCTGACACAACACCAGCTTCTGTCTGCACGTCAGAAATAGAATTGAGCTGCACCTCTATATAGCTACCCGAATCTTGATCAGTCTTGACAGATGCTGAAGCAGAGCAATATGCCGCATTATCAATAGTAAGATTCTTAACCAGGTCTGACACATTCGCACCGCCTTGCATCACTCTCACAACTGCTTTCTTGCTCTGCAACACAGACGTAGGCACTTTTCCGGTGTCGTCAGTGTCAAAGACCAAAGGGCGCTCAATGAGAATGCTTATGCCGTCAGTTCCGTCAAGTCCGTCTGCTCCATCTGCTCCATCAAGCCCATCTTCTCCTTTATCGCCTTTAATGCCCTGTTCACCCTTTTCGCCTTGGTCACCCTTCTCGCCCTGAGGTCCCTGGACACCTGCTTCTCCTTTAGGCCCCTGCGCCCCCTGTTCTCCTTTTTCTCCCGACAGCACCTTCTGCCAGTCCGAAGTTCCGTCTTTCGGCTCCGAGTTGCAGCCGTTGGGGTTGACGCAAGTCCACAGTGCGTTGTTGTGGTTCACCTGGTCGTAATGGCCGTAGCTCACGCCCTTCTGCCACTCACCTCTGTAATTAACAAGGTGTATCGTGTCACCAGCACTCGATACCCATTCGATGGCTGAACTTACGATCTTTGAGCCGCCAGGCGAGAACACGAATACCTCCTTGCCCTCATGCGTATATGAGCTAACGCCACGCAGACCCACTATGCGAGGTGTACCATTGCCAGTACTCTCAAGCATCAATACTCCTTGGCGTGTTGCGTCCTCACTGGCACCATCGAGCACGATGGTGTCGCCAGCTGCAGGCGTATCGCTGCCCGCCATGCAGTCAGTAGCCGACAATGTCACCCAGTCAAACAGTCTACCACCATACAGCGTCTTACCATCCGCAGCCTTGATGGTCACAGGCTGAGTGCTCACCTCTGTCACCAGTCGCCAGTAGCTCTTATTGCTCACACCCTCGTGTTTCCCTTCGAGGATATTGAAGCTTTGACAGCGTGCCTGATCCTTCACGCGCCATAGGTTTTGCGTCGCCGTACTGCCATCATCTGCCAAGAGATAACACTTCCAGCCTGTCACAACACCCGATGCGGAGTATTGCTCTTCCACGTGCACAATTTTCGAGCCTGCGCCCGAAAGATAGACGTTACCGCCTGCATAACTCAACTTGCGTATCTCGAGCTCGTGGAAGATAGCCTTACACCACACCTCCAGCTCGCTCAGCGACAGGCGATAGCCGCCGTTCTTCGTGCGTGACAGCCCGAAGCCCTGCTGCGTATCCTCCTCGTAGTTAGCTGAACGCACATAGTCGGTCTCGATGCCGCCCTGTGCCTTCAGCTTCTTCAGCATTTCCACCACATCGGCAAAGGAAGCTGCACCCTCGATATTCACGTTTTTCTTAAACCCCACCTTCCCCTCGAAGGTCTCGTCCTGATCCTTGCGTGCGAAGTGATCGAGCGCCTCTGCCGAGAGGTCCACCTCTCCAGCCTTCGTGGCATAACCTGCAGTACCGGCATGTCCTGCCTGTTCTGCATACTGTGCGCTGCCTGCCTCCTTAGCCTTGTCTGCCTCAGTCGCGCGCCCCGCCTTGCTGGCATATTCGGCTTCTGTCGCAATACCTTGCAGGCGGGTTACCCTGGTTGTACTGCCGCCCGATGCGCCCGTGTTCTTGGGCTTGGTGTATATCTTCGTTTTAATCATATTCTAACACGATTTGAATGTTGTTCTAAACTCTTTCTAAAGCAATAAGCCTCTTTTTACTTTTTTACCTTTAAAAAGCAAGAAGGCCCTTTTTACCTTTTTACTTTTTTACCTTTTTACCTTTCAATCGGTCTCCTTCATTGTCACCTGTGCGGTGCCTTCTGTCAGATTACGACTGATGCCCTGCACGGCGAAGGTCTTGCCGATGGCAGGATGCCGGTAGAGGTTGAAAAGCGACACCGTGCCGCCTTCGTCCATGAAGTTCTGTTCCATCAGCACCTTCGGCTCGTGCCATTCCTCCCAGTAGTCGTTCACGTAGTGCTGTTCTGGCTTCGCCTGTTCCTGTGTCCGCCTGTTGTATATCGAGAGCAGCGGTGTCGAAGTAGCCGTACATAGCGGAGAAGAGAGGAACACGCTGTTGCCCACGCCCAGTTTCTTGCAGTCCGCGGCTGTCAGCGCGGTCGTGATCTTGAACTCCAGGTCATCCTTCTTGTTGACGAAGGCCTCCTGTGTGTCGCTCATATAAACGATGTCGCTGTCGCCAGCTGGCACCTCAGCCTTTCCGTTGTCGCTCACCACCTTCACCTCGAACTTCTCCACCATGATCGACGAGGTGTGTGCCAGGAGTGGCACACTGCGGGTCGACCATTTCGTGTGCCGCCAGAACGAGGGGTGCCGCCTCACGATTTCTTCCCATGTAATGTTCACAGGACCGAGAATGATGAATTTCACCTGTCCGCTCACCTTGTCCTCATACCTCACAGGGATGGCAGTGCCTTCTGCGTCTATGCCGTCGTAGTACCACACGTTATTCTGTACGTCGAATACCGTACCCACCATCTTGTCGCCTATTTTCGGGTCTACACCGATGGTGAAACTCTGCGCATAGTATTCGTCATCACTGCCGCACTCGGCCTTGGTCTTGTACTTCTGCCACACGTAGTCCTGCTTCTCGCCGTTGCCGGTACCGGCCGTGTCCGTGCCGAGCTTCTCGCCAGGAGCCTTCTCCACCACGCACTTGTCGCCCACGATGAGCATACACGCCAGGATGGGCACCTTCGACAGCTTGTCTGTGCGGTCGCCATACGCACTGTACTGATACTCATACTCCTGTGGACCTTCTGCCGTGTAGGGTACGAAGCCCGGATTCCCCTCTATGTCGGGTCCCTTGTTCCAGGCGCTGCCCGTTATCGCTTCCAGCGCCTCGCACCAGTGCTTGCGGGTGTAGTATCTGCCGTCGCTGTTGTTGCGGCTCGGCACCGTCTTGTGCCAATAATAGGGGAACATCTGCGGATGTTCCTGCTCGTACAGGAATCTGTCGTAGAGTGTCGTACAGTAGTCCGTCATCTTCATCAGCGGGTTCAGCACCATTTTGCCCGATATCACTATATAGTTGGTCACCATCGGGTCGGCAGGCGACAGCACACCGCCCGCCACGTTGCCCGTATATTCCGCGCAGGGTATGGCGTTCTTGATGTCGTCTGCCGACGGCCGGTACTCACCCTCCGTGTCCTTGCCGTTGCCGTTGGTCGTTATCACCATGTAGTCGGTCATGCTGATGCTTGCCGTGGGCGAGTTGTCCGAGCCGTCGCCTCTCTTCTGTACCTTACCTGTGCTCACTATCAGCGCCGCACACATCATCTTGCCCAGCATGTCTATCAGCTGCGTCTGGTCTGTTCCGCTTGTCAGCTCCAGCATGTTCCTGCCGTCGGGCGCATAGAAGGTCCATTGGGGATGATTCTTCACCAGTGCGAACCAGTCGGTCACCTTTGCTCCTTCGTAAGTTGTCTTACCCTCGTTCGTCACCATCTCCTCGATACCGTCATACGCAGCCCAGCCCTCACCGTCGGCGCTATACTCCGTCAGCAGCAACTGGCGCTTGCCGTACACACTCTCCAGGGAGTCGCTGTCTAACGGGTCGTCCACCAGTTCCTCTGTCTTCGTCACGCTCGCCGTCAGCAGCAGCTGGTTGTAGGTCTCGCCGATGCTTATCTGTGTGTCGCAGTCTGCCACGATGGCCGTCTCCACCGTCACCTTCTTCGGCATGGTCCGTATATTTTTCAGGCTACCATCTATGTTGTGCCATATCGTAGCCTCACCAGCCCTTATCGTCTCCCAGCTGAAGATATACATCCTCCAGCCGTCCTGCACGATGTGAAGATTAAGATAGCGCAGCACCTCGCTCAGCACGTCCTCCTGTGTCCACACGTCGTCCTCCTCGTCGCCAAGAAAGAGCAGCTCGCTGATGCTTAGGTCGTTCAGGATGGAGTAGTGGCGGGCGTTGGTAGCGTCGATAGCCTTCGACCCGTCGTACAGCACGGCCGTCTTTCTGCCGCCCGATATATCCAGGTTCTCCGTCACCCCCGTCAGTATCTCGCTCACGATGTCATGGAAGCTGCGCTGGCTGGCCTGCAGCTTCACGTTCTCATACGACGAGCCTGCGGTGCCCACGTTCCGATAGGTGCTGTATTGCAGTGCACCCAGTGCGTCCACACACGTCAGCTCCACCTCGTCCCACACCTCATTGTAGCCCTGCGAGAACGTCTGAGGCTCCACGTAGCCGGCAAACACACAGCGACCGCCCTCATAGATGTTCACCACCGCGTCGCGGCACGACGAACAGAAGAAGTCAGCCACGTAGTTGCGGCACAGCAGCCTCACGCTCGCCTGACTCATCAGCAGCACGTCGAAGCTGTCGTTCACCTGTGTGCTCGTCTCCACAGGGTCCTCGCTCCAGCTGATGTCGCTTCCCTCGCCACCTATCTCCACCTCCTTCGTGCGGTCCCCGTGGGTCAGTATCTCCACCTTCACCTCCACGTCTCTCTCGTTACAGTAACTTCCGTGTATATACATATCTGCTTTTTTACCTTTTTACTTTTTTACCTTTTTACCTTTCAATCAGATCTTGATGTTCGACCTACGGCGCATCTGGCGGGTCTCGTTGGCGGTCACCAGCACGATGTCCCTGCCTCTTATCTTTCCCACCACGCTGCCAGCCTTCACGCCGCCTGCGCCTCCTGCCATCAGTCCTGTCAGCACGTCCGTATTCACCGTAGGCTGCATCCTGCCGTTGGCGATGGCAAAGAGTTGTGCCTGCTGGGCTGCGTTCAGTATCATCTCGCCAGAGTTCACACGGGCCAGAACGCGGTCGCCGCTCTTGCTGTTGCCGCCCACGATACCACCTGTGGCAAACTGGCTGATCATCGCCACCATACTCACGAGTTGCGCTGTACCCGATATTCCGAAGGCTAACCATGTTATCCAGCTCTGCTTAGCCGCATCGGTCATCGCCGTGGCCAACGACAGCGCTAACTGTCCGATGGCTGCCATCACCAAGCCTGCCTTGGCTGCTGCCGAGTCACTGCCCAACTGCTGCATGGCGCCACCCAGAGCCTGGCAGGCAGTGCCGGCTGCAGCGAAGCCCTTAGCGGTAGGGTCGACTATGCCTTGTATGTCTGTCATCGCCTTCCTTACGCCCTCAAAGTTGCCCAGGTCTACATTGCCTAAGCCCTTGATCTTTTCGAAGTCTTCCATCTTCTGCGTCAGCTTCTCCAGACGCTTGGGGTCGGCCTGCACCTGCAGAGGGTGCTCCTTCAGATACTTCTGCATGTCGTCGAACGACTCCTGCAGCTGCTCTGCCATGGGTTTGATGGTTTTCTTCACCTCTATGGGTGGCGGAACCTCCACGCCTATGCGTACCTTCAGGAAGTAGAGGTCGCGCTGCAGCGCCTCCATCTCATTGTTGAGCGACTTGGCGGTTGCCTCGTTGGCAGTGGCGTAAAGCTGTCTCTTTTTCTCGTCAATGGCCTTTGTATACCAGTCGATACTTCCCTTCAGTGGGTCGTCTTTCTCGTCGGTCACGGACGGGGTGTGGTTGGTAGTTCCACCACTTCCGACTCTGCCGCCTGTGCCACCTGTGCCGGAAGTTGTTTTGCCCGCATCTATCAACCCGTTGCTATTGGCAGCTGAAGCCATTTGCTTCTTTGTGTCTTCTATCTGCTTAGATAGATTATTAATGGAATTATCAATCTTGGCCACTTGTTTGTCACCCGAAACGTTGGTGCCATTATACCGCTCAGCACCCACCTTGGTGAACCGCCACTGCCCGTCATTACCAACTCTTCCGTATCTTTCGCTTCGCCAGCTTTCAGGCACAACATCCCCTTCCTTAGCATGTCTTCCGCCTTTTTTGGCATCATTAGCTATATTCTGTACAACCTTATTTTTCTGCTCTACAAGGCCAATCTGCTTCTGATACAGTTCGGTCAACTTGGCAGCATAGGCGGCAGCCTGCGCTCTTCGGGTAAAGGCTTCTACCACGGCACCCGTATTCTTCCGAAATATGTTTTCAGCATCAGCCACTCCGTTCACCTTGATCTTCAACTCAGCAAAGGCCGACTGATTGTTTTTTATCCATGCGGTTTTTTCATGCTCACTGCGCAGGTTCTTCCAGCCATCTTTCAGCTGTTCGTATTTTGCTATCAGGTTAGCGTAGGTACTCTTCAGCGTGCTGTCATAGGCAATCTGTATATTGTCAGCTGCTTTGGCTTCTTCGCTCGCCATATTTTTTGCACTCTCCGCAGCCTGAGTATTTTTATTTATGAGATGATCGACAATTTCAGTAAGAGCCACAATAGCGATACCTGCAACTGTAGATATCAACAAACTACGAATTGCGAGTTTTAAGGTCTCAGCGCTCACGGCTGCTCCTCTCATAGTGGCAGAACATACTTTTACGATAGGGGAAAACGCAGCCACAATGAGCGAAGTTACCTTAGTTGATACTCCCAATGTCTTCATTGCTACAGCAAGTTGTGCCACTGAAGAAATAGTAATAGTTAACTGCGAGCCAAAATTAAGATAAGGCAGCACGTTGCCGATGTACGACTGAATAGAGTCCGTAAATTCGCCAAACTGATTGTTTAGCATCTGCAGTTTCGCCTTTCCCGTGCTCGCTATGATACCAAAGGCATCGTTGATAGTACCGGCGCTGTCCTTCATATCTGCCACGTTCTCCCGGAATTTCTCCGCCAGCTTGCCCGTCAGTGGCGTAAGGGCGCGCAGGCTCTCTGCGCTGCCGAACAGCTTTCCATACACCTCCTGCTCCAGCACGCCGCTCGATGCAGAATACTGCTTCACGCTCTTGTCGAGAGATACCAGGAACTGCTCCATGCCGCCTGCAGCTTTGATGGCGGCTGCGTCAAACTGAATGCCCATCTGTTGCGCCATCTCTGCAGCCTCGCTCGATGGCTTGATAAGAGCGGTAAAAATAGCCGCCAACTGAGTGCTCACCTCGGCAGTATCACCGCTCACGCCCGTCAGTGTGCTGAAGGTCGCCATCAGCTCATCCACGCTCACGCCAAGGGTGGCAGCCTGAGAGGTGACACGTGGCAAGGCTTGCGCCAACTGCTCAAAGCTCGTAACACCATTCTTGGCCGTGAGCTGTATCTTGTCCTGAATGGAACCTGCAGCCTCCCAGTCTAATCCATAGTTCTTGATGATAGTGGAGGTCACCTTTACCGTCTCACCAAGGTCAGCAAGACCACCCACAGAGGCACGGGCCGACTTATCAAGGAATGCAATCCAGTTATCCTCGGGTACACCATTTGAAATAACCTGATAAAGACCATTTGCCAACTCATCACGGGCAATAGGTATTACATGAGAGAGCTCCGCGACTTGGTCCTTTAGGTTGGCAAAATCCTCTCCACTCTTTCCTGCCATTGTGTTAGCAGAAGCCATGGCAGCACCAAAACTCCGACTTTCTTCTGTCAGGTCATTCAGCGAGGTGGCGATATTGTTCACGGCGTCCTGTAGCCCCTGAAACGCAAAAGCTGACCGGGCGATAGTTTCTTGGATACTTGCCCACGAAGTCTTTGTTTTATCAACGGCATTGCGCAGTTCATCCACAGTCGTCCGAAGTTGCACAACTCTTTCTTTGCCATCTACGTTGAGCTTTATTTTAAATTGTACGTTATTTGCCATTTTTTCTTCCTATATAATTTGGTTATATCCGACTTTTTTGTTATATTTGCAGCGTGTAATACTTAAACAAGAGCATCATGAATAAGGATGATATTAGAGACAACAGTCACTTTCCATTTGGAACGATATGTATGATAGCCTATATTTTCGCCATCATAAGCTTATGTATGTTTTGGACTTGCATATTTTTTGTTTCATTGATCATAGGTGTCATCTGCATGATACTCGCCATTTTCCAGGCAGATGACTCTGGCGGAACAATCGGTGGGGGCGGCTTGCCTTGGCGTCTATAACCCCGCTCGCTTCTTAGCCTCCCTGTACCGCTCCATGATTTCCTCACGGCTCTGACCATTTTGCTGACTTCGGCAAGATGTTGCCTTCTGCTCTTCACTTTCCCATGGGAACTTCATGAAGTCCTGCGCCCTCAGCTGCTTCTTCGAGTAGGGCTGCAGAGAGCACAGGCACTGCATCCTCATGCGCTCCCATCTGCCACGCTCCAGGTCCGTCTCCCGTTGCCACCATCATACGCCGCGCATAAAACTCAGAAGGGGTGCATCGGCAGAAGTCATCCTTGCTCATACCCATACACCCCATCGCTACACCTTGCAGATGCTCCACATCCGTGGGCTCATATTCGCAGCCATCAGCCGACGAAGCTTCGCCGGCTATTTTTTTTTATCTTCACCCGTCTGAGCCATTGCCTCGTTCCAGACGTTCAGGTCGTCGGGAGTTATCTGGCAGCAGAACGTCTCAAAGTCCGTCTCGAAGTCCACTCCGTCGGCCTTGCAAGCACACTTCACGCAGCACCACATAAACATCAGAAGCTCCTCGATGTCGCCGCCGCTCATCTGGCTCACGTCCTTCTGCATGTTGCGCTTATACAGCAGCATGGCGCCCATCGTCAGGCGGCAGGGCAGCTCCCTGCAGCCTACGGTGATATATGATATACCTTTGTTCATAACTTTTAGTCTACTACGTTTTGATTACCCTCGTCGGCAGAGTGGCCCGTTGCGGCCGTCGCCTGCAGACCTGTTGTCTGTTTCTCCACCTTGCCGCAGTTCTCCAGCTGGATGGAGTACTTCGAGTCGTCGCCTGCCTGAGCGTCGAGGTCCAGCGAGGTGATAATAAACTTACCCTTGTAGCCACCGGCTGTCTTACCCGAACGGCTGCCTGCCTCGCGCACGTTGTATGCCACGTCAACAGGAGTGCCGCTTATCTGCATATCCTTCAGCTGGTCGTAGGTAGGAGCGTCCGAGGTTCCGTCTGTGCACACCACGCCGTCGGCGCTGATGCTCTCCGAGTAGCTCTTCACGTACTTCTCCTTCCACTTGCCGCTCGCAGCCTCCTTGGTCACTCGCTCGCCGGTCTCCGTCTGCGTCGTTATCTTACAGCCGGTGCTGAAGGCAAGCGCACCGCCACCCACCGACAGGATGAGGTCGGTTCCGTCTAATATATATTCCATATTCTATTCTCTTTTTTTAATGATTACTGATAAATAAACTATTAGGATCAATCCGATAACCGCATACGTCCACATCGCCCAGTCGTGTTCGGGAGGCTTCTTCTCTTCCACGCTTTCTACACCGTTATAACGGCTTTCTGATGCCGTTCTATTCGTCTTGGAAACAGTGCTCCCCGAAGTGCGGCCAGCGAACTTTTCGCCCTCGAGATGCGTCTGCTCTTTCGACTTTCCGCTACCCTCGATGCGATAACCGCCGCCCTCCAGTGGTCTGATGAGCCACGCCTGCTGCCACTCCTCGTCAGCCGTCACGCTTGCCCTCGTCAGGCTCGTCGTCTGCGTCGTGTCGTGGCTTACGCTGCTGTCTTGGCTTGCGCTGCTTGCCTGTTGCATCTGCTGCGTCTGCGTCAGCGCCGTCTTCTTGGTTCTGCAGCTCGCCGCTGACAGGACAAGAAGCACGATGAGGACACAGCTGTATAGCCTCGATAGCCCTTGTGAGGCGGTTGAGCGCATAGCGGGTGCGGGCGTTCTCGCGGTTGAGTTCCCCGATAGCCTTTGCATTGTCTTCTGCTGCATCGTTCAGTTCTTTTTGTTTAGCTAAGAGTTCCTTACTCACGTCGCCATACATCTCCTTGAAGGTGTCGTGTATGCGCTTCGCCTGCTCGGCCTCCTTTACTTTTCGGTTGGCTATCCAGGCGATGGCAGCACCTATGCCGCCGCTCGGGATAGCCCACTGCAGGATGTTCATAATCATGTCTGTCATCGCCTTTCTAACCGTTTGAATTTAATGTTAAGTATATGATGAAGATTTGAAGCCTTGTTAGCCTGCCTTATAGCCGCTGTAGATCACACCGCCGGCATCCTCCTTCTTTGGCATACAGATGAAGTAGTGACGGTAAGACACTAAGTTGCGCTGATACTGAGGATCACTCTCCGCAGGGCTGTAGTACATCTTGGTAGTACCTGTGGCCTTGAATACACGTGGCACGTAGAATGCGAACGAGCACTGGAACTCGCCAGCCTTAGGCACGGCACCAAGGGTGTTCTTCACGCCTGCAGTACTGTAGGTAGGACAGGCACCGTACTCGTAGATGTCGAAGCCATAGAGGCGGCCTACAGTACCGTCGTTGCGGTTGATGTTATACTGCTCCTTGAATGCCTGGTCGGTCTCGAGGAGGTCGTTCACGTGGTCCGTACAGAGAACCAGACGGCGGTCAGTCACAGGCACGCCTAATGCGTCGAGCTTGCGCTTCAGAGCCACAACGTCGTCAATGCAGAGCTTGATGCGCTTGGTGGCGGCATCCACTGCGCCGGTAGTCACGAGCACAGGAGTCTTGTCCGTGTTCTTCGTAGGACAGAGCGCATGGGCTGCCTTGGCATACTTGGCATCGTTCAGGGCGTTGGCACAACTTTCCTTCACGCGGGCCATCTTGTCGTAACTGAGAGCATACAGCTCGTCGTCGGTCACTGGCACCACCTTGGTCTGGAACTTGTCAAGCGAGAAGGTCTTATCGCCGTCTTTCAGATCCTGGACATCCAGTGGGTAGGTGGTGTTGTTGACGAGCACCTGTGGGTCGGCACCCACATCCACGAGGTGGATTACGTCGTTGCTAACGATTGAACTCTGGTCGGGCACACCGTTGAGCCATGCTGCATCCAGTTTTCCACGCAGAGCCTTGACCAACTCACCTGTCCACACCTCTGTCAGCACACCATCATAGGCTGCATCCTCAGGCATGAAGCCAGGCACCGCGATGGCGATGAGACTGGCCACGATAGCGCCGCCAATGGCGCTGCAACCCAACAGCGTTGCGATAATTCCACCCACAATGGCATTGAAGAGCAATGCCGTCATGATCTTGATAATTGTTTTCTTTTTCATTTTTTACTGTTTTATTGTTTTTACTCTTTTACCTTTTTACTCTTTAACACCTACGCAGGTTCGAAGCCATACTCCGCCTTGTAGAGACGCACGAATTCGTCGTGATGGTTATCGTACAGATCCTTCATTACGTTAGAAGGCACGGCACTCAGCTTCTCATACTTCGAGTAGTCTTGTGGTTCTGCCACGATGTTGCCCGTGTCGGTTCGGTGAAGGGTAGCCGTAATCTTGCCCTGTGGCTGCATAGCTGACAAGGTGATATTCAACTGCTCGAGACCCAACTTCTTGCCCAACTCCACGAAGTGGTCCTTCATGCCTGCAGCAAGTCGCTTCTCGGCGATGGCGGTTTCCACCGCACGTGTGACAGCAGCCAACTCCACAGCCTGTTGCTGCGCCTGGAGTGTCTGTACCTGGGTCTTCAAGGCGGTCGCCTCATCTACCGCAAGGGCGAGGCTTGCGAGCTTGTTGTTCACTTCTTCTTCTGTTGCAGTCTCCTTGAGACCCAACTTGATTGCTAAATCCTTTAATTCCATTTCTTTGTTTTTTAATGGGGTTTTACTTACATTATCTAATAGGGGAAGAACGCCGTCGATGGCATTCTGTCCTGCTGAAAGTGAGATTGTCTGACCTTCATGAGTGAGCACGATGGCGTCATCATTGCCACCAATATCTACCACACTCACCTCGATGAGTTTCGATTTCGTCACCGTCGGACGCTGCTGGCCCTCTGCGAGCAACTGCTTGTCGTCGCTCATCTCCAAGACCTGGAAGTTTGCGCTCACCATTTTCACACTGCCGAACTCCCATTGCTTCTTCAGCTGTCGCGACAGGTCCGTAGCCTCGTCAAAGACCAGCTCGCCAGTCACGTCCTGACCTTCCACCTTCACATCCTTCACCAAGCCCACCACCTTGCCGCGCTCGTGCATGTAGAGCAGCACCGGGTTGCGCTGATACTGCGCCAGATCTATACCTGGTGTAAGAATTCGAGTGCCGTAGCAGTTCACGCTCTCATTACTGATTCTTACTCGTTTACCTTTGCTCATATCTTTTTTACCTTTTTACTTTTTTACCTTTTTACCTTTAAAAGCAAGAAGGCTCTTTTTACCTTTTTACTTTTTTACCTTTTTACCTTTAAAAGTTTTTCGGATGCAATATTACTAACTTTTCGCATATCCTCCAAAAAAAGTATGAAATGCTTGCACACTTCCGTGCAACCGCTGCACACTATTTTTGCAGATTGCCCAAAAAGTCGCAATTTTGCAATACCAAACCCGCAGGGCATCAAGCTCCTCCGTGGTTTTCTATTCACATTATAACAATATTAGAATATGACAAAAGCAGAATTAGAACGTAAGAAGAACCTCGCCCGAACCCTCTATATGGCGGGTAAGGAACAGGCAGAGATAGCCGAGCAGATTGAGGTATCAAGGGTAACAATATCCAAGTGGGCCAACACGGAGGGATGGAAAGAGCAGCGGGCCGCCAAGAACGTCACACGTCCGGAGCTGGTCAACAAACTCCTCCTCACCATCGACACCCTCATCAGTCAGGTCAACGAATCCGGCGACCCGGACAAGATATCCGGACTGGGCGACCGATTGGCCAAACTCTCGTCCGTCATCCAGAAACTCGACAAGAAAGCCAACGTAGTGGATGCCATCGAGGTGTTCATGGCCTTCTCGAAGTGGATGCAGTTCCGAGCACAGACCGACCCGAACATCACACCCGAACTCCTCAAGACATTCAACTATTACCAGGATCTCTTCATCTCCGACAAGATGAACAATGGTTTCAGTTGCGAACTCTAAGGTATAACAATAATAATTAGAAGCAAAGAAGGATGGCTACACTATCAGAGAAAAAACAGGCCATCGAGGCGTGGCGCGAACACTGCAAGCAGATAGCAGCGCTCACCGACACCTCGCTCATGGCTCCCGAAAGCAAGACAGAGCGGAAGAAACGCATTGCTTCCCTGCAGAGGGACTATGCTGCCTTCTGCGAATATTATTTCCCGCACTTCCTGCAGCTCAAGGATAAGACTACCGGCAAGGTGCTGCGCACCATCCACAATGCGCCGTTCCACAACCTGGCGGCACGCAAGGTGAAGTCAACGCCCAACCTGAAGGCGGTGTTCATGTGGCCTCGTGGTCACGCCAAGAGCACCCATCTGGACGTATTCCTGCCCCTGTGGCTCATGTTTCAGCCCATCAGGCTCATCAACTTCATGGTCATCGTGGGCAAGAGCGAGGATGCTGCCTGCCGACTCTTGGGCGATATCCAGGCAGAACTGGAATACAACGACCGACTCAAGGCGGATTTCGGAGAACAGAAGCCTAACGGCGGCGACTGGACCGATGGTGAGTTCAAGGCACAGTGCGGTGTCAAGTTCCTGGCCTGTGGCCGCGGTCAGAGTCCCCGTGGTCTGCGCGACCGTGAGGCACGTCCCGACTATATCGTCATCGACGACCTCGATGACGATGAGCTCTGCAAGAACGAGAAGCGTGTCCGCGAGCTTACCTCGTGGGTCAAGTCGGCCCTCTTCGGTTCCTTGGATGTGGGCCGTGGCCGCTTCATCATGGTGGGCAACCTCATCTCGAAGAACTCCGTGCTCTTCAATATCGCCCATACCAAGGGCGTGTTCCTCTCCAAGGTCTATGCTGTCGACAAGAATGGAGACCCTACCTGGCAGGAGAAATGGACACGCGAGGAGGTGGATGCTTATCGTGAATTCGTGGGCTACCGCGACTGGAACAAGGAGATGATGCACAACCCCATCAAGGACGGCACCATCTTCCGGCACGAATGGATCAAGTACAAGCGTATGCCGAAGCTCTCGAAGTACGATGCCTTAGTATGCTATACCGACCCGTCGTGGAAGTCCACCACCGAGAACGACTACAAGGCGTGCCGACTCTGGGGAAGCATCGGAAAGGAACTGCACCTCATCGACTGCTTCGTGCGTCAGGACACCACAGGCGCCATGGTGAGATGGCTCTACAACCTCTACGAGCGAAGCTTAGAAGAAGGCGCAAGTATCCAATTCTACATGGAGGCAAACCTGATGCAGGACACCGCCCTCGATGAGTTTGCCGCCGAGGGCGACCTGCGCGGCTACCAGCTGCCCATCACGGCCGACAACCGCAAGAAGCCCGACAAGCTGCAGCGCATCGAGTCCATAGCTCCACTCTGGGAGCGTGGCGTGGTGTTCTACAACGAGGCACTCCGAGACTCCGAGGATATGCAGGTGGGCATCGACCAGACACTCTCGCTCGAACATGGCAGCCGTGCGCACGATGATGCGCCCGATGCCGACGAGGGCGCCATCTATATCCTCCAGAAGCAGGGCAGAGTGGCTGCCTTCGTTCCGAGAATAGTCAAGAGAATGCGCCCAAAGAATTCATGGTAACAAAAACATTTCTAATTTCTCGTTAAATTATGAGTTTCATCACGCAGGAAGATTTTAAGGTCGTGAGCAGCGAAGCTTCGCTCAAGGCCATCACGGGTGCCGACCCCGACAACATCAGCAACGCCATTGCGGAGGCACAGGAGGAAGTGGCAGGCTATCTGCGACCTAAGTACGACACCGACCGCATCTTTGCTACACAAGGCGACGAGCGCAACCGCCAGCTCGTCATGTACACCGCCGACATCGCGCTCTACAACATGTCTGCATCGCTCCCAAACCGTATGGGCTACGAGACCCGCAAGGAGCGTTACGAGAGGGCCGTCAAGTGGCTCGAGGGCGTACAGGCGGGCAAGATAGTACCCGACCTGCCCGTCGCCACTGACGAGTCGGGCAACGACATCTCGCAGGGAGGTGTCCTGGCATACGGCAACGGACCCGACCGCCACAGCTGGTAAAGTATTAGTCGGAATAGTAATCGGAAAAAAGGCTCTTTTTACCTTTTTACTTTTTTACTTTTAAATTAAACATTAAACGAAAATGGCAAGATTGAACATAAATAGAGCCAAAGACCGCATAGAGGATGCCTGGAGAGCATTCCTCGGCCGACCGCAGCTCTGGAGAACCAAATATGGTAACATCGAACTGGTAGGCAAGAACAACCGCCGACAGGTGGAAAGCATCATCGCCAAACTGCAGCGTACCACCGAGGCGCTCACCAAGGGCGACATACAGAAGTGGCGACGTGCGTGGCAACTCGCCATCAGCGTGGAAAGCCCCAACCGCCAGGCGCTCTACGATATCTATCGCGACACCGAAATAGATGCCCACCTCTCTGGCTGTATTGATCAGCGCAAGGGCTTCGTCATGGCGCGATCATTCAAAATAGAAGACAAGAACGGAACACCGGCAGATGAACTCAACCACTTTCTTGAGCAGGAGTGGTTCGTGGAGTTCTGCCGTCTCGTGCTTACGACTCCTTACTGGGGCCACTCACTCATCGAGTTGGGCGACCTCGGAACTGATGGCGACGGATGCTTGTCCTATAATGACGTGAAGTTGGTGGATCGCAAGTATGTCATCCCCGAGCACCACCGTGTCATCACCGACCTCGGACAGGACTGGACTACCGGTATCGACTACCATGAGCCGGAATGGATGGGCAACCTCATCGAGGTGGGCAGACCCGACGACCTCGGACTTTTCCTCAAAGCTTCACTCCACTGCATACCTAAGAAAAACGTGTTGGCAGCATGGGACGTCTTCAGTGAGATCTTCGGTATGCCGCTGCGTGTCGCTACCACCAGTTCCAGAGACCAGAAGGAGGTGGACCGTATCAGCGACATGATGGAGCGCATGGGACAGGCTGGCTATGCCGTACTGCCTACAGGTACGGAAATCCAAATCGTAGAAAGCGCCAAGAGTGACGCATTCAATGTTTACGATAAGCGTGTGGATCGCGCCAACTCCGAAATCTCTAAACTTATCATCGGTCAGACCATGACCATCGAGGACGGCAGCAGCCTCTCGCAGAGCCAGACCCACCTGAAGGTGTTCGAGAACCTGGTGGAGAATGACGCCAAGCTGCTCGCCAACGCCATCAACAATCAGCTCTTCCCTCGCATGATCAGCCATGGTTTCCCGCTCCAGGGTTATCACTTCGCATGGGATGATAGTCCAAGCTACACCCCGGAGCAGCAGATGGAGTACGAGAAGATGATATCCGACCGATACGTGGTGGACGGCAAGTACTTTGCCGACAAATACAATATGCCCGTAGGTGAACGCATCCAGCAGCCTTCACTCTTCGGCAGTGAACCTGCAGACACGAAGAAAGACACAAAGGAAGACCCGAAGGACAACAAAAAGGACCTAAAGAATTTTTTCGACTGAGCCCCGAAGCTTACGAGGGGCTACACTCGAGATACAAGGAGATACTGAAGGGAATGGACGTGCCCGACGCTATCCAGCTCATGGGCGACAAGCAGTGGCAGGAGATTAAGTCGCGGCTCACTGGTAAGTTCAATAAGATGATGAAGGGCCTCTTCCGTCAGAAAGGGGCGCAGCTCGACATCAATATCCTGGCAAGCAACGAGGCGCAGGATTTCATCACCACCCATGCGGGCATCCTTGATGGCGGCTTCCAAAAGGTAGAGATGAGCGACAAGATGCGCGAGCGGCTTACCCGCTCCAACTACATCTTCTCGGGCATCAAGACGTTCCACGAGCTCAACGAGGCTTTCCCTTCCATGCTCGATGAGAATGGCAATAAAAAGCCGTTCGAACGCTTCCTGAACGATGTACAGAAGATCAACGGCACCTACAATGCCAACTATCTGCATGCTGAATACAACTTCGTACAGGCTTCTGCCACCATGGCGGCGAAGTGGGAACAGTTCAGCGAGGACGGCGACCGATACAACCTGCAGTACCGCACGGCCAAGGATGACAAGGTGCGCCCGGAACACGCTGCCCTCGATGGGGTAACACTCCCCATGAGCGACTCTTTCTGGGAAACCTATTACCCGCCGAATGGATGGAACTGTTTCCTTCCTAATACGCCCGTACTTACCGCTAATGGCTGGAAACACATCGCCAGCATCAAGAAGGGAGACTTAGTAATCGGAGGAAGTGGAGAGTTCCGTGAGGTAACAGCCACGCTTTCCCGTCCGTTTGAGGGCGACCTTGTAACTATCATCACCAAAGGGGCGAAATCCACATGCACCCCAAATCACCGCTTCTGCACAAGGAGAGGATGGGTCGCTGCGGAAAACCTTCACAAGGGAGATATAATTATCCAGGTCGGTGAACGTTCTCCGCTTCACCTGCTCGTTCACGCAGTAGGCAACACATATACCCTCCTTTGCTATGCACTGATGGCGTGTATAAGAAAGGGGAAAGCGGTTGCGTCCCTGGCAGTCAATCACAAGCCTGAGTTCTTTAATAAAGAAATCTACGACGTAGCCTCCAATAAGCTTACGAACCTCGAATGGAAAGCCCATTGCAAGGAGGTGGCTTCGCATGATTTCTTCGCTTTCACTCAATGGCAAACCCAGTGCGCTCATCCGCTCTGGATGAAGCTTGCGAGTGGCAAGGGAATTTTCGATCGCATTCTTTCTTACAGATGGTCGAAGCAAAGAAGAGGTGCGCTTCAATTTGTTCGATATATCACGAATGAGGCCGCTATTTTCCTTGGTCTTACCCTGGCGCACGTGAAGTCCTTTAGCTGCAAGTTCATGGTTTGTCTGAGCAAGACGTTTGGCTGCATCCTTTCTTCTTTCTTCCGCTCCAATCCATTGAACGCGGACAGCTGCGCTTCCATGCCTGATAGGGATGCCCAGTTTGCTAAGAATGCGATGCACAGTTCTTCCGTTCACTTTCCAATAAGCAACGAGCCATCTGAAGCTTCTCTGCTCAGTGACGTATCTGAATTTTGCGGCATCAAGGATATTCATTCCTTCGATGGCTTCCACTCGTTCTTTGATTTCTTGAGAAATACCTTTTTCCATAATCGTTATGTGTTGGTTGAGGGCAAAGTTACAAAAAAGAATCGAAATACCAAGGTGTTTAACCTCTCTATCGACAAAGATGAGTCGTATATCGTGCCCGTAGGCATTGCACACAACTGCCGCTGTACCGTGGTACAGGTGCGCAAGCAGAAATACCCGGCCACAGAGCACAGCGAAGCCATGAGCAGGGGCGAGGAAGCCATGAACGGCGAACGATACAACATCTTCCGCTTCAACAGTGGTAAGCAGGGCAAAACCATGCCCGACTACAACCCCTACACCATCAGGCGGTGTAATGACTGCGATGTGGCGAAAGGAAAACTGACTTTAAGTCTCCCCGACAACGAGATATGTGCTGCATGTAAATTCATACAAAATTGCGCCCTGAATAGAGATAAATCAGAAGCGTGTGTAAGTAAGAAGGAACTGCTCCAGTCTTCAGAAAACTTCACAAAGAAATCTGAAAGCTTGCAAACAGGCAACTACTTCCAGACCAGAAAGACGCTACGCCTCGGACTGGATCATGCCAGGACCGCCGAAGAGGTCGCTGCTCAGAAATGGATAGCACAACATTTAGAGAACCTCCGATTCGTTCGGTTCAGCCCTCTTGGCGAAGTAAAGGATATGACATCCGAGAAAGATATAAGGAATATCGAAAAGAAAAAGGATAGAGGCGCCACCGGGTACAATGAATACGAGATTGAAATCAATGGAGAAACTTGGCAGCTTAAGACTGAGATAAGAAAAGACAAAAAAGAAACTCTTTACAATGCCTTTAAAAAGAAATAGCTCCAAACATCCACGCGGCTCGTCGAAGGAACCATTGGGACGTTGAAGCTATTTCCACCGCAAAGATACAATAAACTTTTTAAACTCGCAAGAATATGAGCAAGAAAAGAGAGAAAAATCAAATGGAACGGCTTTATTTCGCCGTTTTCCCGGCAGCAAATCCAAAGAATATGAGCAAGGAAAAGCAAACACCTACAAGAATACTCCTGCCAAAAAGGATAGAAGCCCCAAGCACAAACTTATTGGGCAAAATAAGGCAGCAAATTCTGAGCCGAATGGGCTGTCTGCGGCTGAGAGGTGAGAATGAGACACTCCTTCAACTTCTGCGCAAAGATGCCTATACACTTTCACAGCTTGTCGATGGATCGTACAGATATAATATATCCCCGAAACTAAAGACAAGAACAGTAAGGACGTACCAACAACTGTCGGAGACAGAGGAAAAAGGGACGTTTGCTGTTTATCAAGAAAAACAGCTAAAATACCAAGGATGGTGGCGTCTAACGTTGTCAAATGGCGTATTAAAGCTTGATGTCGCCGCTCCAGATCTTGCCGTATATTGTGCAACTGAACTCTCTCTTGCGCCAATGTACCTTCGATAATAAAATAACACATAATCTATCAATATTTTAAGTTATACAATATATATAAACGTCAAAGCTGCGGCAATATTATGCCATTCCAGTCCCTACTAAGGCTGGGCCTCTATCCCTACTACTGATGAGCCTCAGTCCCTATTAGGGATGGAGCCTCGTCCCTATAGGGATGCAAAAACAATATTCTAACGGTGTTCTATCACTATTATATTCACATTTTAATCTTTAAAAGTAAATGATCAATTACAGTATTGCAATGATGGGCAACCCTGCCAAGAAGCAGGACCCAAAGAAAGCCTACGGTGTGGCTCAGTACACCGAGAAGATGACACTCGCCGAGTTCAGCGAGCATATCTCAAGCCACGGCAGCACATACGACGCAGAAGACGTGGAAGCTATTCTCGGCAAGGCCGTGAAGTGTCTGCGCGAAATGCTCCTTGCCGGAAAGAAGGTGGAGTTAGGCAAGCTCGGAGAATTCTACGTCACCCTGCACGGCAAGGGCACAGAACTCGCCAAAGACTACAACCCTGCCACCTGCGTGGAGAAGGTGAACGTGGTGTGGGATCCTGGCAAGCTCTTCGAGAACCTGAAGGAGGATGCTGCCTTCAACTTCGTGGCAAGTCGCAACGAACAGGAAGAGGCTAAGCGAAAGGCCAAGGCGCAGAAGGACGACAATGGCAACACACCGCCTGCCTCGGGAGGTGATAGCCCTGCGCAAGGGGGCGGTGGTTCCTCGTCATCAGACGCGTCACAGGACACACAGCCCGGAGGTGGAGATACACCACAGGGCGGTGGCGACGGCGAATAACTCTTACTTGAGCCAAAAAGGGGGCTGCATCATCACGATGCAGCCCCCTCTGTCGTTTCAGGGTTCGCCAACCCCGACCGCCTGCGGCTATGTATACAAAACTTAAACCTAAGAAATAAAAAAATGATCTATTCATCTTCGCGGGACTTCACAGCCTGCTGGGGTTCACCAACCCCGAAATGAGAGTATAGTTAAAAAAGCCGCAGGGCATACTGCTAACTTAAAACATTCTGACACCCTCACGGGCTTTACAAGAATGGATTGTTTAATAACATCTAAAAATAAATTACTAACAAACAGTGAAATATATGATATAAGATATTCCTTAACTCTTGAAACTTATCTTCTCGTAGCCGTGCCAGCGTGTGTTTGCCTTTATCAGATCTTACGAAGATACCTCACTTTCATAATCTCGATATTCTCCATCAACTCGCCATGACTGCGACAGGTCATCGTCGTCTCGGGGTAGTACACTGTCACGGTCTGACTATCTATGCCTACAAGCGCCTTCAGCACTTTCTCTATCAGGATACAGGCCGCCTCAAAGCCGCCCTCCATCCAGTCGGTCACAATGTGTAGCCGCATCTCGCCCTCGCCGCGCTGCATCGGCTCATTGCCCGCCATCATCTTCCAGCCTATGTCGCCTATCTCGATAAACACTGCAGGGCGCTGCCAGGGGCTCTCCTCGTCCACATACTCCACATTCTCGTTGTATAGGTCCACGTGCTGCACCTCGGGCACCTGAGCCTCGATGGCACGTTTCACGTCGCTAAATAAACTTAGTCTTCCGTCCATAATTCAATATTAAAACTTTAAAGGATTAAAATACTCCTCAAGCTCATCCTCGATGATCTTTGTCACTTCTCTCTCAACTTCCGGGGCCATGCCCAAGAACTGGCGTTTCGGTATCTTAATGGTCTTACCCACCTTCATCAGCGCCATCGCCCGCCAGAACTCGGCGTTGGTCGACAGCTGCCGCTGTTTCTTCGTCTGGCGCAGGCTGCCGTCCTTGCGATAACCGAAGGAGCCTGCAGCCTCGTAATACTTGTGCCAGAAGAACCGCTTCATCTTCTCCGTTACCTTGATTTCTCCACCTTCGTTATGTATGGCTGCATAGGGAGAGGAGGAGTAGAACGTGATAGAGGTGGCGTCGCTCCGACTCTGAACGCTCTTCCTCAGGTCGCCCGAGGCTACGAGGATATGCCCGTCGCCTCTTGTCGGACTTTTCCGCCTTGCCCAAGCCTTGGTGAAGAATCCCTGGCGCTCGAAGTTTTTGTCGAACTCGTCGCCGATCTCCACTCGGATATCACTCAGAATATGTCTGATCACTACCGATAAATCATTATTTCCTGCCATATCTTTATTAGTTTTCAGCAAGAAGGCTCTTTTTACCTTTTTACTTTTTTACCTTTAAAAAGCTTTCTACCTTTAAATCAGCAATACAGCCCGTCAGCAAGATAGTCATCTTGCAGGGCTTGCAGATTCAGGCCCGACATGCGGCCCTCCAACTCCTGATACACCAAGGCTTGGTCCTGCAGAGACAGCTCCTTGGCCTGTTGCTTGGCATAAGCTACGATACGATTGACAATCTCTTCCATACGCTCTTATTTACTTTCGTCAGGTTCGTCAAACTGCAAGAAAAGCTCATCATCGACTGGAATCTCGTTGCGGGGGTCGGCACTGGCGTTGAGGATATTGTACAGCTGGCGCTCCGAGATGGCATAGTGCGGGTAGATATAGCGGCGCCATATCTCGCGGTTCGATATGCCGAGCTTCGCATATCTGTCGTATATGCTGTTGATGTCGGCTACGCGCTTCTTGTAACTCAAGCCTCGACGGCCGCGCTTCAGATTCCTCATCGATGATCGTATGCTTTTCTAATTAAACTTCAGCAAGAAGGCTCTTTTACCTTTTTACCTTTTTACTTTTTTACCTTTTTTACAGCCTGCAGAAGCTGGGCTCTATGCGCATCCACACGCCCGTCTCCTTGTGACGACGGAAGAAGTAATAGTTCACGGCGGTCTTCTGCACCACGTTCGACTCCTTAAAGAGGGTCATGATGTCCTTGTACTCCTGGTCGCCGAAGCGGTCTTCAAGCTCGTACAACTTGGAGATGCTCTTGTAGTCAAGGTCGCCACGCTGGTTGCGCTCCAAGAGGGTCATCGCCAACTGGTACATCGGGTCTTCCTGGCCCTTCTCGCTCTTCTGCATGTAGTTCTTCAGATAGGCCACCAAGCGCTCGGCTGCCATGTCGGCACGCTCATCGAAGCCCTTCACGCTGTTACTCGCCACCTGCAGGCGGAAGTCGCCGTCGGTGATCGTGTAGTTGCGCTGGTCGGCATTCTTCAGCTGACCGTAGTCGCGCATCACCGAGATGAAGCCTTCCGACTCTTTCTCAAGCCATTGCTTGAAACCTTTCACGTCGGCGGTCACGTTCACTAAGAACTCTTCCACACGGTGCATGAACTCAGCGCGAAGGCCCTCGTAGGCATCGCGCTTGGCCTGGCGGCTCTCGTTGGCGTCAGCGTTGAGCTGGGCGAGTAGAGCCTTCTTCTCTTCTGCCGTCATCTGCGACAGGTCAATTGGGTTTTTCTTTGTTTCCATTGCTTTCTTTGCTTATTAATATGAATTGATTGTTGATGTTTCGCTCTTCACGCTTCACGCTTCGTTCTTCGCTTACTAAGCCTCCCTTGCGCTTGATGGCTCTCAGTTTGCGCTCGAGAGCTTCAAGGTCGGAGATATCTAATTGTGCGAACACTTTGCCGCATATTCTCGGATGAGAGCAGAAATCGTTGATGTGCTGCCAGTCTCCGGTATCAACTCCTAACTCCTGCATCAGATGCAGACAGATAGAGCGGTGGCGCTTGCGCTGATCTCCATAACCGCACATGTTCTCAAGAGCCTTGCACATGTCGGTGTATTCTCTCGTTGTCATCTCACGAAGGTGTGAGGTACGACCTTTCGTGTACGTTGAGATAAGGGCTTCTTTCTGTTCTTCCTCATCTCCATAGTGCGGTACTTTCTTGAAGGCGGCATAAAAACGCCTGTAGTTCTTAACTGATCCTGCCATCCATACTTACCTTTTAGTTGTAATACGTATATCATCTGAAAGCCGTTTTAACGCTGTTCTTGTTTGTTGATGTCGTCAGCGATTATTCCGTCGTTCTGAAGACGATACGCCAAGTAATTCTTGCGAGCTACCTTGACACTATCACTCATGTCGCTAAATAGTTCCAATTCCGTTAGTAACGGCACATTGTCGAAACAGAGGTATATCTTGCCGTTAAATTCTCTTACCTGCAAGCGAACAAGCGCCTCGCATTTGATATTTCGCTCACGTTTGAGCTGCTTCTGGCGGCGAGATTCTTCTGAGATTCTCTTCCACCATGCCTGTACGGCATTCATAATCTTCTTCATATCTTTTCTATTTTTTGGGGGGTAATAATTATTCACTATAGTTTCCAGTTTGCAGAAGGCCATCCTCCCATACCCTGAAGGTGGCTCCGGCTTCTCCGATGAATCGACCCTGGCAGACTGCCTCGTAGCCGACGACTCTTACTTTCACGCCCGCCATATACTTCAGCCTGACTGCAGGCTTGCCCAATGGCTGGCTCTTCGCTTCCTGTGAGATGAAGATGAAACTCTTTCGGGGAAACTCATTCACCAAGGCTTCTACCTGTGCGTATTCCCAGTGAGAGTACTGGAAGGAGTCCACGATGATGAACTTCGGGCCCTTGCGCTGCTTCAGCATTTTTTTCAGGTTCTCCAGATCCGAGTCGATGCAGACTCTAAACCTCCCTTGCTCTTCCTCCATGTGAAACCGCTCGATACGTTCCTTGAAGCTCATGCTCACTTTCTCTTCATAAGAGCAGTAGAGCACCACGCCGTATTCGCAGAGTTTCTTGGCGAGCTGCATCACGAAAGAGCTCTTACCACCAGCCGAAGGTCCCGAGATAAACCAGGTGTCATACATATCCGGCTGCCCGAAGCACCGCTCCCATTCTCCGTCCCAGGGTATCGGCTTGTAAGTCATCTTCAGTATCTCCCTGGGACTATACGCTCGCTTTGCCATGGTCGACCTCCCCGGAAGCTTCCGTAGCGTTCTCGGCTGCTATCTTGAGCTTCTCTATCTCTGTGTATACTCGTCTCAACCCGCCCTGCGTCTTCCTTACGATGGTAGGAATGTCTGCATCGGCTGGAGCGTTCACCTTGGCAACGATGGAAGCCTGCTTCATCAGAAACTTCTCGCGCTCCTTGCCGTCATCGGGTGTCACCTTCGAGAATCTGCCTCCGTAGCGGCTCAGCATCTCCGTATATCCCACCTTCTTGCAGTCGATGCTGCGGTTGATCTTCTCCTTCAGTCCGTCGGCACCCATCATATACCAGCCGCAGCAGTGCTCCGTGGCATTCCACAGCGCCTTCAGCTCTAAGAAGGCTTCATACTGCAAGTCTCCTGCCTCGTCGAGGATGATGAGCGGGTTGGTCAGGGTGCGGAGATAATACACCAAGTCCTCATACACATCGTTGTACGTTCCCTTGTTGTCAGTGCCGAACTCGGTGGCTATCTTGCGGATCAGCCTGCGCTTGGTCTTCACCTGCGAGCAGTCGATGTAGACAGCATTCTCATGGCAGCCGATGTAGTATTTGGCAGAGTAGGTCTTGCCGATGTTCGGCTCGTCGCAGAGAATCATGCTCAGAGAGGAGAGCTGCGCCAACTCTAATTGCTTCTGGATAAACAGGAAGGTGAAGGTGTTGGCAGGCTTCCATTCTATCTCGTGACGGAGGTTTACTCCCAAGCGACGGGCGATGCGCACCCAGTTGGCATCAGACAGAGCCTTATCGAAGGCGCCCTGCTTCACCATACTATACACCGAGGTGGATATTCCGAGGGATGTAGCGTGCTTGGCATCCGAAGGATAATTGGCGCGGTTCTGTGAGATCGCAGCCAAGATCTTTTTCTTTTGTTCTGTTGTAATCATAATCGTTCGCTGTTATAAGTTTATTCTAAGCCGATTCTTACGCCTGGTCGAACGCCATCGCTATTGCCAATGCGTCCTCGTCCTCAGCTATTGGAGGTGCGCCTTGTTGTACAGCAGGGCCTTCTCCCGGTATCTCCGGGCTATCTCCTCGTACCTCTTCATCAGCGCAAGGCATTCCGAAATCACCATCGGCACCATCGGATGCAGCAGCACCCATCCCTGGCGGCTTCGCGGTAAGCTCTTCAATCTCTTTCTGTTGTTCTTCTTCATAATCCTTGCTGTTGTGTATTCCCAACCTTGAAACCATGTTCTGGTTGGTGTAGTTCATGAATTCCTTGACCTTCTTCTGCTGATGATAGAACTTCTTCTTGTCCTCCTCGGTCTGTTCTGCCATCACTCGGTTGTAGGTTTCTACCTTCTCCACCTGGTCGATGAACCTGTCGCCCTGGAAGATGAACACATCCTGCGGCTTCCCGTCCTCATCCGGCAGATAGTAGGCGGTCACCTTGTAGTTGTTAGGCGCCAAACGCTCCAATACTTCGGGCTTGCTCAGCCACCAGTCTGCATAGGCTACTCTTACCGTAGAGTTTCGCCTTACTGAGGTCTCCACCTTCTCGCCGATGTATCGGGCAAGGGTAATAGCATCGAATGGGCGCAGATTCGGGTTGATATGCTCCATCAGCACGTCCCATCGGGTCATACCGGGGTATTTCTTCTGATTAGGGTGTAGCGTATGGTTCCACTCGTAGTTGTCGCGGCGGTCGTCTGCCACAAGCTCATCAAAGGTGAAGTACTGCTTGTCCTCCCAGGTATCATTGCCCGCATCGCTTATCTTCTTGGATTCCACTCTGTATTTCCACTTGCCGTAGAATCGGCCGATACCTACGTGGTTGCGGTGGATGATACGGCGCTTCTTGGCTCCGTTGAGGTTTTCCGCTTGCTTCTCCTGTGAGTTCAGTGGTGCACAGTAGCGCACATAGCTGAACACCGTTCCTTCCTGCAGCAGGGTGTACTTATATTCCGACATCAGGTGGTTCTCCACCTCAATACCTGCCGGAATGCCCCAGCCATGCTTGGCTATCAGCCTGAACATCTCTCTGAAGCATTCCTTCACTAAGCCCTGATCCTTGTCCCTGGAGTAGCTGGCACCCAGCACGCACTGGCTCACCGAGTCGTAGGCATAGTAGGCTTTCACCCTCAGTTTCGTGTCCTTCAACTTACGGGTCAGATCCACGTCATCCATGGTTATCTGGCTCAGCGAGTATTCTCCGGCATGGCGGTGCATGTGAGGCATACTCTCGTGCATGAAGGTGCTCCAGCTCAGCTGGCTCTTATCCCAGATAAGCCTGTTCTTCGGCTTATTCAGGATGTTTCTGATGGTACTGTCGCTCAAACTCTTCGGATTCCCATCCTTGTCACAGAAATCTTCCGGGTCGAACAGCTCGCCCGTCTGAATATCATATACGTCAAGCTCGCCACATACGAAAGCATCATACAGGTCTTTCACCTGTGAGTTGTAAGGCTTGTTTGGAAGACATTGCAGACCAAGCACTAATTTTTCGGTCTTCACATCCACTTTTCGGGTGTTCTGATTGCCGAACTTGCCACTAATCAGTACGCCGTAGCCGCCTGCCTTATACTCATTCACCTTCTTGCGGAATCTCAGGGGCGACTCGGGGAGTGTATGATGATAAGTCTCCTTCAACACCTTGATGGTCTTGGCCATCATATCCCAGTCGTAGCGTTCGCCCATCAGCTTGCGGTAGGCGGAGGCGCGGTCGTAGAGCTTGATACAGGTATTGAGCACCGAGGCATTCACCACATACTCCTGGATCTTCTCTGCCGTGAGGTCCAAGCCTGTCTGCTGCCTGCTCTGGAAGTAGCACATGGCGTGCTGATCCACCTCGTAATTGGAAGTTATCCATCCTCGCAGCCTTACTTCAGGACCACCGGGGAATTCTTCCTCCACCGCCTTGCGGTATTTGGTAGGCAAGCTGTCTACGGCAATGAGAGCCGTGCAGCCGCTTGCGCCACCGCCTCGACGTACCACATTAATGCGGTTTCTTGCTGCCATCGCCTTGTAGTTCGACTGGCTTACAATGCCCGTCTCGACAAGCTCTGGTGCAGATATGCAAAGTGTATTGCCGTAATATTCCATAACTATAACCTTTCTTTATTCTTCGCTGGTGAAATAATCCCAGTTCCTACCCATGCAGATGCCTATACAGATACTCACGGTGGCAGTAATCAAAAACCAAGTAACATCCATAGTTCTATCCTCCTACTTTAACTCTGTTCTTATAACATTCCTTCAAACATAGAACACAGACATCTTTGGAAAATCTCCCTGGACCTAAACCGCTCGCAAGGGTCTGGATCTGATTCATCTCACGTACCATGACATCATCTACAGACACCAACTTCTTTCCGTTGTAATGGATGATAGCATTACCGGTATTCTTGTCAAACTCCAGTATCGCCCCATTAGTGAAGTACTGTCTGAAGCTTCCCTCGTGGTCGAAGAGTAGGGTATCATCCTTCTCAGCCACCACCGTCTCCACGCCACCGTTGATTTTGGCATACTGGCGGATGCGCTTTGCCTTGTCGCTCATGCCCCGCTTGGGGTCGAAGGTGAGGGCAAGCCATATCGACTGGTCCGACACCTTGAAGGTCTTGCGTATTCCTTCGCGTACCTTCGTGCTTACGTCTATTGCTCTTTTCATAATCTAACTTTATTCTAATGGTGGAGGAAGGCGGAGTCGAACCGCCTTTCTTCCCAAATTTTACCATGCAGTTATCATGTGAGCTTATCCGTGCCTTTAATCCCTGTCGCTCACTCCGTGCGCCCTGCATTCCGACTACCTCCAAGTTGCCGGGAAACGTTGCCCGGCTCGTTGTTAATCCTGATTCTTTCTACCCTTTGAAAACTAAACTTATGACAAACATTAAGTATTTTTCGCTCAAAATCTAAGCCGTGTTTTGTCATTTTTCCAACCTTACGGAATAATTCCTGAGGATAAGACTGGCCAGTATCAATATTATTACGAGAACGAGGAAGCTGAGATGCTATGTTACTCAAACATTGCAGTCTCTGTAACGCTTCATCGACGGTGTGTAAACTTTCGAGAAGTTGCACTTTTATCTCAGATAGTTCAGACGACAGTAACCTGGCTTGACGATCCAAGCGGTTATTCATATCGTTGCCAAATTCTTGCACCGTATGTCTATGCGAAGAATGGCGATGCTTACGTTTTGCCATGATCTTTTCTTTTTATCGAGGGTGCAACCTTTACCGCTGCACCCTCACGGTTAAACACTCTATTTCTTCTCAACCTTATAGCCCTTACCTCGAAGGTAAGTCGCTACATACTCATCATCACCCACATCTTTGAGCACATCGAAGAGATATCCCTTTACATAGTCTGCAACTGCGCTTGATGATGCAAGCTCGATGTTCTTGGAGATAAACTCCACTTTCTTTGTTCTACCAAGGCCATTGAAAGCCTTCTCTACATTTTCCATCATTATAACTTTTTAAGTTCATAAATTTGCCAAGCTCGCGCTTTTTTAGTATCTTTGGCGCGGTGTTTATCTTAAACACGGTGCAAAGATAATATGAATATTTCATACTACCAAATATTTTGATGGAAATTTTCATACTAACTATAAAATTATGGATGAAAATATCAGATTTGTTCAAATATTGGACGATTTAAAGGAAAAAGGTGTAGTAGCTGACTATGTGCAAGTAGCAAATGCGCTTGGCACTAACAAAGCGGCGATTAGCGACATTAAGGGACGACGAAAGAAACTTTCTATAGAATTACTTCGCCGTCTGAAGATTTCATACCCAGAAGTTAACATAGAGTGGGTAATAATGGGGACAGGAACCCCTTTTGTGTCCACCGAGTGCGAGAAACAAGATATATCCTCCATTGAGTTTATAGACAAAATAAGCAAACAGGCTGAAGAAATAGGTTGTCTAAAAGAACGAATTCGTCAAATGACTATAGAAAAAGAAAGGCGTGTGTCGGATGTATCCACTCCCGATATTGTAAATGCTATATGATTCACTTTAACAAATAAGTACTATGTATATTGTAGTTTTTATAATTATTATATTTATAATAGTTTGTATTATTGGTTCAAAAACCGAAAAACAAGAGACTATTCCTGTAAAAAGCGAACGGAGCAAGCTTCAGGAATTCGAGAACCGTAGAACTAAAAAATACAAAAGATACGACCGCCTTTTAAGGCACAAGCGTATCTGGGCGGTTCTACGATTCATGAAAGAGTTTGAATTATTAAAAGCAAGCGAGACCTTTTATGATGTAAATAAGACTGTTGCAGGTTTCGATAAGGCTCAAAAAAGATTATATGAAGATGACTTTACCCCTACCGAAGAGGACATAACTACAGCTATTCGTTTTTGCCTGTATCAAAATACTACAGGTAAATGCGATTATAGCCTCTCTCAGAAAGAAATTGATAGAATATACGATTGGAGAAACTTTTCCTACGATGGATACGAAATACTCTCCCGTGCTGGAAATTCTTTCAAAGACTATTGGGATGATGTTATAACCAACTACAAAAGGCAAGCAGACAAAAATAAGAGAAAAAAGTATTTAGTTGAACATCTTAATGAAATGAAAGAGAAAGATATACTTAAACGCATTCCTCATTCTAAAGAATTATTTGATGAGCTTATAAAGTATTACTCTTGAACAATCCTAACGGATCATTCCCTCAGAAGTGCCCCTCAGGTGTTCCCTTCCCCTCAAAAAGTGCCCCTCAGGTGTCCCCCCCCCTCCCCCCTGGAAGGCTCGAAAATAGGCCAAAAAGCCCCTATATACTATATATAATAAGGTGTAAATGTCAAAAACCGAAGTTAAAAAAGGGTATGTTTCCTGTATTTAAAGTGGAAAAAGTGGTAGTTTTCTTACCTCAGCTATCGGTATGCCGTTTTACCCACTTTTGTCCCTCCACTTTTCTGAAAATGTCCCTCCAGTTTGTCCCTCCACCTGTCCCTCCACTACCCAAAATCGACCATTTTGGACACAAAAAAGGGGAGCCGTAAAGCTCCCCGAACAACCCAAAATAATCCCAAAAATACCCTCAAAATCATCCCCGGCTTATAACATCATTCGAACACCGTCCGAATACCCTAAAAATTGCGTTCTAAGCCCTCATTCTTCCCTGACTGATACATCATCCATAACCATCTCAAACAGGCGCACATCCCTTTGTTTTAGCGCATTTCGCAATATTCATGTCCCTATCTCGCCATCATCGTCCGCTCCTCCATCAGATCTCGCCATCATCGCGCTGCCTCCTGCGTACAAACCCTATGTAAACCCCATGTAAACCCTATGTAAACCCTATGTAAACTTTCGCCCTATCTTTTCCATCTCCAGGCACTCCAAAATTAAACCAAAATTAAAGCTATGTAAACGTTTCGTTTTGCATCCTCTTTTCTTCTTTATCTCTGTAACTCTCTATCATTCATCATCTTACCTTACTTTTCATCTCTTTCATTTATATACGCTTCGTTTTGTGCCCTTTAAAGGTTTGTAATAATGCTCCAAGCCTAATCTGATTTGTCCACTTCCTCCATATTGATAAGCCTTCCAGTTGTGCATAGCCGCATTCTCACGAGAGAAGCCTGGGCATTGCAGGCGGAAGGTCAAGTCGATGGCCGAGATGATGTTGCCGGTGTTCTTGTCCTGGAGATCTAATATCTGTTGGTAAGACAGGAATCTCCATTCGTCGTAGCCTTCGGCTATCTCTTTATTTTTATTTCCTTCCACAACATAGCAGTTCTTGTCTACGTCGCCTTGTGTCTTGGCTGCGATGAGGTAATACTTGGTCTTGCCAAATTTAGGTGATATGTTCGGAGTCAATGAGGTGTTGCTGTGCGTGTATAGTCTGTAGGTGTTGGTCTTGCCAGAAACATCCTCCAGTTTCCAGCCTCTCTTGACGATGTTCTTCAAAGTGCCAGTTAGTTTATAAATATATGCTCTGTCTATATAAACACCATTGTCTTCAGAAGGCTTATTCCCAGTCTCGTATTCCAGGTAGTTGCCCTCTTCTTTCGATTCTTTCGAGTCAAACTCCTGAGCAAGGTGAATCCAGCCTTTTTTGTCGTCTTTGTCTTTGTCTTCGTCGATATGTATCCATAGCGGCATTCCGTATTCTTTCAAAGAGACATGAGTTCCCCAATAGCCTCCTGCATTGAGCAACAGACCCGTCTTGACATTATAGAGGAAGAAGATCTGTTTTGGGTTATCAGGAAAAGTGTTGCCGCTGCTTACAGCAGCTCTTACCTGATCCTCGCTGCAACCAGTCAGCGATTCGATGCCCGTGATGTGGGTTCCATTCGTATTGGTATCCTGGGCTTGTACTTGGAGACTCCCTCCAATGACGAATAGAAGCACGACAAGGAGAGCAATGAATGTGGTGAATCTCTTTTGTGCTGCTTCGTTGTGCAGTTGTTGTAGTTTTTTTCTCATTTCATTTCAATTTAGAAAAGTCTTTGTGTAAGTTTTACTCATTCTATTTTCGACGCTCAGTTCTTGGTGATGAATAGTTGGAGCGCCAGTTTTAAACATTTGCAAAGATAGTGGAAACTTTGTAGTGAATACTTTTAATATTAGAAAAATTACTCTTTTTACAATTTCAAAAATGGAAAAAATGACGCAAAAGTGTAAAAAGAGTGAAAAATGTCGCTTTTTTGTCTTAATTCGGGGGGTAATAATTATTTTTTGTACTTTTGTATTCCGTAATAAGAATTGTATATGATAGGGTTGTTAGAGCATTATTTCATCGTGTTGATTCAATGTGTTGGAGCCATTTATTTTGGCCTCGGCATTGTCCTGTTGTTCGGAAAAGTGCCTCTTGCTGCCGAATATCTTCCTTATCGCAAGGCGAAGAGATGTTTGGCAACTACATATTTTATCATGGGATTGAATCTTTTCGTCTACTTAGCTATTTACACCTCTGACGATTGGAAAGAGCTCAATCCATATATCAAGTGCTCTGATTTTATCTTCTTCTGTCTGGAAGCCATCTTCTTCTTTTCTACTTTCTTCTATTTGTTGGACGAGAAGTATATGTCGTGGCGAAACTTCAGTAAGGACTGGATTGTCTTACTGACATCTGTTGCCCTGATGATAACTTCCACCATAGGAGTCTTTGGCAAAGCGGGTGCTTGGGTCTCGTGGTTCCCCTTCTTCATATTCTTTGTGCAATACGTGTTGTTCTTGAGACGTTTCTATATCCTATATAATGAGAAGAGGAGTAAACTGGTCAATTACTTTGCGGAGGATATGCAGCAGTTTATGTTCTGGATCAAGAAGAGTGTCATCCTCATCATCCTTATCAGTGTGCTGTGTTTCACCACGTTGCTTGGGGGCATTATCTACAATTATCTTTTCCAGGTTTATGTCGTCTCTGCCAATTTCTACATAGCCATCAGTTTCATCAACTATGCCTCCATGTATGGTAAGTTGAACAGCGCTGAGGTAACGGACAGAGAAAGGATGGAGACAGATGCAGAAAAACTGAAATCCTCGAAGACAGACAACTATGAGCAGCTCTTTGGTGAGCAAGTGAAGAGATGGATTTCCGAAAAGCGGTTCCTCGCTCCTCAGTTGACGATTGATGACTTGGCGGCAGAGATGGGTACCAACAAGCTATATATGTCTCGCTATATCAACCGTAAACACGGTACCAACTTCAGTACCTGGATTACGAAGCTGCGTCTGGAAGAGGCAAAAAGCTATATGCGTGAGAATCCGAATGTCAAACAGGAAGAGGTGGCTATCTATTCCGGTTTCTCCTCGTCCTCTTATTTCTCAAGGGTGTTCTCGCGCTTTGAGAGCAAAACGCCAGCAGCCTGGCGTAAGGAACAAAATGTTTAAAAGGCTATCTTTATCGCCCTGGTGATACGAATATTGAGGTGGTAAGAAAATAAAATGAACTTTTGTTCGTTATATAATATAACAGAACTTTCGCAAGTGGTTTAAGTACGGGCTGAAGGCCCAAAAGCTTCCCAGAAGCAGCACGCCCTGAAGGGGCAGAAGCTCTTAGCCCAGGGCATCGCCCTGGGTACAATGACAATCAGAAAGGCGCCCTGTAAGGGCAAAAGCTTTGTATATTGTTAGGAGTTTTAAAGCTTTTGCCCTTACAGGGCGCCAAGTTTGCGAACATGATAACCCAGGGCGATGCCCTGGGCTAAGGGCTTCTGCCCCTTCAGGGCGTGCTGCTTGCGTCCATTGCCCTGGGCTAAGAGCTTCTGCCCCTTCAGGGCGTGTGGGGAAAAACTTGCGAAACTTGATCATAAAAGACATAGAAATGAATGTACGAGTAGAAGGGGCTACTGCCAGTTTGGCAGCGCCTATTGCCTCACTCATTATGGAGGCGATGAATCATGAGTGTTGCCAGAATCTGGCAGGTAAAGATCATACGATAGAGGATTTCCGACGGGTGATGACGGAACTGGTGGCTCTCGATGACAGTCAGTACAGCTATCGCAATACGCTTTGTGCTTTTACTGATGATGGTCGGTTGGCTGGCATCTGTGTATCTTATGATGGAGGTGAGCTGCATCGTTTGCGCCGTCGTTTCATAGAGGCTGCTCAACGGGAGTTTGGTATAGACTATTCGGATATGGACGACGAGACACAGGCTGGCGAGCTTTACATCGACAGCATCGCTGTGTCGGAAGAGTTCCGGGGGCATGGCATTGCCAAATATTTGCTGAAAGCAGTCATCGAGCGTGCACGTGAGATGGGATTGCCTGCTGTAGGACTGCTTGTCGACAAGGGAAACCCTCGCGCGGAGTCCTTATATAATAAGGTGGGATTTCTGTACGCCAATGATTCTGCATGGGGAGGCCATGAGATGCGGCATCTGCAATATCAGATAGACAGAACGGTCGCTTAAAGAAATATGGCTGTCGACAATCCTAAGGATAGTTGACAGCCATATTTCTTTTGTAGTTTTTATTATTATTTTTCCAGTTCTTCTATCTCGTTCTCATCCATGTCGCGGTCCAGGCGGTCGCGCCACAGATACTTGCGTGTCTCGTGTACGATGATGCCGCTGAGGCAGAGCAGGGATACAAGGTTAGGTATTGCCATCAGGGCGTTCATACAGTCGGCGATGTTCCACACCATCTCCAGTCCGATGACACTGCCCGCAAAGATGCTGACGATGTAGAGCACACGGTAGGTCAGCATCCAGCGCTTGCCCTTGAGATACTCCACGCAGCGCTCGCCATAATAGCTCCAACCTAAGGTGGTACTGAAAGCAAAAGTGGCTAAACCGAAGGTGAGCAAGGGTGCTCCTATGTAAGGTATCTTGCTGAAGGCAGCCTTCGTGAGGGCTGCTCCGTTGTGGTAGTCGATGTCGGGGTAGGCAATGATGCTTGAGGTGATGACCAGACCTGTAAGGGCACAGATGACGACGGTGTCCCAGAAGGTTCCTGTCGATGAAACAAGAGCCTGGCGCACAGGGTTGCGTGTCTGTGCCGCTGCGGCTACGATAGGAGCAGAACCAAGACCCGACTCGTTGGAGAACAGACCACGGGCTATACCATATCGGGCTGCCATCATCAATGTGCTGCCAGCGAAACCGCCTCCTGCCGCGCGGGTAGTGAAGGCAGACTCAAAGATAACCTTTATAGCCGGCCACAGATAGGCATGGTTGACAAAGAGAATATAGATGCATCCCAACACATAGAAAAGTGCCATGAAGGGAACAAGCATTCCACATACTCTTGATATTGATTTCACTCCTCCTATGATGACGGCTGCTCCCAAGGCGCAGACAACGGTTCCTGTGATGTAGGGAGAAATGCCATACTGGTTTTCTACGAGGGTAGAGATGGCGTTTGCCTGTACGGTGCTGCCTATGCCGAAAGAGGCTATCGCGGCAAAGAGTGCGAAGAGGATGGCGAGCCATTTCCAGCCCAGACCTTTCTCCAAGGCGTACATAGGACCACCCAACATGCGGCCGCGCTGGGTCTTCACACGATATTTGACTGCCAATAAACCCTCGGCATATTTGGTGGATATACCGAATACACCTGTCAGCCAGCACCACAGCACAGCCCCCGGACCACCCAGGGCGATGGCTGTTGCCACACCGATGATGTTGCCCGTACCTATTGTGGCGGCAAGTGCAGTGGCAAGAGCGCCAAACTGGGATACATCACCCGTGGCATTCTTGTCTTTCTTGACGGATAACTTGATGGCCTTGAAAATCTTACGCTGCGGGAAATGCAGACGGATCGTAAGAAAGAGGTGTGTGCCCAAGAGCAGAATAATCATGGGCCAACCCCACAAGAATGAGCTTAGCGTTGCGAAAATGTCGTTTAGTGTATCCATAATCTCTCTTATTTTTTTACCTGTTTGTTATTTGTCTTTCTCTTTTATGATCCCATGTTCTATTCTTATCCTTACGTTGCTGTAACCCATGGCCTGGAACATTCCCTCAAACTGCGCCTTGGCATTTTCCTCTGCCTTGGCGATGTTGGCTTTTGTGAAGCATCGTCTGCTCATAGCTTCATAGGCTCTTTTGTACATGTCCTGCCGGTCTTTACCGGTCCATTTGCCTTCTTCGAAGAACGAACGTGTCTTTGCCTCATCGATGAAGTTGCGGTCGAGGAGCCTGATAGGAGGCAGGGTGCAGATGATGGTGTCGCCCTCGGCGCTCAGCCATTCAGTGCCCACCTCTCGCATGTTGATGCCCAGCCTGAGGGTGCCATAGTAGATTCTTACCAGTTCGTCGTCGCTGATGAGTCCCTTTCTCACGGTGTCTATCAGTTCCTCGTCGCTGATGGACAGAAATTCCCACTGTCCGATGGCTTCGATACTCTTTATCTGTGTAGGCGAGAGCGTGGTCTTCCCTTCTTGTTGCATCGAGATGGAGTTGTCCTTGTTGAGCCAGTACAGACCTCCGCCGATGATGACGATGAGCAGGAGTATGACGATGATTTCAAATTTTCTCATATCTGTAGTACCTTACTTGTTCTCAACCGATGTGCCGTCGATGAGGCTTGAAAGATCGGATGAGGTAAACTTCTTTCTGAAACTAATCTTGATGTTCTCGGCTTTGAATCCCAAGTTGACGAGCATGGGTACTAAGGTGTGCGCTGCACTTTGGCGGGCTGTTTCCAGAATATCCATGCGTGGAATGTCGTTGATGATGCCCTTACGCCCTTCCTGCTCGTAGCTGCTGAGTTCTTCATCGCTGAAGTTTCTGCGTGTGAGCGATACGAATTTCTTGATTCCTTCGTGGTCTATCTTGCTGCTTGTCAGCATCACCTTAGGATCGGGGAGGATGATTTCTATCTTCTCGCCCTGCCGTCTCACGTTCTTTTCGTTGAAGCCTTTGAAGTCGATATATGCCTTGAGGGTGGCGTCCATAGGGATGGCAACCTTGCGCTTTCCTCCAGGCAGACTGATGTCGAACTCGTTTTTCAGTATAGAGCCTTTCAGTCTGAGTTGGTCGTCGTGGGTGATGATTCTGTGAACCTGTGCCTCGGCTGTATATAGACGACTGCATTTCTGTATCTGCATCACCATTATGGGAATGGTGTCGAGAGCCTTCTCTTTCTCTTTGGCTTGTCTGCCTGTACAAGCAGAGAATATGATAGCAGTTGTCATAATGACAAGTAAAATGGTCTTTCTCATACTAATTGTTTTGTTTTCGTTGCAAAGGTACGACAATTTGAGTAAATAACCAAATAGTATCAGTCAATTTTATACTTTTCCTCTTTGTTTTGTGATAATCTGTAGCTTTTGGGTAGTTAAAAATAACACTAAGTGTGGTCAACTCAAATCGAAAAACCACAGAAAAAGTTTTTTCAGCCTATCAGGGCGGACGCATCAAAATGCGTTCGCCTCCAAAAGTTTTGACAGGTAATTTTCGTCCCAGCCAGCTTTCATTCTTTTTAAGTTGAGACTTCCCTTGATCGTTTTATCCTTTTTAAGGATGGACAAAGCAATCTTAGTAATAGTAGAGAAGTTCCTTGCTGCATTTTTCACCTTTCTACTTTCGTCTTCTCTAAAGGTAAAGTCTAATTGCCAGTGCAAATTATTCTCTATTCCCCAGTGCTTTCTTATTGCATTGGCGATTTCCTCAGGCCTTTCATTTCCTAGGGAAGTTACGTAGTACCTGTTTTCCTCGGAAGTTTCACCTGTAGAAACGATAGTTCTTCGTGACAGAATGCCAACAATAGATTTTAGCCCTTCAAATTTGTTCTTGAACATTTTTTGAGTAGTGCTGCCATAACTCACCACTATACATTTCCTTTCTTCTAATCTGCCATGCCCTCTGTCAAAGGAAGTATGCTTTGAAACTATACCCTGATAGTCACGATCAGTGTATTCGGCTATGATATCCTTTGCAAAATCATAGCTTGTCTTTTGATTTTTCTTCAATGCAATAATATAATCTCCGTTTCCCTCTCTTATTTTCTTGGTAATAGAGGTTTGGCATCCCATGGCATCAATCGTTACAATGGTGTCTTTTAAGTCTATTGCGCTAAGCAACTTTGGTACAACGGTGATTTCGTTAGTCTTGTCGCCCACCTTCTCTTGAGCCAGAGAGATATTGTTATCAGAAGACCATGCCGACACAATCCACATGCGAAAATCATCTTATGCTCTGAATCGCATTTGCTGGAGCCACGCATTAACTTGCCGTCAATGGCTACTACGCCTTTGACCTCACCAACAATTTCCTTGACCCAATCGCGAAAAATTTGTTCAAAGCCCTTTGGGTCAAATATTGAGAAGAAACGATTGAAGGTGTCATGGCTTGGAATGTGCTCCAAACCCACCAAACGAGATTTGAAGAACTCCTTCTTAGTTCTTCCAAACTCAGCAATATCATCCCATGTTTGACATCCAGCCAGTACTGCTGCTATGGTAATATAGATAATATGTTCCATTTTATGAACAGTTCGTCCAGTGACTCTTGGGTCTGGAATTTGTTTAGATAACTTAATTATGCTCATTTTGTAACTTTTAAATGTTTAATTATTCTTTACAAAGATACAAAATATTTTTGGTATAAGCAAATATAAATAGTTAATATTCAATAAGATACAACATTAATATCTATATGTTAAAAGGTAAATGATTTGATGCGTTTGCCCTGTTCAGCCTATCAGGGCGGACGCATCAAAATGCGTTCGCCTCCAAAAGTTTTGACAGGTAATTTTCGTCCCAGCCAGCTTTCATTCTTTTTAAGTTGAGACTTCCCTTGACCGTTTTGTCTTTTTTAAGGATGGACAAAGCAATCTTAGTAATAGTAAAAAGTTGCACATATCGCTGATTTTTAGTAACTTAGTGGTGTTCAAAACATTAAGTCCAAACCATCGTATGTACAACCTTTATACAAAATTCGTCAAAATACCGAGATATGGCAATTCTCTGAAAATCTCGTCAATGAATCGGGTAATGTTCCCGTCGTGGTCCTGTTCCCAAGTTTTCGGATTTGGAAGTGGTGGCGCTATCCTTGACGGCAGAGACCGAGAGCATTGATAGTGAGAAGTGGTTGTTCGACTATAAATTGCAAGAGTACAAGGACAACATTCCTAATCTCATATCAAGGAGACAGTTCAATGACCGCAGGAAGAAAACGGCAGGCCTGTGTGAGGAACTGCGCAAGCGGATTGCCATGGAAATGGATGGCGGAGAGGAACAATTCTTTGTTGACTCCAAGCCGATAGAGGTCTGTAGGGTTGCAAGAGGAAAACGTTGCAAGATGGGACGTACCGGCAATTTCTCGCAAGCTCCCGACCTTCGCAGAACACGTATTATTTTGGTTATAAGTTACACGCTCTCTGTGGGTTAAGTGGAGTTATCCATTCCTATGATCTGTCAAAGGCAAGTGTGGCGGACCTCCATTATATGAAGGATGTAAAACATACTTATCACGACTGTAGCATCTATGGTGACAAAGGGTATATTGGAGCTGACGTACAGCTTGACTTGTTCGAAACCGCACACATAAGACTGGAGTGTCCGTATCGGCTCAACCAAAAGGATTGGAAACCGACATTCATTCCGTTTGCAAAGGCAAGAAAGAGGATTGAGACAATATTCTCACAACTTACAGACCAGTTCTTGGTCATCAGGAACTATGCGAAAATAACGAATGGTTTGTTTGCCAGGATCATTGGCAAAATTAGTGCACTTAAGTGCACTTACCATTCTGCAATACGTAAACTTCATTAACGACAAGCCCATTGGCAGAATTAAGTATGCACTAAATTAATTCCGCCAACAGGTTAATAGTAGAGAAGTTCCTTGCTGCATTTTTCACCTTTCTACTTTCGTCTTCTCTAAAGGTAAAGTCTAATTGCCAGTGCAAATTATTCTCTATTCCCCAGTGCTTTCTTATTGCATTGGCGATTTCCTCAGGCCTTTCATTTCCTATGGAAGTTACGTAGTACCTGTTTTCCTCGGAAGTTTCACCTGTTGAAACGATAGTTCTTCGTGACAGAATGCCAACAATAGATTTTAGCCCTTCAAATTTGTTCTTGAACATTTTTTGAGTAGTGCTGCCATAACTCACTACTATACATTTCCTTTCTTCTAATCTGCCATGCCCTCTGTCAAAGGAAGTATGCTTTGAAACTATACCCTGATAGTCACGATCAGTGTATTCGGCTATGATATCCTTTGCAAAATCATAGCTTGTCTTTTGATTTTTCTTCAATGCAATAATATAATCTCCGTTTCCCTCTCTTATTTTCTTGGTTATAGAGGTTTGGCATCCCATGGCATCAATCGTTACAATGGTGTCTTTTAAGTCTATTGCGCTAAGCAACTTTGGTACAACGGTGATTTCGTTAGTCTTGTCGCCCACCTTCTCTTGAGCCAGAGAGATGTTGTTATCAGAAGACCATGCCGACACAATCCACATGCGAAAATCATCTTTGCCCAATGTGTGCTCTGAATCGCATTTGCTGGAGCCACGCATTAACTTGCCGTCAATGGCTACTATGCCTTTGACCTCACCAACAATTTCCTTGACCCAATCGCGAAAAATTTGTTCAAAGCCCTTTGGGTCAAATATAGAGAAGAAACGATTGAAGGTGTCATGGCTTGGAATGTGCTCCAAACCCACCAAACGAGATTTGAAGAACTCCTTCTTAGTTCTTCCAAACTCAGCAATATCATCCCATGTTTGACATCCAGCCAGTACTGCTGCTATGGTAATATAGATAATATGTTCCATTTTATGAACAGTTCGTCCTGTGACTCTTGGGTCTGGAATTTGTTTAGATAACTTAATTATGCTCATTTTGTAACTTTTAAGTGTTTAATTATTCTTTACAAAGATACAAAATATTTTTGGCATAAGCAAATATAAATAGTTAATATTCAATAAGATACAACATTAATATCTATATGTTAAAAGGTAAATGATTTGATGCGTTTGCCCTGTTCAGCCTATTAAAATCTATGTTCTAAAGTATGGAACTTATGTTCTAAAGTTTCGAACATAGATTTTTCGCAAGTGTCAGAACAAATTCATGAAGAACTGAAAACAATTCGACCTGTATGGTTGGAACGCCCTGAAAGGGCAGAAGTTCTTAGCCCAGGGCAACGCCCTGGGTATAAAGGCAGTCAGCAAGTCGCCCTGTAAGGTAGGGTGTTCAAAATCCGTTTAAAATTTGGCACGTTTTTTAGTCGAATAATCGGTTTAACTAACTGATATTTCAATAATTATCGACACGAATATTGCGCAGAACTAAAAAAAGTCACATTTTTGAATTCTTAACACGTTGATTTCGTGTGAATTAACTTGTATTTCGACGCAAAAAACGTGTCGAAAAATTGATAGATTTTGAACACCCTACCTGTAAGGGCAAAAGCTTTACTAATTGCCGGGAATTTTAAAGCTTTTGCCCTTACAGGGCGACAAGTTTGCGAACATAATAACCCAGGGCGTTGCCCTGGGAGGGCACTGAAAAAGGTACCCAATTTTAAGTGCAGAGCCTATTTTTGAACTTTAATTCTTGTCCAAGAAGCATTTCATCATTTAAAAGTGGAATACTTTTTGGGACAGGAATATAGCCCCAAATAGCTTTCTATAACGTTTCTGGCGCTTAATTCGGCAATATATAGAGGAATCAGCTTCCCCCTTATGCACTTTGCATCAATTTGAGGATTCTCTTCACATTTGCTGCGAAAATAGTCAAAGCTCCCTGCATTTCCATGCACGACAAACCATATGACAGGGCTCTGTCATATCCTAAGACATTCTTAAGTTCGGAGTTCTTGGCTTCTATCTTGTATCGTTTCCTCTGAAGATTTATAAACTCTTCTGTCTTTTGATATTCGATTTGCTCCAACTGTTCATCCGACTTGATGGTAACCGCATATGTTTTTGTCTTAGCTCCTTCCTTGTAGCAACCTTCACGTAATGGACAGACCTTGCATTTGTCCACGTCAAAATAATAGGTAATGCTGGAGTTTCTGTGACGCTTGTCATTTTGCGATTATTCATCTCTTTCCATTTCGCCAGATGCCCTGCTGGGCAGACGTACAGATCTGCATCCTTGTTGTATTCAAAAGGGAGTTTGTTTGTTCGATTACCGTCAATTACAGAGCTTAAACGAGCAGAGAGGCGCATATTGCTTTCCTTTGCCATTTTGAGATTTTCCTTGCTGGAATAGGCCTTATCTGCTACAATGGAATCAACTTCCATTCCTGCTTCCTCTGTCTTCTTTATCAATTCAGGCAATTGCTGTCCATCACCCTTCTCGCCGGAGGTGACAGTAGCTGCGGTGATAATTCTCTCATCGCTCATAGCTATATGCGTCTTATAGCCAAAGAATGAAGAATGCGCTGTTTTATGTCCTGTACGGGCATCCGCATCTTTTGATATTACGCCTCGGGCCTCTGCATCGGAAATGGTTTCTTTCAGCATGTTAAGACGTTCCTTGACTGCAGGCATATTGGCAGTTGCAGCGTCAGCTTCCACTGTTGCAACTATCGTTTTGGCTGTATTCATGATAGAAGAATACTTCTTCTCTTTAGGAAGTTCTGGCAATTCCATGCTGTCATCTATAGAATTAACGACCTTGATTACGGCCTTGCAATAATACTCCAAACTCTTTGCTGCACTGATAGGGTTGGAACGAGAATGTGTATGGGTTGCATCAACAATGATGGTTCTAGACTTGAGGACACCTGCTTCTATAGCAATAGAAACAGTCTTCTTGATAAGAAGATCCAACAGGTCCATATCCTTCAGGCGAAGTCGACGGAATTTGGTCAAGGAACTAGGATTAATCAGATTAGTCTCCTCAGGAGTTAATCCCAAGAAGTACTTAAACGACATATCATAGCGAGTACGTTCAACAACATCAACATCCGATATGTTATAGATTACCTTTAAAAGAAGATACTTAAACATACGGATAGGACTCTCTGCTGTTCGACCATTGTCATGACAATACTTGTCCTGCAATTCCTGGTATACGAAACTAAAGTCCACCAGGTCAGTAATCCGGCGGAGCAGGTTGTCTTTTGGGATAATCAAGTCATACAAACTTGAATAATCACTGAATGATATGGTCTGTTGCAGTTCTAGCATAGAGCCTTGTATTTTTCTACAAAGATACAAAAAATATTGCACATATTCAACTTTTGGGTACACTATTTCAAAGATCGAATGTTAAACTAACATAACCCATGAAGGGACTTTTTCAGTGCCCTCCCTGGGCTAAGAGCTTCTGCCCTTTCAGGGCGTGCTGGGTAGTTACATACATGGACCATTCTTTTTGTTAAAGGCAGTTAAAAAGGTACTTTTTTCTCATCTTCGATTAAACTTTTTGTGTTTTGCAGGGTCTTATTACTGATTAGAATTCATAAACTGAACTTTTATTATATCGTGTGAGAAAAGTTCAATAGGATTTATTAGTTAGTATTTAGGTAGTATGAGCATTCTCTTTGTGAAAAGGGGATGCTTTTTTTGTGTTCTTATATTTTTTTCTTAACTTTGCAGATAATTAGGTCTTCATTCTGTGGATTCAATTTATTAATGATGCAGATTCAGGCCTTTACTCATATGAATATCAAAACAAAATTACAATGAAGAAAACAATTTCCATGCTCGTGATAGCGGTTCTGGGTGCCGTTTGTTTCTCGTCATGCGGCGAGAAGAAAAAGAGCAATGTCATCATAGCCCCTAAGCCTGCTGCTCCAAAACCTAAGAAGACACAGGAGCTGAGCAGTTATGAGCAGTCACGTGACATCACCTGGCTCGGCAAGACTTATCGTGTAGTGATGAAACGAGAGTCTGATCACAGTCTGCCTTTGGTGGAGAGTGAGGATCATACCAAGTACTACGACAACAAGATTACGATCAAGGTGCTGCGGGAGGACGGAACGGAGTTCTTCAGCCGCACTTTCCAAAAAAGCGATTTTACGGGTTATCTTGATGCCGAAACCAAGAAGACGGGTGCCTTGTTGGGTATTGTTTTTGTGGAGGTGAAGGGCGACGTGCTGCATTTTGCAGGCAGTGTGGGTTCACCCGATGTGACCAGTGATGAGTATGTACCCCTTGTAATCACTGTCAACCGGATGGGCGCTGTCAGTATAGCCAAGGACTGCCAGTTGGACACAGCAGGTGATGAAGACGAAAAAGCCTCGTCTGTTGAGGACGAGGCTGATGATGGGGTATAATGTATAAAATTTAGTGACTGTTTATAAAGCATCACTTACTTCAATAGTTTTTTGAAGTCTTTTTCAAAGCATTGTGGGTGTTTACCGATGAAGAGGACGTTGAGCAGACAGTTGGCTGCCAATTCCTCATCGTTCAGGTCAGCACCCTTTCCTTTTCTTACTTCCTTGCCCAAGCAGGCATCCCAAGTGGTGTTGAAACAACTGTCGTCGGCTCCCACAATCATACTGTTGCTCGAGTTAGGATCCTCCATCAGTTCGTAGCGAATGGTCTTCTTGCTCATCACAGGCTGGATGCTGCACAGCATGTCGAATGCTTTCTGAAAGACGTCGCGATGCAGATTGGCGTTAGGGAACATCGTGCTGACAGTAGGAAAGAGTTCCTCAAAGTCGAACGACTGTAAGAGTTGATAAAGTTTCATCCTTGTTCTATGGTTATGTTTGCTTTTTAGAACTTAGCCATCTTGATGGCGTCAATGGCGCACTCGTCGCCCTTGTTGCCCAACTTGCCACCACTTCTGTCCTTGGCCTGTTGCAGGTCGTTGGTGGTCAGCAGACCATAGATGACTGGAATTTCCTGTGAGGCATTGAGGCGGGCAATGCCATAGGTGACGCCCTGACAGATGTAGTCGAAGTGAGGAGTCTCGCCACGGATGACGCTTCCCAACACGATGACAGCATCGTAGCCCTGGTTAAGAACCATCTGTCGTGCACCGTATATCAGCTCAAAGCTTCCAGGTACGGTTTTCACGTGAATGTTCTCAGGCAGGGTGCCATGCTTTTTCAGGGTGTTGACGGCACCTTCCAATAAAGCGCCTGTTATCTCGGGGTTCCACTCAGCTACCACGATGCCAAAGCACATATTGCTGGCATCGGGTACCTTGGTGAAGTCGTATTCTGACAAATTATGAAGTGCTGTAGCCATAATTAGTTAGAAGCTCTTTCGATGTACTTGTCGATCTCTGCACTCTGAACGAGCATAGAGTTCACATACTTTTTCTTGATGTCCTGATAGATCTTCAGGGCCTCGTCCTTCTTGCCCTGGCTTTCCAACACCTCGCCTGCCTTGATAAGGAAGGTAGGAGAGAGGCTGTTGTTGGCATCGTCCTCAGCCTTGCTGTCTGCCATGTCGGCAGCCTTCTTGAAAGCGTCAACAGCTTTGTCGAGCTGGTTGAGGTGAGCGTATGCGTCGCCGAGAGCAGCCTGAGAAGCAGGGCTGATCATCTGGTCGCCTTCTGTAGAGAAAGCGTCGAGGCTCTTCTGAGCTTCTGCCCATTTGCCGAGGTTGGCGTAGCAAAGACCGGCATAGAGGTTGGCCAGGTTACCTGCCTTGGTACCGCTATACTCGTCAGCCAACTTAGCGAAACCTACGAAGCCGGCACCGTCGCCATTGACAGCCTGCTCGAACATCTCGTTGTTGAAGTAGGTCTGACCCTTGCTGAGCGCTGTGCTTGCCTTTTCCTCACGAGGACCGGAAATCTGTGAAATGTAGAGGAATACACCTGCAATAACAACAATGATTGCTGCCACTGCGATAATGATGGCTTTCTTGTATTTCATGAAGAAAGCCTCGCGGTTGTTGATGTTCTCTGTTGCTTCGAGAACCTGTTCTGTTTTGTTTGCCATTTTTATTTTTGTTTTTTTATTATTTTTTCCTTCTTGTTCTTAGTGTGCCTTGCTCAATGGCTACTACACTTTAGGTTGCAAAAATACGTAATTTTATCCACATATTGAAATTTATAGCCTACTTTTTTCGTTTTTTGCGCTTTTTCTGCTAACTTTGCAGTTCAATAGTGGCATAATACGTATGATTTTAAAGAATATCTCGATAATTAATTACAAGAACATCAAGGCTGCCAATTTGGAATTGTCGCCCAAGATCAATTGTCTCATCGGTCATAACGGTGTGGGCAAGACCAATTTCCTGGATGCCATTTACTATCTTTCTTTTTGTCGCAGTGCCTACAATCCAATCGACTCGCAGGTCATTGCGCACGATGAGAACTTCATGGTGATAGAGGGCAACTATCTTGATGAGCGAGAGAATGTCGAGAATATCTTCTGCGGTATGAAGCGTGGAACGAAGAAGCACTTCAAGCGCAACAAGAAGGAGTACAAACGACTGTCACAACATATCGGATTGATACCGCTCATCTTTGTCTCTCCTTCTGATACGGTACTCATTGAGGGGGGAAGCGAGGAGCGACGTCGCCTGATGGATGTGGTCATCTCGCAGTACGACCCTTCCTATATTGAGGCATTGGCCAACTACAACAAGGCTTTGCAACAGCGTAATGCTCTGCTCAAGATGGAGGAGGAACCTGATGTGACGCTGATGGAGATATGGGAACAGGAGATGGCTCGCAATGGTGAGCTGCTTTTTCAGAAACGTGAGGCTTTCGTCAAGGAACTGATTCCTCTGTTTCAGCAGATCTATCGTCATATCTCTGGCGACCGCGAGGTGGTGAGCCTGCGTTATGTCTCTCATTGTCAGCGCGGTCCGCTCCTTGATGTCATACAGCGCGACCGCTTCAAGGATAGGGCTGTAGGCTATTCGCTTCATGGTGTGCATCGTGACGACCTGGAGATGCTGATAGGTGATTTCCAAATGAAGCGAGAGGGAAGTCAGGGACAGAACAAGACCTTTGTCTTGGCTCTCAAGTTAGCCCAGTTTGATTTTCTGCGCCGCACAGTATCGAGTACTACGCCCCTCTTGCTGCTCGACGATATCTTCGACAAGTTGGACGCCCAAAGAGTAGAGGCGATTGTCGACTTGGTATCGGGTGCCAATTTTGGACAGATATTCATCACCGATACCAACCGCGACCATCTCGACCGCATCCTGCACGAGAGTGACGGCAATTACAAGATATTCCTTGTAGAAGGTGGAAACATAGACTTGGTTCACGAAGAATAGTAGAAAAACCTGCAAAGCAAAGAAATATGTTCAGACGAAAAGTACGTTCCTTATCAGAATTGTTGCCCGAGATATTGAGGCGCGAGGGACTGGAGACCCCGCTGCAGCAGAAGCGTCTTCTTGCTTCCTGGGATCAGGTGGTGGGTGAGCCTGTAGCCAAGTACACTGGCGACAAGTTTATCAAGAACCAGACTCTCTTTGTCAAGATACTCAGTCCGGCCTTGCGTGCCGACCTCTCGCTGAGTCGCAGCCTGTTGGTCAAGCGGCTTAACGAGGCCGCGAAGGCTTTTGTCATTTCTGATATCAAGTTCTATACGATAGCATCCATCTTGATATCGGTGGCTTCGGTGGGCACGGTCTCCGTCTTCTGAAAGTCGAAGCATATACCTATTTTATATAGATGGGGCATCTTGCAGAGCATACGGTCGTAGTAGCCTTTGCCTCTGCCCAAGCGATGCCCCGACTTATCGAAACTCATGCCCGGGATGATGCCTGTTTCTATCTTCCCGTATTCATCTACAGGCAGCAGTCTGCCTACAGGTTCCATGATGTGGAAACTGCCTTGTCTTAAGTCTTTCGAACCTGTATATTCTCTTATCTCCATATTTTCTCCGTCTACGACAACGGGCAGGAATACCTGTTTGCCCTGATTGACCAGTTCGTCGATAAACTGATGGGTATTCACCTCGTCGGGAAGCGAGTAGTATAGTAGTATGCTGCGGGCTTGCTGCAACTGTATGTTTCTGCGCAGCCGGTCTAAAACAAGAAGCGACAGTTCTTCGAGCTGTTGCCCGGAGAACTGTCGCTTTCTCTCTCTGATGATATTTCTGAGTTCTTTCTTATCCATTTTTCTGCCTTCTTATGCCAAGCGGGATGGGCTTCTGTGCAACGCACGATAGTTGTAGGGCACATTTGCCATAGCTACCTTCTGCTTCTTTTTGTAAACCGGCTTGGTGGCAGGAACGGGCTTTTTGGGGAAAGCCTCGTTCTTTTCAAACACCTCCATCGTCTTGTTGATAACAGGATCGTCCTGGTTGATGTATTGATTCCAAGCCTGGTCGTTGAGCATGTTGTAGATCACGCGGCTGTTGATGTAGCGTTCCAACAGTTTGTGCGACTTGCGGATGAGCAGGTTGCGGCGCTGCAGACCGTGTTTGTCGGCATAGGTGGCAAACTTGTCTACCATGTTCTGCTTGTCCAGATAGTCGGCCAGCTCCATCATCTCCTTGAAGTTGTTCAGCTTAGGACGGTTGTTGTCGGTATAGGTAAAGGCGAACTGCAGGATGAGTCCGCTCATGCTTGCCTGCTTGAAGTAGGATGTCATTCCCAAAGTATCCTCGGGTACGAAGATGTCGGGAGTGATGCCGCCTCCGCCATATACGGTACGTCCCAATCCCGTGTGATAGGCCGGACCCGTATGCTTGATGCTGTCTTGCGAGAAGAACTCGCCATGCTCATAGCGGTTGAGCAGGTCTTGCTCATAGTCCTTGTCGTCACCCAGGGTGTAAGGTTTCTGGATGCATCGACCCGATGGGGTGTAGTAGCGTGCAATGGTGAGTCTTATCATGCTGTGGTCGGGGAATTCTATCTGTTGCTGTACCAGTCCCTTTCCGAAAGACCGTCGGCCAATGATGGTGGCACGGTCATTGTCCTGCATGGCTCCTGCAAAGATTTCGGCAGCCGATGCTGAGCCTTCGTTGATAAGTACGACGAGCGGTATGTGCTGATAGGATCCCTTGCCATCGCTGCGGAAGTCCTGTCGTGGCGACTTGCGTCCCTGTGTGTAGACGATGAGTTTCTTGTCGGGCAGGAACTCGTTGGCCATGTTGATGGCTGCTGTCAGGTATCCGCCACTGTTGTCGCGAAGGTCGATACACAGGTTCTTGAATCCCTCTTGCGAGAGCTTTGCCAGGGCGATGAGCATCTCTGGATAGGTATTCTCGCCGAAGTTCTTGATGCGTATGTATCCGGTCTTGTCGTCGAGCATATAGGTTGCCGTGATGCTCTTGGTAGGTATCTCGCCTCGGGTCACGGTGAAGGTCTGTACCTTCTTGCTGCCGTAGCGCACCACACCAATTTTTACCTTGGTGTCTTTCTGTCCCTTGAGTCTGTGCATGGCTTCCTCGTTGGTGACGGTCTTGCCTACGAAAGGCTTGCCGTCTACCGCCACAATCTTGTCGCCAGCCAACAGGCCGGCCTTTTCGGCAGGTCCGTTCTGTATCACATTCTGCACGTGTATGGTGTCATCTCTGATCACAAATTCGATGCCCACACCGCAGAATGATCCTTTCAGGTCGTCGGTGGCAGCAGCCACATCCTTGGCACTGATGTAAACGGAGTGTGGGTCCAGCTCAGAGAGGATGAGCGGTATCGCCTTGTCTACCAAAGAGTCGATATTCACCGCATCCACATACTGGTCGTCGATAATGTGCAGCAGGTTGTTGAGCCTGTTGCTACCGCTGTTGATGATATTGAGCCTGTTTCCTGAGAAATGGTTCGAGAAGAACGAGCCGATCATGATACCTATCACCACGCATACAGCCATGATGATGGGCATGAAACGGTTGGTCTTTTTCTTATTGATGTTCATATATTTATTGTCTTATGTTCTTGGTTCGGCTTCTTCCTGCGAAGCGTCGTCGGGGTTGAGATATACTACCTTGATGCCAGCTCGCTCCATGAGTTCGATGCCGTCGTTGAGTCGGTATTTCTCGGCATATACCACGCGCTTGATGCCCGCCTGGATGATGAGTTTGGCACACTCGATACATGGCGAAGCCGTGACATAGAGTGTACTTCCGTCGCTGTTGTTGCTGCTTCGTGCCAGCTTGGTGATGGCATTGGCCTCGGCATGCAGCACGTAGGGCTTGGTCACGCCGTCTTCCTCGCAAACGTTCTCAAATCCACTGGGCGTGCCGTTGTAGCCATCGCTGATAATCATCTTGTCCTTGACTACGAGTGCACCCACCTGTCGGCGTTTGCAGTAACTGTTTTCTGCCCAGATGCGTGCCATGCGCAAGTAGCGCAGGTCGAGTTTCTCTTGTTTGGAAAGTTGCTCTTCCATGTTTCTGTTGTTATGATTCTATATTTTTCTTTATCTCGTTGCGCTCCAGCAGAGCGTCGATGGTAGGCTCTTGTCCGCGGAATCGCTTGTAGAGTGTCATCGGATGCTCGGTACCTCCCTTTGAGAGGATGTTGTCTCTGAAGCTCTGTGCTGTCTGCTGGTCGAAGATGCCGTTCTTCTTGAACACGCTGAAGGCATCGGCGTCGAGCACCTCTGCCCATTTGTAGCTGTAGTAGCCTGCAGCATAGCCTCCTGCCATGATGTGCGAGAACTGTACGGTCATACAGGTATTGGGCAACTGTGGTGTGACCATGGCCTTTGCCCAGGCTTTCTTCTCGAATGGGATGATGTCGTCGTCGAAAGCTTCCTTCTTGGTGTAGTAAGCCATGTCGAGCAGTCCGAAGCTCACCTGGCGCAGGCATCCGTAGGCTGCCATGAAGTTGCGGCTCTTTACGATGCGCTCTATCAGGTCGTCGGGCAGAGGCTCGCCTGTCTGATAGTGGAAGGCGAAGGTGCGAAGGAAGTCTTTCTCCACCGCATAGTTCTCCATGAACTGTGACGGCAGCTCCACAAAGTCCCACCATACATTGGTTCCCGACAGACTTTCGAATCGGGTGTTGGCAAACATACCGTGCAGGCTGTGACCGAACTCATGCAGGAAGGTCTCCACCTCGCCAAGGGTCAGCAGGGCAGGCTTCTCGGCTGTAGGTTTGGTGAAGTTCATCACCACGCTGACATGTGGACGTATGTTCTGTCCTTTATGGTCTATCCACTGTCCCTGGAATTCTGTCATCCATGCACCTCCCTGTTTGCCCTTGCGTGGGAAGAAATCGGCATAGAATACTGCCAGATAGCTGCCGTCCTTGTCGTACACCTCGTATGCTTTCACGTCGGGATGGTATACGGGTATGTCCTTGTTCTCCTTGAAGGTGATTCCGTAGAGTTTTCCTGCTAGACCGAACACGCCGTCGATCACTTTGTCGAGTTGCAGGTAGGGGCGCAGCATCTCGGCGTCGAGGTTGTATTTCTCCATCTGCAGCTTGTGCGAGTAGAAGCTCATGTCCCAGGGTTCCATCACGAAGTCATCTCCTTCAATGCGTTTTGCTAAGGCTGTTATCTCGGCAACCTCCTTCTCGGCGGTAGGCTTGTAGGCATCTATCAGGTCGTTCAGCAGTTTGTACACATTGTCGATATTGCTTGCCATGCGGTGCTTGAGCACGTAGTCGGCATAGGTGTCGAAGCCCAGCAGCTGTGCCAGCTCGCGTCTCAGGTTGATGAGTCGCTTGCATATCTCGAGGTTGTTGGCATCGTTGTCGTGTATGCACTCGGTATTGCGAGCCATGTACATCTGCTTGCGGAGCTCGCGCTGTGTAGAGTAAGTCATGAAGGGAGAGAAGACAGGGAAGTCGAGGGTGAAGATCCATCCTTCCTTCTCCTGTTCCTTGGCATTCTGCTCGGCTGCAGCAATGGCAGTCTCGGGCAGTCCGTCGAGTTGAGCCTTGTCGGTGATATGCAGCTGGAAGGCTTTGTTTTCCTTGAGCAGGTTCTGCGAGAACTGCAGGGTGAGCATGCTTGCCTCCTCGGTGAGCTGGCGCAACTTCTCCTTGCCTTCCTCATCGAGCAGGGCACCGCTGCGTACAAAACCATCATAGCTTGTATCGAGCAACATCTGTTCCTCGGCATTCAACTCGCGGTTGGGATGGTCGTGTACGAACTTGATGCGTTCGAAGAGTTTCTTGTTCAGGGTGATATCGTTGGCATGCTTGGTAAGGATGGGGCTCATCTTCTGTGCCAAGGCTTCCATCTCGTCGCAGGTCTCTGCGCTCATCATGCATGAGAATACATTGGAAACCCTGCTGAGCAAGTCGTAGTAGTGCTCGCCTTTCTCGGTATCCACGCGTGCCAGGGTGTTCTCGAAGGTAGGTTCTTCGGGATCGTTGACGATCTTGTCGGTGGCCTCATCGTCACGGCGTATACCTTCCATGAAGGCCTCTTCGTAATCTTCCAGCCTGATACGGTCGAAGGGTACGGTGTCGTGAGGGGTGTTGTAAGGTGCAAAAAAGGGATTGATACGATTCTCTGTCTTATTTTCTTGAAGCATACTAACTTAGTGTTTTATTTTTGTGCAAAGTTAGTAAAAAAAGGTGTTATAATCTTCTTGTATCATATTATTTAACATACTTTTATCTCAACCCTTGCTGTTGGTAAGTTTTTCGAGTGCCTGGATGTGGATGCGCTCTCTGAAAAGTTGGATAAGTCCTTGGCTTTGCAAACGGTTGAGGGCTCTGGAGACATTCAGTCTGCTGTCGTTCACCTCTTCGGCTATGCGCCTCATCTTGATGTGGATTGTTTTCTCGCCTGTAGGGCTGACACAGTTAGCCTCGAAGAAGCGTGTGATGCGTTCCTCTAAACTCTTGGGTGGCGTCTGCAGGGTACGGAGGCTGTGCTTCTGACTCTGTGTGGATATCAGGTTGAGCAGGTTGATGCGGAATATGTCGAAGAGGGTTGCCAGCTTCATGACGTCTTGCTTGGCAATACATAGCAGGCTGCAGTCGTGTAGGGCTGTATAGGTATGAGTGAAATATGGGTACAGACCGAAGATGCGTTCCGACTGGAAGGTCTCGGGTGCCTGTATCTTCTCGTCGATGCTGTAGCTGTGGTCGGCAGACTCGGTCTTTACCATCACCTCGCCGTCGAGCAGGAAGTACAGGTGTGTGCAGAGTTCGCCTTCAGCTATAATCGTCTCTCCCTTACTTGCTTTTCTGAAGTCAAAGCGTGTCTGCCCTGCAGCTTGCTGCAAGTCGTTGCGGCTCATTCCCAAGAAGAGGGGCAGAGCCAACAGGCTGTTGTATATGCGGTTTTCGGGCATAATGCTTGTGAGGGGGATTCTTAACTCCTTAAGAATAATTATTCCAATATCTTCTCCTTGAGTGATGGCGAGTACCATACCTCGGTCTTGCCATCATCATTGGTATAGATGAGGTAAGCCATGAGTTCTGAATGCTGTCTCAGTATCTCTTTGGCTTTTTCGAGACCCATCACCATGAAAGAGGTGGCGTAGGCGTCTGCCGTGGCACAGTTTTTTGCCAAGACTGTGGCAGACAGCAGACTGTGCTGAACGGGGTAGCCAGTCTTAGGGTCGATGGTATGGGCATACTTCTTGCCGTTCTTATAGTAGAAGTTGCGATAGTTGCCGCTGGTAGCCATGGCTATATCCGTGACATTGAGCACCGTCTGCAGTTCCTGGTTGGTGTTCAGCGAGTCTTCGGTAGGTTTGTTCACGCCGATGCGCCAAGGTTGCTGTTTCTGGTTGATACCCTTGGTGACTATCTCGCCTCCTATCTCTATCATATAGTCGTTGATGCCTTTCTTGCTCAACAGTCGTGCCACCACGTCACAACCGTATCCTTTGGCTATGGCAGAGCAGTCGAGCATGATGCGCGGATCCTGTTTCTGTATGTGATTGTCGGAGGTGAGCTTCACCTTCTGGTAGCCTACTATCTTTCTCAGGTCGTCGATGACCTTCTTGTTGGGTTCCACACCTTTCTTGAAACCGAATCCCCATTCGTTGACCAGTGGGGCAACGGTAATGTCGAAGGCTCCGTGGGTCTCGTTGGAGATGTTCTCTGCCAAGAGGAAAACCTCTGTAAACATCGAGTTGACTACCGGGTTCTCGTTGCGGTTCACCTTCGAGATTATGGAGGTCTTGTTGAATGGCGAGAGCGACTCGTCCACCTTCTTCAGCTCAGCCTCTATCTCTTTCTTCAGATTGGTGTCACTATGATAAGTGATGTGGTAGACGGTTCCGAAGATGAAACCCTCGTCGTGCTGATAGTTGATGTTTTCCTGTCCCTGCTTCAGGATGATGACCGTGCCGATGACGAGGAGCAGCAGGAAGGGAATTTGCCAGATGAGTTTTTTCTTGTTCATATTGATGGGATAGGGTGATGGTTGATGTAAATGTGGGGGTGAGAGTGATGTGGCTTTCTTGCTGCAGCGGGCTTACAGCTCGAAACTTACGTTGAAGGTTCCTCCAAAGCGTGAGCCTCCCTGCTTGCCAAAGCCGGGCACATACCAGGTGTTGCCATAGTCGCCGTCGTCATGGAAGAGCCTGCGCTTGTATCTTAGGCTCCAGCCCATTCTTACAGGGCCCCATATCTTGGCATCCACACCGAAGACAAACTCTGCCCAGTGGTAGTTGCACTTCACACCGTTGACCTCGTAGGGAGTCGTACCGCCCCATATAGGGTCCTGGATATCCGGACCTTTGAGGTCGTATTTGAAATAGGTGAGGGCGTATCTCACACCGCCATACAGGCGATAGATGTCGTGCTTGTTGCGCAACAGGTTGAAGTCGCAGCCTATTCGTCCGTAGGGTGCCGTCGTCTTGTAGTTGATCTGGGTGCTTTCGTCTGTACCGTCAGCTTTTCCTATACCTATTTCTACTACAGGAAAATACTTGTCCTTGAGGTTGACACGCAGTGCAGCCTCATACTGACCGTAGTCGCTGACCATGAGTTGAATGGGGCCAACCAGGTCTGCGCTTACTGCCACGTTTCTCAACAGTGGGATGGTGTCCTTGTCGGTGGCGGCTATCTTCTTGCCTGATGATCCCTGGGCATGTGTCGCCTGTGCGGGCATCAGCAGCATCAGGGCGCTAATCGCGATGACCAAAGTAAATATAGAAGTGTGGCTTCGTTTCATCATAAGTTACTTCTTTACAGTTGATGACGATGGAGTCTATGCTGTTGTGCGTAGTCTTCACGCCGGTGATGGTATGAAAAAAGGATGGCTTGCAGTCTACCGACTCAAAGTGTGGTGTGTTGGTCTTCTGCACCGTTACGGTGTCGCGCAGCAGTCGGTTGTCTGCGTTGCGAGTCTCAAAGAAGAGGCTGTCTTCCAACAGCGAGTAGCTCATGGGCAGTATGAAACTGTCCACATTCACGTCCTTGTTGATCAGCACACTGTCGGTTCCCTCGATACGGTTGGTCGAGATGGTGAGTGTGTCGGTCAGGGTTGTTATGTTGCCTGCCAGCCTGTACTTGGTGTACACGGTGTTGTTGAGCGGACAGTCGAGCGTACTGCAAGCTGCCATCAGCCCAAGGGCCATCATGAGTATGGGGATTATTTTCCGCATCTTATCTCTTTTTCTATTTGATAGTCGTTACGATTGGGGTTCTGTCGGCTCAACAGGTCGCCTAAGAATCCTGCCAGGAACAGTTGGCTGCCTAAGAGCATGGCTGTCAGGGCGATAAAGAAGTAGGGCGAGTCGGTGATGAGGTGTCCATACACGCCATGATAGAGGTCGATGCTCTTGTCGATGCCGAGGCATACCAGTGACAGGAAACCGATGAAGAACACCACGCTGCCCAAGAATCCGAACACGTGCATAGGTTTCTTGCCGAAGTTGCTCAGGAACCAGAGGGTCATCAGATCCAGATAGCCGTTGACAAAACGGTTCCAGCCCATGAACTTCGACTTGCCGAACTTGCGGGCCTGATGATGCACAGGCTTTTCGCCTATCTTGTCGAAACCGGCATTCTTTGCCAGATAGGGGATGTAGCGGTGCATCTCGCCATACACCTCGATGTTCTTCACCACGTCGCGGCGGTAAGCCTTCAGTCCGCAGTTGAAGTCGTGCAGGTTGTGTATGCCGCTCACCTTGCGTGCTGTGGCATTGAAGAGCTTGGTAGGAATGGTCTTCGACAGAGGGTCGCCCTCCTTGCGGTTCTGCTTGTAGCCCGATACCAGGTCGTAGCCTTCCTGGGTGATCATGCGGTAGAGCTCAGGTATCTCGTCGGGAGAGTCCTGCAGGTCGGCATCCATGGTGATGACTACATCTCCCTGTGCCTCTTTGAATCCACAGTACAGGGCAGGGCTCTTGCCGTAATTGCGACGGAACTTGATGCCTTTCACCTGGTCGGCCTCCTCTGCCAAGTGTTCTATCACTTGCCATGAGTGGTCGGTAGAGCCGTCGTTGACAAAGATGACTTCGTAGCTGAAGTGGTTGGCTTCCATCACTCGCTTGATCCAGGCAAAGAGCTCGGGCAGCGATTCTTCCTCGTTGTATAGGGGTACGATAACGGATATGTCCATTTGTTTGGTGTGTTATAGTTGGTTATTGATGTTCTTGATACTTACGCGTCGTGCCATGATGGCTGCGATGACAGGGCTGAGTACCACACCCGCGATGAGGTCGGTAATCATAAACATGGAAGCCCATGCCAGTGGCTTCATCGAGAGGATGGTGTCGATGGTGGCCTTAGCCTCTGCCTCCGACAGATGGTACACTTCCTGCATCACGGGCTGGTAGGTGCTTTCCAATAAGGCCATGAAAGGTCCCATGTCCATAAACGAGAACCACAGAAACTGTACTACGGTGAGCAACAGGGTGGCATTGAAGAATGTCTGCATACAGTAGAAGGTGCCTCGGCGGAAAGAGATAGTGCCCTCCAGGGCATAGTCGCGGAAACTCTTCAGGCGTTTGCCTACTACAAAGGGAGTGCTGATCAACAGCAGGTTGCCTATCAGTCCCAAGAACGACTGGTCGGGCTTTACTGCCAGCATGGTGAATGCGAAACTGACTATCCATACAAGTCCTAAGATGGCTCCGTCCTGGCGGGCGAAAGCCCTTGTCTGAACTAAATTCTGTACATTAATCATTGTCTTATTTATGTATTATCGTGCAAAGGTAAGCAATTTTTAGCATATAGTGTTCAATGCTGCGATAATTTTATATATTTTTGGAGAAACAGACCTGTAGGAAACAAAAAAAGAGAACTTCTGTAGATGAAGTTCTCTTTTTTGAGCCTCTTGTCGGATTCGAACCAACGACCCCGAGATTACAAATCACGTGCTCTGGCCAACTGAGCTAAAGAGGCGGGTGGACAAGCGATTCATATCGCACCGCTACAACCAAGTACCCTTGCTATGTTCCCATCCTGGGGGATTCCGAGGGAGCTGGTCGTATGAGACTTGTCCGTCTCTGCGTTTAAGCGGGTGCAAAAGTACTGCTTTCCTTTGAACCTGCCAAATATTTTCCGAGAAATATTCCTTTTATTAACTTCTGTTAAGGAAAAACTCCTTTAAAAGTCCACGACCGTGATTCCTGCTCCGCCAAACTGCACATGCTCATCGGCAAAATGGGTGACATTGGGCACACTGCTCAGATACTGGCGTATGAGCTGTCGCAGGATGCCGTTGCCCTTACCATGAAGGATGCGCACACGGGGCATTCCCACAAGGATGGCATCGTCGATGAAATACTGCACGGCATTGAGCGCCTCATCGCCACGCATACCTCTGATGTCGAGGTCTTGGTGGAAATTGGTCTTGTGCTTGTCTATCGTGTTGCGTGTCTCGGTACTGATGCCATACGAGCCTAAGTTCTCCTTGCGTTGTTCTGTCTTGTCGGTCTCGGTGGTGGCGACAGCATGTTCCAGACGGTTGAGGCGCATCTTGGTACGCATACCTCCAAAGACAGCAGTAGCCATATCGCCCGCTATGCTCTCTATGGTTCCTATGGTGGAGAGCCCCTTGATGCGTACGGTGTCGCCTACTGATAGAGGACGGTTTTCCTGCTGCGTCTTGTTGACAGCACTGCGCAGTGCCGCCGCAGCCTTCTCTTGGTTCTGAGTTTTTTCGGCCTTTCGCTTGGCATGTCGTTCCTTGCGTTGCTGTATCTGTGCTATCTTGCGGGCTATCTTGTCGTCGTTCTCCTTGGTGTCGATGTCCTGCATCTCTTCCTTGAAGGCGTCCAGCTCCTGACGTATGCGCTTGGTCTCCTCCTTCTCAGCCTGCTTCTCGCGTATCTCGCGTATGGCGTTCTCTATCTTTTTGTTGCTCTCCTTCAGCAGTTCCTCTGCCTGTTGTTTGGCTTTGGCGAGTATCTGTTTGCGGCTTCGTTCTATGTCCTCTATGTCGCTCTCGTATCGCGAGATAGTCTTTTCCATGTCTTTCTCGCGCTGGTGTATGCTCTGTCGCTTGTTCTCCCAGTAGCGCTTATCACGAACGATGTCCTGCAGATACTTGTCGCTCTGTATGTATTCGGAGCCTACGATGTCGCTGGCCTCCTTGATCACCTCTTCGGGGAGTCCTATCTTGCGAGCTATCTCGATGGCGAAGGAAGAGCCCGGTCTGCCTATAGCCAACTGGAAGAGAGCTTTCATCTCGTGGCGGTCGTAGAGCATGGCACCATTAGCCACACCCTCATGACTGTCGGCAAAATGCTTCAGGTTCTGATAGTGTGTGGTGATGACTCCATAGGCACCTTGTTGGCAGAAACGGTCGAGCACAGCCTCGGCGATAGCTCCGCCGATGCCAGGTTCGGTGCCTGTACCAAACTCATCGATGAGGATGATGGTGTCGCCATTGGCAGCCTTCATCATATTCTTCATGTTGAGCAGATGCGAGGAGTAGGTACTCAGGTCGTTCTCCAGACTCTGTTCATCGCCTATGTCGATCATGATGTTTTGGAACACGCCCGTCTTCGAACGCTCGCTCACAGGAATGCTCAGTCCGCATTGCAGCATGTATTGCAGCAGTCCCACGGTCTTCAGACAGACCGACTTTCCTCCGGCGTTAGGACCTGAGATGATGAGGATGCGCTTCTCTTGTGTCAGCATGATGTCGAGTGGCACCACCTTCTCGCCTTTCTTCTCCAACGAGAGTCGGAGCAGGGGGTGAATGGCTCTGGTCCAGTCTACGTGTGGGTGGGCTTCCACCTCAGGCTCTATGGCTTGCTGGGTCTCTGCAAGCTTTGCCTTGGCCTGTATCAGGTCGATGATGGCAAGGAATCGGTAGCTGTCCAATATCTCGCGCGAGAAGGGTCGCACCTTGTTGGTGAAGTCGGTGAGGATGCGTATGATCTCCTTGCGTTCCTCTCCCTCGAGTTCTCTCACGCGGTTGTTGGCTTCCACCACCTCGGTAGGCTCTATGAATACAGTTCGTCCCGTGGCACTCTCGTCGTGCACGATACCCTTGATCTTACGTTTGAGGGTAGGGATGACGGGGATGACGAGTCGTCCGTCGCGCAGGGTAGGGGTGACATCTTTCTCTACCACTCCCTCGCTCTGTGCTGCTCGCAGTATGCCATACAGTGTGCGAGAGATGCTGCCCTCGGTCTTTGCTAACTCTCGGCGTATCTGCAGCAACTCGGGGGTAGCGTTGTCGCGTATCTTGCCAAACTTGTCGAGTATTTGGTCGATGCGTTGTACCAGTTGTGGGAAAGACATGACGTCAGCCGACAGACGATGCAGTGCAGGGTAGGGATATTTTTTCTCTCTACGCCAACCGTCTTCTTGTTCGGCCTCGTCGTCATCGCTGTGGTTGAGTATCTTTACGATACCGTCAATGGTGCTCAACGAACGGCGAAGGTCGAAGAGTTCGTCTTCCTCTAAGTGGGTGTTCTCCACGCGGATGCGTACAATCGACTCTCTCACATCGTAGAAGTATTGCAGGGGGAAGTCTTCCACCTCCTCCATGAGTCTGCGAAACTCTCGGATCTGCAACAGCCATTCGTTCACCTCGTCGGCATCAGAGCTGAAGTGCATCTTCTCCACCTGTTCCTTGCCCAGGGTGGAGAGGCATCGCTCACGCAACAGGTTACGAATCTCGTTGAAGCTTATCTTTTGTTCAAAATTATCTGGATATATCATGTTGTTCTTATTTTCAGGCGGCAAAGTTACGAATTTTTTGAATGTTACCCAAATTTCAGTTGCAAAAAACAAGGGAGCGAACCCTGTTAGGTTGCTCCCTCGTTGTTCTTGTTTCTATTATTGGTAGTTCTTAATCCCAGGAATCCCAGGAGTCAAAGTCGTTAAAGTGCTCCTTGGACAATTCTTCAGCTCCGCCATTAGGATTTTTAGGATCAGTTTTAACACCTCCGCCAGCGTTACCGCCTGTAAGATCTGTATTATCAGTCTTTGAAAAGGTTTGCAGCAAACTTTCTGTCTGTAACGGAATGTAAAATATCTGTGGCTGTATATATATTTTTTTATTCATTGCTTCAAATGTTTTTATTTGATATACTTCTTACCATTAATAATATAGATACCACTTGGCAGTGACTGGAAGCTGTTGGCATTTTCGCTAACCAACTGTCCGTTGATGTTGTAAACCTTTCCGTTGGCTGGCATCAGTTGTCCGTCAGCATCAATGATCAAGTCTTCGATACCTGTAGTCTCACCATTGTTGCCATCTACGTTGCTACTGTTTACCACCTGTAGCATCATAGGTTTGGCACCAGTTTGGGTGCCGAGACGCTTCAGATAACCACGGAAACCTTTCAGTGTTCCACTCGCACCTACGAAGTTCTTGAATGTACCATCCTGATTACTGATAAAGCCATCGCCTTCCTGTACGGTCATATCATTGCTGTAGCTTGAAGCCCATGTATAGCCATTGCCAGTACACCAGTCGTTTGGTTTTCCATTTTCGTTTTTGGTTGCCTCGATAGTTACGTAAGGATATTCTGTTGCAGCAGTGCTGATGCTCTCAACATCCTTGCTTGGCTTGATAAGGAATGGTTTGTTGGCCACGATGGTATTGTAAGCATGACGTACAAAGTAAACCTTACCATTCTCAACACGGTCGAAATAGAGAATCTGGGTACCATTCTCATTGCCAATGCTGTATGTATTACCAAAGATGGCATCTACCTGATGCTTGTTGAGACTGAAAGGAAGAACACAAGTTGTCCAAATTCCTGCTGTCATTTTGCGGTTAACTGTAACCTTTGCCACATGACCAGCCTCTGTTGTCTTAATAGTATTGGCGGTATTGTCATCGTAAGATACCACATCTTCAACAGGCTTTGTTTCATCCTCATCGAATGAGAAGCCATAGAAGCCAATCTTCGAACCGAAGTTGTAGAGATAGTAGGTCTTACCTGCCTTTACATTAAAGGTATAGGTAACAGGGGAGTCAGCCAATACGCACCATCCATGAGCACTCTTGTCATTTGGATGGTTTACGATAGCATTGTTGTTAGGCATGATATCGTCTGAAAGAGCACTTGGATAAACGTTGTTTTTGAAACCATCCTTTGTCATTACGAAGCTTTCAAGGCCATCAAAATGGCTGGCTACTTCTGCTTCCGTTGGGGCTTTGCCTCCGTTCAAGTCCCACTTGTATTGAGTCAAATCATATACTCCGCCAGTAGGCTTACCATTTGTAGATTCGATGTGGGCAGTCGAAGTTACGAAGTTGCCAGCTTCATCCATTATGAATACACGGCGCTGTGGTCTGTACTGATATGTTTTTGTATTATCTTTTTCTGTCTTAGCATCGAAGACGCCATTCTGGAAGATGTGTGCTGTTACCTTACCGTTGGTCTTAGGATTAAACACCAAGAACGAACCAGAGCAAGGAACATTGAACATTGGATCCTTAACCTCGGTTGTGTATTTTTTGAAGTCAGCACTTCCGATGGTAGTTGTCTCAGGCATGGCATTTGAGCCGTTCTCCTGACGAGCATTCTTGCTATTGTTTCCTGATACATAGTAGTCGAATCCTGTTAACTTCCACTTGGCTTTAGCTGATGTTGTATCCCACTGATAGCTGTTGGATAGCTTTTCTGGATCTTTTTTGTTCTGATCAAGAATCTTAGTGTCTGGTGTTCCGTTGTTAGGGAACATCCATCCACCGAGTGTTACAGACAAAGTCCTGTCCTGGTTCCACATGGTGGTATGGTTACCATAAGTTTCACCAGTTTCAACAGTTGACTTTACACGATACATAGCAGGGTCATCAACTTCTACAGTTATTAAAGCTGTGGTGCTTTCTAAGTTATTACCAGTGACAACGATTCTGATATTAGCTGTACCTTCACTGACTGCTTCTATCTTTCCTGTTGTGGCATCTACCTTTACAACACCAGGAGAAGTAGAGAACCATGTTACGTTATATTCAGTTTCGCCAAGAGTTGTTGTTCCTTTTGTGACTGTCAAGTCTGGTGCTACTTGTGTAGTACCAGCAGACATTTTTATGCTTGTTTGCTCAGGTGTAACAGTGATAACCTGATACTTGCTGTTTACATCCAAATTGAATGAAATAGGATCTGGATTGTCATAGACATCACTATAGTCATTTGTACCATTAGGATCAGGTTTTGCACTTACTGTAACAGAATATGTACCTGCAGCTTCTGGAGTGAAATTAAGTGTACTGCCAGTTACACTTGAGGTGTTGCCTGTAGGAGTAATGGTGTAAGTGTATATGAAATAACTACTTACATCTTCACCATTATAAATCAGAGGAACTGTAATCTTCTTGCTGCTTGTAGCATCAAGATGAAGATTGATGGTACCTTTGAATGAATCAGAGAAAACAGGCTTGATCTTGCCTTCTGATACCGAGTAAGAGAACTGAAGAGTACCTACAGTATAATTGCTTCCAAGTAATTCTGTTGGAGTCGCAGTAACGGTAATGAGAGATGTTCCCTTAATAAATGCTGTTTTTTCAGCATTTTTCTTAACTGAGAATTTTCCAGTCTTATCAACAGTCACATTATTGTCTCCACTAACCTTAAAAGACAAGGTGTAGTCTTGACCCAACTTCAGCAACTTGTCATTATCTCCATAAACCTTGATGACAGGCTGCTCCTCTTCCGCATCTGTGGTGTTGATAGTAACGTCCATTACGGAAACGTTGAGTGGAGAAGGAGCCTTTACGCTCAACTGATAAGTGGCTGTAGTTCCTTCATAAGCATTTGCATCTTTAGGTGTAACGGTTGCTGTGATGGTTGCGATACCTAAGTCCTTAATAGTAATGGTATTATTATCACTCAGTGCAGCAACATCCTTTGCATTTGACGTGTAAACTACAGTGTATTGATCTGTAGTAAGAGTTGTTTCTCCTGCCTTAACAGTCAGAGCTGGCAAAGGCACGGTTGTGGTAGTGGTAGTTTTGACAACCACATCAGCATTGCGCTCGAAAGAAGCAGTCAGTCGAGTCTTGCCCGAAGATGAAGCAGGGCGCTCTACCTTGAGACTTGTCAAGCAAGTAGTACCACCGCCGTAGCGACCCAAATAGAGTGCATCGCAATCTTCTGTAAGGGTGTAAGTAAATTCAGAACCACCAGCAGTAGATGTAGCCAAGATATTTGACTTAAAGATGCTATTACCTTTTACATCAGAATAGATAATCACACCAGAAAGATTCTTGCTGTCGCAATAGCCGTTCAGCGTAATCACATCACCTGCTTTGAAGCCACCAGTACTTGGTTTGATAGTGATGTACTTTCCGTCATTTGCACTGAAGTTGCTGCTAAACTTTATAATACCATTAGTTGATGTGCAGCTTATTCCATCAGTAGTTGTACCAACAGAGGTAGAGGTTGTGAAGTTGTAAATGACCTCGCCTACGGTTGGATCAACTGGAGTTTTAGCCTTGAAGTTGGCTCTTAGAGAAATTGCAGCAGATACAGTTGTTGTGTAAGTTGCATTTGTGCTAACTTCATTGCTGCTTGCATCTGTCCAGTTTACAAACTCATATCCCTCGTTTGGTGTTGCGGTAAATGTAACAGAGGCGTTTGCTTCTACTTCTGTACCAGATGTCACTTCACTTGAACCATTCTTGATGGATACAGAGCCACCAGTTCCTGCTTTTGCAGAAACTTTATATTTCTTAACTGCACGAGTGATGGTGATGGACTTAAGGTAAGTGGTACTACCTGCACTTCTATATAAATAAATGCAAGATTTTCCATTAAGTACATCATCACTTTTTACTATATAAGAACTTGTTGTATTGGCTTGAGCTTCTTTGCTCGATGTAATAGTAATAGCATTACCTCCTGCTTCTGCTGATGCCTTAACACCCATACCTGTTTTATCAGCATAAGATGTTATTGTAATGACATCTCCTGCCTGTAGAGTGGTGTTGTTGGCTAATGTGATTTTAAGATACTTCTTGTTTGAGTCAATTTTAAAACCATTTGCTTCTGTTGTAACTGTACCAGAAGCAGAAACTGAACCATAAGGACTTACACTCGTTTCTGTAGTATTTAATGTTATACCTGCAGGAACAGTATAGTCAAACAGTTTATTTCCTGTTGTCGTGCCATTATCGCTACCACCATTATTATCTGTATTAGTATTGGCAGTAGTCACAGTTGTGGTGCTTGTCTGGATAGTATTGTTACCAGCACTTCTACTATTGGTAGTAGCAGTGGCTATGCAATAATAACTTCCATTTTCTGTTGGAGTATAAGTAGCAGATGTGGCATCTGCGATTGCACTACCATTCTTATACCACTGATAAGAAACGGTACCATCACCATAAGCAGTTGCATCGAGGGTTCCTGCAGTAGTAGAGAAGTCATAGTTTTGAGCCAAGTCCTTGGCAAACAGAATCTGCTTGCTGTCCTGGTTCTGATAAGCTCGCTCGTACTCAGTTGCAGCCATGATGAAGCCACCGAGAACCTTGCCCTCGGTATAGTTGTCTTCCTTCAACACTCTTTTTGTATCTTTGCCAAGAATATAGTATTCATTGGAACCATCTCTATAGCTTTTTCCACCAAACCGGCAGAGAGAACTACTCCAGATATTAATAGTTCCCTTGTTTGAGTCTTGAACAACAAAATTTTCGACAATACCTTCAAAAGCTTTCTTTGCTGCTGCTTTGTAAGTATCTCCTAATAGTCCCAAGCGAACTGCCTTAAAAAGAGCTGCGGCAAAAATTGTCGATGCGGATGTTTCTATGTAATTATTATAAGATGAAGTCCATGTCTCTCCAGAATAGCTGTTGGCTTTGTATGTGTTGTTCTCGTCCATTATTTGGTACCAACCGCCAGTTTGCTGGTCTTGCCATTTTAAGATACCTGCGGCCTGTGCCTCTAAATGTGTTTTTAGGGTAGTGTAGTTTTCTGTATTCACTTGGTCGCAATTTTTCATTGCTTCGAGTGCGTCAACTAATGCATAGAGATACCATGCATTTGCACGACCCCAGAAAGCTGCAGAATGATAGACAGGTGCAGTTTTGCTAAGTCCAGCCCATGTTGCAGTTCCGTCAGACTTAGCCTTTGCGTCGCCAATAGCACTAAACGCATGATACATCAGTTGTTTGTTAGAATCCCAGCAATTATCCCAAACAATGTTGAGCTGTTTGGTCACCATGTCCCAATCTGCCGATGTACTACCAAATATGTTTGTATTCCCCTTGTAATATTCAGCTAATTGAGCCAATGTTGCACTTCCCATGTATGCTCCGTCAAGCCACATTTGGTCAACATAGTCTGTTGATTTATGGAACCATCCGCCAATCATACCTTTTTGTGTGTCATTTGCATCGGTTTCTTTCAGCGATGATTTTTTGCCTCCAATAGAAAAATATTCATTATAATTTTTTAAATCAGTGGCAAGTTTAGATATTGCAGTGTTGGCTTTAGTCTCAATTTCGCTACTCTTTAAGCTGCTTGAGAGTATAGGAAAATACATCTTGACAGCATTCATTGCATCAAGAGTTGGCGCACTTGTATTGTTATTATAAGTTACTTCCTGTGCGTATGCTTGAGCAGAATAAAACCATGGCTTTGACCAGTCAAATCCTTTGTAAAAGTCTGCGGATTCCACTATTGCCTTGGCTACTAACCCTGGTACGTAGTGGAATCTTTTCGTTAGACCTGTGTCATACTTATTCCATTTTGCTGCTGCTTTTGTTCGTTTTCCGTCTTTGTTATACAAATCAAAACCACAATTATTTGTGCTTTCTTTAAAATCATAAAGACGTGAATTAATCGCCCACTGCGAGTAGCGGACACCGGAATTGAAAATTACCCCCCCATCGCTATCTGCCGCTTTCACTCCAATGACGCTGAGGCAAGGGAGTAAAAGGAGAAGAAACAGACGAGCGAAACCACCTCGGCTCATGTCGAGGAAGCGGAATGTAAGTGTTTTGTGTTTCATTTCACTTTTATTTTTGTTGTTTTTGTGCTTGTTTAGCTGTTTTATATTACTCATTCTTCTACTGTAAGTCTATGCACCGCTGATTTTTTTCTTTAGTTATTTTTGATGGTAGTCTGTTTTAAACATCCCAGTATAGCGGTCGCAGTCGAGAACTTATACGATGCATTTTATGTGCAATCGATTGCACTTTCTTTTCGGCTGCAAAGATACGAAAAATATGTTAAAAAGCAATGAATCCATTTTGTCTAAAATTAGATTTTTTACGTAATCGTTTGCGTATGGCTTACTTTTGGTTCTTGCGATATGCCTTTTTTTTCTTATTGTCATGCTTTCAGGTATTTATACACTTATTGAACTTTAGCAAGTTCAGAAGTTACTCAAGTTTCGCAAGTATAGAAGTTACTCGAGTTTCGCAAGTAGTTTAAGTACGGGCTGATGAGGCAGAAGTTTCAGTCAAAAAGTAACCAGGACTATAACAACGATTTCAACCTGTACTGTTGGCACGCCCTGAAGGGGCAGAAGCTCTTAGCCCAGGGCATCGCCCTGGGTATAATGTCAATCAGCAAGGCGCCCTGTAAGGGCAAAAGCTTTATGTATTGCCTTGATTTTTAATGCTTTTTCCCTTACAGGGCGACAACCTTGCGAACGTAATAACCCAGGGCGCTGCCCTGGGCTAAGAGCTTCTGCCCCTTCAGGGCGTGTGGGCCGAATATGGCTTTAACTTCTCTAACTTCTTTAACTCCATACAAACGAAACCTCAGTTTAATAGTTAGCATGTCCCGGTAAGTCACTGAGATGTCTCAATGACTTACCGGGAAATCTCAGTAAGTCATTGGCAGGCCTGAATAACTTATCGGGCTTGAGACCATTTTGTGAAGTTGTGAACGTCTATTATAATATATATATATTCTTTTATATGTTTTTAAGGCATTACCCATACAGCTGTTTTCTTTCTTTAGTAATGATTAAAAAATAACTTGGTACATTTTTGTGTCCTCTCTACAAAGTAACACATTGTTAAAGAATAGAGTTCCTAGCTCTTCCTTTATCTCATATTTACCATAAATTTTCTTTGTCATAATTTCTTTTTAACTTATTGATTATTAACTAATTATATTCGTTAATCTGCTAGAAAATTTGTATCTTTATAACTGATTACCAGGCAGTTATAATGAATACAAAGATTCTAGCAGAAGTCTTTTCAAAGACCGACTTGACATACATCCAGCAATTAGACGAGCGCCAGCGTCGGCTATATTGTGCTACAAGACTATCAGCATAGGCAAACATGGCGTAGCAGCCGTGTGTGCCTCTTTTAACATATCGAAGAACACCATCTATAGGGGCATTCGCGAGTTAAACGGAAAGACCATTCTTTTTTCGGGAACAGTCCGTATTGCAGGTGGTGGTCGCAAAGCCATCTTAGACGAGCATCCAGAATACTTGGTTCTATTCGATGAGATTGTTCAAAAACACATGGCGGGGCTTCCACAGGATGACTCCGTAAGATGGCTTGACATCTCTATTGCTCAAATCGTACAAATATTCAAAGAGCTCGGCATCATTATATCTCATTATATTGCTCGTAAAATGGTAAAACTCAGAGGTTTCAAGAAACGTTCCTTTCACAAGACAAAGACCTTGAAGGAAGTCGAGAACCGAGACGCTCAGTTCAAACTTCTGGAAGCTACCTGGACATCTTGTGTACACCGTGGAATACCAGTTCTCAGTATTGATACCAAGAAAAAGGAAATGCTCGGCAACTTTAAACGTGCAGGAAAGACTTTCAGTTGTCAAGAGTTAGCAGCTCTTGACCATGACTTCGTGTCTTTTTCCAATGGAACTATCATTCCGCATGGAATCTATGATGTCGAGAGGAACGTCGGCTATCTCACCATAGGAAACAGCCATGACACTGCTGAGTTTGTGTGTGTGACAACATCAACATCGCACGAATTTGGAAGGATTACCTACAATGGGAATATCCCAAGGCAACCGCCATCTGCATCTTATGCGATGGAGGAGGATCCAACTCTGCCTCACATCATATCTTCAAGCAGGAGCTTTTAAAGTTAGCCACATCTCTTGAATTGGATATTATCATTGTACATTATCCACCATACTGTTCAAAGTATAATCCAATAGAACACAGGCTGTTTGCACATATAACAAGATCCTGGAGTGGAGTACCATTGCTGTCTGCAGAATATGCTTGTAAGAAAGCGAATGAAACTACCACATCCAAGGGATTGGTTGTTGTTGCCTCCATCAACTCTAAGGAATATCAAACTCAAAGAACGCTTGACGAATCATATGTATCCGAAAGGCAAAAGCGAATCATATTTGATGAACAATTGCCTAAGTGGAACTATGTCGTTAGGTGCAAATCTGCTTAGCATTTTTGTACCAAGTTATTTTTTTACTGTTACTTATTTATTTTCTTTCGCGTATGCGTGTGAAAGCAAGAAACGAGGGTTCACCCTTCACATCAGCGTCGGAAGCCTGATAAACAGAGGGGATTCAGGGCGTGAACCCTCCCTTCACAGGTATTCACAAAAACGTCACAAATGGCATAAAATGGTGAACCCTTGGTGCACCAAAAGTCCGAAATGTGAACGCTTTTTTATAGTTTTTTGCCAACAGAATGAACACTTTGAATTAGTCAACACCCATATTGTCATGAGTTGTTACGTTAATACTGTGAGTCAACGTGTATTATTAATAAAGTGGTCAACTATATTTTTTTATAGTTTCTATCAGAATAATACAATAGGCTTCAACTGCTTACGAAGCCGCTTTAATTGCTCTACGCAATAGGCTTCATTGACTATCGAAGCCGCTTTCATATTTCAAGGCCTTTCTATTTTCAATAGGGGTGCTGAGTAGTTATTTTTAGCCTCTTACTTTGTAGTCGTTAATAACGTGTATTTACACAAAATAAACGAATAGAAATGTGGTAATCCGTAGAGTTCTTGGTTTGAAATAAAAGAAAAGAATGAAATCACTGCAAAAATAGTCGTATGATGCGACTATTTTTGCAGTAGTTCTTATATCATCGTAAATGCCACATAACTTACCGCTTTATATGGTGGTAAAGGGGGGACTACTTAAAAGTACAAAAAAAGAAAAGTCCCATAAATCTTTCGATTTACAGGACTCTGTGCGGAGAGAGAGGGATTTTATATCACTCTACCATCTTCTGTAACTCGTTGATATTCAAGTGCCGTCTTTAGCACAATGTAGCGTTATATCCTATTATTGGTATAAAATTAGTATAAAACAATTAGAATAAAGATAAATTCCTCGTGTTTAACACTAACTTTGCAAGTAAGCTACAAGGCTTCCTTGGGGATGACTCTATCTATTTGGGAAACAAGAAGTCTTTCAACTTTTTAATTCCCTGCTCATGTTTTTGAATGTTATGCTCCTTCAGATTTCTGATATTGAGCAATTTCCATTGTACAGAAGGATATTTGGACAAATCACCGGCACTACACAGACTCCAATCAGGGCAGCCTTCCTCAAAAGAAAGCAAAAAATCCTTGTCTGCCTTGGTCATGCCTTCTTGAACCAATTTGACCAACTGCAATCTTGCTTGCTTATAGTCCTCGTAACTAAAGGCTATGTCTGACATACCCTCAAACTGTTTCTCCAAAGCATCCGTTTGGTCTATCTCATTGGGTTGCAATGACTCGATGATAGGTTTGTCACTTCCTAAGAGGCACAGCATAAAGCCATCTTTAACATCCTCAAAAGAGCTAATGTCCATATACTTACAGTCAAACAGGTCACGAGGATGCTGTCTACTCAAAGCTGCAGTGATTTTTCCGCCATATAATTGGGTGAAAGAGACAGTTCGAGCCTTACAGCCCATATTGAACTCATCCTTGGCTTTGGCACACAATGACATATCCACTGTATCACCAATGATGCCTCGTTTCGTACCATTCACTTCTATCTTGACGGTTGCATCTCCTAATGTGCATAGGAGTTTCCATACATTCGGTTTGGGAACGACCACAATCCCTGGTATCGTTCTTTCCACGTTCCTCTTGACTTCAAGCAGTCTTTCATTGATAGTACATAAACTTGTAGTCCTATCTTGAATGGGAATATAGGTAAGGTCTATATCCACTGAATACCGTGGCAAATTCTTATGGAACAGATTAATGGCTGTTCCACCATGCACGGCAAATTCCTTGATACGATATACAGACGGCATAATTCTTATCAATAATGCGACCTGCTTCTTGTACTTATCCCTCATATTCTTCTAAATCTTTTGGAATAGTCATGTTATATTTACGATTAAATGTACCATTGGTAGCAGCTTGGATTTTCCCAGTCCCGACATCTATCTTTTCGGGATGCAGTTCTTCGAACCAAAAATGACCTGCCTTTTCAGCCATATACAGAAACATCCTCTTTACTCTGTTGTTGTCCAAAGTTTCCAACAAGTGCTGTACAACATCAGAACGTAGGGTGGTCAGTTGCTCCATAACATAGTACAGATCCATGTAGCTGTATGACTTTGGAGCCAAGATTAGACACTCCAAGAACGCTTGTTCTGGAGAAGAAACATATAACGTGCCACTGTCCGTAACTCTTTCTATTGTCTCTGTATACGAGAAGGCATTTGTGTGAAACACCCGGAAGGTAGCGTCATAGACATCACTTTGCATCCACAAGGGTGTCTTGAACGTTGGTGCTGCCACCATCAGAACAGGCTTTCCCATTGGTACATAATGGTTGAACCCCGTATATTCCAAAGCAGACATTGCAGCCACTCTGAGGGTGCCACCCATCTGTTTGTTATATGACGCTATGGCATCATAAGCATTCAAACGGGCACCAGTGCGACACATCACACCTTTGCATATAGCTGTCAGCCATCCAGAGTCCCTGTATTTCTTTTGCAGTTGGACAGAATATCCTTTCTTCTTTAGCCAGTCAGCAAACAACAGTCCTGTCGGTGCGGTATTGGCAAGCAATTGGTTTATTTTTGTTCCGTATAATATATCCATAGTTTATTGCAAAGCTAAATATCTAACTGCAAAGATAGATGTTTTTATCCTTCCTTGCAAGAAATGAGCTAGAAAAATCGCCTTGAAATAAACCAAAAGTGTATTTTGACGCATAATTACCAACCAAAGAACTTTCCTCCATCATCATAAGTTTTCTCCCAATCGGATTTGGGCTCATTTAAGAAAATAGACCATTAAATAAAAGTCCTGTAAATCTTTCGACTTACAGGACTCTGTGCGGAGAGAGAGGGATTCGAACCCCCGGTACCTCTCGGTACGACGGTTTTCAAGACCGTTGTAATCGACCACTCTACCATCTCTCCTTGCAAGATGACCAGCTTGGTTTTCTTAAGCGGTTGCAAAGGTACGACTATTTTTTCTTTCTGCCAAATATTTATGAAACTTTTTTTGATTTTTCTTTAAAAAAGTGGTTTTACGTATGCTTGTAGGGCTGTTTGTAGGGCTGTTTATACAAAAACGGGGCTACCGCCGTAGCCCCCAACCTTGATAACCTTAAATCTAATACTATGAAAAACACACTGCAAAGATAAGTAATTCTTTGATACATGATGTCAGATATTCCGAAAATCTTATCTTTTGGCAGTTGTTTTGTTTATTTTTCATCTAAATATCCCTTTTCCTGAAACTCCAGCATGAGAGGATAGGCCAAAAGTTTGGCATCAGGGTGGGGGGCTCCTGTGGTGCCAAGAGCACGAAGATCGAAGAAATGACGCCAGTCGCTGATGAAAGCTGTATGCACGAGTTCGGTGTTGCAGTCGAGTGGCAGGATGGCTCGTGCCTCCTGTGGTTTGCAACCGGCATTGATCATATTCATATATGAATACTCTGCGGCGAGGTTGGCAAAGAGCCAATACTGCAGTTTACTCCATTGCTGTGACTTGCCTTCGGCTACTTCCTGGCAGAGTGAAGAGAAAGTTTCGGGCGATACTTCCGCAGTTGCGTCATCGAAGTCGGCTTGATTGGAAACCCACTCTGGCAGGTTGATGGTTATCTCGTTGCCAAACTTGTTCTTGGTGTAGTTGCAGTAGCGTGTGCTCTGTTCGGCCATGGAGTTGGCACGATGGCGATTGTATTCGCGGGTGATGGAAATCTGGGTGGTGAAATGCACGGTGATGCGCAGCTCATGTCTGCCAGCCACGTAGTTGCTGAGATACTTCAGGTCGGAGAGTGACTTGTTCTCGGCAAGAACGCGCATGTTGGTTGTGATGTAATCCTTGCCCTCGACGGTGTGGCAACGGGAGAACCTGTTGGTGAGATAAAGTGGCAGCTCGCCATGATTGCACACGAGATAGACGGTGCCATGTTCGAGCATGGCGAAGTGCTCGCTCTGAATCATTCGTTCAACGAATGGTCTGGCAGAATCGTCTGTTGTATGGTCTTCACTCTTGTAGCATACTCTTCCGGCACGCTCTATCTGCTTATAGATGCCGGCTTCTCCTGCGATTTGTTCCCAAATCTCATATTGGGGTTTCTGGATTTTCATTTCTTGATGGATTTGATTGTTTTGCATGCAAAGGTACATTAAAAAGCATGGAATACCAAATTTTTTCTTTTTATTTCTTTTCCAAATGGATTTAATTGTGTAATTTTGGCGCAAATTAGAAAATATGGAAATAAAACCAATAGCACATTTTCGCTCACCTTTCAATAGTAAGTTTGGTGTTCCCAAGCAGGCTGGACTGGTGGCAGAGTTGGAGGGAGAGATCGTCTTTGAGCCCGAATACCGCAACGCAGATGCGCTTCGTGGCATAGAGGGTTTTGACTATCTGTGGCTGATATGGGAGTTTTCAGCCAACAGGCATGCTGCCAAGAGTCCGGTGGTTCGTCCTCCGGTATTGGGCGGCAACGAGAAGGTGGGTGTCTTTGCCACCCGCAGTCCGTTTCGTCCCAACAACATCGGATTGTCTTCTGTGCGTCTGTCGCATGTGGAGTGGGAGAGTAGCCGCGGTCCTGTAATTCATGTGAAGGGTGCCGACCTGATGGACGGTACTCCTATTTATGACATCAAGCCCTATGTGGTGTATGCCGACTGTCATCCTGAGGCCCGCAGTGGCTTTGTGGATGAACGCAAGTGGGATAAGTTGCAGGTAGAAATATCTGATACAGTAAAAACCTTTCTGCTGTCTCAGGGAATGACAGAAGAAAAGATTGGAATTTTGAAAGAGGTGCTGGCGCAAGACCCTCGCCCGCATTATCAAAAAGACCCTCATAAGGTATATGGAATGCCTTATGAGGGTATGGATATTCACTTTACGGTATGCAATCAGATACTTACCGTAGTGAAGTAGTCGTTTGCTTTATTTGGCGAAGGTACTGAAGTTGACATTCTCTACCTGAATCTTGCAAGCCTTGTCGATGTCCTCAGCCTGCTTGTTGTAGAAGATGTTGCAGTCTTTGATGGTGATGTCGTGGATCATACCTTCCTGTCCATGTGCCACGATTCCGTTTTTACAGCCTCTTACATAAACGTTGCTGATATGGATGTCCTGGAAGTTGGGTACGAACTCAGCTTTCTGGACAGCCTCCTTAGGCTGCTTGGCACCTACGTGGTTGTCCCAGTAAGTGGTCTCGAAAGTGATGGCATCGCCTGTGATGTCGGTCATATAGATATGGTCGATGAAGATGTTCTCTGTCTTTCCGCCTCGCTTGACAGCACTCTTGAAACGAAGTCCTGCGTCTGTGCCCTGGAAGGTGTTGTTGCGTACCAGGATGTTCTTCATGCCACCAGAGAACTCGCTTCCAATGACGAAACCGCCATGAGCGTGATATACGGTGTTGTCCTGAATGTTGATATTCTCGCAAGGACCTGCCTTGACACCGCTTTCGCCAGCTCCTCCCTTCATGCAGATACCGTCGTCGCCCGCATCAATGACGTTGTTGACGATGAGTACATCCTTACAGCTTGAGATGTCGATGGCGTCGCCGTTCTGGGCATTCCAAGGACATTTCACGGTGATGCCGTCGATGATGACATTCTGGCAACGGGTAGGGATGATGTGGAAACGAGGAGAGTTGAGCAGGGTGACACCCTGTACGAGAACGTTCTGACAGTCGGTGAAGCGGATCATGTGGTTGCGGTATTTCTCCTGCTCCTCCATCGTGGAAGCCACATTGGGCTGGTGTTTCAGATTGAAAGGATACCAGAGGTCGCCCTTGGCAGAAACACTACCTCCCATTTCCTGGAACTGTTTCCACTCCACGTCGCTCACCTTGCTGCGTTTTACAGCTCGCCACCATTCTCCGTTTCCGTCGATGGTGCCTTCACCTGTGATAGATATGTTCTTGCGCTTGCTGGCTGTGATGGCTGTTGCGGCTCTCAGTTCCTTGGCACCTGTAGTCTTGTCGACCTTGATCAGGTCGTTCTTATCCTCGGAGAACACGATGATGGCGTTCTTCTCGAGGTGCAGGTCGATGTTGTCCTTGAGTGAGATGAGTCCTGTAAGATAGATTCCTGCAGGTACATTCAGATGACCGCCGCCCTGTTTGTTGAGCTGGCTGATGGCTTTGGCGAAAGCCTCTGTGTTGAGAGTCAGTCCGTCGCCCTTTCCACCGCAGTCGAGGATGCTCACCTGATTATCCGGTATGGTGGGCAGGGTGGGTTGTGGCATCTGTACAGGCAGGTTTTGGTAATACTTGGCATAATCGTTGTTGGCTTGTACGGCTGTAACAGCGAGAAGTGCCAGTAAAGAGATGATGATTTTCTTCATAATCTTTGAAATGTTTAGTTGTTTGAATATAGTTTGTTTTGTTTGTTTCCTGATTCTTCATTATAAAAAAAGGCGGCTCTAACCGAAGTCAGAAACCGCCAAATGAAAGGAGGAGTGGTACCACCAGGAATCGAACCGGGGACACAAGGATTTTCAGTCCTTTGCTCTACCAACTGAGCTATGGCACCATCGTTTTATTTTGCGGTTGCAAAGGTACAATATTTTCTTTGATTGAGCAAGAGAAAAGTAGATATTTTCTCTTGCTTAATGTTTATTAACTAAAGAATAGTCCTTAATGATGTCGGCAGACTCAGTCTTTCAGCGGGTTCCACCCTTGGGCTTTGAGTTCGAACTCCTGTCCATCTCGCGTGATGAGCATTCTGCCGAGGGATTCCTGTGTGATGTAGCCTATCTGCTTGATGCCTTCCATCTCTTCGATTTTGGCATGGTCGCCGATAGGTACGGTGAAGAGCAACTCGTAGTCCTCACCTCCATTCATGGCGCAGGTGGTGAGGTTCATGTTGAATTCCTCTGCCATGACTGCCGTCTGGTAGTCGATAGGGATGTTCTTCTCGTAGATGCGGCAACCGCAATGACTCTGCTGACAGATGTGCATCAACTCGCTGCTCAGTCCGTCGCTCACGTCCATCATGGCTGTAGGCCGTATGCCTGCCTCGCGCAACTTGGCTATGATGTCACCTCTTGCCTCTGGCTGCAGCTGGCGTTGCAGCAGATATTCCTTGCCCGAGAAGTCGGGCTGGAAGTTACGCATACCTGCCAACTCCTGGTTGAGTGCAGCCAACTTCTGAGTCTCGCCGGCAGCCTTGGCTTGTGCCATCTTCTTGCGGATGTCTTCCACCTGTCCATAATATACGGCTTTCTCACGTTCCAGAAGCTGCAGACCCATATAGGCTCCGCCCAAATCACCCGACACACAGATGATGTCGGTGTCTTTGGCTCCATGTCGGTAGACAATGTCTTCTTTTGCAGCCTCGCCAATGCAGGTGATGCTGATAGCAAGTCCTGTAAGCGATGAGGTTGTGTCGCCTCCGACAATGTCTACGCCAAACTTATCGCATGCCATGCGCAAGCCCTTGTAGAATTCGTCCATGTCCTCTACCGAGAAACGCTTGCTTAGGGCGATGCTTACTGTCATTTGCCGTGGTGTACCGTTCATGGCGAATATGTCGCTGATGTTGACCATGGCACTCTTGTATCCCAAGTGCTGCAGGTCGATGTAGGTCAGGTCGAAGTGTACTCCCTCCATCAGCATGTCGGTCGTGACGAGAACTTCCTTGTCGGGATAGTGCATCACGGCGCAATCGTCTCCTACGCCATAAACAGTAGAAGCATTTTTGTTTTCGTGTCCTTTTGTGAGATGGTCGATAAGACCAAACTCACCCAATTTTGCGATGTCCAATTTGTTATAAGAATTTGAATTTAGCAAGTTCTGAAGTTGTTAAGACCGGCGAATCATCTCGCGCATGATCTCTGTCATCTTAGGCTGTGCGGCGTTGGCAGCTTTCTGAACCTCCTCGTGGCTGACTTCTACCGGTACGTCGAAGCCTCCCAGGTCGGTGATGATGCTGATGCCGAATACCTTGATGCCACTATGGCGAGCCACGATGACCTCGGGTACGGTACTCATGCCTACAGCGTCGCCTCCCAACAGTCGGTACATGCGATACTCGGCAGGAGTCTCGAAGGTAGGACCCTGTACGCCTACGTATACTCCGTGCTTCAGGTCGATGCCTTTCTCCTGGGCTATGCTGTCAGCCAAGTCGCGCAGACTCTTGTCGTAAGCCTCGTGCATGTCGGGGAATCGAGGACCTGTGGGGAAGTTCTTGCCACGAAGCGGATGCTCGGGGAAGAAGTTGATATGGTCGTCGATTACCATCAGGTCGCCTATCTGGAAGGTTTCGTTCATGCCACCAGAGGCGTTGCTGACGAAGAGGGTCTCGATGCCCAACTCGTACATCACACGCTCGGGGAATGTCACCTCTTTCATGTTGTAGCCCTCATAGAAGTGGAAACGTCCCTCCATCGCCATGATGTCCTTGCCGCCCAGCTTGCCGAAGATCAGTTTGCCGGCATGGCCTTCTACGGTTGAGACAGGGAAGTTGGGTATCTCACTATATGGAAAAGCATAGCTGTCAGTTATTTCTGAAGCTAATTGTCCGAGTCCCGTTCCCAGAATGATGGCGGTCTTTGGACTTGTGGTCATCCTTTCTTTTAGCCAGGATGCTGTTTCTTGAATTTTTTCGTACATAGCTTATGATTTTTTCGTTAAAGTTTTCTTCTTGATCGAGCATGAAGCTTACCTTGATGGGCAGCGCATAGATGTTTTGTCTTACGGGTTCGCTCAGTCCTTCGGCTTCCTTCAGTCGCACGGCATCCTTCTCTGTCGTGATGATGATGCGTGGCTCGGGCATCGACTCGAAGGTGTCGTTGATGAGTTCGATGTCGCGTGGCTTGAACTGATGATGGTCGCCAAACGACAGGCTTCTGATGTCGTCTACATGGGGCTTGAGGTCGTGCTCCATCTGTTTGGGCGATGCGATGCCTGTGAGGAGCATGACGTGCTGCTGCTTCAGCTCATGGAGTGGGAGTGTCTTGTCGCAGAAGAGGCCCTTGGCATCGTCGTAGTCGATACACGTGAAGTAGAGCTTCTGGAAAGGATAGAGACTCATGGCTTTGGTGAGCACACGGAACTCCATGGGACGAAGGTCTTTAGGACACTTGGTCACGATGACGATGTCGGCACGGTTCTTTCCGCTTAATGGCTCGCGTAGTCTTCCTGCCGGCAGCATCTTGTCGTAGATGATGAGTCGATGGTAGTCCACCAAGAGGATGTTGATGCCCGGTTTCACATATCTGTGCTGGAAGGCATCGTCGAGCAATACCACATCCACATCCTTTGTCTCTTCGTCAGACTGCAGTCGCTCTATTCCTCTGACTCGCTTGGTGTCTACTGCCACATAGATGTCGGAGAACTTCTGGTGCATCTGGAAAGGCTCGTCACCTATCTCGGGCATCGTGGTTTCCTCGGTTGCCAATACATAACCGCTGCTTTTGCGCTTGTATCCACGTGAGAGTACGGCAATCTTCATCTTGTCGTGCAACAAGCGGATGAGGTATTCCACATGCGGAGTCTTACCCGACCCGCCTACCGTGATGTTGCCTACGGATATGACGGGCAGGCTGAAAGTCTTGCTTCGCTTGATGCCTACATCGAAGAGCCAGTTGCGAAGGCGGACTGCCATACCGTATAGCCAGCTCAGCGGGGTGAGCCATTCGTTTATCTTGATAAGATCTCCTTCTGTTCTCATTTTTATTATTTTCACCTTATTATATATATAGGTACATCTTGTCATAATAGATGACTGCACTTGGTCATAATAGATGACCGCGCCTGGTCACAATAGATGCCTATACCTTATTATATATTGGCGGTTGTTATCTGATGTTGAGTACGTAGGGCAGCGAAGCCTGTACGGGCTCGTGCTCGTTGATGTGGCGCAACCACATGAATGGTGTGTACATGTCGCCCAAGGTGAGGCGCAACTGCTCGTCGAGATAGTTGCCGCTTCCTGTTTCTACATTGTTGAGCAACTGATCCATCCAGCTGGCTGGCAATGGATATTCATCGGTGTGATAATCCTTGACCTTAGCCAACTGGGCAGCCTTGGCTACAGCATCGTCCAGTCCGCCCAAGCCGTCGACCAGCTTGATGTTCTTGGCATCCGAACCGAGCCAAACTCGTCCTTGCGCTATCTTCTCCACCTCGTCGACAGACATCTTTCTGCCGTCAGCCACACGTTTGCGGAAAAGCGTGTAGCCGCGGTTGACGTATGCCTGCAGGTAGCTCAGCTCTTCGGGAGTGAATGGACGGGCCATCAAAGCTCCCTCATAGCCGCTGTTGCGGTTGGTCTTCACCTCGTCGAACTTGACTCCCAGCTTCTGAGTGATGAGTCCGCTCATGTCGGGGAAGGCTCCGAAGATGCCGATACTTCCAGTCAGAGTGGTAGGCTGAGCCATGATGTAGCGTGCGCCCATGCTCATATAGTATGCTCCCGATGCAGCCATTCCGCCCATCGAAACCACCACGGGTTTCTTCTTGTTGAGCTGGCTCACAGCTCTCCATATCTGTTCGGAGGCATAGGCGTCGCCGCCTCCCGAATTGATTCTGATAACTACAGCCTTTACGTCCTCGTCTTTGGCAAGGTCGTTCAGGTCGGAAATCACGTTGCTGCTCACAATCTGCTGTTCGCCACCCCACAGACTTGTTGTAGCCTGACTGGTAATGCCTCCCTGGCAGTAGTAGACGGCGATGGTGCTTCCGTCGTATTTGTCCTCTACGGCGGCATTCACCTCGCTCATGCTTGCCTGTCGAATGTGCTTGGTGTCCTTGATGCCAAGCTGCTTCTTCACGATGTTCTTTATCTCGTCGTAATAGCAGAAACCGTCCACCATCTTGTGCGTCTTCAGCAGTTTGCTGTCTTCGAAGGCCACGAAGCCGTCGGCATAATGGTTGAGCGAGTCTTTGTTGATACCACGGCTCTTGGCCACGTCGCTAAGCATCTGCTGCCACAATCCGTTGATGTAGCGCGAAACCTGCTCGCGGTTGGCATCGCTCATCTTGTCTTCAGTATATTGTTCGGTGAAACTCTTGAATTTTCCCACCTTCACTACGGTGTACTTGACGCCAAACTTGGCGTAGAGGTCTTTCAGGAACATGGGCTGAGAAGCCAGTCCGTGCCAGTCGACCGATCCTTCAGGATTGATGTACAGTTTGTTGGCCACAGAGGCGAGGTAATAGCATCCTTGCGTCATGGCGTCGCCATAGGCGATGATCCACTTGCCGCTCTTCTTGAAATCCTCGAGTGCCTTGCGTATTTCCTGTAAGGTGGCATAGTCGGTGATGAGTGCGCCTGGTTCTAAGTAGATGCCTTTTATCTTGTCCTCGTTCTTAGCCTTCTTGATGGCAGAGAGAATCTCGTTCAGCCCTAACTGATTGAAAGAGTTGCCCGTGATTTGTCCCATCACGTCCTCCTGTCCCTGCTCGTTGATGGTGCCTTGCAGTTTCATGACCATGACAGAATTGTCACGCAACGAAGGTTTGTCGCCACTCATCAGCATGCCTATCAGGCTGATGAAGGTAAAGATGCCCATGATAATACCAAAGGCGAAAATGCCCACAACGGTGGCTGCCACGCTCTTGAAAAACTGTTTCATAATGCGCTGAATTTATGTTGATTGTTTGTTTATTGTGCAAATTTAGCAAAAAAGCTACAATTACCAAACTTATTTGTGCTAAAAAGCAATAATTTAGCCGAAATAACATCTTGTATTCGGATAAAATGCTTATCTTTGCAGAAGATTGCCGCATCTCAGCAATGTGAAAGCAAACATTCCTTTGCTCCCGCAGAAACCTATGATGAGAATTTATTAAAAACTATTCAAAACAAATAACAATTAACTGAATCAACAAACATTATGGAAAGAACTTGGAGATGGTTTGGTAAGAACGACAAGATTACCTTAGCCATGTTGAAAGAAATTGGTGTGGAAGGCATTGTTACAGCCTTGCACGATGTACCTAATGGTGAGGTGTGGACCCGCGAGAAGATCCGCGACCTGAAGGAGTACATCGAAAGTTACGGAATGAGATGGAGTGTAGTAGAGTCTCTGCCTGTGGTAGAGAGCATCAAGTATGCCGGTGCCGACAGAGATGAGCAGATAGAGAGATATAAGGAAAGTCTGAGAAACCTCTCGCTTGAGGGTATTCATACCATCTGCTACAACTTCATGCCTGTGCTTGACTGGGCACGTACCGACTTGTTCCACGACAACCCCAACGGCAGTACCAACTTGTACTTCTCGTTCCCACAGTTTGCTTACTTCGATATTCATATCTTGAAGCGCGAGGGTGCTGAGGCCGACTGGCAGGCAAAGGGTCAGGCCATGGGCCGTGACATCCTGAAGGAGGTGGAAGAACTGAAGAACAAGATGACTCCTGAGGACGATCATAAGCTGGTGGAGAACATTATCGTGAAGACTCAGGGCTTCGTGAGTGGAAATATCAAAGAGGACGACGAACATCCGGTAGAGTTGTTCCGTCAGTTGCTCGATCTGTATAAGGGAATCTCAAAGGAGCAGTTGCGTGAGAACATGCGCTACTTCCTCAATGCCATCATGCCTACTTGCGAGGAGTGCGACATGTATATGTGTGTTCACCCTGACGATCCTCCATTCCCAATCCTCGGCTTGCCACGTATCGTGACTTGCGATGAGGACATCAACTGGTTCCTCAAGGCTGTCGACAACAAGCACAATGGTCTTACCTTCTGTGCAGGCTCTCTATCGGCTGGCAGTCACAACAATGTGGTAGAGTTGGCTCGTAAGTATGCCGACCGTACATGGTTCGTGCACATGCGCTCTTGCCATATCTTCGAGAATGGCGACTTTACTGAGGCAAGTCATCTGGGTGGACGTGCTGACCTCATAGAGTTGGCACGCATCTTCGAGAAGGTGAATCCCAACCTGCCTATGCGCGTAGACCATGGTATGTGTATGCTCGGCGACGAGAACCGTGGTTATAATGCCGGTTACAGTTTCTTGGGACGTATGTTCGCCATGGGACAGGTGCAGGGTATTCTTGCTACTGTAGACCGTGAGCTGGGCATCGAGTATCATCAGCCTGGTTTCTTTGATTAAAAGACAGAAAACGATTTTGCCAGTTGGGGAATTTGACAAGCCCAACTGGCTTTTTTATAAAAACAAACACATCAACCTAAAAATGTAATTATGAAGAAGATTCTATTGTCTATGGCCTGTCTGATGGCTGTGCTTGCCTTGTCAGCCCAGTCGACAGCTAAAAAGTTCGTACTCAACCTCACGGCTGACGGTGAGAGTAATCTGACCTGCTATTTGCCCCAAAACCCTTCGGGCAGAGCTGTTGTCGACTGTCCTGGTGGAGGCTATTCTCATCTGGCCCTCAATCATGAGGGATACGACTGGGCTGAGTATTTCAACAAGCAGGGCATAGCTTTTTTTGTGCTGAAATACCGTATGCCGCATGGCAGATATACTGTGCCTATGGAAGATGCCTGCAAGGCGATGCGCACCGTGCGCGACAGCGCCTCTGTCTGGAACATCAACCGTGAGGATGTGGGTATTATGGGCTTCTCTGCTGGAGGTCATCTGGCTTCTTCCGTCAGCACTCTGGCAGAATACGATGCTCGCCCCAACTTCTCCATCTTGTTCTATCCTGTCATCTCGATGAAACCAAAGAAGGGACATGGAGGCTCCAGCTATAATCTTTTGGGTGAAGAGGGAGTGAAGGACGAGAAACTCGTAGACCACTACTCAACCGAGAAACAGGTTCGCCGTCATCTCACACCTCGTGCCATCATCCTCTTGGCCAACGATGATGGGGTTGTTCCTCCTGTAACCAATGGCGTGGCCTATTATTCCCGTATGCGTCAGCAAGGAAACGAGTGTTCCATGTGCATTTATCCTACAGGCGGACATGGTTTCGGTTTCCGCAGCACTTGGGCCTATCACGATCAGATGTTGAGCGACCTTACCCGTTGGCTCGACAGCTTCAAGGCGCCTCGTAAGGACGCCATACGTGTGGCATGTATCGGCAACTCCATTACCGATGGTTCCGGCATCGATATGGCTACACAGAAAGGTTATCCTGCCATCTTGCAAAATAAGTTGGGCGATGGATATGAGGTGAAGAACTATGGTCTCAGCGCGCGTACCTTATTATGTAAGGGGGACGTGCCCTATATGAAAGAGATGGGCTGGCGCGACGCCTTGGCTTTCCTGCCTAATTTCGTTGTCATCAAGTTGGGCACCAATGACAGTAAGACCCACAATTGGGTACACAAGGCCGAGTTTGGAAAGGATTTGCAGACGATGGTCGATTCGCTCAAGGCACTGCCCTCTAAGCCAAAGATTTATCTCTGTTCGCCTATTCCTGCCTTCAAGCCCTCATGGACCATTAACGACAGTGTGATAGTAAACGGTGAAATCCCTGTCATCAAGAAGGTGGCAAAGAAGAATAAGTGCGGGTTTATCGACTTGCATTCGAAGTACACCTTTGCCGACCTGATGCTCGACGATGGCATTCATCCCAATGGAAAGGGAGCTGTGAAGATGGCGGAAATCATCTACGAGGCAATATCCGAAAAGAAATAAACAACATGATGCTTGCCTGCGCCAGGCATCATGCTGAACCCCTTTTGGCAGACGTGACTGACAATTTTGTCAGTTTCGTCTGTTTTTTGTTTCTTTGGCACGTTTTTGGCATAAGTCGAAATCGACAAGGCAAAGACTCTTGCAGGGTTTTTGCCATCAAACAACAAAATAACAATTAAAAAATATAGAATCATGAACATTAAACCATTAGCAGACAGAGTGCTGGTACTTCCTGCACCAGCCGAGGAAAAAGTAGGTGGAATTATTATTCCTGATACAGCAAAGGAAAAACCACAGCGTGGTAAGGTTGTTGCCACAGGAAAGGGAACCAAGGATGAGGAGATGATTCTCAAAGAGGGTGACATCGTTCTTTATGGCAAGTATGCCGGTACCGAGATCGAGTTTGATGGTACTAAATATATGATGATGCGCCAGAGCGATGTTCTCGCTGTGGTGGAAGAGTAGTTTTAAAGGTAAAAAAGCTTTTTAAAAGTAAAAAAGTAAAAAGGTAAAAAAGTAAAAAGGTAAAAAACTTTTTGCTGATATTAAAATATTCTTAGAAAGAAAATATTATGGCTAAAGATATTAAATACAATATGGATGCTCGCGACCTCTTGAAGAAGGGTGTCGATCAGTTGGCTAACGCAGTAAAGGTAACTCTTGGTCCTAAGGGCCGCAACGTGGTAATCGAAAAGAAGTTTGGTGCTCCTCAGATTACCAAGGATGGTGTTACCGTAGCCAAGGAAGTGGAATTGGAGGATAAGTTTGAGAATACTGGTGCTCAGCTTGTTAAGAGTGTTGCCAGCAAGACTGGTGATGACGCAGGTGACGGTACAACAACAGCTACCATCCTGACTCAGGCCATCGTTACTGAGGGCTTGAAGAACGTTACTGCCGGTGCCAATCCTATGGACTTGAAGCGTGGTATCGACAAGGCTGTGGCTGCTGTCGTTGCCTTCATCAAGGACCATGCAGAGCAGGTAGATGACAACTACGACAAGATAGAGCAGGTGGCTACCGTCTCTGCCAATAATGATGCTGAGATCGGTAAGCTGTTGGCTGACGCGATGCGCAAGGTCTCTAAGGATGGTGTCATCACCATTGAGGAGAGCAAGAGCCGTGACACCAACATCGGTGTGGTAGAAGGTATGCAGTTCGACCGTGGTTACTTGAGCGGTTACTTCATGACCGATGCCGACAAGATGGAGTGTGTGATGGATAATCCATACATCCTGCTTTACGATAAGAAGATTTCCAACCTCAAGGAGTTCTTGCCAATCCTTCAGCCTGCTGCCGAGAGCGGTCGCCCATTGTTGGTCATCGCTGAGGACGTAGACTCTGAGGCTCTGACTACTTTGGTTGTCAACCGTTTGCGTGGTGGCTTGAAAATCTGTGCTGTCAAGGCTCCTGGCTTCGGCGACCGTCGTAAGGCTATGTTGGAGGATATCGCTGTATTGACAGGTGGTGTAGTTATCTCTGAGGAGAAGGGTCTGAAGTTGGAGCAGGCTACTCTTGATATGTTGGGTTCTGCCGACAAGGTAACTGTCAACAAGGACAATACCACTATCGTGAATGGTCATGGCGAGAAGGCCAACATTCAGGACCGTGTGGCTCAGATCAAGAATGAGATCGAGAACACCAAGTCTTCTTACGACAAGGAAAAACTTCAGGAGCGTTTGGCTAAGCTCGCCGGTGGTGTGGCTGTCCTCTATGTAGGTGCCAACTCTGAGGTTGAGATGAAGGAGAAGAAGGACCGTGTTGACGATGCACTCTGTGCTACTCGTGCAGCTATCGAGGAAGGTATCGTAGCTGGTGGCGGTACAACTTATATCCGTGCTCTTGAGGCATTGAAGGATATGAAGGGTGACAATGCCGACGAGACAACAGGTATCCGCATCGTAGAACGTGCCATCGAGGAACCTCTTCGCCAGATAGTAGCCAACGCAGGTGGTGAGGGCTCAGTAGTAGTCAATAAGGTACGCGAGGGCGAAGGCGACTTCGGATATAATGCCCGCAAGGATGTTTACGAGGATATGCGTCAGGCCGGTATCGTTGATCCTGCCAAGGTTGAGCGCGTAGCTCTTGAGAACGCTGCCTCTATCGCTGGCCTCTTCCTTACTACAGAGTGTGTATTGGTGGACAAACCAGAACCTGCTCCTGCTGCACCAGCAGCTGCTCCAGGAATGGGCGGTATGATGTAATAAATGTAATGTAAAGATATCAAAATGGGGGCTACTCGACAGAGTAGTCCCTTTTTATATGTTTTTTACTATAAAATCTTGCAAATTTTAGCAAAAAAGCTTGGCGCGTATTTGCTTTTTTTGTAACTTTGCATCGTAGATAAATGAAAAAGACGGCTTAAGCCGCTAAAGATATTTTTTTTGATTTGTTTTAGTAGATTAGTTTTTAAGTAGTTTGTTTTTGAAAATCGGTTGTCGTGAGACATCCGATTTTTTTGTCTTTTTCTCTTTGTAGTTTCATCCTATTGTGTTATCTTTGCAGCATGAAAATGAATTTTGACAGAAAAAAAGCATTGGTCTTCCTGATTGTTATCGGCGGACTGATTTATATTACCAAGGTAGGGTTGGGAATGACGGCGCTCAATTCTTTCCTTGCTACACTTGGTGTGTTGCTCATCTTGTTTGTGGGCGATAACTTCGCTCAGCAGATAGATAACTGGCTGAAACGTCGAAAGATGAATCAGGAAAACGAAGAATAGTAGATTTTTAAATGAAGTAAAGAGTGGAACAGTTAGTCAACCTTTATAGTTCTTGGGCAGGCGAGGAGCCTGCAAGTGTGGTCAAGTTGCCTGGTCAGGGAAGCAACAGGCAGTATTTCCGATTTGTCAAGCAGGACGGCAGCAGCGTCATTGGTGTCATCGGAACGAGTCGAGATGAGAATCATGCTTTCATCTATATGTCACGTCACTTTACGCTCCGAAAGTTGCCGGTGCCTAAGGTCCTGGCTGTCAGCGATGATGAGTCGCGCTATCTGCAGACCGACTTGGGCGATGTGTCGCTCTTTGATGCCATCAAGGGTGGACGTGAAGCTGGCGGAAGATACAACCAAAAGGAAAAGGAACTTCTGAAGAGAACCATTCGCGAGTTGCCCAACATTCAGCTCCGAGGAGCACGTGGAATGGATTGGAACAACTGCTATCCTCAGCCCGAGTTTGATATCGACAGCGTACTTTTCGACTTGAATTACTTCAAGTACTGTTTCCTGAAACCCACCGACCTTGATTTCCATGAGTTGAAGTTGGAAGCTAATTTCCGCCTTTTTGCCAAAGACCTGACTTCCGAACAGATGGACTGTTTCCTGTATCGAGATTTCCAGGCTCGCAACATAATGCTTGACGAAAATGGCAATCCGTACTTTATTGATTTCCAGGGTGGGCGTAAAGGACCTTTCTACTACGATTTGGCTTCTTTCCTCTGGCAGGCATCGGCAAAGTATCCTTTCAAGTTGCGACGTGAACTCGTATGGGAATATTATCAGTCGCTGAAGAACTATACTGAGGTTCCTTCTGTCCGTCATTTTGTCAACCGTCTGAGTCTTTTCGTCCTCTTCCGTACGTTGCAGGTATTGGGTGCCTATGGTTTCCGTGGATACTTCGAGCGCAAGAAGCATTTCCTTGACAGTATTCCTCCTGCCATTCAGAATCTTCGTGACCTGCTGAAAATGGGCGATAAGGTGTTCCCTTATCCTTATATGATGGATATGCTTCGCCGCCTTACCGAGTTGCCGCAGTTTACCCGCATAGAGAAGTCGGCTGTCAACCGTGCTGATGGTTATCGCACAGCCGATACCAATATCTACACTTCGCATCCGCAGGATGGTCCTGCCACCTTCTCCAAGTATGATGGCAAGGGACCTTTGGTGGTAAGGGTGTTCAGCTTCTCCTATAGGAAAGGTATTCCCGAAGACCCATCAGGCAATGGAGGCGGTTATGTCTTCGATTGTCGCAGCACCCATAACCCCGGCCGATACGAGCCATACAAGAAACTGACGGGTCTCGACGAGCCGGTCATCCGATTCTTGGAGGATGATGGCGAGATACTGACCTTCCTCGATAGTGTTTATCGCCTTGCCGACCATCATGTGAACCGATATATTCAGCGAGGCTTCACCTCTCTGATGTTCTGCTTCGGCTGTACAGGCGGTCAGCACCGTAGTGTCTATTCAGCCCAGCATCTTGCCGAGCATATTCATGAGAAGTTCGGTGTTGAGGTGAGAATCTGTCATCGCGAACAGCAGATAGAGCAAGTGCTTCCAGCAGAATAAGTTTTTCTTTTGTAATCAATTAATGGCGTGCAAATTTGGCTATTTCGTAAAAAGTTAGTAAATTTGCACGCACATTAATAGATAGCTATAATGATGCAAGCAATGATTTTCGCTGCAGGTCTGGGCACTCGCCTCAAGCCACTTACCGACCGCATTCCGAAAGCTTTGGTAAGTGTGGGAGGAGAACCTTTGCTCAAACGTGTCATCTTTCGGTTGAAAGATGCTGGTTTCGCTCGCATTGTAGTGAACGTTCATCATTTTTCCAGTCTGATTATTGATTACCTACGCGATAACGACAACTTCGGTATGGATATCCGTATCAGCGACGAGACGGACAAACTGCTCGAGACAGGTGGAGGTATCAGAAAGGCATGGCCGCTCTTCGATGCGAATGAGCCCGTCCTTATTCACAATGTGGATATATTGAGCAATGTGGATTTGGGAAAGTTCTATCAGATAGAGACGAAGGACCTTACAGAAGAGTCGCAGGAAGCCTCACCGGAGGAAAAGCCTCTTGCAGCCCGCCTGTTGGTGAGCGAACGCAAGACAAAACGTTATCTTCTCTTCGATGACAGTATGCGGTTGGTGGGGTGGACGAACATCGAGACAGGCGAGGTGAAGAGCCCTTATCCTCATCTCGATCCTGCCAAGTGTAAGATGTATGCCTTCTCGGGCATCCATATGGTAGCACCATCCATCTTCCCGCTGATGGAGGAAGAACCGGACAAATTCCCCATCATGGATTTCTATCTGAAGCATTGCGACAAAGTACGCATTGAGGGATATGTGAAGAACGACCTCAGACTGATGGATGTTGGAAAGCAGGAAACGCTGAAAGAGGCAGAGGCGTTTTTATGTCAATGTTAAAAATTTAAAGTTTAATATATTATGCAACAGAAGATTATTATTTTGGATTTCGGTTCACAGACCACACAGCTGATAGGCCGTCGTGTACGTGAGCTTGATACCTTCTGCGAGATTATGCCTTACAACAAGTTTCCTAAGGACGACCCATCTGTGATTGGTGTCATCCTGAGCGGTAGTCCTTACTCCGTTCATGATCAGGAAGCTTTCAAGGTAGATCTGAGCCAGTTTATTGGTCGCATTCCTGTGCTCGGCATTTGCTATGGCGCTCAGTATCTCTCTTATGCCCAGGGTGGAAAGGTAGAGGCTGCTGACAGCCGTGAGTATGGCCGTGCCAACTTGGAGCAGTTTGATGCCACCAATCCTCTTTTCAAGGGATTTGTAGAGAACTCTCAGGTTTGGATGAGTCATGGTGATACCATCACAGCCATCCCTGAGGATTATAAGTGCATCGCTTCTACAGCGAATGTCAAGTTTGCAGCATATGCTTCTACCAAACAGCCTGTATGGGCTGTACAGTTCCATCCAGAGGTGTTCCACTCTTTGCAGGGTACACAGTTGCTGAAGAACTTTGTGGTAGATATCTGTGGCAGCAAGCAGGACTGGAGTGCTGACTCTTTCGTAGAGACTACAGTGGCAGAGCTGAAGGCACAGCTGGGTGATGACAAGGTGATCCTTGGCCTTTCTGGTGGTGTCGACTCCAGTGTGGCTGCCGTTCTTTTGAACAAGGCCATTGGCAAGAATCTTACTTGTATCTTCGTAGATCACGGTATGCTTCGCAAGAACGAGTTCCGTGATGTGATGGAGGATTACAAGTGCTTGGGTCTGAACGTGATAGGTGTGGATGCATCCGAGAAGTTCTTTGCCGACCTGGCTGGTGTGACCGATCCTGAGCAGAAGCGCAAGATTATAGGCCGCGACTTTGTGGAGGTATTCAATGCTGAGGCTAAGAAGCAGACCGGAGCCAAGTGGTTGGCACAGGGAACTATCTATCCCGACCGTATCGAGAGCTTGAATATTACTGGTAAGGTCATCAAGAGCCATCACAATGTGGGTGGTCTTCCTAAGGAGATGAACCTTCAGTTGTGCGAGCCATTGAAGTGGTTGTTCAAGGATGAGGTTCGTCGTGTAGGCCGATCTATGGGAATGCCTGAGCATCTGATTACCCGTCATCCTTTCCCAGGTCCTGGTTTGGCAGTACGCATTCTGGGTGATATTACTCCCGAGAAGGTGCGTATTCTTCAGGATGCCGATGATATCTATATCCGCGGCTTGCGTGAGTATAAGGTGAAGTTGAGTGGTGAGGAAGCCCGCCGTGTATTGGCTGCTGGTGTTCCTGCCGACATGCAGAATGGCGAGATTGAGGTTTCTCTCTACGACCAGATCTGGCAGGCAGGTACCGTATTGCTTTCTACTGTCCGTTCGGTAGGAGTGATGGGTGACGAGCGTACATACGAGCATCCTGTGGCTCTGCGTGCTGTGACCAGTACCGACGCGATGACAGCTGACTGGGCACATCTGCCTTACGACTTCATGGCAAAGGTTAGCAACGAGATTATCAACAAGGTGAAGGGTGTGAACCGCGTTTGCTACGACATCTCTTCAAAACCACCTTCGACAATCGAGTGGGAGTAAGGCTTTCTCCCCGTGATGATTTCTTCGCGGGTAAAGATTAGAAAAGCAGATTCCTGCCATCTATACTATAAATCCCTCCTTCGGGTATCATGCCTGAAGGAGGGATTTTTTTGACCCATATTATTGAGAGATTTTCAACCTTGTCCACAGCCATCTTGGTATGTGATGCCAGAAGAAGACGAGGATGGCGTACCGCCAGTCTATGATTTTTACTTCTTTCCCTTTCTCAATGGCATGTACGATGTGTCTTGCCACTTCTTCTGCTCTTAGCTGTAGCGGATATTTGCTGCCTGCAATCAGGTCGGTTGCCACAAATCCTGGCCGTAGGTCTGTTATTGAGATGGGAAGCTGGCGCATACGTGCTTGCTGGGCAAGGCATTCCAAGTAGTGGTTTTGGAATCGTTTGGTGGCAGAATAGGCAGGGGCAGCACCAAGTCCTTTTGTTCCTGCTATGGATGTGATGCAGGCAATGCGATATGTATGCTTATTTTCGGTTGTCGTGGTGTGGGCAGCAAACCAGTTGAATGCGGTGTCTACCATTCTTGTGAATCCCATCCCGTTCGTTTCCACCGTCTTCAGTTCTTTCTCTATGTCGAGCTGATTGTTCTGCCAACCTATACCCGAACTATGGAAGTATAGATCCATGCCTCCCAACTTGTCGATGAGTTGTTGCAGTAGGTGAGGAGCATCGGCAGAGGTGACATCTATCTGCTGATAGCAGGCGATGCCTTCAGCCGTCAGAGCCTGCAGTCTTTCTATTCTTCTTCCGGCTATTCCCACTTGCCATCCTTTGGCGGCAAGCAGTTTGGCCACTTCCATTCCGATGCCCGATGTGGCACCCATAACGATTGCTTTCTTTGTCATATTGTCTTTATAAAGGGAAGGTTTGTCTTTATGAGTTGCAAATGTACAAAGTTTTTTTGTGTATACGACATCTTGTGGCCGAAAAACATCAATATGCCCCGACGATTTTCCAGTTTTCTATCAGATGGAACAGTTTAGACATGGTAGGTTTGTAATCGTCGGGATAGGTGAGCGAGTAGACGAAGAGGAGTTTGCCACTCTTGATGAATTTGTCGTAATGACTGTATCCCTTCATGCGTACTCCGTTTTCGTATACCGGACCTGCAAGCAGAAATGATGAGTCCCTGTTCATAGTTTTTGTGGCATGAAGCTTTGTCGCCAACGAGTCGGCACATGTCTGTAATGATGTGCAATGATTCTTCGTTACATAACTTTCCAACACCACATTGGTGCGGTCGGTATAGCTGAACCTGGCATAGCTTTGATAGTTGCTGAGCGATGTGTCCTCATGTTCGAAGAAATCGGGATAGCTGATGGTATAGCCATAGGTAGGGTCGCGATAATCGAACAGCTGACTGATGTCTATCTTTTTCTTGAAGTCTATGTACGGTTTCGACTGATTGCTTTGGTAAGCAAAGGTGCCATACATATTGAAAAATAAGATGATGGCGATGACTGCGATGATGATGAAGAAAATCTTTTTCATACGTTTGCTTTTTTATGGGTAAACTGTTGCTTTGAATGTTTGATGACTGCAAAAGTATGACAAAGGCTTGAATGTGCCCCAAAAATAGTCTGACATTTGTCTGACAATTTATCTTCTTGTTGAATTTCCAACTGTTCAGCATCCCCTATTGCCACAAGTGGTTACTTTGTTACCACAACAAATGTCTTCAGATAGTGATAAAATTGTTTTTTCTCTCTAATGAAATCTCCGTTCAAAGCCTCTGAACGTACATTCAAAGGCTCTGAACGCACATTCAAAGGCTTTGAATGCACATTCAAAAGCTTTGAATAGAACTTTTATGGATTAAACAGAACATTTATATAGTATAAGAGAAAGATTTTCTCAGTATTAAGTGAACGTTTTATAGGAATTCAAGGCTGCTGACACAAGTATGGCATTTGTGAAAGTTCAGTTAAAATATGCTTTTATGTTTTGTTCTCTTTGTTTTTTTGAGTAATTTTGCAGTATTGGAAAACGAATGATGGGAAGATATGAAGAAAAGAAAGTTTCATATAATAATAGGTGTAGTCTTGGCCATTGTTGTGCTTGTGGCAGCAAGTTTGTATGGAGTAAGCAGCTATATGCTCGCTTACTCGCTCAGCTATCCGAAGGAAGAACGAATGACAGCCGAGCATTGGAAGACGAGAATAAAGAGTGAGTGTCCCTGGATTTCGGTCTGGATGGACTCAGTGTATCAGCATCATTGCGTGAAAGACACCTTCCTGCTGATGCCTTCGGGCTATAAGGCTCATGCCCTTTATCTCTATGCCCCCAAGTCTACCGACAGAACCGCCATTGTGGTTCATGGCTACAAGGCGCGTGCCGAGGGAATGCTCCACATCGCCTATCTCTATAATCATGATATGGGGTATAATGTGCTCCTTCCCGATCTGTATGGACATGGCAAGAGCGAGGGCGATCATATACAGATGGGGTGGAAAGACCGTTGGGATGTCATCAGATGGTCGCAAGTAGCCCATGAGATATTTAAAGTGAAGAGTAAAGAACGAAAAGTGAAGAATACGTGGCAGGTGATTCATGGCATATCGATGGGTGCAGCTACTACGATGGCTGTTGCGGGTGAGAAGACTCCGGGATATGTGAAGTGCTTTGTGGAGGATTGCGGTTATACCAGTGTGTGGGACGAGTTTGCCGCTCAGCTCAAAGATCAGTTTGGCTTGCCAGCTTTCCCTTTGATGAACACCACTTCCGCGCTTTGCCTGCACAAGTATGGCTGGTCGTTTGCTGAGGCTCAGCAGATATCCCAAGTCCGTAAGAGCACCAAACCGATGCTCTTTATCCATGGCGACAAGGATGGCTTTGTGCCTTATGCCATGCTTCGCCCCCTGTACGATGCAAAGGAGAGAGGGCGCAAGGCTATTTTTATCGCCAAAGGCTCAGCTCATGCCATGGCTTACCGCGATCATCATGAGGAATATACTCGTGTGGTGAAAGACTTTGTATTGTTATGTTCTATGGAGTAGGGATGATTTTTTTCTCTTACATTCGGGGCATTCGCCTTTGATGACAAAGGAAACGGAATGAGGACAGAATCCTTCGGGCAGTTCGAAACTTGGAATATGGATGTCGTCCAGACAGAAAGAGCGCTGGCACGTCTCGCAGTAGAAGTGGATATGTCCGTCATGATGGTCGCACTTGCCCTCTTCCTCGCACAGTTCGTAGTTGAGTATGCCACGTCCGTCCTCAAAGGCATGCACCACATCATGCTCCAGGAACAAGGTGAGTGTACGGAATATGCTCGATTTGTCCATCGATGGCATCAAGGTTTCCATGTCGCCAAGGCTCATTGGGGCAGAATGACTGAGCAAAGCCTTGTACACCAATATCCTGTTGGCTGTGGGTTTGATGCCTTTTCTTGTCAACTTGTCTGTAGCTTGCTGGCTGTTCATCTCTTTGGTTACTGTTGGGTGACGGTGAAAATATGAAAGCGGGTATGTCTCTTTCATCGTCACTAAGGTGCAATAATAGCGTAGGTTCAGCAGAGTCTTTTCGTCATAGCGAAACTCTACCGCCCCACGCCCGATAGAATATGAATGTTACTTGTTCTTCAACAAGTCGCGAATTTCGGTAAGGAGTTTTTCCTCTGCCGTAGGCTTAGGTTCTGGCTTGGGCTCTTCCTCCTTCTTCTTGGCAAACTTGTTGACCAGTTTGATCAGCATGAAGATACAGAAAGCCACGATGAAGAAGTCGAGGCAGGTCTGCAGGAAGTTGCCATAGTTGATGGTGGCAGCAGGCAGTTTCTCGCCGGCTACTTCCACGGTAGGAAGTGAAATCTTCAGTTCCGAGAAGTTGACACCACCGATAATCCATCCAATAGGAGGCATGATGAGATCGTCTACCAACGAGCTGACGATTTTGCCAAAGGCACCACCAATGATGACACCGACAGCCATATCGAGCACATTGCCACGCATGGCGAATTGCTTGAATTCACTCAGAAATTTACTCATCTTTTCTTTTTATTATTTTAAGTTTGACATATACACCTTATTATATATAGGGCTGCTGCAACTGCAGTCACGCATTCATACTTTTTATTTTGCAATATGGAGTTGTCAGTATGGCCCCTTAAGGCATGAAAAGACTACGATATTCTGCAACATGCAGTCTTTTTTAAATAATTTAATACTCAATTCGTGTGCAAAGTTAGAAAAAAATTAGTAACTTTGCGCTCGATAAGAAAAAAAAATTGCTCAAAAGTATTGCTTTTTGAATGTTTCAGCTCATTGGCAAGTGCTTCGAGGCTTATTAAGGTAAAAATTATTTTCAACCATTAATTTAAATATTAAACAAAATGACAAAAGTTGCTATTAACGGCTTCGGCCGTATCGGTCGTCTGGCTTTCCGTCAGATGTTTGAGGCAGAGGGTTATGAGGTAGTTGCTATCAACGACCTTACATCTCCAAAAATGTTGGCTCACCTTCTTAAGTATGATACAGCTCAGGGTGGCTTCGCTGGCAAGTACGGTGAGGGCAAGCACACTGTAGAGGCAACAGACAACTCTATCATCGTTGACGGTAAGGAAATCACTATCTATGCTAAGCCAAACGCAGCTGAGCTTCCTTGGGGTGAGCTTGGTGTTGACGTAGTACTCGAGTGCACTGGTTTCTATACATCTAAGGAGAAGGCTTCTGCTCACCTTACAGCAGGTGCTAAGAAGGTAGTTATCTCTGCTCCTGCAGGTAACGATCTTCCTACTATCGTTTACAACACAAACCACAAGACTTTGACTCCAGCCGATACAGTTATCTCTGCAGCTTCTTGTACAACTAACTGCTTGGCTCCTATGGCTGACACTTTGAACAAGTACGCAGCTATCCAGTCTGGTATTATGTCTACTATCCACGCTTACACAGGTGACCAGATGATTCTCGACGGTCCTCAGCGTAAGGGTGACCTCCGTCGTTCACGTGCAGGTGCTCAGAACATCGTTCCTAACACAACAGGTGCTGCTAAGGCTATCGGTCTCGTAATTCCTGAGTTGAACGGTAAGTTGATCGGTTCTGCACAGCGCGTTCCAACTCCAACAGGTTCTACAACTATCCTCATTGCTGTTGTTAAGGGTAAGGACGTAACTGTTGAGGGTATCAACGCTGCTATGAAGGCTGCTTCTAACGAGAGCTTCGGTTACAACGAGGATCTGATCGTATCTTCTGATATCATCGGTATGCGTTACGGTTCTCTCTTCGATGCTACTCAGACAATGGTTAGCAAGATCGACGACGATACATATCAGGTACAGGTAGTTTCTTGGTACGACAATGAGAACTCTTATACTTCTCAGATGGTTCGTACTATCAAGTACCTCGCTGAGTTGAAGTAATACCGCAGTAGCGATATTCAACAATATTATAGGCCTGGCATTGCAAAATGCCAGGCTTTTTTGCGTTTAACACCCGTATGAAACCTTATTTCGGGTCTTTAAGTGATGCTAAACTTCTTTTTTTCGCTTTCTTTGTTTAGCTATATCAGAAATTTTTGTATCTTTGCCACCATGAAACAGACGATGATAACGATATTGGGTCCTACGGCAAGCGGAAAGACCAGTCTTGCTGCTGCCTTGGCTGCTGCCTTTCCTTCGCGTATGGACGGGATGGAAGCCGAGATTATCAGTGCCGACAGCCGACAGGTGTATCGCGGAATGGATATAGGAACGGGTAAGGATTTGGCCGACTATACTGTAGGGGACAAGCAGATTCCCTATCATCTCATAGATATCTGCGAGCCAGGAACCAAGTACAACCTCTTTCAGTATCAGCAAGACTTCTATGATGCCTATCAGGATGTTCTTAGAAGGGGGAGGTTGCCCATCCTTTGTGGCGGAACGGGACTTTATATTGAGTCCGTGCTCAAGGGCTATCATCTCTCGCCTGTGCCTCAGAACCCTGTGCTTCGTGAGCGTCTTGCCGACAAGAGCCTGGCTGAGCTTACAGGGATGTTGCAACAGCTCAAGGCAAGGAACGGCTCGCATATGCACAACCGCACCGATGTCGACACAGCCCAGCGTGCCATTCGTGCCATAGAGATTGAGACTTATAATGCCGAGCATCCCATGCCCGAGAGGGAGCTGCCATCGGTTGACTCCTTGATTATCGGTGTGAGCATCGACCGTGAGGCTCGTCGTGAGAAGATTACACGCCGACTGAGGCAACGCCTTGATGAAGGTATGGTCGATGAAATCAGATCGCTTCTCGACAGGGGCATTCCTGCAGAAGACTTGATATACTACGGTTTGGAATACAAGTTTGTCACAGAATATGCGACAGGTAAGACATCCTACGACGAGATGTTCCGAGGCTTGGAGATAGCCATACATCAGTTTGCCAAGCGACAGATGACATGGTTCCGCGGCATGGAGCGCAGAGGCTTTACCATACACAGGGTGGACGCCTTGCAGCCCATGGCAGATAAGGTGGAACAGATATTCGAGCTGACAGGCGGCGTGGACAGGTAAATCTTGAAATATAAAAAACAAAATATAGATCATGGCGGTTAATGAAAACAAGTGGGGATTGCTCTATTGCCCCCGTAACGGGTGGCGTGAAGGAAAACGCTGGCTCAAGATAGAGAAGGTGTTGCGCCAGCAGCATGTCGACTACGACTTTGTGCAGAGTGAGAACCAGAAAAGTGTGGAACGGTTGGTGAAGATGTTTATCAACAATGGCTATAAGACAATAGTCATTGTGGGAGGCGACTCTGCACTCAATGATGCCGTCAACTGTCTGATGCAGGTAGACAAGGCTACTCGTGAAGGGATAGCCCTTGGCGTAATCCCTCATGGCATGATGAACGACTTCGCCCATTTCTGGGGATTCTCCGACAGCGATTATGAGCAGACCATCAAATGGTTGAAACAGCGCCGTATCAGGAAAATCGACTTGGGCTGTATCCGTTATACGAACAAGCGCGACGAGAAGTGCCATCGTTACTTCCTGAACTGCATCAACGTGGGCTTGATTGCCGCTATCATGAATCTGCGCCGCAAGACCCATCACTTCCTGGGTTCCCGCACACTTTCGTTCATCTCTTCTTTTGTGCTCATGATTTTCCAGCGCCTCGACTACAAGATGCATGTCAAGATCAATGAGGATGAGATACAGCGCAGGGTGATGACCATGTGCATAGGCAATGCCTCAGGATATGGGCAGACACCTAACGCCGTGCCCTATAACGGACTGCTCGATGTGTCGGTGGTGTATCATCCGCAGATCACACAGCTCTTCGAGGGATTCTATCTCTTCGTGCGTGGTAAGTTCCTCAACCATCGCAGTGTGCATCCTTACCGTACCCGTGAGGTGGAGGTGAAGGAGGCTTCGCATGCCCTCATCGGTGTGGATGGCCGTCTGATGAATACCCCTAAGGGTAGCTATAAGATAACGGTAGAGCAGGAGGTCATCAATTTCCTGATTCCTGCCTGATAAGAGGAGCGGGCAACTTGCTCCTCTTTTTTCGTATAAAGTGGTTGACGGCTGCCAGCCTGGGTGTTGTCAACATGCTGTTTTGTCCAAAAAGTAAGTTGATTTGGCTAAAAAAACATGATAAAACAAAATTTCAACTATTTTTATCCGAAAAAACTTTGTTATACAACAAAAAATCGTTACCTTTGAACCAATCTAAAGTAATGTATTAAAAACTAAAACCTTAATATAGATCTATGAGTTATCTAAAATTCGAAAAGGCCCTGATGACTAACCTTCAAGAGTCATTGCCCAAGGAGTTGTTGCGTACCAACCGCTCTGGTGCTTATTCGTGCTCTACGATTGTGGACTGTAATACCCGCAAGTATCATGGTCTATTGGTTGTGCCGGTTCCAGAACTGGACGATGACAACCATGTGCTCCTGAGCTCGCTCGATGTTACGGTGATTCAGCATGGCGCTGAATTCAATCTTGGACTGCACAAGTATCAAGGCAACAACTACAATCCGATGGGACACAAGTACATCCGTGAATTCGATTGCGATAAGGTTCCTACCACGTTGTATCGTGTGGGAGGCGTCATTCTGAAGAAGGAAGTGGTGTTCCAGCATTATGAGAATCGTATTTTGTTGCGTTACACCTTAGTGGATGGACATTCTGCCACTACACTGAGGTTCCGTCCTTTCCTTGCATTCCGCAGCGTGAGACAGTTTACTCACGAGAATGCAACTGCTTCAAGAGATTATGCTGAGGTCGACAATGGCATCAAGACATGTATGTATGCCGGTTATCCCGACCTGTTCATGCAGTTCTCCAAGAAGAATAATTTCATCTTCCAGCCCGACTGGTATCGTGGCGTGGAGTATCCCAAGGAGCAGGAGCGCGGCTATGCCTCCAATGAGGACCTCTATGTTCCCGGCTATTTCGAGATGAACATCAAGAAGGGTGAGACCATCGTCTTTGCCGCTTCCACATCCGAAATCAAATCGCGCAGTCTGAAGGCACTCTTCGACAAGGAAGTGAATGAGCGTGCGCCACGCGACAATTTCTTCCATTGTCTGGTCAATGCAGCCCATCAGTTCCATCGTCGCGAAAGCAACGACGACAGATACATCATTGCCGGTTATCCTTGGTTCAAGTGCCGTGCCCGCGACACGTTCATCTCTTTGCCTGGTCTGACACTCTCCATCGAGGAAGACGACTACTTCGAGTTGGTGATGAAGACCGCTATGAAGGGTTATTACGAGTTCATGGAGGGCAAGCCTGTCACCGTACATATTGCAGAGATCGACCAGCCCGATGTGCCTTTGTGGGCAGTATGGGCTTTGCAGCAGTATGCCAAGGAGAAAGGAAAAGAAGCTTGCCTCAAGAAGTACGGCAAGTTTATCAAGGACGTAGTGATGTACGTGAAGTGCAATCATCACCCCAACCTGAAGCTGATGCCCAACGGACTTCTTTACACCGACGGCAAGGATAAGGCTGTGACATGGATGAACTCCACTGCCAACGGGCATCCTGTTGTTCCCCGTACGGGATACATCGTCGAGTTTAATGCCTTGTGGTATAATGCCCTTTGCTTCTGTGCCTCTCTGTGCGAGTTGGCAGGCAAGGAGAAAGATCAGCAGCAGTTCCTCGAGGCAGCCGAACTTGCCAAGCAGTCGTTCCTCGACACCTTCCTCAACGAGTATGGTTATCTCTACGACTATGTTGACGGCAAGATGATCGACTGGAGTGTTCGCCCCAATATGATATTCCCTGTAGCCTTCGACTACTCTCCATTGTCGCAGGACCAGAAGAAGCGTGTGCTCGACATCTGTACCCGAGAGCTTCTTACACCTAAGGGCCTGCGTTCACTCTCACCAAAGAGTGGCGGATACAACCCTGTCTATGTAGGTCCGCAGAGCCAACGCGACTATGCTTATCATCAGGGTACAGCATGGCCATGGCTGGGTGGCTTCTATATGGAGGCAAGTCTGAAGATGTATAAGCGTACACGTCTGAGCTTTATTGAGCGCCAGATGGTGGGCTATGACGATGAGATGTCATGCCATTGTTTGGGCACTATCAGCGAGCTCTTCGATGGCAACCCTCCATTTACTGGGCGAGGTGCTATCTCCTTTGCCATGAATGTGGCAGAGATTCTGCGTGCGCTTGAACTACTTGAAAAATATCAATATTAAATAAGGAGGACTGCAATATGAAAGTATTAATGTTTGGATGGGAGTATCCTCCTCATGTATTTGGTGGCTTGGCTACTGCCAATTTTGGTATCTCACAGGGATTGCATGCTCAGGGCGATGTGGATATCACTCTCTGTCTGCCTCATCCTTTTGGTGATGAAGACCGCAGTGCCGCTAAAATTGTAGCCATGAACTGTGTGCCTATAGCCTGGCGCGATGTCAACTATGACTATGTGAAGCAGCGTGTGGGCAACATCATGGACCCTAATGACTATTTCCGTTATCGTGATCATATCTATGCCGACTTCAATTATATGAATGTCAATGACCTCGGCTGTATGGGCTTTGCTGGTGGATATCCTTCCAACCTTCACGACGAAATTAATAACTATTCTGTCATTGCAGGAGTGGTGGCTCGTTCTGAGGAGTTCGACATCATTCATGCTCACGACTGGCTTACCTTCCCCGCAGGTATCCACGCCAAGAAGGTGAGTGGAAAGCCTCTGTGCATCCACGTTCATGCCACCGACTTCGACCGAAGCCGTGGCAAGGTGAACCCTACCGTTTATTCCATCGAGAAGGATGGTATGGACAATGCCGATTGCATCATGTGTGTGTCAGAGCTTACCCGTCAGACAGTCATCAATCAGTATCATCAGGACCCACGTAAGTGTTTTGCCATGCACAATGCTGTTTATCCATTGAAGCAGGAGTGGCAGGACATTCCTCGTCCCGACCATAAGGGCAAGGAGAAGGTGGTAACCTTCTTGGGACGTATCACTATGCAGAAAGGTCCGGAATACTTTGTCGAGGCTGCCAATATGGTGTTGCATCGTACTCGCAATGTGCGTTTCTGTATGGCTGGTTCCGGCGATATGATGAATCAGATGATTTATCTCGCTGCAGAGCGTGGCATTGCCGACCGTTTCCACTTCCCGGGATTCATGCGTGGCAAGCAGGTGTATGAGTGCCTGAAAGATTCTGATGTCTATGTTATGCCTTCGGTGAGCGAGCCTTTTGGTATCTCTCCTTTGGAGGCTATGCAGTGTGGCACGCCTACGATTATCTCCAAGCAGAGTGGTTGTGGTGAAATCCTGACCAACTGTATCAAGGTAGACTACTGGGACATTCATGCCCTGGCTGATGCCATCTATAGCATTTGCCACAACGAGAGTCTCTTCGACTATCTGTCTGTGGAAGGCAAAAATGAGGTCGACCAGATAACCTGGGAGAAGGTGGGAGCACGCATCAAGGACCTTTACCTCAAGACACTGGGGTGGAAGTAGGTGTGAAGTGAAGAGTGAAGTTAAACGTTCAAATTTTAATTTTTTATGAAGACAATTTGTTTATATTTCGAAATACATCAGATTATCCATCTGAAGAGGTATCGTTTCTTCGATATCGGTACCGACCATTATTACTACGATGACTATGAGAACGAGCGTAGTATCAGTGATATTGCTGAGCGTTCTTATATGCCTGCCCTCACAGCTCTTGAGGATATGATCAAGGCCAACGGACAGTATTTCAAGGTAGCTTTCTCTATCTCTGGTGTGGGTATGGAGCAGTTGGAACTTCATGCACCACAGGTGTTGGAGAAGTTGCAGGACCTCAATAAGACTGGTTGCGTAGAGTTCCTTGCCGAACCTTATTCTCATGGCTTGGCATCTCTCGTCAACGAGGAGAGCTTTAAAGCCGAAGTACAGCGTCAGGCTGCCAAGATGGAGGAGTACTTTGGCAAGAAGCCACAGGTGTTGCGCAACTCTTCACTCATCTATAGCGATGATATCGGTTTGCAGGCTTCACAGATGGGTTTTGCCGGCATGCTTACCGAGGGTGCCAAGCATGTGTTGGGATGGAAGTCTCCTCACTATGTTTACAACTGCGCTCTGGCTCCAAAGCTCAAGCTCTTGCTGCGTGATGTGCGCCTGAGCGATGATGTCTCTCTGCGTTTCAACAACAGCAACTGGGACGGCTATCCTCTCTTCGCCGACAACTATATCAATCAGATTGCTGCCCTGCCTCAAGAGGAGCAGGTAATCAATATCTTCATGGAGCTGTCTGCTCTCGGTATTGCCCAGCCCTTGTCAAGCAACATTCTGGAGTTCCTGAAGGCTTTGCCAGCTTGCGCTAAGGAGAAGGGCATCACCTTCTCTACTCCTATCGAGATTTGCAAGAAGATGAAATCGGTAGGCGAGTTGAATGTTCCTGATACCCTGAGTTGGGTAGACGAGGAGCGTGATGTCAGCACCTGGTTGGGTAACTCTATGCAGCGTGAGGCTTTCAACAAACTTTATAGTGTTGCCGACCGTGTACGCATTGCCAACGATCCTCGTATCAATCAGGACTGGGATTACCTGCAGGCAAGCAACAACTTCCGCTTCATGACCACCAAACCAAGCAATGTAGGTCTTGACCGTGGTATCTACAGCGATCCTTTCGATGCTTTCACCAACTATATGAATATTCTTGGCGACTTCCTCAATCGTGTCAACGACTTGTATCCTTCTGATGTGGATAACGATCAGTTGGAGGGCCTTCTCACCACCATCAAGAATCAGGATGAGGAAATCGAGGTAAAGGACAAGGAGATTGTCCGTCTGCAGGCTAAGCTCGAGAAGATAGAGAAAGAGGCTGAAAAACTCCGTGCCGAGAAACCTGCTGCAGCTAAGAAGGCTCCAGCTAAGAAGACTGCAACAAAAGTTCCTGCTGCAGCCAAGAAGACCCCAGCTAAGAAAGCTGCTGCTAAGGCTGAAACGGCAGAAAAGAAGTAATTGTATTATTTCCTATAAACATAAAAAGGCAATCTGTCAAACAACAGATTGCCTTTTTGTTTCTTCTATATTGATAGGTGATAAGCTTGCCGTTATGAGCATTGGTTACTTCACGACAAACTTTTTATTGTTGAAGATATAGATACCTTTCTTCAGACCTTCGGAACCATTCTGTGCCACTACACGGCCACCGAGGTCATAGATATTGTTGTCTGCCATTGCTTGGTTGTCAACTCTCACGCCAGCTATATTGCTGGAAGCTTCGCTGTAGAGCGTTATAGCCAATATACATTGCTTCACTTTAGGAGTAAAGGTGAGGGTGTGTTCTACAGGTGTTGCAAAGCTGATGCTGTATTTCTTTACGCTTTTATCCTTAGGAAAAATATAGGTCGTAGCATCATAGTTTACACAATTAATCTCGCCAATGTATGCATCAGCGGTATCATAGTTGTTTCGTCCCTCTATATCCATCTTGACTATCTTAATACCATCAGGAATGTTGATGGTATATTGGTTAGCACTAAACTTGATGTAGTTAGTTCCTGAGCCAACGTCGTATTTCTTGCCATTCTCGTTAGAGATAGAGAAACCATTGCTGAAAGTTCCTGCAGTTCCATCAGTTAGGGTCTTTGAATTCAAGGTGAAAGGACCCTTTGTGTCTGTAATGGAAGAACCAGTAGATGTCGCATTGCACTGATCCTCGTAGGTAGAGTCAAACTTCTTGAGCCAGATAGCACCATTGCTTACGGTAATCTTAGAACCATTCTTGAATACGAGATTATCCACGAAACGGATATCGATACCCTTCTTGGCAGAAATCTGTACGTTGTCGAGTGTCACGTTCTTGATGTGGCTTTCTGGGCGACCAATAAAGAAGATGGCGTTTCCTTCGCAAACATCAGTTGTCTTCACATTCTGCAGATAAATACCATTATAGGTTGGGGTAGTGCTATCTACAGCTCTTGCATTAGCCTTGTCTACAGCAGGGTTGCTATTGTAGTTCTTGTCGTAGAAGCAGTCGATAGAAAGTGGGTTCTTTACCTTGGTCATGGTGAAGTTGGTGAACTTCCAGTCTTCCTCGCCACCGCCACGCAGTGAAGTAATCTTGCCAGATTTATCCGTGTCCTGTCCTGTCTTCATGCGGATACCTGCTGTTGTTCCGTTCATGTTGATATTGTCGAACCAGACATGCTTGATGTTCTTGGTGTAGCTACCGATAGAAGCACCATGACCTGTACCGAACTTGCAGTCCCAGACATGGATGTACTGTGCATTATCGTCGCAAACCACGTTATCGTCACCATTACTGATGTTACAGTTGTAGATGTTTACGTATGGTCCCCATATTGAGACTCCGTCGGTGTTGTGAGAAGCCTTGCCCTTTCCTGCTTCTGAAGCAGGTTCGCTGATGGTTACGTTATGAATGGTTGCGTGACTTGCCTTTCCACTGTTGCTGATGGTGATGTTCACACCAGGAGTATTTTGAATTTTGAAGTTACGGAGAAGAAAACGTTTGCCCTGCTCAAAGCGGATCATTGCTCCTGGGTTGAAGGTCTCGCTTTGCTCTTTTGCCAGCCACCAGCGTCCACCTTGTCCATCGATGATAGATGTTTCGCCTTCACCCTCGATAACAACATCGGTAACATTCTTGCCCTTGTTCTTACAACCGATGAATACTGTCTTGTTGTTAGGTGCCTTACCATATTCCACGAGCTTCAGGATAGCACCTGCGCAAAGGTGGAGCACGGTTTTTGACTTGATGCTGAGTACCTCGGTAGTGCTGGTCATTTGGTCTTTGCTACCAAACATCCAAGTACCAGCAGGGATTACCACCATACCGCCAGTAGTAGGAACAGCATCAAGGGCTCTCTGAATAGCTTTGGTGTTGTCTGCTGCCGATGTAGAGGCACCGTAGTTAGTGATGTTAAACGTATTTGCTGATGTGATGGCTGGCAATTGTGGTAACTCAACTGCTGTCCATCCCTCAGGAGTGTTCTGGGCATTTTGCTCAGCGTTGATTCCCGTAAAAGTAGTCTGTGCCTTTGCGAGTACGGGTAATGTCATAAGTGCTGCAAGCACCATGTTTTTGAAAAAAGTCTTGTTCATAAATTAGGCTTATATTTATTATATGGCAAAATTACAATTATTCTATATATAATAAGGTATAAACCTCAGAAAATTATACGAAAACGATTACGTATAAGGAAACGAACTTTCGCAAGTTTTGCCCCACATGCCTGAAGGGGCTAAGAGCTTTTGTGCCTTCAGCCCGTACATAAATCACTTGCGAAACTTGAGTTCACTTCCTCTTCGATGAATCTACGAATTCAGTCTTGTTCTTTGGAAGTAGGGGAGTGATAATGAAATAAAAAAGTACAAAGCCCGATGTGAGCATTGCACTTCCTATGCGCTTATGATTTTAATTTCTTGATTTCCTCTATAGATAAACCTGTAGATTGGAAAATGATGTCAATTGGTGTATTTAAAGCAAGAAGTTTGAGGGCGATTTCTTTGGCTTTTCTTTTTTTCCTTCAGCTCTTCCTTCCACTCTTCCTTCAGCTCTTCCTTTTGCTTCTCCTTTTATTATTCCTTTTTCCTCTGCATGCTTATATACTGCATAATTGTCCCACATGACCATCATGCTGTTGTCGTATTTCTCCTGCTCTTCTTTTGTCAGGGTCTTTGAGTCTGCTATTTCTGCCAGTCTCTTGAATATTTTATGCTGAGCCTCGAAAGGCATTTTCTCTAAAGTCTCCATATGCTTCAAATTATAAATCCAACAATCTAAAAACGTATTACACTCCTCTTCTTTTTTTTTGAAAAGGGGCATCACCAAGTTGATGAAACGGATTTTGTTAGAATAAACTTCTCCGCTTTCTTTGTCTGCCAGCACAACGTCTGTTCTAAACTTCTTAGGTGTATTTTCGTCTACATCGAAGTTCATGAAGCAGATTACGTAAACAGGCGTAAGATGGTAGTCCCATTGTCCTTTTACGCCTTGGTCAACTATCGTTTTAGAAGCATAAAACAGAGAGCGGTCTATGAAATAAGCCTGACTTTTGTTTTGCATCTCGACGATAATGTGCTCGCCAGTGTCAGTTGTACAAAAGACATCGTAGATGATTCCTCTTTGGTCTTTTGTTTCCGGCAACATCTCCTTGTCCTTAAACTTGACATTAGTAATGTGTTGTTCTCCTAAGAGAAGTTGGTTTAAGAATTCTATCAGCAAGTCTTTGCTGTATTCTTGACCGAAGATTCTCTTGAACGACCAGTCTGAGAAAGGGTTGATGTATCTTGCCATATCTTAACTATTTTAATACCTCGCTGCAAAGATACATTTTTCTTTTGTAACTTCCAAGTGAAACAACAAAAAAAGTGCAATGCCCGATGTGAGCATTGCACTTCCTTTATAGTTTGTTATAGCGAAGCATCTTGTGGATGCTTGCTATTTGCTTATTCTGCTTTGTACCAGCGTGGGTCACCGATGCGGTTGTCTATCTTCATGGTGAAGTTGTGGTTGGCAGGATCAGTGAAGATCTCATCTGATGTCAAGCTGCCTGCAGCGAACTCCTTGATGTCGTTAGAACCGTAAACACAATCCTTTGCACGCATAGATTCGTTGATAACAATAGAACCTGTAGTGCGGACACCTCTTGCTGCTGCATCCATGGACATACCAAGAACAGTTCTGATGATAGTCAGGTTGGTGCTCAACTTGTTGGAATCCATGAAATACTTACTACCGGCAACGTTGTTGTAGAAGGTACAGTCGCTGATAGTCACGCCGCCAGAGATAGCAGCCTTCAACTGGATGAAGTTGTGGCTTGTAGTATCAAATGTAGAATTCTTCAACTCCAACTGACCAATAGTGGTAGTGGTTGAACCGATATAGAATACAGGATAACCGCCACCAGTAGACATGTTGGTCATCACGCAGTTGTCAACAGTAATCTTGTCAACACTTACTACACCACCCTTTGTACGGAATACAGAACTTTCGAAGCCAGAGAATGTACAATCTGTGAATGACAATTCACCTACTGCAGCATCTTTATCCTGGTTGATGAGGTACTGGCAACCAGTATCCTTCATACTTACGTTCTGGAAACGGATGTAAGAGTGTGAGCCTGCGATGTCGAGGCACTTCTTCCAGTTCAAAACAGGTTTTCCGTCGCCAGCTAAACCGAAGAATGTAACTGATGCACCCTCAGGAATCTTCACGTTGGCATCAGTACCATCCTCAGATGTAGAAACCATAGTATATTCCTTGCCAGCCTGCAAACCGATGGTAATAGCAACATTGGTCTTACCAGTCTTCTCCTGAGCAGCAGTTACGATGTTTGCAATCACGTCGTTGTTGATGGTTGTGATAGATGGATCCAACTCTACCTTCTCGTCACCAGCAGGCATAGCTGCAGCAGTGCTTGCTGTAACAGAACCACGCTTTGTGTCATTGTAATAGATGGTGATGGTGTAATTGGTTGAAGGTGTCAAACCTGTAATGGTATAGCGACCTGCAGCCTTAGCCTCGTCATCCAACTCGATGGCGCGTGGCTCCTGACCTTCCTCTTCTGTGCCGTCTGATACAGTCAACTTGGTAACAGCCTTGCTTGCGTCCCAAGACACTGTGATAAAGTCTTCACCACGATCAGCGTTTGTTACAGCATTCATGATCTGCTCAGCCTTGGTCTTGAAGGTAGTCTTTGTGCTTGAAGCATAGTGTACCCAATGGCTGGCAGTCTTCTGAGAAGAGAGCGCTCGCATACGGAGTGAGTACTCTGTATCGCCGATAAGACCAGTGATGGTATAAGGACTGTTATCAGTCTCGAAGGTAAGCACCTCGTCAGAATTGTCCCATGCCTCATCGTCTTCCAAAGTTGCAGTAGTCACTTGAATCTCAAATTTCTCTGCACCATTTGCCTTCATCATGCCGGCATCGAAAGTAACTTCAGCCTCAGTGTCTGTTGGATCTACTGACAGAGATGTTGCGCTAAAGCAACGGTCTAAGGTTGGGTCGATGTCCCAGTCCATCTTGTCAGTACAAGAGACCAATGTTGCAGCGAGCAACATGATGGCCCAAACTGAATATTTTATTGTTTTCATTGTTGTCTTTTGTTAATGATTAGAAACCATAAGAGTTTGCCAAAGCGTTTCTTGAGTCGGCAATAGTCTTGGTGTAGATAGGCAAGATGTAACGGTTCTTCACACCATGGTCAGGTGTTTCTAATGTACCGTCGATGCTTGTACCTACAAGACCTGCACTGATGGTCTTCAGGTTTTTAGTATACTCAGAGTCAGATTTGTCTCTTGCCTCTTCGTCTTCAAAACCACAACCTGTAGCTTTGTTATCATAGTCAGTCTCGGTCTTGCCATTCTCTAAGCCATACCAAGCGATAGAACTCTCGTCGATGCGAGTTTTGGTGGCATCGGTATAGTTGAAGTAGATAGTGGTAGGCCACTCCAAACATTTCTGAGCATACTCAGCCTTAGCTTCTGCTATTTTGCTTGCCAGCATACCCCAACGTACGAGATCCCACTTACGTGCACATTCGCCAGTCAACTCCCAAGCATTCTCCTGAGCGATATCGTTCAAGAACTGCTCCTTGTTGTGGTTGGCAGCAGCCTGCAGGAAGTCACCTTCGATAGAAGTGTCGTTGTTGCTTTCCTTCACACCACGGTTATGAACCATTGCCAAAGCCTGAAGTGCTGTCATGCCAGCATCGCCTTGGTAGTTGCCATTGGCACCGGTCAACTCGTTCATTACCTCAGCATACATCAACAGAACCTGTGAGTAGCGCATCTTTACAACGTTAACACCAGTGGTTACCTTTTCTGTAGATGCCTTAGCTGCAGCCTTCCACTCTTCGCCCATCCACTCAGGACGCCACTTACCAATAGTGATACCAAATGGCTTCATGCTCTGCTTGTCTGGGTTTACATCTCCGATACCTTCGATGGTCTGACCATTTCTCTCACCCCACTGTACTGGGCAGCATGTTACGTTGCGGCGTGTGTCATCCTTCTCGTAAGAGTAGAGGAGGGTAGCAGTGGTGTTCAACTTACCAGAAGAGTTTCCTTTCTTACCAAATTCTGATGTAGAACCTTTGATACGCTTACCTACTGTATAACCAAGTTCACCTGTAACATTCAGCAACATAGGAAGCTCGAAGATATTCTCTTGGTAAGTCTGATCGAGTTTACGCGCATTGAGAAGCTGCCACTCGTTCTTGAAACTTGGGTTCATGCTGTGCTTGCCACTCTTGATAATCTCAGTCAACTTAGCCAAAGCCTTCTCGTAGTATACCTTACGGGTAGCCTCGTCAGGACGCTGTGTAGGATAAGTAGGATCAGAGAACTCTGGGAGAGTCTCGTAACCTTCCTTAGCACTTTCACGGATAGCATAGCCTGCACGTGTCAGAGCTACCTGTGCATAGAGAGCATCAGCATAACCCTTAGTAGCATGCTCTGTAGTATAGTTGCCAGTACCTGCCCATGGGAGCAAGTTAGAAGCCTCTTCCAAGTCTTCGAGCAGACCATCGAGAATTATATCGCGGTCGGTCTTTCCCTCGTAGGCATCGCTCAAGTCAGGCTTGGTAGCAGATGTCTTGTAAGGCACATCACCCCAAAGGCGAACCAAGTCGAGGTAGAGCATAGCACGAAGAGTCAGTACTTCGCCTAAGTAGCGTTTCATGGCTGTTTCTTCAGCGATAGTGCTGTTGCGGATACCTTCGATGGCTTTGTTGCAATATTCGATACAGCCATAGATGTTGGTCCATGTTGTACCCAAGTTAGCCCATCCGCCTGCAGTACCATTGTAGTTCATGTAACCACGTTCGTTAGAAGATGTTGAGGTTGATCCCAAACCATCGATTAACTCGGTATCTGTATTGGCACCGTAAGAGATGGTCATACGGTTCGCATACATATTATCCTGTCCGAAATCACCATAAATCTTGTTGATTTCAAGACCTGTGAAATAGCTTGAGTTGAACACGTTCTCTTGGTCCAGAGCTGAGTCAGCTTTCTGATCAAGGAAGTCGGAGCAACTTGTCAGCATGACACCCATTGAGAGTGCTGCTATTCCTAATATCTTTTTCATATTTTGTTTTCTCCTTTGTCTAAATTAGAAAGTCACGTTAATACCAGCTACGAAAGAACGGCTCTTTGGATAAGCTGCGTAGTCGATACCTGGTGTCATAGGATTGCCCTTAGAAGATGTGTCCACCTCTGGGTCGTAACCACTGTAGTTGGTGAAGCAGTATACGTTGTAAGCAGTGAAGTATACACGTACGCTCTCAAGCCAAGCTTTCTTTACCCAGTTCTTAGGCAATGTGTAACCTACGGTAATGTTGTTGATGCGCAAGAATGAAGCATCCTCCAAGTAGGTATCCAAAATCACCATATTGCTGTTGGCTGCTGGATTCCATACGTTAGCATTGGCGTTAATCTCGTTGAGACGGCTCATCAAGCCCTCAACACCACCATAAGCTTCTACAGTTGAAGTTGAAGGACGACCGAGGTTCAAACCATTACTTGGGTCTACCCATGTGTAACGATTGTTAGAGTTGTAATCATTGATAATGTTCCAACCTGCAGAAGTACCGCTGTAGAAAGAAGCACCCTGTGCTGTAGCATTGTAGATCTTGTTGCCCAAAGAATAGTTACAGAAGATGTTGAAGTCGAAGTTACCGAAGTTGGTCTTCCACATACCATCGAATCCGAAACCACCAGTTACTTCAGGAACGGTATTGCCCAAGCGCTGGAAGATAGGATCACCATTCTCATCACATTCTACCTTGGCACCACCAGGATAGAGAGAACCACCAAACTTAGAGTAAGATTTGTTATTTACGTCACCACCTACATGACCGTCAGCCTCTGTAGCCAAGCGCCACTTGGCACCATCATAGATAAGGTCGCCTGTGCCTGTTGCAGGGTCGAATACGGTATAGAAACCTTGCTGCTTGTAGCCCCAAAGTTCACCCAGGCGGCCACCTTCCTCAAGCAGGAAGTCACCATTGCCTTTGGTTACCTTGGTACCACCCCAGCTTGATGTCTCAAAGTGTTCGCCACCTTCCAACTTGTCAATCTTGTTCTTGTTGTAAGAGATGTTGAAGTTGAAGTTGAGGTTAAACTTCTTGCTGTCTACGATAGCAGCATTCAGTGCCCACTCAATACCCTTGTTAGAGGTAGTACCTACGTTCTGATACTGACGCTCATAACCTGTTGCTGAAGGCAAAGTCTGAAGCATCAACAAGTTCTTGGTTGTATTCCAATAGAAGTCCAAAGTACCATAGATGCGGCCACGGAGGAAACCATAGTCGATACCGAAGTTACGAGTTGTAGTGGTTTCCCACTTCAAGTTAGGATTGTAGAGAACTGTCTTGCCGTTAGCCTTATAGGTCTCAAGCATACCTGTGTTCACCTCATTGAAGCCTGGGTGCTTGCCAGCAGCATCAGCCACGCCATAAGTAGGAGAAAGCATACCAGAAGGGATGCGGTTGTTACCGGCTGTACCCAAAGAAAGACGAAGCTTCAAGTTAGAGAGCCACTTGTCAGCGCCCTTCATGAATTTCTCGTCAGACATACGCCAAGCCAAAGCCAATGATGGGAACAAGCCCCAACGATTGCCCTTACCAAACTTAGAAGAACCATCCTCACGCAGAGTGAAGGTCATCAAGTACTTGTCTGCCAAGGTGTAGTTGATACGACCGAAGAAAGAAAGCATATTGTCCTTAGCCTTGATGTCAACCTCGTTGCCAAGAGTGCTTTCTGCTGTATTGGTGAAAGAAAGAATCTGATCGATAGTGAAATCTACAGGGAAGTCTACTGATGTGCTGGTACGTGTAGTCTGCATATCAGAGCTCCACTCATGACCAATCAATACGTTCAGGTGATCACGGCCACCGAAGAGCTTATTGTTGTCATAAGTCAAAGTGTTGGCGTTGCGCCATGACTTGTATGTGTCGCGTACGAACTGAGCCTGAGGACGACCATTGTGACCAAACTTAGAGTTGTTAACAGCCAAAGCTGTCCATGCCTGGTCGGTGTCATAGTATTTCCAGCCATAGCCAAACTCGGTCTTGGCAGTCCAGTGCTTGAATGGTTTCCATGTCAGAGCAGCATTGTAGTTCTGCTGGAAACGTGTCTGCAATTTGTAAGTACCATCCAGACGCTCCATTGGTGAGCGGCGGGAAGAAGATGAGTTTTCCTCGTCTTCATCAGCAGATACCAACTCCTGGATAGGAGCGAAGGTGATAGTCTGTGCTACGGTTGAGTTAGCAGCATTGCTATCGTTGGTGTCAGCACCACCGCTAAGACCCTTGATCTTCTGATATGCCATACGTGCATTAAAGTCGAATGTAAGCCACTTGTTGAGCTTGGCCTGCAACTTAGCACCGATGTTGTCCTTGTTGTAGCCAGACTTCTCCATGATGCTGTTCTCCTGATTGTGAGCATAGCTTACATTGTACTTGAAGTCCTTGCTACCACCACTTACGTTGGCATTGTAGATAGCCTGTGTACCTGTACGACCGAATACCTCATCCTGGAAGTTGTGACCTGCTCTTGATTTCCAGATGTCATAGTCTGCATAGTTACCATAGTTGCTACCACCCAGGTTTGATGGGTTGTTGCTGGCGCTTGCAGTTTCGTACTGGTAGAGTACGAATTCATAAGGATTGAGAACTTCGATTTCCTTAGCGTTCTTCTTCCAGCCGTAAGATGCGTTGAAGTTTACCTGAGTCTTGCCCTCAGAACCACTCTTGGTAGTGATGATGATAACACCATTAGCACCACGGGCACCATAAATAGCTGTAGAAGAGGCATCCTTCAAAACGTCGATGGTTGCAATTTCGCTTGGAGCGATATCGCTGATAGAGCTTACAGGGAAGCCATCGACAATGTAAAGAGGAGAGTTGTCCTGTGACAAAGAACCACCACCGCGTACACGGATCTTTACCTCTGCGTCAGGTGAACCTTCGGTTGTGGTGATGTTCACACCAGCCAACTTACCGGTCATAGCCTCGCTGACGTTAGAAACAGGAACGTTGGCGATTTCCTTAGAAGAAATGGAAGACACAGAACCTGTCAAGTCCTTCTTCTTTACTGTACCGTAACCGATAACGACAACGTCGTTAAGGCTGTTGGACTCGTCCTCGAGCTTAACGGAAACGGTTGATTTACCTGCAACATTTACGATCTGAGTCTTCATACCGATGTATGAAATCTTCAGTTTCTTACTGTTGCCTTTCAATGTTAAGGTGAAATTACCATCAATATCGGTAGCAACGCCATTGCTCTGCACACCCTGCTCGAAGACAGAGGCGCCGATTACTGGCTCGCCCGTATTGTCGATAACTGTACCCTTTACGGTTTGCGCAGATAGGCTTGCTGCAAAAAACAGCATGATGCTAACCAACGCAATTCTAATTTGTTTTAAATTACCAGACATACATTTATTTGGTTAGATTAGTAAAAAAATATATTTCTTCGCTGCAAAGATACTATCTTTTTTGGTCTTTTAATAAATATGGTGTGTTAAAATCTACGTAAACGTTTCCGTTATTTACGTAAAATCGGTAAGGTTTTCTGTAAAAAAGATAAGAGGGTGTGTCATAAGTTCATGACACACCCTCTCTCTTAGTTGATAGTATTCTTTTGTCACCTTATGTAAAAGGTGTAAAAAGAGGTCTTGATTACTTCAGTACCACTTTGTTGGTCTTCTTGCTGCCGTCAGCCATAGTCTTTACGACGATGTTGATGCCACGCTGCAACTTGCTTACCTGAACACCGTCGGCAGAGTAGATCTTGGTGTTCAAAACATCGGAAGAAGTTGCTATGTTCTCAATGCCGGTGCTGGTGCTTGCTACTGTAGCCTCGCCAAGACCACCCATCTCGTTGGCAGCACGGACACTCCATGTAGCAGAAGCATCGTCAACGTTGTAGGTAGGCTCAACGGTGAAGTCAACCACCTTGCCGTTCTTGCATACTGCCCAGAGCAGAGCATAGTTGCTGTTGTCCCAGGTCAGGTTGTTACCAGCAATCTTCACATTAGTTGGAGCAGAAGCCTGTTCGGTGGCAGCTGTTGGATCCCAGTCATCATCAGCGCCCATAACGGTTTCTATAGTGTAGAATGCAGCTTCCTCTGCTGTGAGGACAGGACTTTCTGCTGTCTCGTTGCGACGGTTGGTATAGTTGTCTCCATCCTTTGCATCGTAGGCATCATAAACCTGTTTTCTTCCGCTTAGGTCTACTGCAGTGCCTGTAGCTGTGGTAGAGTTGTATTCAGCAAATCGCTTAGGATAACCACCGCTCATCTCGTCCCAACCTGCTGCTGTAGGAATCACTTCCATCTTGGTGTCGATGAAGAGAGCGATAGGAGTGCCCTTGCCCCAAGGACGACCGAGCTTGTACTTGCCGTTGATACCTGCGGTTGATCCGTCCTTGATGGTACAATCCTTGAAGATGTAGCCATACTTGGTAGGCTGCGAAGGTACGGCGAGATAGCCTGTGCCACACATCAAGAGATCTACATTATTATAATATACGTCACCCTTACCGCAGAGGTAGTCGGTGTTGCCACGCAGGATACCACCCTCGAAGTAGAAGCGGCCCTTCTGATTGTTGGATACGTAGGTGTCCTGATAAGCCCAGAGGTTGACGTTCTTACAGATAGTCTTGTTACTCTTATCGTTGAGTACGATGTCACGACCCTTGCCGTCGCCCATGCTGCTGTACATCTTGATGTCCTGGAAGTAGGTGTTTGTTGCACCGCTTTCCAAACTCAATACATCACCACGTCCAATTCCTTCCAATACGTTGGCGATATTGTAGCCATTGCTGCTTTCTACTGCTGGTACGGTATTGGTGATAGAAGTATTCTCATTGCTTTCACCGATGATAGATACATTAGGAGTATTCATATAGGTGGTAGCACTTGGATACTGCTTGCCATCAATACCAGTCACCATGCTGTTCGGGTTGGCAGGAATCTTATAGTCGCCCTGCTTGATGAAGATGCGGAAACGCTTGCTGGTATCAGTACGCTTGGCTGCTGCTGCGAGAGCTTCAGTGAATGAACCGTCTGTTGGTACGATGAAGTCATAGAGAGCCTTGGTTACTGCAGGCTTCTCCTTGGTGGTGAAGCTGAAGGTGATGTCGCTCTGGATGGCATTGTCGGTCAAGTCGGCTACTGAACCTGCTGCGAGAGCGAAGGTATATTCTGTAGCGTAGCTCAGACCCTTGTAGGCAAAGGTGATGGTCTTGCCAGATACTGTACCTGTCAACTCCTGACCATTGAGGGTTGCCTTGGCGCTTTCTGTCAGTTTTACTTTCTCATCGAATGTCAATACAATCTTACCATTGGCTGAAGCATTGGTTGCACCTGCTGCAGGTACCTGGCTCTGGAGTACAGGAGCTGTGCCGTCATCGAAGAGCTTGGCTGTACCTGTGATATAAATCTGAGCGAGAGCGATACCGTCGTTGGTTCCTGTTGTTCCCTTGACAGATGAAGTCTTGTCGGCAATCCAGCGAACATATACTGCAGCCTGGTTGTTGGCATCGGCAGGGAGAGTAAACTCGCCTGCAGTCCATGCCTTGGCTCCTGGCATCGTGATGGCGCCAACCTTGGTCCATTTCTCGCCATCAAGAGAATACTCTACGTTGTAGGTCTCGTAAGCATTATAATTGTAGAGCATGCTGCTCTTTACCTTGATATCGGTGAATGCTGTGGCGTTGAACTTGGTCTGCCAGTATGTTTCACCTAAAGCCTTTGTTGTAGTCTTGGTCCAGTTGACAGCTGCGTTCTTGCCTTCGTAACCACCAGCCGTATTGCTCTTGTCGAGCCAGCCGTATGAGTTGCCTTCTGCATCACGGAGTACGAGCTGTACTGCGTCATTGTCTGCTGCAGCAAAGTCGGCAGTGCGACCTTCCTTGCCTTCCTGATAGAAGTCCCATGCCACGATGTAGTCCTTGGCCGAGAATGTGGCAGTGAAAGTCTGGTCTGCATTCATCGTCGTCTTGATTTCTGCTGTTGTCTCACCATTGCTCCAGTTGTTGAAGTCGATGATGTCGTTTCCTGTTGCGGTAAGAGTTACCTCTGTACCTTCTTCATACATCTTCTTGCCATCTACCATCTCTGGGGCAGGAGAGAGAGTCACCATATAGTCCTTGGCGCCACCTTCTACGTTTATGTCGAGCGCATAGGTCTTTACCTTCTTATAGTTGGCAGTGAGAGTCTGGTCTTCTGTCACGGTGTATTTGAATTTGCTCTCAGTAGAAAGCACTGTGCCATTCTTGTCTGTCCAGTTGACAAAATTATAACCGAATTTATCGGCTGCAGTCAGTGTTACCTCGTCGTTCTCCTGATATTCGTCAGACTTAGGATAGACGGTAATGTCTGCGATGCCTTCAGGGTTGGTAACGGCAGAGAGTTTGTATTTGTTTACTGCAACGAGTGTTCCGTTGACGGTGCCTTCGATAGTAACAGGACCGAAAACAGCCTGCTTGTTAGAAGCTACACCGATAGTAGATGTCAGATAGAAGCCATCTGTACCAGCCAAGGCTGCCTGCTGCTCTGCTGTCAGTGTGATTTCAAACTGATGGATAGCGGTGTTATCATATGGTTGTTTTGATGTAGCCTTTCCTTGGCGCCATGCGGTATAGGTGCCTAATGCTACCACTTCTCCGTTAGCCTTATGGGCGCTGATAACGATTCCGTTTTCAACATCTGTACCACAGCGGTTTACATAACCGCTCACCTTGGTTGGGGTGAAAGTAAGTCCTGCTGCAGGACGAACAAACCAGTTGATTTCTGTTTCCTTCTTTCCTGTGTTATTACCAATCTTGAGACCTTTGATACCTGATGCGGTACCATTCGCCTTGGTAATTTCGAGAATTCCTTTCAAAGATAAGTTTGCTCCGTAATCAAATGCAATGGTGCTGAAAGCATCAGTAGGAGCTGTTGTGTTGGCACTTGCATTACTGAGGTCGTTCATAGCAAATACGACGCTGGCAGCCTCATTGTTGAAAGTCTTGCCAGCAGGTTTGCTTGCAATGACAGGAAGAGTGATCTTCAAATAGCTATAGTATGAACCATCGCCAATGACGATGTCTACAGTTTCAGCACTTGATGCAATGGTCTGGCTGATGACTTTACCTGAAGTATATTCTGCCTGTCCATCAATTGTTGTCGTTGTGATGTTGTTGAATGCAGCCATTTCGATGGTTGCGCCCTTGCAAGAAGGAACGGTGATGATGCCGTTTGCATTCATCTGTGCCCATTCGTCTGCACGACCTGCATTGTTGAACTTTGCTCCGCTTGGTGTTCCGTCGAGGTCAATCTTTACATCAATGGTTTCACCATCGACAGTCGCCTGGGTTACCAAAATGCCTTTCTTTCCTTGATAGTTGATATCCTGGGCACCATTCTTGTGTCCAAAATAGTAGGTGAGGGATGTTGCCTCTGTGCGGTCGGCAAGCGACTTGGTGTTGGCAGTGAATACTGGGGTCAGTGTAGCACTTGCGCTTGGAGCAGTGATGGTTTCACCAGGCTTGTAGGTGTTGGTGCCATCTGTCCAGCCTGTCAAAGTGCTGCCAGCAACGTAAAGAGTGGTATTGACAGGAAGAGTATAACTGCTTCCCACTTCTACCGTCGCGTTTGCAGGGAGTGTTCCTTCTGCTGTCGTCGTTCCCAAAGAATAAGTGAGGGTAATGTCACTTGCCTTTGTAACGACTGAAACGAGTAGGACTAAGCATAGTAGTCCGAATCTTAGTAGATTTCTGTTCATTTGTTTGTTACTTTTTTAGGTTATATATACATATTTATATTGTTTCCAGTAAATAAGATTAGGAGTTAAGGGTACTGCTTTTGACTTGGGTACAAAGTCTGTGCAAACGAGCGCAATGAAAGTTTGCTTTCAAAATTGCCGAGTGCAGCTTTGACTTGGGTACAAAGGTAATGCAAAATCTTGATAGTTGTTCCTCCTTAATCTAATTAAACTCACGTAAACGTTTACGATGAATTCTTGCATTTTTGTCTTGCATTTTTTACGATTAAGTTGTACTTTTGCATCGTAGTCATATCAAAGACTAATTTCTAAAACATAAAACAAACAAAACAAACTAAAAACAAACGATTATGAAGAAATTCTTTACTCTTATTGCCGCTGTCGCAATGGCAGCAAGTGTGAACGCACAGACGTTGTCGTTCGATACCGATTATACAGCTGGTAATGTGCCTGCTATTATTTCTGCAAATGGATTGGTGTTGAAAGTTGTTGATACAAATGCCAAACTTGTTGTAGATCCAAATTCGGCTTATTTTGGTACTGCTGATTCTTATCAGAAGTTTGATAAAAGATTGAAATCTGGTGGAAAGTCTTCATCAAAGAATAATTTGACTCTTACTTTGCCTTCAGATGGTACTCTTAAAGTATATGCTCGTACAGGATCTTCTTCTGCTACAGACCGTAATGTTATATTGACACAGAATGGTACCGAATTGGCTAATAAGATACTCTTAGAGTCAGAGGCTGTTTCTGTTAACATGATGGTTAATGGAGAAGAAGTAGCTAAGAAAGTTTATCCTGCTGTCTCTGTTGCAGTAAAAGCGGGTGATGTGTCTATCACTTATCCAATAGGTAGTATCAATTTCTATGGCTTTGAATTCGTAGCTGCAGGCACTTCTGGTATTTCAAACATCAATGCTTCTGAGGCAGCTAATGAGGGCGCTACATTCAACCTTCTCGGTCAGAAAGTGGCAAGCAATGCCAAGGGTCTTGTTGTCAAGAACGGAAAAAAGTTCATCAACAAGTAATTTCGTTTTCCCTTGCAGGACTTCGTTCCTGCAAGTCGCAAAAAATATAAGGTCTTCTGTTTCGGCAGAAGACCTTTTTTATATCTCGGTTCGGTGTCATGTTGATTCAGGAGGCGTAAAGCGATAAGGCTCCTGGTATCTCTTCCTGCGCTATCAATCAGCACAAATTAATCAAGTCGAAATACATGATGCGGGTATTTAATGAGGAATCAGGTTTTAATCTTCTGTATTGTTTTTCTTGTTCTTCATTACTAAACATCATCTTGAAACCATTCGACTCATAAAACTTTATAGTAAAAGGATTATTGTAGGCGTCAACTAATACAAAACGGCAACCCGTTTTATTGTTTGGTTCAACAAACCAATACTTGATAAAGTTTATGATTTCACTACCAACATGCTTCGAATGAATTTTCTTATTAACCCCTAAACGTCCAATCAAGACAGCAGGATAATTACGACAAGTTTTCTGATAAGGTATATCATGCTCAATTTTCTTCTTGCGTGCATTAGGTAAATCGTCAACTCTTATACTGGCATTGGAAATTGTAAACGCTGCAATTGTATCTTCTTCCAATGAACGAAGCTTATACAAATAGGTTTTACCAAGCAACTGCTGATAGTAAGCAAAACTATCATTAGCAAAAAAATCATCTAAGTCTGCATCTCCACAAGTAAAATCACCTAAATCGGCTAACGTTTCCATGCGACAGAGCTTGCAGTTCTCGCTCAAGAACCCCATATCTATAGATTTGAATGTGACAATATCTCTTTTACCAAATTCATACCTTTCTCATAACTCGAACGTCGGGGTGTATTATTCTTTTTACGTTCAAGCATGTTCTGATATGCTTTGGTTGCCTGAGCCTCAAATTTCTCAGCCACGTCACCAGTTAAGACTGGAATAGTTGTAATTTCTAATGCCATAAAAATCCTCCTTAATTTATCTATTAATTATCTTATCGGCAAAAGTAGCAATTATTATCGAAACAACAAAACTTTTAGTAAGAAAAGTGACAAAAAGCAGTGTGTGAGGACGCAACGAAATAAAAAAAGCCTCCTTGCTGGTAGGATAGACTTACCAACAAGGAGGCTTAGCTGCGTAAGAGTAACGATGCTCTTGATAGAAAAATTACTTCTGTACGAACTTCTTGCCAGCCTTAATGACTACACCCTTGTATGCCTTACCTACCTTCTGACCTGCGAGGTTGAATGCAGGAGCATTCTCCAGTGTTGCATCGGTTGTGATGTTGTTGATGCCAGTGGTTACACCATTCAAAGAGTAGAGTTGATTATTCTTATCAAGTTCGTAGGTTTCGCCGTATTTCTTCAACTGACCCTTTACGATGACTACGTCACCCACTTTGAGTTGGTCAGCAGATGTGAAATCAGCTCCCTCTAAGTATTTTCCGCTGTAAACATTCAGTTCGTTTGTAGCTTCGCCATCATCTGAAATGTTGTATGTCAAGCTTTTATATTGGGTGTTGAGTGTACCTACACTTGAGATAATACCCTTTACATAAACTTCAGTAGATAAACCTTTACCTGCGTCAATCAGCTGTTTTGCCTTTGCTACAGTATAAGCTGTCTCAGGAGTGTTTGAAATGTCAACGATGATAGGAGCATCACCTGCCTTGTAATATTCAACAGTTTTTACGGTAACTAAACCATTAGTTCCCGCATCTTTTTTGCAATCGAATATCAGTTTGTAATAGCAGTTTTCTTTTGGTGTTTTAATTGTGAATACGGCATCTCCTGCTACCAACTTTTCGAGGTTGACTGTCTCTAAAATAGTATTGCCTTCTTTGTCTGATGTAACTTCAAGTTTGATAGAATTGACGGAAGTAGCTTTGATGTTATCAATATTAACCACAACAGAAGAAATGGCTTTATCAATAGCAAAATCAGTAGTAATGGTTCCTACAAATGCACCTTTCTTTCCACCACATTTTATAAATGTCCAATTGTTATTCCAATTATTATTGTTGAAATTTACAATTGACCATGAGTCAGTACCAATCTTGGCTGTCCATGTCTTGTTGTAACCACTTATTCCGTTGGTGGCTTTGTCGTCGTCAGGGAATGTCAATGTCTTGTAAGCCTGTCCAAAGCTGACATTAGCAATAAATGCCAACACAGCGATCATTGAAATGCGTAAAATTTTATTCATAAACGTAAGATTTAAAAGATTAATTAATGTTTTATTTAACTCTTAGGTGAAGAAAGTGCAAACGAGCGCAATGAAAGACAACTTTCTGATTGCCGATTGCTCTTATCTTCTTTTGCAAAGTTAGTAAAAAATTAGATAGGTTGTTCTAAAAAAGGCATTAAATTTCGATTAAAATGCAAAAAGGTCGAAAAAAGGACATAAAACATCCCTTTTTCGACCATGAACGATAGGCTTTTCTTTATTTAATTATTTTGTCTGTTGCGGTTTTGCCATTGCTGTAGGTTATCTTTCTGATGCTGATACCTTTTGCTGGGGCATTGAGACGAGAGCCGTTGAGGGCATAATACGTGATGGAAGCCACTTCGCCTTTGTCGACAACCGTCTGGCTGATGCCTGTAGATATCGTAGCAGGATAATATTCATCGACCGCATTGAGGGCATCAGCATTTTCTGACTTCATGATGTTCTCTACCAGTGAGTTGGCATAGACTTCGATGTTGGTATAGTAATCCTTAGCGTCGAGCGAGTAGGTGAGGGCATCACTTGCATCGTTAGGATTCAGACCGTTGGCCTTTTCCCATTCATCAGGAATACCATCCTTGTCGGTGTCGAATCCAGCAGGACGAGAGCCTGTGCCGAAGTTGGCTTCCGTATAACCATTTACGTCTGACACCTTATCTATAATACCAGGCGACTTGGTGATGCTTCCCGTATATTTGGCCGTACCAGTCTTGGCTTCTTCCATGTATCGTGCATCTATTTCGTCGCGATAGAGGGATGCTCCTACATAGGCTAAAACTTTTTCGTATGCTTCAGCAGCAGAGTGGGTGGTTACTTGTCCCGTTGGAGCAGGTTGGTCCATCTTGATTTTTACGCACGACTTGCCACTGATAGTGGTATGAGCCACAGCATCGCCATAGAAGTTCTTGGCATCCGGACTATAGTATTCGCCGTTCAGGCTTGGAATACCCTTGTCGTAGCTTATGCCCTTCCAGTCTTTGTTTTCCGTCTTCTGACCTTTCGTGGTTTCTGTCGTATTACCATAGATGTAATAACGGCTGGTCATGTCGTATAACTCAGTATGGTTTTTGTCGGAGTTGTCTTTGGTAGAAAGCGTTACCAGTGTGATACGGTCTTGGCTTCCTCGCTCTTTACCTGTGCTCACATCTACTTTGAGTCCATTCAAAGTTGTACCTTTCAAACTATGGCTGGGACCAGCCTTGTAGTAGTTGTTGACGATATTGATCTGCCCACCACCAGGACCGCCATAGCAGGTGCCTTGAGCATTATACATCACGCAGTTGCGGAAATCGACGTTCTCAGCCTGTACGGTGTTCTGCCACTTATAGGTGCTGTATTCCTTGTTGTCGGTATAGCCCGTCCAACCATATCGTGCACCATTGAATCGGGGACCACGGTTCATGAGATGAGCCACGAAGTTGTGGTGGAAACTTGCTAACTTACCACCCCAGATGCCGCCATAGCCATGAGCACCCTTGGAGTGACCAGGATTGGTGAGGCTCTCTGCCACGGTACACCACTGCATGGTGAAGTTGTTGTTGTCATAGAACGAAGCCACCTCATCGATACTCCAGCTGAAGGAGCAGTGATTGAAGATGATACCCGTCTTGTTGCGCTGCCATGAGGCATCAGCACCGTCGTTGATGTTCTTCTCCTGTCCACGGCGAATGCGTATGAAACGGATGATATTGTTGCTACCCGGTTGAACGGTATAATAGCGCAGTGTGATGCCTGGCGAGGGAGCAGTCTGTCCGAGGATGGTGATATTGTCGGCGAATTTGAGGTCCGACTTCAGGGCGATGACACCCGCCACATCGAAGACGATGATTCTGTTGCCCGACTTGACAGCCTCTCTGAAAGATCCTGTTCCGCTGTCGTTGAGATTCGTTACGTGTACGATTCTTCCGCCTCTACCTCCAGTAACAAATCTACCATGGCCTTCGGCTCCGGGGAAAGCAGGAGCCTGTGCCATGGTAGATATGCTGATGAGTGAGGCTGCAATGATAGATAATGATTTCTTCATTTGTTAGCCTGATTGTTTTTATAGAGTTACTTGATAAGTCCCTGCTGTTCCATTTCGAGACTTGCCCAGATGAAAGGACCCACGCCCTTGGCATCGTTGTCGCGGATAGGCTCGCTCATATAGTATTCGAAGCTGCCGTCGCGCTTGTAGTTGGGCTTCTTGACGTATGGGCCAGGGCCAGGGCCCAAGCCGCTTACTGCACAGCAGCGTGTCAGACTGATGGTCTTGTCGGCGTTTACCTTGATAAACTGTTTCAAGATACCATTGTATGCCTTCACGCCAGCCTTGAGATATTCCTCAGAGAGGTAGCCCTTGCGGTAGCCCTTGAGCAGCACATAGGCAAACATCGAAGAGGCTGTGCTCTCTAAGTAGTTCTTGTCGCTCTTCACGTCGAGCACGTCGTACCATACGCCAGTCTTCTTGTCCTGGTACTTCACCACACTCTTCATCGCCTTGTTCAGCAGGTCGATCACCTCCTGGCGGCGTGCGTAGTTCTCGGGCATGGCGTCGAGACACTCGGTCATAGCCATCACATACCATCCCAAGGCTCTTGCCCAGCAGTGCTGGCTCTTGCCGTCTTCCTTGTTTGCCCAGAACTGCTGATGGGTCTCGTCCCATGCGTGCTTCCAGAGCTGCGTCTTCTCATCGTAGGTGCGATAGTCGGTCTTCACCATCTGGTCGACAGCATCGTTGAGATACTTCTCTGCCTTCTTGGGCTTCATGGTCTGTACGGCATAGTTGCAGTAGAAAGGCAGTCCCATGAAGATACCGTCGAGCCATACCTGGTTGGCGTAGATAGCCTTGTGCCAGTAGACTCCCTCCTTGGTGCGAGGCTGGTTCTGCAACTGCTTGAAGAGTGTCTTCAGTGCTTTCTCTGTTCCCTTGGTAGGGAAGAGGTTGTGCATGCGCAGGATGAACTTGGCAGTACGCACATTGTCGAGGTTGAAGTCTTCGTATTTGTAGCCAGTGATGTTGCCTTGCTCGTCGATCATCTTGGCAGGATATTCCTTCAGGTAGTCGAGGATGGCGCTGTTGCCTTCCTTATAGTGCTCGTAGGTGTCGAGCATTCCCTCCATCTCGATACCCATTACATAGCTCCACTTGGGCTTGCTGCTGAAGTCGAGCAGGTAAGAGTGGGGCACACGTTTCATCTCGCTGTAGGTGAGCCATTCGCTATAGTTCTTGTAGGGCTGGTCTTCCTTGTTGAGAACGAGGGAGCCGTTGATGACAAGATTGTCGAACTTCACGTTGCGGGTCTTGCCGGTGATCTTGACAGGCTCTTTCACCACACCGTCGAACTTACAGTTCTTGATATTGATGTCGTAGACATTCTCCAAAGAGTCGCGGCCGATAATCAGCACGCCGTAGTCGCTCTTCTGGCAGGTGACGTTCTCTACATTCACATTGTTCACGATAGGTTCGAAACCGCGATAGCATATCTCTTTTCTCTCGTAGTCGAGGTTGATCTTCACCACAGCCTCCTTGCACTGACCCACGACGACGTTGCGCATATTGATGTTCTGCACTTGACCGCCACGGCAGTTGTTGGTCTTGATACGCAGGATGCGCTCCAAGTGTGGAGAGTCCATCACGCAGTTTTCGGCATATACGTTCTCGCAGCCACCCGAGATCTCACTTCCTATCACCACACCGCCATGGCCGTCTTCCATCTTGCAGTTGCGGATGATGATGTTCTTGGAAGGCTGGTTCCAAAGACGACCGTCGTTGTTGCGACCGCTCTTGATAGCGATGCAGTCGTCGCCGGTATGGAACACGCAGTTCTGGATGAGAACATTTTCGCAAGCCTCTGGGTCGCAACCGTCACCGTTAGGTCCTTCGTTCCATACATACACACCGTCTACCGTGATGTTCTTGGAGAGCAGTGGATGGATGACCCAGAAAGGCGAGTTGATCATCTTGACATCCTTGATAAGGATGCGCTCGCAGTGTACCATGTTGACCAACTGAGGACGCAAGCCATAGCCCATACCGAACTTACGCTCGTCGAAAGGCACACCGTCCTCTGCCATCTTCAGCAGTTTGCTGCGTGAACCCAACTTCTGGCTCTCTTTGGTCACACCCTCCTTGTAACCGAAACGAGGGCTGCCATTCCACTGCCAGAAGGTGTCGTTGTTGCCACCTCCGTCGATGGTTCCCTTGCCGGTAATGGCAATGTCGGTAGCCTTGTAGGCATAGATGCAGGGAGAGTAGTTCCAGCAAGCCAGACCTTCCCATGAGGTGCGTACCAGGGGATAGAGCTTAGGCTCGAAGGCAAAGTGAAGGGTGGCGCCTTCCTCAAGAACGAGGTTGACATGGCTCTTCAACTCAATGGCTCCTGTGTTCCAGGTACCCTTAGGGATGATCACCTTTCCGCCTCCCTTCTTGGAGACAAGAGAGATGACTTTGTTGATGGCCTTTTGGTTTTGTGCAGCCGTAGCTGTAGTCTTGGCACCAAAAGATGTGATAAGGAACTGGCGTTCGGCAATTTTTGGCAATTGGATGCTCTGCTCGATACGCTTGTACTCATTGTCGTCCCATCCTGCTGCAAAGGCGCAAGCTGGCAATAGGAGAGCGAGCAATAGTGTCTTTAAGTATCTCATAATTTGCTTTAAAATAGATAATGATTAATACTGTAGTTGTTATTTTCGCCACAAAGATAATGAATTTATTTGGTAATGGTTGCGTACACAATGTTAAAAAACTCATTTTCCTTCAAAAAAGCTTGGAGTTCTCAATAATAAAGTTTATATTTGCAGCATCTTTTATAAGATTTCAATTTTCTTTATTGAAATCATTATCACGAGGTTGGTGCATCCTGCACCAACCTCTTTTTGGTATATATATAATTGAACTTTAGCAAGTTCAGAAGTTATTACTCCCTACTGTCGTTTGGGAAGTTAAGAGACTGAAGTTTCGCAAGTTTTTCCCCACACGCCCTGAAGGGGCAGAAGCTTCTATGAGCTTTTGGGCCTTCAGCCCGTACATAAACCACTTGCGAAACTTGAGTTAACTCCTTTAACTCCTTGTGGAATCTCCTCAGCCACTAATTGTTAAAAAATAGTGTGAAAGATAATAAAAAAGTCTTCTTGTTTGGTGGTTTTTGATAAAAGTACTATCTTTGCAGTGATTTTTAACATTCCTAACACAATAAAAACAAATAGCCTATAGATTAAGATTTCTACTTGAAGAAACTAAAGAGGTTAGAAAAATGAGAAAACTCGAAGAAATGACCGATGAGCAACTCGCCTTGGCTTATGTCGAGGGAGACAATCGGGCATTCGATTTGTTACTGTCACGCAACGAGGTGAAACTGTTCGGCTACATCATGTTTGTGGTTCACGACCAGGAAAAGGCGAATGATGTCTTTCAGGAGACATTCGTCAAGGTGGTTACCAAACTGCAGCAGCGCCAGTATGTGCCCAATGGCAAGTTCCTTGCATGGTGCATGCGCATAGCCCACAATGTGATGATGGACATGTATCGCGACAACAGATTGCAGAACATCGTGGAGACTCCCGATGACAACGATATGTCGAAGATAAGAGACGAATACGTGGTCTTCGATAATGCGGAGAACACTATCGTGCGGGGACAGGTGATGTCGGATGTTAAGAAGATGGTCAACCTGCTGCCACCTACCCAGAGGGAAGTGGTGTATATGCGTTATTACCAGCAGTTGTCCTTCAAGGAAATCGCTGAACTTACGAATGTAAGCATCAACACCAGTCTTGGCAGAATGCGTTATGCACTCCTTAACCTACGTCGTATGGCTAAGGAGCACGATGTCTTCTCGAATATTACAATGTTTTAAGACCGTGGATGGTGGCAAGAGGGTCTTTGCTCTTGAACACATAACTGCCACTCACTAAGATATCGGCACCAGCCTCTATCAGGCGGGGAGCCGTTTCTGCCTGCACGCCACCATCGATCTCTATCAGTGCTTTCGAGCCGGATGACTTGATGAGTTGGCGCAGTCGTGCCAGCTTGCCTATGGTGTTCTCAATGAACTGCTGTCCGCCGAAGCCCGGATTCACACTCATCAGCAGCACCATGTCCACATCGCAGATAATGTCTTCGAGCACGCAGACAGGTGTGGATGGGTTCAGTGTTACACCCGCTTTCATTCCTGCGGCATGAATCTGCTGTATGGTACGGTGAAGGTGGGTGCATGCCTCGTAGTGCACATTCATCATCATTGCACCCGCCTTGGCAGTCTGCTCTATGTACTGCTCTGGGTGGACAATCATGAAATGCACGTCGAGAGGCTTGGTGCATACCTTTGACACCGCCTCGATGACAGGAAATCCAAAAGAGATATTGGGCACGAAAACTCCGTCCATTACGTCGAGATGAAGCCAGTCGGCTTCGCTCTTGTTGATCATCTCTATGTCGCTTCTTAGGTCGATAAAGTTGGCAGACAACAGAGATGGGGATATGATTGGTTTCATTCTTTGTTCTTATTTTAGTTGAGGCAGAACGCCTCATAACGTCCATTCATTTTGATAGCGCGATAAGTGTAGGCTATCTGTTTGATCATATTGATAGTCTTTCTCGACGGTCTCATTTCATCAGAAGTAGAATATTGCTTCATAGGCGTTTTATTATATGTTAAGTTCTTGCTTTTGTTAATATAACGACGCCTTTGCCACTTTATTATATTTTTGCAGAAGAATATTCTAAAAAAAATGCAAGCGGCTTCGATGCCCAACGCAATTGCTTTCATTGCTCATCGAAGCCGCTTCCATCTGCCATCGAAGCCGCTTGGCATAGAGGTTGTTGTCCCCATGATAGGGGGAGGAAGAAGTCTTGTTTATTTACTTACCTTTTTAGTCTTTCCATCGGCATACTTGACGATGTAGATTTGTCCGCGTTGCATCTCCTTGCTGTTGATGCGACGGCCCAGACAGTCGTAAACTCCCATTACCTGAAGACCTTGTGTAGTAGGAGCAGAGATGCCTGTCGATGTAAACTGCAACTCAACACTATTGGATGGACTGCTTTCCCCAAAGCTTCCTGTGGCGCTTACCGCATAGGTGTTGGTACCATCCAATGGAGCAGGGTCTACATAGTCGGTCGCTGTGCTGGTGGCAATCTTGATGCCGTTTCTATACACGTTGTATCCAGTGATATTATTGGAACTGCTGCCCAAGATTTCGAGGTTGTCAATCTGCCAGTAGTAGCTCAACCCCATGTTGTCTGTATCATAGCAGTGGAATCGGATTTGCATTTCTGCAGACTGATAATCCGAGAGGTCGAGGGTAACCTTGGTATATTTGCCCGCAAACGATGCGTCTTCGTCTGTACAAGCATTGAAAATAGGTGTCCATGACTTTCCGTTGTCCTTGCTTACCTCCACATTATAATATTGAGGGTTTCTGGGTGTCTTTCCCGCAGCTGTTGTACGAGAATAGAAGCTCAGCGTCTTGCCGTAAGCGAAGGTCTTAGATGTGAAATATTCATCTTGGTGAATATCCTCCCATGAGGAATACACAGTAGCAGCATAGCTTCCCTCGTATGGGCGGTTTGTGCCCTTGTTTGGGTCGCCTTTCTTCCATCTCCAACCACGATCGCCCGAAGTGCTGACAATCCAGCCATTGGGATTCTCTGTGTTCTCAAAGTCATCGTAGAGAAGTGTCTCGCCAGCCGAAGCCGCAGTCCAAGACAAATGGATGCCGTCGTCTTGTACACTTCCTGTCAGTTGCGATGGAGCCGTTACGATGTTTGACAACTGGGTGATGGTCAGTGTTGCCTCCGTGCTGGCAGTCTTCACCATGATGGTAGCCGTTCTGTTTTGTGGCTCATTGTTCTCGCTGTTCGCAGTGAAGGTGACCTCTGCATTTCCTGTACCCTCGGTCTGGCTCACAGTGATCCATGCAGGAAGGTTCTCTAAAGTCCAAGTCTCGTCAGAGGAGATGGTTACTGTAGCCGAACTCTGTGCGCCTCCAGCCAAGGTAATCTCTTTCTTGTTTAGAGAAAGGTGGTTGGTAGATTCGTGGAGATAGAACGAGATGGTGCTTCCGCAAGTAGAAATGTTGCTGATGGCAAAAGGTGCCTCCTTGCCATTGCTATAGAAGGGCTTGGCTGTAGCCTCGCCACCAAAAGCAGTTCTTCCACTCTCGGCACTGAAGAAAGCCTTTGTGATATCACCGTCCGATGTGATGGTTCCGTTAGGACGGAAGATGTACTGTTCGTCGAGTCGGGTAGTGCCATTATAGTTGACGTTGCCTCCAGTGTAGGCAGGGTTGATTCTGTAAATAAGCAGACCCGAACCAGGAAGACTCTTGTCGAAACCTTCCTTTTTGCGATATTCCACTACGAAGTATTCATCGCTTCCTACTGGTTTGATTTTATAAGCAATGTTTTCTTTGCTGCTGCCACCTACGGGATTCAAGGTGTAGGTACCAGCTTCGGAAATCTCTGGTATTTCGTCAATCCATTTACAGTAGCGATACTTGGTGTAGGCTGTCATGTTTTGTGCTACGAGCTGATTGTCTGACATCAAGTCCCATATTCCTACAGGGTTGAGGCTTCCTGAAGCATGATACAGATCGTAGGTACCCAATGAGTGAGACATCTCATGGCAAAGGACTCCGGTGTTGAGGGCGATGCCTTCGAAGTTTTCATAACCATTAGCCTCGTCGAAAACCATGATGTTCAGGCAAAGCCAAGTCCTTGCGTTGTGGCCAGAGGATGCCTCGCTTGTTGCTCAGTTCTGATTGTCCGCTGAAGATGATGCACAGGTTATCTATGTAGCCATCGTCGTTCTTGTCGATGTCGGTAGCGTCAGTCACGTCTTTCTCTATATAGTTGGCTATTTCTCTTACCAATGCCTGCATGCGTGCTTCACCCTCGGTGTCTGAGTTGTAGCCAGAGGGACGCAATGTGGCATCATACTTCTGGTAGTATGCTCTTTCGTAACGTGTCTTGTAAGACACAATCTTGGTGTCAGTAGTAACAGGATAGAAGGAACTCTTCCATTCCAGCTGGTTGTAGGAAGCCTGACGGAAATAGTTGTATACCGAGTTGTCGGTAGTGTTGTTGCCGTTGAACAGGTTCTGATAGGTGTCTATCGTATGTTCAAAAATACTGGCATCCTCGTCGGCAAAGCGCACAAAGCACACCGTGTTGCCAACGGTTCCTGTGTTCTTGTTGAATGCTCCTGCCTGTAAGGCAAAGAGGAGGCAAAGAATGGTTAGTGCTAAAGACTTCTTCATAGTCGTACTTGTTGGATTGAAAAAAGTGCCATATCCCATGAGACGTTTCGCCCATGCGATGTGGCACTTTATGAAATAAAATGATTAGAGGGCTACCTTGATAGCCTTGCCGTTGATGCTGACGATGTACAGACCCTTTGCAGCCTGAACATGAGCATTGGCAGAGTTGGCGTGGAAGTTAGCTACTACAGCACCACCCAAGTTGGCTACTGTTACAGCGTCGCCCTGTGAAAGTCCAGAGATAGAAATCTCATTACCTGCTGTGCTTACCTTCACTCCCTGAGCTGTTACAGCGTTGATGCCTGTAGAACCTTCTACCTTTGTGACGGTAGTCTTGTAGATGTTAGTGCCAGTAAACTTGCTATATAAAGCAGAACTCATGGTTACATATACAGCTTCCTGTGCCGTAAGGAATGTAATTTTACCGTCAGCAACCGTGTAGTCGGTGCCTTCTGTCAGAGCAGTTTTGTCTGACTTGTAAACAGCAAATTGGGTGTTCAAAGTGGCACTTGTCTGTGATGAGAGGTCGAGTACATCTCCTACCTTGTAAGATTCTGCTATAACATAGTCATTCTGTGGAGCATAAGTGAAACCTTTTGCCGCAGTAGTTGCGTCAGGGAGCGTAGCCAATGTGAAGTTATTCTTAGAGATGTTCAAAGTCTTCATTTGGGCACTTGGCAGTTTGATTTCTGTCAACTGGTTGCCTATCAGAAAAAGTATTGCATTGCCTGCATCTTGAATACCTGAAGCATCAATACTTGTCAGTTTGTTGTTGTTAAAACTGAACCTAGGTGCAGATGCTGTGTTATTACCAATCTTAACAGAGTTAAGTTCCATGTTAAGGGCATATACATTTCTGAGGGCTGGATTGGTGGATAAATCCAATTCGCCAGTAAATTTGTTCTGGCTGATTGTAAGATTCTGTAATGCCTGATTTTTGGTGATGTCTATTGCTGTCAGGAGATTATTGTTAATGATCAATTCAGTCAATTTGGTACACTTGCTGATATCAATGCTTGTCAACTGATTGTTGGCGATGGTCAGCTTCTCCAACTCTGTGTTCTTTGTCAGGTCAATGGAAGTCAGTTTGTTGGCATTGGCAGTCAAATCTTTCAAGGCTGTAGCCTTAGTTACATCCAAAGACAATACTTGGGCACCACCATCTACTCTTGAAGGACATCCGAAACCAACGATATTGTCGCCATAGATTTTTACTTTTCCATCACCTACAACGGTACCCGTTACTTCTTTCATAGTCATAGTTGAATATTTACTATCGTATACAGGTAACTTTTCAGATGTGACTTTCTCGCCATTACCCCAGTCTATCTGTACTGTTCCTTCAGTGGCCAGTCCGATGGAAAATGTTCTGGTGTTGCCATCTACCTCTGCCTGCAATTCAATGGCAGGTTCTGTCTGTGCGAAGGCTGTCATTGTACTGATGACAGCCAACAAAAGTGTAAAGAATTTCTTCATACTTGTAGTGTCTTATGTTGATAAATATAAAAGTTTGCGGTCATTTATTTAATAACCTTCTTGATGTTGTTACCCTGCTTGACAATGTACAAGCCCTGCTTCTGACCCTTCAAGGTGTTGCCTACCTTGACGCCATCAATAGTATATACCTCCTGTGCGGCAGTACCCTGTGTCTGTATGTTGGCAATACCTGTAGTCTCCTGTTTAGGAGTGGTCACCTTGATGCCGTGGATGTAAACCTCTTTATTTGTGATGTTGCGGAAGTATGCATATACAGGTTTGTCGGACTTAATTGTAATTTCGTTGTAGCCATTTGTTTGTTTTTCAAGGCCTGTAACCGTGGTGTTGCCTGCACCTGCAAACTTGTTGAACATGCTATATGCCTTGCGCACTTCATAATCACCGAAGATAGTGCCTACTTTGTCTGTGCTTAAAAGTTGGCAGTAGATGGATCCCGAGCATGAAACATTTATGCTGAATGTAGAGCATGAAGGCAGGCAAAGAACAATTCCACCACCATTTGGTGAATTTGATGCACTTGCTGCAGGTAAAATGATAGCTCCTTTCTTAAATCCATCAGCACCCAACTCGCCGCCTTTTCCGTAGCCAATTGCATCTGGATCAACTGTAGTCGAAGGATATTGAAATTGGTCTGCATAAACCATCTGGATGATTTTGCCTTCAGGGTCTACTTTGTAGTCGTCTTCATTGCAGACACCGACATACTGGTCAACAATATCCTGGCTGTTGAACCACAACCAGCCATTTTCATCGACTACTGAAGTAACACATTGTTAAAGGGTTCCAGCTCTTCCTTTATCTCATATTTACCAAAATTTTCTTTGTCATAATTTCTTTTTAACTTATTGATTATTAACTAATTATATTCGTTAATCTGCTTTAGAAAATTTGTATCCTGATTACCAGGCAGTTATAATGAAACTCCGATATCTTGTGTACACCGTGGAATACCAGTTCTCAGTATTGATACCAAGAAAAAGGAAATGCTCGGCAACTTTAAACGTGCAGGAAAGACTTTCAGTTGTCAAGAGTTAGCAGCTCTTGACCATGACTTCGTGTCTTTTTCCAATGGAACTATCATTCCGCATGGAATCTATGATGTCGAGAGGAACGTCGGCTATCTCACCATAGGAAACAGCCATGACACTGCTGAGTTTGTGTGTGACAACATCGCACGAATTTGGAAGGATTACCTACAATGGGAATATCCCAAGGCAACCGCCATCTGCATCTTATGCGATGGAGGAGGATCCAACTCTGCCTCACATCATATCTTCAAGCAGGAGCTTTTAAAGTTAGCCACATCTCTTGAATTGGATATTATCATTGTACATTATCCACCATACTGTTCAAAGTATAATCCAATAGAACACAGGCTGTTTGCACATATAACAAGATCCTGGAGTGGAGTACCATTGCTGTCTGCAGAATATGCTTGTAAGAAAGCGAATGAAACTACCACATCCAAGGGATTGGTTGTTGTTGCCTCCATCAACTCTAAGGAGTATCAAACTCAAAGAACGCTTGACGAATCATATGTATCCGAAAGGCAAAAGCGAATCATATTTGATGAACAATTGCCTAAGTGGAACTATGTCGTTAGGTGCAAATCTGCTTAGCATTTTTGTACCAAGTTATTTTTTTACTGTTACTAAGGAATGTTCTTTCGTCAGCATCTTGCTGACGAAAGAACGTTTATCCGTTGTTTGTATTGAGTGTTTTGTTGCTACTTCTGAAGTTTCGTATGTACGGAAGTTATAGAAGTTAAAGAAGTTATCACTCCCTTCGGTCGTTAGAAGTTATAGCCAACAGCCTTTTTGTTTGAATATCTATCTGTAAAGCATATGGCTTTAACTTCTCTAACTTCTTTAAATTCTTTAACTTCCCCATTTTCGAAAGTTGAGTTCTTTATTGTTCTGTCCAGTCTGGGTTCTGGGCAATGCCGTGATACTTGATCTCGCTCCAAGGAATGGGCAGATAGTATTGTTTCTTGTCGAAGACTCTCACACGTTTAGGGAAACGGTTTACGTTGCTGATGGTGTACTTGGTGTTTACCACCTCGTTGTTTACCACAGTTACGTCGACACGCATACCCTTCAGAGGATTGGTCTCGCCATTCATCTTCTGCTCTGCCACACCCCATCTGAAGAGATCCCAGTAGGTGGTTTCCTCGAAAGCCATTTCCACACGACGCTCGTTCTTGATGTCGTCGAGTGTTGGATTCTCAATGTCTGGCATGTGAACACGCTGACGGGTCTTGTTGACATACTCTTTAGCCAAGTCTGTATCTCCTAAGTCGTAGCAAACCTCAGCATAGTCGAGCAGTGCCTCTGCAAATCGCCAGATGATGTAGTTCTGCTTGCTGGCATAAGTATCGTTGTTGTCTATAGTCTGGCTTGGATCAACAAACTTGCCCATGTAATAACCAGTCAAGGTTACGGCAGCCGACGTAGAAGTACCATAAGGTGTAAGGTCGACACCGGCAGTACGGTTTGTATAATGAATGTCCATCACGTGGTTGCGGTAGGTACATCCATCATACAGGATGTTGGCATAGAAACGATAGTCCCTGTTGTCGTAGGGGTGCTTTGCATCGTAGGTCTTGCCAGGCTGCATGCCATACTCGTCCACATGGTTCTGGGTAGGAGTGTAGGCTGCTGTTGTACCTGTAAAGAAAGGAGAGGCCGCGTCTCTGTCGAGCTTATGACCAAACTTGTTGGCAAAGTCGCCATCATCAGAATGCTGTACCTCGAAGATAGACTCCTGTGAGTTCTTGGTCAGGAAGATTTTGCGATAGGCATCGCGAATATCGTCCTGTGTGGTGGCAGAGATAGGGATGAGGCTGTACTGGTTCAGAGCGAAGAGGTCTTCGTAAGCCTTCTTGGCCTTCTCCAGCATGACGTGTGACTGGTCGTCGGCAAAACCTAAGTAGGTTAGTTCCTCACCCTTGTTTTGGAATACCTTACTGGCAGCCCAGAGGTAAGTTTTCGCCTTGAGCATGAGGGCAGCACCCTTGGTGGCGCGACCTGTCTCGGTAGTGGCATGAGCCTGAGGCAAATACTTGGCAGCCTCGTCGGCTTCAGACACGATGAAGTCTACCATCTGCTGATAGCTTGCACGTGGGAACTTCTCTTCTTTGATGAGTGGATTATAAGTGTGGTCGATGAGGGTTACACCGCCAAACATTCTCCACAGCATATAATAGTAATAGCCTCGCATGAAGTGCGCCTCACCGATGATGCGGTTCTTCTGGTCGCCATTGCTGATATTACCTAAATTTTCCAGCAAGGTGTTGATAGACTGAATCTGAGTGAAGTAGTTGCTCCATACATTGGCAGCCCATTTGGTAATCTCCTGGCTGTTGCCTTTCAGTAAGTCGCCATAGCCGGCGTTGTAGTAAGAACTCTTACCCACACTAATCTGGTCGCCAAACCAAGGCATATAATATCTTGATTTGCTCTTTACCAGCGAAATGCTGGGAACATAAGTGCTGAAGCCATTGCTCATACATCTGTACCAAGAGTTCTCGTATTCGTCGAGAAGCTGAGGATTACTCCATACCGACTTCTCGGAAATTTTGTCGAGAGGAGCATCCCTGAACAGGCTGTCGCAACTCGTCAGCACACCGGTGGTGGCTGCGAGTGTAATGATGGTTATGATTCTATTGAATTGTATTTTCATACTTTCTGTGTTCTATATATAATATAATGTGGTCTCGTTAGAAACCTAAGTTGAGAGTTACACCGTAAGAACGCTGGATAGGGTAGCCACGGAGTGATTCTGGGTCCATGCTCTTCAGACTGCTGATGGTGAAGAGGTTGCTTGCCTGCAAAGCGATGCTGAGCGAAGAGAGGCTCATCTTCTTGACGATGCTGCCTGGGAAGTTGTAACCGAGGTTCAGCAACTTGAGGCGCACGAAATTACAGTCCTCAATCCAGAATGTAGACTTCTTGCGGTTGTTGTCGTTGGATGTGGCAATCTTCACGCGTGGATATTTGCCAGAAGGATTGCTCTCTGACCAACTGTCGGTAAGGTGATACTTCTGATACTTAGGCAGGGTACCGTTCTCCAATGTATAGTAGTCGGTAATGTTCTGCTTGTATCCAGACTCGCCCTGGAAGATGGCATTGAGGAAGAAACCCTTGTATTGCATTCCGAAACGGAAGCTGAAGTCCATGTCGGGTTGTGAAGAGTTCTTGACATAGATATAGTCATGAGAGTCGAGAACACCATCCTCGTTCTGGTCGATGTATTTGATGTCACCAGGAGCGATGGTTGCATTACCCTGTCCGTCCTGGTCGAGTGGCCAGTTGTCGATTTCTTCCTGGCTCTGGAACAGACCTGCTGCCTGATACATCTGCCATACCATGCTGCTGGTTCCCTTACGGCGAAGGTTGGGCAACTGGCTGCTCTCGTCGCCGAAGTCGAGGTATTTGTCGTTGCTCTTTGACAGGTTGATTGACATGTTGTACTTGAACTTGCCGATGGTGTTCTTGTGGCTGATGGTGAAGTCCCAGCCCCATGCCTTCAACTTGCTGAAGTTCTCAGAAGGATAAGCTCCGTCGGTACCTGTCGAAGGAGGGAAGAGATAATCGGGTGCCGATGTGATCTTGTCGGTCTCGTAACGTACGAAGTAATCGAAAGACACACCGATGCGTCCGTTCCAGAAGCCCATGTCCAAACCGAAGTTATAGTCGTGGGTCTTTCCCCATGACAGATCGGTGTTAGGATAGCTCATAAGGGTGAATCCTGGACGGTAAACGCTTGAGGCAGAACCTTTGCTGCCGAAGCTGTAACCATAGTTGGCAGACTCGGTGTAGTTCTTCAGATATGAGTATGCACCCACCAAACCGTCATTACCCAACCATCCAGTAGAGGCTCTCAGCTTGAGGTTGGAGATAACGCCCTGCTTCCAGGCTTTGAAGAATTCCTCATTAGAGACAACCCATGAACCAGAGAATGATGGGAAGAAACCCCATCGGTTGGAGGGTGAGAAGTTGGTAGAACCGTCGACACGGAAACTGAACTCAGCAAAGTACTTGTTGGCGTAGCTGTAGTTGAGACGGCCGATAGTAGAGGCACGCTCGTTGATCGTCTCATTACCAGAGAGAGTTGAACTCTTGGCCACACCCATGGTCTCGGGCACAGAAGTCTTGTCGAGGTTCTTGCCTATCATATACTGATTGTTGAGTCGCTGATAGTTCATGACCAGTGTGGCACCTACGGTATGCTTTGCCGCAAAGGTGTTGTTGTAGTTGATACCCGCCTCGTAGAGCTGACTCTTATAGAAGCGGTCGGTCTGCTCTAAGGTTGTCTTAGCCTTAGGATAAACCGTATTCTGGTCGATGGCAAATTCTTCTGTAGTGGCATCGTAGGTGTAGAGAGTTACAGGAGTGCTGTATCTCTTTTCTATACGATGGTTGTCATCGAAGGTTCCACGTACATAGGCATTCAGACCCTTCACCCAAGGGATGTCCCATCGCAGGTTGACATTCACAGTACCCATTCTTGACAGATCTTTGATGTATCCGCCCAAGCCACGAAGGTTGATGAGTGGGTTGCTACCATCGATACTTGCCAACTCGCCATTGGTAAACTCGTATACCTGGAGGGGAGAATAGCTGTATGCAGCATCGAGGGTTGTATAGCTGCTGTTCTTGGCGTTAGAGTTGGCGCCTGTATAGTCGACAGACAAAACGAGACCCTTGGTGAGGGTGGCATCCAACTTCATGGAGTAGTTGATACGGTCGCGGCCTACACCACTATAGAGACCCTTGGAGTTGGCATAGCCTAACGAGAGATAGTATTTTACGTAAGAGTTGCCACCACTTGCAGATACAGCATGTGTGGTAGAGTAGCCCGTCTTGTCGAGATAGTCTAAGAGGTTGCTGTCGCCATAGACGTTGGGGTTGGAGTGAGTGCGAATCTCTTCCAACTGCTCCTCTGTATAAGGAGCCAGGGTGCTGGAAGGTGAATTGGCAATAGCCTGGTTGCGAAGCTTGGCAAACTCGTAGGCATCGAGGAACTCAGGCAGTTTGGTGGCTTCCTGGAGGTTGTACTGACCACGATAGTTGATGCGCAACTTCTGGTTGCCCTCAGCACGCTTGGTCTGTACGAGGATAACACCATTAGCGGCACGTGCACCATATACGGCAGCAGCGGCAGCATCTTTCAATACTGTGATACTCTCGATGTCATCGGGGTTGAGGTCGGAAAGACGAGTCTCGCCATCAGAAGTAGTCGTACCGAATCTTGGCACACCATCGATGACGAGCAATGGTGCTGAGTTAATACCACGGATATGAAGGGCAGCTTCCTTGGCAGTACTTGGGTCACCCGTAGAAGCCATGACCTGCAGACCAGCCACCTGTCCGGTAAGGGCATTGTCGAGGTTGGCGGTAGGCATCATGAGCAAGTCATCAGCCTTGATGGTCTCAATAGAACCTGTGATAGACGATTTCTTCTGAAGACCATAACCTATTACGACAAACTCGTCGAGATGCTGGGCGTCTTCTTCCAGTTTCACTTCTATCTGTTTGCCAGACTGTGCGCTTACCTCCTTGGTCTTGTAGCCAAGGAAAGAAATGACCAACTTACCCTGATGGGCAGGGATGGAGAAGTTGCCATCCACATCGGTGCTGGCACCTATCTTGGTGTCTTTCCACCTTACATAGGCACCAGTGACAGGCTCACCAGCCTGGTCGATCACCTTACCCTTGACGAAGTCCTGGGCGTTTGCAAATTGACATACCCACATGAAAGTAAGCATGAGTGCCCACTTCATGTAGTAGTGCAGTGTTTTGTTCTCTCTCATAAAAATATTTATTTTCAAATATATAACTTGTTCTGGGGAGATTTCTTTTTGAGGAATTCGGGGGAGTTAAGAAGTTAAGGAGTTAAAGGAGTTAAGACGTATGTCTTGCTGTTTAAAAATTACTCTAAAAAGACTATTGTCTTAACTCCTTAACTCCTTTAACTCCCTTGAACTTCTGAACTTGCGAAAGTAGAGTTACTTATTGTTCAGCAACTTCTCCATGAGAAGAATCTGATAAGAGTAGAAGTCGCGGGTGCTGCCAGTAGCGGTAGCACGATAAGCACGATACTTGTTGAGTACACGCTGCAGGCTTCCTGTCATCAGGGCACCAGTCTCAGCATCGCTGAGCATGCTGCCACCATAATTGATACGTACGAAACTGTCGGTCATATCGTTGGCATTGCAAATCTGCTGCGACATCTCGAGGTCGTTCTGCCACAACTGGTCGTCGGTGAGCCCCCTGGTCTTCTTGCCTGTCTCGGGCTGCAAGCCAGTGCGCTGCATCATCAGATTGATGGCATTAGACTGCAGAGCCTGCTCGGCATAAGAAAGTTTTCCACCCACAGGAGCCTTGAAGATCATGTTGGTCAGGTCGTTCATATAACCTTCGATGGTGTAGTTGGCGTTGGCATTTACCATTCCACCTTCCTTGATGCGATAGAGTGCTGTGGGGTTAAACAGTGAAGAAATGGTGCGCTTGCAGATGTTCTTGTTGACATCCAGACTCAGTTCCATCTTGTTCAGCAGGGCATGAGGTGTGAGCCAACTGTCGAAGCTGCGCATCTGTGCAAGCAGCCATGTGAGGGCTTCCTTCTGACGTGCCTTGTTGATGTAGTTCATGCTCTGAGCCTGACCGTCGCCTTGTCTGATTTCAGTATATTCGATGCCACCGATATAAGATGCCACATGGTTGATGTAGCGGGTGTACTGCTTGGTAACCTCACGATAGAGTTCCTCCAAGTCGTCGTATCTCTCGCCCTTCTCCATGGTCCAGTTCTCGAAGTTCTTCATCAGAATCTTCATGTTGCTGATACCATAGTTGCTGGCTTTGATATGGGTCGTTTCCAAGGTCCTCTGTCAGGTCGGTTGGGTCTACGGTACCTAAAACCTGCTGAGCGCCAAACTGGAATTTCTTATCGTTGGCTTTTTCGGCAATCCATTTGTTAAGAGTAGCCACTTCCTCTTCAGGAGTATTGGCGCCCTTGATGATTCTGTAACCCCAGTTGATGGCATACTTGTCGTATACACCGATAACAGGAGGAGTAAGACGCACGCCTTTCTCCAAATCGCCAGGCTGGGCGATGTAGTTGTTGCGGGCATAGTCCATGATACTTGGTGTGGTGCCATACTGCTGTGTGAACTTTGGATCTCTCAGCTGCTCAACGTCGAAAGCATAGCTGGCACCCATGTTGTGCATCAGACCCAGGGTATGACCAATCTCGTGGGCTGCTGCATAACGGATAGACTCGCGCATCACATCATCATCGAAGATGTTCTTGCGAACTCGCTTGTCTACAGCTGCAGTCTGGATGAATCGCCAGTTGTGCAACAGGGATACGATGTTGTGATACCAGATGACGTCGGCGGTGAGGATCTCGCCAGTACGAGGGTCTTTATGACTTGGACCCATGGCATTGGCGGTAGATGTAACTGCATACTTGAAGCAGTTATAGCGCATATCGTCTGGATCGAAGTCTGGATCGTTCTTGGGATAGTCTTTAGCAATGATGGCATTCTTGAAACCTGCCTGCTCGAAAGCCTGGTTCCAGTCTTCTATACCCGTCTTGATGGTTTCTCTCCACTTTTCAGGGAAGGCAGAATCGACATAGAACACGATAGGTTTCTGTGGCTCCACCAGTTCGCCGGCAAAGTACTTGTCCATATCCTCGGGCTTGGGTTGCAGGCGCCATCTGTTGATGTAGGTCTTGCTCTCCACCTTGTCCTTGGAAGAACTGTATATGTTCTTGTTGTTATTGAAGAAACCCACTCGGTTGTCCTGGTATCTCATAGGCATAGGATCCTCGGGCAGGACAAAGAGTGAACGGTGAACCTTCACAGAGTAAGGCTTCTTGATCATACCTGTGGTGTTGAACGACAGGGTGCTCTCTATCTCGATGTTCTTAGGGAAAGTCTTCACGAAGTCGATGCTGGAAGCATCGGCAGAGAAAGTACCCTTGATGGCATTGGCATCGCCGAAGAGTTTAGAAAAAACAGAAACCTCTTTTAGTGGAGAGATATAAGCCTCGTTGGTACCGAAGAAAGAAGTCACGTCAATAACGACATTGCCATTATTGCGTGCAGCAATCTTGAAACCTTTCATACGAGGATTCAAGAAATTCTTGTCGAAAGAGGCTGCGATAGGGTCGTTTTTGTCTACGACATTGTTGCTCTGTATGAGATTGATGTAAACATTGCGCTCATCTTTAGAAAATTGTATGAGCAAAGGAGTGTTAATCATCTGTCCAGCCACAAAATCCTGTGTGTCGCTGGTGGCTGCCATTCTGTTGGCTAAGATATACTGGCGGTGGAAGGCAGAGTCGGGCAACTCAAAGTAGAGTTTACCACTTTTGTTGTTGTAGATAACAGTAAACAAACCTGTATCTTTCTTTCCGCCCTTGGTGACTTTAGCATAGTCTGTTTTAGTGGAATCAGACTTAGCAGTCAGCAAGTTAAGGCTCTTTTTCTTGCTCTTGGCTTGGGTGTTCAGTGATGGGGGGGGGCAAAGCAGATGCTTGCAGCCAATACCAATGTGGATAATCTCATAATAAATGTTTTTTCTTTTCGTTTTATTCTGTACGTTAATTTTTTTAACGGCGCAAAGTTACGTATAAAAAATGAAAAAACAACCATAATAAAGGAAAAAATATCGATTTGTAGTAGAATTAACAAAAAAAGTAAGCGAATTGATAGGATTTTTTTGATAAACCTTCTCTTATTGCCCCATTTGCGAAAGTGGAGTATATATAATAAGGTATAGGGACGGAAAGAGGGATGGAAAAGAGCATAAAGTGATAAAAAATAATCGAAATTGCAATTTTTATCGACAAAAAGTTTGTAGATTGAAAGAAAAAGTGTAAATTTGCAATCGAAACAATAACGAAACAATATTATTCATAAATAATAAGCAAATGACAACATTCGTATCTTCAACAGCATGGTGGTGGCGTATCTCAAGATTGAAACAGTCGTGAGTCGATAAGCCGTGTGTGGATATGAAAATCCTAAGAGAGATAGAAAAGGCCTGCCGTAACTTGCGACAGGTCTTTTTTCTTTAAGGTCTGTTACAGGTAGAAGGAGGGTTTGAACGAAGATAACAACAAAAAATATAGGAGACAAAACTTATGGAAATGAAGGACATTTTGAACAGAATGTTGAATCATGAGGAACTTTCCCGAGAGGAAACCAAGAACATCATCGTTGGCATCACAAAGAGTGAGTTCCCCGAAGAACAGATCACAGCCTTGCTTACAGGCTTGCAGATGCGTGGTGTGACCGTGGACGAGTTGTTGGGCTTTCGTGACGGAATCCTGGCGACAGGAGTTCCTGCCATCCTCGACTGCGACAGATATATAGACGTAGTAGGAACGGGAGGCGACCGTAAGAATACATTCAATATTTCTACCACCTCGTGCTTCGTCATAGCAGGAGCCGGATATAGGGTGGCCAAACATGGAAACTATGCTGCCACATCGGTGAGTGGAGCTTCCAATGTGATTCAGAATCATGGAGTACATTTCACTGACGATCTCGACAAACTCAACCGCTCCATCAATGAGGCTGGTATCGTGTACCTTCATGCACAGTTGTTTGCCAAGGCGATGAAGTTTGTCGGTCCTATTCGCAAGGCCTTGCAGTTTCCTACCGTCTTCAATCTCTTAGGTCCTTTGGTCAACCCCAGCCAGCCTTCGTGTCAGTTGCTCGGAGTAGCCAATCTCGACCAGATGCGCCTCTATAACCAGGTATATCAGAAGATAGGCATCGACTATGGCATCGTCAACAGTATAGATGGATATGATGAGATTTCGCTGACCAGTGACTTCAAGGTAACAACCAACGACTATGAGCGCATCTTCAAACCTCAAGACTTAGGTTTCGAGATTGCCAAACCGGAAGAGGTGAGAGGTGGAGCTACCGAAGAGGAGGCAAAGGACATCTTTGATGCCGTACTTGAAAACCGAGCACTTCCTGCCCAGAAGAATATCGTTTTGGCTAATGCAGCCTTTGGTATCCAGGTGATGGAGAAGGGCAAGAAGAGCATTGAGGAGTGTGTGGAAATAGCACGCGAGAGTATAGACTCGGGCAAGGCACTTGCCACCTTCAAGAAATTTGTGGAACTGAATAGTTAAAAGTAAAAAGGTAAAAAGGTAAAAAGGTAAAAAAGTAAAAAGATAAAAAAGTAGAACATGGCAGATATATTAGAAGAAATCGTAGCTCATAAGCGAATAGAGATGGAGCAGCGCAAGCGCTTCATATCTCCACGCCAGATGGTAACGCTGACCGACAGGAAGATAAAGGCTGACGAGGGACTTACCCCAGGAGGCAGTATGCGTGACGCCTTGATGTCATCATCCACAGGTATTATTGCCGAGTTCAAGCGCAAGTCGCCCAGCAAGGGATGGATCAAGGAAAAAGGCAAGGCAAGCGTTATTCCTTTGGGCTATCAGCAGAATGGAGCTTCGGCATTGAGTATTCTTACCGATATCGACTATTTCGGAGGCTACGACGAGTATATACAGGAGGCCCGCCATGTGGGTGTTACCTTACCTATATTATATAAGAATTTCGTCGTAGAGGAATATCAGCTTTTGCAAGCCCGCTATTGTGGTGCTTCGGCTGTGCTTCTGATTGCTGCCTGTCTGACAAAGCAGGAATGTAAAGATCTTCTGAATATGGCGCATCAGTTGGGACTGGAAGTCTTGTTAGAGATGCATAACGCCCAGGACTTCGAATATGCTGAGTTGGCCCCCGATATGTATGGCATCAACAACCGCAACCTCGGAACTTTCGTTACGGATGTGGAGAACAGTTTCCGCCTGGCAGAACAGTTGCCCAAGGATGTATGCAGAGTGAGCGAAAGCGGTATCTCCAATCCGGAAGTTGTCAGAAGACTTCGTGAGGAAGGCGGTTTCAGAGGCTTTCTGATGGGAGAGCAGTTTATGAAACAGGCCGACCCGGGCATAGCCCTGAATGAGTTTATAGCCAATTTGTAATTTTAAAAGTAGAACCGTCTTAAAAGCATCATGATTATAAAGGTATGTGGCATGCGCGATGCCGACAACATTCGCGATATTTCTGCACTGGGAGTCGACATGATAGGACTGATTTTCTATCCTCCGTCACCCCGATATGTGCAGCAGTTCAGCAGTGGGGCTGGCATTATTCCCGACTATGCACCCGACATGGGAAAGACACCACTCAGGGTAGGTGTCTTTGTAGACGATATGCCTCAGAATATAGTGACAAGAGTCTATAATTACAAACTCGACTATATTCAGTTGCACGGCAACGAACCACGCGAGACATTGGAGAACCTGCGTGCCACTATCGACCCCGATATCAAACCCAAAATCAAAATCATCAAGGCCATCAGTGTAAGTTCGGCCGAAGACATTAAAAAATATAAGGAATATGTAGGAGTTGCCGACCTCTTCCTCTTCGACACCAAATGTAAGACTGTGGGTGGAAGTGGTGAGCAGTTTGATTGGCAAGTCCTGCAGGCTTATGATGGCGATGTGCCATTCCTACTGAGTGGTGGCATCGGACCCGATGATGCAGAGCGTATCAAGAACTTTCATCATCCCAAGTGCATAGGCATCGACCTCAACTCGAAGTTCGAGATTGAGCCTGCACTCAAAGATGTAGAGAAACTCAAGCAATTCCTTGTAAAGGTAAAAAAGTAAAAAGGTAAAAAAGTAAAAAGAACCCTCTTGCTTTAGAAAGGTAAAAAAGTAAAAAGGTAAAAAAGTAAAAAAAGCAAACAATGAACAAGATAAATCAACTATTTGAAAGTCGTAAAGACCGCAAGCTGCTGAGCTTGTATTTCTGTGCCGGTTGTCCCACTCTCGAAGGCACGGGCGATGTCATCAAGGCAATGGAACGTCATGGCATCGATATGATAGAGGTGGGCATACCTTTCAGTGACCCTTTGGCCGACGGACCAGTCATTCAGAGTGCCGGAACGCGGGCTCTGAAGAACGGTATGACCGTGAAGACTCTCTTCGGACAACTGAAAGCCATCAAGGGCGAAGTAAGCCTTCCTCTTGTGCTGATGGGCTATCTCAACCCAATCATGCACTTTGGCATCGAGGCTTTTTTCAAAGAATGTGTTGAGGCTGGAGTGAGTGGAACCATTATTCCCGACCTGCCTTTCGACGACTATCTCAAGGTGGTGAAACCTATAGCCGACAAGTATGACATTCGTGTCATCATGATGATAACTCCAGAAACCAGCGAGGAGCGAATCCGCTTTATCGACGAGCATACCGACGGTTTTATCTATATGGTCAGTTCGGCAAGTATCACTGGCGCTCAAAGCAGTTTCGGAGATGCCAAGCTCGCTTACTTCAACCATATCAACGGCATGAAACTTCGCAATCCCCGAATGATAGGTTTCGGTATCAGCAACAAGCAGACTCTCACCAGTGCCCAGGACAATGCTGCGGGAGCCATCATTGGAAGCAAGTTTGTTACCTTGCTCAATGAGACACTCGATCCAGACAAGGCTCTCGATGAACTCTTTGAGGCACTGAAAAAATAAGTGAAGAGTGAAGAACGAAGAGTGAAGAATTCATCTGTTTCGTTTGTGGCACAAGGGCGAAAGTCTAATTTAATATTTAACATTTAACATTTAACTCACGATGTATCAAGTTGACGATAAAGGATTTTTTGGAAAATTCGGTGGCGCATACGTGCCAGAGATATTATATAAATGTGTGACAGAACTGCAGCAGGCCTACAAGCCTTTCATTGAGAGCGAGGAGTTCAAGAAAGAATATCATCAGTTGCTCAGAGACTATGTAGGCCGTCCTTCACCTCTCTATTATGCCAAACGCATGAGCGAGAAATATGGTTGCCAGCTCTATCTGAAGCGTGAGGACCTGAACCATACAGGAGCACACAAGATCAACAATACCATCGGCCAGATTCTGATGGCAAAGAAGATGGGCAAGACCCGTATTATCGCCGAGACAGGAGCCGGTCAGCATGGTGTGGCAACAGCCACCGTCTGTGCCTTGATGGATATGAAGTGCGAAATCTTTATGGGTGCTACAGATGTGGAGCGTCAGCACACCAATGTGGAGCGTATGAAAATGTTGGGTGCCAAGGTGAATCCTGTGCGCACGGGCAACATGACCTTGAGTGATGCCTGTTCGGAGGCTATACGTGACTGGTGCTGTCATCCACAAGATACTTTCTATATCGTAGGAAGCACCATGGGTCCTCATCCTTATCCAGACATTGTGGCAAAGATGCAGAGTGTCATCTCCGAGGAACTGAAATGGCAGTTGCAGGAAAAGGTGGGTCGCGATTATCCCGATTACCTCATCGCCTGTGTGGGCGGAGGCAGCAATGCGGCAGGTACCATTTATCATTATATTGATGATGAGCGCGTTCAGATTTATCTTGCCGAGGCAGCAGGACATGGAATCGATACCAACTATACAGCAGCCACCATGCATTGCGGAACAGAAGGTATTATCCATGGAGCGAGAACACTCGTGATGCAGACCGAGGACGGACAGATAGAGGAAGCTTTTACCATCAGCGCAGGTCTTGACTATCCTGGTATCGGACCCATGCATGCCGACTTGGCAACACGTGGGCGCAGTCATGTGCTTGCCATTAAGGACGACGAGGCTATCTATGCCGGCTATGAGTTGACACGTATGGAGGGAATCATCCCAGCCATAGAGAGTGCTCATGCTGTGGCAGCGCTGAAGAAAATGAAGTTCAAGAAAGACGATGTCGTTGTCCTGACAGTGAGCGGTCGAGGTGACAAGGATGTTGAAACTTATTTGTCTCATAAAGAAATGGCAGGAGAATATGGCAACTTTTAATTATACGACCCAAACACGTAAGATTCTTGCTGACCTCTATACACCGGTGGGAGTCTATATGCGATTACGAGATATTTATCCACAGTCGGCGTTGATGGAGAGTTCCGACTATCATGGTACAGAGAACTCGCGTTCCTTCATCGGTGTGCACCCCATAGCAAGCATCGCCGTAGGACATGGAGTGGTGACAGCCACCTATCCCGACGGAAGAGTGGAGGAAAAAGAGTTGCCCGCCTTCGGTGAGGGCAAAGGAGAAGAATGCAAACTCGCCATCTCGAAAGCCTTCAATGACTTTATCCAGGCTTTCCATGTAGAGGGGGAGGGCAGTGAGTGCTGCGGTCTGTATGGTTTCACAACCTTTAATGCCGTGCGCTACTTCGAGAACATTCCCGTGCTGGATACGACGATGGAGAAGAACGATGCACCTGATATATATTATATTATGTATAAGAATATCATCGTCTTCGACCATTTCAACAACACCATGCAACTCATCACCCTCGGTGAGGAGGCAGAGCTCGATGCGCTCATGAAAGCCATCAACAAGGCCAATGTGAAACCTTACGATTTCCATCCTGTAGGCAAGACCACTTCCACCCTTACCGATGAGGAGCATAAGGCCAATATCCGCCGTTGCATACAGCATTGTCTGAGAGGCGATGTGTTTCAGATTGTGGTAAGCCGCAGGTTTGTGCAGAAATATGAGGGCGATGACTTCAAACTCTATCGAGCCCTTCGCAGCATCAATCCGTCGCCTTATCTTTTCTACTTCGACTTTGGCGGTTTCCGCATCTTCGGCTCATCGCCCGAGACCCACAACCGCATTGTCGGTGACAAGGCTTTCATCGACCCAATAGCAGGAACCACCAAGCGTACAGGCAACATGGAGCAAGACCGCAAGGCAGCAGAGTTCCTGCGCAACGATCCCAAGGAAAATGCCGAGCATGTGATGTTGGTGGACTTGGCACGCAACGACTTGAGCCGCAACTGTCATGGAGTAAAGGTTGATTTCTATAAGGACATGCAGTTCTATAGCCATGTGATTCATTTGGTGAGCCGGGTGAGCGGCACGCTTGATGAGCAGGCCGATCATATCAAGGCATTTATCGATACCTTCCCGGCAGGAACATTGAGTGGAGCGCCCAAGGTGAGAGCCATGCAGATTATCTCAGAGCTGGAGCCGCACAACCGAGGTGCCTATGGCGGTTGCATCGGTTTCATCGGACTCAATGGCGACTTGAACCAGGCTATTGTCATCAGAACCTTTATCAGCCGTAACGGTGAACTGTGGTTCCAGGCTGGAAGTGGCGTCGTGGCAAAGAGCAACGACCAGTATGAGTTGGAAGAATGCAACAACAAACTGGGAGCCTTGACCAAGGCAATTCATATTGCAGAAGAGCTATAGAAGAGTGAAGAATGAAGTGTGAAGAATTCAAATGCTTCAAGTAAACACTACACATTAAACATTATAAAGATGAAAATAGTAATCATAGATAATTATGACTCCTTTACCTACAATCTTGCCCATCTGGTAAAGGAATTGGGAGCCGATGTAACCGTTTACCGCAACGACCAGTTTCAGTTGCGTGAACTCGACCGGTTCGACAAGATCATATTGAGTCCTGGCCCTGGCATTCCTTCTGAGGCAGGTTTGTTGATGGATGTCATCAAGACCTATGCAGGCAGAAAGCCCATGTTGGGAGTCTGCTTAGGGCATCAGGCAATAGGCGAGGCTTTTGGTGCCAAACTCACCAATCTGTCGGAGGTTTATCATGGTGTGGCAACACCTTGCACCCAGTTTGGCAACGACCCTATCTTTGCCGGTATGGAGAAGCGTATAGAGATAGGGCGTTATCACTCGTGGGTGGTTGACCGCAGCGGTTTCCCCGATTGTCTGGATGTCACAGCTGTGAGCGATGATGGCTGTATCATGGGATTATGCCACAAGAACTACGACATTCATGGCATCCAGTTCCATCCCGAGAGTGTATTGACACCCCAGGGAAAAACAATCGTCAAGAACTGGTTGGAGATGTAAATGCTTAGTGGAATGCCACCTATATAATAAGGGTGCCAAACGTGTTGATATATGACACGATCGGCACCCTTATTATGTTGTCTTTATAGCCTTTTCTTTTATTCCTTTTTGCTGATATTGACATTTTTGCAGATGGTGTTTTCTATTATATCTGCAGAAAATGCCATTTTCTTGTCGGTACAGGATATGTTTTCGAAGGTGAAGTGGGAGAGGCGATACTTGTCGCTTGTGCCCACATCGAAGAAGTTGTCGCAGTCCATGCGGATGTTCTTCATCGTGATGTTGTTGCATTGGCTCAGAGGCATGTCCTCTCTGTCGCCAGGCTTGAAGAACTGAGTCCACGGACGAATGGTAAGGAAACTTCCTGTGGTTCCGCTGATATTGTCGACTGTGACATACTCGTAATGTTGCGGTGTGTCGGGACGCAGTTTGAGCCATAACACGCGCTTGGCATTCTTTACGCTGATGTCGCGAAGCACGATGTTGCGGTCGTTCACGCTCTCGCTTCCTAAGGTGAGGCATCCATGAACCTTGCCGTAGTTGCAACGCTGTATCAAGACATTGTATACCGGTCCGTTCTCGGGTGACTGGTCTGCCCATGTGCCTTTTCCTCCCTTGATGGCAATAGCATCATCGTTGACACTCATGTAGCAGCCTTCCACCAGCACATCATGACAAACATCTATATCAATGGCATCGCTGCTGGGAGCCCTTAATCCCTGAGTAGGAGCGAAGATGTAGCAGTCGAGAAACCGCACATGGTCGCAGCGATAGATGTGATTGGTCCAGAAAGCGCTGTTCTGCAAATGCACGTCCTGAAGAGTCACGTTCGAGGAATTGCTGATGTATACGAGTCTTGGACGCTGTGCATCCTTGTTTGTGCAGCGGCTGTTCCACTGACGTCGAATCCAGAACTCTTCCCAATAATGTTTGCCATTTCCGTCGATGGTTCCCTTTCCGGCAATGGTGAAGCCATCGCAGTGGTCGGCATTGATGAAGGCGGAGAAGTATTTGCAGGTCTCGCCTTCGATGCGTGTCGTGAGTATGGGGAAGTTGACGATGCGGTCGCTTGCCTTCAACTTGCATCCTTCGGATAGGAGCAGATGAGTCTTGGGACGGAAGAAGAGGGCGCCACTGAGGAAAGTGCCTTCCGGTATGACGACGACGCCTCCTCCATTCTTTGAGGCGAGGTCGATGACTCCCTGTATGGCGCTGGTCTGCAACAAAGTACTGTCATTCTTAACTCCGTAATCGGTGATGACATACTGTTTGCCCAAGGTGTCTGTATTCACTTTTCGGGCCTGCAGGAACCAAGTGTCCATCTTCGTGCCGTCGGGCCAGAGCTCTGTCTTAGCCTTCCTTGCCTTCTTCTGCTTCTTGGAAGCATTGGCGCTCAGTGGCATGAGCGCCACCAAGCAAGCCAATACATATAGATATACTCTCATGTATTTTACCTTTTTACTTTTTTACTTTTTTACCTTTTTACTTTTTTACCTTTAAAAGTTTGTAGTATTCAGCAGCACCCAACAGGAGGCATCCTGTGCCGTAGTCCTCGAAATCGGGAACAGACGTATAGGTGACAGGCTGTCCAGCCGATGGGTCCTTGCCAGTGCCCTGGTTGTAACCGATGAAACCATCTTCATGAACCGATGCAGCCAGCGCCTTCCATGCCTTGTCCATAGCTTTCTGATAAGTGGCAGCAGGCAGAATGCCCTGTCTCACGCCCCATGCCATGCCGTAGAGGAAGAGACCTGTACCCGTCATTTCTGGGCCGCCATAGTTGGCAGGGCAAACGAGGCTTACGTTCCAGTATCCATCCTCGCGCTGGCATTTCAGCAGAGCTTTGCTCATGTTGATGAAGTCTTTTTTCAGATATTGGTAGTTCTTGTCGTTGGCAGGCAATGTCTCCATCACGCGAACCAAGGCTGCGTAAACCCAGCCATTGCCACGGCTCCAGTAACAGTTGCTGCCGTCTTTCTCCTTGTAGGGAGGAACGTAGTCCTTGTCTCTCCACCACAAACCTTCCTTCTCGTTGAACAGTCCGCCTGCCAGTGTGTCGCGTGTCCACTTGTAGGAGTTCATGGCATAGTCGAGATACTTTTTCTCGCCGCTGACTTTTGCATATTTTGCATATATAGGCATAGCCATCTGTATGGCGTCGATCCATGTCCAGTAAGAAACACGGTTGGATGCAATCTGATGGTCGAGGTTTGCCTTCACATGACTTAAGTCTTTCTTTCCTCCGCTCTGTACGTAGCGGTCGATGTAAACCTGCATGCAGCACTGGTTGTCGGCATTGTCGTTGGTCTCTCCGCTGCGAGCCTGCCACTTGTGATAGTCAGCCCAGCGATCTGTATAGTCGAGATATTTCTGCTGAGGGTCAATCTCGTAGAGTGCCATGAGTCCCTCGTAGTACACGGCACGTGTCCACAGGTTGCTGGTACGTACTCGTTTGACAAAGGTATCGAGTGTAGGGTCGCTGTACTTTGCCATGAAATAGTTGTTGGTGCGATGAGCCACCTCCATGATTTCCTTTTGCAGGTTTGTTACGTTTCTATGAACTTTCTGGGCTGAGGCAAAGCTCATACTCATGAGTACACAGAGTGATGTTAAGATCAGTTTTTTCATTTGTTGAGTTGTTTATTTGTTTTGTTGTTGTTTATCGTTTCTATAATAAAGAAGTTATCTTATTGAACTTTAGCAAGTTCAGAAGTTATAGAAGTTAAAGAAGTTATCACTCCCTTCGGTCGTTAGAAGTTAAAGCCAATAGCTTTTTTGTATATATTCAGCAGTAAAGCATATGTCTTAACTCCTTAACTCCTTAACTTCTTAACTCTCTTTATCCTTACCAGTTTATTTTACTTCCACCAGCTTGACGGTGCTGTTGAGTCCGCTTGGTACAGGTTCCCACTTGTCGTAGGTGGTTTTCTTGTAATTGATGTCTACGACGTTGATTTCCTTCATCTTGCGCCATTTCACACCTTCGCGGTCGAGTGCAGCAATGCGGTTGGCAGGCAGGTTGGTCACTTCTATGCGGATGGTGTTCTTGCCCTTCGACAGTGCATCCTTGCAGTGGAGAATGTAAGGCACAGCCCAGGCGCAGCCTATGTAATGGCCGTTGATGTAGACGCGGGCACTTTCGCGCACGTCGCCTAAGTCGATGCTCCATTGTTTCTTGGCTTGCTCTTTCGACAGCTTGAACGTTGTCTCGTAGACGCCAGTTCCCATTGTCACCTGGGCCTTGTCGCTGAGGCTCTCCCATGTCTTGAGACCCTGCAGGCTGAAGGTTTCCTCTACCTTGGGTGCTTCCTCAGTGAAGGAGAGCTTCCAGGTGTTGGCGGTGAGGTCGATGCTTTCACCCTTGTCTATGGTTTGAGGTTCGGTCTTTGCCAGGCGCAGTTTCTTGTCTTGCAACCAGGGTGCCGATTCTTTCTGTGCACTGAGGAGGATTCTGCTTTCGCCACTTTTGAGGTTGATATCCAGTTCTCCGCGTTCGTTTATCACAGCAGCATGGTAAGATCCGTTCATAGGATTGTACCACAGTGCAGCATTCTCTCCTGTAGCAATAGGCACTTGGACCTTGATGTCGTGGTCGGTGAGGTTGGCGATGAAGTAGTGATGACCGTACTTGTTGTTGCGTCGTATCAGCTTCAGTCCATATTGTTTTCTCATCATTTCAGGGTTGGCAGCCTTTGCCATCGCCTCAGTGTTGTCGCCCTTGATAATCTTGGCTCCTTGCGCCTTCAGCTGCGAGATGTGCTGTATCACGTCGCTTGGCATGATGTTGTTGCCGGGAATGACCAGCGCCTTATATCGTGTTCCGGCAGCAGTCTCTATCATGCCGTTCTTATAAGTACACGAGCGCAGGTATTGGTCGCTGATGTAGTCGCAGTCGAATCCGGCCTTGTCGATATCGAGGATGCACTTGATAAACTCGGGAGCCTTCTTCGCCATGCTGTGAATGTCGAACATCATGAGCCATTTCTTGGTGTTGGTGCGCCACATGTCTCTTACGGGCAGATACACCAAGAAGTCGTTGTCGGGCTGTCCCCATTGCAGATAGGTTTGACAGTGGGTGATGTATTTCATCAGTTCGGGTGCGTCGCGCCAGATGCTGTTGGTGGGGCTCATGTCGATGGAAGCATAGAATTTCCATCCTGGCCATGGATCGTTCTTTGGCGAATAGGCTGTGCCGTGGAAGAACATGTGGTTGACACCGGCACAGAACATCAGGTCCATATCGGGTTTCATCTGACTCAGTGACGTGCGGAAGTGCTCGGTGAGCCAGGTGAAAGTCTCGCTTGATGTATATTTCTTGCCCGTGATGTGGGCAGCCGAAGGAGCATATTTCAGCATGCTCAGGTCGCTGAAGTTGGGACGAGTCTTCCCCGGATCCTTGCGCAGGCCCTTGATGCCGAAGTCGGTCAGTCCGAAGCCTTCTATCTCAGGAATGTCGACAGCCGCATAGCAGTCAATGAGGTTGGCGGGTGAGCCGTGCGCCTGGTTGCGTGTGATGGCTCCGTGCTTGTGTGCCCATGCTGTCCATTGTTTGGTGAAATTGTGCAGCAGCATCTCTCCCAGGGTCTCGCGATAATCGCTCACAACGATTGCGTCGCCATCCAGGAACTCGGGGAACTTGTCCTGCAATTTGTAGCCGTGCATATTTTCGAACTCTGTCAGCAGGGTAGGAGTCCAGTTGGCGCCATACACTTCGTAGCTGTCGTTGAAGAAAGTATGTGGAAAAGGTGTTCCCGAAGCCGTAAAGGCGCTGTCGATGTGTGCCAGATAATGGGCTACGGCAGTAGAGTCGAAGTGGTCGATGACGTAGCCTTCGCCTCCAGGCGCAGCACGCTTCACCATCTGTCGGGTGCGGCTCTCGTAGAGTGCGATGACGCGTTTCTTCTTGGTGGCTCCTGCCACAGGATAAGCCTTGATGACTTTCAGTTTGGCGAATTTGCGCTCTTTCTCGGGCAGGGTGAAGTTGATGTCCATGAGTTTCTTCTTGACATCTACAATGGTGTCGACGAAAACAGCCTTGCAGGCAGCCTCGCTCAGTGGAACCCAAGGTCCGCCGAAAGGCCATCCTGTTCCGGTAGCCATATCGGTCTCAATGCCTAATTCCTTGTCTTTTTTTCCCACGAATCTGAGCATCTCCATCCATCGTGGCGAGAGGTAAGGTATGTCGTTCTTGTCGTTTCCCTGTACGCCATAGAGTGGAGTTATCTCCACTGCGCCTATGCCAGCCTTGGCATATTGGTCGAGATTCCATCCCAAGTTCTCCTTGTCGACGGCCGATCCCATCCACCACCATCTTATACCAGGTTTGGCTTCCTGTGTGGGGGAAGGCAAGAACTGAGCCTGTGCGCTGACTGCTGTGAGCAGTGCGCAGGTGAGGCATGTTGCAATAAGTCTTTTGCGTTGTTGTCTGATCATATCGATTATAATAGCCTTTAAGTTTTTATTTTTGCAAAGATAATGCAAATCGAATGTAGAATATCAAGCTTGCTTGAATATTTTGCTGAGATGCAGCTTATCTTCTGCAAAGATAGGTATAATTGTTCAATAAAGCATAAGAAATCGTCCATAAAGATGTAAAACCGTACAAAAGCGAGGGGTGTATGATTGTGCTGTCGGAAATTTTGCTTATCTTTGTACACACCAGCTTGGGATGCCTATACTAATAGGTACGCGAGACACAGGCAAGCCATGCGGTTTGGACGAGACAGAAAGTCGTAAATCCAACAGAAAAGAGACTTAACCAAGGCTTGAATAAAATATAAAACTTGAATAATAAGAAACCATCAACCAACATGAAACAAACTAAATTAAAAACTATCGCAGTCGTATCGGCTTGTATGATGGGAATGTTGTCCTCGTCAGCGCAAGGAGTGATGCAGCGTACTGCCAACTACCACCCCGACGGTAGAGGTTTTAGCTGTGTGAATGGCAACAATCGTTATACACGCGCCCTCTATGGCAGTGTGGATGAATGGCGACTGGAAACCAGCGACCGTCCTATATTCGCTATCTTTAAGAAGAACAATCATCGCAACATCCGTTTCGTGATCAAATGCAACGGTCAGGCTTTTCAGCTCGACTCGGTAGAGTACTGCAGGGCAAGATATGAGGCTGGAAAGCGTGAGTATCTGATGAAGGACAAGCGATGGGGGAGCGGTGTGCTGAAGCTCTCGGTGTTGGCTTATCCGCAGACGGAAGGTGCTGTCTGGAAATTCGCTGCCGAGAATTTTGGCAAGGCGAAAATAGAGATTGTGGGTATGATATGCGAAACCAGGGTGAGCAAGTTTAAGAGAGCCGGCGACATCGGCAAGTTCGACGGTCCTGAGGCCTTCGATGCGCCTGCCCAGCCCAAGATGCTCTCTACCGTTGCAGGCATTATGCCTCAGAAGGGCGCTGCCGAACTGTATTTCTCGGTCGACAACACCGTCTTGTCGACAGGCAAGAACTCAGAGATGTGCAAGCGTTATCAGGCAGCAGAGCAGTGGCGTTCCGACTTGTCTTCTTCCGTCATCTTCAATACTCCCGATGCTTATCTGAATCCTGTAGGCGGAACCATGGTCATGGCTGCAGACGGAGCCTGGAACGGGCAAGTGTGGACGCATGGTGCTGTGGGCTGGAGAATGCCTCTGCCAGGCTGGCGTGCAGCCTATATGGGCGATTTCTTGGGTATGTTCGACCGCCAGCGCATTCATTTCGACGCCTATGCCAAGAGTCAGGTGACCGACATCCCTGTGACCCGTCCTCATGTGATGGACAAGGAGCACAATCTCTCGCGTGGCGCCTACGAATGGGGCACACCGATGTACAGCAATGGCTACATCTGCCGCAATCCAGAGAACAACAAGCAGTTCCACCATTACGACATGAACCTGGTGTATATCGACGAGCTGCTCTGGCATTTCCAGTTTGATGCCGATACAGCCTATATGCGCAAGATGTGGCCTGTCATCAAGAGTCATCTCGCCTGGGAGAAGAACACCTGGGATCCCGACAACGACGGACTCTACGATGCCTATTGCTGTATCTGGGCAAGCGATGCGCTGCAATACAACAGCGGTGGCGTAACCCATTCGTCGGCCTATAACTACCGTGCCAACCTCTTGGCTGCCCGCATGGCAGAGATGATAGGCGAGAATCCAGCGTCTTATCGTGAGGAAGCCGACAGGATACTGAAAGCCATGAACAGCCGACTGTGGCTGAAAGATTTCGGTCACTGGGCTGAATATCAGGACTTCATGGGACTGAAGCGAGTTCATAAGGACGCAGCGCTGTGGAGCATCTACACACCGATAGACTGTGGCGCAGGAACTGGCGAACAGAACTATCTGGCAACGAAGTATGTGGACAGGCACATCCCGCGCGTACCTTATATGTATGATGGACTGGAGTATCAGACGGTGAGCACATCCGACTGGTCGCCTTACGAATGGAGTATCAACAATGTGGCGATGGCAGAGGTGATGCATACCGTGCTGGCTTATTATCAGGCAGGAAGAGCGGAGGAGGCTTACCGACTGCTGAAAGCCAATGTGCTCGACTTCATGTATCTTGGCAGCAGTCCGGGCAACTTCGGACAGTTGTCGACGATGGACCGTGCCACAGGCGAGGGCTATCGCGATTTCTCTGATGTGACGGGCATCTCGTCGCGTGCGTTTATCGAAGGCCTTTATGGCATCACGCCCAATGCTTTAGAGGGCAAGTGCATCATTCGTCCTGGTTTCCCCGCAACATGGGACAGCGCGTCGGTGCATACGCCTTATTTGGACTACTCGTTCAGAAGAGTGGGCGACAAGGACATCTTCGATATAGAGCAGAACTTCGCCCGTCCGCTGCAGATTGTGATACGTCAGAATATGGGTGGAGGAAAATATAAAGATACCGAACTGACAGCCGACAAGCGCCAGCACGTGGAGCTGGCAACCATCAAGCCCGTAGACAATGATGAGGTTGAGGTAAAGAAGACTTACACCTTGGCTGATGCCGTGGCAGAACAGACTGCCGACCGATGGGGAACGATGACAGGCGTGGGCAATGACTTCGACCAGTTGAACGACGGAAAGCGAAGAATGGTGAATATGGATGCTGCCTTCAATTCGGAAGTGAGCGATATCTTCAAGAACCAATACCTCACACCCCGCTCGCCTTATACCACACTCTGTGTGCCTACGCAGGGAATGGGCGACTGGTGTTCAACGAAGAAACTCGCCAAGATAGACGACTCCAAGTTGCGCAGCATGGTGAAGGACGGATCTTTCGAGACCTTGCCAGGCTTGTCGTTCCGCACACCAGCCGAGGGCAAGAATATTGCCTATACCAGTTTGTGGGACAATTATCCCGACAGTATCACCATTCCTTTGTCGGGCAAGGCTTCGCATGCCTATCTGCTGATGGCTGGCTCTACCAACCCCATGCAGTTTGCCATAGAGAATGCCGTGGTGAGAGTGGAATATACCGACGGTACGACAGACGAGCTGATGCTTGTTCCACCCGTCAACTGGTGTCCTATCGAGCAAGACTTCGTGGAGAATGCTGTGGCTTTTGCCATGCCTGCCGTTCGTCCTTACCGCATAGGTCTGAATACAGGTATTGTGAGCCGTCATCTTTTCCGCGACTCTCACTATCAGGAGGCAGCCACTGCCGGCGATCTTCCTGATATGAAGTTGGCGATGTGTGCCCTGCCTGGTGGCGCTGCCACGATGCTCGACATGCCTCTCAACGCCAAGAAGAAACTCCGTTCGCTGACTCTCCGCGCCTTGAGCAACGAGGTGGTTGTTGGACTGATGGGAGTTACGCTGCAGAAGTAAAAAACAGCTTTCGCAAATGGGGAAGTTAAGTTAAAGAAGTTAAAGCCATATGCTTTATGGCTAAGTATTCAATCAAAAAAGGCTGTGTCAAAGGGATTATTCCCAAAGACACAGCCTTTCGTTTTTGTATGTAGTATTGAAGTAGAAGATTACTTAACCATGATCTTCTTGATAGAACCGTCGCTCATCTTCACGATGTTGAGTCCCTTGTTGAGCTGGGCGTTGCGAACACCGTTCACGCTGAAAATAGCTTCAGTCTTGGCAGATGAGTTGGCATTGATGTTGTCGATACCTGTTGGAGTGCTGTTGAGGTAAGTCTTGATCGTATTGATAATGTTCTGCAATGTGGTCTTGTTCGTAGTATATGTACCGTAATTGGCTGTAGCTGTAGAGGTGAGGATTTCTTTCAGCTGGTTGAGCAAACTTGTAGAAATTTTCTCGTTGCTTGTCAATTCACTTGCCTCTTTGTAGAGTGCAGAATATATGCTGTAAGCCTCTTTCTGTTCAGGAGAGATAAAGAGGAAGTCATTGTATTTGCTCTTGGTTTTTGCTGCTGTGTATTCGTTGTCATCAACGTTGAAATAGTGAGTAATCAATCCGTCCTTTTTGGATAACTTGTACGAAAATCCTCTGTCTTCTGTATTTCCTGCTATCACTTTGTATGTAGTGGTTTTGTCTGTGTTTATAGCTGTATACCATTTAAGTCCCGCGTTTGAATTACTCCACATATTTATGTGGTACTCCCCACAACTGAACTGGTTGTTAGAAAGTGTCCAGAGTGCAGCATTGTCGATATTTTTCTCAGAGGGAGTGTCGTCGGTAGTTACGAAAATGCCAGCGCCAACATTATATACATAAACTTGCTGTTCTTCACCTGTTACCTCTTCGCCTCTCCACCAGCTGTTGGCTTCTGCTGGAGCATAGGTAGTGTTGTCGGCTTCTTGAGCATTTACTGTAGTCAAAGCGCTTGCTGTCATTACAGCTGCGAGCATGATGCTTTTGGCGTATTTAGCCACTGTGTAAATCTTTTTCATTTTTACTTATTCTTTTGTGATTCTTAATTAAATGTGATTCTTAACTTGAAATGATGTTCAATACAATTGTATGAGAGTGCCGGACGGCTGTGATGTGTCATGTTATCTTGTTTACAATCCTGTCCGCACCTTTGTTTGGTTGTGCAAAGGTACGAAAAAACTATAAGAACGAGTGAGGTTTTGAGAAAAAAGTGCGGAATAAGAGGAATAATTGATTTTCGTCATGTAAAAAGTGCTTGAAATGTAGATTTCTGTCACGATTATGCAGCAGTTCTTTTTAAAAACAATGCTTCTTTTTCTTTAAAACAATGTTGCAGTTCTATCAAAACCAATGTGTCATTTGTCACTAAATACATCTGTGATAAAAACGAGAATGCCTCCGAAATCACTTCGGAGGCATACTGTATATTCCTGGAACGATAAACAAAAAAAGTCCAGGATTTTTGTAAAGATGATGACAAATTACAAATCCCAACCCACAGCGCTTGCGCCGAGAACAGCTGCAGAGCTGCCGTCGAGAGTTGACACAAGGAACTTAGCCTTGCCCTTGAAGGTAGGAAATACGGTATTGTCGTATGACTCCTTGAGAGGTTTCATCAAGAGATCGCCAGCCTTGGTAAGACCGCCGAAGAAGACGAAAGCCTCAGGTGAAGCAAATGCTGCGAAGTCGGCACAAGCCTCACCGAGCATCTTGCCAGTGAAGTCGTACACGCGCTTAGCCAAGGCATCGCCCTTGCCGGCAGCAATACTTACATCGTAAGAGGTGATGTCCTCTGGCTTGATTTCGCGGAGCAATGAAGGCTCATCGCTCTTCTCGAGGAATTCGCGTGCAGTACGAGCCACACCTGTTGCAGAGCAGTAAGCTTCCAGACAGCCAGTTCTGCCGCAGCCGCATTTACGGCCTTCCTTGCCACGAACCATAATCACATGACCCAGCTCGCCTGCGAAACCATCGCAGCCATAAACCATCTTTCCATCAATCACGATGCCTGAGCCTACGCCAGTACCCAAAGTGATGTCGATGAAGTTCTTCAGTCCACGTGCTGCGCCATAAGTCATTTCGCCCAGTGCTGCCGCATTGGCATCATTGGTAAGCGCTACTGGGAGTCCGCCAAGAGCCTTGCTGAAGAGGTCTGCCAAAGGAACTACACAAGTGTGAGCCCAGGGCAGGTTGGGAGCGTACTCGATAGTACCCTTATAGAAGTTGCCATTAGGTGCTCCGATACCCATAGCCTTGATTTTCTCAATACCACCAACAGTTTCAATAATAGGTTGTAGTGCTTCGACAGCTGCCTTTACGTAATCATTCACGTTGTCATAGCCACCGGTCTTGATGGCTGTAGTAGCCTTGATTTCACCACGTGCGTCAACGATACCGAAAACAGAGTTGGTGCCGCCAAGGTCCAAGCCGATTACATACGGCTTCAATGCATTTTCTGTCATATTGTTTATGTTTTTTAATAAGTTAGAGTTTTAAAATTTGATGGCAAAGATAAGAAAAAAAATGCATCGGACAAACTTTTAGACGGAAAATTTGCATTGTATGATTAAAAAATTGTATCTTTGCACCTCGTATGAATTCATTGTTTCCAATAGAGATAAACATCCTTGATTTTATTTTCAAGGGTATTGTCATAGGTATCATTGCCTCTGCTCCCATGGGTCCAGTAGGTATTTTGTGTATTCAGCGCACGTTGAACAAGGGGCGCTGGTATGGTTTTGTGACAGGCATCGGCGCTGCTTGCAGCGACATAGTGTATGCTATGTTCACGGGTTTGGGTATGAGTTTTGTGATGGATTTTGTCAACAATGCCCAGAACAAGTTCTATCTTCAGATTTCGGGCAGTCTGCTGCTGCTTGTCTTCGGAGTGTATTGTTTCAAGAGCAACCCGATGAAGAATATGCACAAGAGCAGCAACAAGCAGGGCACATTGTTCCACAACGGCCTGACGGCCTTTCTTGTCACCCTCTCCAATCCGCTCATCGTGTTCCTCTTCATGGCCACATTTGCGCAGTTTGCCTTTGTGGTTCCCGACATGCCTATTGAGATGGGCGTGGGCTATCTCAGCATCGTGTTTGGCGCCTTGCTGTGGTGGTTTGGTCTTACCTGGCTCATCGACAAGATACGCGGCAAGTTCGACACCAACGGCATTCTTATTATTAATAAGGTGATAGGCAGTGTGGTGATCATCTTCTCGCTGATAGCGCTGATAGGCACGGTGTTCAACCTGTATCATCTGCCCGTGTTTTAGGCTGTCCTACGGGGCGTGTGCCCGGAAAGATTATATGAGAATATTATTTTCACAAAATATATGTTTGTAGCACAAGAGTTAAGAAAGAAAAGTATCGCCGAATACCTGTTGTATATGTGGCAGGTGGAGGACATTATCCGTGCCTATGGCTGTTCGCTGCCCGTTATCCGCAAGCAGTATATCGACCGTTTCGACTATACCGACGAGCAGAAAGCCGAGGAGCTGGACTGGTTTGGTAACCTCATCCGCATGATGAACGAGGAAGGAAAGCGCGAGAATGGACATCTCGATATCAACCGCGTGTTGCTCAAGGACGTCATCGACTTGCACGGAATGCTGCTGCAGAGCAGCAAGTTCCCCATCTATAATGCCGAATACTACAAGGTGTTGCCCTACATCGTAGAGCTGCGCAACAAGGGCGACAAGGATGTGAACGAGATAGAAACCTGCTTAGACGCACTCTATGGCGTGATGATGCTCCGCCTGCAGAAGAAGGAGATAACGCCCGAGACAGCCCGTGCCGTGACCGAGATCAGCACCTTCGTGGGCATGCTGAGCGATTATTACATCAAGGACCGTACAGAGGGCTTGAAGTTTGACGATGACATGTAGTGTTTAATTTTTAGGATATACATATTTTATAATAATATACAGAACTTGAGAAAAGTTCAAAATATATATACAACGAGATGAAAGAGATTGAAAGAAGAAGAACGTTTGCCATTATATCTCACCCTGATGCAGGTAAGACCACACTGACCGAGAAGTTCCTTCTCTTTGGTGGACAGATACAGGTGGCAGGTGCCGTAAAGAACAACAAGATACGCAAGACAGCCACTTCCGACTGGATGGATATAGAGAAACAGCGTGGTATTTCTGTTTCCACGTCGGTGATGGAGTTCGACTACTTGCCCGATGGCGAGCATGGCGATCCCTACAAGGTGAACATCCTCGATACTCCCGGTCACCAAGACTTTGCCGAGGACACTTACCGCACGCTGACAGCCGTTGACTCAGCCATCATCGTGGTCGACTCAGCCAAGGGTGTGGAGGCCCAGACCCGCAAGCTGATGGAAGTGTGCCGTATGCGCAATACGCCTGTTATCATCTTCATCAACAAGATGGACCGTGAGGGCCGCGATGCCTTCGACGTGCTCGACGAACTGGAGGAAGAACTCAAGATCAAGGTTCGACCCCTGAGCTGGCCTATCGGACAAGGTGCCCGGTTCAAGGGCGTGTACAATATCTACGAGCAGCAGCTCAACCTCTTTACTCCCAACAAGCAGCGCGTGACCGAGAAGGTGGAAGTGGACGTCAACTCCGAAGCGCTCGATCAGCATGTGGGTGAGCGCGAGGCTGCCCAGTTGCGTGAGGATCTGGAGTTGGTCAACGGCGTTTATCCAGCCTTCGATGTGGAGACTTACCGTTCGGCCGAGGTGGCACCGGTGTTCTTCGGTTCTGCGCTCAACAACTTCGGTGTGCAGGAACTTCTCGACTGCTTCGTCAAGATAGCACCGTCGCCCAAGCCCACTCAGGCCGAGGAGCGACTGGTAGAGCCAGAGGAAAGCAAGTTTACTGGCTTCATCTTCAAGATCACCGCCAATATCGACCCCAACCACCGTTCATGTATTGCCTTCTGCAAGATTTGTTCGGGCAAGTTTGTGCGCAATCAGCCTTACCTGCACGTACGATTGGGCAAGACCGTCCGTTTCTCTTCGCCCACACAGTTCATGGCGCAGCGCAAGAGCACCATCGACGAGGCTTATCCAGGCGACATCGTAGGTCTGCCCGACAACGGCATCTTCAAGATTGGCGACACGCTCACCGAGGGCGAGCAGCTGCACTTCCGTGGTTTGCCATCGTTCTCGCCTCTGCTCTTTAAGTATATCGAGAACGACGACCCAATGAAGAGCAAGCAGTTCCAAAAGGGATTGGAGCAGTTGATGAACGAGGGTGTGGCACAGCTGTTTGTCAATCAGTTCAACGGCCGCCGCATCGTGGGAACCGTAGGACAGTTGCAGTTCGAGGTCATCCAGTATCGTTTGGAGAACGAGTACAACGCCAAGTGCCGCTGGGAACCTGTCCACCTGCACAAGGCTTGCTGGATAGAGGCCGACGATGCGCAGGAACTGGAGAACTTCAAGAAGCGCAAGTATCAGTACATGGCCAAGGACATAGAGGGCAGAGACGTGTTCCTCGCCGACTCGGGCTATGTGCTCAGCATGGCACAGCAGGACTTCGAACATATCAGGTTCCATTTCACTTCGGAGTTTTAAGGAATGATGAGGCGCGGACAACACAGAGGCTGATGCCATATTCCTTGGTGAAAGCGTTGTGGCAGTCAGAAGATAAAATCCGTGTAATCCGCGTAATCCGTGCCAAAATAAAATAATAAAGGATAATATATATATTAATGGATGACGATATTTTAGAAGCAAGGAAAAGTTGGGTCGACAAGATGGTGGCCTGGCAGAAGGAACATATTTCCGACCGCCAGATGACACTCATCCTCGCCTTTGTCATCGGGGTGCTCGCCTCGGTGGCAGGCTATTTCCTGCATGGAATCGTGCACGAGATACAGATTCTGCTCACATCGGGATTTGTCAAGAACACGTACAACCTGCTCTTCCTGCTCTTCCCAATCGTGGGCATTTACCTCACGTCGCTCTTTATCAAGTATGTGGTGCGCGACAATATTTCGCATGGTATTACCCGCGTGCTCTACGCCATCTCTACCAAGAACTCCAAGCTGCGCGGCCACAACTGCTGGTCGTCGGTGGTGGCTTCTGGCATCACCATTGGCTTCGGCGGTTCTGTGGGAGCCGAGGCGCCTATTGTGCTTACCGGTTCGGCCATCGGTTCCAATCTGGGACAGATCTTCCGCATGGACAAGAAGACGATGATCCTGCTGGTGGGCTGCGGAGCCAGTGCTGCCATTGCCGGAATCTTCAAGGCACCTATAGCCGGACTGGTCTTCACGCTCGAGGTGCTGATGGTCGACCTGTCGATGGCTTCGCTTCTGCCCATCCTCATCTCGTGTGTCACAGCCACCTGTTTCACCTATATTCTGATGGGCTCTAAGTCGCTCTTCGACTTCACGCTCACCTCGCCCTGGGTGCTCGACCGTGCGCCGGTATGTATCCTGTTGGGCATCTTCTGCGGCTTTGTCAGCCTTTACTTCATGCGCACCATGTCGGCTTGCGAGGGCATGTTCGCCCGTCTGGGCAAGCATCCTTATGCCAAACTCCTCTTGGGCGGACTCATCCTGAGCAGCCTTATCTTCCTGTTTCCTTCGCTCTATGGCGAGGGCTACTCGGCTGTCAACATCCTGCTCAAGGGCAGGACAGAGGCAGAGTGGGGGCAGGTGATGAGCAACTCGCTCTTCTATGGCAACAGCCATCTGCTGCTCGTCTATATCGGACTCGTCACCCTCACCAAGGTGTTTGCCACATCGGCAACCAATGGCAGTGGCGGTTGTGGTGGAACCTTCGCCCCTTCGCTCTTTATCGGCGGTTTTGCGGGTTTCTTCTTCTCCCGCTTCTGGAATGCCAACGCGATAGGTGTCTACGTGCCCGAGCAGAACTTCACGCTCATGGGTATGGCAGGCGTGATGACGGGTGTGATGCATGCGCCGCTTACGGGCATCTTCCTCATCGCTGAGCTTACGGGAGGCTATCAGCTCTTCATGCCGCTCATGATCGTCTGCATCTCGTCATACCTCACTATCAGCATCTTCGAGAGCCACAGCATCTACGCCCTGCGACTGGCAAGAGAGGGCAAACTGCTCACTCATCACATCGACCGTGCGGCCCTCACGCTGATGAGCATGCAGAGCGTCATCGAGAAAGACTATCATCCCATTCATGCCGATCTGCCTATGGGCAAACTCGTGGCTGAGATAAGCCGCAGCAACAACAACTTCCTGCCAGTGGTCGACAAGGGAGGTGTACTCTTGGGAGTGATAGATATTACCCGCATCCGTCACATCATCTTCAGGTCCGAGCTTTACAACCGTTTCACTGTGCGACAGCTCATGTTGCAGCCATCGGCAGTACTTTCCGACCACGAGCCGATGGACGAGGTGATGAAGAAGTTCGACCAGACCGATGCGGCCCAGCTGCCTGTGGTCGACACAGCCGGCGTGCTCGTAGGCTACATCAGCCGTACCAAGGTGTACTCGGTGTATCGCAAGATTGTGGCCGATATGTCGGCAGAATAACTTTAACCCAACTGTTATGGAGAAGAAAGATTTAAGAATCGTTTTTATGGGAACACCCGAGTTTGCGGTGGAATCCCTCAAGAGCCTCGTAGAAGGCGGATATAATGTGGTGGCTGTGGTTACTCAGCCCGACAAACCCGTAGGACGCCATCAGGACACGCTGCAGGCGCCTCCTGTCAAGCAGTATGCCCTGGAGCAGGGCTTGCCCGTGCTGCAGCCTGTCAAGATGAAAGATCCCGAGTTCGTGGAGCAACTGCGTGGCTTCCGTGCCGACCTTCAGGTGGTGGTGGCTTTCCGCATGCTGCCCGAGGTGGTGTGGGCCATGCCCCGTTTCGGCACGTTCAATGTGCATGCCGCCTTGTTGCCTCAGTATCGTGGCGCAGCGCCTATCAACTGGGCTGTCATCAATGGTGAGACGCAGACTGGTGTCACCACCTTCTTCCTCGATCACGACATCGACACCGGACGCATCATCATGCAGGAGCCTTTCGCTATTCCCGACGATGCCGATGTGGAGTATGTCTACGACGGACTGATGCACCTCGGTGCCGGTATCGCGCTCAAGACCATCGACAAGTTGATAGCTGCCGGAGGCAACATCGACTCCATCTCGCAGGACGAGTTGGTGGCAGAACAGCAGGAACTGCATCATGCACCCAAAATCTTCAAGGAGACCTGTCGCATCAGTTTCGGCCAGCCAGCCAAGAAGGTGTACGACTTCATCCGCGGTCTGTCGCCTTATCCTGGCGCATGGACAGAGATACAGAAGGAGGGCGGCAAGGCTCAGGTGCTGAAGGTTTTCAAGACTACGAAGACCGGCAAGGCACTGGCAGAAGGCATCGCTGTGGGCTCGCTCCGTGTAGAGGGCAAGAGTCTGCTCGTGGCTTGTGCCGACGAGTGGCTGCAACTCGACACCATTCAGATAAGCGGCAAGAAGCGCATGGAGGCACGCGACTTCCTCAACGGTATGCGCGACATCGAGCAGTATAAAACCATTTAGAAACATTATACATATTTATAATATCAGCATTATGACACAGCAAGAAGACATTAAGAATGCAGTGGAGTGCATGCGAAAGGGTGGAGTGATACTCTATCCCACAGATACGGTATGGGGCATCGGCTGCGATGCCACCAATGCCGAGGCAGTAGCAAAGGTTTATCAGATCAAGCGTCGTGACGATTCCAAGGCGCTCATCTGTCTTGTAGACAGCGCTGACCGTATGGCGCGTTATTTCCGTAATGTGCCTCAGGTGGCGTGGGACTTTATCGATGCAGCCATGCCTGTGAAGCCTACAACCGTCATCCTCGACGATGCTACGGGCGTGGCCAACAATCTGGTGGCAGAGGATGGCAGTCTGGCCATGCGTGTCACCTTCGAGCCTTTCAGCAAGGAGTTGTGTTACCGCTTCCAGAAGCCTTTGGTCAGCACCAGCGCCAATGTGAGTGGTGAGCCTGCGGCACAGAATTATCGTGATATTTCGCCCGAAATCCTGGAGGCTGTCGACTATGTTTGCTGGAGTCGCCGCCAGGAGCACAAGCCCCACACGCCTTCCAGCATTGTGAAACTGAGCAAGAATGGCGAGGTGAAGGTGATAAGATAATCGCTTCTTCATCTTCAGTTATTTCCCCATTTGCGAAAGCTGAGGTGGAATTTACTGTCAAGAATTAGAGAAACATCGCTCGATGGCCGTGGAAATGGCTTCTCTAATTCTCTAATTCTTGACTAAAATTATTCGACCTGTATGGTTGGCACGCCCTGAAAGGGCAGAAGCTCTTAGCCCAGGGCAACGCCCTGGGTATAACAGCAATCAGCAAGGCGCCCTGTAAGGGCAAAAGCTTTACTAATTGTCTGGAGTTTTAAAGCTTTTGCCCTTACAGGGCGACAGGTTTGCGTCCGTAATAACCCAGGGCGTTGCCCTGGGCTAAGAGCTTCTGCCCTTTCAGGGCGTGCTGCTTATAGAAGTTTTGGGACTTTCCAACCGTACAGGTCTAAATTATTCGATTTTATCATATACATTTTGTCCTTTTTTCTGATTTTTATCAGTCAAAGAGCTGAAATGCTCATTCGTGATTTGCTCATGGATTTTTCCCATCATGTGTTTTTTGACAAATAGAATTGCTGATGGAAAAATCTGATTTGTCACGATTGTTTACGGTCTTTTTCGCCTTTGAATCCTTTTCGTTTTTCGGGATGTATATTTATTCATTTCACTCCTATCTGTAGTTTTACATATTTATGCATGTTGGTTTTTGGGGTGTGGCTAAATAAATATGCAAGTTGCTTCTCTTTAAAATCAGGCAATATACAAAAAAATATGCAAAATAGGATAAGATATTAACTTGATATTTTTAACTTTTATGCATAAAATCGCAAGTTCAAAATGCTTTCCTTGTTATGTTTGTACTCATTATTCTGTAAGTTGCAATATTGTAAAAAATGTAATATAGTTTTACTGGGTATTAGCTTATCTGAATCTTGTCATTTTTGTCAAAGTCATTTTTGTCATTTTCGATTTTGGAAATAGAAAAATAGTTCTATAAAGAATATATATATAAATATATATTTATATATATATTCTTTATAGAGCACAAAATGTGTTTTTTATTTTGAAAATGACAAAAATGACTTTGACAAAAATGACAAGGTTTTACCTCAACCTGTCTTCGATACTGTGTGTGCTAATCTTGTCATTTTGTCATTTTCTTGTGTTTTATAACTTCTTGATATTCAGTATGAAAATTAAAAATATGGGCACTTTTTAGCACAAAGTCCGAACAAACTATTGCAAAAAGTTGCTTTTTGTTGTATCTTTGCAGAAGAAAAACCTGCACTCGGCAATTTGAAAGCAGCTTTTATTGCGCTCGTTTGCATTTTCTTTGCAAAAGAAAAACCAAAAGCTGCACTCATGCCCTCGCGAGGGCATCTATTAAGACCAAGGGAGGTCACAATAGATGACAGTCGCCGGTCGTCTATTATGACCCAAAAGGTACTCAGAAGAGCCCAGGAAAGATGGAAGCCTAAAAAACGCAGGGCAGGGAGGCGAGCTGATACAGGATGGTTTTTGCCATGCGCTCATGACCCGGATCGTTGGGGTGGAGACGGTCGGTGTCGGGCTTGTTGAAGAGCTGAGCGCCCGCATCGTAGAGAGGGAAAAGACCCGAGAGGGCATTGAGGTCGATGACGGGAATAGCCCACACGTTGCCTACCTCCTTGACAGCCTTGACGTACTCGTCGAAGAAGACACCACGGGCATTCTCATACATCTCGTCGGGCTGGATGTTCTTCTCGCCCGAGCAGAAATAAGCACGGTGGACAGGCGTCATCACAACGATTTGCTTGGTGGGATACATCTGCTTGAGTTTCGACATGGCGATGTTGATGCGGCCCTTGAGCGTGTTCTTGTCCATGACGAAGTGTCGATGACGGCGCTGCACCATTTCACCAGGTTTGTGGCGTGCCACTTTCACACTGTCGAAAGTCTCCGTGTACCATTCGCCTACGGGCACACCATTGTTGAAATCGTTGGTGCCCATGAAGATGAGGATGGCGTCGAAGTCATCGCCATGTTCAGCCTTGAGTTTGTCGGCTTGGCGGGGAATGTCGTTCCACTGTCGTCCGCTCACCCCGTAGACGTAGGGTGTGATGCCGAGCCACTGCTGCAGGAATCCCCAGTATTTCACCTTTGATGCCTTGATGTTGGGGTCGGTGATGGAGTCGCCGAAGTAGGCCACTCGTTTGCCCTGCCAGGGGTGCTGGAAGGTGAGTTGCTGTGGGGTGTTGGTTTTCTGTCTCTTGGCTGCCTGTGTTGGCAGGGTGAGGGCGAGGAGCAGCAGGGCTGCTGCAAGGATTTGTTTCTTCATATCGCTTAGTTTTATTTGTTCTGTACTGGCAAGGTTTTATGCTTGCGTTGGATTTTCTTGTTATTCGAATGGCAAAGTTACACTTATTTTTTGACAAGGCATTATCTTTTTGGGAATAATCGATGGATGAAAGTTTATTTTTTCGTAATTTTGCAGCCGCGTTTTTAAGTTTCATGTTAAAAGATATATAGGATGACATTTCGAATGAGTGATTTGAGCGACTTGGCTCGCAAGCGAGTGGCTGTGGCAGCTTATTATTTTGTACCGGGACTGGTGTTTGCCAGTTGGGCAAGCCGTATTCCGGATGTGAAACATCTGCTGCATCTCAACAATGGCCAGTTGGGCAGCATTCTGCTCGCCATCCCTTTGGGACAACTGCTGATGATGGGTTTCTCGGGCGTGCTGGTGAGCAAGTTGGGCAGCAAGAAGATGTTGGTGGTTGCCGAGGTGCTTTATGCCGCCGTGCTCCTCGCTATGGGCTGCAGCAGCACGGTTTTTCATCTTACGCTGTCCCTTGTGGGTTTCGGCATGATGGCGAACCTGATGAATATTGCCACCAACACACAGGCGTGCTTAGTGGAGAAGTTGTATGGCCGTAACATCATGTCGTCGTTTCATGGCCTTTGGAGTTTGGGTGGTTTTGCGGGCGGCATCGTGGGTGCTGTGTTTGCCAATACGGTTCTACCGATAGAGGCTCATTTCGGAACGGTACTGGCATTGAGTCTGCTGATCCTGGCTGCTGGTTTCCACTTCCTGGTGAACGACGAGCAGGCGAGGGCTGAGGAGGAAGACGTGCCCAAGTTCTCGTTCAGAACCATCGACCCTGTGCTCTTCCTCTTGGGTCTGATGGGTTTTGCCGGAATGTTCTGTGAGGGGACAGTCTACGACTGGAGTGGTGTGTATTTCACTTCTGTGGTGAAGCCCGACGAGGTTTTCATCCGTGCAGGTTATGTGGCAGGCATGGGTGCCATGACCTTGGGACGTTTCCTGGCCGACGGCTTCGTGACGCGCTATGGCGCCGCCAAAGTGCTGAAGGTTTGCGGACTGCTGATTCTGTGCGGACTGCTTCTCGCCACGTTGTTGCCTTACCTTGTTACAGCCACTCTGGGCTTTCTCTTGGTGGGTTTCGGCATTTCGTCGTCGGTGCCAATCTGCTACAGCATAGCGGGCAAGTTGGGCACTGTCAAGGCGAGCATCGCCATCACCATCGTGTCGAGCATCAGCTTCTTCGGTTTCCTGGTAGGTCCTCCTGTCATTGGATGGCTTGCTGAGGCTTTCAATCTTCGTGTGGCTCTCAGCATCGCCTCGTTGTTGGGACTGATCATCGCGATATTGAGCAGGCGGGTAAAGAATCGTCAATAGAATTTTTTGGTACAGAATTGGAGAATTAATTTATCCCGGAAGAAAAGTTTTTTTGTCAAGAATTAGAGAATTAGAGAATTAATTTGGTCAAGAGTTCTTGATTTTGTCAAGAATTAGAGAAGGCATTTCTGCTGATTTTTTTAGGAATTGGTACGATTTAACAAGAAGGCATTGCGGTTGATTTCTACCGCAATGCCTTCTTGTAATTCTCGTTAAATCCTAAGCTCAGCAGGAATGCCTTCTTAAATTCTCTAATTCTTGACTTAAATTTACAACAGGCTTCCGATTTGGAAGACGAGGGCCGAGACGATCCATGCCAGGACGGTGGTGTAGATGGCGGCAAAACCAGCCCATTTCCAACTGCCCGTCTCGCCCTTGATAGCCGCGATGGTGGCTATGCAGGGGAAGTAGATCAGTACGAAGAGGAGGAAGCAATAGGCGGTGAGGCTCGCTTTATGGGCAGCCTCGGCATCGCTATAGCCGTAGGTCTTCTGCAGGTCGGCAGTCATCTGCTTCTTCAGCACCTCGTATTTGCCGTCCTCGTCGTTGTAGTCGCTGTCGTCGCCAAAGCTGTCGTTGTTGCTGTAGAGCACGCCCATGGTGGATGCCACGATCTCCTTGGCTCCCACGCCAGAGATGAGTCCTACGTCGAGTTTCCAGTCGAAGCCTTGAGGTGTGAAGACAGGCTCAATGGTCTTGCCTATTCTTCCGATGTAGCTCTGTTCCTGCTGTTGTTGCTGTTCCAACTCTTCGTTGTGGGGGAAGTATCCCAGCGCCCACACGATGATGCTTGCCACGAGGATGATTCCACCCATCTTCTTCAGGTACTGCTTGCCTTTCTCCCAGGTGTGTCGGCCTATGGCTTTCCAGGTAGGGAAGCGGTAGGGTGGCAACTCCATGACGAAAGGCGTGTCCTCGCCCTTGATGACGAAGCTGGAGAGCACGCGGCTCAGTATGACGGCAAGCAGGATGCCGATGAGATAGAGCGACACCATGATGAGCGAGCGATACTGCAGGGCGAAGAAGGTTCCTATCACCATGATGTAGATAGGCAGACGCGCCGAACAGCTCATCAGCGGCAGGATGAGCATAGTGATGAGTCGCGAGCGATGGCTCTCGATGGTGCGTGTCGCCATGACGGCTGGCACATTGCAGCCAAAGCCCATGATGAGTGGGATGAACGACTTGCCGTGAAGTCCCATCTTGTGCATTAACTTGTCCATGATGAAGGCAGCACGTGCCATATAGCCAGAGTCCTCCATGTAGGAGATGAAGAAGTAGAGGATGAGAATCTGTGGCAGGAAGACGATGACGGCTCCCACGCCTCCGATGACTCCATCGACGAGCATGTCTTTCACTGGTCCGTCGGGCATGCTGGTGCTGATGACTGTTCCCAACCAAGCCACTCCGTCCTCAATCCATCCCTTAGGCACTTCGCCCAGGACGAAGGTGGCTGAGAACATGATGAACAGGAGCAGTACGAAGATGGGAAATCCCACGTATTTGTTGGTAAGGATGCGGTCGATGAGATGTGTCACCTGATAGGTGTCTTTGGCCTTTCCCGTTTCGTAGCCAGCCTCCTGCAAGGCTCCGTGTATGAAGCCGTACTTGGCGTCCATGATGGCAGTCTCGCTGTCTTCCATGGTTTCCTCCTTGACGCGTCGTGCAGCCTCGTCGCGTGCGGCGAAGATTTCCTTTGCCGACTTGAGGTGGCTCACATACTCTTCGGCATGCTTGTCGTTCTCGAGTAGTTTGATGGAGAGATATCGGGTGGAGTAGCGCTGGCGGATGCTGTCATCGGCCTTCAGATATTCCTGTATGTGCTCGATGCCGTGTTCTATCTCGTGTCCGTGGTTGATGTGTATGTGGCGATAGTGGGCATTGGAGCCTTCGCGTCCCTCGTACATTTCGATGATGGTGTCGAAGAGCTGGTCTACGCCTCTGCCGTTCTTGAAGACGGTAGGAACCATAGGTGTTCCGAAGAGTTCGCCCAACTTGTCGTAGTCGATGTTGTCGCCTCGTTTCTCGGTCTCGTCGAACATATTGAGAGCGCACACCATGCGGATGTGCATATCGATGAGCTGAGTGGTGAGATAGAGGTTGCGCTCCAGGTTGCTGGTGTCGATGACGTTGATGACGATATCGGGTGTGTGCTCGATGAGCTGCTTGCGCACATAGAGTTCCTCAGGCGAGTAGGCTGAGAGCGAATAGGTGCCAGGCAGGTCGACAAGGTTGAAGTGATAGCCGTTGTATTCGGCTTCGCCCACCTTGGCGTCGACGGTGACACCGCTGTAGTTGCCTACGCGTTCGTGGGCGCCCGAGGCGAAGTTGAAGAGGGAAGTCTTTCCGCAGTTGGGGTTGCCGATGAGCGCCACGTTGATGACATGGTGCAGACGGTCGGCCTCTTGTTCAGCCACGAGCATCTTGTCGCCCAGTGCCTGCTCGTCGGGGTCCTCAGAGTCGACAGCCTGCGAGTTGATGACCTGTTCGCGTTCTTCCTCGTCAGCGTGTTTGAGCTGTTTGTCTTTCTTGGCCTCGTTGACCGAAACCACCTCAATGTGGTCGGCCTCGCTGTGTCTCAACGACACCTCGTAGCCCATGATTTTGTACTTTACAGGGTCTTGCAGTGGGGCATTGAGCAGTACGTCTACCTTCTTGCCCTTGATGAATCCCATCTCGATGATTCTTTTGCGGAAGCCGCCGTGTCCTGAAACCTTGACGATGACGCCGCTTTCGCCTGTGTTGAGTTCGGATAATTTCATATTTTTTTTTATCTCCTTTTCTTCTTTTTTCTGTTATCGTGCGTGGCATGCAAACTGTGTGCCACGTCGTGTTGTGTCGTTTGAACTGCAAAAATACAAAAATATCTCGGCAACTGTATATTGATGCCTTATTAATGCGAAAAAATACCTATAAATGATGAGCCTGTCATCAAATATAGGTATTTTTTCATTATTTATGATTATAGAACTTTAGCAAGTTCTCTGACTTCCTTATTTGCGAAAGGAGTTACAGGTTTCTGCCGTGGCAGTTCTTGAACTTCTTGCCGCTGCCGCAAGGGCATGGATCGTTGGGGCGAGGCATGCGCTCTGCACGGTAAGGAGTGTGGTTGACCTGCTGTGCGCCCTCGCGTGTGTCGTGATGGGCAGCAGCCTGCTGTGCGGCACGCTCGGCACGCTCGCGCTCAGCGTCGATGTCCACCTTCTGCTCTACGTAGTTCTGCTGTGGGCGCTGCTCGGGTGCAGCCTCCTGTACGGGCTGTTCCTGCTCCATGACAGGAATCTGTCCGCGCATCAGAATGCTGGCGATGCGGTCGTTCATCTCGTTAATCATAGAGTCCCAGAGCTTCACACTCTCAAGCTTGAAGATGAGCAATGGGTCTTTCTGCTCGTAGCTGGCGTTCTGTACAGAGTGGCGCAACTCGTCGAGCTGGCGCAGGTTCTCCTTCCAGTCGTCGTCGATGATATGGAGCATGATGACTTTCTCCCACTGCTTTACCACGCTCTTGGCCTCGGTGTCGTAAGCCTCCTTGAGGTTGCAAGGAATGTTATACATGCGCTTGCCGTCGGTGATAGGCACCATGATGCGCTCGTACATAGCGCCCTGGTTCTCGTACACCTGCTGGATGATAGGCCATGCTGTGGCCTGGATGCGCTCGGTCTTGCGCTTGAAGCTTGCCATGGCCTCCTGGAAGGCACGCTCGCAAAGTTCCTCACGCTGTATTCCCTCAAACTCCTCGGCAGTGAATGGAATCTCCATGGCCAGAATCTTGAGGAAGTCCTCCTTGGCGCCCTCGTAGTCGTTGTTGTTGATGATATAGAGCACGCGGTCCCAGATGACGTTGGTGATGTCCATACCGATACGCTCGCCCATCAAGGCGTGGCGGCGCTTCTCGTAGATCACGGTACGCTGCTTGTTCATCACGTCGTCGTACTCCAGGAGGTGCTTACGGATACCGAAGTTGTTCTCCTCCACCTTGCGCTGTGCACGCTCGATGCTCTTGCTGATCATTGGACTCTCGATACGCTCGCCGTCCTCGAAGCCCAAGCGGTCCATCACCTTGGCAATACGCTCAGAGGCGAAGAGACGCATCAGTTTGTCCTCCAAAGATACATAGAAGACAGAAGAGCCTGGGTCGCCCTGACGACCGGCACGACCACGCAACTGGCGGTCTACACGGCGGCTCTCATGGCGCTCGGTACCAATGATGGCAAGACCGCCTGCAGCCTTCACCTCGGGGGTGAGCTTGATATCGGTACCACGACCTGCCATGTTGGTGGCGATGGTGACAGCACCCTTGCCGTTGGTAGAGCGTCCTGCCTCGGCTACGATCTGAGCCTCCTGCTGGTGGAGTTTGGCGTTGAGCACATTGTGAGGAATATTGCGCATCTTGAGCATCTTGCTCAGCAATTCTGAAATCTCAACAGATGTTGTACCTACCAAGACTGGGCGACCGGCATTGCGCATCTCCTCAATCTCGTCGATAACGGCACGATACTTCTCGCGGGCTGTCTTGTAGACACGGTCGTCGAGGTCGTGGCGTGCGATTGGGCGGTTGGTAGGAATCTCTACCACGTCGAGCTTATAGATGTCCCAGAACTCACCGGCCTCGGTGCTGGCAGTACCTGTCATACCCGAAAGCTTGTGGTACATACGGAAGTAGTTCTGCAGGGTGATGGTGGCAAAGGTCTGTGTGGCAGCCTCTACCTTGACATGCTCCTTGGCCTCGATAGCCTGGTGCAAGCCGTCGCTCCAGCGTCGGCCTTCCATGATACGGCCTGTCTGCTCGTCGACAATCTTCACCTCGCCGTCCATCACGACGTATTCGTCGTCCTTGTTGAACATGGTGTAGGCCTTCAGAAGCTGCTGCAAGGTGTGCACGCGCTCGCTCTGTACGCCGTAGTGAGCCATCATCTCGTCCTTGATGTCGAGACGCTCCTGGTCGCTGATGTCGGTGCGTGCCTCAAGCTGGCTCATCTCTGTGGCGATGTCGGGCAGCACGAAGAGCTCACGGTCGTTCACCTGCTTGGCGAGCCATTCGGTTCCCTTGTCGGTGAGGTCGGCAGAGTTGAGTTTCTCGTCTACGACGAAGTATAGTGGAGCCACGGCCTTTGGCATCTCACGGTTGTTGTTGGCCATGTAGTATTCTTCAGTCTTGAGCATGCCTGCCTTGATACCTTCTTCAGAGAGGTACTTGATGAGAGGCTTGTTCTTAGGCAGTGCCTTGTAGGAACGGTAGAGGGCGAGGAATCCGTCCTCGAGCATCTTGGCGTCCTTGTTCTTGGTGCCTTCGCCAATCTTCTGCTTTGCCTCGGCGAGCAACTCGGTAGCCTGCTTGCGCTGTACCTCGTACAGGCGCTCTACCAATGGCTGATACTGCTCGAACATCTGGTCGTCGCCCTTAGGAATAGGACCTGATATAATAAGAGGTGTACGGGCATCGTCGATCAACACGGAGTCGACCTCATCGACGATGGCGTAGTTGTGCTGACGCTGTACGAGGTCGGCAGGACTTGTCGCCATGTTGTCGCGCAGGTAGTCGAAACCAAACTCGTTGTTGGTACCGAAGGTGATGTCGGCCATGTAAGCCTTGCGACGAGCGTCGGAGTTGGGACGGTGCTTGTCGATACAGTCGACAGAGAGTCCGTTGAACATATAGAGTGGTCCCATCCACTCGGAGTCACGCTTGGCCAGATAGTCGTTCACGGTAACCACGTGCACACCGTTGCCAGTGAGGGCGTTGAGGAACACAGGCAGTGTAGCGACGAGGGTCTTACCTTCACCCGTAGCCATCTCGGCAATCTTACCCTGGTGCAGCACCGTACCACCGAAGAGCTGTACGTCGTAGTGAACCATTTCCCACTTCAGGTCGTTTCCGCCTGCTGTCCAGTGGTTGTGGTAGATGGCATTGTCGCCATCGATAGTGATGAAGTCATTGGCAGGATTGGCAGCCAGCTCGCGGTCGAACTCAGTAGCTGTGACTACAGTCTCCTCGTTCTCGGCGAATCGGCGGGCTGTATCTTTCACGATGCTGAAAGCTGTAGGCAACACCTCGTTGAGGGCAACCTCGTAGTTGTCGAGTGCCTCTTTCTCCAACTTGTCTATCTGGTTGAAGATATCTTCACGCTGGTCGATAGGTGTGTCTTCGATAGTGGCTTTCAGCTCGGCAATCTTCTCTCTCTGAGCCTTGCCGGCGTTCTGTACATACTGCTGTATTTCCTTGGTTTTTGCACGAAGCTGGTCATTGCTCAGGGCCTTGATGTTAGGATACTCGGCCTTTACTTTCTCCACGATAGGCTGGATGAGCTTCATGTCGCGGGAAGACTTGTTGCCGAACAATGACTGCAGAAATTTGTTAAAGTTCATTTTATATATTGTTTTTTATTATTATTCGTTGATTTTTATTGTTTTCAGGGTTGCAAAGGTACAAATAATATCTGTAAATCAGCAACGTTTTGGGTGATAAATGTTAAAAATCGGGTCCGCGAATAACAATACTTCCGTATGGAGCCTGATATTTGGGCTCTGTGGGGGGAGTAAAACAAATATAAGGATTGGATTCTGTCAGATTGGCAGAAGTGTCGGCTTTCTGTATTGCCGACGGGAAATGATGTTGTGCTTTCTGATGGTCTTCGGATGCTTCCTTGATGGCCTTGATGACGCTCAGAATGTCTTCTTCGAGCGCTTTGGCCTCGGGCTGCTGGATGAACTCATCGTAGGATATATCGGTGAGCGCAAACCTCAGTGCCTGCTGATAGGTCTGCGCTTCCATGCCTGTTGCCGCAAGGACAACCAAGAGGGCGGTGATATATCTGTTTACCATTCTATTTTTTTGTTATGAAGCTTTGTTGGCTTCGTGTTGATGATTTTCCTTCGAGAGGTTGAATTCCTTCGTAAAGTCTGTATCTTCAAGAGGGTGATTTCTTCGTGAAGTCTATATTCTTTGTGAGGTCTATTTTCTTCGCAAGTCGAGTTGAGTTGACTTCACTGCCACTCTTACGAGCAAAGATAATGCCAAAATGACCATGCCCTCAGCGTAGTCCTGCCATATCTGCAGGAAAAGTGCCACGACGATGAGTGCTGCCCATACGTTGTAATACCAGTGCACACGGTGCTGGCGCATCTTCTTGGTGACGCTCCATACGAAGATGAGGTTCAGCGGGTTGAGGATGAGTGTCTGGAAATTGATCTGTACGGTGGGGTGTTGCGAGAACACCATGGCAAGGAGAATCAGTCCTGGCAGTCCGGTAAGTATGAGCAGGGCTGTGTCAATCCACCAGAAATCCTTCTTTCTGCGCCATTCCGTGAGGCTGAGCAGGATAACAATCACCAAGATGCCTGTCGCTGCCACGAAAGGAGAGATGACGTCGGCTATAGTAGTTCCTGTCTGAGAGTTCTCCTTGTCTGCATCTGCAGCCATCACTACTTCCTTGGGTGAAATGAGATAGAAGGTGCTGTCTACCAGTTTGATGTATCTTGGTTCTTGTGGATAAACTGTTGTCGACGGAATAGGCTGCTGGGCTGTGTCCTTACGGGCTTCCACTGCGAAGTCCATGGAGAGGTTGTCGGGCAGGAACTCCCATTCCTGTTTGTTTATTGCACGGTCGGCTCGGAAGCCCAGGAGTAGGTCGTTTCCGAAGCGTGCCCAACGGTGATGGGCGTTCAGGCGGTGAATCTCCTCACGATAGGTGGAGAGGGTCGTTTTGATTTCGAAGTTGGTGCTGTTGGTCGCCAAGTGGTTGATGATCATGTTGCGTGCACGTGTGGTGCAGTTGTCGTAGAAGAAGTTGTAGCGGTAGGTGCGGTTCTCCTCCTGGTTGTTCTTCTCCACGGCAGTAAGGATGTTCCATTTCTCGTTTCGTGTCAGGGCAAGGCGCTGTTGTCTTACCCATCTGCCTTCGTAGGAATACTCCGCCATGAAACGATCCATGGGGATGATGCCTATCTGATAGTCGGTGAGCCCGAAGACGAAGCGCAGCACAAAAAAGTCCTGGTTGAAGGAGAACATGCCCCAGTTGACAGCCACGTCACTGCCATGGGCACGGTCTTCTATGCGAAGAGCGGTGTGTCCATAATACGACCAAACCTCCTGTCCCGGTCCGCAGGTCAGGAGTGAAATATCCACGGAGTCGACCCATTGGGGTGCTTCCGTCTGTTGTGCAGAAGCCTTAGTCGTTAAAATGATTAACAAAACGGCAAAAATGCACCTAAAATTATATTTAAAACGTTTCACGATGCAAAAATACCTTATTATTTTGGATTTTCCTTCTTTTATCTCGATTTTTTTCAATACTTTTGCACTCTGAATATAATTTTGAACAATTATCATAGGATGAAAAAACTATTTTTGGCGGCTCTCATGATGAGCTTGGCTCTGGCAGTGAATGCCCAGAGCGGCATGAATTCTCCATACAGTCAGTGGGGGTTGGGCTTATTGTCCGACCAGACTTCTGGTTTCAATGCAGGTATGAATGGAGTGGGACTTGGCTTTCATGAGCACAATCAGGTAAATTATATCAACCCGGCTTCTTATTCTTCAGTCGACTCGCTGACATTCCTTTTCGATGCCGGCATCTCGGGTCAGATCAGCAACTTCAATGAGAACGGCGTGAAGAAGAACGCCAAGAATGCCAACTTGGACTATGTGGTTGCTGCTTTCCGTGCTTTCCGCCACATGGGTGTGAGTTTCGGTATCCTGCCTTTCTCCAACGTGGGCTATAACTATTCTGTGTCGGGATGGGTGAACGAAGAAACCAAGGAAGATTATTACACCAATACCTATGAGGGTGATGAGGGATTCCATCAGGCTTATGTGGGTTTGGGCTACATGCCAGTGAAGGGACTGTCGGTGGGTGCCAACATCTCTTACCTGTGGGGCAAGTATAACCGTACCGTCACCAACAGCTACAGCAATTCGTATATCAACTCGCTCTCGCGCAACTATTCGGCAAGAGTGGGAAGCTATAAGCTCGACTTCGGTGTGCAGTATACGCAGCGTGTGTCGAAGAAGGACTGGGTGACACTGGGTCTTACCTATTCGCCCAAGCATAATTTAGGTGCCAGCGCCGATATGTATCAGGTGAAGACAAATGCCATGGATGGCTCGCTCGACACCACATCCTTTTCTGTTGACAAGGCTTTTGAACTGCCTCACATGGTGGGAGCAGGATTGATGTGGAATCATGCGGCACAGTGGAAAGTGGGTCTCGACTACACTCTACAGATGTGGGAAGATCTCAAGGCGCCTGTCTTCGACGGAAGAGACTATGTGCTGAAGGACGGCTGCTACAGCAACCGTCATAAGATCAACCTCGGTGCACAGTACTGCTATGGCGAGTACAGCCGCCGTTTCTTGCAGAGAGTACAGTATCGTGCCGGTGTGAGCTACACCACTCCTTATGTGAAAATCAATGGACAGGACGGACCCAAGGAATTTGCGGTAAGTGCCGGTTTCGGTATTCCTATCGTCAACTCCTACAACAGCCGTTCATTCCTCAATATCAGCGGTCAGTGGGTGAAACGCTCTGCCAAGGACCTTATCAAGGAGAATATTTTCCGCATCAACATAGGCTTCACCTTCAACGAGGATTGGTTCAAGAAGTGGAAGATGCAGTAAACAGTACGGGATTTCTGTGCTGAATGTTGGTTTCTGGAAGATTCGGAATGCTTCGGAATGTTTCGGAAAGGTTTGAGATGTTTTGGGAAACTTCTGGAAGCCTCGAAGTGAGAGATGTTTCAGAAAGCTTGAAAATATTTATATTATTAATGTATAGAACAAGGCATTTTATATATGGACTTATCGCTCTCCTGCTGATGGCTGCATGTCAGGAGCAGGTGGAGCATACGGCTCCTGCCATCAGGGCACGCGACTCCGTGGCAATGATGACTTCTTATGGTGTCAATACACTCATCAGCGACTCTGGCGTCATCAAGTATCGCATTGTTACTGAGCGATGGGAGGTGAATGTCAACAAGCATCCGTCGCAATGGATTTTTGACAAAGGCATACTCCTGGAGCAGTTCGACGACAAGTTTCATATCAACAGTTATATACAGTGCGACACGGCTTATTATTTCGACCAGCTCAGAATATGGAAACTCTATGGTCGTGTTAGAATTCTCACCAAGGACGGCTTGCGCTTTATGAGCGAGCAGCTTACATGGGATGAGAATAAGCACGAACTGTCGAGCCATGTGTTCAGTAAACTCATCACGCCTGAGCGTACCTTGCAGGGCACGCACTTCTGGAGCGACGAGAAGATGACGCGTTATTATGTGAGCAACTCGAAGGGTAGTTTCGAGAAGAGCGACATGACAGGATCGGGAGCAAGCGATACCTTGCGCTCGCAGCCCGACTCGGTGAAGGGAAACCTTCGACAGAGAGCCACTCCGCAGCGTGCTACTACCATCCCTCTGATGCACTAATGTCATGACAGAAACAGACAAAAATATATGGAAGTAGGAATAAATCTTGTGATAGGCATATTGGTTACTCTCTTGTTCTCTGCCTTTTTCAGTGGCATGGAGATAGCCTTTGTGTCTTCCAACCGAATGCTTGCCGAGATGGATAAGGACAAGAACAAGAACGGGGTGACCCAGCGATTGGTCTCGCTCTTCTATAACCATCCCAACGGCTTTGTCAGCACCATGCTCGTGGGCAACAATATCGCCCTTGTGGTGTATGGCATACTGATAGCGCGACTGTTCGATAATACAATTTTTCTTGGTATGGATGCGGCTTTCACTGTGCCTGCTGATACTATTCTCTCGACCATCATCGTGCTTTTTACGGGCGAGTTCTTGCCCAAGACCCTTTTTAAGGCGAACCCCAACCGACTGTTGAACTTCTTCAGCCCTATGGCTTATGTTTGTTATGTCGTGCTGTGGCCCATCAGTGTGTTCAGCACTTTCCTGAGCAGAATCCTGTTGAGATTGGTGGGAGTGAAGATGGACAAGGAGGCTGAGGACGAAGGCTTCTCGAAGGTTGACCTCGACTACCTGGTGCAGTCGAGTATCGATAATGCAGAGAAAGACTCCGATATCGATGACGAGGTGAAGATCTTCCAGAATGCACTCGACTTCTCCGACACAAAGGTGCGCGACTGCATGGTGCCGCGAACCGAAATTCAGGCCGTAGAGACCGATGCCTCGCTCGATGAGCTCCGCCAGAAATTCATAGAGAGCGGAAACTCTAAAATCATTGTCTACGAAGAGGATATCGACCACATCGTCGGCTATATCCACAGCTCTGAACTCTTCCGCAATCCTGCCCGATGGCAAGACCATGTGCGCAAAATGCCTTTTGTGCCCGAAACCATGCAGGCACAGAAGCTGATGCAGATTTTCCTGCAACAGAAGAAGTCGTTGGGCGTAGTGGTTGACGAGTTTGGTGGAACCAGCGGACTTGTGAGCCTGGAAGACATTGTGGAGGAAATCTTCGGCGATATAGAAGATGAGCACGACTCGTCTAAGTATGTTGCCAAAAAGACCGAGGACGGCGATTACCTGCTGTCGGCACGCTTGGAGATAGACAAGGTGAACGAACTCTTTGATCTTGATCTTCCCGAGAGTGATGAATATATGACTGTGGGTGGCTTGATTCTGCACGAATATCAGAGTTTCCCAAAGCTGAACGAAATCATCAAGTTCGGTAAGTATGAGTTCAAAATCATCAAGTCCACATCCCGCAAGATAGAGTTGGTACGTCTGCATTTGTTGCAGTAAAAGCACTTGTTTAAGCCAACAAGTGCTTTTTTTATTTATAAAAATTGCATTTTTTGCTTGATAAGGCTAAAAAACATAGTAAAAAATTCCCTTATTTGCGATTTTCTTTGTATTTTTGCAAGCAATTGGCTACATTTCTGATAATGAGCCTTCAACGAGAAACAAAAAATAAAAACAAAAATAATAATTAAAACGTAATGGCAGCATTAGGAACAATTAGAAAAAGAGGCGTGATACTGGTATGTATCATTAGTTTTGGCCTCTTTGCATTCATTGCCGAGGAAGGCTTCCGTTCGTGCGATTCTGCAAAGAACAACGAGCGCCAGCAAATCGGTGAAGTGTTAGGTGAGAAAATCAGCGTACAGGAATTTCAGAAGTTGCTCGATGAGTACACCGAAGTTATCAAGATGCAGCAGGGACAGGAAAATCTCCCTGAGGATCAGATGAATCAAATCAAGGATATGGTTTGGAACACATACGTTCAGAACCAGATCGTGGCTAAGGAAGCCAGCAAGTTGGGTCTTACCGTAACAGATGCTGAGCTTCAGGATATTTTGAAGACAGGTACTAACCCTATGCTTCAGCAGACTCCATTCGTCAATCAGCAGACTGGCCGCTTCGATGCAGCTTCTCTCCAGAAGTTCTTGGCTGATTACAAGGCGCAGAAGGCTAATCCTTCTGCCAATGCACAGATGATGGAGCAGTATGACAAAATCTTCAAGTACTGGTCTTTCATCGAGAAGACGCTTCGTCAGCAGACTTTGGCTCAGAAGTATCAGTCTCTCTTGGCTCACTGCTTCCTCTCTAACCCTGTAGAGGCTAAGATGGCTTTCAAGGAGGAGAACGAGGAGAGCCAGATTCAGTTGGCTGCTTTCCCTTACTCTGATATTCAGGACGACAAGGTGAAGGTTGAGGAAAGCGATCTGAAGGCTAAGTATGATGAACTGAAGGCTCGTTTCAAGCAGCCTGTAGAGAGCCGTGACATCAAGTTCGTTGATGTAGAGGTAAGTGCTTCTCAGACTGACCGCGTAGCTCTCAACAAGGAGTTCGCTTCTTTCCACAAGCAGTTGGCTGAGGCTGCCGATCCTGCTGAGGTTGTACGCAAGTCTGCTTCTACTGTGGCTTACCTTGGTTTGCCTGTCAGCAAGACTGCTTTCCCATCAGATATCGCCTCTGAACTCGATTCTCTCGCAGTGGGTGCTACTTCTGCAGTGAAGGTTAATGCTGGTGACAATACTTTGAATATCGTCAAGCTCGTCAGCAAGCAGCAGTTGCCTGATTCAATCCAGTATCGTGCCATCCAGGTGGCTGCCAATACTGTAGCCGAGGCTAAGGTGAAGGCAGACTCTATCCAGGGTGCTATTGCTGGTGGTGCTGACTTTGAGGCTGTTGCCAAGAAGTACGGTCAGACAGGCGAGAAGGCTTGGATGACTACCAAGCAGTATGAGTTTGCTCAGAGTATGGACAAGGACAACAAGACTTTCATCAATACTCTGAATACAGCATCTGTCAATGCTTTGAACACGATTCAGTTGGGGCAGGGTTATGTTGTTCTCCAGGTTCTCGACAAGAAGGGTATGGTTGAGAAGTACATGGCTGCTGTGATCAAGAAGCCTATCGATTTCTCACAGGATACTTATCGTGCTGCTTACAACAAGTTCTCAAGCTTCGTAAGCGCCAACGAGAAGTCTGAGGACTTGCTCAAGAACGCTGCGAAGAACGGTTACAAGGTTCAGGACTTGAAGGACGTTACTACAAATGCTCACTATGTAGCCAACATCCACGCTACACGTGAAGCTTTGAAGTGGATCTTTGACAGCAAGGAAGGTGCTGTTTCTCCTCTCTATGAGTGTGGCGACAACAACCACTTGTTGGTTATTGTTCTTGACAAGATTCATCGTGTCGGTTACCGCGGATTGGACGATGCTCAGGTGAAGGAAATGGTAAAGGCTGAGGTCATCAAGGATAGGAAGGCTCAGATGATCGAGGAGAAGTTGAATGGTGTGAAGAGCGTCGCAGCTGCCAAGGCTAAGGGTGGCAAGGTTTCTTCTGTCAACCAGATCACTTTCGCAGCTCCTGTGTTTATCGCAGCTACTGGTGCCAGCGAGCCTGCTCTCTCTGGTGCTGTTTCTGCCACTAAGAAGGGTGCTTTCTCTGCTCATGCAGTTAAGGGCAATGCCGGTGTTTACCTCTTCCAGGTTACTAACAAGACCAATCGTTCTGTTAAGTTCGACGAGAAGGCTATGGAGCAGAAGTGCCGTCAGAAGGCAATGCAGTATGCTGGAAACTTCATGAACGAGCTTTATATGAAGGCTCATGTAGTTGACAACCGCTACTTGTTCTTCTAATTCTTTAGAAATATCTGTTTTCTGATTATTCAGAACAGAATGAATCAATATTTTATCGAGGGTGTGTCATTAACTGGTGTTATGACACACCCTCATTTTTTTCTTTTTCTTATTCTTATTCTTATAAGTTCTGCTAAAGTAGTAAATTGCAGAATATACAATGCATGATGGGATATCTGGAAAAATAGAAATGCCTCGAAATATGAAAGCGGCTTCGATAGTCAATGAAGCCTATTGCGTAGAGCAATGAAAGCGGCTTCGTAAGCAGTTGAAGCCTATTGCATCATGCTGATAGAAACTATAAGTAGAGAAACGATTATATCTTACGGTTGTTTGGAAAGTTGGAAATAGCTTTGTAAGCTTTTTCTCATTTTTTTGCACTACAAAAAACTGCGACAACGAGGATTTTTATCCTTGTGTCGCAGCCTTTGATATCCTTTCAGCGAAAATCTTTCAGCGAAAATTCTTTCAATTAAATGCTTTTTTCTTTAGGAAAGTATTACAGACTCCACCAATGCTTTTTCTTTTGAGGCTCTGGTTGTGCGCCCATGCTCTCTCTGATGAGCGCCCTGTAGCTTTTTCCCTGGCTGATTATCTGATAAATCTGTCCCCAGTCGGGTAGACCGCCAATGTTACGGTCATCAATGAAGTAATCAGCCTTGAGCTTACGTGAGAAATGATTGTTGTTTTCGTAGCTTTCCTCAGGATAATCCTTGTTGACAGCCCAGAATTCAACTCCTCTTTCCTTGCACCAGTCCACAGCCTCCTGCAGCAGTTCGCCTTCACGAACTGACCATAAGATGAGGCGGTGCTGGTCTCTTATCAGCATTTTCAACGTCTCGATGGCGAATGGAATCTCGCGTCCTATCTTGGGATATTCGTGAGTTACTATTGTGCCGTCGAAGTCTACTGCTATTGTTGCCATAAGTCGTTTTCGTTTTAACGTTTTACGCTATTGTCGTTTTGGTCGCCGTAGTGGCTGTTGTTATAGTTGCCATAGCTTCCGTATACAGAACTGCCGTAACCCTTGTAAGAGCCGTATTTGCCATATTTGCCGTACTTTCCGTACTTTCCGTAGCCGTAATAGTAGCCATACTTTTTCTTCGACAGATCGACACCGTTAAGCACTATCGACATCTTAGGCATCTTCTTGTCGTGGTTCAGCGCATTGATGAGATCGAAACTTGATTTTGGAGTATAGTCTGCACGGCACAGGTAAACCGTAGCATCGGCGATGCGGCTGATCTGCAGTGTGTCAGAAACAAGACCTACTGGAGCTGTGTCAATCAAAATATAGTCGTAGTGTTCTCTTAGCTGCGCCATGATGTCATCGAGACTGTGACGTGCAATCAACTCAGCAGGGTTTGGAGGAATAGGTCCTGCCATCAGTATGTCGAGGTTCTTGTTGACACCCGAATTGATAATCTGTGCCTCGATGTCCTGCCATGTGTTGTGGTCTTTGGTGAGCAGCGGAGTGATACCATGATGATGGTCGTCGATTTCGAAGAGTTCTGCCAGTCTTGGCTTACGGATGTCGAGACCTAAAATGATGGCTTTCTTGCCCAACAGGGCGAAGCTGATGGCCACATTCGATGCTGTGAATGTCTTTCCTTCGCCTGATTGGGTAGAGGTGAACATGATGACTTTTTCGTCCTCTTTCAGCATAAACTGAAGGTTGGTTCTCAGTCCACGGAATATTTCCTCCATCAGGTTGTTCTTGTTTTCGTGCACCACGATGTCGGCCTTGCTCTTTGCGCTGTCACTTGCCACTGCCACATCAGCGAGAATAGGCAGTGTGGTGAGTTTCTCCACATCGTCATGACCCTCAATCTTGTAGCGGAAGAGCTGTATCAGGAAGAGGATGGCGGCAGGAATGGCGATGCCCAAAACGAAGGCGATGAGCATGATGATAGAGCTCTTGGGGCTTATCTTTCCGCTGAATACAGGCTCATCGATGAGCTTACCTTTGTCGGCTGTGGCGGCAAGCGAGATGGAGTTCTCCTCACGCTTCTGCAGCAACATCAGGTAAAGTCCAGACTTCACTTCTTGTTGTCTGCCTATCTGTGTCAGCATTCGCTCCTGTTCAGGTGTCTCACCTATCTGTCCCTGATATTTGTTGGCCTGCGATGCGATGCTGTTGCGCTGAATCTCCATGTTGGTGCGTGCCTGTTTCATGGCACGGCGGATTGACGAGCTGAGGTCGTCGAGCTGTGCTGTGAGCGGTGTCACAGTAGGCGAAGTTTCGTTGGCGCTGTGCAGCAGTTGGTTGCGTTGCAGGGCTATTCTGTTGTATTCGTTGATGAGTGCAGTGGCACTCTCGTCGCTCAGACCCACGTTGGATGGGATGGGCTGATGATTGTTGTTGGGTTCATTCATGTATTTGTTCAGTTCGTCGAGCAATGCCAGCTGTGTGTTGGCTTCTGTCAGGCGCTTGCTGAACTCGTCGGCATTCGATACTGCTTGTGTGGCGTTTATTTTCAGTTCCACCATCTGGTTGCGCTTCTTGAAGTTCTCCAACTCACCTTCTGTGTTGCCCAGTTCGGCGTTGATTTTCTCCAGACGGTTGTTGATGAACTGCTCTGTGCGCACGGCAATGAGGTTCTTGTCTTCGTTGGCCTGTCGGTTGTAGACGATAGCTAATTGCTTCAGATAGTCGATGGCACGCTGTGGGAACTCATCGCTCAACACAAGCTGTGCGATAGTCGTAGTCTTCGAAGTCTGGCTTACGGTCAGACTGCCTGCATACTTGCCTGCTGCCCATACTGGCGAGCTCAGTGTCACTTCGAGTACTTGCCCATCGGCAAGTGTGCGATATTCGTTCTGAGTCAGCGTGATGATGCCCACACGTGTGCCAATCATGGCTGGCAGGCGACTGAAAGTCCTGTTGATGTTCTTGCTTGTCACCTCCTGCGTGTTCTCACCGGCAGGCATATAGTAGGTTCCTGTCACATGATAGTTGTTGCCTTCGCGGGTAATGCTCAACTGTATAGGCGCACACAACTTCTTCAGGTGAACCAAGTCCATGTCGACGTTGATTTCCTGGTTTCGGTACGAGGTGACGTCCTTGACGTGGCCCGGATGGCGATAGGTGACGTAGAGCTTCAGGTCGGTGACTGCCTGCTGCGCCAGGTTGCATGATCCTAAGATTTCCATCTCGTTGTCGATACCAGTCGAGTTGGAAATAATGCCCAGGTTGGAGGTGTTCATGATACTGTTGCCTCTGTTTCTCGACTGTGTCTCGTCCTTGATGAGCAACTTTGCCTGTGCCTGATAGATAGGCGTGGTGTATCGAAGATAAATGTAGGCAACTCCTAAACAGATGATGATGGACAATACAAACCATTTCCAGTTGAGCACCAGAATGGTGTAAATCTGCTTGATGTCGAAAGAAGACTTCTCCTCCTCATCTTGTAGGTATTCCTGTTTCAGATACTTTGTTTCTTCCATTATGTTGATCTTTTCTTTATAATATATAATAGGTATACATATTTATATATAGGCATTTTATCTCTTGGCCAGTTCGAGCAAATACTTGCCGTAGTTGTTCTTCATCATTGGCTTGGCGAGTTCTTCCAGCTGCTTGGCGTTGATCCATCCCTGTTTGAAGGCTATTTCCTCCAGACAAGCCACTTTAAGTCCCTGTCGTTTCTCAATCACCTCGATGAAGGTGCTGGCTTCCGACAGACTGTCGTGTGTTCCAGTGTCGAGCCATGCAAAACCTCTCTGCAGGGTGCGTACCTTCAGCACGTTCTTGCCCAGATAATGCTGATTGACGGAGGTTATCTCCAACTCACCACGTGCGCTTGGCTTGATGTTCTTAGCCACCTCTACCACGTCGTTGGGGTAGAAGTAGAGTCCCACCACTGCATAGTTGCTCTTCGGATGCTCGGGCTTTTCCTCGATGCTGAGGCAGTTGCCGTCCTTGTCAAATTCTGCTACGCCGTATCTCTCTGGATCGTTCACATAGTATCCGAAGACGCTCGCCTTTCCTTCTTCGGTAGCCTTCACACTCTCTTTCAGCAGGGCAGAGAAACCTGCGCCATAGAAGATGTTGTCGCCCAATACCAGGCACACATTGTCATCGCCGATAAACTTCTCGCCGATGATGAAAGCCTGTGCCAGTCCGTCGGGTGATGGTTGCTCGGCATATTCGAACTTCACCCCCAACTCGCTTCCGTCACCCAAGAGACGCTTGAATCCCGGCAAGTCGTAGGGAGTGGATATGATGAGTATTTCCCTGATGCCAGCCAGCATGAGTACCGAAATGGGATAATAAATCATGGGCTTGTCGAAGATAGGTATCAACTGCTTGCTGATGCCTTTCGTGATGGGGTAGAGGCGTGTGCCCGACCCACCTGCTAAAACGATACCTTTCATATTCTTTAGTTTATGTTGTTTCTTATTGTGTCAATTTTTCAAGTTTTGAAACTTCTGTCAATACGCCTTCTTGTCGGGCATGATGATGCTCTTGGCTGTGAGGAAGATGATGCGTATGTCGAGCCAGAACGACCAGTTCTCCAAGTACCAGATGTCGCGTCGCACGCGTTCCTCCATCTGCCAAAGTTCCTTGGTCTCGCCACGATAGCCTGTCACCTGTGCCCATCCTGTGATGCCTGGTTTGGCGAAGTGGCGCACCATGTACTTGTTGATGATGGTGCCGTATATCTCGGTGTGGTGCAGCATGTGTGGACGTGGACCCACGATACTCATGTCGCCTCGCAGCACATTGAAGAACTGCGGAAACTCGTCGATGTTGGTCTTCCTCATGAAGTTGCCAAAGGCAAACTTGCGTGGGTCGTGCTCCGTAGCCTGTGCCAGGTCGGCATCCTTGTTAATATGCATCGAGCGGAATTTAATGCACTTGAAGGTCTTGCCGTTGATGCCCGTTCTGTCCTGACGGAAGAAGATGGGGCCGGGGCTCTGTAGCTTGATGATGAGCGCGATGATGGGGATGAATGGCAGCATGCACAGGCAGGCAATGCCGCTCACCACCAGGTCGAACGAGCGCTTGATGATACGGTTGGTGGTGTTCGACAGCGGCTCGATATGGTTGGTGTACAGACTCTTTCCCATAAACTGCAGCGCATCGAGGTGCAGCTTGTAGCCCTCAAATTGGCGTGGCAGATAGTAGAAGTGAATCACGTTCTTGTCGCAGTACTGCATCAGCCTGATTACCTCCTTTGACTGGTTGTGCGACAGACAGCAGAACATCTCGTGCATATTGGCAGGTGCTCCGTGAATCGTGTTGTTAATCGAGCTGTCCACGATCTCGTTCAGTTCTGTCAAGTTTCCCAACCGTACAAACTCCTTGGGCGCTCCGACAATGTCGGCATCTGCAAAGTATCCGTTCACCCGATAACCTACCGAAGGGTCTTCCACCAGAGTGTTGTACATGTCGAGCACAGCAGGGTCGTTGCCCACGAAGATGGCAGTGCGGCTGTTGTAGCCTTTGGTGCGGAAATATTTCAAGACCTCCAGTTCCAGTGCCCTTGAAATGACAAGGATGACGTAGAACGAGCCAAAAAACAGCAAACTGAAGTAGAACAGTCCGCCATAGTTGATCAGGAGTCTGATGGAAAGAAAGAACAGGATGGAAGCCAGTCCGCTCAAGCAGAAGGTGCGCTTGCACGCCTGCATGAAACTCACCCTTCTGATGTGGATAATGGTGGAGTACATGCTCTCGGCGATGAACATCGATGCATTGGCTGCGAAAAAAGTCATTTTCGTGGACAGGTCGAATGCTGCTGGCGAAATGTCTGGTGTGAGCAGAATATATGCCAGCAACATCAGGTTGAGGATGGCAAAGTCTACTACAATGACAATTCTTTTGACCAGTATATTACCTTTGTTTCTTTCCATTTCTTCATGATTAAGTTATTCTCACCTCTTACTTGAGGGATAGTCTGTTCCCGTTTCTGCTGTGCAAAGATACAGCAAATCGAATGCACAACATCAAGCTTGCTTGAATGTTTTGCTGAGATGCAGCGTATTTTCTGCAAAGATACTGCAAATCGAATGCACAACATCAAGCTTGCTTGAGTGTTTTGCTGAGATGCAGCGTATTTTCTGCAAAGATACAGCAAATCGAATGCACAACATCAAGCTTGCTTGAGTGTTTTGCTGAGATGCAGCGTATTTTCTGCAAAGATAATTATTTTTATTTAATAAGGTATAAAAAAAGACCAGAAATGTAGTAAAAAAATGATTTACGTCAAAAAACACCCCGCCAATTTTGATATATTGTAATTTTATTGTACTTTTGCAAGTAATTTTAATTTGTATGAATCATAAATAACGAATAATGGGAGTATTTTCAAAACTATTCGGCCGCAAGACCGAGGATAAAAAAGTAGGCGGCATGGAAGACTACATGACGCTTGTCAGAGTGTATTTCCAGGCAGCCCTTGCTTCACAGTTGGGCATCACCAATTTGGCAATGTTGCCCGACCTTCGTGCCTTCAAGACTACATTCCGCGTTCCTACCCAGAACAACAAGTTGGGCCTGGGCGAGAAGGCGCATGTCAAGAAGATGATGAAGAGTGTCTATGATACCGATGACAATTTCTTCAAGGAGATTGACCAGAGCATTCGCAAGAAGTGTCACAAGTTGCAGGATGTCAATGTTTATCTCATCCAGTTCCAGACCTTCACCCAGGACCTCATGATGCTTCTGGGCAACCTGATGAAGTTCAAACTCCGTCTGCCAGGTTTCATGAAGAAGGCGCTCTACACCATGACTCAGAAAACCGTCGACGATATCTTCAACAAAAATGACTTCAACGACGCCAGTGTGGTGAAGACTGTCATGCAGCTTCGTCAGCTCGACAAGCAGCTGTGCTTCAGCCAGCAGTGGGTCACCGATTTTGCCTTTCAGGTGTTGATGCTTGCCAAGAAGGAGCCACGTCCATCAGATGAGGAAATCGAGAAGGCAAAGGGAAAGTTGGGCAAGTAATTTCACTTAATTTGTATCAAATTCACAAATAGTTGACGGAATATTTGCAATTTTGAAATATTTCCGCTATATTTGTACCCAAAATAGAGAGTAATGAGTGCTGATGAAAAGACAATCAATACGTTTGCCACACGTGTTAGGCAGTTGATTCTTGAGTTTGGAAAGCTCAAGCAGGAGAATGCCGAACTCTACGAGATGGTGGATGAGCGCGACGCCCAGATCAAGGCGCTGCAAGAGAAGTTGTCCCAGGCAGAGCACGATTACAACAGCCTGAAAATGGCTAAGATGATGACAATTTCGGATGCCGACATGGAAGCTACGCAGAAGCGCGTCGCCAAGCTCATCCGTGATGTCAACAAGTGTATAACGCTACTGAGCAATCAATAAGTCGGAGCGATGGCAGATCAGGAACAAGAGAAATTACTCATAAGATTACATATCTATGACACCGACCTCTCGGTCAAGATACCGCGAGAGGACGAGGAGTACTATCGTAAGTCAGGCAAACTGATTAACGATATTGTCAACTCGTATTCCAAGATTTTCAAGGGACGCAAGAGCGACAAGGAGATTCTTTATATGTCGCTCCTCGATATCGCCTTGAGATATGAGAAGGAGTCGGGTCGTAACGATACTGCACCTTATCACGATATTCTCACCCGCCTTACTGCCGAGATTGAGGACACCCTGAAGTAGTAAGAGTGTTTTTTTTCTCCGTCCGTTTGTTTGTTCCGTTGTCTTAAGGATGCCGGTCAGTAGCTGTTGCACAGGCGAGAATATTAATAAATCATTTATATATAATAAAATAATGGTAGTAACAATCATAGCAACCCTTGTAGCCCTCGTATTGGGAGGAGCCTTAGGGTTTTTTATTTTCCGTTATGTCATTACAGGGAAATATAACGAAATGATCGCCGCCGCCAACAAGGAGGCGGAAGTAGTGAAGGAAAAGAAACTGCTCGAAGTAAAGGAGAAGTTCCTCAACAAGAAAGCAGAGCTGGAGAAAGAGGTGCAGCAGCGCAACTCACGCATTCAGCAGAGCGAGAACAAGCTCAAGCAGCGTGAGATTTCGCTCAACCAGCGCCAGGAAGAGCTCGGCCGCCGCAAGCAGGAGGTAGAGCAGAACAACCAGCGCGTGGAGAACGAGAAGAAGCTCCTTGCCCTGAAGCAGCAGGAGTTGGAGAAGATGCAGCGTCAGGAGCAGGAGAAGCTTGAGGAACTCTCTGGCCTGAGCGCTGAGGAAGCTAAGCAGCGCCTCATCGAGAGCCTGAAAGATCAGGCAAGACTCGATGCTGCCAGCTACGTCAACGAGATCATGGACGATGCCAAGCTCAATGCCAACCAGCAGGCCAAGAAGATCGTTATCCAGACCATCCAGCGCGTGGCCACAGAAACGGCTATAGAGAATTCAGTCAGTGTCTTCCATATAGACAACGACGAGGTGAAGGGCCGCATCATCGGTCGTGAGGGTCGCAACATTCGTGCCTTGGAAGCAGCCACTGGTGTTGAGATTGTTGTAGACGACACTCCTGAGGCCATCGTCATCTCTGCCTTCGACCCCGTGCGCCGCGAGGTATGTCGTCTGGCCCTCCACCAGTTGGTAGCCGACGGACGTATTCATCCAGCCCGTATTGAGGAAGTTGTAGCCAAGGTGAAGAAGCAGCTCGAGAATGAAATTATCGAAACCGGTAAGCGCACCGCTATCGACCTCGGTATCCACGGCTTGCATCCTGAGCTGATTCGTATCATTGGTAAGATGAAGTACCGTTCATCATATGGTCAGAACCTCTTGCAGCATGCACGTGAGACAGCCAACCTCTGTGCTGTCATGGCATCTGAGTTGGGCTTGAATCCTAAGAAGGCTAAGCGTGCAGGTCTTTTGCACGATATTGGTAAGGTGCCAGACGAGGAGAGTGAGTTGCCTCACGCACTCTATGGTGCCAAGATTGCCGAGAAGTTCAAGGAGAAGCCAGACATCTGCAATGCCATCGGTGCACACCATGACGAGATGGAGATGAACACTCTTCTTGCTCCAATCGTTCAGGTTTGCGATGCTATCTCTGGTGCTCGTCCTGGTGCCCGTCGCGAGATTGTTGAGGCATACATCAAGCGTCTCAACGACCTTGAGGCAATAGCCATGAGTTATCCTGGCGTTACCAAGACCTATGCCATCCAGGCTGGACGTGAGCTTCGCGTTATCGTGGGAGCCGACAAGATGAACGACGAGGAGAGCACCAAGCTCTCTGACGAGATTGCCACCAAGATTCAGAACGAAATGACCTATCCTGGTCAGGTGAAGATCACCGTCATCCGCGAGACCCGCAGCGTAGCATACGCCAAGTAATCGAAAGTAGAATAACACTTCATTCATATCGAGGGAGCTGTCTGATGAGACGGCTCCCTTTTTTCTTACGACATGGGCGAAGTCAAAATTCGAAAATGACTAATGACTAATGACTATAATTCGGAAAAACTAAAATGACTAATGTGACTTACGTCTTTCCCTCGATTGTGTCATCATGTGGGTCTTAATAGATGACCAAAGCTGCTCATCTATTATGACCTCTCTTGGTCATAATAGATGCCTTCTGCAGGGCTCTTGGAGCACTTGTAAAAGAACAGAGATAAGACTTACACCAAGGTTTATGCAGCAAACAGCAACCATAGGTGAATATAGATTCATCTCTCCACATAACTCTATTAGTGAACTAATGGAAGCATATTTGTCTCTCTGAAGATTTTACTGATTAAGTTTAGTCATTAGTCATTAGTCATTATCGCATTTTAGGCATACGATTATGTGGTAATATGGTGAAAAACTTCCTCTTAGGCATACGAGTGCATGCCTGTGAGAAAGTAGTTTACTCCGAAATATGTCATGACGATGCTCAGGAAGGCAAGGGTCATGTAGACGTGGTAGGCGAGGGGCTTGCGGAACAGGGGCAGGCTCTGTGTGTGAACCACTACGGCGTAAATCATAAAGGTGATGAGCGCCCAGGTTTCCTTGGAATCCCAACTCCAGTAGTTGCCCCAGCTCACGTTTGCCCAGATTGCACCGATGAAGATGCCGAACCCCATCGTGGCAAGGGCAGGATAGAGGAACACACGGCTCAGCGCCTGAAGCTCCTCCCCATGCGAGCGGAGGAAGATTCCCATGACGCCGCAGAGGAAGGTGAGCGACAGCAGGGCGTAGCTCATCATGATGATGCTGACGTGGATGCTGAGAAGGGGACTGTTGAGAACGGGCATCATCTGTCCGATGGCTGGATCCATCTGGTTGATGTGGCTCACCAGGAGGAAGAAGCCCGATAGCAGGAAGCCGAAGACCATTACGAGGCGGATGCGATATTGCATCACAAAGCTGATGAGCATCACAAACCATGCCACGGTGAGCATGCTCTCATAGCCGTTGGACATGGGTACGTTGCCACTGACTATCCACCTCAGCGCCAAACCGAAGGTGAGGGCAAGGAAGGAAACGCCCAACAGTGCGGGCAGAGTTATGTCGAATGCCTTCAGGCTGCGCTGTCTTGTGATGCGATAGATGGTGTAGAGGAGGGCGATGAAACCCAGCGTGAGATTTACCATAAAGAGGATGGTGGCAAAGGGGAAGCCATTGAGTATCCGTTCTGCACGATATTGCACACTGGAGGGAAGCGAGTTGCCGCCGCTCACCTGCTGATACTTCTTCATTTTGTCGAAGAAGATGTTTACTCGCTCCGTGTTTCCAGCCTTTACGTCGCCATAGAGCAACGAGAAGACGTTGGTGATATAGAGCGCATGCTGATGTTCCACTGCCTTAGGTAATCGGTCGGAAGGCGAGAACCAAGTGGTGGTACCAGCCTTGATGAATGGATTCTCCTTGGTGGCACGTACATTCTTAGGGAAGGTATAAGGCAATACCTTGAGCGATACGCCACGGCGCAAGTCCATTATGAGTTGTATCTTTCCATCGATGTCGGCAGCTTGCTGATGGAACTTGTCTTGTGCCCCATTGTAATATTCCTGCACATATTGGCCGATGATGTAACCGCCCATCTCCTTGTTGAAGAACTGGTTGATGGAGCAATAATCCGGCAAGTTCATCGCTGTCTTCAACTCTCCACTCTTCACCTTGATGAAGGGTTCGCTTGCCCATTCGTCTCCGTAGAATATCCAACCGGTCAAAACTTGTTCGGCTGTCAGTCCCTTGTAGCTTCTAGCACCATATATCTTCTTGCAGAAGTCGAGTGCGTAGGTTTGAACAGGACAGATGCGGTCGTTATAGAGGATATTCAACTCGCCAAACTTCTCTGCGGTAGCCTTTGGCAAGACTACGCTTTGTAGATTCTCCAGCGTAGAGCCTTCTGAGATTTCTTCCATGGCAGAACTACCACAACCTGCTGCCATCATTTGGTTGTAGGAAGTATGGTTGAATCCCATTCCTCCCATTCCGAAGAACAGGGCAATCATCAAAGCCCCCTTCTTCAGCAGCTGACTTGCCAATAGTTTGCGATAGCTTGCCTTAGGGTCGATGAGCATCCAAATCAGTGAGATGAAGAGGATGGCATAGCCTGTATAGGTGACAGGGATGCCGTATGGGTCGGCGTTGATGGCGAGTACGCTTCCCTTGCCGTCCTCATCATAGGAAGACTGGTAGAAGCGGTAGGAGCGATGAGAGTAGATATTATTCATCGACACCTGTCCTTCGCTCTTATCGTTGCCGTCGGTTACAGTAAACTTGGAAGAGTAGTCAGCGACCGCTTGTGTACCATCGTGCATCTTCGTCTCGAAGTTTTGCAGGCAGAGCGAGAAAGGTAGTTTCTCCTCTTGCATCCCCATGCCATCTTGCGAATCGGAAGCTGCCATATAGGTATCGGTCGGTTGCCCTATACGTAGATGAATCATTCCTCTTTTGGCGGAGATATGCGTGAGCAGTGCGCCTGCGAGGATAATGACAAAGGAGAGGTGGAGTGCAAGCGTAGAGGCACGCTTCACCTTTCGCTTGATGATATAGAATACACCGAGGGCTGCCATTACTGCCCACATCAATATAAACCACCATGCGCCATAGTAGTGGGCATGGACATAGTCTGTACCCTGGCTCTTCTCCACGATGCTGGCGACAGCCATGCTAATGAGAACAAGAATGTAAAGGGTGAAAATAATCTTTTTGACCATTTTGTTAATACAATTCGTTCATGTCGAAAAACATTAATTGCGTATGTTTGTTATAGGAAGAAAGCCATTATAGTCGGCATCACCGCAATCGAATGGCTTAATGTCTTCATTGTTTTTAATGCGTTTTAATTTCATTTTCGCTTTGCCGTATAGTATCTGCGTTTCTCAAATTGGTCTTGCCATAATAATACCTCCTATTTTGTTGATTTTCGTATTTTTGCTGCAAAGTTACGATTTCCTTTTGAGAAGACAATGCTTTTTAGACAAGTATTTACACGATATGATGTAAAAAGCTGCCAAGTCCACGATGAAACTTGGCAACTTCTTTATTGATAATGTTTTGCGATCTAATATACCAATGAACTTACAAATATTAGATGGAGCGCAAGAACATCACTACGGCGTCACGGTCTGCCTTAGGCAAGTTGTAGAATTTCACTGCAGAGTTGTATGCCTGGCTGTTTTTGCTGTAGCAGTGCCACATGATAGCCTCTATCTCGTTGCGAGCACGAGCGTCATGCAAGCGATCCTCGGCACCACTGTTAATCAGTGAGAGACCGCGTCCCCAAAGTGGAGTGGTACGGCACCATGAACCATGAATGTCGTTGATCATATCCAACTTGTGCTGGATAAAGTCAGAATATGGATAAATCTTCTGTCCTGGATAATGAGGAAGGTCCTTGCCTTCGATAATCTTGGAGCGACCATAGTTGTCTGGACCAGTGGTCCAAGATTGCTTGTGACAATTGGTGCAACCCATGCTCATGAATAGTTCCTTGCCACGTTGTACACTAGGATTGTTCAAGTTGCGCGCACGTGGTACGGCGATACCTCTATGCCAAACGATGAAAGAGTGATATTGATCGTCTGTCATCTCAGGCTTGAAGTTGTAGTACTTGTTGTCGTAGAGATTGACATTGTCATCTGGTGAGAGCAAGTAAGCCAAAGCCTCCTTGATACCTTCTCTTGTACCGTCATAATAGTATGGATGCAAGCGTGAGGAAGGGTTTTTGCCTTCAGCCATCACCTTGTCTATGACATCTTTGTTCTCTGACATGGCTTTTGCCCAAGCTGGTGTAGAGCAGATATGCTTGATGTCTGAGCGTAAGATGTTCAACTCATCCCAAAGAGCTACGTCGTTCTGGAGGCATCCCTCCAAGAGGTCATAGTTGAAACGCTTCACGAATTTCTTTCCAAAAGCATCCTCTGCATAGGCTTCGTCCTTCAACTTCTTGGCATTGTTGTCCCAAAACTCAGGGTTCAACTCTACGTGCTCACTCTCAGTCTTGTATTGAGCCTCAATATCCTCATTGGAGAGGGCATCGATCAAACCCAAACCTTGGAAGTTGCAAGATGCGATGAGGCGCACGGCATAATTACTAGGTTGAGGATCTGCATTGAAGGCATCCTGTGGAATAGACACCTCAGGATAATGCAATGAGAATGCCTCTCCGTCAGGAAATCTCATGGCGAGTCCACTTGGCATAGAGGTTACGTCTTTCCAAGTGATGGTTACCTTGTCTGGATTCAATTGTGGCAAGAATGGGGAGTCTGCCATCGTCATGGTAAATGTGGTGAGCTGGTCGATAGGTTCGCCATTGTTGCTGCCTGGTGCGTCTGGATAATAGACAGATACAATGTAGCCATTGCCCATCACAGGCTTGAAGTCGCTGCGGCTATGGCCATGAGCATAACCGCCTGCGTGGCAGTATTCACAAGCACGGCGTGAGGCGCAAGGTCCCCATCCTTTGTAAGGCTCGTTGCTCAGCGTGTATGGTGTACTAGCCATCAAATCGCCTTGGTTGAAACGTGCTGTAAAGCCTTGATTGGTTACTGCTGGTGTTTCATCCTCGTAGCAATTGGAGGAAACGTTTTCCGTAGTTCCCAGTTCACCACCAGGAAGCCATTCTTCTGCTTTGAAGTTGCCTACCGCTTGTCCGACGTATTTGGCATCAGACTCAATAGGTTCTTTCTTTTCTTCTTCGTTTGGCGTGTTTTCATCAGAGCATGAGCCTAGTAGTAAGGCGGAACTCATCAAAAACACACTTGTCTTCAAAAATTGATTCATAAATGTTTCTATTTTTATTTGTTGATTTTTTATCCTTAGTAGAAGGGTTGTTCAACATGAAAAAGGGCAGAGCGAATATTTGCGATTCACTTTGTCCTTTATCTTGTTGATTCATATATTTCTTGCGGAATAGTTTTTCAAGAAATTGTTTTATGAAATGCAGCTTGCAGAATATTAGATAGACTGGAGGAACTTAACCACTGCATCGCGGTCGGCCTTCGAAGCTTTGTAGAAGTTGAGGGCTGAGTGGTAGGCGTGGCTGTTCTGGCTGTAGCAGTGCCACATGATGGCCTCTACCTCGTTGCGGGCACGGCAGTCGTGCAGACGGTCTTCAGCTCCGGTACACATACGTGACAGTCCGCGGCCCCACAATGGAGTGGTGCGGCACCAAGAACCATGAATGTCGTTCTTCATGTACAGCTTGTGCTGCAACATGTCAGTGTATGGATAGATGGTCTGGTTCTTGTAGCGTGGCAATGGTTTGCCGGCTATCATGTTAGGAGTCCAGTAGTTGTCATCGCCTGTCTTCCATGATGGGCGGTGGCAGCTGGCGCAACCCCACTCCATGAAGAGCTTCTTGCCGCGCTGTACGTCCTTGTCGTTCAGGTTGCGTGCACGCGGAATGGCCAGACCTCTGTGCCATACCATGAAGTCGTAGAAGTTGTTGGCTGTCATCTCTGGCTGGAACTTGTGCCACTGGTTGTCGAACTGGTTGGTGGAAGGCAACAGCAGGTTGTAGACAGCCTCCTTGATGCCCGCATCAGTACCGTCGGCATAGTAGGGTGACTGTGGGTTTGCCTTGATTTTGGCAATCACCTCTGAATCTTCCGACATTGCCTTTGCCCATGCTTCTGTAGAGTAGAGCTTGGGGCGGTCTGGACGGCTCACATTGGTGATGTTCCATATGGCGTTGGCACCAGGACCGTCCTGCAGAGAGGCACGTGTCAGGGCATAGGTGAATCGCCTGATGGCCTTGTATACGCCCGTCTTGCCTTCGCCGCCATCGGCAAACTGGCCGTCAGTGCCCCAGGTAGAGTAGTAGGCGCCGGCTGCCATCTGCTCGCCAGCAGCATCCCAGAACTTAGGGTTGAGATACTCTGATACGTTCATACCGGCACTCTTGAAGTAAGCTGCCTCAGAGGCATACTGCTTCTCGATTTCCTCTTGTGGAATAGCATCAAGCAGACCTGTGCCAATCACACCGATGGTAGACTCTAAGCGCACGGCGATGTTGGATGGAACAGGGTTGGTATGGAAGGCTTCAGAAGGAATGGTCACCTCAGGATAGATGAGGTCGAAGGTCTCGCCGTCGGCAGGGAACTTCATGGCCAGTCCACTCTCCATGGTGCTTACGTGCTCCCAATGAATCTTGATTTTGTCAGCCTCGATAGGAGCCTTGAAGGGGTCGGTAGCGCCTGTTTGAGGCATACCTGTCACCTCGCCGATATAGTTTCCGTCGTTGCTTCCAGGTGCGTCGGGTGTGTAGATGGCCATCAGGTAGCCGTTACCATTGCCATAGGCGATGGGATAGCTGTTGTCCTGTCGCATACCATGTCCGTAGCTTGGGTGGCAGTCGAGACAAGACTTGCGCAGATAGGCAGGACCTACGCCCTTGAAGGCACCATTGTCGATGGTGTACTGGCGTTCGAAGAACATCTCGCCCGTCTTGAAGTTGTCGTGAAGTCCCTGCTCGTTGACGGCAGGAGCCTCGTCTTCATAACAGCCGGAGTTGACATTCTCTGTGGTTCCCAGCTCGCCACCTGGATACCATTCCTCTGCGGTAAAACCATCCTGGGCTTTTCCTACATAGTTGGCATCCGACCCCATAGAGTTGTCGGGTTTTTGTGGGTTGCTGTTCTCATCGGAGCAGCTGTTCATTGTCATCATGGCCAATGCCGCAGCAAATGACCATACCAAATAATGTTTCTTTTTCATAATGTTCCTTTTTGGGGATAAAGTTCTTTCTTGTGTACAACGTAGCCTTGAGCACAATGACTCAAGGCTACGTATATATTATTTTATTGATGTTTTGTGTGTTTTAGAGTTACTTTGCACTCTGGCGTCCGATCCATGTGCCGGCTGCGTTCAGTTCGTCGTCGAGATCCTTGATCTTGTCGATGGCATTCTTTACTGCCACAGAACCTGGGTCAGCCAGGAAGTAACCCTGTGCAGCTGTTGCATCATCGAGTGACTTCAGGGCTGCGGTCAGTGCATTCTGCAGTTTGCTCAAGTCAGGATAGTTGAGGCTTGAGAGAAGCGACATGATAGAGTTGGCTGCTGGAGAGGTGGCGTTGACGTCGCGTGTGCCATAGAGTGTGTTCTTGATAGAGTAGAGGTTGTCCTTGTAGTCTACGAAAGAACGATGGCTGTAAGGCGACTCGATGTAGTCTCTTGACTCTTTCTCACCATCCTCGGTTGTTCCGCCCTGGTTGTTTAATACACGCCATGCCTGACCGAGTTTCTGCTCCTGTACCTCGTTGCAGATGTTGGAGCAACCGCCTACGAAGATCTGGTTGATGGTGCCTGGCCAAGACTGATAGCCTGTGGTTTGTGCAGGGGTGAGCAGATACTGACCGTAGCACATGGTGCCATTGGCTGCGAAGCCTTTATTGCGCATGCTTGAGAACACGTAGCTGTTGTCCTGGAGCACCTGCTTGGTGTCGTTGCTGGCAGCGTTGCCCATCCATGTGAACTCCAGCATGGCTGTCATGTTCTTCACATCGCCAGCCACAGCAGCGAGGAATGCCAATTCGTCGATGCCCTTTACTGAGGTCATGCCTTCTTCGGTCTCATTGGCCTTGAAAGCATCAACAGTGCGGTTCTGACCCTCACGGAAGAGGACGAACTCCATACCATGGAAGCCCAATACAGACTGGAACTGCTCGTTCTTGTCGGAAACGAACTTCTCTGGAGTATTGCTCTTGAAGCCGGCAATGAGGCTGGCATTGGTCAAGGCTGAAACCAACTCCTCGTGGCCGAGTGGCCATGAGTCGATGTGTGGGTCGATATTGTTGTCGGAAGCTGAGCCATAGAGGAAAGCCTCACTGCGCTCCCACTCACGGCGTGCGTTCTTGAAAGCCTCGCAGGCTGCGTCGATCTGGCTCTGTGTCATGGTGCCAGCCTCTGCTGCCTTGTAGAGCGTTGTGCAGGCGGTGTAAAGTTCGCGTGAGTTCTTTGCCAAAGCCTGGTAAGTGGGGTAAACCACATTCTCGACGTAAGCCTTGGTGGTTTTCTGCATCGCGAGATCAGACGAGTTGATGGTAGTTGTAGCCTGACCTACGTTGGGCAGATCGAAAGTTGTGTCGTCATCGCTGCCGCATGAAGCAAAGCAGAGTGCCAAGCCACCCATCATGAATGACAAGGCCAATTTCTGAATTTTTTTCATTTGTTTATCTTATTATTATTAATGAATGTATACTTCTCTAACTTCTTTAACTTCTCCATTTGCGAAAGTTGTGTATGTTTTTTAGATCGAAATCCTCATTCTGCGATTACAGGAAGAAACCCTGGTAGGCGACGCCGATGTTGAGGGCAGGCTCGTCGTTGTACTGGCTTCTGAACTTGCGCAGGTTGTACTCTGCTTTCACGCAGATTTGCTTGATGGGGTAGTAGTTGATACCGCCGGCGAAGATCTGTCGCTTGGTGTACTGCTTGGTGGTGTTGTTGAGATAAGAGTCGTAATACTCGTAGTGACCGAAGACATACAGTTTCTGGTTATCGGCACGCAACTTCTCTATCTGTGAGAATACATCGTAGCCCACCTCAAACATGGTGGCGATGGCATGGCTTCCGAAAGCCTGGTTGGTCTCGTAAGGCTTCACATACTGCACGCCTGGCTTTACCAGCTTGCTGATGGCAGCGGCATCGCTCACGTAGCCATAGTCTACATTGCCTCGTGCCATCCAGTTGTGGGCCTTGTAGGTGAAGTCGAGTGCTCCGAGAAAGATGTTGCCCTTCAGCTTCTTGTTGTTGCCTTTCTCCATATCGTGGGGCACACTGTTGTGCATGGATTGTCCGAAATAGCCACTCAAACCGATGCGCAGACCAGAGATGGTGTAGTTGTCGACACGGGCAGAAAAGCCATACTTGTTGGCTGTCTCAAACTCGAAAGGCTTCGTGGTGCCAGGCTTGATCCAGTTGAGCGAACTAAACTGATAGGCATCAAGTCCAGCAAGGAACTGGGCTTCGTAGCGGAAGTCGCCATGACGTCCCCACACCGAAACTCCCGTCTGATGCCAAGTGCATGGCAGGATAGTGTTCTCGCCCTCAGGACGGTATACGGTGAAGAAGTTGAGGGGTTCGTGATAAGCATTGGTCAGACCTACAGGCACAACGATGTGTCCGGCACGGATGTTGAGGAACTTGCCAAATGATTTCTGAATCCAGAACTGTTCCAGCTCTACCTCACCGGCTTTCTCCTGTTCCTGTTCAAACTCGATAGACTCCTCTGCCTCATATTCGATGGCAGAACCTGTACCTCCGTGCTCAAACTCGATCTCGGTGCCGAATGTCCAGCCTTTGCCAAAGTCGTAGCCTAAATAGATGACTGCATGAGGAATGTCGAATCGTCCATGGCTGGGGTCGTCCTTATGGAGCGAGGCTGAACTGTATCGGTTTCCGCTGTCGCTATAGAAGTTACGGCTGAAAGCCACTTCGCCATAGCCGCCTATGCTGAGGCGCTTTCCGTTGACATGCTGCATCACGCTGTCGGCAGCAACTACTTGTGCGTCGGCGCTTGCCAACCCAGCAACCAACGCTGCGGACATCAATCCAATTCTTAAAATGTTCATTTTTATTTGTTTAGAAATGTTATCTGTTTATTATCTTAAAATAAAAGAAAAGAGCGCGGATGTCTGCTTGCGGTCTCGACACTTTAGAGGCTTAGTATCTCCTTAAAGCCCTGAAGCTTGATAAGGAATTACGCAGCTCTGTCGCTCGGGAGTGGCAATCATCACTGCGCTCTTTCTCGATTTCGGGTGCAAAGGTAAGGCGTTTTAAAAAATCTTGCAATACTTAAAAGTTGGTAAACTGCGGCATCCCCATTTTTAGGTATTGCGAGTTTCAGATGTTTTTTGTAATTTTGCAGCGGAAACAAAAACATGATGAATGTCCGCTCTTAAACGTACATGATTTAGGTCTTAAAAGTATACAAAAACGATGAAAAATCAAAAGATGTATGAAGCTGATGACAAGATGATCAGCATTATTCGCGATAATTACAACATCCTTCAGAGCTTGGGTAGTTTCGGTATCAATCTGGGCTTTGGCGACAAAACGGTGAGAGAGGTTTGCGAGGAACAGGCGGTGGATACTTATACTTTTTTAGCGGTGGTAAACTTCACCATCAATGGCTATAAGGAGTACGACAATGCTTCGCGCCTGTCGTTGCCTACACTACTGCATTATCTCAAGGCCTCGCATGCTTACTACATTGATTTTCAGTTGCCTTTCATCCGAAAAGAGTTGGTGGAGGCGCTCGACGAGAGCGATAATCTGGCCCGACTTATTCTCAAACTATACGATGAGTATGCGCACAGCATCACCAATCATATGAAGTATGAGGAAAAAGCCGTCTTCCCTTACGTGCAGTCGCTTATCGACGGCACGGCACCAGTCAACTTCGACATCGAGACGTTCTCTAAGCATCACGTGCAGATAGACCTGAAACTGAAAGAGTTGAAGAATATCATCATCAAGTATTTGCCTTCTGACGGATTGCACAACAATCAGCTTAGCGCCACACTTTACGACATATATAATAATGAGGAATGGCTCAACCTGCATTCGCAGGTAGAGGAGGAAATCTTCATTCCTGCCGTGCGCAACGAGGAACGAAAGCTGAAACAAAATGATGTGAGTGTTAAAATATCCAATATGATCAACCAGACACCGCAGAGCGATGAGCAGTTGAGCGACCGCGAGAAAGATGTCATCGTGGCTTTGGTACAGGGCATGACCAACAAGGAGATTGCCGACCATCTGTTTATCTCCATCAACACGGTGATTACTCATCGCCGCAACATAGCCCGTAAGCTGCAGATACATTCACCTGCCGGTCTTACTATCTATGCCATCGTCAACAATCTGGTGGATATTTCGAGTGTAAAATTATAAGCAGGCATCATATCTTGTTGATGTCCACATAGCCATGCATCACGGCATAGATAGTAAGTGAGGAGACCGACTTCAGTCCTAATTTCTCCTGAATGTTCTTGCGGTGCGTGATGACGGTAGAGAGGCCGATACACAGCGTATCGGCTATTTCTTTGTTTATTTTTCCTTGTGCCACGAGTGCCAACACCTCGGTCTCCCGGTCGGAGAGAACTTTCTCCTTGACGGTTACGGGCATGGCAGGGAGGTGTTCGCCATGAGGATGACCTATCTTCTGAAGGGCAAGCAGATGTTTTACAAGTGTTTCTTCGGGCACACTCACGCAGAGACAATGGAAATCGTTGAGCTGTGAGTTGGGGTCGTTGCTGGGCGTGAGCACGATGGTGTGGTGTGCTCGCTGTCCCTGCACGAAGAAGTTACGGTGTGCCAGCACAATGTGCATGGACACAAAGTAATGGATGAAGCGGTCAGGATTGTTGGACTCAAACTCAGCAAAGCTGCCGAAGGTGCAAATATTCATCATCGGCATAACGGTTTCCAATAATTGCTTGAGTCCCATCATGGCGAGTGTGTTGTTCTCGATGATAGCCATTTCGGGCATCCTGCCTTGCATCCTGTCGTCCTTATGCAGGGCTCTCATTGCTTCTTCGTTCATGATTTCTATTTTTTGTTTTTATCTAAAGTTATGTCTTAACTCCTTAACTCCCTTCAACTCCTGTAAATCTCCTGTTTATAAGAATGGTGTCAGTACCTTGGCGGCAAACCATCCTCTGAATCTCTGCCAGCCAGTTCGCCACTCGCGCCACTTCTTTTCGGTGAGCAGGAAACTGTCAGCCTTGTCCTTGTCGAAGAGGTCGATGAGCTGCTTGGTGGTCTGTGGGTCAATGATGACAGCATTCTCCTCGTAGTCCCAGCGTAGGCTTCGGGCATTGAGGTTGGCGCTTCCCACCGTGCAGAATTTACCGTCCACCATGATAATCTTGGTGTGATGGAATCCTGGTGTGTACATCCAGATGTGGCATCCTGCTTTCATCAGCTTGTGCGCATTGTAGAATCCACAGTCGGGCGTCAGGGGAATATCGCTCTTGGTGGAGAGCATGATTTCCACTTTCACGCCTCGCTTGGCTGCATTCTTGAGTGCCTTCTTCAGTTTGTGACTTAGGGTGAAGTAGGGACTGATGAGCTTGATGCTGTCCTGTGCATCGTTGATGGCGTTGACATAGAAGTAACGTATGATGTCCTTCGAAATGTGTGGCTCGCGGTTGATGATGCCCACCATCTTGTGATAAGCCGTGGCTGTGGTGTCGGGCTTGAGTCCGTTTACCAGATAGTCCTGACGTTTGGCACGGAAGTATTCTGCGCCATGTATATGCTGTCCGCTCACCTTGTTCCACATTTTCAGGAAGATGGCCTGTAGCGTGTTTACCTCGTCACCGTCGATGCGGCAGTGCATGTCGTTCCAGGAACCCACAACCTCTGTTCCCTTGATGTAATAGTCGGCCACGTTCATACCGCCTGTATAGGCTATTTGTCCGTCGATGACAACAATCTTGCGGTGGTCGCGGTTGAAGATGGCGTGAACCCAGGGAAACTTCACTGGTTTGTATTCATAAATCTCTATGCCGTTGGCACGAATCTCCTTGATGTGTCGTTTGCGTAAAGGTTTGTTGTTGGATGAGTTACCGAAACCATCATAGAGGGCTCTAACCTTGACTCCCTGCTTTGCTTTCTCAGCAAGCAGGTCGAAGAGCAAGCCGGCGATGCTGTCGTTGCGGAAATTGAAATACTCTAAGTGCACACTTTTCTTTGCCTGGCGGATGGCCTGGAACAAATCGTCGAACTTCTCCTGACCGTTCATCAGGAGTGTGACGGAGTTGTTGTGTGAGAATCGAATGCCTTTTTCTCTCAACTGGTTGACAATGACCGAGTCACTACTCTCTTTCGTGTGATGGTTGGCAAGCTGTAGGCTGTCTTGTGCGCTGCACAGCGAAGAGAACAGCATGATGCTTGCAGTTAATAATAGGTATCTGAGTCTCATTCTGAAATATTGATGTTGTTTCCTCTCTTTTTTACACCATGCAGGCATAGTGGTCAACGATGCCCAGAAGATGTTTCTCGTCGTCCATCACCAATACGGTGTGTACCTTGTATTGGTGCATGATGTGCTGTATCTCTGTAATCTTGGTGGTTGGCGCCACGTGTTTGGGAGATGTCGTCATGATGTCGCTCACAGTCTTGTTGAAGAACTCTGCCTGCCATTTCTCCATGGCACGGCGTATGTCGCCATCAGTGATAAGTCCGATGACACGGTTTTCCTTGTCTACCGATACGCCCAGTCCCAATTTTCCCTTGCTCACATGAATGATGGCCTCGCCCAAGTGCATGTCTTTAGGAATGATAGGCAGGTCTTCCTTCTTCATCACGTCCTCGGCTGTGGTGAGCAGGCGCTTGCCCAACTCTCCACCAGGGTGGAACTGTGCAAAGTCGCGTGGTTTGAAGTGGCGTACCTGCATCAGCGCAATGGCTAAGGCGTCGCCCATGGCAAGTGCGGCTGTGGTGCTGCTTGTAGGAGCGAGGTTGAGCGGGCAGGCTTCCTTTTTCACCTTCACCGTGATGTGGTAGTTGGAGTATTTTGCCAACAGCGATTGAGGATTACCAGTCATCGAGATGATAGGTACGTTCATGTGGAGCACCATGGGGATGAATCGCAGCAACTCGTCGGTCTGACCGCTGTTGCTTAGCGCCAGAACCACGTCCTTATCAGTCATCACACCCAGGTCGCCGTGATAAACGTCGAGTGGATTAATGTAGAAGGCAGGAGTTCCTGTCGATGCCAGGGTGGCAGCGATCTTGGCTCCTACGTGTCCACTCTTTCCTACACCGGTCACAATGATTTTTCCTTCGCAGTGGTACATCAGGTCGACAGCCTTCTCGAAGTTGTCGTCCAACAATGCTATTTGGTCTAATATGGCTTCGGCCTCTTCGCGCAGAGCCTCTTCGCCATAGTGACGGATAGTCTTGTCCTCTATATGTTTGTTTTTTTCTGTCATGATTTATAAATACTTAAACTGAAAAGATATAGCTGCTAAGCCAATAAGTCAGCGATTAATACTTCAAGTTTATCGAGTTCCAACATGTTGGCAGCATCGCTTTTCCCGTTGTCCGGGTCGGGATGAACCTCGAAGAAATAGCCTGTGGCTCCGAAAGCCTTTGCAGCCATGGCCATTGCTGGAACGAACTTGCGGTCGCCTACTGTTTTTCCGTTGCCTGCACTGGGGCGCTGTACGCTGTGTGTGCAGTCCATGATGACTGTGGGCACAATCTCTTTCATGTCGGGAATGTTGCGGAAGTCAACTACCAGGTTGTTGTAGCCGAAACTGTTGCCTCGCTCTGTGAGCCATACTTCCTTGGCACCGCTCTCCAGGGCTTTCTCTACAGGATATTTCATATCTCTGCCACTGAGGAACTGTGCTTTCTTTATATTTACCGTCTTACCTGTATGGGCAGCAGCCACCAAGAGATCGGTCTGTCGGCACAGAAAGGCTGGTATCTGCAGTATGTCGCACACCTGTCCTGCTGCTTCTGCCTGATAACTCTCGTGAATATCGGTCGTGATGCGTAGACCGTATTTCGATTTGATGTCTGCAAGCATCTGCAGTCCTTTCTCCAGTCCAGGACCACGGAAGGAATGGATGCTTGTACGGTTGGCTTTGTCGAACGAAGCCTTGAATATAATGTCTGTACCCAATTTCTGGTTGATGCGTACGAGTTGCTGGGCTACTGTGTCTAACAGTTCCATTGATTCGATGACGCAAGGACCTGCAATGAATGTTGCCATATAGTTGTTTCTTTTAATGTTTAAGTGTTAAATACTCAATGTTGGGTGTGAATTGTTTAATGCTCGATGTTTCGTGCTCAGTACTTATGCTTTCGCATTCAGTGCCGATTCTGCTGCATTGGTTTCTTCGGCTGATGCAGTCTTGATAGTTATCTCGCGCTGAGGGAATGGAATCTCGATGTTGTGTTCGTTGAGTGTATCGTAGATGCATTCCATAATCTTGCCGTCGTCCACATACTGTGTGAGTACATTCACCCAGACCAGAATCTTGAGTGTGATGCAACTGTCGTCGAAGCTTTTCAGCACTATCTTGACGCCTTTCTCATGATAGATACAGTCGAGCTGGTTCAAGGCATCGGTGAGAATCTGCTTCACATGCTTCACATTGGTGCCATAAGCCACGCCAACCTCTAAGACGTCGAGCTCATAACCATGGTTTCGGGTCATGTTCTTGTAGTTCTTCGAGAAGAGCTGTGCGTTCTGGAAGGCTATCACCGAACCGTCGGTAGCTTCGAGCATGGTCGATGTGTAGCTGATGCTGCTCACTCGTCCGCGCGTGCCGTCGCAGATGATATAGTCGCCCACCTTCACACGTCCCATCATCAGTGAGACTCCATAGTAGATATTTTCCAAAATGTCCTTGGATGCAAAACCCAGACCCGTGGACAAACCGGCAAAGATAGCCAAGAGCCATGACTTGCCAACCTGGAAGACGTTGAGGGCAACCATTAGCCAGATGCCCCAGATGATAACCTGTAGCACGTTCTTAAACATCACAATCTTGCTGGCTGCCGAGGCAGGGTCTTGCTTCTCGAAGTGATGGCGCATCAGATCGTTGGTGGTGATGTTGATATAGTTGAACAGGAAGAACAGGCAAGCCACAAGGCTGATGCTAAAGAGCGAGGCTGTGAAGTTGCTGGTTCTGATGTATTCCTTGTTGAAAATCATCCATGTGGTGTCGCTCATGTTGAATACGTCGGCTGCCCAATAGATGGCCACGATAAACGACAAGACACTTCCTGCAGGAATCAGCACCTTGTTGATAAACCGGAAAATCCATTTGTCGGTAATAGGCTTCTGCTTCAGGTTCTTGCGCTCTGCATAGACTTCCATCCAGTCTTTCAGACAGGTGATGCTCAGAATACAGGTGAGTTGCATCATCCACCAGATGATGATCTGCACCGACAGCAGGGTGAAGCCTATCCATGAACAGAAGGTACTGGCGGCAAAGACACAGAGCGAGATGTAGGCATACATCTTGTCCTCTCTCGGTACCAGCTTACTGTGGCGCTTGATGACGTTTGCTTGCCACAGCGAACAGACGAGCAGGATAGGGGGAAAAATGAAGTTGACCAGGCTGTTGGGTATCAAGATGATTCGGAACGTGATGACGAGGAAGCCCACCAGCATCAGGGGAGAATAGATGCGGAAGGCGCTCTTTATCTGGTCGTTGCCCACGCGGAGCAAGAGTGAAATCAGAATCACGCCTATGAGCCATGCAAACTCTACGAGCAGGCCGCATGCCATGATAACGAAGTTCTGATGAGCTGTAATGCGTATGATGCCCAAGAGAATGGCAAAGGTCACGACCGTCATCGCCATAATGATGCAGGTACGTTTGGCCATGAAGTTGTCCTTGATGCTTTCAAAACTACCTCGTTTCACCAATTGTGTCACCACGATGCGGATGGTAAAAAGGTTGAGGGCAATAGAGACAATGCCATAGAAAATGATGATGCTGAAGAGGATGAAGATGATTCTCACGTCCCATTGCGACATCATGCCCGGAGCTGGTCTGTATTTCTCTGCCACCGATGTCTTGGCTTCCCTGTAATGGTTGCTTACATGCCGCAGGATAGTGAGATAGTTGTCGCCACCATTGTTGAAGATGCTGTTCTGTATCTCGGCATATCGTTGGTTGGCATAGTCGTTGAGCGACTTCAGTTTTCTCTCGGTTATGTCGTAGGCTCTTATATAGTCCTGCAACTGTTGCTGTCGCTCTATTAATTGTCGGCGGATGTTCACTGCCAAGGTGAGGTCTACGTTGCGGTTGAGTTGTGCCTCCTTGCTCATGAACATCGTATTCATGTTGTACAGATAGTTGATGAGCGAGTCAAATCGCGCCACCTCTATATTATTCTTATTGATGAGTCCTCTGAACGGTGCCGCCTTCGACTTGAACTTATCAAACTGCTCAGTAGCTTCGTGGCAGGCGTATGTCAGGTCGAAGATGTAACCGTTGCGCTGCGAGTAGAGCATGATGGAGTTCTGGTCGGCTTGTGCCATGATGGTCATCAGTTCCTTGATGATTTGCTGCTGTTGCTGCTTGGCATATTCGTTCTGCTTCTCGAAGTCGAGATGATAGCTCGTCAGCTCAGTACGGAGCATGAAGAGCGTTGTGTCGAGGTTGGCCTCTTTGAGCACGGCATGGCTGGGCAGCAGGAATGCCACCCACATCAGGATGATTATCGATAATTTCTTCATATAGTCTTCTTTATTCGTCTGCAAAGTTAAGCAAAAATGAAGAAAGAAGCAAAAAGATAATTCCTTTTTTACGATTTTCGATACGATATGTTGTTTTTCCCGTTAAATTTATTACTTTTGCAGATACTATTTAACACTTAACATTTAAACACATTATATGACAACACTCATAGCTGACAGCGGAAGCACCAAGACAGATTGGGCACTTGTGGATGATGCTGGGCAAATTCTGTTTACCGGCAAGACACAGGGTATCAATCCTTTCCATCTCTCCGATGATGACATCAAGCAAATTCTTGCCGAGGAACTCACTTTACCCGAAGTATCGGCACGTGTGTTCTTTTATGGTAGCGGTGTTACCGAATCTATGAAGCCGCGCATGGAGCATCTATTGTTCCAACTATTTCCACAAGCAGAGGTCCATGCCGAGAGCGATTTGTTGGGTGCAGCCCGAGCCTTGTTGGGACGACGTTCAGGCATAGCCTGTATCTTAGGCACAGGCGCCAACAGTTGTCTGTATGATGGCGAACATATTCTTCTCAACACTCCTCCGCTGGGTTACATTCTTGGCGATGAGGGTAGTGGGGCTGTCTTGGGCAAGATGTTTCTCAATGGCATCTTCAAGGGTGCCCTGCCCGAGAGTCTGAAGCAGGAATATCTCTCTTGGTCGGGACTCGATTATCCCTCTATTATAAATAAGGTGTATCGTCAGCCTCTCGCCAACCGATACTTGGCTTCCATCGCTCCTTTCATTTCTATGCAGATGAAAAAGGTAGAAGAGGCAGCCGCCTCAGACAACAGTTGCCAGCATGCAGAAGTTTTGAGCCAGCACACAGAAACATTGCGTCTTCATGCCGAGGCTTTGCATCAAATGGTGGTCGAAGCCTTCGAACAGTTCTATCAGCGCAACATCACACCTTATCTTTCGTCTGTCGATTCTTCTCAAAACGCATCATCGCTCTCTGTTGCTTTTGTGGGAAGCATAGCCCACTACTTCGAGCAACCGCTTCGACATGTCTTCGAACAACATCATCACCTTACAGTCTCTCAGATACTGAAGGCGCCCATGAAAGGGTTAGTGAGTTATCATCTACATTAAATATAAATAAAGCCCAGATTATGGGCTTTTATTGTTAAGATACCATGCAAAAATAACATTTCGTACATATCAAATTAACCAAATGGTACACTGGGGTTTGTAAAAACACGCTAATTTTGCCATCGTAATGCTCTCAGCGTTGAGACCATCAAGAAGTTGGTGGAAAAGAACCAGTTCTCATCTTTTCGTATGGTAGGAGCCTATGCTATGGGTTTTGCCACTCTGCTCTCATTCCCTTATCTGCAGAAGATGGTGGGAGGAAGTGATTTCTTCAATGGTTTCCGTTATGCAGTGGCTGGCTATATGTTTGAGTATTGTCTGCATGGCAATGTAACCATAGAAGGACTCATTATCAACTATACTGTGTTTATGGCATTCGGTGAGGTAACCTGTATGATCTTTGGTGGACTATCACCAGTCTTTACTAAGACTGTAGGTTCTAAGCGTATGGCCTTTTTCTGGTCAGCATTGTTGTGTCTTGTCCTTTCTATTGCTTTCTTCTTTATTCCTATGAGTCCTGATTATATCTGGGTGATGATAGCTTTGGTGATACTCACCTCCATAGGTATCGGTATCTATTCACCATTGATGTGGTCGATGTATGCTGATGTGGCAGATTATCATACTGAGCATTTCGGAGCCTCAGCTACAGGATTGATATTCTCCTCGGGTACGATGTCGCAGAAGTTTGGTACCGCTATCTCAGGTTCACTCATCGCTCTTTTCTTGGGTTGGGCTGGAGCCAATATGATAACAGACAAGATGGGAAATACTGTCATCGATCCTACTTCCATCACCGACTCTGTGCTTATGATGGTTTGGTCGCTCTTCTCTCTCTTCCCTGCTGTTATTGCCTTCTTGCTGATGGTATTGTCGTATAAATTTCCTATTAAGAAATAAAACGATGAACGATATGATGAATTTGAAGCAAATCATGCAGGATGTTCTTGAGTAGAACATCCTGTAATATTGGATAGACCATAAAATAATTCAGGCTCACCCTGATTGATAGGGCGAGCCTGAATTGTATTATAACTTCTGAACATGTGAAACTTGAATGTTATAATCGTAACTTTTACCAAAATTTCTTTTGTTCTTCCGACCATTCGAAGCCTTGTGTTGCCATTTTGGCTTCCAGTTCTTTTCTGTCAACATTGAAGTGATAACAAATCTGGTCAAGTGTTTCGAATTCGTGATCTCGAAGCAGAAAATTAATGGCACTCACAAGCATGGGAATGTCATTGAGAGGTAATTTATCCATTTTCTTAAGTGTTTAATGTGTTGTGTCTAATGTTTATTTCAGTTCCTCTGACAGGAAGCGTGGAGTATATCCTTTCTTGCTCTTAGCCACTTTCTCGGGAGTGCCGGCACAAAGTAATGTTCCTCCGCCACGGCCTCCTTCGGGGCCCATGTCAATGATGTAGTCTGCCAATTTGATAACATCGAGATTATGCTCAATGATGATGACCGTGTTGCCGCGGTCTACCAATTTCTGCAGTACATTCATCAAGATACGAATATCTTCGAAGTGAAGGCCCGTGGTAGGCTCGTCAAGAATATAGAGTGTCTTGCCTGTGTCACGTTTTGACAACTCTGTAGCCAACTTGACTCGCTGACTCTCACCGCCTGAGAGGGTGGTGGAGCTTTGTCCTAATTTGATATATCCTAATCCTACGTCTTGTAAAGCCTTAATCTTCTGCAATATCTGTGGTACGGCCTCGAAGAACTCTACAGCCTGGTTGATGGTCATGTCGAGTACATCGGCGATACTCTTTCCTTTATAGCGAACCTCCAATGTCTCGCGGTTGTATCGTTTTCCGTGGCAAACCTCACAGGGAACGTACACATCCGGCAAGAAGTTCATTTCTATCGTCTTGTAACCATTGCCGCCACAGGCTTCGCATCGTCCACCTTTTACATTGAAGGAGAAACGCCCTGGTTTATATCCTCTTATCTTGGCCTCGGGCAGTCCTACGAAAAGCGAGCGTATGTCGCTGAACACGCCTGTATAGGTAGCTGGATTGCTGCGTGGGGTTCGTCCTATGGGGCTTTGGTCTACATTTACCACCTTGTCAATATTCTCGATACCCTCAATGCTGTCGTAAGGCATGGGCTGTTTGAGCGAGCGATAGAAGTGATGGGATAGGATGGGCTGCAGTGTCTCATTGATGAGTGTTGACTTACCAGAACCGCTTACGCCTGTTACGACAATCAGATTGCCCAAAGGAAATTCTACGTCTACATTTTTCAGGTTGTTGCCCTTGGCACCATGTATGATGATGCTCTTGCCGTTACCCTTACGACGATGGGCAGGCAACTCGATAGCCATTTCGTGGTTGAGATATTGTGCAGTAATGGTATGGGTCTTGAGCATCTGTGCAGGAGTGCCCTGGAAGACCACCTCGCCTCCTTTGCGACCAGCCTTAGGACCGATATCTACAATATAGTCGGCAGCCAGCATCATGTCGCGGTCGTGCTCTACCACAATGACGGTATTGCCCAAGTCACGCAATTCTTTCAGACTGTTGATGAGTCTTTCGTTATCGCGTTGGTGAAGACCTATACTTGGCTCATCGAGGATATAGAGCACATTGACCAATTGGCTTCCAATCTGTGTGGCAAGGCGTATACGCTGACTTTCACCTCCCGAGAGAGAAGCCGACTGACGGTTGAGTGACAGATAGTTGAGTCCTACGTCAAGAAGAAAGGTGACACGTGAGCGCAGTTCTTTGATAATCTCATGAGCCACTTTGGCCTTCATAGGTGGCAGGTGCGTCTCTACTTGGTCGAGCCAGTCGCGCAGTTCATCTATGTCGAGGTTAGCTACTTCTGATATGTTTTTGTCCCATATCCTGAAAGAGAGCGACTCGCGTTTGAGTCGTTGTCCCTTACATTCAGGACATACAACGGTGGATATAAACTGGTCAGCCCACTTCTTTCCAGCCGAGCTGTCGTCGTTCTCCATCACCATGCGCAGGTATTCGGTCACACCTTCGTAATCGCAGAAATAGTCGGAGGAGGTATGTACCTTCTCCTTGGCAATCTTTACCTTCTCGAGTGAGCCGTTCAGTATTTCCTGCATGGCATCGTCAGGAATATCCTTGATAGGTGTCTTTAGTTTGAGATCATACTTGTCGAGTACAGCCTCAATCTGCCAGAATATCATCTGATTCTTGTATTTGCCTAATGGAGCAATGCCACCTTCGTAGATGCTCAGGCTGTTGTCTGGAATCACCTTCTCCATGTCTATTTGGTCTACCTTGCCTAATCCCTTGCAGTGGGGGCAGGCACCTTCGGGCGAGTTGAATGAGAACATATTGGGCGCAGGATCCTGATATGCTATACCCGTGATGGGGTCCATAAGTCGCTTGGAGAAATTCTTTGCCTCGAGTGTGTCTTTGTCTATGACCATCACCATGCCTTCTCCCTGTTTCATAGCAGTAGCTACGCTTTTGCGCAATCGTTCCTCGTCTTCAGCTCTGACGGCAAGTTTGTCTATGACGACTTCTATGTTGTGATTCTTATATCGGTCGACCTTCATGCCTCGTGTGAGTTCGAGTATCTCTCCGTCTACGCGGATATTGAGATAGCCCTTGCGCCTCATGCTTTCGAAAAGCTCACGATAGTGTCCTTTGCGCTGTCGCACTAAAGGGGCAAGCAGGAAGATTCGTCTCCCTGCATAGTTGTTGAGTATCATATCGATGACTTGCTCCTCAGTGTATTTCACCATTTCCTCACCGCTCTGGTAGCTGTAGGCTGTTCCTGCACGAGCATATAGCAGACGCAGATAGTCGTATATTTCGGTTGTGGTACCTACCGTGGAACGTGGATTTTTGTTGGTGGTCTTCTGTTCGATACTGATGACAGGGCTAAGACCAGTAATCTTGTCTACATCGGGTCGCTCCATGCTGCCTAAGAAGTTACGGGCATAGGCAGAGAAAGTCTCTATATAGCGACGCTGACCTTCGGCGAATATTGTGTCGAAGGCCAAGGATGACTTGCCCGATCCTGATAGACCAGTGATGACGGTGAGTGAGTTGCGGGGAATCTCTACGTCTATATTCTTGAGGTTATGAACGCGGGCTCCCCACACATTTATCTTTTCTTCTTCTGATTGCATTATTGTCCTGAATTCGTTTGGTTTTCGATGTAACCTCTCAGCAGGTTGACATCACGCTTGATATTGTATTCTTTTCCATCGGCTCCTTTTGCCTTGACAAGGCAGAAGTAGACTCCATCCTTAACCGGCTTGCCCTTGTAGGTGCCATCCCAACCGTCGGCAGGGTCGCGCCATTCGAAAAGTTTTTGTCCCCAGCGGTTGAAGATGTAGCCATGAAACTCTATAAGACTCTGATATCCCGATTTGGCTTTATAGATGTCATTGATACCGTCTCCATTGGGACTGAAGGCATTGGGCATCTGTAGCTGACTTTCTGAGATGGTGACCGTAACGGGAGAATCGTCGGTGAGAAACTCCTGCACCTCGCCATCTTTCGTAAACTTTGCGTAGAGCACGATACGATGAGTTCCGCTCTGAGTAAACTCGAGTTCGGTGTCCTGTTCATACCTTATTATATAGGGAGTCTCCTCGGTATCGTGATAGATGCGCCATTCGTAATAGCCATCCCAGCCAGTCGTGTTCTCGGGGTTGGCCACACATGATGCTTTGACAGGGGCTGAGCCCGTATAGGCAAGGTCAGTACTTGTCTCTCCTTCACTGTTGGTGAACGTCACAACTGGATTGACGGTTGGATAGTCGTCTGCCCAGAGTGTTATGACCGGCACGAGGAGTGCCCATAACAGAAATGTGTATCGGGTGTTCAATCTCATATCTTAAATGTCGTTTTTGCCTTGTGAGGCGTTATTTTGTGCAAAAATACTAAAAAGATGAGACATGAATATGGCTGGTTGAGAGTTTTTTTGTATTTTTGCACATGAATAACCAAAATATCGACGTTATGAGACTAAAATTAAGATATCTGTTGCTCGTTTTGGGCTTGATGTTGAGTTCTGTCATGTTGGCGCAGAGCATTAAATGGCGCGACATCTATACGGTGAAGAAGAAGGATACCATCTTCAGTATTGCCAAGAAGTATGGATTGAGTCTGCCAGAACTGATGGATGCCAATCCAGAGATGAAACAGGAAGGATATGTATTGAAGAAGGGTGATACCCTCTTTATTCCTTACGAAAAAAACACCCAGGTGACTCAGACAGTTGCTGCTGGTAAGAACTTGAAAGCTGCCCAGCAGGTAACTACTGCCCAAACCGCAAGTACTGTGAAGGTAGGGGTTATGTTGCCTCTTCATGATGTAGATGGCGATGGCAGACGAATGGTGGAGTATTATCGAGGCATCCTGATGGCTTGTGAAACATTGAAGCAGAAGGGCATTTCTACAGATATACATGCCTGGAACGTGCCTATTGATGCCGATATCCGTACCACGCTTTTACAGGAAGGTGCCAACAAGTGCGATGTGATATTCGGCCCTCTCTATTCCAAGCAGGTGAGTGCGTTGGCAGGATTCTGTAAGACCTATGGCATCAAGATGGTGATACCTTTCTCAATAACTGGCGATGATGTGGAGCGCAACAAGGAAATATTCCAAGTATATCAGAGCCCGGAGCAGCTCAACGAGGCTACTATCCAGGCTTTCCTGAAACGTTTCCCAAGTGCCCATCCCATCTTCGTAGACTGTAATGACAGTACTTCACGTAAGGGAAACTTCACTTTCGGACTTCGTAAAGAACTGGAACGCAGAAAGATCAACTACAGCATTACCAATGTGAACAGCTCTATCGATCAGTTTGCCAAGGCTTTTGCCCCTTCAGTCCGCAATGTGGTGGTACTCAATACTGGACGTTCGCCACAGCTTACAGCCGTACTCAACAAGTTGGATGAACTGGATGCTAAATATCCAGGAGCCGTGGTGTCGCTCTTCGGTTATACAGAGTGGCTGATGTATGCCAAGTACAATCTCGACCGTTTCTATAAGTACGATACATACATTCCTTCTACTTTCTACTATAATGCCAACTCTGCACGTACTTTGCAGTTGGAGCGCAACTACAGCCAGTGGTTCCATGTGCCAATGATGATAGCACAGCCAAGCTTTGCTCTGACGGGTTACGACCATGCTATGTACTTCATACAGGGCATCAAGAAACAAGGTAGAAACTTTGTTGGAACTGGCAGTATAGTGGGTGAGCAGCCTGTGCAGACTCCACTTCGTTTCGTAAAAACTGCCAAGGGAGGTTATCGCAATCAGTTGTTGCAGTTGATACACTATACCTTCAATAGACAGATTGAGGCTGTGACATATTGATGAAGTTGCTTGTAGGCAAGTGAAAATAGACATGAACAGAAGAAATAAAGACCAATGAACATAAAACATATAATAGCGGTTGTGGCACTGAGTGTCTGCAGTCTTACAACGGTTCAGGCACAGATAGGCGAGCATCGTAGCGATTTTGCCATAGGTGCAAATGGTGGCTATGTGCTCAGCAAGGTGGGCTTTACTCCTACGGTGCAGCAAAAACAGCATGGCGGTATCACGGGCGGAGTGTCTTTGCGCTACGTATGCGAAAAATACTTCAAGACCATTTGCTCGGTTTATGCCGAGGTGAATTATGCCAAGGTGGGATGGACAGAAGACATACTTGACATAGAAAACAATGCCGTGCTGATCAGTGGAACGGGTGAGGCGCTGAAATATCAGCGTGACATTACTTATATACAGATACCAGTCTTCGCTCATCTGGCATGGGGAAGGGAGGAGCGTGGCTTCAACTTCTTTGTCAATTTAGGTCCGCAGATCGGAATTTATCTGAATGAAAGTACCACGACCAACTTCGATGAGACAACATCAACCGAAAACGACCGGGTAAGCAATATCACTGCTCAGTATGATATGCCTGTAGAAAAGAAACTCGATTATGGAATCGCTGCAGGTGCTGGTATGGAATACAGTATTCCCAAGGTGGGACATTTCCTGCTCGAAGGCCGTTACTATTATGGTTTAGGCAATATCTATGGTTCTTCCAAGAAGGATTACTTCGGAAAAAGTAACTTCGGACAGATAGTTGTAAAGGCTTCTTATCTCTTTGATATCACTCGTACCAAGAACGTGAAGAGAAAGTAACTTTCTATTGTCGGAAAGCAGCTCTTAAGTGTTACTTTAAGGGCAGAACAATCCTTCTGGTGATGGTTATGGAAAAATTAGTAATAATATAAAATGAGTACAACAGAAAAAATTCAGATGAAATTGAGCGACTCTGCGTCCGCTCGCTGGACAGCCCTCTTCATCGTGAGCGTCACGATGATGTTCGGTTACTTTTTTACAGATGTGATGTCTCCACTTGAGCCTCTCTTGACAGCAGCCAAGGGAGCTGAAAATGGTCTCGGACTCGGATGGAGTTCGGATGAATACGGCTTTTTCTCTGGAGCCTACGGATACTTCAATGTGTTCCTCCTGCTCCTCTTCTTCGGTGGTCTTATCCTCGATAAGTTCGGTATCCGTTTTACAGGTGTTCTCTCTACCGTCCTGATGTTTGGTGGAGCCTTGTTGAAGTGGTATGCTGTAGGTCATGAGTTTGCCGGATCGGTGGCAGTACCATTCTTTGGTACTTATAGTACACAGGTAGTGATAGCCGCTCTTGGTTTCGCTATCTATGGCGTGGGTTGCGAGATCTGTGGTATCACTGTGAGCAAGGTCATCGTGAAATGGTTTACGGGTCATGAGTTGGCTCTGGCTATGGGAGTGCAGGTGGCTACGGCTCGTTTGGGAACTGCTGCTGCCTTAGGCTTCTCCCTTCCTTTTGCCAAGGAAATGGGCGGTGTGTCTGCTTCTGTTGCTTTGGGTGCAGCTTTGCTTTGTGCCGGAGTCTTGGTCTATTTGGTTTATTGCGTGATGGACAAGAAGGAGGATGCTTCAGCTGCTGCTGTTGCTACTGAGCCAGAAGAAGGTTTCAAGTTTTCAGACTTGGGGCGTCTTTTCAAGACTACAGGTTTCTGGTATGTGGCATTCCTTTGCCTGATGTTCTATGCAGGTGTATTCCCATTCCTGAAGTTTGCTACCAAGTTGATGATTTTCAAGTATGGTGTTGATGCTAATGTGGCAGGTCTGATTCCTGCGATGTTGCCATTCGGTACCATCTTCCTTACACCGTTCTTCGGTAGTATATACGATAAGTATGGCAAGGGTGCCACGCTGATGATTATCGGCAGTTGCCTCCTGACTCTGGTACACGTAGTCTTTGCCCTGCCGCTCAATTCATGGGTGCTTGCCATCGTGATGATGCTCATCCTGGGCATCGCCTTTGGATTGGTACCTTCAGCCATGTGGCCATCCGTACCAAAGATCATCCCAATGAAACTCTTAGGAACTGCATACGCCCTTATTTTCTATATTCAGAATATCGGACTTGCTCTTATTCCAGTATGGATCGGTAAGGTGAACCAGGCTAACACGGGTGCAAATGGTGTTATCGACTATACTGAGACGATGACCATCTTTGCTGGCTTTGGCGTGATTGCTATTGTCATCTCCTTCCTCCTCTTGTTGGAAGACAAGCGCAAAGGCTATGGCCTGCAGCAGCCTAATGTGAAGAAATAAATGAAGTGAAGAGTGAAGAACGAAGAGTGAAGAATTCGTTTGCTCTTTGTTCTTCCGAATCTTTGAAAGTATAATTCTAAAAAAGAAAGGGAATAACCATGAACGCTACACCAGAATCTTTAATTAAAGAGTATGCTGATCCTATAGAGCAGCAGGAGATAGACAAGTTTATCTGTGCCGAGATGGGACGCCAGATTCACCGCTATATCAAAGGTATGTCGGGCACCAAACAGGCTATGATCAAGTTCGAGGAAAAACTGGCAAGTCTTTCAGTTCCCGAGAAAGAAAAGGCTATTGCCAAGTATATAGATTTGAATCGCAAGGCGTTGGACGGTCTGGATCTCAAGATGATTCTTGTGCGATCGGTGGCCAACTATTGTGATACATTTCAGTACATGCTTGATTTTGTCAACGACAAGCGAAAGATGGTGTTTTATTATCATCGCATCAAGGCAAAGTATATACAGTATCACGAGGTGATAGAGCAAGATGGTAAGTTCGGAATGAAAGACCACGAGGGTAATATGCTGCTTTCGCCCGTTTACGATTTCTTGCGTACCTGTTATATCTATAACGACGATCTGACAATCATGCCTGTCATAGCAGAGAAAGATGGTAAAATGGGACTCGTGATGCCTGATGGCAAGGATACGGTAGTAGCCGACTTCCTTTATGATGAGATTTGCCTTCGTGACGAATATCCATACTTCGAGGCTGTGAAGGATGGTGTTTCTGGATTGATTGACAAGGATGGAAACTTCTTGATAAAGTGAAGAGTAAAGAACGAAGAGTGAAGAATTCTCTTGCTTTTCTTCAATAGGGTTTGAAGACGAGAGAAAAATCAGATAAAACTAAGTTGCTCATAGCAACGAAGTAAAAAAGGGCAATCAGTTGGTTCATCCCAATCTGATTGCCCTTTCTCATTCAATATTACAAACTGAAATTGAATTCTTCACTCTTCACTTAAATTACCCAAGGTATTTCATCAAGATTTTGATCTTGCCACTGTCGCGCAGCTTGATGATGCTCTTCTCACGTATCTGGCGTACACGCTCACGAGTAAGATTGAATTCGCTTCCTATTTCCTCCAGGCCCTTTTCGTGGCATCCAATACCATAGCAGTAGCAGAGAATCTTGCGTTCACGCTCCTTGAGAACGGTGCTGAGAACGCGCTGCAACTCCTGGCTCATAGACTCGAAATCAACATGCTTATCTGTTCGGCTGTCATCGCCCGATGCCATTACGTCAACCATTGCATTGTCGTCATCATCACTACCGAATGGAGCATCAATACTCATGTGATGGTTGTCGGCCTTGATGGTCTGGTCGATTTTGGTTTCCTCCATCTTGGTAATCTGGCTCAATTCAGTTACCGATGGCTTGCGCTGGTTCTCCTGTTCGAACTTGCTGATTTCTGCCTGGATCTTACTCAGAGCTCCAACTTGGTTGAGGGGAAGGCGAACAATACGGCTCTGCTCAGCGATAGCCTGCAGAATGCTTTGACGAATCCACCATACTGCGTAGGAGATAAACTTAAAACCACGAGTCTCATCAAACTTCTCTGCAGCCTTCACCAAACCGATATTACCCTCATCAATCAAGTCGGTAAGACCCAGACCCTGATGTTGGTATTGCTTGGCAACAGATACAACAAATCGAAGATTGGCTTTTACCAATTTCTCCTTGGCACGCTCTCCCTCACGGCCTCCCTTGCGTATTTTCTGGGCAAGTTCTATCTCTTCATCGATAGAGACCATAGGTTCACGACCAATCTCTACCAGATATTTGTCGAGTGCTTCACTGGAGCGGTTGGTAATACTTTTACTGATCTTAAGTTGTCTCATAAATCTTCTTTTTACCTTGATGTTTTGTTCTAATGATACGTAGGAAAATCGCTATTCCTTGAATTCGGGTTGCAAAGTTACAAAAAAAATACAATATAATTAGCTTTTAAAGAGAAAAAGTTTGCATAACCATGTGTTTTTTAGCTACTTTAAGAAAGATGTAGGTTCTGTTTTCCTGCTTTTTGTATGCTCAAAAGGTTGAAGAACGATATAATGATGGCGCTTTTTAATGCATATTGTTTGTATATTCAAAGAAAATGTGTAACTTTGCAACCATATTATGTAAAAAACTTGAATCGAAAGAATCATTATAAATAAAACTAAAAAATAATTATGTTTGAGAATCAACCAAAAGGTCTGTGGACTTTAGCTTTGGCGAATACAGGCGAGCGATTCGGTTACTATACCATGCTTGCTGTCTTCGCTTTGTTCTTGGGTGAGAACTTCGGTTTCGATGCAGGTACTGCATCTGAGATTTATACCTGGTTCCTCACTGCAGTTTATTTCTTGCCTCTTTTTGGTGGTATGGCTGCCGACAAGTGGGGTTACAACAAGATGGTGATCGTAGGTATCCTTATCATGTTCTTGGGTTATTTCTTCCTCTCTATCCCATTGGGTGGAGGAGCTGTAGCTGTTGCTGCTATGGGTGCAGCCCTGTTGCTTGTCAGTTTGGGTACAGGCTTCTTCAAGGGTAACCTGCAGGTAATGGTGGGCGACCTCTATAATGATCCTAAGTATGCCAACCATCGTGATTCAGGTTTCTCGCTCTTCTATATGGCTATCAATATTGGCGCTTTGTTTGCTCCAACAGCGGCTACAACCATTATGTCATGGGCTCAGAACGACTTGGGTTATTCTAAGGCCGACTCTTATCACTTTGCCTTTGCTGTGGCTTGCGTGTCTGTTATCGTTTCTATCCTGATTTATTTCTTGGGTAAGAAGACTTATCAGCAAGTATTGTCAGCCGACAAGAAGAAGGATGGCAACAAGGATGAGGCTGTTGAGGAGATGAGCCCTGCCGAGACCAAGGAGCGCATCATCTGCCTCTGCCTTGTGTTTGCAGTGGTTATTTTCTTCTGGATGGCTTTCCATCAGAATGGTCTTACCTTGACATGGTTTGCCGACGAGTTTACTGCGCGTGAGGCTACTGGTGCTACTGGTATGATGTTTAATGTGCTGAATTTGGTATGGTGCATTCTTATGGTATTCGGTATCTGTGGTTTACTGACTGCTCCTAAAGATGCAACAGGCAAGAGCAAACTGGTGAATCTTGCCTTGATAGTTGTTCCTGCAGTCATTTTGGTTTATACCTATTTTACAAGCGGTGACGAGACTGTGGCTATTGATGCTCCTATCTTCCAGCAGTTCAACCCATGTTTTGTTGTGGCTCTTACTCCTGTAAGTATTGCACTCTTCGGTTGGTTGGGTCGCATAGGCAAGGAACCTAAGGCTCCTGTTAAAATAGGTTTGGGTATGCTTGTTGCAGCTGGTGCTTATCTGTTGATGACGATGTCGAGCATAGGTCTTCCTGCTACCGATCATCCTAACCATGTGGCAAATGTAACACCTAACTTGCTTGTCAGCACATATCTCATCCTGACTTTCGCCGAGTTGTTGCTTTCACCTATCGGAATTTCTTTTGTTTCCAAGGTTGCGCCTCCAAAGTACAAGGGTATGATTATGGGTGGCTGGTTCGTGGCCACAGCTCTTGGTAACAAGTTGGTTTCTATCCCTGGCCATATGTGGGATATGCCATTGCCTGTAGTTTGGGGAACCTTGATGGTTATCTGCTTGCTCGCAGCTCTCTTCATCTTCTCAATCATCAAGAAGTTGAATCGCGTGAGCTAAATCAAAATTATTATATACAAAAAAGGCTTGCTTCATTTCCGAAGCAAGCCTTTTTATTATCTTCTTAAGTTTCGCCAGTAAACTCCACACGCCCTGAAAGGGCAGAAGCTCTTAGCCCAGGGCAGCGCCCTGGGTTATTATAAACGCGAATCTGACGCCCTGTAAGGGCAAAAGCTTTCAAAATCAGGCAATTTATATAGCTTTTGCCCTTACAGGGCGCCTTGTTGACTGCTACTATACCCAGGGCGCTGCCCTGGGAGGGCACTGAAAAAGTCCCTTCATGGGTTATGTTAGTTTAACATTCGATCTTTGAAATAGTGTACCCAAAAGTTGAATATGTGCAATATTTTTTGTATCTTTGTAGAAAAATACAAGGCTCTATGCTAGAACTGCAACAGACCATATCATTCAGTGATTATTCAAGTTTGTATGACTTGATTATCCCAAAAGACAACCTGCTCCGCCGGATTACTGACCTGGTGGACTTTAGTTTCGTATACCAGGAATTGCAGGACAAGTATTGTCATGACAATGGTCGAACAGCAGAGAGTCCTATCCGTATGTTTAAGTATCTTCTTTTTAAAGGTAATCTATAACATATCGGATGTTGATGTTGTTGAACGTACTCGCTATGATATGTCGTTTAAGTACTTCTTGGGATTAACTCCTGAGGAGACTAATCTGATTAATCCTAGTTCCTTGACCAAATTCCGTCGACTTCGCCTGAAGGATATGGACCTGTTGGATCTTCTTATCAAGAAGACTGTTTCTATTGCTATAGAAGCAGGTGTCCTCAAGTCTAGAACCATCATTGTTGATGCAACCCATACACATTCTCGTTCCAACCCTATCAGTGCAGCAAAGAGTTTGGAGTATTATTGCAAGGCCGTAATCAAGGTCGTTAATTCTATAGATGACAGCATGGAATTGCCAGAACTTCCTAAAGAGAAGAAGTATTCTTCTATCATGAATACAGCCAAAACGATAGTTGCAACAGTGGAAGCTGACGCTGCAACTGCCAATATGCCTGCAGTCAAGGAACGTCTTAACATGCTGAAAGAAACCATTTCCGATGCAGAGGCCCGAGGCGTAATATCAAAAGATGCGGATGCCCGTACAGGACATAAAACAGCGCATTCTTCATTCTTTGGCTATAAGACGCATATAGCTATGAGCGATGAGAGAATTATCACCGCAGCTACTGTCACCTCCGGCGAGAAGGGTGATGGACAGCAATTGCCTGAATTGATAAAGAAGACAGAGGAAGCAGGAATGGAAGTTGATTCCATTGTAGCAGATAAGGCCTATTCCAGCAAGGAAAATCTCAATGGCAAAGGAAAGCAATATGCGCCTCTCTGCTCGTTTAAGCTCTGTAATTGACGGTAATCGAACAAACAAACTCCCTTTTGAATACAACAAGGATGCAGATCTGTACGTCTGCCCAGCAGGGCATCTGGCGAAATGGAAAGAGATGAATAATCGCAAAAATGACAAGCGTCACAGAAACTCCAGCATTACCTATTATTTTGACGTGGACAAATGCAAGGTCTGTCCATTACGTGAAGGTTGCTACAAGGAAGGAGCTAAGACAAAAACATATGCGGTTACCATCAAGTCGGATGAACAGTTGGAGCAAATCGAATATCAAAAGACAGAAGAGTTTATAAATCTTCAGAGGAAACGATACAAGATAGAAGCCAAGAACTCCGAACTTAAGAATGTCTTAGGATATGACAGAGCCCTGTCATATGGTTTGTCGTGCATGGAAATGCAGGGAGCTTTGACTATTTTCGCAGCAAATGTGAAGAGAATCCTCAAATTGATGCAAAGTGCATAAGGGGGAAGCTGATTCCTCTATATATTGCCGAATTAAGCGCCAGAAACGTTATAGAAAGCTATTTGGGGCTATATTCCTGTCCCAAAAAGTATTCCACTTTTAAATGATGAAATGCTTCTTGGACAAGAATTAAAGTTCAAAAATAGGCTCTGCACTTAAAATTGGGTACCTTTTTCAGTGCCCTCCCTGGGCTAGGAGCTTTTGGGCCTTCAGCCCGTACTTGAACCACATTCGAAAAGGAAAAACGAGGTAACAGGTTACGCCTGATACCTCGTTTTTTTCTTGTTTTAAATGGAATTGGCTTTTGCCAATATCGTTTTTTCTTTCAAAAGATTATTTCTTCAGCCATTTGTCCAACCAGCCGAAGAAGGTACGCTGCCATAGAATTCCGTTCTGTGGTTTCAATACCCAATGATTCTCGTCTGGGAAGATGAGCAGCTCGGCAGGAATGCCACGCAAACGAGCAGCATTGAAGGCTCCCATGCCTTGGTTTGCATTGATGCGATAGTCTTTCTCGCCATGGATGCAGAGGATAGGAGTGTCCCACTTGTCTACAAACTTGTGAGGGCTGTTCTCGTATGTCTTCTTGGCGTTGACAGTCTGGTCTTTGTTCCAGTAAGCATCATCGTACTCCCAGTTGGAGAACCAAACCTCCTCAGTGTCAGTATACATGCTCTCCAGGTTGAAAGCTCCATCGTGAGCAAGGAAAGCCTTGAAGCGCTTGTCGTGATGACCAGCCAGATAATATACAGAGAAACCTCCGAAGCTGGCGCCTACGCAACCCAGGCGGTCTTTGTCTACATAAGGCAGGTTGGCTGTAGCATCGTCGATGGCAGACAGATAGTCGTTCATACACTGGCCTGTCCAGTCGCCTGATACTTCCTCGTTCCATTCGCTTCCGAAACCTGGCAGACCGCGACGGTTAGGTAATACTACGACATAGCCATTGGCTGCCATGATCTGGATGTTCCAACGATAGCTCCAGAACTGGCTGACTGGACTCTGAGGCCCGCCTTCGCAGAAGAGGAGGGTAGGATACTTTTTGCTGGCATCAAAGTTGGCAGGCAACATGATCCATACCAACATCTGTTTGCCATCGGTGGTCTTCACCCAGCGCTGTTCGCACTTGCCTAAGTTCAACTGATTCAGGATGTGGTCGTTCTCACGGGTTATCTGTTCCACCTTGGTGGTCTTTGCGTTCTTGCCAGGTGTCACCATATAGATGTCGGTAGGATGGCTCATGCTTGCACGTGTGGCGAGAATCTTGTTGCCGTTATTGGCAAGCGAAACGCTTCCATAGTCAGCCCAGTCGTTGGTGATTTGTTTTACCTCACCCTTGAAGTTGGTCTGGTAAAGGTTCAATGTTCCGTGCCATACGCCTATAAAGGTAAGACTCTTGTTGTCCTTGTTCCATGTGAATCCCTCTACATTTGAGTCGAACTTCTCTGTTACGTAATTCTTCTTGCCAGTGGCGAGATCGTATATGCAGAGTCGGTTGCGGTCGCTCTCGTATCCGTCTCGTGCCATGCTTTGCCATGCTATATACTTGCCGTCGGCAGAGAACTGAGGATTGGTGTCGTAGCCAGGATTGTTCTTCAAGTTTTCCGGAGCATTGACAGCCTGGTGCTTCATGCTCTTTGTAGCATCTACCTTAGGCTCCACGTAGCCGGCTTCCTTGCAAAGGTTCTTCGTCTCGCGCGTACCTATATTATATAGATAGATATCAGAGTCGGTAGAGATGGCATACTGCAATCCCTCCTTCTTGCGACAAGTATAGGCAATGGTCTTAGAGTCAGGGCTCCAAGCCAGCTGCTCGATACCACCAAATGGTGCCATAGGGCACTCGTAAGGTTCGCCCTTCAGGATGTCTTCTCCCTCATTGACGGTTCCGTCTTCAGCCACCTCAGCTACAAAAGGATGAAGGATGCTCTCCACGTAGTGGTCCCAGTGGCGATAGTTCATATCGGTAACGAGTCGGCCTGTAGCCAGGGGAAGGTCGGATGGATTTTCCTTGATGGTGCCGTGGTAGGGCAGTTCCTTGATGAGGATAACCTTCTTGCCGTCTGGTGAGAAACGGAATCCCTCGATACCGGCCTTGTCATGGGTGAGCTGTTTGCGGTCACTTCCGTCAGGGTTCATGCTCCAGAGCTGTCCGTTGCGGATAAAGGCGATTTTCTTTCCGTCAGCAATCCATGTGGCATCACTCTCGCTCTTGGCATCAGTGGTGAGGGCCTTCTGGTTCTTTCCATTGGCGTCCATGATGAAGAGCATCTGGTGACCCTTGTTCTCCTTGACGCTGTAGTAACCTACTTGGTACACGATTTGCTTGCCGTTGGGCGAAGCCTCGGCACCACCAATTCGGCCCATGGCCCATAGAGCCTCAGGCGTCATCAGGTGGTTCTCCACCTTGATGTTGTTCTTCTCAATCATTGTTTGTGCATTAGCCATAGTGCCACTCATCGTAAGTGCGGCAGCGGCTAAGATCATTGTTTTAATCATGTCTTTTTTATGTTGTTGTTTGATTTATCCCATATATGGTAATCATAGTGCAAAAATAATGATAATTTTCCAAAACAGCAAGAAAGTTGTGCAAAATGTACCCGTGGGCGGCATTTTATCGAATGATGAGGAGCGAATGTCATATTTGCGGAGAAAAAGTAACAAACTTAGGATAAAATTTGTTTTATTCCTTAATAAATTGTATCTTTGCCTTTGTATAATCTATGTTCTAAAGTTTAGAACATAAGTTCGATAGTTTCGGACACAAGTTCGGTAGTTTAGAACTTAAGTTCGATAGTTTAGAACATAACTTTATTGCGTGTTCAGAAACAATTTTAACCCATTTAATAACAAATATCAATAGAAAGGAACAAAAATATGGCTAAGTACAAGTTGCAAGAGATGCCGGACGTGCATCATGATGGTAAGCGAAGGGTGTATCCCAAGATGATAATCAACCGTACCCTGTCGCGCAAGGAGTTTGTCGAGATGATGCGTGATTATCATCGGGGCACGTCGCCCAGTATGGTAGAGGCTGTGCTGATAGATGTCGAGGACATGCTGGTGAGAATGCTCTCCATGGGATATAATGTCAATCTGGGCAATCTGGGTCATTATTCGCTCTCGTTAGAGTTTAAGGACGACAAGCCTGCCGAGATGCGAGACGAGGACGACAAGATGACTTTTCGAAGGGTGGGCGTGAAGGACGTCAACTATAAGGCTGCGCCCGAGTTTGTCAAGGAAGTGAAGCTTGAGACTGACCAGTATTTAGAGCGGGGCATGGGTGGAGTGAAACGAGTGATGAAAAGCAATTACACCCGTGAAGAGCGCATTGCCCGAGCCTTGCAAGTGATAGAGAAGAATGGCTTTATCAGCCTTGACGACTATGCCCAGCTCAATAATATGAGTCGTACGGTAGCCTCCGAAGACCTGAAGGGGATTACCGACGACCCTCAGTCGCCCATTTGTTCGCACGGTCGCCACAGCCACAAGGTGTGGGTGAAGAGAGAGGCGTAAATGGGAGTTACTGATTGTTGGTTACTTCTTCGCACACCACCATCTCTGTACCTCTGTAGATGACGACAATCTTGTGAAGTTGGGTGGTCTTCACGGCGGAAGTGACCACTTCGCTTTGAGCGTAGCGGTTCACTTGAGCCTCGGCTTCTTTGAAAAGCTGTTGGATGTGCGTATCCGTATCTTTCGATTTGGCGTACTTGAGTTCCACAATATAAGAGTGGGGCATGTCGCTATAGATGTCGAGCAGCGGACATAGGAAAATGTCAGCATATCCTTCCTGAGTATCTTTTTCGGAGATCGGACGATAGTACTGATTTTGGCAAGTCATGGCAAGTGTGAAGCCATGCACAAAATACTCACCCTTCTGATGGTCTCGCTGGGATGCGTATTTGTGCAAGCTGTCGGCAATGTACTGGAAGTATGCCTTCCATTCTCCACGATAAGCAAGGCGGCTTGCCAACTCATTCTTTTCGTAGCTGTCGAATGAGAGGTCATTTTCTTTGTAGGTATCGAGCAGATAAGTAAATAGCTGCTCGCGCACAACCTCGTTTGGAATAACAAATTACCCCAGTTCGGGATAAGAATAGTTCATAAAAAAGTTGGTAGTCTCACAAATATTTTGTACCTTTATAGGTGATTTACAACAAGTTACAAATATATTTGATATGACTACCGATTACAAAGTTACAGAATTATTTTGTATTATAGACGAGTTTTGCAAACATTTTGATGCAGAAAATGCAGGAAACCTACTTGAAGACAATAGCGGAACCAAGCGTAGACGTCGTCAAGCGTCGTTGTCCGACAGTGAAATCATGACCATTCTGTTGTATTTTCATTTTGGTACATTCCGCAATTTTAAGCACTACTACCTGTTCTTCATTAAGGGTACGATGAAGTCGTATTTTCCGAAAGCTGTGTCGTACAACCGCTTTGTGGAGTTGGAAAGCCGCGTGTTCTTCCAGCTCATGTTCTTCCTTAATCTGGGAGCTTTCGGAAGATGTACTGGCATAACATTCGTTGATTCCACGATGATACCCGTATGCCATAATCTCAGGAGATATGCCAATAAGGTTTTCAAGGGAATTGCCACTGACGGAAAAGGAACAATGGGTTGGTGCCATGGCTTTAAACTCCACCTTGCGTGTAATGACAGAGGCGAGATAATAGCCTTTGTCCTTACAGGCGCAAATGTCAGTGACAAGGACCCGAATGTGTTCAAGGTTCTCGCTAAACGTTTGTATGGCAAGCTGTTCGCCGACAAAGGCTATATTTCGCAGAAGCTGTTTGACTTCCTCTTTGAGGATGGAATACAACTGGTAACAGGGTTGCGCGTAAACATGAAAAACAAGCTGATGCCGTTCTATGACAGAATGATGCTGCGCAAGAGATACATTATCGAAACCATTAACGATATGCTGAAGAATACGGCACAGATTGTACACTCACGACATAGATCTGTAAGCAACTTTATCATGAACCTTATTTCAGCATTGGGAGCATATTGTTTCTTTGACAACAAGCCAAAGGCATTGCAGGGATACTGCATCGAAGAAACCAAACAGCTGTCACTATTCTAAGGGCAAAACAACTTCTTTCAGCCTTCTGTTATTACCCACTCCTAATGGAATGGGGAGGAGGCGTATTCACGCTGCATTTATATCGTATTAAACACTCGGTTATCCCGAATTGGGGTATAGGTATATATACTGCATCATTGATTATCAACAAAAATGGATGCTGTTTTATGCAACTTTTAGACTTTACAATCTACTAGCATAAAACCCTTCATCCTTCATCTATCCCTTGGAATCCCCTGTGTTTATCGGGGTTTCAGAGGGTGAATGGCACAATTCCACCCTTCATTCTCGATGGTAAGTAGCTCCGCGTTGACACCTCGCATCGCTCAACCTGGAGCAGTTAAAAAAGGCCAGAAACAAGCATCTCTTGAAGTTAAAGAAGACTTGTCATAATGAATTCGATTCTTTATGGTTGACACACCCTTAAAGGTAGGGAATTCAAATCAGGTTAAAATTTGGCACGTTTTTTAGGCTCCTGGGAGATTGTCCGTGGATAGCCAATATCTCATGAGCCACTTTTCTTTGCACAAAAGTACAAAGAAAAGTGAATCATGGAAAATGTTCAAAATATCTTTTGAAGAAGTTTCTTGTTATTTCGGAAAATTATCCTTATTTTTGCAGAACAATATAAAAAAGGTGTAAAAATATGGTAGAGAATCAATCTACGAGCACTCGAAAATATCCTAAGCGCATCCCTTACGGCATGATGAACTTCAAAGCCGTCATAGAGGATGACTGCTACTATGTCGACAAGACTCCATTCGTGGAGAAGATTGAAAGAGCCAACAAGTTCTTCTTCTACCTCCGCCCTCGCCGATTCGGCAAGAGCCTCACCCTCTCCATGCTTGAGCATTACTACGACATTAATCGAGCAGACAGCTTCGACAAGCTCTTCGGACATCTCTACATCGGTCAGCATCCCACACCCGAACACAACAAATATCTTGTCATCAAGCTCAACTTTGCGATAGTAAATGCAGAACTGAAAGACTATAAAAAGGGATTAGACGACCATTGTCGTATAGCCTTTAATTTTTTCTGCGATGTATATGCGCAATATTTGCCAAAAGGCATCAAAGAAGGCATGAACCAACTGGATGGTGCGGTCAAACAACTGAACTTTCTGTGCCGTGAATGCGAGAAAACCAACGCCAAGGTGTTCCTCTTCATTGACGAGTACGACCATTTCACCAACAAGATTCTTGCCGAGCCCAATTGCCTGGACAAATATCGCAAAGAGACTCATGGCGAGGGATACTTGCGCACTTTCTTCGACACGATCAAGGCTGGCACGGATTCTACCATCGCCCGTGTATTCGTGACAGGAGTCAGCCCTGTCACATTAGACGACCTGACCAGTGGATTCAACATCGGCACCAACTACACTCTGAGCGCCCAATTCAATGAGCTGACGGGATTCACGGAGAAAGAAGTACGAGCCATGCTCGAATACTACTCCACCCAATACGAGTTCAACCATACCATCGATGAATTGATAACCATCATGAAGCCATGGTACGACAACTATTGCTTTGCACTCAAGAAGTACGGCAAAGTGACGATGTACAACTCCAACATGGTGCTTTACTTCATCGACAATTATGTGAACAATGATTGTGAGGTGCCCGACCACATGATAGACGAAAACATCCGCACCGACTACAACAAGCTCCGCATGCTCATCCGCAGAGACAAGGAGTTTGCCCACGACGCCTCCATCATCCAGCAACTGGTGCAGCAAGGTTACATCACAGGCGAACTCAAGTCTGGATTTCCTGCCGAGCTGATTGGTAACCCCGACAATTTCGTCAGCCTATTGTTTTACTTCGGAATGGTCACCATCGACGGAACACTTGAAGGAAAAACCAAATTTGTTACCCCAATTCGGGATAACCGAGTGTTTAATACGATATAAATGCAGCGTGAATACGCCTCCTCCCCATTCCATTAGGAGTGGGTAATAACAGAAGGCTGAAAGAAGTTGTTTTGCCCTTAGAATAGTGACAGCTGTTTGGTTTCTTCGATGCAGTATCCCTGCAATGCCTTTGGCTTGTTGTCAAAGAAACAATATGCTCCCAATGCTGAAATAAGGTTCATGATAAAGTTGCTTACAGATCTATGTCGTGAGTGTACAATCTGTGCCGTATTCTTCAGCATATCGTTAATGGTTTCGATAATGTATCTCTTGCGCAGCATCATTCTGTCATAGAACGGCATCAGCTTGTTTTTCATGTTTACGCGCAACCCTGTTACCAGTTGTATTCCATCCTCAAAGAGGAAGTCAAACAGCTTCTGCGAAATATAGCCTTTGTCGGCGAACAGCTTGCCATACAAACGTTTAGCGAGAACCTTGAACACATTCGGGTCCTTGTCACTGACATTTGCGCCTGTAAGGACAAAGGCTATTATCTCGCCTCTGTCATTACACGCAAGGTGGAGTTTAAAGCCATGGCACCAACCCATTGTTCCTTTTCCGTCAGTGGCAATTCCCTTGAAAACCTTATTGGCATATCTCCTGAGATTATGGCATACGGGTATCATCGTGGAATCAACGAATGTTATGCCAGTACATCTTCCGAAAGCTCCCAGATTAAGGAAGAACATGAGCTGGAAGAACACGCGGCTTTCCAACTCCACAAAGCGGTTGTACGACACAGCTTTCGGAAAATACGACTTCATCGTACCCTTAATGAAGAACAGGTAGTAGTGCTTAAAATTGCGGAATGTACCAAAATGAAAATACAACAGAATGGTCATGATTTCACTGTCGGACAACGACGCTTGACGACGTCTACGCTTGGTTCCGCTATTGTCTTCAAGTAGGTTTCCTGCATTTTCTGCATCAAAATGTTTGCAAAACTCGTCTATAATACAAAATAATTCTGTAACTTTGTAATCGGTAGTCATATCAAATATATTTGTAACTTGTTGTAAATCACCTATAAAGGTACAAAATATTTGTGAGACTACCAACTTTTTTATGAACTATTCTTATCCCGAACTGGGGTATACCTATATATCTTACTCAACTTTTAGACTTTACAGACTACTAGTTTTTGTATAAAGCTATGAAAAGGTAAAAGCAGCTTAGAATGCTATATATAAGTATTCTAAGCTGTTTTTTTATGATGTACTTGCTATTTCTTGACGATAGCCTTGTCTTCTATATTGATAACTTCTTCTAATTCGATATGGTGAGAACCTTCAAGTTTCTTAGTTGATGTCAAAGCGGTGCTTGTAATGATCGACTTTATATTGTCAAGACAAGGCTGTTCGCTTTTCTTTGCATAGAAGTGTTTCGGTCATGTTGTTGAACTTCATTATCGTTCCCATGTTTTTTTCTTCGATGTTTCCGCCAGCCAAAACTAACTTGTCTATGAGAAATGCAACAAGGCCGGTTCTTGCTTGATATGGAGCATGGTATTTTCTTGAGCTCCCACTCTGCTATGTTTCTTTTGCCAGGTTTCAATATTCCGCTTAATAATTTGGAAGTTACATTTGGAAAAAGCTTTTTGATGGTAGTCTCGGTACTCAATGGTGTGTCTACAGTCGATATTATTTTTCTGCTGATGACAATATTGGCAGATGTCTTTTTTATCGAGTATTCTACTACTCTGTTTGTCTTGAAGACATCGTTTCCGTCATGGCGTTGGGTGGTTGTTTCATTTGTCTTAATCTTGATAGTCGCTTTTTGTGCATCATTTTGCTCTCCGAGATAGAAGATTTCTCCAATAGACAAGCTGTCTGATTGATTCTGGCTATCTCTGATAGTTTGGGCTGATACAGCTTGGGTAAGCAGCATCAGAAAAGATAAAATCATATACTTCATATATTGTAATATTATTCGCTTTTCCATAATTTAGAACTGGCATACCCAACTGTAACACCCATTTTTAAAGCATCTTTATCTTTGCTTGGAATGCTTTGCTAATAGTCTTTAAATGCCTTTTTTGATTAGCATTTACCTCCTAACAGATTGATTTATTCAGCCCCTCAAAGTGGAGCATGAAGATTATATCTTGTCAAGTGCCTGCTTGATGTCGTCGAGGATATCCTCGACATCCTCGATGCCTACGGAGAGGCGGATGAGGTCGGGGGCAACTCCAGCTTCTTTCAACTGCTCGTCAGATAGCTGGCGATGGGTATGGCTGGCAGGATGAAGCACACAGGTGCGGGCATCTGCCACATGAGTCACAATATTGATCATGTCGAGTGAGTCCATGAACTTGATGGCCGTCTCGCGGTCGCCCTTCAAGCCAAAGGCGATTACACCACAAGTGCCGTTGGGAAGATATTTTTGCGCCAGTTCGTGGTAGGCGTCATCTTTCAAGCCGCTGTAGTGAACCCAAGCCACACGCGAGTCATTGTGCAGAAACTCTGCCACCTTTTGCGCATTCTCGCAGTGCTGGCGCATACGCAGATGAAGAGTCTGAAGTCCCAGGTTGAGGATGAAAGAGTTCATTGGGGCAGGTATGCTTCCGAGGTCGCGCATCAACTGGGCTACGAGTTTGGTGGTATAGCCCATCTTGCCGAAGGCCTTTACGTAGGTCAGACCATGATAGCTGTCATCGGGGGTACAGAGACCAGGGAACTTTTCGGCGTGAGCCATCCAGTCAAAGTTGCCACTGTCTACTACTACACCGCCTACTTGTGATGCTGTTCCGTCCATGTATTTAGTAGTGGAGTGGGTAACGATGTCGGCTCCCCATTCGAAAGGACGACAGTTGATTGGTGTGGCGAAGGTGTTGTCCACAATCAGAGGAACACCATTCTTATGAGCTATACGTGCACATTTCTCTATGTCGAGAACGGCACATCCTGGGTTGCTGATGGTCTCGCCAAAGAACAACTTGGTGTTGGGGCGGAATGCCTTCTGTATTTCTTCCTCGCTGTCGTTGGGATTGACGAAGGTGCATTCTATGCCGAGTTTCTTGAGTGTCACACCAAAGAGGTTGAAGGTTCCACCATAAATCTCGTTGGAGGTAACAATATGGTCGCCTGCCTCGCAGATGTTGAATACAGCATAGAAGTTGGCAGCCTGACCGCTACTTGTCAATACAGCTCCCACACCGCCTTCGAGCTGTGCTATTTTCTTGGCTACAGCATCGTTGGTGGGATTTTGGAGTCGGGTATAGAAATATCCTTCTTTCTTCAGGTCGAAGAGCATGGCCATCTCTTCAGAATTGTCGTACTTGAATGTGGTACTCTGAATGATGGGCACTTCGATAGGTTCTCCATTCTTTGGCTCATAGCCTCCCTGTACACAGATGGAAGCTGCACGTAATTTCTTTTCCATTGTCGGTTGTATTTTTATATTTAAGTTTTCTTTGAGTGAAATTGAGTTTCGCTCATATCTCTTGATTTGGCAGAAATGGCACTCTCCCTATACTGTTGTACTTGTGGTGCAGTGGCTTCCTGTCGTTTTTTTCCTTTATTGTGTGCAAAGGTACTTATTTTTTTTGATATTCAGATACTTTTTTGTACTTTTGCATCCGAATTCAAAACTAACAGCAATTAGTTATATCAAATAGAACGATGAAGATAGGTTTCGATAACGAGAAGTATCTGAAAATTCAATCAGAGCACATTAAAGAGAGAATCTCACAGTTTGACGGAAAACTTTACCTCGAATTGGGTGGTAAACTTTTCGACGACCACCACGCCAGCCGTGTTTTGCCAGGCTTTCAGCCAGACAGCAAGTTGCGTATGTTTCAGAAAATCAGCGACAGCATAGAGATAGTGATAGTTATCAGTGCTGCCGACATTGAGAAGAACAAGAAACGTGCCGACTTGGGTATTACCTATGATGAAGATGTACTTCGTCTGCGTGGCGAGTTCCAGCATCGAGGTTTCATGGTAGGTTCAGTAGTCATCACTCATTACAATGGTCAGCCTGCAGCCATCGCTTTCAAGCAGCGCTTAGAGCGCGAGGGCATCAAGACTTATTGTCATTACCTGATAGAAGGTTATCCACATAATGTGAAGTTGATAGCCTCGGACGAGGGATTCGGACAGAACGACTATGTGGAGACAGAGCGACCATTGGTTATTGTGACTGCTCCAGGTCCTGGCAGTGGCAAGATGGCAGTCTGCCTCAGCCAGTTGTATAATGAGAACAAGCGTGGCGTGCGTGCCGGTTATGCCAAGTTTGAGACTTTCCCAGTATGGAATCTGCCATTGAAACATCCTGTCAACATCGCTTATGAGGCTGCAACTGCCGACCTCAATGACGTGAACATGATAGACCCCTTCCATTTAGAGGCCTACAACAAGATAGCCATCAACTATAACCGCGATGTTGAGATTTATCCTGTGCTCAATGCACTCTTCGAAGGTATCTATGGCAGCAATCCATATAAGTCGCCCACAGATATGGGTGTCAATATGGTGGGCTTCTGCATCTCTGATGATGAGGTTTGCTGTGAGGCATCCAAGGATGAGATAGTACGTAGATATTATGCAGCCACCAACAAGATGGCAGCTGGAGCCTGCAATGACGCGGAAATCAGCAAGATACAGATGCTCTTCAACCAGGCTAAGATTACTACCGATTATCGTAAGGTGACTGTGGCTGCCAAGAATCACAAGCAGGAAACTGGACATACATCGGCTGCTATAGAACTGGAAGACGGTACCATCATCTGTGGTCACAGCAGCGAACTGCTTGGCTGTAGTGCTGCCTTGCTGCTGAATGTTACCAAGCATTTAGGTAATATCGACCATCAACTGAAACTTATTCCTCAGTCAATGATAGAGCCTATTCAGCATACCAAGGTAAATTATCTCGGTGGCCATAATCCACGACTTCATACCGACGAGGTACTTGTGGCACTCTCTGTTCTTTCCGAGAACGATGAGAACTGTCGTGTGGCTTTACAGCAGTTGCCTAAGTTGCGTGGCTGTCAGGCTCACTGCACTGTGATGTTGAGTGATGTAGACCAGCGTATCTTTAAGAAACTCGGTGTCAATATCACTTGCGAGCCCGTACTGAAGAAATAGTACTTAACAAAGTAAAGATAAAAAAGCCTGAGAAATATGCTTGCATGATGCTTGACATTTTCTCAGGCTTTTTCGTTATAGAATAGTAGGCGCCTATTGAAGTCTTTGTGGAATTTAATAGAAGTAGTTATCTCACATTATATAACGTGTTAATTCCATTTTTTGAGGAAACTTATTCCTTAGTTGTAGGCATTCCTAACTTTTTCCAGTTGGGGATTCCTCCTTCCATGTCAAATACTTTTAAGCCCTGCTTCTTCATTTTGATACAGGCGTTGTGGCTACGCTTGCCGCTTCGGCAGTATACATAATAGGTGTGGGTATTGTCGAGTTGTTTGATTCCAGCATCGAAGGCCGATGTATTGAGGAAGTCGAGCTGCTGGGCTCCAGCCAAATGCTCTTCTTTATATTCGCCAGGTGTGCGTACATCGAGAATAATGGCTGTTGTATCGGCTTTAGCTTGTTCGATAAAGTCCTTGGGTGACAAAACGTTGATGCCATCCGACTGGGCAGAGCAGCCTGTAGTTCCAAAACTGATGGCTGTCAATAATGATAATAATATTTTCTTCATTTCTTATTCTGTTTTATTTATATTCTGTTTTTGATGTATGTGGTCTGTGAGTGCAGTAGCACATCGAGATAATTATCTCAACGCCATCACCCTGCTGAGAATCAGTTTCTTGTATCCTTTCTTGATGTTTTCGGGTAGGAAAGAGGCATCGATGAGGTCAAGCCATTTAACGATGGAACGACGGAACTTCTTTGCCATATTACTGATAACCTTTTCGCTAAGTCCAGAAGCTGTCATCACTTTGATAAAATCAGACTTCTGTAACTTCCTTTTCTTGCCATTGAGTGTTAATGCTAATTCCTCCGTGTCTTCAGGCATCACAATCTTGGTAGATAGTAAATCGTAGGCAGGAGTAAGAGCATAGCCCATTTTGCGATTATTGTATAGCGAGAAGTTCTTGAGGTGCATGTCGGCATTGCCTGTTATCCACGAAAAGATGACAACTTCCCAATAGTTGACAAGGTCGAGCTGTGAAAAGGATGAATGTTTTTTGATAAGTTTGGCTATCTGCTCGTAGGAACCTTTATACTTGTATTCGGTAAGTCGTTCAGACAGCTGACACATATCCTCCATCGGTACTTTCTGTCCCTCTTCCAGACGATCTATTCTTCGAGTAATGTAGCAAAGCTCGCCATCGGCAAAGCGTATCAATCCGTGAGGAACCACTGCTATCTTGGCAGCCTCGGCAAGGTGCATTGTGAGGTCTTCTATCTCTGGCAGACAACGATATCGCTCTGTCTGTGGCTTTAGGATGTATTTCCCCCATAGTCCGACAATGGTAAATCGCGAAGGTTCATTCTTGCCTCCAGGGTTGACATCGAGCGAGAGCTTGGCTTGTACCCCTGTGAGTGTAGTTTGACTTCTGACTACTTGTTTGGCCAAATCGCCTATTTCTTTTCTAACATAAGGTAGGAGAGGGGCTTCCTTAGTTCCGAAAAGCTTGCGTGCACAGGCTGGATGGTAGTCCACCTGACCTACTTTTAAGGGCTTATAGCAATATAAACATTTCTCCATACACGGTTGTCCTTTCTTTCTTTATTTATTGGTGGATGTTTACTTCATTGTGGTTTCGTTATCTTCAACAGGAATAATGCTTACTGCTCCTATACAATCTCTACAGCAAGCCAACAGGAGCGACATCCTGTCGCGCTGATTGATTTTCCAGCTGCTTTCAGCAATATTCAGCAACCACCCTTCTGGAATCAGACCATCAAAGAAGGGGAACAACACGGTGTCGTGGTAGGGCTCTTCGGAAAGTGGGAGGGTTAAACTAACTGCCTCTGCTGTTTTTGATGCAAGATAATTGGCATCGTATGCAAAGGTAAATCCTGTCTCATCTTCAGTCAACATTCCCACGTATTGGTCGTAGAGATATACTCTTCCTTGTTTCATATCTTGCGTTTTTAGATGGGAGTTGTGGTTTGTCGTTTCTTTGTCATTATCATCAGAGAAATCTACTATCCTCTGGAGAATCTATGTTTATGAAATTTATTCTTTTTGGATAGGAACAGGTCCTACTTCTTGTCCGAAAAGTAAGAGAACTTGGTTTACCTTGTCGAGGCGTAGTGTTTCTTTGCCTTGCTCCAGTTCGCGTACGAATCTGAGTCCTACGCCTGATTTGGCAGCCAGGTCGACTTGTGTCAATCCGAACTGCTTGCGCATTTCTTTTACGTATGATGATAATGTATCGCTCATATTCTTTGTTTCTTGGCAATTATGATACTCATTTTATACCCTTTCGGGTAATGTGATGAAGGAAAATGTATAATATTATACCCTTTCGGTGGCAAATATACAAAGAATAATTGAAAATACTCCCGAAAAGGTATAATATATAATAAGTTTTAACTAATTATACCTTTTCGGGAGTAAACTATGAAATATTATTGCTTTTGGGGAATTCCATAAGAACAAGTAACATGAAGATATAATTTGAAATCAATCTCTATTCATGCTCGATTTCCTTCTATTCCTCTGGCTCTTGATGTTTCATCAGCGTTCCTAATTCTCTGACTTTTTTCTCAAACTCATTTCTGTCATTGATTGCGCCATTGCGTAGTTTTGCCCTATAATTATATATGGTGTTGACTGCATAGTGTAGGAATTCTGCAATCTTTGTACTATCGTCGATGCCCAGACGAATGAGTGCAAATACTCTTACTATGGCTGAGAGTTTGTTAGGGGAGGATAGATGAATTTGGCATTCTTCCTTCAGCAGTCCATTCAAATCCTCCACGAAGTTGGGGAAGAGGTTTAGGAATACCTTGTCGAAATTGGCGTATAGTTCTTCAAGTTCTTGCTCCTTGACCTCTGAACTCTTAGTCATAGAGTAGAGTTCGTTGTACTGTTTGTTTTTTAGCATCTTATTGACATTGAGGCGCATTTTGTCCAGTTTATCGATGTAGTGTGAACAAGCCCCCAGGAACTGGCCTATATATTCTTCCTTAACCCCATTCGACTCATTGAGTTTGTCGTTGGATGCTTTTAGCATACCATTGGTGGAAGATAGTTTGTTGTTGAGTTCTTCTAATTGAGTATTGGTTTTCTTCAGTTCGTTTCTTGCATTCGACAGATACGATTTCTGCTTGTTGACATAGAATGTCAATAAAGCCAATGCAATGACCAAAAGACTCACACATATAATGGCAAAGATGAGACGATGGTTGGCCTTTTTGAGTTCTGCCTGATAGTTGTGGTCTATGGTGCCAAGCACTGGAGATATCTGCCAACTGCGTATGCGAGTACAGAATCTCTTGTTGGCGTTCCACGAAAAGTTGATGTATTTGTATGAGCGTTCCACATCTTTTTCCTTGCTGAGTATCTCTGCAAGAATCCAGAGTGAAGCTTGGTCGTTGATGGCACATTTTACATCACATATAGCAGATTGTAGTAGCCAGTATTTTACCATGTCCTCGTCTTTCAGCGAGCGGTATATTAAGTAGCGATAGTAGGCCACAATTCCATATTCGTGACTTCCTTTCTTGCACTTGCTTAATCGGATGTCGTTAATTTTAAGAGCTTCTTTCAACTTATTCTGGCTGGTTAGCAAGACCTCCTTTCTCATGAGGTAATCCTCGCTGTTAGGGGATAATATTGAAAATAATGTATCACGACAACAGTTTTGTTTGTTGTAGAATTCTTGACTTAGGTCAGTGTCAATGTGTATATTTGAAAAGCCCAGTTCGCCATAGACGTGATAAAAGGCTATGTAATAGTCTTTCTTGTTAGAGTTATTCAAAGTTTTTTTATCGATACTTTGTAGAACATGAAGTGCCTCCGTGAAAGCTCCTGATGTTGAATATTGTAAAGCAAGTAAGCTTCTCAACTTGGTAATGTCGCTCTTCATGTTGTTTCTTTTTGCCAAGTCGATGGCTTGGTGAATATAATAAATAGAAGAGTCGCTTTGGTATGCTTTGTATTCTTCGTATAGTTTGTAATATGCGGTTAGGAGTTGTTGGGGTGTATGTCCTTGCCGGCTCTGTTTTTTGATTTTAGTGATGCGGCTTTCTTTTTGGTTGATATAGTATTGTGATTGTTTGATAGCCTGATCAAGTTGCTCGTATAAGTCTTTTATGTTTTTATTCTGAGCAAAACTTGAAGTTAGTGCAGAGAAGCACATTATATATAGCTGACGTACAGCTTGACTTGTTTTTCATTATGCTTTGTTTGTTGTAAGATTAAAATAGAATTTAACTTAAGCCTGTTCTACTGAGTAAGCAAACATTCAAATGCAAAGATAAGTTTTTTAGTGGATAATGCCAAAATAATTAAGCAAACATTCAAATGCAAAGATAAGTTTTTTAGTGGATAATGCCAAATGTTTGGCATGTTTTTTCTTTTTATAATTCAACTTTTGCGAAAAGGGAAGTTAAAGAAGTTAGAGAAATTAAAGAATTTATAGGAGTTAAAGCCATATGTTTTATAGCTAAATATACAACCAAAAAGGCTATTGGCTATAACTTCTTTAACTACTATACCTTCCGTACATGTGAAACTTCAGTAAATGACATCTACGTGATAAGTTCATTACGAAAAAGGCTGTCCCAATCACTTGGAACAGCCTTCAACCAATCAAAATACATATATTATTCAGTACTAAACCTAAATCTACTTTTAATTTCTTTTAGATGGGTTTACAAGTCACGTTTTTTATTTCTTTTCTACTTTGAGAACTGCCTTGTCTACACCGGCAGTCAAGTCAACTGTAAATACGTATGTCTCGCCATCCTTCAGTTCTACTCCATCTTTCAGGTAAACATTGCCGTTGTCGTGACCGTTACCGTCACCGATGCCGAATACCTCGCTCTCAGTTGAGATGAGATGGCTGTTATCCTTACCCTTGAACTCAATACCCCAGTTGGCCTGACCGAAGAACTTGAAGTTTACGTCAGTAGCTCTGAGCTGCTTGCCTACGGTGAGTGTAACCTGATATACCTTATCCTTGATAGGAGTGAGACAGACATCAGAATCGGTGCCAGTCCACCAACCATGATTTACAGCGTCCCAAGTAGGTTTGTTGATTCCTTCGTTTCCTATTATCCAAAGAGCGCCAGTACCATCAGCGTTCAATGCCATAGGCTCGTTTCCATTCATTGTCCAGATGCGGAAAGACTTATGAGTGAAGTCAGCCTGTACGGTGTATCTGCCTGTGATGGCCTTGAAGGTGTAGGTGCCATCTTCTTCTTTTTGGAACCAATCATTGTCATAATACCAGTCATCTGGCAGATTATTGCCGTTGATAGTAAGGTTACAGGTAGCACCTTGCTTGATATCTCCCACCCAAGTCTTACCTGCATCAGAATCGGCAAAATCGAGCATGGTGACTGGTAAAACATCTGTAGGTCCTGCAGTATAGTTCTTGGCATCGAAAGTAACGACTACATGATCAGTATTCTCTGACGAGAAGTTGAAGTTGTTGGTTTCGCCCAAATTGATGTCCTTTCCTGTACTTGAACCAAACACGAACTTGCCATCTTTGGTAGCGAAATATCCCTTAAAGTTCTTCTTTGTGTTGGGAATGACAGTCTGATACAAGAAATTGTCAACTTCGGTCATGTCATACTTGGTTCCGTCTGCACAGATAAATTGCAAGTTTGTAAAGTGCGGACGCTTGATGTCGAATGATAACGTCTCTGTATTTGCCTTTGTCGACACATTTTGCAAAGTGAGTTGTATATCAACCTTGCCATCAGGAATGCTCTGAACGTAAGGTACTTTGAGCTTGACAAGATATTCACCCGGCTCCTTGGTACGGATAGTTGTTGCGTCTACACTCTGACCGCTGAAAAGCAAGTTGGCTTTCAAGGTAGAGAGAGCTACGCCCGCCTCATCCTTACAGTCTACTTTCACTTCTACCTCTTCGCCCATCCATACTGCTGTAGTAGGAGCGCTATAGCTCATCACTGGATTTCCAGTAGGTGTAGGAGCATTGTAGTCGTCTTCACTGCAAGCTGCCATTAGTGGTAGAGCGAGCAATGCTATGATATAATATTTGATATGTTTCATAATGGTTGTATCTATTGTTGATTAATTACTAAAATGACATTCATTATTTATTCCATTTGCACGAAATAACACCATTAGCAGGTACATTGCATGTAAAGTTATGGATGCCATCGCTTAGATTGATAGATTTAGTCTCATCTCCCTCGTTGATGATAACAGCAGCAAGGCTTCCGTCAGGATTCAAAAATTCTGCATGAGTTATCTTGCTGTCATTAATGGTACGTGAAGTAGTACCGATGCGAACAGCACCAGGGGCCACCACGCTTGCCATGTGGTTGATGATGTAATAATGAGAATTATAGCTCAACTGATTGTACCCATTCTGATTGATGTCGATGGCGCCATAGCAAGTTTGGCATCCACCATCAAGATTGGGACCCATTTTGTTGTCGAGCATTAAGTTCCAAACGAGTACGGCCTTGCAGTTTTGATTGACAGTAGCGAGTGCTACATTCTTCATATCTGCCATCAGACGTTTGCTTAAGTCGCGTCCATTATTCCATGTACCAATACTTGATTCTGAAAAGATAAGTTCCTTGTCGGGGCGTTGGTTATGGATATCTGTCAATTCACTGTTGTTGCCACCATAGTCATGATATGCAGCTCCAACAACCAACTCGGAACCTTCAAAATTGTCACCGATAGCATTGTAGAGTTTAATAGGATAATCTTCTTGGTCTGCTATATTGTCGTAATTGTAATTATGGTCGTAGACATATATCTTGGTTGTAAGACCACTTCTCTTGAACTCGGTAGCCAAAGCCTTTACGAAAGGAGCTTCTTCCTGCCATGGCATATATAGAGAAGCGCAGTTGGCCTTGTTCAATGGTTCATTTTGAGGACTTACAGCATAGATATTGATACCCTTTTCTTTCATCACGTTGATGAACTTCACAAAATACTTGGCGTAGGTCTCACGGTAATCAGGGTTGAGGTGTCCGTCAGTCCATGAGTCCTTTGGAGTCTTGGTATCGATGTCAGCAACCTTCATCCATTTAGGACAAGTCCATGGTGCTGCTATGATTTTTAAACTTGGGTTGATAGACAAGATTTCCTTTAATATAGGAATCACATAGTTGTTCTCATCGCTATAAAGTTCGAAATTACTGATAGGATCGTTCTCGCTTCCCTTTTTATCGCAATAAGTATATTCTGTACTCGAGAAATCGTTGCAGCCTAATGAGATGCGAGCGTAACTAACGCCATATCCCTCTGTAGTGGAGTAAATGCGCTTTAAGAGAGCCAGGCGAGCCTCAGGATTCATCTTCATGAGATTGTAGCAAGAAGAGTAGGTGATGGCATATCCGAAACCGTCGATAGTCTGGAATTTCTTATTTTTGTCTATTTCGATGGTTGTTGGCGCCATAGATACACCATCAAAAAGTTTGGTTTCTCCCTCTGCCAAGGAATATGTGCCATCGGCTGTTGTGGTAAAAGTCTTGGCAGTTCCTTGTGTAGGTATAGGGTTGGGAGCTTCGCTTGGAGTCTCAAAATCAATAGGATCTGAGAATGAATTACTATTGCTGCATGCTGTCACAGAAAATGCTGTGGCGCAGATAAACATCATAATTTTATGGTTATGGTATTTCATATGAATAGTTCTTTTTAATTGAAGTTTCGCATGTACGGAAGTTATAGTAGTTAATGAAGTTATCACTCCCTTCGGTCGTTAGAAGTTATAGCCAATAGCCTTTTTTGTTGTATATTTAGTTATAAAGCATATGGCTTTAACTTCTCTAACTTCTTTAAATTCTTTAACTTCCCCTTTTGCGAAAGTTTAGTTTTTTATATTTGAAATAATTTTATCTTCACATTTTGAGATTGTGATTAGTAACCAGGGTTTTGTTCCAGGTTAGTGTTCTGGTCGAGAGCCGTCTGTGGTATAGGCAACAGGTAAGAGTTACTGTCAAACTGTTTAACTTGTTTGATGCGGCCATTATCACGATTATCAATACCATTGAGATATTTTTCTACTTTGTTGTTGCGGCATAGATCGAACCAACGCTCTCCCTCAAAGGCAAGCTCTAAACGGCGTTCGTGGAGCACGGCTTCTATCATAGCTTCCTTGCTATTTGTCTTATCAGAAGTCAGTTCCTTCAGTTTGGCACGTTTACGAATCTGGTTTACGAGTTTCGCACTCTCGTCAAGGTTGCCCTTATAGGCTTCCGCCTCTGCCTTCATGAGGATAATGTCAGCGAGTCGAATCCAATAAATGTTGCTGTAGGAAGAACGCAACTTATACATGAATGGGTAGTGGGAGGCTGGATAATAGTTGCTCCATGTACATGCATAATATACAATAGCCTGATTCTTGCGTATTTCGTCGCCTTCTTTTTCAAAGTCGTTGATGATGTCGCGCGAAGGAGTGATCCACTTTGCCCATGTGAAATAGAAATCCCAGTTGTCCAATTGGCGTCCGAACATCCATGTTTCCCAGTTTCCGCCACCTGTTGTCCAATGAACCTCCAAAATGCCTTCTTTGGTATTACGTTTCAGGCAATCCTTGGTTGTCTCATCGTATCCCCAGAGAGTTTCGTAACTATCTTCAAGTTCTACACCTGTTGTCTTGATTACCTTATCAGCGTAGGTTATTACTTTATCGTAATCTTGTACTTCCTTTTCGGCGTAGACCTTGGCAAGCATAGCTTGAGCTACAGTCTTGGTCATCTTGGTGCGGTCAGAATTATCATTGTCAGGAGCATATTTTTCAGCATCTGTCAAGTCGGCAATAATCTGTTCATAGCACTCCTTGGGTGATTTACGAGGAGGATAGTAAGTAGGGTATACCTCATTGATGTTATCAGAGGTGATCGTTTTTGCAATGGTTGTAATAACAGGGAATGAGCCCCAAAGGCGTGCCATTCGGAACATCATCAATGCACGGAAAATTTCTCCTTGAGCCTTATAGGAATGATATTCTGTATCTGAGATTTGACCACTTTCCTTCAGTTGTTCTACGCCATTGATGAGCACATTGGCTTGAGCGATATCCTCTAAGTATCGATTCCAGTCTCGGCTCAAAACAGAGTTGCTGGCATCGATAGAGTTGGTTTCGTAAGGCACTACCTCAGCACCTGTAGTACCAGCATACGCATTATCACTATGAGAGTCGCCTATCAAAAGATAATCGAGATGGGTGTGTTCCTGGCGGTTGCGGAACAACTCATAGAGAGACTTGAGTTGTGCTTCTGCGGCAGCCTTATCCTTTAAAACAGCTGTGGATGTTTCAGTCTGGGTGCCCTGTGTTATTTCTGAAGGCTCGGATATAGGCTCATAGTCGAGTGAGCAACTTGCCAATGATATCATGGTTAAGCTACCGAGCGCTAAAGTCTTGATTTTATTATATGTTTTCATTGTTGTCATGATTTTTAGAATTCAACTTTTACACCTAATACTATGCTTTTGTTGAGAGGGTATGTACCCCAGTCGATGCCTTGTACACTACCACTATTACCATACTGATTGACCTCTGGATCCATACCAGAATAATCGGTAAGGGTAATCAGGTTGGTAGCTGATACGTATGGCTGCAAACGAGTCAGTCCGAAGCGTGAGATCAGTTTGCGTGGAACATCGTAAGAGAGGGAGATATCTTTTAAGCGAATATAACTGCCATCCTCTACGAAGTAGGTAGAGTTACGGATGTCCCACTTAGCTTTAGGTACGTTGGTGATTTGTCCTGGAATTCTCCAGCGTGCCAACACCTTGGTGCTTTGGTTCTTGCCATCATACATTCCTTCTGTTTCCATTCGGGAGACATTATAGATGTCGTTTCCATAACTTCCCTGGATAAGAATACTGAGATTCAAACCTTTATATGAGAAGGTGTTGGTCATACCGAAAGTGAAGTCAGGGTTAGGGTCACCGATATAGGTACGATCACTTGCCGAAACGAGTCCGTCGCCAGTTACGTCCTTGTACTTCATGTCACCAGTTTCAGGATCAACCCCTTCTGCTATATATCCCCAGAAACTGCCTAAAGGCATGCCGGGAGTGTTGCGTACAACTGGTTCGTTGACATTGTCGGTGGTATTAGCATCATAATATACTTGCGTTAGAGCCAGACTTTCCAACTTGTTTTTATTGAATGAGATGTTAAAGTCGGTGTTCCACTTAAATGTTCCAATCAAGTTCTTTGAGGAGAAGGCAAATTCCCAACCCTTATTGCTCATCGAACCGCCATTATAGGTAAGACTTGATGCAGCTGCACTTCCTGCAGGAAGGGTGATGTTCATCAGCATATCCTTGGTCTTCTTGTAATAGTAATCGGCATAGAAAGTCAAGCGGTTTCCTAATACAGTCAGGTCGAGTCCGATGTTAGTCTGTGTTGTTGTTTCCCATGTCAACTCAGGGTTGCTCAAGTTGCCTTGTGAGAATGTAGGTATAGCGTTGGCGTTATTGCCCTCACCAAACCATTGTACACGATTGATATTGTATCTTGCCAAATAACTATAGTCGCCCAAGCCACTCTGGTTACCAGTCTGTCCCCAGCCACCACGAATCTTCAAGTCGTCTATCCACTTGATATCCTTCATGAATTTCTCATTGCTCACACGCCAAGCTCCAGAGAAAGATGGGAAATAACCCCAACGATGGTGAGGAGCTAACTTGGAAGAACCATCAGCACGCATATTGGCTGTTACCATATAGGTGTCGTTCCAGTTGTATTGTAAACGAGCGAAGGTAGAGAAGATAGCCCAATCAGCAGCAGAAGAGCCAGTTTCTGTCCAGGAAATCTTGTTGGCAGCATTCAGAGTAGGGAAGTTATCATTCGCATAGTTGCTACCATTGATGTAGTTTTGGCTCCACTTGCTTTGAGTCCATGAACTACCTGCCATGGCATCAAAGTTATGTTTACCCAATGCTTTTTTGTAATTCACCACATTGTCCCATACGATAACACTGCTGACATTACGTCCATCATAGCCTGTTCCAAATTCCTGACGACCAATGGTTGTAGAGATAGGGTCGAGGAAGTTGGTTGTTGTGCCTTGTGTGCGATCGAAAGACAAAGACAGGTTGTACGTCAACTCAGGCATGAAGGTAACTGTTGCTTTTCCTGTAGCCAACAAACGATTGTATGCAGATTTGTTGTTCTGTGTTCGGGCTATATTCTCAGCAGGTGAAGTGATATTTACGCCATAGAAGTTGTTGTAAAATTGATTTGGATTCTCTGGATTCCATACAGGAGCGTAAGTAGGCGTATTGACGATAGCCGTAACTACACCGCCACGGTTAGAACCCGTACCGGAAATAATACCTGTACCCTTGTTGGTATAGTCAGAATAGGTTACGCTTGCATTAAGGCGCAGCCACTTACGAATGTCGTTTTCAATAGATGCGCGGAAATTGTAACGCTTGTAACTTGATTTCTTGATGACACCATTTTCACCCGTGTAACCACCAGAGATGAAGTATCTCAATTTTTCTGTTCCATTAGTGATAGAAACCTGGTAGTCCTGTACGTTTCCAGTGCGGAAAACCTCGTCTTTCCAGTCGGTCATGTCTTTCAAACCTTCAGGGAGTTTTACCATACCAATCTCATCCATCAATTCTTTATACTGTGCAGCATTGAGTGATTCTTGATTATCACGTACAGTATTAAACGCATAGTGTGCATTCAAGCTGATTTTTGCCACACCTGTTTTTCCCTGCTTGGTTCCGATAATGATAACTCCATTAGCTGCTCGAGAACCATAGATGGCAGCTGAAGATGCATCTTTTAATACTTGGATATTGTCAATATCATCAGCAGCCAAGAAGTCTATATTGGTCATAGGCACACCATCTACCACATAGAGTGGGTCGTTGCTACCATTCAATGATGTAGTACCACGCACACGTATGGTGGGGGAAGCACCTGGCTGACCATTGGCTTGTGAAATTTGTAGACCTGCTGCTTTACCCTGCATACCAGCAGCTGCAGATATGATAGGACGTGTAGAAAGATCCTTCGCCGACACGCTTGAAACAGCAGTAGTAACATCTTTACGCTTCACTGAGCCATAACCGATGGCAACTACTTCATTTAGCATGTTAGCTTCCTCTTCAAGTGTGATTTTGATGCCATTTGAAGCCTTTACTTCTTTATTCTTATAGCCAATATAAGAAATCTTGAGTTTGGCACCTTGTTGTACTTCGATGGTAAAATGTCCATCCAAATCGGTGGCTACTCCATTTTGAGTTCCATTTTCAAGAACAGAAGCTCCAATAATGGGTTCATTGGTGTTGTCGATTACAGTGCCAGTAATCTTCATCTTTTGACCCCAGGCAGTAGCCGAGATTAATAGAACGAGTGCTGTAGATGCTAATCCTCGCAACATCGCATTACTTTTTGCTTTTCTCATAAATTTAAGTTTTATTTGATTTTGTGTATATCTTTTTATAGCTTTTGTCTTTGTGGACAGTGCTATCTTTGCTCATGCAAAAGTAATAAAAAAAGTAACAAAATGTTTGTTGATTAAATCATTAAGTGGTGAAAATAAGTGGTTGTGAATATGTAAGGTGTTGATTGTTAGTGTTATATGGCTTTTGCTGTTTTTCAATTTAGTGGTGTTTTTATGAAATGGAATAACGGTTAATATCGTAGATGTTTGTTTATTTATGTCTAAAAAAAGAGTGTAATGAATACTTTGTGAAGTTATCCATTACACTCTTTCTTGTTTAATGAAGTTTGCCTATATATATAATAGGGTATATATATAATAAGGTGTAACACCCCTATGCGATACAAACAATCATTTGTTATGCGTTGTAAGTTTCTTTATTTTCCGAGGTTCTTTTTCTTCTCGTTCAATTCTGCCTGCTTACGTGCAAGTTCAGCTTGCTGTTTTTGCTGCAATTCCTGCAGAGCCTGCATTCTTGCCATCAATCCGCTTGCCTTCTTAGGATTGCTCTTGTTCTCCTTATAACGTTTCTCAAGGATAGCAAGGAGCTTCTCGTCGTTGGTGGTCTTGCGCAAGGTCCACATGATGGCTGCACTGAAGAACAGAGAGATGAAGTAGTAGAAGTTCAAACCAGATGAGTAGTCGTTGAACATAAAGAAGAACATCAGAGGCATGATGAGCATCATCCACTGCATCATCTTCATTTGATCAGCCTGCTGGCCTACCATCTGGTCGCGCTGCTGGCGCATGGTCATCCAAGAGTAGAGGAGGTTGGCTACACAGAAGAGGATACAGGTAAGGCTCAAGTGATCGCCTATCAACCAGATGTTGGTGTTCCACTCGATGATGGGGTCGTAGGTACTCAGATCACTCATCCACAGGAACTTCTCACCACGAAGCTGAATAGCATTAGGCACAAAGTTGAACATTGCAACCCAAACAGGCAACTGAATCAGCATAGGGATACAACCAGATAATGGGCTTACACCATATTTGGCATATTCAGCCATCATAGCCTGCTGCTTCTGCATCTGATCCTCAGGCTTATTATACTGAGCGGTAGCAGCTTCGAGTTTTGGTTTGAGTACGCGCATCTTGGCAGAACTCATGTAGCTCTTCTTTACCATAGGGTAGGTGATGAGCTTGAGGAGCAGGGTAATGAGAATCAACACGATACCCATAGGGAAGATCTTACTCAACCAGTCGAATACATAGATTGTGAAGAAACGGTTAATCCAGCGGACGATAGGCCATCCCAGATAAACAAGCTTCTGGAACTCCAGGTCCTTGCCGAAGGTGCTTTCCTTCTCTGTATTCTTCAGAATCTGGAAGTCGTTAGGTCCGAAGTAGAATTCAAACTCAGAAGCCTTCTTTCCTGTTGGGTCAAAAGCGGTCTTCATCTTAGCCTGGAACTGCTTCAGATAGCCGGAGCCCTTCTCCTGAGGGATAGAAGTCATGAAGGCATCCTTGTCGAAGTTGTCCTTGGATATCATGATGGCAGAGAAGAACTGGTTCTTGAAAGACACCCAGTCGATGGTTTCTTCGATTTTCTCGTCGATCTTCTCGCTTGTCTCGTTCAGATGGTCGGTACCTCCCTCTACATCGTGATAGGTGAGGGTAGTGTAACGGTTCTCGAACATGAAGCCGCGCTCCTGTTGACGGGCCTTGTCGCTCCAGTCAACATCCATCTTGTTATAATTAGGCGAGAACAATCCAGCCATGCCCTGTGCTTGAAGGCTCATGTGGAGCATGTAGTCCTTACCCAATGTATAAGTTATAGTGAGAGTCTTGCCCGGAGCAGCCTCTGCTGTCATGGTGACAGATGTCTTTGTGACATTTGATGGAGTAAAGTAAAGGTCACTTGTGATAATGTTGGCTTCCTTAGCCTCGAGCATGAACTTGAGGCTCTGGTCGTTGCCATCGAAGAGAGTTACATCCTTCTTGTCTTTTGAGCCGTCTTTCACCTTGAGGTCGTGACCCACATAACCCTTTACTACAGCCTTCTCGACAGTACCACCCTTGGTGTTGAGGGTCAACTCAACTTTCTCGTTACTCAAAACGATTTTCTGAGACTTGCCCTTCAAAGCCGAGTAGAAGAGGGCTGTTGAGTCAGCCTCAACCTTGGCTTTAGCTTCAGCCTGTCGCTGCAGCGCCGCAGCCTTGTTAGCTTTTTCCATCTCGGCGTGTTTTGCCTTAGCGATGGAGTCCTGAACGAATGCTGCTCTCTGCTCTTCGGCAGAAGGCTGTGAGTACCAACTGAACCCAATCAGTACAAGGGCTATCAGGAGGAAACCGATAATGTTGTTTTTGTTCATATTTATTATTTGTTTTCAATTGCTGTTTTGACGAAGTCCATAAACAGTGGGTGTGGCTTCAGCACGGTGCTCTGGTATTCTGGATGATACTGAGTACCGATGTACCACTTCAGGCCTGGAATCTCTACGATTTCTACCAAGTCGCTTTCGGGATTTCGTCCCACGCACATCATGCCATGCTTCTCAAACTCTTGCTGGAAATTGTTGTTGAACTCATAGCGATGGCGATGACGTTCCTGTATGTGTTCTTTCTTATAGATATTGAACACGCGCGAACCTTGTTTCAGCACACACTCGTATGCTCCCAATCGCATGGTGCCACCCATATTTGATATGTTCTTCTGCTCCTCCATGATGTCGATGACATTGTGTGGAGTCTTCTCGTCCATTTCTCGAGAGTTTGCGTCTTTGTAACCCAGGACATTGCGGGCAAACTCGATGACGATCATCTGCATGCCTAAGCAAATGCCGAAGGTGGGAATGTCGTGGGTGCGGGTATAGTGAGCAGCTATTATCTTGCCCTCTATTCCTCGCTGACCGAATCCCGGGCAGATGACTATACCGTCCTGACCTTTCAGTCGTTCTGCCACATTGTCTTCTGTCAGATATTCTGAATTGATGAATGTGATATTCACCTTGTGGTCATTGTAGGTTCCTGCATGAGAAAGGCTTTCGCGAATACTCTTGTAGGCGTCCTGCAAGTCGTATTTACCCACCAAACCAATATTGACAACCTCTGTGGCGTTGTTGCGTCGGTCGAGGAATGCTTTCCAAGGACCTAATGCTGGCTTTTCGCCTATCGGCTCATCCATCTTGCGAAGGATGGCGGTATCGAGTCCCTGGTTCTGCATGTTGACAGGTACCTCATAGATACTTGGCAGGTCTTCACTCTGGATAACGCAGTCGATATCCACATTACAGAAACTTGCCACTTTCTTCAGTATGCCCTCTTCGAGATGTTTCTCTGTGCGGAGAATCAAGATGTCGGGCTGAATACCTACGCTCTGCAGTTCCTTGACGGAGTGTTGGGTAGGCTTGGTCTTCAACTCGCCAGCTGCTTTCAGGTAGGGCACGTAGGTAAGGTGCACATTGAGAGCATTCTTGCCCAATTCCCATTTCAACTGTCGGATGGCTTCCATATATGGAGCACTCTCTATGTCGCCTATAGTGCCACCAATCTCTGTGATGACAAAGTCGTAGTGATACTTCTGCCCCAGCAATTTTACATTGCGTTTTATCTCGTTGGTGATGTGAGGAACTACCTGTATGGTTTTGCCAAGATAGTCGCCACGTCGTTCCTTGTCGATAACAGCCTTGTAGATACGTCCTGTAGTGAGCGAGTTGGCCTTTGTTGTCTGGATGCCCGTGAATCTTTCGTAATGACCGAGGTCAAGATCCGTTTCCATTCCATCTACCGTCACATAGCACTCACCATGCTCGTATGGATTGAGTGTGCCCGGATCGATGTTGATGTATGGGTCAAACTTTTGAATTGTAATGTTGTAGCCCCTGGCTTGCAGAAGCTTTCCGATGGATGATGATATGATACCTTTACCTAAGGAAGAAACCACACCACCGGTAACGAAGATGTACTTTGTTTCAGCCACGATGTTTTATATTTAAATTAGAATATTTTGGCTGCAAAGTTACTATAAAATTATGAATTAGCCAAAATTATTGTAAATATTGGCGTGGCTTTTATGATTTATTTGTTACCTTTGTGCCCAAATATGAATAAGCTTAGTATGAATTTAAGATATTATTTATTAGTGTTGGCCTTTTGTGTGACAGGAATGGTGTGTGCACAAAGGGGTGGATACGGTAAGAAAAAGGTAGAGAAAGACAGGGTGGCAGAATATATGGACTCGTTGACTGCAAGCAGACAGCGTATTGACTCGTTGGTAAAGCCCGAGATCAATAGTTGTTATTCGCAACTCTTTATTCCTCTTACTTTTTATCATGAACCTGCTGCCCGCTTTCTGCGGCTTGCTCCGGGGAAGTGTGTTGTTGCCGATTCTTTGCAGGCGGCTATCGACCAGGCTCTGATGCATGTGTATCTGAACCGTCCCGACTTGGTGAGAGTGCACGAAAGTCACCTTGAGAGTGTGGGTGCACCGATTGTCTCTGAACCAGCTCCACGTCATGTTGCTACAGATATTGTTAAAGAGGTCGCACCAGTGGCTATTGAGCCTACTGTGGCTCCGATGGATATTTTGGTGACGAAGCCTAACTTCTGGACTTTCAGGGGCGACTATTATCTTCAGTTCTTGCAGAACTATGTGTCGGACAACTGGTATAAGGGAGGCGAGAGTAACTATTCGCTCTTGGGTAGTGTAACCATGCAGGCCAACTACAACAACAAGCAGAAGGTGAAGTGGGACAACAAGTTGGAATTGCGTCTTGGTTATCAGACATCGCGTGGCGATACTATTCACAAGTACAAAACCACAGAAGACTTGATACGTTATACCGGCAAGGTTGGTCTGCAGGCCACCAAGCGCTGGTACTACACTCTGCAGCTCATAGCCCAGACTCAGTTTACGCATGGTGTGAAGAGTAATGACAAAAAGATTTATTCTGATTTCTTCTCGCCATTCAATCTCAACCTCTCTGTCGGTATGGACTATTCTGTAGACTGGCTCAACCACCGTCTTAAGGGAAGTGTGCATATAGCACCTTTTGCGCTTAACTGGAAGTATGTTGGTCGTGCTGACCTTGCCACCAGATATGGTCTTGATGAGGGACATCATGGAATGACCGACTATGGTTCGGAATGTACGATTGACTTGAACTGGGTGCTTGCTGACAACCTGAGATGGAAAACACGCTTGTATGGTTATACCACATACAAGCGTGCTGAATTGGAGTGGGAGAACACGATAACCTTTCAGTTCAATCGCTACATCTCCACTAATGTTTTTATCTATCCTCGATTCGACGATGGGGCCCAACGCAAGGATGGTCAAAGCTACTGGCAATTTAAGGAGTTCGCCTCTGTGGGTTTCTCCTATTCATTTTAGTAAATGCCATAAATCGTAATCCATACGCAGACGGCAATGACAAGCAGGGCGCAAACGAGAAGAAAAGCGAATAGCAACTTGCTAAATATCAAGCGCTTTTTGTGTCGTGGGCTGCATGCACGCATGGACGTGCTGCTGTGTTGATGTGTATGGCGCGAATGGTGTGTACGATGTGTACTTTGTTCTGATTCCATTTGCATACTCTTTTACTTATAGTTAATATTTCTGACTTGGCATTTCTGCCAAGTCGTTTTTTATTGAATATATTTTGCTTACGGGCGTCTTTCCTCGTTATGGCGGCAGAGTAAAAACAAGTCCTTAGAATCGGAAGCAAACCTCTACGTCTGCCATGGAGTAGTTGTGCTTCTGCAGAGTGCGGTCGTTGATGAGCGCATATTCTGTGAGGATGGTGAAGTTCTTGCTGATGTGATAATTCAGACCAGCCTCATATTGCGTTCTCATCATGTCGGTCTTGCCGTTGGCCTGATACATGTCGTAGCGTGCCTTGGCATAGAGCTTCTTGCTCACTATAGGGGCAATGACGAGTGCATAAACGCCCTGGGCCTTATTGCCTATCTTGCCGTTCAGATTGCAGTCTTTCGAGTTGGCATCTCCGTGGTTGGTGATGCTTTTGGCAAATGCCATACCTGTGGAATGAATGTATTCTGAACGGAGTGTCCAGTCGTTCACGTTGTACTCGAAGGAGAAGGCATATCGGTTTTGTGACAGTTTGCGTACGCCCGAGAAAGTTTCTTTTTTCGGATTTCCCTCTTCATCGAGAACTGGGTTTCCGGCAGCGTCTTTCTGATATACGATATTGCCCTGCTCGTCGTCGTTCCATGTTCCCTTGCGTGCATAAGAGCCAGTCCATCCGAAGGCACCGATGCGCATTCCTTTGACAGGCATGACCCATACTCCGCCAATGATGTTTTTCTGATTGTCTACGTCCTTTGTGTTGATGCCTTGTCCGTTGAACACACCTATTTGATAATGCAGCAAGTTACGGCCGTTGGCGTTCTTGAGGAAGTCGCCCTGGAACTGTAGTCCGATGTCGCGGCCATTGGAGGCTTGTTCTCCGGCACGGTCGCTGAAACCTGCCAGCTTACTTACATTCTGTGAGTAGCTCATGAATCCCTGTACGATGGGGTGTATGGGGTTCTCGAAGGTAAATGGGTTTTTGAACTGACCGATCTTTACCTTGAACATCTCATATTTCTGCCATTCAGCAAACAGGTCAACCATTCTTGGACTGCTGCCCAAGTTGGATGTGTTGCCATTTAAATGTATTTGGGTTTTCCAGTAGAAATCTCCAGCTATGCGGCCTTCGAGTGCAATACGCGCCATGCGGATGTTGAAGGTATTGGATTTTGCTCCTTCCTGTCCGATGTATTGATACTGTGTCATGCCGTAGCCCGACAATTTTAGGTTGTCTAACCATGAGGGCAGTTGTATGCACCTCTTTTCTTTCTCCTGCGCTGAGGCCGAGAATAAAGTCATGGCGAGTAGAGTCGCCAACAGGAATACTCTTTTCATTTTTTATATGTCTCTCTGTTTTGGTTTAGTAATGGCGAAAATATTATTTGTTCTTTTCGTCACTTAATAAGTTTAGATTGTGTTGTGATTCTTAGAGTAATCCTCCTCGGAAATCCATGTTCTTTCAGAATTACCGAGGAGGGAATGTTGTTGGGGGAGAATATTGCTAAGCCTGGCAGGCTTTCTGTTCTTCTTCGGTCAGGTCTTCTGCTTGAGCTTCAGCCTTGGCAAGTGCCTCAGCCTCTTTGGCAGCCTTGGCTTCTGCTATCGCTTGCTCTCGTTCCTTGCGCTCCTTGAGTTTCTGCTTGATGTCGGCATCGCTTCGTTTTTCAAGCAGTACCACGTTCTCTACATGCGGTGTATGAGGGAACATGTCGACGGGCTGTACGGCTCCTACCTTGTAATAGTCGTCCATCAGTTGAAGGTCGCGTGCCTGAGTGGCAGGGTTACAGCTTACATACACAATGCGGTCTGGTGCAGCATTCAGGATGACTTGGATGACATCTGGATGCATTCCTGCACGTGGTGGATCGGTGATGATGACTTCGGGTCGCCCATGCTGCGCAATGAAGTCGTTTGTCAGAATGTCCTTCATATCGCCTGCATAGAAGAGCGTATTCTCGATATTGTTTACCTGCGAGTTGACTTTGGCATCTTCGATAGCCTCAGGCACGTATTCGATTCCTATTACCTTCTTGGCTTTGTGTGCCACAAAGTTGGCTATGGTTCCTGTTCCTGTATAGAGGTCGTACACGAGTTCTTTGCCTGTAAGGTTGGCAAACTCGCGTGCCACGCAGTACAAGTGGTAGGCTTGTTCGGTATTGGTCTGATAGAAACTCTTTGGTCCGACCTTGAACTTCAGGTCTTCCATCAACTCAAAGATATGGTCGTTGCCCTTGAAGAGGCTCAGTTCCAGATCGTTGAAGGTGTCGTTTCCCTTCTGGTTGTCCACGTACATGAGTGATGTGATCTGTGGAAATTTGTCGGCCACTTGCTGCATCAGCTCGAGAGCCTTCTGCTCATCGCCCTCCTCGTCGTAATGGAACTGGAATACGAGCATCCATTCTCCGGTGTTGGAGTTGCGTATCATCATGTCGCGCAGCAATCCGTGCTGTTCACGGAGATCGTAGAAAGTATAGTCATGTGAATCGGCATACTCGAAGACAAAGTTGCGAATCTCGTTGCAGAGATCGTCCATCAGCCAGCATTTCTTGATGGGGTAAATCTTGTCGAAAGCGCCTGTGATGTGGAAACCTATAGCATTCTGCGCATGGCGTTCCTTGAGCGAGGTCACAGTGTCGTCTTCTTTCTTTGGCAGCAGGGCGAGTTCCTCGGCTGTGAACCAGCGCTTGTTGCTGCAGCCGAACTCTATCTTGTTGCGATATTCCTGAGTCTTCACACTTCCCATGATAGGGCGGAAGTCGGGCAGTTCTATCTTTCCGATGCGTGTGAGCTGGTCTTCCACCTGTTGCTGTTTGGCCTTTATCTGCTCCTCGTAGGGAAGATTCTGCCATTTGCAGCCGCCGCAGATGCCGAAATGCTCGCACATAGGCTCTTGACGAACTTTGCTTTTCTGGATGAAGCGAGCCACTTTGGCTTCGCAGTATTTATGTTTCTTTTTTACTACCTGCAGGTCTACTATGTCACCTGGTACACAGAATGGGACGAAGACAACCTTGTCGTCTACGTGCGTGATGCACTTGCCCTCAGCGGCTACGGCTTCTATGGTGACATTTTCGAGTAATGGTAATGGTTTTTTCTTTCTTGCCATGATTCTTTTAAATTTTGGTTGCAAAGTTACAAAAAAAATGTGAACCATGAAAGACTTGTAGATATTTTTTATCCTTAGTCTTTCTGCAAGTCGTTTGGTTACTAAGTACTTGTCGGGTTTTATTTGTGTCCGATGTCGTTCTTCTCTTGTGTCTTGTCCTGCTCATCTATTACGACCGACTTTGGTCATCTATTATGACCGGCTTTGGTCGTCTATTATGACCGGTTTTGGTCGTCTATTATGACTGTCTTTGGTCGTCTATGATGGCTGAAATCGGACTAAAGCAGAGTAAAAGCCGAATATTGATGTTTTTTGGGGAAAAATGATGGTGGAATCGTTTAATTGTATTATCTTTGTAGTCGTTTAGAGCAAGAAATGTTTCAAGCAGAAGAAATAACATTATATCAATGTACACTAACTGACAATTTAAAACTATAAATAAAACGAATTCATGAAGAAACTTAGAATGAAAGTATTAGCCATCATGGTGGCTACTTTTGGTCTGGGCATTCATGCGCAGACAACTTTTGAGGAAATTAGTGCTGATCTGAATAAGGCTGGTGGTGTTTATCTGGCTTATCCCAAGGTAGAAGCAAAGTTGACTCCGGCTCCAAAAGGCTATAAGCCGTTTTATGTGAGTCATTACGGAAGACATGGTTCACGTTATCTTTTGGGCGACAGAGATTATCTGTGGGTTCTCCAACTGATGCAGAAAGCTGATGCTGTGAACGGCCTTACCACATTGGGCAAGGATGTGTTGAACCGTCTGGGACAGGTTTGGGCAGAGGCTCAGGGACGTGGAGGAGATTTGACTCCTCTTGGTGTGCGTCAGCATCAGGGTATCGCTGAGCGAATGGCAAAGAACTTCCCTGAGGTGTTCCGTGGCAAGCGTCACGTTTCTGCCCGTTCTACAGTGGTTTACCGTTGCGCAATGAGTATGGCTGCTTTCGGCGACCGTCTCAAGGGATTGTATCCTCAGCTCGACATCAGCTACGAGATGAGCGAGAAATACATGAATTATCTTAACTATCATTCTGACAAGTCGAATGCTTTCACTCATGGGGAGAAAGGTCCATGGGTAGAGGAATATCGTAAGTTTGAAGAGGCTCAGGTAAAGCCCGACCGTCTGGTGGCTTCACTCTTCTCCAATGCCGACTTTATACGTTGTGAGGTAAATCCTCGTGACTTGATGTGGAGTTTGTACTGGATTGCAGTAGACATGCAGGACATGGAGACTCCATTGTCTTTCTATGATCTGTTCACGGCACAGGAAATGTTCGATTTGTGGCAGTGCGTCAACTACCGATTCTATATCGGCAATGCCAATCCTTTGGCAAGCAAGGGCCTTGTGATGGCAAACTCCAAGTCTTTGGTCCAGAATATCATCGAGTCGGCAGACTCTGCTATCAAGAATCGCTCGATTGCCGCCACTTTGCGTTTCGGTCATGACGGCAACGTGATTCCTCTGTTGGCGCTGCTGCAGGTAGAAAACTTTGATGTGTCAGTAGCTGGACCTGCTGAGGTGTACAAGCATTGGTGCGACTTCAAGGCTTCTCCGATGGCGGCGAATATCCAGATTGTTTTCTTCGAGAACAAGAAAGGCGACATCCTGGTGAAGTTCCTTCACAATGAGAAGGAAGTGCATGTGGCTGTGAAGACTGATATGTGGCCTTACTATCATTGGAATGACGTAAGAGAATATTATCTGGATCGTCTGTCCAAGCTGTAATCGTTTTTCTTAACGTTGCCCGCTTGGCAATCATTACTATATTCCATGGTCTCTATATATAATAAGGTGTATAGAGCCGTGGAATCTTTTGTGTCGTAATGGTCAGGTAGGCAAAAAGACAGTCCCCGAATACGGAATGACGATGCTTTTATAGAGTAGTAGCATTGTTTGCTCTTTAAAATGTGTCTGTGTGTACGTAAACAGCCTAAAATGTAATGTGGAGATAGCAAAAAGTTGGTTTTATGTTTGGTGGAACAGAATAAAAGTTGTATATTTGCATCATAAAAAAACAATAACTAAAAATAACAAACCTATTCAACTATGAGTGTAAAAAGAGTTTATACCTTTGGTAATGGTAAGGCGGAAGGCAAGGCCGACATGAGAAACTTGCTTGGTGGTAAGGGAGCCAACTTGGCAGAGATGAATCTTATTGGTGTCCCCGTTCCTCCAGGTTTTACTATCACAACCGATGTTTGTAATGAATACTTTGAAAAAGGCAAGGAAGACGTTGTAGCCCTTCTCAAAGAAGAAGTAGAGAAGGCGGTTCAGCATATTGAGACTTTGATGAACTCGAAGTTCGGTGACGTGGAGAATCCTCTTCTTGTCAGTGTTCGTTCTGGTGCCCGTGCTTCTATGCCAGGCATGATGGATACTATCCTCAACCTTGGTTTGAACGACGAGGTAGTAGAGGGATTGGCTCGCAAGACAGGCAATGAGCGCTTCGCTTACGACAGCTATCGTCGTTTCGTACAGATGTATGGCGATGTTGTGCTTGGCATGAAGCCTGTCAACAAGGAAGACATCGATCCATTCGAGGCTATTATCATGGACGTGAAGAAGCAGCGCGGAATTACTCTCGACAACGAAATGACAGTCGAAGAACTGAAGCAACTCGTCAAGGCATTCAAGACAGCCATCAAGCAGCAGACAGGCAAGGACTTCCCCGACAATCCTATGGATCAGCTTTGGGGCGCTATCTGTGCCGTATTCGACAGCTGGATGAACGAGCGTGCCATCCTCTATCGCAAGATGGAAGGCATTCCTGCAGAGTGGGGTACAGCTGTATCTGTTATGGCCATGGTATTCGGTAATATGGGCGATACATCCGCAACAGGAGTTTGCTTCAGCCGTGATGCAGCAACAGGTGAGAATCTCTTCAATGGTGAGTATCTTGTCAATGCCCAGGGCGAGGACGTGGTTGCCGGTATCCGTACACCACAGCAGATTACTAAGGAAGGTTCTATACGTTGGGCAAAACTCCAGGGCATTGACGAGGAAACTCGCGCCACAAAATATCCTTCTATGGAGGAGAATATGCCAGAGATTTTTGCTCAGCTCAATGATATCCAGAACAAGTTGGAGAAGCACTATCATGATATGCAGGATATGGAGTTCACCGTACAGGAAGGCCATCTCTGGTTCCTTCAGACTCGTAATGGTAAGCGTACTGGAACTGCTATGGTTAAGATTGCTATGGACTTGCTCCACGAGGGCGAAATCGATGAGAAGACTGCTCTTAAGCGTTGTGAGCCCAACAAGCTTGATGAACTTCTGCACCCAGTATTCGACAAGTCTGCTCAGATGCAGGCCAAGGTGCTGACTCGCGGTTTGCCTGCTTCGCCAGGTGCTGCAAGCGGCCAGATTGTATTCTTTGCTGATGATGCAGAGAAGTGGCACGAGAGTGGACACCGCGTAATCATGGTTCGTATCGAGACCAGTCCTGAGGACTTGGCTGGTATGAATGCTGCCGAAGGTATCTTGACAGCCCGTGGCGGTATGACTTCTCATGCAGCCGTAGTAGCTCGTGGTATGGGTAAGTGCTGTGTGTCAGGTGCTGGTGCAATCAATGTAGACTATAAGGCCCGTACTGTAGAAATCGACGGAGTGCTGCTTCGCGAGGGTGATTTCATTTCTCTGAATGGTTCTACAGGTGAGGTTTATAACGGTGAGGTAAAGACCAAGCCTGCAGAGGTGACAGGCGACTTTGCTGAGTTGATGAACCTTTGCGATAAATACACCAAGTTGGTAGTTCGTACCAATGCTGATACGCCTCATGATGCTGAGGTGGCACGCAACTTTGGTGCTGTAGGTATCGGCTTGTGCCGTACTGAGCACATGTTCTTTGAGAATGAAAAGATCAAGGCCATGCGTGAGATGATTCTTTCTGGTACGAAGGAAGGTCGCGAGAAGGCTCTCGCCAAGCTTCTACCTTATCAGAAGCAGGACTTCTATGGCATCTTGAAGGCTATGGACGGTCATCCTGTAAACGTTCGTTTGCTCGATCCTCCTCTGCATGAGTTCGTTCCTCACGATTTAGCAGGTCAGAAGACGATGGCTGAAGAGATGGGTATCTCTGTTGAGGAAATCCAGAAGCGTGTCAACTCTCTGAGTGAGGCCAACCCAATGTTGGGTCATCGTGGTTGCCGTCTTGGTAATACCTATCCAGAGATTACTGCCATGCAGACAAAGGCTATCCTGGGTGCTGCCATCCAGTTGAAGAAGGAAGGTTTCGATCCTCAGCCAGAGATCATGGTTCCTCTCATCGGTATCGTCAACGAGTTTGATCTGCAGGAGCAGGTAATCCGCAGCACAGCCAAGGAACTCTTCGAGCAGGAAGGCATTGAGATTCCATTCAAGGTAGGTACCATGATTGAAATTCCTCGTGCTGCCCTTACAGCTGACTATATTGCCAAAAAGGCTGAGTACTTCAGTTTCGGTACCAACGACTTGACTCAGATGACATTCGGCTATAGCCGTGACGACATTGCCAGCTTCTTGCCTGTTTACTTGGAGAAGAAGATTCTGAATGTTGATCCATTCCAGGTTCTCGACCAGACTGGTGTTGGTCAGTTGGTGGAGATGGCTGTCAAGAAGGGTCGTGGCACTCGTCCAGATCTCAAATGTGGTATCTGTGGTGAGCATGGCGGTGAGCCTTCATCTGTTAAGTTCTGTCACAAGGTAGGCTTGAATTATGTGTCTTGTTCTCCATTCCGTGTGCCTATCGCACGCTTGGCTGCTGCGCAGGCTGCTGTTGAGGAATAATAGCAAATATTTGACTCTCAATAAATTAAGTGGAAAGTCCTTGTAACAGAGGACTTTCCACTTAATTCGTTTTTAGCGGAAGTACCACTGAAATGCTACAAATGATGATAGATGTTTACAATATGTTTCTAATATTTAAAAATGATGTTTACAACGTGTTTACAAAAAAATATGGCAACATTTAAGATTATAGCAAGATTTCAGCGGACGGATGGATTTTGGCCTGTTTACATTCGTGTAACCCACAACCGCAAGGTGAAATATTTGAAAACAGACAAAATCGTAGAAACAAAATCTGTGAACAAAAAGAACCATGAAGTCAAGGATCCTTTTGTTCTTGAAGCATGTACTATCAAGATAGCCCATTTTGCGGATATGCTCAACAAACAGCCTATTCGCACATGGAGTGTGGATGATGTCGTTGCATATTTGGAAAGCGGTACTGCTGATGTATGCTTTTCTGATTATGCAAGGCAATACCATGACAATCTATACAACAATGGCCATGAACGGAACGCCAGGAACTACGAACTTGCATATAGACATTTGGAACTCTATGCAGGTTCCAATAAAATAATGTGTTCTCAACTCACATCCAAGTTTATCAATGGATGGATAAAGTCTCTTGCCAAAACTGCAAGAGCCAAAGAAATGTACCCTATATGTATAAGACAAATATTCAGGCAAGCGTTGCTTGAATTTAACGACTATGATTGCGGTATCATCCGAATAACAACAAATCCATGGCTAAAAATAAAAATACCAAAGGCAGACACTCCAGAGAAGCGAGCAATTACTATGGAAGAATGCCGTGCTTTCTTTGCCGCTCCTCTCCCACCTTCCGACCGTATATTACCTTTGGCAGAGCTTGGGCATGATGTTGCCATGATGGTGCTTTGCCTTGCAGGAATGAATACTGTTGATATATATAATTTGAAGAAAGAAGATTACCATGATGGTATCATTAGCTATGAGCGAGCAAAAACTCGCAAGTTCAGAAACGATCATGCTTATATGGAAATGAAGATACCTGGTATCTTGCAACCTGTATTCGACAAGTATCTTGATAAAACAACCTCGCCTTATCTTTTCGATTTCCACAAACGTATGACCAACAGCGACAGTTTTGGTGCCAACATTAATTGCGGAATCCGTCAGATATGCGAGAAAAGTCTCCATATTCCACATGAGAAGGCGTATTGTGTATATACATTTCGCCATACATGGGCAACTGTTGCCCAAAACGAATGTGGAGCATCCATTGATGAGGTTGGCTTTGCTATGAACCATTCAGACCGTCATCGTGTGACAAGGTCTTATGTTAAGATAGACTTCTCACCTGCATGGGCGTTGAATGAAAAAGTCTTGGAGAAGATATTCTTCACTGAGGATAAATCAAGAGATTATTCGAAGGCTGATAGCACGGTATTTGAACGTTTCTCATTCCGTCAGATGATGAAAGGCTCTATTTTTTATCGAGGAAGGAAAATCAGTGAGTTCACTGATGTTGGCTTTAACAACGTGGATGAAATAATAGGTAAACTGATGAAAGAACTTCCAAGCACGATTCCATCAAGAGCAATGGTTCTTATCAAGATAGAGAATGTCGATAAAGGACAAACTCAAACCTATAGTCGTATGGTTGAATGACCATTATCTATAATTACACGTTACTGTATAGAAAGAATACATATATAGTAATAGGAATCTTTATACGGAAACAATATTATTCTATATAAGTGTTATATGGAATATATCTATGCGTGTATTATCCCCTTTCGCCAGTTCTCTCCATGCACGGCGTTGCTGTGTATTCCGCAAACATGGCGAAACTGCCCAGGAGCAAAGCTTCTCTTCACTCCAGAGCAGCAAGGGAGAGAGGTCGAACATTCTTCAGGGGCATTGCGAACAACACCCCATACTACGGATGCTGCACACTTTCCGGGCTGTCATCAGAAAGTAAGGCTCGTTCTTTTTCTCAGAAGCTGAACGTTGCACGAGCTTCACTGAGAGAATGAGGCTTACTTTCTGCCTCTGCCACATAGTCTATAAGACCACTCGGAAAGAGTACGGCATCCTTCAAACCCGGCATACCGATGTCTGCCTCGACAAGGCGGACGGTGTATGCCGGAGAGAGGTAGGCACGGCAAGGCTCCCTGCGGTCACTTTGCCATGCCTTGATTGTTTGATTATCCATATACATTCATATCTATATTGCTATCCGTATTACTTTATATCTATATTGCTACATTACCATATTGATGTATTGACGTATTGCTATATTGTTTCATTTCTACATTATCGTATATCTGCATAGCCTTATTTATATCTATATGGATATACAGGAATATCAGCATATATATATTGGTATTGTTCCCTTTCGCCAGTTCTCTCCATGCACGGCGTTGCTGTGTATTCCGCAAACAAGGCGAAACTGCCCAGGAGCAAAGCTTCTCTTCACTCCAGAGCAGCAAGGGAGAGAGGTCGAACATTCTTCAGGGGCGTTGCGAACAACACCCCATACTACGGATGCTGCACACTTTCCGGGCTGTCATCAGAAAGTAAGGCTCGTTCTTTTTCTCAGAAGCTGAACGTTGCACGAGCTTCACTGAGAGAATGAGGCTTACTTTCTGCCTCTGCCACATGGTCTATAAGACCACTCGGAAAGAGTACGGCATCCTATATCTTTGTTTATATCTATATTGCCGTATTGGCATATTACTGTATTGTTGTATATCAGTATTGTCATATTACTCTCTATATCTATTGTTTGCAATAAGGCTATATATATTTTTCTATATCTATATTTCTGTTTCCGTTTCTTGTGTTCAACCTCATTTTTTTTAGCATAGGTTGTGCCGTTAACCATCACCGCCAGCTTTTTAACGTGCAAAGGTATGGCAGCCCAGGCAGACACCAAACACCAGTCGATGCTCTCCCTATCGGCGAAGATTTTTTGCAGCAGACTTCCGCAATCAGAGATTGGGTATTCTACAAAAATTCTCTACCGATTGTTTGGCTTACTGCCTTATTGGGTTGCCATCTTCTAAAGCACGTAAAAAGGCTTAGGTGATGACGGTTATGCCGGAATGATTCAAAAAAAATCTCGGATTGAACGAAACGGAAAGTCCTTAAAAAGGCAGATGAATCAGGAAATCCAGAATAATTTTATTGTTGAACCCTTTAAAGCAAGTTTGATTATGGGAAAGATTTTGAATTTTTACAAGAAAATGAGTGTAGAGGATGCTATTTGCGTTTTCTGTCTATTAGGTTTTGGATTGATGATATTTGCTATAGCTGGTATCTTTGGTCGTTTCTTGGCAGAGTGGATTTCTGTATGGCTCTTCTTCTCTGGTGTGGTTGTGTCTGCTGTAGCTGTTATTATTCTATTCGGCAAGAATGACTGCTTTATTCATGATATATCAACAGACAAGAACTAATAGGTAACGGAGCGGCTAACCACCGCTCCACTTTGAAAGTACAAATTGGAATAATAAGTTATTAATACTGTGAGAAAGTCCCACAGTATGATTTGTACCCGATTGGGGTTGGTGAGGTAAAATAAATGTTAAATTGCAGATAAATTTATTGTTTTGTTTCGTCGCTTGGAAACAAAATTGTATCTTTGTAAGCAGAAACTATAAATAAAATGAGTGGATATAAAATACAAGTGGTTTTGTTGGATGAAGCCCTGACATTTGTTCGTTCTTTGCCGTTGAAGGTTCAGCAGAAAATAACCTACAATTATAAGAAAATCGAACATGGCATTGTTGATAAGGAACTCTTCAAAAAATTAGAAAACTCTGAAATTTGGGAGTTTCGTACTTTATTCAATGGAAACTGCTATCGCCTATTCTCTTTTTGGGACACAGAGACTGGAACTTTGATTGTTGCCACACATGGTATAGTCAAGAAGACCCAAAAGACTCCCCAAAAAGAAATTGCAAAGGCAGAAGAGATTAGACAACAATATTTTGAATTAAAACATTGATAGATATGGCACAGATGCATTTGACACCACTTTCTGAAGTGGTTGATGAAGTTTGGGGCAAGGCATGCCCCCAGCAGGGAAGCCTTTTCGGCTGCAAAGTTACATAATTTTAAATCTATCTCCAAATTTTATTGCCAATTGTTGAGAAAGTTGTCCCCAATTTGCCAGTGGCATAGTCCATTTCTTACGGATGTTGCGGTAAGCTAAGTACACAAGCTTCTCCAAAGAATTATCCGTAGGAAAGACCCCTTTAGTCTTTGTGACCTTTCTTACCTGTCTGTGATACCCCTCAACCGTATTGGTCGTATAAATGAGTTTACGGATGGCTGGAGTATATTGGAAATACTCTGTCAGACGTTCCCAATTGTCACGCCATGACTTGATGACAATTGGGTACATCTCTCCCCACTTAGACTCTAACAGGTCTAAATTAGCAGCAGCGGAGTCTTTGTTTACTGCACCATATACTGTTCTTAAATCCTTGATAAACTCCTTTTGATGCTTACTGCCAACATACTTGATAGAATTGCGTATCTGATGGACAATACAGAGCTGCACAGAACTCTCAGGAAATACGCTTTGGATGGCATCTGGGAAGCCTTTGAGACCATCAATACAACAAATCAAGATGTCTCGAACACCACGGTTCTGAAGATCCGTAAGAACTTCTAGCCAGAAGTTAGCTCCTTCACTCTTAGACACATACATACCTAACAGTTCTTTTTGGCCTTCCTTGTTGATACCAAGAATGTTGTAAATGGCTCGTGTGACAGCTCTGCCATTCTCATCCTTTACCTTATAATGGATAGCATCAAGCCAGCAAATGGCATATACAGGATCGAGCATGCGAGACTTCCAGGCGGTGATTTCGGGTAATACACGGTCTGTTATAGAGCTGATAGTATCGGCTGATAGAGTTGTGTTGAACTCACGCTCAAAGTAGCTGCTGATGTCACGTGTGCTGGTGCCCATGGCGTACATCTCAATAATCTGGTCTGCCATGCCATTGGCAAGAATAGTCTCACGCTTCTTTACGGTCTCAGGTTGGAAAGTTCCGTCTCGGTCACGAGGAGTCTCTATAGTGACCTCACCATATTTTGTTTGAACCTTCTTACTCATCTTACCATTACGACGGTTGCCGGAAGAGCGTTCCTCTTCACTTAAATGAGCGTCCATCTCACCTTCGAGAGCTGAGTTGAGAATACGCTCTAACAATGGAGCTAATGCTCCGTCCTTGCCAAATAAGGCTTCACCACTACGCAACTGCTGAGCTGCTTTCTTGTAATCAATTTCTAAGTTGTCCATAATATAAAAACTGTGTTAAATCTGTTATTCTGTTTTAAGAACATTTGAACCGTCATTTATATGTTTCTGTTATAGCCACAAGTTTATTGTCGATATTAGCAAAAATACCTACGGAATCTTGTTTTAATTTTCCTAAAGCTGTTTTACGGAAATCTATACCAGCTTTCTCCAATGAAGCTTTCTGCTCTTCATAAGTCTTTCGTCTGGCATCATTAAAGCCTCGGATGTATTCTTCCGATTTTCCTTCTAATGGGTCTATTGTAGAATCGTCATCATCATCAACATCCTCGTCATCATCTGATTCGTGTTTAGGGAGAATCTTGCTGATGTCTGTTACACCGCCCTTAATCAAAGCCTTGGCTTTTTCTCTTGCTTGCTCAACAGGAGTCTGAGCCATCATGAATGTGCTTGCAGATACAAGCAACATTGTTAACAAAACAATCTTTTTCATATATATAACTTTTTAGAATAAAATGCAAAGTTAATGCTTTTATTAAGAAAATAAGCAATATCTGCATTTTTTTATATATAATTAAACGAAGAGAGGAAACACTTCCAAGAAACGCTTCCTCTCTTTTGCTTATAGTTATGATGCTTTTTGTTGTTGGGTTTTCTCCGTTTGATGAAATTCCCTTTGAATAACTTTTATCATATTCTTCACTTCCTGGTCTATCTTATTGAAATTGTTATATAAGATACGTTCCTTTGCATCTACAGAACCAAAATCATAGAATTTAGGTAAAGGATAATTCTTATAATCCTCTTCCTCAGCCTTTATTTCATCCATATTAAAGTTGGTTTTACAGAAGAACTTAGAAGTTTTGAACTCTTCTGCCTTCTGAATGTCCATAGCACCTTTGCGACCAGTCTTTGTAACAGTAAAATCTCTTGCTGTCTGCCCACATATCCAACCAGAAGCCATGTCAGAAATCTTTGATGCAGGAACCAGACTATCCAAGTTTTCATTAAGATTAATGGAAGTCCTGTCACGGTCAATTGTGATACCTTTCTTTAGCTGGACGACCTTACCAAAGATGTCGCCGGAGAGCCAGTCGAGAGTGTCCTTACTACGAGCAGAGCCGCTGATTACATTGCCAACAGTCGTGATGATTTTGTCTTTACCAACCTTACCATAGTCAGCCTCCAACTGAGGCAACTCCTGAAAGCCTAATGTTACTGCAACCTTGTTGCTTCGAGCAGTACCAATCAATCTATCTATTTTATGGAAATACAAAGTTGGTAACTCGTCAACTATAATACTTACAGGAACATTTTTACCTTGACCACTGTTCACACGTGTCACGAGGCGGTTCAATATAAGGGCATTCAATGCACCGATGATACTCTCCATTTCCGGGTCATTAGCAATAAGAAGATAACTTGGATTCTTAGGATCACTGACTTTTAAATCAAAGTCATCGCCAGAGAATACCCAATATGCCTCTTTCGTTGCAAGACGTGATGTTTGAACACGAAGTGTACCAATCATACCTTCCAACTGTTCCATAGCGTTATTCTTCTTCGCTGTCATGAACGGAGCCATCAGAGGATAAACCTCAGGGTCTGTTTCCAAAACTTCAAATATCTCAGAATAATCTCTATTCAAGAACGACAGTACATGAGGCATATCCGAATATTTGCCTTTCCAATAAGCAGGTTCAACAATGTGTTCCTTCTCACCAAGATGACCTTTTGCAAATACACGTCCAGTGAGTCGCTTATGATGCGTGTCTGGGTCTTCTTCATATTGTGCTTCAAGTTCATTACCATGCTCGTCGTATGGTTTCTTTCCATAGTTTACAAAGAAATAAATGCAAGCGGCAAGGAAGTTTGTAGCAGATGTTTGGAAGAACTGGTCACTGCCACCGCCACTTCCTTTCTGTCCTTTCTGCAAAGATTCAATCAGTGTCTCAGCAGTTTCCTGGGCTGCCGCCAAATTACTGATGTATTTCTGCTGAATAGGGTTGACACGTCTTGAATATTCAACATTCACGAAGTTGATGATATTAAACCTGCATCCTTTGGGCGTTTTACCTTGCTGTTGGTTCTTCTTGTAATGATAGTAAAGCTTAGTAGCCAAGGTTGGAAATTTATAGTCGTACACAACCATGGCAAAGCCTTTGGCACTATGCTGTCTGATGTATGGTTCTATGACAGAGAATGTCTTACCACTACCAGGAGTACCCACAACCCAAGTTCCACGGAAAGGGTTAATGATATTAATCCATCCCTTACGGAATCTTCCTTTATAATAGTAACGCATCGGTATATTAACAGAATACTTGTTGTCAACGTATTCTTCTGTCTGCTCAAAGCTCTCGTTTTCGAAGTTGAATCTATCTTTAAGCATTCCATCCTTGAAATATTTTGAAACATTATCAAGTGCGATATGAATCAATATGGTTCCTATCAAAGATGCTACCATATAAAGCCAAATGTTGGTTCTCAGCAACCAAACTCTGGTTTTCCAATCACAGCTATAAAGAAAAACAGAAACTGTTACCAACGAGTCCGATGGAAGATAGGCCAGAAAACCATCTTTCTCGCATCGAACTCTATCTGTTTCTTGTTTTTAGTACCTATACAGGTGATGATTACCAACATTACTGTAACAATCTTGCTATATGGCAGAAACTGATACATGGATAGCCTCCCAAGTCGGCTATGTACGTTGGTGATAACGCCGCCCAAGAAATCCAAAGCTGTTGGGTCAAGCGCATACATAAAAAATTCGAGCAACAAAGAAATATAGATTGTCGCTCGGAAAAGGGTGTATGTTCCCTGTAGTTCTTTTGACTCTTCCATTATTTTGTATTCATTTTATTCGCTGTTCTTGCTTTATTTATCCATCCTCTTTTACAGTCAGCAACAATAGCTTTCATAGACCGTGTTCCTCTTGGTGTTCCACGAAGCTCGTACCAAGAATCCAACAAAGATGTATAGCGGATTAATCTGTTCATCCTTCTTAGCTTAAAGTTCAACTTTACCAATGTATTGTTGATATTGGCTATGACTTGAATCCGTTGATGTTCCGTAAGTTTAGGGTTCTTTCCTTTCGATGATCCAAGCGGTAAAATCTGCTTTACATCGGCAGCTATCTGAATGCCGTCATCAATGACATCTTCATAGATGTTGTTCTTCTTCTGGGACAAAGCTACTGCCAACACGTTAGCAGGACATGAAACCCCGACAGATTTTAATTCTTTAAGATTTTTAAGAGTTTGGTCAACCTGGTAGTATATGCCGTAAATGCTTGCAGCTAAAGTAAGCATATCACCAAAACTGGATAGATAGTTATCAAACTCTCTTTGAAAGTTTGTTACTTTCTCCGTCTGATCTGAGACATACATGTGACCAGTTAGGTTAAGTGACATTACTTCATCTTGTGATTTCAGAGCTTTTTTTGCCTTCTTAGCGTAATCAAGGAACAATCCTGCACGCACTACGTCTTCTCCGGCATAAGCCTTTAATGGAAGGAAAGACATCAGTCCTGCCAATACTATCATATAAAAGAATTTATTTACCATCCCCATGATTTACTGTTCTGTTTAAGTTTATAATATTTTGCAACAGAAGTTGCTGCTCGGCGCATTCTGTTTCTTGCTTCAAGAGCAAGCATACCATTTGACTTGTCTATTTTGCCTGCAATGGCACGATTCCAAACATCCTCAAAACTGAACACAGATATAGATACAGCCAATCTTCTTAACTTGGAATTGAGTTGTTCAAGCTCACGCTCCAAATTCCATATTAATTGTGTTCGTTCTGCACCGTTCAGCATATTACCATCGCCACCTTTCTTGCATACTTTTTTTAAGGAGCGATATGTTTTAATAAATTGTATTGCTGTTTCCATATAAAGGTTATTCATAGACATTGTGGCAAAGACACCTTGTGGGTTGATTTTCTTTGCAGCAGAAACCTCCCATAAGGCGTTTAAAGTTTGCACACCTTCTAAGTAGAGTTGACAATCAGCAGCAATTCTATCTGCAAACCCTTTTGTAGTTTTTAAATATTTATTATATTGTTGCTCCCAATTTTTTATCTTTGCTGTGGTTGCCGAAAGTTCCGCTTGAATTCCGGCTTCTTTCTTTCGATAATTTGTTTGTGCGGAAATCTTGTTAAGAATATTGTCCTCACCCTTCTTTATAGCAAGATATTGACCAGGATTAGAAGTAGTAGCACCTATTTGTGCACGGCATACAGCAGTGAACAACACAATAGCAAAACAGAGCATTACAGCTCTAAACTCGATTAGTAATCTCATATATCCCCTTTCTTCTTTTATTAAATTCAACTCTCATCCTTATTTCAGACACCACATCGTCAGATTCTTTGATACCTATCATGTTGACCACAGAATTGTTTCTATCACCTGAATAAATGGTGACGGTTTTCAATCCAAATATCTGTTGTGGCAACGAACGATGTTGCTTGTAGTCCACAACACGATACAACTCAACATAATCTGTTGAGTGTGATAATACTCCATGAAGTATTATTATTTGTTCCGATGTTATAACGTATTCTGTACGCAACAATGACAGTAACTTACAGAACAGATATATAACCAAAAACAATGCGGCATAGATAAAATATTCGTGCCACATAAACTTGCCAAATACATATATCCAAAAAGCGGCAATGCTTAGGCAGATGGCAGGAAACTCATTAATGACGTATTGTAATACATGGGGTCTCAATGCCACCGTCTGAAATATTTGAATAGAGTTATTATTCATACCTTATTATATTAAATATAAAGAGAAAAGAAGTATGGGTTAAACGCCCATACCTCTACCTTCTCCATGTCCACGGTCTTCGCCTATCTCAGCTGCATAACTTGCAGCTGCAACTGCTTCTGGCGATACAACACCTGGTTTAGAAAATACAGCCCTTGACTCATAGAAGTCTGGTTTAGGTCTTGGTGGGGCTGCCATCGAAAGACCCGCTGCAACATCCAATCCGGTAGTAACAGCAGCAAGAATAGCCGCACCTAAGTTAAAACCATGTCCTGGCTTAGTCTTCATTTCCACCTCAGGGAATATTTTATCAAAGAGTTTCATTCTCTGATAGTCATTCACAGCAAGGAATTTATTGAAGTCTTTCTGATTAATCTCGTGTGAAATTACGTTTCCGTCAATGACTGCGGACATCTTATATTTACCCTCGATAACCTTACCTTGCTCATCCTTCAATCTTTCCACAGAAATATCACCAATAGTTGTAGCACGACCATGTTCGCCACTACGTTTCCATTCCTTGCTTTCTTTGAGATTATTCAAAGACTCTCCGTTTACCCTAGCATCCCCCATAAGGTTAATCTTTGCTGCATTACGTAAGTCATTGAGATTAATGGCTTCGTTACCATAATGAACAACCCTGCCTTCTGCTACAGAAGGCTTCTCACTATGAGCAGATACTAAATCCTCAGACAATACTTTCTCTTTTCCAACCGTCTTAACGACTTCGGTGCCAAATCCGGCTTTATGCAAATCATCTATAAACTTGTTGCTGATAGTGGCATTATTGTTGAATGACTGCTGACGCATATCTTGATGAAGGCTGCTTGTTGGAACAATCTGCATCTTCTGCTTGTTCTCATCTGTAAAAGGGATAAGGACGGTCAACATCTTGGCTCTATCCTCATTTGTTCCATTTTTGAAAGCATTGTATTGTGCCTCTGTTATCTTAAATGACCACATTCCTGCATCTTTATCGGTACGGACATTTATTTGATAATTGCCAGAGATTTGGTCTTTCCATGCCATAGCTCCAGTAATGGCAGCGGAAGTATTTGCATTTACAAGACTATAATCTCCTTTCATTGTGACAACGCCCTCTGCTTGGTCAATTCCTTTTGACCTAACAGCATCTTGCATCTGACCATTTGATGCACTCTTTATCTTCACTTCATCAAAGACTTTATCAAACAGCTTCAAGCGATACTCGTCATCATAGTTGATAAACTTCAGATAGTCATCTTTACTAATCTCGTGACTCATCAACTGATTGTTTATTACCGCTGTCATACGGAATGTTGTCTTCTGACCGTCATTCGTAGGGTAGGCTTGTATCTCTCCCACAGAAACGGCACGACCATCTTTGACTGGTAGATAGAACCCTTGGCTTGCATCCAAACTTCTACCATCTACAACACCAATACTATTCCATTTGTCTATATAGCCAGTCTTGTAATCTTGACGCATATTCTTCATGTCAATATCAATGACATCGATGTTCTTGGCATAGGATGCTGCTTGTTGCTGTCCTAAGTTCAACTCCTGTTCAATCTCTGGTTTCAACTTAATATTGATGTAGTCCTTGCTTTGAAGATGCTCTTTGGTTATCTTCTCTGAAAAGTCTTTGGAAATGACATTGTTGATAATATCAAGTCGCTCACTAATATTAGGAGCAGTCTTGTTATGAACCATCTTGTGCTTACCTTCACCAGAAGTGAATCTCAGCTTGTCATTGAGGATCTTTTTCAATTGTTCGTCAGTCAACGCATATTGTAAATCCTTGTTGATACCGTCACACTTGATTGTAAGAGTTTTCTTCTCTTTATCGATAACGATGCCATGTGAAGAGAGAACCTTGTTGAATCCTTCACCACTAAAGGTTAGTTCTGCACTGTAGCTATTAAGGTATTCTCCCAAGGTCAACGCCTGTCCTTTTGGGCGAACCAACTGTTTTGGTTTAGCATCAATCTTCATGTTAGCCAAAGAATCCTGCTGCTGGTTTCCTTTGTCATAAAAGCCGTAATCGCCAGTCTTCAATTCTCCAGGCTTTAGTCTTCCATCAGGTCTATCCATCACAACAGGTGCACTACTTGCGAAGAAAGGACGGTCATCTATTCTTCTTGCATGATAACCATGTCTTCCAAACGCTCTGAATCCATCCAAGAAACTGTCAAAACGTCCGTATCTTGCACCTTCAAAAGGGTGGAATGGGCGTTCTCCTCTATATCCATATTCTCCAGGATTAAGTCGATGTCCATTTAAACCCATATTTACAGGGCTATTAGCATTACGTGCAGCAACCCAAGAACCAGGAATATAATAGTCATTTTTCACAATTGATACAAAAGTTTCGTAAGCCTTTTTATCCCATACGTTATTTCCGCCATTCCTTAATGCCTCCAATTGAGCATCATTGAGTGTATAACGTCGAGGTGTTGATGTGTTGTGAGACATTGTTACCAACTGATATTCACCTGTTGGGGTCATTGCAATCTGTGCTTGCATACCATTGGCATTAAGCGTATTTTGGAGCTGAGGAGCTATGTCCAAAGCTCTTGGATTTGTATTTTTTCTTACTGACATATTCGTTATTGTTTATTAGATATTATTTCTTGCTACCCATAATTCTGAGTATATAAATAAAGAGGTTGACGAAATCAAGATACAATTCTAAAGCTCCTAATAGTGCTATCTTTTGACTATGTTCGTCAACTCCATATTGGGATTCTTCTATAAGAATCTTTTTTATTTTCTGAGAATCCCATGCTGTAAGTCCAATAAAAATTATTACTGCCGCATAACTTATCATTAAGTCAAATCCACTGCTTTTGCAGAAAAGATTGACTATTGTAGCTATAACTAAGCCGATTAATGCGAAAAACAGTAATTTTCCAATTGAAGACAAGTCCTTCTTGGTAGTATAGCCATATAAGGACATTATTCCGAAGGTTCCTGCTGTTATAAAGAAAGCCTTTGCAATGCTTGCCTCTTGATATACCAGCAGCGTAAATGACAGGGTCACGCCATTAAGCAAAGAGTATAGAATGAATAGGATAGTGGCTTGTGTCAAGCCAAGTTTTCTAATTCTACTACTGATGATAAATACCAATGCTATTTCTGTACCACATATTCCAAATACCATCAATGGATGTTCAAACATTGCAGACATCAATGATACTGATTGAGCTACAGAATAAGCTGTAAATCCTGTTATTAAAAGGGCAAGTGTCATCCAAAGATAAACCTTACCCATAAGAATAGAGAAAGACTTTTGCAAGTCCTTCTCATATATAATTCCAGAGCTTTCCTGTTTTGGATAGATGCTATTAAACAATTCTTTTTCAGTCATAACTTTACATATTATAATTAGTCTTTCTTATACACTATAACACAAGTGTGTCGATTAGCAGTGTAAGGTTTGTAGAGATTGATACCACCTTGGCTTACACCAATCATTTTTTCCTTTGGCACACCTGCTTTGGCAAGGAGTTTGGCTATATATTTTGCTCTTTTGATACTCAGCTTGCGGTTTATTTTTGGTGTTCCTGTTTTACTATCAGCGGCTCCCACAATTCTTAGATTGAGATCGAACTCATTTACTGCTCCTGCAATCTCTTTGATATTTACCAACTGCTGCTTGTCAATAAGTTCAGTTGAGTTAATCTTGAAGAAGAACAATATTGGTGCGTCAAACTTGGCAAGTCGCTCGTCAACTGTTGTTTCACCGTTGTTCATTCGCTCTTTAAGTCTTCGCAAGCCTTCATAATCATTGCGAGGAAATGGTGTGAGGTCAGTAACATCTTGCACTGGTAACATACCAACACACTTTGATGACTTCTTTTCCCATCCGAGTTTGCCAATGCCTACAGTCAAGCCGATGCTTGCTTGAAACAAATTGTCACCAAAATGCTTGTCCTTGCCAGCTCCATCAAAGGTTTGGAATGTGCTCGTTCCTCCGAGTTCAGCAGACAAACTGACTCTTTTTGACATTCTATAGCTGCCAATCACACCATAGCTAATGGCAAATGGTTTGTTGTGTAAATCGCTGTTTCTTATGATACCTGCACCAACATAGGGAATGACGTTCCACTTTGGAAGAGGGGTATAGGTGGTTCTGTAGAACGAAGAAATATTCAACATCAAATCACCATGATAATTCTGATAGCTTACAGATTCCTTGTCAAAATTGGCAAACTGAAAACCCTGGTACACAACACGTGTTCCGAAGAAACGAGAGTGCCATTTACCAAGACTAAACACCATGGTGTATTTTGTCTTGTCATAAAAGTCTCCACATTCCTTTGGCGCACCAAGAAAAGTGGATGTACCAGCTTGCACTGAGGCAAACCAGTTGTCTCCGATACCTGATAGATGGAAACGTGTGTTTCCATCAGAAATAGATGGCTGCTGTTGAAGATTGTGGTTGGTTGCTGACATAGGCATTGAAGAACCTGTAGTTCTTGCATAGTTCTTTTCGTCATCACCATAAACCACTTGTGCCTTTGCTACCGTTGTTGTAAGGCATAAAGCCAGCATCATTAAAGTTTTTGCTTTCATTATTTTCTTTTTATTATTTATAAATTCTACATTTTTTCAGCTAAATCGTCATACAGATATAGCTTATGTTTCAATATTATACGCTCACATTTTTCAACATAATCGCTTCTGGTTGCATAACCCGAAGCTTTTATAGCCAAAAGCCAATGATGGTAGTCTTTGCTGCCATATCTCCAACATCGTGCGTAACGATCACTCATAAGAAGGCGTGAATGGTATTCAACGCTTTCCTCTGGCGAGTTGAAATTGCAAAACTTTTCGTTCGGACGATCATCATTATGTACACTATATGGCAAACCTTCCCTCAACCATCGGCTGTTAGCTTTGATTCCGAAGAAATTGTAACCTGCTTGTGCAAGATTGCTGTTTCCCCATCCGCTTTCAAATGCCATCTGAGCGAGAATAACAGAAGATGGAATGCCATACTTGCGCTGTTGCCGCATTGCTATACTTGCATATTCCTTGAAGAACTCTGTTGGAGTCATTATCTTCTTCTCGTCCAAATGCAGAGCTTTGACGGCTTTCTGCTTAGTATCTCGTATATATACCAGCAGGTTATATGGGTCTTGAAGTTTCCCTCTAAGTCGGCTTGTTATATGAAGATGAGGTCCTGTACTTCGTCCGGTAGTGCCGCTGAGACCTACAGGTTCCCCGGCATATATCTTCATATCCTTCTCAACCCAAATCTCCGACAAATGGCAGTAACTAACGGTATAATCACCAAATTGCATGGTTACATATTTTCCCGAACCTCTGTCATAGCCAGTTGCCTTTACATAGCCATCGAACATGGCAAGCACTTCTTCATAACGTGCTGCCAAATCAAGACCTCCATGTTGCCTGGTGTGACCGTTGAAAGGGTCAGCACGTGTTCCGTAGAATGAATTTATTCTTATTGTCTTCAGCGGAAAGCTAACACTTAGATACTTGTCAATCCAATAATCTTTTATGTCATCCTCAGTTATTGCTAATGAGGATTGTACTCCCATACTGCATAAAAGCAATAGTAGAACAATAATCTTTTTCATTGATATACCTTTTTATTAAGCTGCAAAAATACAATAATAGATACAAGGAATAGTTCTAAAAAAAATAAATGTTTTATATTAACATTAATAATATAAATTAAGCCTATTCTTATACATTTTATATTTAAAATGTTAATATAGGAGATATATTTGTTTTTTAACACGTTCATTAAAGAAAAGCCTTAATTTTGCATCCACAATAAAATAAATAAAAAAGAAACATGAGGAAATTTACAGAAAACGAGATTCCTTACGAGGATTTTGAGCGTATGGGATTCTCACAAGAAATGATAGATGACCTTCCTGAGGCAATTATGAACAGACTCTTGTCTGGAGAGAAAACACCTCTGTTGGTATCTTCTAAGAATGACTCTAAAGACAATCCAATGAAGGCTACCATTTGGATGAGTAGGGAAGAGAACGGTGTTGTTACTGGCTTTTATCGTCCTTATGATAATGTACGTGACTATTCAGATTTTAGTAAAAGCCAGCAAAAGACACTTCTTAGTGGAGGTGTTGTTTTGACAGAGCTTAAAGGTCAACCGTCTTCTTATTATCAGATGGACGAAGATACTAACCGTATTCTTTCATGCCCTGCGGATTGTCTTATGAACAATTTCAATGGATTGAAAACTAACCTATCGGCTTATATTGACGAGAAGACATTCTCAGAAGGCAAAATTCAATCTGTTGTGTCAGATGGTAACGTGATAACAATTGGTATTGATCTTTCAGATTCTAAGGGCTATAGAGTCGTTGAAGGTGATGAACAGAACTGGAAGCAGGAGAAAGAAACTGATAAGTTACCAAAGTACAATTTTGGACTTTATGGATGTTGGACATTTGATAAGGACAACAACCTATCCTATGTACCAGAAGAGAGCTATACCAACGAAATGGTGAAAGCTCAAAATGAACTTGTTGAAAAGAACAAATCACGAGGTATGCACATGTAATATAAAAAGATATGGAAAAGACAATAGATAAGTTTGCTGATGAGCAAGAAATGCTCGATGCTTACATCAATGGCGAATACACAGCTAAAGAGATAGTTTCTGTATTCTTGCCAGATGACGTAAAAGAACAGTATAATATATATTGTTCTGAGAAAAATCTGCAAGATACAGAAGAAACCGCAGCAGCTTTTCTTGGTTGGTGGTATGAAGAAGATAGTGATAGAGAACCTACTGCCGCAGAAATGTTGGACGATGAAGAAAAGTCAGAGGAAGTTATTTCGAATGGCTATCAAGATGTATTCTCTGAATGGAATAAGGATATTACTAAAATTGCGGAACTCTCATCCTCTGAGAGTGCAAGAGACGTAACTTTGTGGCGATGGAAAAACCCAACCATAATTGATAAGCAAAAATGTGCCTCAGAGCTTGGTGTTCCAATTGCCGATGTTGAAAAATGGTGGTGCACCCCTGATTGGATCAACGGTTATGTAGGTGGACATTTTCATCCGACAAACCTACGAGACATGAATAAGAAGGAGTTGAAGTCTTTCTTGATAGAAGCTTGTAGAAAAACTCTTGAAGCTTAAAGATTATAAGGTTCAAGATTGTTTCATATGACAAATAAGAATATATTGTTTTAGTCCTGCTGCTTGTGAAAGTGGCAGGACTTTTAATTATGTAGATTATATAAGCAATTACAAGTGCCTATTGAACAATTTAAAAGTAAAATGTTTGATACTAAAATATGCAAAGAAGTGTAGATATTTTTTTACCAACCAATCAAGGTATTGATACAGAAGATAATAATATAACACTCAATGATGATGGTGGTACATCATATATTGTAAGATAAATAAGGAGAATAATAGCCCCATACTATTATTCTCCCTTTATTATTAATCATTAATAGGGGGTGTAATTTAAACTGTGTCAAGGCTTGTTCTTAACTTTCATTCCCACTCCCTGCTGGGGGCATGCCCCCAGCAGGGAAGCCTTTTCGGCTGCAAAGTTACATAATTTTAAATCTATCTCCAAATTTTATTGCCAATTGTTGAGAAAGTTGTCCCCAATTTGCCAGTGGCATAGTCCATTTCTTACGGATGTTGCGGTAAGCTAAGTACACAAGCTTCTCCAAAGAATTATCCGTAGGAAAGACCCCTTTAGTCTTTGTGACCTTTCTTACCTGTCTGTGATACCCCTCAACCGTATTGGTCGTATAAATGAGTTTACGGATGGCTGGAGTATATTGGAAATACTCTGTCAGACGTTCCCAATTGTCACGCCATGACTTGATGACAATTGGGTACATCTCTCCCCACTTAGACTCTAACAGGTCTAAATTAGCAGCAGCGGAGTCTTTGTTTACTGCACCATATACTGTTCTTAAATCCTTGATAAACTCCTTTTGATGCTTACTGCCAACATACTTGATAGAATTGCGTATCTGATGGACAATACAGAGCTGCACAGAACTCTCAGGAAATACGCTTTGGATGGCATCTGGGAAGCCTTTGAGACCATCAATACAACAAATCAAGATGTCTCGAACACCACGGTTCTGAAGATCCGTAAGAACTTCTAGCCAGAAGTTAGCTCCTTCACTCTTAGACACATACATACCTAACAGTTCTTTTTGGCCTTCCTTGTTGATACCAAGAATGTTGTAAATGGCTCGTGTGACAGCTCTGCCATTCTCATCCTTTACCTTATAATGGATAGCATCAAGCCAGCAAATGGCATATACAGGATCGAGCATGCGAGACTTCCAGGCGGTGATTTCGGGTAATACACGGTCTGTTATAGAGCTGATAGTATCGGCTGATAGAGTTGTGTTGAACTCACGCTCAAAGTAGCTGCTGATGTCACGTGTGCTGGTGCCCATGGCGTACATCTCAATAATCTGGTCTGCCATGCCATTGGCAAGAATAGTCTCACGCTTCTTTACGGTCTCAGGTTGGAAAGTTCCGTCTCGGTCACGAGGAGTCTCTATAGTGACCTCACCATATTTTGTTTGAACCTTCTTACTCATCTTACCATTACGACGGTTGCCGGAAGAGCGTTCCTCTTCACTTAAATGAGCGTCCATCTCACCTTCGAGAGCTGAGTTGAGAATACGCTCTAACAATGGAGCTAATGCTCCGTCCTTGCCAAATAAGGCTTCACCACTACGCAACTGCTGAGCTGCTTTCTTGTAATCAATTTCTAAGTTGTCCATAATATAAAAACTGTGTTAAACTACTTTTATTGTAGCTTGACACAGTTTAGTTTACACTCTCTAAACTCCCAAAATAGACAGCAATGCTTATTGCTGTCATCTTTAGAGTGAGCAACATAAACATATCCTTTGTTATCCAATGTTATAGGATTTTTCATATAAAGTGGATTAATGAACTCTATCCCACCATTGACATTTCTGATGCCATACCCTCTGTAGTTTCTGTTGAACGAGGAAAATTCAACAAAATAGAGGTTGGGAGAGATTGCCCATTTTTCTGTATTATGCTGCTGTGCCAACTCTTTTCGTTCTTCGTCTGTCATAGATACAAGGCGAAGATTACCTCCTAAATGACTGTATTCTACTCTTCTTTTTGAAATTTTCATGTTCTTTGTTCATTAATGAGTTCGACAAAATCTTCCGTTGTATTGCCTATGGCGAAATAGTCACTGATGTCTTTCTCTTTCTTGCTACCTTCCAATGGTAATTGAAGACGAGATACATTGTATCTATTTTTGAAGTCTTCGACTCGTCCTTTCGACTCCTTGATGCCTGTTTCATCTGAATCATACAGAAAGATTATTTCATTGAAACGCTCAGAAAGTTCTTTCAACTTATCTTCCGGTACCTTTGCAGTCTCGCTGTTGAAGGCTATGCCATAAAAACCATGAGCTGCAAGCGAAAGCACGTCTTTCTCACCGCCAGTTATGAATACACGTTCTCCAGATGTAGGCAATTTGTTCCATCCGAAAATGTATGGCTTGGGTAAGTCACCTGCATACATGAAACGATATTCAGACTTTGGACGATAAAATTTGATGCCAAGCCCTCCATTGAAGTAATATCCATATATAGGAACAAGTTCACTGCTTACGATAGCAAATTTCTTTCCGTCTGTTTTGACAAACGAACAGCTTTTGATACTTTTCACATCGTATCTCAGCAGCGTTTTCTCATCTATCCCATAACGTTGCCAATATTCCAACTCTTTGTCCGAAAAATGCTTTGTTATAGGTTTGAACTCAGAAATGGAACATTGCTTTTCCTTGCTACCACAGGCTATGACCTTTTTCAGCTTCACCTGTTTGCTATGAAAACCATCATCATAAGATGAAAACACATTGAGTTTCATATCTCGGTCAATCTGTTCAAGAAGTCGCTTGAAATCTGTGTTTAAGTTATAGCCAAGCAATTTGGCAACAATAACAAAACAATTACCACAGAATTTGCTATCACCGAAGTCTTGAAGGAAATAGTAGTAACTATCTCCTCCAGACTCGTTCTTATACAGACGGCAAGATGCCCTTTTATCCTTTCGATAAGGATTACGGAAAAACTGGGCAGTACAATCTTCGCCAAGGTAGTGCTTGAAAACGTCAAGTCCTCCATGGGTCTTTTGCAATATTTTCTTAGCTTCTTCCATCCCAATTATAATTTATTTAAAAACGTATATTCATTAACCTTAACTCTAAAATCTATGTCTGGCATAACGATGATGTCGAACATTTCGTTCATCCTTGCAGCTATTCTGTCTCCATACTTAGGACGAATTTCCACATTTGCAATGTTTGTTGTCATTATAGTTGGCAAACGAGCCTCGTATCTATAAGCCAGAATGTCGGAAACAGGAGTGTATTCATTGCCGTATGAAGATACAACAGTAGGTTCCAAGCCAAACTCATCTATACCAAGTAAAGTGGAGTTCTTGTATTGCTTAAATGCTGTTTTGTCTTTGATAGCAATCTCACATAGTTCTTTTGCCGTTTGGCATCTAAAGCCTAACACCTTGTTCTCTGAAATCGGGTTAGGATCTTCAAGTTCCAAAGCATTGATAACTTTTCTTATTGCCATAAGGGTTGTTGTCTTTCCATTGCCAGGAATGCCATTCAGCAGCAGACCCCATTTCTTTTCAGGTGAGACAAGCCAATTGGCAACTGCTTCCAACTGTTTGCTCTGCTGCTCATTTCTTATATAATGATGAAAACCGCTTTCCACGACTTTCTCAAACGCACATTGCAAGCCTCGCTTGCAAAGGTCTTCATCAATCGGCAGCTTAGAAAGATTGGGTATAGACTGCTCCTTCAGACGACTTAGGAACAAATCTACTTCCATTTTGCTTGTCTTGTTTAGAAACTCCATATTGATTATTACTTTTTGATGTTGCACTATTGTTTTTATAGAGCCAATCTACAAAATGGCTCTTGTAATCTTGAATGTCCGTATGGGTAGTCTTTCCTCGACATATCATGTCTAAATCGAAATCCTCCAATCTACTCTTTACAAGTTCCACTCTGGCAAGAGAGAACTTTCTTGCGATAGCTCCAAGCCAAAGCTCGTCCTGCTCCAAAAGCTCCAGGAAACTTTCTTTCCTTGCTTTCTTTTGTTGGTTTTCTTTCTCTTCTTTTCCATCCAAAACTTCAAAATTCTCAACTTCTCTCGCACGCGCGGATGTTGATGATATATTTTTCTTTATTTCTTTATTTCTTATATTCTTATATGTTGTTACTTGTATGTTATCTGTTTGTTGATCGTGTGTTGGCTGCATGTTAGCAGTGTGTTGGTTGTATGTTAGCTGTGTGTTAGTTTGAGAATCATTATCAATGTAACCCATTACACCACAGGTGTTTACATCCAAATTTGGTTGGTCGCTTTTTGAGGCGAAAACCAAAGCTTGCTGCACACTTTCACACTGAATGTTAGTTGTATGTTGGTTGTATGTTAGCTGTATGTTAGAAGGCGCAAATCCAGCCTGGTAACTATCATAATTACAGATAGTTATGATGTGTGGTCGGTTGGTCGCTTTTTGAGAAATTAATATTTCTTTAGATTTTTGCAACTTCTCTATACACGTTCTGATACTCCTGTCCGATATGTTGGTCGATTCTGTCAGAGACCTTCTTGTCACCATTATTTGACCTCTTCCAAGAATATTCTCACCATTCGCAGAAGGACAGTAGTTAACATTCAACAACAGATGTATGAACAGATGGAAGGTTATGGCATCCTTATACCAACGCCAATCTTCTATCTTGCGATACAACTTTACCCAATTTGGGTTGAGTTCGTCCTTACCCTCTGGCTGAAAACTATCATACGCCACAACAGATATTGTTGTGTGATGTTTGCAAGACAAAACTTTTATCTGTTTGGTCTTCAATAACTTCTTTATGCAGGTTCGCACAGTCTGCAATGACAAACCAGTATTGTTGCACAATTGTGCATAGCTTGTGAGCATCTGTCCTCTCTTGATAACCACTTCCCCTATTTCCTTGTCGGAAAATGAGGCGTGAAGAAGAATATGCAGGTACAGAAGCACCATGTGCGAATCTTTATACCAACGCCAATCACAAAATGTTCTTGGCAATTTTATCCAACTATAATCCAAACCTATCATTCTAATTCACATTAAGTTCATCGTCTTCACATCGTTCAATAACGAAAGACAACATTAGATTACCTTTCTTTGACATTATCTTTATGTAATCGTCACAGATAACCAGTTTGCAGAATTTACCTATCATGGAATGGTGCTGGTGCCAATAATATTTCTGACCATTGATGGCACTCGATATAGCCTTCAGATTCTTCTGACATTCTTCCTTGCTCGGATGAGGATCATACAAATCAGGCATAATGTTGAACAGAAGACATTGCATCCACAAAGGTTTCTTAGCCTTATATATGTTTTTTTGTATTCTGTACATGGACATAACTGGAGAAGTAATCTTGTTGTTGATTGAAGAGTGTCTTCAAATCCGAAATTTTATACTCTATCTTTCCTGGTCGCTTGGCAAATGGTTTAAGTCTGCCTTCCTTCACCCATCTGCGCACATTACCAGTTCCATAACGTCTGTATGCCTCTCTTTGAGAACAAACGGTCTGTGGAGTTTTCTTCATCATTGCCACAAGTTTCGGGGCAAGGGCATCCGTTAGCTTGGCGATAAAAGCCTCATAAGCTCCACGGTCTTCATCCAATATTATCTGTACCATAATAATTATTATTAACCTGTTGGCTATTCATATCAAAGAAGTAAGTTGGTTTGGCTGCTCGTTCTTCGGCAGTAGGATAATAAAGTGGCTCCTGGCTGCTTTTGTACACACCTGCCTTTGTGAGCATAACTCTTATACCAGCTCTTGTAAGCTCATACTTCTTTGCCAACGCTTCGAAAGCGCAATTTGGAGAAATAACCTTTTTCTTAATCATTTCACCGAAGGTATTAAGATATTCATCAACAACCTTCATTCTTCTCAGTTGGCTTTTTGGAAAAACCTCCTGATAAATTTCAAGATTTTCTTTTGTCATATTACTTTTTTTATTAATTTTGCAAAGATAATGGATAAACTTTCGAAAGAATATCCTTAAACTTTCGTGTGCAAAGATAATAAAATTATTAATTGCACATAATAAAACACTTAAATATATAAGAAACATTAACATAAATAAGGGTATGGATGGACTTGAATTAAAGAAAATCTTAATCGGTAAGGGCTATATGTTGAAAGACATTGCCGCCAAATTAGGAATGACACAACCTAATTTCAGCCAAATAATAAAGGCACAGGATATAAAAACTGGCACATTGGAGAGTATCTGTGATGTACTTGGCGTAAAGATGGATTTCTTCTATGGCGAGACAAAGTATGCTCCTGTTACCAAACAGGAGTCAACCGAAGATGACCAAATGGCAACCGAAGACCTTAGCCAAAAGGTTCAGTATTTGCAAGGTCAGTTGACAGCAATGAAGGAAGCCTACCGTTTCCTTCTTGACAGCCTTTCAACAAACGGTTCGTCTAATACTTTGCGTCAAGCAGCGAACGAGTAAAACATGAGTGTAAAATCATCTATCATGATTTCACTAAAGGTAATAAGAAAAAGTAATATACTATAAATATATATGGAAATGTTTTACATATGTTTCCAATAACTTCACGCATCTCCCATTTACAAAGGATTTTTTGCTGCGGCGCAGGCTGCGGTTGAGGAATAATAGCAAATATTTGACTCTCAATAAATTAAGTGGAAAGTCCTTGAAACAGAGGGCTTTCCACTTAATTCGTTTTTAGCGGAAGTACCACTGAAATGCTACAAATGATGATAGATGTTTTACATATGTTTTACAATTTTCAAGGACATGTTTTAACCGTTCAGCTTTGCCTGTAAAGCGGTATCTGCGATGCTTTTTTTATATACGTATGCACGTATAGTGATATTTATGTTTATATATTATTGCTGTTCGGTAAAATGACTATCTTTGCTCATGGTTATATTTAATTTAGCAAATACAAAGATAACCAAAAGGGCTGATACCTCGTGAGAAGTGTCAGCCCTAATTTATGTTATTTAAAAAAGTTTAAATTCGGTTCTATTTTTTGTGATACCAATAATTATTAGTAACTTTGACACGCTAAATTGCATTTTATGTGCAATGACGGCATATAGCCCTACGCCGAAGTCGCTTGAAAAGTGACGGTTGGTAGAGGGCAAACATAAGAAAAGCGTTATTGGCGCTTGGTTTTCTGGCATCTTGAAACTTCGAACACTTCATGGTCAGCTAAGAAACCTCGCAACGATGATGCCATGGGTATGTTATATACGTACCTTTCGTAGGTCAGCCTCTTAAGGGCTGGCTCTATGGAAGTGTACATATACATATCGGCGTGGGGTCTCGTTGGGCTCACCCGATAAATCAGGGGGAAAATTCTTTAATTCTTTATAAAATTTGTACCTTTGCACCATGAACAATCAAGGACTATTAGCATTGGCACAGTTGATTCTGCCATCAGAGATACTTTCAAATTTTGAAGTAGTACGCGTAGAAGAAGAGGCATCCTTTATCCGCATCTATCTTGATGAATCGATTAAGGATGAATATAAAGAGAACCCAGAGATTGAATCCAAAGGTTTCTGTGAGGCTGTAACTATACGTGACTTCCCAATCCGCGACAAAGGTGTTGACTTGATAGTCAGAAGACGCAAATGGTATGACAAGCAGAATAACCGATACTTCTCCGACTCTTATGACCTAAAGGCAGAAGGAACCCGCTACTCCAAGGAGTTTGCGTTTTTTTTAAAAGGAGTGTATGGAGAAGATTCCTACGACCTCCCGTTCGCTTGACCGCTATTATCACATAAACGGGGATACGTTTGAAAAGCAGTACAAGGAAGTGCTCAGTGGCTATCGTGAATGGTCAGAACTCTCACATGCAGAAGACTGGCTTGTCTTTCCCGAGAACATAGGTGAAAGCATCTGCATTGACGAAACGGCTCCAAGCAACGGTGAGCTGTACACTATAGTAAGCAACAGATCTTCACGTGGAGGTAAAGGTACCATCATTGCGATTGTAAAGGGTGTGGCAGCATCTGCTGTCACAGAGGTGCTTATGCGCATTGACGAGGACAAAAGACTGATGGTTAAGGAGATAACAATGGATATGTCAAATTCCATGCGACTTATAGCCAGACGCTGTTTCCCGAATGCAATGCGTACCATAGACCGCTTCCATATACAGAAACTTGCATGTGATGCCTTGCAGGAGATGCGTATCGCGCATAGATGGGATGCCATTCAAGCAGACACGGATGCCAGGGAAGAAGCCAAATGCCAGGGCGAAGCATACACTCCAATTGTGCTTGCAAACGGGGATACACACAAGCAGTTGCTTGCTCGCAGCAGATATCTGCTTTTCAAATCAGCCGACAAATGGACAGAAAGTCAGAGACAAAGAGCAGAGGTGCTCTTTGAAACGTATCCAGACCTAAAAGAGGCTTATTCACTCACACATTCGCTAAGAATGATATTTTCCAAGAATACCATCAAAGATGCAGCAAGACTCTCGCTTGCACGCTGGTACAACAAAGTGGACGATTCTGGTTTTAAGAGTTTCAATGTTATTGCAGCCACACTTTACGAGCATTATGATGAAGTTTTGAATTTCTTTGTCAATAGGGCAACTAATGCCTTTGCAGAATCATTCAATGCTAAAATTAAGGCGTTTAGATCTGCTTTAAGAGGAGTCACGGATATAAAATTCTTTCTTTTCAGACTTACAAAACTATATGCTTAATCCCCTAGATATATCGGGTGAGCCTCTCGTTGCTCGTTTCGGCTGACGGGTAAGTTCGAAGACCTCAAGATGTGAAGCGAGCGACAAGGGGCTTCACGCTTTTTCGTGCTTATTCTTAAGTACATAACTTAAACAAGAAACAGTCCGAACGGAGCCATAGGACACAAACCTTGAAGTCTGGCTCTATGGTCAACAGCATAAGACAAAGCAGCAAAGACACTACGACGTGCGAGTAAAATCGTGCAGTCGCAGAGTCTTTGCTGCTTTTTTGTTTTGCAACATACAGTCAGACTTAAACAAAAGACAGAATATGAAAAAGACAAACAAGGACAACATTATTGAGGCTATCGAAGAGTACATTAACAGTTCGCCAATACGCCCAGTGCTTATATGATTTCATTCAAACCCCGAGATTGACAACGCAAGGCATGTTATCAGCGAGATGAACGGTTGTGCAACCTGCGGAAATGCTCTATACATAGATAAGGCAGGAGCAATCCAAACAATCACTCCGTCTGGAGATGACGAACAGTTCATCATTCCTGGAACATACAGCGAGGACACCAAATTCTTCCTGTTCCACCGCAATATGGAACAGTTAAGAGGAGAGTATCTTAAATATGTCTTTGACTTGATGTATAAGACAAAGTGCCCTGTGGTATATCTTGCTAATGACTATTCCAAGGAAGAAGAGCCACAAGCTAATGTCTCGGCGTTTGAGCAATGGGAGTATGAACAAGAATAAAACTCATTAGAGATGCAGCCTTATTTTTTCACATAAACAAAATATACTAAAGAACAAATATGACGATAGGAAACTTAACCGAACAGGACATTAAGGACCTGATTATCAAATTCAACCTTGACGAGTCTATTAATGACTTGAAAAGGTATTATTCCACACCCACGACATGGGAAATCATCAACCAGTCAAGAAAGGAGACAAGACATACCCAATTCTTGGCTTGGTTCTTCGGCAACAAGGATTTTAATGCCGACCCCAATGCAGGACCTATCAAGAAACTGATAGTTCTGTTGTTGAAATGGGCAAATATGCAAGAGAATGCGGCTTTTGACGAAGAACTGGCAAACAGTATTTATTCACAAAGTCTTTCCATCTTGTCATACAATGTCACTCCAGAATATGACATCTTGGTAGAGCCATACGGAGAAGGGGATATTGACATTTTAGTCAGTTGTGTAGCGAAAGTCAACGATGTGGAGAGAAATATCAATATTGCCATAGAGAACAAAATCGGTGCGCCCGAAACGACCAAGAAGCGCTTCGGCAAGGACGGCACTGAAACAACTCTGTATCAAACGAAAGCATACTATCAGTATATTACAAAGGAATACAAGGATGACATCAACCTCTTTGTATTCCTGAAACCAACTGACCGCGACTTGGAAAATGTCAAGCAAGCAGAGTGTAAGTGCGACAAATACATTCAGATAAACTATCAAGAACTTCTTGACAATATCATTCAGCCTGTCTGTGATCAAAAGGACATCTCGGTAGAGAATAAGTACAGACTGAAAGACTACATCAAGACTTTGGGCAAGCCTGCCGAAACAGACGAAGATACTAATAAAAACATAATAATTATGGCAATGAATCAGAAAGAAAGAGAACTGTTGACAATATTCTTCAAGAATAATGAGGATCTTATCCGTGCGGCAATCAACGCCCTTGGTGATGAGGAACTCTCAAAGAGCATGGAAAGCTTTGATCGCAAAACCCGCTCAAAGTATAGCATCAATGGTAAGGGTTGTTACTCAATGTATGAAGTTCTGGAGAAATTTGTGGAATTCCGACTCACTAACACTTCTGATAGTGTTCAGGACATTGACAAGGAGATTGACAAGTTCATCAGAAGTGAACGTGTGAATGTGAGTGACCCTCAGGGTCCCCAGGTTTTTCAAGAAGGTAAGAAGTCTCATGGCACATTCACCGTTAATGGTCGTAAAATCAAATATACTAAGCAATGGAGTGACGGTGGCAACAATCCTACATTCACCAGATTCCGTGAGGGTGTCAGCGGCAAATATCCCAATGACTTTAAGATAGATGTCATATAGATATCATCGGTATAGCGTAGTTTAACATTTTTCCGGTTTTTCCGACACTTCATTCCTGTTTGTCCGCTAATGACTATAGAGGAAAGATATAAAATACAAACAAAAAGAATAGTTTTTACCATGATATTTAATGTCTAATTAAAAAAAATAGTTATGAAACAAATTATTAAACGAGGTAGTTTTTTAACCTTGATGTTTATGTTGCTTGGTTGTTTGTCGCTTTATGCTGCAGATAACGACTTGACTACAAAGCAAATCACCATTAAGTTGGAAAAGGCTGGTACTTTGCCTGATAGAATTCCAAGTAGAAAAAAGTATAAGGTTACCAATTTGAAGATTATTGGTGAGATAAATGGTACGGATTTGAGGATGATTCGTGATATGGCTGGAAGTAATTCTACTGGTAATTCTACTGACGGAAAGCTTTCTGTATTAGATTTGTCTGAGGCAAAGATTGTAGAAGGTGGGGATTACTATTATTATGATTATGATAATAATAGAAATAATTATTATTATACTTCTAATGATGTAATAGGCGATAAAGCATTCTGTTACTGTCGCGGATTAACGAGTTTAACCCTTCCTGATGGTATTACCTCAATAGGCTATTGCGCATTCAATGGCTGTAGCGGATTAACGAGTTTAACCCTTCCTGATGGTATTACCTCAATAGGCTCTTGGGCATTCCGTGATTGTCGCGGATTAACGAGTTTAACCATTCCTGCTGGTATTACCTCAATACACTCTTTAGCATTCCAATACTGTAGCGGATTAAAAGAGGTTAGAATTTGCATAAATGATAATTTAGACACATATTTAACAAAAGGTCATCCTTATATACCTGTAGATTATAAATATATAGATTGTGATATTAAATATTATATAAATGATAAAGAGATCACAAGTATCGAAATACCATCTAACGTAACTACTTTAGGTGATTATGTTTTCCAAGGCCGTCGCGGATTAACGAGTTTAAACCTTCCTGCTGGTATTACCTCAATAGGCTCTGGCGCATTCTATGATTGTAGCGGATTAACGAGTTTAACCCTTCCTGCTGGTATTACCGAGATAGGCTATAACGCATTCGCGGGCTGTAGCGGATTAACGAGTTTAAACCTTCCTGCTGGTATTACCTCAATAGGCTCTTACACATTCAGTGGCTGTAGCGGATTAACGAGTTTAACCCTTCCTGCTGGTATTACCAAGATAGGCGAAGGCGCATTCTATGGCTGTAGCGGATTAACGAGTTTAAACCTTCCTGCTGGTATTACCGAGATAGGCTCTTCCGCATTCGCGGGCTGTAGCGGATTAACGAGTTTAACCATTCCTGCTGGTATTACCTCAATAGGCTATGGCGCATTCCGTAACTGTAGCGGATTAACGAGTTTAACCATTCCTGCTGGTATTACGAGTTTAAACCTTCCTAATGGTATTCACTTCTCAGGCGAAGGCGTATTCTTGGGCTGTAGCGGATTAACTTCTATTTATGTATATGCTGAGAAAGTACCAAAAATAGGTAGTAGTAATGTATTCGAAGGAATTGATGCCAAGAAATGCACACTTTATGTACCAATGGGAACTTCTTCTGATTACTGGCTCTCTGACTTTGGCGACTACTTTGAGAACATAGTAGAATTCGATGCAACAGACATCGACAAGACTACAATCTCTACCGATGTTGAGGAGGTAGCTCGCTATTCAGTAAATGGTCAGCGATTGTCTGCTCCAACCAAGGGGTTGAATATCGTGAAGTATAGCGATGGTAGCGTGAAGAAAGTTGCTGTTCGATAAAGGGCGGCAAGCATCCTTGTGAGACAATATTTTTATATAGGGGGTGTGTCAAAAGTTTAAACAGCCCGCTTTGTTTGACTTTTGACACACCCTCTTTTTTTGTATTTAAGCATTAACATTTGCTCTCAAATCGGCCTAAAGGCGGTTCAGAGGGTGTGTGGAAATATAGATGGTTACATTTCGACTTTGGGAAGCAACGAGTACGCTCATGACATTGTGGCTTTTGAGATTGCCGGCGACAGTCTACGACCAGTGTACAACTATAACATTGATTAAGACAATAGCTGTTGGCGAAGCTTTTGGAAAAGCGTTTATTTCTACAACTCTTGCTAAACCAGATTTTATATCATCCTTCGATACGGAATCACCATAGTCTATCCCATTAGACTTTCACTTTATTGTAACTATACGATACATGTTGGAAAGATGGTGTATAATCATTGTCAAGCCCCAAGATGCTTCATCTATCATTATCTCTTTACCATACGCTCCATCTTTACAACATTCCACAATCTTTAAAAGTAAATAAGACTACTCTCCTTGCCATACTCTACACAAAAGGTCAAAATATAAATATATTTGTGCCAGTTGTCGTTTTAGCAGACAGCATTAATTTTGCATATAGTTTAAGTCTCCGATTTAATTGTTTGAAGTTCATGGAGGAGTTATCTTCTTAAACCGCACATCAACTGTTGTGCGGTCGTCCAACAATTGTTATGCAACTGTCCAACATATGTTATGCGGTCGTCCAACATATGTTGTACACTCTCTACTATCAGATGTACCGCATTTTTAACTCAAATCGGTACTTGCAGATGTGTTGCCCAGACGTAGCCAGTAATTTGCTATCTTTCTAATGACCGATTTGGGTTTATCGGATAGAGCATAAAAAAAACAAGTGAAAGAGGTTGTTTTTTCTTTCACTTGTTTTCATTCTTTTCATCTGCATTTCTGAACTGTTCATTGGTTGTGCAGAAATAGGAGATGTATGTGGGTTGTAGTCCTTTTGTGGCTGCGCACCATAGCAGTCAAAGTTTCGTCCATTTGCAGGGCTTGCCAAATCGGATGGAAAACACCATCGGGCTCAAACAACTTCTTCTGAAGATGAGAGCACATGTTTGTAGTATCAATCGTCATCATAATTCGTCAACCTCTGTGAATCTATTGAACGTCTTGCCTTCACGAATCACCTTCAATGCCTCGTTCGGCTGCAGAGGCAGGTCAGGAGTGAGCAGACGTACTTTGCAGCTCAGTTCTGGCTGATCCATGGGCTCGAAAGCCTCTCTCAAAGCCTGAGCTGGAACGCAGCTTCCGCTGGCAAAGAATCCATGTAAAAATAGTATTGTCTTCATATCCAATAAATCAGTTAATTAATCAAACGTGAACAATTTAAGTTCACTCTGACAACAGCCATTCCCATACAGGCATGATTTTGATTGTATGTCCATCCTTAACAAATGGTTCACGAGAATCATTATAGGTAAGCAAATATAGATTCTTACAATTTGTGCCCTTAGCTCCCGCTATACATCCGTTTATCTCACGATTAAAGGTTTTTGTTTTTGTGATGTCATAAGATACTTGATAGGCTGCCAATGTCTGATTACCATCGCATACTACAAAGTCACACTCCGAACGCTGTGTATTGAAATAATACACATCCTGATGGGCATATTTAGCCCTTCGTCTTAGCTCCAAATAGACTATAGTCTCCAAACGAAAGCCCAAATTGTCGCCAGAGAAAGCATCTTTTCGCTGATTCATAAACGCTACATCTATGGCGTAGTACTTTGTATTGCGTGTACGCATTCTGCTTTTGGCAGAATACTTACTTATCAAGGAGATTAGATAGGTCTGCTCTATATACGAGAGGTAATTACCTACCGTATGAGAGGAATTAAAGTGAAACAATTCCTGAATTGTCTCTTTCACAATAGTGGCAGGAGCTTCATTCAGTAGGTGATTGGTCAAATGCATGAAGGTGTCGACATACTTAATCTTAAAACGTTTCTGTATATCTTGGCGTACAATACTATTCAATAATGAGTCAATATAGCTCTTCCAATCCTTTTCATTGTTCAACTCTGGAAATCCTCCTTGTCGCATATATTCATCAAATGCCGCAGCTATCAAACCTCGATTTTTGGTTGTGAGTGGAGAGGTAGCCACCCCTCTAAATGCACAGAAATCGGCAAATGAAAATGGCAACAACTCAATCTGATGATGGCGACCTGTAAGATGTGAAGCCAATTCACCACTTAGCAGTTTTGAATTGCTACCTGTAAGCACAATATGCAATTGCTTTCTTAACATTCTGTTCACAAACAAATGCCATCCGTCCACATTCTGAATCTCGTCTAACAGTAAATATGAAAAATCTCCATACACCTTGTAGAGCGTCTCCAAAATGGCATCCATGTCATCAATAGTGATAGAAAGCAATCGCTCATCGTCAAAGTTCACGTAGGCATAATGAACCTTACCATGCTCAAGGGCATTGATACATAGGGTGGATTTACCGCTACGACGTACACCAATGATAACTTGCGCCAAATTGCTGTTCAGGTCAATAAGCTGCTCTTCCTTACGATGACAATAACTTCTTGTCCTTAAGGCCTCAAGCTCTTCCTGCTGGTCGAGGATGATTCTTTCCAATTTGCTGTATTCCATATCTATAATAGCGTTGAATTATGGCACAAAGGTACGAAAAATATCTTATACTGCTGATAAATCAACAAGAATATTGTTTATTACTGCTGATAAATATACATTTCTAATGTATTTTACTGCTGATAAACGTTCACTTTAAGGCATCGTCACTGCAAATAATGCACTCGTGTGGAGGGAGAAGTAGAACGTATAATCAAGGAAATAGAAAGGAAATGATAGAGTGGTCAAATCGTTAAACCGCATAGAGAGAAAAATACCCTAAAAAAACGAAAGTACTTTCAAGTGCTAATGAAAGTACTTTCGTTCATATCTATTTTATGATACCATTGTCTTTATCGCTGAGGCTGATCGTCTTTTCTGCCGACTTATGCCTGCTGCCTCGGTTGATGCGCCAGGAGATGTTGAGTGACACTTGGTTGCCGCTGTCCTTGGAATAGCCGATGGTGTGTTTATAGAGATTACGGTTCAGCAGTTCGTTCTCGTACGACTTGTAATGACTGCGGAATGGATTGACCCATGACAAAGAGAATTGCCAGTTGCGCCAGGTGTAGGATGCTTTCAGAACGGAATAGGCTCCGTCGTAGCTTTTCGACTCGCCCTCAAAGAATCGGTTGCCGTTGTCTACATATCCTTGCAATGTGAATTTGCCGAGATAAGCCGTGATGTTCCCTGCGTAGTACCATGATGTGTAGCAGTGTGTATAGTTGTAGCCGAAATTGAAACATCTGTATATTCCTCCGTTGGCGGCCATCTGAAGCTTCTCGGGCAAGAGCCAATAGCTGGCGTATGCCATGACGTCCAATGCGTCTATTTCCTTTTGGTTGATCTGGGTATAGACGAATTGATTGTCATCGGTCCGATCGTAGTGTGCCATGTTAGGTTTGAGGCATTGCTTGTAGTAGCCTTCCACTAAGGTTTGCAATCGTTGGGTGTTATATGATAGCAGCAACCGATGGTCCATGTCGTGTGAAGGCTTCAGGTCGGGATTACCTACCGTCCATTCCATACTGTTGGTGCGGACTGTAGCATCACTGGTCATGGCAATGCGAGACACTTTGTCCTGCATCTGATATGTATAACTCAACTGCATATTATTATTGAACTGATATGTCAGTGAAGCCTTGGGATGGAAAGTCCAGTAGTCGTATCTGTGACCGTTCTGAGTGTAATGGATATAACTCGCACCTGTACCTAATGTATAGCGCAGTTGCTTTAGCATACCCTTGATTTCGGCAAAGGCATACAGGCGGTTGTTGTTCGTCCGCGTCAAAGAGGAGGCGTCGCCCAGGTAGTCGTTCTTGGTGTATTTGTAACTATAGTTCAGACCTGTGGAGAGAGTAAAGGGCTTCAGCCTGTTCTCATATATTACTTCAGAAAGCAAAGAAGCCGTTTTGCCGTCTACCGCATATTGATATGGTGTTCCCTCATCATAGAAACTATTGGTCTGTGTGGAGATATAGGTGCCAACTGCATTGGCTGTAAACGACTGACGTGGAGTGAACTGACGAAAGAAATAAATATCCAATACGGGCGAATAGCTCTTGTCGTCATCCCGGCTTGTCGCTTGATATTGTCGACTGCCATCCGTGATGTCCTTAATATTATAGTTGTCGGGAGTATTATTGAAAGTTCCACTCAAGGATGTTTGAAAGACGGTTGCTGTGGAGTCTGCCCAGTTGTAGGTTAGCTTTGCCTCGTGTGCGATAGCTTTCCTAAGCGACTCCACATCGTTTCGCTCAATAGTGTAGATACTGCCGTCTGTCAAGGTGTATTCTGCCAACTGCTTGCTCTTTTCGCCTTTGTTTTTATATCCACTCACATCATACGAAAGCGACCATTCACTCTTTCCGTGGTTCCATTTACCATACACCGAGCCGTCGCCTTGCAAGGTGGTAAGAGCCGAAGTTATGTCCGTACCAATAGTATAACCGCTCTCGCTCCTGCGTGTAACTATATCAATTACATAGGCAATGCTTTCGCCATAACGAACACCGGGGTTGTTTATAAAGTTTATCTTGGCAATATCCTTTGGATTGAGAGCCAACATCTCCTGTTTGCCTACAACAATGCCATTTACTCTCAGTTGAACGCTACCTCTGTTATCAATAGCAGTAATAGTATGGCTGATGTTGTCAATACGAATATTGGCAAGTGTGAGTTTCTCAAGAATGCTGTAACCATTGTTCGAAGCCTGCTTCTGTGCATCGGTAGGATAGATGAGCATGCCGTCAGATTTGTTCACTACCTTAGCGGCTTTTACCGTTACTTCATCAAGCATGATAGTCTTGTCTACATTCTGAGCATAAGCGGAGAATGCAGAAGTCATAATGATTGAAATTGTTAATAATCGTTTCATTTTGCACCATTTTTTGTTTTATGGCGCAAATTTATATCCTCTTTACAAGATAGCCAATTATTTAGTCTGACATTTCCCTGACAATTGGCTGACAAACGTCTATCTATTTGAGTTTCAAACTATAACTCTTACCCCGATCTGATTCGATTTTCAGCGTGCTATGTGTCTCTATGATAGGTTTTATACGTTTGATTAGCGTATAAAGTGTATCGCTTGCATCAGGTTTCTTAGGCCATAGTTGGTCGCAAATCTCCTGTTTCGACAGGGTGTGAGTATCAGAAGTAATGAACATCTTGAGCAGGGAATGCTGCATGGGAGTAAGATGAATCTGTTTGCCGGAAAGAGTCATGAATGTGTCTTGATGCAGCACTATGCCACCATACGACAGGCCTTGTACGAGAATTCTGGGCTTGTTTTTTCTCGTATACCACAAACAGCCCAATAACCAAAGTATTCCAACCATGAAAAGAGAGCATGAAGCTTTTTGGTCGGACATCATGAACGTCGTGGCAAAGCTGCAGTTTGCCTCTGCTACAAGTTGGGTTTCAAGGTGTCCGTCCCTGCGCACTGTTCGTATAGCAATACCGGCAGTATCCTTCAGTTCGGCTATAGTGATATAGTTCCGATAGCATTGGATAGTGTCGGTAGTAACCATATCGCCAGGCATCTTCGAGAGTGCTTGCTTTAATGCCTGGTTTACATCCTGTGCGATTCTGTTTTCTGTGTTATGATAGCTGTTCATGCTTGTGCACACACCGGAAAGCATGAGGAAGCAGAAGACGATGTAGGGAAGTATTTTCATAATCAAATGTTTGTTGACTTTTTGTTTTTACCCAACATGTGTGGGGTATCTCTCTTTGTTCGGCAAAGATACATTTTTATTGTCTCTTATCCAACTGTTTCCATTTTTTATTCTCGCTCGTTAAGTCTTTTTATCTAATAAGGCGTAAATGGCAACTACTCAGCACCCAAATGGAGAACTGATAGTTACAAATGCTATACTTGTGTTATCAGCCTTACAACCCAAAGAAACTATCGCTTAATACAGGAGATTTTTTTCTCCTAATATTATATAAATGTTTTCTTTAGCCTATTGTCTTTTTGTACATATGGTTGACTCCTTAAAATGTAAGTGAAATGAAAAAATCATTAGAAGAGACATTAAAGGAAGTTGAATTATGTAAGGAGATTTATCGTCTTTATGCTTTAGAGCACCTTACAATGTCTGAAATTTCTGTAAAATTTGGGTTTGCTCTTAGCAGCATTCACAATAAAATTCGTAAATTTGAAGCCGAGAACCCTGAATTGGCAGAAAATATGAAGAAAAAAGGTAAGGAAATCATTCCTGAGGACTATAAGCAATTGCTTCAGGAAATAGCAGAGTTAAAGAAGCAAGTAAAGTCAGAGCGCCTTCGTGCAGACTTCTACGAAGAAATGGTAGCCTTTGGCAAGGAAGTCTATGGTATAGACTTAAAAAAAGCTGGCACCAAGTAGCAAGCAGGCTTCACACACGAGATGTCAAACTCTATCCAGTCATCTCGATGTGTCGAGGGTGTGTCATAAGTCTGTGACGCACCCTTTTTTATTTTTTTCCTTTTCACAGATACGAAATCTTTAAAAACATTTTTATTTACAACAAAGCCCAAACTTTCACAAGCTCGGGCTTTGCCTTTCCGCAAAAGATTTGTATCTTTGCAGAAAACTTCTTAAAGTATGGCAAAGATACAAATAAAATCTGAAACTCGGCACGAATTGAGCTTTTTTCCTAACTCTTTCGATGATTATGTGCCAAAAGACAGCAAAGTTCGTATGGTGGATCGTATTGTTCGCAGTATGGACATCAACCCTCTCATGGATACCTATGATGGGATTGGTGCTCCTCCTTACAGTCCAAAGATGCTTCTAAGTTTAGTTGTTTTTGCCTATATCAATGGCGTTTATTCCTGTCGTGGCATAGCGGACGCACTTAAATACGATGTTCGCTATATGTGGATTTGTGGAGGCAAGCGACTGTCTTTCGCAACCATCAACCGCTTTAGAACCAATCATATGATAAAGTGCATCGACTTCTATTTTGATGCAGTCGTCTCCATATTGGCAGAAAAGGGCGTGATTAGTCTGGAGGAACAATATGTTGATGGCACTAAGATAGAGTCGAAAGCGAACAAGTACACGTTTGTATGGAAGAAGACCGTGGAAAAGAACAGGGCTAAGCTCTTGGAAAAGACCTCTGCTGCATTGGATCAGATAAAAGAACAAATTCGCCTGAATGGCGGGAGTGACATTAGGGAAGAAGACAGCGAGCCAGCCACTTCCGCCAAGGATGTAGAGAGAAGTGCACGTTTGTGTGAGAGGCAAGTGAAGAACCTTCTTAAGGCAAAGCTTACAGGAAGAGAGAAGCAAAAGCTAAATACTCAGATTTCTCATTTGTTCAAGGCCTCAGACAAGCTACGTGAGTATGAGAACTCTTTGGAGATACTGGGCGAGAGAAACAGTTACTCCAAGACTGATCCTGATGCGACCTTCATGCGCCTCAAGGAAGATGCCATGAACAATGGGCAGACAAAGCCTGCCTATAACCTTCAAATAGCGACAGAGAATCAATACTGGACGAATTTCGCCCTTTATCACAATCCAACAGACACCCTGACCTTCAAACCATTTTTGGATAAGTACAGGAAAAGACATGGAAAGCAATCCAAGTGCGTCACCGCAGACTCAGGATACGGATCAGAGGAGAACTATGAGTACATGGAGATGGAAGAGATGGTGGGATATGTAAAGTACAACTGGTTTCACAAAGAACAGCATAAACCTTTCAAGGAAGATGTCTTTAACCAAGCAAATTTCTACTATAATAAAGACGAAGACTATTACGTCTGTCCCATGGGACAACACATGAATCCTTGCGGACAACGGCAAACGAAAAGCGACTCTGGCTATGTGTCTGTCATTACATTATATAGAGCGCAGCGATGTGAAGGCTGTCCACTTGGGAGTCTTTGCAAGAAAGCCAAGGGTAACAGAACCATATATGTAAACCATAGTTGAATGCATATAAAAAGGAAGCATTTTTGCTGTTGACGTCAGAGGAAGGTATGAAGCACAGGAGTCAGAGACCGATAGAGCCAGAAGCTGCGTTTGGACAGATGAAGGAAGACATGCATTACAAGCGATTCAGGCATTTCGGAAAGGACAAGGTTTACATGGACATAGGGTTGTTCGGTATAGGATTCAATTTGAAGAAACATTTGGGGATAAAACGATAAAACTCAATTTGGGCAGTTTTACCGTATGGGACAATTATGCCCTTTTGTGAGCTTTTGCGCAGTTTTGTTATCGATAAAACAAGAAAAGTAAAGTTTCTATACAATATAATAAGATTCCCCTTGTGAAGAAAGACTACGATTCAACTAAAAAATACAGAAAAACACAAAAAAAAGGTGCGTCACAGACTTATGACACACCCTCCTATTACAAACATGGTGACAGTGACATGTTAAAGGCTGCCCAAGAGTCTTTCGTTGTAGAGTTCATCAAGGATATAAGATCCAGGCATAGGCGGCAATAAACTTTGGCTTATGTATCAAAGACAATTTGGCATATCTAGAAGTGTAGGCTACAACCGCTTTTACGACATAGTCGAGAAATACAATCTAAAGGTACGAAAGGTAAAACGTAGGGTGAAGACAACAGACTCCACCCATGACCTTCCATTGTATCCAGATATTGTTAAGGATTTGCTTCCCAACCGCCCATGCCAACTGATAGTCAGTGATATAACGTATATACCATATTATCTCGACCCAGAAAGCGGCGAGTACAAGTTCTGTTACCTTGCCCTCATTACGGATTATTACACAAAGGAGATAGTTGGGTATAGTGTTGCCCCTACGTTAGAGGCTATTTATGCCATAGAAGCCCTCAAGATGGCTTTAGATCACTATAAGGGAAATGACCTTAGTCAATTGATTCATCACTCTGACCGTGGAGTTCAATATGCAAGTTACCAATATACAGATTTGCTCAAGAAATATGGTAAAAAAAATTAGTATGACAGAAACTGGCAATCCTAAGGACAATGCCGTTGCCGAAAGGGTCAACAACACTATCAAGAATGAACTTTTGAAAGGCATGTCGTTTACTTCTATGTTAGAGGTCTCGGAGGCTGTCAAAGCTGCCATCCGCTTCTATAATGAAGAGCGCCCGCATTTGAGCCTTGCTGGTTTGACTCCTCGTGAGGCAGCAAAGAAAAGAGGTGAATTTGACAAAAAGTGGATAAGTTACAGAGAAAAAGCGATAAAAGCTAAGGTTGCTTAGGATATTTTTGTATCTTTGCACAACCAAGGAACTACGTGATGGTTTAAGCCACCAACGTAAAAAGTTTGAGTTGGGCATCGAGCCCAACCCAAACTTACCAAGGAAGCTATGCTCAGGATTGTCCCCCAACATGTTTCTTTGTTGAGATATGAAGGGTAACTTTATTTGTGGCTATAGAAATAAGTAGTCAACTATAAATATGACTAAAAATTAAATAGGTCAACGTGAATTACAAATAAGTAATAACTGAGTCAACTCGTAGTATAAATAAAGCTTAAAGTGGTCAACTAAAATCGTTAAACCACATACAGGGCGGACGCATCAAAATGCGTTCGCCTCCAAAAGTTTTGACAGGTAATTTTCGTCCCAGCCAGCTTTCATTCTTTTTAAGTTGAGACTTCCCTTGACCGTTTTGTCTTTTTTAAGGATGGACAAAGCAATCTTAGTAATAGTAGAGAAGTTCCTTGCTGCATTTTTCACCTTTCTACTTTCGTCTTCTCTAAAGGTAAAGTCTAATTGCCAGTGCAAATTATTCTCTATTCCCCAGTGCTTTCTTATTGCATTGGCGATTTCCTCAGGCCTTTCATTTCCTATGGAAGTTACGTAGTACCTGTTTCCCTCGGAAGTTTCACCTGTTGAAACGATAGTTCTTCGTGACAGAATGCCAACAATAGATTTTAGCCCTTCAAATTTGTTCTTGAACATTTTTTGAGTAGGCTGCCATAACTCACTACTATACATTTCCTTTCTTCTAATCTGCCATGCCCTCTGTCAAAGGAAGTATGCTTTGAAACTATACCCTGATAGTCACGATCAGTGTATTCGGCTATGATATCCTTTGCAAAATCATAGCTTGTCTTTTGATTTTTCTTCAATGCAATAATATAATCTCCGTTTCCCTCTCTTATTTTCTTGGTTATAGAGGTTTGGCATCCCATGGCATCAATCGTTACAATGGTGTCTTTTAAGTCTATTGCGCTAAGCAACTTTGGTACAACGGTGATTTCGTTAGTCTTGTCGCCCACCTTCTCTTGAGCCAGAGAGATGTTGTTATCAGAAGACCATGCCGACACAATCCACATGCGAAAATCATCTTTGCCCAATGTGTGCTCTGAATCGCATTTGCTGGAGCCACGCATTAACTTGCCGTCAATGGCTACTATGCCTTTGACCTCACCAACAATTTCCTTGACCCAATCGCGAAAAATTTGTTCAAGAAACGATTGAAGGTGTCATGGCTTGGAATGTGCTCCAAACCCACCAAACGAGATTTGAAGAACTCCTTCTTAGTTCTTCCAAACTCAGCAATATCATCCCATGTTTGACATCCAGCCAGTACTGCTGCTATGGTAATATAGATAATATGTTCCATTTTATGAACAGTTCGTCCTGTGACTCTTGGGTCTGGAATTTGTTTAGATAACTTAATTATACCCGTTGGCGGAATTAATTTAAGTTGATAAATATGAGTAAAAAGTTGCACATATCGCTGAGTTTTTTTAGTAACTTAGTGGTGTTCAAAACATTAAGTCCAAACCATCGTATGGCGGAAGGAAGTATGCACTAAATTAATTCCGCCAACAGGTATAGATATTATTCTCCTTAAGAGTCATATTGAAATCGCTGAACACGTTTCTCTTGACTCCTTGATAATGGAAACTCAAATTGTTTACTTGTATCATAATCAAACTGTTTTAGTGTACTACTTTAATATTACACTGCAAAAGTATAACAAAAAGCAATAGCTTCCAAATTTTCGAGCAATTATTTTTTGCTTTTAACACAACGTTAACTTTTCCACCTTATTATATAGAGATAACCCGTTGGCGGAATTAATTTAAGTTGATAAATATGAGTAAAAAGTTGCACATATCGCTGATTTTTAGTAACTTAGTGGTGTTCAAAACATTAAGTCCAAACCATCGTATGTACAACCTTTATACAAAATTCGTCAAAATACTCGAGATATGCAAGCAATTCTCTGAAAATCTCGTCAATGAATCGGGTAATGTTCCACGTCGTGGTCCTGTTCGCAAGTTTTCGGATTTGGAAGTGGTGGCGCTATCCTTGACGGCAGAGTAATTATGCTCATTTTGTAACTTTTAAGTGTTTAATTATTCTTTACAAAGATACAAAATATTTTTGGCATAAGCAAATATAAATAGTTAATATTCAATAAGATACAACATTAATATCTATATGTTAAAAGGTAAATGATTTGATGCGTTTGCCCTGAAACCACATATATAAGTTCCGTTCAGAGTCTTTGAATGTCCGTTCAGAGACTTTGAATGTCCGTTCAGAGCCTTTGAATGTGCGTTCAAAGCCTTTGAATGTCCGTTCAGAGCCTTTGAACGGAGATTTCAATGTGGTTTAACGATTTTAAAGTAACTACATATGGCTATATGCTGAGTAGTTACTTTAAATGTATAAAGACAAAAATAAAATTGGTAATGGTTTTCTGTTACGTCTTATGCCAGTAGAAAAATGCAGAAAAATAGCAGAAAACTTGTGGGTTATGTTTTTTTTCCGTACTTTTGTCGTAAACTAACGAAAGATATGAACAAAAAGAAGATATTTACCGTACTCTGTGCCTTGGTGGTGGCATTAGCAGTACAAGCCAAGTCGTTGAGAGAACTCTGGGTGTCGATGCCAGATTCCTTGGTTCCTGTCCTCACGCAGAATATGCGTGTGGAGTTTGCGGAATTGCAGGATATGAAGGTAAAGGCAGAGGTCACTACGTCGTTGGGTGATACAAGTGTTATGGATACGCTGACCAATGATTTCATGCAGATAAGACTCAGCAGAGTCTGTACCTTACAATTAAAAAAGTTGCCACAAACTGGTGGTGACTCCATCATTTGTATGGTAAGAACCTTGGCAGCACCCGAAAAGGAGAGCGAGGTGATGTTCTTCGATCAGCAGTGGCAACAACTCGAGATGACTCATTGTTTTGATGGAGAAGACATTCAAGGAGTTTGTGAAAGTCTGTTGCAAAGACCTGATACGATGAGTGTGTCACGTTTTGAAGAACTCAAGGCGATGATAGAGCCCAGGATGATGAGTGCATTGCTCATGCAGCATGAGAATGCCATCGTTTTCCGTCTTGCTCTGCCATTGCTCTCAGCAGAAGATAAAAAACTAATTAATGCCATAAAAGTGCAAAGAAAATTTAATTGGAACGGTAAAATATTTAAGGAAGGTTAAATAGTTGCATTTTCTTTATAGAAACATTTGGAGTCCTAAATAAAAATAGTACTTTTGCAATGTGTTTTTCATGGTATTAGATTATTAAGGTTAATAAAAGATTGGTTGTCGTGAGACAATCAATTTTTTTTTTTTTTTTCCTCACTCAACAAAGCAAGTGGCTTTATTGAGTGAGGATTTTCTTTTTATGCCTCAGGAAGCTTTCTGTTAGTAAATTATCAGTCCCAAGCAGCCAAAGGTCAGCATCAGTAGGATGGGGTTGGCTTTCTTGAAGGCGGTGAGATAGAAAGCCAGTACGAAGATGGCAATACTGATTCCGAAGACATTGGGATTATCCTGAGGTGAGCCAAAGTTGTCTTTGTTCATCAGCAGAAGTGCAGCGGCAGCAATGAGTCCTATGATGGCAGGGCGCAGTCCGGCAAAGATATCTTTCACTATTTTAGAGTCCTTGTGTGTCATCAGATAATGACTGATGAGAATCATGATGACGAAAGGCAGCCACATGATAGACAAGCTGGCGAGAATAGCTCCCAGAATCGCCGCCCATTCGGGATAACCAGCATGCAGGGTGGAAGTATAACCCACGTATGTGGCGCAGTTGATTCCGATAGGTCCCGGTGTAGACTGGCTGATGGCTACGATGTCAGTAAACTCAGCATTGCTGAGCCATTGGTTTTTTACGACAGTCTCGTTGTGAATGAGCGACAGCATGGCATAGCCACCTCCAAAGTTGAACGTACCTATTTTCGTGAATATGATGAATAATTTCAGAAATAACATAGTCTTTGTATTTTACTTTTAAAAGCAAGAATGCTCTTTTTACCTTTTTACCTTTTTACCTTTTTACTTACCTTTTTACCTTTCTCATCTTTCCATACAGCCATCCCAACATGCCAGCCGCAATGATGATGTAGATGGGTGAGACGCCTAAAAGATAGATGAGGGCGCAGCTGGCTACAGGAATCCAGGCATTGTAGCGATTTATCTTGGCAGTTTTTGCCATTTTGAAGCAAGGAGCAGCGATGAGGGCTACTACTGCCGGTCTGATGCCGGCAAAGAACTTCTCCACCCAGTAGTTGTCCTTGAACTGTCTGAAGAACATGGCAATGATGATGATGGCGATGATGGAAGGGAGTGCTATGCCTATGGCTCCCACGATGCCTCCCCATATCCCGCGGAGCTTATATCCGATGTGACTTGCCATATCGATGGCAAAGATGCCCGGTGTGGCCTGTGCCACTACCATGATATCCATAAACTCCTGTTTGTCCATCCACTTGTGGTGGTCGACAAACTCTCTCTCCATGATAGGAATCATGGCGTAGCCTCCGCCCAGGGTAAAGGCTCCTATCTTATTACACGTAACGAAAAAACTGAATAACATCTCTCTCTTATTTGATTAAACAGGCTGCAAAATTACACATAATTTGTTAAATATCCCGTGTTGGAACGGATAATTTTGCGTTTTGTGTTTTTATTTCAATAATATTCGTTATCTTTGCAGTTATATAAATAACCCAAATTTCGCATGTGTCGGAAACTGGCAACATCTGTCCGGAACCTGCGGAAACAGAAAAAATACTATTACCAAAATGAACTTGAAAGTACGCTTAGCGTTATTGAACTTCCTTGAATTTGCAGTATGGGGAGCTTACCTGACATCTATGGGAACATATCTGGGAAAAATCGGAATGGCTTCTCAGATAGGATGGTTTTATGCCGTACAGGGCGTGGTGTCTATCTTTATGCCTGCTCTTATGGGTATTGTTGCCGACCGTTGGGTGCCGGCACAAAGGCTGTTGGGCTTCTGTCATCTCATGGCTGCTCTCTTCATGTTTGGTGCAGCCTATATGGGAATGACCGGTAATCTTGGTATGGTATTTTGGATCTACACACTCAGCGTGGCCTTCTATATGCCTACGCTGGCTTTGACCAACTCAGTGGCTTACAATGCCTTGACTCTTGCGGGTATGGATACGGTAAAAGACTTTCCTCCGATTCGTGTGTTTGGTACGGTAGGTTTCATCTGTATGATGTGGTTTGTCGACTTGATGGGATTCCAGCCCAATCAGAATCAGTTTGTTGCTTCTGGTGTGGTCAGCTGCATTCTGTTCCTTTATACCTTTACGTTGCCAGCATGTCCTGTCAGCGCCAAGGGTGAGACCAAGAGTTTTGTGGATGCCTTCGGACTGCGTGCCTTCTCTCTGTTCAAGGAGAAGCGCATGGCCATCTTCTTTATCTTCTCCATGCTGTTGGGTGTAAGTCTGCAGATTACCAATGGCTTTGCCAATCCATTCATCACCTCGTTTGGAGCCGACCCACAGTATGCGGGTACCTTTGGTGTGAACCATGCCAATATCCTTATTTCGCTCTCTCAGATCAGCGAGACGTGCTGTATCCTGCTGATACCGTTCTTCATGAATCGTTATGGCATCAAGAACGTGATGCTGATAGCCATGTTTGCCTGGGTGTTGCGATTCGGTCTCTTCGGAATAGGCAATCCTGGCAGTGGTGTATGGATGTTTGTCCTTTCCATGTTGGTTTATGGTGTGGCCTTCGACTTCTTCAACGTTTCAGGCTCTCTGTTTGTCGACAAGACCACGGATTCTTCTATCCGCTCCAGTGCGCAAGGACTCTTTATGTTGATGACCAATGGTATCGGAGCCACAGTAGGAACCCTGTCGGCTCAGGCTGTTGTCAATAGTTATACCGATGCAAATGGTGTGACCCAGTGGGCACCATGCTGGCTTATTTTTGCCGGTTATGCATTGGTAGTAGCAGTATCTTTTGCTGTTATATTCAGACCCAAGAAAGCTTAGTCATATTCCTGAGGATGCGACTGCGCAAATAAAACTGAAAGAAAAATGTGTAACGTAAGATTAAAATTCAAAGGATTATCCCAGATCTTGGGATCCGACAATCTGGTGTTGGCTGTGCTTGTGGATGTGGCAGAGCAACGTCAGTTGGTGATACCTTGTGATCGCCATCAGGCTTATCAGATCAGGTTACGCATGGATCCCAATATGTTAAAGGAGAGAAATGACTTGCTTCCTGAAGTGTTGGCAGAACTGATGCCATTTTCATTTCTTCTCACCTATCGTTTCGAAATCTATGCTTTGCATGAAGGCAAGTATATGTCATGTCTTCGTAACACAGAGACAGGCGAGAAGAAGAATATACGCTGTACGGATGGCATTCTGCTGTCGCTCATTACCGGAATGGAGATTTATGCCGATCGTGGTTTGATGACCAAACAATCGGCAGAATACAATCCTAATTTCACACAGATGGCTGTGCCAGTGAATGTCATCACCGACAAGATGTTGGAGGAGTCATTACGCAAAGCTATAGAGAACGAAAACTACGAGTTGGCTTCAAGCCTGCGTGATGAGCTGAAAAAGCGACATCCCAAGGGAGATAAACCAGAAACAAACTAATGACAGACTGATGAAAGAGACCAGATTTTTCTATGTGCCCGATGCGGCTACCGAGACCGAGATGCCAATGGATGAGGCGCTTCATGCCCTGAGAGTATTGCGCATCAAGAGTGGTGACGAGATGTTCCTGATGGACGGTGTGGGAAACTTCTATCGGGCTGAGGTGACATTGGCTGCCACCAAGCGCTGTATGTATAAGGTGAAGGAGGTGATGCCGCAGCAACCTGCCTGGCGTGGGCATGTCCACTTGGCCATTGCTCCTACCAAGATGATGGACCGTATAGAGTGGATGGCAGAGAAGGCTACCGAGGTGGGCTTCAACGAGCTCTCCTTCCTGAACAGCCAGTTCTCCGAGCGCAAGGTAATGCGGACCGTAAGGCTTGATAAGATCATCGTCTCTGCAGTCAAGCAAAGTCATAAAGCGTGGAAGCCCATTGTCAACCAGATGGTAAATTTCCGCGACTTTATCAATACACCCCGCAAGGGCAGGAAGTTTATCTGTCATTGCTATGAGGAAATAGAGAAGAAAGACCTCTTTACAGAACTCACAAAGGCCTGTCCTGATGAGGATGCTGACGTGACGGTGCTCATTGGCCCTGAGGGTGACTTCTCGATAGATGAGGTTCGTATGGCTGTCAAGGCAGGATACGAGTCAGTGACATTGGGCACCAGCCGACTTCGTACCGAGACTGCCGGACTGGTGGCTGTGACGATGGCCAATTTGGCTCGTCGCCTGTAGAGAGAGTTGAAGAGTATAAAGATTATGATGCAAATGAAAAATGTTTTTCTTTATGCCATCGCACTTCTGCAAATCGTGCTGATGGCAGCTTGTTCGGATAACGATTACCTGAATGCCATACCATCCAAGAGCACTGCGCTCATTTCGGTAGACATGCAAACGACGGATGGTGATGGCAAAGGGGTAGACAAAGAGAATATTCTGAAGTCGATGCTGCATGTGGAGAATGTTTCCGACTGTGGTATCGATGTTACAGAGAAACTCTACCTTTTTGAAACTGTTGATGGCAACTTGGGTCTCTGTGCCAAGGTAGCCGATGAGGACAATATCAGTAATTGGCTCAATCAATTATCCCATAAGCATATTTGCACAGAATTGACAGAGCGCAAGGGTTTCCACTTTGCCGTGCTGAAAGATTCATGGCTGGTAGGCTTCTCATCTAAGGCACTGCTTGTCATGGGACCAGTAGTGGCAGATGCCCGTGCTGACCTGCAACGACAAATGGTGAGGTTTCTTAATGCCGACGAAGATGCAGGTGTCAAGTCGTCCAGACTCTTTGCCCAACTCGACAGCATCGATTCGCCCATAGCCATGGTGGCTCAGGTCCAGGCTCTGCCCGAGAAGTTTGTAGCACCTTTCACCCTTGGTGCTCCCAAGGATGCCGATGCCTCACAGATAGTAATAGTCGCAGGCATGAAGGTAGAGAAAGGTATTCTGAAGATATCGGGCAAGACCTTCTCTTTCAACAAAAGCATTAACCAGGCCTTGCAGCAGTCGCAGACAGTTTATCGTCCTATCAAGGGTGACTATGTGAAGAGTATGCCCAATGATGCCTTGGCAGGTATCTTCATGAATGTGGAAGGAACCCGTTTCCTGCCTTTGGTGCAGAGCAATCAGGGACTGCAGACACTGTTGATGGGCATCAATGCTGCTATCGACATGGATAATATCATTCGGAGTGTGGATGGCGATATGGCCATTGTGATGCCATCGTTGGGTACCGACAATATGCAGATGACGATGGCGGCAAGGCTGAGTCATGCCAAGTGGCTTTCGGATATAGACTATTGGAAACAGTCGTGCCCCAAGGGAAGCACCATCGGCAACTGGAAGAAGAACGCCTACTGCTATTCCAGTGGCAAGACCTGTTTCTACTTCGGAGTATCTGACGACAAACAATTCTTTAGCGGTAACGACCAGCTTTCGGCAGAATACTCCATTCTTCCTTCCAATCATCCCATCGACCAACACATCCAGCAAATGATAAAAGGTCAGAAGATGGTCATGGTTGTCAATCTGGGAAAGGCGGGCTCTGGCGATAATGCCTTGCAGGCTGTGACAGGACTCCTGGCTCCCTTGTTTGGACAGCTCAAAGCCGTGGTCTACATTTTGCAATAAAGAAATAAGGTATACAACATAAAAACTTTAAACATATACAATATATAAAAAAGTGAACACAATCAACTTTCGTTCCGTTCTCCCACAGGTCTTCGCCCAGCGTGATGACCTTCATTCAGAGATCTGGAGTCAGGATGTCTCTTTCGAAAAGGGACATCTTTATCTTGTAGAGGCCGACAGTGGAAAAGGCAAGAGTACCTTTTGTAGTTATGTGGTTGGCTATCGTCACGATTATAGCGGCAGCGTGATGTTTGATAAGGATGATACGGCCGCTTATAAGGTAGCCAACTGGGTAGAGATACGCAAGCGCCACATCAGTCATCTGTTTCAGGAGTTGCGTTTGTTTCCAGAACTTACGGCGATGGAAAACGTAGAAATCAAGAACAAACTCACAGGCTTCAAGAGTCGTCAGCAGATACTCCAATGGTTTGACATGTTGGGAATAGCCGACAAGGTGGATGCCAAGATAGGTCGCATGTCGTTTGGACAGCAGCAGCGTGTGGCAATGATCCGTTCTCTCTGCCAGCCCTTCGACTTTCTTCTTGCTGATGAGCCTATCAGTCATCTCGACGATAATAACTCACGTATTATGGGCGACATCATGATGGCGGAGGCCAAGGCGCAAGGTGCAGGCGTCATAGTTACCAGTATCGGAAAGCATATGGACTTGCCTTACGAGAAGACCTTGATGCTGTAGAGAGATTTATAACAAATAGTACTTCATACATTATATATATATAATAAGGTGTAATGGAACTCGTTTGGAAATTATTACGTCAGCATATCAGCATACCACAGTTTGCAGGTTTTGCCTTTGCCAACCTTTTCGGTATGCTCATCGTTCTTTTCGGCTTTCAGTTTTACAAGGATGTGCTGCCTGTCTTCACCCAGCAAGACAGTTTTATGAAGGCCGACTACCTCATCATGAGTAAGAAAATAGGTATGGGCAACACCCTCAGTGGTCGTACCAATACCTTCTCGGGCAGTGATGTGGACGATATCTCCTCGCAAAAGTTTGTCAAGAAGATAGGAAAGTTTACCTCTACCGAGTATAAGGTGGATGCCTCGATGGGTGTCAATGGCGTGAATGTGCTCAATAGCGAACTCTTTTTCGAAAGTGTGCCCGACGGTTTTGTCGATGTGCCTCTCAAGGATTGGAAGTATGAGCCAGGTAGTCAGGAAGTGCCCATCATCCTTCCGCGTACCTATATTAATATGTACAACTTTGGTTTTGCACAGAGTCATTCGCTTCCAAAGATCAGCGACGGATTAATGGGAATGATAGATTTCCATATTTTCATTCAGGCAGGTGGCAAGAAAGAACAGTTCAAAGGAAAGGTGATAGGTTTCTCTTCTCGCCTCAATACCATACTTGTGCCACAGGCATTCATGGACTGGAGCAATCATGAGTTTGCTCCCGAAGAGCATAGCGACCCCACACGACTTATCGTAGAGGTGGGCAATCCTGGAGATGAGAATATCACCAAATACCTTGAAGACAATGGCTATGAGGTGGAAACCGATAAGTTGGATGCCGAGAAGACCACTTATTTTCTGAGGATGATAGTCCTGATGGTCATGGTGATAGGTTTGGTTATCTCTGTGCTCAGTTTCTATATCCTGATGCTCAGCATCTACCTTTTGGTACAGAAGAACTCCTCCAAGTTGGAGAACCTCTTGCTCATAGGTTATAGTCCTGGCAATGTGGCGATGCCCTACCTTTGGCTTACCATCGTTCTCAATGTGGTGGTGCTCCTTGTGGCATGGTGCATCTTGTTCTTCATCCGTGATTATTACATGGATTTTATAGAAGCCCTTTATCCCGATATAGAGGAAGGAAGCATGTGTCCCGCCATTGCTTTGGGATTGGTTTTGTTCTTGATAGTATCGGTACTCAACATGATAGCAATCCGCCGCAAAGTGATGCGGATATGGCTTCGCAAAGACTAAAAAGCTGTAAGAAATCCACACTAAAACGTTAGTGTGGATTTTTTTTGCATAAAAAACTTTTTTCATGTCTCTGTAACATTTATATCAAAAATTTTGTTTAAAATTTGCAGCATAATATAAAAATAGGAAGTTTATGCTTCCTCATTATTAACTAAATTTCATTTTTAGTATGCAGAAAAGATTGCAATTGCTTATCGCCATGCTGGTGCTCGTAGTTTCGGTGGCTATGGCACAGGTAACCACCTCTGGTATCAGTGGTAAGGTGACATCGCAAGGCGAGGAAGTCATCGGTGCTACGGTGACAGCAACCCACCAACCATCAGGTACTGTTTATCGCGCAGTGACCAACATGGATGGTCGTTTCTCAATCCAGGGTATGCGTCCTGGAGGTCCTTACAAAGTAGAGGTATCTTACATTGGCTATCAGTCTAAGACGTTCAAGGATGTTTCCTTGAACTTGGGTGAGAGCCAGAACCTTTCTTGTTCTCTCCAGGAGGATGCACACGAGTTGCAGGAAGTTGTAGTATCTGGCAAGGCTGGCCTTAACGGTACTAAGACAGGTGCTGCTCAGAGTATTAATGCGCAGCAGATTGCTGAAATGCCAAGTATCAGCCACAGTATTGCTGATATTGCCCGCATGAATGCGCAGGTGTCTACCAATGGTCAGTCTGGCGCCATGTCTTTTGCAGGCACCAACAACCGTTACAACTCATTCCAGATTGATGGTGTGATGAACAACGACGTGTTCGGTCTTACCCAGAATGGTAGCAATGGTGGTCAGGCTGGTAGCCAGCCAGTATCTATGGAGACCATCGAGCAGATTCAGATCAACGTGGCTCCTTTTGATGTTCGTCAGGGTGGTTTCACTGGTGGTGCCATTAATGCGGTTACTAAGAGTGGTACGAATGTGTTCCACGGAAGTGCCTATTTTGATGGCAACAACGAGAGTTTGGTAGGTCGTCACTACAAGATGCAGGACGGCACGATGTCTAATCCTTACGACAAGGAGAAGGAGACACGCTTCGGTTTCACCTTGGGTGGTCCTATCATCAAGAACAAGTTGTTCTTCTTCGCCAACTACGAGAATACCAATAAGTCTTATCCTACTCAGTATTCATTCGGCAGCGAGGGTGCTAAGTTTGATTCCGACCTTGCACAGCAGATTCTCGATGCTTACAAAGCATGGGGTAAAACTGATGATGGTGGCAACTATGAGTATAATGGAACTTGGGCCAACAAGGACAAGTCTATCAAGAGCCAGAAGGGTGGTTTGAAGCTCGACTGGAACATCAACGACTTCAATAAGTTCTCTATTCGTTGGAGCTATGTTGATGCCAAGCAGTTGTTAGGCTTGGGTGGTATGGCATCGTTGAATACAGCTGATCATCTTTATGAGTTCGCTTCTAAGACTCATTCTTTCGCTGCTGAGTTGCAGAGTCGTCTCTCTCCAAACACCAGCAATGAGGCCCGCTTGTCATACGTTCGTGTTCGCGACAGCCGTAGCTCAGGTGCAGCAGCTCCTTCTGTAACTATTTATAATGTAGGCAATGGTACTGTGAATATCGGTAACGAGTACTCTTCTATGGCCAACAGCCTTGATCAGGATATCTTTACCTTCGAGGACAACTTCACATGGTATCGTGGCAACCACACCTTTACTTTTGGTACTCACAACGAGTTCTACAAGTTTGAGAATCTCTTCATTCAGAATCTCTATGGTTGCTATTACTTCGATTCTCCAGCCGACTTCTTCAACTATATTGATACCAAGAATGGTAAGTTGATTAAGAACTTCTACTATACCACAGCTAATAAGGATGTAACAGGCAGTTCTCTCTGGGCACCATCATTCGGTGCAGGTCAGCTGGGCTTCTATGTACAGGATAAGTGGGATGCTACCAATAACTTCCAGCTCACCTATGGTCTTCGTATGGAGATACCTTTGTTCTTTGATACTCCTACCGAGAATAAAGAATTTAATGACTGGGCTGCAGCTGCGGGCTATGACTATCGTACCAATCAGAAACTTTCCAGCACTCCTATGTGGAGTCCACGTGTAGGTTTCCGCTGGGACATCAAGAACGACCATAAGTATATTCTTCGTGGAGGTATCGGTATGTTTACTGGTCGTATTCCTTTCGTATGGTTGAGCAACAGCTTCACCAACACTGGTGTGCAGTTCTCTTCTTACTCAGTGAAGAACAATGCCAATGTATCTCTTATCGTAGATCCTAATAAGCAGGATAAGAATGCAGAGCTTCTTAAAGCATCTGGTAGCCAGTTGGTCAATGTGTTCGATAAGAACTTCAAGTTTGCTCAGAACCTGCGTATCAACTTAGGTTTCGACTTCCAGGCTTTGGGTATTGACTGGACTGCAGAGGCTATCTTCAGCAAGAACCTGAATGATATCTATTATCAGAACATTGCTTACGAGCCAACAGGTCAGACTCTGGGTCAGGTATCTGATATGCCATGGGAGAGCCGTCCTATGTATCATAAGGTAGCATCTGCCGGCAAGTTCAGCAACATCTATGCTATGCGTAATACCGACAAGGGCTATTCTTACAACTTGTCATTGTCTGCAACTAAGCACTTTGACTTCGGTCTTGACTTGAATGCTTCTTACACCTTCACTAAGGCAAAGGCTATCAGCAGTTCTATTTCTTCTGTGGCTCAGAGCAACTGGCGCAACAACCACTCATATCGTTTTAGCAATGATCCTGAGATGGCAAACAGCGCCTTCAATGTGCCTCACCTTGTCAAGGCTTCTGCCTTCTATCATCTCAACTGGGGACCAAGCAAGCTCTTTACTACAACTGTTGGTTTGATTTATCAGGGTCAGAGTGGTGCTCCTTACTCACTCTATTATAATGGTGATGTCAATGGCGACGGTGCAAGCAATGACTTGATTTTCATCCCTACAGATGCTCAGATTGACAAGATGCCGTTCTCGAATGTGATGAAGGCTGACAACAAGACAGTGAAGTACACTGTAGACGAGCAGCGTGCCAACTTGAAGAAGTGGTTGGCCAACACTCCTTATCTGAAGGATCATCGTGGTGAGTACTATGAGCGCTATGCTGATAACTTGCCTTTCGAGGGTCATTTCGATTTCCACTTCGGTCAGAAGTTTGGTATCAAGGTAGGTAAGCAGATTCATGCTCTGGAGGTTACTATGGACATTCTCAATGTTGCCAACCTGCTCAACAACAAGTGGGGACATACTTATGGCAGCAGCTATAACAGCGAGTTTGTTTCTCCAATTACTTATAAGGATAATGGTACATACCAGTTCGATAACGATTCTACCAAGCCTATCAAGTACTATAGCGACTACTACAGCCGTTGGCGTGGTCAGGTTGGTGTGAAGTACACTTTCTAATTGATAAAGTAGAAAACATCATAAAAACAAAAAAGGATACATCCAGTCAGGATGTATCCTTTTTTGTTTTATGGGTTTCTTGCTGAGTTCTTTCTTGTTTGTCGGCTTGGTCATGCCCGTTGTTTTTTCTTCTTTCTCTTTCTGTGTTTTTATTTCACGTGCAGGAAGAGGTCTTGCTTAGGCATGCTGTCCATGTACTTCTTGCGCATCTTCTCAAAGAAAGCCATCGAGTCGTTGGAGAAGCCATGTCCCTTCCATGTCGATGTGTTGGTGATGAGAATCCAGCATTGTCCGTCGTCGTATTTCAGAATCAGGGCAGAGGTTCCTGCAAGTGATCCTGTTCGGATCCAGGGACGTCCTTTCTTCGGTGTGTAGTTCCAGCCGATGGAGTATTGGTGGTCTGGCTGTTCCCGGGTCATAAAGTCCACGCTCTTCTTGCTGAGGATGTCCTTTACGTGGGGCATACCGTCTATGCTGGCTATCAGTCGGCTCAGCTCAGCTGCCGAACCGCACCATGCTCCGGCTCCTGCCAGACGTGGGATGTCTGTGTCGCCATAACATTTCTCCACCATTCTACCGCTGTTGTTGTATTCATATACAGGGATGCTGCCTTGGTGCATGTAGTACTTCGTCTCATTGGGACGTCGGTCCTTATAGTAGGTTCCGGCGATGTGCATGTCGTAGCATCCGGCAGGGTTGAGCACGTACTTCTGCATGTAGTCCTCATATCTCATGCCACTCTTCTTCTCTATAATCATCGACAGGAGGATGTATCCAAAGTTGGAGTAGCACTTGCCTTCACCAGGCGTATATCCTAAATGCCGTTTCAGGAGAATCTTGAGCAGCGTAGGATGATCGGGAGGCGTAGTGAGACGGTTCTGCATCATGATGTAGCGGGTGGAAGATATCGGGTCGCCGGCATAGTTGGTAAATCCAGCCTGATGGCGCAACAGTTGTTCCACGGTGATGTCGTAGTACCGCTTGTCCTTGATGCTGTTATTATATAAGGTGTCTCGCAGAATTCCCTTGGGTCCGAAAACCTTGTCGCCCATACTCAACTTTTTAGCTTCCAAAAGTTTCATGATGCCCACGGCAGTGATGAGCTTCGATACCGAGGCATATCTCATTACCATGGATGGTTGCATCTTGATGCCTTTCTCCTTGTCTGCCCATCCGAAACCTCGCGCATACAGCAGAGAGTCGTTGCGGGTGATGACCAGTTGGGCGCCATTGATTTCCCATCTCTTCAGGTATCGCTCAATGAGCGAGTCCATTTCGTGGTAGGCTTTGCCTTCAGAGAGTGAGTTGTTGAGTGAGTCGTTGAGGTGAGCCTTAGGCAGTGTATCGGCAACCGATGCTTTGTTGTCCGAGCAACTTGTGACGCAGCGTCGTGTCAGCAGAGAGATGCCGATAACCATGACTAAGCAAATAGTAAATATGCGTTTCTTTCTGAGTCTTCTTTTTCTTTTCATTATCTTATAACTTCACACTCTTGTTGACGAGATAGCTGTCGAGGATGACCATGGCTGCCATGGCTTCCACCACAGGAACGGCTCTTGGCAGAACGCATGGATCGTGCCTGCCCCGTGCTGTCAGCTTGGTGGCATTGCCTTCCAGGTCTACGGTGTCTTGCTCTTTCAGGATGGTGGCAACAGGCTTGAATGCTACCCTGAAGTAGATGTCCTGTCCGTTGCTGATGCCTCCCTGTATGCCTCCACTGTGATTGGTGGCAGTCGTGATGCCTGGTACGAACGTGTCGTTCTGCTGACTGCCTCGTGCCGTCACACCGTCGAAGCCTTCACCGTATTCGAAGCCTTTCACAGCATTGATGCCCAGCATGGCTGCGCCTAACTGTGCATGCAGCTTGTCGAATTCAGGCTCGCCTAATCCTACCGGGCATCCCTTGATGACGCATGTTATCACGCCTCCTATGGTGTCGCCATCAGCTTTCACTTGGGCGATGAGCTCTTCCATCTCTTTGGCTTTCTGCTGGTCGGGGCATCGCACGATGTTGTCCTCAGTCTTGCTTAAGTCATATAGATGGTAATCTCTTTCCAATGCGATGTCGCCTACCTGAGATGTGTAGGCAGTGATGTTGATGCCCAACTGGCGCAAGGCAAGTTTTGCCAAGGCTCCACCTACGCATCGGGCAATGGTGATGCGGGCAGAAGAGCGGCCTCCACCACGATGGTCGCGTATGCCATACTTATTATAATAGGTATAGTCGGCATGCGACGGACGGAACAGGCATCGCATGTTCTCATAGTCTTGCGAGTGCTGGTTGGTGTTGCGTACTTCGAAACCGATAGGTGTTCCCGTACTCTTGCCTTCGAACACACCACTGAGAAACTCCACCTTGTCGGCTTCGTTGCGTGATGTGGTGATATGGCTTTGTCCGGGTCGACGTCGATTCAGTTCATTCTGTACAAACTCCATATCGATATCTATGCCTGCAGGAAATCCGTCGATGACACCGCCCACAGCCACTCCATGACTTTCGCCAAAGGTGGTGAGGGTAAAGAGATGACCAAAAGTATTCCTCATTGTCTATCTGTTGTTAAAGTTCTTGCTTAGTTGATATGTTGACCTTTTGAAGGAAGGATTAGTGGCAACCGCAGTGGCCTTCGCCATGATGGCCTTCTCCGCCACAATGGCCTTCGCCGCCACAATGACCTTCACCGCATTCGCCTTCACCGCAGTGTCCGTTGCAACCGCTGCATCCGCCGTGGCTTTCTCCGCTCATGAGCTTTGCCATTCCTGCCACTTCCTCGGCAGTAGCCTCGCGGCTCTCAGTTATCTCACCCTTGAAGTTGAGTATCTTGCCAGCCAAAGGATGGTTGAGGTCTATTTTCACCTTGCTGTCACCGATTTCCAATACCACACCATTGAAGCGGTTGCCGTCCTCGTTCTGCAGAGGAATGATGGCGCCTACCTGTACGTGCTGTGCGTCAAACTGGCCGTTGATGGTGAAGATTTCCTTCTCTAACTCGATGACACGCTCTGCATAGTGTGCGCCATAAGCCTGCTCTGGTGTAAGGGTGAAGTCGAAAGACTCGCCTTTAGCCAGGTTGACTATCTGCTCCTCGAAGGCTGGCAGTGTTACACCCATGCCGCTAACGAAGATGAATGGGCGCTCGTCGCTTGTCTGTTCGATGAGGTCGGACTTACCATCTGTGATGTCGTACAACTGGTATGATACGCTGATGAATTTGTTTGATTCCATGTTTATTCTTTATTATTATTGTTGTTATTATTATCTGTTATTTCTTGTCTCTCTTTTTGTTCTGTACATCTTTCACCATCTCCATGCGTTCCAAATAGATGGGGCGCCACTTGTCGATGATGTCTTGCAGGTTCTTGCTCTGCTGTGATGTCTGGGCATACTCTTCCGAGTCAGTCTTGCCCTCTTTCTTCAGGTCGAGCAGATGAGCCAGTAGCAATTTCTGTTGCTCTTCGGCAGCTTTTAGCTGGTTGTGCAATCTTTCAAGGCTTTCCATGAAGGCAAGCGCTTTGTCTATATGATTCTGTTCTTCCATTGATTCTGTTTGGCTTTATATGTATATTTTTAGTTTGCAAAGATACAAAATCTTGCTGAGACTAACGAATGAATCGCTCAAAATGTCGCATTATTGCTGCTTTGTATTCTCTAATATAGCCGAAGCAATGGCTGTAGCCAGGTGATTAACAATGTTGAAGCTAAAAGGCTCAGAGATCTTTGCTTATGTTAGTTATTTTGTGTGAAATCTTACGAAAAGTAAGCCAGAAGGGGATATTCATGTTGATTTATATCAAAAATACGACTAAAAGTCTTTCTTTTTAGCTGAAATGTTTGCGTGCACAGCAAAATGTGCTTATCTTTGCAGTGTCTTTCAGGAAGACATACACAAAGAGATTAGTAAGGATAATGTAGAATTAAAGAAAAGAAAGGTAAAAAGATTATGAAGAAATTGATGATTTTGGCAGTAGCATTGTTCAGTATGACAACTACTTTTGCAGCAGATGAGAATGCAAGTGCAACAACAGCAACAGCAGCTTTCAACATGAATGTAAACATGAACAGCTTGTCTGATGCTCTCGGTTTGAACATCGACCAGGTAGAGGCTGTAGCTGATGTACACAAGAACTTCACTGCAGATATGATGAATGCTGCCGTAGCAGCAGGTGACGACCGCAAGGCTATGATCGACAAGGCCATCAACAAGGACTTGAAGTACATGCACGTCATCCTTTCTGGCACACAGTATCGCAAGTATCTGATGTTGCTGAACGTCACTCTCGTAAATCGTGGCATCAAGTAAGACTTTTATGTAAAGTAAGAGAGAGATTATATGAGGAGAACTGCGGGCAGAGCAATCTGTCCGCAGTTTTTTTTGTTGTTGATAGAACCAGCCAAAGTCGAGTCATAATATGTAGGTATTCATGCCAAACCATTATTTTTAGGTATTGCGGCATTGGGAAAATCGTCGTATCTTTGCAGCCGTAAACAAGAAATAATGTAACTAAAGTAATTATAGCGTATGAAATCAACAATTGTAATTTATGGCTCTTCCACAGGGACCTGCCAGAGCATAGCAGAGACAATAGCCGGTAAGTTGGGCACCAGTGCAGTAGATGTATCCAGCATCGACGAGGCAACCATCTCAGATCATGACAACCTTATTTTGGGAACTTCCACCTGGGGAGCAGGCGAGTTGCAGGACGACTGGTATGATGGCATCAACCTGTTGAAGTCAGCAGGTCTTTCCGGCAAGACGGTCGCTCTTTTCGGTTGTGGCGATGCTGAGTCTTATCCTGATACCTTCTGTGGCGGAATGAAGGAACTTTATGAAGCTGCCAAAGAGGGTGGTGCCAATGTTCTCGAAGGAGTATCGGCAGAGGGTTATACTTTCGATGACAGCGATGCAGTTGTAGATGGAAAATTCGTAGGTCTTGCTCTTGACGATGTCAACGAGGACGATAAGACCGAGGAACGCATTGATGCATGGCTTGAGGCCATTAAGCCTTCGCTTTAATGTAATGCGGTATAGGAGAATGCTCCTGTAACACAGTCATTTTTTTTAACTAACAGACGGATATTATGCAACAGAAAGAAGTGATGCCAACGGACATGAAGGTTCTGATGAATCATATATATGAATATAAAAAAGGTGTACGCCGCATGGTGCTTTTCACCTTCAACGAGCGATTTGAGTCTTTTGCCATAACCCGATTGCAAAGTCAGAACATCAGTTATATCGTTCAGCCTGTGGGCAATGGTCGACTGAACTTGTTCTTTGGCAAGCCTGAGTGTCTGGATGCTATCCGTCTGATGGTTAATAAACCTCTCAGCCAACTGACACCCGAAGAAGACTTTATCTTGGGTGCCATGTTAGGCTATGACATTTGTGCCCAGTGCGAACGCTATTGTGAGCGCAAGTGTCGCAAGGCTCAGGCAGCGGCCGGTCTTACGAATTAACTGTTTGAAGCTTTTAGATAGATATATTGATTTTGATAAAGTAGAATCTTGTTCGCTAATAATAAAGAATTCATAATGTTTTTGTATAAATGTATTAGGCTGTCCGTGAGGATGGCCTTTTCACTTTTTAGGGCGTTATTCCTATTTTGCGCTATTCTGCATAGTATTTAATTCCTTATCGGTCATTTGAACATAGATAGAAACGCCATAGATGGTTTCACCATTTGATTTTATTCCCAACGGATGAACTATGCAGAAACTTGGTTGAGTACCAAGCGTCCATCCTGTTATCTGAAGGTATTCGTTGTTGTCGAGCAGCAGAACCGTACGTTGTGTATCTTTGTTAAAGGTATAAGCTATTTCTTCCTTCTTTATAGTACTCTCTGCAACGTCTGAATGATAGTAGGTAGTCAATTTTGTATTACTGTCAAAATAGTAGTTTACAGGGGATGCTCCTAATATGTTGGTGTAATATCCATCAGACATTCTTCTGCCTTTCTTGTTTATTCTCCATGTGGCATAGTGCTTCCAGCCATGACCAATAAACATTTTCTCAAAGTTCTCTTTGCTGATGCCGCCGCTTGCACCATAACAGTTTCCGTTGTCACTGAACACGTATGGGATTCCATGGTTATTCAAAACAGTAGCCCATTGTTGGTCTAAAGATTCGTCATTATCGTCATTGCATGATGTGACTGATAATGATACAAGCAGGACTAATATTAGTCCGATCAAAGATTTTAAGTTCTTCATATCAATAGTTATTTGTTGTTCTGTTTAAGAAAACAATTTTTTATTGTATTTATTGCACGATGTTACTTTTTTTTATTCATTTTTTTAAAGACCTCAGTTCGTGAAAACGTTGATTCTGGAGACGTAAAGTAATAAGACTCTTGTTTTCGACATATTGCTTTTTATAAATGCTGATTTTATAAGTATTTATGCTGTTCTTATAAATGCCGATGCAGCAAAAATGCCTGCTTATGGCACAACAGTGTTCTTTAAGTAGCACTTATACAGAAAGGGAAGTAAATGTTTTCTTTAGCCTATAAATCTATGTTCTAAAGTATCGAACTTATGTTCTAAAGTTTAGAACTTGTGTCCTAAAGTATCGAACTTATGTTCCAAAGTTTAGAACATAGATTTATCTGTAGTTTCAGGGCAAACGCATCAAATCATTTACCTTTTAACATATAGATATTAATGTTGTATCTTATTGAATATTAACTATTTATATTTGCTTATACCAAAAATATTTTGTATCTTTGTAAAGAATAATTAAACACTTAAAAGTTACAAAATGAGCATAATTAAGTTATCTAAACAAATTCCAGACCCAAGAGTCACTGGACGAACTGTTCATAAAATGGAACATATTATCTATATTACCATAGCAGCAGTACTGGCTGGATGTCAAACATGGGATGATATTGCTGAGTTTGGAAGAACTAAGAAGGAGTTCTTCAAATCTCGTTTGGTAGGTTTGGAGCACATTCCAAGCCATGACACCTTCAATCGTTTCTTCTCTATATTTGACCCAAAGGGCTTTGAACAAATTTTTCGCGATTGGGTCAAGGAAATTGTTGGTGAGGTCAAAGGCATAGTGGCCATTGACGGCAAGTTAATGCGTGGCTCCAGCAAATGCGATTCAGAGCACACATTGGGCAAAGATGATTTTCGCATGTGGATTGTGTCAGCATGGTCTTCTGATAACAATATCTCTCTGGCTCAAGAGAAGGTGGGCGACAAGACTAACGAAATCACCGTTGCCAAAGTTGCTTAGCGCAATAGACTTAAAAGACACCATTGTAACGATTGATGCCATGGGATGCCAAACCTCTATAACCAAGAAAATAAGAGAGGGAAACGGAGATTATATTATTGCATTGAAGAAAAATCAAAAGACAAGCTATGATTTTGCAAAGGATATCATAGCCGAATACACTGATCGTGACTATCAGGGTATAGTTTCAAAGCATACTTCCTTTGACAGAGGGCATGGCAGATTAGAAGAAAGGAAATGTATAGTAGTGAGTTATGGCAGCACTACTCAAAAAAAAAATGTTCAAGAACAAATTTGAAGGGCTAAAATCTATTGTTGGCATTCTGTCACGAAGAACTATCGTTTCAACAGGTGAAACTTCCGAGGAAAACAGGTACTACGTAACTTCCATAGGAAATGAAAGGCCTGAGGAAATCGCCAATGCAATAAGAAAGCACTGGGGAATAGAGAATAATTTGCACTGGCAATTAGACTTTACCTTTAGAGAAGACGAAAGTAGAAAGGTGAAAAATGCAGCAAGGAACTTCTCTACTATTACTAAGATTGCTTTGTCCATCCTTAAAAAAGACAAAACGGTCAAGGGAAGTCTCAACTTAAAAAGAATGAAAGCTGGCTGGGACGAAAATTACCTGTCAAAACTTTTGGAGGCGAACGCATTTTGATGCGTCCGCCCTGCTGTAGTTTAACGATTTTTAGTCCGCAAAACAGAACAAAGACAAAGCTTTGAATAGAACTTTTATAGGCTAAATAGAACATTTACGGCAATAGTTGAAAATTACTATTATTATGATTTTTCGGCAAAAAATGCACATTTTAAATATGTAGGAAGGAATGGAAGCCTGTAAGCGAAGTACTCAGAAACAAAAGCAAAGAGTGGAAGAACAACAACTTGGATTAACAGTAGTTCTTCCGTCCTTAAACTTTATTCCTTATCACCTTCCCGCTCAAAAAGAAAATTACTTCAGCATCCATTCCCAAGCAGGAATTATATGCACCGTCTTACCATCTATGGTAAGCTCCTCTTTCTCATTCAGCGTAATGATGTAACCCTCAGACAAATCATAGATTTCCATCGCCTCTTGCAGGCCCTCTATCTCACGTTTGCGGGTCTTCTCATCATCCATCTTCACCGTAACCTGGTAAGCCTGGGTAATCCTTACACCTTCTCTCACCACAAAGTCACACTCTTTCTTGTCGGCATGGTAGAACAAGTCGTAACCCCTTCGCAGCAATTCGATGAAAACGGCATTCTCCAGCTTTACTCCCTGGTTATCCGTGACATTGAACCCCATCCTGCTGATGATGGCATTATCTATAAAATACACCTTCTTCGGACTCAACATCTGGGTCTTTACCGATGGAGCATACTTCAGCAGCTGGAATATCATGTAGGTTTGCTGAATATATTCCAGATAGTTCTTGATGGTTTCGGGATGGCGGATGCCCACTATCTTTCCCAGCGAGTTATAGGTAACACGCTTGGTGGCATTGCTGGCAAGATAAAACGCAAGCTCTTTAATTTCCTTGTCGTTCGTAAGACCATTGCGAGCCATCACATCCCGGAAGATAATGCTCTCATAAAGTGAGGATAGATAACTGACGGAACCCGTCTGAAGATATTTCGGGAAACCACCCCTCTCCAGGAAATCACGGAAATGACCCAACAGTTTGGAACGGCTCGCCATCAGATAGAAATCCTTCTGCGAATGCTCAATATGCTCCAGCTGCAGGTATTCGGCAAAAGAGAAAGGATAAACCTCTACTGAGATATAACGCCCTGTGAGATGAGTGCCCATCTCCTTGCTCAGCATCCGGGCATTGGAGCCAGTCACCACCACCTTATTGCCTTCGTTATAAAGGCGTCTCACAAAGGTTTCCCAACCCGCAATGTTTTGAATCTCATCAAAGTAATAGGTGTGCTGCTCGCCGAAAAGCTCAAAGAAGCATTCCTGCAAGGTTGCAAAATCTTCAAGCTTAAAGTTTACGAGACGCTCATCGTCAAAATTGAAGAAGAAATCTTTCTCCTCCAACTTATCACGCAGTTGCTGCAGCAACACCGACTTTCCACATCGTCTTACACCAGTTATGATAAGGATTTCCGAGGTGGTAAGCCATTCCTCTTCTATGTGTCGAGGGATGGCATCCTGCATAAGATGCTTGCAGTTTTCCTGCTGCTCAAATATAATTTGTTTTAACAGTTCTTTCATTGCTCCACTATTTTATGAATTGCTCCACTATTTTATGATTCGTGGGCAAAAATAAGAAAAATATCTGAAAGCAGCAAGAGAAAACCCAAAAATCTTTCATTCTGAATGAATACTTTTGCCAAAAACCTTTCATTCAGAACGAACACTTTCGCCAAAAATCTTTCATTCATAATGAATGGATTCTGGCTTTATTCCGCCAGCAGCTTCTCTGCCATTGCCTTACTCTGAGCGACATCTTCGTAGCCCTTCCTGGCGGCATCGGCACCCTGGACGAAATCTTCACCATCGCTGCCCACACTTAAACAGTTTGCTTGTCGTGGATTGATTTGAAGATTAGAAGAGAGCAGAAGTTATTTCTATTTGCCTTTGCTGATTTTTCTGATTAAACTTGCCGATATTTCTATTAAAATTTGTAATTTTGCAACTTGATAGAACGAGAACAGAAAATAGTTGTTTTAAACAAGCAGAAACTTAGTATAGAATATGAAATCATTACGCGAGCTTTATAGAATAGGCAAGGGGCCGTCGAGCAGTCATACGATGGGACCCCAGCGTGCTGCCCAACTCTTTTTGGAACGCTGTAGCAACGCATCTTCTTATGAGGTGACTCTGTATGGCAGTCTGGCAGCCACAGGCAAGGGACACATGACGGATGTCGCCATAGAGGAGGTGCTTCATCCACATCACACTGTCTGCATTATCTGGAAGCCACAGGTGTTCTTGCCCTTTCACCCCAACGGAATGAAGTTTGTTGGCAGGGATGTGAATGGTGATATTATAGACGAGTGGACGGTTTACAGCATTGGCGGTGGAGCCCTTTCGGATGGCATTGACGGTCATGATGAACTGGGAGCTTCCGAAGTGTACGACCTCAACAAGATGAGCGATATACAGAGCTGGTGCTACGATAACGGCCGCTCTTTCTGGGAATATGTGGAGAAATGTGAGGACAAGGAAATCTGGGACTATCTCAAGACGATATGGCAGACCATGAAGGAAGCCATTCGTCGCGGTCTCGACCATGAGGGTGTGTTGCCGGGTCCGCTGAATCTGCCTCGTAAGGCTGCCACTTATTACACCAAGGCCAAGGGTTATCGCGCCTCGCTGCAGTCGAGAGGTTTGGTTTATGCCTATGCCCTGGCAGTGAGCGAGGAGAATGCATCGGGAGGAACCATCGTTACGGCTCCTACTTGTGGTGCCTGTGGCGTGTTGCCAGCGGTGCTCTATCACATGCAGGAAGCTCACGATATGAGCGAACAGCGCATTTTGAGAGCCTTGGCTACTGCCGGTCTTGTGGGCAACATCGTCAAGCACAATGCTTCGATAAGTGGTGCCGATGTGGGTTGTCAGGGTGAGGTAGGCGTGGCCTGTGCGATGGCTTCGGCTGCAGCCTGCCAGTTATTTGGTGGAAGTCCTGCCCAGGTGGAGTATGCTGCCGAGATGGGTCTGGAACATCACTTGGGTATGACCTGTGACCCGGTATGCGGACTGGTTCAGATACCTTGTATCGAGCGTAATGCCTTTGCTGCAGCCCGTGCCTTGGATGCCGACTTGTATGCCTCTTTCTCCGACGGTCATCACAGTGTGTCGTTTGATAAAGTGGTGGAGGTGATGCGTCAGACGGGTCATGATCTTCCTTCGCTCTACAAGGAGACCAGTGAGGGCGGACTCGCCAAGGGACTTGGCAAGAAATATACCAAATAATATACACATCAAAATCAAAAAATAATCAAAACTGCATCATGACGAGGAAAACAAAAATTCATGAGATACGTGATTACATAGTGATAGCCTTAGCCATGGTTATCGGAAGTATCGGTCTTAACGTGTTCCTGCTTCCCAACCATATCACTATGGGCGGTGTAGGCGGTATTGCCTCTATCCTGTATTGGGGCTTCGGTATTCCTGTATCGTTTTCTTATTTCGGTCTCAATATTTTTCTTTTGGTATTGGCCTATAGGGCATTGGGATGGCGCTTCTGCCTGAAGACGGTGTATGCCGTGGCAGTCTTTGCCGTAGTCACCCGCTTGATAGAGAGTCATGGCGGAAACGAGATTACGCTCTTGCACGACCAGCCATTCATGGCAACAGTGGTGGGAGCTTTCTTCATGGGATGCAGTGCCGGATTGGGATTGTCGAGCAATGGTTCTACGGGTGGCTCTGATACGGTGGCAGCCATGGTGAACAAGTATTACAACATCTCGTTGGGTCATGCCATCATGATTTGCGACCTGTGTATTGTCACGAGTTCCTACTGGGTGCTGAAAGACTGGGAGATGGTGATCTATGGCTATGTGTGCCTTTTTGTCTGCTCAGTTTGTGTAGACCATGTGGTGAACACTCTTCGCAGATCGGTGCAGTTCTTCATCATCTCGGACAAGTATCTGGAACTGAGTGCCGCCATCAATACAGCTGCCGACAGAGGCTGTACGGTGATGGACGGTCATGGATGCTATAGTGGCAAGGATGTGCACATGCTCTTTGTGCTGGCCCGTCAGCGTGAGTCGCAGACGATATTCCGCCTGATAGATGAGATTGACCCTTCTGCGTTTGTCAGCCAGAGTGCTGTTATCGGTGTCTATGGATTGGGCTTCGACCGGTTTAAGGTCAATAAGAAACTGATAGGAAAATAGGACTGATCATGAAACTGAATTCGGACAAGATAAAAAGAAAAAAAGTTGAATCCATTTACGGGTTCAACTTTTTTAGTCTTCTTTTAGCCTCGGGATGCTCGGGGCACAGTTCGAGTGCTTTCTTGTAGTTGGCGATGGCAGCAGCCGACATACCTTCTTTCTCGCATTCCTTGCCCAGCAAAGTGTATTCTGCTGCCAGGCGTTTCAGGAATTTCTCTTGTTTCTTTTTCTCTTCCTCCTTCTGCCTGATGATTTCGCGCAGCTGCTCGTTCTCAGCTATCAGGGAGTTGACCTTTCCCAATTTTCTTCGTATCAGTCGTTTGGCACTTGGCTTCTCGATGTCGTATCTGCTGTGTATGGCAAGGAAGAAGTTGTCGAGTGCTCCCTGCATGTCGCCCTGGTCGAATGCTGCTGCGGCATCATGGTATTGTTTGTCGGCTTTGCTCTGGGTAAGAGCCGTGGTGATGGTAGACTGGTCGTTGTAGTGACGGGCAAACTGCTTCACCTCGTTGCGTACAAAGACCTCGTTCTGTCTGATGGGTTCCTGCAGGCTGATGCCTTCCAGACTGGTACAACGTGACAGTGCCACATAGGTCTGTCCTCCAGCAAAGACGCCCCCTGTGAAATCTATCTTCACCTGATTGAAGGTAAGGCCCTGGCTTTTGTGGACAGTAATCGCCCACGCCAACCGCAAGGGATATTGCTCGTAACGGCCAATCTCTTCCTCTTCTATCTTTTTCTCCACCTCGTTGAAGTGATATCTCATGTTGCTCCATGCGGCAGGCTCCACCATGACATCCTGTCCATTTTCTGTTCGCACGTATATCTTGGCATCATCGTCCTCGTCGAAACCAATGATGGTTCCCAGGGTTCCGTTGACCCATTGGTGCTCTATATCGTTTTTGATAAAGATGATCTGTGCGCCCGTCTTCAGATATAGTTCCATTGGGGTGGGGAGGCTGCTTTCAGGGAACTCGCCCTGGATATTGCCTCGGAAGAGGGTAGGCTCGCCAGGCAACAGTTTGAGTTGACTGTCGTTGATGTAGTCTACTGTGTCGCGGCGTGTGGAAAGGGTGATGGCGAGTTTGCTGTCGCTTTCGTCAAGTCGGGCTCCCACACGCTGGTTGAGTTTCTGAAGGTCGCTCATAGGAACCTGACTGGTGCGAATGTGGTCGAGTATGCTAATAAACACAGGGTCGCTTTGTCGGTAAACCTTTCTCAGCTCGATGCTCACCAACTGGAAGTATTCGAACACCTTGGCATCGAAGAAGAAACTGCTGTGGTAGAAAGGTGAGAGAAGCCTGCGGTCTTCCTCTCTCACGACAGGTTCCAGCTGATAGATATCCCCCACGAGAAGCAGTTGCTTGCCACCGAAAGGCTCTCGCATGTTGCGGCTGTATATGCGCAGCACCTTATCTATGAAGTCTATGATGTCGGCACGCACCATACTGATCTCGTCGATGATGATGAGTTCCACCTCGCGTATGATCTTAATTTTCTCGGAGTTGTACTTCAGGGTGTTGCGGATATTCCGCACGCTGAACATACTGTCGTTGGGCAGCAGCGGATGGAAGGGAATCTTGAAGAAACTGTGCAGGGTGCTTCCTCCGGCATTGATGGCAGCAATACCGGTGGGTGCAAGAATGATGTGTTTCTTTTTGGTGTGGGCAGCAATGTAGCGCAGAAAAGTGGACTTGCCGGTGCCTGCCTTTCCTGTGAGGAAGAGTGAGCGCCGGGTGTACTGTATAATCTGGAGTGCATTCTGCAACTCTGGATTATCCAGGTCGATATGATTTTCTGCAGACTGGCTTGCTGAGTGGTCTTTTTCTGCCATACCTGTTTCTTTGAAATGACAATCGGCGATTCCCATCTTTCAGAAAATCGCCGATTTTTGTTAGGTTGTGTTTATTCTTTTCTGTCACTATAGAGCCTGGCGCGGTTTACAAGTCGTCAAACTTGATGGCCTGCTCTGTGGGGCGTGACTTTTTCTTTTCTTTCTTTTCTTTCTTCTCGCCCTGTTCCTCGCCTGGCTTTTTCTCTGTGGCAGTTCCTGTTGTTGCCTCATTCTTTTCGGCAGGTATCTCCTTGATGACAGGGTTGCCGTTCTCGTCGAGGATGATCTCTTCGTTGAGTGCAGTGCTGTCTACCTGAGTGGTGTCAACCTTAGCCTTGGGCACATAACTTGCACAGATGTACATGTCGCGGGTGATGTCCTCGTCGTGAGGCTTGTCAAACTTGCCGTGGTATTTTTGGAAGGCAGGATCGTTCATCACGTATTGCCAGAAGTATCCGCAGATAGGCAATGCCGTTCGGGAACCTTGTCCGAGAGCACCCGTCCTGAAGTGGATGCAGCGGTATTCTCCTCCTACCCATGCACCTACTACGAGCTTAGGGCTCACACCCATGAACCAGGCGTCGGAGTGATTGTTGGATGTACCGGTCTTTCCGCCAAACTCAGTATCACGAATATTGCCCACGTAGCCCCACAGACTCTGTGAGGTTCCACCTGGTTCGCGCATACCGCCCTGCAGCAACTGCTGCATCAGGAAGGCAGACTTGTAAGGAATCACCTGTTCCTCGGTTGATGGGGCAGTATATACCTCCTTGCCGTCGCGGTCTACAATTCTTGTCACCAGGACTGGGTCATGATGCTTCCCGTTGTTGGCAACCGTACAGTAGGCGTTTGCCAATTCCAAGAGGTTGACGTCGCTCGAACCAAGAGCCAGAGAAGGCTCATCGTTGAGCGGACTCTGAATACCCATCTTCTGTGCTGTCTCAATGATGCGCTTGATGCCCATCTCCTGACCCAAGCGCACTGCTACAGAGTTGATACTCTTGGCAAATGCACTCTTCAGTGGGATGGAGTCGCCCGAGAAAGAACCATTGGCATTGGATGGGGTCCATTTCACCATCTCATGTTTCTTCTTGTCGTAGACATCCATCGAGATATATTCATCGCGACGCTTGTCACAAGGCGTAAGACCCTGGTTCATGGCCTCGGTGTAGACGAAGAGCTTAAAGGTAGAACCTGGCTGGCGTTCGGCTGTCACCTTGTCGTATTTCCAGTGGTCGAAGTCGATGTCGCCCACCCATGCCTTGACGGCACCCGTCTGTGGTTCCATGGCCACAAAGGCACAATGCATGAAGGTGGTCATGTACTTGATGGAGTCTTCTGATGTCATCATCTTGGTGATGGTGCCCTTGTCGTAATCGAATACCTTGACTGGGTGAACCCACTCCTTATAATAATAGTTCACAGAGTCGGGATTGTTGGGGAAGCGGGCAATCAAAGCTTTATAGAAAGGCTGGCGCTCGGCAATGCCCTGAATGAAGTTGGGGATGACCTGATGCTTCTCGTCCTGCCAGGGTTCCTGACGAAGCCAGTTGGTATCCTGTTTGCGGTAGATATCCCAATGGTTGTTGAAGTTCTGCTGTACCTGTCGCATCTGTTTGCGTGCGGCATCTTCAGCATACTTCTGCATGCGGGTATCTATCGTGGTGTATATCTTCAGTCCGCTGGTATACAGGTCGTAACCCTCGTCCTTGCACCAGTCTGCCAGATAGTCAGCCACAGCCTCGCGGAAGTATTTGGCTTGTCCGTCGTAGTTCTCCTCCACCTTGAAGTCGAGCTTGATAGGCTCCTGACTGAGGGTGTTGTATTCCTCGCGGCTCAGGTCACCATGGCGTACCATATTGTTGAGCACCACGTTGCGTCGTTCCAGACTGTGTTCGGGGTTGGTGCGTGGATTATAATAGGTGGTAGCCTTAAGCATACCTACGAGTACGGCAGCCTGATCGGTAGTCAGTTCCTTAGGACTTACGTTGAAGTAGGTCTTTGCCGCTGTCTTGATGCCATACGAGTTGGAACCGAAATCTACAGTGTTGGCATACATCGTGATGATTTCCTTCTTGGTGTAGACAGCCTCCAACTTGGCTGCTATAATCCATTCCTTGCTCTTGATGATGAGAATGCGCAGACCGGGCACCTTGCCCAGCAAACCTGTAGAGTACTGGGAGCGGACGCGGAACATATTCTTTGCCAACTGCTGGGTGATGGTAGAAGCTCCTCGTGCATCGTGATGCAGCAAGGCATCCTTCATGGCACCAAAGAGTCCGATGGGGTCAATACCCAAATGCTTGTAGAAGCGCTCGTCCTCGGTGTCGACCAAAGCCTTGAAGAAGGCTGGGTTTACCTCTTCGTATTTTACGGGAGTACGGTTCTCGTTGAAATACTTACCTATCAGTTTGCCGTCGGCGCTGTAAATCTCAGAAGCCTCGCTGGTCTGAGGATTCGTAATGCCAGAGAAGAAACCTGGCGATTTACCAAACAGCCAGAGGAAGTTAATATCCACTGCACCTAAATACAGTATGAAAGCCACGATACAGCTTGCTATGCCAATGAGAGTCTTGGTATACCATGCCTTGCCTCGATACAGATTCTTGTACCATGGCCAGAAAGCGCGGAACTTGCGCCACAGCCATGCTGCTAAGTTCTTGATTTTGTTCATTGTTGTTGTATATTGAATACTCTTTTAAACTTCTTTGCAAAAGTAGTAAAATTATTCCATCTTCAAGCAGCTATCTACATATTTTATGATTTCTTTAATATTATCGGGGTGAAACCATTGTATCGTCTCGTCACGTTTGAACCATGTAAGCTGCTTGCGCATGTATTCTCTGCTGTGCGACTGTATCTGGCGTACCGCTTCATGCAGGTCGATGGCGCCGTCGAAATAGGCAAACATCTCTTTGTAGCCCACAGTACGCAGGGCTGTCTGATCACGATAGGCATAAACGCCTCTTGCCTCTGCCTCTAAACCTTCCTGCATCATGACGTGAACTCGTTGGTTGATACGGTCGTACAGTTCGGAACGGTCTCTGTTCAGTCCTATCTTGACAATGCGGAAAGGACGGCTCTTCTTCTTGTTGGTACGGAAGGATGTGTAGGTCTTTCCTGTCTGGTGACATATCTCCAGGGCATGAACCACGCGACGTGGATTCTTCTTGTCTACTATGGCCCAGTGTTCTGGGTCGAGGTTTTTCAGTTCCTCCACCAAAGTGTCGAGCCCTTCATTGGCAAGACGTGCTTTCATCCATTCTCTGATGTCATCACGTACGGTGGGGATGTCGTCGATGCCATTGCATACAGCATCAATGTACATCATGCTTCCTCCTGTGAGCAGGGCTACGTCGTGATTCTTGAAGATATCCTCTTTTAGGAGTTTCATCACGTCAGCCTCGTATTGGGCAGCACTGTAATAGTCCTCGATGTGGCGGTTGCCTACGAAATAATGCTTCACGCGCTTCTGCTGTTCGGCAGTAGGGGCTGCAGTTCCTATAGGAAGCTCGGCGAATATCTGACGGGAGTCTGCATTGACAATAGGCGTGCCTAAATGCTCTGCCAGCGAAAGGCAAAGCTCCGTTTTGCCAACACCCGTAGGACCTAAGACCACAATCAATGTCTTCATATCATGCGAAAGTTGAATCATTCTTTATATTCAAGAAAAAAGCATCCTTGCTCGTTTCATAAACTTAAGCAAGAATGCTCTTTTTACTTTTTTACCTTTTTACCCTTTTACTTTTATCGAATGATACCTCTCTTGGAGTTCTCAACGAAGTCGATGATATACTGTATTTCAGGGGTAATCTGCAGGTTCTTCTTGATTTCCTCGATACCTTCTTTCAGCACGCCCTTAGAGTAGAGCAGGCGGTAAGCCTCATGAATCTGCTGAATGAGTTCGTTGCTGAAACCGCGGCGGCGAAGACCTACCAGGTTGAGTGCGCAGTATCTTGTTGGCTCCTTACCGGCAATGATATATGGAGGAATGTCCTGTGAGAATCGGCATCCACCCTGAATCATCACGTATCCTGCAATGTGGCAGAACTGGTGAACGAGAACATTGGCGCTGACGATAGCGTTGTCGTCTACTACCACCTCTCCGGCAAATTTTGTAGAGTTGCCTATGATCAAACCGCTGCCCAACTCGCAGTCGTGAGCCACGTGCACACACTCCATGAGGAGGTTGTTGCTTCCGACAACAGTCTTGCCCTTTGAGGCAGTACCACGTGAAATGGTTACATTCTCACGAATACTGTTGTTGTCGCCAACCTCGCAGGTTGTCTGCTCACCGCGGAACTTCAGATCCTGTGGCTTGGTAGAGATGCTGGCACCTGGGAAGAACTCGTTGTTGTTGCCGATTCGTGCTCCCACATGGATGGTTACAGAATTCTGCATCACGTTGTTGTCACCCAGAACGGTGTCTTTGTCAATATAGCAGAAAGGACCGATGATGTTGTTATCTCCGAGTTTTGCCTCAGGATGAACAAATGCTAAAGGACTAATCTGATTCATATTTCTTGTTTACAATTTAATTAACTATTGTTGATTCAAGTCTTACATGCAGAGAGGCTTTTTATATATTTTTTTCTTGCCTGTGTTGCATGTCAAAGGATAGTTTTCTTACTTATTCTTAACAATCTGTGCAGTGAAGGTTGCCTCAGCTACTACTTGGTCGCCAACAAACATATAGCCCTTCATTGAGCTGATGCCATGGCGTACAGGAGCCAGCAGCTCTACACGGAACAGGAGAGTGTCGCCAGGTACTACCTTCTTGCGGAACTTCACGTCGTCTATCTTCATGAAGTAAGTGCTCCAGCGTTCAGGCTCTTCCAACTGGTTGAGCACCAACAAGCCTCCACACTGTGCCATGGCTTCTACCTGTAGCACACCAGGCATGACTGGCTCTTCAGGGAAGTGACCCTGGAAGAATGGCTCATTGCTTGTTACGCTCTTCACACCAACGATGCTGGTTGGACCCATGGCTATCACCTTGTCTACCAACTGCATTGGGTAACGGTGGGGTAGAAGCTGACGGATGCGTATATTGTCCATAACCGGCTCCTCGTTAGGATTGTAGATAGGAGCCTGAATCTCGTGCTTGCGAATCTCCTTGCGCATCAGGCGGGCAAACTTATTGTTGATGGTATGACCAGGACGTGTAGCGATGATGCGACCCTTGATAGGCTTACCGATAAGAGCCATGTCGCCGATAATGTCGAGAAGCTTATGACGTGTGCATTCGTTCTCCCACTGCAGAGGTCGGTGCTGGATATAGCCCAACTTGTTGGCATCCATGCGAGGAACCTTAAGATGGTCGGCGAGTTGGTCAAGCTGAGCCTGCTCTACCTGGCGCTCATAGATCACAATGGCATTGTCGAGGTCGCCACCTTTGATCAGGTTGGCTTGCAGCAATGGCATGATGTCACGTACGAAAACGAAGGTACGGGCAGAAGCAATCTCCTCTGCGTATGTCTCCATCTTGTCGAGTGTAGCAAATTGACTGTTGATGAACTTGCTCTCGAACGAGCACATGGCTGTGATACTGAAGTCTTCGTCTGGCAGGATAGTGATGACCGAACCGCTTTCGTCTTTCACCTCTATCTTATGACGGATGATATAGTAGTCTTTCTCTGCATTCTGCTCCTGTATGCCCACGCTCTGAATCTTTTCTACGTACAAAGCAGCTGAACCATCGAGAATAGGGAATTCTGGACCATTTACCTGAATCAGACAGTTGTCGATGCCGAGCGCATAAAGAGCAGACATACCATGCTCTATGGTGCTTACTCGCACATCACCTTTGCCAAGCACTGTTCCACGCTGTGTTTCTACTACGTTCTCAGCTACTGCCTGGATAACTGGCTGGTCTTCGAGATCGATACGCTGTATTTTATAACCAGTATTCTCTGCTGCAGGATTGAAAGTTACAGTGAGACTTAATCCTGTGTGCAAGCCTTTTCCACAAAGTGAGAAACTGCCTTTCAGAGTCTTTTGTTTTGACATAATTATATTATTTTTTAGGCACGGATTTCACGGATTTTTTCTTTTTTCGGATGCCTTAGTGGCGTTACACTCTGTGTGTCATCTGTGTCATTCGTGCCTTGTTATTTCTATTACTTCTTTTTCAGTTCTTCCACCTGCTTCTTCAGGTCGTTGAGTTCCTTGTACATATCGGGCAGGCGACGGAAGATGGCCTGTGACTTGAAGTATGAACGCTGCTCCATAGGAGGTGTGCCGATGAGCTGCTGTCCGCTCTTCAGACTTCCAGGAACACCACTCTGTGCACCGAGGAACACCTTGTCGCCAATAGTGATGTGACCTGCAATACCTACCTGACCGCCAAACATACACCACTGGCCCACCTTGGTGCTTCCTGCGATACCTACCTGAGAAGACATCACGGTGTTCTCGCCAATATCAGTGTTGTGAGCTATCTGAACGAGGTTGTCGAGTTTCACACCCTTACGGATATAGGTACTTCCCATAGTAGAACGGTCAACACAAGTGTTGGCACCTATCTCTACATCGTCCTCAATGGTGACAATGCCTATCTGAGGAATCTTGTCGTAACCGTCGGGACCAGGTGCAAAGCCGAATCCATCGGCACCTATTACACAGCCTGCATGAAGAGTTACGTTGTCGCCCAACTTGCAGCCATGATAAACAGTCACGTTAGGATAGATGAGTGCGTTCTTTCCTACCTTGACACCTTCGCCAATGTAGGCATGAGGATAAATCTGGCTGCCTTCGCCCACCTCAGCTCCATCGCTGATATAAGCAAAAGCTCCTACGTAAACACCCTCGGCTACCTTAGCCTTGGGAGAAACGAAAGCCAATGGATCTATGCCAGTCTTCTTAGGCTTCATTGATTCATACATCTGCAGAAGTTTTGCCACGCATTCGTAGGCATTCTTTACGCGAATCAATGTTGTGGAAACGGGCTTTTCCAGTTCTACACTCTCGTCTATCAATACGACAGACGACTGAGTGTCGTATACATAATGCGTATATTTGGGATTTGAGAGGAAAGAAATAGCACCTTTCTTACCTTCTTCAATTTTTGCAAAGGTATTGACGATTGCATTCTCGTCACCTTCTACGTGCCCTTGTACAAACTGGGCTATTTGTTTTGCGGTAAACTCCATAATTGTTTGTTTTCAATGATTGTTATTAGCCAGTTAGCTCCTTATTGCTTGCAAATATAGCAAAAAAGATTTATAAACTTGTAATTAAATCGTAATATTTTGCTTTTTGGCTTGCAAACATACACTTTTTAGGCGCAAAGTGCCCTGAAAAGAGGTACTTTGCGCCATAAAAGGTAGTCGTTTTTTATGAAAGCTTGGCTAATTCTTCTGCCATCTGCTCTTGCAATTCCTTGGCCTTGATGCCTGCAGTCTCGGCAAAGTCCTCACCGTTGCTGGCATAGATAATGCCACGTGAAGAGTTGACCAGCAGACCGCAGTCCTTGATGATGCCATACTTGCACACTTCCTGCAGACTGCCTCCCTGTGCACCTACGCCAGGAACAAGGAGGAAGTGGTTAGGAGCGCATTTGCGGATATCGGTGAACATGCTGCCTTGTGTGGCTCCTACGACATACATCATGTTCTCGTCGTTTCCCCATTCCTGACTCTTTGTCAACACTTTCTCGAAAAGACGCTGACCGTCCTTGTCTTCTGTGAGCTGGAAGTCATGGCTGCCCTTGTTGCTTGTCAACGCCAGCAGGATGACCCATTTTCCCTCATATTCCAAGAATGGTTTCACAGAGTCTTCGCCCATATAAGGAGCTACTGTGAGAGCGTCGAGCTTATACTCTTCGAAGAATGTGCGGGCGTACATCTTTGATGTGTTGCCGATGTCACCTCTTTTGGCGTCAGCGATGATAAAGTGATGAGGATAGTGCTCGTTCAGATAAGCGATGGTCTTATCGAAAGCTATCATGCCTGCCAGTCCCATGCTCTCATAGAAAGCCAGGTTGGGTTTGTAAGAAACACAGTAGGGAGCTGTGGCATCAATGATGGCCTTGTTGAAGGCGAAGATAACATCTTCAGTCTTTTCATACTGTTTGGTAAGGTGCTCAGGCACTTTCTTGATATCGGTGTCGAGACCTACGCACAAGAAACTTTTCTTGGCGAATATCTGTTCTACAAGTTCTTTTCTGTTCATAATTCTACAATTCTGTTTCTTTCAGTTTTTCTGCATTCTCGGCTACGGTCAGGGCATCTATCATGCCTTGTATGTCGCCTCCGAGGAATCCACTCAGGTCATGGGTGGTATAACCGATACGGTGGTCCGTGACACGTCCTTGAGGGAAGTTGTATGTACGAATCTTGGCGCTACGGTCTCCTGTCGACACCAGACTCTTGCGTCGGCTGGCAATATCGTCGATGTACTTCTGGTGTTCGCGGTCGTGAATGAAGGTGTACAGACGGCTCAAGGCACGTTCCTTGTTTTTAGGCTGGTCGCGAGTTTCGGTACACTCTATGAGGATTTCTTCCACCTCACCCGTGTTAGGGTTCTTCCAGGGGTAGCGAAGACGTACACCGGACTCCACCTTGTTGACATTCTGACCACCGGCACCACTCGAACGGAATGTATCCCACTTAATATCACCCTCGTTGATGTTTACCTCAAACTTGTCGGCTTCGGGCAGTACGGCTACGGTAGCAGCACTGGTATGCATACGGCCCTGAGTTTCTGTGGCAGGAACTCGCTGTACACGGTGTACGCCCGATTCATATTTCAGTGTGCCATAAACGTCAGCTCCGCTAACAGCAAAGTCGATTTCCTTGAATCCGCCAACAGCACCTTCTGATACAGAAGTCACGCTGACAGTCCATCCCTTTGACTCGCAGAATTTCTTGTACATATTGAAGAGGTCGCCAGCAAAGAGTGCGGCTTCATCGCCACCAGCTCCGCCACGAATTTCCATTTGTACGTTCTTGGCATCTTCTGGGTCTTTTGGCACAAGGGCAATCTTTATCTCTTCCTCAATCTGGGGCTGTAGGGCCTCGTTCTCATTGAGTTCCTCGCGTGCCATCTCTTTCATGTCAGGGTCGCTCTCATTGGCGAGAATGTCCTTGGCTTCTTTGATGGCGTTGAGGCAGTCGATGTAGCGCTTGCGTGCCGCCATGATGTCGCCCAAGTCTTTGTATTCCTTGGTCAACTTCACGTATCGGCTCTGGTCTGCTATCACATCAGGGTCGGTAATGAGGGTGCTGACTTCCTCGTATCGGCTCTCCAAGCCTTCTAATTTCTGTAGTATATTGTTGTTGTCCATCGTTATTTAAACTCTTAGTATTCGAAAGTTCCGAACTCGCTCTTGATAGTCAGGCTGCGTTTGCCTTCCTCGATATGTCCCACTACCTGAGCATCGATATTGAAGCTCTTGCTGATGGCGATAACCTTCTCTGCAACCTCAGGACGCACATAGATTTCCATACGGTGACCCATGTTGAATACCTGATACATTTCCTTCCAGTCGGTACCAGAGCAGTCGTGGATGGCCTTGAAGAGAGGTCGAACAGGGAACATGTTGTCCTTCACAACCTTGCAGTTCTCGTTTACGAAATGTAGCACCTTGGTCTGTGCACCGCCTGTGCAGTGTACCATACCATGTATTTCGGGACGCAGTTCGTCCAACAGTTTCTTGATAACAGGAGCATAGGTGCGGGTAGGAGAGAGAACCAGTTCGCCTGCATTGACAGGAGCGCCTTCCACCTCGTCGGTCAGTTTGTATTTGCCACTGTATACCAGTTCCTCTGGTACTGCATGGTCGTAGCTCTCTGGGTAGTTCTCTGCCAGATACTTGGCGAAGACATCATGGCGGGCAGAGGTAAGTCCGTTGCTGCCCATTCCGCCATTGTATTTCTTTTCGTAGGTAGCCTGACCTGTAGAAGAAAGACCTACGATGACATCGCCTGGCTGTATGTTGGCATTGTTGATGACTTCACTTCTCTTCATGCGGCAGGTTACTGTTGAATCTACTATGATAGTGCGAACCAAGTCGCCTACGTCAGCAGTCTCTCCTCCTGTAGGATAGATGCCAATGCCCATGTTGCGCATTTCGCTCAGGAGTTCGTCAGTACCATTGATAATGGCAGAGATGACTTCTCCAGGTACGAGCATTTTGTTGCGTCCAATGGTAGAAGACACCAAGATGTTGTCTACGGCTCCCACGCAGAGGAGGTCGTCAGTATTCATTACCACAGCATCCTGTGCAATACCTTTCCATACAGAAAGGTCGCCAGTCTCCTTCCAATACATGTATGCCAAGCTCGATTTTGTGCCGGCGCCGTCGGCATGCATGATGTTGCAATACTCAGGGTCGCCTCCCAAAATGTCGGGAATAATTTTGCAGAAAGCCTGTGGGAAGATTCCCTTGTCAATATTCTTGATGGCATTATGCACATCTTCCTTGGCGGCACTCACACCGCGCATCATATATCTGTTGTTGCTCATAATCAATTGATATAAAAAGAAAATAATTTTGAATTATATATTGTCTGCAGAGAGTGGATGTTATTCCTGATGCCAGAAGTCCCACGATGCAAAGGCTTGCAGAAGCAACATTTCCAAACCGTTCTTCACGGTGGCTCCTTGCTCTTTGCCTTTCTTCATGAAAAGGGTCTCGTCTGGGTTGTAGATGAGATCGTAGAGCAGGGTGTGGCTGTCCATAGCCTCGTAGGGAAGTTCGGGACATTCGTCTGTATGTGGATACATTCCTACAGGGGTACAGTTTACGATTACGTTGTACTCCTTGATAATCTCTGGTGTTATTTTGTCATACTGTATGGTTCCAGGGCGCTCGAATCTGCTCACGTAGACGGTCTCGAGTCCAAGAGATTTCAGTCCATAGTTGATGGCCTTGGATGCGCCGCCAGTACCTAAGATAAGGGCTTTCTTATGGCAAGGCTCCAGGAATGGCTCAATGCTGCGGGTGAATCCAATGACATCGCTGTTGTAGCCTTTCAACTTGATGTCATTTCCTTTGTGTTCCACCTTGATGACATTGACAGCTCCGATGGCTGTAGCCTCGGGGCTGATGAAGTCGAGGTAGCTGATAACCTTTTCCTTGTAGGGGATCGTGACATTGAGTCCTTTCAACTCGGGTGTGGTGTCCAAGATTTCTGTCAGGTCTTCGATGTGTGGTATCTCGAAGTTGATGTACTTGGCATCAATTCCTTCGTTCTCAAATTTCTCGTTGAAGTAGTTTCTTGAGAAGGAATGTCCCAGCGGATAACCTATAAGTCCATATTTGTCCATAATATCCTTGTTTTGTATTGTTCTTTATCGTTGCGCTCTGTTTATTTTGTTGCAAAATACATGGTGCAGATTCCGAAAGTCAGTCTTTTGAATTCTGTTTTGGCAAATCCTGCTTTCCTAAGCACTTCCATCATAGTCTCTCCCTGAGGGAAAGCCTCTATGGTGGCTGTAAGATAGCTGTAGGCGCTTTGGTCTTTGGAAATCAGCTTGCCATAAATGGGCAGTACGGTGTGTGAATAGATGCGGAAAAGCTGTTTCATAGGGAAGCGGACGGGTGACGTCAGTTCCACTATGCTCAGATGTCCGCCCTTCTTCAGTACGCGGTGCATCTCTCTGAGACCTTGGTCCAGACTCTGGAAATTGCGTATGCCGAAAGCAGCTGTCACGGCATCGAAGGTGTTGTCGGGAAACGAGAGGTTCAGGCAGTCTTCTTTCTGGAAGGAGATGATGTGTTCCAACTTCTCTCTCGCCACCTTTTCCTTGCCTATCTTCATCATGCCCTCCGAGATGTCGGTGCCGATGAGTTGCAGTGGGTGCAGCATTTGTGCCGACAGGATAGCGAAGTCGCCTGTGCCTGTGGCTATGTCGAGCATTTTCTGAGGTCTGAAAGGTGCCAGCTGCTTGATGGCCTTCTTCCTCCAGCCTTTGTCTATGTCCCACGAGAGTCTGTGGTTGAGGGTGTCGTAGGTGGGGGCGATGTTGTCGAACATTTCCTCTACCAGTTTCCCTTTATCGCCTTGTCCTTCGTAGGGTTTTATTTTCTCTTGCTTGTACATGCCTCGCGCGTACCTTATATTATATATAGAATATTACTGTATAGTATGAGTTACGGAATGTCGGTCGAAAGACCGTCGTTCCGTAACTCTTCTTGTAGTCTTCAGCTTACTTCTTGTGTGAAGCGAGCCACTCGCTGACGTTCTTCTCGATTCGTGCGGCAATGTCGCCTTCCTCGGTAGCTTTGTCGAACTTCTCGCCTGTGATGTGCTCGTACAATTCGATGTAGCGCTCGCTTACGCTCTCTGCATACTCATCGGTAATCTCAGGCATGGTCTGTCCTGGCTCGTTCATGAAATTGTGCTCGATGAGCCACTGGCGTACGAACTCCTTAGAGAGCTGGCGCTGAGGCTCGCCCTTCTCGAACTTCTCCTCGTAGCCGTCAGCATAGAAATAGCGGCTTGAGTCTGGAGTGTGGATCTCGTCGATGAGATACACCTTGCCGTCGCGCTTGCCAAACTCGTATTTTGTATCTACGAGGATGAGGCCCTGCTTGGCAGCAATCTCCTGTCCGCGCTGGAAGATGCGGCGTGTGTAGTCTTCCATGACTGCATAGTCTTCTGCGCTAACGATACCCTGTGCGATAATCTCTTCCTTAGAGATGTTCATGTCGTGTCCCTCGTCAGCCTTGGTTGTAGGAGTGATGATTGGCTCTGGGAAACGCTGGTTCTCGCGCATACCCTCTGGCAGTTTCACGCCACAGATCTCGCGACAGCCCTTCTGGTATTCTCTCCATGCGCTACCTGTAAGGATAGAGCGGATGATCATCTCTACACGGAAACCCTCGCACTTCAGTCCTACGGTCACCATAGGGTCGGGCGTAGCCAGCTTCCAGTTAGGACAAATGTCTGTTGTTGTATCCAGGAACTTGGCTGCAATCTGGTTGAGCACTTGTCCCTTGAAAGGAATGCCTTTAGGCAACACAACGTCGAATGCCGAGATTCGGTCAGTGGCGACCATCACGAGGATATCGTCGTTAATGTCATACACATCACGTACTTTTCCGTGGTAAACACTCTTTTGTCCATCAAAATGGAAATCTGTCTTTGTTAAAGCTTTCATTTTACGTTGAAATTTGAACTTTGAAATTTAGACTCGATGATATGGTTTTCCATTTCATTTCGTCCATTCTTAAATTCTAATTATTTTGTATTCTCTTTTTCTGCTAATCTTGCTTCCCGTGCCTCAGCCCGTTCCTTGTCATACTTGTCGTAGGCGTTGACGATACGGGTAACCAGTTTGTGGCGCACGATGTCTTTCTGGCCTAAGTTCACTACTCCGATGCCTTCTACTCCATCCAGAATCTTGAGCGCTTCTTTCAGTCCGCTTCTCTGGTCGCGCGGCAAGTCTATCTGTGTCATGTCGCCCGTGATGATCATCTTGGTGTTGGTGCCCATACGGGTGAGAAACATACGTATCTGCTGTGAGGTGGTGTTCTGCGCCTCGTCGAGGATGACTATAGCATCACTTAGGGTGCGTCCGCGCATAAAAGCCAGGGGTGCTATTTGTATGATGTGTTTCTCCATCATGTCCTGCAGTTTCACGGCAGGTATCATGTCTTCGAGCGAATCATAGAGTGGTTGCAGGTATGGGTCTATCTTGTCCTTCATGTCGCCTGGCAGGAATCCCAATTTCTCGCCAGCTTCGACGGCAGGTCTTGAAAGGATGATCTTCTTGGCCACTTTGTCCTTCAAGGCCCTTACGGCAAGGGCGATGCTGAGGTAGGTCTTTCCAGTACCGGCAGGCCCTACGGCAAACACCATGTCGTTCTTCTCGTAGGCATCAATAAGTTTTTGCTGGTTCTCGCTTCGGCTCTTGATGGGCTTTCCGCTGATGCTATATACCAATACTCCCTTCACGGTGTCGGCTTTGGTCTGTTTTCCCTTCACGATGTCGAGGATATCTTCCTCTGTCAGGGTGTTGTACTTGAGCAGATGTATCCTCATACGTTCTATCTCTTCTTCGGCTTTTGCCATTTCCTCTTCGTCGCCGAGCACACGCAACACATTGTCACGTGCCACGATACGCAACTTAGGATACAGCGACTTGATCATCTGCAAGTGAGCGTTGTTCACTCCGTAGAACATCACTGGGTCTACATCTTCGAGTACTATATGCTTCTCTATCAAAACCTTTTTATATCAATTTTTTTGTTCAAAGATATGTAATATATAACACGGTGCAAAAGTAATCATTTTCCACGACATGAGCAAATTAATACTCCCAAAATCGAACCTTAAATATCAAAAAACAGTAGGCTAAATGATAAATAATTAAAAAAAATGTATTGTGAGTGTCTTTTTGCGGAATGTAGATGGCTCTAATTCATTCCTTTTTACTACCTTTGCATGAAAATAAAGAACGACACATAGAAAATGAAGCTATCCAAGAATAAGTTTTTGAAAGGTTTTGTGGCAGCAACTTTGTTGCTTGCCCTGGTACGCCTTGTCTTCCCGAGTGTGGCACAACCCTCGGCTCACAAGTCGGTGGCGCAGGCCGACACGGCAGTTGTCGACAGTATCGACACCACGGCGGTAGAGAGGATGAAGCCTTCTGTATTTTTCGATTCCAAGGGGCAGGTGGTGAAACATCGTATTTTCTCGGTCCCTCATTTTGGCAATACCTTTCCCGATCAGAATGATGTGCAGCTTCTTGCTGCCAATAAGTATGGAGTAAGTCCGGTGCAAAACCGTGAAGAGGCTGAGCACAGCAAGGGCAAACTGGTGTATGTGGGCAGTAACCCTTATTTCTATGTTGATAAGTTGAACAACAGCATTCCTTATCTTGTGCCACGTGCCTCGGTGTTGCTTCAGGATATTGGCAAGGCTTATTTCGACTCGTTGCAGATCAAGGGCATTCCGCTCCATAAGATTATCGTCACCAGTATCCTGCGTACCAAGGACGATGTGGCGAAACTGCGTACACGCAACAGTAATGCCACCGAGAACTCGTGTCATCTCTATGGTACAACCTTTGATGTATGTTACAACAGGTATAAGACCGTGCAGACGGCAAGCGAACCTCGGCGTGAGGTGCGCAACGACTCCTTGAAATGGGTGCTCAGCGAGGTGTTGCGTGACATGCGACAGGCCAACCGCTGCTTGGTGAAGTACGAGGTGAAGCAGGGATGCTTTCATATTACGGTGAATTAATGAGGTGGAGTTGCTTGCTTCTTACCATGAAGTGGTGAGGGCGGGTATTCATTACCTCCCTATAAATGATGATTTTCAGTATAGAATGTGAGTAGAGAAAGAAATATTTGCGGCTTTTCATTGTCATTTCAGAAAATATGCGTAACTTTGCAACCTCAATCAGGCAAGATACCTTTTCCGGTCTTTTGCAGAGATAAAAAATAGTATTAATCACAATATAAAGGATAAGAAGAAAGAATGATAATACAAAAGTTCAATAAGCGTATCGTTAGAGGCTTCATGCAAGGCGGCTTTGCGACTTGTTGGATATAAACCCGGGCACTTTTGTGACCGGGCTTTTTTGTTTATTTGTTAATTTAACCCGTTGGCGGAATTAATTTAAGTTGATAAATATGAGTAAAAAGTTGCACATATCGCTGATTTTTAGTAACTTAGTGGTGTTCAAAACATTAAGTCCAAACCATCGTATGTACAACCTTTATACAAAATTCGTCAAAATACTCGAGATATGCAAGCAATTCTCTGAAAATCTCGTCAATGAATCGGGTAATGTTCCACGTCGTGGTCCTGTTTCCCAAGTTTTCGGATTTGGAAGTGGTGGCGCTATCCTTGACGGCAGAGACCGAGAGCATTGATAGTGAGAAGTGGTTGTTCGACTATAAATTTACAAGGACAACAAATCTCATATCAAGGAGACAGTTCAATGACCGCAGGAAGAAAAAAGGCCTGTGTGAGGAACTGCGCAAGCGGATTGCCATGGAACTTCATTAACGACAAGCCCATTGGCAGAATTAAGTATGCACTAAATTAATTCCGCCAACAGGTTAATTTATTAAATATTTACCGATTATGAGAAAAGAATGGAGAGGTTTCAAAGGAAACAAGTGGCAAACGGAAGTCAACTTGCGTGACTTCATTCAGAACAACTACACCAGCTACGACGGCGATGAGTCGTTCTTGGCAGAACCTACCCAGGCTACAGACACCCTTTGGGGAATGTTGAAGGAACTCCAGAAAGAGGAGCGTGCCAAGGGTGGTGTTCTGGATATGGAGACCGAGGTAGTATCTGGATTGACAGCATATGGTGCTGCTTATATCGGCGAGGGTACCAAGGACTTGGAGAAGGTGGTAGGTCTGCAGACCGACAAGCCTCTGAAGCGTGCCTTTATGCCTTACGGTGGTATCAAGATGGCAGAGCAGGCTTGTACTACATACGGCTATGAGCCATCAGAGAAACTGCACGAGATCTTCCACAAATATTGCAAGACTCACAATGATGGTGTCTTCGATGCTTACACTCCCGAGATGAAGCTCGTTCGCCACAATCATATTCTTACTGGTCTGCCTGACACATACGGCCGTGGCCGTATCGTAGGTGACTATCGTCGTGTGGCTCTTTATGGTATCGACTTCCTGATTCAGGAGAAGCAGAACGACCTTGCCAACATGGGTGACCATGAGATGATTGACGAGGTGATTCGTCTTCGTGAGGAAGTTTCTATGCAAATCAAGGCTCTCAAGGGCTTGAAGGAGATGGCTGCCAGCTATGGTTTTGATATCAGCCAGCCTGCTCAGAATGCACGTGAGGCTGTACAGTGGCTCTACTTCGGCTACCTCGGTGCTGTGAAGACCCAGAATGGTGCTGCCATGTCGGTAGGTCGTATCTCTACCTTCCTCGACATCTACTTTGAGCGCGATTTCCAGGAGGGAACTCTTACTGAGGCTGATGCGCAGGAGCTGATCGACCATCTGGTGATGAAGTTCCGTATGGTGAAGTTCGCCCGTATTCCTTCTTACAACCAACTCTTCTCTGGTGACCCAGTATGGGCTACACTTGAGGTGGGTGGTATTGGTCAGGATGGCCGTTCTATGGTTACCAAGAACGACTTCCGTTTCCTTCACACATTGGAGAATATGGGTCCTTCGCCAGAGCCTAACCTGACTGTATTGTACAGTTCTCGTTTGCCTAAGGGCTTCAAGCACTATGCTTCTTTGATTTCTGTGAAGACAAGTTCTATCCAGTACGAAAATGACGATGTAATGCGCCCTGTATGGGGTGACGATTATAGCATCTGCTGCTGTGTGTCTGCTACACAGACCGGTAAGGAGATGCAGTTCTTCGGTGCTCGTGCCAACTTGGCCAAGTGCTTGACCTATGCTGTTTCTGGTGGCGTTGATTCCAAGACCCGTGAGCAGTGTGGTCCTAAATACCGTGCCGTAGAGGGCGATGTACTTACTTACGAAGAGTTCATGCCTCGCTTTATGGACATGATGGACTGGTTGGCTTCTGTTTATGTGAAGACTTTGAACCTGATCCACTACATGCACGATAAGTACTTCTACGAGGCAGCCGAGATGGCGCTCATCGATACTGACGTCCGTCGTACATTTGCAACAGGTATTGCGGGTTTCAGTCATGTGGTAGACTCTATCTCAGCCATCAAATATGCTAAGGTGAATATTATTCGTGATGAGACGGGTTTTCCACTCAGCTTCAAGACCGAGGGCGACTTCCCACGTTATGGTAACGATGATGAGCGTGCCGACGAGATTGCAGTATGGCTTCTGAAGACCTTCATGAACATGATCAAGAAGTATCATACTTATCGTGATTCTGAGCCTACTACCTCTATCCTTACCATCACGTCCAACGTGGTTTACGGTAAGTTTACCAGCAACATGCCTGATGGTCGTCCTGCTGGAGCTCCTTTGGCACCTGGTGCCAACCCATCTTACGGTGCTGAGAAGAACGGCCTGTTGGCTTCGCTCAACTCTGTGGCTAAGTTGCCTTACGAGTATGCTCTTGATGGTATTTCCAATACTCAGACCATCAGTCCTGGTGCTCTCGGTCATAATGACGAGGAGCGTGCCCAAACTTTGGTTGGCGTGATGGATGGTTACTTCAACCAGGGTGCTCATCACCTGAATGTCAACGTATTTGGCGTAGACAAGTTGATGGATGCCATGGAACATCCAGAGAAGGAAGAGTATCAGAACTTCACAATCCGTGTGAGCGGTTATGCAGTCAAGTTCATCGACCTGACTCGCGAGCAGCAGCTTGACGTGATTGCCCGTCAGGCTCACGAGAAACTTTAATGAGAAGTTTTTTGTAAAAGAAATCATCTATATAGCCCAGGCTCAGAGAGTCTGGGCTTTCTCTTTTTCTCTGACTTCCGAACATAAGAAAGTGCAGGCATTATTTTTGCAAGAAGTGGTCATTTGAAATCGTCAGACCACAGATTTAAAGCGCATGTTTATGCTGTATTTTTATGCAATAATAGCCTAAAATTCCTTTTCTAACAGGGAAACAGAATCCGCCCAACTGGAAAAATATTTTTTCCCAACTGGGAAATTATTTTTTCGCAGTTAAGTGGAGTAGGCTTTTGAATATATATGCAAAAGCTTTTGTGCTGCTTTTTTCTTGTTTCTCATGTTCGTACTATCGATAGTTGTCTATATGATAAATATCCTAAAAATTATAAAATTGCTGCATAAAAGTTGTATAAATGGAAATAAAGTACTAACTTTGCATAAAATAGAAAAGATATGACAAAAGGTTTCGTACATAGTGTGGAAAGTTTTGGCTCGGTAGACGGTCCAGGCATCAGGTTTTTGATATTCCTGCAGGGGTGTCCTATGCGCTGTCAGTTCTGTCATAACCCCGATTCCTGGAAGACAGGAATAGGTGAGGAGCGCACGGCTGACGAGTTGCTCGATCAGGCAGAGCGCTTTCGTGCATATTGGGGCGACAATGGAGGCATTACCGTTAGTGGAGGTGAGGCCCTGTTGCAGATAGACTTCTTGCTGGAGCTTTTCGAGAAGGCCAAACAGCGAGGCATAGGAACCTGCTTGGACACATCGGCTCAGCTATTTACTCGTAAGGCACCTTTCTTCGAGAAGTTTGAGCGTCTGATGGAACTTACCGATACGGTGCTGCTTGATATCAAGCACATAGATGATGAGGAGCATCGCAAACTGACGCGTCATAGTAACGCCAATATTCTGGATTGTGCCCGATATCTGAGTGAGATAGACAAACCTGTATGGATCAGACATGTGCTCATTCCTGGTATTACGGATAAGGATGAGTATCTTGTCAGGTTGCGCGATTTCCTGTCTACGCTTCATAACATAGAGCGTATAGAGGTGCTTCCTTATCATACATTAGGAGTTTATAAGTACGAGAAATTAGGTATCGATTATCCTCTGAAAGACGTGCAGCCTCCTGCGGCAGAGCGAGTGGCGAATGCCAATGATATTCTGCAACAGGCATTGTAACTGGGCAATGGAGGTTAAATGCGGTTAAAAAGCAGTAAAACAAGAGAGAAAAGCTTTGAGAACTCACTAATTTGTGATAAATTTGCAATAAAGAAAACCGAAATGGAGAATGTGACGCAGCTGAGCATCTTTAATATATAAATTGTATACAACAACGATGATGGAGAAAAAAAACAAAGAAACTGAATTCAATCAATTTTGGGAGCAGCATCATAAGCAGCTCATACTGAATGCGCCCAAGGAACTGAGGGATGAGTATGTGGAGTCGACCCAGCTCAATTCTCCCTTGGACTGGTTGTGCTTTATCCTGCCCTTGGGCATTGGTATCCTTGTTCAGCCTTACATCAGGCTGGGGAGTGAAATCCTGTCGTGGCTTATCATGGTGGTGATAGTGGTAGTGCTGTTTGCCTTGATGCAGATGGTAAAGCCTTACATCAGCAAGAAGGAGTCTACCGCTCAGGTTGTCGAACGCATCAAGGAATATTACTATTCGATGTATCTGCAGCAGGGCAGTTTGGAGAACTTCAAGGCATGGCTGAGCTAACCCGTAGGCTGTTCTTTTAAAGAACGGTAGGGGTATCACACCAACATGAAGTCGCTCATGATGTCGTCTGAGATGTAGAGTCCTTTACGGGTAAGCGCCAGATGTCCATCTTTTATTACCATCAGCTGGCGGGCTATGTGCTTGTCAGCTTCAGTCATCAGGGTTCGGTAGAAAGAGTCACCGAACTCTTTTTTTATATCTTCGAGTGTGATGCCGTCGATAGTGCGCAAAGCTGTTGTTATCAGGTCATTGTATCTTGTCTCCTTGTTTAGAATTTCATGTTCCTGCTCTGTTCTTCCTTCTGTTATGGTCTGGATGTATTTGTGGATGTCGGCTTCATTCCAACTCCTCATCACCTCAGGCTTGCGTCTGTATGAGTGGGCAGCAGCTCCCAGTCCGATGTAGGGCACTTCATGCCAGTAACTGCTGTTGTGGCGTGAGCGGAATCCTGGTTTTGCAAAGTTGCTTATCTCGTAGTGCTCATATCCGGCAGCGGTCATTTTGTCGATAAGCATCTCGTACATTCGCAGGTAGGTGTCCTCATCGGTTTCCTTTATCTTCTCTTGCTGCAGCAAGCGGTACATGGTTGTGCCTTCCTCATACATCAGGCTGTATGCCGATAGGTGTTCGGCGTTCAGCGAGATGGCGTGCTCGATGTCCTGTTGCCATTCCTGAATGGTTTCGTTGGGGAATCCAAACATCAGGTCAATACTGATGTTGCCGATGCCGGCTTCCCGCAGCAAATGTATGGCATTCTCTACCTCTCGGGCATTGTGCCTTCTGTGCAGAAAGCGAAGGCGCTCATCCGAGAAAGTCTGGGCTCCCATGCTGATACGGTTGACGGGCAACTGGCTGAGAGTATGGCAAAGAGAAGGGGTGATGTCGTCGGGATTGCACTCCATGGTTACTTCCATGTCTCTAACCATGCAGGAGCCATAATGCTGGCTGATGCTTTCGAAAATTTGCAAGAGTTGCTGACTGGTGAGCTGACTGGGTGTCCCTCCTCCTAAGTAGATGGTTTCTATCTGTGCAGGTTCGCCCAGGGCACGGTCGACGGTTCTCATTGCCATTTCCTTGCAGAGAGCGTCCACGTATGCCTCTCTCATTTTCAGGGATGTGGTGCTGTAAAAACCGCAGTAGATGCAGCGGCTCTCGCAGAAGGGAATGTGTATGTAAAGTCCAGCCATTGTTTTCTATATATAATAAGGTGTAAGCCTGTTTTTTTGCTTTAATTTGGTGCAAAATTACTAATATGTTTTAAAAGAAGTGAGTTTTGCGTGCTAAACTTTTTGTTTTTTGGGAAAAATTCACTATCTTAGTAGCCATAAAGCGGAGAAGAAACAACTTCGCCCTTTTGACAACTTAATGTATAACCCTTATTAAATCTATAGCGTCATGAGAGTATATCAGACAAATGAGATCAAAAACATCGCATTGTTGGGCAGTGCGGGTAGCGGCAAGACTACACTTGCCGAAAGTATGTTATTCGAAGCAGGCATTATCAAGCGTAGAGGCTCTGTAGAAGCGAAGAATACGGTGAGTGACTACTTCCCAGTTGAGTTGGAATACGGCTATTCGGTATTCCCAACTGTTTTTCATGTAGAATGGAACAACAAGAAGCTTAATATCATAGACTGTCCAGGAAGTGATGACTTCGTGGGAGGTGCTATTACTTCGCTCAATGTTACCGATCAGGCTGTGATTCTTATCAATGGTCAGTATGGTCCTGAGGTAGGTACACAGAATAACTTCCGCTACACAGAGAAGTTGGGCAAGCCTGTCATCTTCCTTGTCAATCAGCTTGATTCTGACAAATGTGACTTCGATAATATCGTGGCTACCATGCACGAAATCTATGGTTCTAAGTGTGTACAGATACAGTATCCTATCGAGACCGGTTCTGGCTTCAATGCTCTCATTGACGTGCTATTGATGAAGAAATATTCCTGGAAGCCAGAAGGAGGTGCTCCTGTCATTGAGGAGATTCCTGAAGAGGAGATGGACAAGGCCATGGAGTTGCACAAGGCCCTCGTTGAGGCTGCTGCCGAGAATGATGAGGGCTTGATGGAGAAATTCTTCGAGAGCGAGAGTCTTACCGAAGACGAGTTGCGCGAGGGCATCCGTAAGGGATTGGTAACCCGCAGCATCTTCCCAGTGTTCTGCGTTTGTGCAGGAAAAGATATGGGTGTGCGCCGCTTGATGGAATTTTTGGGCAATGTGGTGCCTTTCGTCAGCGAGATGCCAAAGTTGCACAATACCCGTGGTGAGGAGATTACTCCTGATGCTGCTGGTCCTGAAAGCGTTTACTTCTTCAAGACAGGTATGGAGCCACATATCGGTGAGGTAAGCTACTTTAAGGTAATGAGTGGTACGGTGAAGTCGGGTGATGACCTGACCAATGCTGACCGTGGAAGCAAGGAGCGTATCGGACAGCTGTATGCTTGTGCGGGAGCCAATCGTGTTCCTGTCGACAAACTCGAGGCGGGTGATATCGGTTGTACCGTGAAGTTGAAGGACGTGAAGACTGGCAATACGCTGAATGGCAAGGATACAGAGTGGCGTTTCGACTTCATCAAGTATCCTAACTCCAAGTACTCCCGTGCCGTAAAGGCTGTTAATGCTCAGGATACAGAGAAACTGATGGCTGCTCTCTTGAAGATGCGCCAGGAGGATCCTACATGGGTAGTGGAGCAGAGTAAGGAGTTGCGCCAGGTGATCGTGCATGGTCAGGGCGAGTTCCACTTGCGTACATTGAAGTGGCGCCTGGAGAACAATGAGAAGTTGAACATTGTCTTCGGTGAGCCTCGTATTCCTTATCGTGAGACCATTACCAAGAAGGCTCGTGCCGAGTATCGACATAAGAAACAGAGTGGAGGTGCCGGACAGTTTGGTGAGGTTCACCTGATAGTGGAGCCATATGCAGAGGGTATGCCTGATCCAACCTCATTCACCTTCAACGGACAGGAGTTCAAGATGAACATCAAGAGTCGCGAGGAAGTTTCATTGGAGTGGGGTGGTAAGTTGGTATTCCTCAACTCTGTGGTAGGTGGTGCCATTGATGCACGTTTCATGCCTGCTATCCTCAAGGGTATTATGGACTGTATCGAGCACGGTCCTCTGACAGGCAGCTATGCCCGCGATGTGAGAGTTATCGTTTATGATGGCAAGATGCATCCTGTAGACAGTAATGAGTTGTCGTTCATGCTGGCAGCCCGTCATGCCTTCAGCGATGCTTTCAAGCAGGCCGGTCCTAAGATTCTTGAGCCAATCTATGATTTGGAGGTTTATGTTCCTGCCGATTTCATGGGCGATGTGATGAGTGACTTGCAGGGCCGCCGTGCTCTTATCATGGGTATGGACAGCGAGGCTGGTTATCAGAAGTTGAGTGCGAAGATTCCGTTGAAGGAACTTTCCAACTACTCTATCTCTCTGAGTTCGCTCACAGGTGGACGTGCTTCTTTCACTACCAAGTTTGCAAGTTACGAGCTTGTTCCTAATGATATTCAGGGCAAGTTGATAGCTGAACACGAGGCAGAATTGGCTAAAGAGGCTGAGTAATAGTTAGTGGATAAAATAAATAATAAGAAGAAAGAGGACATGCAGATTGTTGCATGTCCTCTTGTTCTTTCTTGTCGAAAGAGCATCTGTAATTACGATAGACACTTTTGTTGGTTCAGATAAGTGCTTATCTGTAATTATCAAATATTTATATTGTTAATAATATTAAATTACGAATAAATAATTAACGACAATTTGTTAATCGTTTAAGAAATTTGTCTATCTTTGCTGCCATGAAGAAGAAAACAATTTGGACTATTGCCATCATCATGGGCTTTTCGTTCTTGGCTTTGCTTTTCCTTCAACTGAGTTATATTCAGGAGATGGTGAATATGAAGAAAGAACAGTTTGACGAGTCGGTCAACAGAGCCCTGTATCAAGCTTCAAGAAACTTGGAGTTGAACGAGACGTTGCGCTATTTGGAGAAAGACGTCAATGAGACTGAGCGCAGAGCCACTCGGAAAGACTCTGTGGGTACAAGGAGCGGGCAGCTTGATGGCACAGTTCAGCATTCACATCAGTATTCGGTGACAGGTAAGGACGGTACTGTCTATTCTTCTTTCGAACTGAAGACCATAGCTACCAATCCTGCTCAGATGCCAAAGGCCATGATTCTGCGAAGCGACAAGAACTCCTTGCACGAGACCCAGAAGTCATTGCAGGAGATTGTCAAGAATAGATATGTTTACCAGAAGGCGTTGCTCGACGAAGTGGTTTACTCCATTCTCTATTCGGCGTCAGACAAGCCTTTGAAGGAACGCATCAACTTCAAACAGCTCGACCAGGACCTCAAGGCGGAAATGATGAATAATGGTATCAACATTCCTTATCATTTCACGGTGAGCACACAGGATGGACGCGAGGTTTATCGTTGTCCTGACTTTTCAGAAGAGGGTGAGGAATACAGCTATTCGCAAGTACTGTTCCGCAATGATCCTCAGTCTAAGATGGGAGTTGTGAAGGTACATTTCCCTGACATGAACAGTTATATCTTCTCGAGTGTGCGCTTCATGATACCAAGTATCATCTTTACATTGGTGTTGCTGATCACCTTCATCTTCACCATTGTGGTAATATTCCGACAGAAGCGTTATACGGAGATAAAGAACGACTTTATCAACAATATGACACATGAGTTGAAGACGCCTATAGCCAGCATCAGTCTGGCTGCCCAAATGCTCAACGACTCTTCGGTATCAAAGAGCGAACAGATGCAGAAACACTTGGGTACGGTCATCAATGACGAGTCAAAGCGACTGCGCTTCCTGGTAGAGAAGGTTTTGCAGATGAGTATGTTCGACCGCAAGAAGGCTGTGTTCAAGAAGAAGGAACTTGACCTCAACGAGATGGTGGAGAATATAGCCCATTCGTTCTCATTGCGTGTAGAGCATACGGGCGGAAAGGTGTATACCGATATCGAGGCAGTGGATTCCTCTATCTATGTAGACGAGGTACATTTCCAAAATGTAATCTTCAACCTGATGGATAATGCTGTGAAGTATCGCAAACCAGGTGAGGCGCTCGATATCACGATGAAGACGTGGAACGACGATCAGCATCTATATCTCTCCATCACAGATACGGGCTTGGGTATGAAGAAAGAGAATCTGAAGAAGATTTTTGATAAGTTCTACCGTGTTCATACAGGTAATGTCCACGATGTGAAGGGCTTCGGTCTGGGTCTGGCTTATGTAAAGAAGATAGTAGATCTTCATGATGGTGAGATCAAGGTGGATAGCGAGTATGGAAAGGGAACAACCTTTACTATCAAGCTGCCTGTGATTCATGATTGATAAAATAATGTGATTCATGATTGATAAAATAAACAGAATATTAATATTAAAGCTATAAGATTATGGAAGAGACAATTAAGATTTTGCTTTGCGAGGACGATGAGAACTTGGGTATGTTGCTTCGCGAGTATTTATTGGCAAAGGGATATGATACAACTTTGTGCCCCGATGGTGAGGCTGGTTACAGAGAGTTTACCAAAGGCAAGTTTGATATTGCCGTGCTCGACGTGATGATGCCAAAGAAGGACGGCTTCACCTTGGCACAGGAGATTCGTCAGGCTAATGCCGATATTCCAATCATCTTCTTGACAGCCAAGACACTGAAGGAAGATATCCTCGAAGGTTTCAAGATTGGTGCCGATGATTATATCACTAAGCCTTTCTCTATGGAAGAGTTGGTGCTCCGTGTAGAGGCTATCCTTCGTCGAGTACGTGGTAAGAAGAATAAGGAGTCAACTCTGTACCACATTGGTAAGTTTACTTTCGATACCCAGAAGCAGTTGCTTTCTGCAGGTGAGAAGCAGACTAAGTTGACCACCAAGGAGAATGAACTGTTGGCATTGCTCTGTTCTCATGCCAATGAGATTCTGCAGCGTGACTTTGCCCTGAAGACAATCTGGATAGACGACAACTACTTCAATGCTCGCTCAATGGATGTATATATCACCAAGTTGCGCAAGCACCTGAAAGATGATCCACAGATTGAGATTATCAACATCCATGGTAAGGGTTATAAGCTGATTACTCCTAACGAGGAATAAGTAATTTCTCTGTCACTAAGCTAAGGCTTTTGCTTGAGCGAATATACATATCCTGCTGTTCCTGCGACAATGAAAAAGAGTCCGGCGAACAGCAGGATGTTGTTTTTGATACCAAAGACGAAACTGGCAGCAAGCATGAGTACCCCCAGTACGATAAATGTCATACCCATGGATAAAAGTGCAGGCAAAAGTTGCTTGATTTTGTTTATTTTCATTATTTCAGTCCTCTTTTTATGATATAATAACCAATGAATTAAATATTTTCGGCAAAAGTACAAAAAATATTTGGTTATTTGAATAAAAAGTAGTAATTTTGCACCGCATTTCGTGGAAGAGGTGTTTTTTAGACACGGAATCTGTGAGTGCAACAATTTATTTAATAACATTTTAATTATCAAAAGTAGTATGAATCAATACGAAACCGTTTTCATTTTGACTCCCGTTTTGTCTGATGAACAGATGAAGGAAACGGTCGCTAAGTTCAAGAAGCTGCTCACCGATAACGGTGCTGAGATTTTGAATGAAGAGGCTTGGGGTTTGAAGAAGTTGGCTTACAACATTGAGAAGAAGACATCAGGCTTCTACAACTTGATTGAGTTCAAGGCTGAACCAACTTTGATTAACAAGCTCGAGACTGGCTATCGCCGCGACGAGAAAGTTATTCGTTACATGACTGTTAAACTTGAAAAGTATGCAGCACAGTACGCCGAGAAGCGTCGTGCTAAGCTTGGTAAAAAAGAGGAGGCTTAATCATGGCAGATCAGAAATCAGAAATCCGTTATTTGACCGCTCCTTCTATCGACACAAAAAAGAAGAAGTATTGCCGTTTCAAGAAGAGCGGTATTAAGTATATCGACTATAAGGATCCAGAGTTCTTGAAGAGATTCTTGAACGAGCAGGGTAAGATTCTTCCACGTCGTATCACAGGTACATCTTTGAAGTATCAGCGCCGTGTAGCACAGGCTGTTAAGCGTGCTCGCCAGATCGCTTTGCTTCCTTACGTAACCGATTTGATGAAGTAATTTAAGGAGGAAAAGATTAATGGAAATTATACTTAAGCAAGATATTATCGGTCTTGGATACAAGAACGATATCGTGAATGTAAAGAGTGGTTACGGTCGTAACTTCCTCATTCCTACAGGTAAGGCTGTTATCGCTTCTCCATCTGCTAAGAAGCAGTTGGCTGAGGATTTGAAGCAGCAGGCTCACAAGCTCGAGGCTATCAAGGCTGAGGCTGTTAAGAAGGGTGAGGCTCTCAATGACGTAGTTCTTACTATTGCCGCTAAGGTGAGCGCAACAGGTCAGCTTTATGGTTCTGTTAACGCCGCTACTGTAGCTGAGGAGCTCGCAAAGAAGGGTATCGAGGTAGATCGTAAGATCATCACTATGAAGGATGCCAAGAAGATTGGTGAGTACGAGGCAACTGTTCACTTCCACAAGGAGGTTGAAATCAAGGTTCCTGTTATCGTTGTAGCAGAAAATGCTCCTGTTGCTACTCCTGCAGTAGAGGAGGCTCCTGCTGTTGAGGCTGCTCCTGCTGAGGAGGAGGCTCCTGCAGCTGAGTAATCTCACCTACTTTTTAGTACGATATTTTTTCGCACTGTAAAGCATATTAATATAAAAATCCCATCTGCCCTCAGGCATTTGGGATTTTTTTGTTTTTTCTCTTTTAAGTGTCATTTTTTTATTGTATCTTTGCACCCGATTATTATTCAGCATTTTGCAGGATATTATCATCGTAACATTTGTAACAAACTAAATAGATAAAACAAGAAATGAAAGCATTTGTTTTCCCAGGTCAGGGTTCTCAGTTCGTAGGAATGGGTAAGGACCTTTATGACAACAATTCTTTGGCAAAAGAACTCTTTGATAAGGCCGATGAGATTCTCGGTTTCAAGATTACTGATATTATGTTTGCCGGTACCGACGACCAGTTGAAGGAGACCAAGGTTACTCAGCCTGCCGTGTTCCTCCATTCTGTTATCTCAGCCCTCTGCTTGGGTGATGAGTTCCAGCCTGCTATGGTGGCTGGTCACTCTCTGGGTGAGTTCTCTGCCCTCGTTGCTGCAGGTGCTATGGCTTTTGAGGATGGTTTGAAGTTGGTTGCTGCTCGTGCCAATGCCATGCAGAAAGCTTGCGAGGCCAATCCTGGTACCATGGCTGCTATCATCGGTTTGCCAGATGAGAAGGTAGAGGAGATCTGTGCAGAGGTAAGCACTGAGGGTAATGTGGTAGTTGCTGCCAACTATAACTGTCCTGGTCAGCTTGTTATTTCAGGTAATGTAGACGCTATCAATGCTGCCTGCGAGAAGTTGAAGGCTGCTGGTGCCAAGCGAGCTCTGCCTTTGAAGGTAGGTGGCGCTTTCCACTCTCCATTGATGCAGCCTGCCAAGGACGAGCTTCAGGCTGCTATCGAGAAAACAACTTTCTCGGCTCCTAAGTGTCCTGTTTACCAGAATGTAGACGGCAAGCCTCATACCGATCCTGCTGAGATTCAGCAGAACCTCATTGCCCAGCTTACCAGCTCTGTTCGTTGGACTTCTTCTGTTCAGGCAATGATTGCTGATGGTGCTGATGACTTTACCGAGTGTGGTCCTGGCAAGGCTTTGCAGGGCATGATTGGCCGTATCGATAAGACAGTAGCTTCTCACGGTATTGCTTAATATCAGGTCATAGCCGCGAGATGAAAGAAAAAGTCGTTATTTATCAAGTTCTTCCACGTCTTTTCCGCAATGCCAATATTACCCGTAAGGAAAATGGTACGATAGATGAAAATGGATGTGGAAAACTTAACAACTTCAATGACGCAGTATTAGCCCGTATCCATGATATGGGCTTTACTCATATTTGGTATACGGGAGTTATTCGCCATGCCACACAGACCGATTACTCTTCTTTCGGCATTCCTGTACAGCATGCCGAGGTGGTGAAAGGAAAGGCTGGTTCACCTTATGCCATTACCGACTATTATGACGTCGATCCTGATCTGGCAGAGAATGTCAGCATGAGAATGACGGAATGGGAGAGTCTTATCGAGCGCACTCACAAGGCTGGTATGAAGGTCATCATGGACTTTGTGCCCAATCATGTGGCTCGTGAGTATCATTCCATTCGCAAACCAGCAGGTGTACGAGATCTTGGAGAAGATGATGACAAGAACATGCACTTCTCTACGCGCAATAATTTCTATTATACTTGGGGTGATCTGGACCTGAACGATGTTCGTTGCTCCAAACCCGAGTTCAAGGCTTTCTCTTCCAAAGAAGCCAAGATATACGAACCCTATCATGAGAGTCCAGCCAAGGCAACAGGCAACGACCGCTTTGACAACCATCCGGGTAGAAACGACTGGTATGAGACGGTGAAACTCAACTATGGAGTGGATTATTGTGATGCCGGCGGCCGCAGCTATCACTATGAGCCAGTGCCCAGTACCTGGGGCAAGATGACTGACATCTTGTTGTTCTGGGCAAGCAAGGGTGTCGACGGATTCCGTTGTGACATGGCTGAGATGGTGCCTTGCGCCTTCTGGTCGTATGCCACTCAGATACTGAAAGCCCGTTACCCGGAAGTGATTGTCATAGGTGAGGTGTACGATCCCAACCAGTATCGCAACTACGTGAAGGCAGGTTTTGATTACCTCTATGACAAGGTGGGTATGTATGACTGTCTGCGTGCTGTAATCCGTGGAGAACGTCCTGCTGCCAGTATCACTCACGAATGGCAGGTGGTCGACGATATACGTGAGCATATGCTCTATTTCCTGGAAAATCATGACGAGCAGCGTATTGCCAGCGATTTCTTCTGTGGTGATGCACGTAAGGCGCTGCCGGCAGCAGCTATGAGTCTTTTCTTCCAGAAGAATCCTTTTATGGTCTATAGCGGACAGGAGTTTGGAGAAAAGGGAATGGACAAAGAGGGATTCAGTGGGGTAGATGGCAGAACGACCATCTTCGACTATTGGTCGCCCGCGACCTTGTCGCATGCCTACGACACGCTCGTTGCCTCGAAGCCAAGAGGCCGCAAGCCTGCCACACCTCATAAGGAATGGTGTACAGCAGAGCAGAGGGATCTTGCCTTGCAGTATCGCAAGATGCTCAGACTTGCCAATGAGGAACGTGCCATCCGTGAGGGAGATACTTTCGACCTCATGTATGTCAATGCCATCTCCGAGCATTTCGACCCTCGTTCTCAGTTCGCCTTTCTCCGCAAGAAAGATGAGGAAGTGCTCTTGGTGGTACTCAACTTCTCGGCAGAGTCATGCCTGTTGGGTGTTACCATTCCGGCTCATGCCTTCGACTTCTTCCATATCACAGAGGAAGAGGTGATGGCTACAGAACTCTGGACTGGTGACAAGAAGAAGGTAGAACTTAAGAAAGACGGACGTTTCCCAGTGGCTGTTGAGCCTTATGGAGTAAGAATCTATAAATTCAATGTCAAGATGGAAGAGAGTGAGTTTATTTTGAATGAGCATCACAAGGAAGAGTTTCCTCCTGCTCATACGGCAGAGCATCTGCTCAATCAGTTGATGGTTCGTATGTTCTCATGCGAGCGCAGTCGCAATGCTCATATTGAGCGAAAGAAAAGCAAGATGACCTTTGTCGTTGACCACAAACCTTCGCGTCAGGAAGAGAAGGCGATAGAAACCGAGATGAATCGGCTGATAGCGCTTGATATGCCAGTGACCTATGAGTTTGTTGATCGCGACCATATTCCTGCCGATGTGAAACTCGACCGATTGCCAGAGGATGCCAGCGAGACATTGCGTCTGGTGCGTATAGGCGATTACGATGTGTGTCCTTGCATAGGCAAGCATGTACGCTCTACGGCACAGATAGGTAAGTTTGTGATGCTTGGTACCAATTGGGACGAGGCATCTCATTCCTTGCGTATCCGCTTCAAGATTGTACAGTAATCCGGAGTGTGATAAAATACATTGGCCTGTGTGTAGAAACGCATTAGGCTTCGTTGCCCAACGCAATAGGCTTCGTTGCCCAACGCAATGGGCTTCGTTGCCCAACGAAGGTACTTACGTTCTTGGGGAGTATAAGTCCGTGTAGGTACCGGCACTCATTTTATAAAAAGCAAATAAAAAAAGTTGCGAGAGTAATCTCGCAACTTTTTTATCTTTCAGTATATTTGATTCTTTGATTAGTATGCAAACAGAGGATAGTCCTTCATGGTTGCATTTACCTTCTCGCGTACACGAGCAATTACCTTCTCGTCCTCAGGAGCATTCAGAACCTCTTCGATGAGCTCGGCAATGAGGTGCATCATATCCTCTTTGGCGCCACGGGTTGTCATGGCTGCAGTACCCAGACGGATACCACTTGTCTGGAAGGCAGAGCGAGTGTCGAATGGTACCATGTTCTTGTTGACGGTAATATCAGCAGCAACAAGGGCATTCTCTGCCACCTTACCTGTCAAGTCAGGATACTTGCTTCTCAGGTCTACCAGCATAGAGTGGTTGTCGGTACCACCACTAACGATTCCGAAACCACGTCCGATGAGGTCGTCGGCCAATACTGCAGCATTCTTTTTCACCTGTGTGGCATATTCTTTCCATGAAGGCTGAAGGTTCTCGTTGAAGGCTACAGCCTTGGCAGCGATAACGTGCTCCAATGGACCACCCTGCTGACCTGGGAATACGGCAGAGTTGAGCAACATACTCATTTTCTTTACCTCGCCCTTCTTGGTGGTGTAGCCCCAAGGATTGTCGAAGTCCTTACCCATGAGAATGATACCTCCTCGAGGACCACGGAGAGTCTTGTGTGTGGTAGAAGTTACGATGTGTGCATATTTCAATGGGTTGTCGAGCAATCCTGCTGCGATAAGACCAGCAGGGTGAGCCATGTCGATCATCAACAAGGCACCCACCTCGTCGGCAATCTTGCGCATGCGGGCATAATCCCACTCACGGCTATAGGCACTGCCGCCACCGATAATCAACTTAGGTTTGTTTTCGAGAGCCAACTTCTCCATCTCGTCATAGTCTACACGACCAGTTTCCTTGTTGAGGTTGTAGCCGATAGGGCGATAGAGGATACCAGATGTATTGACGTGGCTGCCATGTGAAAGGTGTCCGCCGTGGTCAAGGTTCAGACCCATGAATGTGTCGCCGGGCTTCAGCACAGCGAGCAGTACGGCAGCATTGGCCTGTGCTCCAGAGTGAGGCTGAACATTGGCATACTCTGCACCAAAGACTTTCTTTACGCGCTCGATGGCAAGGTTCTCTACGATATCTACCACTTGGCAACCGCCATAGTAACGTTTGCCAGGGAGCCCCTCAGCATACTTGTTGGTAAGGTAAGAACCCATAGCGTTCATAACCTCTTCACTCACAAAGTTCTCGGAAGCGATCAGCTCCATACCTTTCAGCTGACGCTGATGTTCTCTTTCGATCAAGTCGAAAATCTCTTGGTCTTTTTCCATTGAATCTCTATATTATTAGTCGTTTTATGCTTGATTCAGCTTATATTTTAGATTTGTACTGCAAAAATAAGCAATATAGTTGTAATTGCCAAATAAAAAAAGCTATTTTGAGTCTATTTGCTTACTTTTTGTCGTTTTTATAAAAAACAGGCTTCTAACTGTTATGTTAGAAGCCTGTTTTATGTTATTTGCAAAGTTCTACCTTTCCGAGTTGCTGCTCCTTGTCGCAGTAGTGACAGCGTATTACGCCCAATGCGGCATCCACGGTGTGGAAGACTGTAGCCATAGGCTCGTTGTTGGTGATGCACTTGGGGTTGTTGCATTTCACGATTCCCTTCAGTGTATCAGGAGTCTTCACTGTCTTCTTTTCAACGATTTCGTAGTCCTTGATAATACTCAGACCGATGTTTGGAGCTACTACCGAGAGTCGGTTGATCTCTTCGTCGGTAAAGAATTTGTTGGCAACCTTGATGATGCCCTTCTTGCCGATTTTCTTGGAAGGGAGGTTGTAGCCGATGGTGACAGGTGTCTCCATCTTCTCTAATTGCAGGAGGTTGACTACCTGATAGGTCTTTTCGGCTGGTATATGGTCGATAACGGTTCCGTTCTCGATAGCGGCAACCACAAGTTGATTCTTATTGTTTCCCATAATTAAACTCTAAACATTATTCAATAATAGTCTTGTCGTTCTTGATGTCGTCGAGCGTGATGCCGAGGCAATGGCAGAAGATGGCCTCTCGTGCATAGAGTCCGTTCTGTGCCTGCTGTATGTAGTAAGCGTGTGGGTCGTCATCCACATCGTATGCTATCTCGTTGACACGTGGCAGCGGGTGCATGATCTTCATGTTCTCCTTGGCCTTGGCGAGCATACTGCGTTTCAGAATATACACGTTCTTTACGCGCTCGTATTCCATCAGGTCGCTGAAGCGTTCCTTCTGGACGCGTGTCATATAGAGGATGTCGGCTCCTGCTATCACGTCTTCGTTGAAGTCTTCATGCTCCACATATTTGATTCCATGATGGTCGCAGTAGAGTTTGTACTCTTGTGGCATGGCCAGCTCCTTTGGTGCGATGAAGTGGAATGTAGGGTTGAAGTGGCGCATGGCTGTGATGAGCGAGTGTACTGTTCTGCCATACTTCAAGTCGCCCACGAGATAGATATTCAGATTCTCGAGTGTTCCCTGTGTCTTGTAGATGGAGTAGAGGTCGAGCAGGCACTGTGATGGATGCATGTGGGCTCCGTCTCCAGCATTGACAATAGGCACTGGTGCAACCTCGCTGGCATACTGTGCAGCTCCCTCTATGTAGTGGCGCATGGCAATGATGTCGGCATAGTTGCTCACCATGAGGATGGTGTCCTTCAGAGTCTCGCCCTTGGTGGTACTTGATGTCTTGGCATCAGAGAAGCCTATGACACGGGCACCGAGGCGGTTGGCTGCAGTTTGAAAACTAAGTTGTGTACGGGTGGATGGTTCGAAGAAAAGGGTTGCAACAACCTTTCCCTTCAACAGTTCCCTGTTGGGATGCTTTTCGAACTCTTGCGCCATCTGCAGGAGGTATTCTAACTTCTCCTTCGACAGGTCTGCAATCGTCACAAAATTATGTTTTTCCATTTGAATTTTGATTGAATGTTCTGAAATCGCCTCCAAAGTTACATATATTTTTTTATATATGTGCTATTCACCTTAAAAGTTTTAGGTTATTTTGCACAAACCTTTATTATTCTACTACCATTTTCTTTCCGTTGTGGATGTAGATGCCTTTCTGTGTAGGACATTCTTCTCCCACTTTCTGACGTAATATTGTTAGATTCTTATAGAAATGATTTGGGCTGATGGTTGAAATTACCCTATACGCCCTGAAAGGGCAGAAGCTCTTAGCCCAGGGCATCGCCCTGGGTACAATAGCAATCAACAAGACGCCCTGTAAGGGCAAAAGCTTTAAAATATTACCTAATAAAAATATGAAAATCCCCTGAGTTATGTAAAGCTTTTGCCCTTACAGGGCGCAGGTTTGCATCCCAATTACCCAGGGCGATGCCCTGGGCTAAGAGCTTCTGGGCTTTCAGCCCGTGCCAACCGTACAGGTCGAAATGATTTGGGCTGATGGTTGTATCCGTTCAGCGAGATATTCGCTTCGTCCCATTTGTCTTTGGCTGCCATTTTCTTCTTGGGATAACCGATAACGATGGTGTTCAGCGGTATCAAGTTGCTGGGCAGTGCCAACAGCTCTTGCATTCCCCTGTAACGTTCCTCAAGAGGGTAGAGGGCGGTCCATACAGCACCCAGATCGAGGGCATTTGCCATCAGGAGGAGGTTCTCTGTAGCTGCAGAACAGTCCTGGATCCAGAACTCCTGTTCCGTACCATCAAGGGTTTTGTTTAAGTCGCCGCAGACAACAATGGCAAGCGGAGCTTCCTTTGCCATGCTGGCATATGGACTGAAATGAGGAATCTGATCGAGTAACTTCCTGTCGTCTATCACAGCAAAGTGCCAGGGCTGTTTGTTGCAAGCCGAGGGTGCTGCCATGGCTGCATGCAACAGTATCTCTACTTTCTCCGACTCAACAGGTTGGTCGAGAAAGCTTCGCACGGAAGTACGGCTCATGATATTGTCGAATATTTCTTTTTGATTCATTTTCTCAGTGTTTAGAATTCTTTTTGCAAAGTTACACAGAATAATTGATATAGTAGACGGTTGCTGCTGTTTTTTCTGATGGTTTTCATCTAAAATGCAGATTTTAGATTATTATAACACATAAAAATACTTGGATATCAGTTGTTTTGTGTAATTTTGTGAAAATAAAGTGAGTGCCTCTAAAACTGTCGCAGCTTCTTGAGGCGTTAGGAAACAGTAAGTAAAACTTAATAACAAAGAAAACATGAATGTCAATGCAGGTATCAAGCAAGCAGCAATCTTAGCCATCGGCATCATTGCGCTTGGATTTTGTATCAAGTCGGGCTTGGAGGGTCTGGCAGGTAAGGACCGCAAAGTAGTGGTTAAGGGTTTGGCAGAAAAGGAGGTGGAAGCCGACAAGGTGACATGGCCTATCCTGTCGAAGGAGATAGGCAATGACCTGCCCCAGTTGTATCAGACCATCAACCATACGACGAGTACCATTCGCCAGTTCCTTTTGGCTAATGGCGTGAAGGCAGAAGAGATTAATGTCAATGCTCCTGTGGTGATCGACCTGAATGCCGAGCGATATGGAGAAAACAAGAATCCTTATCGTTACAACATAACTTCCATCATCACTGTTACGTCGAATAATGTGAAGCTTATCCGCAGTCTTATTGCCCGTCAGGGAGAATTGCTCCAGAAGGGCATAGCCATAGTGGATGGAGGTTACGACAATCCTGTGAAATATGAGTTTGTGGCTTTTCGCAAGATGAAGCCCAAGATGATGCAGGAGGCGATAGAGAATGCTGAGCAGACCGCCGAGCAGTTTGCCAAGAACAGCAAGAGTAAGATCGACAAGATTATGAATGCAGACCAGGGACAGTTCTCCATCGACGACCGCGACTCGAATACTCCTTATATTAAAAAGGTAAGGGTTGTGACTACTGTCACCTATTCGCTGAAAGATTAACGAAGCAACAGCATCTGTTGCTTTCTTCCTTAGTCATCATTGATGTTCGGGAATGGGTGTGGTTTAACGATTTTAGTTGACCACTCTAAGTCTTATTGATTGAGCCCACTTTAAAAAGTCAATTTTACGAAAATCAGATATTGATTATCAATAAGTTACAAAGGTAAAAATATGATTTTCGACTTTTAAAAGTGGGCTCGGTATTATTATAATACTATTATAATGTAAATATGCGAAAGTTTAACCATATCAAGTTCTCCCTTGGTAAATCTTCTTCTTAAGAAGAAGGGGAATTTTCTGAAAAAATAATCCCGTAAAAAATTGGTGGTTTCAAAATAAAGATTTACTTTTGCAGTCGAAATCAAGCATCAAGAGTTGCCCAGTTGTGGCACACCAACCGAGTTTCACATAGAGATAACCACGGTGGTAAAAGGATGCGTAAGTGTTTAACAACTTAAAATAATTATCTTTATGAATCCAAATTCAGATTTAAAGAATGAGAATGCAATGGCAGCTAATGCCGAGTCTTCAACTGTTTGTTCTGGCTATGCCGAGTCCAGAATTTCAGAGTATGCAGCCCGCTTTGCCGCATACAGCGATGAACAATTAAAGCAGACCGTGGATCACGAGCGTAATGTTCGTGGTTGGGTAAGCGAGCGCAGCTACTTACTCGCCGCTCTGCGAGGAGAGTGCGAGAAGCGAGGAATAGCTTATTGCTGGTAAAGGTATCAGGAGATTGCGAGAAATACGATTATTTTTCACAATCTCCCAGTTCTTTGTTGTAATTATTTCTTTCCGAATTATACATCCTTGTCTTTCGCCAATATAGCATTTAAAGAATGGAATTCAGCATACAAAGGATTCTCATTTTACTGCTTTTTGCATCAAAAATTAATTGTAATCCCTTATAATATTCTCAAGTCGTACGACTATAACTCCCATGTTGTACGTCTATGCACTCCCATGTTGTACGTCTATGCACTCTCATGTCGTACGACTATAGGGTACTATGTCGTACGATTTAAGAATTTATAAATATTATCCTTCAAACACAAAAAATATAATTGTCTGATTTTCAGTATCTTCTTTTCCTTGTTCATGTTCTCAATATTCACACTCAAATAAGATTCAGTTGAAAATAATGAAATCTCAGCGAGGAAAATATAAGAGAATTTCTCAAATACATCAGTCTTGGATAATCAGCCCAAGCAACCTCATTCATTATCTCTACAGCTAAGTATGTAATCAACAGTGATTAGCAATAGTTTCTAACGACAGAAGATAGTGATAACCCGATAAGAAAGATTCAAACCAGCTTTATGTCCATCTCTCTTAATTAAATGATTATACGTGCTGCAAAAAAGAGTTTTCTGAATCAATCAGCCACCTTATATTATACGGGTGCCAAGTTCCCTTCAACCATCGCTTTGCAGGATCTTCATTATTTCGTACCATACATATATCAAGGGTAGGGGGATTCGTGATGTTTAATTCTTGCTAAAATATTGTGTCCATAAAGACACAGCAAGGTATGTTTCGAGTTACTCGAAACCTTTTGGGTTACTCCCAAATACCTTGCCATAAATGGATGTATTTCTCTCCAAAGTTGAGAAATAATAAAAGCTTTATTTTACAACACCTGTTTTGTTAGGTTTACATTGTTAGTTTTACAGTGCAGACACACTCTCTTCCCCTCAGTAGATAGTTATACGTGAAGGTATTGACGGAATTATAGATAGTGTATGCATATTGGCGTTGATTCAAAATGTTCCTGATGTCAAAAGAAATCTTCATGGCTTTCTTTCTATATGACAACCCCATATCGAGCAAACTCATTGTCTTTGACACATCTTTCGTCAATTCACTCTTTACAATGTCAGCAGAAGTGTCGAATGTAAAGCCATCGAATGGCATGAGTTTCAATGACACTTTGTGTTGTTGGCTCAGATAGCTGTTGTTCTGATACTCCGTGGAAAGATAAGTTTTGGCAAACATTCCGTTATAAGCCAACTCCACATACTTGCAAGGCTGTGAAGTCAGATATGGGGAGAATGCCCAACTCTTCCAAGTGTATTCCTGCTGAAAATCATTCTGCAAAGTCGTTTGTCGTTTCCATTGGTAGCCACCATTCAAGGAAATCTTTGTCTTGATGGGTTCTATAAATTTAGTGACACCAACTTGCCCCATAAAACTTCTACCTGTATTTGGGGCATATATCTTCGACATCGTGATGAGAGTAGAACTTGCATCTTGACTCATCAGTAAGTTGTTCTTTTCCTGATTATATAGAAAGTCTGCATTGAAGAACCACATTTTCAGTGGTATCTTATAGTCGTAATGCAATGAGGCGTTCAAACTCTTGTTGTCCGCCAAGATACCAGAGCCAACCTTCAGCGAGGTGTCATTGAATCTGATGGGTGTTTTCAAGAAATCCAAAATGTCCCCAAAGGTGCGAGCATAGAATATGTTGGTGCGAAGTACCGAGCGAGAAGTTACCTTATAGTTGCAATATACGCTAGGACAAACAGAATAATACCAAGAACCAGACGATGTGCTTTCCAAGTTGTCCTTATGGATTATATAGTCTATGCGCATAGGTATTTCCAATCGGAAGACATATTTATATTGAGGATGTGAGTACTCATATTGTGGTACCAGAGCCATTCTGAGATTCTGCATATTCACATCATTGCTCTCGTCTGTAGGGTGCAGGCTTGTTTGCACCTTATCCATATAATAATTCAGCAATATTGGTAAATAAATACGAGAATAGAGATGCTTCTTAGACATTGAGAGAGTATTCTCTGTACGAAAACTTCTTCCATTGGCATTTTGTACCACATTATCGGTAGTTTCCTTGTTAAGAGTTATCTTTCCCATAGGAGAACCTTGATACGACATGATAGACGTAACCGCCCAACACAAATCCTTGTGATGCCACAAGGTAGAGAACTTGTTGTTCACATAAAACTCTCTCATGGTCTGCTTCTGGTTAAAGAGAGAACCGTTCTCTTTAGTAGGCAATTCTGATGTCAGAAAAGAACCTGTGCTCGACAGTGTGTTGCTAAGATAAGTCTTTTCTGAGTTGTCCTTGTATTCCAACTGGATGCTTGGGCGATGTATGGTTGATAGGGGAGAATACTCTTGGGCGATAATGACATTGTTATCCGCATCCGCATAACTTCTCGTCAAGCTATAGTCGTACTGACTTTTGGCATAGCTATACCCGATATTACCTTTTAGGGTAACATCCTTTCTTATCTTTCTCAATATGTTGAATGACAATAATCTATCTGTTGGTGAGGCATATCTTTCAACTTTAATAGGAGGAGTGGAAGCGGAAATGTTCTCTAATAAATTAGACAACGTAGATAATGTCTCTTTGTTGTCAAAGTGATTCGTCCCATCAGTCAATGCAAACTGATTGATATTGCCTGCTTTTAGCGAAGCCAACATTTGAAAGTTGGATTTGAAAAGCATACCGGCACCATTGATTTCATATAAGGTGTGTTTGCCTGCCCCTAATGACACTCCATAAGAGCCTACAGGCTTAAACTTTGCCTTGTTGCTCATGTTCACATTGATAGCCACGTTGTCTGAGAATACATCTTTGTTGGCTTTTACGGCTTGGTGGTTACTCAACACTTGGACTGAGTTGACAAAAGAAGCGGGTATATTGGTAGTGGCAATGTTGTATCGTCCACCCAACAAATCCATGCCATTGATATAGAAGTTAGAAATCTCCTTGCCCAGATATTTGATAGAACCTTTGTCGCCTACTTCAATGCCAGGGAGTTTCTTCATGGCATCTTTCAGCGTATAGTCATTCTTTCCGATATACGAGGCTAAGTTGTATGACAAAGTATCCCCTCGTTGGTAGATGGCTGGAGCTTTTACAACAACCTCTTTTAGGTCTGTGGTCTTTTCCTTTAGATTGAAGTTGCACTCTTGTGAGACATTCTTGATTTCTCTTTTGGTTTTCTCGTATCCGATGGCTTCGGCAGTGATGATTAGCTGCTTGGCATCTGACTTTAGTGTTATCTTATAAGTTCCATTTTCTGATGTTCTCGCAAAGCCAAGAGTAGCCTTATCGGCATTTACTCTTACGATGACACCTTCCAAAGCCGTGCCAATGGTGTCACGCACTATTCCTGTAACTACACTTTGGGCAAAAGTGCAGTTACAGAGACAAGCTAACATCATCAAAATTAGAAATCTTCTCATATTTATCAATCTCTTTGTTTACTTCAATTCGAGAGGAACATATCCATTAGGGCGCACTCTCAGTACCACACCATTGACCAAGGCACTATGCCCACCATCCTCATATTTCTGAATAGTCATCTCGCTGATGGATTCTGCAGGAATGTTGCCCATAGGATTTTGCTCAAACTTATTCTTCGCCTTGACAAACTGTTCCCTCGAAGTCTTGATGGTATTGGTGTAAGGCTTGAAGTTCATAGGGGTGCTTGATTTACGGAAAGTTATAGCTTTGAACTTATGTATGCCTTCTGAATCCTTTGCTGCCAATACCAAGCCTGGCAAACCACAAAGTTTCCATGGTCCAAAGGATGTTGGTATCTCCGTGGAATACCAAACAGTCCAAGTTCTTCCACCATATTCTCCAACAGCTTTCTGACAGGTGTAACCACAGATCGTGTCAATGCCCTCGCTCAGATTCCAATTTATGGGATTGGAACTTTCCGTATAGCTGTAGTAGTTTGGCGTGATTACGCTATAAACGGTCAGTTTGCCCTTAGGCACATTTTGAGAGACTGATTGGTCGAAAAGCAAATCATTTCTCTTTTCCCGTGTCTTGAACTTTTGAATCTCTGATTCTGGCGCTTTGCAAGCAATGGCTGAGTCTGCTTGAAACGCAGTGTAATCAGAGAACATAGCTGAGTTTCTGCCAATTTGAAGAATGGTAGAAGTGACATCAGAAGAGCCTTTGTCATTCTTCATTTGGTACTCGTAGATGCATTCGTATTCATCTACGGAAGAGAAACTCGTTTTCTGCCCGAATGTCTCTGATGTTAGGCAGATGGCGGTTATCAATAAAACAATCTTTTTCATATCCTTTGTCTTTATTGTTGATACTAATGTTATTTCTCTTGGCTTATTGGGCAATTCATAAATGCGGAAGAGTCAACTTTGGGATTAGAATTATACTTCACGAATAAAAGTGACTCGCAGTTTCCAAATGCTCTATATCCGATTTTCTGCAAAGATGCAGGGAGATTGATGCCTTTAAGGTTAATGCATCGGGCAAAGGCAAAATCGGAGATCTCTCTCAAATTGTTCGGAAAGACTATGCGTTCCAAGTTCTTGCAACCAGAAAATGCACGGTCGTTAATTACTTCTAGTTGATTCTTGAATACAAGGGCCTTTATGCCTTCGCAACAAGTGAAAGCCAGTCTTCCTATTTTGCTCACATGTTCAGGTATCACGGATATGCAGACCTTATTACAATCCCAAAATGTCCATTCACCGATTTCTTGCAAACTGTCCGGCAAGACGCTAAGCTCTAATTGATGGTCCATATTGAATGCACTATTGCCGATATACCTCACTGTGTTTGGCATCTTTACGGTTTGAAGATTCTCACAAGTATTGAAAGCTCGTTTTTCTATAATCAGCAAATTGTCGGGAAGGATGACTTGCTTGATGTACTTATTCATTTCAAAAGCCATTTCTCCTATTACTTTTACATCCTTAAGCTCTTGAATGTTATTGAAATCCACAACAGAGTCTTTTCCTTCCCATTTCACAAGGCGAGTTCCATATTGTGAATCTTCTACCGTAAAATGGCTCTTTCCTTTTGCCAATGAAAGTGTTGGTAACCAACAAAGGCATAGTAGAAATAGTACAGCAACAGAAATCTTACTTTTTATCATAATCTTCTATTTTTAGTGTTCTTTATATTCAAAGACGAAAGAATGATAAAAGGGTAAACTACTTTTTCCAATATTTTTCAGCCATAGGCTGCAACCTTTCCTTTATTACTTCCATAACAGTCTTGAAATCAAGAGCTTCTTTCCATTGAATCTTTTTCAGAAATGCTTTCCAGCGAACTATACGTACTGCGTCTGTCGCAAAACTTTCTGTAAACAACTGCAATTCGGGATTGTATGTAAGACCTCGATTGTCGAAAGTCGCCTTGACAGCATCATACAACGTATCATAATCCAAGTCTCTCTTTGTCAAGAGTTGGTTATCTTGCCAAGAGATACATATATTTATAACCTGTTTTATTCATTAGATTGAGCAAACGTGTCTTTACAGACTTGCCGTAGTTTTTCCTTCCCATTTTATTCTATTGCTATTTCAAGATAATTTTTTAATGTGTTGAATACTCTGAGCCGTTTGGCATAATCCTGCAAACGAGTGAGATTGCGGTTTGGCTTTTTCAGATAGGAGCGTATCACTTCAGCACAAATATCTAACCCCAATTTATTCCTGTATTTTACAGCATCGCAAACACTTCGCTCCATATCGGTAATACGAACATGATACCCTGAAATTTCTGCATCCATAATGCCGAACTCCAAGTTCTCCTTCTTCCAATAATACAGCTCTATCGGAAGCGTATCTGGTATCACCACCTTCCGCTTGTTGGCGATAGCAATGCAAAAGGCTGGTGGTACTGTTGTTGAAAGCTGATGGTAAGCCCAGGCGTTATATAGACATACAATGCCATTGGGTACAATCCGCTCCACATCAATCATTGTATTAAGCAAAGCATCGGGAACGGCATATATGCCATGACGCAACTTTATCAAGTCGCCACGTTCCTTAGCTCTCAACAGTCGTTTATACTCTGACAGATGAGATATATCAGTAGTGGAGATAATGCCACCAAGTGCTGCTACTTTGCAAATTATATTGTTCATTTCACCTCTTATTAAATGTTATTACAGCTGCAAAAATACAATAAATTTCGAGAATACGGTAAGATTCTACGGATAATTTCATAAAATGCCGTACTTTTTTTCATATTTTCAGAGTGCTAATTATATTTGAGATGATAATAAACTCTAAAAAACATGCAACAATGCAGTATTCTAAATTTAAAATTGTATTTTTGCCACCAAGATGACAAAGAGTTGTTTGACAATCAAACGTATGCAAATTGTAGAAATTAGAACTGTTGCTAAATCATTACCTCCATTGAGGTGAAAAACTCATAAATTGCTCATTCTAAGCTATTCGGCAGATTTTAGCGTAATTTTCTATTTAAAAGTGATTCCCTCTTAAATTTGTAACCAGTAGGATTTAGTAGGATTTTGCTTGCAAAGCGATAAAATCTGCTTATTCCCTAAGTACAAAAGACTTGTTTACGACTCGTATCTCCGAAAGATAGGAATCTGTGTTTCGGGTTTACGGGTGGTGTCTTACTTGTGCTCCATTTGTGCCTTTCGGGGGCACAATAGTGCTCTTTCTTAGGCACTTTTCCATCTTGGTGAGACAAGAAAATCTGCTTCGCATTCAGCTCTCTTATTTCCTTGTTAGATGAATGTTTGTAGTGATATAAAAAATAAAAATGCCAAACGTCCGAACTTTCATAAGGGGAGTCAATCTCACAGTCCTTCTTAGACGAATGGCAGTACAAAGATACAAATAAATTCTGTAATAGCAATACCAAAACTACAAGAACTTGCACAAAAAAATCCCTGCAACTGTACAGTTACAGGGATATTCTTATTTGTCTTGAAGTGGATTACTTCTTGTTGATAGCGAGGTCGATAGCTACGGCGATAGCTACAGTAGCACCTACCATTGGGTTGTTACCCATACCGAGGAAGCCCATCATCTCTACGTGAGCAGGAACTGAAGAAGAACCTGCGAACTGAGCGTCTGAGTGCATACGGCCCATAGTATCAGTCATACCGTATGAAGCAGGACCTGCAGCCATGTTGTCTGGGTGCAAAGTACGACCTGTACCACCACCAGAAGCTACTGAGAAGTATGGCTTGCCAGCGGCAATACGCTCCTTCTTATAAGTACCGGCTACTGGGTGCTGGAAACGTGTAGGGTTGGTAGAGTTACCTGTGATAGATACGTCTACGTCCTCGCTCCAGTTGATAGCAACACCCTCACGTACGTCGTCAGCACCATAGCAGTTAACCTTAGCACGTGGGCCATCGCTGTAAGCGATACGGTTAACAACCTTCAACTCACCTGTGTAGTAGTCGAACTTGGTCTGTACGTATGTGAAACCGTTGATACGGCTGATGATCTGAGCAGCGTCCTTACCCAAACCGTTGAGGATAACGCGCAATGGGTTCTTACGAACCTTGTTAGCCATCTCGGCGATCTTGATAGCACCCTCAGCAGCAGCGAAAGACTCGTGACCTGCCAAGAAAGCGAAGCACTGTGTCTCCTCGCGGAGCAGGCGGGCAGCCAAGTTACCATGACCGAGACCTACCTTACGGTCATCGGCAACAGAACCAGGGATGCAGAAAGCCTGCAGACCGATACCGATAGCCTCAGCAGCGTCGGCAGCTGTCTTGACACCTTTCTTGATAGCGATAGCAGCACCGGCTACATACGCCCACTTAGCGTTCTCGAAGCAGATACGCTGAGTGTCTTCACACATCTGATAAGGATCAACACCTGCGTCCTCGCAGATTTGATTAGCCTCTTCCAAGCTCTTGATACCGTTAGCATTCAGAGCTGCAAGAACTTGCTTCTCGCGACGTTCCTGACTTTCGTAACTTACTTTTCTAATCATATCTGTATCTCCTTATTATTCTTTACGTGGATCAATTGCTTTAACAACACCCTGCTCAGCAGTTGTACGACCGTAGCTGCCAGTGAATTTCTTGACAGCCTCGTTGGCGTCCATACCGTTCTTGATAGCCTCCATCATCTTGCCGAGGTGTACATACTCATAACCACAAACCTGGCTGTCCTTGTCGAGGAACTGCTTTGTGATGTAACCCTCTGTCAACTCAAGGTAACGTGTACCCTTAGCTACTGTACCATAGAGAGTACCAGTCTGTGAACGAAGACCCTTACCCAAGTCCTCAAGACCAGCGCCGATAACAAGACCGCCCTCAGAGAAAGCGCTCTGGCTACGACCGTAAACAATCTGGAGGAAGAGTTCGCGCATAGCTGTGTTGATAGCGTCGCAAACGAGGTCGGTGTTCAATGCCTCAAGGATAGTCTTACCTGGGAGAATCTCAGAAGCCATAGCTGCTGAGTGAGTCATACCAGTACAACCGATAGTCTCAACGAGAGCCTCCTGGATAACACCGTCCTTGATGTTGAGTGACAATTTACAAGCACCCTGCTGAGGTGCACACCAACCCACACCGTGGGTGTAACCAGAGATGTCCTTGATCTCTTTTGCCTGAATCCATTTTCCCTCCTCAGGAATTGGAGCTGGTCCGTGGTTAGGACCCTTAGCGACAACGCACATGTTGTCTACTTCTTTAGAATAGATCATATTCGCTAAATTTTTTATATTAGTATATAAAATGTTTGAATACATTCATTATGACGGAATGTCTGACGTAAGACACAGAATTCCGACCACAAAAGTACGATTTTTTTTACGAAAAGGGGCAAATTATATATTCTTTTTAACTCTTTAAACTCATTTTTTCGGATTTTCTTTGGTTTGTGCGCTTTTTGGTGTATCTTTGCAAACTGAAAATTGCAATTTTTAATGATTATATGACGCAGGTTAAGATAAATGACAGTGTGCTGCGCAAAGCGGCAGAGGCAGGTATGGACGAGTTTGTGCAGGCTTTTGTGGATGCCATCAGAAACGCTTTGGGCGGTGAGCTCAATGCGCAGAACATGGCTGAGCTCAACAGCGACCAGATTACACTCTTGGCATGGGACGTGCTGCATCAGGAGATGATGGACGGAGGAATGGTACAGCTCATACACAATGGTTATGGAGGTTTTATCTTCAAGAATCCTACCGACAAGGCGTTCCGTAACTGGGGGGTCGCAGGACTGTACAAACTTATCAACAAGGCCCACAAGTGTTATAACTTGGCCCACGAGGACATAGAGCGCGACATGAGCGACGAGGAGTTCATGGCTCTCTATGAGAAGTATCCGTTCTTTGATGATTTCGACGATGATTTCGTTGAGAACGAGGAGCAGTGGACTGCTCAGGTGGCTTGTTATATCGACGAGCATATTGAACTTTTCGCCACCGTGGAGGAGAAGTAGTGCGCCTGCGTGAATATATTTTTTAAAAAGGAGAGGATATAATGAATAAGCAAGAACAAGAGCTACGCAAGAAGAGCCCTGTGCAGATAAGAAACAAGAAGGCGTCGTTTGAGTATTTCTTTGTCGACACCTATACTGCTGGCATCGTGCTCACTGGTACTGAAATCAAGTCGATAAGAGGTGGTAAAGCTTCTTTGGTAGACTGTTACTGCGATTTCTATAATGGAGAGCTGTGGGCTAAGGGCATGAATATTTCACCTTATTTCTATGGTTCGTTCGGTAACCATGAGGCACGTCGTGACCGCAAGTTGCTGCTCAACAAGCGTGAGTTGCGCCGTCTGGAAGAAGATGCCAAGCAGCCAGGCTTCACCATTGTACCTACCCTCATCTTCATCGACGACCATGGCCGTGCCAAGGTCGACATCGCTCTGTGCAAGGGTAAGAAGGAGTATGACAAGCGTCAGACCCTGAAGGAGAAGGAAGACAGAAGAGAAATGGACAGGGCTATCAAGCACTTCTAACATTTAGTGAAGCGTAAATAACGACAAGTGAAAAATCCAATAGCATAAGAGGGTAACACATTATTATATATGGGGCATATCAACAGACTGAAAGAGCAATGTGACAGGAAAATACTGATTCTCGACGGTGCCATGGGCACGGAGATACAGAAATACAATCTTACTGAGGAAGACTTCAGGGGAGAGAGGTTTGCCGACGTGCCCGGACAGATGAAAGGCAATAATGACGTGCTGAACCTGACTCGTCCTGATGTCATCTCCGACATATACAGACGCTATTTAGAGGCAGGAGCCGACATCATCTCTGCCAACACATTCTCTTCGCAGCGTATCTCGCAAGCCGACTATCATCTGGAGGACTATGCCCGCGAGATGGCTTACCAGGGTGCAAGGTTGGCAAGGATACAGGCAGATCAGTTCTCTACACCCGATAAACCAAGATTTGTGGCAGGCGACGTGGGACCCACCAACAAGACGTGTTCCATGAGTCCTGATGTGAGCAATCCTGCTGCGCGCGACATCACTTACGACGAACTCTTCGACGACTGCTGCGAACAGATAGACGGCCTGATAGAGGGAGGGGTGGATGTGATCCTCATCGAGACGGTTTTCGATACACTCAACTGCAAGGCAATGATAGACGCAGCCTTCACGATGATGAAGAAGCGTGGCGTGGAGTTGCCTGTGATGGTGAGTCTCACCGTTAGCGACCTGGCAGGAAGAACCCTCAGCGGACAGACGATAGAGGCTTTCCTTGCCAGTCTGTCGCCTTATCCTATCTTCTCGGTAGGCATGAACTGTGCCTTCGGCGCCCCGCAGATGAAGCCTTTCATAGAGCGTATGGGAAAGATTGCACCTTATTATATTAGTGCGCATCCCAATGCCGGCCTGCCCAACGAGATGGGTGCCTACGACGAGACACCTGAAAGTATGGCGCCCCAGATTGCCGAGTTTATCGACGAAGGACTGGTCAATATCATTGGTGGATGCTGTGGTACTACGCCCGATTTCATAGCCCGATATGCGCAGATGGCAGAGGGAAAGAAACCTCATGTCGTAACCCAGCGACCACAGTATATGTGGCTATCAGGTCTCGACCTGCTGCAGGTGGATGATCATGTACATGCGCCGATAGACAGCTCACGTTTTGTCAATGTGGGTGAACGGTGCAATGTGGCAGGAAGCCGGAAGTTCCTGCGACTTATCAATGAGAAGAGTTATGAGGAAGCCCTCGGTATAGCCCGCAAGCAAGTAGCTGACGGGGCCGCTGTGGTAGACGTCAATATGGACGACGGACTGCTTGATGCCAAGGCCGAGATGGTGAATTTCCTCAATATGATAGCTGCCGAGCCCGAGATTGCCAAAGTGCCTATCATGATCGACTCGTCCAAATGGGATGTCATCACTGCCGGACTGAAGTGTTGTCAGGGCAAGTGTATCGTCAACTCCATATCGCTCAAGGAGGGCGAGGAAGTGTTTGTCGCTCATGCCAAGGATGTGCTCAGATACGGAGCCGCCTGTGTGGTGATGTGCTTTGACGAGGTAGGACAGGCCACAACCTTTGAGCGCAGAATAGAGATAGCCGAGAGGGCTTACCATATATTGGTGGATCAGGTGGGGATGAACCCGCTTGATATCATCTTCGATCCTAACGTGCTCGCCATTGCCACAGGTATGGAGGAGCACGACAACTACGCTGTCGACTTCATACGGGCCACCGAGTGGATAACAACTCATCTGCCCGGAGCTCATGTCAGCGGAGGTGTGAGCAACCTGTCGTTCTCTTTCCGCGGAAACACCTATATACGTGAGGCTATCCACTCTGTGTTCCTGCATTATGCTCAGCAGAAGGGTATGGACTTCGGTATCGTCAATGCCAAGGCGCGGATGGACTATCACAAGATTCCCAAGGAACAGCTGGACATCATCGAGGATGTGGTGCTCAACCGCCGTAAGGGCGCTTACGAAGATCTCATCGAACTGGCTGCCGAGATCAAGGAGAAAGCCGATGCTGCAAAAGCTGCCAAGGCTGGGGGAGCAACCGCACCTAAGCCTGCTGCACCAGAGTGGAGAAAGGACAGCGTAGAGAACCGCTTGAAGTATGCCTTGCGCAAAGGCATATCCGACTTCCTGCAGGTCGATATCGACGAGGCATTGGGTAAATATCCTCATGCCGTCAATGTGATAGAAGGGCCGCTGATGGATGGCATGAACGAGGTGGGCGAACTCTTTGGCGAGGGCAAGATGTTCTTGCCACAGGTGGTGAAGACTGCCCGTACCATGAAGGCTGCCGTGTCTATACTTCAGCCGCATATAGAGGCAGAGAAGGAAGGTGGATCGTCGAAGGCTGGCAAGGTGGTCTTGGCAACGGTGAAAGGCGACGTACATGATATCGGAAAGAATATCGTGGCAGTGGTGATGTCGTGCAACAACTACGATGTGGTAGATCTCGGGGTGATGGTGCCTGCCGAGCAGATAGTAAGAAAAGCTGTTGAGGAAAAAGCAGATGCCGTCGGACTGAGCGGACTCATCACTCCCTCGCTTGAGGAAATGGTGCATGTGGCTCAACAGATGCAGAATGCAGGATTGCGGCTTCCCATCATGGTGGGAGGAGCCACTACCAGCGAGATGCATGTGGCTCTGAAGATAGCTCCCGTGTACGACGGCCCTGTAGTATGGGTGAAGGATGCCAGTCTGAATGCCGGCATCTGTGCCCGTTTGTTCGGTAAAGACGGTGCAGCCTATGAGGCGGAACTGAAGCAGCGATACGAGCAGCTCAGACAGAAATATCATGAGCAGCAGGCCCGTTTGGGAAGTCTGCAGGAAGCCCGTGAGAATAAACTAAACCTGTTTTGAAAGAGGAGAAACTGCAGTTTTGAAACAACAATAACATATCAGGATAAATGATACAGACAATTATTTTCGACTTCGGTGGCGTGATCGCTACCCTCGACGGCGATGAAGCCAAGAAACGTTTTAGCGACTTAGGAGTCGCTGATGTAGACCGCGTACTCGACCCCTATCGCCAGCAAGGCTTCTTTGGTGATTTGGAAGAAGGCAAGATAGGAGAGGAGGAATTTCGCCGAAAGTTGGGCGAGATGTGTGGTCGCGAACTTACCTTCGATGAGGTGAGGCATTGTTGGCTGGGCTATATGAAAGAGCTTCCGTTCTATAAGTTGGATGCCCTGAAGGAGTTGCGTCGTAAGGGTTTTCGTGTCGTTATGCTCTCCAATACCAATCCTTATGTCATGGATTGGGCTGAGAGTCCGGAGTTCTCTGGCGATGGCCATTCTGTCGATTATTATTTCGATTCTATGTATCGCAGTTATGAGATGGGCTGTATGAAGCCCGACGAGATGTTCTTCCGTCGTGTGTTGGCTCAGGAGCACATTCTTCCCGAGGAGACACTCTTCGTCGACGATGGTCCACGCAACTGTGCGGCAGCAAGCGAGTTGGGGATAAATACCTATTGTCCTGCCAATGGTGCCGACTGGACAGATGAGATATACAAATTTCTGACTGCCGGCTTACGATAATGACTTCGAAGGTCAAGAAAGTAAGTTTTATGGCAAAATGTTGGGCAATTTAAAAAAAAGATTGTACTTTTGCATTTGCAAAATAAGAAAATAACAAAAACAAGAAAATGGCAATCAAAAAGAAAAGATGGCATTGCCTGCCAGGTCAGCCACTTACCGATCTCGACAAGCAAGTCATGTATTGGGAGAGTAAGGGAAAGTTAGTTCCTACACGCGAGTTGATCAAGACTCCAGAACAGATAGAAGGCATCCGCAAGAGCGGAGTAGTGAATACGGGTTGTCTCGACGCTGTGGCAGAGGCTATTCGTCCGGGTATGAACACCCAGGAGATAGATGATATCTGTATGCAGTACTGCAAGGACCACGATGCCATTCCTGCCTGCCTCAACTATGAGGGCTACCCTAAGAGTGTGTGCACCAGCATCAACGAGGTGGTGTGCCATGGCATTCCAAAGGAGGAAGATGTTCTCCAGGAGGGTGATATCGTGAATGTGGATATGACTACCATCGTTGACGGATATTATGCTGATGCCAGTCGTATGTTTATCGTTGGTGGAAAGACAACTCCCGAGAAAGAACAGTTGGTACGCGTGGCAAAGGAATGTCTCGAGATAGGTATGGAGGTGGCTAAGCCTTACAGTTTTGTGGGCGACATCGGTCATGCCATCGAGAATCATTGCAAGAAATATGGATATGGTGTAGTGCGCGATCTCTGCGGACATGGTGTGGGACTTCAGTTCCACGAGGAGCCCGAGGTGTTGCACTATGGACACAAGGGCACAGGCATGCTTCTGGTACCTGGTATGGTGTTCACCATTGAGCCAATGATCAACATGGGTACATGGAAGGTATTTATCGATGCCGACGACCCATACGGATGGGAAGTTATCACTGGCGACGAGAAGCCATCGGCTCAGTGGGAGCATACACTCGTCATGACCGAGACAGGTGTGGAGATTCTTACACATTAAAGAACTATGAAGGATATATATATATTAGGTATAGAGAGCAGTTGCGACGATACCTCAGCCGCTGTGCTCAAGAATGGAGTGTTGCTGAGCAATGTCACAGCCTCACAGGAGGTGCACAAAGCCTATGGTGGCGTAGTGCCCGAGTTGGCTTCGCGTGCACATCAGCAGAACGTGGTGCCTGTTGTTGATCAGGCCATAGCGCGTGCAGGTATAAAGAAGGAAGACCTCAGTGCCGTGGCTTTCACACGTGGACCTGGTCTGATGGGTTCGTTGCTTGTTGGTGTAAGCTTTGCCAAGGGTTTTGCTCGTTCGCTTAATATCCCTCTCATTGATGTCAACCATCTGCAGGGACATGTCATGGCACACTTCATCAAGGAGTCGGACGACGACCAGAGTGCGCCTCCATTCCCCTTCATCTGTCTCTTGGTGAGTGGAGGAAACTCGCAGATAGTAAAGGTGAATGCCTATAACGATATGCAGGTGTTGGGACAGACCATTGACGACGCGGCAGGCGAGGCGATAGACAAGTGTGCTAAGGTGTTGGAGTGGGGCTATCCCGGCGGACCTGTAGTCGACAAGTATGCGCGACAGGGAAATCCTAAGGCCTTCACCTTTGCCGAGCCTCATATACAGGGTATGGACTACAGTTTCTCTGGTTTCAAGACCAGTTTCCTCTATAGCTTGCGCAAATGGGTGGCAGAGGATCCCGACTTCGTCGAGAAGAACAAGTACGACCTGGCAGCCAGCATCGAGTACACCATCGTAGATATCCTGATGAAGAAGTTGCGTATGGCAGTAAAACAGACAGGCATCAAATACGTGGCTGTGGCGGGAGGAGTTTCAGCCAACAACGGCTTGCGCAATGCCTTCCGTGATCATGCTCAGCGTTTCGGCTGGACGATTTATATTCCTAAGTTCAGCTATACCACGGACAATGCAGCCATGATAGCCTGCGTAGGTACATTCAAGTATCGTGACGGCGATTTTGCCAGCATCGACCTGCCTGCATACTCTAAGGTGACATTCAAATAGCAGCAAACACTTAACACTGATATAAATGGAATTTGAAAGCAAAATTTTGAGCAAGAATATTTCTGAATTGCTCTATAATAGTGAGAAAACATTGGGTACGGCAGAGAGTTGCACTGGCGGTAGAATCGCTGAGTCAATCATCTCTGTGCCAGGTGCTTCCAACTACTTCAAGGGTGGTATCGTATCTTATACCAACGAAGTGAAAGAGAACATCCTGAAGGTAAGTCACGAGGTACTGGAAGAGCAGACTGCCGTATGCGAGGAGGTGGCACGCGAAATGGTGCTTGGCGCCATTGATGCACTGAAGGTAGACTTCGCCATTTCGGCTACCGGTGTGGCAGGTCCTACAGGCGGTACAGCCGAGATACCTGTTGGTACCATCTGGATTGGTTATGGCAGCAAGGACGATGTGCGTACCCTCAAACTTACCGAGGATTACGGTCGCGACATCAATCTCGCTATTGCCACCAATTCTGCCCTCAAGTCTATGTACAGCTTCCTCAAGGAGTGCGAAGAAGACTTGAAGAAAGAAGGCTAACTCAAGTATCGCAAGTTTTACCCCACACGCCCTGTTTTGCAAGCTTTACCACGCACGCCCTGAAAGGGCAGAAGCTCTTAGCCCAGGGCAACGCCCTGGGTTATTACGGACGCAAACCTGTCGCCCTGTAAGGGCAAAAGCTTTAAAACTCCAAACAAAACTTAAGGCTTTTTCTCTTACAGGGCTTTAGTAATCTTGCCACTGTTATGCTTGATTCGACATAACCCCGTGTCAGTCAATAAAATCGACGTGAAACCACTCTTATAGAGCCCAAAAGTATAAAAAATCCTTAAAAGATTGTTTTCTTTTAGGGATTCTTTTGTAAATACCAAAAATATTTGTAATTTTGCACCCTGTTTGGAATAGGTATCAATTAACGAATTAGAAAATTAAAGATAGAAATGTCTAAGATTTGTCAAATTACAGGTAAGAAGGCACAGTTAGGTTGTAATGTGTCTCACTCAAAGCATCGTACAAAGAGAAGCTTTGACGTTAACCTTTTCAGCAAGAAATTCTACTATGTAGAAGAGGGTTGCTGGATTAGCCTTAAGATCAGTGCTGCTGGTCTTCGTCTCATTAACAAGGTTGGTCTTGATGCAGCTTTGAAGCAGGCTGTGTCTAAGGGCTTCGTAGATTGGAAGGACATTAAAGTTATAGGAGAATAAATATCATGGCAAAGAAAGCAAAAGGTAATAGAGTACAGGTTATCCTCGAGTGCACTGAACATAAGAACAGTGGTATGCCAGGTACAAGCCGTTACGTGACTACAAAGAATCGTAAGAATACTCCTGAGCGTCTCGAACTGATGAAATATAATCCAATCTTGAAGAAGATGACTCTTCACAAGGAGATTAAGTAAGCACGCTTACAACAGTTTATAACAATATTTTAAAGTTTAGATAGACTATGGCAAAGAAAGCGGTCGCTACCCTCCACGAAGGTAACATGGATGGTCGCGCATATACAAAGGTTATCAAGATGGTTAAGAGCCCAAAGACAGGTGCATATTGCTTCGATGAGAAGATGGTACCTAACGAGGCTGTTAAAGATTTCTTCAAAGCCTAATCATTTTTAGGATTTTAAGTAATCAATATACTTTAAGTAAGGCTGCATTTCGTAAGATTTGCAGCCTTATTCTTTGTATATACAATTATTTTTCCTATCTTTGCACTCAAATATAATGTAAATATGGGATTATTCGGATTTTTTAGCAGCAAGAATAAGGAAACACTCGACAAGGGACTCGAGAAAACCAAGGAGAGTGTGTTTGGTAAGTTGGCTCGCATCGTAGCGGGCAAGTCTACTGTCGATGATGATGTCCTCGATGATTTGGAGGAGATTCTCATTACATCCGACGTGGGTGTTGACACCACAGTGAAGATCATCCACCGCATTGAGGAGCGTGTGGCTACCGACAAGTATGTGTCTACCTCTGAGCTCGACAGAATCCTGCGTGAGGAGATAGCCAAGTTGTTGGAGGAGAATCATACGGGTGACAATGCCGACTGGAGTCTTCCTGCCGACCACAAGCCTTACGTCATCCTGGTGGTAGGTGTCAATGGTGTGGGCAAGACCACCACTATCGGCAAGTTGGCTTACCAGTTCAAGAAGGCTGGCAAGAAAGTTTATTTAGGCGCTGCCGATACCTTCCGTGCTGCTGCGGTGGAGCAGATCTCTATCTGGGGCGAGCGTGTGGGTGTGCCTGTTGTTAAGCAGCAGATGGGTTCCGACCCTGCTTCTGTGGCTTTCGACACCTTGCAGAGTGCCAAGGCCAATGGAGCAGATGTCGTTATCATCGATACGGCAGGACGTCTTCACAACAAGGTGGGCTTGATGAATGAGCTCAAGAAGATCAAGGATGTAATGAAGAAGGTCCTTCCCGAGGCTCCTGATGAGGTATTGCTTGTTCTCGATGGCAGTACGGGTCAGAATGCTTTCGAGCAGGCCAAGCAGTTCTCTGCTGTTACCAACATTACCTCGCTTGCCATTACCAAACTGGATGGTACAGCCAAGGGTGGTGTGGTTATAGGTATTTCCGACCAGCTCAAGGTGCCAGTGAAGTACATTGGTCTGGGTGAGGGAATGGAAGACCTGCAGTTGTTCAACAAGGTAGAGTTTGTAGACTCTTTGTTTAAGAAAGGAAAGTGAAAAAGAATACGATAGACATCATCACCATGGGCTGTTCCAAGAATTTGGTGGACAGCGAATTGCTGATGAAACAATTTGAAGCCAACGGCTATCATTGCGTGCACGACTCTAAGCGTCCGCAGGGCGAGATAGCTGTCATCAACACTTGTGGTTTTATTGAGGATGCCAAGCAGGAGAGCATCGATACCATCCTTGAGTTTGTACAGCGCAAGCAGGAGGGACGGTTGAAGAAGCTCTATGTGATGGGCTGTCTTTCGCAGCGTTATCAGAAAGAGCTGGAGAAAGAGATTCCTGAGGTCGATAAGTTTTACGGCAAGTTCAACTACAAGCAGTTGTTGGGCGAGTTGGGCAAGGCTGATGTTCCTTCCTGTGATGGTCATCGCCATCTCACCACTCCCCGTCATTATGCTTATGTCAAGATAGCCGAGGGCTGCGACCGTCATTGTGCCTATTGTGCCATCCCTATCATCACCGGCAAACATGTAAGCCGTCCTAAGGCGGAGATCCTTCAGGAGGTTCGTGATATGGTGGCAGAGGGCGTCAAGGAGTTCCAGATCATAGCACAGGAGCTGACTTATTATGGTATCGACCTCGACGGAAAGCATCACATCACCGACCTGATCAGTGATATGGCTGATATTCCTGGAGTGAAGTGGATACGTCTGCATTATGCTTATCCCAACCAGTTCCCCATGGACTTGCTCGATGTGATGCGCGAGAAGGAGAATGTATGCAGTTATCTTGACATCGCCCTTCAGCATATCAGCGACCATATGCTTACCCGTATGCGCCGCCATGTCAGCAAGCAGGAGACGATCGAGCTTATCAAGCAGTTGCGGGAGCGTGTGCCGGGCATACATATCCGCACAACACTGATGGTGGGCTTCCCTGGCGAGACCGATGAAGATTTTGCCGAACTGATGGAGTTTGTACGTTGGGCGCGCTTCGAGCGTATGGGTGCCTTCGCCTATTCTGAGGAAGAGGGAACCTACAGCGCCAATCATTATGAGGACGATGTGCCTCAGGAGGTGAAGCAGAAACGGCTCGACCAGCTCATGGCTCTCCAGCAGGACATCAGTGCTGAGATCGAGGCAGAGAAGGTAGGACAGGAGATGAAGGTCATCGTCGACAGGAAGGAAGGCGATTACTATATTGCCCGTTCCGAGTTCTGCTCGCCCGAGGTAGACCCCGAGGTGCTGATCAAAGCCGACAAGCGTCTGCGTGTGGGACAGTTCTATCAGGTGCGTATCACCTCCAGCGACGAGTTCGACCTCTATGCCGAACTGGTATAGTATAGTTGCATTCTGATGTTTTTATATAGTAGTCCATAGCTCAAGGTTTTTCCCTTAGGCTATGGACTTTTGCTTTTTATCCTTCCTTGTCAGTTTATTCTTCCTCTGTCTCTTTCATCCTCGTAGCTTTTCATCCTTACAGTCTTTCCCTGAAAAAAAGACTACGATGCGATAAAAAAATGAGGGGGAAAGAAAAAGAATTGGAAAAATATCATTAACTTTGCAATCAAAATAAAAAATAGACTACGATGAAATACCTATTATTCTCTGATATTCATGGCTGTTTGCCAGCCTTGCAGCGTGCTCTCGACTTTTTCGAGGCGCAGAAGTGTGACATGATGTGCATCTTGGGCGACATCATCAACTACGGACCCCGCAACCGCATACCTGAGGGCATAGACCCCAAGGGCATTGTGGAGCGACTCAACAACCTGGCAGACAAGATCATTGCAGTGCGAGGCAACTGTGATGCAGAGGTAGACCAGATGTTGCTCGATTTCCCCATCATGGAGACTTATACCCTTTTGGTGGATGGCGGAAAGCGCTATCTGCTCACCCATGGTCATATATATAATAAGGAGAACATGCCCAAGGGTCCTTATGATGCCATCATCTATGGTCACAGCCATCTCTGGGAGCTCTCGCGCAATGCAGAGGGTAAGGCCATCTGCAATACGGGCAGCATCACCTTCCCCAAGGGAGGCAATCCCCCTACACTTGCCACTCTCGAGGATGGCAAGTTTACTATGTACAACCTCGATACCCTTGAGGTCATAGGCTCTTTTGACATGTTGGAGGCATAGAAAGTTCAATCAATATTACAATAATGATAGAGGAATATCAAATCCGGATTCTGCCAGAACAGGCAGCCAGTGAGGAAGGTATCAAGCGTTACCTGTCCAAGGAGAAAGGAATAGACGTGCGGACATTGAACCAGGTGAGGGTGCTCAAGCGAAGCATCGACGCCAGGCAGCGTACCATCTACGTGAATTTGAAGGTGCGTGCCTATATCAATGAGTTCGCACAGGACGACCAATACATACATACCGAATATCCTGATGTGAGCTCACGCCCTCGTGTGGTAGTGGTGGGCGAGGGACCTGGCGGTCTTTTTGCTTCCCTGCGACTTATCGAGTTGGGCTATCGTCCTGTGGTGCTCGAACGAGGCAAGGACGTACGCGAGCGCAAGAAGGACCTCTCCAATATTACCAAGACCCAGAAGGTGGATGCCGAAAGCAACTATTGTTTTGGTGAGGGTGGAGCAGGTGCCTACAGCGATGGAAAGCTGTATACCCGCAGCAAGAAACGCGGCAGTGTGGACAAGATACTGAATGTCTTCTGCCAGCATGGAGCCAATACCAACATTCTGGCTGATGCCCATCCCCATATAGGAACCGACAAACTGCCGCGTGTGATAGAAAACATGCGCAACACCATCCTTCAGTGTGGGGGCGAGGTGCATTTCCAAACCAAGATGACCTCCTTCATCATCGATGGCGACAAGGTGATAGGTGTCGAGGCTGTCAACCTGCAGACGGGGGCCGAGGAAACCTATCGGGGGCCAGTCATCTTGGCCACAGGCCACAGTGCGCGTGATGTGTATCGCTATCTCGCAGCCTCCAGGATTGAGATCGAGGCCAAAGGCATCGCTGTGGGTGTGCGTCTGGAGCATCCCGCTCATCTCATCGACCAGATACAGTATCATAACAAGAATGGACGAGGCAAGTATCTTCCTGCCGCAGAATACAGTTTCGTGACCCAGGTAGACGGACGTGGCGTGTACAGTTTCTGTATGTGTCCCGGTGGATTTGTCATCCCTGCCGCTACCGGACCTCAGCAGCTTGTGGTCAACGGTATGAGTCCAAGCAACCGAGGTACGGCATGGAGCAATTCGGGCATGGTGGTAGAGACCCATCCTGAGGATGTGGCATCTTTTGTCCAGGAACACCAGTCTATATTACAGTCGGATGCCTCTCTCTCATCCTCGGCAGAAGAGGAAGTCCTGAGTCCCGATTCTCCTCTCACGATGATGCATTTCCAGCAAATCGTGGAGAAGCAGTGCTGGCAGCAGGGCAATATGAAGCAGACGGCACCAGCCCAGCGCATGGCCGACTTTGTGAACAACCGTTTGAGCTACGACCTTCCCAAGAGCAGTTATGCCCCTGGCCTTATCAGCAGTCCCCTCCATTTCTGGATGCCCTCTTTTGTGAGCAAGCGTCTGCAGGAAGGTTTCAAGACCTTCGGTAAGAATGCGCATGGCTTCCTCACCAACGAGGCCACGCTCATCGCCATGGAGACCCGTACTTCTTCGCCCGTCCGTATTCTTCGCGACCGCGACACCTTGCAGCACGTACGTCTGCAGGGACTCTTCCCCTGTGGTGAAGGCGCAGGATACGCAGGAGGCATCGTGTCGGCAGGAGTCGACGGAGAACGCTGTGCCGAAATGTGCGCTGAGTATTTGAAGAAACTTGAATAAATAATCTTAAAACATTTGCATGGTACAAAAAAATATTGTATTTTTGTGAACACTAATTGAATGTACTAAACAAACAAATCTAATTTATAAATATACAAAAACAATACTATTATGGTAAGTTCTAACATTCCACAGGTTAAGCTGGGTATTATCGCCGTAAGCCGTGACTGTTTCCCTATCGCGCTTTCTACTCAGCGCCGTGAAAACATCGTAAAAGAATACAAAGGAGAAATTTTCGACTGCCAGACTACAGTTGAGAATGAGAAAGATATGCTCAAGGCTATCGCTGAGGTAAAGGAGCAGGGCTGCAACGCCTTGGTGGTCTTCCTTGGCAACTTCGGTCCTGAGACACCAGAGACACTCATTGCCAAGAACTTTGATGGTCCTTGCATGTTTGTTGCTGCTGCCGAAGGTGATGGCGACATGATCAATGGTCGTGGTGATGCTTACTGCGGTATGCTCAACTGCTCTTACAACCTGGGTATGCGTCATCTCAAGGGTTATATCCCAGAGTATCCAGTAGGTACAGCAGCCGAAGTGGCTAAGATGATTGCCGACTTCGTTCCTGTAGCTCGTGTCATCCTCGGTCTGAAGGGCTTGAAGATCATCACCTTCGGTCCACGTCCTCAGGACTTCTTCGCTTGCAACGCTCCTATCAAGGGCTTGTACGAACTGGGTGTAGAGATAGAGGAGAACTCAGAGCTTGACTTGCTCGTATCTTACAAAGAGCACGAGAACGATCCACGTATCGACGACGTTTGCAAGGATATGGCAGCTGAGATGGGCGAGGGTAAGTACTATCCTGACCTGAGCCGTCGTATGGCACAGTTTGAGCTCACATTGCTCGACTGGGCTGAGAATCACAAGGGCTCTCGCCAGTATGTAGCTTTTGCCGACAAGTGCTGGCCTGCATTCCCAAGCCAGTTTGGTTTCGAGCCATGCTATGTCAACAGCCGTCTGGCAAGCCGTGGCATCCCTGTAGCCTGCGAGGTGGACATCTATGGTGCTCTTTCTGAGTACATCGGCATGTGTGCTTCTGATGATACTGTGACATTGCTCGACATCAACAATTCTGTTCCTCAGTATATCTACGATGAGGATATTGTTGGCAAGTACGACTATAAGTTGACAGATACCTTCATGGGCTTCCACTGTGGCAACACACCTCAGTGCAAGATGTGCTCTACACGTGCCATCAAGTATCAGCTCATCCAGAACCGTCTGTTGGAGAATGGTGGCAAGCCAGACTTCACACGTGGTACTTTGGAGGGTGACATTGCTGCCAGCGACATCACATTCTATCGTCTGCAGTGCGACTCAGAGGGCAACTTGCGTTCTTACATCGCTGAGGGCGAGGTGCTCGATGTTCCTACACGTTCTTTCGGTGGTATCGGTATCTTCGCTATTCCAGAGATGGGTCGCTTCTATCGTCACGTATTGATCCAGAAGGGTTATCCTCATCATGGTGCCGTAGCCTTCTCTCATGTAGGCAAGACACTCTTCGAGGCCTTCAAGTTCTTGGGCATTAAGGACATCGCTTACAACCAGCCTGCAAGCTTGCCTTACCCAACCGAGAATCCTTGGAAATAATTTAGGTTTCAACTTTCGCAAATGGGGAAGTTGAAAAAGTTAAAGGGCGATTGCTCATTATCCGTAAAGGAAATGGCAATCGCCCTTTTTTATTCTTTTATCAGTTGTTGTACTTTCGTTTCAGCTGTCGTACTTTTGTTTCAGCTGTCGTATTTTCTTCCTGCTGTTATGCTTATGGCTTCAGCTGCTGTGCCATGTTGAGAGCAGCCTTGCGGCCATCACCCATGGCGAGGATAACAGTAGCACCACCGCGCACAATGTCACCGCCGGCATAGATGGCAGGCTGTGAGCTCTGCATCTGTTCGTTGACGGCAATGGTATTTTTGCGGCCTAACTCCAGACCTTCGATGCTCTGTGGCACGAGAGGGTTAGGACTCACACCCACTGCCACAATCACCTGGTCGCACTCCAGCTTGATGGTCTCGCCTGTAGCCTCAGGACGGCGACGTCCACTGGCGTCAGGTTCGCCAAGCTGCATCACGTCGAGGATGACAGACTTCACGGCTCCCTTCTCGTCGGCCTCATACTCCTTTGGATTATGCAGTGTGAGGAAGGTGATACCCTCTTCCTTGGCATGCTTCACCTCTTCCAGACGTGCCGGCATCTCTGCCTCCGAACGACGGTAAACCAATGTTACGTTGGCACCTAAGCGCTTGGCTGTGCGGCAGCTGTCCATGGCAGTGTTGCCTCCGCCTACCACAACTACATTCTTGCCTAAGTTGATAGGGGTATCTGTATGAGGATTGGCAGCGTCCATCAGGTTGACACGGGTGAGATACTCGTTGGACGACATGATGTTGAGCGCATTCTCGCCAGGAATGTTCATAAAGTTGGGCAGACCGGCTCCCGAAGCAACGAAGATGCCCTTGAAGCCCTGCTTCTCCAGTTCTTTCACACCGATGGTCTTGCCCACGATACAGTCGGCAACAAACTTCACACCCATCTTCTGCAGGTTCTCTATCTCTACATCCACGATGGCGTTGGGCAGACGGAACTCAGGAATACCATATTTCAGCACACCGCCAATCTCGTGCAGTGCCTCGAACACAGTGACGTCGAATCCCTTCTTAGCCATGTCTCCAGCAAAGCTCAGACCCGCAGGACCCGAGCCCACTACAGCCACCTTGATGCCGTTGGCAGGATCCTTCTCTGGGATGGATATGTTTCCGCTCTGGCGCTCATAGTCGGCAGCAAAGCGCTCCAGATAACCGATGGCTACGGCTGGCTTGTTCATCTTCAGGTGCACGCAACGGCTCTCGCACTGTTTCTCCTGTGGACATACACGTCCGCAGACAGCAGGCAGGGCAGAGGTGTTCTTCAGTACCTTGGCGGCAGCCAGGAACTGACCGCGCTCTATGTTCTTGACAAATGAAGGAATGTTGATGTTTACAGGGCATCCCTCCATACAGGAAGGTTTAGGACAGTCCAGACAGCGCTTGGCCTCGGTGAGAGCCATCTCCTTGGTAAGACCGATGTTCACCTCCTCAGTACGGGTAGTGGCACGGTATACGGGGTCGAGCTCAGGCATCTTCACACGCTCTATGGCTGTACGCTCCTTGGGTTTCATTGAGGCACGCAGTGCCTTGCGCCACTCAGCGTCACGGTTGGTCAGCTCTGCCACGCTCTCGTTGGTAGGCTCCACATCCATTGTTACGTCTGTGCTCTCTTTCTTCTTGACTGCTTCCACAGTGGCGAGATGTTCCTCGAAGTGTTCCATCTCTTCGCGCTCCACATCCTTGAAGGTTCCCATGCGTTTGAACATCTCGTCCCAGTCTACCAGGGCACCGTCAAACTCAGGACCATCGATACACACAAACTTGGTCTTGCCACCGATGGTGAGTCGGCAGGCACCGCACATACCAGTTCCGTCCACCATGATGGTGTTGAGCGATACATCTGTAGGCAGGTTGTACTTCTGTGTCAGCAGACAGCAGAATTTCATCATGATAGGAGGACCGATGGCGAAAGCCTTGTCGATGTGTTCCTGCTGGATGAGTTTCTCCATTCCTACAGTTACCACACCCTTCTCGCCATAGCTGCCGTCGTCGGTCATGATGATCAGCTCGTCGCTTGATGCGCGTACCTCATCTTCCATGATGACAAGGTCCTTGCTTCGTCCGGCTATCACCGAGAGAACTCGGTTGCCGGCAGCTTTCAGGGCTTTGATGATAGGCAACATAGGAGCCACGCCCACACCGCCTCCGGCGCAGAGCACTGTTCCGAAGTTCGCTATGTGGGTAGGGTTGCCCAAGGGGCCTACCACGTCGTGGATCTCATCTCCCTCGTTCAGGTTGCAGAGCTTGGTGGAGGAGAGTCCCACTTTCTGTACTACCAGTGTGATGGTGCCTTTCTCTGTGTCGGCATCAGCAATGGTCAGTGGCATTCGCTCACTGTTGGCATCTACTCGGATGATGACAAAGTTGCCAGCCTTACGGCTTTTGGCGATCAGAGGCGCCTCTACGTCGAAACGATAAACCTTCTCGGAATATTGTATTTTTCTGATAATCTTGTTCATTCTGTTTCTTTGGGTTTTTTAGTTGGTTTGGGTTATTATTTATGTTTTTGTATTCGACTGTTGAGCTTTATCAAGTTCTATCTTCCCTTTACTTCTCCAATAATTTTCGAAAGGGACAACTCATTTTAAAAGCAAAAGGATAACGTTGGCGGCATTTCTGCAACCAATGTTATCCTCGTACTTCATATTGTTGGCCAGCAGCGTTGCCGGTCAGAGAGTCTGTGAAATATGACGAAACTTTTTATTCAAAGTTCTTGTCGTCGAGCATCTCGAATCCGCAGTATGGTACCAATACCTTTGGTACGCGGATGCCCTCAGGAGTCTGGTTATTCTCCAGGATAGAGGCTACGATGCGTGGCAGAGCCAGAGCCGAACCGTTCAGGGTGTGGCAGAGCTCTATCTTCTTGTCGTCAGCATGGCGGTAACGGCAGTGCAGACGGTTGGCCTGATAGCTCTCGAAGTTGGAAACTGAAGAAACCTCCAACCATCGCTGCTGGGCGGCACTCCATGTCTCGAAGTCGTAGCAGATAGAAGAGGTGAAGCTCATATCGCCACCGCAGAGACGGAGGATGTGATAAGGCAACTCCAGCTTCTTGAGCAAGCCCTCTACGTGGTCGAGCATTTCCTTCAATGACTCGTAAGAGTGACCAGGCTTGTCGATGCGTACAATCTCTACCTTGTCAAACTGATGCAGACGGTTCAGACCACGAACATCCTTACCGTAGCTGCCAGCCTCGCGGCGGAAACAAGCAGAGTAAGCGCAACGCTTGATAGGCAGATCCTTCTCGTCGAGGATCACATCGCGGAAGATGTTGGTGACAGGAACCTCAGCAGTAGGGATGAGGAACAGGTTGTCGAGGTTGGCATGATACATCTGGCCTTCCTTGTCAGGCAGCTGACCTGTACCCAGACCCGAAGCCTCGTTGACAACGTAAGGAGGCTGTATCTCCAAGTATCCGCTCTTGCGTGCCTCGTCGAGGAAGAAAGCCTCCAAAGCGCGCTGGAAGCGGGCCATCTTGCCGATATATACAGGGAAGCCTGCACCGGTAATCTTCACACCCAGGTCGAAGTCTACCAGGTTGTACTTCTTCAGCAAGTCCCAGTGGCAGAGTGCGTCAGGACTCAGGTTAGGCTTCTCGCCGCCTTCCTTTACCACTACGTTGTCTGCTGCATCCTTACCCTCAGGTACCTCGTCGCAAGGTATGTTAGGGATTTCGAGCAGTACATTGGTCATATCTTGCTGAGCCATCTCCATGATTTCCTCCAAGGCCTTGCCGTCTGCTTTCAGATTGGCAACCTGTGCCTTGGCGGCTTCGGCTTCCTCTTTCTTTCCTTCCTTCATCAGAGCACCAATCTGCTTGGCAAACTGGTTGGCCTGCTGCTTGTTGGTGTCCAGCTTCTGCTGGGCTTCACGACGGATCTTGTCGTACTCCAAAACTTTCTCTACGGCCTCGCGCGCATTAGGAAAATGCTTTTTCTCAAGACCTTTAATTACACGTTCAGTCTCTTCGCTGATAAGTTTAAGTGTAAGCATAAGATAACTATTTATAAATTGATTTACTATTTGAAGGCAAAATTACAAAAAATATTTCTTATAGCACAATAAAAGGCGAGAAAAAGTGAATGTTTGGGTGGAATTAAACGTGTTTTTCGTTAAAAAAGCAGAAAGCCTGCTCTCGATAAGAGAACAGGCTTCATATGTTTGTTTGGAATAGTTTGTTTACTTTTTAATTAAGCGTCAGCTTTTTTAGTCTTCTCAGCGTAAACCTCTGGAGAGAGAACAGATACTGTGCTCTTGTCCTTGCGGCCCTTGTGGAAGTAAACGATACCGTCTGCCAAAGCATACAGTGTGTCGTCCTTACCCTGAGCTACGTTCTCACCTGGGAAGTGCTTGTTGCCACGCTGGCGAACGATGATGTTACCTGCGATGATTGACTGACCACCCCAGATCTTAACGCCTAATCTTTGTGAAGCTGATTCACGGCCGTTCTTAGAACTACCAACACCTTTTTTATGTGCCATTTCTAATTCCTCCTAATTTTAAGCGATTACAGATTTGATTGTTACCTCAGTGAACTGTGCACGGTGACCGTTCTTCTTGCGATAGTCCTTGCGGCGCTTCATCTTGAAGACGATGACCTTGTCACCCTTTACGAGTGGGTTCACTACTTCTACTACTACTTTCGCACCCTCTACTGTAGGTGCACCGACTGTCACTGCGCCGTCTTTGTCAACGAGCAGCACCTTGTCGAATTCAACAGTCTTGCCAGCTTCTACATCCTTGATGTGATGTACGAAGAGCTTCTTGCCCTCCTCTGCCTTGAACTGCTGACCGTTAATTTCTACGATTGCGTACATTTTTTATTTTATAAACGGGTTTTTCCGCGAGGCGTCTGGCTTCGTGCCAGCTCTTTTTCGAGCCCCAACGAACTAAACTTTTCTGTAATTATTGCCCTTTTCTGGGCTTTCGGGGTGCAAAATTACATAATATTTATCGAATAACAAATCTATCTGTGCCGAAATGCCTCACTTTTAAAAAGATTTAACGTATAGGAGAGGATTTTCCTTGTTAAATCATTCTGTTTATTTATTAACTATCTTACCACAACGCAATCTTGCCTGCAATACCCAAATCAAGAGTGGCTGTTGCGATACCCAAAGCTTGGAATACACGACTCATTGTTGGCAATGTGATAACACTTGTACCTTTCTCCAACTTTGAAATTTGAGCACGCTGCACACCGATACGTTCACCAAGTTGTTCTTGTGTGAGGTTTTGTGCCAATCGAGCCTTGCGTATGGCTTCGCCTACAATATAGGCGTTCACATCTTCTTTGAGTTTAGTTTCCATTGCTTCACGCTCTGGTGTTCCTCTTCTACCCCAAAGTTTATCTTTCATATTGTCTGCTGGTATCAATTTCATCTGTGCCATAATGCTATTTATTTTTATTATTAAAGTACTCTTTTCTTATTTCTTCTGCTTTGGTAATTTCCTTTAGTGGTGTCTTCTGAGTTTTCTTGACTATGCCATGTGTGGCAATAACCAAAGTCTCTTCCTCAGTATCCCAAAAGGAGAAAAGCCTGTAGCATATACCATTGTAGAGAGTTCGAAACTCCCATATCTCAGTATTCTCCAGTTTCTTGAAGATGTCAACTTTCATCACTCCTTCCTCAACCTTGAAGATGTTGTAGTATATCTTCTGCTGAGCTTTGAATGGCTGCGCATCCAAAAAGGCTTGTGCTTCTTCTGTCAACACCACTTTTAGCTTGTTGATGCCCATTTTGTTTTGAATTATGGTACAAAGATAACGATTTGTTTCCAAACGGCGATACAAAATTCGGTTTTTTATCAAATCAGACCTCATTTTTAACACTCTCACGACTTGGTAGTATCAGATACGCAATTTATTCACTCTTTTATTTCCCTAAATTTGAAATTCAAAAATAGGGAACCTTAATTCCGCAACACTTTTGTAATTTGCTCGCCAATGGCGAGCAAATTATATATTGCCTCCAATATTCGTAGAAAGAACGCATATTACGAATGTTCTGCGAAGAGAATCCACGAAGACCAAGAAGCTCACGACGTAACTGTTCGCTGATACGGTCAATAACAGAAGTGTCCCATGTTTCTTGGCGTGAATGTGCAGACACATTTTTTCTCTTTTTTTCGGTCCCGCGTTTGTCGCATTCGCTCCCATGATTCTGTTGTCATATTCCTCTTTCGTATGTTTGCCGCCAGCTTCTTTCTGATTCCACCTCGCAGTGGACACCCTTGCTATTGGCTATACAATTCCCGCTATTAGGGCTTGTTAGGGACTTGCACCCGTTAGATAATGCTCATGCCGAGCGTACAAATAAGGAAGCCTTGTCGGGGCTTCCTTATATGGAGAGTGCTGTATGTGTCTGTATGACTGGTTGTTGACGAATTATTCTTTGTTGTCCAACAGCTCGCTGATTCCTTTGTAGAAAGATGATTTTTGGAAACAGCGTTTCACTCATTAAAAGTTTCTCTATATATGGTAGTTCTACAATTATTTAATCACATTTGACATAATAGATTGCACCATCATGCCTAATCATAATAAATATAGTCATATTCCTGGGAAATACTAGTTACTAAAAAATCAGCGATATGTGCAACTTTTTACTCATATTTATCAACTTAAATTAATTCCGCCAACGGGTATACTTTAATATTCTTTCGAAAATGTTGGTAGCATATATTACAGTCTGTTTGATTCAATTTTTGAAACGAGGGAAATAACTCCCCTGTTTCTTTTTCAAATAAATCAATTTTAAAGTTTTCCATATTTTATTTCTTTATAGGCTCAGCACCACTAATACCACCTGCATTTCGTTTGCCTTTTCCCTCTGTTTGGGTGGCAATCGTTTCAATGCTTTCCGCAGTCCTTCTATCTTTTTGGGATACTTCCGTAGCATTCGGCTTAATCCCTCAGAAAGGGTCTCGTCATACGACTCGTCGGTATGAGACCAGCAATGCCTTATCACCAAATTGTAGTCCTGCTCTTCGGAATGTTCTTGGTCAAAGAAATCCCCATCAATGATTCGGCTGAGAAATAGGCTGTCGGTATTCGTTTCTTTCTTGCCTTTCAATTCTATCCTTCTTATGCTTTTGTCACAGAAAAGGACTCCATCAGTAGAAGCGTTTAGTGGATAGATATAACATTTTTCTCGCCCTCTTTTAAACAAGTATTTTATATCATAGAAGATTTCGCCAGTCAAAGTTAGCGTATCAGCCTCTAATGAAGCAAAGTAAAATTCTTCGATTTTATTTTTGCCAAGTGCTTTGTTACTTTTGGAGATTTCCAATGTGCCAGTGGTGTCATTATCAAATGTAAGTTTTACAGATATTGTTGTGTCAGAAAGTTTCACTTCTCCGACATAACAACATATACCTTTTCCAAAAGTAGCTGATTGACATCCCATACTGCATAGAAACAGTATGGTGATGCTTGTCAAAATGATAGCTTTTCTTCTTCCCATAATCACTTTAAACATTACGTTCTTTTTCATTCGTAATAAGTTCTTTCATATCCACAGACAGTAATTGTGCAATTTCAAGAAGGGTGGTAAGATTGGGTTGAGAGCGGTTGCATACATAAGCATTGACCGTACTGAAACTCCTTCCCAACTTCTTTGCGAGCCATGTTTGGCTTATCCCTTTGTCCTCTAAGACTGCTCTTATGCGATTTAACTTCATGTTTTTATCGTTTTTACGCTACAAAAATAATATTTTATCGTGATAATCCATCCTAATCCCTTGAATATCTGCTGTATTCCGTCGTAATTTAGACAAAATAGAAATATAATCTGCAAAAATGAGACTAACCAATTGGTTTCCCAATATGGCAAGATACATATATGCGTTCATAAATATTTGTTCTATTTGCCATGTTCTTAAAATGTCAAAATCAGAAATTTATCATTGTTTTCAGTGTTAATTTATGTTTTCTCATGCTTTCATTTTGGGGTTTCTTGATTTTGTTGTTCCTAATTTGTTTCTTTTGTCATTTTATCATTCCAATTAGTATTGATTATCAGTATATTACGAGCAATCAGTAAGATTACAAGAACTGGATATTGGAACAGCCAAAGCGCGACTGCCAGATGGTTGAATATGACAAAGGAGGTGGCCGTCGGCTCTTGGTCGGCTATACAGACGACCGTGCTAAGAAAGATGCCTATAACCGAGAAAAGGGAATACGCAGATTGGAAAAGGCATACAAGCATGGTGCGCTCACTAAAGGTAATATCAACAAAAGAGGTTACAATAAGTTTTTATCCATGGATGGTGAAGTGAAGGTAGCCATCAACTATGACCGTGTTGCCGACGACTCCAAATGGGATGGTCTAAAGGGATATCTCACCAATACGGATATACCAATACAAGACGTTTATGCTGCATACCACAACCTTTGGCATGTAGAACGGGCCTTCCGTATAGCCAAACCAAAGATAGAGATACGCCCCATGTTTCATTTTACACGCAAACGCATTGAGGCTCATATATGCATCTGCTTCGTGGCTTTGAAAGTGTACAAGGAATAGGAGCGCATGCTGAAAGTCTCAGAGATTAAAATGAGCGTAGACAAGGTGCTTGCATTGGCTAAGACCATCACAACCATACAAATTAAGCTACCTCTGAACAAGGAGGTTTACACCCAAACCATGCTGATGGCAAGACATCAAAAAATAGCTAAACTATTTGATGGAGATTTTTGGGTGACGCAATGACGAAGTCAGGAGAAGCTATACGCAGCCAAAACAGAAAGGACATTCATTACGAAATTGAACACGCTACGATGTATTGAATGTACAAGTTGTGCAACATTCTTAAGTTCGTCATTGATGGTTTCTATGACAGATCTTTTGCGCAACAGAATCTTATCATACAATGGCATGAGCTTGTTTTTCATATTGCATGGAGACAATATATTCTATAAGGTGAAGGATGTCTATAATATCATTTTGCTTGATTCATTTGACAATGAACCTAAAAGAGAGGATAGCAAGAACTATACTCTGAAGAAGAAAGGATAAAAAGGTGTGCCTTCTATGATTATTCCTCAAGAAAAAACATAGAAGGCACGCCCTTCTTAATAAAGTTCTATAACAATCTTTGAACATTTAAAATTGTTTTCTTCTCTGCATCATAAATTACAGGTATCACGTCCCAGGTTATATAGATTATCTTGTCTGACAGTTTTGTTTTTACATCATTTTTTGTATAATATAAGTAAATATCTTCGCTATGTATCTTCGTTATATTATTACGGTAATCACATATGTATATTTGTCCATTTTTAGGTACCATATAAAATATAGGCAATTCACCGTAATGTCCAAATTCTATTTTGTTTTTAAAACTAAATATATTTTTGCTTATTTTTAGTTCTCCATTTGTGATATTCTTTTCATTTATTAATAAAAACAAATTATAACTATTATAATAGTATAATCGTGTTTTACCAAAATATTGTACTAAAACTGAGATAATGACAATAATTATAAATATTACTTTTTTCATATTGATTTTTCGATTTTATAATTATGAGGATGGGAATTCCCATCCTCATAAAACTTTAATGTGTAAGAATATCTAATCTCAGAATCACATTTATTAAGAGCTTCAAATTCTTTACTAGAAATGTAAAGCTCATTTAGATTTGTATTTTTTACCATTATTGTCATATTTATATTCATTTTCAAAATCACAAATTGTGACCTTAAACGTGTTGTTACTTATTATTATATGCAAAGGTAGTGCTTTTAGCCTTTATGCCACTATTGCACAACCCCTTTCTTTGAAAAGAACGTAAAATCAATAGTATTATTGCGATGATTGTACTTCGATTAACATAAAGCACTAAAGCAGCCAAAGGAGAACAAGAGCAAGGAAGCCGTGGAGAACAACAAGGACATCGAGCAGTTGTTGCTTTCCATCCAAAAGGCTTTCGATGTGCTTGTGGAAAAGAGAACGGATTTACCTATTCCTACCATTCGGGACGACACTCGTTCGCCAGCCTCATTACGCTGGAGGCAGGTGTGCCGATGTAGACCATCTGCAAGATACTCGGTCACAAGGATGTGAAGATGACGCAGTTGTATGCGAGAGTGACCCAAAAGAAAGCGCATCCTTCGTTTCGACAAGATTAAGACAAACGGCATTCGCATCGTCTTCGACAGCGCAAGAGCTTGTCCTTGCATCAACAATGTTTATTCCTCTTACCATTGGTAGGAACAACTCTAACAAGAATAAATCTCATTATTTGAATATTGTGACGTAGTTTTATATTTCTATCTATCACTTGTACTTAAAACAAAAGGCTTACTTTTTTTATATTTGACATTACTAATGATAGAATGTGTTCCAAAATTTAGAATAATAGAGTCTGGGATTACAGAAGTAGAATCAATCACGAATAAGCGTGGAATAGTAATTCTTTGTCCAATTTCATTTCTATCTCGATGATTTATGCTATTTACCAAAGAATCAATATTGTAATTTTTAGAAAAAACTAAGTAATCGTCGAGCAATAAATCATTGTTCTCAATTGTAAGATTATGAAACAACGAGGATATATCATTGCCATTGGAATCTATTATTTTTATAGATTTAATTGACTCAATTGTACCATTCAAACCAGGTTCTATACCTCCTCCCATAAAAGTTAAAGAACTATTGCAATAGTCTACCATGAATTCTAATAGGAAATATCTATTTCCCTTTCTCAAATTCAAAAGAGAATCTTTGATAACAATCTCAGAAAGTGTAATGTTCGTTATCTTGTAATTTCGGTATTCTTTGTGTGATAACAACATATAAAACACAACGCAAATTATAAGAGTTGCTATAATAATTTTTTTTTTCATAATGCGAAGTTTAATACATTATCATATTCAATTGGTTTTAGCTCAAGTGATTCTCTTATGTGTTCAGTCGCATCTCTCTATATATGCGACTGAACACATAATAGAAATAATCTGATTGGCTTAACGCTGTATCAGAAACGCTTGTTTAATACCATTAAAATGTCCTTGTTTTTTGTTGACACATGGATTATCTACATAAACGCTTGATAAAATCGGAGAACGAGTTTAAAAAAATTACTTTATTCTCACAAAGAAAACCTTGTCTATTAATGTCGGTTTCTTGTAAGTTTTTTGCGGAGTTGGGGAGTTTATATATATAATCGTATCCCCATCGTCAAATTCCCCCAATTGATCTATAATGCCATTATGATAGACAATTTCATTCCATTCATCCATTCCTCCAACCTTCCATGTTCCTACAGTATCAGCCATAAATGGTACGGAAAATGATAAGGAAAATGTCATATCAGAATTAAATATTAATCTTAAATTATTATATTTTTCAATAGAATCCTTATAAATTTCAGAATCAGTATGATTAAAATCTAATTTATAAATTCCTACGATACTATTTATTTTATTATATCTATAATTATAATCAGATATGCACCAATACAGTGCATATCCAACTATTAAAGATATAAATATAATTACAAACCTCTTCATTTTGGATTCTTTATGTAAAGTTTAAATGTTGTCTATCAGATATATCCTCTTGTCATCAATTTGTATGTCAATATTCCAATAATCTCAACACTTATAATAACAAAATTAAGCCCCAAAGAAATAAAAATCTTCTTACGAGTAACCCTAACATTCAATAGTATTCTCTTTATAATTACATAAAGCAACATTATTAAAGACATTACGAATGAAGTTATAACAAACGAAATACATCCTTTAATGAAAATGATACGAGAAGGATCGCTATGATATATTTCCATAACATCGTCTTTACTTCCTATTGAAAAATAAGATAGAAAGATTATTATAGGAAATTCAATCAAAGCAAACACTATAGTCGTTATCCAACTGTTATTTTTTAGTGCCGTTTTCATTAAATACCTGAAATCCGTTTATTTTATAAAAATTAGTACTATTGGGGGTGGTAGAGGGTATTTGGCTTTTCCACGATGTTGCTATATTCCCTCTTATACCTCTGTTGTCCTCTAATCACTTTTATTAGAGACTCTATATTATCCATGACAACCAACTGGTCACGATTTGTGACCAGTTCGCCGTTTTCTGTCTTTTCCGTTATGTTTGCCATATTTCTATCTTTATTTTTGAGATCACAAATTGTGACCTTAAACGTATTGTTGTTATATTGCGTACAAAGGTAGTGCTTTTAGCCTTTAAGCCACTATTGCACAACCCCTTTCTTTGAAAAGAACGTAAAATTAATAGTATTATTGCGATGATTGTACTTCGATTAACATAAAGCACTAAAGCAGCCAAAGGAGAACAAGAGCAAGGAAGCCGTGGAGACCAACAAGGACATCGAGCAGTTGTTGCTTTCCATCCAAAAGGCTTTCGATGTGCTTGTGGAAAAAAGAACGGACTTACCTGTTCTTACCATTCGTGGAGTCACAACAAAATCTTTTATTGATTGAATATCAATGAATTAAGTATTTAAAAGAATGTAACTGCTAACGATTTAGAAACGAGCTATATTCTTTTTCTTTCACAACTTTGCAATATACAAAGAACGCTTTGTTTACGAGTGCAAAGATAAATCTAATATCTGAAAAACAATATATTTTGCTTTGTTTTTAAATATTATTAATTTTTTGTTGTGTACAAGGTTCTTTAAAACAACACAGCATATTTGAAACACAGATAAATTCTATATACGGCATCAAAAGCAGCGAAAAAGTTAAAAACAATCCCATTTCTTATAATACAACAAAAATTATTCTTGTATGTGGATTGTTTTTCGTATTTTTGAAATTAGAATTATAAATGAGTATTTTTTAGGGATTATGACTAATAATATACTCATTTTGTGAGTAAAGAGAATGTTGAACATCTAAAAACATCAATTTATGAAAACTCGAGGACGCAATATTTGTGATACGCTCAAGGCAATACGCAAACAAATAGCAGATGCCAATGGGATAGACTATTCACCTGAAGAATGTAATTATAAGGGTGAATGTATGGGAACTTGCCCTAAATGTGAGCAAGATGTAAGAGACTTGGAATATGAGCTGCACCTCAAACAAATGGCTGGAAAAGCCATTAAGGTAGCAGGCATAGCAGCAGGACTTGTCGCTATGACAGCTTGTTCGGATGGAAAGGTACAAAGAATATCTTCGGATGCTACTCAAGGTGAACTTAATATAGTGAAAGAAGAAGTGCCTAAACCTGGAGACAGACAATTGGAAGGAGATATCTCTTTTAGTGATGAGGCTAAATATGCAGAAGAAGAAAATAGAAAATTAGGAGAGATTCCAAGCAATCCTCGAATGGAAATAACAAAAGAGCGAACTTCAAATGATAGGAAAGGTACCACATCCAAGAAATCAAAAAAAGGCAATACCGCTTTAATGCAATCAGCTGTTGATACAGACTCCATAGAAAACAGCAATATATTTGGTGTTGTAGAGGAGATGCCTTCATTCCCAGGTGGTATGGCTGCATTGATGAAATACATCAAGGATAATCTACGCTATCCAGAAATTTGTTGGGAAGGTGCTGCTATGGGTAGAGTTAATGTTGTCTTTATTGTAAACGAGGACGGAAGTCTGAGTGATGTAAAGGTAATTAGAAGCATTATCCCTGAACTTGACAAGGAAGCCATCAGGGTTGTGAAAAGTATGCCAAAATGGAATCCTGCAAAACAAAATGGCAAAGCTGTGAAAATGAAATATGTTGTTTCTGTAAATTTCAGACCTGAATAAGATGAATACAGCTCCACTTATCAGTATCGACCGCCACCGCCTCACGATAGATGGCGAGGGCGTCACCACGCTTGTGGCATTCCACGGTTGTCCGCTTCGTTGCAAATACTGTCTCAATCCCCAATGCCTTGATGCTGACGGCGTATGGCAGGAGGTGGATACAGAACTGCTGATGGCGAACGTGGAGATGGACAACCTCTACTTCTTAGCTACAGGAGGCGGCATCTGTTTTGGTGGAGGTGAACCGCTTCTGTGGAGTTCATTCATAAAGGAGTTTTGTGAACTATGCCCAGAGGGATGGCACTTTACGATGGAGACGAGTCTAAACGTACCTCGCCATCACTTGGAGAAAGTCACCCCATACATTGACTCCTTTATCATCGACATCAAGGACATGAATCCTGCCATCTATCAAGCCTACACAGGTAAGCCCAACCGGCAAGTTATCGACAACCTTGTCTGGCTCAACACTCATGCCAAACATAAAGACAAGATCATCCTTCGTCTCCCCATAATCCCCAAGTTCAACACCGAAGATGACAGGAAACACAGTCGCCAAGTCTTAATAGAATTAGGATATGAGAATTTTGATGAATTTGAATATGTTATTAGAAACAAATAAACAGTTTTAATTATATGTCCCAATGAAATGGATTTGAATGTAAATTCCATCTCATTGGGGTATTGGATAAAAATTATTGGTAATTTTTAATAGTACGTTTTATGCTATTAGACTCTCTGCGAAGTTCATTAGCTACACTGTCTTTGTATGCAGCCATCCGTACCATTTCATTGTATTTGAGAACAGAATCTTCGTAAGCTGCAACACGATTTTTGACATAGTCTATGACATTTTTGTCTCTGTTTACAGAGAAGTGCTTCTCTATATATAAGATGTTTGGGTCATCAGCAGACAGAACCATCTTCAAAGCTCTATACTTCAAGTCTGCCTCCTCCCAATCTTGGTGCTCTCGCCATTGGGTGAGGTTGCCCCAAATGGAGAGAACGAGAGATAGAGCCAAGCCGCCAATGAAAAGAAGAACATACTTTGATGTAGGCTCGAAGCGATGGGTGACAAGTTCCTTCTGAGGTGAATTGTTCATTACTTCAACTTTGCCAAGTATTTTAATGGATTTGTAGAGAAGAAACAGAAATACTACATAGGCTTTGCGACAGAAACTTCAGAAAATGTATGGTGGTATGATGGAAGTAAGGTTATGAAAAGTATCCTATGACTACCTTTAAACGTGTTTTGCGCATTTCTCGCACCTAGGTAACAAAATAGCATATGGCTTATGGTGTAAATAGTGTTAAATATAGACTTATTGTGATCAACAAATAACTATTTTTAGTAACTTTGCATTTAAGAAAAGTATAAATAGTAAAACAATTTCTTCCTTTAGTGCATTGTAATTGGGGATGGGGAGGACAAGGTAATGGATATTATTTATTTAACGTCTTTGATATGCAATATTTAGATCCCCATAAGACACGTGCTACTTATAATTCTAACATATCTGCTTATGTTAATATTTCTCCAAAAAAATAAAATAGATATTATGCAAAGAGTGATTGTCTCTCTTTGCATAATATCTATTCCTTTTTTTCAATCGTTTTCTAAAAGGTATTCAAAGACAAACTTAAAGATAGATATTCCTTCTGAGAATATTCATTTTAGAATGCAAGTATATAAAGGCAAAAACTATTTTATTTTACCGAAAGTAGCTTCACACTCTTTAAATAAATATATGGATAATGAAAGAATTTGGCAATGGGAGAAAACATATATTATTGGCAAAACAAATGTAATATTAGACAGTTTAAAAGTTGGAGACATCGTTGGAGATATATGTACTGGTTTTTATAAAATTCGTAAGAAAACTTCTTTTAGATTATTATATTTTATTCCACCACAAAAAATAGGATATGTCATATTACCTTATATGTATAACGAAAAAGCAAATAGACTTTATATTAAAAATATTAGCGATTATATAACTACACCAGATACAAAATACCTCTATTCTATAGATGATAATCACCTTATATGGATAGAAAATACACCATCTTATGAAAAAATACCAAATGAAGTATGTCGTTTGCAGATATATAATCATCCATCTCTAAGCGTAGAGAGAGAATTAAAGGAAGAATATCTTAAGGAATAATAGTCCTAATGGCATAAAATACATCCAAATAGCTTTGCAGAAAGGTAAAAATAAAATAAAGTTCGATAAAATTAACGTTTTTTTGTGACTAATAAAAATCCATTCTATTAGTAGCAATATTATGCATATTAAAGAAATAGTATATAGGATTATATTATCATTCATATTTTAAATTATTTTACAAATCGTTTTGTATAGCTTTTAAATACATGTACTCACATATATAAACAAGCAATCCTAAGCCTATATATAAGAATCTCTCATAAGGCATAGATGAAACGACCCACCAATTATATACAAAAAACAACAGAAATGCGATGCTTAATGTACCAAACAAGATTCTATTAAACTTATTACTACCATAGACCATAAATGTAAAGATATAACCTACAATATATAACATATCATTATAAATATACAATAAGCTTAGTGCTATATCAGTTTTACCTCTAAAAAACACATGGAATATATGTGATATAATAATGTATGCAACCAATCCTATTATTATAGAATATATTTTTTGTGGTTTCATATTTTATTCCTCTTATTTTTCTTTTTGATAGTGTATCCCCGCATATTTTTAGGAGAATAACTTGTTTTACCCACCCTCATTTCGTATTGTCCATTAGGCATACGAGTAGGAGTTAACCTATATCGTTTTTTTGCCCAATTCACAGCACGAACTATCATAGCGTTATCATAACCATTGCTGTTGTCTGGTGACGGAAATATGATATTCATCAAACTTCCATCTCCAAATTTCTTTCCAATGTCTATTGTTTCTCCTGCTGCTATTTCTGAATTTTTACTTCTTTCAAATACATTTCTATATTCATTCAACGCAAATGGAATTTGCCCTATGGCATCTGTCCAATATGGGACTCCTTCGATCTCAACCATAAGATAACCATCGCCAGGTTTGCCCTTTGCTTTCCGCTATATAGAAGTTCACAATATTATCTTATTCCTTTGTGATACAATGTATTGATTTTTCTGATAAGTTCACTATAAACATCTTGTAATCTTTATTGTTGCCCTTTAGTGGATTTATTACATCAACAAGGGGGTTACTGGCAAATGCGTTGGTCGTATTTTCTTCATATCTTGTAATTCTATATGCATAAAGATTTACAAATGCAAAAAAATGAGTATTATCTTTATAGCATAAATATTGTCTAAAATAACAATTTAACACATTGTTTTGTTTGTCAAAATAATGGTTGTTATCCTTTTTGTCAAGATACTTAATTATAAGTGTCTCTACGTCATTTATGCAATCTTCGGTCATCTTTATATATTTCTGATTACTTGTTAAAACCCCTTTCCCATTTATCAATTGAGCGTTAGAAGCTAAAATGTGAATCTTAGAATTTTGATTACAATCTTTAGCCCATTTCTTTTCAATCTTTATCGACTTTAAATTTTGCTCAGTCTGTTTGCCAGTGCAAGCAAACAAACTGAACAAAATTATTACAGCAAACACTGCTGTCCCGTTAAAATCTTGAAGTATCATCTGAGCTCAAATTCTCGGAATTCCGTTCTTGATATTCAAGCACTTATATAACATCTTATGTTAGTTTGATTAAGTTTCAAAATCAAATCGGTTTACTTTAAAAACACTTGTATTACTTTAATATACAGATAGTTATGCGACAAATTCATAATTTTAACGGGACACTAGTGACAGCAAAACATTTATACCACATATACTAAAATTTATAATCAAAGCCAACAGTTCCTGGTTGGTCGGTGTTTTTATATGTAATAGGTTTTCCATTCTTATCTTTAACAAACTCTCCATTACGATATATATATATGCGCTGCTCAAACTTGTCGTAGCCAATCTTGCTCACATAGTCGTAGCCGTAAGACTTATAGCTATGCACCTTCTCAAGCTGACCGCCGAGGTTATAAGAATAGGTAATCTTCTCCTCGTCTGGATAAATCATCTCTAACCCGTAGTGCTTGGATTTTATATGGAAAAACTTTCAAAGATACAAGGGAAATATCCTCTGATAAGCCCAACTGAATTTTAAGGTGGTTTAAAACCTTGTTTTGTTGATACTTTCATATTGCTTCTATTTTTATGTTATAGCTAAAGAACGATTGGCTATTGAATTTATTGCGTTGATTTGCAGCATAATCAGAAAACGCACAATAATATGTCTAACATTTTTTCCATGTCTCACCAAGCAGAGATAACTTGGCGACACGCATATTCAAGTCATACACGTTTTTACGCCAAAGGTGTGTCTCTGCGTTCCTGCTCTCCATCCTGCTTCTGTCGCGCCATTCAAATAGGCCGATTACTATGGTACATCCTACTACGATGGTGACAATCGTTATGCCAAAAACCATCCATCGGCAGACATGCCCGGTCTGTTTCTTGTGTTCCATTTTGTTGCTGATTTTTTATAATTCTACTACATTTTGATATGATTTAATTTGTTTGAACTGGCAAAGTTACGGTTGGAATGTCACAATCAAGAATTTTCGCAGCATTTATAACAACTTTTATGGAATAAAGACCTTTATGGGAATGCGATGAAGATGGAGAGGGTTGCAATCATACAATTGGGCATACAAAGACCTTTGTATAATATCTTATAAAAAGGGACTGTGCCATTTCACACAATCCCTTTTTGAAAGAATTTTAATTAGTCTATATTGACTTCAGCTTTATAGCTCTGATAAATTTCTCCTCTATTATTGTATTTAAATAGAAAAGCCGAAATAACAGGCGATCCATAAATGCCAACCATTTTATCTTTTGGTAGGATGTCGCATCTTATCATTCCTTTATATGGCTCCGAAAAATTTGCTATATACATACAAGAATCACAAGTTTCAGGACCGAATATAGATAATAAAGCTTCAGAATATGTTGGAGCGTTCCAAATAAATTTTTTCTCTATTCGATAAGACCAGAGAATTTGTTTGGTCTGAGTATCAACCATATCTGAAAAAATATCCCAATCAAGATCATAAATCGAATCTGAAACACACAGTTCTTTTGAATGGTAATAAACTTGCAGAATATCAAATGCCATATTTATAGCTCTCTGCTCATTTTTATTACCATAAATGATATTCTGAGCTGCTATCGTCAAAGAAGCCCCCAAAATGCACATCAAAAAGAATATTCTCATAATGATTCTCATTTTGTTTTAATATAATGAGCCTTTTTCCCCATGGAACTATTGTACTTCAACGAAGTTAAAGCCGATTCATTAAAAGGAATAATATTACCTTCTTTTGTATGGATCGCTTTATAATTTAACCTTTCTCCATAATTAAACCCTTGTTTGTTGAGTTCATTGCGGATTATATTCATGTTATCAACAACTGGTCCTGTTCCAAAAAGTTCTGTAGAATCATGATAGTCTCCACCTATTGTTGTATGATGAAGTTCATGTAAGAAGGTCATGCCAAAACCAAGCGTATTGCCATCTACACCAACAGCACCTTTAACCATGTTACTGATTTGCTCAAAACTGAGACCTATTTGAGTTCCAGATGTAACAGTACGTTTAGCATGATAGGATACTTCTATCTCGGTTTTGTTGTCAATCATTTTTATCAAGAAATTCCTTGCAGTTTTACTTCCTGCATCTATTTCTTTTCCTTTTTTGTTGGTAATTTTATTAACAATAGGTTTTCCTTCATCATTTTTAGTATATTGCAACTTGTTATCCTTGTCCAAACTGAGTTGTAATCCCGTTTGAGAAGCCAAATCTTTTATTACAGACTGAGTTGTTGACAATTTAAGTTGTTCATCAGCCAAACGAACTTTTGTCATATCAATTTCCATACCTGTAGGATCTGTATATTTCAGCGGATTAGAAATAACATAACAATACGTTGACACATTGGAATATTTTTCCTCTTTGGGATCTATAGAAAGCCAAAGACTCAACCTCGGATCATAGTACCTCGCTCCATAGTAATACAATCCTGTCTCCTCATCGAATTCCTTCGCATTGAAAAGATAAGGTGTATTCCAGATGTTGTTGCGTTCCTCTATGAAAACCTCACCGAAAGGAACATACTCGATATGTTGCACCACCTCGCCATCAAGGTTGGTGATGTAACTACTGCTACCCAAATGGTCTGGGTGGTAGTAGAACTGCATTTTCTCGTATGAGTCGCCTTCTTGGAAGTTGTTCTTTGCAGCGCGTGTCATAGCCCGTGCCTGCGCAGCCTCCAAGCTGCCGTCATTGCAGCAGAAGCCCTTGCCATCGACATAATCGTTGTTGTCCTCGCCATTGTACGGCATTGCAAAGGTTGCCTCCTTTTTTTCTATTTTATCTGTCATATTTATATTCATTTTTCCAATATCACAAATTGTGACCTTAAACGTATTGTTGTTATATTGCGTACAAAGGTAGTGCTTTTAGCCTTTAAGCCACTATTGCACAACCCCTTTCTTTGAAAAGAACGTAAAATCAATGGTATTATTGCGATGATTGTACTTCGATTAACATAAAGCACTAAAGCAGCCAAAGGAGAACAAGAGCAAGGAAACCGTGGAAACCAACAAGGACATCGAGCAGTTGTTGCTTTCCATACAAAAGGCTTTCGATGTGCTTGTGGAAAAGAGAACGAACTTACCTATTCCTACCATTCGTGACGACACTCGTTCGCCAGCCTCATTACGCTGGAGGCAGGTGTGCCGATAAGCTTGAAGAATATACGGCAGTTTTGGGAAATAGAGCCAGCTTGGATTCCATAGCTGGAACTTATAACGGTGTGTTACCACCTAATGTTGAAACAACACTCACATTAAATGCTGATGGTACCTATTTGTTGATACAGTCATACAATGAAAAGTAGAACAAACAGGAAAGGTTAAGAGGAACTTTCCAAGTGCTTGACTACACCATCCTGATGCTTGTGCATCCTTCAAGTGGTGACAATAAATTCTATATGGTGAGGGATGCCAACCATATTGTTCAGATAGATTTGTTTGGTAACGAACCAAAAAAAGAAAATCGGGATAACTATGCCCTAATAAAGAAATGAAATGTAAATAAACTGTGTTTACCCATTGTAGTAGAACACAGCTTATTTTACACTCGAACCAAAGATGGACTTTTACAAATTATTGTTTACAAAGACATATTGAATAGTAAACACACTAAGATTATTGTTGCTTTTTGTAGTATTCACCTCTCCATTTTATACCATTTGGTGTAACTTGTATATACTCTCCTAATAAATAATATTGACTGAAAAGTTTATCTGTTACATCAGGTAGATTTATAATAATACTTTTCTCAGTATTCAAATCCACTTTATACGGATACTCGTAGTATAAGACACCAAAGTATTGGCCTGCGGGATTACTTTCGGTATAATACATTGGTTGGAATGTAAATTTGAAACTTTTTGGAGAATTAATTCTATTACGATTCAATACTATAGTACATGTCCCTTTTTCAGTAATTCCAGAATACGAAATAGTTCCACAATAAACATTAAACTTTATAGGCATAGTTGTATTCGGAACTTTGAAAAGTATTTCAGCAAGAGTTTTATTACCAGAAACTTCTTCGATAATTAAAATGTTTTTAAAAGCACTTTGCATCGGTCCTTCTATTGAATTTATCTCAAAAAAAAATATCGCTGACTTTAGTTATTTGACAAATAGCCAAAGGAAAGCTCTGTTCCCCCTCTATAGAAGAGGAGGAATAGAACTTTAGTGTGTCATTTTTAATTTCTATCAATTTTGAACTGGTTTCATTATGATAGATACCATTTTCAAGTTTTTTAGATGTTTCACCAAAACTAACCAATCCTATAACTGACAAAAAAATACAAAATATAAATCTCATTTATTTTACCTCTTTAACGGATTTTACGTTTCCTCTTGGATTGGTCTTAAACTCAAGGGCATGGCTTTTTGCGTCTGGTATAGAATAATTAGATATAATATATGTCGCATCGGGTTGTAGATGAAACTTCTCATTTTCAATAATACTGTTTCCATAAGTAATAACATAAGCGTCATTAATTCTATTTAGATTTATTGATGATAGACCTACATATCCATCTTTTAATGAAATCTGATATGTAAATAACAAAGAATCATTTTCTAATGTTAAACTTCTTAAGGGCTGATTATCAGAGGATGAAATTAATGCACTTTCAACTCTAATAGAAATTTTATTATTTCCACAAGAGATACATAGAAAAATCATTAACAAAAAAAATAATTTATATTTTCCCATATTATTTCTTTTAATATTATGAGTCTACTTTAAGAGATTTTTTAAGGTGAGAGAGGCTTGCTGGTAACCTTACTTCCCATGATATATTTCTTTTATATCTTTCTTCGAAAATATCAACTACTGTATTCCCAAATTCAGGGAAATAATTGCGTTGAAGTTTTTTTAAGGCCCTTAACAAATCTGCCGCTTTTTTACTTGCAAGCAATTTTTTTAATTGTACTATCGTTTCTGTTTTATCCATTATTTGAAATTTTAGAAACTTGCCAATGTTATTTATGGCATTGGCAAGTTTTTGGTTAATGAATTAGTCAATGATTGCTCTTTTGACCATTTTGTTTTTTAGATAGGACTTGGGTACTGTACAATTCCATGAAAACGTAAATTCGTTCCACGGAATTTTCCTTAAGTTATTTTATCGTATCTCCATAATCAGCTTCCTCTTCTTCCTGTAAATATAAGCATATTACATTAAGATAATCTACAATTTCCTTGTGTGTTAAATTTAACTTTTTAATACAAGAGCAGAATTCCATAATAACACCTTCTGGATTATAGTCCCCTCGGCTATTAAAGATGAAAATTTTCTCTCTCTTATAGACAAAAATTTGTCTTGGAAAATGTGGTCCCATGCCTTTGAAAGCATATATTCCATCCACAAAATTATAATTATTAGGAGAGATGAGGTTTACAACATTTTTACTTGCATTTGTATATTTATCTTCATAGTTATTTTCTATTTGTTCCGCTATACTATCAGGTAAGCACACACTTTTTAGTGAATCTAAGCAATGTCCCTTAGATATGTAAGGAACAATGCTACAGATAAAAAATACTAGGATTTTTTTAATTATCATGATTTCTATTTTTTGATTGTTCTATAATAATATTTTCCACTTGATACATCTTCATTAGAGGAAGGTCTTGTTTGTATAATTTTTGGCATTGGCACTTCTTTCCACCCCAAATTGCCTTTTGATGGTGATGTATAAGAACGAGATGTTTGTATATAAGTCTTTGATTGCATTTTTTTATAGAACGCTTACAGCATATTATATATAATACCTCTCAAGGCAAAAGGTTTTATGAAAAACTTTACCAAAAGAGAGTATGTTATAATTCCCCAAACTATGGATAATGGAAGAACCACGAAAAAACACCAATCAGGAATCTTATAATTATAACCATTTCCTTCGAATTTTTTATTTATCAACCATATCTTTTTGTTAGGGAAAAATCTTAAATAAGAGTATATTAATATCATTAGTAGATAAATGGATAACAAATATCCATCATTTCTATGGTATGAATCCCTTAATAGTTCGCACAAAAATAATGCGAATGGGAAAAAGAGAAACGCAAAGACCATTGCCATATACAATGGGCTAAGAAACTTTGCGGACTCTCTTTTTTGTTATAAGCCCAATATACTCTATAAAATATATAATCTATCATATTACCATTCTAATAATACACCATTATCTATATCATAACGCTCTTCAATGGCTGCATCGAGGTGTTCTCCAATACTTTTTCCTTTCTTTTTGTATTTTTGCCCCAAGCATTACATTATCTCCAGCAAATCTTGACTTTTGGCCTATACCAAATGTAGAGCCACACTTCATTTAGATGGGAAATTTGGTTCAAAGTTATATTATTTTTTCTTAAATCGAGCGGAATGTATGGGATTTGTTGTCTTTATTGTCTGTTGTCATTTTATCAGTCTATATTATCTTCCCAGAGAAGGTCCGTTACTTCTACTTCAAGCGGTGCAGAAAGCTCTGTCAAGGCTTATTTTTTCATTTTGCAAAGATAATCATTTTTTCTGAGAATCTATCCTTTTTCTGCTGTTTTTTTTTCGCTCCCACGTTTGTCACATTCGCTCCCACGTTTGTCACATTCGCTGTCATGATTGTCGCATTCGCTCCCATGTTTGTCGCATTCGGTCCCGCGTTTGTCGCATTCGCTCCCATGATTGTCGCATTCGCTCCCATGATTCTGTTGTCATATTCCTCTTTCGAATGTTTGTCCCACACACCCTACCTGTAGGGGCAGAAGCTTTAAAAAATTGCCTGGAGTTTTAAAGCTTTTGCCCTTACAGGGCGCGTTGCTAATTGCCTTATACCCAGGGCGTTGCCCTGGGCTGTGAGCTTCTGCCCCTTCAGGGCGTGCTGCTTGCGTCTTTTGCAAAGAAAAAGCGTTCACATTTTGGGCTTTTCTGTCACAAAGGGTTCACCGTTTTACGCCATTTGTGACGTTTTCGTGAATACCTGTGAAGGGAGGGTTCACGCCCTGAATCCCCTCTGTTTATCGGGCTTCCGGCGCAGATGTGAAGGGTGAACCCTCGTTTCTTGCTTTATACGCATACGCGAAAGAAAATAAATAAAGAAAGAAAACAGCAGTATGGGTAATGCCATAAAAACATATAAAAGAATATATATATATATATATTATTATAGACGTTCACGGTGTCACTCAGTGGTCTCGCCCGATAGGTTATTCAGACCAGCCAATGACTAACAGAGATTTCCCGGTAAGTCATTGAGCCGTCTCAGTGACTTACTGGGAAATGGTAACTATTATGCTGAACTCAACAGTCGCAAATAAGCGCCACACACCCTGAAAAACTGCCATTATGTGTTTGGTGCGAAAAGAAAATTTGACAAAAAATCGGGAAAATGCGCATAATTCATGAATAAACATGAAGAAAAACACAAAAGCGATGTAAAAGAAAACGAAAAAAGTGGAGAAATGAGGGGATTTGCTACCCCAAAACAGGGGATGCGGGGCTAAAAACAGGGGATTTGGGCACTCCCAAAAAGGGCGCATCCCCTGTGGATGCACTTCGCAAAACCCGACCAAATCCACAACACAAAAAGTGGATGAAAACAGAAAATACTATCCTTTTTGAACAGTTATTACTACCAAAACTGCTGCCGTGCCGATTCATTTCAACATTTATATATAAACAACGCGAGAAAAATGGTATAAAGTATTAATAATAAGGGGGATGCGAGAAAAATGGATTAGAAAAAGTGCTTCAAATCCCCTATTTTTGTTTTTTGGCCGGCATAACGGCAGTATTGGCAGAGGGCAAAAAAACTTTCTTGAAAATGCTGATTTCTCTTAATTTCTTTTGTATTACGATATTTTATTTGTATCTTTGCAAGATAAACTGATAAAAGAATAAATGAGAAAACGATTCATCCACATATTATGGGCTTTGTTGGGTACAGGCATCCTGTTCTGTATCCTGGGCTTTGCAGCCGTTTGGAATGGTTTGATAGGCTATATGCCCGAGATAGAGGACCTGCAGAACCCCATCAACCGCTTTGCCACACAGGTGTATTCATCTGACGGCAAGGTGTTGGGAACCTGGAACCTGAACAAGGAGAACAGAATCGTGATCCCTTACGACAAAATGTCGCCCCACCTCGTAGAGGCACTCGTTGCCACAGAGGACGAGCGCTTCTATGAGCACTCGGGCATTGACTTCCGTGCCCTGGGCCGAGCCATCGTGAAGCGAGGACTCATGGGACAAACCAATGCCGGAGGAGGCTCCACCATCACCCAGCAGTTGGCGAAGCAGTTGTATAGCGAGACAGCCAGCAGCACCGTGCAGCGCTTCTTCCAGAAACCCATAGAGTGGGTGATAGCCGTCAAGCTGGAGCGTTATTACACCAAGCAGGAGATCATCGCCCTCTATCTCAACTACTTCGACTTCCTGCACAATGCGGTGGGCATCAAGACCGCTGCCAACACTTACTTCAACAAAGAGCCCAAAGACCTGACGGTGTGCGAGGCAGCCACCCTCATCGGACTCTGCAAGAACCCCTCGCTCTTCAACCCCGTGCGCTATCCCGACCGCTGTCGGGAACGAAGAAACGTGGTGTTGCAGCAGATGGTGAAGGCAGGCTATATGAACCGCTCGGAGTATGCCAAGTATTCTGCCGAACCCCTTACCCTCGACTTCCACCGTACCGACCATAAGGACGGCACAGCCACCTATCTGCGCGAGTTCCTCCGCCAGTATATGACCGCCAAGCGCCCCGTGCGCTCCGACTATCCTTCGTGGAACAGAGTGCAGTTTGTCATCGACTCGATAGCCTGGGACACAGATCCCCTCTATGGCTGGTGCAACAAGAACTTCAAGAAGGACGGCACACCCTATAACGTCTATGCCGACGGCCTGAGAGTGTTCACCACGATAGACAGCCGTATGCAGAAATATGCCGAGGAGGCAGTCTACAAGCATGTGGCAGGCTATCTGCAGCCCGCCTTCGACCGTGAGAACAAGCCCAAGCCCAGTGCTCCCTTCTCCGACAAGCTGACGCCCAATCAGATACGCTCCATCCTGAACCGATCCATCACCCAGAGCGAGCGCTACCGCACCATGAAGGCGGCAGGCTATTCGCCCGAGGAGATACACGACGCCTTCAGAAAGAAGGTGGAGATGACCGTCTTTACCTATCATGGCGACATCGACACCCTGATGAGTCCGCTCGACTCCATACGCTACTACAAGGGTTTCCTGCGTTCGGGTTTCATGAGCATGGATCCCAAGACGGGAGCCGTGAAAGCCTATGTGGGCGGTCTCGACTATACACACTTCATGTACGACATGGTGAGCCTGGGACGCCGACAGGTGGGTTCCACCATCAAGCCATTCCTCTACAGTCTGGCGATGGAGAACGGATTCACCCCCTGCGACATGGCGCCCAACCGTCAGCAGACCTATATCGTGGCAGGCAGACGCTGGACACCCCGCAACGCCAACCATTCGCGCTATGGACAGATGGTTCCGCTGAAGTGGGGTCTGGCACAGAGTAACAACTGGATCAGCGCTTATCTGATGAGCAAGTTGAACCCACAGCAGTTTGTGCAGCTGCTGCGCGATTACGGCATCAACAATCCCGACATCCATGCCTCGATGAGTCTCTGTCTGGGTCCTTGCGAGGTGAGTGTGTCGGAGATGGTGAGCGCCTATACCGCCTTTGCCAACCACGGCATCAGGACCTCGCCGCTCTTTGTGAGCCGCATCGAGGACAACGAAGGCAACACGATAGCCACCTTCCAGCCCCGCATGAGCGAGGTGATCAGCGCCGACAACGCCATGAAGATGCTTACCATGCTGATGGGCGTGGTAGACCAGGGTACGGCGGGACGACTGAGATACCGCTACAATATGGAGGGACAGATAGGAGCGAAGACGGGAACCACCAACAACAACAGCGACGGATGGTTCATTGGCTTCACACCGCAGTTGGTGACAGGCTGCTGGGTGGGAGGCGAGGACCGCGACATCCACTTCGACTCCATGAGTATGGGACAGGGAGCCACGATGGCGCTCCCTATCTGGGCCATCTTCATGAAGAAGGTTTATGCCGACCCAACGCTGGGCTTCAGTCCGATGGAGAAGTTTGACATTCCTGCTGACTATAATCCCTGTGCGAGTCAGACGGAAGATGAATTCGGTGAAGAAGGCATCGATGAAGTTTTTGAATAAGCAAGCATCCTGCAATGATGGCAATATAGATGAGGCCTAATTGCAGGATGCTTATTTTTATCCCCTCTATGCAGGCTCCCGGCAGCATGACTATCAGCTGCAGGGCATGCTGGGTGGCAGAGGTGGTGAGGCTCAGCAGGTATGCCAGTCCGCCCTGCAGCAGGGAGAATCCCGGCAGGAGGAAGAACGAGAGCAGCAGCGACAGGCTGACATAGATGATGACCGTGGCAGCGGGAATGGCGACAAACGAGCTGAGTACGGAATAGCAGGCGATGTTGCCGAAATAATAGCACACCAGCGGTGTGGTTCCCACCTGGGCAGCCACCGATACCGCCACCATTGCCCATGCCCAGCCCAAGGGCTTGCGGCGGGTGACCGAGGCAGGCAGAAGGCTGTAGATGGGCTTGTAGAGCAACAGGATGGACAGCACGGCGGCAAAGGACAGCTGAAAGCTGATGTCGAAGAGGTGGAGAGGCCGGATGATGAGCATCACGATGGCAGCGAGAGTCAGGTTGCTCACAGCCGTCGAGTTGCGTCTGGTGAGCAGGGCGAAACAGTAGATGCTGATCATTGAGGCAGCCCTGACGGCACTGGCAGGCAGGGCGATGAGGAACACGTATGCCCAGATGGCAGTCACGCTGATGGGTACGGCGATGAGCCGCCATCGTTTTCTGCCTCCTGCCAGGAGGATGAAGAGTTGAAAGATGATGCCGATATGTAGTCCGCTGATGGCCAGGATATGGCTGGCACCCGAGGCCTTGAAGGTTTGTCGGGTGTCCTTGCTGAGGCTGCCTTTCTCGCCCAGTGTCATGGCGGTGATGATGGCTTGCTGCTGCGATGCAAGATGTTGGCTGCCAATGCGTTCTGTGAGTTCGCTTCGCAGACTGAGAGCCTTCAGACGGGTGCGGTCGAGCGCCGACAGATGGCTGTAGGAACGCGTTGTTGCGGGTTGCCGGTTCTGCTCTTCCTGCAGAGAGGTGAGCAGGGCGCCAGCCAGCAGGAAGGCGGCGAGGATGAGGAGCGACTTGTGCAGCTCGTTCTTCACCAAGATGGCGAAGGCAGAGGCGGCGAGCATGATGAGCAACCAGTAGGAGGGAAGAAGGGTGACGACATGGAAGTGCGCAATGACAATGCCCGACACAAGCATCAAGCAGAGAGCCTGAGTGGGGCACGAATTGAAGAACTTTCGCCTTCTGAGGACTGTCTTTGCGCCAGAAATCTTCATTTAATCTTTAATTTCTGCAAATATAGGAATTTTTTTTCGTCTAAATGTAGTTTTTTTTGTAATTTTGCAAAGTTTTATAGAATACAATAAAAATCATTATAATGAACGTTTCATACAAATGGCTTAAAGAATACGTCGATTTCGACCTTACTCCCCAGGAGACAGCGGACGCGCTGACTTCTTGCGGTCTCGAAGTCGATGCTTTGGAAGAAGTACAGTCCATCAAGGGTGGACTGAAGGGTCTTTACGTAGGTAAAGTGTTGACATGCGAGATGCATCCCAATAGCGATCACCTCCATGTCACTACTGTAGATTTGGGCAAGGGCGAGCCCCAGCAGATTGTATGCGGTGCCCCCAACGTGGCAGCAGGACAGAAAGTCATTGTAGCCGATCTGGGCTGCGTGCTCTATGACGGCGACAAGAGTTTCACCATCAAGCGCAGCAAGCTTCGCGGCGTGGAGAGTCTCGGCATGATCTGTGCCGAGGACGAGATAGGAGTAGGAACCTCTCACGACGGCATCATCGTGCTGCCAGAGGATGCTCCCGTAGGTCAGCCAGCAGCAGAGTATTATCACTTGGAGAGCGACTGGCTCATCGAGATAGACATCACAGCCAACCGAGCTGATGCCCTGGGTCACTGGGGAGTGGCACGCGACCTCTATGCATGGCTGAAGCAGAACGGATATCAGACCAGTATGCATCGTCCTTCGTGCGATGAGTTCGTTGTCGACAACGAGGACCTGCCTATCGAGGTGGAGATTCAGAACACCGAAGCCTGCAAGCGCTATGCCTGTGTGAGCATCACCGACTGCGAGGTGAAGGAGAGTCCTAAGTGGCTGCAGGACAAGTTGAACATCATCGGCTTGCGTCCTATCAACAACATCGTGGACATCACCAACTATATCATGATGGCTTACGGACAGCCACTGCACTGCTTCGATGCAGACATGGTGACAGGTCATAAGATCGTGGTACGCACCCAGCCAGAGGGCACCAAGTTTGTGACCCTCGACGGCGAGGAGCACACCCTGGGCGAGCACGACCTGAGCATCTGCAATGCCGAGGAGCCAATGTGTATCGCCGGTATCTTTGGCGGTAAGGGCTCGGGAACCTACGACACCACCAAGAGTGTGGTGTTGGAGAGTGCCTACTTCCATCCAACATGGATTCGCAAGAGTGCCCGCCGTCACGGACTGAGCACCGACGCCAGCTATCGTTTTGAGCGCGGTGTAGACCCCAACGGACAGATTTATGCCCTCAAGCAGGCTGCCATCCTCTGCAAGCAGTTGGCAGGCGGAAAGATCAGCATGCAGATCAAGGACGTATATCCAGAGCCTATCCAGGATTTCCCTGTGCGCCTGAACTATGAGTATGCACACCGTCTCATCGGTAAGGAGATCGGTGCCGAGACCATCAAGAATATCGCCACCTCATTGGAGATGAAGATTGTGAAGGAAGATGCCGAGGGCCTCGACCTCCTCGTTCCAGCCTTCCGTGTTGACGTGCAGCGTCCTTGCGACGTGGTGGAGGACATCCTGCGTATCTACGGATACAACAACGTGGAGATTCCTACCCAGCTGAAGAGCTCGCTCACCGTACAGGGCGAGGAAGACAAGCACTACCACACCCAGAACATCGTGGCAGAGCAGCTGGTAGGCGAGGGCTTCATGGAGATACTGAACAACTCGCTCACCAAGGCAAGCTATTATACCGACTTCGAGCTCAACGCATATCCCGACGAGCACACCGTGAAGGTGATGAACCCTCTGAGTGCCGACCTGGGAGTGATGCGCCAGACCATGCTCTTCGGTGGACTGGAGAGTGTGTCGCGCAACATCAACCACAAGAGCCAAAACCTGAAGTTCTTCGAGGTGGGCAACACCTATTTATATAATAAGGAGAAATGGGATGCCGAGAATCCTATCAAGGGCTACAGCCAGGAAGGTCATATCTCGCTCTTTATCACCGGTAAGCGCGTAGAAGGCAACTGGGCTCATGCCGACGAGCAGAGCAGCATCTACGAACTGAAGGCTGTGGTGGAGAACATCCTGCGCCGTGTGGGTATGCCACAGAACAATGTGGTGCTGAAGCACAGCGACAACAATATCTTCTCAAAGGGTGTGCAGTATGAGACCCGTGCCGGAAAGGTATTGGTAGAGATGGGTATCCTGAGCCTGAAGCTGAAGAAGGCTTTCGATATCGAGCAGGACGTGTTCTATGCCGATGTGCACTGGGACAACCTGATGAAGGCCATCAAGAAGGTGAACCTCACCTATACCGATATCAGCAAGTATCCTTCTGTAAGCCGCGACCTGGCACTCCTGGTCGACAAGAGTGTGGAGTTTGAGCAGATAGAGATGATTGCCCGTCAGACAGAGAAGAAGCTCCTCAAGAGTGTGGTTCTCTTCGACGTGTATGAGGGCAAGAACCTGCCAGAGGGAAAGAAGAGCTACGCAGTGAACTTCATCCTGCAGGACGAGGAGAAGACTCTCAACGACAAGCAGATCGATGCCATCATGAAGAAACTCATTGCCAACCTCACAGGCAAGTTGAATGCTGAATTGAGATAATTTTGGAGTTAACTCCTTCACTTCTTAACTCCTTCACATCATATAATAAGTATAACAATAAAACATATTAAATTTTATTCCAATGGGAAGAGCATTTGAATATCGTAAGGCTACAAAGCTGAAAAGATGGGGCCACATGGCCAAGACATTTACTAAGTTAGGTAAGCAGATTGCAATTGCAGTAAAGGCTGGCGGTCCAGAGCCAGAGAACAACCCTACCTTGCGTGCTATCATCGCCAACTGTAAGCGTGAGAACATGCCTAAGGATAACATCGAACGTGCCATCAAGAACGCTTGTGGCAAGGATACAAGCGATTACAAGGAGGTGACTTACGAGGGATATGGTCCTCACGGTGTTGCCATCTTCGTTGACACATTGACAGACAACACCACACGTACCGTAGGTGACGTGCGCTCAGTGTTCAATAAGTTCAATGGCAACATGGGTACCACAGGTTCACTTTCTTTCCTCTTCGACCACAAGGCTGTGTTCACCTTCAAGAAGAAGGAAGGCATGGATATGGACGAGATGATTCTCGACCTGATCGACTATGGTGTAGAGGATGAGTTCGACGAGGATGAGGAGAACAACGAGGTCACTATCTACGGTGCTCCTACAAGCTTCGGCGATATCCAGAAGCACTTGGAGGCTGAGGGTTTCGAGGTGACCGGTGCAGAGTTCACCTATATCCCTAACGACCTGAAGGACGTTACTCCTGAGGAGCGTGAGACTATCGACAAGATGGTGGAGAAGCTGGAGGAGTTTGACGATGTTCAGACCGTCTATACCAACATGAAGCCAGAGGTTTCTGAGGAGGCAGAATAAGCATTCTTTTTCGTATGATATTTAAGTTTTGTCTTAAAGCTTTTGCCCTTACAGGTAGGGTGTTCAAAATCCGTTTAAAATTTGGCACGTTTTTTAGTCGAATAATCGGTTTAACTAACTGATATTTCAATAATTATCGACACGAATATTGCGCAGAACTAAAAAAAGTCACATTTTTGAATTCTTAACACGTTGATTTCGTGTGAATTAACTTGTATTTCGACGCAAAAAACGTGTCGAAAAATTGATAGATTTTGAACACCCTACCTTACAGGGCGTTTAGGGCATTGCCGTTTATACCCAGGGCGTTGCCCTGGGCTAGGAGGGGTTGCCCTTACAGGGCGCTTGGCGAAAATTAAATAATCATACGAGCACGCCCTGAAAGGATTAGCCCAATTCAGCGCTGCTTTTATCGGCACGCCCTGAATGGATTAGCCCAATTCAGCGTTGCTTTTATCGGCACGCCCTGAATGGATTAGCCCAATTCTGCGTTGCTTTTATCGGCACGCCCTGAAAGGATTAGCCCAATTCAGCACTGCTTTTATCGGCACGCCCTGAAAGGATTAGCCCAATTCATCGCTGCTTTTATCTGCACGCCCTGCAAGGATTAGTCCAATTCAGCGTTGCTTTTATCGGCACGCCCAGAAAGGATTAGCCCAATTCAGCGCTGCTTTTACTGGCACGCCCTGAAAGGATTAGCCCAATTCATCGCTGCTTTTATCGGCACGCCCTGAAAGGGCAGAAGCTCATAGCCCAGGGCATCGCCCTGGGTTTTGTGTTTATTTCACTATGCGCCCTGTAAGGGCAAAAGCTTTAAAATAAGGAGAAAACATTATGATTAATTCTAACAACGAAAATCAGGATAAGTTGCAGAAGGTCACCTATCAGACGCACGGCACCTGTTCAAAGTACATCTGCATCAGTGTGGATGAGGACGGAACAGTAAGGGATGCTGAGTTTATCGGCGGTTGTGACGGCAACACCAAGGGCGTATGCGCTCTGATAAGAAACATGAAGGCCAAGGACGTGATAGCCCGACTGAAAGGCATCACCTGCGGCAACAAGCCAACCAGTTGTCCAGACCAGTTGGCTACTGCCCTTCAGCAAATGGGATATTAATTTAGCTTGGCGATATGTTCAAGCTTTAGTACTTGAACGTATCGTCCAACAAAATTTTCTGGGGATTGGAAGCCGAACGGTAGATGAAACGGAAGGAGAAGTGGGCTTCCTTATAGCTCTTGAGCGCAGGGTTGTTGTCGAGTGCCTGTTTCTGCAGATTGTGCAGTTTGTTACGGTTCAGGGCTATCGCCTCGGCATTGTCAGCCTTGTTGCGCAAGCTGAGATAATAAATATAAGTGCGTGAGTCTTTGTCAAACACAGCGCTGTCGGTACGGCTGTCGTTGATGTAAGGGGTGGGACATACCTTCTCTGTGTATTCGCGGGCTTCGCGTACAGCCCTGTCTTCCATGCTCTCAGTGCATGATGCCATGAGGGCAAGAGTCATGATACCGAATAAAATCTTTTTCATCTTTTTTCCTTCGTTTTTGAATTTTGTCACAAAGTTACTGCAAAATTCGTAATCCTGCAACATTTGACCCTGATTTTTCTGTCAGAAGCTCTAACTTCTCTAACTTCTGAACTTGCTAAAGTTGAGTAAATGCGAAAAAAAAGCGCGAAAAAATTGGTTTTCTCCTAAAAATAAGGTAATTTTGCATCCTAAAGAATAAATATTTTATGGAGAATATCAACAAAATACGAAATTTCTGTATTATTGCACATATAGACCATGGTAAAAGTACCTTGGCAGACCGATTGTTGGAGAAGACACAGACCATCAAGATCACTGAGGGTCAGATGCTCGACGACATGGATTTGGAGCGAGAGAGAGGTATCACCATCAAGAGCCATGCCATCCAGATGGAGTACAAGGCAAATGACGGACAAACCTATATCCTCAACCTCATTGATACTCCGGGACACGTGGATTTCTCTTACGAGGTTTCACGTTCCATCGCTGCCTGCGAGGGAGCGCTCCTGGTAGTTGACGCCACACAGGGTGTGCAGGCGCAGACCATCTCCAACCTTTATATGGCTATAGAGCACGACTTGGAAATCATTCCTGTCATCAACAAGATAGACATGCCTTCGGCCATGCCCGAGGAGGTGGAGGACGAGATTGTAGAACTCATCGGATGCAAGCGCGAGGAGATTCTGCGTGCCTCAGGAAAGACAGGTGAGGGCGTAGAGGATGTGCTCGAGGCTGTGGTGAACCGTGTGCCTCATCCCGAGGGTGACGACAAGGCACCTTTGCAGGCACTGATCTTCGACTCTGTGTTCAACTCCTTCCGTGGCATCATCGCCTACTTCAAGATAGAGAACGGAACCATCCGCAAGGGCGACAAGGTGAAGTTCTTCAACACAGGAATGGAATATGATGCCGACGAGATCGGCGTGCTGAAGATGGACATGATAGCCCGCAACGAGCTGGGAACAGGCGAGGTGGGATATATCATCTCGGGTATCAAGAACGCCACTGAGGTAAAGGTGGGTGATACCATTACCCATGTTGCACGTCCCTGCGAGAAAGCCATTGCCGGTTTCCAGGAGGTGAAGCCTATGGTCTTTGCCGGTGTCTATCCCATAGACCCCAGCGACTACGAGAACCTGCGTGCCTCGTTGGAGAAGCTGCAGCTCAATGATGCCAGTCTCACCTTTATGCCGGAGAGCTCTGTGGCTTTAGGCTTCGGTTTCCGTTGCGGCTTCTTGGGTCTGCTCCACATGGAGATCATACAGGAACGACTCGACCGCGAGTTCAACATGGACGTCATCACCACCGTGCCCAACGTATCCTATATGGTATACGACAAGCAGGGCGGCGAGAAAGAGGTGCACAATCCTTCGGGACTGCCCGACCCAACGATGATCGACCATATCGAGGAACCCTATATCCGCGCCACCATCATCACATCGTGCAACTATATTGGTCCTATCATGAAGCTTTGTCTCGACAAGCGAGGCGAGCTCATCAAGCAGGAGTATGTGAGTGGCAACCGTGTGGAGCTGCACTTCATGCTGCCTCTTGGCGAAATCGTTATCGACTTCTATGATAAGCTGAAGAGCATCTCCAAGGGATATGCTTCCTTCGATTATCACATAGACAGCTTCCGTCCTTCCGACCTTGTGAAGCTCGACATTCTGCTCAACGGTGAGCCTGTGGATGCCCTGAGTACCCTGACCCACCGTGAGAATGCAGTTGCCTTTGGTCGCAGAATGTGTGAGAAGTTGAAAGACCTGATACCCCGTCAGCAGTTTGACATCGCTATCCAGGCTGCCATCGGAGCCAAGATTGTGGCACGCGAAACCATCAAGCAGGTGCGTAAGGACGTTACAGCCAAGTGTTATGGTGGTGACGTAAGCCGTAAGCGCAAACTGTTGGAGAAGCAGAAGAAGGGTAAGAAGCGTATGAAGCAGATCGGTAATGTGGAAGTGCCACAGAAGGCATTCCTTGCCGTATTGAAACTCGACTAATCATTTCAAGTAAGATAAAAGCTATCAAGCAACATAAATCAAGGAGGCAGAATAATGAATGATTTAAGGACGATTACTCCCAAGCGTGATATTGCCAGGGAGTTGGCGCGTAAGTACAGTACGATGACTCACGACGAGCTCGACATCCTGGAGGGCATCCTGGAGCCAGTGAAATACGGCAAGGGCGAGATGATCCTTGCGGAAGGTGAGGTGTGTCGTGGTATCTCTTATATCGAGAAGGGGCTTGTGCGCCAGTTCTATAATAAGAATGGCAAAGAGGTGACCGAGCATCTGGGCGTCGACCATACCATCTTTATGTGTATCGAGAGTCTTTTCAAGGAGGAGCCTACTCGTCTTCAGGTGGAGGCTCTTGAGGCTACCCTGGTTTATATCTTGCCTAAGTCGAAACTGGAGGCTGCCGCCATCCGCAATGTCAACATTCAGATGTTGTATCGTAAGATTCTGGAGGAGAGTCTCATCCAGTCGCAGGTTCATGCCGACCTGATGCGTTTCGAGACTGCGCCCAACAAATACAAGCGTCTGTGCGAACTGAGTCCTCAGGTGGTGTTGCGTGCTCCATTGACTTACATTGCCAGCTATCTGCAAATGACTCCCGAAACATTGTCCCGCATCCGTTCGGGTGTGTTGCTATAAAGAAGTTATAATCAAAAAGTCCTGCTTCACAATGATGAAGCAGGACTTTTTGGTTATTGAAATTTCGCATATTTGCCCCACATGCCCTAAACCAACGGTCACCGACCGAAGGTAAGGGTCAGAAGTTCACAGAAGCAGCACGCCCTGAACAGAATGATCGAAGCTCACAGAACCAGCACGCCCTGAAAGGGCAGAAGCTCTTAGCCCAGGGCAACGCCCTGGGTATAAAGGCATTCAGCAAGGCGCCCTGTAAGGGCAAAAGCTTTATTATTGCCTGAAGTTTTAAAGCTTTTGCCCTTACAGGGCGACAAGTTTGCGAACATAACAACCCAGGGCGTTGCCCTGGGCTAAGAGCTTCTGCCCTTTCAGGGCGTGCTGCTTTGTAAGATAAGTATAGGTCGTACTTTTTAGCGAGAAGACTATTGTCTTCACTCCTTTAACTCCTTAACTCCTTTATTCAGTATACAGGAATCGCTTGATACTCTTCTTAGGAGTTTTCTCGAATTCCTCTTTGTGGATTCTTATCTCTGTCACCTTGCAGTAGGCAGGAACCATGGTGTTGAGCTCCTGGCGGTTCTGCTCCATGATATCCATCAGCTCTTTCTCGCCTAAGTTGAGTGTCTGAGCCTCGTCGTAGTCGGGATGTACCAAGCCAATGAGCTTGTTGCCCTTTTGTATCACCACACTCTCGCTCACGAGTGCTAAAGAGTTGAGCTTGTCCTCGATCTCCTCAGGATAGATGTTCTGACCGCTGGCACCCAAGAGCATGTTCTTGCTGCGGCCCTTGATGTAGACATTGCCGTCGCCATCCATTGTGCCAAGGTCGCCGGTGTGGTACCATCCGTCCTTGTCGATCGTGTTGCGTGTGGCTTCCTCGTTCTTGTAGTATCCCAACATCACGTTAGGACCCTTTGCCAGGATCTCACCTGGAACATTCTCGGGGTCGGGACTGTCGATCTTCACCATCATGTTCTTGGCAGCCTTGCCGCAAGAACCCGGTACGAAATATTTGTAGTCCTCATAGCAGATGATAGGCGCACACTCTGTGGCACCATAGCCCACGGTGTATTTGAAACCAATGCCATGCAGGAAGCTCTCCACCTCCTTGTTGAAGGCTGCACCACCGATGATAATCTCGTAGAAGTTGCCTCCGAAGGCCTGTGTCACCTGTTCGCATATCTTCTCGCGCACCTTCTTGCTGATGACAGGCATGTGGAGAAGCATACGCATGCGGTTGTTCTGAATCTTGGGGAACACCTTCTTGCGGATAATCTTCTCGATGATGAGCGGCACAGCAATGATGATGGCTGGCTTGATGCGGCTGAAAGCCTCGGCAATGATAGCCGGACTTGGTATGCGGGTGAGGAAGAAGATGTGGCAACCGGAAAGAACCTCGAAGAGGAACTCGAACGCCATGCCATACATGTGAGCCAGTGGAAGAATGCTGATGATAGGGTCGCCAGCCTTGATCTCCTTGGGCAATACACTCATAGCAAAGTCGAAGTTGCTCCAGAGTGCACGGTAAGGCACCATGACACCCTTGGAGAAGCCTGTAGTACCGCTGGTGTAGTTGATGAGCGCTATCTGGTCTGGGTTCTCCTCAATATAATAATGTACGTGTTCCTTGCGGAAATACTTAGGGAACTTGATACCGAACATCTCGTTGAGATGCTCGCGTGCATAGGTGAGTTTGTCGGTACGTGATACCACCAGAGAATAGTCGGGTATATAAATGATTCCCTCTAATCCGGGCATCTTGGTAGCGTCAATCTGTGTGGCAACGACATCGCCCACAAACAGCAGTTTGGCATCGCTATGGTTGACGATGTTATGGATTTGCTCTGGCATGAACTCGTGCAGGATAGGCACGGCGACAGCTCCATAGGTAAGAGTTGCCAGGAAGGCCACTGCCCAGTTGGCACTGTTTCTACCGCAAAGGGCAATCTTGTCACCTTTTACTACGCCAGAATTCTCGAACATGATGTGCAATTTCTCTATTTTGCGTGCTACATCGTGAAACTGCAAGGTAGCTCCCTTGTAGTCGGTAAGAGCATCCATGTCCCAATGGTCGATGATGCTCTTTTGGATAAGTGCATTAAAGCTTGGTATCTCCATATGCTTGTATTCTAATAGAATTGTCTAAGTGGTTTATGAGGCTGCCTCTTGATACAGGTAGCGCTTGATGGATTTCTTGGCAGTCTTCTCAAACTCGTTCTCGTGTATCTGAATGCTGGAAATCTTGGCAAACGATGGCATCTGGGAGTTGAGCTCCACACGGTTCTGATCCATGATGTGCTCCAGGTCCTCAGCGGTAAAGCCCATGGATGAAGCCTCGTCATAGTCGGGGTGGATCAGCGCCACGAGTTTGTTGTTTCGCTGAACAATGATGCTCTCGCTGACCAATGCCATCGAGTTGAGTCTGTCTTCTATCTCTTCGGGGTAGATGTTCTGTCCGTTGGCACCTAAGAGCATATTCTTGCTGCGTCCCTTGATAAAGAAATGTCCGTCGGCGCTCATGGTGGCCAGGTCGCCAGTATGGAACCAACCGTCCTTGTCGATGACAGCATGGGTAGCCTCGGGATTCTTGTAGTATCCTTTCATCACATTGATGCCACGGCAAACCAACTCGCCAGGCACGTTCTGTGGGTCGTCGCTCAGCACCTTTACCTCCATGTGCTTCACAGCTACGCCACAGCTTCCTGCCACGTAGTCGTCCTGATGGGCAAAGGTGATGAGGGGAGCTGTCTCGGTGGTTCCGTAACCCATGGCGATGGGGAAGCCGATGCTGACAAAGAAGTTCTCTATCTCCTTGTTGAGAGGCGCACCGCCTACTACGACCTCGTAAGGATGCTTGCCAAACTCGCCCAGCACAAACTCGCGTATCTTCTCCTTGATGCGCTTGCTCAGTACTGGCATGTTGGTAAGCAGTCTGACCCAGTTGGTTTGCACGCGTGGGAACACATGCTTTCTTACGATCTTGTCGATCACCAATGGCACGGCGAAGATGATGTCGGGCTTCGTCTCGTTGAGAGCCTCGGAAATCAGTGTAGGGCTGGGCTGGCGGGTGAGGAAGAAGATGTGGTTGCCCAATACGATATTGAAGATAAACTCGGTCATCAACCCGTACATGTGAGCCATGGGTAGGGTGGAGAGGATGTTGCAGTTCTTGCCTATCTTGGGTTTTACGGTGTCCATGAGATAGTCTAAGTTGCCCCAGAGGGCACGATAGGGCAGCATCACTCCCTTAGAGAAACCTGTAGTACCGCTGGTATAGTTGATCATTGCCAACTCCTCAGGGTCGTCAACATGATACTTGATATGTTCTTTGCGGAAATATTTGGGATACTTGTGTCCGAAGATTTCATTGAGATGTTCGCGGGCATAAGTGAGTTTCTCAGAACGGGAAAGGTTGAGCGAGAAATCGGGAAGATAGACGATACCTTCGAGCGAGGGCATCTCTTCGGCATTGATTTCTGTGGCTACTACATCGCCCACGAAGAGCATCTTGCTCTCGCTGTGGTTTACGATGTTGTGAATCTGTTCGGGCTTGAACTCATTCTGTATGGGAACCACGATGGCACCATAGGTAACAATGGCCAGGAAGGCTACTGCCCACTGGCTGCTATTTCGTCCGCAAACAGCTATTTTGTCGCCCTTTATCACACCGCTGTTCTCGAACAGGATGTGGAGCTTTTCTATCTTTCTGGCTACATCATGATATTGCAGTGTTGCTCCTTTGTAATCGGTAAGAGCATCCAAATGCCAATTGTTGATGATGCTTTGCTCAATATACGAGTTGAAACTTGGTATTGAATTCATTGCACAGTTTACAAAATTTTGTGCAAAGATACATTAATTTCTGCACACAACAAAAAAATATGTGCACAAAATGAATAAAAAGGGAAAAAAAGTGGTTTTTCTTGCATTATAGCCCATGAATGTGGGCTATAATGCTGTTGTGATTATTCATATCGCATCGATTTGGCTGGATGGATATGTGAGATGAGGTAGCTGGGTGCCACCAGCATGAAGACGCTGATGAGGAGTGTTGCCACATTGAGCGCCACGATATACAAGGCATTGATCTCTACGGGAACGGTGCTCACATAATAGGTCTGTGCATCCAACTTGATGATGCCGAAGGCTTGTTGAAGCGCTAAGATTCCTAAAGACAGGACATTGCCGATGAGCATTCCCTTGCCGATGATGAAGACGGCAAACCACATGAAGGTGTGGCGTATGGTCTTATTGCGTGCGCCCAAAGCCTTCAGGATGCCTATCATCGAGGTGCGTTCCAGGATGATGATGAGCAAGCCGCTGATCATCGTCACGCCTGCCACGATGAGCATTAGGGCGAGGATGATCCATACGTTGAGGTCCATGAGGTCGAGCCATTGGAAAATCTGTGGGTTCAGCTCCTTGATGGTGGCGCTGCTGTAGGTCTCGCCATAATGGTCTACTGTGCCTTTCACCTTGCTGATTACCCGACTCTCTACCATGTCAAGGTTGTCGAAGTTGTTGACGGAAAGCTCGGCTCCGCTTGCCTGGTCGCTTTCCCATCCGTTGAGTTTGATGGCTGTATAGAGGTCGGTGAAGACGATGGTCTCGTCGTATTTCTTCAGGTTGGTCTGGTAGATGCCCGCAATGGTAAACCTTCGCGTGCGTACACTGTTGTTGTCGAAGAAATAGGCAAAGATGCGCTGTCCTGACTTCAGGTGCAGTTTGTCTGCCATCAACTGAGAGACAAGAATCTGGTTGTGACTCACGCTGTCGGAGAAATGAGGAATGCTTCCCTCCACCATGTTGTTGTGGATGAAGGTGGAGTCGAACTCGGGACCCACTCCCTTGAATGCCACGCCCAGGAAGTCGCTGTCGGTCTTGAGGATTCCTTCCTTCATGGCAAAGCGCTGAACGTGAGCCACATCGGGAATATGTTTCAAGACGTCGATCATGGAGTCGTCGATGACGATGGGGTATTGTTCCATCTGCTGCAGGGTGAGGAAGTCGGCCACCTGTATATGGCTTCCGAAGCCGATGACCTTGTCGCGGATGGTGTGTTTGAATCCCAGCACCACACAGACGGAGATAATCATGACGGCAAGTCCGATGGCTACTCCGGCAGTGGCAATATGTATGGCAGGGCGAGAAACTTTTCGTTTGTCGCCCTGCTCGCTGTATAATCTTTTAGCTATGAAAAGTGGAAAATGCATGTTGTAATGGAAAATGCATATTATATTCCTTCGTCCTCAACGCGTCCTGGATAAGCCTCCAAAGCCTTGGCAAGTACTATGAGTGCACGGTCCAGATCGTCTTTTTTCAGTACGTAAGCCATACGCACCTGGTTCTTGCCTGCACCGGGAGTGGTATAGAAGCCGGAGGCAGGAGCCATCATGATGGTCTCGCCCTCGTATTCGAACTCTTCAAGGCACCAACGGCAGAACTTTTCGGAATCGTCGATAGGCAGTTTGGCCACGGTGTAGAAGGCTCCCATAGGAATAGGAGAGTAGACACCGGGTATGCGGTTGAGTCCGTCGATGAGGCACTTGCGTCGCTCTACGTACTCATCGTACACATCGCGATAGTACTCTTCTGGCGCATCGAGAGAGGCCTCGGCTACAATCTGTCCGATAAGGGGTGGAGAAAGACGAGCCTGGCAGAACTTCATCACCGCCTTGCGTATCTCGGCATTCTTGGTGATGAGGGCACCCACACGGATACCGCACTCGCTGTAACGCTTCGATACAGAGTCGATAAGCACGGTGTTCTGCTCGATACCTTCGAGGTGCATGGCACTGATATAGGGGCTTCCGGTATAGATGTACTCACGGTATACCTCATCAGAGAAGAGGTAGAGGTCGTATTTCTTGACGAGGTCGCGAATCTGGTTCATCTCCCTGCGGGTATAGAGATATCCGGTAGGGTTGTTGGGGTTGCAGATCAGGATGGCGCGTGTGCGCTCGTTGATAAGCTCTTCGAACTTCTCAACCTTAGGCAAGGAGAAGCCTTCCTCTATCGTAGTGGCTATGGTACGTATCTTGGCACCTGCCGAGATGGCGAATGCCATATAGTTGGCATAGGCAGGTTCGGGCACAATGATCTCGTCGCCAGGATTGAGGCAACTCATGAATGAAAAGAGCACAGCCTCTGAACCTCCTGCTGTGATGATGATATCGTCGGCAGTAATGTTGATGTTGAACTTCTTGTAGTAATCCACCAGTTTCTCGCGATAGCTAAGATAGCCCTGGCTGGGAGAATACTCCAGGATGGTGCGGTCGATGTGCTTCAGTGCATCAAGACCACACTGAGGAGTAGGGAGGTCGGGCTGACCAATGTTGAGGTGATACACCTTGACTCCTCGTTTTTTTGCTGCGGCAGCAAGAGGCGCCAACTTTCTGATAGGCGACTCTGGCATTTCAAGTCCACGTACTGATATTTCAGGCATCTTTAATACTTTCTGTTGAACTTTCGCAGGTTCAGGAGTTAACTTCCCGCACGCGCGAAAGTTGAGTTTTCTATATTAATAGTTTTGCAAATACAAATGTGCTTGTTTTGCTTTCGGATGCAAAGGTAAGAAATTTCAGTGATATTTGAGAAAAGAAACGACAGATTTTTTATTTTTTATTAAATTCTGTAGCATTGTGTTGTTCTTATGCTTTCTTTTTTATAACTTTGCATCTCGAAAAAGATACAGAATTTTCGCAAGAGGGAGTCTTTTGGGAGTCCAGGAGATTTCTCTGGAGTTAAGGAGATATCACTGGAGTTAAGGCAAATGCTTTTGTGGACATGAAATAAAATGTTTAACATTTCCTCCAAGGCTATTGGCTATAACTTCTAACGACCGAAGGGAGTGATAACTTCTTTAACTTCTCTAACTTCTTAAAAAAAATAACTTCTCAAGAAGATAGTTTCTGTACTTGCGCGAGTTCTATTTTAATATTAATGACCAATTAAAAACGAATCGTTATGAGATCAAGAATGAGTACATGGTTTGAAACCAAAGTAAGATACACCAAGGCACAGGAGGATGGCTCCGAGAAGCCAGTTACCGAGGCTTATGTAGTAGATGCGCTGAGCTTTACCGAGGCTGAGAGTCGTATCACCGACGAGATGGCTGTCTATGTGTCTGGCGAATTTAAGGTGTCGGGCATCAGCAAGGCTGCTTATGGTGAGGTATTCTTTAGTGATATGGATGGCGATGACAAATGGTACAAGGCCAAGTTGTCGTTTATCACCATTGATGAGAAAACCGAGAAGGAGAAGCGTACCACCGTCAACTACCTGGTGCAGGCCAAGTCGCTTGCCCGTGCCCTGCGCTATATCGACGAGGTGATGGGTAAGACCATGAACGATTATGATGTTGTGGCTCTGGCTGAGACCAAGGTGATGGACGTGTTTGAACATACTGTTCCTGGAGAAAACAAGGAAGAGAAGAACGACAAGCCTGAGTACGAAGAAGCATAAAAACTTGCTAAAGTTCATTAATACTATAATATAATGTATGATGTAGCAAAAAACTTGCATGAGGTGTTAGACCAGCTGCCTAAGGGTGTTCGTCTGGTCGCCATCAGCAAGTTTCATCCCAAGGAGTATTTGTCGGCTGCCTATGCAGAGGGACAACGAATTTTTGGAGAGAGTCATGAGCAGGAACTTGCCAAGAAGGTGGCAGACCTGCCCAAAGACATAGAATGGCATTTCATCGGTCATCTGCAGACCAACAAGGTGAAGTACATAGCGCCTTACATCAGTATGATAGAAGCTGTGGACAGTCTCAAGTTGTTGAAGGAAATCAACAAGCAGGCTGCCAAGCACGACAGGGTGGTGAAGGTGTTGTTGGAACTTCATATTGCTGCGGAAGAGACCAAGTACGGACTGACATTGGACGCTTGCCGTGCCTTGTTGGAAGAAGGAGAATGGCGTTCAATGGAGCATGTGCAGATTTGTGGACTGATGATGATGGCATCTAATACGGATGACACCGAGCAGATAGCCCGCGAGTTTGACACGGCAGCTCGCTTCTTCGATGAGGTGAAAGCCAAGTACTTTGCCGATGATGATGCGTTCTGTGAGCGCAGCTGGGGCATGAGTCATGACTATCCGATAGCTATCCAGCATGGAGCCACTTTGGTTCGTGTGGGTACAGCTATATTTGGACCACGCATTTACTAAATTAAGGAGATTTATTCTGGAGTTAACTCCCTTAACTCCTGAAATCTCTCCCTTCCTAATTCTTATTCATGATTTTCTGCAGGGCCGCCTCTTCGCCAACGATCCAGATGATGTCGCCTTTCTGGAAGGTGTAGGAAGGCGAAATTTTGGTAAGACTCTCCAAGCCTTCTTCCAGTCCGACAACCATACAGTCGTATTTGTCACGGATTCCGCTTTCGCCCAAGGTCTTGCCGCAGAACTCACTCTTTCCACTGATTACCAGCTGGCGAAGCTTCATCTCTCTTTTCTCTATATCCAAGTCCTCGGGGACAAGTTCAGTCTGCAGGGCGTTGTTGAACTTCTGTGTCTGTTCGTCATTGCCGATGATTTGCAGTTTGTCGCAGGGGAATATAGTGGTGTCGCCGTTGGGGATATTGATTCTTCTTGATCCGCGATAGATGCTGCTCATGTCGATGCCGAAGCGCTGACGCAGGTTGAGTTCTCTCAGTGTGTGTCCGCACCAGGTAGAGTCTTCAGGCACCTCAAACTCGCTGATGTGGATGTCTCGGTCGAGCAGGTGTCCCTCGTAGAGAGGTCGTTTGGTGCCCTTCACCTGTGCCTCGATGTCGCGTGAGCGAAGGTTGCGGATGAACAGACGCTCCATCTTGATGCTTCGTTTCTTCGTTCTTCTGGAAACGATGATGAGCAATACCGCCACAATACCGATGCTGATCATCAGCGCATCGGTAAACCGGCTCAGGAAGTTGCAGATATAGAAGATAAAGCCCAGGGCTATCATAAACCTCACCACGATGGTGGAGAGGAGCGGTATGCGGTTGATGCTGCTCTCCACCCACAGTCGTTTCCACTCGTTGCTGTGGTTTTTCTTCATCACGATGGCACGCAGGAAGGGTGCTATGAAGATGACGGTGAGCACGCCCGTGATGGCATTGGCGTACCAGTGGAGTCGCCAGCCTGGCAGAAGGTTGCGCATTAAGGGAAGTACGAACGTGAACATCAAGGCTATGACAGCCGCACTCAGGATGGAGTAGGCCACGGTGTTGACAGTCATCTGTCTGAGGAGCGCCTTCCATTTGCTCTGTTGTGTGGTGGATGGGCGGTTGGTCGCCAGATGGTTGAGTGCTGTGATCAACTTGTTGGGCAGATGCTTCTCCATGACCTGGTAGCTTGGCGTGGCAAGGCGTATCATATAAGGTGTAAGGAAGGTGGTGATGACCGAAACCGCCACGACCACAGGATACAGGAACTTGCTGATGACACCCAAAGACAATCCCAACGAGGCGATGATGAACGAGAACTCGCCTATCTGAGCCATGGAGAAGCCGCATCGCATGGCCGACTTGAGCGACTCACCGCCCAGCATGAAACCAAAGGTTCCCAATACAGCCTGACCTATCAGGATGGTGAGCACGAGGGCAAGGATAGGCAGGGCATAGTCGACCAGGATCTGTGGATCAACCAGCATACCCACCGACACAAAGAAGATGGCTCCGAAGAGGTTTTTAACAGGCTCTACCAGCTTGATGATTTTCTCTGCCTCAATGGTCTCGGCAAGGATGCTGCCCATGACGAAGGCACCGAAAGCACTGGAGAATCCCACCTTGGTGGACAGCACCGCCATGCCGCAGCAGAGTCCGAGGGACACGATGAGAAGCGTCTCGCTGTTGATGAGTTTGCGCACAGACCTGAGGAAGAGTGGGATGGCAAAGATGCCCACGATGAACCACAGGATGAGGAAGAAGACAATCTTGATGACCGACTCAAACATCTGTTCGCCGTCGGGCGTGCTTCCTCCTGCGATGGCCGAAAGCATCACCATCATGACAATGGCAAGAATGTCTTCCAGGATGAGCACACTCATCACCATACCGGCAAACTTCTGTTGCCGCAGTCCCATGTCGTCGAAGGCCTTATAGATGATGGTGGTGGAACTCATGGCAAGCATGCCTCCGAGGAAGATACAGTCCATCTTGTTCCAGCCGAATCCATGACCCACGCTGATGCCCAGCATCATCATACAGAACACGATGACGACGGTGGAGATGATGGGCGATGCTCCCATCTTCACGATCTTCTTGAACGAGAAATCGAGTCCGAGCGAGAACAGGGTGAAGATGACACCGATGTCTGCCCAGGTCTGAATGTCGTTGTCGTCGATCACTGACATGGTGTAGGGCATGTGGGGAGAGACCAGGAAACCTGCCACGATATAGCCTAACACAAGGGGTTGCTTGAGTTTCTTGAACAAGAGGGTAACAATTCCTGCTACCATCAGGATGAGTGCGAGGTCTTTTACGAGGAATGGAATTTCTGCCATGACTTTCTAATTTAACTTCTTTAACTTCCCCTTTTGTGAAAGTTGAGTTACTTTCTAAAAGCAAAGGAGCTCATGAGCCAGAACCTGATGTGGTGTTTAGGTTTTGTTGGCATCATGAAGCTCCTTTACTTCTTATGATTAGTCGTTGTATTCGGCTGTTATTTCTGCTATTTTGACGATGGTCTGAACTACTTTCTCCATGACCTGTATGCTGACGAACTCGTGAGGACCATGGAAGTTGACACCACCGGCGAAGATGTTAGGACAGGGCAGACCTTTGAAACTGAGCTGTGCTCCGTCGGTTCCGCCACGGATAGGTTCCACGCGAGGAGGAACTCCGCTTTCCTGCATGGCTCTCAGCACGATGTCGATGACATGCATGTTGGGGTCTATCTTCTCCTTCATGTTGTAGTATTGGTCGTTGATCTCGGCCGTGCAGGTTCCCTCGCCGTATTTCTCGTTGAGTTTCTTGGCGCAGTCGGCAATGAATTTCTTGCGGTCTTCGAACTTGCTGCGGTCGTGGTCGCGGATGATGTAGCTGAGCTTGGCTTCCTCGCATCGGCTCTCGATGCCAATGAGGTGATAGAAACCCTGGTAGCCCTCGGTAGCCTCTGGCGTCTCGTCCTCGGGAATCATGTTCTGGAACTCTACGGCGAGTCGGCTGGCGTTCACCATCTTGCCCTTGGCATAACCGGTATGCACGCTCACACCCTTGATCTTGATCTTGGCACCAGCGGCATTGAAGTTTTCGTATTCGAGGTCGCCCAAGTCGCCGCCGTCAACGGTGTAAGCCCAGTCGCAGGCAAACTTGTCTACATCGAAATGATGAGCTCCCATACCGATCTCCTCGTCAGGGTTGAAGCCTACACGTATGTCGCCGTGCTTGATTTCGTTGTGGTCGCGCAGATAGCACATCGCCTGTACGATTTCGGCAATACCAGCCTTGTCGTCGGCTCCCAGCAGAGTGGTGCCGTCTGTGACGATGATGTCTTCGCCCTTATGGGCTTTCAGCTCAGGGAACTTGCTCACGCTTGATATGATGCCAGGGCTCAGTTCAATGTCGTTTCCATCATAGTTGCGTATGATTCTTGCCTTGACATCCTTGCCACTTGCATCAGGACTGGTGTCCATGTGTGAAATGAAGCCAATGGTAGGTGTTTCCTTCTTGGTATTGCCTTTCAGTGTGGCGTAGATGTAACCCATGTCGTCCATCTCCACATCACTGAGTCCTTCGTCCTCCAACTCCTTTTTCAGGTACTTGGCAAATTCCAACTGTTTCGAAGTGCTGGGCACACTGTCGGAGTCTTCGCTCGACTGTGTGTCGAATTTGGTGTAATTGATAAATCTTTCTACTAAGTCCATAATTTTGAAAATAGAACTTTCGCTGGGTTCAGAAGTTCTGGAGTTTAGACACTAACTTCTCTCACTTCCTCCCTTGTGAAACTGCAGTTTTTTAATAAAATTAGTGACTCCGCTGGGATTCAAACCCAGGACCTTCAGAACCGGAATCTGACGCTCTATTCAGCTAAGCTACGGAGCCCTTATATATAATAAGGTATAGGAAACGTGCTGTACGTTGGCATATACGTGTGCAAAAATACAGATTTTATTTGAATTGACCAAATTTTGAATGAATAAAGTGAGTACAGGTTGCTTTCTTTCGTCATTTGGTGAGGTATGAGAGCCGAAAAGTCGGAAAAGTTAGTAAAAAGTGCATAAAGTCTATACAAAAAGAAAGGGAAATGGATAAAATGATTAACAAAATATAAAAATATTGTTCAGAATAGTTGCAGTATGATAATATTTTTGTATCTTTGCACAGAATTTTAAATACTAATGCAAAAAATGAGTAAGCTAATAAAGCCTATCGGTTATCAGGCATTGCTGGACATGCGTCAGACCGAGATGGGAATCAAGTTGATAAAAGAGTTCTTCCAGCAGAACTTGGCTACAGAGTTGCGTCTTCGTCGTGTGACAGCACCTCTCTTTGTGTTGAAAGGTTTAGGTATCAATGATGACCTCAACGGTGTGGAGCGTCCTGTAACCTTCCCCATCAAGGACTTAGGAGACGCCCAGGCTGAGGTGGTTCACTCGCTGGCTAAGTGGAAGCGCCTTACCTTGGCGGAGTATGAGATAGAGCCAGGTTATGGCGTGTATACAGATATGAATGCCATCCGTGCCGACGAGGAGTTGGACAACCTTCACTCTCTCTATGTAGACCAGTGGGACTGGGAGGCAGTGATCGAGAAGAAAGACCGTACGTTGGCTTTCCTTCGCGATGTGGTTCGTCGCATCTATGCTGCCATTTTGCGCACTGAGTATCTCACCTGTGAGCATTATCCACAGATTAAGCCTTTCCTGCCCAAAGAGATTCACTTTATTCATGCCCAGGAGTTGTTGGATATGTATCCCGACAAGACTCCCAAGGAGCGTGAGGATGCCATCTGCGAGAAGTATGGTGCCGTATTCATCGAGGGAATCGGTTGCAAGTTGAGCGATGGAAAGAAGCATGATGGCCGAGCTCCCGACTACGATGACTGGAGTACGGTGGCTGAGAATGGTTTGCCAGGTCTTAATGGCGATATCCTGATCTGGTATCCTGTATTGGGCAGAAGTTTCGAGTTGAGTTCCATGGGTATTCGTGTGGACAAGGAGAGTCTGTTGCGCCAGTTGAAGTTGGAAGGCAAGGAAGACCGCGAGAAACTCTATTTCCACAAGCAGTTGCTTGGCGGCAAGTTGCCATTGAGCATTGGTGGCGGTATCGGCCAGAGCCGTCTCTGTATGGTTCTGTTGCATAAAGCTCACATCGGCGAGATTCAGGCAAGTATATGGCCTGAGGAAATGCGCGAGGAATGTGAGAAAGCGGGAATGTCGCTGATTTAAGGAGATTTTTTTAAGGAGTTAAAGGAGTTAAGACAATAGCATTTGAGGAAATGTGTTGTCTTAACTCCTTTAACTCCCGATAAACCATCATGTCATCACCAGCTTCAGCGTATTGCAAAGCTTGTCCAAGGCAGGGTTTTCCTTTCTCATATTCTCCAGCACCTCTCTCTTGTTGAGAATCTTCTTGACTTCCTCTTTGTGAGAAAGTCGGTAGGAGATGACGATGTTAGTGTTGTGCAAACCCCGAACCAGTGTGTTTCTGATTCTGTTTTTAATGTTTTGCATGTCGTCGAGCAACAGTTGGTTGTCGGCGACAATTTCTATGTTGGGGCATTCTGTCAGCTTGGGCTTGATGGCCTGCATACGGTGCGACAGACCTATGAGTTCTTTGTTGTTCTGTGCCATGCGTACGCACATGCCCGTCCACTGATACTGCAGGGCGTCTTCGTTGAATTCGCATTGTTCGGAATCATCAGTGCTTCTGATGGCTTTCACGTCGGCGGTAGGGTTCAACTGCTGTTTTACCATCTCCATGTTTTTCTTCAGGTTGCTGAAGGTCATGCCGATGGTTCCCAGTTTGACGGCGCCTTTGCTGATGGGTTTTACTTGATGTTTGTTATTGGCAGCCTCGTTGTTGGTTTCGTTTTCCGAAGCATGAAGGGGCTGGACAGCAGTCTGAGGAGTTTTTTCGTTGCTCTCCTCACCGTTGCCTTTAAGCTCAGCACCTGCACCCTGAATGGCAGGCTTCAGCTGGGCTATGATTTTCTGAAACAGGGATTTTAATCTATTGGGCGTACGCCCCGCACTCGGAATGTCTTTGTCCTCGGGCTGGGTGATCTGTCCGATCTCTATCAGTGTGAGCTCCACCAGCAGTCGTTTGTTTGAACTCTGTCGGTAGTTGATGTCACATTTGTTGGCTATCTGCAGCGCCTTATATAAGAATGGTGTAGGCGCCTTCTGAGCCTGTTGCTGATATTTGGCTTTCTGAGCCTCGCTGGTTTCCAATAGGGGAAGCGTCTTGGCATCTTTCGCCATCAGCACGTTACGTACATGCTGTGCCAGACCCTGTATCATGTTGCCGCCGTCGAATCCCTTGTCCAAGATGCCGTTCAGCAGGAGCATCATCTCCGACACGTTGTTCTCCAGTGCACAGTCTATCAGCTTAAAGTAATTGTCGCTGTCCAGCACGTTGAGGTCTTCTGTCACCTTCTGATAGGTCAGGTTGCCCTGACAGAAACTCACCGCCTGGTCGAATATCGAGAGAGCGTCGCGCATACCTCCGTCTGCCTTTTCGGCTATTACTGCCAGCGCCTGCTCTTCGTAGCTGATGCCTTCCTTCTCTGCCACCATCTTGAGGTGGTTGATGGTGTTGGGCACGGTCATGCGCTCAAAGTCGTATATCTGGCATCGGCTCAGGATGGTAGGCAGAATCTTGTGTTTCTCGGTGGTGGCGAGGATGAAGATGACGTGCTGTGGCGGCTCCTCCAGTGTCTTAAGGAAGGCATTGAAGGCTGCAGAGCTGAGCATGTGTACCTCGTCGATGATAAACACCTTGTACTTTCCGATTTGTGGCGGTATGCGCGTCTTCTCCATCAGCTCCTTGATGTGGTCCACACCATTGTTGCTGGCGGCGTCGAGCTCAAAGATGTTGTACGACCGCTGTTCGTTGAACGACTTGCAGCTCTCGCACTCGTTGCATGCCTCGCCGTCCTCCTTGGGGTGCTCGCAGTTGATGGCCTTGGCGAAGATGCGTGCACAGGTGGTCTTTCCTACACCTCTTGGACCGCAGAACAGATAGGCATGAGCCAGCTTGCCGCTCTTCACGGCATTCTTGAGCGTTGTGGTCAGAGCGCTCTGTCCTACAACCGAATCAAAGGTCATCGGACGGTACTTTCTTGCAGAAACAATATATTCTTCCATTATTTTTTCTTAAATGATGATGCAAAGATAACAAAAAAATATTATCTTTGCAAACAAATTCATAAATTAATGAGCAGAAGATTGAGTATAATATGGAACTACCTCTCTCATTATAAGTATCTTATAGTGATTGTGGTGGGCGTGCTGGTGGTCGGTTTCATCGACGACAACAGCATCATGCAGCATATAAAATATAAAGTTCAGATCCATAACCTGCAGTTGGAGATAGACAAGTACACCACTCTCTATCAGAATGACATCCAGATGTGGCATGAGATGAACCATGGCGGCAGGGCTTACGAGCGGATAGCCCGTGAGCGCTATTTCATGAAGGCTGATGACGAGGATATTTTTGTGCTGAGTACTGATTTACCGAATAATGACAACGAACAAGACAATGAAACAACTGAATAAGATTCAAACATCTATTTTTATATTAGGAGGAGTGTTGATGGTGATAGGCGCAGGCTGCTTCGCCTTCGGTTATATGATTTTTCCCCAGCTGACCCTTTACACCAGCTGGCTTTTCCTCTTGGGCACGGTAGCTTTCAGTGTGATGCAATCGATGCAACTCTATGAAGGCTCGTCGCAGGTGGTTCACCGTCTGAAGCGCATTCAGGCAGTGGCCGACATCTTCTTCGTGCTGTCGGGCATCTCGATGGTAGATACAGTCTATGCCTTTGCCCGCAACTGGTTTTCCAACTACGAGACCTATATCACCTATTTCTACAACAAGTGGGTGGTGTTTCTGTTGGTGGCAGCCCTCATCGAATTGTACACCACACACCGTATTTCGCATGAATTGAAAAAGGAAGAATGCAAATAAAACCTAAATACATGCAATATTCAATTAAATAGCATAAATTTTTTCGTACTTCAATTTAACGTTGTACTTTTGTTAGCCGTAATAGAAAACAGCTTATGAACAAGATATTTTACGCATTTATTTCCTTATTGGCGTTGACATCGTGTGCCAACAGTTACGACATAACCGGAACTTCCAATGTGAGCACCTTGGACGGACGTATGCTCTACCTGAAAGTTTTGAAGGACGCAGAGTTCAAGAGCGTCGACTCCTGTGACGTCGTTCACGGACAGTTCCATTTCGACGGTACACTTGATTCTGTAAGAATGGCCAATATCTTTATGGACGATGAGCCCGTGTTGCCCCTTGTCCTGGAGAGCGGAGCCATCACGGTCAAGCTTGACGATACACAGCAGGTAGTAAGCGGAAGCCCTCTCAACGACAAGTTGTTTGGCTTCTTCAAGAAATATCAGCAGCTGCAGAACCAGCAGCGCGAACTTGTGCATAAGCACGACCAGGCCATCATGAACGGAAGCGACATGAACGTCGTGACCCGTCAGCTCACAGCTGAGGCCAACCGCCTGGCTGAACAGGAAGACAAGTTGGTGACTACTTTCGTGACCGACAACTTCGACAATGTGCTCGGAGCAGGCGTCTTCTTCCTCGTCACCATGGGCAATCAGTATCCCATGCTTACCCCATGGATAGAGGACATCATGAGCAAGGCCACCGACCATTTCAAGAACGACTCTTATGTAAAGGACTATTATCAGAAGGCTCAGGAGAACGAGCAGATCATGAACGGAACCCGCGATATGCAGCCCGGAGCTCCTGCCGTGTCAGCCCAGCCTGCGCCCGAAGCAGCGCCAGCGCCTACACCCAACGACCTGGCGCGTCCTACCATTCCAGAAAAAAAAGAATAAGCAGGTATGAAAACATTGATTAAAAATGGAACTATCGTCAACGAGGGAAAGACATTCCGAGGATACCTCGTTGTCGATGGCGAACAGATAACGCATATTTATAATGGCGAAGAAGCACCTCGTGGCAGTTTCGACAAGACAGTCGATGCCTCGGGGTGTTTTGTTATGCCAGGAGTGATCGACGACCATGTGCATTTCCGTGAGCCAGGACTCACCGCCAAGGCCGACATCGAGAGTGAGAGCAGGGCCGCAGCCTTTGGCGGTGTCACCTCTTATTTCGACATGCCCAACACGGTGCCTCAGACCACTACACTCGAAGCCCTGGCCGACAAGACGGCTCTCGGCAGCCAAAAAAGTCATGTCAACTATGCCTTCTTCTACGGCGCCACCAATGACAATGTGGAGAGTTTCTCCCAGTTGGACCGTCATCTCATTCCCGGTATCAAGCTCTTCATGGGCTCCAGCACTGGCAATATGCTTGTCGACAAGGCTGAGTCGCTTCGCCGCATCTTCCAGGCAGCTCACGATCTCGACTTGCCCTTGATGGCTCATTGCGAGGATACCGACATCATCAACAGCAATATGGCAGCCTTCAAGAAGCGGTATGGCGACGACCCCGCGGTAGAGTTTCATCCCGCGATACGCAGCGAACAGGCCTGCTATGAGAGTAGTCGTCTGGCTGTGCAGCTGGCCCATGAGTATGGCACTCGTCTGCATATCGCTCACGTCACAACGGCTCGCGAGCTCGACCTCTTTACGCCAGGTTCCTCGGTGACGGGCGAGGCTGTCATTGCCCACCTTTATTTCACCGAGGCGGATTATGCTACCAAGAAGGCGCTCATCAAGTGCAACCCTGCCGTCAAGACCCTGTCCGACCGCACGGCATTGCGCAAGGCTCTGACTGACGGCAGAATCGCCACCATAGGTACCGACCATGCTCCCCATGAGTGGAAAGACAAGCAGGGAGGTTGCGCCAAGGCTGCCTCGGGCATGCCGATGGTTCAGTTCTCCTTGGTCACCATGCTCGAACTGGTAGACGAGGGCGTGCTTACCCTCGAGCGGATGGTAGAGCTGATGGCTCATCAGCCTGCTCGTCTCTTCGAAGTACAGAAGCGTGGTTTCCTGCGCGAGGGTTATCAGGCCGATATCGTCATCGTTCGTCCCCATGCTCCCTGGTCACTGACTCGCGACCAGATTCAGAGTAAGTGCAGGTGGAGTCCTATGGAGGGCCACGAGTTCCAGTGGCGAGTGGAGCAGACCTTCTGTAATGGCCGTCTCGTCTACGACAAGGGTGCCTTCGATGCCTCTGTTAAGGGACAGCCCATTCTGTTCAGAAGTTAAATCCAGAAGCAAAATTCAGGAGGCGTTAAGAAGTTAATACAAATGCCTTGAGGGAATGTTTAATGTTTAAAGTTTAAAGGATGCACCCGCAGGTCCTCACATACGATATAGACGAAGTAGTACCCTACATCAACTGGCTTTATTTCTATCATGCCTGGGGCATGAGTGGTAAGCCTTTGGCCGAGAAACAGCGGCTGCGTGATGAGGCTTCCGCCATGATGCAGTCGTGGCAGGGGCGTTATCATACCCATGCGATCTTTGCCCTTTACTCAGCCAATGCCGACATGGACGACCTGCTGTTTTATGCAGATGACACAGCCGATGCCAGGTTCACCCGCATTCCTCTGTTGCGCCAGCAGCATCCAGTGGCTGCCGGAAGCCCCAATCTCTGTCTTGCCGATTTCGTGCGTCCTCTTTCAGGCGGCGTGCGCGACAGGGTAGGGTTGTTTTGTGCCTCCGTCGAGGCAGGAGTGCTGGAGGCTTACAGGGGCGACGATTATCTGTCGATGATGGCACAGGTGCTGAGCGACCGCCTTGCCGAGGCCACGGTCGAGAAGATGCACTTAGAGGTTCGTCGCCACTTCTGGGGCTATGCTCCCCATGAGCATCTCACGATGGAGCAGCTTCATCGTGAGGAATATCAGGGCATCCGTCCTGCCGTGGGCTATCCGTCGTTGCCCGATGTCAGCGTCAACTTCGAGCTCGACCAGCTTCTCACCATGTCGCAGATTGGCATCCGGCTTACCGAGAGCGGCATGATGATTCCCCATTCCAGTGTGTCGGGACTGATGTTCGCCCATCCTCAGGCCCATTATTTCGACCTGGGCAAGATTGACGAAGAACAGTTGCGCGACTATGCGCGTCGCCGTGGCATCCCCGTCGAGTTGATGCGCCGTTATTTACAGAGTAGTTTGATTAAGAAATGATAGCACGCATATATATGGATTCTCTTGGGCACCCTTTTGCCTTATCTGTGGTGCTTCTGTCATGAGCTGCGCCGCTGCCGTTTGGCGAGGCGCTTGTTGCTTTGGCTTCCGGCATCCGTCGTCATTGGCTATAGTGGCTATTTAGCGCTACAGCCCAACTTCGTGCCCGACCGTCCGGTGCTTGTCGACGTGTGGTTTGTCGTCATGGCGCTGTTTGCCGTTCCCGTCTTCGTCTATGCCCTGTTCAGTTTTGTAGGCTGGTGTGTGATGAAGGCACTCAAGGGCAGGCGCAACTGGGGGCGGCTCATAGGTCTTGTCATGGGCCTCCTGTCCGTCGGCGTTTTCCTTTATGGCTTCACTTATGGCTTCCGTGAGTTGGAGGTGAAGCGCGTCACCATAGCTGTGCCCCAGCTTCCTGCCAGTTTCGACGGCTATCGCATTGTCCTCTTCAGCGATTTCCATGCTGGATCCTATTACGGTTGGCGCAGCGATCTGCCACAGCGTGATGTCGACAGCATCAATGCCCAGCATCCCGATATGATTTGTTTCACTGGCGACATTCAGAACACCCGTCCGTCCGAGCTCAAGCCTTACGTCAGGATGCTTTCCTCCCTGCGTGCCAAGGACGGCGTATACAGTGTGCTGGGCAATCATGACTACAGCTATTATGTGAAAGCCGACTCGCTCACCTGTCTCAGGCAGGAGCAGGAGACTCGCCAGCTGGAATGGCAGATGGGATGGCATCTGCTTCTCAACGAGCACGCCGTGGTGCATCGCGGTTCTGACTCCATCTATGTTGCGGGCACAGAAAACTTCAAGAAACCTGCTCATGCCAATGTGTCAAAGGCGCTTCGGGGCATCCGTCCAGGCCACTTCGTCCTGATGCTTCAGCACATCCCCACGCAGTGGGAGGACATGGTTCCTTCGCGCATTAACCAGGTGTATGGCAGGAAAGGCGAGGTGTTGGTGGCGCCGCAGCTCACTCTGAGCGGCCACACCCATGCCGGACAAATATCCGTGTTCGGATTACGTCCCACGATGTTTGCTCCCTATGACTATGGCCTCTATGAGCGCGAGGGCTGTCAGCTCTTTACCACCGCCGGCTTAGGCGGTGTGGTTCCCATCCGTGTCGGTTCCACCGCCGAGATTGTGGTTATCACACTGAAGCGGACGGGAGGGTAATGGTTAAAGCTCTCAAACTTCTAAAAAATATAAGTTCCCACGAAAAAGAATCACTCAAAAAATATTGAACCACTAATGAAGTATCTGTATCGCATTTATCAGTTGTTGATTTGTCTTCCAATCCTTTTGGTGGCAAGCATTTTGACCAGTATTATCACAGTCTTGGGTTGCATGTTGGGCAATGGCCATTTCTGGGGCTATTATCCTGGCAAGTTGTGGTCGCAGTTGTGGATCCGTCTTCTCCTGCTGCCCGTCAAGGTAGAAGGCAGAGAACATCTGCAGAAGAATCAGAGCTACGTGTTCGTGGCCAACCATCAGGGGTCATTCGACATCTTTTTGATTTATGGCTTCTTAGGCCGTAACTTCAAGTGGATGATGAAGAAGGCGCTCCGCAAGGTGCCCTTGGTAGGTATAGCCTGCCAGTATGCCCATCACATCTTTGTCGACAAGAGCGGCCCTTCCAAGATACGCGCCTCTTACGACAAGGCCCGCGAGGAACTACAGGAAGGAATGTCATTGGTTGTCTTCCCCGAAGGCGCCCGCACCTTCACAGGTCACATGGGTGTATTCCGTCGAGGAGCCTTCATGTTGGCAGACGAGTTGCAGTTGCCCGTCTGTCCGCTCACCATCAACGGCAGTTTCGATGTGAAGCCGCGCATGAAGGACATGTATTGGATTTTCTGGCATCCTCTTCGTCTTACTATTCACGAGCCCATCCAGCCGATAGGCAAGGGTGCCGAGAATATCAAGAACCAGATGACAAAGAGTTACGATGCTATCATGTCTGGGCTCGTCCCCGAGTACCAGGGTTTCGTCGAGAATCCTGACCAGTAATATGCTGCTATAAAAAATGATTTGACCTGTACACACGTTCTTTTTCCTCTTTGTCTTTAATTGCCTTGCTGCTATAAAAGACATGATTCGACGTGTACGGTCGGCACGGGCTGAAAGCCCCTATAAGCAGCACGCCCTGAAAGGGCAGAAGCTCTTAGCCCAGGGCAGCGCCCTGGGTTATCATGAACGCAAACCTGTCGCCCTGTAAGGGCAAAAGCTTTACATATCGCAACGGATTTTCCATTTTTATTAGGTGTATTTTAAAGCTTTTGCCCTTACAGGGCGCATTGCTGACTGACATTATACCCAGGGCGTTGCCCTGGGCTAAGAGCTTCTGCCCTTTCAGGGCGTGCTGCGTATTACACCATCCGTACAGGTCGGTTTTTTCCTATACTATATAATTTTTTTCTTAAGCCTATAAAATTTTTGTTCAAAGCCTATAAAATTTTTGTTCAAAGCCTATAAAAGTTTCGTTCAGAGCCTATAAAAGTTTCGTTCAAAACCTATAATAGTTTTGTTCAGAGCCTATAAAAGTTCCGTTCAAAGCCTTTGAATGTCCGTTCAAAGCCTTTGAATGTGCGTTCAGAGCCTTTGAATGTCCGTTCAAAGCCTTTGAACGGAGATTTCAATGTGGTTTAACGATTTTAAAGTAACTACTTATGGCTATAGGGGGTGCTGAGTAGTTTCTTTTTATGGCTATAGGGGGTGCTGAGTAGTTACTTTATTTCGCAACAACGTGAATTAAATATAATCATCGTTCAGAAAATGAAAATATTCTCTTTTTCTTTTCGCAAACTCAGAAAAATGCATTATCTTTGCATAAGATATATTAATTATTATCATGTCGATTCATTTAAACCAATAATAGCTTATGAGTGATAGTGTTGTAATTATTCCTACTTATAATGAAAAGGAGAATATCGAGAAGATTATCCGGGCCGTGTTCGGTCTGGAGAAAGACTTTGATATCCTTGTTATTGATGACGGAAGCCCCGACGGTACTGCTGCCATCGTGAAGGAACTGATGGCTGGCGAGTTTGCCTCCCGTCTCCATATCCTTGAGCGAAAGGGCAAGTTAGGACTGGGTACAGCTTATATCACTGGCTTCAAATGGGCGCTTGAGAAGGGGTATGAGTTTATCTTCGAGATGGACGCAGACTTCAGTCATGATCCCAACGACCTGCCACGACTCTACGCCGCAACTCACGACGAGGGATTCGACGTGGCTGTGGGCTCGCGCTATGTCTCGGGTGTCAACGTGGTGAACTGGCCCATTGGTCGTGTGCTGATGAGCTATTTCGCTTCGAAGTATGTGAGAATGGTCACGGGATTCAAGGTGAATGATACTACGGCAGGTTTCGTATGCTATCGCCGCAAGGTGCTGGAAACCATAAATCTTGACGAGATCCGTTTCAAGGGTTATGCCTTCCAGATAGAGATGAAATACACTGCCCACAAGATTGGCTTCAAGATCAAGGAAGTGCCCGTAATCTTCGTCAACCGACGTGAGGGTACGAGCAAGATGAGCGGTGGAATCTTTGGTGAGGCTTTCTTTGGTGTGATGCGCCTGCGCTGGGATGGATGGTTTAAGAAATATCCCAAGAAGGTGTAGGGGCGAAGACTGAAGAGAAGTGGAAATACAGGAAATAGTACATATTTTTGAGCGGTCGCCCCAGGCGAAGGCGCTCCTGAAATTATTGGATAGAAAAACGCAGAAGACCGTTTTCCTCAGTGGATTGGTGTGTTCTTCTGCGCCTTTGTTTTTTGCCGCTGTCAAAGAGCGGTTGGCTCGCCCGGTGCTCTTCGTGCTCAATGATGCCGACGAGGCGGGCTATTTCTATCACGACCTGGTGCAGATACTGGGGCAGGATCAGGCTTTCTTCTTTCCTTCTACTTACAGGCGTGCTGTGAAATACGGACAGAAGGATGCAGCCAACGAGATATTGCGTACCGAGGTGCTGGCACGACTGGCATCATCGCAGCCACTCTATGTCGTTACTTACCCCGATGCTCTGGCAGAAATGGTGGTGTCGAAGAAGAATCTCGACGAGCGTATCATTAAGCTCGCAGTGGGAGACCAGGTGTCGCTGATGGACATCTCGCATCAACTGCGCGACTTCGACTTCATGGAGACAGATTATGTCTACGAGCCTGGTCAGTTTGCCATTCGAGGCAGCATACTCGATATTTATTCCTACAGCTGCGAGTTTCCTTTCCGCATCGACTTCTTCGGTGACGAGATAGACACCATACGTACTTTCAGCATTGAGGACCAGTTGTCGCGCGACCGGCGTGATAGTGTGGAGATTGTGCCCGAACTCTCGCTTGCTGAGGGTGAGAAACTGCCCTTCCTGCATTTCCTCGACAAGCGGGCTGTGGTGGCGATGAAGGACTTTACGTTCGTCAATGACCGTATAGACCAGATATACAAGGAGGGCTTCTCCTCGCAGAGCATGGTGGAACAGATGGAGGGAGCCACCGAGGTGGAGGCGGAACGGATAAGACGCGCCATGAAGAAAGAGCTGAACCTGTCATCGGCCCTGCAGTTTCAGCAGGGTGTGGCGGAGCGCCAGCGCATAGAATTTGGCATCGCCGAACAGGGTGTGGCGGAGCGCAAGACAGAGGAGGCTGCCGACGTGGTGCCGTTCCATATCGTGCCTCAGCCCCTGTTCCATAAGAATTTCGACCTGATAGGTCAGATGATGGAAGACTATCTTCTGCAGCAGTACACCTTATATATATTGGCCGACAGCAGCAAGCAGCAACAGCGACTCAAGGATATTTTTGAGAGTGAGGAACTGAAGCGCTATCAGGTGAGGTTTGTGCCCGTGGACAAGACCCTGCACGAGGGCTTCATCGACAACGACAAGAAGTGCTGTTTCTTTACCGATCATCAGATCTTCGACCGATTCCATAAGTACAGTCTGCGATCGGACTCAGCACGTGCCGGCAAGATGGCGCTCACGATGAAGGAGTTGCAGGAGATGGAGCCGGGCGACTATATCGTGCACGTGGATTTCGGCATCGGAAAGTTTGGCGGACTGGTGCGTGTGCCGGTGGGCAACAGCTATCAAGAGATGATACGCATCGTCTACACGAACAACGACAAGGTGGATGTATCCATCCACTCGCTCTATAAGATCAGCAAATACCGCAGCGGCGATACGGGCGAGCCGCCCCGACTGTCGACCCTCGGCACGGGTGCCTGGGACCGACTGAAGGAGAAGGCGAAGAAGCGCATCAAGGACATCGCGCGCGACCTGATCAAACTCTATGCCCGCCGCCGTAAGGAGAAGGGATTCGCCTTCAGCGCCGACTCCTATCTGCAACATGAGTTGGAGGCCTCGTTCCTATACGAGGACACGCCCGACCAGAACAAAGCCACCATGGACGTAAAGGCCGACATGGAGAGCGCACGACCCATGGACCGACTGGTGTGCGGCGATGTGGGCTTCGGAAAGACGGAGGTGGCGATACGCGCAGCCTTCAAGGCGGCATGCGACAGCAAGCAGGTGGCTGTGCTGGTGCCTACCACGGTGCTGGCTTTTCAGCACTACCAGACTTTCAGAAACCGACTGGAGGGAATGCCGGTAAAGGTGGACTACCTGAGTAGGGCACGCTCCGCCAAGGAGACCAGACAGTTGCTGGAAGACCTCAAGGAGGGCAGGACAGACATCGTAGTGGGGACGCACAAGCTGATTTCAAAGACTGTGAAATGGCATGACCTCGGTCTGCTCATCATCGACGAGGAACAGAAGTTCGGCGTCAGCACCAAGGAGAAGCTGCGCCAGCTGAAGGTGAATGTCGACACGCTGACGATGAGTGCCACACCTATTCCCCGCACTCTGCAGTTCTCGCTGATGGGTGCACGCGACATGAGCATCATGCGCACGCCGCCGCCCAACCGATACCCGATACAAACGGAGGTGGTGACCTTCAGCGGTGATACCATGGCAGATGCCATCAACTTCGAGATGAGCCGTAACGGACAGGCGTATGTCGTCGTCGACCGTATATCGAAGCTCATGGAGTTGAAACTGATGATAGAAAAGTACGTGCCCGACTGCCGCGTGGCGATAGGACACGGACAGATGAAGCCCGAGGAACTGGAGAAGGTCATTATGGGATTCATGAACTACGACTACGATGTGCTGCTCTCGACAACCATTGTGGAGAACGGTATCGACATATCGAACGCCAATACCATCATCATCATCAATGCCCATCACTTCGGTCTTAGCGACCTGCACCAGATGAGAGGCAGGGTGGGGCGTAGCAACAAGAAGGCTTTCTGTTATCTCGTGGCTCCGCCGAAGAGTACACTGACACTCGATGCTCGCCGCCGACTGGAGGCGTTGGAGACCTTCTGCGATCTGGGAAGCGGGTTCAACCTCGCCATGCAGGACCTCGACATTCGCGGTGCTGGAAACCTGCTTGGCTCGGAGCAGAGCGGATTCATGGAAGACCTGGGGTACGAAACCTATCAGAAGATTCTGTCGCAGGCTGTCACCGAACTGAAGAATGAGGAGTTTGGCAACCTGTATCAGGAGGAGATGGACGAGGGACAGCAGTTCACGGGTGACGACTTCGTGGACGACTGTTCTATCGAGAGCGACTTAGAGATGTATTTCCCCGACACCTATGTGCCGGGAAGCAGCGAGCGAATGCTGCTCTACAGGGAACTGGACCGCATAGAGAATGACGACGACCTGGCTGCTTACCGAAAGCGAATCATCGACCGCTTTGGACCTGTGCCCCGTGAGGGTGAGGAACTGATGCACGTGGTGAGCTTGCGACGCCTCGGCAAACGCTTGGGCTGCGAGAAGATCATGCTCAAACAGGGTACTATGCAAATGCAGTTTGTAAGCAACGTGCAGAGTCCGTTCTATCGCAGCACGATGTTCTCGAAGGTTCTCAACTATGCCACGAGTCACGTGCAGCAATGTGCGTTGAAAGAGAAGAACAACAAGCGATTCCTTCGTATCGCCCGCATCACGAGTGTGGAACAGGCTGTCGCCATTCTCCAGGAAATACAAAAGTAAAATCAAGAATACAAGAATAAGATAAAGTGTAAGACTAAGAATAACAATCAATATCAACTTAAAAATTATGAGACAGAAAAAGTTTATCCTACAGGAAAAAGACATTCCTACACAGTGGTACAACATTCAGGCAGAAATGCCCAACAAGCCATTGCCACCACTCAATCCGCAGACCCACAAGCCCATGACGGCTGAGGACTTGTCGCACGTGTTCAACCTGGAGTGTGCCAAGCAGGAGCTCGATACAGAACATGCCTGGATCGACATCCCTGAGGACGTGCAGGAGAAGTACACCTACTATCGTTCCACTCCGCTGGTGCGTGCCTACGGTCTGGAGGAGGCACTGGGTACTACTGCCCACATCTATTTCAAGAACGAGAGTGTCAATCCTTTAGGCTCTCATAAGATTAATTCGGCCTTGCCACAGTGCTACTATTGCAAGCAGGAGGGCGACACCAACGTCACCACTGAGACGGGTGCAGGACAGTGGGGCGCAGCCTTGTCGTATGCAGCCAAACTCTACGGACTGGAGGCGGCTGTGTATCAGGTGAAGATCACCATGCGACAGAAACCTTATCGCTCCAGCATCATGCGTACCTTTGGCGCTACTGTGGAGGGTTCTCCATCAATGAGTACACGTGCCGGAAAGAACATCATCACACGCGACCCTAATCATCCTGGTTCACTCGGTACTGCTATCAGCGAGGCTGTCGAACTGGCTACTACCACTCCGGGCTGTAAGTACACACTGGGTTCGGTGCTCAACCATGTGGCTCTGCATCAGACGATCATCGGACTGGAGGCAGAAAAGCAGATGCAGATGGCTGGCGAATATCCCGATCAGGTGATTGCCTGCTTCGGTGGCGGAAGCAATTTCGGCGGACTGGCTTTCCCATTCATGCGTCATAATCTGAGCGGAGAGAAGAACACTGAGTTTATCGCAGCCGAGCCAGAGAGCTGTCCTAAGCTGACAAGGGGTAAGTTCGAATATGACTTCGGCGATGAGGCTGGCTACACTCCGCTGCTGCCGATGTTCACCCTGGGTCATGACTTCAAGCCTGCCAACATTCATGCTGGTGGTCTGCGTTATCATGGTGCCGGTATGATCATCTCGCAGTTGCTCAAGGACGGTTATCTGCACGGTGTGGACATTCCTCAGTTGGAGTCATTCCAGGCTGGTATGCTCTTTGCCCGTACCGAGGGAATCATTCCTGCTCCAGAGAGCTGTCATGCCATCGCTGCCACTATCCGTGAGGCGCTCAAGGCTAAGGAGAAGGGCGAGGAGAAGGTCATCCTCTTCTGTCTGTCTGGTCATGGTCTCATCGATATGCCTTCTTACGACAGCTACATCAATGGCGATCTGCAGAACTATTCTGTCAGCGACGAAGAGATAGAGCAGTTCCTCAAGGATGTTCCTAAAGTGTAATTTCTTGAGTAAACAAGTACTATAATTCTTGAAAATAATAAAAAATCCCCTGCAAGTTTGAACCTGCAGGGGATTTTTATGTTTTATGCTTTCAGCCATTCTTCGATGGCTGCAGAGATGACTTCGAAACTGGTGGTAGGCTCAAAGCGGGCAACAACCTGACCTTTCTTGTTGATGAGGAACTTGGTGAAGTTCCACTTGATGTCGGCACTCTCCTTGTAGTTGGGGTCGGCCTCGCTCAGCATCTTGTCGAGGACAGGGTAGAGAGGGTGTGACTCGTCCCAGCCAGCGAAACCTTTCACCTCCTTGAGGAACTTGTAAAGAGGAGCGGCGTCATCACCGTTTACCTTTATCTTCTTGAAGCGTGAAAACTCTGTGCCGTAAGTAAGCTTGCAGAATTGATGAATACTCTCGTCGGTACCGGGTGCCTGCTGACCAAACTGGTTGCAAGGGAAATCGAGGATTTCAAAACCTTGTGAGTGATATTTCTCATAGAGATTTTCCAGTTCTTCATACTGTGGGGTGAAGCCACACTTCGTGGCTGTGTTGACGATGAGCAGCACCTCGTTGGCATACTCCTTGAGGGAAACGTCCTTTCCCTTTCTGTCCTTGACAGAGAATTCGTAAACGGTTCTCATTTTCTTTTTATGTATCTTTTTATAGTTTTAATCTCAGTTATCGTATCTTTAACGAGTGCAAAGATACGATTCTTTCATATGTGTCTATAGTTACTGATATTTTTTTTATAAAAAAATCCGGGAATTTCACAATCCCCGGATCACTTTGAATATTCCTTTCGTTGTTGAAGGAAAGGAGTATTCAAGAATTAAACTATCATTTAACTTTTCTAAGAACTGGTGCAAAGGTACTGCTTTCGTACAGAATCAAGGTGTAAATTCTCGCTTTTTTCGTGCACCAGGTATAAAAAAGTGTTATTACTTTGAATTTTCTCTATATTCGCTTGGAATGATACCCATTTCCTTTTTGAATACCTTCGAGAAATACTTAGGATCGCTGAAGCCCAAAGAGTAGGCGATGCTGCTAAGTGTTTCGTCGGTATTGCAGAGCAACTCGGTGGCACGCATGATGCGGATGTGGCGTACGAAGTCGATAGGCTTCATGCCCACAGCATTCTTGATCTTGCCGTAGAGCACGCTGCGGCTCATACCCATGGCTACGGCGATGTCATCGATTTTGAGGTCGGGATTGCTCATGTTCTCATTGATGAACTGTACGATCTTCTCGGTCAGAGCGTCCTCTTCCGTCATGCGCTTATTAGTAGCCGGGCTTCTGTTGTCGCCCTGTCCGGATGCTGTCTGTGGATATTCGTGCGTGATATGGAATTCGGCACCCTCGGCTCGTTGTATCTGTTTCAGCATGTCTTGCTGCAGGGCATGACGCTGATTGATGACAGCCTCGATGCGTCCCTTGAGATAGGTGGCCGAGAACGGCTTGGTGAGATAACCGTCCACACCTTCCTCGAAGCCTCGCAGGTGGTCTTCCACACTGGCTTTAGCCGACAGTACGATGATAGGAATATGGGCGGTGTTGGTGTCCTGCTTGATGTAGTGTACCATCGTGAAACCGTCCATCACAGGCATGGTGACGTCGGTAAGGATGAAGTCGGGCATCTTGTTTCTTGCCATTACCAAGCCTTCCTTGCCGTTTTCGGCAAGCAGTACATTATAGTCTGTCTTGAGGATGGTGAAGAGGAACTGGCGCAGGTCGGGGTTGTCTTCTACGACGAGGATGGTGATGTCCTTTTCCGCCTGTTCCGTTTTGTCGTCCTCTTCTGTCTCTTCTACTTCCTGGAGATAGCCTTTGGCTGTCTCGTCGCTGATGCTGCCGTTGTTCTCGCTTGACACGAATGCCTGATCGCTTCCTTCGTCAAGATAGAAGTCGCTTCCGTTGTCAAACTTCAGCATCTTGTTGAGCATATTGAGCATCTCTTTGGCATTGCGCTGAACCATCTGCAGCAGGCTGCGGCTCTCGGTAGAGAGATTGTCCTCCTTCTCTAACACCTCGTCTATCGGACCTCCGATGAGCGTGAGCGGGGTGCGAAGCTTGTGTGAAGCCTTGCTGAAGAACCTGTTCTTCATCTCGTTCATCTCGTGGTTGATGCGTTCCTTCTGCTGCTTGTTGTATGTGATGAAACACAAAGCCGTAACACCGGCAATGATGAGGATGATGAGCAGCTTGCCCCAGATGCTTTCCCAGAACGTCGGTTGCACGTCGAGTTCCAGAGAAGCCACGTGTTTGCTCCATTTGCCATGCGTATTGGTGGCGATGACCTTGAGCACATAGTTGCCATGCGAGATTCGGTTGAAGCCGATGCGGTTCTGTCCTCGAAGGTCGATCCATACGCCTTCGGGGGTATTTCCGTCGATGCGGTATTTATAGTACTGCTGGTACTTGCGTGTATAGTCGAGTGCGGCAAAGCTGATGGACAGGTTGCGTTTGTTGGCTGGGATGACTATCTTCTTCTGGTGCAGGATAGGTATGTACTCGTTGCTTCCGTTGTAGTGCAGCTCAGTGAAGATTATGCGGGGCTGATAGTCGGTCTGCTTCAGTCTCGCGGGGTTGAACGTCAGGCTGCCCGTAGCAGTGCCTACTGTGATGTTGTCGGTTACAGGGTCGTGAATGGGTCGTGCCTCCGAGAAGGTCATGTTGAGGTCGAAGTCGTTGGGACCGAAGACGGTCAGCTTCTTTGTCTTGGGGTTGTATTTATCGACACTCGACTCCCTGATGAGCCAGATGTTGCCACTGTTGTCCTCTATCATGCTCTGCACATTTCCCTCGCTGGTATTGATGAAATTGCAGTATCTCACCTTCAGATTGTCCTGCAGCAGGTTTTCGCTTGTTATCATGTCGAGGGTTCCTCCGATGCTCGATACATAGGTGTCGCCGTTGGAACGCATCAGGATGTAGTTGATGTCTGATGCGGTGAGCGATGTTGTGTCGTTCTCCCTGTAGGAAGTGGTGTGGAATTGTATGTTTTTGGAAGGGTGCTTTTCTTCCTTGAAGGTGACGAGGCCGGCTGTGGTTCCGATGAGCATTTCGCCACTGGCGGTACAGGTGATTCTACGTACTTTACTGTAATGTTCCTTTGGCCATCTCAGTCCGTTACGAGGAGTAAGGAATGTGATGTTGCCCTGTGGGTCTTCACGCATAAGTGCCAAGCCTCCTCCGTATGTGGCTACCCAGATGTTGCCCTGTCGGTCGCTCACCACATCATAGATGCTGTTGCCCGGGAGGGAATTTCTGTCGGATGCATTGTAGCAGAAATGGCGCATGGTGTTTCGGTCATACAGATACAGTCCGTCGCCGTCTGTGCCTATCCACATTCTATCCTTCATGTCTTGAAAGATGGCATAAATACCTGAGCGTGAGAAGGGTGTCTGCTTCTGGCTGATCTGTCCGTTGGACTGCAGATAACCAATCTTTTTGAAGTGGCTGTCGCTGATCTTGAGGTGTCCCGACTTGAAACCATCCCAGTGGAATCCGTTGTTAGTGTAAGCCATGGCTCTTACTTCCGACTCTCCTTCTTCGAGCTTGGTCATGTTGTAGTTGTGGAACTTGAAGTTCATCTGCGTCAGGTCGTGTATGCCTATCAGCCAGAGTATGCCTTGATCTGAAACGACATATTTCGAGATATAAGGTATATAGAAGTTGCCTGACGAGTTGCTTTTCAGCATATAGGGAACGAGCTTTCCCGTCTTGCGGTCGTAGTAGCTGAAGGTGCCATAGTTGGGAATAGTCCACAGCGTGCCGTGCTCGTCTTCCATGATAAAGAAGTTGTTGCTTGTGGTACGGTCGGCTGGCGTTGGAGTGTCGGCATAGAGCCATCGGGCGGTCATTGTCTGAGGATTGATTACCGTCACGCCCTGTCCTTCGGTAAATGCCCATACCATGTTGTGCCCGTCTACGTAGGCTTTCTTCACTTCTGCTACGGGCTGATTGGGGTTCTGCACACTGATGACGTCGGTCTTGAATGTGCGTGGATTGTACACTACGAGTCCTATATTGGTAGCGAAAATCAACTGATAACCAGTATTCTTCAGCTCGTTGATGCGAGTGACGCCTGCTGGCATTGGAATCCAGGAGAGATGGTTCTGCTTGTCGTAGACTGCCACCTTGCCATCAGTCGTGGCGAGGAAGATGGTGTTGCCCACTTCTCTGAACCACTTGAAGGGTGTAGAGGTATGGAAGTTCTTGCCGTAGATGAACGTTCCCTTGTCGGTGAGAATCCACTCTCGGCCTTGCTTGTCTTGCTTGATAAACCATACGTTGCCGCTTCGCAGTCCTTTTTCGCCCACCTTGATGAGCTCGGGCTTCATGCTCTCTATGTCCTTTCCTTGACCTACACGAATCAGGAAGTTCTGTTTGTGAGTCGTAATCCAGGTGTGTCCATTGGCGAGTGGATATATCTGGCTTGACTCCAAATGGATGCCGAAACGCTTGCAGAGCATCGTGCCAACCTTGATAAACTGGCATTGCTCTGTATCGAAGATGTATAGCTTGCGGTCGAAGGTGACTACCCACACATTGTTGTCTGGGCTTGGGAAGATGGCGAGTATGCGGTTGGTACTCATGATGTCGATGTCGTCGGGCTCGTCACGGAATGTCTTGAAATGATAGCCGTCGTAATAGGACAGACCATTTAAGGTGCCAAACCACATCATATTGTCGTAGCCTTGTGCCAAATCGGAAATGGAGTTGGCTGCAAGTCCATCGAGGATTGAAAACTTTCTGACATCGCAAAAGGGTTCTGCTGATGAAAAGATTGTTATAAATGATAGTATAATTAAAAAATGTAAGCGTTTCATGCTTTTTTTAACAAAGTTTGGTACAAAGTTAGGCATTAAACTTGATATTTCCAAACATTTTAGGGAAAATCCGCTTTTTAATAGGGATTTTTCCTTAAAATAATCTACTATTCCCTTTGCCCTAAGAAAAGAATAAGGTATCTTTGCACCAGAATTTAACGAAAATATTAACTTATAAACAAAAAGCGATATGAAAAAGATTACTTATTACTTCTCAATGATATTCTTGGCAGTCATGATGCTCTCGCTCACTTCATGTGATGAGGATGCAGAAATTGCTTATGCTCTCAATGGAAGTTGGAAAGGATATATGCAGACACAGCTGGATTATGATGGACGTTATTATCAGTCAAACATGTCTGAGGTAACTTTCAATTCGGGGTATGATTCTGGTGATGGTTACTGGATAGACTATTACAGCAATGCGCCCTGGGACTATGTGGCCAACCGCATTTACTGGAAGGTGAGTGGCACAACCATTTACATCACATTCCGTGACACGCAGGAGAAGGCTGTCATTCGTAACTATCATCTTGACGACAATGGTTACTTCTATGGCGATATAGATTTCAACAGTACGAACAGATGGATTAGCTTCCAGTTCGTCAAGGTCAATACGCCCGACTGGGACGATTATTACTGGTATGGTTCCGACGGCTGGTATAATTCTTGGGGATATTACGGCTACGCCAAGACACGCAGTAATAATAAGGAAGAACAGCAGGAGAGTGCTCAGGAGCAGAACGACAGCACCATGCTGCCGAAGCGATTCTTCCCGGAAAACAAATAAATTCTGATTAAACTACTATTGATATGAAAAAAGTATATACTTTGCTGACAATGGCTGTGATAGCTGCCATGTCGCTTACAATGACCAGCTGCGATGGTGATGATTATTGGTATGACCCTTATGGTTGGTACGATCATTATGACGACTGGGGATGGAACAACAATGATTGGAATAATGGTTGGCAAGGTGGTTCGCAGAATAATGGACTTGTGGAAGAGGCACAGTTGCTTACAGGCGAATGGTATGGACCGGTAACCTATTCTTATCTTTCAGATGATGGGCAGTCACGACAGACTGATGAGTTCTATGCCGATATGAAGTTCTTCCAATATGCTAACACTCGTGATGCTTTGAGTGGAGAGGGCGTGGAGACTGACTATAAGTATAACGATGATGGTTCTGTAGCGGATCAACAGACCTTGGAGTTTAAATGGTATATCGATGATAATTACGATATTTATATCCAGTATAAGAACTCTGGGGCTACGTTTGTCATGGACCATGGCTCTTCACAGGCAGGCTTCCACTTAGGTTATGAGAAAGGTCATGACAAGGATACTTTCTGGGGCTATATGATAGGTACGGGAAGTTCGAAGGGTGATGTGATTCATATTGACTTGGAACGTGTCAATCAGACCAGTCAGGCCAAGGCCTTCGGTTCTTCTAAGGCAAGCGAGAAGACGGTAGAGAGTTCTTCTTCGTTTGGAAAGGGTGCGACCATCAAGCCTCTTAAGGCAGACTCTTCTCGACTGAATAATCGGAGATAACGAAGGATGTTTTGATAAATACAAAGTTGCCATATAAAAAATCGCATGTTTCGACAGTTCTGTAATGAACTTTAGAAACATGCGATTTCTTTTTTGTCTTATTGAAGTATTACGTGTGTATAGGAAATCCAAGCTAAATGGCTATTATCCTTTGACTTCTTATTTTTCTATACTTCCCCAGTCGCTAAGTATTTTTTTGCTTTCTACATCCCGCTCGATATCGTCGGGAAGATTGCAGAAGAAGTCTATACCAGTCTTTGCTTCCAGATCCTTGATGCTCATGGTGTAATCAGACAGCTTGTCGTCTCCATGATATACATTGGTGTGTGGGAACCACATACCGATAGACTTGTAGTAAGCCTGTCCTTTGACCATCTTCTTGACGAGGACTGCCACAAAGAAATACTTCGGTACGATGAGCTTTCCCTTTATACGGGTTAGAATGTGTTCCTCCTTATCGATAGTTCCGCCCTTGCAAACATACATCGTGTCTTTATCGTAGAGTTTGAAGTTATGTAGATAGTTCTCCATCTTGATCCAAATACCTGAATATGGATGGTCTTTATGGCTTCCGTTAAACACAGCATATTGTGGCTGCATATTGGTGAGATAGAAAGTTTGATAGTTGACTTTGGAATTATACATACGATCGTTCGAAGGACAGATGTGTCCGTGGTCAAAGCCTGAACTGTAGATGTAGTCTTTCTCCCATCTGTTAGAAGCTGCCAAATCTGGGTCGTAGGGATATTGGTTGTCCTGGCTGTAATAACGTTTTATATTATCGGGATTGCCGCTGTTCTGTTTGGTGATGATGTAGCAAGACCAGCGCTGCGATTTCTTGTCGCAATCCCATTCTACTGAATAGTTTACGTTGTCCGGGTCGTACTGCTTGCTGTTGCCGTCATGATAAACACGGATAATGCTGTTTCCGCCTTTCAGTTTAGGAAACTCCAGTCGAGTGACAGCCTTGTCGGTTGTTACCTCGTTCTTGTTGGTGTTGATTTCATTAGAACCATTTCCGTCTCCGTCGTCGCTTCCGCAGGCTGCCATAGAGAGCACAGCGAGGAGAGCGAATAAATAAATCTTGATTTGTTTCATAACATAGTGAATGTTAGATGATAAAATAGATAATAAGATGTTAGGATGAATCTTATAAGAAGAGTGGGGTGATAAAGAAAAGTAAAAGGTGCGCACTAACGCATATGCAACTACGTTAGAACGCACCTTCTATCTCGTATTGATAATATATCCTTATATATAAAAAGGTATATTACTTCTTCAACTTGCCGTAACGGTTCATGAAGCGGTCAACGCGACCTGCAGTATCAACGAGCTTGCTCTTACCTGTATAGAATGGGTGAGAGGTGCTTGAGATTTCAATCTTTACTACTGGGTAAGTCTCGCCTTCGAACTCAACAGTGTCGTTGGTCTTGCAAGTTGACTGTGAGAGGAACATGTCGCCATTAGACATATCCTTGAATACTACTGGACGATAGTTCTCTGGATGAATACCTTTTTTCATTTTGTTTTTTACTTTTATTTGGGTTATTAAAATTAGACGTCATGGGGATGTTGCCATCATTTCATGTCCTTGCGGTGCATGCCCATTATAGCCTTTTGACTTAACAGGGTGCAAAGTTACGACTTTTTCTCCTTACTGCCAAATATTTCCAGATGTTTTTCTCTCTTTCCCTCTCTTTTCCTGTTCTTTAGCGTTTTGATGATACAAAAATCCCCATTGCCTGTGTAGAGAGGCAATGGGGAAATATGTAGTCTTCAAATATTGTTTACTTGATGATAACAGTCTCGCCGAGAGTCAAGGTGAGGTCATCAATGAGAACGTCACCACCTGGCTTCTTTGAGTTCATGATAACGATGCAGTATGTGCCATCTGATGGAATGACCAATTCCTGCTCAACAAGTGTCCACTCTGTGTTTGAGATATTGTTGATGTAGCCAGAGTATTTGTAATCGCCGACCTTACCTTCAGTAACAGGTACAAATCCAGACTGTACTGATGCGCCTGTTGCAGTAGCTGCCTTTACGTAGTACTTAATCTTATAAGTACCAGCTTTGAGCTCCATTTCCTTGTAGCCAAGACGCTTGTTGGCTGTTGTTGAACCACCTACCTTTACAGAATACTTGCCACTGTGAGCGTCTGTGCTCTGAGCGAGAGAGGCGTTACCTGCTGTAGAGGCAGTCTTCCAGTTGTTTGGTTTACCGTCTACCCAAGTCTCGAAGTTACCATTAGGTGTTGTTGTGTCGCCAGTAGATGGAGTGTCAGGTTTCTCGCTGCCACCCTCAATGCTGGTCTTGCCATTTACAGAGATGAGTTTGCCGCCCTGATTTGTCTCAGGAGTGTTACCCATGTAGTTGATAAGTTTGGCGCAAACTACAACCTCGTCACCAACCTTGAGCTGACCGTCGCCTTCTTTCCATTTCTCGCCACCAAAGTAGTAAGTGCGGAATATCAGGAATTTTTGACTTTTTTCATCATCGGCAATATAGAATGTGGCGTTACCGAATTGGGCAGCGAACTGATCCTTGATTTCTTGAATCTTACCCTTGATGTAGTATTCCTTATCTGAAACCTTACCTGATTCTAAAGAAGCAGCCAAGTTTTTAGCAGCTACGCTGTTGAAAGGATCAGCCTCTGTACCTGTACCCTTAGCTTCGCCTGATGGTGTGCCAGGAGTATCGGTTCCACCTACGCCATTAAGAGAAACAATGTAGTTACCTACAAGGAACTCTTTAGTGCCGTTATAGCTGTCTACCTTACCGCAGATAACAACCTCATCACCTTGCTTTAAAGCGTCTTCGCCCGAGAACTTAGTGCGGTTAGGACCTGCATAACCATTGTATACATAGAACTGGTTAGTAGCAGTTCCGTCTTCTGAAATGTAATATTTCAAGCTACCGAAACTTGCATCCCAACTGCCCTGTACAACAGATACAACCTTACCCTTTACGTATACCTCGGTCTCTGCGCTTCCGCCTTCATCAATGTACTTTTCTACACCTGCCACATTGAATGGATCTGCGGCAGTACCTGTACCTGCAGGCTGAACTTCTGGAGTTTCATCCTCTGTAGGCATATTGTAAGGAGCAGGAACGTCCTCGCAGCTGCTGAATGTTATGGCTGCCATAGCCAAGAACAAGCATGAATAAATGAACTTTTTCATATTGATTATTCTTTTTATAGTTTTCTACTTGAGTTAGTTTTATTTGATGGAAACGATATAGTTTCCACTGTTGATTTCCGGTGTTACGCCATTGTAGAGCAAGAGCTTGCCGCAGATAACAACTTTCTGTCCCTTTTTGATCAAGTCCTTGTTGGCATCGGTGTACTTATCCTTGTTGAGATAGTAGTTGCGGAATACCTTGATGGTCTTGGCAGGATTGCCAGTTCCGTCAGCATTCATACCCTTGCCGTCTACAGAGATGTAGAAATCAGCATTACCATACTGTACACTTACACTTGGCTCAGAACAGATGATACCTTCGGTATAAACATTGGTCTCGGTAGTCTTTCCGTCGTTAATCAACTGGATGGCTTCCGCTACGGTGTATGGACACTGTTCTGTTCCCTTGGCTACCTTCACGTCGTCTGCAGTACGGATAAGAATCTGCCATGTGTCGTTCTTGCTTCCTGCATAACGTGTGAAGATACCAGTAACGTTCTGTGGACCTTCTGGCAGGAGAGCATTAGCAAACTTGGCGTAGGCAGAAGTGCGAACCACCATGTTGTTGGTGCTGATACCTGAGAAGCCGCGGTTTACGCAGTTGGCTTTGTCTTTGTCTGCCGCAGCAGCAAATACCTTCTTACCTGCATCGGCGAAGGTTACGCCCTCTATTCTCATCAGCTTGCCTGAGCAAGACTTCAGATAGTCGGCATCCTTGATCTTAGTCTGGTCGAACACCTCAACCATTGCCTCTGCCTTGGCCTCGTCGGCCTCACCGATAATCTTGTAGTGCTTCTCCCATACGTAGCGGTCTACCTTACCGATAGACTGTGAGCCCTTGTTGGTGTTGGTATAGACACCGCCCAACTCAGCCTGCTTGCCGTAGCCACCGATGTAGAGGCCCTTGCAGTCGATAAGCACTTGCTGACCTACAGGCAGTTCGCCATAGAGTCCGCTCTTGCCGATGCAAACCAAGATGCCGCCCGTCTTGTCCTGCAGGCAAATCTGGTTGTAGAGGTTGCCTCCGAGGTCGTTACCGGTAACGATACCCAATATCTTGATATCCTCGTCCACCTGCTTGTACAGGCCGCGTTCTATCTGTGTGGCATATTTCTCCTTCAGTTCGGAGATGGTGATGACATTAGTAGCCTCCAGTTTGTTGTTGCCGATGGCAGGGCCGGTATAATCCTTTTCTCCCACGGAATCAGCATAACCGTCGCCCATGCATGAAGCCAATAGCAGGGCAGCAAATGCCATTGCGATATATTTTAACTTTTTCATATCTTTCTCTTCTTTTAGAATCTGTATGATACCTGGAACATTCCGTTGGTTCCGAATACGTAATACTTCTTAGGGTTCTTAGAGAACTTGTAGACGCGATCCTTGGCCTCGTTTTCCTTGTTGAGGGTATAGTCGCTTCGGCTCTGCTCATAACCACCTGAAACAATCTTGCGGTTGTTGAGGATGTTGGTTATCATGAGGTTGAAGTTCAGACTACCGTGCTTGAGGCGGATACTCTTGCCGATGCTTCCGTCTACCATCCATCCGCCGTGTCCCTTAGCCTGGTCAACAGAACCTGGGAGAGGCTCGTCGTTGAAGAGCATGTCGCGGTTCTTCAGAGAAGACTTGTAGCGATAGCTTGGTGAGTATGACAAATAGATGCGGTCGTACCAGTTGGCGTTGAGGTTGACGAACCAGCCGCTCTTATGGAAGTCGAGTGCAAGGCTACCGATAGTAAGAGGAGTTCCGCTTTCGCGCATGTCCTTAATATATGCGTAGTCCTTAACCACCTCTGCCGACTTGGAGAGCATGTAGTTCACGTTGGCATTGTTGATGTTCTTGGCATCGCTGATGGTTCCGATGGCCTTGAAGTTAAGGAAAGAAGCCACCTTGAAGTCGAGACCAGCCTCGATGCCGTAGTATTCTTTCTCGATACCTGTCATGCTGAGGTAGGTGAAAGAGTTCTCGTCATCGTTGTAGAAGTTCTGCCACTCTGTGACGTGGTCGAGGCGGCTATAGTATGCGTTGACGTTGGCGTGTACCCAGGCATTCTGATACTGATAGCAGAACTCGCTGCTGAATACATGTTCGTCGCCAAGGTTGAGCACGTAGTCGTTGCAGATCTCAGGAGAGATGAATGCTGTGTTGGCCATTGGTGGACGCCACTCGTAGCCTACACCAATCTTGAAGACGTGGCCCTTGCCGGCATCGAAGTTGATGCTACCCTTGGCACCGCCCTCGCCGAAGCGTGCTATACGGCTGTTGCCCTCAGAATTGTTGGCAGCCATACCGTTGCGCATATAGCCATGACGACGCATGTTGGTCTGACCGAGCTTGGCGCTGATCATGGTCTGGAAACGTCCCATCTCAGCAGTGTAGGAAGTCCAGAGCAAGCCCTTCATCACCTCAATCTTATAGTCGTAACCGAACTTGTCGCCTTCGTAAACGAGAGAGCCGAGGTTGTTGGGTCCTGCTGTGTTGAGGTCGTACTGCACTCTTGGGTCGCTGGCAGGATAGGTGCCGAGCGCATAAGTGTTGATGTTGTGGAAGAAGGAAGCACCGAGCAGGTCGTCCATGGTCTGATAGTGACGGTTGCTGTTGCTGCCCAATACCAGTCCGCCCACGAGAGTAGAGCGCTTGGTAACCTTAGCCGACAGGGTGGAAGCCATGTTGAACATCAGGTTGTCGCTGTGCTTGGCCTGGATGAAGTAGAGTGCATCATGGCCCTGGTTGGCAGCCTGAGTGTTGGCATAATAGAGGCGATCCCAGTCAATCTGGCGGTTGGCCTTGCTTGCTGTCCAGTAGTTGTAAGAGTTGTACCAGCTCTGGAGTGTAGAAGAGTTGTTGCCCAGCGCGTCAGCATTCCAGATGTCGTAGTAGCTGCTTGGCAGGTTCTTCCAGTAGTCAGGCTGCGGATTCTCTGCATTGGCATAGTTGAGCTTGGTGCTCTTGTACATAGAGTACTTGCCAAAGACAGAGGTGGTGAGCTTCATCTTGTCGTTGATGTTCCAGTCCCATGTGGCGATGGCTGATGGCGCAAAGTCGTTCACAATGCGTGAGTTGCGCTTGTGGCCATTGTAGTAGCCCCAGTATGGGTTGTAATAGTAGTCGTTGGCGAGCCAGTAAGTCTCGTCGGTTGCTGCTCCCTGTGTAGAGCGCTCTGTAGGATTTCCCCATGTGGTGAAGCTCAGGGAGTGACCGTTGTCCCACTTCTTCTGCACGCCGAAGTAGTAAGACAGCGCATTGTAGAAGGTTCCCTCTACATAACCGCGGTTTGCCCAACGATAGGTAAGACCCGCTGAGATGGCCCATCCCTTGTCGTTGAATCCACTGCTATAGGTATAAAGACCACGAAGCGTGTAGTTGCGGTTGGCAACTCCCACAGAAGCATAGTGGCCTGTCTGCATGCTTCCGGCACGGAAGTCATAGTTGTTGCTTCCTCCCATACCTGTCATGGAGTAGTTGTTGCCCTCGAAAGGCAAGGCAAAGTCAACGTTTCTTGAGAATCGGTTCAGACCTCCGATGTTAGAGAAGCGGAACTGACCAGACTCCATGTCGTTCATGGGAGCACCATTGATGTACACATCATTGTACTTCTGATTGAAGGCACGATAACGGAAACGCACTGGCGAGAACAGGTAGCCTGCCTCTGATGCGTAAACATTTGAGTTAGAATTCAGAATGGTGACGTTCTGTGACATATCGTCATCCTCACCCAACTGTGCTTCGGTGAATGTGAATGCATTCTCGTCCAATCCATTTGCTATCTTCTGCTCGGTGGCGTTCTGAGCGAAGAGCAATGGGCTGTAGCAGAGAGCAATCATTGCTAATTTTACCTTTTGTTGCATAGTCAATTGTTTAATTAATATAATGTCAGTGCAAAGTAAATAAATAAATTTTAAAAAAGAAAGTTTTTTTGATTAAAATTTCATTAAAAATTCACTTTTTCCACTTTTCTTACTGATAATTACAATTTAATAGCTACTTTTGCAGTAAACAAATTTTAAAACTATAAATAATGAAACGACATTTGCTATTCTTGGCGGCTCTTTTGATAGTCAATTTGGCTGCCTCTGCCCAGAAGAAGTTCTCGGTTTACGCCGTAGGTTTTTACAATCAGGAGAATCTCTTCGATACCTGTCACGATGAGGGAAAGAAAGATTACGAGTATTTGCCCAACAAGGGCTGGAACGGCATGAAGTACACCAATAAGTTGCGTAATATGTCGAAGGCTTTGGCGGATATGGGAACAGACGTGCTTCCTAATGTGGGGTGTGCCTTCATCGGACTTTCCGAGGTGGAGAACCATAAGGTGCTTGATGCCTTGGTAGACCAGGCACCTCTTAAGGCCCGCAATATGAAATATGTACATATCGAGGGTCCCGACCGTCGAGGCATCGACTGTGCGCTGCTCTATAATCCTTCGCTCTTCAGTGTGAAGAATGTGAAGCTGTTGCCTTATGTGCAGGAGTTGGCAAAGGACAGCGCCTTCTTCACCCGTGGCTTCCTCACCGTAAGAGGAGAGATGGCTGGTGATGATGTGGCGGTGATCGTATGCCACTGGCCAAGCCGTTTCTCTGGTCCTTTCTATCGTGAGTCGGCTGCGCGACAGGTGAAGGTGATCAAGGACAGTCTGCTGAATGTGAACCAGGATATGAAAATCTTTGTGATGGGCGATATGAACGACGACCCTGTGAACAAGAGCATGCACGTCTATCTGCAGGCTAAGCCCGAAATCAGTCAGGTGGGAGCTGGCGATATGTACAACCCCTGGTACAACGTTCTGGCAAAGGAAGGCAAGGGCACCTTATTCTATAGTGGCAACTGGAACCTCTTCGACCAGATAGTGATTACTCCTAATCTGCTCAACAAGGACGCCAAGAAGAAGGACTACTCTTCGCTGAAATACTGGAAGAGCCATATCTTCCGTCGCGATTACCTCATCCAGCAGGAAGGTCAGTACAAGGGAGCTCCGCTGCGTACCACAGCAGGCGGACGCTGGCTCAATGGCTACAGCGACCACTTGCCTGTAGTGATGTATCTCGTGAAGGAGAAGAAGTAACTTTTTAAAGGTAAAAAGGTAAAAAGGTAAAAAGGTAAAAAAGTAAAAAGGTAAAAAATGATAGAAAATCATCCTTTTGAGCCGTGGCTGCCATCGAATGCCCATCTGCTGATGCTCGGCACTTTCCCGCCTTCGCCCAAGCGCTGGTGCATTCCTTGGTATTATCCTAACTATCAGAACGATATGTGGCGCATCTTCGGGCTTATCTTCTTCGGAGATAAACTTCATTTTGTCGATGCAGAGAACAAATGCTATCGTGAGGCAGAACTGAAGAGTTTTCTGCAGGAGAAAGGTGTGGCTATCTACGACACGGCTCAGAAGGTGATACGTACCAAGAATACGGCTTCAGACAAAGACCTACAGGTGGTGGAGCCCTCCGACCTTGATGGTATGCTCAGAGCATTGCCCCAATGCAGGGCTGTGCTTACTGCAGGACAGTTGGCCACCCGCATCTTCTCCGAGCATTACGGCATTACAGCCACTCCGCCTATGGGAGGCTATGTGGAGTTCGGTTTCGATGGACGTACTCTCAGACTCTATCGCATGCCGAGCAGCAGCAGGGCTTATCCCTTAGCCGTGGAAAAGAAGGCTGAATATTATCGCAAAATGTTCGAAGATGTGCTCTAAGTGTATGTGCTACCAAAGTGTAGCTCTTTTAACTTCTATAACTTCAGAACCTGATAAAGTTCAATAAAAATTAAAACTATGGATAAAGACAAAATAACCATCATCGGTATAGCCGGAGGAACCGGCTCGGGCAAAACCACGGTAGTGAGAAAAATTGTTGAGGCTTTGCCTCCTCACTTTGTGGCTGTAGTGCCTCTTGACTCTTACTATAACGACACAACGGGCATGACAGACGAAGAGCGTCATGCCATCAACTTCGACCATCCTGATGCTTTCGACTGGAAGTTGTTGCACAAGCAACTCAACGATTTGCGTAACGGAAAGGCTATCGAGCAGCCTACCTACAGTTACCTCAAGTGTAACCGTGAGGCAGAGACGATACATGTAGAGCCCAAGCCTGTCATTATCATAGAGGGTATTATGACGTTGCTCAACAAGAAGTTACGCGATTTGATGGATCTAAAGGTTTTTGTGGATGCCGATCCCGACGAGCGGCTGATCAGAAACATTCAGCGTGATACTATCGACCGCGGACGTACGGTCTCTATGGTGGTAGACCGCTATCTGAAAGTGCTCAAGCCCATGCACGAGCAGTTTATTGAACCTACCAAGCGTTATGCCGACATTATTATTCCTGAGGGCGGTGAGAATGTGAAGGGTATCAATATTCTTTGCCGCTATGTAGAAGGTTTGGTGAAAGAAATAGAAGCTTAGTAATTTGTCTGTATTTTTATCCTGTATATTCATACGGTAATAGCCAAATAAACGTTTCCCAGTTAGGTTTTTTTAATCCGCCTAACTGGGAAAATATTTTTTCCTAACTATGAATTTTTTTTTCATAGTTAACTAAGCTATGGCTGTGAATATTTATGCAAAAGTATTCTTGCTGTCTTATTCTTGTTTTACAGCAAGAAATATAACGTGCAGCTAATAACAAACTTCGCTTTAGCGACTGCGAAAGCGGAGGTTAACATATTATTTCCCTTTGCCGTAGAATTGTGCAAAGATACAAAATACAATTTGTGGGAATGTCGAAGAGTGTTGCAGACTGTCGTTGAGTACATGACCTAAAGAAGCGCTTCGTTACACCTTAAGGAAGCGCTTCGTTAACACCTAATAAAGCGCTTCGTTAAGTCTCATAGAAGCGCATCATCAGAATGGATGCCTGCGCTTCCTTAAAATAGCCTTATTTTATCACCACTTTCTTCTTGCCGATGATGTAGATTCCCTTCGTCAATTTGCTTGCATCATTGCCGAGGTAACGGCCATCGAGGGAGAAGATCTGCTTTGTAGTCATATCAGTTTCATCTACAGGAGGGAGCTGGATGGCGCTGATATTATCAAGATAGTCGAAGGTGATGACTCCATTTTCTTCCTTGATATTATAGATAGGCTTCTCTAAGGTGCTGTTGTTGAGTACGACACTCAAAAGTTCAGTCTTTTTTGTAGCACCTGGGAATGGGTCTGCTTGAAGGCTGGCCTTGTATTCTGCATCGGTCCATTGTTTGCCATCACCATGGTTGTAGTCAGAGATTACATAACCATCAGCTGGAACAATCATAACTTTTGGCTTGCCTAAAGTATTATTGGGGTTATCAAAGAGGTTGACATCTTCGTTGTTATAGTCAATTCGCCAAACCAACATACCTGTTTTGTAAACATATGCTACACCTGTCCACCATCCGCCTATCTGGATGTTTTGTAACAAGAGGTACTCATTGTTTTCTCCCTTTATTTTATAAGCTATCCTTTCTTTGCCGTATGATTTGAGAGTAACAGTCTGCTTTTCATCGCTCAGTTCTATAGGTGTAGCCCATCCCATGGCATCCATTTCCCAAGGTGAATAAGGAGTAGGGCAGTAGCCGCCATTATAAGTATATTCTCCTCCATCCATCAAATCCCACATTTCTGGGTTTTGGTTATCTACTTTTGATGCGTCAACAGTAGGGTAAAGGTCGGGCAGACCGAGCGTGTGAGAGAATTCATGGCAGAACAGTCCGATTCCGCTAAGTAAGAAACCGTTCTTTTGGTTCAATTCCCGTCCAAAGTTGAGTTCTGCATGAACTCCATATCTGCAGACCTTTTTGCCGTCATAGGTTCCGAAACTGCCATTACCAGGTCCAGACTTTGGCCAAATGTCATTTGGATTGCCCGACATGCTGGCAGGATAACCTGCATAGATGATATATACGAGGTCTACCATTCCGTCACCGTCTGCATCATATCGTGAAAAGTCAACATCTTTATCGGCTGCTTTACAGGCATCGCTGACAAGGGCATAGGTGTTGTCATTTTCACCTTTTCCATAGTAAAGAGAAGTATGATTGAGTTTATAAGGACCTACGACATCAAACTGTGGAGTGTATGTGCCCTTACTCATGTCGTAAAAATAGTCAGAAACACTTCCTTTGTTGCGTAAGTTGTTTTTCTTGTATGAACCTGTATATGCTTCATATCCATCTGGTAAGTTGTCCTCAGCCTTTCCTTTAAGAAAGTGCTCAAAAACATTCTTGGCTTTCTCTCCACTTTGGAAGGGTGTGTCAGAAAACTCAACCAGAATAACCAATGCCTTTGGACTGCCACTGTGTGGGAAATACTTCACTCCGCTGTTTCCGGTACCCATTGCTTTTGCTGGTGATGCCTTTTTAATGGCATAACTTCTAAAGCGTGAAAGGTCTTGCTTTTTGATGGCTTTGATTTCTGCTGGTAGACGTTTGTTGGCATTGTGGGCAATATAGTTTGTCGCTTTCAATGTGCCGTATGAGGTAGTTTCTGCAATATAGTAGTTGTTTCCTTCTTTTACAAGAAGAACTCCATCCTCTGTGGTGAGCCAATTGAAATGTTCGTCACCATATATTCTGACGTTCAATTCAGTTCCGTCGCTTTGTGTGACAGTGACAATGCCTGAGTATGCTTTTGCCGCAAATCCACTGACGATGCCCATCAGAGCAAATGTGATGCTAAGTAAAATCTTCTTCATTTGTCTATAGAATTATTTAGTTATTATTCAAGTTTTGGTAGGTGATAGACAGTTACACCTATTTATAATAATATTGTCCTTTCTTCTGTGTCTGCCTGCCAAACTCGATGGCATGATGCGGACAATGATGATAGCACGAGAAACAGGTGAGGCAGTCGTCGTGGTGGAGCCATACCGGCTTCTTGCCTTTGCCGCCAGAGATGTCGCCCACAGGGCAGACGTTGGCACAGATGCCGCACTTCACGCATCGCTCTTCCACTACATGGAATCGCTTGTCGGTGATGAGCACATGCTCGAAGAATCCTCCTACTATGTGGGTGAAGAACCAGGGAAGCGGACCTTCCGTCAGATGGCTGATGCCTGTCTTGCGTTCTCTCAGGTCTTCGCAGATGGCTTTCAGCTGTTGTGCAGCCTTCTCCTTCTTGCGCTTCTCCTTCTCGGGTGGGTCTACGTCCATGAAGGGTAAGCCCACATACGACTCCGGCATGATGAGCGAATAGGCTGAGTCGGGCTGGCTGATGCCCATCGCCTGCAACAGAAGGTTGGCTCGCAGACTTTTGTTGAGTGTGTCGATGGTCTTTCCGATGCTGTCGCCTGCCGTGCAGACAGCAAAACAGAAAGGTTTGCTGTCTGGAGAAATACCATCGCCGAAGGGTTTCAGTCTCAGTCGGCTGATGAACGAACGCACCAGTCTTGGCACTCTCCAGCCATGAACGGGGAAAACGAAACCAAGCCGTTCACCTTCTTTCAAGGCAAACGGCTCGATGTCTTTATCGGCTGAAAGATAGTCGGAATAGTCGGCTATGTTGATCAGTCGTTCTTGCGTGGCAGCCCCAATCTGAATGGCGGCCCAGCGTGTATTTCCTGTTCCTGAGAAATAGAATATCATTACTACTTCTTGGCTTCGGTCATGACACCTTCTATATACAGACGAGTCATCTCTACAGTGCCGTTGGTACGTACGGTGATGCTCTTCTTGAAGTGACCGGGCCATGTGCCGTCGCTTTTGTAAGTTACCTCAATCTGGCCCTTCTGACCAGGAGCTATTGGAGCCTTGGTGTACTTGGGCACGGTGCAGCCGCAGCTTGCCAATGCCTGATTGATGATAAGAGGCTTGTCGCCTACATTGGTAAATGTGAATGTAGTCTTGTGGATCTTCTCTGTCTCAGGGAATGAGCCAAAGTTGTGAGTCTGCTTGTCAAACTTGATTTGAGCCTGTGCGTTGGCGCTCAGAGCGCAGCAAACTGTCATACATATAAAGAGTACAAACTTTTTCATTTTCTTTCTTTTTTAAAAATGTAACGTTTTCTGTTCTTTTTAGTTTTGGATGCAAAATTACACATAAAGTTTAGTATGTCTCTACTTTTTTACATCTTTTAGCATCTCTTGTGGCGTATTTACCTCAGTTTAATAGCTTTTCGCCTTATTTTGGCAGATATTTCTTCAGAAATTGTCCTGTGATGCTGCCAGGGCAGGCTGCCACTTGCTGAGGTGTACCGCAGGCTACAAGGTTGCCACCCTTGTCTCCTCCGTCGGGGCCTAAGTCGATGATATAGTCGGCACACTTGATGACATCGAGGTTGTGCTCGATAACCACCAGTGAGTGTCCGCGCTCTATCAGGGCGTTGAAGGCATGGAGCAGACGTCGGATGTCGTGGAAGTGAAGACCGGTGGTAGGCTCGTCGAAGATGAAGAGTGTGGGTTCCTGTTCCTCCTTGCCGATGAAGTAGGCGAGTTTGACACGCTGGTTCTCACCTCCCGACAGGGTGCTTGAGCTCTGACCGAGCTTGATATAGCCCAGGCCCACTTCCTGCAGAGGCAGAAGTTTTCGTACGATGATGCGGCACTGGTCGAAGTCGTTGTCGCTATGTGCGTTTTTCTCATCGCTAAAGAACTCGATGGCTTCGTTCACTGTCATGTTGAGCACATCGTTGATGTCCTTTCCTCCATATCTCACGTCCAGTATATCGTGCTTGAAGCGTTTGCCGTGGCAGGCTTCGCAGGTAAGAGTGAGGTCTGCCATAAACTGCATCTCGATGGTGACATATCCGGCACCCTTGCATTCCTCGCATCGTCCGCCTTCGGTATTAAAGGAGAAATACTGTGCTGTAAAGCCCATCTGTTTAGCCAGAGGCTGGGCGGCAAAGAGTGTGCGGATGGCATCGTAGGCTTTCAGATAAGTAGCAGGATTGCTGCGTGTACTCTTGCCTATAGGGTTTTGGTCGACAAACTCGATGTGTCGGATGCTCTTCCAGTCGCCTTCCAATGAGGCAAACTCGCCAGGAGCATCAGCCACGAGGTCGAGTCGGCGGCGGAGGGCAGGGTAGAGTATGCCCTTGATGAGCGACGACTTGCCCGAGCCCGACACACCTGTCACTACTGTAAAGACATTGAGAGGTATCTCCACATCAATGCCTCGCAGGTTGTTCATGCGAGCCCCTCGGATGGTGATGCTCATGTTCCATGCCCTTTGTGAGGCAGGACATTCTATCTCCTCGTCGTGGGTGAGGTAGCGTATGGTGTAGCTCTTGGGGTAGCGGTCCAACAGTTTCTGTTGGGCGGCCTTGTCGGTAGTATCGTACTCGGAGGCAGGTCCGGCATAGACCACCTCGCCACCTAAGCGTCCTGCATCGGGACCTATATCTATGAGATAGTCGGCAGCCCGCATGATTTCCTCATCGTGTTCCACGACAACCACGGTGTTGCCCAACTGTTGCAGTTCGCGAAGTACCTTGATGAGGCGGTCGGTGTCACGGCTGTGCAGTCCGATACTTGGCTCGTCGAGGATGTACACACTGCCCACGAGCGAAGAACCCAGGCTCGTGGTCAGGTTGATGCGTTGGCTCTCACCACCCGACAGACTGTTGCTGAGTCGGCCTAAGGTGAGGTAACCCAATCCTACATCGAGCAGGAACTGCAGGCGGTTGTTGATTTCGGTAAGCAGTCGTTTGCCGATGCTCTGCTCGTGTTCTGTAAGCTCCAACTTGTCGAACCAAGCCTTCAGATTGGTAATCGACATTTCCACCAGTTCGGTAATGCTTCTTCCGCCTATCTTCACATAGGTGGCTTCCTTCTTGAGTCGTGTGCCATGGCAGTCGGGACAAACCGTCTTGCCACGGAAACGGCTCAGCATCACGCGGTATTGTATTTTGTACTGGTTCTCTTTCACCATTTGGAAGAAGGCATCGATACTCACCTGCTCGTGGATGTCCTTTTTGCGGTCGCAAGGCAATCCGTGCCAGAGCATATCCTTCTGTTTCTGTGTAAGATTAAAGTAAGGCTCGAAGATTGGGAAATCGTACTGTGCTGCACGGCGGATGAACTCTTTTTGCCACATGCCCATCTTCTCGCCACGCCAACAAACCACGCACCCATCATACACACTCATTGAGGTGTTGGGAATGACGAGTTTCTCGTCGATACCTATCACACTTCCGAAGCCCTCGCAGGTAGGACAGGCCCCTAAGGGAGAGTTGAAGGCAAACATATTGTCGGAAGGATCTTCGAAGGTGATGCCGTCTGCCTCGAAGCGGGTAGAGAAGTCGTAGCAGATATGGCTGGGAAGGAACAGAAGGCGGCAGGCACCATCGCCCTCATAGAAGGCAGTCTCAGTAGAGTCGGTGAGTCGGCTGATGTCGCTCTTCTCCTCGCTAACCGACGAGCGGTCGATAACAAGGTAGATGTCCTGAGCTTCGGCTTTTCCGTCGAAGTCCTCGATACGTATGAACTCATCTTTCACCAAGATGCGCGAGTAACCTTCCTGCAGATACATCTCCAACTGGCGGTCGAGAGTGCGTCCTTCTGCCACATGGATAGGGGCAAGAATCACAAACTTGGTGCCAGGAGAATACTGTCGGGTGCAGGCCAGGACGTCTTCAGTGGTATGTCGCTTCACCTCCTCGCCGCTGATGGGTGAGAAGGTTCTTCCTATGCGTGCATAGAGCAGGCGCAGGTATTCGTAGATCTCGGTAGTGGTTCCTACTGTGGAGCGCGGATTGCGCGAGATGACTTTCTGCTCGATGGCAATAGCTGGCGGCAAGCCTTTGATGAAATCACATTCGGGTTTGCTCATTCTGCCCAAGAACTGGCGGGCATAGCTTGACAATGACTCTACATAGCGACGTTGGCCTTCGGCATAAAGAGTGTCGAAAGCCAATGACGACTTGCCCGAGCCCGATACGCCTGTTATGGCAACAAACTTGCCCTGAGGAATCTTGATGTCGATATTCTTCAAGTTGTTGGCCCTGGCTCCTTTGATCTCAATATATTTTTCTTTAGCCATTTAGTAACTTTTTTTATTTCCTCCTTTTTACCTTTTTACCCTTTTACTTTTTTACCCTTTTACTTTTTTACCTTTTTACTTTTTTACTTTTTTACCTTTCTACCTTTTTACCTTTATTCATGATGATATGGCTCACCTTTTATAATAGTGCATGCCCGATAGAGGGCTTCGGTGAAGATAAGTCTTACCATCTGATGGGAGAAGGTCATCTTGGATAGCGAAATCTTCTCGTTGGCACGGTCGTATACCGCCTGTGAGAATCCATACGGACCACCAATGACGAAGACGAGTCTTCGTGAAGTAGCCTGCTTGCGCTCTATCCATTTGGCAAACTCGATGCTGCGAAACTCCTGTCCATGTTCGTCCATCAGCACTACTGTGTCAGAAGGCTGCAGCTGTTTCAGTATCAGTTCGCCTTCGCGCTCTTTCTGTTGCTGTTCACTCAGACTCTTTGTGTTCTTGAGTTCGGGAATGGTGGTGATGGTGAAAGGCATGTAATGGGTGATACGCTCGGCATAATCCTTGATGCCAGCAATGAAATGCTTGTTGATGGTTTTGCCCACCAGTATGAGTTCAGTCTTCATTTTCCGTCTTTTACTTTCGTTCTTCGTCCTTCACCTCATCCTTATAATAACCCTTGCCGATGCGCTTGGGATTTTTAGGAAACCATCCTTTCTCGCAACGTTGTTTCTGCTCGAAGAGCTCACCGATGCTCCAAAGACTGGAGGCTCCCAAGACGCCATGAATAGCCGACAGAAGAACGTCCTCTATCAGAAATGCCGCAGCGATGGTGGCTAATCCCAGAACGAGAAATACCCACCAGTAGCGGGTGCCAGTGTAGTATTCGGTCTTGATGACAATAGGGTGGAAGAGTCCTATAATGAGAAATGTGCTGACGGCAATGATGATGCCTGTGAAATGTAATTCCATGTTTAATATTTTTATTGTTACTGATATTGTTACTGAAAATGGTACAATCTTGTCCAAAAGATGACCAAATATATTTTAGAATGCAAAAATACAAAAAAATCTTCAATCTTGCTTTTGTTTCTCGGATATTTTATATATCTTTGCAGAAGATAAGTTGCATCTCAGCAAAATATTCAAGTAAACTTGATATTCTGCATTCGATTTGCATTATCTTTACAGAAGATAAGCTGCATCTCAGCAAAATATTCAAGTAAACTTGATATTCTGCATTCGATTTGCATTATCTTTACAGAAGATAAGCTGCATCTCAGCAAAATATTCAAGTAAACTTGATATTCTGCATTCGATTTGCATTATCTTTGCAAAAAGAACTAAAATAACAAATATATAATACCATTAACTATGGCTAATAACACAGAATTAATTAAGCAGTGTGAAGAAAGAGCTCAGCAGTGGCTCACACCTTCATTCGATGAAGAAACCCGTAAGGAAGTAAAGGCAATGCTCGACGCAGAGGACAAGTCTGCTCTCGTTGATGCATTCTATCAGAACTTGGAGTTCGGTACTGGTGGTTTGCGCGGTATCATGGGCGCAGGTACCAATCGTATGAACAAGTATATCGTCGGCATGGCAACACAAGGCTTTGCTAACTACATCCTCAAGGCTTTCCCAGGTGAGGAGAACCTTTCTGTAGTGGTAGGTCACGACTGTCGTAACAACTCTCGTCTCTTCGCTGAGACCGTAGCTGCCATCTTCTCTGCCAATGGCATCAAGGCTTATCTCTTCGAGAGCCTCCGTCCTACACCAGAGATTTCTTTCGCTATCCGCGAACTCGGTGCCAAGGCTGGTGTCAACGTAACAGCTTCTCACAACCCTAAGGAGTACAACGGTTACAAGGCTTACTGGAGCGACGGTGCTCAGGTTCTGGCTCCACACGATACAGGTATCATCGAGGAGGTAAACAAGGTTACTATCGACCAGGTGAAGTTTGAGGCTAACTGGGATAAGATCAAGATTATCGGTGGTGAGATGGATTACGACTACATGACAGCCGTTCATTCAGCTATGATTGACCAGGATGTCATCAACCGTCAGAAAGACCTCAACATCGTTTATTCAGCTATGCACGGTACAGGTCGTGTCATCGTTCCTCTCTGTCTGCGTTCTTGGGGCTTCCAGAACATCAATGTAGTTCCAGAGCAGATGGTTGTAGATGGTAACTTCCCAACAGTGGTTTCTCCTAACCCAGAGAATGCAGAGGCTATGACCCTCGGTATGAAGCTCGGTACCAAGTTGAACGCTGACCTCGTGGTAGCTACCGACCCAGATGCTGACCGCTTGGCTATCGTTTGCCGCGACGACAAGGGCGAGTGGATGATCATCAACGGTAACCAGACAGCCATGATGTTCTGCTACTACATCATCGAGAACAAGAAGAAGTTGGGCAAGTTGAAGCCAACAGACTTCCTCGTAAAGACCATCGTAACTACAGAGGTTATCGCTGAGATTGCCAAGAAGAACAACGTAGAGTTGCGCGACTGCTACACTGGTTTCAAGTGGATTGCACGTGAGATTGCTATCTCTGAGGGCAAGCAGCAGTACATCGGTGGTGGTGAGGAGAGCTTCGGTTTCTTGCCATACGACAAGGTCCGCGATAAGGATGCTCCTGCTTCTATCTGTCTCATCTGCGAGATTGCAGCATGGGCTAAGGATCAGGGCAAGACTCTCTATGATCTTCTGATGCAGATTTATGCAGAGTATGGCTTCAGCAAGGAGTTCACGGTCAACGTGGTTCGCCCTGGTAAGACTGGTGCTGACGAGATTAAGCAGATGATGGCTGATTTCCGTGTCAACCCTCCAAAGGAGTTGGGTGGCAGCAAGGTGGTTACCTGGAAAGACTATCAGACATTGGAAGAAAAGCATGCTGACGGCAGTGTGGAGAAACTCAACATGCCTACAACAAGCAATGTGTTGCAGTGGTTCTGTGATGATAATACTAAGGTAAGTGTTCGTCCTTCAGGTACAGAGCCAAAGATTAAGTTCTATATTGAGGTGAAGGATCCTTCCTTCAAGTGTGCTGGTTGTTACAACCGTTGTACAGCAGCTGCTATGGAGAAGATCGAGGCTATCAAGAAGAGCTTGAACTTGGAATAGACAGGTTTTTAGTTATGGAGGTAATACCTCTATAGTATCTCTTATTTATAACTGCGGGTGACTGAGAAGTTGCCTGCAGTTCTTATTTTGTATAAAAGACTGAATTTTAGCAAGTTTAGAAGTTGTAGAAGTTAAAGAAGTTATCACGTTAAACCACACTCCCTTCGGTTTTGAATAGAAAAGCTTCGAAAAATGAAAGCGGCTTCGATAGTCAATAAAGCCTATTGCGTAGAACAATGAAAGCGGCTTCGTAAGCAGTTGAAGCCTATTGCATTATTCTGATACTTTGCGAAAGTTGAGTAAAAGAAATAACCCAGGGCGGAAAGCCCTGGGTTTATTGTTGTACTTTGGGTGCTTTTGCAGCTATCCCATTGTGAGGTCTTTGCTCTTTACTCAGACTTAATCGAAAAGTTCGGCAAAGGCTTCTGCCGTCTTTCCTTTGTAAACCACCATGTCGGTAACAGGTTTGTAGCTGAAGTCGACAAAGCGAAGCAGCTGGGCTCCTACAAACTGACGGTCTTTAGAGATGCAGGTGTCCAATCGCATGTTGCCCATATCGCTCTTGCTGTACTTCTTGCCCTTGTTGCGCTGTTCCATAATGGTGTTGTTGCCGCCATTGAGCAGTTTTTCTAATTGTCCGCCTACTTCTACCGAGTATTCATTCTGGTTAACTTTGATGACACTCTGTGAAGGTTTATAGACAGCTTGAGAGAAAAGTCCGAAGCATGTTTTCTTTATTTCGATTTCTGGAAGCGCCTTCAGTTGGTCGCACATTTCCAAATGGTTGATACTTGCCATAATTTAAGTTGTTTATATATTGTCTGTTTTTTGAATTTGATATAACTCACCAGTCCTGTGCCCATCTTCGAACATAGGTAAACAGTGAGGTTGATGACTTCCCGAAAAGGAAAAACTCGTGATTCTTTTTGTACAGGCAAGTGTCAGCAAAGAAGATGCCGCAGGCAAATGACATAATATTTGCTTGCAACATCAAAGTGGATAGGTGCTGATTCCTGGCGCTCGTGTCCACGGTAGGTGGTTAAAAGAAAATGATAAAAATGATTCTTGAGTGGTAGCTTGTTGGGCGTTGATGTTTCGGAAGCCCAGCATGGTATCACTCTCTGTGGTCGGGCGTTACAGATGCGATAAATGTTGCTCGAATCGGTAAGTACCGCCTGTTGTTGAGGCTTATGCTCTTCTACTTTCTGCAGTCTGTCTTTAGTGACAGGCGCAGCATGGCTCTCTCCATAGCTTCCGAAAGCCATGGCAAGTACCAGTGTGATGAAAAGTAGAATGCGTCTTAGCATATATTGTTCTTTCTATTCTATATTTTATGTATAGGCACTTCGCCTACACATTATATTATATATAATCCACAAAGCCTATATTTTTTTTTATATAGCTTCTTAGGGTACATTAGTTTATAGTGTGATTTCACCCGCAAGCGATTGTTGTAACTTCTCACGTACTATCTTGTTGTCGCTGTATCGGCCTTGCAGGTACATCAGCTTGGTGACAGCTGCTTCCACGGTACTGTCGCGTCCACTGATAACGTGGGCTATCTTTAGCTGGAAGCCGGCTCCGTATCTGCTCATTTCCACACTTCCTGTAAGACATTGGCTGATATTGATGATGTTGACACCACGATGGGCAGCCTGGTCGAGCAGACGCATAATCCAAGGTGCCTGAGGAGCATTGCCCGAGCCATAAGTTCGCATCACAATGCCTCGTAGAGTAGGTGACTCCAGTACATGACGCACGATGGCATCCTGTATGCCTGGAAAGAGACTGAAGACAATGACGTTCGGATCGAGCTTCAGGTGTGGAACCATAGGCTTGTCATAGTCTGGCGTCAGAATGTGATGGTCGTGGAAGGTAAAGTTGATGCCCACATCGCAGAGATGGGGATGGTTGAATGAGTCGAAGGCATGAAAACCTTCCGCATTAATCTTGATGGCTCGGTTGCCTCGCAGCAGTCTGCCATTAAAGAAGATGCATACCTCTGGAACCATAGGTCTTCCTTCCTTGTTCTTCATCGAAGCCAATTCTATAGCAGTCATGAGGTTTTCCTTTCCGTCGGTTCGCAACTCACCAATAGGCAGCTGGCTTCCTGTGAGGATGACAGGCTTGGTGAGGTTTTCCAACATAAAGGAAAGGGCTGATGCAGTATAGGCCATGGTGTCGGTTCCATGCAGGATGACAAAACCGTCATATTCTTCGTAATTATTGGCTATCAGTCCTACTAATTCTGCCCACCGCATAGGATCCATATCACTGGAGTCGATAGGTGGGTCGAATTTACGTACATCGATGTCGGCTTGTATGAGCTGGAATTCGGGCATTGAGGAAACTAAATGGTTGAAGTCAAGAGGCTCAAGAATACCAGTCTCTACATTTTTTCCCATGCCGATGGTTCCTCCTGTGTATATGATCAAAATCCGAGCTGCCGCCATATCTTGTATTTTTAATCTTTTTATTCCTTAAACTTATTGTAGGGTTATGCATTTTTTTGTTTCTACCTCCTCTTTTAGTGTAGAGATGGTGAAAATAAATGTTTCCTGTTTGCAAAAATACAATAAAAAATAGTCAGAACAAAAAAAAGTTGGAAAAATATGTGCGTCGTATGCAAAAAAGCATTACTTTTGCATTTGATTTAATAAAAATACTAAGTTGTTATGGTAAAAATCACATTCCCAGACGGATCTGTTCGTGAGTATGAGCAGGGCGTAACTGGTTTACAAATCGCCGAGAGTATCTCACCGGCTCTCGCTCGCAACGTTGTATCTTGCGGTGTAAATGGTGAGACAGTAGAGTTGAACCGTCCTATCAATGAGGATGCTAATGTAGAACTCTATAAGTTTGAGGATGAGCAGGGTAAGCACACATTCTGGCATACTTCTGCACACTTGCTCGCTGAAGCTCTTCAGGAGCTTTATCCTGGTATTCAGTTTGGTTTCGGTCCAGCCGTAGAGAGCGGTTTCTTCTACGATGTGATGCCAGCTGAGGGTCAGGTGATTTCTGAGAATGACTTCGCTAAGATTGAGGCTAAGATGTTGGAACTTGCCAAGAAGAACGAGCCTGTGGTTCGCAAGGAGGTTTCTAAGGCTGATGCGCTCGCTGAGTTCAAGGCTGACGGTCAGGAATACAAGTGTGAGCACATCGAACAGGACTTGGAGGATGGCACTATCACCACATATACCCAAGGTAACTTCACCGACCTCTGCCGTGGTCCTCACTTGATGAGCACTGGTTTTATCAAGGCCGTGAAGATTACAAGTGTGGCTGGTGCTTTCTGGCGCGGTGATGCCAAGCGTGAGCAGATGACCCGTATCTACGGTATCAGCTTCCCTAAGAAGAAGATGCTCGATGAGTACCTCGTGGTTCTCGAAGAGGCTAAGAAGCGCGACCACCGTAAGATCGGTAAGGAGATGGAACTCTTCATGTTCTCAGAGCGTGTAGGTAAGGGCCTTCCTATCTGGTTGCCAAAGGGAACACAGCTCCGTCTGCGTCTGCAGGAGTTGCTCCGTTCTCTCCTGAAGCCATATAACTATCAGGAGGTTATCTGTCCAGGTATTGGTGGCAAGAGCCTCTATGTGACATCTGGTCACTATGCTCATTATGGCAAGGATGCATTCCAGCCTATCCAGACACCAGAAGAGGATGAGGAGTATATGCTTAAGCCAATGAACTGTCCTCACCACTGCGAGATCTATGCTCGTAAACCTCGTTCTTACAAGGATCTTCCTTTGCGTATCGCAGAGTTCGGTACCGTGTTCCGCTATGAGAAGAGCGGTGAGCTCCATGGTTTGACCCGTGTCCGTACATTTACACAGGATGATGCCCACATCTTCGTCCGTTCAGATCAGGTGAAGTCTGAGTTCGAGAATGTAATCGACGTAATCTTGAAGGTATTCAAGATCTTCGGTTTTGAGAACTACGAGGCACAGATTTCTCTCCACGATCCTAAGGATACCGAGAAGTACATCGGTTCTGAGGAGATTTGGGCTGAGAGCGAGAACGCTATCCGCGAGGCTTGCAAGGAGAAGGGTCTTGAGACTCGTGAGGAGGTTGGCGAAGCTGCCTTCTATGGTCCTAAGCTCGACTTTATGGTAAAGGATGCCATCGGTCGTCGCTGGCAGTTGGGTACTATCCAGGTGGATTACAACTTGCCAGAGCGCTTTAAGCTGGAGTATACAGCCGAGGATAACTCAAAGAAGACTCCTGTGATGATCCACCGTGCACCATTCGGTTCATTGGAGCGTTTCACTGCCGTTCTCATCGAGCATACAGCCGGTCACTTCCCATTGTGGTTGACTCCAGACCAGGTTGCTATTCTTCCTATCTCAGAGAAGTTCAACGATTATGCACAGAAGGTACGTCAGTACTTCGACAAGCAGGGCGTTCGTGCTTTGGTAGATGACCGTAACGAGAAGATTGGCCGTAAGATTCGTGACAACGAGTTGAAGCGAGTTCCTTATATGGTTATCGTAGGTGAGAAAGAAAGCGCTGAGGGTTTGGTTTCTATGCGTAAGCAGGGTGGTGGCGAGCAGGCTACCATGTCAATGGAAGAGTTTGCTCAGCGCATCAATGCTGAGGTAGCAGAGCAGTTGAAGGCTGCTGAGGAGTAGGTCTTTTTTAGCTGATATATATATATAAGTCACGCAGATTTCGCAGATTTCGCAGAATTTTCTTTGGGTATTCTTTGTTGGGGTACTCGGAAAATCGGCGTAGTTTGGGTAATCTGCGTGATTTTTTAGGGAAATACTTGTTGTTTCATAGATGACGGGAACTTCATCGCTACAATATACTTAATGCTTAAGAATATCGCAAGAATGAAAAGACGACGTCATCTGCGAAATCTGCGATCCCTAAAACAAGCCTTGAAAGTGAATTTTGCGTGAGTTTTTTATTACCAGCAGCAAAATATGTGGCAAAAATTAAAAATAACTCTTTGAAAATTTGGAGAGTTGACTAAAAAATCGTAACTTTGCAGCCGTTTAATAAAAAATTGACATTAGAATAGTTAATGAAGAATGACAAAATGAAAAATCAGTATCGCGTAAATGAACAGATACGCGTACGTGAAGTAAGAGTAGTGAGTGAAGGCGGATCTGAAGTGATGCCAACACGCAAAGCCCTTGATATGGCTCGCCAAGAAGGAGTAGACCTCGTGGAGATTTCTCCAAATGCACAGCCACCTGTTTGTCGTATAGTCGACTATTCTAAGTTCCTTTACCAGCAGAAGAAGCATGCAAAGGAAATGAAGCAGAAGCAGGTGAAGGTAGAGACAAAGGAGATTCGTTTCGGACCTCAGACTGATGAGCATGACTATCAGTTCAAGTTGAAGCACGCACAAGACTTCCTTAACGAAGGTAACAAGGTGAGAGCCTATGTGTTCTTCCGTGGTCGAAGCATCCTTTTCAAGGAGCAGGGTGAAGTTCTTTTGCTTCGTTTTGCCAACGACTTGGAAGAGTATGGCAAGGTAGAGCAAATGCCTAAGCTTGAAGGTAAGAAGATGTTCCTCTATCTCAGTCCAAAGAAGGCTGGTGTAGCCAAGAAGAGCCAGCAGAAAATGGATCGTGAGAAGCGTGAGGCTGAAGCCAAGGCTGCTGCACAGGCAGAACGTGATGCCAATGCAGAGAAGAACGGTTTGCTTGCCAACGCTAAGGGTGGTGATGCCCTGAAGAAACTCGCAGAGAACAGCGAGGATTAATAGAGAAAAAAGAGATGCGTAACGCCGTGGTATATGCGTTGCCATCCGTTAAATAAATAACAATTTAAATTAAAAGTAAAAATGCCAAAAGTAAAGACTAATTCCGGCGCAAAGAAGAGATTCCGTTTCACCGGTACAGGTAAGATCAAGCGTCATCACGCTTATCACAGTCACATCTTGACTAAGAAGACAAAGAAGCAGAAGAGAAACCTCCTTGGTGAGACTCTCGTAGATCGTTCAAATCTGAAGCAGGTACGCGACTTGCTCTGCCTTCGTTAATTATTAACTTTTTAGTCGAACTTTTAAAGAAAGAAAATTATGCCAAGATCAGTAAATCACGTTGCATCTAAAGCAAAAAGAACAAAAATCTTGAAGCTCACTAAGGGTTATTATGGAGCTCGCAAGAATGTATGGACAGTAGCTAAGAACACTTGGGAGAAGGGTCTTACCTACGCTTATCGTGACCGTCGTAACAAGAAGCGTAACTTCCGCGCATTGTGGATTCAGCGTATCAACGCTGCTGCGCGTCTTGAGAACATGAGCTATAGCCAGTTGATGGGTGCTCTGCACAAGGCAGGTATCGAGATTAACCGTAAGGTTCTCGCTGACCTCGCTGTAAACAACCCTGAGGCTTTCAAGGCTATCGTTGACAAGGTTAAGTAATCGAGTCACTACATTAAGCTAAAATAAAAGTTGCATTTCTCACGTTTTATTCGTGGAAATGCAACTTTTTCTTTTAGTATGAAACTACGAGTATGTTCAGTAAATCATATTGTTGTTGTGTGTAGGGGCTGTTGCTCCTGTCTATGACTGCTTAGATGTTCTTTTTTGAGGCATTTTTGGAAAAAAGTTAATGAAAAATTTGGTGGAATCAAAAAATAGTACTAACTTTGCAACCGCAAATCAGAAATGCAGTTGATACTGTGTACAAGATGAGCTAAAAAGAATATAAACGGGGTGTAGCGCAGCCCGGTAGCGCTCCTGGTTTGGGACCAGGTGGTCGCAGGTTCGAATCCTGTCGCCCCGACTTATTCTTTGTTCATTTATGCATTGTGTTTACGGGGTGTAGCGCAGCCCGGTAGCGCTCCTGGTTTGGGACCAGGTGGTCGCAGGTTCGAATCCTGTCGCCCCGACAATAAGGCTAAGAAGAATTTTCTTCTTAGCTTTTTTGTTATATGTAAATTGATACACTAAATAGTTTTCAGTATGATAATAACAATAGCAAGGCAGTGCGGTTGTGGTGCTGCAAATGTTGGTAAGTTGCTTTCGAAGCATTATGGTATTCCTTTTTATACTCGTAAAAATTTGCTGGAGATGGCTGACAAAAGAGGTATGCTTGACGAGATGGAATCTTTTTTTGATGAACGTCCTGTCGATGAGTTGCTCTTTGCCATTTCTTCTTTTGGAGAGAATAGACGCGACTTGACGGAAAAGCCATTGCATGCTCTTGCTGCAATGATAGGAGATGAGGACTGTATCATCATTGGAAGATGTGGTAATTATATTTTCAGAGAACGCAAGGATCTGGTATCGCTCTTCTTGAAAGGAGGTCTTGATGAGCGTGTGGATGCAGTTCAACAGGAACAACATATTTCTTTTGCGGATGCCAAGGATTTCGTAGAACATACAGATGAGTGCCGTGAGGCTTATCACAAATATTATACGGAGTTGACATGGGGTAATGCTCAGGATTATGATTTGTGTGTTGACAGTGTGCGTTTGGGTACAGAGAAAACAGCGAGATTTATTGAGCAGTATATTCAAGAAATAAAAAACAAATAATGTTTTCTTAGAAAACCATATAGTTAACAATGAAATATCTCATACAGTTTTTGATTATCATCGCTTTTTCTTTTATGGGCGAATTGCTCCATTACTGCCTGCCGTTGCCCATTCCAGCGAGTATTTATGGTATTGTCTTGCTCTTTATGGCTCTTGAACTGAAATGGATCAAAGTGAAGGATATTCGTGAGACAAGCAGCTTTCTGATTGCAGTCATGCCGGTAATGTTCATTCCCGCTGCTGTAGGACTCATAGATTCGTGGTCGGCTATCAGCAATGCCTGGTTGCAATATGTAGTAGTTACTATCGTCAGTACGTTTGTTGTAATGGGAGTGTCGGGAGTTCTGACGCAATATGTTATACGAAAAGGAAAGGAAAAGAAAAAATGATGTCTGTATTTCAAGATTCGGTATTTTTCGGTGTGCTGCTTAGTTTGGCATCTTACAGCATTGGTCTGGCTTTGAAAATTAAGACGGGTTGGTCTTTGATGAATCCTCTTTTGATATCTATCGTGTTGGTAATTGTGGTTCTGTTGATAACAGGTGTCAGCTACTCTTCGTATAATGCCAGCGCCAATTGTATCAGTTTCCTTCTCACTCCGGCAACCAGATGTCTTGCTGTGCCTTTGTATCAGCAGGTGGAACTATTGAAGCGTAATTATAAGGCAGTGCTGATAGGAATCTCGTCGGGTGTGCTTGCCAGTTTGTGCTCTGTATTGATTCTGGCAATACTTTTTCATTTTGATCATGCCGCTTATGTCACGTTCTTGCCAAAGTCAATCACGACGGCGATAGGTATTGGTGTGGCAGAAGAGTTGGGAGGACATGTCTCTGTATCGGTAGTAGTCATTATCATTACAGGAGTGTTGGGAAATATCTTTGCTGAGGTCTTCCTTAAGCTGTTGCGTATAGAAGAACCAATTGCCAGGGGTATAGCCATAGGTTGTTCGTCTCATGCACTTGGTACAGTCAAGGCCATGGAAATGGGAACGATAGAAGGAGCTATGAGCAGCCTCTCTATTGTGGTATGTGGTGTGATGACCGTTATAGGCGCTTCTATCTTTGCCTTGTTCTTGTAGGGTAAGTTGGTGGTGAGTGCACGAAGGGAACTTTTGGTGTGCATTATTTCTTAAATAGCCTTAACTTCTCACATGTGAAATGGCATAAAGCAATAAGATGGGAATTTTTTCGTTATATAGATAATGAAAAAGATTAAAGCTATATTTTATATAATATGTGTAGTCTTCGGACTGATGACAGCCTCGTGTGTAGATGATGACAGTTTTACAACATCTGCAAGTGATGTGCTGTCTTTTTCCGTGGATACGTTGAGCCTGGACACAACATTCTCTAACGTACCTACACCTACTAAGACCATGTGGGTTTATAATCGCGCGGGCAAAGGTATCAGATGTCAGTCTGTGCGACTGGAAAGTGGTAATCAGAATGGTTTCAGAGTCAATGTAGATGGTACTTATCTTGGACAGACTTCTGGTTTTCAGACTCAGGATGTGGAAATACGCAAGGGAGATAGTATCAGGGTGTTTGTTGAGCTTACTTCCAAATTGCAGCATACTGATGCGCCCAATCTGGTAGAAGACAATCTGATATTCCTGCTTGAGAGTGGTGTGCAACAGAAGGTGAACCTCAATGCATATTCCTGGGATGCCGAGTTTTTGAAAGATAAGATAATTGCCAAGGGGGTAAACGAAGTCTTTTCGAATCAGGGAAAACCGATTGTCGTATATGGAGGCATCAAGGTAGACAGTACTGCCACATTGACAATCAAGCCAGGTGTGAAACTTTATTTTCATGAGAATGCCGGACTTGATGTATATGGAACACTGAAGATAGAAGGTGAAAAAGGCAACGAGGTTTTGTTGAGGGGAGACCGCATCGACAATATGTTTGACTATCTGCCTTACGACCGTACTCCTGGTCAGTGGCAAGGCTTGCGACTTCGAAGTTCCTCGGTTGGAAACAAAATTCAGTTTGCAGATATCCATAGTGCGTATAATGGTATAATGGTTGATTCTTGTCATGACGAGACTGTCTCAAAATTGTCAAAATTAGAACTGTTGCAGTCTACTATTCATAATTGCCAGGGATATGGAGTCATGGTAGACTCTGCTGCCATTGTCAAGATAGAGAATTGTCAGATATCCAATACGCTGAATCATTGTCTTTATGTCTATGGCGGTTCGGTAACTATGAATTATACAACCTTGGCTCAGTTCTATCCATTTGATTCTCGCCGTAAGTCGGCATTAGGATTCAAGGCGCCTGTATATCAGTTGGATGTAACCAACTCTCTTGTCACGGGCTATGCTGATGATGAAGTGGTATGGACGCCAGTAGAGGAACAACCTCTGAAAGCTAACTTCAGTTACAGTGTATTGCGTACAGTGGAGATGAATGACAAAGATAAGGAAAAGTGTCCTGATGTAGTCTTTGGTGACAGTATTCTCTATGAGAAAGGTGATTCTATAGAGCGTGAAGGTAAGTACATTTTCTTCGGAAAAGAGCATTTCGTGAAATTTGATACAGATAATTTAGTATATGACTTCCGTCTTCTAAGTAAGTCGGCAGCTGTGGGATGGGCAAATCCTAAGTCATCGGCACCTGATAGAGACGGCACAGAACGAGAACAAGAAAAACCTGATGCGGGTTGTTATCAGCATCGGGAAAAGGCAGAAGAAAGCGAAAGCGGCAAATAACTGAAATTGGCAAAGGAAAGGACATATATGCAGAACTTGCTATATAAGAGCAAAGGGTTGGCTACGAGATGGCTAACCCTTATTGCTTTCGTTTTCGTTTGTCTTTTGACACATGCCCAAAGCTCTCCAACCCACAACAAGCAAAAAGATGCAGAGCTATTGGGTAAGGCTTTGGAATACTTCGTTTCCCAGAAATATCATGAGTGTCTGCTTATCCTACAGGGACTGGATAAGCAATATCGTCTGAACCCTCGTTATAAAGCATATTTGGGTGTATGCTATTATTACGAGTGGGACTATGAGAATGCCGTAAAACATCTGACTGTCGCAATTCCCAAGTTGGTGAACTTCGCACCCCATGAGCGTTCTTTTTACTATTGGGCCTTGGCTGAGAGCTATTTTAATCTCAGGCATTACGAGAAAGCTGTACCCTGCTATCAAGATATGCTCAAACTGTGCTATGAAAAAGAGCGTGCCGAGGCATATTACCGTTTAGGTTTCTGCTTTCTGTTTGGCGAAGACTGGGCTGATGCATGGAGCAACTTTTATGCAGCCCAGAACTGTTTTCGTAAATATCGGCCAGGCGAAGAACCGGCTCGTATGGCTCAGATAGAAAATATGCTGAAGGCACTGAATGGCAAAGTGGCAGGCGAGGCCTTAGTGCATATTGGCATCAACAAAGCTAAAGGGAAGTAAGTCCTTGATGCTTTCAAACACATAGATGCCCTCTGTGCCGTATAGCAAGATGCGTACAGGTCGCTGGTAACGGTCTTCTATCTCGAGTACTACTTGTCGGCAGGCACCGCAAGGTGATATGGGCGACTTCAGCAATCCATTGACATTTCTTGCGGCTATGGCAAGGGTTGTGATAGGCTGATCGGGATGATTGGCCTGTGCGGCAAATATGGCTGTACGCTCTGCACACAGTCCAGAGGGGAATGCTGCATTCTCCTGATTAGCTCCAATAACAACATTTCCGTTTTCTAACAAGCAGGCTGCTCCTACGTGAAAGTTGCTGTATCGTGCATATGAATTATTTGTTGCGTCAATGGCTTTTTGTACCAATGCTTGTTCTGCAGGGGGCAGTTCGTCGGGTTGTACTAATAGATAATTGATGGCTGTTGTCAGTTTTTTCATATCAGTTTTCTCGTTTAATGGTTACTTAAAGGATTTTTATCTTTATTTGGTATAGAAATCTATGACGCGGCTGATAGCCTGTTGGCAGACTGGGCAGAACTCAGGATTCTGATTGGTTCTCATGCGGCAGTCTTGTGTGCCTCGGTATACGCCTTTGAGGCTGTAGCCAGCTCCTTCGTAGGCGCCAACTTTGGTCATCACGTCTTTGGCTTTGCGTGAGAGTGGGGTAGGAATAGGCGTGCCAGGCTTGATCAGGTTTTCCCATTTTCCTTTGAAATCGACCAGTGTTGTGATGTTCGATTCCCATGGTTCCACATCGTGTGGATACATCGGAATGGCCTCGTCCTCGTATGCGTATTCATCAGCCAGTCCGGCAAAAGAATGTCCGAACTCATGTACTACTACGGGCTTGAACCATTCGTTGTGGGTCATTGAGAGATTGTAGGAGTTCAGAATTCCGCCTCCTCCATATTTCTCAGTATTTACTAATATAATAATGTGTTCGTAGGGAGTGCCAGCAAGCCAGTTGTGTACATCTTTGAGATGGAGTGTGGTAAGATATCTGTCACTGTAGAACGTATCGAAATGTGAACTGAGTGCAGTGTTCTTCCAGATGCCTTTGGATGGCTCGCTTGTTCCGCTTTCTTCTGAATCCGACTTAACGGCTATGATGTTAAACTTGTCTTTCTTGCTTTTGAATGGTTCGTGCGCAAACAATGCATCGGTAGCTGTCTGTGCATCTTTAATGAACAGTCCCATTTCTTCCTGCTTGTAGCCTTCTGCCAGATAGGCAATATGGATGCAATTGGTGGTGTCGGCTGCTTGATGAAGTGTTACAAAGGGAGTTGGATTCTCGCCTTTGTGTCTTATCAGGATGTCGTCGGGCACTATCTGATGGGTGAGTGTACTCATGATTTCGCGACGGTTGTTGCGCAGGTCGATGGTTACATCAATCGTGTCTTTAGGCATGGGTACTAAGAAGATGTTCTCGAAACTCTTGGTCTGCGTTTTGGCTTCTGGGTAGGTGAGCCATTCCTGAAAGAGTGTAGAGAAGGAATTGCGATAGATTATATTGCCGGATTGATGGTCGCGGACCGTGATTTGCCCATTACCTTCCATTGGCAATTCGTTGAGCCGATGCCTCTTCCCATACCATCGTGGCATGACATTGAGCTCGTCGACTGCAATCATCTGCTTTTGTGAGTTGCCGGCAAAGATATAGTCGATTCGTAGAGTTTTATCTACGAAGTATTTGCCAAAGTCCTGTGCACTTGTGATGCCTGGCATCATTGTGAGGATTATGAGAAGTGTCAATATGCTTTTTTTCATCAGACTGTCTTGTTATTTTTGTTTATCTTTATCTTACTTTCAACTGTGCGCCCGGACGGATTTGGTAGTCCGGAGACAGATGGTTCATCTTGTACAGGTACTTCAGACGTATGCCGTATTTCTGTGAGATGGTGTACATGCTCTCACCTGGCATTACTGTATGAGGACGGCGCTTGTACTGTTTGGGTGCCTTTTTGCGTTTCTTCTTCAGATAGATGACATCGCCCTTGTGCAGAATGGCCTTCTTGTCTCTTTCGTTGTATTTAGCCAACTTTCGCCAACTGATGTTCACTTCTCTTCCTATGCTTTTGAAGGTATCGCCTTCACGGGCATAAAGATAATAGTTGTCGTTGAAAATGTGTATGGGGTGTAATGTCCCTTCTGCATTGATGGGAACATCTGTTCCGCTGTGAGTTGCCATAAAGCGGTCGTAGCTTTTGGCTTTGTCATAGTCTTGTAGCCTGTAAAGTTCTATGATTTGAATGAGTTTGTTGGCATATTGGGGATTAGTGGCATAACCGCACGACTTAAGTCCATAAGCCCATCCTTTGTAATCTGTGGTGTTGAGACTGAAAAGGCGTGAATAACGAGGTTGCTTGGCCAAAAAACGGCTGTGGTCTTCATAACTCTCTTTGGCATCCTGATACACTCTGAAGCATTCGCCGTGTGCATCGTCATCGTGGTATTGGGTAGGACCTGTCCAGTTATGGCATTTGATGCCAAAGTGGTTGTTGCCTTGTCTTGCGAGATCGCTCTGTCCAGCTCGGCTCTCAAAGAGTCCCTGGGCAAGAGTGATACTTGCGGGTATGCGGTAACGAAGCATCTGCTCGATGGCGAGATCCTTATACTGGTTGATGTATGTCTGATAGCTTTGATTCCATTTCATTTGTGCGCTACTGGTGGCGCACATAAGTAGCATGGCGAAGCTTATGATATGTTTACGTATGCAGTTCATATTGCAAAAATATAAAAAAATACGGATAACAGGTGTTTTTTTTAAGTATTTTCACTAACTTTGCACAGCAAAGAACAAAAAAGGCAACTATAGTGACAAAAATTATCATTTCTTTGGGATCTAATACGTTTCCCGAGCAACATATAGAACAAGCCATCTGTTTGCTGCGACAAGCTTTTGGTGAACTCATGGTTACTCGCCAGCTGTGGACAGAACCTATCGGAATGGAGTCTTCCTGTAAGTTTTTGAATATGCTGGTGATGGTTTCTTCTGCAAGGTCAATGCAGCAGGTGCAGGAAGAACTGAAGCGGATAGAAGTTCTGTGCGGAAGAAAACCTGAAGATAAGGCTAAGGGGACTGTGGTTGTTGATGCAGACTTGCTGCTTTACAACGACAAGCGCTGCCATTTGAATGACTGGCAACGCGATTACGTGAAAATATTGATGGCTGAGTTGGATGCTTCCTATGCAGATTTTTCAGCAAGCAATGATATTGTGTGATGTGTCTGTCAGAGTTGTGGGTTAGGGTTGTCTTTTGTGAAGATGAGTTCTACTACTTCACCTTTTTCCAATGACTTTCTGACGTTGATGATTCGCTGATTGCTACTGCCACGGAAGAACAGTTCTTCATCGCGCAAGTCTTTGATGAAGGGACCGTCTACCAGTACATCTATCTGTTGGAGCAAGGCGAGTTGCTTGGGGTTTTTCAGTAAGTTTTCATATTTGTATCCAGTAAAACACCATATGGTTTTGTCACTTTCTTTGCGTATCGCTTTTGCCAGTTCTGTAAATCCTTCTGCCTGGAACATAGGATCGCCACCAGAGAAAGTGACATTGGCAAAGGGGTCGCTCATGATTTCTTTCATGATGTCGGCTGTCGATGTCATGGTTCCGTTTTTAATGTCCCACGACTGTGGGTTGTGGCATTCGGGACAATGGTTAGGACAACCTGCACAATAAATAGAGGTCCGGAATCCCGGACCGTCTACCATTGTGTCGTGTACGATGCTTAAAATGCTAATCATCTTAGTGTTATGCAATTGTCAGAATTTTCAATTTTTGTATCTTCATCACTTATTGCTTGGGTGTGTCAATATGGGTTACGCGGTCATGGAGTTCGGCCAACTTTCCGCTGTTCCAACGATCGGTAGTACCTACAAGATAACCGGTAATTCGCTGAAGCTTGTCGATGTGGTGGCTTCCGCACTTAGGGCATACTTCCAGATTGGCATCTGCATTCTCGTATCCACAGTCAAGACAGCGATTGCGGTTGTGGTTTACTGATCCATATCCCATGTTATATTTGTCCATCATATCAACTACACTCGAGATGACAGAAGGATTATGGGTTGCGTCACCGTCAATTTCTACATAGAAAATGTGTCCACCACGTGTGAGGTCGTGATAAGGCGCCTCAATCTGTGCCTTTTTCAAGGCTGTGCACTTATAGTATACTGGAACGTGGTTGGAATTAGTATAGTAGTCGCGGTCGGTCACGCCAGGGATAATACCAAACTCCTTGCGGTCTTTCTTTGTAAACTTACCGCTGAGTCCTTCGGCTGGTGTGGCGAGAATAGAGTAGTTGTGATGATACTCCTCGCTGAATCCATTGGCTCTGTCGCGCATATATGTCACAATCTTGAGTCCGAGTTCTTGTGCTTCCTCGCTTTCACCATGGTGGTGACCAATAAGGGCTACAAGGCATTCTGCCAGACCGATAAAGCCTATACCCAAAGTTCCATGGTTGATGACACTTTCTATAGATTCTTCTGGTTTCAGTTTCTCGGCACCTATCCAGAGATATTTCATCAGCAGCGGGAACTGCTTGGCCATTGCTGTCTTCTGGAACTGGAAGCGTTCATCAAGTTGCTTGGCTGTAATCTGCAGGATGTTGTCCAATTTTGCAAAGAACATGTCGATGCGCTGCTTTTTGTCCTCTATGCCCATGCATTCGATGGCAAGTTTAACAATATTGATGGTAGAGAAACTGAGGTTTCCACGTGCAATACTTGTCTTTTCTCCCCAACGGTCTTCGAACACGCGGGTGCGGCAACCCATTGTGGCAATTTCCCACTTGTAGCGTTCTGGATCATCTGCATGCCATTTCTCATTCTGGTTGAATGTGGCATCGAGGTTGAGGAAATTGGGGAAGAAGCGACGTGCTGTCACCTTGCAAGCTAATTGATAGAGATCATAGTTGCGGTCTTCTGGGAGATAGTTCACGCCACGTTTTTTCTTCCAAATCTGGATAGGGAAGATGGCTGTCTCACCGTTGCCCACACCTTCGTAGGTGCTTTCCAGAATCTCGCGCATGATGCAGCGGCCTTCAGCACTGGTGTCTGTACCGTAGTTGATGGATGAGAATACTACCTGGTTTCCACCACGTGAGTGAATGGTGTTCATGTTGTGGATGAAAGCCTCCATTGCCTGATGTACGCGGTTCACAGTCTTGTTGATGGCATGCTGTTCCAATCGCGCGTCTCCTTCCAGTCCCTCGAGGTCTTTCTGCAGATAATCGTCAATCTCTATATTGTAAAGGTGTTTTAAATCCTTTCCTGTCAACTTTTCGAGATTTTTCACCTCTTCCTGATACGACATGCGTACATAGGGGGCAAGATAGAAGTCGAATGCAGGGATGGCCTGACCTCCGTGCATCTCGTTCTGGCATGTTTCCAGCGAGATACAGGCCAGGACGGCTGCTGTCTCTATGCGCTTGGCAGGACGGCTTGAGCCATGACCGGCTGTGAATCCATGCTGCAGGATGACATCGAGTGGATGCTGTACGCAGGTAAGACTCTTGGTGGGATAGTAATCCTTATCGTGTATGTGGAGGTAGTTGTGCTTGACGGCGTCGCGCGACTCTTCGCTCAGAAGATAGTCGTCTACAAATGGTTTGGTGGTTTCTGAAGCAAACTTCATCATCATGCCGGCGGGTGTGTCGGCATTCATGTTGGCGTTTTCACGGGTGATATCGTTATTCTTGGCATTCACAATACTCATGAATATATCGCGAGTCTTTGCTTTACGGGCAATACTACGCTGGTTGCGGTAGGCAATATAGCGTTGTGCCACGTCCTTGCGGGCGCTCTTCATCAGCTCCAGTTCTACTGCATCCTGAATGGCCTCTACGCTCATCTGGCTTTTGCCACGATAAGCCACATGGTCGGTTATTTGCTCAATGAGGGAGATGTCTTCACCCTTGTCGGTATGGAGCATTGCCTTGCGGATTGCTGCCATGATTTTTTGTTCGTTGAAACCAACGATGCGTCCGTCGCGCTTAACTACAGTTTGTATCATTTTCTTGTTTTACTTTAAGGTATGTATTTAATTTGCTTAATACTAATTTATTACGTCAAAAGAAGGTGTAGAAACCTTAGTTTTTTTGGACAATGCAAAGATAGTAAAGATATTCCAAAGTTGTACGTTTTGGACAACTTTTCTTGTGTTAAAATATGTCAAGTCACTGAAAATCAGGTGCATAAAAAATCGTTTTGGACAACTCTGTAAAATAGCGGTTGTCCAAAACGAATAACTTCTTGTTTATCAGTCCTTTCCTGTAGATGTGTATGGAAAAGGGCTTTGGTTGAGGTGTTTTTATGCTCTATTTTTGTTGACGCTTGTAGTCGAGTGCCGCACCTATAGCAGTGCAGAATTCAGAATACTTGGGTACATGGAATCTTACTCCGTACACCTTCTCCATAGCAGGATAAACTTCCCGGCACAAGGGCAAAAGCGACAGGTTGCCTATGAGTACGAAATCTTTGATGCCCGATTCGAGCGAAGACAGAATAGTGGCAGAACCGATGCATTGCAGTACCATCCAGATAAGGCCCTTGGCGATGTCTTCTCGAGAAGCATTGGTCTTGGCATTGCTGAACAGTGACGCCACGGCACTCATAGGAAGTCCAGGAAGAGGTTTGGCGCTGATGTCTTTGATCAGGAGATTGATTTTTGATACATCTCCGTCTTTTGCAAGGTTCGTTATCTGTTTTATGTCATCGGTTTTAAGCATTATTCGGCTCAGACCGGCAAGTGTGCCTCCACCGATTCCTATTCCTCCGATGTGCTTGATGTTTTCACCATCGCATTTTACCAAAGAGGTGCCTGTGCCCATGCTCACAACGATCATTCGGTCAAGTTTGCTTTCGTATTTCGCTCCCAATCCGTCTGCTATGAATTCTTCGCTTTTTGAGGTGGGCAAGCCGTATATGTGTTCGTCAATATAGGCTGCGCCTACTCCGGTAAGCATGACATGCTCTATTTCGTCCAACTTGATTTTGTTGTCGTGCAGATACTTGCCAAAGGCTCCGTAGAGCGAAGTGATGGGGTCGGTTGCCTTGATACGGATAGGGCTGATCACCATGCCCTTCTCGTCAATTCCTACAATCTTTGTTGTTGATATTCCAACGTCAATTCCGATTACTATTTTCTTCATTCGTGACTTTAAGTTTCTTTTTTTTGCTATTTACAAGACTCCCATCTTGCAGAAAGTGATGAGTACAGCATATCCTATAATCATACTGATGACTCCTATGCTGAGACCTGCCTTCACCATGTCGGTTTGCTGTATCAAACCGGTAGAGTAGGCGATGGCATTAGGAGGAGTGGAGATTGGGAGCGACATGGCGCATGAAGCGGCAACAGCCACACCTATTATAATGGTAGAAGTGCCACCTATGGCGTCGAGCGAATGTCCCATACCGGCACAAACCACGGTAAGGATAGGTATCAGCAATGCTGCTGTTGCCGTGTTGCTGATAAAGTTACTCAGGGTAAAGCATACGAGTCCTGAAACTATCATGATGACAAATGGGTTGAATTCGCCGAAAGGAATGCTCTTAACTGCTGCTTCGGCAAGTCCTGTTCCGTTCATGGCAAGTCCAAGTGCAAATCCGCCTGCAACCATCCAGATCACGGCCCAGTCTATTTCCTTCAGGTCGTTGGCTGTAATTACTCCCGTGAAGGCAAATACTGCTATTGGCAGCATGGCCACGGTGTTGGCATTGATGCCAAGATAGTTCTTGCCGAAAATCCAAAGCAGGATAGTGAGTACAAAGGTGCCTGCCACAACGATTGTTCGCCAGTTGAACTCGATTTCGCCTTCAATCTTCAGGTCGATGGTTTTCTGTGAGAATGGGAACATCTTGCGGATGATAAACCATGCAATGACGAGCATCACGATCACCATCGGGCACATAATCAACATCCAGTCGCCGAAACCGATATCGAGGTTCAGACCGTCTGGAGCTGTCAGTACCTTATAGGCAAATGCGTTAGGAGGTGTTCCGATTGGCGTTCCCATACCGCCCAGGTTGGCTCCGATGGGGATGGCCATGGTGAGAGCTATGCGCCCCTTACCATTGGCAGGAAGAGCCTTGAATACCGGTGTCAGGAAAGTAAGCATCATGGCAGCGGTGGCGGTGTTGGATATAAACATGGAGAAAATACCAGTGATGAGCATGAAGCCCAAAAGCACATTTTCAGAACGCTTGCCGAAAGGAGCGATGAGTGTCTTGGCCATGAGTACGTCGAGGCGACTTTTGGTAGCAGCTATGGCCATGATGAAGCCTCCTAAGAAAAGGATGATGGTAGGGTCGGCAAAACATGCCATGATACCTTGGTATTCCAGCAGGTTTCCGTATTCGCCCTCAGAACCTTGCATGATGTTGAAGGCTGAGTTGGACGCGCCAAACAGCAATACGAAAATGATGACCACGGAAGTGGCCCATGCCGGTATGGCCTCTGTCAGCCATAACATCACAGCCATCACAAAGATTGCGATGATGCGTTGTTGTACTACGGTCAGGCCTTCTATGCCAAAACAGTCAATAGGTAGATTCCATACCAAGACAGTAAGTAGGGCTGTGATGAGGAACATGAGCCCTTTCTTGCGATTGAAATCGCCTGTCAATGCTTTTTTTACAGTTTCTTTCATGTTTATAGTTGAATCTTTATGTTTCTTATGGACTTCGACTATGTATTTTTAGTTTAGGGGCAAAATTACATATATTTTTTGATATGGCAATAGAAAAGTAATTTTTTTTGCTTTTTTTTGTGTAATGTATGTGGAAGTTTGAAGATAATTCATTATATTTGCAGCGACAAGTAATGCTTTGGGCATTGTTGAGAGAATGTGAATATCTAAATTTTATAAACAATTTATTAACTGTTATATATCATGAGCAATTCGAATTTGATCCTCTTAGTGGTTTTGGTAGTAGTCTTTGCTATTATTGTTTTCTCTTATCTTCACAAGCGTCATCATGAGTACAAAATGGCTGATATAGAGAAGGCGGTTCGCAAGGCATATGTTGGTGAGGCTACCTCTGTTAGCAAAGAGGAACTTGTCAAGGTGGTTAAGACTTATTTTCACTGCTCGTCTAAAGAGGCTTTATATATAATAGGTGTAGCTCGCCGTAAAAAGATCGTTGATATTGCTGACGGAAAGGTTTCGCTGCTTTAAATCGGGTGCAGTAGGTTTTTGCAGGCTTTTCGAGGCTGTTGCATTATTTTTTAAGAATGACAATACATGACGGGGAAGTTTTCTTCGGCCATAAAAATTCTTTGGCTTTTGCTGATGGGCGTTTTTTGTATTCTTTGACGGAATGATGAGGCTTAATAGATGACAGGTCTTGGTCTTAATAGATGACCAGGCTTGGTCTTAATAGAAGGCCTGCTTTGCCCTTAATAGAAGGCCTGCTTTGCCCGTTATTGTTGTTCGTTTCGGTCTTAATAGACAGATTTAGTCTTTGTTTGGCTGATTTGGCTTAACAGAAATGTTTTAAGATCTCGCAACAAATCAAGAAAAAGGTGACAGGAAAGCCTTTGTATATTTATTCGCCAGTTAGCTATACTTAATTGTGAAAAAATAATTTTGTAGTTGGGAAAAAATATTTTTCCAGTTGGGGCGATATTGTTTTGCAGTTGAGATTTTCATTTTTTTGCAATTACTGCATGAATATACTAATGACACTTTTTGCCGTTAACCTCCCATGAAAAACAAAATAATGCTAAATTCGTGTTTTTTTTCGATTTGACGGCTTTTATTGAATTATTATTTGTACCTTTGTCGGGAATTAGCATTTGGCAAAAAGCGCTTAGAACGCAAAAAAAAAGGCCTTAGAGGCGATTTTGCCGCAAAAATGAAGAATAAAACAATTAAAAATACAACGTTAAATTTAAATGGACGAAAATCAGACTCTTGATCATGACAGAATCATGAAAATCAACATCGAGGAGGAGATGAAGTCATCCTACATCGACTATTCTATGTCGGTGATCGTGGCTCGTGCCCTTCCTGATGTGCGTGATGGTTTCAAGCCTGTACATCGCCGTATCCTATACGGTATGTTGGGAGTTGGAAACACCAGTGACAAACCTTATAAGAAATGTGCCCGCGTAGTAGGTGAGGTGTTGGGTAAGTATCACCCTCATGGCGACATTTCTGTTTACGGTGCCCTTGTTCGTATGGGACAGGAATGGAACATGCGCTATACCCTTATCGACGGACAGGGTAACTTCGGTTCTGTGGATGGCGACTCACCTGCAGCCATGCGTTATACAGAGTGCCGCCTCTCCAAGATGGGAGAGCACATCATGGACGACCTGGACAAGGAAACCGTCGACATGATGAACAACTTTGATGACACCCTGCAGGAGCCTACAGTGATGCCTACCAAGATTCCTAACCTCCTCGTCAATGGTGGTAATGGTATCGCCGTAGGTATGGCTACCAATATTCCTACCCACAACCTGGGTGAGGTGATTGACGGTTGCTGTGCCTACATCGATAATCCTGATATCGATACCGATGGATTGATGCAGTATATCCCTGCTCCCGACTTCCCAACAGGTGCTACTATTTATGGTATCCAGGGAGTGAAGGATGCTTACGAGACAGGTCGTGGTCGTATCGTGGTTCGTGCTACAGCCGAAATAGAGTGTGGCGACAGTCACGACAAAATCGTTATTACCGAGATTCCTTATGGTGTCAACAAGGAACAGCTCGTGATGGCCATTGCCGACCTTGCGAAGGAAGGCCGTGTTGACGGAATCGCCAACGTGAACGATGAGTCTGGTCGTCAGGGTATGCGTATCGTGGTAGACGTGAAGCGTGACGCCAACGCCAATGTACTGCTCAACAAACTCTTCAAGATGACTGCGCTACAGAGCTCGTTCTCTGTGAATTGTATCGCCCTTGTGGGTGGCCGTCCTCGCCTGTTGAGCCTGAAGGAGTGCGTGAAGTATTTCGTAGACCATCGTCATGACGTGACGATCCGTCGTACTCAGTTTGAATTGAAGAAGGCACAGGAGCGTGCTCATATCCTGGAAGGTTTGATCATCGCCTGCGACAATATCGACGAGGTGGTACATATTATCCGTGCCAGCAAGACTCCTTCTGATGCTCAGCGCAACCTGGAGAAGCGTTTCGAGTTGGATGAACTGCAGAGCAAGGCGATTGTGGATATGCGTCTGAGCCAGCTCACAGGCTTGCGCTTGGAGCAGTTGCACAACGAGTTTGACGAGTTGATGAAAACCATCGACTATTTGAACCAGATTCTCAATGACCCTGAGCTTTGCAAGAAGGTGATGAAGGACGAGTTGAACGAGGTGAAAGAGAAGTATGGTGACGCACGCCGCACCATGATCAAGCCCGACGACCACGAGTTCAATCCAGAGGACTTCTATCCCAACGACCCTGTAGTCATCACCGTGAGCCATCTTGGCTATATCAAGCGTACTCCATTGTCTGAGTTCCGCGAGCAGGCACGTGGTGGAGTAGGTTCAAAGGGAGCCCGTACACGCGACAAGGACTTCACCGAGTATATTTATCCTGCCACCATGCACCAGACGATGCTCTTCTTCACCAAGAAGGGACGATGCTATTGGCTGAAGTGTTACGAGATTCCTGAGGGCGACCGCAACTCTAAGGGCCGTGCCATCCAGAACCTTCTCAATATCGACAGCGATGACCAGGTGAATGCTTTCCTCCGTCTCAGAGGTTTGAACGATGCCGAGTTCATCAACAGTCATTATATTGTATTCGCTACTAAGAACGGTACGGTGAAGAAGACTTGTCTGGAGGCTTACTCACGTCCTCGTGCCAATGGTGTGATTGCCATCAATATCGTAGAGGGCGACGAGGTGGTTGACGTTCGTCTGACCAATGGTCACAACGAGCTGATCATGGCCAACCGCAATGGTCGTGCTGTACGCTTCGATGAGAATACTATCCGAACGATGGGACGTACCTCAACGGGTGTTCGTGGCATGCGTCTTGATGGTGACGATGATGCGGTAGTAGGTATGATCGTTGTCAACGATCCTGAAAAGGAAACCGTCATGGTGGTGAGCGAACGGGGTTACGGCAAACGTTCGGATGTGATGGATTACCGTGTGACCAACCGTGGTGGTAAGGGTGTGAAGACCCTGAATATTACCGACAAGACCGGCCGACTGGTAGCTATCAAGAATGTGACCGACGAAAACGACCTGATGATCATCAATCAGAGCGGTATTGTTATCCGACTGGCTGTGTCTGAGTGCCGCGTCATGGGACGTGCCACACAGGGCGTACGCCTCATCAACCTGGCCAAGAAGAACGATGTCATTGCCAGCGTATGCAAGGTGATGAGCTCGGAACTTGAGGCTTCGGTAGAGGAGGAGAGCAAGGCTGCATGGGCCAAGAAGAGCGAGGAGATAGAGGGTGAGACTGCATCTGCAGAGGGCGAGGAAACTCCCGATACAGAGGAAACTCCCAACATCGACTTCGAATAATGTGAATTAACAAATTAACACAAACTTAATTGATAAAGAACATGAAAAAGTTTATTGTTGCTGCTATGTTGGTACTAGGTGCCACATCAGCTTTTGCTGGCGACAGCGATGCCCTCAAGGCTGTGCTCAGTGCCAAGAAGTATTCTGAGGCCAAGGAATTGGTAAAGCAGAATCTTGCTTCTATGGCAAGCGACGCCGAGAGAGCCAAGGCTTACAACTACCTGGTAAAACTCAGTATGGATGCCTTCAACAAGGAGTCTGCCAAGGAATTGGAAGACCAGATTAAGAAGACAACTACAGCCGACAAGGAGTCGATGTACAAGAATGCCTACAATGCGCTTACCTCTGCCATTGAGTGCTACAAGTATGACCAGCTCCCTGATGCCAAGGGTAAGGTGAAGCCTAAGTATAATGGCAACAAGGATCTCGTTTGGCCAGCCCGTATCCAGCTCGTTAATGCCGGTCAGGATGCTGCCCAGAAGAATCAGCCAGAGAACGTGCTCAAGTACTGGGGTAAGTTCCTCGATACAGAGAATGCTCCTCTCTTCGATTCTAAGGTAAAGGAGAAAGAGGCAGAGAAGGATTATCTGGGTCAGGTGGCTCTCTTCGCTGCACGTTATGCTTACCAGGCTAAGGACATCAAGCGCTGCGAGAAGTATTGCGACATCGCTATGAAGGATCCCGAGCAGGCTAAGGATGCTCTCAACCTGAAGCTCTACGTGATGAAAGACGCCTTGAAGAATCATGCTGACTCTCTGGCTTACGTCGAGAAGTTGAAGGCTCTCTATGTCAACGACGAGAATAATGATGTGATTTTGGACGGTCTGAACAGCATGTACTCTTCATTGAAGATGGAGAAGGAGCAGGTTGAGTTGCTCGACGGTGCTATTGCCAAGAATCCAAACAACTTCGTAGCTTTGGCCGACAAAGGTATGTATTATATCAGCAAGAACGATGCCGACAAGGCTATCGAATGCCTGAACAAGGCGCTTGCTGTACAGCCTGACAACGTGGTAGTGATGACTTATCTCGGTGCCTGCCTCAACGTGAAGGCTTCTAACCTTAGCAAGGAAGAGGGTAAGGCTGTTTACGAGGAGTCTATCAAGTACCTCGATAAGGCTAAGGAACTCGATCCAAACAAGGAGAAGGCCAACTGGGGCTACAACCGCTTCCAGGCTTATTATGGTCTCTATGGTCCTAACGACGCCAAGACAAAGGCTGCCGAGGAGGAGAGCCACTAAAAAATGACGAAAAAGCGATAAAATTGCTCTGAAACCGTGATATTTACCTCGCGTTATATCTTTTTGGGATATGGCGCGAGGTTTTGTTTTGTAAAAAAATCATATTAGATTTGGGAGGAACATATTTTTTTTGTAACTTTGCGCGCAAAAGAAAATAAACAATATAATATATAAGGTAATATGGCTAAGAAATTTGCCGAACACAATGGTCTCAACTTGACAAAGACCAACAATGACGTACTTGCAGAGTGGGAGAAGAATGATATCTTCCACAAGTCTATTGACGAGCGTGAAGGCTGCCCTCAGTTTATCTTCTTCGAGGGTCCTCCATCTGCTAATGGCCACCCTGGTATTCACCACGTGCTGGCGCGTAGTATCAAGGATACGTTCAACAGATACAAGACGATGAAGGGATTCCAGGTTCACCGCAAGGCTGGATGGGATACTCACGGACTTCCTGTTGAGCTCGGTGTCGAGAAGGAACTCTGCATCACCAAGAAGGATATCGACAACAAGGCTTCTGAGAAGTATATCTCTACAGAGGACTATAACCATAAGTGTCGTGAGAATGTGATGAAGTTTACTGCCGAATGGCGTGAGCTGACCGAGAAAATGGGTTACTTCGTGGATCTCGATCATCCTTACATCACTTACGATAACAAGTATATCGAGACACTCTGGTGGCTTCTCAAGCAGCTCTACAACAAGGGTCTGCTCTACAAGGGTTACACCATCCAGCCATACTCTCCAGGCGCAGGTACAGGTTTGAGTTCTCACGAGTTGAACCAGCCTGGTTGCTATCGCGATGTAAAGGACCTCACCACCACTGCCCAGTTCCTCATCAAGGATTCTAAGGCTGAGTGGACCAAGTGGGGTAAGCCATACTTCATCGCATGGACCACTACACCTTGGACTTTGCCATCAAACGTGGCTCTCTGTGTAGGTCCTAAGATTGACTATGTAGCTATCGAGACCTACAACCTCTACAATGGCGAGCCTATGACACTCGTGATGGCTGAGGCGCTGGTAGGTTCATATCTGAAGGCTGACCAGGAGTGCAAGGAGGGCGATCTCCTTCCATTCGACAAGGAGAAGAAGCAGTGCCCATGGCGCATTATCGACCACATGAAGGGTACTGACCTCGAAGGCATGCACTACGAGCAGCTTCTGCCATGGGTAAAGCCATGCGAGAAGGTAGATGCTTTCGCTCCAGCTTTCGTTACAGAATATGCAGCAGCTCATCCTGAGAAGGTATTCGCTTCTGAGGATGGTCGCGATAAGTTCGTAGAGATGGATAGCGAGGCTTTCCGCGTGATCCTCGGCGACTACGTTACTACCGATGACGGTACAGGTATCGTTCACATCGCTCCTACATTTGGTGCTGATGATGCCAAGGTGGCTAAGGATGCCAACATCCCTGCGCTTTACCTTATTAATAAGAAGGGCGAGACTCGACCAATGGTTGACCTGCAGGGTAAGTTCTATCTCATCGAGGACCTCGATGTCAACTTCGTGAACGCTTGCGTCAACAAGGAGGCATACGCTCATCACGCAGGCGACTACGTGAAGAATGCCTACGACCCACAGTTTAATGTGGATGGTGTTTGGGATAAGAAGGCTTCTGATAAGGCTGAAGACCTGAACATCGTAATCTGCTACGAGTTGAAGCAGGAGGGCAAGGCTTTCAAGAGTGAGAAGCACGTGCACAACTATCCTCACTGCTGGCGTACCGACAAGCCTATCCTCTACTACCCATTGGATAGCTGGTTTATCAAGGATACCGCTCGCAAGGAGCGCATGGTAGAACTCAACAAGACCATCAACTGGCAGCCTGAGAGCACCGGTACTGGCCGTTTCGGCAACTGGCTCGAGAACCTGAACGACTGGAACCTTTCACGTTCCCGCTTCTGGGGTACTCCATTGCCTATCTGGCGTGACGAGAACCGTGGCGAGAAGTGCATCGGCAGCCTTGAGGAGCTCTATGCAGAAATCGAGAAGTCTGTGGCTGCCGGCATCATGCAGAGCAATCCACTGAAGGAGAACGGTTTCGTTCCTGGCGACTACAGCCAGGAGAACTATGATAAGATTGACCTCCACCGTCCATACGTTGACAAGATTGTATTGGTTAACGAGGAGGGCAAGCCAATGTATCGTGAGAGCGACCTGATCGATGTTTGGTTCGATTCAGGTTCAATGCCTTACGCCCAGCTACACTACCCATTCGAGGGTGAGATGGCCCGTGGCACAGAGGCTGACCGCGATGCACTCATCCACAGCACCTACGAGGGATATGCTATTCCTCCTAAGTTCTATCCTGCCGACTTCATCAACGAGGGCGTGGATCAGACCCGTGGATGGTTCTTCACCCTGCACGCCATCGCTACCATGGTATTCGACAGCGTAGCCTTCAAGAACGTCATCTCTTCTGGTCTCGTTCTCGATGCCAAGGGCAACAAGATGAGTAAGCACGTGGGCAACGTGACCAACCCATTCGAGATGATCGACAAGTATGGTGCCGACCCTGTTCGTTTCTATATGATGACCAACAGCGAGCCTTGGGATAACCTCAAGTTCGACCCTAACGGTGTGGACGAGACCCGTCGTAAGTTCTTCGGTACCTTATATAATACCTACAGCTTCTTCGCCCTCTATGCTAATGTAGATGGTTTCGATGCTGAGGCTGCTCAGGTGCCATTCGAGAAGCGCCCAGAGATTGACCGCTGGATTCTCTCTTCACTCAATACCCTCATCAAGGGCGTTGACAGAGAGTTGGCTGGTTACGATCCAACCCGCGCAGGACGTCTCATCGATGCTTTCGTCAACGATGACCTCTCCAACTGGTACGTTCGTCTGAACCGTAAACGTTTCTGGGGTAAGGAGATGAGCGAGGATAAGCTCAGCGCTTACCAGACTCTCTATACCTGTCTGATGACAGTGGCTAAGCTCTTGGCACCATTCGCTCCATTCTATGCTGACGAGTTGTATCATGACTTGGGCGGCGAGTTGGAGAGCGTGCACCTCGACAAGTACCCTGTAGCCGATGAGGCTGCTATCGATGCCGACCTGGAGGAGCGTATGGCCATCGCCCAGAAGATTACTTCTATGGTATTGGCATTGCGCCGTAAGGTGAACATCAAGGTTCGTCAGCCACTGCAGCAGATCATGATTCCTGCCGTAGATGATGTACAGAAGGCACACATCGAGGCAGTAGCCGGACTGTTGAAGAACGAGGTGAACGTGAAGGAGGTTAACTTCATTGAGGGGCAGGGCATTCTCGTGAAGAAGGTGAAGTGTAACTTTAGAGTGATGGGTAAGAAGTTCGGCAAGCTGATGAAGGGTGTTGCTGCCCAGATGTCAGCGCTCGACCAGGACCAGATTGCAGCCTTCGAAAAGGCAGGCAACATCACACTGAACGTTGACGGACAGGAAGCCGTGGTAGAGGTAGCCGACGTGGAGATTATCTCAGAGGATATCCCAGGATGGCTCGTATCTAACGAGGGCAATCTGACCGTAGCGCTTGAGGTAGAGTTGACCCCTGAATTGAAGAAGGAGGGTATGGCCCGTGAGCTGATCAACCGTATCCAGAACCTCCGCAAGGAGACAGGTCTTGAGATTACCGACCGCATCAAGGTGACTGTGGCTCCTAACGAGGAGACCAATGCTGCCATAGAGGCTTTCGGCGACTACATCAAGACACAGGTGTTGGCTGACTCTATTCTGATAGCTGAAAACAATGGATCAGAAACTGAGTTCGACGAGTTCAAGCTCAATATTCTGGTAGAGAAAAATTAATCATACATTTTATTAACTTAATACTTAATATCTATGGCAAGCGAAAAGAAAAGATACAGTGATGAGGAGCTCGAGGAGTTCCGTAACATCATAAACGAGAAACTGAAAGTGGCACGAGCCAATTATGAGGAAATGATGGCACAGCTGAATCATTCAAACAGTAATGACATCATTGATACATCACCCACCTACAAGGCTTTGGAGGAGGGTAGTGAGGCTCAGAGTAAAGAGGAGATTATCCAGATGGCACAGCGCCAGCAGAAATTCATCTTGGGGTTGGAGGCCGCTCTCATTCGCATCAAGAACAAAACTTACGGTATCGACCGTGAGACAGGAGAGTTGATTCCTAAAGAGCGTCTCCGGGCTGTTCCGCATGCTACGTTGAGTGTCGCTTCTAAGCAAGCCAGAAAGCATTAACTCAACTTTCGCAAACAGGGAAGTAAAAAAAGTTAAAGGAGTTAGACAAATGCTTTAGAGCACTTGAAATAAAACATCAAGGCTATTGGCTATAACTTCTAACGATTGAAGGGAGTGATAACTTCTTTAACTTTTATAACTTCTGAACTTGCCAAAGTTCAATTATTAATAAATGAAGCAATGTAAAATTCATACAGGATGGCTCGTCACGGCAATGGTGGTGATATTGCTGGTTATTGACCAGATAATCAAGCTATATATCAAAACCCACTTTTACCTTGGTGAGTCTGTTCGTGTTACAGACTGGTTCTTTATAGATTTCGTGGAGAACAATGGTATGGCATGGGGCATGTCGTTTATCAACAAGCTCACGCTGAGTTTGGTTCGTACTGTTGCCATCATTGTCCTGCTGTGCTATCTGCGCAGCATTATCAAGGCTGGAACCCATCGCCTGCTGTATATCTATATGGTGGCGCTGGTTACCACGGGTGCCATTGGCAATATGATAGACTCTATGTTCTATGGTCTCATATTCACTTCTTCCGAACCTTTCTATGTAGCCAAATTTGTACCTTTTGGTCAAGGTTACTCAGCATTTATGATGGGTAAGGTGGTCGATATGTTCCGTTTTCCTTTCTTCACCTTTACATGGCCTTCGTGGTTCCCGTTTTGGGGAGGAAGCGAGTTTACGTTCTTCGATCCGGTATTCAACTTTGCCGACTCTTGTGTCACGGTAGGTATCGTCTCTCTCTTGCTCTTCTGTCGTAAGGAGTTGGAGGCTTTAGGTAAGAAGAAGGAGGTTACGGACAAGAAGGAAGAAACTTCGGATAAGAAAAAGGAGAATTTAGACACGAAGAATGAGGAGGAAAAGGCATGATGAAAATGAAGCAGACTCTGTGGGTATTGGCTCTCTTGATGTCGGCATGCTGTATGTCGCTTACGGGGTGTAAGCCCAGCCTGCCCGATGACGTATTGTCGCAGGGCAAGATGGAGGATATTCTTTATGACTATCATCTCGCCTTGGCCATGGTTCAGAATGAGGGTGGCGATGAGACGCAGCGCTTTATCTACAAGGATGCCGTGCTGCGAAAGCATGATGTGACATCGGCAGAGTTCGACTCTTCTATGGTTTACTACATGCGCCATACCGACAAGATGTACACCATCTACAAGAACCTTAGCGACCGGCTCAACGATGAGGCTGTGTCGTTGGGTGCAGATGCCAGCGACCAGAGCCGCTTTGGCGATTTGGCTTCTTCGGGCGACACTACCAACATCTGGCGTGGTGCGCAATCATTGGTGTTCATGACAGCCAAGCCACTCAACTATTATAATTTCGAGGTGAAGGCAGACACGTCTTTCCATAAGGGTGACTGTATCATGCTCGATTTTGAGTCGCATTTCATTTATCAGGATGGTATACGTGACGGACTGGCTGTTTTGGCGGTTCAGTTCAGTAACGACAGTATCGCCTCGCAGGTAGTTCATGTACAGAGTTCTCAGCATTACTCCATGCAGGTGGAGGACCGTGATACGCTTGGTATCAAGAGTGTCAAGGGATTCTTCTTGCTCAACAGTGGTGACTTCTCCAACGACTTCAGTTCGGCAACAACGCTCAAACTGATGTTTCTGGATCATATCCGCATGATCAAGATGCACAAGAAGCCAGTACAGCCCGTTAATGTATCATCGGGTGATGCCGACAGGTTTGACAAGGACAGTATGGGTAAGCCCGGCGTCAATACACCGGCAGAAGCTGTGAAACCGGTTGATGAGTCGGTTTCTCCAAAGACAGTTTCCCGCAAGGCCGACATGCCTCTGAAGCCAACTCCTGCTGTAAACAGAAAGCTTATCGCTCCTCGAGAACTAAAGAAAATAGAGAAGGTGGATGTCAAGGCTATCAAATAGGTAGCCGTTCAAATGTCAGTCAATCAAACGGAAGTGAGAGAATGAAGAGATATGCAGCTCATCAGATCGTCCTGGAAGATGGAACGGCTATAGAACAAGGAATCGTTGAGTTGTCCGACGGGGGTGTTGTGGCAAGGACTTTTCCCTTTTGGCACGAACAGCCCATGACAGAATGGCTTGGAGGCGTGATAGAAGTCAAGGCTGATGAAGCCGGACGCCTCAGAGCTTATCATCATGGACATCGGTTGGGAGTATAGAGATTTCACTCCTTCACTCCTCTTATCCGGTAGTTCAATTATAAACAAAGAGTAATCAATAAAACTAAAACGATAGATTATGTTAAGCGTAGATCAGTTAGAAGACAAATTGATAGACTTGGCTTTCGCTGAGGATATTGGTGACGGTGACCATACCACTCTCTGCTGTATTCCAGAGGATGCTATGGGTAAGAGCCATCTGCTCATCAAGGAAGATGGCATCTTGGCAGGTGTGGAAGTAGCCAAGAAAGTGTTTGCACGTTTCGACCCAACCATGAAGGTGGAGGTGCTCATGCAGGACGGTACTCCTGTCAAGAAGGGTGATATCGCCATGGTGGTAGAGGGAAAGATCCGTTCTTTGCTTCAGACAGAGCGACTGATGCTCAACATCATGCAGCGCATGAGTGGTATTGCTACTATGACAGCCAAGTATGTGAAGCGTCTGGAGGGAACAAAGACACATGTTCTCGATACCCGTAAGACCACACCAGGTTTGCGTATGCTTGAGAAGCAGGCTGTGAAGATAGGTGGAGGAATGAATCATCGTATCGGTCTCTTCGATATGATACTTCTCAAGGATAATCATATCGACTTCGCTGGTGGTATCGACAACGCCATCGACCGTTGTCATGCTTACCTGAAGGAGAAGGGACTCAACCTGAAGATAGAGATTGAGGTTCGCAGCTTCGACGAACTCGACCAGGTGTTGAAGCATGGTGGTGTCAACCGTATCATGCTCGACAACTTCTCTGTGCCTGATACCAAGAAGGCTGTGGACATCATCGCCGGCAAGTACGAGACGGAGTCATCAGGCGGCATTACTTACGACACCATCCGCGACTATGCCGAGCAGGGAGTTGACTTTATCTCTGTGGGTGCGCTTACCCATAGCGTGAAGGGATTGGACATGAGTTTCAAGGCCTGCGAGTAAGTAATTGAAGATTTAGAGTGAAGAAGAACGAAGAGGGAGGACTCTTTATGCTTTTCTTTTTGTTCTACAGTACAATATTCTTGAGGAGTTGGGAGTTTTTCCTAACTCCTTATATATATAATAAGGTGTAATTTTATGAATAAAATTTTTGCTTCGGCCTTGATGGCTGCAGCTTTGGTGGGCGGTGTCTCAGAGGCAGATGCCTGCACCAATTTCATTGTGGGCAAGAAGGCATCTGCAGATGGTTCTGTGCTCTGTTCTTACAGTGCTGACGATTATGGTATGTTCCAGAACCTTTGTCATTATCCAGCTGCCAAGCATGCCAAGGGAATCATGCGCAAGGTGTTCGACTGGGATACCAACAAGTATCATGGCGAAATACCAGAGGCGCCAGAGACCTATAATGTAATAGGCAATATCAATGAGTGGCAGGTTACCATTGGCGAGACTACCTATGGTGGTCGCGAGGAGATGGTCGACTCTACAGGTGTTCTCGATTATGGATCGCTTATCTATATTGCCTTGCAGCGTTCCAAGACAGCCCGCGAGGCTATCAAGGTGATGACTACATTGGCCAATACCTATGGTTACAACTCAGAGGGTGAGACCTTCACTATCTGCGATCCCAACGAAGCTTGGATCATGGAGATGATGGGCAAGGGAGCCGGCAGTAAGGGAGTAGTATGGGTGGCTCAGCGTATTCCTGATGATGCCATCTGTGCTCATGCCAACCAGAGTCGTATCGGTAAGTTCAACATGAAGGATAAGCACAATGTGATGTATGCCAAGGATGTGGTGGCTTTTGCACGTAGCAAGGGCTGGTATAAAGGCAAGGATGCCGACTTCTCTTGGAAGATGGCTTATGCCAAGCCCGATTTCTCGGGTCGTCGCTTCTGTGATGCGCGTGCCTGGGCTTTCTTCAATCATTTCAAGGACATGAGCCGTTACCTGCCTTGGGCGCTTGGCAAGGATCCTCAGGCAGAGGACATGCCTCTCTGGATAGTACCCGACCGCAAGGTGAGTGTACAGGATATGGAGGCTTGCATGCGCGATCATTATGAGGGAACTCCGCTTTCGGTAGCCGATGGTGACGACTTGGGTGGCGGTATCTGGCAGATGCCTTATCGTCCTACACCACTTTCATTCAAGGTGGATGGCAAGCAGTGCTTCAACGAGCGTCCTACAAGCACACAGCAGAGTGGCTTCGTCTATGTAAGTCAGATGCGCTCTTGGTTGCCTCGCGAGATTGGCGGTGTGCTCTGGTTTGGCAACGATGATGCCAACATGGTGGCTTTCACACCTGTTTACTGCAGCTCTACCATTCAGCCAGAGTGCTACAACACACCTGGTGCCGACGCTGTAACCTTCAGTGACAAGAACGCCTATTGGGTTTGCAATATGACAAGCAATATGGTTTATCCTCGTTACAGCCAGCTGTTCCCTTCATTGAAGGAGGTGCGCGACAGTCTCGACAATAGTTATTTTGCTGCCCAGAAAGAGGTGGAGGCAAAGGCACAGGAACTCTATGCGCAGAATCCTCAGCAGGCAGTCAAGTATCTCAACGATTATGGCATCGAGAAGGCTCAGCAGATGCTGACACGTTGGAAGCAGCTCTTCCAATTCATGGTGGTGAAATACAATGACATGATCATCAAGCCTACCGACAAGGACGGTAACTTCGTACGTACCAAGGAGGGACTGGGTGCTCGTCCTGTACGCCCTGGCTATCCTGAGAAATATGCCAAGGAGCTCATCAAGCAGACTGGAGATAAGTTTGTTGAAAGGTAAAAAGGTAAAAAGGTAAAAAAGTAAAGAGTAGGAGGGTGGTGCTCATTCTTCTACTCTTTTTTGTTAATGTCGGTTAAAAGCCACGGGTGGCGTGCAATGATTTTGTCATAGTGGTGTTTAATCAGGTAAAAACAACAAATAAGAGATTATAATGATGAACAAGAAAATGACAACAGTGGCTCTCGCAGCTATGGCAATGGCGCTGACCACATCTTGCAGCACAAGCAAGAAAGCACAAAATCAGGTGCATGAAGGCACCACCAGTTTGGAAGCTTCTAAAGGTAACGCGGAGAATATGGATCCGGAATATCTCGTTCTTTCTGATGCTCAGGAGGCATTCGTCAAGAAGAACAATCAGTTTGCACTCAATTTCTTCTCGCAGGTGGCTGGTTTCGACTCCAAGGTCATCTCGCCGCTGAGTCTCACCTACCTCATGGGCATGCTTGCCAATGGTGCCGACGGACAGACACAGCAGGAGATACTGAAGGCTTTGGGATGTGAGGGTGATATGACTCTCGACGAGTTGAACGCTTTCAGTCGCAGCATGATGCAGTATGCTGCTAAGGCTGACCCTTCTACCACAGTCAATATTGCCAACTATATCGCTCTCAACAAGCATTATGTTTTGAAGAATGAGTTCGCCAAGGCGGTGTCTGCCAACTATCAGGCTGGCATAGAGTCGCTTGACTTCAGTAGTAGCAAGACTACAGCCCATATCAACGACTGGTGTAAGAAGCATACTGACGGTATGATTCCTACTATTATCGATCAGGTGGACGCTAATGCCATCTCGTACATCATGAACGCCATCTACTTTAATGGCAGCTGGGAGAAGAAGTTCAAGAAGAGCGAAACCAAGCTGGAGAACTTCAGGGGCTATACTCGCGACATCAAGCGCGTGAACATGATGCACCGTGTGGGCAAGTATTTCTTTGCCGACAATCATCTGTTCTCGGCCATCAACCTTCCTTATGGCAATGGTGCCTATGCGATGACCGTCTTGCTGCCACATGAGGGCAAGTCTATCGATGAGATGATGAAATCGCTTGATGCAGAGAAACTGGCTGCTGTCAGCGGACAGATGGAAGAGTGTGAGGTAGACCTTAAGTTGCCACGTTTCACCACCGAACTGAAACTCCCGCTCAATGAGATCGTCAGCAAGTTGGGTGCTCCAAGCATGTTTGATTCTGGTAAGGCCAACTTCAGTAAGCTTGCAGAGGGCAATGTCTTTGTATCCAAGATGCTCCAGAAGGCAAAGATTGAGGTGAGCGAAGAGGGAACCAAGGCTGCAGCCGTAACTGCTGCCACCGTCATGATGGCTTCCTTGCAGCCCGAACCACGTAGGGTAGTGTTCCATGCTGACCATCCTTTCGTCTATATGATAACCGATGTTCGCAGCGGCTCTATCTACTTCATAGGCCAGTTTACAGGCGAAAATTAGAATATTTGAAAAATAATTGCCGAAAAATTTGGTGGAATGAAATAAAAGCGTTACCTTTGCACTCGCATTTGAGAAATGATGCTTGAGTTCGGTTAACGAGTCCGACAAGGAAGGTTGGGTGAGTGGCTGAAACCACCAGTTTGCTAAACTGACGTGCGGGTTTACCGTACCGGGGGTTCGAATCCCCCACCTTCCGCAAGCTGATTTTCGTGAGTGCAATTTTGGTCGATTCATCTAATGGTTAGGATACAAGATTCTCAATCTTGGCATAGGGGTTCGATTCCCCTATCGACTACAGTGTTTTTCGCCTACATCAGTCGTGAGACCCGTGCAGGCTTTTTTATTGAGGTCGATTCATCTAATGGTTAGGATACAAGATTCTCAATCTTGGCATAGGGGTTCGATTCCCCTATCGACTACAAAAAAGAAAGTCCGCTGCAAATCATCGATTTGCAGCGGATTTCTTTTTTATTTCTTTCTTTCTGATTCTTTCACGAAGCCATGTCTATAGGCATACAGCAGTTCTTCCAGATCGGCAATTTGCTTGCGCAACTCCCTGCCTATGTCGGTATCTGCCACGAGCATGCGTCGGTTCGACATTTCCACAATCTGTGTGGTGCTCTTGATGTCGGTGCCTCGCAGGATGGCATCCTCTGTACTGGTGAAGGGTTCGTGCTGTACCAACTGGAATCCGCGGGAGTGATAAACCAAGGTGTAGCCGGCAATACCCGTCTCGTTGTGGTATGCTTTCGAGAAACCTCCGTCTATCACCATCAGCTTGCCATTGGCTTTGATGGGATTCTCGCCCTTGGTGGTGCGTACTGGCACGTGTCCGTTGATGATATGGCGGTTAGGACCAGTCACTCCAAAGGCATCCATGATATGGTCGATGACTTGCTCGTCGTCACGCAAGAGGAAGTAATAGCCTTTTTCTTCCTTGTGGGTTTCTTTGTCGGTGATGAAGTATCGCTCAAAGGTAGCCATCTTGCTCTTGTCGAAGAGAGGACTGTCAGGACCGCACCATAGGTAGATGAAGTAGTCGATGGCGTATTCGCGCTCTTTAGGGTCGGAGTCAGACTGGAAGGCTGTGCGTATCTGCATGCCGGTCTGGTGCATGAGGTCGCGGCCTGCGAACTTCTTGCCAGGGAATATCTCTACCTCTTTCAGCGAACCGTCCTCATTGAGTGGGCACGATGCGTGGAAGAGTAGGTTGTTGTTGATGATGGTGTACATGCAGCCGTGCTGCAGCATTACCTTGATGTGCTTGTGCAGTTTTTCGCATACCATGAACGAATGGTGCAACTTTGCCATCAGCACCATTTCCTCTGGCGACAACTCGTAGGGTGAGGCGGGATTGATGGTAGGGAAGTGGCACGATGTCATGGGGTAGATCTTACCGTCTATCTCAATCTCCTTTTTCTCGTAGTTGATGTGTTCGAAGAGTCGGCGCTTGTCCATCTTCCATTCGGGATGCTTGGCGATGAGTTGTCCCTCTATCTTAAACTGGATGATGGCAATGGCTTTGTGCATCTGGGATGTCAGGCGCTTGGTCTTCTCGTCTATGGCAGCTGCGCCACCACTCATCTTGGGCATAAATTCTGCACATTCATCATCCTTGTAGGCTTCCATGGCAAAAGTGGCTAAGGGGATAAGGTTGATGCCGTAGCCTTCTTCCAAGGTGGAGAGGTTGGCATAGCGCAGGCTCAGACGGATCACATTGCAAATGCAGGCATCATTACCAGCAGCAGCTCCCATCCACAGCACATCGTGGTTGCCCCATTGTATATCCCAACTGTGGTAATGGCGCATCTTGTCGAGGATGATGTGTGCACCTGGTCCACGGTCGTAGATGTCGCCGAGGATGTGCAGCTGGTCTATGGCAAGCCGTTGTATCACATTGGCTATGGCGATGATGAAGTCGTCGGCACGTCCTGTCGATATGATGGTGTCGACGATGACGTTGACATAAGCTGTCTTGTCGTGGTCTTCGGTATGTTCGTGCAGGAGTTCCTGTATGATGTAAGAGAAGTCGCATGGCAGCGACTTTCTCACCTTCGAGCGGGTGTATTTGCTCGACACATCACGGCATACTGCCACCAACTGGTGCAGTGTGATGTGGTACCAGTCGTTGATGTCGGTTTCGTTTTGCTTTACCAGTTCCAGTTTCTGCTCAGGATAGTATATGAGCGTACATAACTCGCGTTTTTCAGCTTCGCGCAAGGTGTTGCCGAAGAGCTCGTTCACCTTTCGCTTGATGTTTCCTGATGCGTTTTTCAGCACATGCAGAAAAGCCTCGTATTCGCCGTGGATATCAGCCAGGAAGTGTTCTGTACCTTTAGGAAGGTTGAGAATGGCTTGCAAGTTGATGATTTCGGTACTGGCTTCTGCTATTGTCGGGAACGATTGTGCCAATAGTTGCAAGTAACGCATATCTTTGTTTATCTCGTAATGTTTCATTCGCTGATAAAGTTTAGTTCTACATATCTTTTGCAAAGTTAGCTTAAAATTCAGACTTAACAAAGCTTTTACTGAAAAAAGTGTTTCTGACAATAGTTGTGTAACTGAATTTTCGCAAGTTCTAAACTTGCAAAAGTTCAAATCCGATTGAGATATACAACAAACGGGAGACAAACGAAACCTGTTCGTTTGTCTCCCGCTATATTGATTTGAGAGTAGGGGATCTGATTACTGCATCAGTTCCAAGCCTGCCTCAAATTTTGTAGTCTTGTTCATAACGTCCTTTGCTGAATTTACAATAGCCTTGATCATTATGACAGTACTATTTGTTTCAGCATCAGTGTTGCCGAGGCGATCCAACATAGCCTTGAGCGTCTGGTTGTCCAACAAAGAAGTGGCGAATGCCTTATCAATGTAGAAGTATGCCTTGGTGTTGTTGGCACTCCAACGAATGTTGACAGGAATACCATCCTTGAATATTTTGAGTACTTCGGTGAGGGCTGCTTTCTCGTCAGCTTCCATACCTTCTGTTACCTTGGCTGTATTGAGAAAAACAAGAATTTGGTTGTTGTTTACCTTTTTGTAGGTAGCATAGTCTGAGGCAGTCTTCCAACCATCGTTAGCAATAGAAGTGGTTGCTGCATCCTTGTACACTGCTACAATCTGACCATTAGACTTGAATTCTACGCTCTTGAGAACTGATGGCAGGTTTGCGTTGCCCATATTCTCGACAAGTTGCTTAATGGCGGCAACAGGAAGTTGCATTTTATTTTCGCCTTCACCCCACTCGAGGCTTGTTCCTTCAGGGCAATCCCATGTTACCTGGACAGAGCCTGTGTATTTTGCGGCATCGTCAGGGTCAGTAGTTACATTGCCTGACGCGTCATACATTACTGTAGGCTCAAGGCTCCATACGTGTTCCAACTCGGTGAAGCCACCATTTTCGCCATCACCATTGTCATCACTGCCACACGCTGTGAAACTTATTGTGCAGAGTGCTGCCAATAAGAAATAGAATAGATTTTTCTTCATTGTCTTCTAAGTTTAAAATTATTTTAATTGATAAATAATGCCTATAGTTCCGTAGATGGGGTAGAGAGGTTGTTCGATAACATCAAAGTCTTTTTTGAATATCTCCGAGAGACCCCATGTCAGTCCTACCGAAGCTCCCCATCGTTTGGTGATATACCAGTCGGCACCTGCATCGATACCAAACTGCCAGTTACGCATGTCTGTAGAGAAATCATAGTCTCCACGCGAACCGTCGCCATTGCCAAGTTCTACTTTCTGTCCTGTTGGGTCGTCTTTAGGATGTCCATCCTCTCTTACACGGATGTAACCATTGTAGGCGTAACCGCTGAACTTGTGTGAGGTGACATACGAGAAGTAAGGACCTAACTTGACACGTACCTTTTTGCTGATATCGTAGGTGGCTTGTACGGGGATCGTAGCAAGACTTTGGTCTACTTTGGTTACTACACTTCCGGTAAACATACCTTCCAACTCCTCGTTGCCACGTGTTATCTTCATGTGGTAGTTCTTGACGGTAGCATCTGTTTTCATACCTTTGTTCTCGAAATGAAGTCCAAACATGATTCCCCATTTGTCGGTAAAGGGATGATGGGCGTCTACACCAAGTGTGAAGTTGGGACGGATGCTGTAGCTGTCGAGTGAACGGATAGAAGCGGGCATGCCAACTGGTGCTGTTCCGCCCAGATTATAACCAAATCTGGCATAATAGTTATAGTTGTGCAACAGTTTGATAGCATTCCATGCATGGCTGTTTATGACAACCAGCAGGAAAAGAAATGATAATGTATATTTTTTCATTTGATTAGTTGGCATCTTCACATTTTACAATAATTTTGTCTACCCATAGTGTACTGCCTATTGCTCCTTGGAAAATGGCTCCGTCCACACTTGATGAGCATACAACGGCCAGACTGTAACCGCCATTGGTAAGCTTCTCGGCTTCTATATTTTTCTTGTAGTTGAATGGGATATTGAAGTATGTCCATTCTTCTGTCTTTCCGATGTTTGGCAAGATGGCAATGGCTACAATTTGTGGACTCGTCTGCACGTCATCACCATGCAGGACGACAGCCTTTCCATTTTTGTCGTGATTGTCGTATAAAACAGCATAGATGGTTCCTTCATCAATACGGTCTTTTATTTCCTTCATGCTGCGGTTGGTAAACTTTTCTCCTGGAAGATATTTGTAATAACCGCTAAAGTAGACAGGTTTGGTCTTGAAACTGAATGGCAGACCAAAGTGTGTGGCCTTCATTGCGTCCTTGAGTGCATTGGAGGCATCGAATGTTCCGATGAAAAGGTTGCCCGCCGCTATTGGCATTTTTACCATGTCGGCAAGTGAACTAGTACGACGGGTTGTCAACTTGACACAGTTCTTATGTTCTTCACCGTCTGAGGTAGGTACTGTTGGGTACTCGTCCCAATTAGCGCTACCGTTGCTTATCTTAAAACCAGGATTTCCTGTTGCCCAGTTGCGGAGTTCCTTTCCGTCTACCTTATCGTACCAAACGAAGTATTTGCTGTCATTGCTCAACTTATAGTTGGAGAAATCGCATACTTTTGCTCCTTCTATTTCTTGCAACACGTCAAAATATACCTTGTAAGTACGGCTCCATTTTCCGTTTTCAGAAGTTACCGTGTACTCTACAGGATTGGAAGGGTCTGAAAAATCGTGTACACTGCCATTCTCTGGAGAGATGGTAGCTCCTTCGGTCAATTTGAATTGAGGAGCTATAGCTGTCAGGTCGGCACTTGAGCGCACGGTAAAGTGAATCTCTTTGTCGTCTGATGGTACATCTACTTGTGCATCAGAGGCATAGAAAAACATGGTTTTATAATCATCTGTGGTGATGTAAGCCTGTTCTATATCGCACTCAGCATTCTCGGGCTCATCTTTGAAACAAGAAGTAAGCGATATGCTGAGTAGCATGGAGGCTACTGCTAATTTGATTAATCTCATATAAATTAAACTTGTAATATATCGCCTGCAAAGTTACGATAAAAAAAGCTACTAACCAAATGTTTTCTAAAAATTTCTCAAAAATGAGGACTATAGATGAAAGTAAGTTAATTTATGCCTATATCGAACAAGGGATGCAAAGCTAATTGCATCCCTTGCTTCTCAAACGTATATGGTGTCTTATTTGTTGATGTACTTCTTACCATTCTTTATGATAATGCCCTTGTAGCTGTTGGAAACTTGCTGTCCTGCAAGATTGTACAGGGTAGATGATGTAGCGTTGCTGTCGCTTTTGATGTTGAAGATACCTGTAGCAGTCTTATCTGTGATGGCAACCTCGAAACAGTTGGATTTCTGCAAATCGTTAGAGGTAATGGTTATATACAGGGTTGACTTTCCTGTTTCGCCTTCGTTGGTTTTCAGAACCTTGCTGATGTAAGCTCCCTCACCGTCTGAGGCGATGCTGAAGTCTGCTTCGTTTGCCTTACCCTCAATCTCGATAGCAGCCTTGTTGTCTGCAAACGAGAGGTTGGTATTCTTATACTGTGCTGATTTCAGCCCTGAGTTGTATATCATTGCGATATCGTCTACATAGATAACATCCAGATTCTTCTTATCAGAACTTGCCATACCTGCTTCTTTATTGGTAGAAATCGTTACGAGCATACCCTTAGGGGTGTTTTTGTTTTCGTATTTAAATGGGATGTTGAGTTTCTGCCATGCAAAATTATTGCTCTTAATCTGCGCGTTTGCTGCTCGTGCAATGACATTTTTCTTGTAATCATCTATTTCTGGATCTTGTACTTTGTCATTTGCAAGAATAGCCTTGACTGTTGCGTAAGGGTGTTCTTTAACATTTCCTTTGAACTTCACCCATACCGTCATTGCATCTGGCTTGGTGGTGAAAATGGGGTAGAAGGGATCTCCATTGCCATCTTTTTCTTTGTCTGAGAAATCCAATGTTGAGTTGTTGGCAGTATTAGCAGCACTCATACTGCCTGCATGAAGGCGACCTGTAGTCATGGTTCCATTTGCTGGTATAGTGTTGAAGAGTAGAAGAGCTGACTGTACCTTCACGCAATTTGTGCCAGAATGCTTTTCTGTAGATTCTATAAAGGTATTGTTGGCTTTTTTTGCAGTACCACTTTGACTGCCTGTACAAGTCTTGAAAGAGTGCCATCCGTTAGGTTCCTTTGTACCTGACGCATCATGAAAGTTCTCGAATCCTGCATTTGGCAACTGTCCAAACTCGTCTGCTTTATCACCAATCATGGCAATATAGTTGCTGCCATTGATTGTCAAATTGAGAATGCCGCGGAATTTGCTGTTGCGTACCTCACCACGGAAGTTGGCAACGACCTTTTCTCCTCCAATAGTGATATATTGTGGCTCTGAGGTGGCATAGACCATGGTGCCATCGCTATAGCCATTAATAACTTGAAGATTGGTAAGTTCTACATTGCCGAGGTCTGTGTTGTCGTATTTCAAACCATTGATAGAAAATGTTTTTCCATTAATAGAGACAGTAGTATTACTCTTCTCAATGTTAGTACTGATGTTGGATTTGATGGCCATAGAACAATCTTTAAAATCTGTGGCCATGATGCTAAGAGATGATAGCATCAGTGAAACTATTGTATATAACTTTTTCATATTCTAAAATTGTATTTCTCTCAAATTTATGTTCCAAATTTTTCGTCTGCAAAGTTACGACAAAAACTGAGATTGTGCAAATGTTTTTAAAGAAAAAGATGCATTTAGCGTAAAAACGTTCATAAAATAGGAGTTTATTATATGTTTGATAATCAAAAGGATAACAAGATTCTTGTTTAAAGGAAAAAGGATGTCTAAAGGAAAAAGTTAACTACTCAGCACACCCTATAGCCATAAGTAGTAATTTTAATACTATACAACTAAAATCGTTAAACTACACTTTGGCTTATGTATCAAAGACAATTTGGCATATCTAGAAGTGTAGGCTACAACCGCTTTTACGACATAGTCGAGAAATACAATCTAAAGGTACGAAAGGTAAAACGTAGGGTGAAGACAACAGACTCCACCCATGACCTTCCATTGTATCCAGATATTGTTAAGGATTTGCTTCCCAACCGCCCATGCCAACTGATAGTCAGTGATATAACGTATATACCATATTATCTCGACCCAGAAAGCGGCGAGTACAAGTTCTGTTACCTTGCCCTCATTACGGATTATTACACAAAGGAGATAGTTGGGTATAGTGTTGCCCCTACGTTAGAGGCTATTTATGCCATAGAAGCCCTCAAGATGGCTTTAGATCACTATAAGGGAAATGACCTTAGTCAATTGATTCATCACTCTGACCGTGGAGTTCAATATGCAAGTTACCAATATACAGATTTGCTCAAGAAATATGGTATAAAAATTAGTATGACAGAAACTGGCAATCCTAAGGACAATGCCGTTGCCGAAAGGGTCAACAACACTATCAAGAATGAACTTTTGAAAGGCATGTCGTTTACTTCTATGTTAGAGGTCTCGGAGGCTGTCAAAGCTGCCATCCGCTTCTATAATGAAGAGCGCCCGCATTTGAGCCTTGATGGTTTGACTCCTCGTGAGGCAGCAAAGAAAAGAGGTGAATTTGACAAAAAGTGGATAAGTTACAGAGAAAAAGCGATAAAAGCTAAGGTTGCTTAGGATATTTTTGTATCTTTGCACAACCAAGGAACTACGTGATGGTTTAAGCCACCAACGTAAAAAGTTTGAGTTGGGCATCGAGCCCAACCCAAACTTACCAAGGAAGCTATGCTCAGGATTGTCCCCCAACATGTTTCTTTGTTGAGATATGAAGGGTAACTTTATTTGTGGCTATAGAAATAAGTAGTCAACTATAAATATGACTAAAAATTAAATAGGTCAACGTGAATTACAAATAAGTAATAACTGAGTCAACTCGTAGTATAAATAAAGCTTAAAGTGGTCAACTAAAATCGTTAAACCACATAGAAATCTCTGTTCAAAGCCTTTGAACGGACATTCAAAGCCTCTGAACGGACATTCAAAGCCTTTGAACGGAGATTCAAAGACTTTGAACGGAGATTTTATAGGCTAAAGAAAATATTTGAGTATGTATTGAACTTTAGCAAGTTCAGAAATTATAGTAGTTGGAGAAGTTTATCACTTTCTTCGGCATTGCAAGTGATGGTCAATAGCCTTAAAGGAATGAATATATGATTGGGATAAAAAAAAGACCAGTTCTCGGAAGAGAACCGGTCCTTGGTATTTATAAGTGATATCTATTATGATTCAACTTATGCAGAAGACAGGCTGATGATTAAGCCTTGCCCTCCATCTGAGCCTTGAGCTTAGCAAGAGCATCGATGTCACCGAGAGAAGTACCAGCTGCTACGTTGTTGATAGCTGCTGCCTCGTTCTTGCGTGCACCACCGTTGTTGTGCTTGCGTGGAGCTGATGTCTTAACATCGTCCTTGCCCTCCTCGAATGTACGAGAGTGAGAGAGGATGATACGCTTAGTCTCCTTAACGAATTCGATTACCTTGAAGTCGAGCTCCTCGCCCTTCTTAGCCTGGCTGCCGTCTTCCTTAACGAGGTGCTTTGGAGTAGCGAAGCCTTCACCACCCTCAGCGAGTGTGATAACGGCACCCTTGTCCATCAACTCTGTGATAGTACCCTTGTGTACAGAACCTGGAGTGTAGATTGCCTCATACTCATCCCATGGGTTCTTCTCCAACTGCTTGTGGCCGAGGCTCAAACGACGGTTCTCCTTGTCGATTTCGAGAACTACTACGTCGATAGGAGCACCTACTGTTGTGAACTCAGATGGGTGCTTAACCTTCTTGGTCCAAGAGAGGTCAGAGATGTGGATCAAACCATCAACACCTTCCTCGAGCTCTACGAAGATACCGAAGTTAGTGAAGTTGCGTACCTTAGCTGTGTGCTTGCTGCCTACAGGATACTTCACCTCGATGGTCTCCCATGGGTCTTCCTTCAGCTGCTTGATACCCAAGCTCATCTTACGCTCAGCGCGGTCGAGAGTCAAGATAACTGCCTCTACCTCGTCGCCAACCTTCATGAAGTCCTGAGCTGAGCGCAAGTGCTGGCTCCAAGACATCTCAGATACGTGGATAAGACCCTCTACACCAGGAGCGATCTCTACGAATGCACCGTAGTCAGCCATAACGACTACCTTACCCTTTACGTGGTCGCCCACCTTCAGGTTAGCATCGAGAGCATCCCATGGATGTGGAGTGAGCTGCTTCAGACCAAGAGCGATACGCTTCTTCTCCTCATCGAAGTCGAGGATAACAACGTTGATCTTCTGGTCGAGAGCTACAACCTCGTGTGGATCGCTTACGCGGCCCCAAGAGAGGTCTGTGATGTGGATCAATCCGTCTACGCCACCGAGGTCAACGAATACACCGTAAGAAGTGATGTTCTTAACGGTACCTTCGAGGATCTGACCCTTTTCGAGCTTGCTGATGATCTCTTTACGCTGTGCCTCCAACTCCTGCTCGATAAGAGCCTTGTGAGAAACAACAACGTTGCGGAACTCCTGGTTGATCTTTACAACCTTGAACTCCATTGTCTTGCCTACGAATACGTCGTAGTCGCGTATAGGGTGAACGTCGATCTGGCTTCCTGGCAAGAAAGCTTCGATACCGAAAACGTCAACAATCATACCACCCTTAGTGCGGCACTTGATGTAACCCTGGATAACCTCCTCGTTGTCGAGAGCTGCGTTAACACGCTCCCAAGACTTGCTCAAGCGAGCCTTCTTGTGAGAAAGTACCAACTGACCCTTAGCGTCCTCCTGGTTCTCTACGTAAACCTCAACCTTGTCGCCTACCTTGAGGTCTGGGTTGTAACGGAACTCAGAAGCTGGGATGATACCGTCGCTCTTGTAACCGATGTTTACGATAACTTCCTTCTTGTCGGCAGCGATAACAGTACCTTCTACTACCTGGTGCTCGCTTACCTTGTTAAGGGTTTCGTCATAGGCCTTCTCGAGGTCCTCTTTGCTGACGTTTGCGTTGCCGCCATTCTCGAACTCGTCCCAATTGAAGTCGTCCAATGGCTTTACGTTCTTTAAATCTGACATAAATAATAATTAAATTTTAAATTAATAAAGTTAGACTTTATGTGAATATATATAAATCGGGCGCAAAATTACTCATTTTCTGTGAATTAGAGCAATCTTGCGCCCGATATTGTTGTTGCTTTATGTTTTTTTTAACTTCTTGTGTGGAACCTTGTGGTTCTTTTAGCCTTTATACCTTATTATATAATAAGGTGTAGCTGTCCTTAGCATCGAGTTTATCTGATTCTCATCTTTATTACCTTGCTGTTTTGGCGTATGATGACGATGCTGTTGGCATTGATATGCGAAGGAGTCAACTTTCTTCCGTCGATGCTGTAAACATCGTAAGGCTTAGAGAAGTCGATGAAGTCTTTTGGCTCTGTTGTCGTTTCCTTAATGCCTGTCGAATTCTTGGTTCCTGTGATGGTGGCCTTCTTGATTTCCCAGGTGCAGCACATATTCGTATCGCTCTTGTAACGGAAGGATATTGTTGCCTTGGTTCCACAGAAGTAGGAGAGGTCGAAAGTGAAATCATAGAATGTCCAAGAGTCTTTTGCTGGGACTTTAAAGCCTGGCAATGGCGAAATATCTACTGCACCATCTTCTGGTTCTACACTTCTTACTATGATGGAGAGATAGTCCAGTGCTTTGCTGTCTGCAAAGTTGACAGCCTGACTGATGTTGAGCTTAGCATCATCATATTCGGTTAAGTCTACCTCTGGTAGCGAAAGAGTTGCTTCTGCTTCGTATTTGCTACCCTTATTATAAGCTGTTCCCTTCCATCCATATTCAGGGTCGCATTTCCATATTTGAGTATTAGGACTGCTATTGCTTACGATGCTCTCCTTGCATCCTCCATCATTAGCAGTGAAGATGGCTTGATAGATATTCACCTTGGTAGCATCAGGGTTGGGGTCTGGGTCGATAGAACCACCGCCTCCGCCTCCGCCATTCACGTAACTTGAAGATTTGACTGTAGTCTCAGGATTGAAGGCTATGTTGGTGCTGTCGCCCCATACGTATTCCATCAGGTTAGGGAAGTCAACGTAAGGATTTCGGTTTTCCTGAATCTTAGCTACATCATTGTTACGCTTGATCTCTAAAGCATTTGGCTTGTCGGCTTTAGCCCACTGGATATAGAGTGTGTATGCCCATTTCTGAAGAGTAGGGTAGGCTCCTTGTTGCAGTATCTGGAGAGCTTGTTTTCCTACCCAGTTATAATCCTGATAAGCGGTAGCCATATACATGTAGCCACGAGCAAAGTCTCCTTTCCATGGGTCTGCAGGCTCCCAATACCAATTACCATCTGTTCCTTTACCTACTTTTGTCCAGCCGTTGCCTTTATCTCCGCTGACGACTTTTCCCATAGGATAGTTGCTCTTTGTGCTGTTGATTCTACTCTCGCAAGGCATCAGGTTGTAAAGATCCTCATATGCCTGATTTTTTGCTCCACCCCACCAACTTTTGGGGAACGAATGCTCAATATTCATACCTGCGCCAACAGCACCTTGGGAAGTAGACTTTACCCATTCTGACTCTGAAGAGTAACGGTCGATGAAGAATCCTCTTTCATCACGGTCGGTAGACCAAAAGCCCCACCAGGTATGCCCTTTGCCAGAACCATAGCTCAGCACATTGGCTTTTTTGATGATGTCATGTATCGCCGTCTTCAGTTCAGCGCCTTTTTTGCCTTTGAGTGAACTGTAATAGCCTTCGGGAATCTGTGCCAGCATAGGGAGTGCCGGCATTACACTTACCAAGAAAGCAAGTGACAAACGTAGTAATTTTTTTCTCATATAATTAATCGTTATTATATTGTTTTGGCGCAAAGTTACAAAATCTTTTTATAAGTTCCAACTTTTTGCACAAGATTTTGATGGCGTATGTGCTATTGTCATGATAATGTTATGAGTTGATAGTAAACTTGTAAAAAAGTCTGGCAACAGGAGCTGTTCCTCGAAGGGATGATAAATAAAAAATGATGCATAAGCCACCATGTGACTCATACATCATTTTCTAAATTCATTTCTCTGTTCAGAGGTTATTTCTGCAGAGGTATCTTCTTGACGCGACGCTCGTGACGGCCACCTTCAAAGGTAGCTTTGAAGAACTCGTCGAGGATAGCCTCGGCAGTCTTGTTGTCAATGAAACGTCCAGGAAGCACGATTACATTGGCATCATTGTGCTGGCGGATAAGTTGGGCGATATCCTTGTTCCAAGCCAAGCCCGCACGTACACCTTGGTGCTTGTTAAGAGTCATAGCCATACCTTCACCGCTGCCGCAGATACCGATACCAGGATAGACATCTCCATTCTCAATGCCTTCTGCCAGAGCATGGGCAAAATCAGGATAGTCTACGCTTTCGTCGCTATATGTGCCATAATCCTTAACAGGATAACCCTTCTTTTCTAAATACTGCAAAACGAATTGCTTCATTGGAAAACCTGCGTGGTCGCTGGCCAATCCTACTGTCTTTACTTCCATAATCATTACGTTTTAAGTTATTTACTCTGCCAAGAATGCCTTCACTTGCTTGTAGACATTCTCGCCTGTATATCCCAATTTCTCATCGAGCACCTTGTATGGGGCAGAGAAGCCAAAACTCTCCAAGCCGAATACCTTGCCGTTGGCACCTACCAGTCCCTCGAGTGTGACAGGTAAACCTGCTGTCATACCGAAGATCTTGGCGTTCTTAGGCAATACGCTCTCCTGATATTCCTTGCTCTGGCTGCGGAACAAGCCCTCTGAAGGAGCACTTACCACGCGTACCTTGATACCGTCCTTGCGCAAAGCCTCGGTACCAGCCTCCAATGTAGAAACCTCAGAACCGCTTGCTACGAGGATAACATCTGGATTCTCGTCGCTGCCAGCCACGATATAGGCACCCTTGGCTGCCTGCTCGTAGTCGTTGCCCTCTGGCAGTTTGGCTATGCCCTGGCGAGAGAAGATGAGCGCTGTAGGAGTATCGATGTTCTCCATAGCGAGTTTCCAGCAAACTGTTGTCTCGTCGGCATCAGCTGGGCGGAATACGCGTACACTGTCCTTGCCGGCATGGTTCTTCAACTTTTCCATCAAGCGAATCTGTGCCTCCTGCTCTACAGGCTCGTGGGTAGGTCCGTCCTCACCCACACGGAATGCATCGTGAGTCCAGATGAACTTGACAGGAACCTGCATCAAGGCTGCGATACGAATAGCTGGTTTCATATAGTCGGAGAATACAAAGAATGTACCCATTGCTGCTATCACGCCACCGTGAAGCATCATACCGATACACATATCTGCCATGGTAAGCTCGGCTACACCTGCCTGGAAGAATGCTCCAGAGAAGTCACCACGTACCATGCTCTTGGTCTTCTTGAGGAAGCCGTCGGTCTTGTCGGAGTTAGAGAGGTCGGCAGAAGCGCAGATCATGTTAGGAACCTGTTCTGCCAAAACTCCCAAACAAGTAGCAGATGCTGCACGGGTGGCAGAACCTGCCTTCTGTTCTATCTTGCTCCAGTCTACCTTTGGAGCCTTGCCAGAGAACCACTCATCCATCTGGGCGCTCTTCTCAGGGTTGGCCTTGCGCCATTCTGCCTCGGCAGCCTTACGCTCGGCAACAATCTTCTTCAACTCCTCGGCACGCTTGGCGTAGAGTTCTTTTACATCGTCGAAGATAACGAATGGATTCTCAGGGTCTCCACCGAGGTGCTTGATAGTATTGGTATAGGCATCTCCACCGAGAGGAGCGCCATGAGTATTGATGCAAGCCTCATAGCTTGTACCATCGGCACGCAAGGCTCCCTTGCCCATCACGGTTTTACCAATGATAAGGGTAGGACGCTCCTGCTCCTGCTGAGCTGCTGTGAGGGCTTCACGAATCTGAGCTACGTCGTTGCCATTAATCTTGATGACATTCCATCCCCATGCCTGATACTTCATCTCGGTGTTTTCGGTCATCACAACGCCACACTCTGTAGAGAGCTGGATATCGTTGGAGTCGTAGAACATGATGAGGTTGTTCAATCCCAGGTTGCCTGCAATACGGCCTACACCCTGAGAGATTTCCTCCTCTACGGCACCATCAGAGATGTATGCATAGATTTTGTGCTGCATCATGGTAGAGCCCAAACGTGCCTCAAGGAACTTCTCGGCTACGGCAGCGCCAGCTGCAATGGCATGTCCCTGACCCAATGGACCGCTTGAGTTCTCAATGCCACGAGCTACATCAAGCTCTGGATGTCCTGGAGTTACAGAACCCCACTGACGGAACTGCTGGAGGTCGTCCAAGGTAAAGAAGCCACGCATGGCCAAACCTGCATAGAGCATAGGGCTCATGTGACCAGGATCGAGGAAGAAACGGTCGCGGCCTGTCCATGTTGGGTCTGATGGGTCGTATACCAAGAACTCAGAGAAGAGTACGTTGATGAAGTCTGCACCACCCATAGCACCACCTGGGTGACCAGAGTTAGCTTTTTCTACCATAGAAGCAGCCAGAATACGGATATTATCGGCTGCATGATTCATAACTTTAATGTCGTTCATAAACACAAATTGTATTAAATATTTTGTATGGTCTTACTTGTGATTTTGAATTTTTCCACAAATATACTATTTTATTTTTAAAACAACAATAGATTTTGCCGGAATTTTCACTTTTAGCGCTTTTTTACTTATTTTGGCATCCTTGAATACTGAAGGCTTGACGTTTTGAGGGTGTTGTTTAGTTTATTAGGTCTTTGATACGAATTCAGGATTATGGTTTCTTGTTGGCTACTGCTGCCTGCTCGATAGCCAGTCCTGCCTTATAGGTCTCGATGTACTTGTCGAAGCCCGCCACGTCTAATTAATGCTTCTTTTTCTGTCCGTAGTATGCATTGGGACCATGTTTGCGGCTGAAGTGCTTCTCTACGAGCAGAGGGTTCATGGTGGTATTCTTGTTTACCGTGAAAGAGATGAACGCCATCTTGGCAACCTGTTCTGCCACTACTGCATGATAAACAGCCTCGTCGGCATCCTTGCCCCAAGTGAAAGGACCATGGTTCTTTACCAATACGCCTGGGGTATGAACAGGATTGATGTTTCCCTTCTTGAAGCGGTCTACAATAACCACTCCTGTATTGTGTTCGTATTCTGCCATCTGGTCGGCAGTCATATCGTCGGTGCAAGGTATGCAGTCGTGAAAATAGTCGGCATGAGTGGTGCCGATATTAGGGAGGTCCAAACCTGCCTGAGCCCAGGCTGTGGCATAGGTGGAGTGGGTGTGTACGACACCTCCCAATTCAGGGAAAGCACGATATAATACCAGGTGGGTAGGAGTATCGGATGAAGGGTTGAGATCGCCTTCCACTACCTTTCCTGTGGCTAAGTCAACTACCACCATGTCGCTTGCCTTCATTGTTTCGTAACTCACTCCTGATGGTTTGATGACTACAAGACCTTTCTCGCGGTCGATTGCGCTCACATTGCCCCAGGTGAAGAGAACGAGGTGATGCTTCACAAGGTCAAGATTGGCCTTGAATACTTTTTCTTTTAATTCTTCTAACATCGTTTCTTATGTTATTTTTATTGAAATATCGTAAATTATTGAGTTAGGGAGTTGGGTTATGGAGTTTAGACAATTCTCTTTTTATCCAAGCAAATAAAGGTTTACTTGAGTTTAAACGAAGGATCCTGTGCGTAAGCTTTCTTGTTGAAGCGATAGAGAGCAGCTCCGCGTCGTGAGCCGGCTTTGTCTATCAGTTCGGTCTTTTCTATGAAGTCGATATCCTTGATACGTTTACGGAAATTGCGCTTGTCAATCTCTTCGTCCATCACCGCCTCGAAAACATGTTGTAGTTGGGTGAGGGTAAACAGATTGGGCAGAAGTTTGAAACTCAAAGGTTCTGTGTTGATGCGTCGGCGTATCTGGCTGATGGCATCTTGTATCATCTGGTTGTGGTCGGCGTAGAGTTGGGGCAAGTCCTTAAGGCTTACCCATTCCAAACCATGCTGTTCTCTGAGCTTGTCGTCATAGTCTACCACATTGATGAGGGTACAATAGGCAACCGATATAACTCGTTCGCCCGGGTCACGGTCTATATTGCCGAATGCTCCTACCTGTCTGATGTATAGGTTTTTCATACCTGTCAGGTCGAGAATGACACGGTTGGCAGCTTCTTCGAGGCTTTCGTGTTGTCCTACGAATCCACCATAGAGGGACCATTCGTCTCTTCCTGGGTCCATCTTGCGTTTACCTATTAATACTTGAATGTTCTTTCCGTCAAAACCGAAGATGATGCAGTCAACAGCGACGAAGATTTTAGTATATTCTTTATAAAATTGAGTCATGTTTATAATAATATGTTATGATTCTATGGAATTCTTGTCGGGCACACTGAGTGATACTACACGACATTTTAAGGTGCTGTGTTAGTTGCCATTTTGTTTTGGGTGTAAAATTACATTAATTATTTTAAAGTTGTATCATTTTTGCTAAAATATTTTTCAGGTAAAGTGTGTCTTTAACTCTATTTGTATAAAATAAAAGAGCAAGTCCTTGTTTTATTAAAGAACTTGCTCTTATTTGAGTGATATAATCGTTAATTATAAAATCTTAATATAATCGCTATATATAATAATGTATTTATTTGAAAAGTAGTTGTTGTTAGCATACCTTGTGTGATCCTTCGGAGATGATGACAGGATAAACTTCAGGTTCATGACCATATTTGGCTGCAAATTTAGCTTTGGTATCTGCAATGAACTTATCGTAGATGTCATCCTTTACAAGGTTGATGGTACAGCCTCCGAAGCCACCACCCATAATACGGCAGCCTGTTACACCATTCTCTTTGGCTACGTCATTCAGGAAGTCAAGTTCCTCACAACTAACCTCGTATTCCTTGCTCAGACCATAGTGTGTCTCGTACATCTTCTGACCAACAGTTTCGTAGTCACCTTTCTCAAGAGCATCGCATACTGCCAGCACGCGGTCTTTCTCGCCCAATACGAAATGAGCACGGCTGTAGTCTTCTTCGCCCACTTCTGCACGGACCTCTTCAAGTTGTTCCCATGTGCAGTCGCGCAAGGTCTCAAACTTGGCTTCAGGATGTTTGGCAGCAATATGCTTTACCACGTTCTCGCAAGAGTTACGACGGTCGTTGTATGGTGACCCCGCCAACTCGTGTTTTACCTTAGAGTTGACCAGACAGAGTTTGTAGCCCTTTGGTTCGAATGGGAAGTACTCAAATTCGCGGCTATTGCAGTCGAGACGCATGAGTTTGCCTTCCTTTCCGAATACGCTGGCAAACTGGTCCATGATACCGCAGTTGACACCTACATATTTATGTTCTGTAGCCTGACCTGCCAAGACAAGATCCCACTTAGAAATCTTGTTGTCACCAAACAAGTCGTTCAAGGCAAAGGCGAAACAACTCTCAAGAGCAGCAGAAGAAGACATACCAGCACCGAGAGGCACATCACCATAGAAGGCCGCATTGAAGCCTTTCACATCTACGCCCAAAGCCTTCATTTCCTGACATACACCATAGATATAGCGTGCCCATGAAGCGCGTGGACCCTCAGGGTCGTCTACCTTGAACTCCACACGGTCCTTCAAGTCGATAGAGTAGAGCATGACAGTGTTAGTTCCGTTAGGACGGATTTCAGCCATGATACCTTTGTCTACTGCACCGGGGAAAACGAATCCTCCATTATAATCAGTATGCTCACCAATCAGGTTGATACGACCTGGTGACATATAAATGTTTCCAGTTTTGCCGTCGAAATGCTTAATGAAGCGGCTTCTTACTTTTTCAATATCCATAATCTGTTAAGTTTTTTTAGTTGTTCATTAAAGATTTGTCGGTTATATAAAAGCCCTAAGGCATTAAAAACCTCAGGGCTATCATATTTCGTAGTTTTTATTCTACAGGAATATCCTTGTTGACATTCTTGCAGCCAGCTACAGCATAGAACAGCATGTATGCCATACAGATGAGAGGCACAATATAACTTGTCATATAGCCTCCATTATCAGCGATGAAGTTCTGTACCAATGGAATTAATCCACCACCTACTACCATCATCATGAAGATACCAGAAGCCTGGGCGGTATATTTACCAAGACCCTCGGTAGCAAGATTGAAGATAGATGCCCACATGATGGATGTGCAGAGACCGCAGAGAACCAGGAACATGGCAGCAATAGGTACGGTTACCATCTGGAAGGAAGTACCAGTGAATACAGGCATTTCAACCGTTGTAGACTTACCCAAAAGAACTGCGAGAAGGATGAAAATGATGCCGGCACCATTGGCAAAAATCATCATCTGGCGACTTGATACCTTATCAGCGATAAAGCTCGAGCAGAGACGGCCTACCAACATCAAGAGCCAGTAGGTACCTGCTACGAATCCACCGATAGCGGCAGCATTAGCCAATACGACTCCGTTGATCAAACCACCGCCATTGGCTGTAGTGTCAGAGATGTAGAAATTCAATGTACCAGGAATACCTACTTCAACGCCTACATATACGAAGATGGCGAGAACACCAAGGTTGAAGTGACGGAATGCCCAAGGTGAGTGCTCGAATACTGTCTTGTCTGTAGTCTTGCCCATCTCTGGATCCTGAATAGGAATGAAGATCAAGATGAAGAAGGCTGCTGCGAATACAGCAAGGGCGATGTAAAGTACCAGATTTACGTCTACTATCTTTGTGTTGGCTGTTACGGTTCCGATAAGTGCACCTACGAGCATAGGAGTTAAAGTACCAGACAAGCTGTTGAGTGTACCTCCTATGAGGTTCAACTGGTTACCACGATTGCCACCGCCACCGAGAAGGTTCAGCATAGGATTTACTACTGTATTCAGAATACATACAGCGAAACCAGAGATGAACGCTCCGAAGAGGTAAACGGCGAAACCAGAGATATCGGCACCGAACTTACCAGAAATGAACTGGATGAATACGCCTACAAAACCAGTAGCAATACCGGTGAGGGCTGTCTTCTTGTAACCAATCTTGGTGAGCAACTTGCCTGCGGGTATACCCATGAAGAGATAAGCTAAGAAGTTCATGGCGTTACCCAACATACCTATCATGTTGGCACTACCGCTGTCGGCGAATACATTTTTCCAGATGACTCCGATAGGAGCTGCCAGGTTCGTTACAAACGAAATCATAGCGTAAAGAAACATCATCGTGATGATGGCGATGATATTACCATTTTTGTTTTGGCTTTCCATTTTTAATTGTTTGATAGTTGATATTGTTATTATTTAATTATTCCGGGTTTGTTCTCATCGTAAAAAAGAATACAGCTCTATATTATAATCTATATTAAGAATGTTATTCAAGAATATGATTTTCTTTAGGAAATGTGGTTGCTTTTTCAAACGAGAAAATGGAGCAGACGCTTTTTGAGTACCTGCTCCATATATATAATAAGGTGTTATTTCTCTACACCAAACTTATAAATAGTTTTCTGTGTGTAGGTGTCGCCTGGTTTCAAGCGGCAACTTGGGAAGTATGGATGGTTAGGTGTGTCAGGGAACTTCTGTGCCTCGAAGCAAACAGCGCTGCGGCGTGGGAATGTGGCGCCATGCTGACCAGAGATACCAGTCAGGAAGTTGCCTGTATACATCTGCAAGCCTGGTTCGGTGGTGTAAACCTCCATTGTGCGGCAACTGACAGGATCCTTGATCTTTGCTGCGAAACTCAACTCGCCTTCCTCTTTCTTATTGAGAACGAAGTTGTGGTCGTAGCCCTGTCCGTTCTTTATCTGCTCGTTGTCGGCATCGATGTCCTGACCTATGGTCTTTGGAGTACGGAAATCGAAAGGAGTACCCTCTACCTTGAGAATTTCGCCGGTAGGGATAGAAACCTTGTCTATAGGGAGATAATAGTCTGCGTTTACCTGACAGATAATGTTGTCGATAGTAGGTGTTGGGTTGGCAATTCCCTGAATAGAGAAGAATGCGTGGTGTGTCAGGTTGACTATTGTCAACTTGTTGGTTGTTGCCTGATACTTGATGACAAGCTCATCGTCATCTGTCAAAGTATAAGCCACCCATACGTTCAACTCACCGGTAAAACCTTCTTCGCCATAAGGACTTGCATATTTGAGAACTACAGCATTGCTGCTTACCTGCATGGCATCCCATACGTGTGCATGAAATCCTGTAGGACCGCCATGAAGATGGTTAGGACCGTCATTGCGAGCCAACTGGTATTCCTTGCCATGAAGTGTGAACTTGCCATCCTTGATGCGGTTTCCGTAGCGGCCAATAAGTACGCTCAGGAAAGGCTCAGGAGAATTGATGACATCCTGTATGTTGTCATGTCCTTGAATAAGGTTGGCGTAATTTCCGTCCTTGTCGGGCATCATGATGGCTACAATGGCGCCTCCATAATTGGTTACGGCAACCTCATTACCGTTACTGTTTTTCAGTACGAACAAGTCTGTCTGCTTGCCATTGACTGTGGTCTGAAAATCTTCTCTTTTCAGACCGCACTTATTTGCTGGTTCTGTATTCATAATATCCCAATTGTTTAGTTATTCGAATGTTTTAAAGTTACATACTGCAAAGTAAATAAAAAAAAATGATTACAACAAATTTTTTTGCAACTTATTTGATTTAAAAAAACTAAAATATATTATGCCAGCAAATCGGCTACCACATAGCTCGAACCTCCCACGAAGATGAAGTCGGTATTCTTTGCTTCTCTTTTTGCAGCTTCAAATGCTTCTTTTACAGACAGATATGTGTTGCCAACAAGATCATGTTCCTGTGCCATCTTGCATAGCTTTTCCACGGGTATAGCCCTCTTTGTTGAGGCTTGTGTCCAGTAGTAGGTTGTGTCTGTTTTAGGAAGCAACTCCAGTACACTTGACACATCTTTGTCGTCCACCATTCCGAAGACGATATGTCGGTGTGTGCATGGTTGTTTTTCGATCTGTTGGCTTAGAAATTTCCATCCAGCCACGTTGTGTCCCGTATCGCAGATGGCAAGAGGTTTGTCGTTCAGTTTTTCCCAACGTCCGCGCAGTCCTGTCGTCTCGCATACGTTGGCAAATCCTTTTAGGATGGCTTCTTTGCCGACGATGCCTTTGTCGAGCAGGATAGATATGGCGCAAAGTATGGTTCTTGCATTTTCTTCCTGATAGATTCCCTGGAGTTCCATCTCTATAGGTCCGAAAGTATGGGTGCCTAACACGTGACGACCTTCCGCAGTTGTTGCAACGGTGTCGTTGCTGAAGGCAGATTCCTCTGAGAAGATGACGGGCGCCTTTCTTTCCTTTCCTATGGTTTCGAACACAGGACGGGTTTCTGTGGTGGTGGTTCCTATCACTATGGGCACATCTTCCTTGATGATGCCAGCCTTCTCGAAAGCTATTTTCTCAAGGGTGTCGCCAAGTAGCTGGGTGTGGTCGTAGCTGATGTTTGTGATGATGGACAGAATGGGGGTGATGATGTTTGTACAGTCGAGGCGTCCTCCCAATCCCACTTCTATGACGGCATAGTCTACCTGTTGTTCTTTGAAATACTTGAAAGCCAGGGCTGTGGTTAGTTCAAAGAAGGATGGATGCAAGGGCTCGAAGAAGGAACGTTCCTCTTCTACAAAGTCTACCACATATTGTTCGGGAATACATTCGCCGTTGATGCGTATTCTCTCGCGGAAATCTACCAGGTGTGGCGAGGTGTAGAGTCCTACTTTGTATCCTTGTGCCTGAAGGATGGCAGCAATGGTGTGTGAGCAGGAGCCTTTTCCGTTGGTTCCTGCCACATGGATGGTTTTGAAATACTGATGGGGATGACCGAAGTGCTCATCCAGGGCATGTGTGGTTTGCAGTCCGGGTTTGTATGCTGTGGCGCCTACCTTTTCGAAAACGGGAGTTCTCGTAAACAGATATTCTGTCGTTTCTTTGTAGTTCATATATGTGTATATATAATAGGTGTGTGTCCTCATTAATGATAAAGAGCAATCCCGTTCTTCTTGTTTTGGAGAAGAGGATTGCTCTTAGTTTTATTTTGAAAAATTACTTGAACAGATTTTTCAAACTGTCGAAGAGCGTCTTCTTCGTAGCATTGTCTGCCTTGAAGTTCTCGCTGTCCTTCAGTTTCTTAATCAGTTCTTTCTCTTCCTTGGTAAGTGTCTTGGGGACATAGACGGTTACGTTGCAGATGATGTCTCCCTTGCCATATCCGTAGCCTTTTACGGCTGGCAGTCCTTTTCCGCGCAGGCGAATCTGCTTGCCAGGCTGTGTGCCAGGCTCAATCTTGACTGTGGTCTTGCCCTCTATGGTAGGAACATCTACCTCGCCTCCCAAAGTAGCAGTGGCAAAATCGAGAACCAGGTTGTAGTAGAGGTTCTGTCCGTCGCGCTCGAAGGTGTCGTTGCTTTCCTCGCTGATGAGGACCTGTATATCTCCGGGGTATCCGTTGCGCTTTCCGGCATTTCCCTTTCCTGCTACGGTGAGTACCATTCCGTCCTGAACTCCGGCAGGAATGTTGATTTCTACCACCTCGTCGCCTTTTACAACACCATCGCCGCCACAGGTCTTACACTTGTTCTTGATAACAGTGCCTTCTCCGTGACAGGTAGGGCAGGCGGCTTGAGTCTGCATCATGCCAAAGATGGAGCGAACGCTCTTGATGGTATAGCCTGTTCCATGACAAGTGTTGCAAGTTTCGGGCTTGGCTCCACCTTCACTTCCTGTACCCTGACAGTCGGGGCACTTCAGGTCTTTATGAACTTTGAACTTTTTTGTGACACCGTTGGCAACTTCCTTCAAATTGAGTTTTACCTTGATTCTCAGGTCGCTTCCCTGGTGCATTTGTGGCTGTGCGCTGCCTCCGAAGCCGAAGCCTCCACCTCCATGTCCGCCAAAGATATCGCCGAACATAGAGAAGATGTCGTCCATGTTCATGCCTGCGCCGCCTCCGAATCCTCCGAATCCACCTTGTGGACCATTGAATCCAAATTGGTCATACTGCTGTCTCTTTTGAGGGTCGCGCAGTACGTCGTAAGCCTCGGCGGCTTCCTTGAACTTTTCCTCTGCCTCCTTATTGTTAGGATTGCGGTCAGGGTGATATTTGATGGCTATCTTTCGGTAAGCCTTCTTGATTTCATCGTCGGATGCCGACTTGTCGACGCCAAGCACCTCGTAATAGTCTCTCTTAGCCATTTGCTAATGTTGAATTCTTTATGTTTTATTTATTCTTGTTCTATTGTCCTACGGCAACTTTAGCGTGGCGTATTACTTTGTCGTTGAGTGTGTAGCCGGTCTGGATGCAGTCTATAACCTTTCCTTTCTTGTCATCGCCCATACCGGGCACCATGGCAACAGCCTCGTGATAGTCTACATCGAAATCTTTGTCCTGTGTCTCGATTTTCTTGACACCAAGGCTTTCGAGGGCTTTGCTGAATTTATTGAAAATCATCTGCACACCTTCCTTGATGGCTTTAGGATCCTCGCTCTTGTCGGCGATGGCACGTTCAAAGTCGTCCAGGATAGGCAGGATGGCAGCGATTGTCTTCTCACCGCCATTGAGGATGAGGTCTGCTTTCTCCTTCAGGGTGCGCTTGCGGTAGTTCTCAAATTCGGCAGTCTTGTAGAGCAACTGTTTTTTGAGTGATTCTACTTCCTGTTCTGCCTTGGCGAGAGGATCATGTTCCTCGGTCTCTTTCTCTTTACCGTCTTCGGCTGACAGGTTGTCAGTCTGAGCCTGTTCTGCCTGCTTTTCTGTCTGCTGCTCGTCAACCTTCTCGTTGGCGTTGGCATCTTCTATCTTGATTTCTTTTCTTTAGACATAATGAATGTTGTTTTTTTGTTTAACACGTTTTGTGGCGTGTGTTGCAAAAAACATGCCAACCTACTTGTTCCTTTCGAAATGGTGGGGTTGGCATGTTGTTTCTTATACGTTGTACATCTTGGCTTTCTGCTCCTTGATAGCCTCGTCGTAGATGTACTCATCGTACGACATGAGCTTGTCGATGGTGCCCGATGGGGTCAGCTCGATGATGCGGTTGGCTACCGTGTTGATGAACTCGTGGTCGTGGCTGGCGAATAGCACATTTCCCTTGAAGCCTATCAGGTTGTTGTTGAAAGCCTGAATGCTTTCCAGGTCCAGATGGTTGGTAGGAGTGTCGAGAATCAGACAGTTGGCGTTCTGCAGCTGCATACGAGCTATCATACATCTCATCTTCTCGCCTCCCGAGAGCACGTTTACCTTCTTCAAAACCTCCTCGCCGCTGAAGAGCATACGACCTAAGTAACCCTTCATGGCCACCTCGTTGCCCGGACCGTACTGGCTGAGCCAGTCTACCAGGTTCATGTCGCTCTGGAAGAATTCGGTGTTGTCGAGTGGGAGATAGGCTGTTGTGATGGTTACGCCCCACTTGTATTCTCCAGCGTCAGCCTTTCTGTTGCCATTGATGATTTCGAAGAGGGCGGTCATGGCCTTGGGGTTATGAGAGAGGAATACCACCTTCTCGTCTTTCTCGATGTTGAAGTTTACGTTGTCGAAGAGAACTGTTCCATCCTCATCGACAGCTTTCAAGCCTTCCACCTCAAGAATCTGGTTGCCAGGCTCGCGGTCCATCTGGAATATGATGCCTGGGTACTTACGGCTTGAAGGACGAATCTCCTCGACGTTGAGTTTCTCGAGCATCTTCTTGCGGGATGTGGTCTGCTTACTCTTAGCCACGTTGGCAGAGAATCGGCGGATGAACTCTTCCAACTGCTTTCTTTTCCTCAGCCTTCATCTTCTGGTTCTGAGCCTGGCGCAGAGCCAACTGTGAACTCTCGTACCAGAAAGAGTAGTTTCCGGCAAACATGGTTACCTTGCCGAAGTCGATATCTACGGTCTGGGTGCTTACAGCATCGAGGAAGTGACGGTCGTGAGAAACCACCAATACGGTTTGCTCCACGTTGCTCAGATATTCCTCCAACCATTCCACGGTGTCGAGGTCGAGGTCATTGGTAGGCTCATCGAGCAACAGGTTGTCTGGGTTTCCGAAGAGGGCTTTTGCCAGCATGACACGTACCTTCTCAGTATTTGAAAGCTCGCCTACGAGCTTGTTGTGCTTGTCTTCCTGTATACCAAGGTTTTGAAGCAGCTGGGCAGCATTGCTCTCAGCCTCCCATCCGTTCATCTCGGCAAACTTCAACTCTAAGTCGGCAGCACGGTTGCCGTCTTCCTCGGTCATCTCTTCCTTAGAGTAGAGGCGCTCGCGCTCCTTCATGTTTTCCCAAAGAGGCTGGTGACCCATCAGAACGGTGTCCATGACGCGGAACTCATCATATTTGAAGTGGTCCTGCTCCAATACCGAGAGGCGCTCGCCTGGTCCTAATTCCACGCTTCCCTTGTTGGGCTCCAGATCTCCGCTGATGGCGCGAAGGAAGGTAGACTTACCGGCACCGTTGGCACCAATAATACCATAAATGTTACCGTGAGTGAACTTGAGGTTTACGTCCTTATAGAGGACTCTCTTTCCAAATTGTATCGCTAAATTGGTTACAGTTATCATTAACTTAAAAGTTTATTGTATGTTATTTTCAAATTTGGATGCAAAGGTACAAAAAATATTTGTAAATCAGAAATTTAGTGTAGAAAAGGACTTAATATTTAGTTAAAAACATGGATATTTTTTGTCAATCGAACAAAAAGGCATAAATTTGTAGACCAAAAACGATTTACAACTGATATGCGACAAGAAAACAATAAGTGGCAGAAGCGCGCTGACAGGGGAGGGTTTGGAGTCCCCAATGAGTATGACCATTATGTGGTCAGCAAGCCTGCGCCTCTGTTGGAATGGCTGTTGGAAAACGTCAAGAGTTCGAGCAAGACCAAAATCAAGCAGATACTGCAAGGCCGTGGCATCCGTGTGGACGGCAAGACGATCACCAAGTTCGACTATCCTCTGAGACCCGGTATGAAGATTGCCGTCAGCAAGTCGAAGAAGAACCAGGAAACCTTCAAGAGCAAGTATCTCAAGATTGTTTACGAAGACCGGTATTTGGTGGTGGTGGAAAAGCAGATCGGCATACTGAGTATGGCGGCAGGACATTCATCGCTCAATGTGAAGACCGTGCTCGACGACTACTTCCACAAAACCCGTCAGAACTGTCAGGCTCATGTGGTGCATCGACTCGACCGTGATACCAGCGGATTGATGATTTATGCCAAGGACAAGCAGACCGAACTTGCCTTGGAGGATGACTGGCATCACAACGTATACGACCGCCGCTATGTGGCTTTGGTATCGGGCGAGATGGAAGAAGATGAAGGAACTGTAGCCAACTGGCTGAAGGACAATAAGGCATATATTACTTATAGCAGTGATGCAGATAATGGCGGCAAATATGCTGTCACTCACTATCATACGCTTCAGCGCTCAACTGATTATTCACTTGTAGAATTTAAATTGGAGACGGGGCGTAAGAACCAGATACGTGTTCATACTGCCGATATGGGACATCCTGTATGTGGCGATATCAAATATGGAAATGGAGATGATCCTTGCCATCGCTTGTGCCTTCATGCCTATGTGCTTTGCTTCTATCATCCCGTTACGCATCAGCCCATGGAGTTTGAGACTCCTATCCCATCAGAATTTCGCCGAGCTTTGAAATCATAACATCTAAAGAAAAGACATGAATCATTTTGAATATTACGTTTTTGCCCTCATCGTGCTGATTGTGGGCTTCCTGATAGTGAAGAAAGTTGCTACCTGCTTGTTCAAGACAGTAGTAACTGTCATCGTGCTTGCCATCTTGACCGGCATTTATTTCCTGGCAAGCTGAAAAAAACGAAGCCGGCTTCGTTCGCCAACGAAGTAGCTTGCGATAGTCAACGAAGCTGCTTGCGATGGTCAACGAAGCCGGCTTCGTTTTTTCCTTTTACTACAACTACTTACTTCCGAAGTATAAGAAGAGCATACCGATGAGCACCAACAACAGGTCGACAAACTTGGCCTTGAGGTTTTTCTCGTGGAAGAGGGCAGCTCCGAAGAGGAAGCTGACGATGACGCTTCCTCGTCTCACCATGCTCACGATGCTGATCATGGCTCCCGGCAGACTCAGCGCATAGAAGTACACGAAGTCGGCAGCACTCAGGAAGATGCTGATAAAGATGATGGACCAGTGCCAGCGGAAAGGGGTTGTCTTGTGGCGTGCCGGCCACCATAGAATCATCATCATGAATCCCATCATGATTAACTGGTAGATGTTGTACCAGCTCTGCACAATCATGCGGTCAAGTCCCACACCTCCGTTCTCGGGCGGAGCCATGAGGTATTTGTCATACAGTCCGCTGATGGCTCCCAATACGGCAGCCAGGACGATAAAGTATATCCATTTGTCGTGCTTGAAGTCGATACCTTCCTTTTTCCCGCTTTTCGACAGCATGAGGAATGAAACTACTGCTAAGATGACACCTATCCATTGGTACAGGTTGAGTACCTCGCCATATACAAGCATGGCTCCCACGAGTGTCATTACAGGACGTGTGGCGTTGATAGGTCCCACAATGGTAAGGGGCAGATGCTTCATACCGAAGTAGCCGAATGTCCAGCTGCTCAGCACGATAAAGCTTTTCAGAATGATGTATTTGTGTACTTCCCATCCGCCAGCGGCGACATGGAAGATTGTTCCGTCGAGTGCATTCGTCGTATAGCTCGTCACGATAAAAGGAACGAAGATGAGCGACGAGAAGAGCGTGTTGAGAAACAGTACCGGAATAACTGCGTTACCTGAAAGAGCCTTTTTCTTGAAGGCGTCATAAAATCCCAGCAAGGTGGCTGAGAGAAATGCTAAAATTAACCACATATTATATCATGAATTCTTTTTTCCCTTTTGTCTTTACAAGCCGTATTTCACCTCCTCCAAGAAGAGGGCGTGTCCTGGCATACTCTCGCCTGCATCGCTGCGGGTTCCGTTGTGCAGGATGTCGAGAAACTGACTTTCGCTTATTTTCCCTCTTCCCACATCAATCAGCGTACCCACTACTGCACGCACCATGTTGCGGAGAAAGCGGTTGGCGGTTATCTCAAAATACCAGGTAGAGGGTGAGGTCTGTACCCATTGGGCTTGTGTCACCTCGCAGAGGGTTGTCTTGTTGTCGCCACCAGCCTTGCAGAAGGCGGCATAGTCTTTGTGGTGCAGAAAGTGGCGTGCCGCCTGATTCATCCTGTCGAAGTCGAGCGGAAAGTTCATCTGCAACGAGTAGTGGCGCTCGAAGGGATCCTTGCACGTATGTATATAATAATGATAGGTACGCGAGGAGGCAGAGAAGCGCGCATGCATGTCGTCGGCTACCCGTTTGATGTCTTTTACGGCAATATCTCTTGGCAGAATGCGGTTCAGACGATAGGTGAGCTGTGGGGCGTCAAGCTCTTCGCCTTCCCAGTCGAAGTGGGCAGCCATCTTTCTGGCGTGTACTCCCGTGTCTGTTCGTCCTGCACCCACAACCTCCATGTCGCGTCGTAAAAGAGTAGACAGAGCTTTTTGCAACTCCTGTTGTACAGAGTTGGCGTTGGGTTGGATCTGCCAACCATGATAATTGGTTCCGTCGTAACCGAAGAAAATAAAGTATCTCATTTTACTGCCCTTGAATTCTCACATACATTTTTTGCTTCAATCGGCTGCAAAATTAATAAAAAACTACGAAATATGCGAAAATAGTACCGATTATTTTGCAAAATGATATAATCTTGAAAGAAAAACACAAATTTGTTTTGCAAATTGACAATTAAATTGTATTTTTGCCAACGATTTTGTATTAATAGATTATGGCACAGAATATATTCAAAGGCTTAGGTATAGCCCTGATTACCCCATTCAAGACCGACGGAACAGTTGACTATCAGTCGCTGAAGAAACTGGTTGAGTTTCAAATAGACAATGGTGCAGACTTCCTCTGTATCCTTGCAACTACAGGTGAGGCTCCTTGTCTCACCCAGGATGAGAAAAATAAGATTACCGAGTTGGTGAAAGAGGTGAACCATGGACGAGTTAAGATATTGAAATATTGCGGTGGCAACAATACTGCAGCCGTGGTGGAAGAAATCAAGTCTACTGACTGGAGTGGTATTGATGGTATCTTGAGCATTTGTCCTTATTACAACAAGCCTTCTCAGGAAGGACTCTATCAGCACTTCAAGGCTATTGCGCAGGTTAGTCCATTGCCTATCGTTCTTTATAATGTGCCTGGTCGCACAGGCATCAATATGAAGCCGGAGACAACCTGTCGCATCGCCCGTGACTTCCCCAACGTAGTAGCCATCAAGGAGGCCAGTGGAAGTTTGGAGCAGGTGGATGAGATTATCAAGAACAAGCCTGATAACTTTGATGTCATCAGTGGCGATGATGCACTTACCTTCTCTATGGTGGCAAGCGGTGCTGCAGGTGTTATCTCGGTTATCGGTAATGCGCTGCCCAAGGCCTTCAGCCGTATGATACGGCTCGAGTTCCGTGGCGAGTATGAGCCAGCGCGCAAGATTCATCATGCCTTTACCGAGTTGTACAGTCTGCTCTTTGTGGATGGCAACCCTGCCGGTGTAAAGGCGCTGCTCAATGATATGGGCTTTATCGAGAACGAACTGCGCCTGCCGTTGGTTCCTACCCGTATTGCTACCAAGCAGAAGATGAGTGACATATTGAAAGACCTTCGCATTTAAGCGATGAGATATTCTCAAAACGCGGGTCTGATGTTGTGAATGGCCGCATGATGGAGCTTCTCACAGCATCAGACTCGTACTTTTTCCTACTTTACCGCACTTAAATCCAAATCTATTATTTAAAATATGTCAGAAGAAAGAAGAATCATTCATGAAATCACGCCTTTGATGGGTAAGGATGTCCTCTACATTGCCGACAGGCACAAGAAGGAGTTTACTTATCCCATTCATAATCATTCAGTTTTTGAGCTCAACTTTGTGGAGAATGCTCAGGGAGTGCGCCGTATCGTAGGCGACTCGCAGGAGGTAATAGGCGAGTACGACCTTTGTCTTATCACCTCTGCCGAACTGGAACATGTATGGGAGCAGAATGAGTGCAAGAGCGAGGATATTCGCGAGATAACCATACAGTTCGATTTCAGTATGGGCGATGAGACCCTCTTTGGCCGCAATCCTTACTCCAGCATTACCCGTATGATGCAGGAGGCACGCAAGGGTTTGGTGTTCCCCATGAAGGCTATTATGAAGGTTTACAGTCTTCTCGACACTCTCAGCAGCATCAAGGATGGATTTTATGCCGTGCAGCAGTTTCTTACCATTCTCTATGAACTGTCACGTTGTGACAATGCACGCACGTTGGCTTCCAGCAGCTATGCCAAGGTGACGGTAGAGGACGACAGCCGTCGCATCCTGAAGGTAAAGAACTATATATCCAAGAACTATATGGACGACCTGCGCTTGCCGATGCTCGCCGATTTGGCTGGTATGAGTCCAAGCGCTTTCAGCCGGTTCTTCAAGCTGCATACAGGGCGTAACATCAGCGAGTATATCATCGACCTTCGTCTGGGCTATGCTGCCCGTATGCTGGTTGATACTGCCAAGTCGATCAGTGAGATTGGTTTCGATTGCGGTTTCAACAATCTCAGCAATTTCAACCGTATTTTCAAGAAGAAGAAAGGCTGCTCGCCTACTGAGTTCCGCGAAAACTATCACAAGACCAGAATTATAGTTTAGGTATTTGGTAGCTATAGAAGTTATTTCTCTTACACCTCCATTTGCGGTACCCTGTTATCATAAGAGGATAAAAAATGATGCCTGTCTCGACAAACGAGGCAGGCATCATGCTTTTTTAGTAGGGTTACTACTTATTATTAATAGAACTTGAAGTAGTTGCGTGCGTTGTTGTAAGAGATATCCTCTACCATGCGTGAGAGGCTCTCCATATCGTTAGGCAGCAAGCCCTTCTCAACATCGTTGCCAAGCAGGTTGCAGAGCAAACGACGGAAGTACTCGTGACGTGGATAGCTTAGGAAAGAGCGAGAGTCGGTCAGCATACCTACGAATCGGCTCAACAGGCCGAGAACAGAGAGGGCGTTCATCTGGCGTGTCATACCATCGAGCTGATCGTTGAACCACCAACCCGAACCAAACTGAATCTTGCCTGGGCAAGAACCGTCCTGGAAGTTGCCAAGCATTGTGGCAATCACCTCGTTGGCACATGGGTTCAGTGTATAGAGGATAGTACGTGTGAGCTTGCCTTCCATGTTCAACTCGTTGAGGAAGTGGCTCATAGCCTTGGCTGTAGTGAACTCACCGATAGAGTCGAAACCGGTATCAGCACCCAGCTTGTTGTACATCAATGTATTGTTGTCGCGGATAGCACCATAGTGGTACTGCTGTGTCCAGTCGGCAGCATAGTCCATCTCGGCACATACCTTCAGGAAGGCGTGCTTGTACTGGCGAATCTCGATAGCAGAAAGCTGCTGACCGCGCATAGCCTTGGCGAAGATGGTCTCAATCTGAGAGTCTGTATATGGCTCATCGTAGAACTCCTCGATACCATGGTCGCTCAACTTGCAGCCATTCTCGGTGAAGAAGTCGTGACGCTTCTGCAGGGCATCAACCATATCCTGGAAGGTAGTAACGGTAACACCTGCTACCTCGCCCAACTTGTTCATGTACTCAGCGTAGTCTGGCTTCTCGATGTTCATGGCCTTGTCAGGACGCCATGCAGGAATCATCTTGATCTCGAAACCGCTCTCGCGAGTCTGCTTGTGATAACGCAAGTCATCAATTGGATCGTCTGTAGTACATACGCACTCTACATGGTAGCGGCGCATAAATCCACGTGCTGTATACTCTGGCTGCTGCAACTTCTCGTTACACTCGTCGTAGATTTCGCGTGCTGTCTTAGGGCTCAACTGCTTGTCGATACCGAAAGCTGTCTTGAGCTCAAGGTGTGTCCAGTGGTACAAAGGATTACGGAATGTATAAGGTACTGTCTCTGCCCACTTCTCAAACTTCTCCCAGTCGCTTGTATCAGTACCTGTGCAGAAACGCTCATCTACACCATTGGTACGCATGGCACGCCACTTGTAGTGGTCGCCGCCCAACCAAAGCTCTGTGATGCTTTTGAACTGATGATCATTGGCAACCATCTCAGGGATGAGGTGACAGTGATAGTCGATGATAGGCATTTTAGCCGCATGATTGTGATACAAATCCTGCGCAGTTTTGGTGTCGAGCAGGAAGTTTTCATCCATAAAATGTTTCATAATTGTAATTTAGTTTTTTAAGATTTGCTTATTCGACATGCAAATATACATCATTTTTTTGCAATCCACCAAAAAAATACGTAATTATTAGGTTTATTTTACTAAAACGATTACGTATGTACGTGAGTGGTGTGAGAAGAGGAGTCTTTCAATCACACAGGTTTGCGTAGTTTTTGTTTCTATTTTCTATCATTCCGTGTTTCTCTATGCTTGTAAGCCAAAAAATATAGTCATAATCCTTCAGTATATTTATTCATCTATAGGCATTACTTAACTGTGAAAAAAATATTTCCCAGTTAGGAAAATTTTTTTCTCAGTTGGGTAGATTCTTTTTTCCAGTTAGTCCATGGTTTTGGGGCAATTATTGAATAAATATGCTGTATAAATATTCTTTTGTTTGCTTGGTTACTTAACATACTTACGATAGTTAAGTAATGATCCCACTTTAAAAAGTCATTTTTACGAAAATCAGCTATTGATTATCAATAAGTTATAAAGATATAAAATGCGATTTTCGACTTTTTCAAGTGGGCTCAGTTCGATAATAATAAAAAAGAGGTAGCTTTATTGAAAGCTGTTGATAGTTTCCGCTATATACTTAGTTTCTTCCGAAGTCATCATCTGATGGCAGGGCAGACTGAGTTCCTGTTGGTGGATGCGTTCCGTGATGGGCAGGGAAAGCTTGTTCCATGATTTGTAGCAGGCTTGCTGATGGGGCGGGATGGGGTAATGAATCATCGTACCTATGCCATGCTGGCTTAGGTAAGTCTGCAGTTCGTCGCGCTTCTCGCAGAAGACGGGGAAGATGTGAACCACGTTTCGGCTCCAGTCGTCATACATCTGATGGGGAACCATGACCTTGGGATTGTTGATGAGCGAGAGATACTCTTTGGCACGTTGGCGGCGAGCCTCGTTGAGTAAGTCGAGGTGGCGAAGCTTTGCCGTAAGGACGGCAGCCTGCATCTCGTCCATGCGCGAGTTGGTGCCCACGTATGGAAAGACATATTTACGGCTGCTACCATAGTTGCCCAAGGCTCTCACAACCTCAGCCAACTCATGGTCGTCGGTAGTCACAGCTCCTGCATCGCCCAAGGCACCAAGGTTCTTGCCTGGATAGAAACTGTGGGCTGCCGCATTGCCTAAAGAACCTGTCTTTCTGTTGCCATACATGCATCCATGCGCCTGTGCGTTGTCCTCGAAGAGCAACAGGTTATGCTGCTGACAGAAACGCTCTATCGTCTCGGTCATGGCACATCTGCCGTACAGATGGACTGTCATTACCGCCTTGGTGCAAGGTGTAAGAACCTGATGAAGCAGACGGTCGTCGATCTGTAAGGTCTCCCATCTCGGTTCTACGAGTATGGGTTTCAACCGGCATTCTGTGATGGCAAGAATGGTGGCGATATAGGTGTTGGCAGGTACGATGATCTCGTCGCCCTCATGCAGTCGGCCCAGTTCCATTTCGCCTCTGAGCATCAGTTTCAGAGCATCCAGTCCGTTTCCGCACGGTATGCAGTACTGCGTGCCGATGTACTGGGCGTAAGCCTCAGCAAACTGCTGGTTGGCTTTGCCCTGCAGATACCATCCGCTCTCCACCACCTGATGGATGGCATCAAGGATGTCTTGTTGTAAAGGACTGTTGATGTCCTTGAGGTTGAGATAATCGATGTGTTGCATAGATATTTTTGTTGACTTTGCAAAGATATTGCAAAGATACATATTTTCTTTGAGTTGCGGGCATTGTTTGCCATAAAAAATCAGATGTTTTTATGGCTTGTGTATGGCTGGTTGAAAACTTTTGCTTATCTTTGCGCCTATGAAGCATAAAAATCTTTTCAGCCTCTTGTGCCGTATGGTGTGGCTATGGGTGGCAGGTTTGATAGCCATGCCAGTCGTGGCACAGCGTCATGTGATTTATAATCAGCGTATTGCCAGTCTGCAGGTAGTGGCAGGACAGCGATGGCAGGAAATGCCCGTTGCCCAGCTTGGCGAGCCTGTGCACATCGATTTCGATGACATGACCCACGACTATGAGCGTTATTCCTACAAGATAGAACATTGTGAAGCCGACTGGTCGGAGTCGCGTGAGATCTTTACCAGCGATTTCCTACAGGGATTCAATGGCGAACTCACCATCGACAACTACGAACAGTCACTCAACACCAATCATCTCTATACGCACTACAGTCTTACCATTCCCAACGAGCATTGCCGGCTGACGATGAGCGGCAACTACAAGCTGTCGGTCTTTTCTGATGATGATGACAGCCATCCTGTCTTCACTGCCTGCTTTATGTTGGTGGACCCACAGATGAAGGTTTCCATGTCGGTGACGGGAAACACAGATATTGATATTTATCACAGTCATCAGCAGGTGGCGATGGCGATAGACTATGGTGAGGTGAGAGTGACCGATCCTGCCCGACAGTTGAAGACCATCGTACTGCAGAACGGCAGATGGGATAATGCTGTGACAGCACCGCGTGCGGAGTATGTGAATACCGAAGGGCAGAGTTGGAAGCATTGCCGACAGTTGATATTCGACGGTGGCAACGAGTATCACAAGTTCGAGATGCTGGACCTCAGTCATACCACCATGGGGCTTGACAGCATCTTCTGGGACGGAAGCGAGGCACATGCCTATGTGATGGCAGATCTGCCTCGTCCCAACTATGTATACGACGAATCGGCGAACGGAGCTTTCTATATTCGCAACAGCGACAACATTGACAACACCTTTACTTCGGATTACGCCTGGGTGCACTTCTTCTTGAAGGCGCCTCGTCAGCAGGGTGATGTGTATCTGAACGGAGCTTGGACTCAGGACAGTTTTCTGCCTCCTTACCGAATGGAATACAACGAAGCAGCTAAGGCATACGAGGGTGCCGTCCTGTTGAAGCAGGGCTACTACAGTTATCGCTATGTGGTGGTGAATGCCGATGGTACAACAAAACCCGTAACCACTGAGGGCAGTTTCTATCAAACGAGAAACAAGTATCAGGTGTTAGTATATTATAAAGGTGTAGGCGACCGTACCGACCGCTTGTTAGGATACGGCGAAGTAATGGTAAAAGTAGAAAGTTAAAGGAGATTTCTTAGAAGTCAAAGGAGTTAAAGGAATTAGCTCCTTTAACTTCTATTACTCCTTGTCTTTAGTTCTTGAAACTGTGGATAGGTGCAGGAATGCGTCCGACACGATTGACGAATGCAGAACAGTTGAACGAGTTGACAGGCATGATAGGTGCATGACCTAACAAACCACCAAAGTCAACACAGTCGCCCACCTTCATTCCTATGACAGGAATGACACGTACGGCAGTAGTCTTCTGGTTGATCATACCGATGGCAGCCTCGTCGGCGATAATTCCTGAAATCGTTGTAGCAGGCGTGTCGCCAGGAATAGCTATCATGTCAAGACCCACAGAGCAGACACAAGTCATCGCCTCCAGTTTCTCGATGGTAAGGGCACCAGCCTCTACAGCATCGATCATACCCTGATCCTCGCTGACAGGGATAAAGGCACCGCTCAGACCGCCTACGTACGAAGATGCCATGATGCCGCCCTTCTTCACCTGGTCGTTGAGCAGGGCAAGAGCAGCAGTAGTGCCAGGAGCACCAGGATGCTCAAGACCAATCTCCTTCAGAATATCTGCCACGCTGTCGCCAATGGCAGGAGTAGGAGCCAATGAGAGGTCGATGATGCCGAAAGGAACACCCAGTCGATGAGAAGCCTCTTTGGCTACTAATTGTCCTACACGTGTAATCTTGAAGGCAGTGCGCTTGATGGTTTCGCAAAGCACCTCGAAACTTTCACCACGAACACTCTCCAAGGCATATTTCACTACACCAGGTCCGCTGACTCCCACGCTTACTACAGCATCAGCCTCGCTCACGCCGTGGAAGGCACCAGCCATAAAGGGGTTGTCGTCTGGAGCATTGCAGAGTACAACGAGTTTGGCACAACCCAAAGAACCCTTTTCCTTGGTATTCTCGGCAGTATCCTTTACGATTTCACCCATCAGGCGAACCGCATCCATATTAATACCGGTCTTGGTAGAGCCCACATTGATAGAACTGCATACAAAATCGGTCTGCGCCAAAGCCTGAGGAATAGAGCGTATCAAGAGTTCATCGCTCTTGCTCATTCCCTTGGAAACGATGGCAGAGTAACCACCCAGGAAGTTGACACCCAACTCTTTGGCACACTTGTCCAAAGTCTTGGCAATCTTCACGTAGTCGTCAGTTGTCTTGCAGGCAGAGCCACCCACCAGGGCAATAGGAGTAACAGAGATGCGCTTGTTGACGATAGGCACACCAAACTCCTTGGAAATATCCTCGCCCGTCTTCACCAAGTTCTTGGCCAGTCGGGTAATCTTCTTGTATATGTTGTCGCAGAGTACGTCCACCTCAGTCGCAGCACAGTCCAACAGGTTGATACCCATTGTGATGGTGCGCACGTCGAGATTTTCCTTCTCTATCATCTTGTTGGTTTCAATAACCTCAGAAATATTGATCATCTTATTATAGTCTTATTTCACTTAGATACATTAAATTTTCCTTTGACGAAGAAAAGTCCTTTCTTCACAGAATAGTCTGTCGTCTTACCGCTTAGCATCGGCAGACTTAGATAGCAATTAGATTCTGTGCATCATGTCGAAGATTTCCTCGCGCTGGCATTTCACCTGAACGCCCATGTCTTCGCCAATCTTTTTGAGTTCGTCGGCAATGTCTTCGAAAGATTTCTTCATTTTAGCCATATCGACAATCATCATCATGTTGAAATAATCCTGCACGATGGTCTGTGAGATGTCGAGAATGTTGATGTCGTTTTCTGCAAGATAAGTACACACTTTGGCAATGATACCTACTGTATCCTTACCTACCACTGTAATAATCGTTCTGTTCATGAATGAATTCCTTTTTAAAAATGGGTTTAAATTGTCTGGCAAAAGTACAATATTCTTGCCAAATAACCAAATAAATGGTAGAAAATCAATAAAAACGAGCTCGTTTTGCCATAAAAAATGTTTTTATCTTCGTCAAATCGGATATTTCATTTATCTTTGCAGAATCTATGCATTAAGATTATGAAACGACGACTATACATATTCTCCATTTGGATTGCCACGATGGGTATGCTTCTCTCGACGGTGATGCTTCATCATCATCATTATGAGCGTATCTGTATGGTTGTGGAGGTGTGTAGTCAGGACGGAAGTCTGAATGATGAGCATACTGAGCATCATGATACTGAGCACGAAGGCTGCCAGGTGAAGCAGATGCATCATTTCATAGTCAAGAACCGGGTGGTGAAGTCTGCCGTCAAAAAGCTTCTTGATGCCCTTCATCTGCAGGTCTTTGTTCTTCCTGCAGAAGCACGTTTCTTCTGTCTTTCTGCCTGTGTGGCAACAGAGTGGCAGGCTCTCACCTTGCCTTTGTCCGAAGAATCGTGTTCTGCTTTCAGCAGGCGCGGACCTCCCTTGTTCTCTTAATTTGTTGATTTTTTGCAGACCCTTGTTGTCCTTTGCAGTTTGATGGCAAGGGTATAAAGGAGCTGTGGTTATGTGTGTGCTGCATGTAAAGGCATGTGGTATGCAACTCGGTTGCATGTGTAATTTTGTAACTTTGCAGCCGATAATAAAAACAAACAAGTAAAGAGAAAATGATAAAAAGAATTTTGATAGTAGTGGCAGCAACCGCTGTCGCCATCTTGTGCTTCACCCTATGGCAAAAGTCGCAAGTAGAGAATCCACATGCCGACGAGCATGAACATGAGGAACATGTGGATGTGGAAAATATCCTGTTGAACGAGAAACAGATCAAGGCCGTCGACCTGAAGTGGGGGAATGTGGAAACACGAGAGCTTGATGCCACGATACAGGTCAATGGAGCCCTGGTGCTTCGTGCTCAAAACATCGGAATGGTTACCTCACTGATGAGTGGCGTGGTGAAGAATGTTTACGTGAAGGAAGGACAGCAAGTCGCTAAAGGCCAGATTGTTGCTGCGATAGAGAATACTGATGTTCTTTCTTTGCAGCGGGAATACTTTACCACTTATCAGGAGTGTGAGTCTGCCCGACAGGAGATGGAACGCCAGACGTTGTTGGCTTCCAATGGCGCTGGGGTGAAGAAGAATATGCAGATGGCACGGAAAGATTATCAAGTGGCTCGTGCCAGTATGGTGGGTATTGCCCGTCAGTTGCAGCAGATTGGCATTTCTGCAGCATCGGTAGCCAAGGGACATTTCACTTCTGTCTTCCCCTTGCGTGCTCCGGTGAGCGGTACGGTGAGTGAGCTGACAGCCTCGTTGGGAAGTTATGCCGACATGCAGACTCCTCTGATGAAGATCAGTAACAACAAGGCTGTGGAATGCGACCTCAACGTATTTGAAAAAGACCTGGGCAAGATAAAGAATGGCAACCGCGTGTTCCTTTCCCTTACCAATCAGCCAGGAGTGAAGTTGACAGGCAAGGTATACGGCATGAACGAAAGCTTCAACAAGGGCACGAAGAGTGTGGCGGTGCATGTAAAACTCGATGCGGCACCAGGCGCCAAACTCTTTGACGGCATGTATGTGTCGGGACAGATAGCCACCGGGCGACAGATGTGTTTTGCCTTGCCCAATAAAGCTATCGTGAGTGCAGAAGGCAAGCAGTATGTTTTTGCCCTCAACCATGAACCCAAGAAGGGGGAGTACAGTTTCTCGCGCCACGAGGTGACGACAGGTGTCAGCACCGATGGCTATACGGAGGTGACACTCTGCAAGCATGTCAAGGAAGGACTGAAGGTGGTTACCGACAATGCTTTCTATCTGGCTTCGATGACGGGCGAACATGGTGATGAACACTAAGTATGATAGAATAAACACACATTACTATGTTTCAGAAACTTATCACATATTCGATACACCATAAGATGGTGGTCGGAATCCTGACTGTGGCTTTGGCAGTGTGGGGCATCTGGTCGTTGGTGCATCTGCCTTTCGACTCTACCCCCGATATTACCAATAATCAGGTGCAGGTCATCACGCAGGCTCCTTCGCTTGGAGCCCAGGAGGTGGAACAGTATATAACCAGTCCGATAGAGATGGCGCTTGCCAACATTCCCCGTCAGGAAGAACGCAGAAGTATTTCGCGCAGCGGCTTGTCGGTAGTGACACTTGTCTTTGATGATGGTGCCGATATCTATTGGGCGCGTTCGCAAATCAGTCAGGTGCTCGAGGCTGTTGCCAAGGAGTTGCCTGCCAATGCCGATACCGAATTAGGGCCTATAGCTACAGGTTTGGGCGAGATATTCCACTATACTGTACGGCCCGAGAAAGGTTATGAGGACCGCTATTCTCTCACCCAGTTGCGCACCATTCAGGACTGGATAGTACGCAAGCAGTTGGCAGGAACGCCAGGTGTGGCAGAGGTCAGCGGATGGGGAGGCTACGTCAAGCAGTATGAGGTGGCTGTAGACACAGACCAGTTGAATGCTAACGGCCTTACCATCAGCGACCTGTTTGATGCCCTGCAGCGCAACAATGCCAATACTGGCGGAAGCTATATCGAGCAGAACTCCAATCAGTATTACATCCGTGGACTGGGTGTGGTAAAATCGTTCGATGATATTGCCAACATCACCGTCAAGACAATAGAAGGAACTCCTGTCAGAATCAAGGATGTGGCAAAGGTGCAGGAAGGACACGCCACCCGTTTCGGAGCCGTGACAAGAAACGGCGAGGGTGAAGTGGTGGCAGGTATCGCCATCATGCTGAAGGGTGAGAACTTCCAGCAGGTCATCAAGAACGTGAAGGAGCGTATCAATCAGATACAGAAGTCTCTGCCCGAAGGTGTGGTGATAGAACCCTTTATCGACCGCACCAACTTGGTGGAGCGAGTGGAGGGAACCATTGCCCACAACCTGATAGCAGGCGGACTCATCGTCATCTTCGTCTTGGTTCTCTTCTTGGGCAACTGGCGTGCCGGTCTGGTAGTGGCGAGTGTCATTCCGCTGAGTATGCTCTTTGCCTTTGCTCTGATGAAAGCCTTCGGTGTGGATGGCAACCTGATGAGTCTGGGAGCCATCGACTTCGGAATGATAGTCGATTCGGCGGTTATCATCGTCGAGGCTGTGGTGACACATATCAACAGGGGCGATTTCTCGCAGCCTGGTGTGCGTGCTGCCTATATAGCCCGACATACGGCAGGAGGTGGTTTCGCCCTTACCCAGGCAGAGATGGATGCAGAGGTGCATTATTCCGCCTCGCGTATCAGGCAGAGTGCAGCTTTTGGTGAGATTATCATCATGATCGTGTACATTCCGCTGATGACGCTTGTCGGTATCGAGGGAAAAATGTTCCGTCCCATGGCGTTCACCGTGTTCTTTGCCATCTTGGGTGCTTTCATCCTTTCGCTTACCTATGTGCCCATGGCGAGCAGTCTGTTCCTGAGCCGTAAGGTACACACGGAGGCTACTTTCTCCGACCGGATGATCAGTCGGCTTCAGACCTGGTATCGTCCTGTGTTGGAATGGGTGTTGCGCCGTCGCAAGGATGTGATTACCGCTGCCGTGGCACTTTGTTGCGTGAGTGTGGTGGGACTCAAGTTCCTGGGAGGTGAGTTTATTCCAAGTCTCGACGAGGGCGACTTTGCTGTGGAGATGAGTATGGCGCAGGGTACGTCGCTCTCTCAGATGGTGGAAACCTGCACCAAGGCAGAGAAACTCCTGAAGTCAGAATATCCCGAGGTGAAGCAGGTAGTGAGTCGAATCGGTAGTGCGGAGATTCCTACCGACCCGATGCCAGTGGAGCGTGCCGACATCATGGTGGCTCTGAAGCCCAAGGCAGAATGGACTTCGGCAACGACCACCAGCGACCTGATGGAGAAGATGGAGGCTACGCTGAAGAATATTCCCGGTATGGAGGCTGAGTTCTCACAACCCATACAGATGCGTAACAATGAGCTGCTTACGGGTATCAAGCAAGATGTGGCCATCAAGATTTTCGGCGACGACCTCAACACGCTTATCCAGCAGGCAGAGAAGGTGGGCAAGATGATCAGTAATGTGAGAGGTGTGAGCGGAGTCATGGTGGAACAGGTGGCAGGTTTGCCTCAGATACAAGTGAGGTGCAACCATGAGCGCATGGCGGAGTATGGTGTCAGCGTGGACGATGTGAACCAGGTGCTTGAGACTGCTTTTGCCGGTGGAACAGCAGGAGTTGTGTTTGAGGGCGAGAGAAAGTTTGACATCATGTTGCGACTCGACAAGGATGTGCGCACCATAGAGGCATTGCAGACGCTTGCCATCCCCGTGAGTGCAGGTCAACAGGAAGGTCCGGCAGCTGTGACTGTTCCTTTGAACCAGTTGGCTGATATCGTCTACGAAACGGCCCCAGCCCAGGTGTCGCATGAGGACGGTGCCCGTCGCATCTATGTGGGATTCAATGTGAAGGGACGCGATGTTCAGAGTACAGTCGATGAGATTCAGCACTTGCTCGACAGCAAGTTGCAGTTACCCGACGGTTATTATTACACCTATGGCGGAGAGTTCAAGAACCTGCAGAGTGCCGTCAACCGTCTGATGATAGTTGTACCTTTGGCGCTTGTCATCATTCTCTTGCTGCTCTATGCCACGGTGAAGAGTGTCCGCGAGTCGCTCTTTGTTTTCTCTGCCATTCCTTTTGCAGCCATTGGTGGTGTGTGGGCGCTGTGGTTGCGCGACATGCCTTTCTCTATCTCGGCAGGAGTAGGCTTTATAGCGCTCTTTGGCGTGTCGGTGCTCAACGGCATCGTACTTATCGGACAGATGAATCAGATGCAACGGGAGGGCGTGACCGATGTTCAGAAGCGCATCATAGACAGTTGTATGATCCGTCTTCGTCCTGTACTCATGACGGCGCTGGTGGCTTCCATGGGTTTCCTGCCTATGGCGCTCTCGCATGGTGATGGAGCTGAGGTGCAGAGACCTTTGGCTACTGTGGTCATAGGTGGACTTATCACCTCCACTTTGCTCACTCTCCTTGTCCTGCCTGCCATCTATAAGACGTTTACGAAGGAAAGTGAAGAATTAATGAAATGAAGAGATAAAACTTCTAAACCCAGCGAAACTTGAATAAAATAAAAAATATGAAACGAATGAATATGATGATAATAGGACTCTGTGGTTTGGCTTTGCTGCCGCAGACAGTCCTTTCGCAGACCCGAAAGGTGAGTCTGCAGGAATGTATAAATATGGCTCTGGAGAAGAATCCACAGATGCAGGTTGCCAATAAATCAGTAGAACGTGCCAAGGCTCTGCAGGGGACGGCATGGGAGATAGACAAGACCGAACTCTCGCTGTCGCAAGATCCCACATCGGGCGGCAGTCCTGACAATGCTCTTTCCCTGTCGCAGAGTATCGAGTTTCCTACTTATTATATAGCACGCCACAAACAGTTGAAGGCCGCGACGCAAGCAGAGAGAAGTAAGGCTGCTGTGGTTCGCCTGTCGCTTGAGAATGATGTGAAGGCAGCTTATTATCAGGCTGTCTATCTGGCAGAAAGACTTCGCGTGTTGGAGAGTCAGGACAGTTTGCTGGCACAGTATCGCACGTTGGCAGAGAAGCGATACAAGGCAGGAGAGACCCGACAGTTGGAACTGCTTTCGGCAGAACGCCTGCAGCGCGAGAACAAGATGGAAGTGTTGGCGGCTCACAACGAGTTGGAGACAGCCCAGCTCTTGCTCTCACGTCTTGTGGGAAGCGTCGAGACGGTGGAGCCAAAGGAAGATTCGTTGCTTCCGCTCGACTGGAAGCAGGCCTCCTATAACTATAGTCAGACCCCCGACGGACAATATTCTGCCGACCGTCTGAAAGCTTCCGAACAGGCTGTACGTGTGGCAAAGAATGGTTTTGCCCCATCGCTCAGTCTTTCATTGCGCAACCAGCTCGTCATCAGTTCCTGGAATCCCTATGACCAGGACAGAAGCCGCTTTGACGGAGGCAACTTCATGGGCTTTGAAGTGGGAGTGGGCATCCCGCTCTTCTATGGTGCCACCCGTGCCAAGGTGAAGGCAGCCAGGAAGGAGCGCGAGATGATAGCCTTGGAGATAAAAGAACAGGAACAACTTCGCCAGCAGGAATATCTCTCAGCTTTGAGCCGAATGAATGCAGCCTATGTGAGATACACCTATTATAATGAGGAAGGCAGAGAGAGGTCGGACAAGATGGCAGAGCAGGGACTCTTGGAATACAGCCAGGGTGAGATTTCCTATCTGGAATACATGAATGTCCTGCAGGAAAGCATCGACCTGCGGCTCAAGCGTGCCTCAGCCCTCAACGATTACAACCAGTGTGTCCTGGTCATGGAGAAACTCTGTGGCAGACAGTGACACGCTTTGTGCCAAAATAGTGCAGCAAAACGTACTTCGTGGGGATGTTTATCGTTCAATCGTGTGACGCTTATCGTGTAATATGATGAAAAATCCATTGAAATGCGATAAAAATTTGGTTGTTACGAAATCTTTTATTACTTTTGCCCTCAGAAATGTTTTGAAAAATTCAGCAAAAAACAATAGCGATGAAACAAACAATTTTGGTGACTGGTGGTACAGGCTTTATAGGAAGCCACACCACAGTGGAGTTGCAGCAGGCAGGCTACAACGTAGTGATAGTAGACAATCTGTCCAATTCTAAAATAGAAGTACTGGACGGTATTGAGAAGATAACAGGTGTGCGTCCTGCTTTCGAGCAGGTAGACTTGCGCGACAAGGCTGCCACAGAGGCTGTGTTCCAGAAATATCCCGATATACAAGGCATCATCCACTTTGCTGCCAGTAAGGCAGTAGGAGAGAGTGTGCAGAAACCATTGCTCTATTATCGCAACAATGTGATTTCGCTCGTCAATCTGCTTGAGCTTATGCCTCAGTATCATGTCAAGGGCATCATCTTCTCGTCTTCCTGCACGGTATATGGACAGCCCAAGCCAGAGAACCTGCCTGTCACCGAGGATGCTCCTCACCAGAAGGCTACTTCTCCTTATGGAAACACCAAGGAAATCAACGAGCAGATTATTGCCGACTATATCCACAGTGGAGCCAATGTGAAGAGTATCGTGCTGAGATATTTCAACCCTATAGGTGCTCATCCCAGTGCAGAGATTGGCGAACTTCCTAACGGAGTGCCCAACAATCTCATTCCTTACGTTACACAGACAGCCATGGGCATCCGCAAGGAGTTGACCATCTTCGGTAATGACTATGATACTCCCGATGGTACATGTATACGCGACTATATTTATGTAGTCGACCTTGCCAAGGCTCATGTGGCAGCCATGGCCCGTGTGCTCGATCAGGAGACCGAACCAATAGAGTATTTCAACATCGGCACAGGCAAGGGTAACTCTACTCTCGAAATCGTAGAGACCTTTGAGCGTGCCACAGGTGTGAAGCTCAACTGGAAGTATGGTCCTCGCCGTGAGGGCGATATCGAGAAGATATGGGGCGACTGTACCAAGGCCAATAAGGTGTTGGGATGGAAGGCTGAGGCCGACCTCGATGAGGTGCTTGCCTCTGCGTGGAAATGGCAGCAAAAACTGAGAGCTGACGGCATCATGTAATGCATAAGCGTTAAATATTCTGAAAAGTGAGAACTTTGGTCGGTGATAAAGGCCATAGTTCTCACTTTTTTATTAATTTTGCAAAAAGGAATATTTAAACACGTATACGTATATGAGAAGAATCTTACTTACTTTTTTGTTTGCACTAAGCTTGATGGCTGTCTTGCCACAGCGTATGAGCGCAGCTGCAAATATTGAAATTATAGATAATGACTTCCAGCAGATTACCGTAACGGTAACCAGCGCAGGGGTGTTGCATGTCACAGGAGCCAACGGTTATGTGCTGCAGGTTTATAATGTGCTTGGCGTAAGGGTTGCTTCTATCAAGGTGGAAGGCAACGACAAGCGTATAGACTTGCCGCTGAAGTCGGGCTGTTACATTGTCAAGGTAGGCAATGTGGTACGCAAGATTTCTATCAACCGATAGGTCTTTCTTCCTGGCATTGCTGTGGGCTATTGCCGTTTTTGCCCTTACTGGATGCCAGGAACATGAGCCTAATTCCAACAGGTGGGTGACTGTTGAGTCGTTCAGAGAGTTCTCTGAACCAGGACAGACCATCAATTCGCACCGTATACGTAATTTTATCGACAGCCTGATGAGGGCAGACAAGGATGCTACGACGGCAGATCATCGTACCCGCAGCTATTATATGAATGAAGGAAGGTTCTTGTGGATTGACCGCAAGGGCGTGGATGGTCGTGCCGATACCTTGCTCCACTGGCTAAGGGGAGTAGGCGATATGGGATTCTCTACCCGCCGTTTCTGTGTGGGGAGTCTGGAACAAGACCTTCGTTCTGTCCGCACGCTTCAGCTCGACAGTACGCAGCAGGGTAATGTCAATGCCGTATTGGCACGACTGGAATATCGGCTCACCAAGGCTTACTTCCGTTATGTGGCTGGTCAGCGTTTCGGTTTTACCAATCCCTCTTATCTCTTGAATCGTCTTGACACGATAGAGCCAAGTCGTTACGACTCTGTGAAACGTCCGGTTCGCTATCGTGGTCTCTTCGATATTCCTGTGGATCGTGTAGGTCGCGACTTCTTTCTCATGGCAGTACGCAAGGTGGAAGTCGACTCTTTGGGCGTTTTCCTCTCTGAGGTGCAGCCTCGCAGTGAGTTCTATCGAGCCCTGCAGAAACGGCTGACGGAGGTGCGGGGTGACAAGAACCTGCGTGCCAAGATACTCTGCAACATGGAACGTTGCAGGTGGAGGGAGAAAGATCCCATGCAGAACCATAGCAAGTATGTAGTGGTCAATATTCCTTCGATGCACCTCATGGCCATCGATCATCACGACACACTCTCCATGCGCATTGGTTTTGGCAGTCTGAAGACCAAGACTCCGCTGCTTACCAGCCGTATTAAGCGTATGGAGGTGAACCCCCAATGGGTGATTCCACGAAGCATCATCGACAAGGATGTGGCGCATCATGCGGGCGACTGGCATTATTTCCACAGCCGCAACTACTATGTGGTGGACCGCAAGACAGGTAAGCCTGTTGACTTCTCACAGGTCAGCTTCTCTATGTTGCGCAATCATAACTACAGCGTAGTACAGCGAGGAGGCAAGGGCAACAGCTTGGGCCGGCTCATATTCCGGTTTGACAATAATTTCTCAGTCTTCCTTCACGATACCTCAAGTAAGGGAGTCTTCAGCCGTGAAGACCGCAGTGTGTCGCATGGTTGTGTGAGGGTAGAGAAACCCTACGAGCTTGGTGTCTTCCTGATGCACGAGAAGAACCAGCAACTCATGGACAAGTTGAAGTACTCGATGACAGCCGACAATCTTGCCAACAGACGGATGATAGTGAGGAACATCAAGGTGGACCCTCATGTGCCACTTTATATCACCTACCTCACCCTTTATCCGATGGCAGGTGGGTGCATGGCAGAGTATGCCGATATCTATGGCTTTGACAAGGTGATATACTCAGCATTGCAGCCTTATCTATAATAAAAAAACAAACAGAATGATGATAAGTGACAAGGAAATGACCGACATGATAGCCGATGCCCGCACCCGGCGTGAGGGTTTTGAGGCTCTTGTGCGCCAGTATAGCGAACCGCTGTACTGGAAGATTCGTCATATTGTCATCACTCATGAAGATGCCGATGATGTGTTGCAGAATGCTTTCCTGAAAATATGGAAGAGTCTTGATTCCTTTCAGGGCAAGTCTTCTCTTTCCACCTGGCTTTATCGCATCGCCATCAACGAGGCCTTGGATTTTCTGCGCCATCAGCGCCAGTCAGCCATGTCGAGTGTCGACGACAATAAGAAAGTTGCCAATCAACTGATGGCAGACGACTATTTTGATGGCGACCGAATGCATGCTTGGTTGCAGGAGGCTGTGGCTCAGTTGCCAGAAGTGCAGCGCACGGTGTTTGTCATGAAATACTTCGACGAGATGAAGTATACCGAGATTAGTGAGGTCTTAGGAACGAGCGAAGGTGCCCTCAAGGCTTCTTACCACCTGGCAGTGAAAAAAATAACAGAATATTTGAAGCGGTTTAATTAAACCAAATGTTTTTTGAATCGTCTATATATAATAAGGAGAAAAAATATGATAAAAGAAGAACAGATATTGAAATCCAGGTATGGCACCCAGAGTTCTTTCCGTGTGCCTGAAGGCTATTTTGACGAGCTTGCATCGCGTGTCATGGCATCGGTTCCAGAATCGCAGCCTGCTCTCGATATGCAGTCTGAGTCTGCCTCGCAGGGTGCCCGTATCGTTCCGATGTGGCGTCGTGCAGTAGTGCGCAAGGTGGCAGTTATAGCCGGTGTGGTTCTTTTGTTGGGAGGAGCTTCCATAGGTATCGGTACTTCTCTTTCTTCACGACAGGCAGGCAAGTCTGTGGCAAGTGGGGCATGGGCTTCGGTCATGCATTCGGAGGATAGCTCCTTTGATGAGGCTGCCGACTATGCGATGCTTGACAATCAGGACATCTATGCCTCTCTGCTGTCAGAATCGTCAGGTTTTTAAATGATCAGTTTTAATGGTAAGAGCAAAATGAAATCTAAGATGATAATCGCCTTTTTGAAGCGAACCGTTCTTGTGATTATGCTGTTGGTCTTCGGACTTTCCACAGTTACTGCGCAGCATAAGAAACGTCCTCATTTCGACCCGAAACGTTTCGAGGCGGAGTTGGAGCAGTTTATCACTACCAATGCTTGTCTTACGCCAGGAGAGTCGGCAAAGTTTTTCCCCGTTTATCGACAGAAGATGAAGCGTCAGCGTATGATATTCGACGAGATGCGCCGTTTGCATCACATAGATACTCGTGACAATAAGACTTGCGCCAATGCCATCCGTCGTCAGGATGAGTTGGATGTGGAGATCAAATTGTTGCAACAGGAGTATCATTCCCGTTTTATGCTCATCCTTCCTGCTGGCAAGGTGATGCGCATCATCAAGGCAGAGGAAAAATTCTATCGGCAGATGTTCAAGCGTATGCGTCCTAAATGATGCACAGGAAATAAGCTTCTTCATTAAGCGTTTACCGTCATATAAAGAAAAGGCTATGCCGCAGGATTTGTCCTGTAAGGCATAGCCTTTTTTCTGTCATTATCAAAGTTTTCTTATTTAAAGTTTTGTTGTCTCAGAAATAAATTATAACTTTGCACGTCAGAAAAGAAAATTATATAATTTATATATTTATGTACAGGACAAACACTTGTGGAGAGCTTCGACTCTCTGATGCCGGCAAGGAAGTGACTCTTGCCGGATGGGTACAGCGCACAAGAAAGATGGGTGGTATGACATTCGTAGACTTGCGCGACAGATATGGCATCACTCAGTTGGTTTTCAATGAGGCCGATGATAAGTCATTATGTGATGCAGCCAACAAGTTGGGACGCGAATACTGCATCCAGGTGAAGGGTGTGGTAAGCGAGCGTCAGAGCAAGAACCCAAAGATGGATACTGGCGACATCGAGATTTTGGTAAAGAGTCTGCAGGTGCTCTCTGAGAGTGCCACACCTCCTTTCACTATTGAGGACAATACCGATGGTGGTGATGATATTCGTATGAAATATCGTTATCTTGACTTGCGCCGTCCTGCTGTTCGCAAGAATTTGGAGTTGCGTCACCGTATGACAATCCTTATCCGCAACTTCCTCGACAATTATAACTTCATGGAGGTGGAGACACCTATCCTTATTGGTAGTACACCAGAGGGTGCACGCGACTTTGTTGTGCCTTCACGCATGAATCCAGGCCAGTTCTATGCTTTACCTCAAAGTCCTCAGACACTGAAGCAGCTCCTGATGGTGGCTGGTTTCGACCGCTATTTCCAGATAGCCAAGTGCTTCCGCGATGAGGACCTTCGTGCAGACCGTCAGCCAGAGTTTACACAGATAGACTGCGAGATGAGTTTCGTCGATCAGGATGACGTTATCGACCTCTTCGAGGAAATGGCTCGTCATCTATTCCGCGAGATTCGAGGTGTAGAGTTGCCTAAGCTTCAGCAGATGACATGGCATGAGGCTATGAAGCGCTTCGGTAGTGATAAGCCCGATTTGCGTTTCGGTATGGAGTTCGTAGAGCTCAAGGAGGCATTTGCCGGTAAGGGCAGTTTCTCTGTGTTCGATGAGGCTAAGTATATTGGCGGCATCTGTGTGCCAGGTTGTGCCGACTATAGTCGCAAGCAGCTCAACGAGCTGACCGATTTCGTAAAGCGTCCACAGGTAGGAGCCAAGGGCCTGGTTTACATCAAGTATAATGCCGACGGCACCGTGAAGAGCAGCATCGACAAGTTCTATTCTTCTGAGGAGTTGGCAGAGATCAAGACCGTGATGGGAGCCAAAGATGGCGACTTGGTATTGATTCTCAGTGGTGACAATGCCAACAAGACCCGTATCCAGCTCTGTTCTCTTCGTCTTGAGATGGGCGATCGTCTTGGTCTTCGCGATAAGAATGTATTCAAGTGCCTCTGGATTATTGACTTCCCTCTCTTTGAGTGGAGCGACGAGGAGCAACGTCTTATGGCTACCCACCATCCATTCACTATGCCTAATCCTGATGACATCCCATTGCTGGATGAGCATCCCGAGCAGGTACGTGCCAAGGCTTACGACTTCGTATGTAATGGTATCGAGGTTGGCGGCGGCTCACTCCGTATCCACGATACCAAGTTGCAGGAGAAGATGTTTGAGGTTCTCGGCTTCACTTCCGAACGTGCAGAGGCTCAGTTTGGCTTCTTGATGAATGCCTTCAAGTATGGTGCGCCACCTCACGCAGGTCTGGCATTTGGTCTCGACCGCTTCGTCAGCATCTTGGCCGGTCTCGACAGTATTCGCGACTGTATTGCTTTCCCAAAGAACAATTCAGGTCGTGACGTGATGCTCGATGCGCCTTCAGCCATCGATCAGAAGCAGCTTGATGAGCTGCAGATCAGTGTTGATGTTAAAGAGTAATAATTCTTATAAAAATTCTGCTATAGATACCGCATTTGCTTGATATATATCAAAAAATGCGGTATTTTCTTTGAAACAATGACAGATTTAGCTTGAAAATCGTGATATAATCGAATAAAAGTATTAAATTTGCAAAAAAATATAATACAAAACTCCTGATTAGAGCGAGTTTTATTAAATTTTTACTAAGAACATGGCAGAAAAGAAAACAACAAAGACAGCTGTTAAGAAGACAACTACCGCTACAGCTGCAAAGAAGGCTCCAGCAACCAAGAAGGCTACTGCAGCAAAGAAAGAAGTTCTTTACTTGAATGAGGAGAACGCAGGTTTCAAGGCTGGTGATGTTTATCAGGCATTGGCAGCAGCAGGTAAGGCTCTCTCGCTTGCAGAGATTGCTAAGGCTGCTAAGATTACCGCAGAGGATGCAATCCTGGGTATAGGATGGCTCCTGAAAGAGGGTAAGATTAAGAATGAGGACAACAAGTTGGTTCTCGCTTAAATAGAACACTACAGGAAGGACCGCACCTCTATCAAAAATAGTTGGGTGCGGTCTTTTTTTTTTTGCCTTTGGCATTAATGGTTATTTCAAATATAATTCTGTTTTCATGAACTATGATCGTGAGATTCTTGCTGTGCTGACTCAGGCAGGAGAGAAGGGTCTCAAATTGGAACATATAGTACGGCACGTGTACAATGCCTGTAATTCAATGTTTACTCCGTTGAATTACAAGGATGTCTATGCATATGTGTCGCAGTATTTGGTGAAGAGCAGTAAGCTGCAGGGCTCGTGTGTTCAGAAGGCAGGTTACGGTGTTTATCGGCTTAATCTTGCCACGACGGAGGCGCAGCAGCTCATGTTGCAGTTTGGCAGTCATCCTGTACAGGAAGAGGTGTCGGAGAAGAGTTCTGTTGACTCTTCGCTTTCTCTCTTTGGAGATGATGATTTTTAGGGCTCACCCGATAAATCAGGGGGAAAATTCTTTAATTCTTTATAAAATTTGTACCTTTGCACCATGAACAATCAAGGACTATTAGCATTGGCACAGTTGATTCTGCCATCAGAGATACTTTCAAATTTTGAAGTAGTACGCGTAGAAGAAGAGGCATCCTTTATCCGCATCTATCTTGATGAATCGATTAAGGATGAATATAAAGAGAACCCAGAGATTGAATCCAAAGGTTTCTGTGAGGCTGTAACTATACGTGACTTCCCAATCCGCGACAAAGGTGTTGACTTGATAGTCAGAAGACGCAAATGGTATGACAAGCAGAATAACCGATACTTCTCCGACTCTTATGACCTAAAGGCAGAAGGAACCCGCTACTCCAAGGAGTTTGCTTTTTTTTAAAAGGAGTGTATGGAGAAGATTCCTACGACCTCCCGTTCGCTTGACCGCTATTATCACATAAACGGGGATACGTTTGAAAAGCAGTACAAGGAAGTGCTCAGTGGCTATCGTGAATGGTCAGAACTCTCACATGCAGAAGACTGGCTTGTCTTTCCCGAGAACATAGGTGAAAGCATCTGCATTGACGAAACGGCTCCAAGCAACGGTGAGCTGTACACTATAGTAAGCAACAGATCTTCACGTGGAGGTAAAGGTACCATCATTGCGATTGTAAAGGGTGTGGCAGCATCTGCTGTCACAGAGGTGCTTATGCGCATTGACGAGGACAAAAGACTGATGGTTAAGGAGATAACAATGGATATGTCAAATTCCATGCGACTTATAGCCAGACGCTGTTTCCCGAATGCAATGCGTACCATAGACCGCTTCCATATACAGAAACTTGCATGTGATGCCTTGCAGGAGATGCGTATCGCGCATAGATGGGATGCCATTCAAGCAGACACGGATGCCAGGGAAGAAGCCAAATGCCAGGGCGAAGCATACACTCCAATTGTGCTTGCAAACGGGGATACACACAAGCAGTTGCTTGCTCGCAGCAGATATCTGCTTTTCAAATCAGCCGACAAATGGACAGAAAGTCAGAGACAAAGAGCAGAGGTGCTCTTTGAAACGTATCCAGACCTAAAAGAGGCTTATTCACTCACACATTCGCTAAGAATGATATTTTCCAAGAATACCATCAAAGATGCAGCAAGACTCTCGCTTGCACGCTGGTACAACAAAGTGGACGATTCTGGTTTTAAGAGTTTCAATGTTATTGCAGCCACACTTTACGAGCATTATGATGAAGTTTTGAATTTCTTTGTCAATAGGGCAACTAATGCCTTTGCAGAATCATTCAATGCTAAAATTAAGGCGTTTAGATCTGCTTTAAGAGGAGTCACGGATATAAAATTCTTTCTTTTCAGACTTACAAAACTATATGCTTAATCCCCTAGATATATCGGGTGAGCCATTTTTAGAAGGATATGGCATTGCTCATCAAGGCAATGCTTTTTTTATTGAACTTTAGCAAGTTTAGAAGTTAAATGCAAACAAAAAAGTCTATGTCATGAAGACATAGACTTCGATTTTGTACACCCTTAGGGATTCGAACCCTAGACCCACTGATTAAGAGTCAGTTGCTCTACCAACTGAGCTAAGGGTGCAGCTTTTTGTGACTCCGCAAGGATTCAAACCTTGAACCTCTTGATCCGTAGTCAAGTGCTCTATTCAGTTGAGCTACGGAGCCAAACTTTGCAATTCTCGAGTCTTTCAGGTGATTCCGCAAGGATTCAAACCTTGAACCTCTTGATCCGTAGTCAAGTGCTCTATTCAGTTGAGCTACGGAACCATGCTTGTTTGCTCGTTTTTGTACACCCTTAGGGATTCGAACCCTAGACCCACTGATTAAGAGTCAGTTGCTCTACCAACTGAGCTAAGGGTGCAACGTTAAGCCTCATTTCTGAATTGCGAGTGCAAAGGTACTGCTTTTATTTTATTCCACCAAATTTTTTATCAACTTTTTTCTATTTTTTTTGAGTTCCTTTCTTGATAAAGGTACCTAAAGTGTGCTCTATGTTCCTGTAATTCACGCAGTTGAGTGTGTATATGCCATCCTTGATTTTTTTGATATTAATTTTCCGGTTCTGTGGCTTGGTGATGTATACAGCTTGTTCCTGCATGTTTTTTACGATAATGTATTGGCAGTCTGTTTCGTGTATCGAGGACGGCAAAATGATGCTTTCACCCGTTGTGGTCAGTCTGCAGGCTTTGCCATATCTTGTCGCTGTCTTCACCACGGCTGTCTGGTTCAGTTGTTTTGCCCGGCTCTCGTTGCCAAAGCCGTCGGTAGTTGTCACAGCATAATAGGTGGGTGTGTTGCCAGTCCTTGTCGTCAGTTGCCGTCTGGTGGTTCTTGTCAGTATCAGGTTGCGGGCATCATGGACGTCCACCGGATATTCTTTGCTCGCGTATACATTATTATATATAGAGGGAGTCTTGATGGCGGTTCCGTCCTCGTATTGCAGGCTGTTGTCCCATCTCAGCGTGGTGGTTTCTTCATTCTCTTCTATGCAGAGTGTAACCGGTTGCTGTGGTCGCTTGTTGCTTTCCCATGTCATGGGAGGCACAAGGGCAGGGTAGCGGTTGAAGTGGGCAGTCACGAAGTCGTATACACCCTGATGGTTGTCGAGCAGGAACTTGTTGCGGAAGAATGCATGTCCCTCGCCGATGTTGCGCAGGTGGTACAGTTCGCTTGTTATGTCGCTGATATTCCATTTCCCCTCCTTGGGGTCGAGGAAGTAGATGCCCAGTCCCGGTGCGATGATTTTGCCATAGCTATGCTCTTTCCAGTCGATGGCGAAGGGGAAGAACTGGTCGCCTCTGAAGTACATCATAGGGAAGAGCTCGTCCATGAGTCCGTCTTTCAGCCAAGCCTGGGCGTCCTGCGCCACCTTGGTATAGGCATTCCATCCATGGCTCCAGTATCTGCTCAGGTCGTCGAACTTGCCTATCGGCGAGCAACTCATCTTCACCCATGGCTTTTCCTTTTTCACCGCCTGATGGATCTTCTCCACAATGCGGGTAATTTTACCGCGTGCCTGGTCTTTGCCTATTCTGAACTTCCAGGTCTCGGGATAGCGTATGTAGTCGAGGTGGATGCCGTCCACATCGTATCGCTGTACGATTTCGCGACACATTTCAGCCAAGTAGCAGCCCGTCTGTGTCGCTTCAGGGTCCATGTATCCATCTTGGTCTATTCGCTTGATGAGTCTTGGAAATCTCTTTCTCAGCTGTCTGCATCCGTAAGAGTTCCATTTTCCCACGGGTATGGTCACTACCCATGCATGCACCTCCATGCCTCTTTTGTGGCATTCGTCGATGGCAAACTGCAGGGCGTCATAGCCGGGCGACTTTCCGGGGAATCCCGACAGGCAACCGTCCCAAGGCTCGTATTGCGAGGGATAGATAGTGGTGGCACGGATGCGTGTTTGCAGCAGTACGGTGTTGATGTTGGCTTTCTGCAGTCGGTCGAGGATAGCTCTCAGTTCCTCTTTCTGTTTCTCTGCCGAACGTTCCGACTGAGCATAAGAGTGGGGCCAGTCTATGCCCCCTATGGTGGTTAGCCACACGGCTCTTACTTCGTATTTGGGATTGGGGTTGACGGCATAGAAACTCTGGCCATACGAGGCCACTGCAAGGTGAAAAAGTATAAATATTATATATAAATAGCGCATAATCTTTCAATTTGGCAACAAAGATACTGATATTTTTTCTTATTCCAAATAAAAATGTTACTTTTGCCAAGAAATTTAAACAAAAAAAGAAGAAATGGTTAGCTTTTTACTGAGTTTGGTAGCCCTCGTTCTGGGTTATCTCTTTTATGGAAAGTTTGTGGTCCACGTGTTTGGACCCGACGACCGTCCTACGCCAGCAGTGACTAAGGCGGATGGGGTAGACTTTATCGTGCTGCCCAGTTGGAAAATCTTCATGATCCAGTTTCTTAACATTGCAGGTACCGGGCCTATCTTTGGCGCCATCATGGGTGCATGGTATGGTCCTGTGGCCTATCTCTGGATTGTATTGGGCTGTATCTTTGCCGGTGCCATGCACGACTATATGAGTGGAATGCTCAGTATCCGCCATGGTGGAGCAGGTCTTCCCGAACTGGTGGGTAAGTATCTGGGCGGCACCACCCGCAAGGTGATGCTTGTCTTCTCTGTGCTGTTGCTGATGATGGTGGGCGTTGTCTTCGTCTACAGTCCTGCCATTATCCTCGAGTCGATATGTGGTTCCAAGATATTCTGGATCATCGCCATCTTCGTCTATTACATCATCGCCACCCTGTTGCCTATCGACAAGATAATAGGCAAGGTTTATCCTCTCTTCGCCATCTCGCTTCTCTTCATGGCTGCAGCCCTGATGATAGGTCTGATCGTCAAGATGCCTGCCATCCCAGAGTTGTGGGACAATTTGTCGGAGAGCAATCTCAATGCCAATCCTGCATGGTTGGGTGCTGAGCCTTTTATGAGTAAGAACCCCTTGTTCCCTTGTCTTTTCATCACGATAGCCTGCGGTGCCATCAGTGGTTTTCATGCTACTCAGAGCCCGTTGATGGCTCGTTGTATGAAGTCGGAGAAGTTGGGCCGCCCCATCTTCTATGGGTCAATGATTACCGAGGGTATCGTGGCGCTCATCTGGGCCACCGTTTCTATGTATTTCTTCTATTATGGAGGCTGGCGCGAGGTGGTTTCTCCAGAGGTGGCACAGCAGTTTACTGCCCAGGCTGCCGATGGCGGCAAGACCTTGGTGCAGTATTTTGATGCGCCCACAGTCGTCAAGTTGGTTTGCTCCTCTTGGTTAGGAGTGGCAGGTGGCGTGCTTGCCCTCCTGGGCGTAGTGGCAGCACCTATCACCAGTGGCGATACAGCATTCCGCAGCGCGCGTCTTATCATTGCCGAGGCCATAGGACTGGAGCAGCACTCCATGCACCGTCGTCTCTATATCTGCATCCCTATGTTTGTTGCCGCCATCCTTCTCTTGGTATGGCAGATGAACAATCCTGACGGCTTCAATGTCATCTGGCAGTATTTCGGATGGGCCAACCAGACCCTCTCTGTTTTCACCCTCTGGACACTCACCGTCTATCTGGTACAGAGACAGAAACCCTTCATTGTCACCTTAGTGCCAGCCTTGTTCATGACGGTGGTTTGTTCCACTTTCCTGCTTATTTCCAAGCAGGCTTTCGGCTTGCAGTCTACTGTGGCCTACACGGGTAGCATCATCATCCTGGTGCTGGCATTGGTTTGGTTCTTCGCCTGGTACACCAAGTATCAGCGTACGATTCATTCATAATCATTTATTATAAACAACGTACAATTCACATGAAAAAATTAGTAGTTATGCTGGTAGCCCTGTTGATGACAGTAGCTGCCAATGCACAGTTTGAGGAAGGAAAAGTATATTGTGGCGCATCGCTCTCAAGCCTCGATTTGAGTTATAGCGGAAGCTCCGAACTGAAGCTCGGCATCAATGCCCAGGCAGGTTATCTTTTTGCCGACAACCTGATGGCAGTGGGAACCGTGGCTTATAATCATGTGGGCTCTTCAGATGTGAGCGACTATGTTTCTGTAGGAGCACAGGGACGCTATTACATCATTCAGAACGGACTCTATTTGGGCTTGGGTGCCAAGTATGTACATTCAGGTGGCTACAACGATGTGATGCCCGGACTCGAGGTGGGCTATGCCTTCTTTGTGAGCAAGACGGTAACCGTCGAGCCTGCAGTGTATTACGACCAGAGCTTTAAGGATCACTCCGATTTCTCAACCATCGGTTTCAAGGTTGGTGTTGGCGTATACCTCTAAGAGTTATGATGCGCCAATATCCTTCGGCCTTGCTTGACAAGGCGGTGGGCGAGTTCGCCAAACTTCCTGGAATCGGGCGCAAGACAGCCTTGCGCTTGGTTCTTCACATGCTTCGACAGAGTGATGAGGATGTGACGGCCTTTGCCGAAGCCGTAGAACGGCTGAAGAAAGAAGTGAAGTACTGCAGGGTGTGTCACAACATCAGCGATACGGATGTTTGTCCCATCTGCAGCGATCCGCGCCGCGATGCTTCCACGATTTGTGTGGTGGAGAATGTGCAGGACGTCATGGCAGTGGAGAACACCCAGCAGTTTCATGGACTCTATCATGTTCTGGGAGGCATCATCTCGCCAATGGACGGCATAGGTCCCAACGACTTGGAGATAGACTCGCTTGTAGAGCGGGTGGCTCAGGGTGGGGTGAAGGAAGTTATCCTGGCGCTGAGCAGCACCATGGAGGGCGATACCACCAACTTCTTTATCTCTCGCAAGTTGGCTTCCTTTCCTGTCAGTCTTTCAGTGATAGCCCGTGGCATCTCTGTGGGCGACGAACTGGAGTATACCGACGAGGTGACCCTGGGACGTTCCATTCTCAACCGCACCCCCTTTGCTCAGTAGCAGGGGGCCATCTTAGACAGTCCTCAAAACTTGTATATATTAATACCTTCTATAAAAAAGTATGTTAGATCTCAAATTAGTACAGCGTTACCTCATGCTCAATTTTTGGGTGATGGTGGGCGTCTGTCTGCTGATAGTAGTGCTCTATGAGACAGAGGTGCTTCTGCCTCTCGAGCAGTTCGACAATCCCCAGTTGGAGTTCTTCCTGCAGGTAGTCATGGAGTTTGCCTCCATCATTGTCATACCTGTAGCCCTGAAGCTCTTCTCCATACCGTCTGTGCGTCGTCGGCTGTTGGAACATAAGGGCTCGGCATTGATTACCTGGGGCACCGCACGCATACAGATGCTCTGCGTGCCCATGACCATAGACACTTTCTTGTATTATCAGACCATGTGGCCAGGTTTTGGCTATCTGGGCATCATTCTTCTGTTGTGTCTCTTCTTCGTCTATCCCTCCATGGGCAGATGTATGGACGAGACAACCGAATCCTCTAAAAAAGATTAGGCTGTGAAACTGTCAGTAGTAATCGTCAACTATAACGTAAAGAATTATGTAGAGCAGTGTCTTCTTTCGCTCCATAAGGCGTTGGAGGGAATCGAAGCCGAGGTGTTGCTGGTGGACAATCATTCTGTCGACGGTTCGGTGGAGTATCTGCGCGAGCACTTCGACTGGGTTCGCATAGTGGCGAGCCGGCATAATCTGGGCTTTGCCCGAGCCAATAACCTCGCCATCCGCATGAGTCATGGCGAGTATGTGCTTTTGCTCAATCCCGACACCATCGTGGCAGAGCCCACACTGCGTGAGGCTTTGGCGTGGATGGATGGTCATGCAGATACCGGTTCCTTGGGTGTTCGCATGCTGAATGTCTGTGGCGAGTCGGCAAGAGAGAGCCGTCGTGGAGTTCCTACGCCGATGGTGGCATTCTGGAAAATGATAGGACTCTGCGAAAGAATGCCCGCACATCATCGCTTCGGACATTACTATATGGGTTATCTCGACTGGAACACACCGGCAGCCATCGAGGTGGTGAGTGGAGCTTTCTGCATGCTGCGGCGCGAGGCGCTCGACAAGGTGGGACTCCTCGACGAGGATTTCTTTATGTATGGCGAGGATATCGACCTGTCTTATCGTGTCCTCAAGGGCGGCTATCGCAACTATTATCTGCCATCGCTTATCCTTCACTACAAGGGCGAGAGCACGCAGAAGTCCAGTTTCCGTTATGTCCATGTGTTCTATGAGGCGATGCTTATCTTCTTCCGTAAGCACAATTCGGGCATGTCGCTGCTGCTCACAGTGCCCATCAGCGCTGCCATATATGCGCGTGCCAGCATGGCGGCTTTCGGTATGCTGCTCTCTAAGTTGCGCAAGAGTTTGGGCTTCACGCCCCGTCGTGAGGCTTCTCCCCGTTATCTCTTCTTGGGCAGCCAGCAGATGCTCGACGACTGTCGTGCTCTCAGTATGATGAACGGACTCGATGCCCAGTTCGTCCTGGCAGATGCGCAGACTATGCCCGATGGACATCTGTCGGTTTCTGTTCAGGCGATGTTGCAGGGTATGGGCAAGTCGGTGGTCAATATCGTCTACGATGCCGATTCCTACGACTATCAGCGCATCTTCGGTCTCTTCATGCAGCAGCCGCAGCGCCAGTGGAGGATAGGCACCTATCATGCCGCCACACACAAGATAGTGACCGACCGTGATGTGATAAGCTGATGTATCTTTTATTTCAGAAATATGCTATCCACCGAAACTATGAAATCTTTCCCTCCAGTCAGTCTGCGAGCCATGGAGCCCGAAGACCTTGACACGCTCTATTCGTTGGAGAACGACCGTACGGTATGGGGCGTGAGTGCCACCAATGTGCCTTATTCGCGCAGCGTGCTGATCGACTACATCACTTCTTCCAAGAGCGACATTTATGCCGACGGACAAGTGCGGCTGATGGTTGACAACGAAGAAGGAGAGACGGTCGGTACAGTCGACTTGACCAATTTTGACCCCAAGCATCGCCGGGCAGAGCTTGGAATAGCCATAAAAAAAGAATTTCGCGGTCAGGGATATGGCAAGTCTGTTCTGCACGAAATATGTGGGTATAGCCGCAATGTGATACATCTGCATCAAATTTATGCCATTGCGGGTTGCGACAATGCAGGATGCCTCAAACTTTTGAAATCGTTTGGGTTTCAGGGAGATATCTGTTTGAAAGACTGGATTTTCTCAGGAAAAGAGTATGGCGATGCCTATTTCTTGCAAAAAATTTTGTAAAAAAGTTGCAGAAAAATTTGGTGGAATCAAATAAAAGCAGTACCTTTGCAACCGCAAATGAGAAATGAACCTCAAGCGGTTAAGATTTAATCTTCTTTTGGTGCGTTAGTTCAGTTGGTTAGAATGCCTGCCTGTCACGCAGGAGGTCACGAGTTCGAGTCTCGTACGCACCGCTTGTTCATCTCATCATTTCGACCTTAACTGGTGCGTTAGTTCAGTTGGTTAGAATGCCTGCCTGTCACGCAGGAGGTCACGAGTTCGAGTCTCGTACGCACCGCAGAAAAGCCTTCAAGATTATTCTTGAAGGCTTTTTTTGTTGTATGCCTGGTATGGTATAGTCTGTATGTTTATTTGCCTTTCTTGTGAAAGTTAAGTATAAAAAATGAGGAAATTGTCATTAAATGATGTGGTTTATTGGCTCATTGTGTGTATGCAAAGTAGGTTTTCTTGTCAACAATGATAGGAAAAATGGTGATATGGCAAGACGGTTTTCTTTCGCTGATGACTTTCTTTATGTGAAATTGATGACAGAGAAAACGAGAAGAAGATGCTGTTTTGTAAAATCTGTTTACAATGTTCTTTTGCACCGAAAATTCCTGTTTTTCAATAATGTATATGTATACATTATGCCTTGACGATGTGGCTTAGTATATTTATACAAATCAAAACATGGATAATAGCAATAAGTATTCATAGGAAAAGTTAAATATCAGTTAAATATCTTTTTTAGTGTTATATGTTGTTAATACGCAACCTTGTGCTTTCCCTTTTATGAACAGATTTTAAAGAAAGTCTGGATTTCTTAATATGATTATTTTTTCTGTTTTATTCTCCTGACAGATGGTGAATATGTAATGTTACTTTACTTTGTGTTTAGCTGTAAATTGTGGTCAAAGTGGTCATGGTCAAAGTGGTCAAACTCGAAATCTGATGAGAGAAAAAAGTTCTAAAGATAGTATATATAAATAATTTATTATTTATATATACTATCTTTAGGCGAGAAAAATACTTTCAAAAATCGAGTTTGACCACTTTGACCATGACCACTTTGACCACATTTGTAGTTTATACTCTCTGTCTATGCTTCAAATCAGTCATTTAGTCATTAGTCATTTAGTCATTAAGCTAAAATAGTTAAGTCAATAATCCACTATAAAATATAATATTATATATAATATTATATTTTATAGTGAGTTTTTGACTATTCTCAAAGTTCCTTAATGACTAATGACAAAATGACTAACTCCCCTTACCGATTGTTCATCTTAAGATGCAAAAATCGAATTTTATGTATTCCACACATTCTCAGTAACTTACAGCACTATTTCTTGCCATTTTTGACCTGCTTTGCTTAACAAGTCATTCTACAAATGAACAAACAGCCGAAAAATGTATTATCTTTGCAGAAGAAAAGCAGCACTCGGCAATTTGAAAGCAAGCTTTCATTGCGCTCGTTTGCATTTTCTTTGCAGCGTCAACCAATGAAAGTGCTCAGGGAGCCTCGCAGGAGGCATCTATTACGACCAAGGGCGGTCACAATAGACGACAGGCGCCGGTCATCTATTACGACCCAAAAGGTGGCACTATCGGGCAGCTGACAAAGTATTAAACTATCATTTCAAAAACCTACAGAACTATGATTAATTACAGCATCGTAAAGCGCAGCGTGAACGCAAACCTCATCGAAATCAACCAGGCAAAGTCACGCATCAACCAGGCAAGAAGGGGGGCAAGACTCCACAGCCAGCCGACCTCGCACAATTTCTCTTACTTCATGAATACGAAGTAGACGGCGGCAATGAGGCAGAGGAAGGCTGCAAAGTGGTTCCAGTGCAGACTCTCACCCTGGAAGAGAATGTTGGCAATGACGGCGAAGACGATGAGGGATACGCATTCCTGTATCACCTTGAGTTGAACCAATGAGAAGGGGCCGCCGTTGTCGATAAAGCCAATACGGTTGGCGGGTACCTGACAGCAGTACTCAAAGAAAGCGATAGCCCAACTGAAAGCGATCACACCTATTAAGGGCCAGTGGCTGCTGACGCCTGTTTGCTGCAGTTTGAGGTGTCCATACCATGCAATAGTCATAAAGATGTTGCTTAACACTAAGAGAAGTATTGTGTATATTCCGTTCATTGTTTTTTATTTGCAAAAGTACATAAATTACTGAAAAAGCATTCGGTTTTGGGGAGAAAAGTGATGAAGCGGGCTTTTATTTTCTTTTCACTCCTCTCACAGCCTCGCTCTCTAAAGGGTTCTCGGGCCAGTAATGTTTGGGATAACGGCGCTTCAGCTCCTTGCGTACCTCGAAGTAGGTGCCTTGCCAGAAACTGGCGAGGTCTTGCGTGAGCTGTACGGGTTTGAAGCCCGGAGACAGGAGCTCCATCAGCAGGCGTTGCCTGCCGTTGTCTACCTTGGGTGTCTGAGTCATACCGAAACATTCCTGCAGTCGTACACTCAATACTGGCGCCTCGGTTCCTGGCCGATAGTCGATGCGGATGCGACTGCCCGAAGGTACTGCGATATGGGTAGGAGCCCAATGGTCTATCTCTTCCTGAAGCTCGTAGGGAACTTGTGCCCATAGTATCTCGGCAAGGTCGAGTTTCCTGAGCTCGGCAGAGGTTGTTCTCAGCTTTCCCCCCTGTTCTATATAGAAGGGAAGCCAGGCAGAGGCGGTCGTCAACAGATGCTCGGTGGAAAGGTCGGGCACGTTCATTTCCGGGTGCCATTGTTTTACCTTTTCCACTCTCTGCTGCAGTCGTTTCACCTTCTCGTTCCAGTCGAGCATGCTGAGTCCTTCTTTTCTGACGGCAGAGCAGATGATGTCGATGATCTGTCCTTTGTCTGCGTCGTGGATGGGTTTGCTTTCTACGACGAGCTGCCCGATTCGTCTTTCACTTTGCATACGCACTGCTCCTGCCTTGCTGTCCCACGAGATATTGGTGAACGTAGATGTGGGCAGGTCGTTGATGCTGACGGGAGCGGAGAGGAATACCTTGCCCTTGGAGCCTGCTGAGTTGAGCGAAGCGATGGCAAGCCAGGAGTGCAGGGACATGGGATCGTTTCGGTCGATGAAGATGTTCTGTCCGCCCGACATTCTGAAGTTGCCGATATTGTCGACAGCCATGGCAATTCGCTCCGGATAGGCTGAGGCGATCAGGCTTCCCACTTCCTCGGGGGCGACAGGATGGTTGTCCTCCTTCACCTTGAGCATCCTGCGATACTCCTGGGCTATCTGTGCGATGCGTGCCCATTTGCCCAAGTTCTTTCTCTCTCTTTGTGAACGCAGCATGGCGATGCGGAGTGTCATGTCTGAGTCCTCATGTTCGCTCATTGGGTCTTTCTCCTCCAGTACGGCTGCCATGTCGCATGCCAAGGCTTTCTGTGCATCTGTCTTGGAGTTGAGCATCATCTTGGCTATGCGGGGATGGCAGGGCAGGGATGCCATCTTTCTGCCAAGTAGCGTGACACTACCGTCCTCGTTGATTGCTTGAAGTGAAAGGAGTAAGTGTTTGGCATTAAATATGTTGCTATTGGAAGGAGGCGTGAGCCAGGGGAGCGACATGGGGTCGCTCTCGCCAAAGGCTGCAATGTCGAGAACCATCGGGGTGAGGTCGGCTTCTTCTATCTCGGGCTTTCTTTGTTCCTGCATCAGGTGTTCTGAGGTCTTCGACCATAGTCGGTAACAGATTCCTTCTGCCACTCTGCCTGCTCGTCCTCTTCGCTGGATGGCCATGTCTTTACTGATGCGCACAGTCTCAAGATGACTGAGCCCTGTCCGGACATCGTACACCAACTGACGGCAAAATCCTGAGTCTATTACGATTCTCACGCCTTCGATGGTGAGTGATGTCTCGGCAATGGGGGTGGCGAGAACGATTTTGCGCTCGCCTTGAAGGGAAGGGGCTATGGTCTTTCGTTGTCTCTCGGGCGAGAGATTGCCATAGAGTGGATACACCTGTGTCTGTGTGCCGGCAAGATTAGCGATAAGGAGTTCCTCGCATCTCTGTATGTCGGCTTGTCCGGGCAGGAAGGCAAGGATGTCGCCCTCGTGTTCGCGGTGGGCCCGCATCACGGCAGCTGCCACCTCTTTATATATAGTGTACTTGTCGGTATCGGTCTCGGCATAGATGGTCTTCACGGGAAACATTCTTCCGGCACTCTCGATGAGCGGTGCATGAAGGGCCTGACAGATGGCAGATGTGTCGATAGTGGCCGACATGATGATGATTTTCAGGTCGGGGCGGATGATATTTTGTGCCTGCAGGGTCAGTGCCAATGCCAGGTCGGAATGGATGCTTCTTTCGTGGAACTCGTCGAAGATAATCACGTCGACACCCTCGAGGGTGGCATCATGGACGAGCATTCGGGTAAGGATGCCTTCGGTGAGAACTTCGATGCGTGTCTCGGCAGACACCTTGTTCTCAAATCGTACACGATAGCCTACCGTCTTGCCTGCTGGTTCACCTATGAGACTTGCCATTCGTTCGGCTATCTGTCGGGTGGCGAGGCGTCTGGGTTCCAACATGAGGATTTTCCCCTTGCCGTTCATTCCTTCAAGGATGGTGAGAGGCAGCAGGGTAGACTTGCCGGCTCCTGGAGGGGCTGTGACAACAAGATTAGCCGACTCACTCAAGGTTTGATTGATGGAGTCGGCTATGCTGAATGCTGGCAAGTTGCTGGCCAAGGAATTGATTCTCGTATTATCTGTCATGAATGGAGTGAGTCATACAGGGGTGATGGTTATTTGATGTATTTCAGGATCTGTCTGCTCTTTCTGCCTTTCCTGGCAGGCAGAGGCATGAATCCCTCGGTGAGTCCTGTCTTCTCGGTCATGGCATCAAAGACGGCAGCTGCATACATGTCAAGTTTCTGCTTGGCGAGTTCGGCATGGATGGCATCCTCGTCGTAGTTGTCGGCATAGAGCAGGGTGTGCAGGTCGTCGATGTATTTCTGCGGAATGTTACGGTGCGGCATCCTGCTTTTTATCTGCATGATTTGTGCGATGATAGGCTCGTCGGTCTTCGCAGCTATGGCTTCTGACTTTCGCTTCTCGTAGTTGGTGAAGGTGATGGTGTCAGCGCCTTGCCAGTCTTCTGTCATGGCCGACTGTGAGGTGAGCTGGCTGTAACCGAAATATCGGATGAGCGAGATGTGGCTGTTCCACCCTAAAGCGGTGAGATATTCTTTCTCCAAGGGTGTGGTGGCGATGATGAGTTCTGCCGACTTGCACATTGTCTTCTGATAGATAAGGGTTTGCAGGCTTCTCTTCATGCCAGGATTATGGCAGTTTCTCTCCGAGATGTCGCCCAATGGACAAACGATGTATGGGATTCCCATCTTTCTGGAACGTTGTGCCAGTCGGAATCCCTGGTATGACCATGCACCAAGAAACAATACCACGTCGGCATCCTCGATGTTGTCGGCGATGTCGAGTCTCTGCTGTAAAGTCTCTATATAGGCTTTGTACATGGCGTATTGCCTTTTTTTCTTGGTTATGAATAAATATATTTTCATCGTTGATTATTTAAGCTTTTTGAAAACAGTCTCGCTGAGTCCTTGTATTGTCCTCAAAGTTTGTGGCTGGTGAAGTCGTTCTTGTCGGCTCGCCAGTAACGCACTTTGTTGGCGAAGTTTCGCCAGATGATTCCGTAATCGTAGAAGGGCAACTTATACGTAGGAATGAGAGAATCGAAACGGGCGACTGCCCTGTGGGCGATGATGGTTCGAAGAACGATGAGCAGCAACAGAGCAAAACCTGCACAACCCGTCAGTATCCAGTTTTTCATCACGACGGAGCACGCCAAAACTGCTATAGAGGCGATGAGGCTGAGGTGGGGAAAGAGATGGTCGAAGAACATCAGGGTTCTCATAGACAGGTTGCGATTGAGTGACTTGCGCGAAGCCTGCAGGTAGAGGCTCTTGTTGTGCCAGCTCTTATCGGTAGGGGCTTCCTGCTGAAGCCATGCTGATGGTGCCAGTTCGACAGCAGTGTCGCCACACAGGGCATACTTGTTGACCAGGAAGTCGTATTCGCCGCGCACATATTCCAAGTTGCCCTGATAGCCCTGCTCGCGCATGAAGTCGCTCTTGCGGAAGATGACGTTGGGCATATTGGTGCGGTAGCCGTAGGTGTGTTGTGCTCTGCGCAACAGGTAATAGGCTTTTCTGATCATGTCGAACCGGCGCACACTCTTGCAACTTTCCTCTGTGCTTACGTATCCTAATACCAGATGGTTAGGCTCCTGGCACTGACGGGTCATGCTGGCAAGCCAGTCCTCGCTGCAGGCCATGCAGGCAGGTTCGGTGAGCAGAATCCACTCATACTTGGCAGCTTTCACACCTACGGTAATCTGCAGTTTCTTTCGGCTCATATAGCGTGAGCTCTCTGGTATGAAGGTATAATAAAGGTGTGGATTTTCTGAAGACTGACGTTTCAGAAAATCGATCGTCTCACCGTCGCTGCTCTGGCAGACAACCACTACCTGATAGTCGGCAGGATATTTCTGCTCAAGGAAAGTATGCAGGTTGCGTTCCAGCTCAGGCAGGTTGTCATGAGCTGTGATAAGTATGGTGACTGGAGGAAGTGGCTGGGTTGCGGCTGCATCTTCAGTCGTTCCCTCGGCAGACGGTTCTTCCTCTTTATTGAGACGCAATGAGCGCAGAAATGGATTGATCAGCGATCCGAGGACTGCCAATAAAACCACTGCTGCGCCAGCGATAATAGTAGTTAAACTGATTATCATCATTTTAGTTTTTTAACTTCCTCGTTTGAGAAAGTTGAGTTATTTTCTTTTCTCGTATTGTTAAGGTGCCTTACATTTCTTCTGTGGTGTAGCCTTTAGGCAACTGACGGCAGTTGTACTGACTTGCCATAATCTCGCCATAGGCTCCTGCCGAACGAAGTGCAATGAGGTCGCCACGATGGGTCTTGTTCAGGTCGATAGCCTTGGCAAAGACGTCGCTTGACTCACAGATTGGGCCTACTACATCGTAGGTTTCTACAGGCTCCTCGCTCGTGATGTTCTCTATTTTGTGATAAGCCTGGTAGAGGGCAGGGCGTATGAGGTCGGTCATGCCGGCATCTACGATGGCAAACTGCTTGGCTGTGCCTTGTTTTACATAGAGGGTTCTTGTGATGAGTGATCCCATTTGGCCTACCACTGCACGGCCCAATTCGAAATGCACCTTCTGTCCGTCGCGCAGTTTCAGGTGCTTGGCATAGGTGTCGAAGTAAGACTTGAAGTCGGGTATGGGCACGCGGTTGGGATGCTTGTAGTCTATGCCGAGTCCGCCGCCCACATTGATGTTCTTTACCTCGATGTGGTGAGCTTCCAACTGGTTTTGCAGTTCATTGATTCTGTTGCAGAGAGCCTCGAAGTCACCCATGTCAAGTATCTGACTGCCAATGTGGAAGTGCAGGCCGAGGAATTTGATGTTCTTCATGGTTGCAGCTTCTGCAATGACACTCTCCATGTCTTGCATGGCAATACCGAATTTGTTTTCTGCCAGTCCTGTGGTGATGTTGGCATGTGTGTGTGCTCCTACGTTAGGATTGATGCGAAAGCAAACCTGTGCTGTCTTGTTCTTTCTGGCAGCCAGCTCGTTGATGATTTCCAGTTCGGGAATACTCTCCACGTTGAAGCAGAAGATGCCTTTCTCCAGTCCGAGATTGATCTCCCAGTCGCTCTTGCCCACACCGGCATATACGATCTTGTTGGCAGGAAATCCTGCGTTGACAGCAGCTTGTATTTCTCCTCCGCTCACGCAGTCGGCTCCTAATCCTGCCTGGCTGATGATGCCCAGCACTTTAGGATTGGCGTTTGCTTTTACGGCATAGTGTACCTCGAAACCAGGATGTTTACCTGCTTCCTCGCAGATGGTTCTGAGGGTTTGTCTCAGCAGGGCTGTGTCGTAATAGTAGAACGGAGTCTGTGTCTCCTGAAACTTATCTATAGGAAATGTTCCTTTCATTTCGCTTAAATCTAAAATTAATATCTTATATAGTCAAATTAGAAAATCCAATTTATTGTAAATCAGAATATCCAACGAAGAGTGAGTAGGAAGCATTGCATTAGAATTCTTCACTCTTCACTCTTCGTTCTTCACTTAAATTACTTCTCAAACAGGTTGTTGCTCAAGTTCTGCAAAGCCTGCTTCTTGTCTCTTTCTCGGATGAGGAAAGAGATGTTGTAGTTGGAACCTCCGTAAGAAATCATTCTTACAGGGATGTTCTTCATTGCCTCTGTGGCAAGTGTCTCGAAACCTACGTTGCTCCAGTCGAGGTCGCCTACCACGCAGATGATACACATATCTGTGTCGACAGTGACAGTACCATATTTCTTCAACTCGTTGACGATGTCGTTCAGGTGGGCGTCATTGTCAATACTCATGCTTACACCCACCTCAGAGGTGGCAATCATGTCGATAGGAGTCTGATAGCTCTCGAAGATCTCGAACACCTTGCGCAGGAAACCTGTAGCCAGCAACATACGGCTGCTCTTGATCTTGATGGCGGTGATGTTGTCCTTGGCTGCCACAGCCTTGATCTTGCCACGTACTATCACGTTGTCGATGATGGTTCCGTCGGCCTTAGGGTCGAGGGTGTTCTTCAGTCTTACTGGAATGCCGGCATACTTGGCTGGCTGTACGCAGGTAGGGTGAAGAATCTTGGCACCGAAGTAAGCCAGCTCGGCAGCCTCTTCGAAGTTGAGCTGATGTACTGCCTCTGTATGCTCTACCACTCGTGGGTCGTTGTTGTGCATGCCATCGATGTCGGTCCATATCTGGATCTCGTCGGCAGGAAGGGCTGCACCGATGAGCGATGCTGTATAGTCGCTGCCGCCTCGCTGCAGGTTGTCAACCTCGCCATAAGCATTGCGGCAGATGAAACCCTGTGTGATGTAGATCTGCTGACCCTGGTTCTTCTCCATGATGTCGGCAAGCTTTTCCTTGATGTACTGTGGGTCTGGCTCTGCATTCTTGTCGGTGCGCATGAAGTCGAGCGCATTGAGCAGCACAGCCTTGATGCCCTGTTCCTTCAAGTAGTTGACCACCATGTTGGTGCTCATGATCTCACCCTGAGCCACGATGCTCTTCTCCTCGAAAGAGGTGAAAAGATCCTTGGTGAAGGAACGCAGATAATCGAATTCGCTATGAAGGAATTCATTTGTGGTTTTCTTCATCTCCTCGGTAGAGTAGAGCTCTTCCACATGCTGCATGTATTTCTTCTCCAAGTTGTTGATTACCTCGTTGGCACCCTCTGGATTCTTCTTATAGAGATAGTCAGAGATTTCAACGAGTGAGTTTGTTGTACCGCTCATCGCAGAAAGTACGATGAAAGTAGGTTCACCTGATTCTGTAACCAAGGAGGCTACTCCCTTCATGCGCTCAGGTGAGCCAACCGAAGTACCTCCGAATTTCATTACCTTCATAGTCTTAATATTATATTAATGTTTAATTTTATTGTTTTATTTTATTGTTTAATGTTGGTGTAGAATTCTTCACTCTTCACTCAACTTTCCTCTCCGTCTTCGGTTAGGTCGATGTGATTGTACTCATTGGTCACATCGTGCAGACTTCCGTCTTTGCATCGATATACGATGCCTGGGAACTTGTCGAGCATGGGGATGTTGTGGGTCGACATAACGACAGTAGTTCCCTGCTTGGTGATGTCTTTCAGCAGACTGACGATATGGCTTGCCGTTTCGGGGTCGAGGTTGCCTGTAGGCTCATCGGCAATGATGAGTTTTGGGTTGTTGAGCAATGCCCGTGCTATGGCTATGCGCTGCTGCTCGCCACCTGAAAGTTCATGAGGCATCTTGTCTGCTTTCTCGCTCATGCCCACCTCCTCGAGAACTTCAGAGATGCGTTCGTTGCGGGCCTTCTTGTCTTTCCAGCCTGTAGCTTTCAGTACAAACTCGAAGTTCTTGTGCACACTGCGGTCGTGCAGCAACTGGAAGTCCTGGAAGATGATGCCCAACTCCTTTCTCAGTGCAGGAATATCCTTGCGTCTGATGGTCGTGAGGTCTCTGCCTAAGATTTCTGCCTTCTCAGTCTCACCTTCTACGAGGTCGAGCTCGCAGTACAGGGTCTTGAGCAGTGAACTTTTTCCCGATCCTACCTTTCCGATGAGATAAGTGAACTCGCCCTCGTCAACATGGAAGTTCACGTCCTTGAGGATACACTTGTCGGCTTGGTAGATGCTTACGTTTTTATATTCTATCAACATCCTAATTTTTTCTCCTTATTATATAAATATATTACTTCATTTCACCCTTGCTCTTTGCTGTACGGCGCTTCTTGTCCCATTCTGGGTCGTGGCGCATCTGCAGCTCTTTCGCCACGTCCTCGATGCGCAGCTTTTTGCTGGTAAGCAGAACGATGAGGTGGTAGAGCAGGTCGGAGGATTCGTAAACGAGTTTCTCGTCGTTGCCGTTTGTGGCCTCGATGATGGTTTCCACTGCTTCTTCGCCTACCTTCTGTGCCATTTTGTTCACTCCTTTTTGGAACAGGCTGGTGGTATAGCTTCCCTCGGGCATTTCCTCATGACGCTTGTTGATGAAGTCCTGCAACTCTGAGAGGAAAAGGATAGGGTTCAGCGTGTTGTCCTCGCCCCAGCAGGTGTCTGTTCCCTTATGGCAGGTTGGACCCTGTGGATGTACCTTGACGAGCAGCGTGTCTTTGTCGCAGTCGTTCTGAATGCTGACAAGGTTGAGGTAGTTGCCCGATGTCTCACCTTTGGTCCACAGACAGTTGCGTGAACGGCTCCAGAAAGTGACTTTCTTTGTGGCTATGGTTTTTTCGTATGCCTCCTTGTTCATGAATCCCAACATCAGTACGTTTTTGGTTACTGCGTCCTGGATGATGGCTGGAACAAGGCCGCCCATTTTCTCGAAATCTATTTCCATTTCCATATCTATTTCTTTTTGTTTTATTTCTTAGTCTATATACTTCTGCTATATGTAAGCTTCGTTTATTATATTCTCACGTTGATACCTTCATTGCGCAGGTATTTCTTGAGGTCGGGGATGGCAATCTCTCCGAAGTGGAACACACTGGCAGCCAGTGCTGCATCGGCCTTGCCCAAGGTGAAGGCATCACGGAAATGCTGCATGTTGCCAGCTCCTCCTGATGCAATGACCGGAATGCTCAGTTCGTCGGCAAGTCTTGCCAAAGCCTCATTGGCGAAACCTTGCTTCACGCCATCGTGGTCCATGCTGGTAAAGAGAATTTCGCCAGCACCACGGTCGGCTACTTCCTTTGCCCAGTCGAAGAGTCCCAGTTCCACTCTTTCTCTTCCTCCCTTTACGTAGCAGTGCCATCCGTCGCTGTCGAGCCGGGCGTCTATGGCACATACACACACCTGAGAGCCATAGTGTCCGGCTATCTCGTCGATGAGACCGGGGTTGCGTATGGCTGCACTGTTGATGCTTACCTTGTCGGCTCCGGCATTGAGAAGCCGGTCAACATCTTTCAGTTCGTTGATTCCTCCTCCCACGGTGAAAGGTATGTTGATTTGCTCGGCTACTCGTGTCACCATGTCGGCAAAGGTCTTTCGCCCTTCAAAGCTGGCTGTGATGTCGAGAAACACGAGTTCGTCGGCTCCTGCATCGCTGTAGGCCTTGCCCAGTTCCACAGGGTCGCCTGCGCTGCGGAGGTTCACGAAGTTTGTGCCCTTTACGGTCTCTCCGTTCTTCACGTCAAGGCAGGGTATGATTCTCTTAGCCAAACCTTTGCTTATGTTTTGTTCAACCATATCTCTTTCTTCTTTTTCATTATTGCAGAAATCTCGCTATGGGGGACTCAAAGACCCAATTTGTCTATGTCGATTTTTCCCTCGTAGAAAGCTTTGCCGAACACCACCGCAGGAATGCCGGCTGTCTCCAAAGCATCTATATCCTCGTTGCAGCTTACACCTCCCGAGGCAATCAGATGGAGTTCGGGATAGGCTGCCATAATCTCTTTGTAGAGTTCGATGGCTGGCCCCTGAAGGGTTCCGTCCTTGCTGATCTCTGTGCAGAGCACGTTGCGCACACCCTTGTCGGTGTACTGTTTGAGGAAAGGAAGCAAGTCTTCTGCCGAGTCTTCCTTCCAGCCGTTGATAGATATTTTGCCGTTTCTTACGTCGGCTCCCAAGATAAGGCGCCCGGCTCCATATTTGTCTATCCAACTAAGGAAAAGCTCAGGGTTAGTTACAGCGATGCTTCCTACTGTCACCATGGCAGCTCCTGCGTCGAATGCTTTCTCGATATCTTCCTCTGTCTTGATTCCGCCTCCGAAATCTACAGATAGCGAAGTGGCTGACGTGATGGCTTTCAGCACGTTGTCGTTGACGATATGCTTGGATTTGGCTCCGTCAAGATCCACCACATGTAGACGTTTGAACCCTAATTTCTCAAAGTGTTTTGCCACTTCGGCAGGGTTGTCGTCGTACACTTTCTTCTGGTCGTAGTCGCCTTTGGTGAGTCTTACGCATTGTCCACCAATGATGTCGATGGCTGGTATGAGTTCTATATTCATAGTTCCATAAAGTTCTTGAGGATTTGTTCTCCTACCTTTCCGCTCTTTTCGGGATGAAACTGGCAGGTGTAGAAATTGTCTTTGTGCAGAGCGGCACTGTAGGGCTGTATGTAGTTGGCCGTAGCAATGGTTTCCTGGCATAGCGGCACATAGTAGCTATGCACGAAATAAGTGTATGGATTTTCGCCCAGGTCTTTCATCAGGGGTGAAGAGAGGTCGTAGATTTCGTTCCATCCCATGGCAGGCACCTTGTCCTGATGCTGCTGGGGCACAAACTTCTTCACGTCGACATCAAAGATGCCGATGCAGTCCACGTCTCCTTCTTCTGAATGCCGGCACAGGAGCTGCTGTCCCACGCATATTCCCAAGACGGGTTGTGTGAGCGACTTAATGGTTTCGTCGAGCCCGTGTGCCTTGAGATAAAGCATGGCTTCTCTGGCCTGTCCCTGCCCGGGAAAGAGCACACGATCGGCCTTACGCAGGGTTTCTGCGTCGTCGGTGAGGATGGGGGAAATGCCGAGTCTCTTCATGGCATTCACCACGGAGTAGATGTTACCGGCGTTGTATTTTACGATTGCTACATCCATAAGCTGACGTTAATCTTAAGTTTACAGATGCAAAGATACGCATTTTCTTGCAATATAAAGAAAATATTGGCAAAAAGATTATAAAAGTGTGCGAATTTCTTTCAGATAGTAAGCGAAAATGGTATAATTATTCGTCTTTATTATCTGCGGAGCGTAAAATGATGGAAGTGGCTCCGATGGTAAAGAGTGTGCCGTCTTCTATGACGCGGCGCTCTCTGTCGCCCAAGATTACATTGTCGACAAAGGTTCCTGTATAGCTGGGACCGTCGCGCAATACATATTTCAAGTTGCCTTTCTTGTCGCGACTCACATTGATGACACAATGGTTCATGTCGACACTGGGGTCTACGGTCTCGATGGGGCAGTTGATGCCGCTGTTCTTCATGTATCGTCCTATGATGTTGTCGCCCATCTGCAGGGGAATGACCTGCTTGTAGGCGAAGACATTCTCTATCACAACGATAGAGCCAAAACCATGCTCGTTGGCTCTTTCGTCGAGCTTTTCCTCCTTTTGAGTCTCGCGCAGCTTGGACACACCCATGCGTATGCCGAACTGCTTGTTGCATTGTGGGCATACAAAGACGAGACTTTGTCCTGCCTGGTACTTGGTCTCGTCGAATGTGATAAAGTTGTCACACTTGGGGCATCTTACTCTTTTCATGCGCTTATTCTTTTACGAGGGTTACCCATCCGTCGGCAAAGGCCTCGTGATGGTGCAGCTGGTTGAGCGCTGTGTAAGCTTGTTGCTCGGTTTCATAGGAACCATAGACCACCTTTACATTGTTGGATGTAATGAGTACTCTGGTGTCCTTGAAGCCCTTGGCCTGCAGACTCTCCGTATAGGTAGCTGCATTGCGCTTGGTAACACGACTTGCCAGCACGATGCAATAGTGTGGCTTGGCTATTTCTTGCTTTTCAATCTCTGCTTTGTCTGTACGTTCGGCATTCCCCGCAATCTCTGTTTTCTTCTCGACTTCGCTGGCTACAGCCTCGAGTGCCTTAATGCTGTTGTCCTTTACCATTTCCTTAGGCATAAGACGGTTCAACATGCTGATGTCTACCTTGCTCTTCTGCACCTGTGGTGTGTCGAGTGGGGTAGAGAGCGTGAAGAAGGCAATAATGGCAATACATGCAGCCACGGCATTGCGCAGCCAGCTCTTTCTGATCTGTACGAACTCGCTGCTTTCCTCTTCCTCCTCCTCTTGTTCGTTTAAGGACACAGTATCAGTTGTGGCTTGTCGGCTGCCCTTGTTTTCTTCCACCTGTTGGTTGGAATTGCTGTCGAAAGGTATGATTTCGGCTGATGCCGCTGTCTCCTCGTTGCTGGCAGATGCGCCAAGCTCCGCAAGTGGCTGCATGACAAAGCCGTCCAGACCATAGTAGTTTGGAGTCAGCAGGCCAGCCTCGCAGGGCTTAAAGGTATATGTGCCCTGGCTGTTGAGGTAGAGAGTACCTATGTCCGTCAATTCGTATTTTCCGTTGATGTCGAGCTCGGCGCGAATCTCTCTCACGTCTTCTGCGATACGGCTCAGGGCATCAGGATAGCTGATGTCGTAGGCCTCTACATATGAAAGCGCGAGGAGTGAATCGTTCATGGTGAGCTGTGGATTGAAGCCAATAGTCCTCAGTGGTGGCAAAAACATGTTGTCTCTGCCATCATATCTTGCATCTACATGATGAGCCATGAAGCCTCCAAAGTCGGGGACTATCACGCAATCGTTGCTCAAAAGTAGGATCTCTATATGTCTTTCCAGTTCAATCACGTTTGCAAAGATAGTTATTTTTTTTCTTCCCGCCAACAATTTTATATAAAAAATAAGTAATAGACGATAAAAAGTTTTATTTGTTTTGCCGTTTCAAAAAAATATATTATCTTTGCCATATATATAAAATAAGGTATAGTGCTATTGCTTGCTGGAAACGGTTCAGGCGAAGCAGAATAAACTAAAGAGTAATGGAATATTTGAAGACTGAGATTGAAGGGGTCTACGTGTTGGAACCCAGGGTTTTTCGTGATGCACGTGGCTATTTCTTTGAGTCATGGAGACAGGCTGATTTCGATCAGCATATAGGTCGTCATGTAGAGTTTATACAGGACAATGAGTCCAAGTCGAGCTATGGTGTTCTTCGTGGACTGCATTATCAGAAGGGCGAATACTCACAGGCCAAGTTGGTGCGTGTCATCCGTGGACGTGTGCTCGATGTGGCTGTCGATATTCGCAAGAGCAGTCCTACTTTTGGAAAGTATGTGGCTGTGGAACTGAGCGAGGACAACAAACGGCAGCTTTTCATCCCTCGTGGCTTTGCTCACGGCTTCCTGGTTCTGAGCGACGAGGCTGTGTTTACCTATAAAGTAGATAATGTGTACGCTCCACAGCACGAGACCAGCATCCGCTGGAATGATAAGGACATCCACATCGAGTGGCCTATTTCTGCCGATGATGTGCTCACCTCAGAGAAAGATCTCCTCAAGGCTACATCGCTAAAGGATGCCGAGGTCTTCGAGTAAAGAGAGAACAGTGTGGCCCATTTTTTCACAGTCACAGGAAAGGAAAATTAAATCATTGATGAAACGCAATATTATATTATTGGTCATAGGGTGCCTGATGGTGTTTTCGGCCTGTAAGGAACGTGCCCAGAAGGAAACGTTCAAAGAAGACATGAAGGCCAAGCAGATGCTGCAGGGCATGTGGATTGACGAGGATGACGAGGATGTGGTCTTTCGGGTGAAGGGCGACACTATTTATTATCCAGACTCTACCAGTATGCCTGCCTATTTTTATGTGTCGGCAGACACCTTGGTGATACGTGGCGCCAGTGATATTCGCTATGCTATCGTGAAACAGGCCGCTCATCTCTTCGAGTTCAAGACTCAGAATGGAGATGTGCTCAGGTTGGTGAAGACCAATGACAAGACCTATCTCAGTTCTTTCAAGCATCAGCAGCCCGTGGTGCTCAATCAGGGACAGCTGGTTCGGAGAGACACCATCGTGACTTTTGGAGCAGAGAAATATCATCTTTATACACAGGTCAATCCTACAACCTATAAGGTGCTCAAGAGTACCTATAATGAAGATGGAGTGGGGGTGGACAATGTGTATTATGACAACATCGTAAATGTGAATGTCTATCATGGAGCCTCGCGCCTTTTCGGGCGTGACTTCCGCAAGCAGGACTTCAGCCGTAAGGTGCCTGACTCTTTCCTGAAGCAGGCGGTGCTGAGCGATATCGTTTTCCGTGCTGCCGACAAGGCGGGCGTACATTTCCGTGCTGTCCTTGCCATGCCCGACAGCTCTGTCAGCTATCAGGTAGAAGTGACTGTTTCCTTTGATGGTCAGCTTAAAATCAGTACAGCAGGCGCTTGATGTGCCTCTGTACTGATTTTTTTTGCCTCATTTCTTTTGTCATTTACGAAAAAATAAATAGTTTTGCAAACATGACAGTAACGCTTATCATTTTAATCATTACCGTTGCCATGTTTATATGGGGCAGGGTGAGGGCCGACATTGTGGCACTTACCGCCCTGGCAGCACTCCTTGTTTTTGGAATTCTTAATCCCACAGAAGCTCTTGCAGGCTTCTCCTCGCCTATTGTCATCATGATGATTGGCCTCTTTGTGGTGGGAGGCGCCATCATGCAGACTGGTCTTGCCAAGTTGACGGGAAACAAACTCATGGCGCTTTCGCACGGCAACGAAACCGTCACCTTCCTCTTGGTGATGCTCGTCACCTCGTTTATCGGAGCCTTTGTCAGCAATACGGGTACGGTGGCTCTGATGATGCCCATCATCGTAAGCCTTGCCGCAGCATCAGGTTTACAGTCCTCACGTTTCCTCATGCCCCTTGCCTTTGCAGGTAGCTTAGGCGGAATGCTTACGCTTATCGGTACTCCGCCTAACCTTGTCATCGACGAGGTGCTGACCGAGGCTGGCTATCAGTCGCTCAGCTTCTTCTCTTTCATGCCAGTGGGCCTTATCGTCATTGCCATTGGCATCATCGTGCTCATGCCTCTGAGCCGGGTGTTCCTAAGCCGTAAACAGAGTGGAAAGAAGAAAACAGGTGGCAAGTCGCTCGACGAGTTGGTGCAGGAATATCGTCTGCTCGACAATCTGCATCGGTATATTGTGCCTGCCAATCGCTCCACGGCAGCGCTTGATGAGCACGGGGAGAGGCTCGACATCGTAGGCAAGACGCTCAAGGAACTCAGTATACAGAAACTGTATGGAGTGAGTGTCATCGAGATAAGAAACGAGAAAAAGTCGCGATTGGGACTGATGAAGGACATCAACCAGAATATGGCGAAGAGCAGCAGCGTCATTGGAGAGCATGACACCTTATATATAATGGGTGACGAGGCTAAGATGCAGCGCTTTGCAGCCGACTATGGTCTGCGCAAGATGAAGGACGTGAAGATAGACTTTTATGACTTGGGACTTTCCGAGATTGTTGTCATGCCCACTTCTCATTTTGCAGGACTCAGAATCGGTGAGGCCAATCTGCGTAAACGCTTCGGTATGAATGTATTGGGAATCCGTAGAGGAGACGAGTACATCACCGACAATCTTATCGGCACCCGACTGCATGTGGGCGACATGCTCCTGGTGCAGGGCGAGTGGACCAACTTAGCGCACCTGGCAAGTGATACGACCAACTGGGTTGTGCTCGACCAGCCTGAGAAGACTGCCGACAAGGTACTTCTCGACTACAAGGCTCCTGTGGCAGCTGCCATTATGTTGCTGATGGTGGTGATGATGGTTTTCGACTTTATTCCTGTTGCTCCTGTAACAGCCGTTATCATAGCAGGTCTGCTGACTGTCTTTGCCGGATGTTTCCGAAATGTGGAGGCTGCCTATAAGACCATCAACTGGGAGAGCATCGTGCTCATTGCCGCCATGATGCCCATGTCTACAGCCCTTGAGAAGACAGGAGTCTCGGCTTTGGTGTCGCAGACCCTGGTAGACAGCTTAGGAGCCTTAGGCCCCACAGCCCTTTTGGCAGGCATCTATTTCACCACCTCGCTCATGACGATGTTTATCAGCAATACAGCCACTGCTGTGCTGATGGCTCCCATTGCCTTGGTGGCAGCCCAGCAGGTAGGGGTCAGTCCTTATGCTTTCCTCTTTGCCGTCACCTTGGGAGCCAGTATGTGTTTTGCCTCTCCCTTCTCCACACCGCCCAATGCGCTGGTGATGAAAGCCGGAGGCTATACTTTTATGGATTATGTCAAGGTAGGTTTGCCTTTGCAGATTATTATCGGCATTGTCATGACCTTCGTGCTTCCCTTGCTGTTCCCGTATTAGCGCTTTGTCATTTTGGTCATTAGTCATTTTCGGCTGTTAGAAGTTATAGGAATGTTTTTTTCTTTTTTAACTCTCGATGCTTACTCTTGTTGAATAAAAATAACTATCTTTGTGCGATAATTGAACCTATTTTCGTCACACATTAAAAATACACAGCAAGATGGAAATGAACGAGGAGTCCCTGAAAGCCTGGGACATTATAGAGAAGACGAGTGCCAATTTGTTTCTTACAGGTAAGGCGGGTACAGGAAAGACAACCTTCCTGAAGGAACTCAAGCGCAGGTCGCCAAAGCGAATGGTGGTTCTGGCTCCTACAGGAATCGCTGCCATCAATGCCGGTGGTGTGACCATTCATTCCTTCTTTCAGCTGCCCCTTTCGCCTTATCTTCCAGGTACTACATTCGCTGGTGGTGAGAAGAAGCGGTTTCAATTCAGCAAGGTGAAGCGAAACATCATTCGTACGATGGATCTCTTGGTCATCGACGAGATCAGTATGGTGCGCAGCGACTTGCTTGATGCCATCGACTCCGTGATGCGCCGTTATCGTAAGCACGATCTGCCCTTTGGCGGAGTTCAGTTGCTCATGATAGGCGACCTGCAGCAGTTGGCTCCCGTAGTGACAGAACATGAGGAAAGTATGTTGCGCCAGTATTACGACACTCCTTTCTTTTTTTCGAGCAAGGCGTTGCAACAGGCAAGCTATCTCACCATAGAACTGCAGACCGTCTATCGTCAGCAGGACGAGAGGTTTGTGGCGCTTCTCAACCAGATAAGGGAGAACAAGGCAAGCGACGAAACTCTTGCTGCACTTAATCAACGTTATATTCCCGATTTTCAGCCTCCTAAGGGTGGTGACTACATTCGGCTTACTACACATAATATCCCTGCTCAGCATATCAATGAGCAGGAATTAGGCAACTTACCCTCTCAAGTATATAGTTTTACGGCAGAGGTGGAGGGCAACTTCCCCGAGACGTCCTATCCTGCCGATTTCAAGCTGCTGCTGAAGAAGGGAGCTCAGATTATGTTTATCAAGAACGATGCAGACCACCGGTTCTATAATGGTATGATAGGCGAGGTGACGGCTATTGATAACCAGGAGATCAGGGTCATGGGAAAGGACAATGGTGAAGAGTTTATACTGGAAAAGGCAGAATGGAACAACTCGAAATACACACTCAATGAGCAGACGCAGGAGATAGAGGAAACCGTGGAGGGCACCTTCCGACAGTATCCCGTTCGACTGGCATGGGCCATCACTATCCACAAGAGTCAGGGACTTACCTTCGAGCATGCCATCATTGACGCCTCGCGATCCTTCACCCATGGTCAGACCTATGTGGCGCTGAGCCGTTGCAAATCGTTGGAGGGAATGGTGCTCAGCAGCCCTTTGTCTCGTTCTGCCATCATCAGCGACAGTACCGTCGATTCGTATAACGATCGTATGGTTTCTCCTACGAAGGAGCAGATTGCTACGCTGCAGCAGCTCTATGTTCAGCAATGTATAGCCGAGCTTTTCGACTTCCGTTCCCTGCAACAAAGCTATGACTTGCTGTTGCGTTGCTTGGTGGAGTATTTCATGAGCAATTATCCACGACTCGTAGGCGAGTATCAGAAACTTGGGGTGGTGCTGAAGAGTCTGGCTGCTGTTTCCGACAAGTTCAGGGTGCAGTATTCCTGCATGCTGAATGCCAATCCCGATGTGAGCGATGAGGCATTGCAGGAGCGCATACACAAGGCAGCTCAATACTTCTGGCAAAAGATTGGAATACTGACTGACCTGCTGAAGAAGACGAATGTGTCGACCGACAATAAGACAGCGAAGAAGCAGTTTGCCGACCGATTCGGGACCTTTGCCGATGAAACGCTGCTCAAGCAGTCGCTCCTGCGTTATGAGCAGGAAGCCGAGTTCTCTGTGAGCGACTATCTGAAGAAGAAAGCGCTGTTTATTCTCTCGCGTGCAGACGAGGAATCAACGGGGGCGGGTAGTGGTCGCAAGCGCAAGTCGGCAGCCAAGGAACCCAAAGAGCCTAAGGCTCCCAAGACGCCTACTCGCCAGATCACTCTTGACCTCTTCAAGGAGGGCATGAATGTGCAGCAAATAGCCACAGCCCGCGGACTTGCCCAGAGTACCATCATCTCTCATTTGTCACATTATGTGCGTGAGCGAGAGATTGGTCTCAGGGCTCTCATCTCTTCGAGTCGCGAAAAGAAGATTCGTGACTTTATGCAGGCTCATCCTGAAATGAAACAGATTTCAGAAATCAGGCAAGCCATGGGTGGCGACTATGAGTATTGGGAAATCATGCTTGTCAGGGATGTGGAGTAAAAATACACAAAAAAAAATGAAAGTACTTGCGATGACCAACGCAAGTACTTTCAACTGCTTATGAAAGTGCTTTCAACTGCCAACGCAAGTACTTTCATTTTTTAGGGGTATCTGGCTTAAATTCTCATGACTTGTTTTACACCCTTCACAGCACTCAGCTTTTTGATGAGAGCTTCGGTGCGTGAGGCATCATCAATCATCACGGTGATGTTGCCCGAGAAGAGACCGTCTTTCGACGAGATGTTGATGCCTCTCATCACGAGCTTATCCTCTTTGGATATGATGTTGGTGATGTTGCTCACGATTCCAATATCATCATTGCCGATGATTCGCAGGGTAATGGCGTACTTGGAGGTTCCCTTGCCGCTCCACTTTGCCTTGACGATGCGATAGCCGAAACGTCGCTGCAGTTCCTTGGCATTGGGACAGTCGGAGCGATGCACCTTGATGCCTTTGCTTACGGTGACGAAGCCGAAGATGGGGTCGCCATAGATAGGGTGGCAGCAATGGGCCAACTCGAAGTCTATTCCCTTCAGATTTTCATCGATGACGAGCACGTCGTCGTTCTGTCGCATCATTTCCTCGGTAGGATTCTCATACTCGAACTCGGCAGCACTGGCGGCAGGACGTGTGGTGTTGGTCACGTTCAGGTCGTGGTCGCGTTCGGCGATGTATTTCTCAATGATGCTGTTGGGGTCTATCTTCTCCTCAGCAATGTCCTTGTAGAAATCAGAGTTCTCCTTGTAGCCCATCTTCTTGATGGTGCGTGCCATGATGCTCTCCTCTATTTCCAACTTTCTGTTCTTGAATCGTCGCTCCAGGAGTTCCTTTGCAAAGAGACCTTCCTTCTTCTGTGTCTCCTTGATGGCGAGGCGGATCTTGGCCTTGGCTTTCGAGGTCTTCACGATGTTGATCCATTCCTGACGTGGCTTCTGGTTGCTCTGTGTCAGGATTTCTATCTGGTCGCCCGAGTGCAGCTCTTGTCTGAAGCTTACTGCGCGCCCGTTGATCTTTCCTCCCACACAGGTGTTGCCGATACGTGAGTGGATGTAGTAGGCGAAGTCGAGCACCGTGGCTCCCTTGGGGAAGTTGAGCAGGTCGCCCTTAGGTGTAAATACATACACCTCGTCTTCCTTCAGGTCCATCTTGAACTGGTCCATCAGCTGCAGGTCGTCGTTGTTCTCGAGTGCGCTTCTGATGTTGGCGAGCCATTCGTCGATGCCTCCCTTCTCGCTCTTGATACCTTTATAGCGCCAATGGGCAGCCAGTCCGTGCTCAGCAATCTCGTCCATACGTTCTGTGCGAATCTGTACCTCCACCCATTTGTTCTCGGGTCCGAGCACGGTGGTGTGCAGACTCTCGTAACCATTGCTCTTAGGCACAGAGAGCCAGTCGCGCATACGTTTAGGGTTGGGCTGGTACATGGCCGTGATGAGAGCGAACACCTGCCAGCACTGCATGTATTCCTTGTCGCGTGGCGAGTCGAGGATGATGCGGATGGCAAAGAGGTCGTACACGCCCTCGAAGCCGCATTGTTGCTTCTTCATCTTCTGCCAGATGGAGTGGATGCTCTTGGTGCGTCCCTTCATGTGGTATTTCAGTCCGGCAGCATCCAACTTCTCCTGTATAGGCTTGATGAATCGTGCTATGTAGGCGTCGCGCGAAGCCTTTGTGGCGTTGAGCTTCTCCTTAATCATATAGTAGGCATCGTGCTCCAGATACTTCAGACTCAGGTCCTCGAGTTCGCTCTTCAGTTTGTACAGACCCAGTTTGTGGGCGAGGGGAGCGTACAGATAGCTTGCCTCTTCGCTCACACGCTGCTTGGCTTCGAGCTGGTCGGTGTCTCTGATTTGCCGCATCATATTGACACGGTTGGCTATCATGATCAGGATCACACGCATGTCTTCCGAGAACGAGACGAGCAGGTTGCGGAAGTTCTCGCTCTCTATGACAGGATTGCGCTTGTAGAGTTCGTTGATTCTCAACAGACCGCGGATGATGTGCGCCACGCCTTCGCCATATTTCTTCTCTATGTCGTCGAGCGTCTGGTAACCGTCCACCACACTGGTCTGCATCAGGATGGCGATTACTCCGTCGCGTCTGAGTCCTATTTCGTTGACTGCTATCTCGGCTGTCTGCAGAGCATACAGTATGGGATTGAGCCCAAAGACATCTCGGCTTATCTGATGGTTGATGAATGCGTGATGAATATCTTCTCTGATCAGTTTCTCATCCTGGGCGCTGAAAGTGTTGCCGACAGCAGTACGCAATCGTTCCAGAATGGTGAGGGTTTGTTCCCTTTCTTCGGGTGTAAAAGTGAATTTTTCGTCCATAATTCTTCCCTTTTCTTAAAAACTTATTGCAAAGGTACAAAAAATCGTCATAAAATTTCTTTTTTTCAAAAAAACTTACTACATTTGTAGCACAACTAAAGAAAAAATAACATAAATATGGTATCATGAATCAGCAAGAACTAACCCAAATTGCAGCTCGCGGCATTTCGGAGCAGCAAATAGCAAAACAATTGGAGCAAATCAAAAATGGTTTCCCTTTCCTTCGTCTCGAAGGTGCTGCAGCCATTGGTAAGGGAATTATGTCTCCCGACGCAGAGGAGGTAAAGAAGTATGAACAGGTGTGGGACGAGTACAAGAAGCAGGGTCACCGCATCGTGAAGTTTGTGCCAGCATCTGGAGCGGCAAGCAGAATGTTCAAGAATCTCTTTGCGTTCCTTGATGCGCCTTATGATGTGCCTACAACCGATTTCGAGAAGCATTTCTTCGACAATATCAAGAAGTTTGCCTTCCGCAAGTCTCTCTGCAGCAAGTGCAAGGAGAACGAGGGCAGCTGCGTATGCGACCTGATCAAGGCTGGCAAGTACAAGGCTGTGGTGGCAAACCTGCTGAAGGCAAGCGGACTCAACTATGGTCAGTTGCCTAAGGGCTTGCTGCAGTTTCATGAGTATTCCGACGAAGAGGTTCGCACCCCTATGGAGGAGCACCTGGTAGAGGCTGCGCTTTATGCCAGCAGTAACGGTGAGGCAAATGTCCACTTTACCGTTTCGCACGATCATCTGGAACTCTTTGAAAAGATGGTGGCAGATAAGGTAGAGGGCTACGCCAAGAAATTCGGTGTGAAGTACAACATCTCTTTCTCTGAGCAGAAGCCAAGTACCGATACCATCGCCGCCAATCCCGACAACACTCCCTTCCACAATGAGGATGGCTCGCTGCTCTTCCGTCCAGGCGGTCATGGAGCGCTGATAGAAAATCTGAACGAGATAGATGCTGACGTGGTGTTCATCAAGAATATAGATAATGTGGTGCCCGACCGTCTGAAGGCCGACACCGTGACCTACAAGCAGGTGATTGCCGGCATCTTGGTTTCGCTGCAGCAGAAGGCATTCGAGTATCTGCGCGTTCTCGACTCGGGTACTTACAATCATGAGAAGTTGGAGGAGATTATCCGATTCCTGCAGCGCGACCTGTGCTGCCGTCGTGCCGACATCAAGGAACTGGAGGATGCTGACCTGGTGATTTATCTGCGCAAGAAGCTGAACCGTCCGATGCGTGTATGTGGCGTGGTAAAGAATGTGGGCGAGCCTGGTGGCGGACCTTTCCTTACCTACAACAGCGACGGAACGGTGAGTCTGCAGATTCTGGAAAGCTCACAGATCGACAAGAACAACAAGCAATACATGGATATGTTTGCGCAGGGCACTCACTTCAATCCTGTAGACCTTGTTTGCGCCACTAAGGACTATAAGGGCAACGATTTCGACCTGCCTAAGTATGTGGATCCCAAGACAGGATTTATCAGCAACAAGAGCAAGAACGGCAAGGAACTGAAGGCGCTCGAACTGCCCGGTCTTTGGAATGGTGCGATGAGCGACTGGAACACGGTGTTCGTAGAGGTTCCTCTCAGCACTTTCAACCCAGTGAAGACGGTCAACGACCTGCTTCGTGACCAGCATCAGGCAAAAGCTTAATCAACATACGTACAATAAAACTTCACCCATCCTCCAACTCTAAACAGAGAAGAAGGATGGGTGAAGTTTTTTTATGTGTTTGTGACTGTAGAATCTTCTTATTCGTTCATCAGATAGTTCTTGAATGAAGCGAAGTCTTTTGTCATTTCGATGCTCTGCTTCTTGCCCTTCATGAACTCGGCAAGGCGTGCAGGAATCTCGATGTCGGTGCCGAGGATGCTGTCCACCTTCTCCTTGAACTTGGCAGGATGGGCAGTCTCGAGGAACACACCAACCTCGCCTGGCTTCAATTGTTCCTTCAAGGCACGATAACCGCAAGCTCCATGAGGATCAAGCACATACTTGGTGTCGTTGTAACATTGCTTCATGGTCTCGGCTATCTGCTCGTCCTTGTATGTGGCACCGCTGATGTAGGCTGTGATGGCCTCGTGGTTGCCCTTGTAGAGGTCGTAGATGCGGGCGAAGTTGGATGGGTCGCCCACGTCCATGGCATTGGCTATTGTGGCCTTGCTGGGCTGAGGATTGTACTCGCCAGTCTGCAGATAGTTGTAGAAAATATCGTTGGCGTTGTTGGCAGCAATGAAGCGATGGATGGGCAGTCCCATCTCATGACCGAAGAGTCCGGCTGTGATGTTGCCGAAGTTTCCGCTGGGCACGCAGATCACCAACTTGTCTGCCAGTCCCTTCTCCTTCATGCGTGCATAGGCGTTGAAGTAGTAGAAAGCCTGAGGCAGGAATCGTGCCACATTGATAGAGTTGGCCGAGGTGAGCTTCATGTGCTTGTTGAGTTCCTCGTCCATAAAAGCCGACTTGACAAGCGCCTGGCAGTCGTCGAACACGCCATCCACCTCGAGGGCTGTGATGTTCTGTCCAAGGGTGGTGAATTGGCTTTCCTGAATCTTGCTTACCTTCCCCTTAGGATAGAGCACATAGACGTGAATGCCGTCAACACCGAGGAATCCATTGGCTACAGCCGAACCTGTATCGCCCGAAGTAGCAACGAGCACGTTGACTTCCTCCTTGCCTTCCTGACGCACGAAGTACTGCAGCAGACGGGCCATGAAGCGCGCGCCTACATCTTTGAAGGCGAGGGTAGGGCCATGGAAGAGCTCCAAAGAGTAGATGTTTGGCTCTACCTCTACCACAGGGCAGTCGAAAGCCAGTGTGTCGTAGACGATCTTCTTCAAAGACTCAGCATCGACGTCCTCGCCGAAGAAGGCGTCAGCCACCTTGTAGGCAATCTCCTGGAAGGAGAGTTTCTCGATGTTGTCGAAGAAGTCCTGTGGCAACTTCTTGATGATTTCGGGCATGTAGAGACCACGGTCTTCTGCCAGTCCTTTTACTACCGCCTTGTGAAGATCGGCGATGGGTGCTTTCTTATTTGTTGAATAATATTTCATTTTGATTTTAATTGATTGCCATAAATGTGTTCATGAATTCCTGCAGTTGCAGCAGTCCGTAGCAGCCTCTCACGCAACTTACCTCGTCGTACTTCTCTACGCTGTCGGGCTCGATGCCGGGATAGTAGATGATGAATGGTACGGGCTCTTTCACGTGGGTGCGGATCTCTACCGGAGTAGGATGGTCGGGCAGGATGGCGATGCATACTGGCTCGTCCCAAGTGCTTACCTCGTCGAAGATTGGTTTGATGAGTCGCTGGTCGAGGTTCTCGATGGTTTTGAGCTTCAGTTCCAGGTCACCGTCGTGGCCAGCCTCGTCGCTTGCCTCTACGTGCACATAAACGAAGTCGTCGCCGTCCTTCAGCGCCTGGATAGCTGCTGCTGCCTTTCCCTCGTAGTTGGTGTTGGCAAGACCGGTAGCGCCTTCAACGATGATGTTGCGCAGTCCGGCGTAATGGCCGATGCCTCGTATCAGGTCTACTGCAGAAATCACAGAACCCTTCTTGATTTGCGGATACATCTGCGAGAGGGTGAGCATGTGCGGACGATAACCGCCGCCCCAAGGCCAGATGATGTTTGCCATGCGCTCGCCACGCTCCTTGCGCGCTACGTTGAAAGGATGGCTCTCCAGGATTTCCTGACTCTTCAGAATCAGCTCGTTCAGAAGGTCGGCTGTCTGCTGGGCACTCATGCGATATTCGTCGCTCAGGATACCGCCGTTCTCAGCCACATCCTCGGCAGGAGTCTTGTCGCTGTTGCCGGCAAGAAGAGCCTCGTCAACACCTTCCATCGGTTTCACCAGCAGCGGTTTCCACGCTTCGTTAGGATGATCGTGAGGAGGAGCACAATCTACATATTTGTTTCCGCCCTTGATGATCAGAAGGTGTCGATACTGGATTCCGGTGATGAATTTCACTATGCCGGGATACTGGCTGGCAAGCTTCTCGTTGAGGTACTTGATGAGCACGTCGGCGTCTTCTGTCTCCAGGTTTCCGCCGTTGTGTGTCACGATGATTCCATTGTTCACGTTGATGATGTTGCAGCGCAGAGCGAAGTCGTTAGGACTCATCTCGTAGCCGATGCTTGCAGCTTCGAGCGGTCCGCGTCCCTCGTAAACCTCGTTCTGGTCGTATCCCATGATAGAACTGTTGGCAACCTCAGATCCAGGATGAAATCCGTCGGGTACGGTTACCAGTCGTCCAGTCTTTCCTTTCTTTGCCAGCATGTCCATATAAGGTTTTTTGGCGTATTGCAGGAGAGTCTTGCCTCCCAGTCGTTCTACAGCGTGGTCGGCCATGCCGTCGCCAAGTATGATAATATGCTTCATAATTGTTATCCTTTCTATCTGATAAGACAATATTAAATATTAGCGATACTCATGATGTTGGCAAACACACCTGCCGCTGTTACGCTGGCACCAGCGCCATAGCCCTGAATCATCATCGGATATTCCTTGTAGCGCTCGGTGGTGAGCAGTACGATGTTGTTGCTTCCCTCCAGGTTGTAGAATGGGTGCTCTGGGCCTACAGCCTGCAGGCCAACGCTTGTCTTTCCACCATCGAGGGTGGCAACGAATCGCCATCGTTTGTGCTCCAGGTCGAGAGTTTTGCGCTTGGCCTCGAAGTCAGCATCCAGCTCTGGCAGTTTCTTCCAGAAGTTGTCTATGCTGCCCTTGAAGTAAGAGTCGGGCACGAAGAGATGCTTCTCCACATCTTCCTGTTCCACTCTGTATCCAGCCTCGCGAGAGAGGATGACGAGTTTTCGTATTACGTCCATTCCGCTGAGGTCGATGCGTGGATCGGGCTCGCTGTAGCCTTTCTCTTTGGCCATGCGTACGGTCTCCGAGAATGGTACTACGCTTGAGATGGCGTTGAAGATGAAGTTGAGCGTACCAGAGAGAACTGCCTCAATCTTAAGGATTTTGTCGCCCGAGTTGCGCAGGTCGTTGATGGTTCCGATGATAGGCAGACCCGCACCCACGTTGGTTTCGAATCGGAACACCACGCCACGCTGTATGGCGGTTTTCTTCAGTCGCTCGTAGTTTTCGTATTCGCTTGAGGCTGCAATCTTGTTGGCTGCGATGATGCTCACGTTGTGCTCGAGCAGACTCTGGTAGAGGGCAGCCACATCCTTGCTGGCAGTACAGTCAACGAAGACGCTGTTGAAGATGTTCATGGCGAGTATTGTGTCTCGCAGCACCTCGGGTGTGCTGGGGTCTGAGTTATTCAGTTCCTCGCGGTAGTTCTCCAGGTCGAGTCCGTCGCGGTTGAAGATGGCGTTCTTGGATGAAGCGATGCCCACCACGTTGAGCTTCAGTTTGCTGCGCTCCATCAGGTCGGCATACTGGTTCTTGATCTGTTCTATCAGCTTTCCGCCCACGGTTCCCACTCCACAGATGAAGAGGTTGAGCACCTTGTATTCAGAGAGGAAGAAGTTGTCGTGCAGCACGTTGAGTGATTTGCGCAGGAAGTCGCTCTTGACGACAAACGAGATGTTGGTTTCTGAAGCGCCCTGTGCACAGGCGATGACCGAGATTCCGCTACGTCCGAGAGTTCCGAAGAGTTTACCGGCAATACCTGCAGCATGCTTCATGTTCTCGCCCACGATGGCGATGGTGGCAAGTCCGCATTCTGCGTGCATGGGGAACATGGCTCCGTCGGCAATCTCGTTCTTGAATTCCTCGTTGAGCACGCGTACAGCCTCGTCTACGTCCTGCTCGCGCACACCGATAGAGGTAGAGTTCTCTGACGAAGCCTGCGACACCATGAACACGGAGATTCCCTCGTTGGCCAGGGCGGTGAAGATGCGTCGGTTGACACCGATGACACCCACCATCGACAGACCGGTAACGGTGATCAAAGCCGTTCCGTTGATAGACGAAATACCCTTGATGGGTTTCTGGTCGCCGTCAATTTTGTTCTTGATTATGGTGCCTGGGGCATCAGGATTGAAGGTGTTCTTGACCTTGATAGGTATATTTTTTACACAAACTGGGTAGATGGTAGGAGGGTAGATGACCTTTGCTCCAAAGTTGCAAAGCTCCATGGCCTCGATGTAGCTCAGTTCGTTGATGGTATAAGCTGATTTGATGACACGTGGGTCGGCAGTCATGAATCCGTCGACGTCGGTCCATATCTCGAGCACCTCGGCATCGAGTGCTGCGGCGATGATGGCAGCTGTGTAGTCGCTTCCGCCTCGTCCCAGGTTGGTGGTGCGCTCTGTGTGCTTGTCGCGGCTGATGAAGCCAGGCACGAGCGAAATGCGGGGCAGCTCGTCGAAGGTGTCTTTCACCAGTTGGGTGGTCAGTTCGCTGTCGAGGGTGTGCTTTCCACCGATGCGCTCCGTTTTGATAAACTTGCGCGAGTCGAACCACTTGGCGCCACGTATGAGTGTGGCCACAATTTTCGAGCTGAGCCTTTCTCCGTAGCTCACGATGGCATCCTGTGTCTTCTCGCTGAGGTCGTGGATGAGGTAGACGCCGAAGTAGATGCTCTTCAACTGTTCGAAGAGCGAGTCAACCGAAATGAATAAGTTTTCTCTGTCTTTGGTGTCTGTGATGATTGTGTCGATCATCTTGTGGTGACGGTCTACCATGGCGTCGAACTCTTCTTTCCATTGTTCGTCGCCTTTGAGGGCAAGCTGTGAGGTTTGCAACAACTTGTCTGTGATTCCTCCGAGGGCGCTCACGACTACTACAACACTCTGTTTCTTGGCCTCATTCTCTACGATGCGTTTTAAGCTGAGGATGCTTTTTACGGAACCAACCGATGTTCCGCCGAATTTTAATACTTTCATTGCTTGTTTATTTTGGTAATGTAATGCCACCCCCGAAACGACCGGGGCCGAGACAAAACTTGGTTGCAAAAGTAAACAATTTCTATCAAACTGCCAAGGATTTGCTCAAAAAAGTTACAATTTGTTTCTGAATCCTTGTTTGCGTGCAGTTTTTTTATGGGGTCGTATGTTGAGTTTTGATGGAAGCGAATTAGTTTGGGGTGTTGATGATTTTTCCGATGACGATTCCTGCTATTGCCATACCGAAGGAAGCGGTGATGTGGCAGAGCGAGCCGTTGATCTGCGCCTTCGTCGAACACCATTCGTGCTCCACTAACTGCTGGTCGCCGGGAGCGTCGTAGACGGCAGTCTCTGTGCCTCTCTCGCCGCTGAGCAATTTGGCCTTGGGGCAGAGGCAGCCTCCCGTGCCGCAGGCTTTGTTCACGCCCAGGTTCTGCATCGGCTTCTCCTCGCTGTATACGCATTGGAACTTGCGGCGGGGGAAGGTCTTGTCCTTCTTGAATTTCTTGCGCAAGGCCCGTGCCAAGGGGTCGCCCTCTATCTTCCAGAACTCAGCCTTCCTGATCATGAAGGGGTCGCAGCGCAGGGCTGCACCCATGGAGGAGACGAATGTGATGTGTCGGGGCAGGGCTGTGGCACGTAGAATGAGGTCGGCCTTGTCCTTGAGCGAGTCGATGGCGTCGATGATGTAGTCGTATTCCTCCATGTGGAACTCGTCGGCTGTCTTGGCTTCGTAGATTTTCTGATAGGCTGTGATGTTGGCGTTGGGGTTGATTTCGAGAAGGCGTTCGCGTAGTGCGTCGACCTTCACCTGTCCGATGGTGCGGCTTGTGGCCATGAGCTGTCGGTTGCAGTTGGTCACGCAGACGCGGTCGCTGTCCACGATGGTGATGTGGCGCACTCCGCTTCGAACGAGTCCCTCGGCGCACCATGATCCCACACCTCCTATTCCGAAGATGAGCACGCGTGCTGCCTGCAGTTTCTCAAGATTGTCTTTTCCCAAGAGCAGTTCTGTGCGTCGTTGCATTCCTTGCTCCATTCTTGTTATTTTGTCTCCCATCTTTTCTTGAAAATGTGTAATGTGTTGTGTTTTATGTGTTATTTTTATTTTGCAAAGGTACAAAATAATCACTCAATTTTTGCAAATGGGGAAGTTAAAGAAATTAAAGAAGTTGTCTTTTGTGAGGAGTTAAAGGAGTAAAGACACTACTCCTATAAGCAGCACGCCCTGGGACCGTGGTGTAATGTACGACACGAGCAGCATCGAGCGTGTGCTTCTCGACATCTACGAGCATGGCGAGAGTGCTTACAGCAACTGATTTTTGTTACATCTGAACCCATCGGCGGTTCGATCGTCGGTAGATATATAGGGAAGGAGTGCATGGTTTCCCCTGCAGAACTCCTGTAACGACATTGTAGCATTCTTTATGGCCTAATTAAAATCGCTGTAACCTTATTGACACATGATAGCCGTACTTTTGCACCCGGAATTTAACAAAGAATATTTTATAGTCATATTTTAATAAAAAGAAAATGGAAAAGAAAATTTCGGGAAAGCATGGCAACAGAGTTGCTGTGATGAAAGAGAGAATGGCAGCTGTAGTTTTGGCTTCAGCATTATTGTTGGGCGGCGGCTTGACAGCAAAGGCTCAAAACACGGCAGTAACCACCTGCTCGCAGAGTGCGGCGACCGCCATTCAGCAGAATCCTAACTGGAAGGCGAATGCTGCAGAATGGCTGAAGCTGAAGGGCGAAATCACACTCTACATGACCAACGACATGGGCCGCAACGGCTATTACGACCAGAAACCCATTGCCGAACTGATGGGCGAGATGGCCGACGTGGTAGGTCCTGAGTGCGTGATTGCAGCGGGCGACATTCATCATTTCAACGGAGTGGCTTCCACCCAGGATCCATTGTGGCTCACCAATTACGAATGGGTTTACTCTCATCCCGAACTGATGCTCGACTGGTTCGCCGTTTGTGGCAACCATGAGTATCGTGGCAACACACAGGCTTTCATGGACTACGGCAAGGTGAGCCGCCGCTGGATGATGAGAGAGAAATATTACACCAAGGTGTTCGACCACAAGGGAACCACCCTTCGCGTGGTGTTCCTCGACACCACTCCTCTCATCGACTCTTACCGCAAGGCCTCTGTCAAATATCCCGATGCCTGCAAGCAGGACGTGGAGGCTCAGCTCGCCTGGCTCGACGAGACCCTGAAGAATGCCAAGGAAGACTGGGTGATCGTAGTGGGCCATCATCCCATCTATGCCTACACCACGAAGAAGGAGAACGAGCGTCTCGACATGCAGAACCGCCTGTTGCCCGTACTCCATAAATATAATAATGTGGCCATCTACGCCTGCGGACACATCCACAACTTCCAGCACATCCAGAAGAAGGGCGACAACATCGACTACGTGGTCAACTCCTCTTCATCTCTGGCCCGTCCTGTGAAGCCTACCGATGGTACTGTGTTCTGCAGTTCAGCCGACGGTTTCTCGGTCATTTCAGCCGACAAGAAGCAGCTCCGAATGTCGATGATCGACAAGGACGGAAAAATCATCCACACCATAGAAAAGGTGAAGAAGTAAATTCAAATCAAAAAAATCATTATACAGGAAAATTTTATGAATCTCAAGAAAGTATTATTCTCGGCCCTGATGCTGACAGCCACAGGCGCAGCAGTCGCCGTGACAGAACCCGAAAACAATGTCCTGATGGGCGGAGTCATCAGCGGACGTGTTGTCGACGCAGAGCATCAGGCTTTGCCGGGAGCAACCATCATGGTGGAAGATTTGTATACAGGAGTAACAAGCGATGTGAACGGTTTCTACACCCTGCCCAACATGAAGCCCGGAACCTACAAGGTGAAGGTGTCCTACGTGGGCTATTCGCCCAAGACCTACGTCATCAAGCTGGTGGGCAAGAACGTGGAGCGAAACATCATCCTGAGCGAGGGCAACGAGCTCAAGGAAGTGGTGGTGAACGGAGCCTTCTACGGTCAGCGCAAGGCCCTGCAGATGCAGAAGGAGAACATGGGTGTGACCAATGTGGTGAGCGCCGACCAGGTGGGCAAGTTCCCCGACTCTAACATCGGCGACGCCCTGAAACGCATCAACGGCATCAACGTGCAGTACGACCAGGGTGAGGCCAGGTTCGGACAGGTGAGAGGCACTTCTGCCGACCTTACCTCGGTGACCGTCAACGGCAACAGAATGCCTTCGGCAGAGGGCGACACCCGCAACGTGCAGCTCGACCTGATTCCTGCCGACATGATTCAGACCATCGAGGTGAACAAGGTGGTGACCTCCGACATGGACGGCGACGCCATCGGAGGCGAAATCAACCTCGTGACCAAAAACACCCCCAGCCACCAGGTGCTCAACTTCAACGTCGGTTCAGGCTACACATGGATCAGCGGCAAACCACAATGGGACCTGGCAGCAACATGGGGCAACCGATTCTTCCAGAACCGACTGGGCATCATGGCCTCTGCCTCTTATCAGTATGCTCCCGGAGGTTCCGACAATACCGAGTTCGAATACGAGGAGAACGACGACAAGGAGATAGAGCTGAAGGAGGCTCAGGTGCGCCAGTACTACGTCACCCGTGAGCGTCAGAGCTACTCCCTGGCTTTAGACTATAAGTTCAACCCCCTGCACAAGATTTCGTTCAAGGGCATTTACAATCGTCGTAGCGACTGGGAGAACCGTTACCGCATCAGCTACAAGAAGCTGAACAGCAAGGCTTCCAAGCAGAGCGTCGTGTTACAGACCAAGGCGGGCTCGTCCGACCAGAAGAACGCCAGACTGGAGTTGCAGCAGACCATGGACTACACCCTCGACGGAGAGCACCAGCTGGGCAACCTGAAGATGGACTGGGCTGCCAGCTACTCGCGAGCCACCGAGGAGCGACCCAACGAGCGCTATGCTTCCTATAAATATAAATATGGTAAGAGTGAAACCGAGTTCATCGACTTCGGCGACGGCTTCCAGGACGTGGGCGACAAGCAGCCTTACTACGCCAAATCGCTCCCATCACTCGACGACAGCCACTGGGTGCTCGACGAGCTCAACAACTCCAACCAGGACATCGTGGAGAACGAGTGGAAGGGACGACTCAACTTCACCCTGCCGCTCTGCAAGGGGCTCTACGGCAACACCCTGAAGTTTGGTGCCAAGTACACCAGCAAGAACAAGAAGCGCACCACCTCATTCTTCGACTACGACCCCGAGGAGGTGCTGGGCGACGACTGGCGCAGCAACACCTCGCTGCAGATTCGCGACGGCTTCATGCCGGGCAGCCAGTATCCTGCCAACTCGCCATTCATCTCGATCAGCACGTTGGGCAAAATCGACTTCAGCCAGTATGAGGGAACAGAGAATTACGAGGAGGAAGCCGGCAACTATAAGATCCGCGAGCAGATAACAGCCGGTTACCTGCGCTTCGACCAGAAGATAGGCAGGAAACTCTCAGCCACCCTGGGTCTGCGCGTGGAGCGTACCGACCTGAAGACCAGCGGCTACAATGTGGACATTCCCGAGGACGGCGACCCAACCATGAAGCCTACAGGCGACATCAAGAGTCACTATACAGACCTCCTGCCAAGCCTCTTGCTGAAGTACAAACACTCGGACGACGGAAGCCTCAGAGCCTCCATCACCAAGACCATCTCGCGTCCTAAGTATTCGGCACTTATCGCCAACAAGACCTTCAATATTGCCGACGAGGAGGCTACCATCGGCGATCCTAACACCAAGCCGGCAAGAGCGCTCAACATCGACCTCTCTGCCGACCACTACTTCAAGAGTGTGGGACTGGTGAGCCTGGGACTCTTCTATAAGGACATCAAGAACGTGAACGTGGAGTGGGCTTCCAACAAATACTTGGGCAGCGACCTCGGACTCTCGGGCGACAATGCCGACAAGCAGTTTGCGGTGACTCAGAACATCAACGCCTACGACGCCCGTGTGTATGGTGTGGAAGTGGCTTATCAGCGCGACTTCGGTTTCATCACACCAGCCCTGAAATGCCTCGGCTTCTACGGCAACTACACCTACACTCACAGCACCACGCGCAACTTCAACGAGCGCCTCGGCATCGAGGACGGCGACGACGTGAAGGTGACAGGCTCGCCTGAGCATACTGCCAATGCCTCGCTCTTCTTCGAGAAGTGTGGACTGAGCCTCCGTCTGTCTTACAACTTCGCTTCTTCGTTCATCGACCAGATGAGCACCAGCCGTACTCTCGACCGCTATTACGACAACGTGAACTATCTCGACCTCAACGCCAGCTACACCTGGGGAAAGAAACAGAAGTTTACAGTCTACGCCAACGCCAACAACCTGCTCAACCAGCCTTTGCGCTACTATCAGGGTGAGAAGAACCGCACCATGCAAGTGGAGTACTACGGAGTGAAGATCAACGCAGGTATTAAGGTCAACCTGTAAGGGACACAATCAGCACGCCCTACCTTACAGGGCGTGCTTTTTTGCGAACCTTCCGATAAAAATGTCATACGATTGTAACACGTTCTACATCATGGTGTAATATGGCTCTTGTACTTTTGCATCAGAAAAAGAAAAATGAATTAAATGATTAGGCTTATGGAACTGACAATGAATCAAGCCAACATGAATCTTGGCAACGCAAACGCAGAGTGGGGCAGTACGGGATGGAGAATGCCCGAGTTTGGCTTTCAGAAGTACGTAGCTGAGGCTGTGAAAAGCATTTTTCACACCATCCACAGCAGTTTCAATTATCACAGCAAGGCAACAACCCGCGAGCTGCTTGTCTTCCTGGTCTACGCCGTTGTGCTTCAGGGCGTTCTGATTCCTACCGAGTCTTACACCACGCTTCATGCCGATGCGAGCATGATGGCAGCAGCAGGACTTGCCGACCTCGTGGCCTGCATCATTCCAGGCGTCGCCTTGGTGTGGAGATGGATAAAAAGCCATTCGAAACTTCAATAAATTTTTTGCCGGTTGCAGGAAAAAATGTAACTTTGCAGTCGTAACATTTTCAAAAGACTCAAAGCTGCATTTATGAAAAGTCCCCAAACCATCGTCGCCCTTACGGCAGCAACCCTGTTGCTGGTTGTGCTCTTCGTGCTCAACCTCGCCATGGGAAGCGTCAACATTCCCCTGACCGACGTATGGGCAGTTCTTACAGGAAACGTTACGGGAGAAGCGTCCGACACCTGGCGCTTCATCATCATAGAGTCGCGACTGCCTCAGGCCATTATGGCGCTGATGGGAGGAGCGGCTCTTGCTGTTAGCGGACTCCTGTTGCAAACCACCTTCCGCAATCCTTTGGCGGGTCCCGATGTGTTTGGCATCAACAGCGGAGCAGCCCTTGCGGTGGCAGTCGTCATGCTGGGCATGGGCGGCAGTCTGTCGGCAGGTTCCCTCTCCCTGGCGGGTTATGCGGCGGTACTGTTTTCGGCTTTGGTGGGCGCCTTGGCGGTGACGGCGCTCATCTCGGCACTTTCGGCTGTAGTGCGCAGCAGCACCATGCTGCTCATCATCGGTTTGATGATCGGTTATCTGGCCAACAGCGCCATCACGCTGCTCAACTTCTTTGCCACGAGCGAGGGCGTGAAGTCTTACACCGTCTGGGGAATGGGCAGTTTCGGCAACGTCTCGCTCGCCAGCATACCTGTGGCAGCCGTGGTGATCGGTCTTTTCCTCCTGGCGGCTTTAGCGCTTGTTAAGCCTCTCAATGCCTTTCTCCTGGGTGAGCTGTATGCAGAGAATCTGGGTTACGACACCCGCAAGCTCCGTCTTCTGCTGCTCCTTGTCACAGGCGTTCTCACCGCCACGGTCACCGCCTTCTGTGGACCCATCGCCTTCATCGGTTTGGCCACGCCCCACATCGCGCGTCTCTTCGTCACGACCGAGAATCATCGTGTTCTCTTGCCCTCCACGATGCTCTTGGGTTCGGTCATCGCCCTGCTGTGCAACTGGCTTTGCGCCCTTCCCACCCAGAACGGCATGATTCCCCTCGGAGCAGTCACCCCACTTCTTGGTGCCCCCGTCATCATCTTCGTGCTGCTGAAAAGGAGGTAGTTTAACATTATCTTCTTGTTTTGCCAAATACATCAGAATGTGTACCTGTTGTCAACATTAACAGAGTCAATTCGTCATCGTTCTGTTCCCAAATCAACAGCCAGTTAGGTCTTATATGTGCCTCCCATTCACCTTCATGGTTGCCATGAAGAATATGTGGTTTATATTCTGATGGCAGGTTTCCGTTTTCAACCAATAGAGCTATAGCTTTTTTAAGTTCTGTTATGGGATAGCCTCGTTTTTGACAAAGCTTTAGTGCCTTGTCAAATCTTTTGGTTGTTCCAAGTTTATGACCTGTTGGCGGAATTAATTTAGTGCATACTTAATTCTGCCAATGGGCTTGTCGTTAATGAAGTTTACGTATTGCAGAATGGTAAGTGCACTAATTTTGCCAATGATCCTGGCAAACAAACCATTCGTTATTTTCGCATAGTTCCTGATGACCAAGAACTGGTCTGTAAGTTGTGAGAATATTGTCTCAATCCTTTCTTGCCTTTGCAAACGGAATGAATGTCGGTTTCCAATCCTTTTGGTTGAGCCGATACGGACACTCCAGTCTTATGTGTGCGGTTTCGAACAAGTCAAGCTGTACGTCAGCTCCAATATACCCTTTGTCACCATAGATGCTACAGTCGTGATAAGTATGTTTTACATCCTTCATATAATGGAGGTCCGCCACACTTGCCTTTGACAGATCATAGGAATGGATAACTCCACTTAACCCACAGAGAGCGTGTAACTTATAACCAAAATAATACGTGTTCTGCGAAGCACAGAAGCCGAAGTCGGGAGCTTGCGAGAAATTGCCGGTACGTCCCATCTTGCAACGTTTTCCTCTTGCAACCCTACAGACCTCTATCGGCTTGGAGTCAACAAAGAATTGTTCCTCTCCGCCATCCATTTCCATGGCAATCCGCTTGCGCAGTTCCTCACACAGGCCTGCCGTTTTCTTCCTGCGGTCATTGAACTGTCTCCTTGATATGAGATTAGGAATGTTGTCCTTGCTGCCGTCAAGGATAGCGCCACCACTTCCAAATCCGAAAACTTGGGAACAGGACCACGACCACGACGTGGAACATTACCCGATTCATTGACGAGATTTTCAGAGAATTGCTTGCATATCTCGAGTATTTTGACGAATTTTGTATAAAGGTTGTACATACGATGGTTTGGACTTAATGTTTTGAACACCACTAAGTTACTAAAAATCAGCGATATGTGCAACTTTTTACTCATATTTATCAACTTAAATTAATTCCGCCAACGGGTAGTTTATACATTATTCACCTAAAATAGAGTTAAACATTTCGTCGACGGAATTCCAGTGGGTAACTCTGCCTTTTGCCTTGTCCTCTTCGGCTAATTCCAGTCCTGTCTTCTTTGGCTTCAAAACAGAAATAGAACTAACACCATTCAACATTTTAATGGCGTTTTTCAACTTTGTCAACATAGTAGGGTCGGAAACTGTTACTAAAAGCTGAGGATTATTTATAACTGAAGTATCCATATTTAATCCTTATTTTAAAATTTATTGATTTTCATCAGCAAAATTACGTTTTAATTCTGAAACTACCAAGCAAAAACATAGAAAAATGATAGATTGTCATCAAGAATCCTATTAAATTCTCACGCCCTGAACCCAAAGTTACCGGCGCATAGCGGAATTGAAAATCGCTGGCTTCACTCCTCCCACTTTGTCCAGTATGCAAAGCACTCGTCATGCGAATCATCAAGGAGCTCGGACAGGCGGATGTCGGGGAAGGCGATTTGCAGGCAAATCTGTTTGGTGGCAGGGGCGGAAAACACAAAAAATAAGTTAAAGAAAGTAATAAAGACGATAATTTGAAAAAGAAATATTACTTTTGCGAGAAGTATTTTACAACAAAAGGCTGCTGTGGAATTCACTACGAAGCAGTGGCGACAATAAAAATAAAGGTATGAAAACTAATAAATCATTAACCATCTGTCAGTTATTCGGGGGGGGTAATTTTGAGCCATCAAGATTAACCCGAACCATTCATGCATATTTTTCGCACGCCAAAGGGCGACTGTCATCCTTCATCACAGCGGTGGCAGTCGTCCTTTTTGTGTTCTCAGTACCCGTCCTCACTTCCTGCTCTTCCGACACGGACGACGGCACCGAGGCCGTAGACTACCAGTCGCTGCTCAGCGCCCAGGAATGGGAGGTGACCGAGGCTTGTCAGAGCTTCGGCGGTTTTTGGATTGACATGAGGGAATCGGACACCTTCGCCCAGTTTGCCGACGGCAACATCATCTTCACTCAGGGCGAGACCGTCAACTATTTCGACAATACGGGCAAGGTGACGAAGACGGAGTACGAGATTATTCCCTTGGGACAAATCGCCTACACCCTCGAGGGCGATGAAATCAAAATCGGCAACACCATTTTTAAGATAACCCGCACAACCGACTCCCTCATCCTTCAGAGCGAGGGCTGGCGACTTGTGCTCAAAACGAAATAAGGCACTATGGCAAAGAAACAAGATACTATCAGCATTGGTTTTGAAGAGGAGATTTGGAAGGCTGCCGACATTCTGCGTGGCAACCTCAGCGCTTCGCAATACGAGGGCGTGGTGCTCGGACTCATCTTCCTGAAATACATCAGCGACCGCTTCGACCAGAAGTTCCAGGAGCTGCAGGGCGACGAATACGCCGACCCGGAAGACAAGGACGAATACACCGCCGAGAACATTTTCTTCGTGCCTGCTGAAGCCCGATGGAGCAAGATTAGCGCTGCTGCACATACACCCGAAATAGGCATTGTGATAGATGAAGCGCTAACCGCCATAGAGCGTGAGAACGAAAGATTGAAGGGCATTCTGCCTAAGAATTTCGCCCGTCCTGAGCTGGACAAGCGCCGTCTGGGCGATGTGGTAGATCTCTTTACGAACATAGAAATGCACGATGCTGGCGAGGAGAAAGACCTCTTAGGAAGAACCTACGAATACTGTCTGCAGCAGTTTGCCAGCCTGGAGGGCAAGAATGGTGGCGAGTTCTATACGCCTTCTTGCATTGTCCGCACGCTGGTAGAGATTCTGGAGCCTTACGAGGGCAGAGTGTATGACCCTTGCTGCGGTTCGGGCGGTATGTTTGTGCAGAGCGCCAAGTTTATAGAGCGTCACAAGGGAAACCTGCGCAAGATCAGTATCTACGGTCAGGAGGCCAACCCTGATACTTGGAAGATGGCGCACATGAACCTTGCCATCCGTGGCTTGGATGCGAACTTAGGAAAAGTATTTGCCGACACTTTCTATGATGACCAGCATCCTACACTGAAGGCAGATTACATTCTTGCCAATCCTCCTTTCAATCTCAGTGATTGGGGACAGAGTGCCCTTCAGGAAGACGTGCGCTGGCAGTTTGGTTTGCCACCAGCTGGCAACGCCAACTTTGCGTGGATGCAGCACATGATTCATCATCTGGCTCCAAACGGAAAGATAGGTTTGGTGCTGGCGAATGGTGCGCTTTCCAGTCAGAGTGGCGGCGAGGGACAGATTCGCCAAGCCATCATCGAAGCCGACCTGGTAGAGGGAATCGTGGCTTTGCCTTCGCAGCTGTTCTACAGTACGGGTATTCCTGTAAGCCTTTGGTTTATCAGCCGCAACAAGGCGCAGAAGGGCAAGACCGTGTTTATCGACGCCCGCAACATGGGCACGATGGTTACTCGCAAGCTTCGTGAGCTGATGCCTGATACGGATATTAAAAAAATCTCTGACACCTTCCATGCTTTCCAGCAGGGAACCTTGGAGGATGAAAAGGGCTTCTGTGCCGTATGCACTACCGAGCAGATTGCTGCTCAGGACTTCATTCTGACACCTGGAAGATACGTAGGAATCGCCGAAGACGAAGGCGACGGAGTGCCATTTGAGGAGAAAATGAAAACTCTTTCAGGTGAGTTGAAACATCTGTTTGAGGAAAGCAAGAAGCAAGAAGAGGAAATCAGATTGCAGTTGAAGAAAATTGGATGGGAGGTGTAAAGTAACCTGTTGGCGGAATTAATTTAAGTTCCTGATGACCAAGAACTGGTCTGTAAGTTGTGAGAATATTGTCTCGATCCTCTTTCTTGCCTTTGCAAACGGAATGAATGTCGGTTTCCAATCCTTTTGGTTGAGCCGATACGGACACTCCAGTCTTATGTGTGCGGTTTCGAACAAGTCAAGCTGTACGTCAGCTCCAATATACCCTTTGTCACCATAGATGCTACAGTCGTGATAAGTATGTTTTACATCCTTCATATAATGGAGGTCCGCCACACTTGCCTTTGACAGATCATAGGAATGGATAACTCCACTTAACCCACAGAGAGCGTGTAACTTATAACCAAAATAATACGTGTTCTGCGAAGCACAGAAGCCGAAGTCGGGAGCTTGCGAGAAATTGCCGGTACGTCCCATCTTGCAACGTTTTCCTCTTGCAACCCTACAGACCTCTATCGGCTTGGAGTCAACAAAGAATTGTTCCTCTCCGCCATCCATTTCCATGGCAATCCGCTTGCGCAGTTCCTCACACAGGCCTGCCGTTTTCTTCCTGCGGTCATTGAACTGTCTCCTTGATATGAGATTAGGAATGTTGTCCTTGTACTCTTGCAATTTATAGTCGAACAACCACTTCTCACTATCAATGCTCTCGGTCTCTGCCGTCAAGGATAGCGCCACCACTTCCAAATCCGAAAACTTGGGAACAGGACCACGACGTGGAACATTACCCGATTCATTGACGAGATTTTCAGAGAATTGCTTGCATATCTCGAGTATTTTGACGAATTTTGTATAAAGGTTGTACATACGATGGTTTGGACTTAATGTTTTGAACACCACTAAGTTACTAAAAAACGGGTAAAGTATGGAATTTTTAAATGAATATTCTGGACTTTTCTCTTTGTTGGCTGTAGTGGCGTCTGTAATAGTGCCTTTTTGGATTTACCGCAAGCAGAAGAAAGAGCAAGAGAAATACTACTTCATGCAAAAGAATGACCAAGAACATTTCTATAACTTACAAAAAAAAGACCAAGAACATTTCTATCAAAAGCAACAAAACGACCATCTTCAAGACTTGGGGGATGAGTATGAGGCTATAGAAAGCACCTCTATGTTTCCGATGAGCATTGCAGATAGGGAGTTCTATGGCAGAAAGAGATTTTTGGAAAAGAAATTAAGGAGGAAATAGTATGGAGTGGAAAGAAGTTAGATTGGGGGATGTTGTAGAGATTGTAAACGGCTTTGCTTTCAAAAGTAAAGCTTTTACACTTGAAGGTATTCCTGTTATTAAAATCAAAAATATAAAAGCAGGAAAAGTTATTTTAAATGACTTGGACTATATTTCAACTTCTGATATTAATCCGAAATATACAAAAATACGCTCTTCTGATATTTTGATTACGATGACTGGCAACAGAATGGATGGAAGTCCGGAAACTTGGGTAGGTAAGTAACAGTAAAAAAATAACTTGGTACAAAAATGCTAAGCAGATTTGCACCTAACGACATAGTTCCACTTAGGCAATTGTTCATCAAATATGATTCGCTTTTGCCTTTCGGATACATATGATTCGTCAAGCGTTCTTTGAGTTTGATATTCCTTAGAGTTGATGGAGGCAACAACAACCAATCCCTTGGATGTGGTAGTTTCATTCGCTTTCTTACAAGCATATTCTGCAGACAGCAATGGTACTCCACTCCAGGATCTTGTTATATGTGCAAACAGCCTGTGTTCTATTGGATTATACTTTGAACAGTATGGTGGATAATGTACAATGATAATATCCAATTCAAGAGATGTGGCTAACTTTAAAAGCTCCTGCTTGAAGCTCTGATGTGAGGCAGAGTTGGATCCTCCTCCATCGCATAAGATGCAGATGGCGGTTGCCTTGGGATATTCCCATTGTAGGTAATCCTTCCAAATTCGTGCGATGTTGTCACACACAAACTCAGCAGTGTCATGGCTGTTTCCTATGGTGAGATAGCCGACGTTCCTCTCGACATCATAGATTCCATGCGGAATGATAGTTCCATTGGAAAAAGACACGAAGTCATGGTCAAGAGCTGCTAACTCTTGACAACTGAAAGTCTTTCCTGCACGTTTAAAGTTGCCGAGCATTTCCTTTTTCTTGGTATCAATACTGAGAACTGGTATTCCACGGTGTACACAAGATGTCCAGGTAGCTTCCAGAAGTTTGAACTGAGCGTCTCGGTTCTCGACTTCCTTCAAGGTCTTTGTCTTGTGAAAGGAACGTTTCTTGAAACCTCTGAGTTTTACCATTTTACGAGCAATATAATGAGATATAATGATGCCGAGCTCTTTGAATATTTGTACGATTTGAGCAATAGAGATGTCAAGCCATCTTACGGAGTCATCCTGTGGAAGCCCCGCCATGTGTTTTTGAACAATCTCATCGAATAGCCAAGTATTCTGGATGCTCGTCTAAGATGGCTTTGCGACCACCACCTGCAATACGGACTGTTCCCGAAAAAAGAATGGTCTTTCCGTTTAACTCGCGAATGCCCCTATAGATGGTGTTCTTCGATATGTTAAAAGAGGCACACACGGCTGCTACGCCATGTTTGCCTATGCTGATAGCTCTTGTAGCACAATATAGCCGACGCTGGCGCTCGTCTAATTGCTGGATGTATGTCAAGTCGGTCTTTGAAAAAGACTTCTGCTAGAATCTTTGTATTCATTATAACTGCCTGGTAAACAGTTATAAAGATACAAATTTTCTAAAAGCAGATTAACGAATATAATTAGTTAATAATCAAGTTAAAAAGTTATGAAAAGAAAAAATTATGACAGGAAAGAAAATTTAGAGAGGACACAAAATGGTAAATATGAGATAAAAGGAAGAGCGCTAGGAACTCTATTCTTTAACAATGTGTTACTTTGTAGAGAGGACACAAAAATGTACCAAGTTATTTTTTAATCATTACTAATTAAGTGCGCTAAGATTAATTGATGATACAGTAGACAATAACTTTTTAAGTTACTATTTGTCATCTTGGCAATCACAATTATACTTCGCATTAAACTTTTCAAGAATTGGTTCGTTGACTTTGAACCTTTCAAGGATAGTAAGTTCGTGGATAGTGAATTGGGAATGATTCCGGAAGGATGGAAAGTAGGAGGGCTAACAGAGATTGCTTCTTATATGAATGGTCTCGCTATGCAGAAGTTCCCTCCTGAAAACAACGAGGACTCATTACCTGTTCTCAAAATAAAAGAATTAGGTCAAGGGTTCTGCGGACCCGATAGTGACAGATGTTCTTGTAACATAAAAGATGAATGTAAAATTCATAATGGCGATGTGATTTTCTCATGGTCAGGAACGCTTTTGGTTGATATTTGGTGTGGTGGAGATTGCGGTTTAAATCAACACCTATTCAAGGTTACATCGAAAGATTATCCAAAATGGTTTTACTATTATTGGACGAAACTTCATCTTCAGGAGTTTATTCATATTGCTAAAGATAAAGCGGTAACAATGGGACACATTAAACGAGGTCATTTGGAAGAAGCTTTGGTTGCTATTCCTGATAATGATTCAATGGAAAAGGCACATGAACTATTTGAGCCTATTCTGAGCAAGATGATTTCGTTAAGATTGGAGAACTCCCGCCTCTCCCTTCTCCGTGACACTCTTCTCCCTCGCTTAATGTCAGGCGAGCTGGAAGTCCCGGAATAAGGGGAGCAACGAAAGAAAATAACGAGACGAAAATTAAACTAAAGTTTCGCAAGTGGTTCAGGTACGGGCTGAAGGCCCAAAAGCTCTTAGCCCAGGGCATCGCCCTGGGTATAATAGCAGCCAACAAGGCGCCCTGTAAGGGCAAAAGCTTTGTAAAATGCCTGGTACTTGAAAGCTTTTGCCCTTACAGGGCGACAGGCTCACGCCCCTAATTACCCAGGGCGATGCCCTGGGCTATGAGCTTCTGCCCTTTCAGGGCGTGTGGGGCTTACTTACGACACTTGTATATAAAAAATAACATTATGGCAGACGACAAGAAATTCACTGAAGACGCATACGAGCAAACGCTCATTGCCCTGTTCCGGGACGAACTGGGCTATGCGTACGAATGTGGCTACGAGGTGGAGCGCGACTACAAGGAGCCTTTCTATCGTGCCGATTTGGTCGCCTCGATGCGACGGCTTAATCCAGAACTGCCAGCCGATGCAATGGATGAAGGTATCAAGCAAATCACCAACATCAGCATCGGTACTTTAGAACAGAACAACGAGCAGTTTACCCTCTGGATGCAAAACGGTCTGGAGGTGGGATTCCTGCAGAATGGCGAAGAACGAACAGCCCTGATGAGGCTCATCGACTTCGACCACCCCGAAAGGAATCTCTTCAAGGTGGTGAACCAGTGGCGAGTAGAAGAGTATAAGAACAAGCGCTGCGATATGGTGGTGATGGTCAACGGATTGCCCCTCGTGGTGGTGGAGCTGAAAAGCGCCGTTTCTGAAGACGCATCCATCGACGATGCCTACAAGCAGATAAAGAATTATCAGCAGAGCATCCCGAGCCTCTTCAGCTACAACGCCTTCAACGTAATCAGCGACATGAGCGAGACTCGTGCCGGAACCATCACCGCCAAGCAGGACCGCTACATGGAATGGAAGACCGTGGACGGCTCATACGAGACGACCCTCGTGGCCGACTATCGCACTTTCTTCCTCGGCATGTTCCAGCAGCAGCGACTGCTCGACATCCTGCAGAACTTCATCTGCTTCGACAAGAACCAGGGCAAATACGCCAAGATTCTCACCGCCTACCATCAGTACTACGCCGTGGGCAAAGCCCTGCAGCGCACCCGTACGGCAGTGGAAGGCAACGGCAAGATAGGTGTGTTCTGGCACACGCAGGGTTCGGGCAAGAGCCTCTCTATGGTGTTCTACGCCCACCAGTTGGTGCAGCATCTGCCCGAAGTAACCATCGTGGTGGTGACCGACCGCAAGGACCTCGACAACCAGCTCTTCGGTCAGTTCTGCCGCTGCCAGGACTTCCTTCGTCAGGAACCACAGAACGCCCAAAGCCGTGAAGACCTGGGCAATCTGCTCCGTAACCGAAAGAGTGGGGGAATCATCTTCACCACCATACAGAAGTTTGAAGAAGGCGACACGGCACTCTCCACCCGCCGCAACATCATCGTGATGACCGACGAGGCCCACCGCTCGCAATACGGCGATGAGCACTGGGACATGAAGAGCCTGACGATGAAGAAGGGCTTCAGCCAGAAGATGCGCGAAGCCCTGCCAGGCGCCTCGTTTATCGGCTTCACGGGCACGCCTATCAGCGACCGCGACAGAGACACGGAGGAGGTGTTCGGCAACTACATCGACATCTACGACATGAGTCAGGCGGTGGACGACGGCGCCACCCGCCCCGTCTACTACGAGAGCCGCGTGGTGAACCTCAACCTCGACCCCGAAACCATCCAGCTCTTGGACGATGAGTTCGACCGCCTCGCCGACGAGGGAGCCACCGAGGAACAGATCATGAAGGCGAAGCAGGAGCACAGCCGGCTGGAAGTGCTCCTTGGCGAAGACGCAACCATCGACGCCTTGGTGAAGGACATCATCAAGCACTACGAGGAGAACCGGGCGCAGGAACTCACCGGCAAGGCCATGATTGTGGCGCTGACCCGAGGCATTGCCATCAAGATTTACCGCAGGATGCTGGAGCTTCGCCCCGGGTGGACGGAGAAGGTGAAGGTGGTGATGAGCAGCTCGAATCAGGACCCTGCCGACTGGCAGCCGATTATCGGCAATGAAGCCTACAAGAAAGAACTGGCACGCAAGTTCAAGGACAACGACGACCCCATGAAGATAGCCATCGTGCGCGACATGTGGCTCACGGGCTTCGACGTTCCCTCGCTCGCCACCATGTACGTATATAAGCCCATGAGGGGCCACAACCTGATGCAGGCCATCGCCCGAGTGAACCGAGTGTTCCCCGGCAAGGAAGGCGGACTGATAGTCGACTACGTGGGCATTGCGCAGGCGCTGAAGAGTGCCATGCAGCAGTACACCAACCGCGACCGCCGTCGATTCGGCGACCCCGACATCGCCAAGACCGCCCTGCTGAAATGGAAGGAAGAGATGGAAATCTGCCGCGACCAGCTGCACGGCTACGACTACAGCCGATTCTTCAGCGACGCCAACACGCAGCGGGCGCTCGCCATTACGGGCGGTGCCAACTTCCTCTTGGAGCCATCCAAGCAGCAGCTTAAGAAGAATTTCACAGAGCACAGCAATCTGCTTCACAACGCCACCACCCTGTGCCGCTCGCTCCTGGACGAGCAGCAGAAAGCGGAGGTGTGCTACATGGATGCGCTGCGCGTGATGATGCTCAAACTCTCGCAGCAGGGCAAGATAAGCCGCCACGAAATCAACCAGCGCATTGGCGACCTGATACGTCAGAGCGTGAAGAGCGACGGTGTGATCAACCTCTTCGGCGACAAAAAAGTGGAGTTCTCGCTCTTCGACGAGGCGTTTCTGAAGGAAATCAAGAACATGAAGGAGCGCAACATCGCCATAGAACTGCTCAAGAAACTGATGCATGAGAAGATAAAACAGCAGAAGAAGACCAACATCATACAGAGCGACCTTTTCTCGGAGATGTTGCAGCTGTGCCTCTCCAACTATATGAAGGGACTGCTCACCAACGAGGAGGTGATAGAGGAGCTGCTGAAGATGGCGCAGCAGATGAAGCAGGCGGAGGCAGAGGCTGGCGACCTGGGGCTTACGTCCGAGGAGAAGGCTTTCTACGATGCGCTCTCCACCCCCGAGGGCGTGCGCCAGGCCTACAGCGACGAAGAGTTTGTGGCGCTGACCCGCGAGCTGACCGACGTGCTGCACCGCAACCGCACCATCGACTGGAACCGCAAGGATTCGGCCCGTGCGAGGATGAGGGTGATGGTGAAACGACTGCTCAAAAAATACAAGTATCCACCCGAGGGCGCAAAGAAGGCGCTGGAGACCGTGATGCGCCAATGCGACCACTGGGCAGATGACGAAGAAAACATCGTTTAACCCTTTAACACAACACATTAAGAAACAGACAGACCAGAAAACAACCATAAAGAAAAATGACGCTGACGAACTGACACTTCTACAGTATTCGGAACCTGCAAATTCGGAAATAATCGGTAAGAAGACGGTGACAGCAAGGCGTCCACTCCATCTACGGCGTGGGCAATACTTGTTTGTACCTTACCGAAGGTTCTTGCAGGTACCCGAATACTGGTGCAGCAAGCTGCCCATGCCGGTTATCAACACCTAACCAACCAACACCTAAATATGATAACCAATGGGTCAAGAAATCATAGATCATATCGACAACCTAACTAAAAAGGTAGACTGTTTCTCCGCCTGTTTCGGATTCCTCGTGACGGAAGAATCGGAGACCAACCAGGAAGACATCCTCAGCGCATGGAAGAAGATACTGCGCAAACTGCTGAACGAAATACACTCGCTGCTCCTTATCCTCAGGGAAGAGACAGCCTGGTCGTTGCTCGACGACAACAAGCGAGCCTTTGAGAAAATCAAATACACCGAAGAAGCCAAGTTCAACGCCTACAAGGAATACGAAGAAGAAGAGGAGGTGCGCAAGACCATCAGCGACATCGTCATGCTGCTGAGTGAAGGGGCGAAAGGGTTCCGGAAGTCGTTCATCAAGCCTGGCTACTACCAACAGCTCTACGAGCAGCTGATGGTAAAATATGAGGCAGAGAACAAGGAGCACCTCGAAACACTCTACCAGCAAGACTGCGAAGACTTGGTGCTGGATTTTCCTGACGAAGACCAACGAAAACAATTCATGGTAAAGAAGTGCAAAGAGGAGCTTTTTCACACTGTGTACGGGAAAATATACCATGATAAGGAAAGAAAAATAGATGTCACCATGAGTCATATTATAGACCAGGAGGAACATGACGATGAAAATATCCTCACCTTCTTCAATAAAATGCTGGCTCTCAAGATAGCCAAGCAGCACTGCGAAATAAAGAATGAGCCTGCCGTGAAGAACATCGTATTCAAGGAAAACGTTGACGTGGACAAGGTGATGAGAAAAATAGACGACCTGTTGAAGAAGAAAGTCATTACCGCACAGAGGCACTGGTTCATCGTGTACAAGGTCTTCAAAGAGAAAAAATGGCTGAAAAAGGAAACCAACAGGGCCTTTATAGAGCAGATGAACAGCCTTTTCGCACCCAATCTGAGGTGCAGCAGCGAGGATTTCAAGAAAATAGACCGATATTTTAAGGATAAAAACTACGAGGAATGGTCGCTCGAAGACGCACAGGCACCCTCGTGCTGCGAAAGATACCGTGATATTGCCAGCATGATGGACCAAGAATTTACCGAATCAAAATACGCCAAGCCCGGCAAGATGATCAACACAAGAAGTATCGTAAGACTGGACTGACATCCCCCAGGAATATCCACCGAAAACACTAAGTTTATCCCCCACATCCACCAAACGGAGCTGTGAGGGATTTTTTATGCCTCCAAGTTTGGAAATCCAAGTAATTTTGCCCTCAGCTTCGGCAAGGTTGGGCTGCTAACTAATGAGCCTTAAAGGAAGGTGAGGCCTTGCATTCGTACGTTATGAACATCTTTATTTCATTCCGCATCTGGAAATTTTCTGTCAACGTGAGTTTCAATGCTTCTTGCAGCAAGAGCAACAGAGAAGAGTAATCCAAATTCATTAATCTGAGTTGAGAAAAGCAGCGTAAGAATGGTTCCCGAGGGGTAAAGGCGCGCGCAAAATCCAATACTTACACGACTCTTCTTCGCTCGCAAAATCAATCAAGATTATGGAAAAAATCAAAAATCAACAGGGCAATCATCATTGCTTCAACAGTCACAACACAAATGATGAAAACAGTTATTTCATCGGAGAGCCTGACCACTGGCAGATAGAGGGAGTGGCCCACTACGACGGAACCGACAAGTTCCTCTTCACGCCCTCGGAACCCGTAGCGCTACCGCTGACCCGCTTCCGGGCAATGGGACTGGCTCAGCAGCATTTCGACGGCACCTTCGACTTCATACGCCGGCCAAGGCTCAGGGCGCAGTCGGAACTCATCCGAAAACTCGCCCACGGCAGACTCTCCAAGACCAAGGACGGAGCCATACAGCTCACCCTGAAGGTGTTTGAGGACGAGAGGGTGAACATCAGCCAGACCATCGGTGAGGAAGCCAGCATCGCTCAGGCGGCGCTCGTGGAATGGCAGCTGAAGAGATAGACAGGCCTCGGAGAGAAAAGGGACACGGGGGCTGAAAAGTTGTTTCAGTTTCAGTTGTTTCAGTTATTTTTAAGAGGGGTTCAACTTCTGTTTTGTTCTTTTTTCTTTACTTTATTATTATATAACTATTTAATATATATATAGTTATAATATATATATAATATAATAAAAATTGAAAAAATGAAAAATCGCAACCATCAAAAAATTAATTGAAACAACTGAAACTGAAACAGCAGACCACTTGACTTCTTCTCTAAAAGGCTAATAATCAATCATTTAACAAGAAACAAATAGACCAATATGAAGTATAATATCTCAAAAAAGACCGCTCCGAAGATGCCAAAACTGGGAAAAGGAACGGAAATTGTGTCGCTTTTGCTCTCACAGGCATCAAATGACATGCACGAACCTATCGTTCCGATGATTTTCCCTGTTCTCGGAGCACACGTCAGTGGAGCCAAATTCATGTATCCCGACCTCTCGTGGAAGGAAATGTGCGGCATGATGGGCAATCTCGTGGCTGATTCGGGCTGTAATAAAGGACAGTTTACGAATATTACTGAAGCAATCTGCAAGGACTTCCGTCAGCACGACGAGGAGGAGTTGACGAAGCTCGTGGAATGGCAGAAGATGATGAAAACGAAGTCTGCCAACAAGGAGAAGCCTGTGCGACCCGACGTGGCTTTCTGGTTTCCACCCTCGGACGTGACCAATGCGGCTTTCCTGCAGAACGCCATGGGATGCGAGATGCTGGGCGCACGTACCCAGTTCCTCAACCTGCCCGAGGTGGAGATGGCAGACCGTATGTGTGGCGGACACAAACAGGTGAGCCAGATGCTGCGCAACATCTACGACAGGACACGTGCAGGAGCTCTGCGAGCCACGGCTGACGGCGTGACGGGCAATCCGGTGCTGAGGGTGAACATGACCATCTCGTCGACTCCTTATGCTACACGCAAGTTCTACAAGAGCGACCTCTTCAACGGCACTTTCGGCAGAATGGTCTTCTCGTACAAGGCTCGTACTTCTCGTGATGGGCGCATCCCCCGACAGGGCAAGTACGACGAGTCGTTCTATAAGAAGCTCGACGGATACATGGCCCGCCTCGCCATCTGCAAGGGTAGTTTCGTCATCAAATCGCTCAACAAACTCGTGGACAAGATGGCTGAGGACATGGCTTCGCTTGCCGACCTGGTGGACGATGACACGCTGTGGGATGTGTCGAAACGATCGCTCGTGTCGGCATGGAAGTCGGGGTGTCTGCTCTGGATACTCAACAAGCAGACTTGGACGAAGGCGATGGGCGAACTCGTGGAGTGGCTCGTCTATCACGACCTGTGGAGCAAGATGCAACTCTTTGCCGACCTGATTGGACAGGATGCTGAGGGTACAAACGAGGCACAGCGACGTGGACCTAAGAATCTTTTAGACGACCTGCCCGAAACCTTCAACGAGGCACAGTTGGAAGCGCTGCGCCTCTCGCTCGGCAAGTCGAAAGAGGGTACTAACCGGCAGCTCCGCGTCTGGGTTCACCGCAAGTTCATCACTTATTCTGCCCAGACGGGACTCTACTCGAAGACGCAGGAGTATCTGAAGGGGTAGGGGGAGAAGTGCTTATGGAAAAATATGAAATTCAAAAGCTCCGCGACCTGCCCATTGAGGGGGTCGCCGAGCGAATAGGACTGTGCGTGGCGAGGCACAAGAGCCTCTGCCCGTTCCACGACGATCATCACGCCAGCCTCGTCTTCAACACCAGGCGGAACACCTGCCGATGCTTCGTGTGCATGAAGGAGAGCATGGGTACCATCGACCTCGTGATGCGACACCTCGGGCTCGACTTCCCGAAGGCGTGCCAATGGCTTGCCGATGCCAACAGCATCATCCTCACGGAGTGGAAACCGTCGACACAGCCGCAGGTCGAAAGCCATCGCTCCTTCGATGCCTCGCGATACGGGAGGCTCTTCGAGCACCCATGGCTCAACGGGGCGGCAAGGCGCTTCCTCTTCGACGAGCGACGCATCCACCCGAGGGTGGCGGCTTGGTGCCGACTCACCTCCTGGACCGACCGACAGGGCATCAACTGGCTCACCACGCCCTACTACGACCGCCAGGGCAACCTCATAGGGGTGCAGAACCGGAACCTCGACTACTGCAAGACGGCTGATGTGCCCCGCTTCCGATTCCCACGAGGGGCGAGGTGCAGCATCTACAACCTGCCCGTAGTCAACCGTCTGAAGGCGGGCGACGAGCTTTTCATCACCGAGGGCTGCAGTGACTGCTGGGCGATGCTCTCGTCGGGGCGCAAGGCCATCGCCATCCCTTCTGCCACGCTGCTCTCGCAAGAGGACAGGGAGACGTTGCGCTCGCTCAGCAGGGAGAAATCGGTCTTGTTCCACATGTTTCCCGACTGCGATGCTCCGGGCGAAAGCCTCTTCATGCAGCTGCGCGACGTGTTGCCCGGGCTTGTGCATCACCAGCTGCCCGTGGGCTGCAAGGACTTCGGGGAGGCGTATTCTTTGGAGGAGAAATCTCAGGAGTTAAGGAGTTAAGGGAGTTAAGGAGTTAAGACAAATGCTTTTGTGGACTCAAAATTAAAACCTCAAGGCTATTGTCTTAACTCCTCAGCGACCGCAGGGAGCGATAACTCCTTAACTCCCTTAACTCCTGAAAAAACTCCTAACCCGTAACATCAATAATTAAAAAATCATCATCATGGAAGAATTTAAAATAAGAACTTACACCAAGAAGGAGCTGGCGCTCCTTTACTTTCCCGACAGCACGCCACAGGCTGCGGGAAAACACCTCAAGGCGTGGATCCAGCGCAACAAACCGCTCATAGATGAGCTCGCAATAACGGGCTACCAAAGCAATAGCAAGTCGTACAACCCACGACAGGTAAAAATCATCATCGACTACCTCGGAGAGCCGTAAATCGAGGACAGATATCTTTTTTTAAAGAAAATATACCCTTAAACACCCCTATGTACCCGTATGTGCCGACTGCCAATTCGGGATGTCGTAACTTTGCATTGTGATTCAAAAAGACGTCTAAAATCACTTCCCTAACTGGAAAGAAAAATTTCCCCAGTTGGAAAAGGTAAAAAAGTAAAAAAGTAAAAAGGTAAAAAGGTAAAAAAGCGTTTAAAGGTAAAAAGGGTAAAAAAGTAAACAGAGTGTCAAACCATTAAAAAAAGAAAGGAAACAAAAAATGACAAACATCAACTGGAAAGCTTTCATCCGCTACCTCGTAGTAGCCGTCTGCTCCGCCATCGTCACCTTCCTGTCGAGCTCGTGCACAGCCGGTCTCGTCATCGGAAAGAACCAGCGACAGCAGCAGGAGAACAACATCTCCACCAAAGCCGACTCCTCGCACTTCGTACCGACAATCACCATTCGGTAAAGGGGGCTTTTAAAGGTAAAAAAGGTAAAAAAGTAAAAAGGTAAAAAGAGCATTCTTGCTTTTAAAGGTAAAAAAACAATCCTGCTGGTTCTTCTGGTCTTGACGAAAAAACGCACATGATGAAAAACAGCAGGAATGAAAAAGAATTATTAACCATTAAAAATTAAACAATTATGTCAATCAATTTGAAAGCAAAAGAGACCCTCATTCAAGTGGGCGATTTGAAGGGCACTTATCGATTTGTGCTCGCAACAGAAATCTACGGCAAGCTCTCAGCTGCCAAGGTCATCAAGGAAGCTGCCCTTCGCAGCGGTATCAGCAGAGGCGTGATGCAGGCTTGTTGGGACGCTGCCGGAGAAGTCATCAAGGCGTGGGCCACCGAGGGCCACTCCGTTGCAATTCCTGGTCTCGGAACCATGCGTTTCGGAGTCCGCGCCAAGAGTGTGGCTGCTGTAGCCGACGTGGCCACCAACCTCATCTCGGCACGACGCGTCATCTTCACCCCCAACGTCGACATCAAGGACGAGTTGGCAAGCACCTCCATCAACATCACTTGCTACGACCGCAACGGCAAGGAGATCAAGAAGGTGACCTCTACCGACAGCGGCAACGTGGAGGATCCCGACAACAAGGGCGACAACCCTGGCGGAGGCAACACCCCATCGGGCGGCGATACTCCAAGCGGTGGCGGCGATGGCGAATAAGCGTCGCTTCGGAACAGGCAACATTTCGGAATAAGCAAAAAAGGGGTCGAAAGCGACCCCTTTATTGTGGTATGCTCGGCATGAGCTTATTCTAATGGGTGCAAGTCCCTAACAAGCCCTAATAGCGGGAATTGTATAGCCAATAGCAAGGGTGTCCACTGCGAGGTGGAATCTGAAAGAAGCTGGCGGCAAACATCTGACCTAACGTACAGAAACTTCATATAAGGCATTTGACCATGGATGAGATTGCCATACAAATCAAAGTCCTATAGCTATTCGGAATGGTTGGTGTAAATGAAGTGGGTATAAGATGGAAAGAATAAGCCCTTATCCGAGGAGGTCTCACGGACATGGCGATTAGTTGCCTTTACGAAAGTCATGGAGTAAAGCTTGCTGTGAGAAGTCAGCAGATGCCATAGTAGTGGAGTTCTCGATAACGCTCCATGAAGGGCAGAACCTATAAATTAAACGATAGTAATTGAAACGTACCTTATGAAGGAAAGAATGCAGAAAACATTGGCAGAAGTCAAGGGCTGCCCACAGAAAGATAAGACGGAATCCGAAGGATATGTGGGAGCGCAGACCTTCATGTGGATATGTGAAGACAACATCGTGGAAGTACCATTCGACAAGGAACACTTAATGGAGCGCATCATCAGTCCTGATAACCTACTCAAAGCCTACAAGGCTGTGCAGCGTAACAAGGGCTGTAGCGGTATCGACAAGATGTCATGTGAGCAAATGCTCCCTTGGCTCTTGGTTAATAAGGATGCCCTAATCCGTTCCGTGCTTGACGGTTCGTACCGTCCGAACCCAGTAAAAAGGGTAGAGATACCCAAAGACAATGGAAAGATGCGCCTGTTGGGCATCCCCACGGTTATAGACCGTCTGGTTCAACAAGCCATCAACCAGACCCTAACTCCCATCTATGAGCGTCAATTCTCTCCAGGAAGCTACGGCTTCCGTCCGAGAAGAGGCTGCCATGATGCCCTAAGAGGTGCTCAGAAAATAATCGATGATGGCTACATTTATGTGGTTGACCTCGACTTGGAGCGTTTCTTCGACACAGTGAGCCATAGTAAACTCATAGAAATCCTCAGCCGCACGATAAAGGACGGTAGGGTGATAAGCCTTATTCACAAATATCTCCGCAGTGGTGTGATGAACAAGGTATGTTCGAGGCAAGTGAGGAAGGCACTCCCCAAGGAGGACCGTTAAGTCCGCTTTTGAGCAACATCATGCTCAACGAGTTGGACAAGGAACTCACTCGCCGAGGTCTCCCTTTTTGTTCGCTATGCCGATGACTCGATGATATTTTGTAAGTCCAAGCGTGCAGCCAAACGCGTGAAGGAATCTGTAACCCGATTCATCGAAGGAAAACTTCATCTGAAGGTGAACAGGGACAAGACAGTTGTGTCCTATGTGCAAGGTGTGAAATACCTTGGTTACTCCTTTTTATGTAATGAAAGGCAAATGCCAACTCACGGTACACCCAAAAGCCAAATCCAAGATGAAAGCCAAACTCAAGGAGTTGACTTCCCGAAGCAATGGTTGGGGATATGCCAAGAGGAAGCAAAAACTTGAAGAGTACATAAGGGGATGGGTAGGTTACTATCACCTTGCCAACATGAAACGTTTCCTCATGGAAACTGACGAGTGGCTTAGGCGACGGCTACGTATGTGTATATGGAAGTCGTGGAAGAGGGTGAAAACGAGAATTGCCAACTTGATAAAGTGTGGTATAGATAAATACCAAGCTTACATGTGGGGCAATAGTCGTTTGGGGGATTGGCGCATAGCTGGCAGTTACATACTATGTCGTGCGATAACCAACGAAAAGTTGAGCATGGCAGGCTATGCTACACTGATGGGTTCATACATCGAATGGCACCCAAAATAGGAACCGCCGTATGCGGAACCGCATGTACGGTGGTGTGAGAGGTCGGAAAACGAAAGTAGGAGAAAAACTACATCGTTTTCCTCCTACTCGATTTTGTTGATTTCTGTTCTTTCTTATTCGGCTATGCGATGAATGACATAGGTGACGACGCCCCATATCATGAAGCGGTTGGTCTCGTCGACACGGATGGGAGTGTAGGCCTTGTTCCAGGGAATGAGCCAGCCGAAGGTTCCGCTTTCGTCGATTTTGAATTGCTTGATGGTAAACTCGCCATCTACGAAGGCTATGACGAAGTTGCCGTTGGATGGTTCTATCTGGCGGTCGACGATGGCAAGGTCGCCGTCAAGGATGCCGGCTCCTGTCATGCTGTCGCCTGATATGCGGACATAAAAGGTTGCCTCACGATGACGTATGAGTACTTCGTTGAGGTCTATTTCTCCTTCCATATAGTCTTGGGCAGGTGAAGGAAAGCCTGCTTTCACACTTTGTCCTGCAAGGGGAATCGGCAGTCTTTCTCCGATTCCAGCTGCATGAATGGTTAGTTTTATCTTGTCTTCCATATTTTTATTCAAGTTTCGCAAGCTTTGTCCCACACGCCCTGAAATTAACTTCTTCAGTTCTTTACTCTTAATATCTCGTCGATGTTTGTTGTAAACCGTTGCGACATGTATTCCCGTTTCAGGTCGAAGCGGCAGGAGGTGCCTTGTATGGCCTGGCGGATGGTGCCATGTCCGTTCTTGCGGTTGATGGCATCTATGGCTTCCATGAGTGCCTTCTGACGATGGCGGTCTATGGGGTCGAAGAGGTCTTGCTGACGGGGATTGTCTGGCGATATTTGCCAGAGTATGACGCCTGCTTTCTTGAACCGGAATGTCAGCTCGGGACGGTCGGGACGACAGTCGATGGGCTTGGGATAGCGGCTGCGCAGAATGGTAAGGGCTGCTCCTACTATCTCGTCTTGAGCCTGCGTGGCTATGGGAAGTACGAGGGAGTCGTGTAGGGTGTATTCGGGGGCGTTGCCGTTGAAACGAGATGTCCAGGCAAACACGGTAATGCCTTGACACACACTGCCTTGTCGACGCAACTTCTCGGTGCATCGCACGGCAAAGTTGGCCACGGCTTCTTCTATCACGTCTTTGTCGGAAATGCCTTCGTCGGAGAAACTGCGACTCGTGCAGATGCTCTTCTTCTGGGGCAGTTCGTCGATGCTGATACAACTCTCGCCATTCAGCTCTTTCCAGGTTCTTACTGTGGTGATGTTGAAGTGGCTTCTCACCCAACTCTCTTTCTTGTCGGCAAACTGGGCTGCTGTGTGTATTCCCATGTAGTCGAGTCGGCGGGCTGTCTGCCGGCCTATTCCCCATACGTCTTCTACGGGGAAGAGCGTGAGGGCCTTGTGGCGCTGTTCGTCGGTATCGATGATGCAGCATCCCTGGTAACCCTTGTATTTCTTGGCGAACTTGGAACCTATCTTGGCAAGTGTCTTGGTCTCGGCTATTCCTATCGAAATGGGGATGCCGACAGCCCGGAGTACGTCGCTGGAAATCCTTGCGCCATAGCGATGCAGGATGGGGTCGTCGACCGCTGCTGTCTGGTGGCGCTTGTTGTCGGAATCCTGTAAGAAGAATGTCTCTGCCATGGACTCGTCCACCTCGAAGAAGCTCTCGTCGATGGAGTATTGGTCGATGTGTGGCGAATAATGGGAGAGCATTGACATCACTCTGTTTGACAGGGAGCCATAGAGGGTGTAGTTGCTCGAGAAGATGGCTACGCCTTCTGCCTCGAGCTTGCTCTTCACCTGATAGAAGGGGTCGCCCATTTTGTAGCCCAAGGCCTTGGCTTCTTCGGAACGGGCAATGACGCATCCGTCGTTGTTGCTCAGCACAACAACGGGCTTGCCTGTCAGGTCGGGGCGAAACACCCGCTCACACGAACAGTAGAAATTATTGCAATCTGCCAGACCTATCATTTCTTTTGCTTGATGTGAAAAAGTGCTGCAAAATTAATAAAAAATATTCATATTCCCTTCTGCAATGGCTGAAACTTCAGAAAACTTACTTTTCCTCCTCCATTTGTGCGATGCGCCTGATGTTGTCGTTACGCTGATTGATGATCAGCGGCACTCGTTCCACCACCACCATGGATGTGTCGAGGCCCAAAGCCTTTGGCTCGTCAATGCCTATCTTGCCGATAAGGGCATAGAGACTCATCAGCAAGTTCTGTTGACGGTTGTCGGAACTCTCGGGGTAATAAACGCGGTGGATGATGATGAAGCGGAAATCGCCAGAAATGCCATTTTTGCGAAGCGATGGATAGGTGCTTCTCAAATCCACCTTCCTGCTGGCCACAAGGTCTTCTATCACTTGTCGCAGATAGAGGCTCACCCTGGGCTCAATGCGGAAACCTATGCGCATGGTTATACTGTAGAGGGTGTCGGGAACCAGGGTCTCGCAACTGTACTCCAGCGTGTCAGGAGTATCTGCAAATTCCAGATTGATAAGCCAGTAATGGTCAGCACGCTTGGGCTGCTTGTTGATGATGGAATAGAGCAGCTTGTCGTCCACCGCACCTTCCTTGTCGGCATGGTTCACATAAACCAGATTGGAGGCGTACTTGGGGATGCTCTCGTCGGCCTTGATATCGGAGATAATCTGATAATACTCATCCAGCGGTTTTGTGCTGATATAATGGCGGCGGATCTTGATGGCGTGGACCCATACATACATCATCAGGAACAGGATTCCGCCAATAAGCATCGTACACCATCCTCCTGCGAGGAATTTTGACAGGTTGGCGGCAAGGAAAATGCCCTCGATAACGCAATATGCGCCCATAAAGAGCAGGATGAAGATGCGCGCCACACCCTTGGTGCGCAGGTAGAAACCGAGCAGCAGGGTAGTCATCAGCATGGTGATGGTGATGGCGAGACCATAAGCTGCCTCCATGTGTGAGGAGTCGCGGAAGAGCAGGATGATGAGAACCACACCGATGTACATGGCGAGGTTGATTACCGGGATATAGAGCTGTCCCTTTACATGGGTAGGATGCTTGATTCGCATGCGTGGCCAGAAGTGCAGGTTCATGGCTTCGCTCAATATGGAGAAGGTGCCGCTGATAAGTGCCTGACTGGCAACGATTGCCGCCCCCGTGGCCATGATGATGGCAAAAATCAGCATGCTCTGGGGCATGATGGAAAAGAACGGATTCACGGAGGAGGCAGTCTGAATATGGTTCAGCACCCATGCTCCCTGACCCAGATAGTTGAGGATGAGCATGGCCTTTACGAAAAGCCAGCTGATGGTGATGTTCTTTCTGCCACAATGTCCCAAGTCGGAGTAGAGAGCCTCAGCACCCGTAGTACAGAGGAACACTGCACCCAAAATCAGGAACCATTCTGGTGATTGCGCCAGCAGAACAATAGCGTAATAGGGATTGAAGGCCTTCAGAATCAATGGGTAAGAGGTGATGCTGAAGGCTCCCATCACGCCCAATAGCAGGAACCATATCAGCATGAATACTCCGAACGACTTGCCAATACTCTCTGTGCCAAAGCGTTGCACAAAGAAGATGATGGTGATGATGCCCAGTGTGATGGGGATGACTGGCAGGTGGGGACTGATGCTTTCGAGTCCTTCGATGGCTGTGGTAACCGTGATGGCAGGGGTGATGATTCCGTCTGCCAGCAAGGTGCTGGCGCCGATGATGGCCAATAAGTAAATCCACTTTCTCTTCATCTTGCGCAACAGGGCGTAGAGGGCGAGAATGCCTCCTTCGCCATTGTTGTCGGCACGCAGCGCCACACATACGTATTTGATGGTGGTCTGCAGGGTGAGTGTCCAGATGATGCACGACAATGCGCCCAGGATAGTGCTCTCGTTGATGGTTTCGCCTGTATGGAGGATGGCTTTCATCACATAGAGTGGGGATGTACCGATGTCGCCAAACACAATGCCTAATGTGACGAGCAATCCCAGGAAGCCTACTCGATGATGGCTGGCTACTGAACTTTCTGAATTTTCTCTCATATATTCTTCTATAAATAATTAGAATGTTATCCTTTGATTATTCAATTTGCGTGCAAAGGTATGAACATGAGAGGTAAGATAGGATTTGTTTAACAAGATTTATCGGATTTAACATATATTGCAAGACATGTAAATGAAAAATCCCCACTAACTATCCGTGTCCTTCTCGGAATCGGAAAGTTAGTGGGGCTTATTAGATGAAGGTCATCACATTTTTTCGGGTGAACCTTTTGAAAACAATCCGTCAATATCGAGTTGTCTTATCAATCGATGTCGATTACCTGGAAATGCTTGTTGAAGGTCAAATCCAACCCATTTGCCAATTCCACTTCGTATTCATTCTTGTTCATTTCAATCTTCTTTACCGCTTGCGCTGGATAATTCTCCTTCAGGTAGTTTCTGATGGCCTGCGGAATCAACAGAGCTGGCACGATTCCCTGCTTGCACTCTATTTCGGTGAGATTTCCCTTCTTATCAAATTCCAGCTTCGTGCCGTTCTGCAGAACCACATCATAGCTCTTGTTGATAATTCCCGATTCAATCGTTGCAAGCATCACCTTCTGATTGTTGAAATGATTATTGAGCAAGGTCTGAGCCTTTACCGGGAGTGCATTTACAGAGATAGGCTTGTCGTTGCCCGCATTTGCTGCCATATTGCATGTTAGCATGCAGCAAATGGAAATCATCAAAATTCTTATCATTCTTTTCATAAGCCACAATATTAAAAGGTTTATAATTTCTATTTGCGATGAATGTTTAAACATCCTATACTATATGTCCTATACTTTATGAATTAGACGCATACTATCCACAAAGGTTTAAGTAACAACATTCTTCCTTGGAACCGTCCTCACAGCGGCGACTATTTTGCGTGGAGCTTTGCCGGTTTCATAATCTATTTATTTTTGTTAACCCATAACAACATCAAGCACCATCATCAGCACGAAACCTATGGCGAAGCCGATGGTGCTGAGATTGCTGTGCTGGCCGCTTGAGGCTTCAGGGATTAGCTCTTCCACCACTACGTAGAACATGGCTCCTGCTGCAAAGGCGAGCATGTAGGGTAGGGCTGGCATAATGAGAGAAGCAAGCAACAGTACGGCAATGGCTCCTATAGGCTCTACCACTCCGCTCAGCGAGCCTAACATAAAGGATTTCCATCGGCTGTTGCCTGCTGCCCGCATGGGCATGGAGATGATAGCGCCTTCGGGTATGTTCTGAATGGCTATGCCCAACGAAACGGAAATGGCAGCGGCTAACGAGATATGCGAAGCACCGTTTTCGGCTCCTGCAAACACCACGCCTACTGCCATTCCTTCGGGCAGGTTGTGGATGGTTACGGCAAGGGCAAGCATAGCTGTCTTTGACATGTGCGACTTGATGCCCTCGGGCTTGTCTGTGCCAATATGAAGGTGGGGCGTAAACTCGTCGATCAACAGTAGGAAACCGATGCCGAACAGAAAGCCTATGGCTGCCGGTACTACCGACCATACGCCGCTCTCTGCCTTCATCTCCATGGCAGGAATTAGCAAAGACCATACGGACGCTGCTACCATCACTCCAGAGGCAAAGCCCAACAATGTCTTTTGCAATCGCGCAGACATCTCGTCTTTCATTATGAATACGAAAGCCGAACCAAGCATCGTTCCCAATAGCGGAATCAGAAGTCCAATGATTATTGTTGCTGTCATTTCTGTCATAGTCTTTTATCTGTTAGTTATGATGCAAAGATACAATTTAGTTGTGAGTCGGGCAATACCTATAAGTGATGATTCTTTACTTTTCGTACAGTTCTTTCCTTGCGATAATTTTCACTCACGATCTTCAAGCCAACATTTCTGTATAGAAATACTTAGATTGCTCATAGTCAGAGCAAATCACGGCTACGTGATGTATTTTGTTTGGTTTCATAATATTTTATTTGATAAATTCTCTTACAAAATGCGGATTGTTCGCATCGCCTAATAGCGGAGCGTATTCAAAGCCTTCGTAATTGAAAGCAGAAAGTTCTTCGGGAGTGACGAGGCGGTTGTTAAGAATGAAGCGTACCATAGCTCCACGGCACGACTTTGCCCAAACAGCTTGCATCTTCAGTCTGCCGTCTTTCTGCCTCACATAGAAGAGAGGCTGTACGACCGTCACTTCTTTGCAAACCCTCTTCCAGTCGAACAGATGTTCATATTCCTCCGTGGATAGATGCAGGAGGATGCCGTCGTCTGCCTTCACACTATCTATTAGCACATCCGTCAGCCGGTCTTTCCAGAACTGATGAATGGGCTTGTCGTTTGTGGCTTCTATCGTGACGCAATGCTCCATACGATAGGGCACAATGCCGTCCATAGGGCGAAGCAGACCATAGAGAAAACACGTTATCCAGAGATGCTTCTGGGCATACTCCAATGCCTCGTCGCTCAAGGTGTCGGCACGCAGATGCTTGTATGCCTGACCGTTGTAGGCAAGCAGGGCAGGCATCTTCTCGGCTGCCATGAAGTTGTGGTATCGTTGCCAGTTCTCTGCCGCTATCTTCTTGCTGCAATCCAGCTGTCGAGCCAAATCCTCAACGTCCATCTTTGCCATTTCCGCAGCCAGAGTGTCTGCCACGGTCTGGAAGAGTGGGGTGGAGATGGGCTTTCTGTCCGCCTTGCCGAACATTATCTTGGCGTTTGCTAATAATATCTGCATGTTGTGTTTTGCTTGTAAATGTTTTTGTGCAAAGATACACCATTTATTTCGAAATAACCAACTTTTAGCGATATTTATGATGTAATTATCCGAACTTGCGAAAGTCATGCTTGCGTCTCCATCTAACTCGCAATCAGCAGATTCTCTATGCTATTGCAGCTCTCATAGGTGGTTTCCTGCCTGTCAGTGGCTATTATATGTGATGGATTGATGGCTTCAGCAGATGAGGTGATCATCCTTTCAGAATACTATTACACCCTATGTTTTCTTGACCGAGACGAGTTCATGGTTGAGAATGCGTCCCTTCTCATAGCTTTCTATGATGGGAGAGAGAAGGGTGGAACCTACTACACTTTCCAAAAAGCCAACTGTTTAGGCATTCTGGTTGTGAATATATATTGAATAACTCGCTAAATATCAAGCTTATGAATGAATTTATTGACATCATTGTTATCTACATCGTTTTCCGTGCCATCCTCGCCTTCCTGGGCGCATGGTGGCATGGAGACGGACGCAACGATTTCAGACGAGACTGATTACATCACGGCTGATTTGTGTCATAATTATTTACCATCCAATCTCTATATACATCTCGAATTATAGAGATAATCCCATACTTCCTGAGCAGGTCTTTTCAATCTGATGATGGGATCAATGAAAAATAACTTTCCATTTTCGTTGCAAAGAACATTGTCACTAAGATTCGAAATATCCGTTATTGCCAAATATTCATTACCATAGAAATACTTGTCTTCCTTAGTTAATCCCAATACATTTCGGAGATAGTCGTCTATCATTTTGTGGGTAGGAACTCTAAACATAGATGATATGTTCTTTTGCTGCAAGACGATTCTGATTCCTTTGATATCTTCTGAAATTCCGATGAACCTGTATCTGGTACTAGGAAATAACATGTTGTGTATCAGATGCTCGTAGATAATATCCTCTGGATGAGTTTGTTTTAAAGGAGCCTTGGAAAATGGAGATTTCATCTTTGTGAAGACACTTCCGTCCTTGCTCAAAAAGACAATACTTTCCCCTGTTGGAATCATCCGTCGATTGCCGAATTTATCCCAATCTGCCTTATCTATGTATAAGTTATTCTCCTTGGCAATACTGATCAACCTATTACATTCCTCTTCCTCAGCAGCTCGCGAGCTTTGCCTGATATTTCCATGTCGTTGAGGGGATATCCCAGTCTCAAACACTCGAATATCGCTTCGGTCGCTATTTGCCTGTATTTTTTGCTCACGTTCATAAGATACTGCAGAGCTGTTTGACCGTTTACCAAATATATAGTCGATAATTTTTCTTCCATAATTCTCCATTCTAATGATTTTTATGCAAATATATACCAATTATTTTGAAATAACCAATTTTTTAGCGAAATTTATCATATAAAAGTGAGCTCGTTTCTAATTGCCTCTTTATTCTGTAGGTTTCACCACAGTTCTCCACTTCATAAACTGTTTGGTGGTTTCTCCGCTATGATGGTCGAGGAAGAGACTATGGGCGGTGTCGAGCGCAGCAATCTTCTGCATGTCCTCAGCATCGAGTTCGAAGTCGAAGAGATTCAGATTCTCCTGCATTCGCTCCTTATGAACGGTCTTCGGGATGATGATTACGTCGCTCTGCAACAGCCAGCGCAAGGCTACTTGTGCAGCTGTCTTGCCGTATTTCTTGTCAATCTGGGTGAGGGTAGGGTTGGTGAACAGTCCGTTCTTTTCTTCATAAATGTAAAATCTTATAGTTGTTATTTTATCTTGTTATATTCCTCATCGCTCACAGCCTCCTGCCACTCGTTGGATGTGTTCTCGCCAGGAATTTCAAAGGCGAGGTGGGCAAACCAGCTGTCTTTTGCGGCACCATGCCAATGCTTCACGTTGGCAGGAATATGGATGACTGTGCCGGGGAGGATTTCCTGCGCAGGCTTTCCTTCCTCCTGATACCAGCCGCGTCCGGCTACACCTACCAGCATTTGCCCGCCACCCTTTGTAGCGTGGTGCGTGTGCCAGTTGTTGCGGCAACCAGGCTCAAAGGTTACGTTGAAGAAAGGTATCTGACTGTCAGATATTTGTGCCAGATAACTGTTGCCCTTGAAGTATTTGGCGTAAGCGGTGTTGGGTTCGCCAATAGGGAATATCATCTCGCGCTGGAATGCAGCCTTGGCGTCTTCTCCTTTCACATCTTCGTTCCACACCTCCTTTGCCAGATTGAAGGCAGCCCATGCCTTTGGCCAACCTGCGTAGAAGGCGATGTGAGTGATAATTTCTGCTGCTTCTGAACGGGTAATTCCATTGTTCTTTGCCGACTGCAGGTGATATTTCAGCGAGCTGTCGGTGATTCCTTGGCTGATGAGCGAAGTGATGGTTACCAAACTGCGGTCGCGCAATGAAAGCAGGTCATTGCGGCTCCATACTTCTCCGAAGAGGATGTCGTCGTTGAGGTGGGCGAACTCAGGGGCAAACTCACCCAGTTGGGTGCGCCCTGCTGTCTGTACTATTTTCTGTTGTGCCATAATATTGAGTGAAATTGTCGTTAATATGATGAATGATGTAATTTTTTTCATTTTTTTAAATTCTTCTTAAGGAACTCTTCGATCTTGTCCCAAGGAATCATTCCTTTCCCACCACCATCGTATAGGTCGCAATGAGAGGCTCCTGGGATAATGAGCAGTTGTTTGTTGGCTGGAACCGGGTTGGGCTTTCTGGCGAAGTCGTAGCCTTCCGCTTTTCCATCCATCATATATCTGAAGGCACTCTTTCCGAAGTAACGGGAATGTGCTTTCTCTCCATGCACAATGAGGACAGCCGAACGGATTTCGTTGATGTAATAGAGAAAACGGGTGTTGGCGTAAGCCTGGCAGCCGGTGGCGCGCCAACCGTCGTTCGAGTTGCCCGAACGCTTGTGGTAGCCACGAGGCGTTTTGTAATAGGCATGATAGTCTTTTACAAACTGCGGTGCGTTCTCCGGTAATGGGTCAACCACGCCGCCAGCCATAGTGAATGTTCTGTTCTTGAGGTCGGCCGTGCGAGCTTCTGCCCATGCCTTTCGTGCCGAATATCGCTTTTCTTCGCTGTCATCTGCGTCAAAGTACCCATTTCCGCTTACTCGACTCATGTCGTACATGGTTATTGCCGCAGTTGCCTTGATGCGAGGGTCTTGAGCTGCAGCATTCAGAGCGATTCCGCCCCAACCGCAAATGCCAATGATGGCGATTCGACCTGCATCTACATCATCTCGCATGCTGAGGTAATCTACAGCTGCCAGAAAGTCTTCCGTATTGATGTCGGGAGAAGCCGTACGACGAGGCTCGCCCGAAGATTCACCTGTAAACGAAGGGTCGAAAGCGATGGTGATGAATCCACGCTCTGCCATGGTCTGTGCATAGAGACCTGAACATTGCTCCTTGACGGCCCCGAAAGGACCGCTCACGGCAATGGCAGGCAACTTTCCTTCTGCGTTCTTCGGAATATAGAGGTCGGCTGCAAGAGTAAGACCATATTGGGTCTTGAATGTCACTTTCTCATGATTTACCTTCTCGCTTTTAGGAAAAGTTTTGTCCCATTCCTGTACTGATTTTGTCTCTTTGTCCATAATTTCTGCTTTTACTTTTATTTGATTTCCTGCACAAAAAATGAGTGCTGTTGCTATAAATGTGAATAATCTGTTCATATTAAAACCTTTTTGTTTGACAATTAAAAACTGGTGCAAAGATACGCACATTCTTCTAAAGAGCTTATACCTGGTTTTCGGAAGTTATTACCTTTATCGGAGATTCTTATCCAATTCATTTAATGATCTGTTTATCCGAAGCATCAGGCAGGATTTCTTTCAGATGCTCGAAATCCTCTGATAAGATTCCTGGGGAGTGCGGTTGCATTGGCAAGCCTCCTGGGCGCAACGGGCAATCATCCTGCTTACGCACCCCTGCTCAAGGCTATGGGGGCTGCCGATGAACGAGACGATGTGTTTGCTTCTGTATGTTATTGTCCGATAACAGATTTAGACCATGCCGACATGGCCTATGAGTGGTTGTATGGCAATACGGAAAGCCGTAAGAGTCTGTCTGCCAGCAAGCAGGCTTTATCTCAGGAACTTGCAGCCCAGTTCCCTTCCTACATCAATTCCTTAGAACTGAAGAAGGCAGATGGCACGGCTCTTGATGCAGACAACTATCTTGATTACATCAAGCAGATTCTCATCAAGAGTGCTCAGGAGGCAAAAGATGCAGGTGCAGATATTCCAGATTCTGTGGGGTTCAGTTTCAGCAGTATGGCAGCATTCCAGGCACCTGTCAATGGTCAGAGTAGCAAGAGGCATCGACCAGGAATGGGGGATAAAATGCTGCAGAGACTGCCTTTTCCGTCTCCATCAATCTGGCTACTAAACTGCAGAACATGGGCAAGGACGTTGGCTTCAAGCTTCCTTGGAACAGTCCTCACAGCGGCGACTATGCCTTGAACGAACTTTTTGCCTGGTTAGCAGAAATCTTGTAAAAGGAATTGAGTCTATTTCGATAGTCGTAAATACTTAATTGAAACGAAAATGATCAAGTTAATGAATATCTACTTTCCACGGAGCCATGCCGAGCCTCTAAGTCAGAGCCCCCGATGGTAATCTTGTGGAAATGAGCCACCATCTGCCTACGCTGTTTTGCGGTACTCGCTTGGAGTCTTTCCCGTCTGTGCCTTGAAAAAGCGGACGAAGTGCTGAGAATATTCAAAGCCGAGGCGCTGGCTGACTTGCGTTATGCTGAGGGTTTCATCATCAAGCAGCTGACGGGAAAACGAAAGCAGACGGTCGTTGATCATACTCTTTGCGGTTTTGCCTGTCTCTGTCTTGACCAATTCACCGAAATATTTAGGCGAATAGCAGCATTTGTCGGCAAAGTAGGCTACGGTAGGCAGCCCCTCACGCTCTGCTTTCCGAGCAATGTATTCATCGAGCAGAGAGATGAACTTCTTGACCACCGAATGATTGATCTCCTCGCGTGTGATAAACTGGCGGTCGTAGAAGCGCAGACAGTAGTTCAGCAACAACTCGATGTTGGAAACGATGAGTTCGCGCGAATGCTTATCTATAGGATGCTGCAGTTCCTGTTTGATCATTGAGAGCACATCACGGAAGATATTGACCTCGGCAGCGGATAAGTGTAATGCTTCGTTGCTTGTGTAGTCGAAAAACTCGTATCGGGAGATGTTCTTGCCAAGCTGCGTGCGGTTGAGCAGGTCGGGATGGAAAGCCAATACCGTATATTTGGCAAGCGGAACTCCAGGAATGGGTTCAACTTTAATCGACTGTCCTGGAGCAAAAGAGGTGACGGTCATCTCGTCAAAATCATATTCTGTTCTGCCGTATGACAATTTGCAGCCCTTGTTTTCCTTCAGAAAGAGGGCATAAAGTCCGTAGTGATGTACAGCCTCCTGTATCGGAGAAGAGTTCTCCACACGCACAACGCTTACCAGGGGATGAAGCGTTTTCACCCCAATGTAGTCGTTGAACTCCTGTATCGTATTAAAGAATATTTCCTTCATAATCCTATTCATTTTAAATTTTTGCAAAGATAATGCAAATGAGCGCAATGAAAGCTTGCTTTCAAATTGCCGAGTGCAGCTTATCTTATGCAAAAATACGTATATTCTACCAAAGAGCTTATACCTATTTTTCGGAAGTTATTACCTTTATCGGAGTTTTTTATCCTTTGTACTTAAATACTTTAACCATATCCTTGTCGCCACCTACGAGCTGGCTACATTTATTCAACATACCTGTATCGACGAATCTGCATTTCTCCATGACTCTTCCTGATGCAGGATTGCCTGTGAAATGGTCTGCCCAGATGTTTTCGAAATGCTTCTCGTTGATGCAGTTGTCGAGCATCAGCTTCAAGGCTTCGGTGCAGATTCCCTTGTTCCAATAAGGCTTTCCTACCCAGTAGCCCACCTCGCAGTCGTTTTCTCCGATAGGGATGTTGCTGGTTTCATGGGTGTAGTAGCCGATGCAGCCGATCGCCTCGTCAGTCTCTTTCAACACAATCGCCCATGTCGTTTCGTTATGGAAGAATGTCCGAATTATCTCCCGACTTTCTTCTACAGACTTATGTGTCGGCCATCCAGCACGTGGTCCTACGTCAGGGTCGGAGGCGTACTTGAAGAGCGCCTCTGCATCTGATTCCTGCCAATATCGAAGTAAAATTCTTTCTGTTTCCATCAGATTATTTCAATGAAATTCTTCGTTCTTTATTTTATTATTATCCATTCATTCAGTTTATCCTCTCTGATAATCTTCGGCTGAGCCTTGCCAGCGAGAATGAGAATCTTTTTACCATTACGATAAATATGAAGCTGTCGTGAGCGAACCACGGCTGTCAACTCCTCATCGTTCTGCATGGCTTGCCAGATAGGATAATATACTCCCTCAGGTTCAAACAACTTCTTTTGAAGATGTGAACAGAGGTTTGTTGTATCAATAGTCATAGCCGCTTGTGCGCCACCGGTCACGATGATTACTTTATCTTTGTATTCCATATTTTTCATTTGTTTTTCTGATGAAACTCCTTCCTTGTTTTAGCCATTGCTGCCGTAGCCATGTCATGGGTTTCTATCAGCAATGGACTCTTGTGATATTGCACAATCTTGACCCCGACTGAGTTGTGCCTTTTCTTTTCCTCGATGCATTGAATGATCAAGTCGGAGTTGGCTCTCGCCTTCCTCCCTCGCGACTCGGCAGAGATTGCAAGCGAGTTTGCATCTTTGCTCTCGCTGCTCGTTCGGTTGGCTGATTTAGCCGTTGGAGTTTTGTCAAAGTTCTGAATGTAGGCGGCATTGGTCAGGAAGAGAATGTCGGATCCTTCCGGTATTTCCTGCATTACCTTCACCATGAGGGTTAACATCATGCGGAACTCCGTGGTGTGCAGGTCGCTGATTACATCACGGCTGATGATATTGCTGTTGTGTTGACTTTTGGTCTTCTTCTGTCGCGACTCGGCAGAGTTCAAACAAGTTTGACTCTGCTCTCGCTGCTCCATCAGTTCAATTACTACGGCAGCACCACCAGCTCGCTCTTTATGGCCATAATCACATGAGCCACCTATCCAAACGTAATATGTAGAAGTATCTTGTGTCATAATTATTTTATCTTCAATGTCCGCAGATATTCCTTCTGCTCGGGCGTGATTCTGTAGCTCTCGATGGCCTTCTGAATGGTCTTGTTGTGCGTCCAGGGAGCAAGGCGGCGTTGCTCGATGTAGGGAATCGCCTGGTCCCATTGTTTGGCAAGGGCGGTGGCAAAGAACCAGGCAACCATCATCTTTACGTAATACTCTTCGCTCCTTACTGATGCAGGAATTTCAAGATATTCTTCCTTGAAGTCTTTATCCAGATAATGAGACATAAGCGCCTCTATTCCAAATCGACAAGTATAGACGTGTGATGATTTACTCCACGTCTTGATCTTCGCCAACAGTTCCTTCTTGTATTTGGTAAACACCTTCGGAGACATGATGTCGCAAACAGCCCAGTTGTCCACGAATGGCAGGAATCTGTCAGTAAGACGAATGCATTCCTCGTAGTCTTTTACCTCGGAAATGAGGAGACCGTGAAGCATGTTCTCATCGTAGTATTCATGAGGAAGCTGCTGAAAAAATTCCTCGCATTCTGCCTCCTTTGTAAATTCCTTTGCGAACTTGCGAAGCACAGGCACACGAATGCCTATGAAACTCTCCACAGGTACTCCCGGTGTCAGTTTGGCTTGGAAAGCAGCATACTGCTTATCCTGCATGGCGAACAGTCTTTCTTGAAGTGAAGTCATTTTTATCCTATTAATTTAATGATCTGTTTATCCGAAGCATCAGGCAGGATTTCTTTCAGATGCTCGAAAATCTTCTGGTAAGATTCCAGGGGAGTTCGGTTGCATTGGCAAGCCTCCCTGCCATAGAGGTCTTCGGGAGTGTTGAGCAGCGACCATCCCCAGCCATATTCATGATTGTGCTTGTCGCGAGGGTAGATGAAATCCTCGGTTACGATGTAAGTCGCCATTTCCAGTCGGGTGAGATAACCGTCAAACTTGCTTCTCATTCCCTTTCCTGTAAAACCGCAGGCAGCCCGAAGTTCTCTCGTGATGAGACTGCCAGTAGATTGAAGCGTGCAGAGAATGGCTCCTTCTATCGAGTCATCATTCGGACGAGGGTATTTGCTTCTTCTGTAATTGCAGAAGTCCGGCCACCATTCCTCGCTGATGAATCCCGCTTTCTTGTTAAAGAACTTTCCGTACATACATGGCATTTCCTGCACAATCTCGCCCTTCCATTTCCACAATGGCCAGTCCCAACCGCCTTCAGGAAGTCTTACGTAACCGCAGTCTTCCGCCACGATGTCTTCGGCAGAGAATCCTTCAATGCCGCTATCAAGGAGAGGGAGGAAGCCGATCTGCTGAATCAGCTCCATCATGCCTGTTGCTGAATATATTTCTGGAAAATTCATGTTCATTTTATATTTTATCCTTTGTACTTAAACACTTTAACCATATCCTTGTCGCCACCCACAAGCTGGCTGCATCGGTTCAGCATTCCGGTGTCAGAGATAAGGCTTCGGTGCAGATTCTTCTGTTCCAATAAGGCTTTCCTACCCAGTAGCCCACCTCGCAGTCGTTTTCTCCGATAGGGATGTTGCTGGTTTCATGGGTGTAGTAGCCGATGCAGCCGATCGCCTCGCCAGTCTCTTTCAACACAATCGCCCATGTCGTGTCATTGTTGAAATAAGTCTGGATAATCTCCCGACTTTCCTCTTCAGACTTATGTGCCGGCCATCCTGCACGGGTCCTACGTCAGGGTTTGAGGCGTACTTGAAGAGCGCCTCAGCATCCGATTCCTGCCAATGGCGAAGTAAAATTCTTTCTGTTTCCATCAGATTATATCAATGTTTTGCATTTTATTTACTATGTGCACTTACCCCAGCCAGTCGGTAAAGATAAGTATACATTCGTGCACCTTCTCAAAGAATTTCCCTATCCGGCGCTTGATGCCCTTCCAATATATCCCATTCTTTTTAATGCTCATATACTTAGTTATTTATTTTGTTATTAATTCATGTGCAAATACGCCATCAGCGCAATCTGTATCAGCAGAATGGCAGGAATACCGTATTTGAATTTCTTGTGCATTGTCTTATGGTGCCAGACTTTCATTCCCATCCATGCCCCGACGCTTCCTCCATCGACAGCCAGCAATAAAAGCGTTACTTCCGGAATGCGCCATTTGGCTTTCTTTGCCTTGTACTTATCAATGCCGTACACGATGAATGCAACTGCATTGATAGCAAGGAGATAGTAGGCGAGGCAACTATGTAATGTATTCATATCCTTCAACTTCTTTTTCTTATTTCTTTAAAATCCCAACTCCACATCCTTGCCGAATGGTGCGAGCGAAAGTCCGGCCATTTTGAAATGCTGTTTGCCCCAAGGAATGCCGATGATGATTATACATAAGACAAAGCCATAGAGCAGATGCATGAGGCAAGCCCACAATCCTCCGAAAATCAGCCAGAGTAAATTCAACGGGATGCGAATGCAACCTGTTGGACTATTCGTTTCTCTTACCGTAGAACCAAAAGGCCATACGCAGAGCAGACCAATCTTGAAAGTCTGTTTCGCAAAGGGGATTCCGATGATGGTACATGCAAGAACCAGACTTCCCATGAAATAACAGCTGGCAGCTTCGAGACCTCCGAGGCCCCACCAAAGTAAGTTTCCTATTATGCGCATAAGATTATTCTTTTATATTTTTGTTAATTTCTTGCCATTCCTGATGCTCTTCCAGATGATTGGTCTTTACCAGTACGCTCTGAAAACCAAAACGTTTGCCTGCTTCGGCATTCTCGGCACGGTCATCGAAATAGAGGGTGGTGGCAGGATTCAATCCTGTCTGCTGCGTCATCTCTTCGTAGATTTCGACGGATGGCTTCTCTTTCCGCATGGCGTATGAGAGGAAGACTTCATCAAACAGCTCGTCTGTGGAATATCCCAGTTGATTCATCTGACTAACAGATTTCTGCCAAAGCGTATCGTTGATGTTGCTGAGCAGATAGACCTTGTACCGCTTCCGAAGCTTGACCAATGCCTCCAGTCTTTCAACGGGCAGATTGCCACACAACTCTTCAAGGACTTTCTCAATATCCTCGGTTGCGGTTCCTTTGCGGCAAAGGCTCAGCATCTCTTGCAAAGTTTCTGCTTCCGCCACCAGACCATTAATATATTGGTGCATCAGTCTCTTGATCTTGCGGACATGGATTAGTCGCTTGAACGCCGTAACGCCCAGGCTCTCCATGGATTTTACAACAGAGGCATCATCAATGTTCACGATGACACCTCCATAATCAAAGACGAGTGTTTCTATCTGTTTCATGCTCATTTTCTTATTGTTACTCCTTTATTCTTTTCATCTGTTATATCAAGAATGGATCAAGCGTAGCCAACAGTTCGGCTTTATCTACCACACCGCTTGTGCGCCACAATACTTCTCCGTTTCGGAAAAGCATCAGCGTAGGCACGGATTGGATGCGGTATTGGCTTGCAGTTACGCCGTACTTATCCACATCCACCTTGATGATTCGGATGCGGTCGCCCAACACACTCTTCACCTGCTCCAGAATGGGGTGCATCGCCTTGCAAGGTTGGCACCAAGTAGCAAAGAAATCGACCAGAACAAGCTGGCCACTGTTTATTACATTGTTGAATGTCTCCATAATTATTTGTCTATTTCCGTAAAACGATTAAAAGTTTGCTGAAAACTCCATCAACATTTTCTGGGCGAGGGGAGCGTACCAGGTCTTCACCTCCTGCTCAGTAGGCGTATGACCGCCAGGGAAATGGAAGGCTTGATTGTAATGCTGCAGGAAGAGAGGGGAGAAGTGAGCCAGGGTGTCCTGTTCACCAAAAAGTCCCCACACACGATCCTTATAATAGGGGTTGCAATGGTCGAACTGCACGGCTTCCAGCTCCGCAAACTCCTCAATCAGCGTCTCGTCAATCACCAGCCGCTGATTTCCGTCCCTTCTCGGTGCCTTGTATTCATGCTCGCCGATTCGCTCCTTCAGAAACTCCGTCATCATGAAATACGGATTGCCCAGCAGGGCAGGAATGCCCACCACTGGAGCCAGCATCTGGGCGAGGAAAGAGCCGCAGCTGTTGCCCAGAAGCAAGTCGGGCTGTTCCCGGTCGATGATGGAGCGAATCTCCTTCAGTGCCTCCTTGGGGTGCAAAGGGAGGTCGGGAGTCAGCACCACCGCCGTCCCCTCAAACGCCTCTTTCAAGGCTCTCGCCATCGGACAGCTGCCCGTAGCGAAGAATCCGTGTAGGAATAATATCTTTTTCATGCTCAAATCATTTGATAATGATGCGCCTGTAATATAGGAGGATAAGCAATGCTCAACGCCCATATTGGCGCAATATATCTGCAAAAATACTGAAAAATATTCAGAAAAGTGAATATTTAGATGGATTTTGTTTGCAGGGCGAACTTGATTTAACTTTATTTGTAAGCAAGGGGATAACGAGGACGTCTTTAGTGTTATCTTGGGTTCCAAGTACATAGTTTCTCTTCACCTCATTCTTAACCTCAATTTCAACCTCACTTTCAGTATTCTTCTATTTTTTTCGATTATTAGCAATGCTATCATCAGTTTTCTATGTACTGCGTTTCTGGGTATTTATCTGAGTGCTTGTTTTGGCAATATTGTTGACTCTTAGAATATAATCACCGACTTTGCACATAATATTCATAAGATTATTACGTGCAAAAACAATGAATATATATAGTCAGCTGCACTATCATGATTGAATGATAGGGCTATTCTGCAGATTTTAGCGTATTTTTCGAAAAAGATTGAGAACATAATAAAGCCCCCGATACCAAGGTACCGAGGGCAAGCCTATCTGTCACGTCCAGCCTCTGGAAGAGACAAAAACTAACTTAATAGCACATAACAACGATAGGCTTCCGCTGAGGACGTCCAGCCCCAGTGAAGAGACTAACACTAACTTAATAGCACATAACAACAGCGGTTATTCTTTACGTTCCTTTCAAAGAGAAACTTACTTTGCGAAAGGTCCTTTTCCTCCATGCTCTTTAAGATATTTTCGTGAACGTTCCATCATTCTGTCAATATCCTCAAACGAGAAAAGCAATTTTCTCCTTTGTGGATTTCTCTCATTCTCTTCTGCCTCACGTATAAAACGTTCAGCGTCTTCACCTGTCAATACAGGTGTGCTTTTTATTTCTAATGCCATAATTTTACGAAAGAATTATTCCTGCAACAAGCAGCAATACACAAGAGCTCACAGAAAGAAATATGGGAGCTTTTTACATCCTGCATTCTTCTGACTCTTCGTATTACTTCTATTGCACCGATGATAGCAACTATACCTGTTAAAAAGAAACATCAGTAACTCCATAATTGTTTGATTTTAATATTGTAATTGCCGACAAAGGTACAAAGAATACGTGAGATAGCCAAACTTTTTAAGAAAATCATACTGGTTTGTAGTCTGTCCAGGGGGGACTTTCCGTGCTAAAACGTGTTTTTTTATCATTTTTGAGAGGTCGGCTTTTATCTGAATAAATCTGCCATCGTCAGCTGGCATTCGATGTCATCAGAATAGCCGCCCGGTGCAAGTACATAGGAGGTGATCAGTCCCATGGTGACTTGTCATTTCTGTCATATTTTGCTGAGATTCAGTTTATGCTTTGCAAAGATACAAAAATATATCGAAAGACTAGAATGTGTTAATGCTTTAGCTAAGTACCATGTGAAATAGCCACGATTCAAACACTTATCGGTATTCTGATGTGATATTTTTTCTTTTATAAAAGAAAACGCCGGAAAAAGTTGGTGATTTCGAAATATTTCATTATATTTGCAAATAAAAACTTTAAAAGCTGATAATATGGATTTGACTCATAATATAATTGAATATGTGAACTGCTGCGTAGGTGCTTTTGCGAATCGTTTTAAGCTTTCATCGGCAGATTCGTACGCCTATTTGCGTAGATTTAAAGGAATAGATTTCCTTCTTGATTGCTATGCGGCTGAGCATACTCTATCTATAGAGGATGCGGTGGAGGATATTACCATGTTGTGCAAAAAGAATGGAGGACGAATAGGATGCTAAAATTATATCATGGTAGCAATGTTGTGATAGATAAAATAGATTTATGTCTTTCACGAAGAGGCAAGGATTTTGGATGTGGCTTTTATCTGAATCCAATAGAATCGCAAGCTAAGGAAATGGCAGTTCGTACTACTCAAAGACTGCAGGAGGGAACACCGGTAGTTAATGCTTACCTGTTTGATGACAGCTTACTTATGGAAGATTCTGTGGCTTTAGCCGTAAAAGTCTTTGAAGATTATTCTGTAGAATGGGCAGAATTCATTTTGATGAATAGAAGGAATATGACTTCTACGCCTGCTCATCCTTACGATATAGTTATCGGTCCGATTGCAGACGATACGGTTGGTCTCCAAATGCGTCGCTTTATCCAAGGCTATATCAGTATTGACAGAATGATTGAGGAACTGCGTTTTAAAAAGCCTGCTGTTCAGTATTTCTTTGGTACAGAAAAAGCTGTTAGTTACTTAAAGAAGATTTGATTATGAATGAAGATATTCAGTTTCAGATAGAATGCCTCTCTACAGAATTGGTTGAGATGCTGATGCAGAAGTATGGATGGGATATGAAGAAAGCTTTGGATGAGTTGTATGCTTCAGAAACCTACAAGCGCCTGTGTAATCCAGCCAGTGGCTTGTATTACGAAGGAGCAGTGTATGTTTTCTCTTATTTGGAGAATGAGATGGAAACTGGAGTGGTAAAATAAAGGTAATAGTGAACGCATGCGTTCACTATTTGTTTTCTAACCACATCGTCTTATCTTATATAAGAAAAATAATGCAATGAAATGATCAAAATATTTAAAGACAATGAAAAGAATTATCGATAGTACATTAGTAATACTTTCTTTGATGTTGATCTTCAGTTGCAAGGAAAGTAAGGTGGGGCAGGGAAACCCTACCAAAGACAGCATGTCTATTGACACCGATAGTGTGATTTCGGACAAAGTCTTTACCAAGCAAGATATTGCATCGGAAGATACGCTTAACGCTGTTATAAGAACTCAATCTCCCAAGTCCAAGGATTTCGATTTTGAAGTATTTATTATGCGAGGGGAGAAAACTGTACAAATTATACCTTTCTCTTATCCAAAGGACGATACTTTTGACCCAAATGGTGGCCGGAAGGATAGCTGTCTGATGGCTGATGTGACGTTTGATGGCAATAAAGATCTGTTGGTATATTTGGGACAATTCGGAAATCAAGGTGTGGAATATTGGGATGCTTATGTCTGGAATGAAGTCAAGCAGAAGTTCTTGTTTGTTCCATCATTCCATGATATTCCCAATCCTACACTTAACGAAAAAGAAAAGATTATTGAATCTTTCAGTCGTGGTTCTGCCGTTGATTATGAGTTTGGCAAATGGAAGTTCGAGAAAGGAGTGTTTGTACAAAAAGAACTTCTGTCACACCCTCCGAGAGAGTGTGAATAGTGTTATTCTCCGTTCATCACCACTTCATGGCCTCCTTGGGGAGGCAACAACTTCGTGCTTTCTTTAAAGGTATGGATTCAAAAAACAGACGCAACAAGTGATAAAAAGATAGGGAACGCAGTGCGTTCCCTATTTTCGTTTCTATTACTTCCCGATGCAGAAGTGCTTGAAGATATTGTTTAATGTTTCATGACTACTGATCTGTCCACCAGTGATTTCGCCAAGTTCCTCCAATACGATTTTCAGGTCTTCTGCAATGATGTCGCCACTCATGCCCATATCCATCGATTCCAATACACGGGAGAGGGATTCGTTGGCACGGATGAGGGCTTCGTAGTGGCGGGCGCTGGTCACGATGACATCGTTTTCTGATATTTCAGGAATGTCGGCAGCTTCTACCAAAGCTTTCTCCAAGAGGGGGATGTTTTCGCCTGTACGGGCGCTGATGCTCAGGATGCTAATGCTTGCTGGCGAAGACGAGGGTGAAGATGCAAGGCTGTTCTTATCTGCCGACAGGGCAGAATAATGGAAAGGAAGTGAGGTTGGGTCGAACGAGAGAGCATCGATCTTATTGAATACCATCAGCAGTTTTTTGCCTTGGTTCTTTTTCTCCATTTCATCAATTTCTGATTCTGCAGGCAGTTCATCGAGGAGCCAGATGATGATGCGGGCCTCTTCCATCTTCTGGAAGGTGCGCTCGATGCCGATGTTCTCCACCACATCGTTGGTCTTGCGGATTCCTGCAGTGTCGATGAAGCGGAAGGTGATTCCGTCGATGAGGGTGGTGTCTTCTATTACGTCACGCGTGGTGCCGTGGATGTCGCTCACGATAGCTTTTTCCTCGTGGAGCAGTCGGTTGAGCAAGGTGCTCTTTCCCACATTGGTCTTGCCCACGATGGCTACAGGGACGCCCTGCTTGATGGCATTTCCCGTCTCGAAAGAGTGGGCAAGGGTATTGATGCGGCGCTCTATCTCTTCGGCAAGAGCTCGCAGGTCGCTGCGGTCGGCAAACTCCAGTTCCTCGTGGTCGCTGAAGTCGAGTTCCAGTTCCAGCAGCGAAGTCATCTTCAACAGTTTTTCGCGTAGTCGTGTCAGCTCGTTGCTGAAATGTCCCTTCAACTGGCTCATTGCCATGTGGTGGGTGGCCTTGTTGGTTGAGGCTATCAGGTCGGCCACGGCTTCAGCTTGCGACAGATCCATCTTGCCGTTCATATAGGCACGACGGGTGTATTCGCCTGGCTCAGCCTGTCGACAGCCCACTTCTGTGAGCCGTAGTAAAACCTGTTGAAGAATGTATCTGCTGCCGTGACAGGAAATCTCCGTGGAGTCTTCTCCCGTGTAACTGTGTGGTGCCCTGAATACGCTAACGAGCACGTCGTCGATGGTTTTTCCGTCCTTATCTTTGATCTCGCCATAATGTAGGGTATTGGCTTTCGCCCCGGTCAGAGGTTTGCCGCTGGCTGATGTGAAAACCTGGTCGGTGATGGTAATGGCGTTGTTACCGCTGAGTCGGATGATTCCGATGGCACCGCCGGCTGGGGTTGCCAGGGCACAGATACATTCTTCTTGATTCATTTTTTATTGTTTATTTTAAAGCTTTTGCCCTTACAGGGCGATAGGGGTGTTTGCTTTTTAACCCAGGGTGTTACCCTGGGCTAGGAGCTTCTGCCCTTTCAGGGCGTATTGCTGCAATGAGATTTAAATTCTATCGAGCACTACTTTGATGAGGTTGTCGATGGTACTCTTGTATCCAGTATTGGCACTAAGGGCACGTCGGTTGGCGATGACCATGCAGCAGGTGAGCGCCTTGTGTCCGAGGAGCAGCGACAGTCCGGCAAGGGCCGAACTCTCCATCTCGAAGTTGTTGACACGCAGACCGTTATATTCAAACGCCTCAATCTTCGCATTCAGCTCTGGGTCGGCCAAAGGTGCACGCAGTTCTCTGCCCTGTGGACCATAGAATCCTCCACAGGCGATGGTGATTCCTCGCACCATGTCATCGGCGGCAATGCGGTCGAGGAGTTCCGGATTGTTGTTCACGCAGTAGGGATTGCCTATTTGGTCGTTCCATTTCACCTGTCGTTTGAATTCCTTCTCGGTGTCGAGGTCGCAGATTTCATTGCGGCGTGCATAGAAGTTGATGAGTCCATCGAAGCCGATACTTTTCTGCGAGGCAACGAAGGTTCCGGCAGGGCAGTTGAGCTGCAAGCCTCCACAGGTGCCTATGCGCACGAGGGTGAGTGTGGTGTGTTCGGGCTTCTCTGTACGTGTCTTGAAGTCGATGTTTTTCAGAGCGTCGAGCTCGTTCACCACGATGTCAATATTGTCGCATCCTATTCCTGTGCTCTGTACGGTGATGCGTTTGCCCTTATAGGTGCCGGTAATGGCATGGAATTCACGGCTTTCCACCTCGCACTCTTTCTCTTCGAAGTGGGATGCCACGAGGCTTACACGGCCAGGGTCGCCAACGAGAATCACCTTGTCGGCGAGTTGTTCAGGACGCAGATGGAGGTGGAAACAACTTCCGTCCTCATTGATAATCAATTCAGATTCTGCAAAATACTTACTCATAATCTACATGTTTTTTGTCGTTAATAACGTTGGATTGTTCACGGTTATTACTGCAAAGATAGATAAAATCTTTTTTAATTCAAAAGCCTTTGTGCTTTTTTATATTGAAAGTTTCTTAAATAAAGGAAATAAGTGCCATTTTTAATATTATTTAGAGTGTGATATTCGTTTTTTTCTCCCTAAATGTTTACTTTTGCGTTCGATTTTGCGTCGCAAGGGCTTTCTGCAGTACCTGCTGGCGCAAGGAAACAGGTAAACCGACTAATAGAATATACAACAAAAACAGCATAGTATTATGGCAGAATCTATTGACATCCGTGAGCTCAACATCCGGATAGAACAACAAAGCCAGTTTGTCACCAATCTGGTGATGGGTATGAACAAAGTGATTGTAGGACAGAAACATCTTGTAGACTGTCTCCTAATAGGTCTTCTGAGCGATGGCCACATCCTGCTCGAAGGTGTACCAGGTCTGGCAAAGACCTTGGCCATCAAGACCCTCTCTCAGCTTATCAGCGCTGACTTCAGCCGCATTCAGTTTACTCCCGACCTATTGCCTGCCGACGTGGTGGGTACACAGATCTATTCTCAGAAGGACGAGACCTTCCATGTGAAGAAGGGTCCTGTGTTTGCCAACTTCGTATTGGCAGATGAGATCAACCGTGCTCCTGCCAAGGTGCAGAGTGCGCTGCTCGAGGCGATGCAGGAGCATCAGGTCACCATCGGCGACGAGACCTTCCGACTGCCCAGTCCGTTCCTTGTAATGGCTACGCAGAACCCAATAGAGCAGGAGGGAACCTATCAGTTGCCCGAGGCACAGGTGGACCGTTTTCTGCTCAAGGTCATCATCGACTATCCTACACTCGAGGAAGAGAAGCTCATCATCCGCGAGAATATCGCCGGAGGTCTGCCCGAGGTACATCCCGTCACCACAGCCGACGAGATACTGAAGGCTCGCCAGATAGTGGGCGAGGTTTACATCGACGAGAAGATAGAGCAGTACATTGCCGACATCGTCTTCGCCACCCGTTATCCCGAGCGTTACGGTCTGTCCGACATCAAGGATATGATTACCTTTGGCGGCAGTCCACGTGCCAGCATCTCTCTTGCCAAGGCAGCCAGGGCTTATGCTTTCATCAAGCACCGCGGCTATGTGATTCCTGAGGATGTGCGTGCCGTGGCTCACGACGTGCTCCGCCATCGTGTGGGACTCTCCTACGAGGCAGAGGCTTCCAATGTGACCAGCGAGGAAATCGTGAGCCGCATAATTAATAAGGTGGAAGTACCTTGATTTTGAGGAATAAGTAATTCAAGTTTCGCAAGCTCAGAAGTTAAAGGAGTTAAAGGAGTTATCGCTCCCTACGGTCGCTGAGGAGTTAAGACAACAGTCTTTTTGGCGTAGTTTTTTAAGCAGCAAGACATACGTCTTAACTCCTTAACTCCCTTAACTCCTTTAACTTCCTGATATGCGAAAGTTCAGTAAGTAATAAATGGACACACAAGATATCTTAAAGAAAGTACGCAAGATCGAGATCAAGACTCGCGGTCTCAGCCAGAATGTCTTTGCAGGCCAGTATCATTCGGCCTTCAAGGGCAGGGGTATGGCCTTCGCCGAGGTGAGGGAGTACCAGTATGGCGACGACGTGAGAGACATCGACTGGAATGTGACCGCCCGTTTCCATCGTCCCTTTGTCAAGGTGTTCGAGGAGGAGCGCGAGCTTACCGTGATGCTGTTGGTCGACGTAAGTGGCTCGCTCGACTTCGGTACCACACGGCAGATGAAGCGCGACATGGCTACCGAGATTGCAGCCACCCTGGCCTTCAGCGCCATTCAGAACAACGATAAGATAGGTGTCATCTTCTTCTCCGACCGAATAGAGAAATACATCCCGCCCAAGAAGGGCCGCAAGCACATTCTCTACATCATCCGCGAGATGCTCGATTTTCATCCTCAGAGCCAGCGCACCGACATCGGTGTGGCTTTGGAGTACTTCACACGGGTGATGAAGCGCCATTGCACAGCCTTCGTCATCAGCGACTTCTTCGATGACAAGGACTTTCAGCATCCCCTTCAGATAGCTAATCAGAAGCACGATGTGGCTGCCATTCAGGTGTACGATCCACGTGCCAAGGCGTTGCCCGACATCGGACTCCTCAAGGTGTGCGATGCTGAGACAGGACACGAGATGTATATTGACACCAGTTCCAAGAAACTGCGTCAGGCGCATACACGCCACTGGATGATGCGCGAGCAGTTGTTACGCGAAACCTTTGCCAAGAGCAAGGTCGACTGGACGGCTGTCGCCACCAACGAAGACTTCTCACGTGCTCTCCTCAACCTGTTCATGCAGCGGGGCTGAAAAGTGGAGAAGTAAAACAATAGGGAAAAGAAAAATGACGAAACAGAAGAATATTATCATCATGATGCTTGCCTTCCTGATGCTGTTGCCAGTAGGGTCGGCAGCCCAGGAGGTGGTGCAGAAGCTCGATTCTCTGCAGATCCTGATAGGCGAGCAGACGAAGCTTCATCTCAAGGTCACCGCTGCCAAGGGTGCCAAGGTGGTGCTGCCTTCGTTCAAGCCGTCACAGATGCTCATTCCGGGCATCGAGGTGGTGGAGCAGAGCGATGCCGACACCGCCGAGCTCGACGGCGGCAGGCTACAGATAAGCCGCGACTATACGCTCACCTCTTTCGATGAGAAGGTCTACGCTGTACCAGCCCTTCAGGTCAAGGTCAACGGCAAGACCTGTCAGGGCAATCCGTTGGCGCTCAAGGTGCTCACGGTGCCTGTGGATACGGTACATCCCAACCAGTTCTATCCCCCCAAGGACGTACAGGACAATCCCTTCCTATGGAGTGAGTGGAGTCCTCTGTTCTGGCTCAGCATTCTGGTACTCTTACTCTTCGGTGTCATGCTGTGGCTCTGGCAGCGCCTCCGTCAGAACAAACCTATCGTGATTCGTATGCGCATCGTGAAGCGCGTGCCGGCCCACGAGAAGGCGCTCAGCGAGATCAATGTCATCAAGCAGCAGCACACCGAGTCGCAGGAGACCCAGAAGGAATACTACACCCGCCTCACCACCACGCTGCGCGAGTACATAGAGCAGCGCTTTGGCTTCCGTGCCATGGAGATGACCAGCGGCGAGATTATAGAGCATCTGCAGTCGGCTGGCGACCAGAAGATGATAGACGAGTTGAAACAGCTCTTCCGTACTGCCGACCTCGTGAAGTTTGCCAAGTACGAGACCTTCCTTGGCGAGAACGACGCCAATCTGGTCAACGCCATCAACTTCATCGACCAGACGAAGACCAACGAGCAGACCGTCGAGGAGAAGGTGGCTCCCGAGCTTACCGACCAGGATCGCAAGACGCGCAGTCAGCGCAAGCTCATCAAGGCTTTGCTCTGGGGTGGAGCCATCGTCATGGCAGCCATCACCGCCTATGTGATCTATGGTGCCTGCATGCTGCTGATGTAGGAGTATAGAATAAAAAAGAATAATATTATAAAAACATGGAATTTGCAAGTAAAGCATATTTTCTGTTGCTCCTGTTGCTGATACCTTATATATTATGGTATTTCCTGTACAGGAAGAAGAACGAGCCTACCATGAGGCTGAGCGACACCCGGCAGTTTGCCTATGCTCCCAAGAGCCTGCGCCAGCGCCTTGTCCATCTGCCCATGATGCTCAGATGTCTGTGCTTCGTGCTCATCGTCTGTGCGATGGCTCGTCCGCAGACCCACAACTCCTGGGACAACAAGACGGTGGAGGGCATCGACATCATGATGGCGATGGACGTTTCTACCTCTATGTTGGCAGAAGACTTGAAACCCAATCGTATGGAGGCTGCCAAGGATGTGGCTCACGAGTTTATCTCAGGCCGTCCCAACGACAACATCGGTCTTACCATCTTTGCTGGTGAGGCCTTCACCCAGTGTCCTATGACCACCGACCACGCCAGTCTGTTGCGACTGTTGCAGGACACCCGTACCGACATTACTGCCCGTGGACTCATCGACGACGGAACGGCGGTGGGTATGGGTCTCGCCAATGCTGTCAGCCGACTGAAGGACTCCAAGTCCAAGAGCAAGGTGGTCATCCTCCTGACCGACGGCAGCAACAATACCGGTGACATTTCGCCTATGACGGCCGCCGAGATAGCCAAGAGCTTTGGCATCAGAGTCTACACCATCGGTGTGGGAACCAACAAGGTGGCTCCTTACCCTATGCCCACAGCGGCTGGCGTTCAGTACGTCAACATGCCTGTGGAGATTGACACCGAGACACTCAGGGACATTGCCCGTACCACTGATGGCAACTTCTATCGCGCCACCAACAACGCCGAGTTGAAGCGCATCTACCACGACATCGACAAGTTGGAGAAGACGAAGATGAATGTCACCCATTTCGCCAAGCGCTACGAGGCATATCAGCCTTTTGCCCTTGCAGCCCTGTTGGTACTGCTCGCAGAGATATTGCTTCGCATCACCTGGCTCAGAAGAATCCCATAGGGAAGAGACGAGCCGAAGTTCAATTAATATCAAATGAATATGCTAAGATTTGAAGATCCAATATATTTGTGGCTGCTGTGGATGTTGCCGGTACTCGTACTGGTGAGGTTCATAGGATGGCGAAGGAGAAAGGCCAAGCTCCGAAAGTTTGGCGACCCTGAGCTGTTGAAAGCCCTTATGCCCAATGTGTCATCTTATCGCCCCACGGTGAAGTTCGGCTTGCTGCTTGCAGCCTTGGCCCTGCTCATCCTCATGGTGGCGCGTCCACAGATGGGCAGCAAGATTTCTCACGACAAGCGTCAGGGCATTGAGACCATCATCTGTCTCGACATCTCCAACTCGATGTTGGCAGAGGATGTGGCGCCTTCGCGACTCGACAAGAGCAAGATGCTGGTGGAGAACCTGGTCGACAAGTTCACCAACGACAAGATAGGTCTCATCGTCTTTGCCGGCGATGCCTTCGTGCAGTTGCCTATCACCAGCGACTACGTGTCTGCCAAGATGTTCCTGCAGAACACCACACCAGCCCTCATCCAGACCCAGGGCACCAACTTTGCTGCTGCCATCGACCTGGCCACCAAGAGCTTCACCCAGCAAGACCATGTGGGACGCGCCATCATCGTCATTACCGATGGCGAGAACCATGAGCCGGGAGCCGAGGATGCTGTCAAGGCAGCCAAGAATAAAGGCATCAATGTCTTCATTCTGGGAATAGGAAGCACCAAGGGAGCCCCCATTCCTATGGGCGACGGCTCTTATCTCAAAGACCGTACGGGCAACACCGTGATGACTGCCCTCAACGAGCAGATGTGCCGACAGTTGGCTCAGGCTGGCAGTGGACAGTATATTCACGTCGACAACACCAGCGATGCGGAGCAGGCACTCAACGACGACCTCTCCAAGTTGCAGAAGGGCGAGACTGACACCGTCATCTATAGCGAGTACGACGAGCAGTTCCAGGCTGTAGGCATCCTGGTCATCCTCCTGCTCATCCTCGACATCTGTATGCTCGAGGTGAAGAATCCGCTTCTCCGTAACGTGAAGTTCTTTACACATTAAAAATTAATCGAAATGTATCTAACTTATCATATCATACCGACGCTGCGGCTGCGCAGGCTGTGCTTGCTGTTGGGGCTGCTCCTCGTCAGTACATTTGCAGCACTGGCACAGAACGACCGCACCTTCATCCGTCAGGGCAACCGCCAGTACAGGGCACGCAAATGGACGGCTGCCGAGGTGCAGTATCGCAAGGCGATAGCCCGCAATGCCAACAATCCACAGGCGGTCTACAACCTGGGCTGTGCGCTCATGATGCAGCAGAAAGACTCGCTCGCCATGCAGCAGTTTGCCAAGTCTGCCGACTTGCAGACCACCAACAAGATACGCCGCGCCAAGAGTTTCCACAACATGGGCGTCATCATGCAGAACCATCAGGAGTTTGCCAAGGCGATAGAATGTTACAAGATGGCGCTGCGCAACAATCCTCAGGACAACGAGACCCGCTACAACCTGGCGCTCTGCAAGCATCAGCTGAAGAATCAGAAGAACCAGCAGAACCAAAACAAGAACAAGAACAACAAGGACAAGAACAAGCAGAACAAGAATAATAAGGATCAGAACAAGGATCAAGACAAGCAGAAAAATAATCAAAACAAAGATAAAAACAACCAGTCACAGAAGCCCGAGCAGGACAAGATGAGCCGTGACAATGCCGAGCAGTTGCTCAATGCAGCCGTGCAGCAGGAGAAGGCCACCAAGCAGAAGATGCAGAAGGCGATGAGTCAGCCACGGCGCAGGCAGTACGACAAGAACTGGTAAAACAATAAGCAAACATCATTTCATTATGAAGCAAATAGAATGGTACACATTGATGATATTCGTGATGCTGGGTCTGGCGGAGGAAGCCAAGGCGCAGCGTGTAGCGGTATCTGCACCAACACATGTTGCTGCTGGCGAGAACTTCAGAGTAGCCTATACGGTCAACGCCCGTGAAGTGGAGGAGTTCCGTATGGGCAATGTGCCCGATGGACTGGAGGTGATAGCCGGACCCTATACCTCTTCGCAGTCGAGCTATCAGGTGGTCAACGGCCACACCAGCTCTTCTTCCTCTTTCACCATCACCTACACGCTCTATGCAGGCAAGGCTGGAACTTACACCATCGGTACCTCGCATGCACTGGTTTATGGCAAGAAGCTCGCAGCCCATCCTGTCAAGATCACCGTCTCGGGCCATGCTCACAACTCTGGCGGAGCACCCAGGATGCACAACGATGATGCCGATGAGCCTCGCATGCGTCAGGCGGGTTCTGCCATCTCGGGCAACGACCTCTTCATCAAGGTCACTGCCAACAAGAAGCGTGTGCACGAGCAGGAGCCTGTGCTCCTTACCTATAAGGTCTATACACAGGTCGACCTTACCCAGCTCGACGGCAAGATGCCCGATCTGAAGGGTTTCCACTCTCAGGAGGTGCCACAGCCACAGCAGAAAGTGCTTCACACCGAGGTTATCAACGGCCGTCCTTACCGTTGTGTCACCTGGAGTCAGTACGTCATGTATCCTCAGATGACGGGCAAGCTCGAGATTCCTTCCATCACCTTCAAGGGTATCGTGGTTCAGCAGAACCGCAATGTCGACCCCATCGAGGCTTTCTTCAATGGCGGCTCGGGTTATGTGGAGGTGCATAAGTCTATCAAGGCGCCTGGCATTACCATTCAGGTGGACCCGCTGCCTGCACGTCCTGCCAACTTCTCGGGTGGAGTAGGTCGCTTCAATATCTCTGCCACGCTCGACAAGAACGACGTGAAGGCTGGCGATCCCATCAACATCCGTGTGGTAGTGGGTGGCATCGGAAACCTGAAACTCCTCAAGCAGCCTGTGCTCAACCTGCCGAAAGACTTCGACCAGTATGACGCCAAAATCACCGACAAGACCAAGCTCACCCAGAACGGTGTGGAGGGCAACATGGTTTACGACTTCCTCGCTGTTCCGCGCAACCAGGGCAAGTACACCATTCCATCGGTAGAGTTCACCTACTACGATACCAAGACCAATGCCTACCGCACCATCAAGACCCAGCCCTTCACCCTCACCGTGGAGCAGGGCGACGGCTCAGACGGTTCGTCGTCGGCCAACTACAGCAATGCCGACAAGGACATTCATGCCCTGAAGTTGGGCAAGAGCAAGCTTTGCGACATCGACGATATGTTCTATGGCAGCTTTGGTTATTGGACGAGTCTGATGGTGCCTCTCATCGCCTTCATCGGTCTGCTCATCGCCTTCCGCCGCCGTGCCATCGAGAATGCCGACATCGTGAAGATGCGTTCCAACAAGGCCAACAAGATAGCCACCAAGCGACTCAAGAAGGCACGCTCCCTGATGCTGGCCCGCAAGCAGGGCGAGTTCTACGACGAGGTGCTCAGAGCCTTGTGGGGCTACGTCAGCTACAAACTCAATATGCCTGTCGAACAGCTCTCGTGCGAGAATATTCAGGATAAGCTGTTGGCTCACTCCGTTGATGCCGACACTATAGAGAAGTTTACCCAGGCTCTCGACGAGTGTGAGTTTGAGCGCTATGCTCCTGGCGACCCTGCCGGCAATATGAACAAGACTTTCGATTCAGCCATGACTGCTATTATGGAAATAGAGAATGCCATCAAGGCTGCCCGCAAGCAGGGCAAGAAGACTTCTGCCCGTCAGGGCGACTATACCTTCGGTGTGGTGCTGCTGCTCATCTTCATGGGCTTCAGCCTCTCTGCCTCTGCTGTCACCAAGCAGAACGCCGACACCGAGTACACCAAGGGCAACTATCAGCAGGCCATCAAGGACTATGAGGACCTGCTCAAGAACGGTGTTTCGCCCGAGGTCTACTACAACCTCGGCAATGCCTATTATCGCACCGACAACATCACCAAGGCTGTCCTTGCTTACGAACGTGCCCATCTGCTGTCGCCCGGCGACGAGGACATCAACTTCAACCTGCAGTTTGCTCGCAGCAAGACCATCGACAAGATCACTCCTGTCAGTGAGATGTTCTTCGTCACCTGGTATAAGGCGCTGGTCAACTTCACCAGTGTCGACAACTGGGCCAAGACGGGCATCCTGTCCATCATCCTTGCCTTGGTATTGGTGCTGGTCTATCTCTTCGCGCCCCAGTTGCTGTTGCGCAAGGCCGGCTTCTTTGGCGGCATCCTCTTCTTTGTCGTCTTCCTCTTGAGTTCGCTCTTTGCCTATCAGCAGAAACAGATACTCGTCAACCGCACGGGCGCCATCATCGTGGCTCCTACGGTCAATGTCAAGAAGACTCCTTCTCGACAGAGCGCCGACCAGTTCGTCATTCATGAGGGAACGCGTGTCGACATCACCGACCGCTCTATGGATGGCTGGCGTGGCATCCACCTGGCAGATGGAAGAGATGGATGGATAGAAACCAAACAACTGGAGGAAATATGATGTTTGTCTCATGTCTTCTCACCGATCTCGAGGTGCTCCACTTCTTCAATGGAAGCGACAATCTGTTCATCGACCAGTTGGCGCTCGTCCTTACGTCGGGGCTCACCTGGATACCGCTTTATCTCACCCTCTTCTACATCATTGTGCGCAACAATGAGACGATGGCGCAGATTGGTCTGGCGGTAATGGGAGCACTCGTCTGTGTGGCTCTTTCCGAGGGTATCACCGATGGCGTGGTAAAACCCTTGGTGGAACGATGGCGCCCCAACAACGACCCCATCCTGAAATACTCCATTCAGGTGGTGGGCAACCTTCGTGGCAGTGGCTACAGCTTCTTCTCGGCTCATGCAGCCAACACCATGTCGATAGCGATGTTCTTCTCGCTCCTCATGAGGGGCAAGCGCCTCGCCATCGCCCTCTTCTCGTGGTCGCTGCTCAACTGTTGGACACGCCTGTATCTCGGCATGCACTATCCCTCCGACATTCTCTGCGGACTCCTCGTGGGTGCTGTCATCGGTGTCGTGTGCTACATAGGTTATCTGAAACTGTATTACAAGGTGTCACCCCACATCACATATATCTCCGACCAGTACACCCCCACGGGTTACGACCACGACGATATCGACAAGATACTCTGCATCCTGGCTTTCACCCTGGTCTATGCCTTCTTGCGGGCGATAGTCATGGCTGGAGGAGTGTAACATTAAAATTCAATCATAATGGATACAAAACATATAAAAATTACCGATTACAATTACCCCCTTCCTGATGAGCGCATTGCCAAGTTCCCCTTGGCGCAGCGCGACCATTCCAAACTCCTTCTCTACCGTCATGGTGAGGTAGGCGAGGATGTGTTCTACCATTTGCCTGAATACCTGCCCAAGGGCGGACTGATGGTTTACAACAATACCAAGGTGATTCAGGCGCGTCTGCATTTCCGCAAGGAGACGGGTGCCCTGATAGAGGTCTTCCTCATGGAGCCAGCCGATCCTACCGACTATGAGCTTATGTTCCAGACGGCTGGACATTGCTCATGGCTCTGCATGATAGGCAACCTGAAGAAGTGGAAGGAGGGCAGTCTGAAGCGCGACTTCGAGATCAAGGGGCATCAGCTTACACTCTCTGCCACCATGCGCCGTGGCGACGCCTTAGGCTCGGAGGCTGCCTCTATGGTGGCGAAGGGTGGTGGAACCAACTATTGGGTAGACTTCGACTGGGACAACACGCAGGTCTCCTTTGCCGAGATTCTCGAGACCGTGGGCGAGTTGCCTATTCCGCCTTATCTCAACCGTGCCACCGAGGAGAGTGACAAGACTACCTATCAGACGGTTTACTCGAAGATAAAGGGCAGTGTGGCTGCTCCTACTGCCGGACTTCATTTCACCGATGCCGTGTTGCAGGACATCGACCGCCATGGCATTGAGCGTGAGGAGGTTACCCTTCATGTGGGCGCTGGTACTTTCAAGCCGGTGAAGAGTCTTGAGATAGAGGGCCACCGCATGCACACCGAGTATATCGTGGTGCACCGTCATACGTTGGAGAAGCTCCTGCAGCACCATTGCGAGGTGATTGCTGTGGGTACTACGAGTGTGCGTACCATCGAGAGCCTGTACTATATGGGTGTTCATCTGCTCTCTCATCCCGAGGCGACAGAAGACGATCTGCACGTCAACCAGTGGGATCCTTACGAGTTGTCGGCAGATGGCGGTTTGGTGAATGCCATTCAGCCTTCTCAGGCGATACAGGCCATCATCGACTATCTCGACCGCAATGGTCTGGAGGCTTTGCACACCAGCACGCAGATCATCATTGCCCCCGGCTATCAGTATAAGATAGTGAAGATGCTTATCACCAATTTCCATCAGCCTCAGAGCACTCTTCTCCTCCTCGTCAGTGCCTTCCTCCATGGCGACTGGAAGAAAGTGTACGACTATGCTCTGGCTCACGATTTCCGTTTCCTGAGCTATGGTGATTCTTCGTTGTTGATTCCGTAATTCATTGCGTGGTTAATGACTGAAGTTGAGTAAAGGAGATTTCTCTGAGCGAGACAGGGGATCGTGGGAGCGAATGTGACGATTGCCACATTCGCTCCCATGTTTTTTGCATTCGCTCCCACGAATCTCTGTTTCGCTCCCATGAACGTCAGATTCGCTCTGGCAGAATCGTCTGTAATCCTTTAGCAGAGAGGGCTCTCTGCTTCTTCTCTTCTGAGGTTTCTCAGCTTCTCTCTTCTGAGAGTGAGGTAATCTCAGCTTCTTCCTCTGCCATTCCTCATTGGTCAGTGAAAGCACCTGTTCTATTTCTGCATCTTTGGTCATATGTTTGTTGTTTATTCAAGTTTCGCAAGCTTTGCCCCTCACGCCCTGAAGGGGCAGAAGCTCTTAGCCCAGGGCAGCGCCCTGGGTTATTACGGGTGAAAGCCTATCGCCCTGTAAGGGGCAAAAGCTTTAAAACTCCAGGCAAATTACAATGCTTTTGCCCTTACAGGGCGCCTTGTTGACTGCCAATATACCCAGGGCGATGCCCTGGGCTAAGAGCTTTTGGGCCTTCAGCCCGTACTTAAACCACTTGCGAAACTTGAGTTGTTTAGATTTCGATTGCAAAGTTCGGAATTTTTTTTTGAATACTCGGTGCACCTCTATGACGTGCACTATTGTTAAATCCGTTAAGAAAATAAAAGGCTTTTATACAGATTGGGAGGTATTTTGCCATTCTGCCGTTTTGCCACCCAATTGGAACAATCCTTATAAATGTGGACAAAAATGTGGGCAAATCCCATCCATTCCCCCTTATTATCAATACTTTATCTCACTTTTCTCGCGTTGTTTATATATAAATGTTGAAATGAATCGGCACGGCAGCAGTTTTGGTAGTAATAACTGTTAAAAAATGGTAGTAAATTCTGTTTTTTCGCATTTTTGAAAAAGATGGATTTTAGTCTAAAAAGGTGGCGTGCCCATTTTTGCCCACCCCCAATTTTGCCCGCTAAAAAAGCCTGTTTTTTGCCTCCGTTCCAAGTTTTTGGGCATGTGGCCCACATGTTTTTTCGTTTTCTTTTACATAGATTTTGTGTTTTTCTTCATGATTTTTGCATATTTTCCCATTTTTTGTTAAATTTTCTGCTTGAGCAAACGCAAATTGGCAGATTTCGGGAGTAATTTGCTGTGTTTCTGATGATCTTCCCATGCAAATTTCGCGGATTTTTCCGACCTGTATGGTTCAAATTATCCAATATGCCCTTCTGTATGGTTGAAATTACCCAGCACACCCTTCTGTGAACTTTTGGGCTTTCGCCCGTACTTGAAACCGGCTAACTTTAAAAGAATTATCCAGAAAAAAGAGAGAAAATGATGGCAATTTGAGAAAATAATCGTAAATTTGCAATTGTAAACCAAAGATCCTGGAAGATGGTAGAGATAAACGATAGAAGATTGCCAGTAGGCATCCAGTCTTTTGAGGTAATCAGAGAGGGTGGATACCTGTATGTTGACAAGACAGATATCATCTGGCAACTTGCCAACAGAGATAAAAAGTATAATTACCTGAGCCGCCCACGCCGCTTTGGTAAATCTGTCCTTGTTGATACACTCGAAGCTTATTTCTTAGGCAAGAAGGAACTCTTTGAGGGACTGAAGATCATGCAGATGGAGACAGAATGGGTGAAGCGCCCTGTCATCCGACTGGATATGAGTCGTGCAGGAGCAGCACCGGAAAGTGTGCGGAGCTATCTGGACAATGCCTTCCATCAACTTGAGTCGGAGTATGATATTGCTGTACGACAGGACAGCTCTCTTGCCGACCGTTTTGATGCTATCATTCAGACTGCATACAATAAAACCGGGCTTCAGGTGGCGATTCTCATCGACGAATACGACTCACCCTTGCAACATTCCTGGAAAACTCCGCAGCATGAAGCATGTACTGCAGTTTATCGTGAGGTGTTTGCCATCCTCAAGGCAGATGACAAATACGAGAAGTTTGTCTTCATCACAGGTATCACCAAGTTTACGCAAATCTCTCTCTTCTCTGTACTTAATAATCTGAGCAACATCAGTTTTGAGCCAAACTATGCCGCCATTTGCGGTATTACCAAGGAAGAAGTCTTACGTGATTTCAAGCCGGAAATCAATAAATTGGCTGCAATACGAGGGTTGGACTCGACGAAGCTGTGGCACAACTGCAGCCTACTATGATGGCTATCATTTCAGTCGCCGCAATATGGTGGATGTATTCAATCCCTTCAGTCTTATCAATGCCCTGTCAGATTCTGACCTGAAGAACTACTGGGCTTCATCGGGTGCAACCTCCATGTTGCCTAAGTTTGTGGACGACCTGGAGATTCGTTTGAAGGATTTTGAAAATTGTCCGGTAGACTGCGATACATTGGAGACTTCCGACGTAACAGGTGGCGGCGCCGAGCTATTCCTCTATCAGTCTGGCTATCTTACGATAAAAGGGTATATGGATGATATCTATCTGCTTGGCATTCCAAACTATGAAGTCCGTAAGGCTCTCTATAGGATTGTTTTGCCTGCCTTGACGTTGAAAACGAATGCCCAAGTGATAACTACTCAGAATATGTTGTTGTACTCGCTGAAGCTTGGCAATCTTCCCGAAGCCATGAAATGCCTGAAAGCCCTCATTGCGGATGTGCCCTACAGCAACAAGAAGCTCGCCAGTATGGACATGGAGGAGCGTTATCGCCTGATTATGAGCACCATATTCAATGCCATCGGTTGCAGGGTGGAAGTGGAAAAGATGATTGCTACGGGCAGGATAGACATGGTGGTGGAAACCACCCAGTATATCTACGTTCTGGAGTTGAAGTTGAGCGACAATGGTGGTGTGGATGCTGCAGCAGAGCAAATCAGAGCTAAGCAGTATGCCGAGCCTTTCAAGGCCGACAAGCGCAAGGTCATCGCCCTCGCCATAGAGTTGGATGATAGGGGAAAGGGTTTGGTAGATTGGAAGGAAGTTTTTTAAGGTAACGGAATTAAAAGGAAGGGACAGATAAGCTCTCACGCAGATTCCTCAGATTTTTGAAGCAACTTTCTTAGATAAATCCTTGTTGGTTTCAAAATAAAAACGTAATTTTGCATAAGATATCCTGCATTGGGCAATCTGAAAGATAGCTTTCATTGCGCTCGATAGTGCTGTCTTTACATAAGATTTTAGAAAACAAACGATAATGGAACAGGTAGAAGAAAGATATATTAGTTTGCTAACCGACTTTGGTTTCAAGCGAATTTTTGGATCGGCTCCCAATAAGGATTTGCTCATTTGTTTCCTCAACAGCTTGTTTAATGGCAAACAGGTTGTGAAGGACGTGTCGTATCTGAACCCGGAGCATGTGGGAGATGTATATACCGACCGCAAAGACATCTTCGATGTATATTGTGAGGGCGAAAACGGCGAGAAGTTCATCGTTGAGATGCAGAATGCTTATCAGGCGTATTTCAAGGACCGCTCCCTCTTCTACTCAACCTTCCCTATCCGTGAACAGGCACCAAAGGGGAACGATTGGGATTTCAAGATCAATCATGTCTATACTGTTGCGCTGCTCAATTTCAACATGTATGAGGATGCCTTCGACAAGGAGAAAACCCGCCATCATGTACAGTTGTGCAATACCGCTACCCACAAGATTTCCTACGACAAGCAGGAGTTTATCTATGTAGTACTAGCTAAATTCAATAAGACACTAGGAGAATTGGAAACGCTCTACGAGAAGTGGCTCTATGCACTGAAGAACCTCTATAAGCTTAGTCAACGACCTAAAGAACTGTGCGACAAGGTTTTCGACCGCCTCTTCGAGGAAGCAGAGATAGCCAAGTTTTCTCCGCTGGAAATGCGGGAGTATGAAGCCAGTAAAAAGGCTTATCGTGACATTAAGAATTCCGTGGATACAGCCAAGCGCGAAGGAATTGCTGAAGGTATGGAGAAGGGTATGAAGCAAGGCATGGAGCAGCGAAGCCTTGAGATTGCCAGAAAGATGCTGGCAAAGGGAATGGATGCAGCGTCGGTGATGGAAATTACTGGTCTGTCGGCGGAGCAGATGCAGCAGCTGAAAGCTTAATGACTAACAGAGATTTCTCGGTAAGTCATTGAGACATCTCTGTGACTTGCCGAGATGTACTAACTTCCTTACATGCGAACCTTTTTACATGAATGCCAGTGTAATCGTTTGCGCAGACTTTTGCGCAAAAAATACCTTGTATTCGTACCTTGACTTTTACATTTTTTATATATTTGCAGTGAAAAAGAAAAATGAACCAATAAAATCGCCTACGGGCGTTGCAGGAAAGGACTGCAATTCATTAAACAAAAATATTGAGCAAAGGAAAATTGTTGTTTCTAACTAACTTATTATTCTTTCAATTAAGAACAATGTAGTTATCCATTCCGATGGAATTCCTTGGTTTTGGAAAACAAGGAAAGTAAAACCTACAGGAAATGACGAGTTAACTAAAAGCTAAACATAAAGTTTAAAACTATAAAAATATGAAGAAAAGATTTACACTAATGATGATGGTGTTATGCATCTTAATGAGCATACCACTGAAAATGATGGCTGAAACTGTCGTTGGAGAGGAGAAGGGTGTTGCTGTTGGTAACTATTATTTGGTTGGTAACTTCTTTACTGATGATGGTGATGATATCAATTACGAAAAGAAATATTTCCGTTTTATTGATAATGGTGATGGAACTCTTTCTTTTGATATTCCTACTACTCTTGATGTAAAAGCACAAGTCTTGGCATCTGATGGTAAATGTTATGGTCCTACAGAGAATGGTAATATCGGTGTAGACAATCCTACAGCTGTTGTTAAGACTGCAAAAGGAAGTTTGGCTGAAGGAAGTAATATTTTTACTTTTGCTGATCGTAAACTTACAGGTGATGGTATCTATAAGGTTACTATAACTGTTGATGAGACTGGCATTCCTACAGCGTGGAAGGTTGATTTTGATAAGACCCAACGTATGGCTTATTTCATGGTTGATCCAACTGAGAATCGTGATGCAGTAGCTCATCCTTGTTATACAATTAAGAAAGTCAATGGTAAAACTGATAACAAATTTTTCGGTAATGTTTATCTGGAAGCTAATCAGCATTGTTTTGTTGTAGGTAATATTCAGGTAAATAATGATGATAATAATACGCATATTTTGATGACAACCCCAAAATTGTATTTGCAAGGTAATGGTGGATTAGATATTACGATTAATACGGATAAAGATATTGCACCAGGTTACGAAAAGTGGCAATATACTAATGTGTTCCCTAATAAGAAAGGTTTCTATTTTCCTAAAACACAATCCTTGTATTTGGAATATAATCCATCTGCAGGACAAAAAACAGTCTCAGACGTGGTAGAAGGTATTTCTGGTGAAGTAAAGCCAATAGGTGGCGAAACTCCTATTACTTCTATTCAAATTGTAGGTAATGGTGTCGTTGATTCTTGGCAATTAGATAAGGCTCAAAATATGAAGTATAATAAAACTTTGGACTGCTGGGAATACTCTTTCAGAACTAAAAAGGAAGAAAGTGCTGACAATAAGTTCCGTTTCTTGGCTAATGGAAGTTGGGAAATCAACTGGGGTGAGGAATCTACAGAACCAAAAGACCAAGCTCGTACACCTTATAAGGATGATACTCTGCTAGGACATGAGGCTTCTATGACTGACCCTAATAACTTAGGTCTTACAGAAAATGGAACTGAAGAAAACAGAAATGGTGATGGAACATATGGTGATATGATATTCAATCGTCCAGCAGGTCTGTGGACTATCCGTTTTTATATCCGTTCTGTATCTACTGAGGGTGGTAATTATTATAAAAAGGCATATGGTTATACCATCACTGGTTCAGAATCTAATGATGTAATCCTCACATATTGCAATGGTCAGTTTATCCGCACTTATAGCAATAATAAGGCAATGAATCCTGATAATGACAACGTTAAGATTTATGAGGTTTATAGATATAATAAGCCTGCTGAGGAGACAGAATCAGGAAAGGTTGATAACATTTATGCTAAAGGAACAGTTCATCTGCGTCGATTGAATTATATTCCTGCTAATGTAGGTGTTGTTTTGATTGGTGTGGCTCCTGAAGGTACATATAATGAAAACGATAAATTAGCTTTCTCTTTGTTGGAAAGAACAGAGGACTCTGAAATTGCTCCTGCTGATTCATGTACACTTTGGAAAAATGCTGATACATATATTCAGCATGGTGACAAGTGGAATAACTATCTTGTTCCAACTGTTCAGGCAAATGATAATTTAGGAAATGCATATGTAGATAAGTCTGGCAAGATAACTTATCGTTATTTCGGCTTGTCTAATTACTATCGAACTAAATATCATCAAAGTATTAAAGATACAGATACTCAGAATGATTATCTCGGTTTCTTCCGTTTGACTTCTAATGGCAAATCTGAAGCGAATAAGGCATATTTGAGTATTCCAGCAAATGCTGAAGTTGGTAATGGCGTTGGTGCTACTTATGGTTATATTGACTTCAATGGTCAGTTGCTCGAAAATAAATTCCATGATCAGTATGAGGCTGAAACACCTGCTAAGTTTGCAAATATGGCAATGATCTTTGACGATTTGATTGAAGGTAATGAAACGACTGGTATTAAAGAGTTGGAGACAGAAGTTTTGAATGATAACAAATACTATAACCTGCAAGGTATTGAGGTTGCTTATCCTGTGAAGGGTATTTATATTCACAATGGTAAGAAGGTTATTGTTAAATAATAAAATGCATTTGTCATGAAGAATATATATATTAGACCAACAATGTTGGTTATTGGTATAAGTAATGAGTCGCTTCTTGTATCAGAAAGTGGTGGACAAATTGAATCAGGTATGGCCAAGAAGCACGACTTCACGGACGACAGTTTTGACACAGCTTGGCCTAAGGGTAAATCACCCTGGGAAGATTGATGATTAGGCTTCATTACATTTTCAGTAAATTGTAAGAATAGGTTGAGAAAAGTGTAAAATTAATTAAAGGGTTAGTTTAATTAGTTTAATTAATCGCTATTATCATTAAAGAGGGCTGCAGAGATGCAGTCCTCTTTTGTTTTACAGAGTGTAGAATGTTAAGATATTTGTGCAATCGATTGCATATTATTATTCGCAATTTTTAGCATTTATTTTACCACCTTATATATATAATAAGTAATTTTGTGCCAGTAAGCTAACAGAAGAATCGAAAGTGGTTTAAGTGTGGGCCGAAGGCCCAAAAGCTCCAATGAGCAGCACGCCCTGAAAGGGCAGAAGCTCTTAGCCCAGGGCAGCACCCTGGGTATAATGGCAATCAGCAATGCGCCCTGTAAGGGCAAAAGCTTTATATTGCCAGGAGTTTTAAAGCTTTTGCCCTTACAGGGCGACAGGTTACCGCCCCAAACAACCCAGGGCGTTGCCCTGGGAGGGCACTGAAAAAGGTACCCAATTTTAAGTGCAGAGCCTATTTTTGAACTTTAATTCTTGTCCAAGAAGCATTTCATCATTTAAAAGTGGAATACTTTTTGGGACAGGAATATAGCCCCAAATAGCTTTCTATAACGTTTCTGGCGCTTAATTCGGCAATATATAGAGGAATCAGCTTCCCCTTATGCACTTTGCATCAATTTGAGGATTCTCTTCACATTTGCTGCGAAAATAGTCAAAGCTCCCTGCATTTCCATGCACGACAAACCATATGCCAGGGCTCTGTCATATCCTAAGACATTCTTAAGTTCGGAGTTCTTGGCTTCTATCTTGTATCGTTTCCTCTGAAGATTTATAAACTCTTCTGTCTTTTGATATTCGATTTGCTCCAACTGTTCATCCGACTTGATGGTAACCGCATATGTTTTTGTCTTAGCTCCTTCCTTGTAGCAACCTTCACGTAATGGACAGACCTTGCATTTGTCCACGTCAAAATAATAGGTAATGCTGGAGTTTCTGTGACGCTTGTCATTTTTGCGATTATTCATCTCTTTCCATTTCGCCAGATGCCCTGCTGGGCAGACGTACAGATCTGCATCCTTGTTGTATTCAAAAGGGAGTTTGTTTGTTCGATTACCGTCAATTACAGAGCTTAAACGAGCAGAGAGGCGCATATTGCTTTCCTTTGCCATTTTGAGATTTTCCTTGCTGGAATAGGCCTTATCTGCTACAATGGAATCAACTTCCATTCCTGCTTCCTCTGTCTTCTTTATCAATTCAGGCAATTGCTGTCCATCACCCTTCTCGCCGGAGGTGACAGTAGCTGCGGTGATAATTCTCTCATCGCTCATAGCTATATGCGTCTTATAGCCAAAGAATGAAGAATGCGCTGTTTTATGTCCTGTACGGGCATCCGCATCTTTTGATATTACGCCTCGGGCCTCTGCATCGGAAATGGTTTCTTTCAGCATGTTAAGACGTTCCTTGACTGCAGGCATATTGGCAGTTGCAGCGTCAGCTTCCACTGTTGCAACTATCGTTTTGGCTGTATTCATGATAGAAGAATACTTCTTCTCTTTAGGAAGTTCTGGCAATTCCATGCTGTCATCTATAGAATTAACGACCTTGATTACGGCCTTGCAATAATACTCCAAACTCTTTGCTGCACTGATAGGGTTGGAACGAGAATGTGTATGGGTTGCATCAACAATGATGGTTCTAGACTTGAGGACACCTGCTTCTATAGCAATAGAAACAGTCTTCTTGATAAGAAGATCCAACAGGTCCATATCCTTCAGGCGAAGTCGACGGAATTTGGTCAAGGAACTAGGATTAATCAGATTAGTCTCCTCAGGAGTTAATCCCAAGAAGTACTTAAACGACATATCATAGCGAGTACGTTCAACAACATCAACATCCGATATGTTATAGATTACCTTTAAAAGAAGATACTTAAACATACGGATAGGACTCTCTGCTGTTCGACCATTGTCATGACAATACTTGTCCTGCAATTCCTGGTATACGAAACTAAAGTCCACCAGGTCAGTAATCCGGCGGAGCAGGTTGTCTTTTGGGATAATCAAGTCATACAAACTTGAATAATCACTGAATGATATGGTCTGTTGCAGTTCTAGCATAGAGCCTTGTATTTTTCTACAAAGATACAAAAAATATTGCACATATTCAACTTTTGGGTACACTATTTCAAAGATCGAATGTTAAACTAACATAACCCATGAAGGGACTTTTTCAGTGCCCTCCCTGGGCTATGAGCTTCTGCCCCTTCAGGGCGTGTTGGGGACAGGGTTATCTCTTGCCGCATACCATAAGCGAAGAGCATCTGCCCTTCAGGGCGTGTAGGGGACAGGGTTACCATAAACGTTAACAATCAAATAACTAACATAGATATTCATCACTAACTAAAAATTAAATAACCAGTCTATCAAATGAGGAAATTTACATTTAGGCTATGGGCAGTCCTTATGCTCATGTTGGTCTCCATGCAGACGATGGCTACCGATGTATTTACAGCGAATCGTACTGACTTCCGAGACGAAAGTATTTATTTCATGATGACCACTCGTTTCTACGATGGTGATACAGGTAACAATGTGCTCTGCTGGGACAACCAGTCAGCGCAGATTGAAACAAAAGACCCTTGCTGGCGAGGCGATTTCCAGGGTGTCATCGACAAGCTCGACTACATCAAGGCATTGGGTTTCACTGCTATCTGGATTACACCAGTAGTGCAGAACGCATCCGGTTACGACTACCACGGTTATCATGCCATGGATTTCCAGCATGTTGACTGCCGTTATCAGAGCAGCGATGGCAGCAAGGACGGTGATGCCATGTTCCAGGAACTCATCGACAAGGCTCACGAAAAGGGTATCAAGATCATCCTCGACATCGTGCTCAACCACACCGGTAACTTCGGTGAGCAGACACTCTGCAAGGAGTTTGACCGTAATACCGACTTGGAAACTCAGGCACTCATCAATGCTTGTATGATTCCTAACGAGGAGAAGTTGGGTTCCGACTACCTTACAAGTGTCCCTTATGAGCAGTATCAGCGTCGTCTTGGCTTGTTGAAGAACGTCCGTGGTAAGAACGAGGATGTTCACAACTACTGGCACCACTTTGGTGACTTCAACTGGGATTATCCTAACCGCTGGTGGGCTCAGATTGCAGGTGACTGCGTTGACCTGAATACCGAGAACGACTACGTAGCAGATTATCTCGTAAAGTGCTATGGCAGCTTTATCAAGATGGGTGTCGATGGATTCCGTATCGATACATCCGGTCATATCTCACGTTTGACATTCTGCAAGCAGTTCATTCCTCAGTTTACAGCCCTTGGTAAGAAGTATGAGAACAAGCGATTGAACCAGGCACCTTTCTTTATGTATGGTGAGGTTTGCGCCCGTTACAGTGATGTCACATACCGTGGTCAGGATAACCTCTCTTGCTATTATTACACATGGCAGGCTCCACAGGAGTTGCTCGACAAATGGGATGGCAGCCAGAAATACTGGGATACACAGGTACTCTTTGATAAAGCCAATGGCGGTACAGGTGTGGATGACCATCAGATGGCTCTCTGTGAGTCAGACAATGCCCCAACACCAACAAGCGACAATACCTTTATGGTGAATGGTAAGTGGCATGAGCCAGACTATTCTCAGGCAAGTGGTTTCCATGTGATCGACTTCCCATTGCACTACAACTTCGGTAATGCTGCCGCCGCATACGGTTTGGCAAAGTCAGGTGACAAGAGATATAATGATGCTACCTATAATGTGGTATATGTTGATAGCCACGACTACGGTCCTCAGCAAACCAACGACCAATTCCGTTTCTCTGGTGATGATGCTCAGTGGGCAGAGAATCTCTCTCTGATGTTTACCTTCCGTGGTATTCCATGTCTCTATTATGGTTCTGAGGTCGGTTTCCGTCGCGGTGCTCCGATTGACAGAGGTCCTCACGGTCCTCTTTCAGAAACTGGTCGTGCTTACTTCGGTGGTTACCTCACTGGTGATGTAGAAGCAACTGATTTCGGTGACTACACAGCTTCAGGCAATGTGGCTGCAACATTGAATCATGATGTCGCTCAGCACCTCATCCGTCTGAACAAGATTCGTCAGGCTGTTCCTGCTTTGCGTAAGGGTCAGTGGACCGACGATGGTTGTACTCCTGCTGATGGCGGTATCGCCTTCAAGCGTGCTTATAAGAATGACAGCTATGCACTCGTAGCCATCAATGGTGGTGCTACATTCACAGATTGCCCTGATGGTACTTATACCGACGTGGTAACAGGAAAGACTTACACAGGTACTACTATCACCGTTGATGCTCCTGCTACTCAGGGTCAGCTCCGTGTTCTCGTGAAGGACTGGAAGGGCGGTCAGATAGGTGAGGATGGTCCTTTCATCTATAACGAAACTCCTAAGTCTAAGTCAGAGGCAGATCAGGCTTACGATGGTCATGAGGAAGATGGTACAACATGGGTTGAGCCACAGACTAATGAGTTTGGTTTGAAGTTCTCTCAGAATGGTGGTACATTCCGCACCAATACTGTTACTGTAGAGGTAAGCCTTAGCGGTAAGGCAACTTCTGGTTGGTTCCAGGTAGAAGGTAAGGACAAGGTAGAGTTGGCTCCTGGCGAGACCAAGAAATTCACTATCGGTGAAGACATGAACTTCAAGCAGAGCAAGACTGTAACATGGTATGCTAAGAACGACAAGAGTGAGAAGAATGGTTCTGTATCCTTCACCAAGGTAGACCCTAACGCATCTATCACCGTATATGTAAAGGCAGACAAGGCTCCAACTATCTATGCTTGGGTTCCTGGTACTCCAGCTAAGGAGTTGACAGGTGCATGGCACGGTAGGACTATGGATGGTCCTGAAGAGATTGGTGGTGTCAACTACTGGTACAAGACTTTCGATGGAGTAGAGAGCTTCAATGTGATTCTGAATAATGGTAATGACAAGCAGTCAAGTGACATCACTGGTATCACAGGCGATATCTACTTGGAGTATGACGGTGGTTCAAATGTCAAGACGCTCGATGCTCCTGTCAACACTACAGCCAAGGTTACTTTGAGTCCTAACGGTGGTGACTTCGAGAAGACCATTACTGTAACAGCAACCCTCAGCGACAATGCCAAGAGCGGTTGGTATAAGATTGGCGATGGCCAGCAGGTTAATCTGACTCCTGGCAAGCCAGTTACCTTCACCCTCGGTGCTGACATGATGGAAGGCGAGAGCAAGACTGTAACTTGGAGCGCAACTAATTCAGAGGATAAGGCTAAGACTGGTACTGCTACCTTCAACAAGATCAAAGAGGTAGTTATTCCTACTCCAACAGGTATCTTCGCTTACTTCCTCGCTCCTTCAGACTGGAGTCAGGTAGATTGCTGGGCTTGGAATAATACAGACAACTTTACCGGTGGTAACTGGCCAGGTGTAGCATGTACCAAGATCGGTGTGAAGAAGAATGGTTTGGATGTCTGGATGTGGAAGTATGATGGCGATTTGACAACTGCTCCTACTATGATCATCTTCAGCAATGGCAGTGGTACGCAGACAAAGGATTTGGAATTCGAAAACGGTGCAGTTTATAACCTTGCCGGTAAGACCAATGAGTCGGTCTCAACAGGCATCAACCAGACTGTAGCAGCTCAGAAGGATGGCGCAGTGAAGATTTACACCCTCTCAGGTGTGAAGGTTGCTGAGGTAAGCAACGCTCAGGATGCTGAGTACATCTTGGCTCCAGGTGCTTATATCTGCAACGGTAAGAAGTTTGTGATTAAGTAACTTTTGATGATTGCAAATTGTCAATATAAATGAAAGTTTAGTTAATTAGGTTTTATTAAGTGCTATTATAAAAGGGGATTGCAGTGATGCAGTCCTCTTTTTTGTTTTTCTGTCTGCTGTTTGTCAAGATTTGTGTGTAAACGTTTGCACATAATTATTCGTTCTTTTTTGCATCATTTTTCCCATCATTTATATATAATGTGTAAATTTGCATTAGTAAGTTAACAGAAGAATATTGCCAAGAGTTTTAAAGTGAAGGAATTAACAATCAAATAACTAACATAGATATTCATCACTAACTAAAAATTAATAACCAGCCAATCTTATGAAGAGATTTACTACAAGGCTATGGGCAGTCCTTATGCTCATGTTGGTCTCCTTGCAGACGATGGCAACGGATACGTTTACCAGCAATCGTACTGACTTCCGAGACGAAAGTATCTATTTCATGATCACCACCCGTTTCTACGATGGAGATCCAAGTAACAATGTGCTTTGCTGGGACAACCAGGAAGCACAGATGAGTACCAAGGACCCTTGTTGGCGAGGTGACTTCCAGGGTGTTATCGACAAGCTCGACTACATCAAGGCGTTAGGTTTCACTGCCATCTGGATTACTCCTGTCGTACAGAATGCATCCGGTTATGACTACCACGGCTATCATGCTTCGGATTTCTCCAAGGTAGATTGCCGTTATCAGAGCGGTGACGGCAAAAAGAGCGGTGACGTGATGTTCCAGGAACTCATCGACAAGGCTCACGCCAAGGGTATCAAGATTATCCTCGATATCGTGCTCAACCACTCCGGTAACTTCGGTGAGGAGCATTTTTGCAAGGAGTTCGACCGCGATACCCGTCTTCGTAACCAGGCAGACATCAATGCTTGTATGATTCCTAATTTCGAAACATTAGGTAGTGACTATCCAAGTCTTTTGCCTGCGACACAGTATCAGCGTCGTCTTGCCCTGATGAAGAATACCGATGGTCAAAATCATGATTCACACAACTACTGGCACCATTTAGGTAGCTTCAACTGGGACTTTCCTAATCGTTGGTGGGCTCAGATTGCAGGTGACTGTGTGGACCTCAATACTGAGAATAATACAGTGGCTGAATATCTTGTCAAGTGCTATGGCAAATTTATCGAGATGGGTGTAGATGGTTTCCGTATTGATACATCCGGTCACATCTCTCGTCTTACCTTCTGCAAGCAGTTCATTCCTCAGTTTACTGCCCTCGGTAAGAAGTATGAGAACAAGCGATTGAACAAGGCTCCATTCTTCATGTATGGTGAGGTTTGTTCCCGTTACAGTGGTGTGCAGTACCGTGGTCAGGACAACCTTTCACCTTTTTATTATACATGGCAGGCTCCACAGAACTTGATGGATCAGTTTGATGGCAGCCAGTCATACTGGGACACTCAGGAAATTTATGACACAGGTTCAGGTTATGATGATAAGCTGATGCCTCTCTGCGAGAAAGATAATGCGAATTCTCCAGAAAGCAACAATACCTTTATGCTGAATGGCGCATGGCATGAGCCAGACTATTCTCAGTCAAGCGGTTTCAATGTGATCGACTTCCCATTGCACTACAACTTCGGTAATGCTGCCACCGCATACGGCTTGGCTAAGTCTGGTGATATGAAATATAATGACGCTACCTATAATGTGGTATATGTAGACAGTCACGACTATGGTCCTGGGTCAGGGTCTCGTTTTGGCGGCTCAGACGCTCAGTGGGCAGAGAATCTCTCTCTGATGTTCACCTTCCGTGGTATCCCATGTCTCTATTATGGTTCTGAGGTAGGTTTCCGTCGCGATGTTGTGATTGACAGAGGTCCTAATGGTCCTCTTTCTGAAACGGGTCGTGCTTACTTCGGTGGTTATATCACAGGTGATGTAGAAGCATCAGACTTCGGTGAATACAAGGCTTCTGGTAATGCGGCTGCCTCATTGAATCATGATGTGGCTCAGCACCTCATCCGTCTGAACAAGATTCGTCAGGCTGTTCCTGCTCTCCGTAAGGGTCAGTGGACTAGCGATGGTTGTACTCCTGCCAATGGTGGTATCGCCTTCAAGCGTGCTTATAAGGACAGTTATGCACTCGTAGCCCTCAATGGTGGTGCTACTTTCACAGATTGCCCAGCTGGTACTTATACAGACTTGGTAACAGGCAAGACTTACACAGGTTCTACTATCACTGTTGATGCTCCTAATAATCAGGGTCAGGTTCGCGTTCTCGTGAAAGACTGGACTGATGGCAAGCTCATTGATGATGGTGCTTTCATCTACGATACAACAGCCAAGTCTCTGGGTGACCAGACCTATGATGGTAATGAAGAGGCTGGTACAACTTGGGTTGACGAGGCTCCTCTTATGCCTGTAAGCGTTTCTCTTTCTCCTGCTGGTGGTAATTTCCGTACCAATACGGTAACTGTTACCGCTGAGGTCTCAGAAGATGCTACGTCTGCTTGGTATCAGATAGAGGGACAGGACAAGGTAGATTTGACCCCTGGTAAGCCTGTTACCTTCACTATCGGTGAAGACATGAACTTCAATGACACCAAGACAGTGACTTGGAGTGTAACAAGCTCTGAAGGCAAGGAGAAGACTGGTAAGGTTACATATACCAAGGTAGATCCTAACGCAGCTATCACCGTATATGTAAAGGCAGACAAGGCTCCTTACATCCATGCTTGGACAACAGGCGTTGACGGTAAGAATTTGACAGGTTCATGGCCTGGTAAGGTAATGAAAGGTCCTGAGGAGATTGATGGTGCTAAATACTGGTCTTACTCTTTCGATGGCGTAGAGAACTTCAATGTCATCTTGAATAATGGTAGCGGTGCACAGTCTGGTAATATTACTGGTATCACAAGCGATATCTACTTGGAGTATGATGGTGGTAAAAGTGCCAAGAAGATTGATGCTCCTGTCAATGCTGCAGCCAAGGTTACTTTGAGTCCTAATGGTGGTGACTTCGAGAAGACTATCTCCGTAACTGCCACATTGAGCAACAATGCCAAGAGCGGTTGGTATAAGATTGGTGATGGCGAGCAGGTTAATCTGACTCCTGGCAAGCCAGTTACCTTCACCCTCGGTGCTGACATGATGGAAGGCGAGAGCAAGACTGTAACTTGGAGTGCAACTAATGAAGAGGATATGGTTAAGACAGGTACTGCAACCTTCAACAAGATTAAAGAGGTAGTTATTCCTACTCCAACAGGTATCTATGCTTACTTCCTTGCTCCTTCAGGCTGGAGCCAGGTAGACTGCTGGGCTTGGAATGGTACAGACAACTTTACCGGTGGTAACTGGCCAGGTGTAGCATGTACCAAGATCGGTGTGAAGAAGAATGGCTTGGATGTCTGGATGTGGAAGTATGATGGCGATTTGACAACTGCTCCTACTATGATCATCTTCAGCAACGGCAGTGGTCAGCAGACAAAGGATTTGGAATTCGAAAACGGTGCAGTTTATAACCGTGACGGTAAGACCAATGAGACTGTCTCAACAGGTATCAACCAGACTGTAGCAACTCAGAAGGCTGGCGCAGTGAAGATTTACACCCTCTCAGGTGTGAAGGTTGCCGAGGTAAGCAACGCTCAGGATGCTGAGTACATCTTGGCTCCAGGTGCATATATATGCAACGGTAAGAAGTTTGTGATTAAGTAACTTTTGATGATTGCAAATTGTCAATATAAATATACGTTTAGTTAATTAGGTTTTATTAAGTGCTATTATTAAAAAGGGGATTGCAGTGATGCAGTCCTCTTTTTTGTTTTTCTGTCTGCTGTTTGTCAAGATTTGTGTGTAAACGTTTGCACATAATTATTCATTCATTTTTGCATAATTTTTCCCCACATTTATATATTATTGTGTAAATTTGCATGAGTAAGCTAACAAAACTTAGATAATGACATTTTCATCACTAACTAAAAATTAATAACCAATCAATTTATGAAGAGATTTACAACAAGGCTATGGGCAGTCCTTATGCTCATGTTGGTCTCCTTGCAGACGATGGCTACGGATGTGTTTACATCGAATCGTACTGACTTCCGAGACGAAAGTATCTATTTCATGATGACCACCCGTTTCTACGATGGTGATCCAAGTAACAATGTGCTCTGCTGGGATAACCAGGAAGCACAGAAGAGTACCAAGGACCCTTGTTGGCGAGGTGACTTCCAGGGTGTCATCGACAAGCTCGACTACATCAAGGCGTTAGGTTTCACTGCCATCTGGATTACTCCTGTCGTACAGAATGCATCCGGTTATGACTACCACGGCTATCATGCATCGGATTTCTCCAAGGTAGATTGCCGTTATCAGAGCGGTGACGGCAAAAAGAGCGGTGACGTGATGTTCCAGGAACTCATCGACAAGGCTCACGCCAAGGGTATCAAGATTATCCTCGATATCGTGCTCAACCATACCGGTAACTTCGGTGAGGAGCATTTTTGCAAGGAGTTCGACCGTGATACTCGTCTTCGTAACCAGGCAGACATCAATGCTTGTATGATTCCTAATTTCGAAACATTGGGTAGTGACTATCCAAGTCTTCAGCCTGGTTTTCAGTATCAGCGTCGTCTTGCCATGATGAAGAATACCGATGGTCAGAATCATGATCCTCACAACTACTGGCACCATTTCGGTAACTTCAACTGGGACTTACCTAATCGTTGGTGGGCTCAGATTGCAGGTGACTGTGTGGACCTCAATACAGAGAATAATACAGTGGCTGAATATCTTGTCAAATGCTATGGCAATTTTATCAAGATGGGTGTCGATGGTTTCCGTATTGATACATCCGGTCACATCTCACGTCTTACCTTCTGCAAGCAGTTCATTCCTCAGTTTGCTGCCCTCGGTAAGAAGTACGAGGACAAGCGATTGAACAAGGCTCCTTTCTTCATGTATGGTGAGGTTTGTGCCCGTTTCGGTAGTGTGCAGTACCGTGGTCAGGACAACCTTTCACCTTATTATTATACATGGAAGGCTCCACAGAACTTGATGGATAGCTTTGATGGCAGCCAGTCATACTGGGACACTCAGGAAATCTATGACAGTGGTACAGGTTATGATGCTAAGCTGATGCCTCTCTGCGAGAAGGATAATGCGGATTCTCCTGAAAGCAATAATACCTTTATGCTGAATGGTGCATGGCATGAGCCAGACTATTCTCAGTCAAGCGGTTTCAATGTAATCGACTTCCCATTGCACTACAACTTCTCTAATGCAGGAAGTGCATACGGCTTGGCTAAGTCTGGTGATATGAAATACAATGATGCTACTTTCAATGTGGTATATGTAGATAGTCATGACTACGGTCCTCAGCCAAATGATGGTGTCCGTTTTGGCGGCTCAGATGCTCAGTGGGCTGAGAATCTCTCTCTGATGTTTACCTTCCGTGGAATCCCATGTCTCTATTATGGTTCTGAGATTGGTTTCATGCGTGGTGCTAAGATTGATAATGGTCCTAACGGTCCTCTCTCTGATACCGGTCGTGCTTACTTCGGTGGTTATATCACAGGTGATGTAACTGCAACAGACTTCGGAGAATACAAGGCTTCTGGTAACGTGGATGCTACATTGAATCATGATTTGGCTCAGCATCTCATTCGTCTGAACAAGATTCGTCAGGCTGTTCCTGCTCTCCGTAAGGGTCAGTGGACAGACGAGGGTTGTACTCCAGCCAAGGGTGGTATCGCCTTCAAGCGTGCTTACAAGGACAGCTATGCACTCGTAGCCCTCAATGGTGGTGCAACTTTCACAGGTTGCCCAGCAGGTACTTATACAGACTTGGTAACAGGCAAGACTTACACAGGTTCTACTATCACCGTTGATGCTCCTAATAATCAGGGTCAGGTTCGCGTACTCGTGAAAGACTGGACTGATGGCAAGCTCATTGATGATGGTGCTTTCATCTACGAAACTGCTGCACAGCATAAGGGTGGCCAGACTTATGATGGTAATGAAGAGGCTGGTACAACTTGGGTTGACGAGGCTCCTCTTCCGCCAGTAAGCGTTTCTCTTTCTCCAGCTGGTGGTTCTTTCCGTACCAATACGTTAACAGTTACTGCTGAACTCTCAGAAGATGCTTTGTCTGGTTGGTACCAGATAGAGGGACAGGACAAGGTAGATTTGACTCCTGGTCAGGCTACCACCTTCACAATCGGTGAAGACATGAACTTCAAGGACACCAAGACTGTGACTTGGAGCGCAACAAGCTCTGAGGGCAAGGAGAAGACAGGTAAGGTTACTTATACCAAGGTAGATCCTAATGCAGCTTTCACCGTATATGTAAAGGCAGACAAGGCTCCTTACATCTACGCTTGGACAACAGGTGCTGACGAAAAGGAGTTGACAGGTGCATGGCCTGGTAAGGTAATGGACGGTCCTGAGGAGATTGATGGTGCTAAGTACTGGACTTGCTCTTTCGATGGCGTTGAGAGTTTCAATGTCGTCTTGAGTAATGGTAGCGGTGCTCAGTCTGGTAATATCACTGGTATCACAGGCGATATCTACTTGGAGTATGATGGTGGTTCAAGTGCCAAGAAGATTGATGCTCCTGTCAATACTGCTGCCAAGGTTACTTTGAGTCCTAATGGTGGTGACTTCCAGAAGACTATTACTGTAACAGCAACCCTCAGCAACAATGCCAAGAGCGGTTGGTATAAGATCGGCGATGGTGAGCAGGTGGCTCTTACTCCTGGTAAGGCTGCTACCTTCACACTCGGTGATGGCATGATGGAAGGCGAGAGCAAGACTGTAACTTGGAGTGCAACCAGTGCAGAAAACGAAACCAAGACAGGTTCTGCAACCTTCAACAAGATGAAAGAGGTAGTTATTCCTACTCCAACAGGTATCTATGCTTACTTCCTTGCTCCTTCAGGCTGGAGCCAGGTAGACTGCTGGGCTTGGAATGGTACAGACAACTTTACCGGTGGTAACTGGCCAGGTGTAGCATGTACCAAGATCGGTGTGAAGAAGAATGGCTTGGATGTCTGGATGTGGAAGTATGATGGCGATTTGACAACTGCTCCTACTATGATCATCTTCAGCAACGGCAGTGGTCAGCAGACAAAGGATTTGGAATTCGAAAACGGTGCAGTTTATAACTTTGACGGTAAGACCAATGAGTCTATCTCAACAGGCATCAACCAGACTGTAGCAGCTCAGAAGGCTGGCGCAGTGAAGATTTACACCCTCTCAGGTGTGAAGGTTGCCGAGGTAAGCAACGCTCAGGATGCTGAGTACATCTTGGCTCCAGGTGCATATATATGCAACGGCAAGAAGTTTGTGATTAAGTAATGTTAGAATTGTAAATATAATTAAGGGTTAGTAAATTTGGTTTTATTAAGTGCTATTGTTATTAAGGAGGGTTGCTGTGATGCAACCCTCTTTTTTGTTTTACAACCCTTCGCTTTGTCAATATTTTGTGTAATCGTTTGCACACGTTTATTCGTTCTTTCCTGCATATTTTTTTCCCTCATATATAAATAATGTGTAAATTTGCATTAGTAAGCTAACAGAAGAATATTGGCAGTAGTTTTAAAGTGAGAAATTAACAATCAAAACTTAGATAATGACATTTTCATCACTAACTAAAAATTAATAACCAGTCAATCTTATGAAGAGATTTACAACAAGGCTATGGGCAGTCCTTATGCTCATTTTGGTCTCCTTGCAGACGATGGCAACGGAAACGTTTACCAACGATCGTACTGACTTCCGAGACGAAAGTATCTATTTCATGATTACCACTCGTTTCTACGATGGTGATCCTAAAAACAATGTGCTCTGCTGGGACAACCAGGCAGCGCAGATTGAAACAAAAGACCCTTGCTGGCGAGGCGACTTTCAGGGTGTCATCGACAAGCTCGACTACATCAAGGCGCTTGGTTTCACAGCTATCTGGATTACTCCTGTAGTACAGAACGCATCCGGTTATGACTACCACGGCTATCATGCCATGGATTTCCAGCATGTAGACTGCCGCTATCAGAGCAGTGATGGTAAGAGCGGTGACGTGATGTTCCAGGAACTCATCGACAAGGCTCACGCCAAGGGTATCAAGATCATTCTTGACATCGTGCTCAACCACACCGGTAACTTCGGTGAGGAGAAGCTCTGCAAGCTGTTCGATCGTGACACACAACTTCGCAACCAAGCTTACATCGATGCTTGTATGACCCCTACAGAAACTTTGGGTAGTGACTACCTGACCATCCTTCCAAAGGATCAATACCAGCGTCGTCTTACCATGATGAAGAATATGAATGGTCAGAATCAGGATATTCACAACTACTGGCATCATTACGGTATGTTCGGTTGGGATGATCCATCCCGTTGGTGGGGTCAGATTGCCGGTGACTGTGTAGACCTGAATACAGAGAACGACGCGGTGGCAGATTATCTCGTGAAGTGCTATGGTCAGTTCATCAAGATGGGTGTGGATGGTTTCCGTATCGATACCTCCGGTCACATCTCACGACTCACTTTCAACCATCAGTTCATTCCTCAGTTTGCTGCCCTCGGTAAGCAGTACGAGGATAAGCGATTGAACAAGGCTCCTTTCTTTATGTATGGTGAGGTTTGTACCCGTGGTCACGAAGCAACCTATAGAGGTCAGGCCAATCTTTCTTGCTACTTCTATACATGGAAGTCTGATGAGTCTTTGATGAACCAGTGGGATGGAAGCCAAAGCTTCTGGGACAGTCAGGTATTGCCAGAGGGTTCTGGTCCTGTCGGTCCTCAGGAACTCTGCGGTAAGGAAACATTTGGTGACAAGAAGAGCGAAAATGCCAAGATGATCAATGGTGCATGGCATGAGCCAGACTATTCTGAGGCAAGTGGTTTTAATGTCATCGACTTCCCAATGCACTATAGCTACAATACAGCTAAAGATGCATTCCGTCTCGGTCAAGAAGATGAACTCTATAATGACGCTACATACAATGTAGTATATATTGACAGCCATGACTACAGTCCAGGCCCTAACGATCTCAACCGTTTCGGTGGTACAGATGCTCAGTGGGCTGAGAACCTCTCTCTCTTGTTTACCTTCCGTGGTATTCCATGTATCTACTATGGTTCTGAGGTTGGTTTCCGTCGTGGTGTAAGAATCGACCCAGGTCCTAACGGTCCTCTTTCTGAAACTGGTCGTGCTTACTTCGGTGGTTATATCACAGGTGATGTAACAGCAACAGACTTCGGTGAGTATAAGGCTACAGGTAACGTAGCTGCTTCTTTGAATCACGATGTAGCTCAGCACCTCATCCGTCTGAACAAGATTCGTCAGGCTGTTCCTGCTCTCCGTAAGGGTCAGTGGACAACAGATGGTTGTAAGGCAACAGGTAAGAATGGTATCGCCTTCAAGCGTGCTACTAAGGATTGCTATGCGCTCGTAGCCCTCAATGGTGGTGCTACCTTCACAGATTGCCCAGCTGGTACTTATACCGACGTGGTAACTGGTAAGACATATACAGGTTCTACTATTGAAGTAGAAGCTCCTGCTACTCAGGGTCAGCTCCGTGTTCTCGTAAAGGACTGGAAGGGTGGTAAGATCGGTGAGGATGGTGCTTTCATCTACGATACTACAGCTAAGTCTCTGGACGGTCAAGACTATGATGGTAATGAGGAGGCTGGTACAATTTGGAACGAGCAGGGCCCTATTCAGCCAGCAAGCGTTTCATTCTCACAGGCAGGTGGATCATTCCGTACTGAGACTATTAACCTGACAGTTACTCTCTCTGAAGACGCTAAGTCTGGTTGGTATCAGATACAAGGTCAGGATAAGGTGAACTTGACTCCTGGTGTGAGTGAGAACCTTACCATTGGCGAAGGTATGAACTATGGCGACACAAAGACTATTGAGTGGAGCGCAGAGGCCCAGGACGGTAAAGTAAAGAGCGGTAGCTTGACCTTCAAGAAGGTGGACCCTAATGCTACTATCATGGTTTACGTACAGGCAGAAAATGCTCCTTTTATCTATGCTTGGTCAAAAGGTTCTTCTGTTAAGAAATTGACAGGCGATTGGCCTGGTACAAAGATGACAGAGTCTGAAGAAATCAATGGCGAAAAGTACTGGACTTACGCTTTTGATGGCGTAGATAACTTCAATGTCATCTTGAATAATAATAGCGGTGCACAGTCTGGTGAAATCTCTGGTATCACAGGTGATATCTACCTGAAGTATGACGGCGGTGCAAATGCTCAGAAGATTGACGCTCCTGTCAATACTGCAGCCAAGGTTACTCTGAGTCCTAATGGTGGTGACTTCGAGAAGACTGTTACCGTGACAGCAACATTGAACAACAATGCCAAGAGCGGTTGGTATAAGATCGGTAATGGTGAGCAGGTGGCTCTTACTCCTGGTAAGGCTGCTACCTTCACTCTCGGTGCTGACATGATGGAAGGCGAGAGCAAGACTGTAACTTGGAGTGCAACTAATGCTGAAAATGTAACCAAGACAGGTTCTGCTACCTTCAACAAGAAGAAGGAAGTAGTTATTCCTACACCAACAGGTATCTACGCTTACTTCCTCGCTCCTTCAGACTGGAGCCAGGTAGACTGCTGGGCTTGGAATGAAACAGACAACTTTACCGGTGGTAACTGGCCAGGTGTAGCATGTACCAAGACCGGTGTGAAGAAGAATGGTTTGGATGTCTGGATGTGGAAGTATGATGGTGATTTGACAACTGCTCCTACCATGATCATCTTCAGCAACGGCAGTGGTCAGCAGACAAAGGATTTGAAATTCGAAAACGGTGCAGTTTATAACCGTGACGGTAAGACCAATGAGTCTATCTCAACAGGCATCAACCAGACTGTAGCAGCCCAGAAGGCAGGCGCAGTGAAGATCTACACCCTCACAGGTGTGAAGGTTGCCGAGGTAAGAAACGTTCAGGATGCTGAATACCTCTTGGCTCCAGGTGCCTATATCTGCAATGGCAAGAAGTTTGTTATCAAGTAATATTGAAATTTTAGTAACTCATCAATAGTAATAAGTTTTTTTAGCCCGATTCTGCTTCGTGAGAAGCGGTATCGGGCCTTTTTTATGTCCAAAAGGATAAATATTTATGTTCAAAAGGATAAATAAAGTAAATAATTTCTCATATTGCGATAACTTTGTGTAACTTTGTAGCGAAAATAAAAAACTGAAACGCAATGAAAATAGGAGATAAAGTAAGATTCCTGAGTGAGGTGGGAGGCGGCAGAGTCTCTGGCTTCCAGGGTAAGGACATCGTATTGGTGGAGGATGAGGACGGATTTGAGATTCCTACCTCTGTGCACGATGTGGTAGTGGTAGAGCAGGACGACTATGCCATGGGCAAGATGATATCTGCCAAGATGGAAGCCCAGCAGAAAGCCGAGGAGCATGCTGCCACCGAACTGCATCAGGACAGCAGAAGCATCAAGTCGATTCTCAACGACCATGATGAGCAGACCGATATGCATGTCGACGAGTATGACGCTGCAGACAGAGAGATTACCTTCCGTGCTCCTGTGCAGGAACGTGAGGGAGGAAACAAGCTGAGTGCATACCTCGCCTTTGTGCCTGTGGACATCAAGGAGATAACCCATACCCGCTTCGAGACCTATATTGTCAACGACAGCAACTACTATATACATTATTCATATCTCGTGGCTGAGGGCAATGCCTGGACACTGAAGTCGGTAGGAGAGGTGGAACCCAACACCAAGCTCTTCATTGAGGAGTTCGGCCGTGAGGTGCTCAATGACATGGGCCGCATCGGTGTTCAGCTGACCGCCTACAAGAAGGACAAGCCTTTCCTGCTGAAGCCAGCTATCGACGTGCAGTTCCGCATCGACCCCGTGAAGTTCTACAAACTGCATGTCTTCGAGGAGAACGAATTCTTCGAACAGCCATCTCTGCTCTTCACCATTGTCGACAATGACGAGGTGGCACGCCCCTTGGTGGTAGACTCCAAGCGACTGAAGGAACAGATGTACAAGGACGAGAAGATCATTGCCCACGAGGGCAAGAAGAAACGTCAGAAGGATGACGGCACCCTCGTGATAGATCTGCATGCCGATGAGTTGTTGGAAACGACAGCGGGTATGAATGCTGCCGACATCCTGCATTATCAGCTCGATGTGTTCAAGAAGACCATGGACGAGAACAAGAAGAAAAAAGGTCAGAAGATAGTCTTCATCCATGGCAAGGGAGAGGGTGTGCTGCGCCATGCCCTCGTTCATGAACTCAACTATCGCTATAAATCGTGCACCTATCAGGATGCTTCCTTCCAGGAGTATGGATACGGTGCTACGCAGGTCACGATTAAGTAAAGTAACTTAACTTTCGCAAATGGTTCAAGTACGGGCTGAAGGCCTCAAAGCCAATATAAGCAGCACGCCCTGTAAGGGCAGAAGCTCTTAGCCCAGGGCATCGCCCTGGGTATAAAGGCAATCAGCAATGCGCCCTGTAAGGGCAACAGCTTTATATATTGCCAGGAGTTTTAAAGCTTTTGCCCTTACAGGGCGACAGATTTGCGCCCAAAACAACCCAGGGCGCTGCCCTGGGCTAAGAGCTTCTGCCCTTACAGGGCGTGCTGCTTCTGTGAGTTTCTGCCCCTTCAGGGCGTATAGAGCATATTTACTAAAGCTTAATAAGGTAATATTTATTATGAAATACGGATTTATCAAGGTTGCCAGTGCCGTTCCGATGGTGAAGGTGGGCGACGTAAAATATAATGTAGAGCAGATAGAAAACCTCACCGTACAGGCAGAGGGCAAGGGTGTGGAAGTCATCGTCTTCCCAGAGCTCTCGGTCACAGGTTACAGTTGTCAGGACCTCTTCAGCCAGAACCTCCTCTTGGAGGTGGCAGAGCAGGGCGTGATGATGCTGCTCGACTTTACACGCAAGCTCGACATCATCACCATTGTGGGAGCACCCGTAGTGGCAGGCGACCTGTTGCTCAACTGCGCTGTGGTGATACAGCAGGGGCAGATATTGGGCATTGTGCCCAAGACCTATCTGCCCAACTACAGTGAGTTTTATGAGAAACGATGGTTTGCCTCAGCGCAAGACCTCTTGGAGACAGAGATTCGGTTTGCCGGACACACGGTGAAGGTGACTCCCGACCTGCAGCTGTTCCGTACTTACGACGGTGTGCGCTTCGGTGTGGAGATATGCGAGGACGTATGGGCGCCAGCACCTCCCAGCAACAAGTTGGCGCTGGCAGGTGCCGACCTGATATTCAACCTCTCAGCCTCGGACGAGCTGATAGGCAAGCACAACTATCTGAAGAGTCTGCTTTCGCAGCAGAGTGCCCGCACCATGACAGGTTATGTATATAGTTCGTGCGGCTTCGGCGAGAGTACACAGGATGTGGTGTATGGCGGTAATGCCCTTATCTACGAGAATGGACAAATGCTTGAAGAAGGCGAGCGTTTTGCCACTGTTTCACAGATGGTTACAGCACAGATAGACGTGGAACGACTCCGCTCTGAGCGCCGTACTAATTCTACCTATGTCAATGCACAGCGCAACATTAAGTATTCGATACTCGACCATCAGTTTGGCATTCGCAACATCGAGGCATCTCCAGCCGAGAACGACCGTGAGTTTGTGTTGGAGCGCCCTGTCAATCCTCATCCCTTCATTCCTACCTCTGCCGACATGAAGGCATCGTGCGAGGAGATATTCAATATCCAGTTGATGGGACTTGCCAAGCGCATCGTGCATACTGGCGCCAAGACAGTGGTAGTGGGTATCAGCGGAGGTCTTGACTCAACTTTGGCCCTCTTGGTTTGCGTGAAGACTTTCGACAAGTTGGGTATGAACCGCAAGGGAATCGTAGGAGTCACCATGCCAGGTTTCGGAACCACCGACCGCACTTACAACAATGCCATCACGCTGATGCAGAGCTTAGGCATCACCATTCGCGAGATCAGCATCGCCAAGGCAGTGACCCAGCATTTTGAGGACATAGGCCATGACGCCTCCGTGCACGATGTGACCTACGAGAACTCACAGGCACGCGAGCGTACACAGATACTGATGGACCTTGCCAACCAGTTGGGAGGAATGGTGATAGGTACAGGCGACCTGTCGGAACTCGCTTTGGGATGGGCCACCTACAATGGCGACCACATGAGCATGTACGGTGTGAATGCCAGCATACCCAAGACCTTGATTCGCCACTTGGTGAACTATGTGGCAGAGAGTGGGGTAGACGAGCAGAGCCGCAACACCCTGCTCGATATCATCGACACACCTATCAGTCCGGAGCTGATACCTGCCGACGAGAATGGCAACATCAAGCAGAAGACCGAGGATCTTGTGGGACCATACGAGTTGCACGACTTCTTCCTGTATTACTTCCTGCGTTTCGGCTATCGCCCTGCCAAGATCTATCTCTTGGCAAAGAAGGCATTCATAGATACAGATGTACAGCGTGTGAAAATCAGCGACAACGATCCTGACAGCTATGATGAGGAAACCATCAAGAAATGGCTGAAGACCTTTGTGCGCCGCTTCTTCAACCAGCAGTTCAAGCGCAGCTGTCTGCCCGATGGTCCAAAGGTGGGAAGCGTGAGTCTGAGTCCCCGTGGCGACTGGCGCATGCCTTCGGATGCCAACTCCACTATCTGGCTGCAGGATGCCGAGAATCTATAGACGGCATAAACTCAGACAACTATCATGGTTATCATCCTGACAATATTGGCTTACTTCGCTGTGTTGCTGCTCTTCAGCCGCCTCACATCGAGGCAAGCCAACAACAATACGTTCTATCGTGGCGACCGACGTTCGCCCTGGTACATGGTGGCTTTCGGAATGGTGGGAGCTTCCATCTCGGGCATCACCTTCGTCAGTGTGCCTGGCATGGCGATGCTGAGTGGCATGACTTACCTGCAGATGTGCTTAGGCTTCATCGTGGGTTACTTCCTGGTGGCTTTTGTCCTGTTGCCGGTATATTATCGGTACAACCTCACCACCATCTATACCTATCTGCTCCACAGGTTGGGCAACCGTTCCTACAAGACGGGAGCTTCCTTCTTTCTGTTGTCGAAGATGACAGGAGCAGCTGTGCGCTTCTTCGTGGTGTGCTTCATCCTGCAGCACTTCGTGCTCGACAACATCGGTGTTCCCTTCTGGCTCACCGTGCCATCGATGGTGGTGCTCATCTGGCTCTATACACGCAAGGGAGGCATCAAGACATTGGTATGGACCGACACCTTTCAGACACTCTGCATGTTTGCCGCGCTTCTCCTTATTATATATAAGGTGACAGGACAACTCGGAATGACACCCACGGAGGCCATCGCAGCTATCAGCCAGGATGAACACTCGCGCATCTTTGTCTTCGACGACTGGGTGTCGCGACAGAACTTCTGGAAACAGTTTCTCAGCGGTATCTTCGTGGTCATCGTGATGACTGGTCTCGACCAGGACATGATGCAGAAGAACCTGACCTGCAAGACACTGCGTGAAGCCCAGAAAGACATGTGCAGCTATGGTTTCGCCTTCGTGCCAGCCAATCTGCTCTTCCTCTCCCTCGGTGTGCTGCTGATGATGCTGGCCAAGTCGCAGGGCATGGCCCTTCCAGAAAAGCCCGACGACCTGTTGCCTATGTTTGCTGCCTCGGGAGCCTTGGGATCTATGGTGACCGTGTTCTTCACGATAGGAGTGGTGGCAGCCAGTTTCTCGAGTGCCGACTCTGCTCTTACCGCCCTTACCACCAGTGTATGCGTGGATATCTTCGGTCGCGATGAGGATGAAAATCTCCGCAAGAAGGTGCATCTCGCCGTGGCATTGGTCTTCATGCTCTTCATCATAGGCTTCGGAGCCCTCAACTCGACGAGTGTCATCGATGCCATCTATATCCTGTGCTCCTATACCTACGGTCCGCTGTTGGGACTCTTTGCCTTCGGACTGATGACCCACAGAAAGGTGAACGACAGGTGGGTGCCCTGGATATGTATCGCCAGTCCGCTGATATGCTTTGCCGTCGATACCCTGACCATGCAGCTTACGGGCTATAAGTTCGGCTATGAGCTACTGATGCTGAATGGCGCCCTGACCTTTGCCGGATTGGCGCTGAGTGGTATCGGGCAAGGAGTTAAGATGTTAAGGAGTTAAGATGTTAAGGAGTTAAGACAAATGCTTTATGGCTCAGTATACAACTAAAAAGGCTGTTGGCTATAACTTCTAACGAACGAAGGGAGTGATAACTTCTTTAACTTCTGAACTTGCAAAACTTGAGTTAAACATTAATTATTATATAGATGAAAACAAAAATGGTATTAGCAGCTTTGTTGTTAGGAACTACAGCTGCTTTCGCCCAGCAAGACAAGTTGGGCTCTGGCATTGACAAGGCCAACATGGACCTGAGTATCAAGCCAGGAACAGATTTCTATCGTTATGCCGCCGGCAACTGGATGAAGAATCATCCACTCGACGGAGAGCATCCTGACAATGGTGCCTTTACCGATCTCTTCGAACAGAACCAGAAGCGCATTCAGGACATCATCCTCGAATATGCTTCCAAGCCACAGCAGAAGGGTTCGCTCGGACAAAAGATAGGTTCACTCTACAACCTCCGCATGGACAGCGTTCGATTGAACAAGGAGGGATGGGCACCTATCAAGCCTACTCTCGACCGCATCGCTGCCATCAAGGACCGCAGAGAGTATCAGTTGGTTACTGCTCAGCTTGACTTCCGTGGCGAGGGTACCATGATGTATGGCATCGGTGTGGGTGCCGACCTTCGTGATGCAGCCAACAATCTGGTAGAAGTGGGACAGGGTGGTCTTGGACTGGGAGTGCGCGACTATTATCTCAATGACGACGACCAGACCAAGAAGATCCGTGAGGCTTACAAGACATACATAAAGAAGCTCTTCCAGATGGTAGGCAACGACGAGGCTACTGCCGAGAAGATGATGGAGGCTGTGATGGCCATTGAGACTCGTATTGCCAAGGCAAGCTACAGCCAGGTGCAGCTTCGTGACATCGACAAGAATTATCACAAGATGAGCTACAACCAGTTGGTTATCGACTATCCTGGTATCGACTGGGGCAATGTGTTCCTGGCATCAGGCTTCCCAGCCTTCAAGGACATCTGCGTGGCTCAGCCAGAGCCTATCCACGAGGTGGAGAAGATTCTTGCCGAGACCTCTCTCGACGACCTGAAGACCTATGCTGAGCTCAAGGTCATCTCAGGAGCCACCAGTGTGCTGAGTGATGACTTCCGTGCCGTATCCTTCGAACTGAGCAAGGTGATGAGTGGTGTGCAGCAGGACCGTCCTCGCTGGAAGCGTGCTGTGAGCAGCGTGAGCGGTGTCTTGGGCGAGGCCATCGGTAAGCTCTATGTAGAGAAGTATTTCCCTGAGAGCAGCAAGAACCGTATGCTCCAGTTGGTTCACAACCTGCAGACAGCCCTTGCGCAGCGCATCGACGAGGCTACATGGATGAGCACCGCCACCAAGGCACAGGCAAAGGATAAGTTGGAGAACTTTATCATCAAGATAGGTTATCCAGACAAGTGGAAGGACTACAGCGGACTGCAGGTGGACGACAGTCTGTCACTCTATGAGAATATGGCAAACATCTCTGAGTTCTTCACCAAGGATGAAATCGCCCGTAAGGTGAACAAGCCAGTAGACAAGATGGAGTGGGGAATGACACCTCAGACCATCAATGCCTATTACAACCCTACCACCAACGAGATCTGCTTCCCTGCAGCTATTCTGCAGCCTCCTTTCTTCGACCCATCAGCTGACGATGCCATGAACTATGGTGCTATCGGTGGTGTGATAGGACATGAGATGAGTCATGGTTTCGACGATCAGGGCAGTCAGTTTGACAAGACCGGCAACCAGCACAACTGGTGGACGGCTGCTGATAAGAAGAACTTCGAGGCCCGTACCAAGGTGCTCGTCAACCATTTCAACACGATAGAGTTGGCAGGCAAGAAGGTAAACGGTCAGCTGACATTGGGTGAGAACATCGGTGACAATGGTGGACTGAATATCGCCTTCCGTGCTCTGCAGAACGTGATGAAGACAGAAAAACTTGGCGTGAAGGACGGTTTCACTCCTGAGCAGCGCTTCTTCCTGTCATGGGCTCGTGTATGGGCAGGCAATGCCCGTCCTGAGTATCTGCAGTATCTCATGACAGTGGATGTTCACTCTCCCAATGAGGCTCGTGTGAATGGTGCACTCCCAATGGTTGACGCATGGTACAAGGCTTTCGGTATCAAGAAGGGCGAAAAGCTCTTTGTTCCAAAGAACAAGCGTGCCCATATCTGGTAAAAAGGAGTTGACTCCTGATATAAAAAATATCCTAAGTTACATTGACAAGTAACTTAGGATATTTTTTTATGCCTTTATAGTGACTAATGAATGAGAACAGCCTTAGGAGGAATGTTTATTGTTTGATGTTAATTTTAAGTCCACTAAAGCATTTGTCTTAACTCCTTAACTCCTTAACTCCTCTAACTCCCCCATATGTTTGTACTGAATTTTACAAAAATATGGGCTTGTATCGTTTTTTCCAAAAAAATGAGTGATTTTTTAAAATAGCTTACTACAAAAATTAACTAAATTTGCAGCGTTCGAATCACTAAACAACTAATAACTTTTAAAACTAACTGAATTTAGAACTATGGCTACAGCTATTATACTCATCCAATTGGCCCTTGTACTGGCCCTGATCTTCATTGGCGCCCGTGTTGGTGGCATAGGTCTGGGAATCTATGGTATGGTGGGCGTTTTCATCCTCGTCTTTGTCTTCGGACTGAAGCCAGGAAATCTGCCTATTGACGTGATGCTCATTATTGTATCTGTCATCACGGCAGCCTCCACTTTGCAGGCAGCAGGCGGATTGGATTATTTGGTAGGTGTAGCAGCACGTTTCCTGCGCAAGCATCCTGAGAAGATAACATACTACGGGCCGCTTACCACATGGCTCTTCTGCCTCGTAGCAGGAACCGCACACACCAGCTATTCGCTGCTTCCTATCATCTCCGAGATAGCCACCAACTCTAAGATCCGCCCAGAGCGACCCCTCAGCGTGGCAACCATAGCCGCCTCCTTAGGTATTACCGGAAGTCCGGTATCGGCAGCAACGGCAGCCATCATCAGTACCGACTTGCTGGGTTGCAAGGGAGTAGAGCTGGGTACCATACTCCTGGTTTGTATTCCTGCTTCCTTCATCGCCATCCTGGTGGCAGCCTTGGTGCAGAACCACGTAGGAAAAGAATTGGTAGACGACCCTATATATAAAGAAAAGGTACGCGAGGGAATCATCAAGCCCGAGGAGGACAGCCGTCTTATCGACGAGATGATCAAGAATCCTAGCCCACGCTCCAAGTATGCCGTGGTAGCCTTCTTGCTCGGTGTACTGGCGGTAGTCGTATTTGGCAGCTTCCCATCCCTTCGTCCTTCGTTCATGGTAGGCGACGAGATACACCGCGTGTCTATGCCCGAGACCATTGAAATCGTCATGATGGCAACAGCATCCCTGATACTTCTGGCAAGCAAGGCAAAGGTACAGGATGCAGTGAAGGGCAACGTCTTCGGAGCAGGAATGAATGCCATGGTAGCCATTTTCGGTATTGCCTGGATGGGCGACACCTTCTTCAATGGACATTTGGATTTCTTCAAGGAGCACATTTCTACTGTGGTGACCCAGTATCCTTTCCTCTTCGCCATCGCTCTGTTCTTCATGTCGATCATGCTCTTCTCGCAGGCGGCAACAGTAAGAACCCTTTATCCCCTGGGTATAGGACTGGGCATCTCGCCTCTGGCACTCGTGGCAATGTTCCCTGCTGTCAATGGCTACTTCTTCTTGCCTAACTATCCTACAGAGGTGGCAGCCATCAACTTCGACCGTACAGGAACCACACGTATCGGCAGATTTGTTGTGAATCACTCCTTCCAGCTGGCTGGCTTCATCACAACCTTTGTCAGCATCGGCGTAGGATACCTCATTATCCAACTGCTTTAATGCGGGGTGATAAATATATGTAAATCAGAGAGTTTATTAACAAATATATTAACCTAAATTAAAACCGATTATTATGAATAAAAGATTTTTCTCATTAATGACACTCCTTTTGTTGGTAGTGGCATGTGCGTTTGCAAAACCTAAGGTACGTATTATCGCAACAGGTGGAACCATTGCTGGTGCAGGAACTTCAGCTACAGGTTCAGCATATACAGCAGGTCAGGTAGGTGTTCAGAGCTTGATAGCAGCTGTGCCTCAGATGCTTGATTTGGCCGACGTAACAGGCGAGCAGCTTGTTAATATCGGTTCACAGGATATGAATGACCAGGTATGGCTCAAGTTGGCTAAGCGTATCAACGAGTTGTTGAACAAGGAAGGATATGACGGCGTTGTGGTTACTCACGGAACCGACACCATGGAAGAGACAGCTTACTTCCTCAACCTGACTGTTCACAGCGACAAGCCCGTAGTACTCGTAGGTTCTATGCGTCCAAGTACAGGTATCAGCGCCGATGGTCCTGCCAACCTCTATGGAGCCGTTGCTGCAGCTGCAAGTCCTAACTCAAAGGGACGTGGCGTGATGTGCTGTATGAACAACCTCTTGCTCGATGCAAAGGATGTCATCAAGACTCACACTACAGACTGCGCTACATTCCAGGGTGGTAACTATGGTAAGATTGGTTATATCTATGGTGGTGAGGCTATCTACAATCGCCAGGTAGAGAATCTGCACACCACAAAGAGTGAGTTCAGCGTAGAGGGTCTTACCGCGTTGCCAAAGGTAGGTATCGTTTACGGTTACTCCAACTGCTCTCCACTTCCTTTCAAGGCTTTCGTTGACGCTAAGTATGATGGTATCGTATTGGCAGGTGTAGGTGACGGTAACTTCTATAAGGACGTATTCGACGAGGCTCTCAAGGCACGCCAGAAGGGTATTCTCGTAGTTCGTTCAAGCCGCGTTCCCACAGGTCCTACATGTCTCAACGGCGAGGTAGACGACACCAAGTATCAGTTTGTTGCTTCTTTGGCTCTCAACCCACAGAAGGCTCGCGTACTCTTGATGCTTGCTCTTACCAAGACCCACGACTGGCAGAAGATCCAGGAGTACTTCCAGAAGTATTAATTTTTCACACTCTCTGATTTCCAGTTCCTCCTGAGCCTCTGTCTAAGAGCAGGGAGGAACTACCAAGAGGGAACAATTTACCTTATTATTATACCATAATACACCCGTTGGCGGAATTAATTTAAGTTGATAAATATGAGTAAAAAGTTGCACATATCGCTGATTTTTAGTAACTTAGTGGTGTTCAAAACATTAAGTCCAAACCATCGTATGTACAACCTTTATACAAAATTCGTCAAAATACTCGAGATATGCAAGCAATTCTCTGAAAATCTCGTCAATGAATCGGGTAATGTTCCACGTCGTGGTCCTGTTCCCAAGTTTTCGGATTTGGAAGTGGTGGCGCTATCCTTGACGGCAGAGACCGAGAGCATTGATAGTGAGAAGTGGTTGTTCGACTATAAATTGCAAGAGTACAAGGACAACATTCCTAATCTCATATCAAGGAGACAGTTCAATGACCGCAGGAAGAAAACGGCAGGCCTGTGTGAGGAACTGCGCAAGCGGATTGCCATGGAAATGGATGGCGGAGAGGAACAATTCTTTGTTGACTCCAAGCCGATAGAGGTCTGTAGGGTTGCAAGAGGAAAACGTTGCAAGATGGGACGTACCGGCAATTTCTCGCAAGCTCCCGACTTCGGCTTCTGTGCTTCGCAGAACACGTATTATTTTGGTTATAAGTTACACGCTCTCTGTGGGTTAAGTGGAGTTATCCATTCCTATGATCTGTCAAAGGCAAGTGTGGCGGACCTCCATTATATGAAGGATGTAAAACATACTTATCACGACTGTAGCATCTATGGTGACAAAGGGTATATTGGAGCTGACGTACAGCTTGACTTGTTCGAAACCGCACACATAAGACTGGAGTGTCCGTATCGGCTCAACCAAAAGGATTGGAAACCGACATTCATTCCGTTTGCAAAGGCAAGAAAGAGGATTGAGACAATATTCTCACAACTTACAGACCAGTTCTTGGTCATCAGGAACTATGCGAAAATAACGAATGGTTTGTTTGCCAGGATCATTGGCAAAATTAGTGCACTTACCATTCTGCAATACGTAAACTTCATTAACGACAAGCCCATTGGCAGAATTAAGTATGCACTAAATTAATTCCGCCAACAGGTCATAATACAAAACCTGAAGATTATGAAGAAAATTATAATGATGTTTGCAGCGCTTGCCATGACAATGGGAGCTAATGCACAAGGAAACAATATCGGCATGGGTGGTGGCGACGGTGATATTCAGTCAATTCACGAGCGCATAACCAAGTTGGAGAAGAAGAACGATATGTTCAATCTCTATTTCAACTATGCAGCTTCATTCCAGGCTGAGCACAACAGCCTTTCTGATGAATGGGGCACTAAGTTTGCCAACAAGCAGTTGCGTATCGAGATCAAGGGTAACTTGACCGACAAATTGTACTATCGTTTGCGTCATCGCCTCAACAAGGCTACCGACGCCAAGGGTGAGGACAACTTCGCTAAGGCTACCGACATTATGATGGTAGGTTACAACTTCAATGACAAGCTCTCTATCTCGGGAGGTAAGATGTGCCAGATTTGGGGTGGCTTCGAGTTTGATGAGAACCCAATGTACATCTATCAGTATTCAGACATGGTAGACTACATGGATAACTTCATGGCCGGTGTTACCGTGAGCTACAAGCCAATACCTACTCAGGAGATCGCAGTCGAGATCAGCAATTCTTACAATGGTAAGTTCGCAGATGAGTATGGTGACGAGGCAGTGGTTGTCAACAACGACGAGGCTCAGGCTCTCCAGAAGTCAAAGAATCCTCTTACCTATATCATCAACTGGAATGGTAGCTTCTTTGATGGCAAATTGAACACCCGTTGGGCATGGGGTCTTCAGACACAGGCCAAGGGCAAATACAGCCGTATGCTCACTCTCGGTCAGCAGCTCAATCTGCCTAAGTTCCAATGGTACTTCGACTATATGGGCGCATTCGACGACCTCGACCGTCTGAAGATTGCTACCAATGAGTTGAGAGACGCATTTGATGGCGGTGATGGTGATGCTGGTAATGTTTATCTGGGCAAGGTACACTACAACAGCTTTATCACAAAGGCCAACTGGCAGTTTGCTCCAAGCTGGAACTTAATGCTTAAGGGCATGTACGAGACAGCAAGTGTAACAAAGATGGAGCAGTTCAAGAACTACCGCAAGAGCTTCGGCTACATGGGCAGCATCGAATATTATCCAGCTAAGCAGCAGGATTTCCGCCTCTTCTTGGCATACGTAGGCCGTAAGTACGATTACAGCACAAAGTGCGGTTTAAAGGACTACAATACCGATCGCATCGAACTTGGTTTCATGTATCGCATCAAAGCTTACTAAATCATTTTTCCAGTCTTATTAGAAATAGTTGGAGCTGAAGGGGAAACCCTCCAGCTCCTTATTGTATAAATCTATTGGCTTATTCTTATCTATGATGTTCAGGGTAAAACTTAACTCTTTAGTATAAACAAAAGTTTTCGACCGTACAGGTCGAATTTCTTTCCGACGATGTTTGCTGAATAGAAAAAGCCTCGAAATGAAAGCGGCTTCGATAGTCAATGAAGCCTATTTCGTAGAGCAATGAAAGCGGCTTCGTAAGCAGTTGAAGCCTATTGCATTCTGATAGAAAACTATAGGTTTAATCAATTATTGAAGTTTCGCATGTGGTTCAAGTACGGGCTGAAGGCCCAAAAGCTCCTAGCCCAGGGCATCGCCCTGGGTATAATGGCAATCAACAAGGCGCCCTGTAAGGGCAGCTTTGTATATTGCCTGGCATTTGAAAGCTTTTGCCCTTACAGGGCGACAGGTTTGCGTCCATAAACACCCAGGGCGATGCCCTGGGCTAAGAGCTTCTGCCCTTTCAGGGCGTGTGGGGCTTACTTGCGAAACTTGAATCAATTATATACATATATTTTTATTTTTTGCCCTTTTTCTTGTTTTTATCCTCTTTTTCCTTGTCCTTACTCTTTTTCTTAATACCCAGCAGGTCGCGAAGATTGAAGAAGTCTTTCTTCATGATGAGACCCACACCCTGGGTGTTCAGACTGTTGCGTGTGAAGTAGCGGTCGTTGGTCTGATTGTAGACGTGAATCGAGAGGTTGCCGTTAGGGAAGATGAGGTAACGCAGGTCGAAGTCGCCGATGAAACTCTGTGTGGCGTTGGCGTTGTCGCGATAGCCAAACTGTCCGTTGAAGAGCAGACGGTTGTTGAGCAGTCGTCCGCTCAGGATGCCTTCGTACTCTGCATTGTTGAATCCCTCGTTGCCTGTCGAGATGTTGGCTCCGAAGTTCCAGTTGCTGCTGTTGACGAAGCTCGACAGCACGTTGTTGATCTGCTGAGAAATGGTTCCGCTCAGCAAACTCTGCATCGCCAGTGAGGTCTGACTCTGTTGAGATGCGTCCTCGCTTGTCTGGTTGTTCTTGGTCTGCGTGTAGAATCGTCCTATGCCGAGGAGGTAGAGCACCTGCTGGTTCATCTCTTCCTGCGAGTTGATGACGGAGTATATCATCTGTTTGGCGTCACTGTTTACCGTTGGCAGGTCCATGGAGAAGTCTACCTTCGGAGTGCCTGGTGTGCCGGTGATGTCCATGAGGCAGTCTACACGGATGTTGTTGCTGGAGAAGGAGCGTCCGATGTTAAGATCGCTCAGCGGCACTCCGTTTACGGTGTATTTGGCCTGCAGATTGAGCGGAGCGTTATAGGGGTCGCCTCCGAAGGCGATAGTGCCTCCGGGCTGGAAGTCGAAGTCTTTCTTGATGATGTTCTGGATGGTGAGTTTATACTGTCCGTGATCCACCACGTAGTTGCCAAACATGTCGAGTCCGCCCTTGTTGTAGTAGTTGGCTCTGATCACTCCGTTGCCGTTGAGGGTGATGTAGTCGCCTGTCTGGTCGTCCATCATCAGCTTGAGTGTGAGGTTGGGGTTGGTGTTGACGAGGAAGTTGATGCGCATGTCCGACGAGAAGTCTGAGCTGCTGTCTTTCTTCTTGTCCTTGTCGCTGTCGGGCGAATAGGGTCTATAAATATAAGGTGTGGCGTCGTTCCAGTGGATGAAACTTCCTGCGCTGATGGCGTCGGGGCTTGCCACATTGTAGACGAAGATGGAGTGGGGCTCTGGAGTCGCATCGATGTCGATGATCGTCTCGCCGCTCTTGCCGTGAATGCCCACGGTGCCGGTGGCGAAGACGGTTCCATAGAACGTGTCGTCGCCAAACTCGTGTGTGTCGAAGCCTAAGAAGTTGTTGGCGTCGATGTCGAGGTCGTAGCTCAGGCGGGTGAGGTGCTTGTGGTGTATTCCTCCTCTGATGAGCGCAAAGTGGCTGTGCTTGCCGTTGTAGTGGCTGTCGTAGATGGAGTCGCCTTCAAACTGGATATCGTCGGGAATGGCGTGAGCGCGCAGATGGTTGAAGGTGTAGTCGGTGCCGAGCTGTTTCATGTGCATCCTGCCGTGCGCCACGACGTCGCCCACGAGGTTGATGTTCTTCAGGTCGCCCACGACGTTGAGCTTGCCCTTGCACCATGCCTCCACATTGTTCAGGAAGCTGCCGCAGAAGTTCTCCATGAACTTCAGACTTGTGTTGTGGGCCTCGATGCCCAGGTCTATGTAGTTGCGCTTGGGCGATACGTATCCGTTGATCACGGTGAGGTGCTCGGGTCCGTCCTCTGCCGTTGCGTCGATGTTGATTTGTCCTTCCTGGTTGTCGTAGGCTGCCTTGGCATGAAGGGTTCCCAAGGGGCCGTTCTCGAAGACAAAGTCCTTGACGTCGAGGTTGGCGTAGGCCTCCGGAGTCTGGAAGATAGACTTCACCACGGCCTTGCCCGAAGCTTTTCCGGCAAAGTCGACCGAGTGGAAGTTGACCAGGTTGAGGATATAGGCTACGTCGACATCCTTCAGGTCGGCTACGATGGAGTCGGTGGCCTGGGGTGTGGCTTTTCCGTTGATGATGATGTGCTGGTCGCCATGTGAGAAGTTAAGCATGTCGACGGTCAGTTCATTCTTTCTGTATATGATGTCGGCAGGGTTGAGAAGCCATTTTTTCTCTCCGAGCATGATTTCTGAAGGGTTCACCGTGACGTGGACACCCGTAGCTCCGTTGTCGGAAGTGAAGAACTGTGTTCTGGCGTCAATCTTTCCCGTGATGGGCAGTTTGCTCGACTGGTTGGCATAATAGAGCAGGGTGGACAGGTTGTTGTCGGCTGCCGCTGCGCGAAGCCTGTAGACTGGAGCTTTCTCGTAGGGAAGTCCCTGGCTGATGCGTGCTTCCATCCTGAGTGAGTCGCCTATGGTGTTGAGCTCGATATTGGCATCGTGGAATGCTGATCCATCCCAACTGAAGTTGGGCGCATTGATGTAGAGATTGACGTTCTTCTCGGCATCTGAGATGTTGCCGTTGATGTGTACGGGCAGGCTGAGCGACAGGGGCAGTCCGAACATGCGCTGCAGCACTTCGGCAGATGTGATGTTGGCCTGCAGGGTAAAGTCGTTGTAGCCCTTGGCTGCATGCTTGCTGATTCCGGGAATGGTAGGCAGCTTGTCGGCCACTAATCGCATGATGCTTCCATAGATTGTGGTCAGGTCGTATTGGCCACGTGCATAGAGACTTACGAAGGGCGCTTCTATGTCGAGATGACCTTCCTTGCCCTTGTTGTTGGCGCTGATGCTGATGTTGTTGAGACTGTAGGAAGGGTCGTGCATCTTCATGCCCAAGACTGTGGGACGGAGATGGTTGATGGCTGCATCGAGCGCATACAGGCGCGAACCTAAATGGTAGTCGCCCTTGACGGACAGGGTGACGTTAGGGTCGACGATGGAGGCTGTTCCGCGGAGGGTCTTCATGTCGTAGTCGCCATCTATTTCGATGTTGTGGAAGTCGTAGTTGCCATAGTCAAATCGTGCTATTTTCCCCTTGGCAAAGATATGCTTCATGGTGCCATGAGCGTCGATTCTGGCTTCTATGGTTCCCAACTTGCGGTTGTCGAGAATGCGACCCAAGTTCACGCCACGGGTGTCAACAGAAGCCTTGATGCGGTCATCGCTTTTGACGGCCTGCAGGCTTATGTTGCCAGCATCGGTCTCTATGTTGCCCTTGGCAGAGAGGACCTTTTCGTAGCCCTTGGCCTTGCCGGTAAGGTGGATGGTACCCAAACGCTGGATTACCTTTGGTATTTTCACTTTGCTGCCTAAGTTCTCGACCAGGAATTCCACGCCGGCAGGGCTGAGGTTCAGGTTGGCGATGTCGGCATTCCAGGCTGGATGGCTGCTTGCATGGCTGTAGCTACCCCGTGCCTGAAGATTGATGCTGCCGCTGCCTGTACGGAGGTTGAGCGAGGGGACGGATATTGACTTGGCTGTGCCCAAGAAACGGGAACTGACAAACACCGCATCGTCGAAATGGCGCAAAGCCGGCACCAGACTTGCCACGTCGGCAAAGGTGATCTTCGACTGTTGTATGCCTCCCTTGAAGCGCAGGCTCTCAGGAATGAATCTCTTGCCCTCAAAGCGATAAGTGGCCTTCAGGTCGTCGAGCACCAACTCGGAGCGTGGCATGAGCAGACGGAACTCCTTGAGTGTGGCTTTCTGCCTGTCGGCTTGCAGCTTGAAGTGAAGTGACTGTAGTTTGAAGCCTGATTCGTCCTTAAATGATAACTTCTTGAGCAACAGGTCGATGCTGTTGTCGGTTACATGATTTAACAGGATGTGTGACGAGAGTTCGCTCACCCTGATGTGCTGGGGCGAGAAGACGCCGCTTCGGGGAGCCACGTCGCGCTGGTTGTAGGCGATGGCGCCTCGGCGGATGATGAGACTTCCGATGTGCAGGTCGAGAGGCTTGTGCTGGGTGGTGTCCTTGGAAGCCAACGAGTCGAGTACAAACTGGAAGTTGGCTGGGCTTTTGGCTGTCTGGCGGTAGAGGTTGGCACGCAGACCGAAGATTTGCGCAGACGAGACGGAAATTTTGCCCTGTGTAGCAGCCATGTAGTCTATCTTGGCCGACAGACGGCTGGCATAAATGAGGCTGTCGCCCTGCTGGTCGTACATCATTACGTCGTCGATGATGATTCGGTTGAAGAAGCCCAGGTTGACTTTTCCTACTTCCACCTTGGTGCCGAATTTGTCGGCAAGAGCCTCTGCCACCTCCTTGCCCAAGAAGGTCTGTACTGATGGCAAGTGCATCAGTACGATGAGCAGCAAATAGAGGACGATAAGTGTCCAGATGATGCCGTTACATATATGTTTGAACTTCTTCAAATGTGAATATTTTTTGAAAATTGGTACAAAATTACATTATTTTTGCGTCAAAATCGAATAAAACTACAGAATTTCTTTTCCCACTCACATTTTTTTGCTATTTTTGCACCACTATTCAGCACTTTTAAAGGAAAATCAGTAATAAAAATACCATCAGCAGATAAGAAATAGAAAGACGGCATCATCGCGCTTGCCGAACCATGCAAAAAAGTGAGAATATAAAGTATAATAATTAAAATATAAAAAGTTTATGTAGTTATGGCAGATGTAATCAAGTTACGTAAAGGACTGAACATCAACCTGAAAGGCAAAGCCTCCATGGATGTGACGCTGCAGGTGAAGCAGGCAGAGGAGTATGCTCTCGTGCCTGATGCTTTCGTGGGCGTTACTCCTAAGGTGGTTGTGAAGGAAGGTGTTCATGTCAATTCGGGCGATGCGCTGTTTGTCAACAAAGCATGTCCTGAGGTGAAGTTTGCCTCGCCCGTGAGCGGTACTGTGACCGCCATAGAAAGAGGTGAGCGCAGAAAGGTGCTCTGTGTGAAGGTGAAAGCCGACGCTGAGCAGCAGGCTACCGATTTCGGTAAGAAGAATGTGGATGTTTTGGACGGAGAAGCTGTAAAGAATGCCTTGCTTGAGGCAGGTCTCTTCGGATACATCAACCAGTTGCCTTATGCTGTGTCCACTACTCCCGACACCAAGCCTAAGGCAATTTTTATTTCTGCACTTCGCGACATGCCTTTGGCTTCTGACTTCGAGAAGGAACTCGAAGGGAATGAGGATGCTTTCCAGGCTGGTTTGACAGCCTTGAGCAAGGTGGCTAAAGTCTACTTGGGTGTTGGCATCGATCAGCACAGCCGTGCGCTTGAGGAGGCAAAGAATGTGGAGGTCAATGTGTTCGACGGTCCTTGTCCTGCTGGTAATGTAGGAGTACAGGTCAACCATATCGACCCGGTCAACAAGGGCGAGGTGGTTTGGACTGTAGACCCATCGGCTATCATCTTCTTCGGTCGTCTTTTCCTTACTGGTAAGGTGGATCTTCGCAAGAAGGTGGCTGTGGCAGGAAGCGAGATAAAGACTCCCGGTTATGCTGAGGTCTTGGTAGGAACACCTTTGAGCGCTTTTGTAGCCGACCAGTTGAAAGCAACTGAACATGTACGACTTATCAATGGCAATCCTCTTACAGGCGTGCAGACTGATATGGCGGGCTTCGTAGGCGGACATACATCTGAGATTACTGCCATCCCTGAGGGTGACGACAAAGACGAGATGCTGGGCTGGATACTTCCACGTACCAGTCAGTTCTCTACATCACGTTCTTATTTCTCCTGGCTCTTTGGCAAGAAGAAGGAGTACGACCTGGATGCCCGCGTGAAGGGTGGCGAGCGCCACATGATCATGAGTGGCGAGTACGACAAGGTGTTGCCAATGGACATCTTTGGAGAGTACCTCATCAAGGCCATCATTACCGGCGACATCGACAAGCAGGAGCAGCTCGGAATCTATGAGGTGAGTCCTGAGGACTTTGCCGTAGCTGAGTTTGTAGACAGTTCTAAGCTCGAGCTCCAGAAGATAGTACGCGATGGCTTGAACACCTTGCGTAAGGAGAATGCTTAATTGTAATAATGAATAAAAAAATGAGTGCATTAAGAAATTATCTCAACAAGATAAAGCCCAACTTCCAGAAGGGAGGTAAGCTTCATGCCTTCGAGAGTGTCTTTGATGGCTTCGAGAGTTTCCTGTACGTGCCTAACACGACAGCGAAGAGCGGAGCCCACATTCACGACGCCATTGACTCGAAGCGCATCATGAGCTTTGTGGTAATCGCCCTGATTCCTGCTTTGCTCTTCGGTATGTATAATGTGGGTTACCAGAATTATCAGGCAGCCGGAACATTGGCAACAGCCAGTTTCCTTGAGGTTTTCGGTTTCGGATTCTTGGCTGTCCTTCCCAAGTTGCTCGTCAGCTACATTGTGGGTCTCGGCATTGAGTTTGCCTGGGCACAGTGGAAGCACGAGGAAATCCAGGAAGGCTATCTCGTCAGCGGTATCATCATCCCATTGATCATTCCTGTCACTACACCGCTCTGGATGCTCGCCCTGGCTTGCGCCTTTGCTGTTATCTTCTGCAAGGAGATCTTCGGTGGTACGGGTATGAATATCTTCAATGTGGCTGTAGGTGCCCGTATGTTCCTCTTCTTCTCATATCCATTGGCTATGAGTGGTGATAAGGTTTGGATTGCCAAGGATTCCATCTTTGGCCTCGGCAACACCTTGGCAGACGGATTCACAGCGGCTACTCCGCTCGGACAGTTGGCTCAGAACATTACGCCTACAGCTAATCTCAGCGATGCCATCACAGGTTTCATCCCTGGCTGTATCGGTGAGACTTCCGTCATCGCCATCGCCATCGGTGCCGTTATCCTTCTTTGGACTGGTATTGCATCTTGGAAGACCATGGGCTCTGTATTCGCAGGCGGTATCGTGATGGCGCTTATCTTCCAGGCGCTCGGTATGACTCCTATCGCCTGGTACGAGCACATCGTCCTGGGTGGTTTCTGCTTCGGTGCCGTATTCATGGCTACCGACCCTGTCACCTCAGCCCGTACCGAGAAGGGCAAGTACTTCTATGGATTCTTCATCGGAGCCATCGCTGTCATCGTGCGTGTGATGAACCCAGGTTATCCAGAGGGTATGATGCTCGCCATCTTCTTCGGCAATATGTTTGCTCCACTCATCGACTACATCGTAGTACAGAGCAACATCTCTCGCCGTGCTAAACGTGCTATTAAATAATGTAAGGAGGAATGTAGATATGAAGACAAATTCAAATTGCTATACAATTATCTATTCGGTTATCATCGTAGTAATCGTGGCATTCCTGCTCGCGTTTGTGTCTTCTTCGCTGAAGCCAACACAGGATGCTAACGTGGCGCTGGATACTCAGAAGCAGATTCTGAACTCACTCAACCTCCGCGACCTCGACAATGCAACTGCTGCAGCTAAATATAAAGAGGTGGTAAAGGCTGAGAAGGAGAAGGACGGCATGAAGTATTACGAGTGCGAGATAGATGGTCAGAAGAAGACTGTATATTCTGTAAAGGGTATGGGTCTCTGGGGCGGCATTTCAGGCTTCATCGCCGTAGATGCCGATAACAATACCATCTATGGAGTATATTTCAATCATGAGGGCGAGACTGCCGGTCTGGGTGCCGAAATCAAGGATAACCTGAAGTGGCAGCAGAAGTTCCAAGGCAAGAAGATTCACAAGGATGGAGTAGAGGGCATCGCTCTTGGCGTGGAGAAAGATGCTCCTGCCGGTGACCCTAACAATGTGGACGCCGTGACAGGTGCCACTCTGACATCCGATGGTGTGGACGCCATGCTCAAGGAAGGACTTGCTAAATTCATTAAATAATCAAGCGAAATTATGGCATTATTTAGTAAACAAAATAAAGAGGCATTCATCAAGCCATTGAACGGCGACAACCCTGTGCTCGTTCAGGTGCTTGGTATCTGTAGTGCCTTGGCTGTCACTTCACAGTTGAAGCCAGCCATTGTGATGGGACTTGCCGTTACCATTATCACGGCATTCTCCAACGTGATTATTTCTATCATCCGCAACACCATTCCTCAGCGAATACGTATCATCGTACAGCTGGTGGTGGTTGCTGCCCTGGTAACCATCGTGAGCCAGGTGCTGAAGGCTTTCGCTTACGACGTGAGCGTGCAGCTCTCTGTGTATGTGGGTCTGATCATCACCAACTGTATCCTGATGGGCCGTTTGGAGGCATTCGCCATGATGAACAAGCCTTGGCCTTCATTCCTCGATGGTGTGGGCAACGGTTTGGGTTACGCCCTCATCCTTGTGATTGTGGGTGCAGTTCGTGAACTCCTGGGCCGCGGATCATTGCTCGGTTTCCAGTTGATTCCTGAGGGAGCTTACAACTTCGGATATGTTAACAACGGTATGATGACCATGCCTGCCATGGCGCTGATTCTCGTTGGATGTGTAATCTGGGTACATCGTGCCTTTATTTATAAGGAGGAAAAGTAAGATGGAGCACGCTATTAGTTTATTTTTCCGTTCGTTTTTCGTCGACAACATGATCTTCGCCTACTTCTTGGGTATGTGTTCTTATCTGGCAGTTTCCAAGAATGTGAAGACCTCTTTGGGCTTGGGATTGGCTGTAACCTTCGTGTTGCTCATCACCGTGCCTGTAGATTATCTTTTGCAGACCAAGGTGCTCAGCGCTGACGGAATTCTGGGTGTGGATCTCACTTATTTGAGCTTCATCCTCTTCATCGCCGTCATCGCCGGTATTGTGCAGTTGGTCGAGATGGTGGTAGAGAAGTTCTCGCCATCGCTCTATGCAGCCTTGGGTATCTTCCTGCCTTTGATAGCCGTTAACTGTGCCATCATGGGTGCATCGCTCTTCATGCAGCAGCGCATCCTGATGGATCCAGCCAATACTCAGGCCATCACCTCGGTATGGGACAGCATCGTATATGCAGTAGGTTCCGGTCTCGGCTGGACACTCGCCATCGTTCTGATGGGAGCTATCCGCGAGAAGATGCAGTATTGCGACGTGCCAAAGCCTCTGCAGGGACTCGGCATTACATTTATCACAGTTGGCCTCATGGCAATGGCTATGCTTTGCTTCTCAGGCTTGAAAATCTAAAAAAGGAGGACTTTAGATATGGGTAATACATCATTTATATTGGCCAGTATAGGAGTTTTCCTTGTAGTGATTCTCCTGCTGGTAATCATTTTGCTTGTGGCAAAGAAATACCTCAGCCCAAGCGGAAATGTGAATATTGAAATCAACGGCGACAAGACCATCAACGTGCCTCAGGGCAGCAGTTTGATGACTACGCTGAATGAGAATGGCATCTTCCTGCCTTCTGCCTGTGGTGGTAAGGCAAGCTGTGGCCAGTGCAAGGTTCAGGTGCTCGAGGGCGGTGGCGAGATTCTCGATTCTGAGAAGCCTCACTTCACCCGCAAGCAGATTAAGGACCACTGGCGTCTGGGATGTCAGTGCAAGGTGAAGGGAGACCTGAAGATCAAGGTGCCTGAGAGTGTGATGGGCGTGAAAGAGTGGGAGTGCGAGGTTATCTCGAACAAGAACGTTTCCAGCTTTATCAAGGAGTTCAAGGTGGCTCTGCCTCCAGGCGAGCACATGGATTTCGTTCCGGGTTCTTATGCTCAGATCAAGATTCCTGCATACGACTGCATCGATTACGACAAGGACTTCGACAAGGATCTCATTGGCGAGGAGTACATCGGAGCATGGAAGAAGTTCAACATCTTCTCTCTGAAGGCTCACAATCCAGAGCCTACCGTTCGTGCTTACTCTATGGCGAACTATCCTGACGAGGGTGATATCATCACCTTGACTGTTCGTATCGCCACAACACCATTCCTGCCACGTCCACAGGTAGGATTCCAGAATGTACCAACAGGTATTGCTTCATCTTACATCTTCTCGCTGAAGCCAGGCGACAAGGTAATGATGAGTGGTCCTTACGGTGACTTCCATCCTAACTTCACCTCAGGCAAGGAGATGATCTGGATTGGTGGTGGTGCCGGTATGGCTCCATTGCGTGCGCAGATTATGCACATGACCAAGACCTTGCACACCACCGACCGTGAGCTCCACTTCTTCTACGGAGCCCGTGCGTTGGGTGAGGCCTTCTTCCTCGAGGACTTCTGGGAGCTTGAGAAGGAATTCCCTAATTTCCACTTCCATCTTTCACTCGACCGCAAGGATCCTGTGGCAGATGCTCAGGGCGTGAAGTACTACGAGGGATTTGCTGTCAACTGCATCCGTGATACCTATTTGAAGGATCACGAGGCTCCTGAGGATTGCGAGTACTATCTCTGCGGACCTCCAATGCTGATCAAGACTGTTACTGATTATCTCGACAGTCTCGGCGTAGACCAGGAAAGTATCATGTATGATAATTTCGGATAAAGCAAACAAGCATTAGTATATAGGTAACAAACAACACAAAGCCGCTGAAATTCAGCGGCTTTGTTGCGTTTTGTAGGAGTGGTGTCAACAGCCAGGCTCTTACTTCCTTTGTTTCTTATTCTTTCCCTATTTCTTCCACTTCTTGTCTTTCTTTAAATTCTTTAACTACAACGAGTGCGATTATTCATCAAAAAAATGTACCTTTGCTGAAGTTTTCGCATATAAAAATTGATGGAGGGTGTCGTGAGACTGTACTCCATCTTTCATTTAGCCAAATGGCTTATGCTTTTTAGGTATTAATCGTAAAAAAATAAATAAATGAAGATACAACCTGAAGAACAATATAAGTTTTTGAAAATATCCTTGCCCGATGGCGTTTCTGCCAACGAGCATTCGGTGTTGTTGCATGCCTGCTGTGCTCCCTGTTCGGCAGCCATCGTGGAGTGTATGTTGCGCAACGGTATACGCCCTACCGTATATTTTTCCAATTCCAATATCTATCCTCAACAGGAGTTTGATATTCGAAAGCATGAGCTTATCCGCTTTCTGCAACAGCAGGATGTGCCCTACGTGGAAGACGAGTACGACCATGCTGACTGGAAAAAGGCTATAGCCGGACTGGAGAATGAGCCGGAAAGAGGATCACGCTGTTCGGTGTGTTTCCAGTATCGGTTGCATCATGCAGCCTGCTATGCCCAGGCGCATGGTTTCAAGTGGCTTACTACTACGTTGGCTTCCTCGCGCTGGAAGAACATCCGACAGATAGATACAGCGGGAATGGTGGCAGTGAGCGACTGTCCCGACGTGGAATGGTGGAGTCAGAACTGGCGAAAAGGTGGTTTACAATTAAGGCGCAGCGAGCTGCTGCGCCTCAATGAGTTTTATAATCAGTTGTATTGTGGCTGTGAGTTCAGTCTTGCCGCTTCGGAAGCGATGCGGAATCAGGACGAGTGATTCTTCTGACAGCCATTCATGAAAAACTGTTTATGACAAGCCGGTAATCTCGCCATTCACCACATCGATGCGCTCGGCTTGTGGTGACTTGGGGAGTCCGGGCATGCGCATGATAGGGCCTGCAATGACTACAATCATCTCGGCACCCATGTTCAGGGTAATGTCTCTAACGTGAAGCTCGAAACCCTCGGTAGGTCCATAAGCCTTGGCGTCGGTAGAGAAACTATACTGAGTCTTAGCAATGCAGATAGGGAAGTGGGCTACACCCAGCTTCTTGATCTCTTCGATCATGGCCTGGGCCGATTCGCTTAGTGTCACGCTGCCTGCGCCATACAGACGGAATGCCACGTCCTCTATCTTTTGCAGGACAGGCTCATCGTCGTTGTAGGTCAACTGCAATGGGGCAGAAGGACGCTCGTCGATGGTCTTCACTACCAGTTCTGCCAGTTTCATGGCTCCCTTGCCGCCTTCTGCAAAGGCGCTGTTTACGGCAAAACCGCAGCCCATTTCCTCGCAATGCTTGCGAAGTACCTCTATCTCTTCATCTGTATCCGTAGCAAACTTGTTGAATGCAATCACTACTGTCTGACCGAAGCTTTGCATGTTGCGCACGTGCTTGTCGAGGTTCCAGTATCCATTTTCCATGCCCTGGATGTTAGGCTTCTTGATGTCTTCGAGAGCCACACCGCCATGCATTTTGAGAGCTTGTAAGGTTACAACCACTACGGTAAGCGCTGGTTGTAGACCTGCTTTACGGCACTTGATATTGAAGAACTTCTCCGCACCTAAGTCGGCACCAAATCCTGCCTCAGTAATCGCATAGTCACCATATTCGAGTGCCGCAGCTGTAGCCATTACCGAGTTGCAGCCATGAGCAATATTGGCGAAAGGTCCACAGTGGACAAAGGCCGGAGTTCCCTCGGTGGTCTGTACCAGGTTAGGACTCAAGGCATCGAGCAGCAAGGCGACAATACTTCCGCCTACGCCCATGTCTTTCACTCTGAAAGGTTTGTCGTCCTCGGTAATGCCGAGCAGAATATTGTCTATGCGACGGCGAAGGTCGTCCAAACTTGTCGCAAAGCACATAATCGCCATGATCTCAGAGGCTGGAGTGATGTCGAAACCTGTCCGAGTCTCTATGCCGTTCTTTTCGCCTAAGCCCGTGATAATCTGTCTCAAGCCACGGTCGTTGATGTCCATGACACGGCGCCAAAGTATTTTCTTCAGTTTGAAACCTTCTGCCTCGTGCTGGAAACGATAGTTGTCCAACAGGGCTGCTATCATGTTGTTGGCTGCTGTGATGGCATGGAAGTCGCCAGTAAAGTGAAGGTTGATCTTGTCCATTGGCAATACCTGAGCATAGCCACCACCTGCAGCTCCACCCTTCATGCCGAAGCAAGGTCCTAAGGATGGCTCACGAAGTGCCAATACAGCCTTCTTGCCAATCTTGTGCATTCCTAATGCCAAGCCTACAGACACGGTAGTCTTACCGTTGCCAGCCTTCGTAGGACTGATGGCTGTAACGAGGATAAGATGATGATTCTTAAACTTTTTCTTGTCAATAATGTTGGTAGAAATCTTGGCTATGTATCGGCCGTAGTTCTCAACCAGGTTCTCGTTGATTCCCAATTCGGCAGCTATGTCGTTGATGGGACGTAGTTTTACCGATTTGGCTATTTCTATATCTGTCAGCATAAGAATAATATGTTTTTGTTGCAAAGGTACTCAAAATAATTGATATAAAATCAAGATGTTCGTGAAATAATTCAATAAAGGTTGAAAGAAGGATATAAAAGTATGAAAAATAAACATAAATCTCTGATTTGACTTCTTTTGTTTCTGAAATTAATTGTATCTTTGCAGAAAATTAGCTGTATTAACATGAAATCGAGTAATCATACCGTATTGTTTATTTGTTTGGGTAATATTTGCCGTTCGCCTGCTGCCGAAGGCATCATGAAAGCCAAGGTGGAGGAGAAAGGACTGGCCTGTCAGTTCTATATTGATTCTGCTGCCATTGGTCCTTGGCACATAGGGCAGTTGCCCGACAGTCGTATGCGCCGTTGTGGTGCCGCTCATGGCTATTGTTTCGACAGTCATGCCCGACAGTTTGATAAATCCGACTTTGCCAAGTTCGACTACATAGTGGTAATGGATAATGATAATTATCGTGCCATCACGCGAATGGCCTCTTCGGATGAAGAACGTGAAAAGGTGGTTTGTATGGCAAGTTACCTGCGTCAGCATCGCGATTATACCACTGTTCCTGATCCATATTATGGTGATGAATCTGATTTTGAACTTGTCATCACTCTTTTAGAGGATGCTATTGAGGGACTGATAGAAGAAATCATAACAAGGTAAAACATATAAATAACTCAACTTTCGCGATTTCAATAAATAATGTAATAAACACATAGTAAGGTAAAAATGCAAGAATTATTGTTTTTAGGCGGATTTATTGTCTTCATTGTATCCATACTGTTGGTAGACATGCTTGCTATCGACCGTAAGGCACATGTGGTGTCTATCAAGGAGGCAGGAATCTGGACTGGGGTTTGGATCATCCTGGCATTGGGTTTCTCGGTATTCCTGTGGTTTCATGGCGACATGGTACACGGAATTCACGATTTCAATGATCTTCAGGCTGTAGCTACGCGTTATGCTTCTCATCTTCAGTTGAACCCGGATGACTTCGAGGGTAGTCTGCATCAGTATCGCAAGTACATGACCATTGCCTATATCTCTGGTTATCTGATAGAAAAGACGTTGTCGGTAGACAATCTGTTTGTGATGATGATGATCTTCACTGCATTTGGTGTCGACAAGAAACAATATCAGCATGTGCTCAACTGGGGCATCATGGGCGCTATTGTGCTTCGCTTTGTCTTCATCTTCTTAGGAGCTGCCATTATCAGCCGTTTTGACTGGGTGTTGTTGGTCTTCGGTGTGTTGCTTATGTATAGCGGAATCAAGATGTATCTCGACCGCAACAAGGAGGCTCATGTCGATACTGCCAATCATCCTGTGGTAAAGTTCTGCTCTAAGTATTTCCACTTAAAGCCATTGGTAATCACCGTGTTGGTGATAGAGTTCAGCGATTTGATTTTCGCTTTCGACAGTATTCCTGCTGTGTTCTCTGTGTCGCTCGATCCTTATGTAGTGTTCTTCTCCAACATCTTTGCCATTCTTGGTTTGCGAGCCATGTTCTTCCTCTTGGCAGCTGTGGCCGACAGGTTCAGATATCTGAAGACGGGTGTTTGTTTCCTGTTGCTGTTTATCGGTTTGAAGCTGCTCGTTCACGAATACTTTGAGATTGATGCTGTGGCTTCGCTGCTCATCATCCTGGCAGTTATCGTGATAAGTATAGGAGCTTCGCTGGTTATTCCTCAGAAAAAGAAATAATAGGGGCTTGTATCTCAACGTGATGGTTTCCGCTTTCGAGATTCGAGTTCTCTCTATACACAAAAATCGCTGCTTTCAACGTTGAAAGCAGCGATTTTTGTTTTCTTTACTTTGTCTCCTGTTCTTCCTGCATGTCGAGGAATTGGTTGTCCTTGTCGTAGAATTCGTACTGAAGGAAAGCCAGTTTCTGAGAAGGAACGACTTTGATTCCGAATCCATACTTGAATTGCCACTTCAGGCGAAGGGAAACGAAACCCTTGTTGATGAATGCGGCAACATAAGGATTGACATACAGCGTGAACTTCTTGACGCCAATCTTGTTGACCAGTTGGTCGATTTTTCTTTCCAGTTGATCGGTAAACAGAATGCTCGACTTCACCTTGCCAGTACCGAAACAGGTAGGGCAGGTTTCCTCTACATTCACATCCATGGCAGGTCTTACACGCTGGCGTGTAATCTGCATCAGTCCGAACTTGCTCAGAGGCAGAATGTTGTGCTTGGCACGATCCTTCTGCATGTTCTTGCACATACGCTCGTAGAGCATCTGTCGGTCTTCTGCCAGATTCATGTCGATGAAATCGACAACAATGATGCCTCCCATGTCTCGCAACCTCAGCTGTCTTGCCAGTTCGTCGGCAGCACCCAGGTTTACATCAAGGGCGTTAGCCTCTTGACCTTTTTCTCTGGTGCGGTTGCCACTGTTGACATCCACTACATGCAGCGCCTCGGTGTGCTCGATAATAAGATAAGCTCCGTGCTTATAGTTGACCACACGTCCGAAGCCAGACTTAATCTGCTTTGTAATGTTGAAGTTGTCGAAGATAGGTACCTTTCCTGTATAGAGCTTCACGATGTTTGCCTTGTCTGGTGCAATGAGTGAAACGTAATGCTTCACTTCCTTCATCACATCCTCGTCGTTGACAAAGATGTTTTCGTAAGAAGGATTGAACAAGTCGCGAAGCAGGGCAACAGCTCTACCGGTTTCCTCGAAGACGAGCTGTGGTCTCTTTTGAGTTTTCTGTACCTTGGCGATTGCATCCTCCCATCGCTTCACCAAGACTTTCAATTCGGCATCAAGTTCAGCCACCCTTTTGCCTTCAGCCACCGTGCGGACGATTACTCCGCAGTTTTTGGGCTTGATGCTGTGGATGAGCTGCTTGAGTCGGGTACGTTCCTCACCGCTCTTAATCTTTGACGAAACAGAAACTTTGTCACCGAATGGCATGAGTACCAAGTAACGTCCGGCAAAAGAGATTTCGCCTGTCAGTCTTGGTCCCTTGGTTGAAATGGGTTCTTTTACGATTTGCACCAGCACTTCCTGTCCAGTCTTCAGAATGTTTTGGATGCTTCCGTCCTTTTCGAGGTCGGGCTGCTTGCTGGCTTTAGAGAATGGGAAAAGTTTCTTTCTGTCGCTCTGTACTTGTTTAAGGTACTTCTGGTAAGAATTAAAATGACTTCCTAAATCAAGATAATGAAGAAAGGCGTCGCGCTCATAACCTACATCCACAAAGCATGCGTTAAGACCTGGCATCAGTTTCTTTACTTTTGCTATGTAGATGTTGCCCACAGAGAATGAAGCCTCACGGGGTTCGTTCTGGTATTCCACCAGCTGTTTGTCCTCCATGAGCGCTATTGAAATATCCTTCTGTTGGACATCAATTACAACTTCGCTTGTCATAGTCTTCAATTTCTTAAAATGTAAGTGAATAAAAAAGGGCATGTCAAACTTTTTTAAGCTGACATGCCCCCTCAGCCAGAAAAGACTGAGAGCAAGGATTTACTTGCTCTTATGTCTATTCTTACGTAATCTCTTTTTACGCTTGTGAGTAGCCATCTTGTGGCCCTTCTTTTTCTTTCCGTTTGGCATGATTTTAAAATTTTAAAATATTGTTATTATATAATGTTGTTTCCTTAATAATCTTTCGACTTGCAGCTCTTTCGTCTTGCTGTGTATCTTGGATTGAGGGTCGTGTAGATTAGCCCTTCATCTCTTCAACGAAGCTCTTGGCTGGCTTGAAGCAAGGCAGGTCGTGAGCTGGGATGGTGATAGTAGTGTTCTTGGAGATGTTGCGGGCTGTCTTAGCTGCTCTGCGCTTGATGTTAAAGCTGCCGAAGCCACGAAGGTAAACATTCTCCTTCTTCTTGAGAAGGCTCTCCTTAACTGCGTCCATGAACGCTTCTACCACAATACCTACTTCTTTCTTTGGCATTCCAGTGGCCAAAGACACCTCGTTGACGATATCTGCTTTTGTCATTTTCCTATTGTTTTTTTCTGTTTTTACGATGTTTTATCTTGAATTCGGTGTGCAAAGATACAAGTTTTTTGCGATATAACAAAATTGTTAGCACTTTTTTTGAAAAAATAATGCCCTAAGTATTTGCGTATAAGGTTTTTATTGCGTATTTTTGTACCGAAAATAGCAAAAATGGAAAAACTGAGATATTATATATTGACTTTATGTCTGTGCCTGTCGGTCTCTTTTGCTGGGGCTTCGAAGATATGGAACGCTAAGAATATACCTGTACCATACCTGCAGAACTCGACGCAGTATGTGTCTGACCCAGATCATTATATAGACAAACAGGCGCTTGATTCTGCTAATTTCTACTTGGATAAGCTCAACAAGGAGTGCAGGGTACAGAATGTGTTTGTCATTGTGGGCAAAGTGGAAAATGGCGATGCCTTCCGTGTGGCTCAAGATCTGGGCAACGACTACGGTGTGGGAGACAAGAAGACACGTCGTGGTTTGGTGGTGGTTGTGGCTGTCGAAGACCATAAGTACTTCATTGCTCCCGGTATGGGACTTGAGGGGGAGTTGACGGATGTCGACTGTGATGATATCGCCAGGGCTTGTATTGTTCCCAACATGAAAAAGAATATGCCTGCCGAGGCTGTAGTAGCTACGAGCCGTGCTATATATAATAAGGTGAAGAGCGGCAAGACGGGAATTTCGGATATTGATGACGGTACTATAGGCGAGGACGACTGGGTTCTTGTCGTGATTCTGCTTGCCGTCTTCTTCGGTATTCCTGTGTATATGTTGGTACGTTATTTGCTGGAAGTGTTTGGAGTCATTAAGCCCGACACGAGTCAGCGGAATAAGAATAAGCGCTCATCCCGCCGACATGATGACGATTTTTTCCCGCCTTTCTTTTTCGGAGGAGGCGGAGGCTCTTCGGGTGGCGGCTTCTCTGGAGGCTCCTTTGGCGGAGGTTCCTTTGGCGGTGGAGGAGCCGGCGGAGGATGGTAAGTCGGAATGCTTGGAAGTACTTGTCGGGTCGTCTATTAAGAGCAGGCCCGGTCGTCTATTAAGAACAGGCTCGGTCGTCTATTAAGGGTAAACAGCGTCTTTTATGCATTCCATTTTACGCAATTTGAATTTAGATAAACAGTTATTAAAATAGAATAGAAAATTATGAAGAAAACAGGTTGGATTATTGTAGCAGTAATTGTAGTATTAGTGCTTTGGTTGTTTAGTGGTTACAATGGTATGGTAAGTTCTCAGGAGGAAGTTACCACCGAGCTTGCCAATGTACAGACTCAGTATCAGCGTCGTGCCGACATGATGCCTCAGCTGGCGAAGATAGTAAAGGCTTATGCCAAGCATGAGCGCGAAACCTTCGAGCAGGTGACAAAGGCCCGTGCTGCCGTGGGACAGGTGAAGCTTGACGCTAATAATCTGACCGAGGCTAACCTGAAGCAGTTTACTGCTGCTCAGGGCGAGTTGACCAACGCTTTCTCCAAGCTCATGTTGGTGGCAGAAAGATATCCTGAGCTCAAGGCAAGCGAGAATTTCAAGTCGCTCCAGATACAGGAGGAAGGCACTGAGAACCGTATCAGCGAGGCCCGTCGCAAGTACAATGAGGCCGTGCAGTCATACAACGTGAAGGTGCGTCGCATGCCCAATGCCATTATCGCCGGTTTGTTTGGTTTTGACACCATGCCGAAGTTCGAGGCTGCTGCCGGTAGTGAAAAAGCACCAGACTTGGATATTTAATCAGCACATAATGCTTTGTTTTTCAAAAATTCTTTGTAACTTTGCAGAGATTTTAGAAATTAAGGTATAAAAGATATGAAACAGACCAAGATTGTTGCATCCATCAGCGACCGCCGCTGCGATCAGGACTTTATCCGCAAGTTGTTTTTTGCGGGCATGAATGTGGTTCGTATGAACACCGCTCATGCCTCAGAAGAAGGAATCCGCACCATTGTCAATAATGTAAGAGCTGTATCTCCCCATATCGGAATTCTGATAGACACCAAGGGTCCTGAGGTTCGTACCACAGGAGTCAAGGAGCCTATACATTATAATATAGGTGACGTGGTGAAGATTTTCGGCCGTCCAGAGATGGAGTCTTCTCATGATATTGTCAATCTCAGCTATCCCAATATTACCGATGACGTGAAGGTAGGCGACGACCTGCTCTTCGACGATGGAGAGTTGGATATGAAGGTGATCGAGAATACCGGTCCCATGCTGGTGGCTCAGGTGCAGAACGAAGGAACTCTGGGTGCTCACAAGAGTGTCAATGTTCCTGGCGAGCATATCGATCTTCCTGCGCTTACCGAGAAGGACCGCAGGAATATTCTCTTGGCCATCGAGCTTGACATCGACTTCATCGCCCATTCATTTGTGCGTAGTGCTGCCGATGTGAAGGCCGTTCAGGACATTCTGGACGAGCATCATAGCGACATCAAGATTATCTCGAAGATAGAGAATCAGGAAGGTGTCGATAACATCGACGAGATTATCGGGGCTTCTTATGGTATCATGATTGCCCGTGGTGATTTGGGTATTGAGGTGCCTATTGAGAAAATTCCTGGTATTCAGCGTCGCATCATCGACAAGTGCATCAAGGCCAAGAAGCCTGTTATCGTGGCAACACAGATGCTTCATACGATGATTCACAACCCTCGTCCTACTCGTGCCGAGGTGACAGATATTGCCAATGCCATCTTCTATCGTACCGATGCCTTGATGCTTAGTGGCGAGACAGCCAGCGGAAAATATCCACTCGAGGCTGTACAGACCATGGCACGTATTGCAGAACAGGCCGAGAAGGACAAATCGCCCGTCAACGATATTGACCCAATGGAGGAGGGCGATATTGACCAGAAACTCTTCCTGGCCCATGCAGCCATCGAGGCCACCCAGAAGTTGGGTGTTAAGGGAATCATTACCGATGGCGAGACGGGTCAGACAGCCCGCGATCTGGCAGCCTTCCGTGGTCCAAACCCAGTGCTGGCCATCTGCTATAAGGAGAAACTTCAGCGCTGGCTCAACCTGAGTTATGGTGTTATCCCAATCGTGCAGAAGGATCAGATTTCTACCAAGGCCATGTTTACAGCCGCTGTACGTATGCTTCGTCAGAAGGGCTATCTGGAGGCAGATGACAAGATTGCCTATTTGAGCGGTAGCTTCGGTGAAGGCGGTGGAACAACCTTTGTTGAGATCAATAAGGTAAGAAAGATCTTCGACAACAGTTACAGTTTCAACCTTCCTTCCAACGGAATAGAGGATAAATAGCTCAACTTTCGTCTTTGATGAGGAAATTTTAAGCCATCAAAGCTTTCGCATCTTTCCTCAGTGGAGCTCGGATAAGTAAAGATGTCGTGCAAAAATGCGCCGTTTTTTACAATTTGTTGACTAAACATTTGTACATTTAAGAAAAATGACGTATTTTTGCACACAAAACTATAAACGAATTGCCGATAATGAAAAAACTGATATTAGTTGTAGTAGTAGCTTCTACTATGATTTTGGCACTTAGCGGTTGCCAAAGTGCTAAGCAAGTGGCCTATTTTCAGAATATAGATTCTCTCAATTTGAGCGCATCGAGAATGTTGTATGATGCTAAAATTATGCCAAAAGACCAATTGTCGATTATCGTAAAAGCGGTTAACGAGGATTTGGCAGAGCCATTCAATCTATATTCTAAGTCTATGATGTCTTCTTCACAAAACCAGAATCTTCAATATTACTTGGTTGACAATGAAGGCTTCATAGATTTTCCAGTTGTCGGCAAGATTCATGTAGTGGGCTTGACTGGAAGAGAATGCGAGAATTTGGTGAAATCTAAAATCCAGCCATATTTCAAGGATGGTGAAGTTCCGACGGTAACAGTACGTATGGCGAGTTTCCACGTCGTTGTAACAGGCGAAGTGGAAAGCCCGGGTGTCGTTACAGTACCAAACGAGAAGATGAGCATAGTAGAGGCGTTGGCACAAAGCGGCGACTTAGGCTTGCAGGGTAAACGCAAGAATATTCTGCTTATCCGCGAGGATGCAACTGGCAAAAAGGAAGCGCACCGATTGGATATGACAGATGCCAACCTCATCAATTCTCCTTATTTCTATTTGCAGCAGAACGACATCGTATATGTAGAACCTAATGGAGCCAAGAAAGGTACCGCAGGCCTGAGCAACTCTGTTACATTCTGGATAGGATTGGTTTCCTCAATTTTATCTTTGGCTACACTTACTGTCAGTTTGTGTAAGTAAGGACAAACTTAATTATGAATTTCAATTATATTAAAATATGTGTGGTATCGTAGGATATTTGGGTAAGGGACAGGCTTATCCAGCCCTTATCAAGGGACTCAAACGATTGGAATATCGTGGTTACGACTCGGCTGGTGTTGCTCTTATCAGCGAGGACGGATCACTTAATGTATATAAGGCAAAGGGAAAAGTTGCCGACCTGGAAGCTTACTGTGCCGACAAGGACGTGAGTGGTTCGGTAGGCATTGCCCATACCCGTTGGGCTACCCACGGTGAGCCATCATCAGTCAATGCTCACCCTCACTATTCTTCCTCAAAGAATCTTGCCATCATCCACAACGGCATTATTGAGAATTATGCCGCCATCAAGAAAAACCTGATAGCAAAGGGAGTTGAGTTTAAGAGCGATACCGATACAGAGGTGTTGGTACAGCTTATAGAATATATCCAGATTACAAAGAAACTTGACCTGCTGACAGCAGTGCAGGTGGCTCTTCGTCAGGTTATCGGTGCTTATGCCATAGCTTTGCTTGACAAGAATGAACCCAACCAGATTATTGCCGCACGCAAGCAAAGTCCCCTCGTTGTAGGTATTGGCAAGGAAGGTGAGTTCTATCTCGGTTCAGACGCCACACCTATTATAGAATATACCGACAAGGTAGTTTATCTGGAAGATGGCAACATCGCCATCATGCGTCTGGGCGAGGAACTTCAGGTTACCAATATTCAGAACGTGAAGCTGAATCCAGAGATTCAGACTGTCGACATGGACTTGGGTCAGATAGAGAAGGGTGGATTCCCTCACTTCATGCTGAAGGAAATCTTCGAGCAGCCAGAGTGTCTGCGCAACTGTATGCGTGGCCGTGTGGTAAACCGTACGGTAGAAACCCGCGTGATGACCGATGGCGACGAAGCCACAACCAAGAAAGAGACAGAGATGGGCGTAGTGCTCAGTTCTATTACCGACCATCGTCAGCAGCTGCTCAATGCCAAGCGCTTTATCATCGTAGCTTGTGGAACCTCATGGCATGCAGGTTTGATAGGCAAGCAGATGATAGAGAACTATTGTCGTGTGCCAGTGGAGGTAGAGTATGCTTCCGAATTCCGTTACCGCAACCCTGTGGTGACCAGTGACGATGTGGTGATAGCTATTTCTCAGAGTGGCGAGACTGCCGATACCTTGGCTGCCATCAAGTTGGCCAAGGAGAAGGGAGCTTTCATCTATGGCATCTGTAACTCTATCGGCTCCAGCATTGCCCGCGAGACTGATACAGGAACTTACATTCACGTAGGCCCTGAAATCGGTGTGGCTTCAACCAAGGCCTTCACCGGTCAGGTGACAGTACTTACCCTTCTTGCATTGGCCATTGGCAATGAGAAGGGAACCATCAGTGCCGACGAGTACCAGAACATTACAGAACAACTTTGGAACATCCCAGAGAAGATGAAGGAGGTGCTGAAGTTGAACAACAAGATAGCCGACCTCAGCCGCACATTCACCTATGCGCGCAACTTTATCTATCTGGGTCGTGGCTTCCAGTATCCTGTGGCTTTGGAAGGAGCCTTGAAGTTGAAGGAAATCAGCTATATCCATGCAGAAGGTTATCCTGCTGCAGAAATGAAGCATGGTCCTATCGCTCTTATCGACAGCGATATGCCAGTAGTAGTTATTGCTACACACAACTTCATGTACGAGAAGGTACTCTCCAACATTCAGGAGGTAAAGGCTCGTAATGGACGTGTCATTGCTATTGTCAGCAAGGGCGACGAAACCATATCCAAGATTGCCGATGAAGTCATCGAACTGCCTGAGACTTTGGAGTGCTTAGAGCCATTATTGGCTACTATCCCTCTTCAGCTCTTGGCGTATCATGTTGCCGTTTGCAAGGGTAAGGATGTTGATCAGCCAAGAAACTTAGCTAAGTCAGTTACGGTCGAATGATATAATTAAGGGAATCGTCATTTATTGACGTTTCCCTTTTTTTATAGAGGGAGGACGCTGCAAATGAAGAATGACAAATGAAGGAGGAATGAACAACGAATGAAGGAGGACTAACGAATGAGGGGAGGAAGAACGATGAGTAAAGATAGAAGGAGGAAGACTATCAACGAAATAAATTTAACTATAAGATATCAAGGATAATAAGCGAGATGGAACCATTAAAACATGAATGCGGCGTGGCAATGATCAGATTGCTAAAGCCTTTATCGTATTACCAGCAGAAGTACGGCACATGGATGTACGCACTCAACAAGCTCTATCTGATGATGGAGAAGCAGCACAACCGTGGCCAGGAAGGAGCAGGTATGGCCTGTGTCAAATTGGGTGGAAAGCCCGGACATGAATACATGTTCCGTGAAAGGGCAGAGGGCAAGAATGCCGTTACAGAGATTTTCGGTAAGGCTAATGCCAACTTCAAGAACCTGACACCCGAGCAGCTTGCCGACGCTCAGTATGCCAAGGAAGAGCTCCCCTTTGCTGGCGAGCTCTATATGGGCCACCTGCGCTACAGTACCACGGGAAAGAGCGGCGTACAGTATGTGCACCCTTTCCTGCGCCGCAACAACTGGAAGGCTAAGAACCTCTGTCTTTGTGGCAACTTCAACATGACCAATGTGGATGAGATATTCCAGGAGCTTACACGTCAGGGCCAGAGCCCGCGCATCTATAGCGATACCTACATCATGCTCGAACTCATGGGCCATCGTCTGGATCGTGAGGTGGAGCGCAACTTCATTGCTGCCAAGGCGATGGAGATGCAGAATACCGACATCACCAACTATATAGAAGACCACGTGAAGATGAGCAACGTGCTCAAGACAACGATGAAAGACTTCGACGGTGGCTATGTAGTCTGTGGTATTACCGGTTCGGGCGAGATGTTCTCTATGCGCGATCCCTGGGGCATCCGTCCTGCTTTTTACTATAAGAACGACGAGATTGTTGTTGTGGCAAGCGAGCGCCCTGTGTTGCAGACCACCTTCGACCTGGAGGCAGAGGAAGTGCAGGAACTCATGCCAGGTATGGCGCTTCTTGTCAAGAAGAACGGCGAATGCACCATCGAGCGCATCATGGATCAGAAGGGAGATTCAGCCTGCTCGTTCGAGCGCATCTACTTCAGTCGCGGTTCCGACAAGGATATTTATCAGGAGCGCAAGCAGTTGGGCGAGCAGTTGACCCAGCCTATTCTGAAGGCCGTCGATTATGATGTGGACCACACCGTGTTCAGCTACATTCCGAATACTGCCGAAGTGGCTTACTATGGCATGCTGAGCGGATTCAAGAAATATCTCAACGAAACCAAGATAGAGCAGATAGCCAATCTCGACCATGTTCCTTCGAAAGAAGAACTCAACGAAATCCTCGGCGACTTTGTTCGCTCTGAGAAGATAGCCTGGAAAGATATCAAACTTCGTACCTTCATAACGGAGGGCAACAGCCGTAACGACCTGGCGAGCCACGTGTACGATGTAACCTACGGAAGCATCGAACCTAAGGTGGACAACCTGGTCATCATCGATGACAGCATCGTTCGAGGAACTACCTTGAAGGAGAGTATTCTCCGCATCCTCGACCGTCTGCATCCTAAGAAAATTGTCGTTGTGTCGAGTGCTCCACAGATACGCTATCCCGACTATTACGGCATCGATATGGCCCGACTGGAAGAGTTCTGTGTGTTCCGTGCTGCCATCCAGTTGCTGAAAGAACGCAAGATGAGCGACATCATCGAACAGACCTACGAGGCTTGTAAGGCAGAGTTGCTGAAGCCAAAGGAAGAGCAGATCAATCCTGTGCGTGCCATCTACAAGCCATTCACCACCGAGGAGCTGAACGAGAAGATAGTTGAGATGCTAAGACCAGAGGGCATGACGACTCCTATCCAACTTGTGTTCCAGAGCATTGAGGGACTGCACGAGGCCATACCCAACCACAAGGGCGACTGGTACTTTACAGGCCATTATCCCACTCCCGGCGGCACCAAGCTTTGCAACCAGTCTTTCGTGAACTACATAGAGAATGTTTATCATAAATAAGTAAAGAACAAAGAGTGGAGAATACTTTTGTTCTTATGAGTATGAAATAAAGAAAAAGAATAGCAGATATGAAAAATGTAACCTTAGTTTTGAGCGATGGAACCCAATTCCATGGCAAATCTTTCGGATATGATGCCCCCGTAGCAGGCGAGGTTGTGTTCAACACAGCCATGATGGGCTATCCCGAGAGCTTGACCGACCCTTCTTATGCCGGTCAGTTGATGACACTTACTTACCCACTTGTAGGCAACTATGGTGTGCCACCATTCACTTTCGAGAAAAACGGTTTGCCAACCTTCATGGAGAGTGACAAGATTTATGCTTCTGCCATCATTGTGAGCGATTACAGCGAGCAGTACAGCCACTGGAATGCAGTGGAAAGCCTTGCCGACTGGTTGAAGCGCGAGAAGGTGCCCGGCATTACGGGTATCGACACACGTCAGTTGACTAAGGTGCTTCGTGAGCATGGTGTGATGATGGGTAAGATCATTTTTGACGATGAGCCCGACAACATCCCTGAGGCTAACTATGAGGGTGTAAACTTTGTAGACCAGGTGAGCTGCAAGGAGATTATCCGCTACAACGAGGGAGCCGGCAAGAAGGTGGTACTGGTCGACTGTGGCGTGAAGGCCAACATCATCCGTTGTCTCATCAACAGAGGTGTAGAGGTGATTCGCGTGCCATGGAACTACGATTATACCGATATCGACTTTGATGGTTTGTTCTTGGCCAACGGACCTGGCGACCCTGATATGTGCGAGGATGCTGTCAATATCATCCGCAAGCAGATCAGCCAGAGCCGCAAGCCTATCTGTGGTATCTGTATGGGTAATCAGTTGCTTTCCAAGGCAGCCGGTGCTACTATCTACAAGTTGAAGTATGGTCACCGCTCACACAACCAGCCAGTACGCATGGTAGGAACCAACAACTGCTACATCACCTCTCAGAACCACGGTTATGCCGTTGATGCCAAGACATTGGGCAACGATTGGGAGGAACTCTTTGTAAATATGAATGATGGCTCTAACGAGGGTATCCGCCACAAGGTGAACCCTTGGTTCTCAAGCCAGTTCCACCCAGAGGCTTGCTCAGGCCCTGTGGATACAGAGTTCATGTTTGATAAGTTTGTAGAAACACTTAAATAATAAGGAAAAAATGAAAGACGAAAATATAAAGAAAGTGCTCCTCTTGGGTTCAGGAGCCTTGAAGATAGGTGAGGCAGGCGAGTTCGACTACTCTGGTTCGCAGGCATTGAAGGCTTTGCGTGAGGAAGGTATCGAGACCGTGCTCATCAACCCGAATATTGCAACCGTACAGACTTCGGAAGGCGTTGCCGACCAGATTTACTTCCTGCCTGTGCAGCCCTACTTCGTAGAGCGTGTCATCCAGAAGGAGAATCCAGACGGAATCCTCCTTAGTTTCGGTGGTCAGACTGCCCTCAACTGTGGTGTCGAGCTTTATCGTCAGGGTATCTTGGAGAAATATAACGTCAAGGTGCTGGGTACTCCTGTACAGGCCATCATGGATACCGAGGACCGCGAGCTCTTTGTCGAGAAGCTTGATGAAATCAACGTGAAGACCATCAAGAGCGAGGCTTGCGAGAACATCGAGCAGACCCGCAAGGCTGCTGCCGAGTTGGGTTATCCAGTCATTATCCGTGCTGCCTATGCCTTGGGTGGACTTGGTTCTGGCTTTGCCGACAACGAGGAGGAACTGAACAAACTCGCCGAGAAAGCTTTCTCTTTCTCTCCACAGGTATTGGTAGAGAAGAGTTTGAAGGGATGGAAGGAGATAGAGTACGAGGTGGTTCGCGACCGCTACGACAACTGTATTACCGTCTGCAACATGGAGAACTTTGACCCACTGGGAATCCATACCGGCGAGAGTATCGTCATCGCTCCTTCTCAGACCTTGAGCAATTCGGAGTATCATAAGCTTCGTGCCCTTGCCATCAAGATTATCCGTCACATCGGAATCGTGGGCGAGTGTAACGTGCAGTATGCCTTCGACCCTAAGAGCGAGGACTATCGCGTCATCGAGGTGAATGCCCGCCTGAGCCGTTCTTCTGCCTTGGCTTCCAAGGCTACAGGTTATCCTTTGGCTTTCGTGGCAGCCAAGCTCGGTATGGGTTACGGTCTGTTCGAGTTGAAGAACTCTGTAACCAAGACCACTTCTGCCTTCTTTGAGCCAGCATTGGACTACGTGGTTTGTAAGATTCCTCGTTGGGATTTGTCTAAGTTCCGTGGCGTAGACAAGGAGCTGGGTTCATCGATGAAGTCTGTAGGCGAGGTAATGGCTATCGGCCGCAACTTCGAGGAGGCCATTCAGAAGGGTCTTCGTATGATAGGTCAGGGCATGCACGGCTTCGTAGAGAACAAGGAGCTTGAGATTGATGATATCGATGCAGCCCTGAAGGAGCCAACAGATAAGCGTGTGTTCGTGATTTCCAAGGCCATGCACAAGGGATATACTGTTGACCAGATTCATGAACTCACCAAGATTGACAAGTGGTTCCTCGAGAAACTGAAGCACATCATCGATATCGACGAGGCGATGAAGAAGTGCAACATCAATACTCTGGACAAGGAACTCCTGCGTACCGCCAAGGTATATGGATTTACCGATTTCCAGATTGCGCGTGCCGTGGGTCTTGAACAGGAGTTGGGCAACATGGCTAAGGCCGGTCTTACCGTCCGCAGCCTTCGTAAGAACTATGGCATCCTTCCTGTAGTGAAGCAGATAGACACCCTGGCTGCAGAGTATCCTGCTCAGACCAACTACCTCTATGTAACCTACGCAGGCGTGAAGAGCGACATCACCTTCGAGAACGACCATCGTTCCATCATCGTGCTCGGTTCGGGTGCTTACCGCATCGGTTCTTCCGTAGAGTTCGACTGGTGTGGTGTCCAGGCATTGAACACCATCCGCAAGGAGGGTTGGCGCTCTGTGATGATCAACTACAACCCAGAGACCGTATCTACCGACTACGATATGTGCGACCGTCTTTACTTCGACGAGCTTACCTTCGAGCGTGTCATGGATATCATCGAGATGGAGCAGCCTCATGGTGTTATCGTATCAACGGGTGGCCAGATACCAAACAACCTCGCAATGCGTCTCGACGCTCAGAATGTGCCTATTCTGGGTACTGCTGCCAAGGACATTGATAACGCTGAGGACCGTGCCAAGTTCTCTCAGATGCTGACCAACAACGGCATCAACCAGCCAGAGTGGAGCGCCTTGACCTCTATGGAGGATATCGACAAGTTTATCGAGCGTGTTGGTTTCCCTGTATTGGTACGTCCAAGCTACGTGCTCTCTGGTGCTGCGATGAATGTTTGCTCCAACGAGGACGAGTTGAAGCGCTTCCTGCAGTTGGCTGCCAACGTAAGCGAGGATCATCCTGTGGTAGTCAGCAAGTTTATTGAGCATGCCAAGGAGATTGAGATGGATGCCGTGGCTAAGAATGGCGAGGTGATAGCTTATGCCATTTCCGAGCACATCGAGTTCGCCGGTGTTCACTCAGGCGATGCTACCATCCAGTTCCCTCCTCAGAAGTTGTATGTGGAGACTGTTCGCCGTGTGAAGCGAGTAGGCCGTCAGATTGCCAAGGAACTTCATATCAACGGACCTTTCAACATCCAGTTTATGGCTCGCGACAATGATATTCTCGTTATCGAGTGTAACCTTCGTGCCAGCCGTTCGTTCCCATTCGTTAGTAAGGTGTTGAAGATCAACCTCATCGAGTTGGCTACCCGCGTGATGCTCGGTTTGCCAGTAGAGAAGCCACACAAGAACCTCTTCGACCTCGACTATGTGGGTATCAAGGCCAGCCAGTTCAGCTTCAACCGCCTTCAGAAGGCCGACCCAGTATTGGGTGTGGACATGAGCAGTACGGGCGAGGTTGGTTGCTTGGGCGACGATACATCTACAGCCCTTCTGAAGAGTATGCTCTCAGTGGGTCATCGCATTCCTGCCAAGATTATCCTTCTGTCTACCGGTTCTGCCAAGCAGAAAGTTGATATGCTCGATGCAGCCCACATGCTCATCGACCACGGCTATAAGCTCTATGCTACGGGTGGTACCAGCAAGTTCCTGACCGAGAACGGCATTGAGAACACCCGTGTGCTTTGGCCTTCAGAGGAGGCAGAAGGCGGTGCACCAAAGGCTTTGGAGATGCTCCACAACCACGAGATCGATATGGTGGTGAACATCCCGAAGAACCTGACCAGCAGCGAACTTTCCAATGGTTACAAGATTCGCCGTGCCGCCATCGACCTGAATGTGCCATTGATTACCAACAGCCGTCTGGCAAGTGCATTCATCTATGCATTCTGCACCACCAAGCTCGAGGATATCGACATCAAGGCTTGGGGCGAGTATAAGTAATGATTAGTGTGTAGTGTTTAATTAGGCACTACACCTTATATCATATAACAAATCCCTGCTGTAGGAAAGGCTTCCTATGGCAGGGATTTTTTATTATTTGTATGACTATTTTTTGCACATATCCTCAGCTACCATCATAGCTACATTTTGCGTATTTGGAAGTTTGTATGGACGATGGCTCTGTGTTGTGGTAATGATATCATCACCAAGAACCGTCGCCATCTTTGCGATTGTAGCTAATGTGAGATTATGTGTTCCACTCAACCAACGACTCACTTCTGTTTCTGTCTTGCCAAGTGCCTTTGCGAAATCACGCTGTTTCATATTTCGTTCCTGTAATAGTTCAAAGACTCTGTTGGCAATAGCAACGCATAAGTCGACTTGTTTGTTTGTATCCGCAGGAGTAGACTTGCGGATTTCATCCATCAGTTTATTTGTTTTCATATTAAATCCTCCTTGTTATAGTCGATATCTATAGTCAATTCAAGTGGTCCATGTAGATTTGTACCAATGATTGTTATGATTCTTCTATTTTCAAGTTTCTTTATAATAATGTCTATCGTACATCTTGGGCATATTGATCCTTATAGGTGAGAAGGAATTTTTCAAATTCGGTATATTCCTCACCCTCGAATCTTGGAGAATAAAGGCTGACTTTTTCTCCAGTTTCCAATAGCTCTATTAATAAGTTCTTTTCCATATAACTTATATTTTTGCTGCAAAGATAAACATAAAAGTTGATTTCTTCAAAGATTTTATGTTAAACTTTACTTTTATGTTTAAATTGCAGTTTTATTATCTCAAAAGATAAGTAGGATTTTAGGTTCGGTTTATGAAAAGTGAAGCCTGCCGGCAGTGATGCCGGCAGGCTTCTGCGTTTTTAGGGTAGGGTAGGATAGGATAGGATGTATGATATAGAATATCTTGCTTGTATCCGTAGAAATCATGCACATTGCAAGTACACAGGGGTAGTTACTGCTTCCTCAAACTATACTTGCCGTGCTTGTCGAACACGAGCCAATAGAGCACAGGCAGGATGGTGGCGATGAGTACCATCGAGATAAGCGTACCGAAGAAGATAACGGCTCCCATTGGCGACCACAGCGTATTGTTCTCTACCATCATAGGCAGTACGCCTACCGAGGCGGCTGCAGATGTAAGGAAGATAGGGCGCATGCGGCGCTCGCCAGCCTGGAAGGCGGCTTCCTTTACCGATAACCCCTTGTCGCGGCGCAGTTCCTCGGCATAGTCGAGCATGATGATGCCGTTTCTTACCAGGATACCCATCAGGCTCACAATGCCCAATATGCAGGTAAGACTCACGTCGAAACCCGTAACCAGAAGGCCTATCGCTGCACCGAAGATGCAGAGCGACATGGACGAGAGATTCACCAGTGCCAGACTGATGCGCTTGAAATGGAAGAGCAGGATGAAGAAGATGATCAAGGCTGCTATCATCACGCCCGATGTAACCTGAGGAAGGGTTTCGGCATCCTTTTCTGCCATACCGCCAATCTCCCAATCAAGACTGGAATCTAGCGGGAGTTTGGATACTTCCTGCTTCAGTTCGTTGGCCAATCGGTTGGCATTGAATCCCCTTAAAGGTTCACCTATGATAGAGATGGTACGCACGCCGTTTCTGCGTATGATGCTGCCGTCGTGCCAGTCGGGCGAAATCTTAGCCAGCTGGCGGAGTGGAACGCTCGATGTTCCTCCCATCACGGGGATGTATTCATTGGCAAGGTCGCTGTCGTTTTCCGATTTCAGAACCATCTTCACCGGATAGTCGCCTTCCCAAAGGGTGGTCATCGGGATGCCATCGCCAAAATGAATGGCAAGGTCGGCAGAGAGTATGGTCTTGTTCAAACCCAGCCGGTTGGCCTCGGTGGCATCTGGAGTTACCCTGATGCCAGGCTGGGGCTCTTCGTAGTTGGTACGAATCAGGTTGATGCCTTCTATCTTGTGCATGCAGACTTCTATCTTCCTGGCGGCAGCCTTCAGGTCGCCCATGCTGTCGCCGCTCACTCTTACTTCGATAGGGTAGGTGGCGTTGTTGTAATCCATCTGCTTGAAGCGGATGTAGCAGTCTGGAAAATAGTTGGAGTATCGGTCGGCATATCGGTCGAGTACCTCTTCTGTGGCATCGTTATCTACCGTATTCACGATAAACTGTGCAAAGTTCTCACCGCCAATCTGTGGCGCATAGGTGGTGTGGAAACGGGGTGAACCCTGACCAATAAACGTGGTTACGGCTGTTACCTGCGGGTCGCGCTGCAGAATGTGGGCCATAGAATCTGCCACCTGTGCGGTTCTTGCAGCGGTGGTTCCGCTAGGCAGATAGAACTCTACGGCAAACTGGTTTCTCTCGGCGATAGGCATCATTCTCTGCGGAAGATGTACGAAGATGATGGCTCCGGTGCTCACCAGCATGATGCCCACAGCGAGGGTGGTGCGTGGAAAGGCGAAACAGCGTTTCAGCAACCAGGTGTACCCCATCTGCAGATAGTCGAGCGGCTTTTTGCGGGCGTTGGGCTTGTGCTGGCTGCTGATGCCCTGGTGAATCACCATATACTGTAAATAAGGTGTGAGCAGCAGCGAAACCATGAGCGAGATGCTCAGGATGATGAACATGGCCCAGGGGAATGATTTTACGAAATCGCCCATGTCGCCATGCATGGTAAAGAGGAATGGGAAGAAGGTGAGCGAGATACTGAGCGTGGCAGAAAGCACCGACATGAAGAACTCTCTAGGAGCGGCGATGGCTGCATGCCAGCGCGACATGCCATGGCCCAGCTTCTCCATGTAGTTGTCGATGATAACCACGGAATCATCTACCACCATACCCAGTGTTACGATGAGGGCAGCCAGTGTAACGGTGTTCAGCTCCATGCCGAAAAGATAGAATATGCCCACCGACGAGAAGATGGTGATAGGGATGCTGAGGGCTGATACCTCTGCCACGCGGCGCGGCATGAGCAGGATGACCACGATGATGACGGAGATGACCGATATGAGCAGCTCGCGCAGGAAGTTAAGTACCGATTCGCTTACCACCTTGCTCTGGTCGGTAATGGTATTGATGTGTACATCGTCTGGCAGGGACTGTTCAAAATCATCCATCATCTTGTGTACGTCTCTTCCCATCTTCACAATGTCGTTTCCCGGTCGCATTTCAATGGATAGGAGCACGCATTTGTTGCCGTTGCTCTTGATGTATTTATTCAGTTTCGGATATTCTCTTTTAATCTGTGCGATGTCCTTCAGGCGCACGATGTTGCCCTTGGGGTCGGAATATACGATTTGTTCTGCCACATCCCGCTCGTTGTTGTAGGAGTCGGTGATGTGGATGGGCAGGTTGAGGTTGCCCATCTCCAGGTTTCCGCTCATGGTGGTGAAGCCCTGTTGGGCAAGGTTGTTCAGAATCTTATAGGGGCCGATACCGTATTTGGCCAGTTTGTTCTGGTCCAGGCAGATGCTTATCTGTTCGTTTTCCAGTCCGTAGGTTCGCAGGTTCGAGATGGCATCAATGCGGCGCAGTCTGTCTTTCAGCTGGTCTATGTATGTATTCAGTTCCCGATAGGTTTTCTGCTTGCTTTCCATCGTAATGAGCAGGGCAGAGGTATCGGCGATGTCATCCACAGCCTGCAGGGCAAGAACACCCGTAGGAAGGGAGCTCTTGAAGGCCTGCAGGCCATGCTTGAACTTGCTCCAGAAGGCATCCCGGTCCTCCACGTCGCCGTTGAGTTCCAGGAACACGATCAGCATGCCGTCCTTGCTTTGGGTATAGGTCTTTTTCTTGTTCACCTCCTTGTATCCGAAGATGAAGTTTTCCAGCGGTTTAGCCACCCGTTCTTCCACCTCTTCGGATGTAGCGCCCGGATATACGGCTACGCAGGCACCCTGCCTGATGGTGAATTGCGGCATCTCCTGCTTGGGCATGATGCAGATGCCGAGTATGCCTAGAAATACGAGCATGCCCATCAGAAGCATCACGATGTTGTGATTGCACATCGCTGACTCGATGAACGAGCGCTTGATGATGCGGTTGGGCTTCCTGGTGATGCGTGCCTTGATGTGGTCGCGAAGGGCGGTGTCTCTCTCCGGCTTTTTGGAATCCTCCGGTTTGTTTGTCTCTAGCCTTGTCTCTTGATTCATATCTTTTCCCTCCACTTTTTTATCGGTTATCGCTTTTTGCTGTATCTACATTCATTCCTTCCGAAACTTTCTGCTGGCCATTGATGATAACCTGGTCGCCAGCCTTCAGTCCCGAAAGGATGACGATGCCGTCGCCTTCGAAATCGCCGGTAGTTACGGGTTGCTGATGTGCCTTTCCGTTTACCACGGTCCATACGAATCGGGAGTTATCTACATCCAGTTCAATGCTTTGTGGCGGAACGGTGATGTGGGATGGGGTAGCAGCGCTACCCTGCACCTGGGCGTTGCATACCATGCCTGGGAGCAGACGGCCCTGCGGATTGGTGATGCCCACCTTGACATCGTAGGTATGCGAGATGGGGTTGGCATCGATGCCTTTTTCTGAAATCGTTCCCCGGAAAATGGCACCCGAAAGAGCGGCTACCGTCAGTTTAACCTTGTCGCCCACGTGCAGATGAGATATTTCAGCTTCGGGTACGGATACCTTGGCGTTGACTTGTGCCACATTGGCGAGTTTCAGCACAGGCTGTCCAGGGAGCACGTAGGTTCCCAAGTCCACGTTCTTGGCAGCGATGACGCCTGCAAAAGGAGCTGTGAGGGTAGAGTGGGAGAGTTGCTGGCGGGCGATGCTTTCAGCCGCCTTTGCCTGTTCCAGTTTGCTTTCTATCTCCACCCATTTCATATCCGAGATGGTTCCCGACTGGTGCAGGGGCAGGAATCTTCTGTAGGCATCCTGCGCCTGTTTCAGGGTGGTGAGTGTTGCCCGGTGAGCCTCCTTCACGGTGGTAGGGTTGATGGTGGCGAGCAGCTGTCCCTTGCTCACTCTATCTCCTTCTTCCACCCGTATGGAAGTGATGTTCCCGGCTATCTCGAAGCTGAGTGTAGATCCCATCTTTTCCTCGATGGTTCCCACATAGTCTTTCGTTCCCCCCCAGGTTTGTATTCCCCACGGAGAGAGTCTCAACTTTCACGTTTTTCTTCTTTAGCTTGCTGGATTTTTCGGTGCATCCCGCCAGCATCATACAGCTGATAATGAATGCGACAAGCCATCCCGTTATAACATCTTTCTGTTTCATATTGATTACATTTTGTTGTTTTTTGAAAAGATAATGCAAAGGTATGAATTTTAGCTGAATGCATAGGAAAAATAGGATTAAAAAAGAAAAAAAAACAGTTCTTCTTCTTCTACTACGATTTCAACGCCGTTCATAGTTTCAATTTCAGATGGAAATCTCATCATGATTGTTGTAGTGATCGTGGCTGTGATTATCATAGTGTTCATCCTTGTGATGATATGCGACTACCGTCTCTATTATTCTCCTTCATACCGGCCACAGTGCCAACAAAGCCTGAGGAATTTTTGATATTGATATAGAGGAACCGGCACATATATATATGTATATATATGAGAACCGGCACAAAAAAAAGGCTAGCCCATTACCAGGACTAGCCCTCCGTTTTAATTATTTTCTAGGGTGCAATGAAATGTCATCCCGAAAGCTGCTTAGCACGTTATGAGTGATTACTTTACCTCAATGTGCTTAACATCGTCTTTTTTCTCCTCCTTGGCTACCTTAGGAATCTCAATCTTCAAGACACCATCGCTGACCTCAGCAGAAATCTTCTCGTGGTTGGCATCCTCAGGTAAAGCATAACTCTGAGAGTAGCTGCTGTAAGAGAATTCACGACGCAGGTAATGCTCTTCCTTCTTTTCCTCCTTCTTCTCGTTCTTGTTCTCGATAGATACATTCAGATAGCCATCCTTGTCGATGTTCATCTTAACCATATCCTTCTTCAAGCCAGGAGCTGCAATCTCCATTGTGTAAGCTGTAGCATCCTCTTTTACGTTAACAGCAGGAGCTGTGGCGTTCATGTGTGGCATCAATTCGGTATCAAAGAAGTTGTCATTAAACCAACTGTTCAACCAATTTGAAACACTGTTATTTCTACGAGCTAACAACATAATGTAAAACCTCCAAATTATATTTTTCTCGTCCTCTCTTCGCCTTCCGGTTCTGTCGGGATTTCTAATTGTTTATTAATTTATCCTTTTTCTTAATGAACGCTTCGGCTTTCAGGACTCAAGGATTTCGAGAAACCCTCAAATGCCATTGCTTAGGGTTCTTAACGTTCCCATTGCCCTTTCGGCTTCCGCTTTCATCTTATGTATTAGCAAGTTATGTGCCAGATGAATTTTTATATCAGGAGTGAACGGTTTTTGCCAGAATTGGCAATAAATGCTGCAAAAGTGGCATGAAAGTATAATTAATTTAATCATTTCTGCCAAAATATTCCGTTTTCCCTCCTCAGTCATTCCCGTCTGTTGCTTGAAGAACGAATGTATGTTAAACTTTTAATGAGAATACTTTTTCAAGTGAACTCTATCCTTTCAAGTCCTTATCCACCATGGCGCAGACACAAGAGTCTGACCATACATTCTCTGCCGTCTCTACCATGTCGATAATGGTATAGATTGGCAGGATGATACCCATGATGCCGATAGGAGCATTGATGCCGGACATCAGAGATAGGGTCAGAAAATAACATCCCATCGGCACTCCTGCATTACCCACTGCTGAGATAACTGAAATGAAGAGCCAGAGAATCATCGTAGTCCAAGGTAAAGGCATTCCTCCATTCTGCATCAGGAATAAGGAGGTTACGAGGATAAAGGCAGCGCAACCATTCATGTTGATGGTAGTACAGATAGGCAATACGAAGCGGGAAACCTGATTGGAAACTCCCAGTCTATCTTCTGCTGTCTGCATCGTTACCGGCAACGTAGCAGCCGAACTCTTTGTAAACAGAGCCATCAATACTGCCGGCATCATCTTGCCCAGTGTACGCACAGGGTTCAAGCCTCTTGCCAAGAGGAAGAGCGGGAGGATGATGAAGAATTGAATGACATTACCTCCCAGGATAACAGCTACGTACTTTCCTAGAGAAGCCATCACGATACCCGCAGAGAACTGGGCTGAGAGTTGTGCTGCAAAGGCAACGATACCCAGGGGCAAAGCCCAGATTAATCCATGAATCAGCATGAAAAGCAGATCCTGTAATCCAAACAATCCCTTCATCACGACTTCTTTCTTATCGCTTGATGGCATTTTGGTTAAAGCAATACCAGCAGCTGCCGCCAAAATCAGGATGGAGAGTACATTTCCTTCGGCAAACGGCTTGATGATGTTGTTGGGTATTACTCCAAGAATATGGTCATAATAGCTGGTTTCTCCCAGCTTTTGGGGAACATCTGCCATACCGCTCTGCACCAAGGCTGTAGGTAAATTGCCTGGAGAAACGATGTTGTAGAGCACCAGTCCCACTGCTGCAGCTGCTATCGTCGTGAGTAGGGTGTAGGTGATGGCGTGGCGGAATATCTTACCGGTATCTGCCTGGTTGCCCAAGGATTCCAGGGTTGTGATGACTGCCAAGGCTATGGTTGGTACTGCTAGAAGTTGGAATAAGCGGGTATAGACCGTGGCGATGAAATTCATCAGTCCATCCAGCCAGCTGATGCCGAACATACCTAAGACTGCGCCTACTATCAAAGCGCCAATCCATAGTGCCAACTGCCGGGTTTGCTTATTCTTCACTCCTTTTTGCTTACTGCTGCCGGCATTGCTATCCGGCTGTCTATTTCCCATATCATTTATTGTTTTTCCCATGATTTTAAATTATTATTTTTTTAGACAAAAGTATTCTCCTTATTCCAATCCCCACATATCATTTAGCATTCTGATCGCAGACTCTGAGCGGAAGACATGATTGCGGAAGGTGATAATGGCTTCGGGGGCAAGATGGGCTTCGAAGGAGTTGACCAGGAAATCTGCTTCGAGCAGAATGCGATGGTCGAGGGAGGTTACATCCGTATAAGTATGGTGATGGGCAATGAGCCAGCAGATTCTTTCTATCTGTGCGGCTGTGAATCCATCGACTTCTGTCAGGACTTTTCTTGCCTCATCAGGACCTAATTCTTCCTGATGTTTGCCATCGCAGTTGCCGTATTTGGCTTCTGAAACGTGAATGCCCACATCGTGGAGGATAGCAGCTGCTTCGAGCACGAAGAGGTCTTCCTCGTTCATCCCCTCTGCTATCGCAATCATACGGGCAAAGTCGTGTACCTTTACGAAATGCTGGATGCGTGGCGCATCGCCACCGTCATATTTTATCATCGCCCTCATCAACAGGGCGAGTGTCAATTCCTTGTTCGTCATCGCTTTATTTTCTGACAGGTATTACTTTTCATTATTGATATACTCCAGAATCTGTTCTGCATGAATCTTGGTCTTGATCTCCTTGGGACTGAAGATTTTCTCGATGATGCCTTCTTCGTTAACGAGATAGGTGGTACGAAGGATTCCGATGGTCTTTCTGCCGCAGGTTATCTTCTCGCCCCAGCAGCCGAGTTCCTGCAAAAGGGTGGTTTCTGTATCGGCAATAAGCGGGAACTGCAGACCCTTGGTTTCTGCAAACTTCTTCTGCAGCGCCTGCTTGTCCTTGCTCACGCCGATAATCTCGTAACCGGCTGCTGCCAGTTCTTCCTTATGAGCCTGCAGCGAGCAGGCCTCGGCAGTGCATCCGCTGGTGTTAGCCTTCGGATAACTGTAGAGTACTATCTTGCGACCACGATAGTCGCTTGCCTTGATCTCACGTCCGTCCTGGTCAATGCCAAGAATCTCTGGTATTTTATCTCCTATATTCATAATTGTAATTGTTAATTTTGTTTTCTGTTCTTTTTATCACAAACTTTTAATGATAAATACAATGCATGGTTACGACAATTTATTGCCTTGCCTTGACCATTTTTACAACAAAGGAAAATTTCTTGTTCTTTATAGGAAAGTAAGATGATTTTGCAGATGCTTTATGGGGAATATGGGCTCAGTTATTTGTCATTGTAATGTCCTTCTACATCTAATACAAGGACAGTTATGATTTCATCATGAATCTCATAGATGATTCTGTCATGGGCAGTGATATGTCTCGAATACAAAATAGAGTTTCCTCCTATCAAAGCCTCTGGATGACCGATACCTGTTCTTGGGTGATCCATGAGTTCATGATATATCTTTTAATATTTTTTGAATAGCTTTGGATTGGATTTCTTCCATTTCTTGATGACATCTTCTGCACTCTTGGATGTAATGACTGTGTAAATCATAAACTCGCAAAGTAATTGTCTATATCATCATGCGATTTCAATGTGGTATATTGACCACAATGAATTTCCTCTCTCACCTTGTCAATCTTATCCTGCAAGTCGGGAGTAATGACATTTTCTTCCACAGTCTTGTCCTTTCTAATGACATCCGTGAGAATAGATTCCACGTAATTGTTAAGGCTGCAATTAGTAGCCTTAGCATGTTCCTTTAACTCCTCGAGAAGCTCTGATGGTAGCCTGAATGACGTAGGCACGCGTAATGTTGATGAGCTCATATTCTTCGTTTTAATTCTTATTTGTTGCAAAGATAATGCAAACAAATGCAATGAAAGCTTGCTTTCAAATTGCCGAGTGCAGCTTATCTTCTGCAAAGATAATAAAAATACAGGGAATCAAGGTGATTCTTATGATTTTTAACACTGATAATCATATTTATAGTCGCTCTTTATTCTTGCTTTTTTAGCATCACAATAATCACATCAAAGTAATTGCGACGTTATGGAAAAGACCGTAGAATGGTAACTAAATGCTTTTTACGGGACTTCATTAGTTTTATATAACCATTAGTAATTGTAAAAGACTTTTTAAGATACCCTTATTTTTCTCATCGTTGTATACTTTAAGTATTTTTTCATTTATAATATATTCTTTTAGTAACTTTGTCATATGTCAGCGAATACTTACTCGGTTGAGTTGCAGCACCAAGTTAAGTGGAAATCCTAACTAATATATGCAAGTCTTTGCAAACAAATGTTTGGCAAGGACTTGCATTTATAACAAGTAATTAAACTGCGAATTTAAGGTGCCCCAACGACTTCGGAAGTCGCTCAATGAGCGGCTCTCTATTAGTCAACATCTAAATTATGAGAAGATATAAACCTAAGTAGTCCTCCTCTGACACCAACATACTCTGTTACTTTCAACCTGCCTTCAACAACCTCTATACGTAACTTATAACTTGGTTTAGATTCAATACTTCTTTGTCCATAAGTTACTAATTCTCCATCCTCATAGCTAATGCTTTCAATAGGAATCGTAACTCTATTCGTAGGTAAATCATCGGGGAATTGAAAAACGGCTTTTACGAAAAGCTCTCCGTCTTCTTTGAAAATTATTACTTTGAGTCTCCCATCATAATCAATACTTTTTGGTTCAATCCATGTACCTAAAAATTTAGACATTGCAGATTTATACGGTATTTGTGCATTAGCACCAAATGCTAATGTTAATAATAGTGTTGCAAAAATATATTTTAACAGCTTCATAACAATATTTTTAAGTCTCGCAAAGTTACGAATTTATTTTTCAAAACTCAACATCACCAATTAGTATATTTTCGATAATGAATATACGGCGACGATGCTTGTTCGAAAAGTACAATATCGTTTTTTAGATAATAGATTCCGTTGTGACAAAACAAATCCATATCCCCATCCGCATTTTCTGATAAATAGAAATACCATACCTGTTGCAATTCGTTAGCTATTTTATTCCCATAATGAAACGAATCGTAAATACGACTTACCGGTCCATCAGTACCACCACTTTCTGTCATTATTTTACCATTTTTCACGGTCCATTTTCCCCATTCATGCACCCCAGCAAAGGAAAAATAAAGTTTTCCATTTTTCAACTCTGCATCTTTACAAGTTCTGATTTCTGTTCCCGTCTTTATACGAACCACAAGTTTGCCATCCGACTCTATTACCTTAATGTTACCAAAACCACCAATTGGGGGTTCACAGTTCCACACTCCCAAGAACTTCTTGTAACCATCAGGCAATTGCTGTGCGTTGACATTAACACTACAGACTAAGCCTGTAACGACCATAAAGAGTATTGATATTATTCTTTTCATAATCACACGAATTTAGAAATTAACTATTTGTTTATCAACATGATGATTTTCTGCAATATCTTGGTCATATCTACCATATCTTCAACACACGTCCACTCATAAACACTATGCTCTGCTTGCTGACCACTGAATATACAAGCACCTCCACGCAAGCCCTTGGCTGCAATCATTGCCGAGGTTGTACCGCCACGTTCACTACGTGGAGAGACTTTTTTGCCAAAACTCGCATAAGCCTTCTTGATGATGTCTGGCAAGGTAGGATACATCGTATATGCTACATTCTCGTACTGCAAGTTCTCTGCCGAAGCTTCTACTTTCACAAAGGGGAAGGCCTCTATAGTTTTCCCTTCGGCATAATCGAGCATCTGACGCAAGGAATCACCTTCCAACTTATCGAAATAACGCAAACGTACTTTCACTAAATAATCGTCAGAGATAACCTTACCTGTGCTATCCTTTGGATGACTAATATCATAGCAATGGATATACCCCTGTTTACCACGACTAATAGACGGATGCTTATAGGGTGGAATTTGTCCTACGAAATAAGAGGCAGCTGTCAAAGCATCACCATATTTGTTGGCATACCCTTCACCAGGATGCGCACTTTTACCATGAAATGTATAGATACGCATAGCTGCAGTAAAGTTCTCTACAGAAAAGGAATGAGGATCATCTCCGTCTACATCTATCACTACATCAGGATTACCACCTACATACTTTGTTTCAAACCCATCAGCTGCCCTGCCAATATCCTCGTTTTGCGAAAAGACAAAATACAAATCACCATGCTCAAAAGGCTTTCCATACAAAAGGTTACAAATGAGTGACACCAAGACCGTACACCCCGTCTTATCATCCGCCCCAAGCAAGGTATTACCGTCACTTGTTATGATAGTCTTGCCCATACATTCTTTCAGATGTTTACCTTGTGGCGATTCTGGACTTAGCACAACCCCAGAAGGCAAGACTATATCACCACCTTGATAATTGCGATGAACTATCGGTTTTATATTACCACCTGGTGCCTCCGGTGTTATATCAAGATGCGCCATCAACATAATAGAAGGGAGTTTTCTTTTTGTTGTAGCAGGCAACTTGGCATATACATATTCCCTCTCACTACGAACAACTTGCAAGCTTTTATTATTCTTAGCCATTTTCAAGAGGTCTTGTTCCACGAGTCTTGCCATCTGTCGTTGTCCCATGCTCAAAGGGAAAGCTGTTACGTCCTCACCTTCTGTACTTTGGCTATTGATTCTTGCATAATTTACAAATCTTAAAACATAACTTTCCTTCAAAAGAGAATCCAATCTGTACAACCCTTGTGAAGAAAGCAATGAACTCAAAATTTCTTGTTGTTTATTTTTAGTATTCTTCGTTCGAGGAATAGTTAATCGAACATCGGGCAGTTTGGTATTTTTAGACGTAGTAGTACTTGCCTTAGACGAGGCCTCATTAACCTTTCTAAGCTCATGCGCAACTATAGCTGTCCAATTAACAGTCGGCTTAACACGAGGAGGCTTAATTTTCGGGACTTTCGGTGCTTTAATAATACCCTTACCTACATTTTGCGCACACACATCTATTGTAGATAAACACATGATGCAGAGCAACAAGAAATACTTAATAGATAACTTCATATTGCTACATTATTTTATTGATAATCATAATCGGCGCCACAGTCATTACAATGGAGCCACTTCACTTCCACTTGTATCAACTTTTTTCCAGTTCCCTTACAATACTGACACGTCCATTTTTTGTTATTAATTATATTATAGCCATTACCATGACAATGATAGCAATCATCTGGTCCTGGTTTCGTAACAATTTTGCTACGAACAACTAAAGTCCCACCACAAGAGCATGTCCGACCTTGAACCTTCTCTACATGGCCTTTCACGACATTAGCATTTACACTTTGGTATACAAAGAGCACAAACACCAAAGCCACTACAAAACAAAAACCTTGCAAAAACTTCTTCATAACAAAAAAGAATTATGCCTTACAGAACATCCCTAAATAGGCGATTAATATTTTTCCTAATAGATACTAAAAAAGACGTGGGAGTCTCTACTTCTCGCTCATCCCAAGTCTTCAGGCTCTCGCATTGCCTCCGCTCCCAGGATAAGCAACACAGATAGCCCACGTCATGACGCATTATAAATATGTGACAATAAAAGACTTTATCAAAAAATGATAATAGCCTCATTCGTCAGGATATAATACACCTATCGTGGACGTTCTCGTTGCCTTATCTTCAAGAAGCGGATTCAAATTTGCGAGATTCGAAGACTCCAAAGATAACGTTCCGTAACGTCCTTTATCAGTAAATAACCCACTCACCCATACAAACGAGCTAACTGAGTTGATGGCAAATTTAAGAATTATTTCCGTAACTTCCAAATTTTTAAAGTTTTTTTATATAATATCTTTAACTCAAGATATAGTACCTTAAAGTTGGTAATACAACATCCCTTCCAGTAAAATTGCTCCTTAAAGAGTACAATTGTGCTATAAGGGATTTTTCCTGATCAGTATTTACCTCAAATCCGCAGCCAATCCGTTTACTCGAACCGATTTAATTGTTACGCGTGCGTGAGGCCTCAGATTGAGGCCAATGGAGCTTTAGCAATGCCATCATAGACAGAATTGCTCATGTACGGATACACTTCCCCCACCCAAAGCACATGCGTCCTTGCTGTCCTCACCCATTTGGCAGGAACAGAGATGAAGCGGTAGATGAATTTCTTCAACCGATGCTTGGGCTTGATGTTGTAGAAGACCTTTCCGATTTCGTACAAGATAGCGGTATGGAAGTTTTTGCACATAGCCATAAGTAGCAGGAACACAGTGTTCTCGTTAAGGAACGAGCATGGCAGATGACTCCATCCGAAATCATTGTTCAGTGCGTCGAAATCACGCTCTCGCGCACCACGCTGGTTGTAGTATTCAATGATCACCTTCTCGCTCATCTCCCAGTCATTGGTCAGTATGCATCGGTAGACGTAACTGAATGTGTCACCGAAGATGTCCGGCTCATGTTCAATGCGCGTGCGCTGAATGACGAGACGATAGCCTTTCTCTTCCATGAACCAGTTGAACTTGACGCTGCGCACCTCGCATTTCTGGTAATTGATTTCAATGGTTTTCCAACCGTCCAGCTCTGCAAATTCCGTATAGGCACTCTCGCAGTTTGACGCACGCAGATAGAACAGATTGCTGTGCGCGTCTATGGTTTCCACTATTTCTTTCGAATAGGAGCCGCAGTCGGCACGGAATCGGTAAATGAACAGCTCATGCTTACGCAGGGACGCAAACAGCCGTTTCAAGGTTTCTGCCTGACAGAACTTTACCGGCGTATTGCCGTCTCGGTTCTCTACATGGACGATTACACCGCCCACGCTTGCCACACCGGGGAAATAACCGAACGCTTTCTTGTAGGAGTACGTGGCATCGTGTTTCTCCGTGGGAATGAATTGATGGTCAAAGTCCACATCCAGGAACTGACCACTCTTGAAAAATCCCACGGCCATGTTGAGTTTCATCAGTAGGTCGTTCAGAAGCTCGTTGGTGTTGAACGTGTATGTATTTCCACTCTTGGCCGTATATGTGATATTGTCTGTTGCCAGTTGCTTGATGCCGCGCCCAATAGTGCCGCTGCTTGGAACGTGACTGCCAGGGGCTTGACTAAGACAATGCATGAGGGAAGTAATGTCCTCTATGTGGTCACTGCCACAAAGGTAGATGTCGAACAATGACTTGACTATCTCATCCCATTGGTAACCGTTGTACGCAGTACTGCGCAAGCCAAGCGTGTCATTGATTACCTTACCCAGTGAAAAGTGGTCAAATAAGCGATTGACGAGAAAAATTCCGCCAAAAGATGTGATTCTATCAGATTTTATTTGTAACTGTCATATGCCAGCGTATACTTACTCGGTTGTCTTGCAGCACCAAGTTAAGTGAAAATCCCTGACATATGCAAGTCTTTGCAAACAAATGTTTGTCAGGGACTTGCATTTATAACAAATAATTAAGCTGCGAATTTAAGGTAATTTTAACATAGATAATCACAATTATAGTTGTTTAGCCAAAGTTTTCTTCACAAAATTTGTGAATATCGAATTTATATATTATCTTTGCAACATCAAAACATAAAGGTTATGATAGTAAATTTCAACGAGGATTATCTGCGTGATCTATATAGTTCTGGCAAATCTGATAAAAAGCATCGCTTTCAACCGCAAATCGTTAGAAAGTATATTCGAGTGATAGACCTTATGATATCGGAAGATAACGTTCAAGGCCTATGGAAATATAATTCTCTCAATTATGAACGGTTAGAAGGAAACAAAGAAGGATTGTCCTCGGTAAGAGTGAATGATCAGTATCGAATAGAATTTGAAGAAGAATTTGAGGATGGTCAGACTATTGCAACCATATGTAATATAACAGAATTGTCAAACCATTATAAATGATATAGTTATGAGCAACGATAAAAAAACAATAAAGGAAATGCGGGCAAACGATATGACTCCGGTTTTTCCTACGCATCCTGGAGATGTTCTGAAGAATGAGATAGAATATCGTGGAATTTCTCAGCGACAGTTGGCGGAGGAAATGGGGATTGCCTATTCTGCTCTGAATGAAATTCTGAATGCTCGTCGTCCAGTAACGGAAAAAACGGCCCTGCTCTTTGAGGCTGCACTTGGAGTGAATGCTGAGCCTTTGTTGAAAATGCAGATGAGATATAATCTGCAATCAACAAAAAATGATTCTACCTTTATGGCCAGATTGGCAAAAGTTAGAAGGGTGGCTGCAGCCTTGTAAAAAGAAGGCCTGCATTTTTTATTCCAGTCCACACATTTCAGTAGATTGCTGATAATGGCACAGGCATATACGCTACGCTTCCAGTAGGAAGGTTAAGCCGCTGATTCCGATATAGGCATAGATGATGTATTTGAGCAGGGAGCCGCTGAGATGCCTGAATACCCAGGAGCCTATCAGGTTGCCGATGAAGACTCCGGCTATTCCATACACATAACCTATGGAGACCGTGGTGGTGAAGAAACCATTGTAGGCTCTTGCCAGTGTCATCATCAGATTGCCTGCCAGGAAATAGGTCTGCGTCATCGCCAGATAGCGATCCTTGTCTGGCTCAGAACTGACGAAATAGAGTACGGCTGGGGGACCCTGCATTCCGAAGAATCCTCCCATCAGTCCGCTCAATGTTCCTGCCGTAACCTGCACAGGCAGCGTTGTCTTTACCTTGATGCGCTTGCTGAAGAAGGCGAAGTAGATGCTCACAATGATCAGTGTAATGCCTAACAATATGTTCAGAATATGATATTCCATCCGCCGGAGCACGAAGATGGCTCCGATGGAGATGATGATGAAGGTGAACAGAATGGGCAGCAGCCGCCTCCAGGTGACGTACTTGTATTTCTGAATAACGATGATCAGGGAGGTGGTCATCGCCAGAATGCCCGAGAGGGTTGTTGCCTCACCGAAGGAGGGCATGATAGAGGGGAGCATCGTCATGATGAAGATGCCAAAACCGAAGCCAGTGGTGCGTTGTACAAAACTGGCTCCGATGCTCAACAGGAAGAGTTCTACTACTATCTGATCCATTCTATAGTATTATTTATCTGAGCTTTCTGATAACTCTTGCAGGTTTGCTTTGTGGCAAGCACTGCTATACATACGATAGTTAAGTTACTTGTATGTCTGAGGTTGAATATCGATTGCGAAATTACAACATTTTATTCAACGGTGCAAATACTATAAACAAAAAATGACCCGACATCTCGCTAAATTTAAATTTAGTTTGATGCCGGGTCTTATTATGAAGTGATTTATCTTGTTTTTATAGAACTTTCTTATGTACGGAAGTTATGGAAGTTTCAACTTACGTATTTGAGAAAGTAGAGTCATATTACTCACTGCATATCAGCACTTTACTTGATCATGCTGACGCTTCTCTTGAGGAAGGCATCGAGGGCAGCACCCTTGAGCATGCCGTTCTGCAGCAGGGCGAGGTCGATGAGCTGATGTACGATATTGTTATCCTTAGCGTAATCGGCTATGATGTTGTCGCGCTTCTGCTTCTCGTCGTTCACGGCCTTCTGGGTGTTCTGCAGGTCGTCCTTCTCTTTCTGGGTAATCTCCTCGGGCTTCTTCTTGTCTTGCGACTGGTGCAGCACAGCCAGTCGGGCTTCCTGTCCCTTCAGCTCTGCCAGTACAGGCTTCAGTGCCTCGGCTGTATGCTGCTCGGCATCGGCGAGAACCTTCTTCACGAGCTCGTGGTCGCTGTTGAGCACGATGTTGTAGCTGTTGGGCATCTGTCCGTAGAAGTTCATGCCTGCCTGGAACTGGCTCATGGCCTTCATGCGTCGCATATACTCGTTCTGAGTGATGAGTACGGGCTGGTTGGCTTCGCCCAGGGCCTGTATCTCTACGTAGAACTCAGTCTTGTCGAGCTTAGGCATCTGTGAGCGAAATACCTGTGACAGATTGGCAGTCTGCTCGTCTGTCAGGTCTGTCTTCTTGGCATCCTCCTTGACGATGAGTCGGTCGATGATGTCGGCATCTACACGTGTGAAGCGCGATTTCTCGAGCTTCTGCTCCAGCATGTTGACCATTGGAGTGTCGAGCTGTCCGTCCATCATGAGTACCGAGTAGCCCTTGTTCTTGGCAGCCTCGATGTAGGAGTATTGTTCCTCCTTGTTGTTGGCGTAGAGGTATACCAGGTTGCCATCCTTGTCGGTCTGGTTGTCCTTGATGAGAGTCTTGTATTCCTCGAAGGTGAAGTACTTGCCGTCTACGTCCTTGAAGAGGGCGAAGTCCTTGGCGCGGTCGTAGAAGTCTTCCTGCGAGAGCATTCCGTAGTTGATGAAGATCTTCAGGTCGTCCCATTTTTCCTCGTACTCCTTGCGGTTCTCCTTGAAGATGGAGCTGAGTCGGTCGGCCACTTTCTTGGTGATGTAGGTGGCGATTTTCTTCACGTTGCTGTCGCTCTGCAGATAGCTTCGGCTCACGTTGAGCGGGATGTCTGGCGAGTCGATGACGCCATGCAGCAGGGTGAGGAACTCAGGCACGATGCCTTCCACCTGGTCGGTAACGAACACCTGGTTGCAGTAGAGCTGTATCTTGTTGCGCTGCATGTCGATGTTGTTCTTGATGCGTGGGAAGTAGAGGATACCTGTCAGATTGAATGGGAAGTCCACGTTGAGGTGAATCCAGAAGAGGGGCTCGTCCTGCATGGGGTAGAGGGTGCGGTAGAAGTTCTTGTAGTCCTCGTCCTTGAGTGTGCTTGGCGTCTTGGTCCAGAGGGGCTCTATGCCATTGATGATGTTGTCCTCGTCGGTCTCTACGTTCTTGCCGTCCTTCCATTCTGTCTTCTTGCCGAAAGCCACGGGCACAGCCATGAACTTGCAGTACTTGTTGAGCAGCTCCTCTATCTTGTTCTTCTCGAGGAACTCCTTGCAGTCGTCAGCTATGTGGAGCACGATGTCGCTACCACGCTCCGCCTTGTCGGCGTCCTCTATCTCGAAGGCTGGAGATCCGTCGCAGCTCCATTTCACGGCCTTGCTTCCCTCGCGATAGCTCTTGGTGATGATCTCCACCTTGCTTGCCACCATGAATGAAGAGTAGAAGCCGAGTCCGAAGTGTCCGATGATGGCATTGGCGTTCTCCTTGTATTTGTCGAGGAAGTCGGTCACTCCCGAGAAAGCTATCTGGTTGATATATTTGTCTATCTCCTCCTCGGTCATTCCGATGCCGTGGTCGCTGATGGTCAGGGTTCCGGCCTCCTTGTCGAGGGTGACGCGCACGGTGGTGTCGCCAATCTCGCCCTTGAAGTCGCCCTGGGCAGCCAGAGTCTTAAGCTTCTGTGTGGCGTCTACGGCGTTGGATACCATCTCGCGCAGGAAGATGTCGTGGTCTGAATATAAGAATTTCTTGATGACAGGGAAGATGTTCTCTGTCGTTACTCCGATATTACCTTTTTGTGCCATAATATTGATATGTTTATTTAGTTGTTTTTATTATTGTTCGATTCATTCGATTGACCATGTCCTCGCAAAATGTGTGCCAAAAAGGAGGGGCATCTGTCATGTTTTGATTTATTTTTAGCTTTTTGTTCCCTTTTGTTTGGTCGTAGCAACTATTTTTCTTACCTTTGCAACCATCAAACAAGAAGTGGATGAGTCTTCGACTAATCCCACTGAATTTTGACCATCATGGACTATACAATAACAAAACAAGCTATTATTGCTGATTACTATACATTTCACTACGAGGAGCTTCTTGCCTTCGTGGCATCTCGCCTTCATATTTATTCTGATGAGGCTGAGGACATTGTCCAGAATGTCTTCCTGCGCCTACTGCAAACCGACAAGATGATTACTCCCATTACGCTTCCCTGTCTGGTCTACACCATGGCTCGCCATCTGATATGTGATTTTTGGCGGCACAGGAAGCGGGTAGAAGAGCATGAGCATTTCATACAGGGCAGCATGGGTACGGCAGGTTGTGGCGAGTCGGTCGAGATGGTTTATTCGGTTGTGGAGATTACCGAACTCATGGAGCGTGGCATTGCCCGTCTTAGCGAGAAGCAACGCAAGGTGTACCATCTTAACGTGTGCGACGGCATGAAGGTGGGAGAGATTAGCCGTGAACTGGGGCTCAACTACAAGTGTGTGGAAAACCGACTGGGTGCAGCACGAAAGGAAGTGCGGGGCTATATGAAGCGCATGTTGGCATAATCTCCTCTCACACCGAATGCTGCGTTTCTCACGCTCGCTCAGAGAAATCTCACACCGAATGCCATGTTTCTCACGCTCGCTCAGAGAAATCTCACACCGAACGCCACGAAATTATCTCCGAATGTTATGTGGAGCAAAGGGCTTGTTTCCTCTTACTCCTTACCCCTCTAATATCTTGATTCTTCGACCTTTAAGGCTGTTGTCTTAACGCCTTAATTCCATTAATTTCTTAACTCCTGAAAGCTCCTCTTTTAACTCCCAAACTGCACGATTGTTTGTTTTTTACAAATAATCGTTCTCTTTTTATAAAGACGATGTGGAAAGAAAGCAGTACTTTTGCAGCGAGAAAAAGAAATAAAAATATTAACGCTTAATATAATAGTATTATGGTTGAAGAAAAGAAATACAGAGTAGAGTCCGACCTTCTGGGTGAACTCAAGGTTCCAGCAGAAGCTCTTTATGGTGTCCAGACACAGCGTGGTATCAACAACTACCACATCTCTCGCAAGACTATGGTCGACAACCCTGACTTCATTATCGCTATCGCTTTCGTGAAGCTGGCTGCCATTGAGACCAATCATTCCTTGGGTGTGATCAACGATGAGATCTCGGGTGCCATCGCTCAGGCCTGCCGAGAAATCATTGAGGGCAAATGGCATGAGAACTTCCCTATAGATATGGTACAGGGTGGTGCAGGTACATCAGTCAACATGAACGCCAACGAGGTGATCGCCAACCGTGCACTCGAAATCATGGGTCATGAGAAGGGCGACTACCAGTATTGCTCACCCAACGACCATTGTAACTGCGGACAGAGTACCAACGATGTTTATCCTACCAGTATCCGTCTGGCGCTCATCCGTATGAACACGCATCTCGTGGGTGCCCTTACAGGATTGATAAGCGCCTTCCGCTATAAGGCTGATGAGTATTCCGACGCCATCAAGATGGGACGCACACAGTTGCAGGACGCTGTGCCTATGTCGTTCGGACAGGAGTTCAATGCCTATGCCAACAATCTGGAGGAGGAAATCCTCAATCTGGAGCGCAACGTGAAACTGCTGCACGAAATCAATATGGGTGGTACAGCCATCGGTACAGGTCTTAACGCTGTTCCTGGTTTCGCCAAGCTTTGTGCTGCCAACCTGAGCAAGTTGACGGGCGAGAACTTCGAGACTGCTACCGACCTTGTTGAGGCTACTCCCGACACGGGTGCCTACGTGAGCTATTCGTCAGCTCTGAAGCGTCTGGCTGTTAAGTTGTCTAAGATATGCAATGACTTGCGACTCATGGCTTCTGGTCCTCGCTGCGGTCTCAACGAGATTAATCTGCCTCCTAAGGCTCCTGGATCTTCTATCATGCCAGGCAAGGTGAACCCAGTCATCCCTGAGGTGACCAATCAGGTTTGCTTCAAGGTAATCGGCAATGACACCACTATCAGCTTCGCAGCAGAGGCTGGTCAGCTGGAGTTGAACGTGATGGAGCCTATCATCACAGAGAGCCTCTTCGAGAGCCTTACATGGATGAAGAATGCCATAGAGACCCTTACCTCGGAGTGCATCCTCGGCATTACTGTGAACAAGGAGCGTTGCTACGAAATGGTAAAGAACAGCATCGGTATCGTAACAGCCCTCAATCCCATCATTGGCTACAAGAAAAGTACCAAAGTGGCTAAGGAGGCTCATGAAACAGGCCGCTCAGTCTACGACATCGTGATAGAGCAGGGCATCATGAGCAAGGAAGAACTCGACAAGGCGCTCGATCCTAACGAGATGCTGCAGTCGCATAAGTTCACTTTGAAATAATGAATGTTTCGCGTTTGTGTTAAAGGTTTTAGTAAAAAGCTATGTTGAAGCCTTCTGCTCCTGCGGCTTTGGTTGGCAGGGGCGGGCTTAAGTTTTTCTGTATTAAGGTTGATAATCTTGGGCTGGAGGCATTTTGCTTCCAGCCATTTGGGGTTGAATACTTAGCCATAAAACATTTGGCTTTAACTTCTCTAATTTCTTTGAGTTCTCTATTTGCGAAAGTTGAGTAAATGATAGAAGTATCGGATAGTGTTAGTCGCTTTACTCATAAGTAGGTATTTAATCGGAATACCTATTTTTAATGACGTACGAAATTTGGAGATATCTCAGATTATATCTATTTTTGCACTCAGAAACAGAATTCGTATAGAGGCGATAAGTATCGTGCTTCAAGCGTTTTTGTTTATGTTTTATGTAATTTAAAATATTAAAGTATTATGATTATTGAAAATGTTCATGCAAGAGAAATCTTGGATTCCCGCGGCAACCCTACAGTAGAGGTTGAGGTTACATTAAAGTCGGGTATTGTGGGTCGTGCTTCTGTTCCATCAGGTGCGTCGACAGGCGAAAACGAGGCTTTGGAACTTCGTGATGGTGATAAGAACCGCTATGGTGGTAAGGGCGTCTTGAAGGCTGTGGAGAATGTGAACAAGGTGATTGCGCCTGCCTTGGTGGGCTTCTCTGCCTTGGAACAGCGCGCCATTGACTACAAGATGCTGGAACTCGACGGTACCAAGACCAAGTCGAACTTGGGAGCAAATGCTATTCTCGGTGTGTCTCTGGCTGTGGCACATGCTGCTGCCGAGTATCTGCACATCCCCTTGTATCGCTACATCGGCGGTTGCAATACCTACACCCTTCCTGTTCCTATGATGAACATCATTAATGGTGGTGCTCACTCTGATGCACCTATTGCCTTCCAGGAGTTCATGATCCGTCCTGTGGGTGCTCCTTCCGAGAAGGAGGCCATCCGCATGGGTGCCGAGGTGTTCCATGCATTGGCTAAACTGCTGAAGAGCCGCGGCCTTTCTACTGCCGTAGGTGATGAGGGCGGTTTTGCTCCTGCACTCGATGGTATCGAGGATGCACTCGAGAGCATCTGTCAGGCCATTAAGGATGCTGGCTATGAGCCAGGAAAGGATGTGAAGATAGCCATGGACTGTGCTGCCAGTGAGTTTGCCGTTCAGGAGAATGGTGAGTGGTATTATGATTACCGCCAGTTGAAGGATGGTAAGAAGAAGGATCCTAATGGCAAGAAACTGACTGCTGAAGAGCAGATCAAATTCCTGGAAGAACTGATTACCAAGTATCCTATCGATTCTATTGAGGATGGTCTTGATGAGAATGATTGGGACAACTGGGTGAAGTTGACTGCTGCCATTGGCGACCGTTGCCAGTTGGTAGGTGACGACCTCTTTGTTACAAATGTGAAGTTCCTGGAAAAGGGTATCAAGATGGGTGCTGCCAACTCTATCCTTATCAAGGTAAACCAGATCGGTTCTCTTACTGAGACCCTGGATGCTATTGAAATGGCTCATCGTCATGGTTACACTACGGTTACTTCCCATCGCTCGGGTGAAACCGAGGATACTACAATAGCTGATATTGCTGTGGCTACCAACTCGGGGCAGATCAAGACGGGTTCAATGAGTCGTACCGACCGTATGGCTAAGTACAACCAGCTTATCCGCATCGAAGAGCAGTTGGGTAATCGCGCAGCCTATGGCTATAAGAAGTTAAAATAATTGTGGTAGTTTTTTTAAAATTTAGCGTAATCCTTTCACCATGACAATACACGATTAGAATAGAATAGATCAGATATACGAGAATACATGGGCATGGATGGCTGAGAGAGTTGTCCATGCTTTTTTTCGTTTTTTATGTCACTAATGTAATTTCCCGAAACCATGCTCATGGCTATCAGAAGCAAGCTACTTATGCCCTTCTCTTAGGTTTCATCACCTTTCATCGTCTTTCTAAGCCTTTGTTCCTGTAGGCGAGGGGAGTCATGCCGGCACGCATCTTGAAGAAGTTGGTGAGGGCGCTCTGGTCGCTGAAACTCAAGGCGTCGGCTATTTCGCCAATCGACATGTCGGAATGGGAGAGAAGGTTGCAGGCTTCCTTGTAGATGAGCGAGGTGACGTGCTCGTTGATGGTAGAGCCGCTTATCTCCTTGACCAAGCGCGAGAGGTAGGCCGTGGAGACATTCATATTGCTGGCGTAGAAACGGATCTGGCGCTCCTTACGGAAGTTGCGGTACAGGTGATGGAGGAAGATTTCGTACACCTCCTTCTTGTGCTTGAAGTCGTAGGAGATGGATCGTTCCTCGTAGGGCAGCTCCTCGAGAATGAGGCGAAGCACGTTGAACATCGACTGAATCATCTCTACCTTGTTGATGTGTTGATGGCGCACGATGTTGTGAATGATGTTGAACACATCGCTCACACTCTTGTGCTTCTCCTCCGTGAGGTGGTAGATGGTGTTATCGTCCACCATGTCGGTATCTACGAGAACACATTCTGCCTTGAAGTCAGGCGTCAGTTCTATCTCGTTGATGACGTGTCGTGAGGTCATGACGAGGAGGCTGTCGGCGTTGAGTGTCTTCCTCTCGTCTTGTTCGTTGATGACTACGGTGGCTGTGCCTTTCCTGATGAGCAGGAGTTTGGTGAAGAGTGTGCGCTGTTGCACCATTTCCTTGAAATGATGGAGCACGTCGACACCCGTAGGTAGGGTGAACCCTACTGAAATATAGGCGGCATAAGCGCCAAAAATGTCTGTCAACTGATATTTATTGGCAAACTCTTCCAGGTTGTATATCTGTTGATGTTTCACGGTTATGTGGTTTTAAGTTATCATTTTTTTACTTGTTACTTGGCTTCTTCCATTTTTCTGAGTTCTTTCTCAAACCGTTGCCAGTAGAGGACGCCGGCGATGGTGAGTCCGAAGGGGAAGGCTATCCAGATGCCCAGGATACCCATGCCGAGAGGGAATCCGAGGGTATAGCCCATAGGTAGGGAGATGACGAAGTAGGCGATGAAGGCGTAGAGCACCATCGGACGCACGCAGGCGATGCCGCGAAGAGCATTGGCAAAGCTGTATTGCAGTCCGTCGCCAAACTGATAGACCATCATCATGATGATGAGCAGCGTCACGTATTGCTGCACCTCCACGTTGTCGTTGAACCAGCCTCCTATCTGATGGCGCAGGAGCAGTACGGGCAGACCCATACAGATGGAGAACATCAGGTTGAGTCGCCAGCCGTCATAGGCATTGCGGCGAACCGCCTGATAGTCTTTCTGACCAACGAAGTGGCTTACACGGATGGCCATGGCGGCAGCCATACCCGAGAGTACGAGATAGAAGAGCTGGGAGAGGGTGATCATCACCTGGTGGGCTGCCAAGGGTATGGTGCCGAGCCATCCCACCATCACACAACTGAGGGTGAAAGCCGACGACTCCATGCCCAACTGCAGGGCTACTGGCCATCCTAAGCGGTTCATCTCGCGGAAGTCGGCCTTGGTGATGCTGCTATGCAAAATGTCGTGACGGTACTGGGCGAACTTCTTCCTGCCTATCACGATTCCCACCATGGCTGCTGCCATGAGCACACGGCTCAGCAAGGTAGAGATTCCGGCTCCGAGAAGTCCCAGTTCGGGGAATCCTGCCACACCATAGATGAGCAGCCAGTTGCCGAAGATGTTGACCACGTTGCCTGCTATCATCACCCACATCGCAACACGCGTCTCTGCCACGCCATCAAGAAATTGCTTCATGGTGTAGAATATGCCCATGAAGAGTACCGAGATGAGGTTGACGATGAAGTAGGGACGGATGAGGGCGAGCAGCTCTTCGGGCTGTCCGATGTGTGAGAGGTTGAGGTAGAGCACCACAAGCGCTATGGAGAGAAGGGTGCCCGTAAGCATATTGGCGAAGAGAGAGTTGCGCACCTTCTGTCCGATGCTGTCGATACGTTCCTCGCCATAGAGTCGGCCGATGATAGGAGTCAGACCATAGGTGAAGCCCATGTACATGACGAACACCAGGGTATAGATGTTGTTGACAAGTCCTGCCGCAGCCAGTTCTTCCGTGCTGTGGTGACCTATCATGATGGTGTCGGCAAAACCTAAGATGATGGTTCCTAACTGTCCTATGACGATAGGTATGCCAATGCTTAATAGATTCTTATAGTAATGTCTTTGTGTTCCTGTTATTTTTGCTCATATATAACATCTTGTCTGTTATACTTGCAAAGATACAACGTTTTCTTGTAACATACAAAAAAAATGCAGAAAATGTGCAGTCTCTTAGTTTCTTTATGAAAGTCTGTTGAATAGAAAGCTATTGAGTTGTCGCTGGGTTCAGAAGGTTAAGATGAGTATAAACGAAAAACAGGACAGTGTGTCGGTCGTGACACCTGTCCTGTTGTATGATGTACTGAGGCTCTGTTGCCTTAAAAATCTTTATCGGCAGTAAGATTCAGTTTTACCTTTTTACTTTTTTACCTTTTTACTTTTTTACCTTTATTACAATCCTCTTGCTTTGAGCAAGCCAGAAGCATCAGGTTGCTTCATGCCAGTGAAGTCGGTAAACATTTCGAGCTGATCCTTGGTATTGCCGCGGCTGAGAATCTTGGTGCGGAAAGCCTGACCAACAGCAGGGTCGAGTGCACCATGCTGAGCGAAGTAGTCGGCTACGTTGACAGCGAGAACCTCTGTCCACAGATAGCTGTAATAGCCTGCTGCATAGCCACCTCCCCATACGTGGTTAAAGTAAGTGGTAGAGTATCGTGGAGGTATCTGAGTATTGAGAACTCCTGCCTTGAAGAGAGCTTCTTTCTCGAAGGCTCCAGCCATGTAGGCAGAAGGAACCTGTTCGGGAGTCAGTTCGTGCCAAGCCAGGTCGAGACAGGTGGCAGCCAAGTTCTCGCCCAAGGAATAAGCTGTCTGGAAGTTGATGCTCTTGAGCATGCGTTCCTTCAGGGCTGCTGGCATAGGAGCGCCTGTTTCGGTATGACGGGCAAAGTGGTCGAACACCTCAGGAATGGAAGCAAACGACTCATTAAACTGCGAAGGCATTTCTACGAAGTCTCGTGCTACGGCTGTACCGGAAAGGGTGTTGTACTGGCAGTCGGAGAGAATGCCGTGCAGGGCGTGACCGAACTCATGGAACATGGTGCAAACCTCGTCCCAGGTGATGAGTGAAGGCTGTCCTTCGGGAGCCTTGGCGTTGTTACATACATTATATATGATAGGCAACTGACCGCGTTGTCTGCTCTGCTTGGCGAAAGCGCTCATCCATGCGCCACCTCGCTTGGTAGGACGGCGGAAGAAGTCGCTATAGAAGAGAGCCAGAGGCTTACCGTTCTTGTCGCTCACCTCAAACACCTTCATGTCGGGATGATAGGTAGGGATGTCCTTGCGCTGTTTGAAGTTAAGACCATATACCTTGTGGGCTGCATAGAACACACCGTTGATCTGTACGCTGTCGATATTGAAATAAGGTTTAATCTCGTCGTCTGTAATGTTGAGGAGTTCCTTCTTCATCTTTGCGGAATAGTAGAATCGGTCGTAGGGCTGCAGCTTGAAGTCATTACCCTCCAGTTTCTGAGCGTATTCTTCGATAGCCTTGGTCTCTGCCTCAGCCTTGGGAGTGTATTCCTTGATGAGCTGTCCCAGGAAGCTGTTCACGTTCTGACTGTTCTTCGCCATGGTTTTCTCGAGCGAGTAGTCGGCATAGTTGTTGTAGCCCATGAGCTGTCCCTTCTCGGCACGCAACTTGGCTATTTCGGTAACGATAGGGAAGGTGTTGAACTCTGGATTGGTGGCATCGGCACGATGGATACTTGCCTCGTACACACGGCGGCGAAGGTCGCGGTTGGCAAGCGAGGCGAGGATAGGCTGCTGGGTGGTGTTGATGATTACCACGCAGTAAGGAGCCTTACCGCCACGGCTCTCTGCATCTTTCTTGCACTGAGCTATATCAGCATCGCTCAGGCCGGCCAACTCGTCCTTGCTCTGTACCCATACCACAGCATTGTTGGTGGCTGCAGGCAAGAGGTTGTCCCATTGCTCCTGCAGTTGCGAGATGCGGGTGTTGATCTGCTTCATGCGCTCCATCTTCTCTGCCGACAGCAAGGCGCCAGAGCGAACAAAACGCTTGTAGGTCTGCTCGGTCAGGCGAAGATCTTCGCCCTTGAGTTTCTTCAGTTCGTTGTCGTAAACGAACTTGATGCGGTTGAAGAGTTGCTTGTTGAATGAAATCTCGTTGTCCAGATCGGTAAGCAATGGCATCACCTTCTTCTGAGTTTCGGCAATGCCAGGAGTTTTGTGGGCGCTGGTGAGTCCGAAGAAGACGTTGCTCACACGGTCGAGCAGGAGTCCGCTCTCTTCGAAAGCGAGGATGGTGTTCTGGAAGGTTGGTTTCTTCTTGTTGTTGACAATCTTCTGGATGTTCTCACGCTGGCTCTTGATGGCTATCTCGAAGGCAGGAAGATAGTCGCTCTCCTGAATCTTGCTGAAATCGGGAGCGCCGAAAGGCAGAGTGCTCTTTACGAGAAGCGGATTATGGGTGGAAGAACTGGCACCAGCGGATTGGGCAAACGTAGTGGCTGGCATCTGCAGGAGGGCAGTGGCCAGGCCGAAGGTAAGTAATGTTTTGTTTAGTCTCATGTTGGTCTTTTCTTGCAAAGTTACGACTTTTTTTCGATAAATATGCTAAAACCCATAAAAAAAGCCGAGAGGACCAAAAAATCCTCTCGGCTTGCATTATATTACTGATATAGAAGAATCAGATTAGATTTCCTCGCTCCAGTCCTCCTGGCTCTTGCGAACGTAAGTCTGGTAGCGGAGCTTAGCCATCTTCTCTGCCTGAGAGAAGAGCTCATCAGCCTCCTTAGGGAATGCCTTCTGTACAGAGAGGTAACGAACCTCACCGAGCAGGAAGTCGCGGAAGTTCTCCCAGTTAGGAGCCTTTGAGTCGAGTGTGAATGGGTTCTTACCCTCATCAGCCAACAGTGGGTTGTAACGCCACAAGTGCCAGTAACCGCACTCAACAGCCAACTCTTCCTCGTGCTGTGAACGACCCATACCGCCCTTACGCTTCAAACCGTGGTTGATACATGGTGCGTAAGCGATGATGAGTGATGGACCTGGATAAGCCTCAGCCTCACGGATAGCCTTCAATGTCTGAGCATTGTCAGCACCCATAGCTACCTGAGCTACGTAGATGTAACCGTATGTAGTCTGCATCAAACCGAGATCCTTCTTACGGATACGCTTACCCTGAGCAGCGAACTGTGCGATAGCACCGAGTGGAGTAGACTTAGAAGACTGACCACCAGTGTTAGAGTAAACCTCAGTATCGAGTACCAGGATGTTAACATCCTCACCAGAAGCCAATACGTGGTCGAGACCACCGTAACCGATATCATAAGAAGCACCGTCACCACCGATGATCCACTGTGAACGCTTAACGAGGTAGTGATCCAAAGTCTTGAGCTCCTTGCAGATTGGGCAGCCCTTCTCAGCGCCGGCAGCGATGAGAGGCTTCAACTCTGCAGCAGCCTCCTTAGAACCCTCTGAATCGTTCATGTTAGCAACCCACTTGTCAGCAGCTGCTACGAACTCAGCAGGAACATGCTCGTTAGCCTTAGCCTCCTCGAGCAAGTGAGCGATACGCTCCTTCATCTTCTTGTTACCCATTACCATACCGAGACCGAACTCGCAGAAGTCCTCGAACAATGAGTTGTCGAATGCAGGACCCTGACCCTTAGCGTTCTTTGTATATGGAGTTGATGGGATAGAAGCTGAGTAGATAGAAGAACAACCAGTAGCGTTAGCGATCATCTGACGATCACCGAAGAGCTGAGAAATCAACTTAACGTATGGAGTCTCACCACAACCAGAGCAAGCACCAGAGAACTCGAACAATGGCTGAGCGAACTGAGAGTTCTTAGGGCTCTGCTTGATGTCAACGAGATCCTGCTTAGAAGCAACGTTGTGTACGAGGTACTCCCAGTTAGCTGCTTCCTTGACCATATCCTCTGCGTCAACGTTGAATGGAACCATTGTCAACGCCTTCTCACCCTTCTTACCTGGGCAGACGTCAGCACAGTTACCACAACCCAGACAGTCGAGTACTGAAGTCTCGATGCGGAAGTGCATGCCAGCCAAAGCCTTAGGTGCCTTAACATCCTGAGTCTCGAGACCCTCGATGCCTGCGAGCTCCTCGTCGGTCAATACGAATGGACGGATAGCTGCGTGAGGACAAACGAATGAACACTTGTTACACTGGATACAGTTCTCTACGTTCCATACTGGTACGAATGCCTCAACACCACGCTTCTCGAATGCTGCAGTACCGTTCTGCCATGTACCGTCAACTGTGTCGTGCTTAACGAAGTCAGAAACCTTCAAGAGGTCACCTGCCTGGCCGTTGATAGGACGAACGAGCTCCTTAACGAATGCTGGAGCGTTATCCTCCTTAGCCTCATCGTCAGCGAGGTTAGCCCAAGCTGGATCTACTGTCAACTGCTTGTACTCACCACCACGGTCAACAGCGCCGAAGTTCTTGTCAACAACGTCCTGACCCTTCTTAGAGTAAGACTTCACGATGAATGCCTTCATCTGCTCTACAGCGAGATCCAAAGGAATAACCTCTGTGATACGGAAGAATGCAGACTGGAGGATGGTGTTGGTACGGTTGCCGAGACCAATCTCCTGAGCAATCTTAGTTGCGTTGATATAGTAAACTGTGATGTTGTTCTTAGCGAAGTAACGCTTTACCTTGTTAGGGATGAAGTTTACCAACTCCTCGCCGTCGAAGATTGTGTTCAACAGGAAGAAACCGTTCTTACGCAAACCACGTGTTACATCGTACATGTGGAGGTAAGCCTGTACGTGACAAGCTACGAAGTTAGGAGTATTTACCTGGTATGCGCTGTGGATAGGGCTGTCGCCGAAACGCAAGTGAGAGCAGGTGAAACCACCAGACTTCTTAGAGTCGTAAGAGAAGTATGCCTGGCAATACTTGTTGGTATTGTTACCGATGATCTGAACTGAGTTCTTGTTAGCACCAACAGTTCCGTCAGCACCCAAACCATAGAACTTAGCCTCGAACAAGTCGTCGCCACCCATTGGGATTTCCTCCTCTTCTGGGAGAGAAGTGAATGTAACGTCATCAACGATACCTACAGTGAAGTGGTTCTTTGGCTGTGGCAACTCGAGGTTCTTGAATACAGCAACGATCTTAGCTGGAGTTGTATCAGAAGAACCGAGACCGTAGCGACCGCCAACGATCAATGGCTTGCGCTCGTCATCGTAGAGAGCAGACTTAACGTCGAGGTACAATGGCTCACCCTCTGCACCTGGCTCCTTAGTACGGTCGAGAACAGCGATGCGCTTAACTGTAGCTGGGATAGCCTTCTTCAAGAAGTCAACAGAGAATGGACGGAAGAGGTGAACTGCAACCATACCAACCTTCTTGCCCTGCTTGTTCAAGTAGTCGATAGCCTCGCGAGCTGGCTCTGTAGCAGAACCCATCAGGATGATGATGTTCTCAGCATCCTCAGCACCATAGTAGTTGAAGAGGTGATACTCACGACCAGTAATCTTAGTCATCTCCTGGCAGTACTTCTCTACTACCTCAGGAATTGCATCGTAGTAAGAGTTGCAAGCCTCACGGTGAGTGAAGAATGTCTCTGGGTTCTCAGCGGTACCGCGAGTAACAGGACGCTCAGGAGACAATGCACGGTTACGGAAGTCCTCGATGTACTCTTCCTTAACCAATGGACGGATGTCTTCCATATCCATCTCCTCGATCTTGTGGTACTCGTGAGAAGTACGGAAGCCATCGAAGAAGTTAATGAAAGGAACCTTTGTCTCCAATGTAGCCAAGTGAGGAACTGCAGAAAGGTCCATCACCTCCTGAACAGAACCAGAGCAGAACATAGCGAAGCCAGTCTGACGACAAGCCATAACGTCCTGGTGGTCACCGAAGATACAAAGTGAGTGAGATGCCAATGTACGAGCTGATACGTTGAACACGCAAGGGAGCAACTCACCAGCGATCTTGTACATGTTAGGAATCATCAACAACAAGCCCTGAGAAGCAGTGTAAGTTGAAGTCAAGGCACCAGCCTGAAGAGAACCGTGAACAGCACCAGCAGCACCAGCCTCAGATTCCATTTCCTGGATAGAAACTCGCTGACCGAAGAGGTTCTTACGACCTTTGGCAGCCCATTCATCTACATGCTCCGCCATTGGTGATGATGGAGTGATAGGGTAGATGGCAGCAACCTCAGTAAACATGTAGCTTACATGAGCGGCAGCTGTGTTACCATCACAAGTGATAAATTTTTTTTCTTTAGCCATTTTACTTTTAGATAAAATATTAAAAATGTTTTGTATACTTATTTTATTTTTGTCTTAATAGTCTTGCTTTGCTTTTATTTTTCCTTCGAGGTGTAAACTCTGAGGTTTTTCTTCGAGACCTTTCTTGTTGCGCTTTCCTTTTAGTAGTTGCGCTTTCCTTTTAGTAAAGGAATCCCAAGAGCCAGAGCGGTATTCTGTTGTCCTTTCCCACCTCAGTGTTGTAACGGGCGTAGATGGTGTCGGGGTTATACCTTAATTTATTAGTAGCCTGGGCGTCGCATATGCGGAACTTCCTGTTACCGTCCACCATATAGAAATGGTCGTGTCCACCCTGATGCACCTTATGGTCTTTCCACATGGAGTTGACAAAGAACGTTTCCATCACTTCCTGTTCGTCTATCTGCAGGGGGAAGATGGCGTACATCAGATTGGGATTGTGCAACATCACCTTGGATGGCTTTTTGGGGAACTCTTGATTGTCTGGATAAATCATGTTGATGAGTCGTGCGTCTGCGAGATACTTGATGTAGTTCATCACCGTGGCACGGCTGGTCTCTATGCCTTCAGCCAACTGACTGATGTTGGGCGCCTTGGCTCCCTCTACTGCCAACTGGTAGAAGAGTCGCTTTATCTTAGTGAGGTACTTCAGTTCTATCTGTTTGATGAGCAGAATGTCCACCTCGGTCATCATATTCATGGTTTTGAGCAGGTTCTCGGTAAAGTTGCGCTGCTCCAGGAAGAAGGGATAGAAACCATGGTGCAGATAGTCCTTGAAGTATTTCATCGGACTCACCTTGGGCAGGATCTGCTTGATGATGTGCTCGTGGTTCTGCAGGATGTCCTCCAACTCGTATGGCTGGAAGTTGTTGCCTGTCTGCAGGTTGATGAACTCGCGGAAGGAGAAACCACGCAGGTTGTAACTCTTCACGATGCCGTTGAGCTCAGGATTCTCCTCTTTCAGTCGCATCACGCTCGAACCAGTAAAGACGATCTTCAGTTCGGGATAGAGGTCGTAGCAACGACGAAGCTCCTTGCTCCAGTCTGGCTGTTTGAAAACCTGGTCGATAAGCAATGTGCGTCCGCCCTGTCTGACAAAGTCGCCGGCAAAGTCGGCTATTCCACGTCCTTGGAAATAGAAGTTGTTCATGTTCACAAAGAGACATTTGTGGTCGTCAGCACCAAACTTTTCCTTGGCATATTGCAGTAGGAAAGTAGTCTTTCCGACTCCTCGTGTACCCTTGATACCAATCATGCGGTCGTTCCAGTCAATCTCATCCATCAGGGTGCGACGAACCGGAGCGTTGATGTGCTCGACCAGATATCGATGTGTTCTGAAGAAAGCCTCTTCCATGAGTTTATGTTCTTTCGTATTGTTTTTAATAGTGCAAAGGTAATATTTATTTTCTAAATTGCAAACTCAAGATAGCAAAAAACAACTTTTTTTTCATTATTTAGCACTAATCTAAGTAAAATGAGGCAAAATATAGCGAGATTTTAGTAACTTTGCACTCATGAAGTTGCATATTTTCAATCCAGACCACGATTTGGCGTTAGCTGCCAACCAAAAAATATTCACCGCACCCCATGCTGGTCGTCTCCTTCGGGGCGACCTGTCTTTCATTCCTGCCTTATGGGCTGACGATGGAGATTTGGTGCTGGTCGACGACATAGACAATGCCCGCGACAAGGTGCGTCATCTCTGTGGTTATGAGAACCAGGACAGGGTGGAGTTCGTCACCAAGTTGCAGTTGCAGAAGATATTTGCCGATACCATGTCGGTGGACAGCATTCATCCCTGGGGCTGGAATCTCTCGCTCAAGGAGGAGTTGCGCCGCATAGGATGCCCTGACATAATGCTTCCTACCGATGAAACCATGCAAAAGATAAGAGAACTGAGTTCTCGTCAATGGGCATCCACGCATCTGCAGAGCGACGTGAAGTTTGTGTCGAACCTGCAGGATCTTATCCTTCTGGTGCAGCAAATGCAGCGGGCTGTAGTCAAAGCTCCATGGAGCAGCAGCGGCAGGGGCGTGCGCTATCTCACAGCTCAGATGTTGCAAGACCCAGGCTTCTCGCGCTGGGCTGAACGTATCATCGAAAAACAGGGCGGTGTCACATTAGAGCCCTATTATAATAAGGTGAAAGATTTCGGTATGGAGTTTGAAGCCATCGACGGACAGATTGTTTATCGAGGACTGTCTCTTTTCCAGGTTGCGAAGAATGCCTATACGGGCAATGTGCTTGCATCGGAGGAAGAGAAGGAGGAAATGCTGCAGTCTTATGTCAGTCATGAGCAGTTGGAAGCTATCAGCCAGCATGTCTGCGAGGTGATGCAGCCTGCTCTGAAGGGAGTCTACAGCGGTCCGTTCGGAGTTGATATGATGGTGTGCGCCAAAGAGCCCGGAAGCAAGGATGTCTTTATCAATCCCTGCATCGAACTCAATCTCCGTCGCACGATGGGACATGTCGCCTTGGCTCTCAGTGGTCATGGTGAGCATCCTATACGCATGATGCAGGTCCTCTTTGATGGTAATCGCTATCATCTGACTGTAAGAAAGATAGAGCAGAATACTAAACAAAATGTTTAATATATAACTTCTTTCACCAAACAATATGTTTAATACGTCATTTCTTTAAATAAATAAAATATCATTCAAATAAACTATTTTTTTTAACAAACTAAATCTTTTTATAACCAATGAAGAAAAAACTAATCGTATTATTTCTTGCATCGGCATCTTTAGGAGCCTTTGCTCAGACAGCCAAACCTTACGTGTCGCAGGTATGGAATCCGGACAATGGTAACGGAACTTATACCAATCCTGTAATTAATGCAGACTATAGTGACCCCGACGTGGTGGCGGTAGGTGATGACTATTACCTCACAGCCAGCAGTTTCAACTGTATTCCAGGTCTGCCCATCCTTCACAGCAAGGACCTTGTCAACTGGGAACTCATCGGACATGCTGTCACCAAACTCCAGCCTGAGAGCGAGTTCGATAAGCCATCGCATGGCAATGGTGTGTGGGCTCCCTGCATCAGTTATCATAACGGCGAGTTCTATATCTATTGGGGTGACCCCGATTACGGTGTGTTCATGGTGAAGACCAAGAATCCAGCCGGCAAATGGGACGATCCAGTGTGCGTGATTCCTGGCAAGGGAATGATCGACACCTCTCCTCTTTGGGACGAGGACGGCCGCGTGTACTTGGTGAATGGCTGGGCCAATTCGCGCAATCGCTTCGCATCTGTCATCACTGTTCGCGAGTTGAATGCCGAAGGAACCAAGGCCATCAGCGATCCTGTCATAGTCTTCGACGGCAACGGAACAGAGAATCGCACTTGCGAAGGTCCTAAGTTTTATAAACGCAACGGCTGGTACTGGGTGATGTTCCCTGCCGGAGGTGTTCCTACAGGTCATCAGATTGCCATGCGTTCCAAGTCGCCTTTCGGTCCTTACGAGGCTAAGAAGGTGCTTGCCCAGGGCAAGAGCAAAATCAATGGCCCTCATCAGGGCGGATGGGTTCACACAAAATACGGCGAAGACTGGTTCTTGCATTTCCAGGACAAGGAAGCCTACGGACGTGTGGTTCACCTGCAGCCTGTCACCTGGAAGGACAACTGGCCTGTGATGGGCAAGATGCCAGCCAAGGGCTATTGTGGCGAACCTTACGAGACATATAAGATGCCTAAGGCTGCCGTTCATGTGAACGTAAACCCTGTGGAGAGCGATGAGTTCAATGAAACTAAGTTGGGCCTTCAATGGCAATGGCACGCCAACTACCAGCAGTGGTATGGAATGCCAACCTCGATGGGTGTGATGCGCGTCTATACCGACAAGAACGACGGAACCATCTGGCACACACCCAACCTGTTGTTGCAGAAAACTCCAGCCGACAACTTCACAGTCACCACCAAACTACAGCTTACTGCCAAGGACCAGAACCAGATGGGCGGTATCATCATGATGGGCCTCGACTACACGGCATTGGTAGTCAAGCGAGTGGGCGATGAGTTCCAGTTGCAGCAGATTACCTGCAAGAGTGCCGACAAGGGCAAGCCCGAGACTGTGAAGGTTCTCGACACGCTGAAGCCAAGTTTGGTAGACAAGATAGACTATCAGCCAGCCATCCACGAGCAGGCTTATATGCGAATGGTGGTACGCCAGGGCAAGATGCAGTTCTATTTCTCCCAGAATGGCAAGTCGTACAAGAAGGTGGGCGATGAATTTACCATGCGCGAAGGCAAGTGGATTGGAGCCAAGGTAGGACTCCTCGCCAAGGATCCCGAAGGCAAGACCAACCGTGGTTGGATAGATGTGGACTGGTTCCGCATCACCAAATAATAACGTAAAAGCAAAAAAAGTTGAAACTACATCGAATATCCATATTGTTTGTCCCCCTCGTGTTGGGTGCGTGCTCTGTGAGTAAGCATGTTCCCGAAGGCGAATATATCCTTAACAAGGTGGAGGTGAAGAGCGACGATAAATCCTACGATGCTTCGTCGCTCAAACCCTATGTCCGTCAGAAGGAAGCCCCCAAGATCTTCTCGCTTTTCAGAAATCCCTTCAGCCGCAAGCCTGTCATCTTCGATACGTTGCAGGCACGCCTGTCGTGTCAGGACCTCCGTGTGGCGATGCAGAACCAGGGATTCCTGCAGGCAGGAGTCTCGCTTTTCACCACTACGAAGGGCAAGAAGCTCGATGCCCAGTATCTGTTGCATCCGGGAGAGCCATTCCGGATAGGTAAGATGACCTATGTGGTCGATGACGACGAGGTGCGCAAGGTGCTGAGTCAGGGCGATGAGAGTCAGCGCTTGCTGAAGCCAGGAATGCGTTTCAGTGTAGAGGCGCTCGATGCCGAGCGCAAGCGTATAGCAAGACTCTTGGCAGACAGTGGATATTTCCGTTTCAACAAAGACTTCATTCAGTATGATGCCGACACCATCTCCGGCGAGAAGGATATCGACCTGAAGCTCCATCTCCTGAAGTACAAGGCAAGCAGCAACCAGCCTGCCACCGACCATCCGCGATACTGGATTCGTCAGGTCAACTTCTTGAGCAATGACAGTCTGCCCATCCATCTGCGCCACCAGGTGTTGCTCAACGCCACAGCCGTGAAGGAAGGACTGCCCTACAGCGCTTCCGACCTGCAGCGTACGTACAACAACTTTGCCCGTCTGCAGGCCGTGAAGTATACGAACATACGTTTCGTAGAAGTGCCCGACACCAATCAGCTGGACTGCAACATACAGATAAGCACCAACAAGCCCCACACCCTGTCGTTTCAGCCCGAGGGCACCAATACGGCAGGCAACCTGGGAGCAGCAGCCTCGCTCACCTATACCAACCGCAACCTGTTCCATGGCAGCGAACAGTTCAGCATCGAACTGCGTGGAGCCTACGAGGCCATCAAGGGACTGGAGGGCTACACCGACCAGAACTACATCGAGTATTCGGCAGAAGCCAAGTTGATGTTCCCGCGATTCTTAGCACCATTCCTGTCGAAGAGCTTCCGTAGGAGACAGACGGCAAGTTCTGAGCTCTCTGTGAGTTGGGACATGCAGAACCGTCCCGAGTTCTATCGCAGGGTGTTCTCTACAGCCTGGCGCTATCGCTGGGCAGAACCCAGACACCATCTCAACTGGCGCATCGACCTGCTCGATCTCAACTATGTGTATATGCCGTGGATTTCTCCTACCTTCAAGAAAGACTACCTCGACGATGCAGACAATCGTAACGCCATCCTGCGTTACAACTACGAGGACCTTTTCATTATGAAGATAGGTTTTGGTATTACATATAATAATGGTATAGACGCCATGAGGGCAAATATCGAGACAGCAGGCAATCTGCTCAACGGAGCAGCCAAGGCGTTCGGACTGAAGAAGAACGGAGAGGGTCAGTACACCTTATTTAATATAGCCTACGCTCAGTATGCTAAGTTTGATTTCGACTACACCCATCTGATGCAGTTTGACAAGCGCAACGCCCTGGCGCTGCATGCAGGCTTCGGCATAGCCTATCCTTATGGCAACAGCCGAGTGCTGCCTTTCGAAAAACGATATTTCTCGGGTGGAGCCAACTCCGTGCGAGGATGGGGTGTAAGAGAGTTGGGACCAGGAAAGTTTAGAGGTACCGACGGCCGTATCGACTTCATCAACCAGACGGGCGATCTGAAGCTCGACCTCAATGCCGAGTACCGCACGTCTTTGTTCTGGAAGTTCCAGGGTGCGTTCTTCGTAGATGCCGGCAACATCTGGACCCTTCGTTCCTACGAAGAGCAGCCAGGCGGACAGTTCAAGTTGGATGAGTTCTACAAGCAGATAGCTGTGGCTTACGGCTTGGGAATACGTCTTAACTTCGACTATTTCATCCTGCGTTTCGATATGGGTATGAAAGCCATCAATCCCGCCTATGAGAACGAGCAGGAGCACTGGGCAATCATTCATCCACGACTCAGTCGCGACTTTGCGTTTCACTTCGCAGTGGGCTTCCCATTCTAACCATCCATCTTCCGTCTCTCTTTACCATGGGGAGGCAGAAGTTGGCTTTCTCTGTCAGTCGGGCAACCTTTCCTATGGTGTACATCTGCAGAAAGTCAGAAACCGTTATTTCTATTGTGGCAAGCGAATCATTGTCTTGCCATTCGATGTCGCCCAGTTCAATCTGGGCGTCTTCGTTTTTAGCACGCAGCGAGTCGACATCCGCCTGGTGCACATTGCTGGCAGTAAACCTCAGCCATTTTTCCGACTCGGGCGTGCAGTAACGCAGCGCTTTCTCGAAGTGCCAGTTGTAGTAGTTCACGGCGAAGGAGTCGGCATCCATTCGCAGTTGTTCCTCTTCGCTCAGTTCGTGCTTGCAAGAAGAACCTGCCATCATCATCATGCCGCTCACGGCAGCCAATAGGATCCATCGAAGATAAATTCTTCTTGTTCTCATATCAGTATCTTTTTAAATTAGCTTAAAAACGCCACAAAGGTAAGAAAAAACTTTGTAATTAGAATCTTTTTAGCTAACTTTGCATGAAAATAAAAATTAAGATGCTAAGATTTATTTCCTTCGGCAGCGGAAGTAGTGGTAATTGCTACTATCTTTTTACTGAGACGGATTCACTATTAATAGATGTGGGAGTAGGAATAAGGACACTGAAAAAGCACTTTCATAACTATGGATTGCGCTTCGAGGATGTGCACAACATTCTTATCACCCACGACCATGCCGACCATGTCAAGTCTGTGGGAAGCCTAAGCAATGATTATCACTTGCCTGTTTATACAACTCGTAAGGTGCATAGTGGCATTGAGAACAACTATTGTGTTCGCAAGAAGATTAATGGTGCCAATGTGCATGTCGTAGAGAAAGGTGTGCCCTTCATGCTGGGTGAGTTTCGTATCACTCCATTTGGTGTTCCTCACGACAGTACCGACAATGTGGGCTATCAGGTGGAGTGTGGTGGTGTCACATTCTGTCTCATTACGGATGTGGGCCATATCACCGACGAGATGAAGGCCTTCATCGGTCGTGCCAATTATCTTGTTTTAGAGGCAAATCATGATGAGGAGATGCTTCAGCAGGGGCCATATCCCCAGTATCTCAAGGATCGCATTCTTGGTCCTAATGGTCATCTTAGCAATACCTCGTGTGGTAAGGCGTTGGCAGAAAATGCCACCGATGCTCTGCGTCATGTCTGGCTGTGTCATCTCAGCGAGGAGAACAATCATCCAGAATTGGCACGCAAGACTGTAGAACAGATTCTGCGTAGCTATGGTATCGTGGCAGGCAAGGACTTCATGCTCGAAGTGCTTAAGCGCAAGACTCCCAGCGAAATCTATACATTGAAAGCGACAGAATAATGTCTGGATGTTTACCATTCATTCATCATGTGTCTTATTGCAGCAATGGGGTGATGCCACAACATACGGGGGCCTGCATAGCGCATAGCAGCCTGCATTTGTATTTTTCTGTCAGGCTTATAGCAGTGAATAGGACATTTCTTGCAAGTCGGCTTCTTCTCGCCAAACTTGCAATGCTCCAATCTGGTGTAGGCATAGTCGAGTAGGGCCGAACACTCCTCGCAAAGTCCTTCTTTCGTATGCTTCATGCCATGGCAGTATATCTCCACCATTTGGCTTACCGTTTTCTTTTCTTGCTCTATGCGCGTCATGAGACTCCTTTGCCTTTAAAGCTTTTGTAGATAGCGGTCTGCTTCAATGGCAGCTTTGGCACCGGATCCTGCAGCTACAACTCCCTGACGGTAAACGGGATCGGCCACATCGCCTGCAGCAAAGATACCGGGCAGATTGGTGGTGGCAGTGCCAGGAATCACCTTGATGAATCCCTGCTCGTCGAGATCGATATGGCCCTTGAAAAGCTCTGTGTTGGGCTTATGACCAATGGCAAGGAAGAAACCGTCGATGGCAATGTCGAAGGCCTCCTCGTTAGTTTCGCCGAGATGACGTACCAGGTGGGCACCCTCTACACCGTTGTCGCCAAAGAGCCCCGTGGTGTTGGTTTCGAAGAGTATCTCGATGTTCTCTTTTTCCTTGACTCGTTGCTGCATGATCTCAGCAGCACGCAGGAAAGGCTTTCTCACGATCATATACACCTTCTTGGCGAGACTTGCCAGATAGAGAGCTTCCTCGCAGGCTGTGTCTCCACCGCCCACAACAGCCACAGTACGCTTACGATAGAAGAAACCGTCGCAGGTGGCACATGCTGATACACCCTGTCCCTTATACTTCTCCTCGTCTTCAAGCCCCAAGTATTTGGCTGTGGCTCCTGTGGCAATAATGATGGTGTCGGTTGTAAAAGCCTTACCGTCTTCGTCTTCAACACGATAAGGACGGTTCTCGAAGTCGATGTGAGTGATGCTTCCGTCGCGCATTTCAGTTCCGAATCGTTCAGCCTGTTCACGCATGTCCATCATCATCTGATTGCCGTCCACGCCATTGGGATAGCCAGGAAAGTTTTCTACGATGGTGGTGGTGGTCAACTGTCCGCCTGGTTGCAAACCGGCATAAAGTACAGGTTTCAGGTCAGCACGACCAGCATATATGGCAGCTGTATAACCAGCAGGTCCACTTCCGATAATGAGAGTTTTGATATGTTCCATATTTTTGATTGAGTTTTATTGAATTCCTATTATTTTGTGAGTTTGCAGCGATAGTTGCCATTCCGGGTGCTGCTTGATGTATTCTATGCAATGCTTCATGATGATGGCGTTCTGCTCATCGTTGCCTGTGTCGCAAGGCTGCAGATACAGGTAGTCGGCCTTCAGATGGCAGCAGTCCACTGGATGCTTGTCGTCGAAAACGAGTTTCAGTTCGTTGGCATGAGGGATGACGACAGCCGCCTGAGTCTCCACAAAGGCCTTCTTTGGCGAACAGGTTATCCAGTCTATTCCCTGTGGCAGCAGATGCGTTCCGTTAGTCTCCACAGCCACATAGTAGTCAGCCTGATGCCATGCCTCAATGAGGGCGTCGTCGGCCTGCAGAGAGGGCTCTCCTCCCGTCAGCACGATAAACCGACATTCACTTTCCGTACGTAAACATTGCTCCACGATGTCCTGTGCCGTCATCTCCGTATAGTGTGTGAAGTCGGTGTCGCAGAAAGGGCACGACAGGTTGCATCCGCTCATTCTTACGAAGACGGCAGGTCTGCCAGTCCATCTTCCCTCACCCTGTAGTGAGTAGAATATCTCGTTGACTCTGTAAGTTTTCATTCTTTGTTTTCTGTGAATATCTGCAGTCAGTGTTACTTGACGATGAACTCTATACCCTTTATTTTGTTCTCGTCGATGACAGTAGCTGTGTTTCCGAAGCTTTCTTGTATGTTAACCTTGTAGCATTTGTCGAACTGTTCGACAATCCATTTACCGAGATTCTCGGCAGTAGGATTGAAGTCGAAAATCTCGTTGAGGTTGGCATGATCCATCTTGCTTTGTATGACTTTCTTGATGTGAGTGAAGTCTTCCACCATTCCGTCCTCGTTAAGTTTGTCCCTGCTGACAAGGAAAATTTCTAACTGCCAGTTGTGTCCATGCATGCGGCTGCACTTGCTTTCGTAGCTGAGCTGAAGCGAGTGGGCAGCGGATATTTCTAACTTTTTGGAAATACAGTATATCATATCTTGCTTCAAAATAATCTAATAATCTTTGCAAAGATACATCAAATCGGTAAAATATCAAAATAAATGTGTGATTTAATTTTGTTAAGAGCCTGATTTTGTCAAATCTTCATGACAATGAATAAAAATAGTATCAATCTTTTCGTTACCTCAGAATTTTGCATTAACTTTGCATTAACTTAGCAGAAATAAGCAGAAAAAGATACGCAAACCATATGAATAATATTAAGAAAATAGTCCTTACGGGCGGTCCTTGCGCAGGCAAGACCACAGCATTAGTACGCATCATAGAGCATTTCACGGGATTGGGTTACAAGGTATTCACCATTCCCGAGGTACCTACCATGTTTACCCAGGCAGGTATGAACTATCTTACCGACAACGCCAAGTTCTTTTATGAGGGCGAGAAGGCTACGCTCCAGATACAGTTGGCTTTAGAAGACAGTATGATGCGCATGGCAGAGACGATAGACAAGCCTGTCATCATTGTATGCGACCGTGGTGCGATGGATATATCTTCGTATCTCACTCCCGAACTTTGGAACCGTATCATCGGAGAATTGGGGTATACCACAGTCCAATTACGCGATGAGCGTTACGATGCCGTACTCCATCTTGTTTCAGCAGCCGATGGCGCCGAGCAGTTTTATACCACGAGCAACAATGCTCAGCGCTTGGAGCGTGCCGACGAACATGGTTTGCAGATAGCCCGCGAACTCGACAAGAAGGTTATCAGTGCCTGGACGGGTCATTCTCATCTGCGTGTCATCAACAATCACGACGACTTCAACAACAAGTTGAACCGTGTTCTCAAGGAGATTAGCAATGTGCTGGGTATTCCTCAGCCCGTGGAGGAGGAGCGTAAGTACATTGTCGAGGTGACGGGGGATATAGCAGGAAGCATCGACAGCGACATCGTACAGACATATCTTACCACCGAACCTGGTTGCGAGGTACGTCTTCGCAAGCGTGTCTTCGAGGGCAAGACGGTGTATGTTCATACCACCAAGAAGTTGCTTTCTACCAACGAGCAGATAGAGACGGAGCGCCAGATAGGTAAGAATCTCTACGAGTCCATGCTTCAGCAGGCCGATCCTTATCGTGTCACCATCCGCAAGCATCGCAAGAGTTTCATCTGGAAGGGTCAGTACTTCGAGTTGGATTCTTTCGAGTCTCCCGTTCCAGGATTAGTCATTCTCGAGACCAAGGGCATTGCGAAGCAAGAGAGTGTCAAGTTTCCTCCCTTCATCCATGTGAAAGAGGACATCACGGGCAATACACAATATTATAATTATAATAAGGATCCAACTCTGCCTCACATCATATCTTCAAGCAGGAGCTTTTAAAGTTAGCCACATCTCTTGAATTGGATATTATCATTGTACATTATCCACCATACTGTTCAAAGTATAATCCAATAGAACACAGGCTGTTTGCACATATAACAAGATCCTGGGAGTACCATTGCTGTCTGCAGAATATGCTTGTATGAAAGCGAATGAAACTACCACATCCAAGGGATTGGTTGTTGTTGCCTCCATCAACTCTGAGGAATATCAAACTCAAAGAACGCTTGACGAATCATATGTATCCGAAAGGCAAAAGCGAATCATATTTGATGAACAATTGCCTAAGTGGAACTATGTCGTTAGGTGCAAATCTGCTTAGCATTTTTGTACCAAGTTATTTTTTTACTGTTACTAAGGAAGTAGTTTTTTAAAGCTTTTGCCCTTACAGGGCGCATTGCAGACTGACATTATTTTTTACTGCCCTTTCAGGGCGTGCTGCTTGAGTTCATTTGCCTTGGGCTATGAGCTTCTGCCCCTTCAGGGCGTGCAGGGTAATTTCAATCAAACAGGAGGGCGTATTGGGTAATTAAAAGCCCATATAAGCAACACGCCCTGAAGGCCAAGAAGCTCACAGAAGTAGCATGCCCCCTTCTGGCGTGCTGCTATGGTCTTCATGGCCTTTCTGCAGCTCGTAAGCGATTCGTGTCCATGCGGTCGCATACCGCAAAATACAGCTCTGCTGCTGGCGTAGACCTCTGATGGTCCGCCAACCTTATAGCGAAGCGGTTTGAGCACCGAGTAGGGCGGTTGGCACATCCCCTGTCCCCTGAGGGGAAAGGGGCTTGGGGAATGAGGTGGAGGAGGGTGTGTCATAAGTCTGTGACGCACCTTTTTTTTGTGTTTTTCTGTATTTTTTAGTTGAATCGTAGTCTTTCTTCACAAGGGGAATCTTATTATATTGTATAGAAACTTTACTTTTCTTGTTTTATCGATAACAAAACTGCGCAAAAGCTCACAAAAGGGCATAATTGTCCCATACGGTAAAACTGCCCAAATTGAGTTTTATCGTTTTATCCCCAAATGTTTCTTCAAATTGAATCCTATACCGAACAACCCTATGTCCATGTAAACCTTGTCCTTTCCGAAATGCCTGAATCGCTTGTAATGCATGTCTTCCTTCATCTGTCCAAACGCAGCTTCTGGCTCTATCGGTCTCTGACTCCTGTGCTTCATACCTTCCTCTGACGTCAACAGCAAAAATGCTTCCTTTTTATATGCATTCAACTTATGGTTTAATATATGGTTCTGTTACCCTTGGCTTTCTTGCAAAGACTCCCAAGTGGACAGCCTTCACATCGCTGCGCTCTATATAATGTAATGACAGACACATAGCCAGAGTCGCTTTTCGTTTGCCGTTGTCCGCAAGGATTCATGTGTTGTCCCATGGGACAGACGTAATAGTCTTCGTCTTTATTATAGTAGAAATTTGCTTGGTTAAAGACATCTTCCTTGAAAGGTTTATGCTGTTCTTTGTGAAACCAGTTGTACTTTACATATCCCACCATCTCTTCCATCTCCATGTACTCATAGTTCTCCTCTGATCCGTATCCTGAGTCTGCGGTGACGCACTTGGATTGCTTTCCATGTCTTTTCCTGTACTTATCCAAAAATGGTTTGAAGGTCAGGGTGTCTGTTGGATTGTGATAAAGGGCGAAATTCGTCCAGTATTGATTCTCTGTCGCTATTTGAAGGTTATAGGCAGGCTTTGTCTGCCCATTGTTCATGGCATCTTCCTTGAGGCGCATGAAGGTCGCATCAGGATCAGTCTTGGAGTAACTGTTTCTCTCGCCCAGTATCTCCAAAGAGTTCTCATACTCACGTAGCTTGTCTGAGGCCTTGAACAAATGAGAAATCTGAGTATTTAGCTTTTGCTTCTCTCTTCCTGTAAGCTTTGCCTTAAGAAGGTTCTTCACTTGCCTCTCACACAAACGTGCACTTCTCTCTACATCCTTGGCGGAAGTGGCTGGCTCGCTGTCTTCTTCCCTAATGTCACTCCCGCCATTCAGGCGAATTTGTTCTTTTATCTGATCCAATGCAGCAGAGGTCTTTTCCAAGAGCTTAGCCCTGTTCTTTTCCACGGTCTTCTTCCATACAAACGTGTACTTGTTCGCTTTCGACTCTATCTTAGTGCCATCAACATATTGTTCCTCCAGACTAATCACGCCCTTTTCTGCCAATATGGAGACGACTGCATCAAAATAGAAGTCGATGCACTTTATCATATGATTGGTTCTAAAGCGGTTGATGGTTGCGAAAGACAGTCGCTTGCCTCCACAAATCCACATATAGCGAACATCGTATTTAAGTGCGTCCGCTATGCCACGACAGGAATAAACGCCATTGATATAGGCAAAAACAACTAAACTTAGAAGCATCTTTGGACTGTAAGGAGGAGCACCAATCCCATCATAGGTATCCATGAGAGGGTTGATGTCCATACTGCGAACAATACGATCCACCATACGAACTTTGCTGTCTTTTGGCACATAATCATCGAAAGAGTTAGGAAAAAAGCTCAATTCGTGCCGAGTTTCAGATTTTATTTGTATCTTTGCCATACTTTAAGAAGTTTTCTGCAAAGATACAAATCTTTTGCGGAAAGGCAAAGCCCGAGCTTGTGAAAGTTTGGGCTTTGTTGTAAATAAAAATGTTTTTTAAAGATTTCGTATCTGTGAAAAGGAAAAAAATAAAAAAGGGTGCGTCACAGACTTATGACACACCCTCACGGGGTGATTTTAGAAAAAATCCATCATTAAGGTTAATGGAGGACTGGAGGTTTTTCGAAAAAAAACTTAAGGTTAATGGAGGACTGGTGGGTTTTCGAAAAACCTTAAGGCTAAGGGAAAAAATGGTGGGCTTTCGAAAAAAATCGAAAACTGGAGGTTTTTCGAAGAAATCGAAAGAAAAACATATAAAGGCTAATTAAGGATAGATGGAGTTTCGAGAAACAAAAACCTCGTTTCTCATAAGGAAAAAGAGAAACGAGGTTTCATTATCACTGTTACATTGGGAACAATCCGAAGAGTTCAGCGTCGATTTGATCCGTCACTTTGCGGAAATCCTCAGGATTTTCCTCAAAGTGCAAGTTGTCGCCATCAACGATGATCAGTTTCCCCTTATACCCCTTGATCCATTCCTCGTAGCGGTCGTTGAGCCCCTGCAGATAATCAATACGAATACTCTTCTCGAAGTCACGTCCACGCTTCTCGATATGACTCACGAGTGTAGGGATGCTGCTTCGGATATAGATCATCAGGTCGGGCAGTTTCACCAGACTGATCATCAGGTCGAAGAGATCAGTATAGTTTGCGAAGTCACGGTCGCTCATCAGTCCCTTGTCATGCAGGTTGGGTGCGAAAATCTTAGCGTCCTCGAAGATAGTACGGTCCTGGATGATGGTTTCCTTGTTCTGTGCTATTTCCACCACGTCGTGGAAGCGCTTGTTCAGGAAATAGATCTGCAGGTTGAACGACCATCTTTTCATGTCCTCGTAGTAGTCAGCGAGGTAAGGGTTGTTGTCCACAGGTTCGAAGTTAGGCTTCCAACCGTAACGTTTACTGAGTAGTTTGGTGAGCGTAGTCTTTCCGCTTCCTATGTTGCCTGCTATAGCTATATGCATTTCTTTATTTATTTTTTATGATGGTTATTATTTATGTTACTTTAGAAGATAAAGGAGTTAAGGGAGTTAAGGAGTTATCGCTCCCTTCGGTCGCTGAGGAGTTAAGACAAATGCCTTGAGGGCGATGTTTAAAGTTTAATTTTAAGTCCACTAAAGCATTTGTCTTAACTCCTTAACTCCTGAGAAATCTCCTTTAACATCCCTCCTCCTTCGAGAAGAGTCCGAAGAGTTGCGAGTCAATTCTGTCGACGATTTCGCCAAACTCCCTGGGGTTGTGTTCGAAGTCGAGGTTATCCACCTCTATGACCAGCACCTTACCCTTGTACTTCTTGTATATAAACTCATCGTACAGGTTGTTGATACCCTGCAGATAGTCGATGGGCATCTGCTGCTCGTAGTCGCGTCCCCGCTTCTGAATGTTCTTTACTAAGTGTGGAACCGAAGCTCTCAGATACACCATGAGTTCAGGCATTTTGATCACCTTCATCATCGAGTCGAAGAGACCCATATAGGTATCGTAGTCCCGCTCGTCCATGTTCCCCATATTCTTGTTGTTGGTAGCGAAAACATACACGCCCTCAAAGATGGTCCTGTCCTGTATGATGGTCTCCTTGCTCTTTTCAATCTCCAACAGGTTTTTGAAGCGCTGTTTCAGGAAATACACCTCCAGGTTGAGCGCCCATCTCGAGATGTCCTTGTAGTAGTCGTCGATGTATGGGTTATCATCTACAGGCTCCAGAAATTTCTTCCATCCATAATGCTTTGCAAGCATATTGGTGAGTGTCGTCTTTCCGCTGCCGATGTTGCCAGCTATTGCTATGTACATGTTATGTTGTTATAAGTATATTATCAATCCGTTGTTATGATTCTTTCGTAAACTGCTCCACGAACTGGTCTTCCGTGATGATTGGAATGCCCAACTGCTGCGCCTTCCTGTTCTTGGTACTTGCCGAGGCAGCATCGTTGTTGATCAGGAAGGACGTGCTCTTGCTCACACTTCCCGTCACCTTACCGCCCTGTTGCTCGATGTAAGTCTTCAGCTCGTTGCGGTTCTTGTAGTGGTGCACGTCGCCCGTCACCACGAAGGTCAGTCCCTCGCACATCGAGCCCTTCTCCTGAGGCTCCTCCTCCCTGATGTCGAGTTCCTTCAGGAGTCGCTGCACCTTACCGAAGTTCTTGTCGTCGCGGAAGAAGCCGATAAACTTGGCACTCTTCTCCGGTCCGATACCCTCGATGCTTGCCAGCTCATCGTCGAAGAGAGCCGTGCGTGCCACTTCGATGAGCTTTGCCACCGGATATTCAGCCAGCAGTCTCTTTGCCACATCTCCGCCACACAGCGGAATGTTGAGCGCATAGAGCAGATGACGACCGTCGGTGGTACGGCTCTTCTCGATGCTTTCCAAGAGGTTGTGCACCGACTTGCGGCCGAAGCCCTCGAAGGTAGCAATCTGGTGGCTGTATTGCGACAGATGATAGAAGTCGGCATATTCGTGGATGAAACCGCAGTTGATAAATCGCGAAACCGTCTGTTCCGAGATACCCTCGATGTTGATACCCTCCTTGCTCACGAATCGCGAGAACTTCTTCAGCTGCTTGGCCGTACAGTCGGGGTTGGTGCAGTGCAGCGTCTTCGTGCCGCTCTCACTCTCCGTCACCACCGCCTGTGCACCACATACTGGGCACACCTCAGGCACCTCGAGCACACCCACCTTCTCAGTGATGCGAATCACCTTCGGTATAATCTTGTTGGCCTTGATCACCTGCAGACGCGTACCCTTGCCACCGATACCCAGACGCTCACACTCACTGATGTTACAGAGCGAGGCACGCTGCACGGTAGTACCCTCCAACTCCACAGGCGTGAAGACAGCCACGGGCGAAATCGTATTGGCGGCACACGACCATTCAATGTGGTCCAGAGTAGTGTCGGCATGCGTGTCCTGCCATTTAAAGGCATAGCCCGCACGCGTGGCATGATGGCCTGTCACCGACCCCGTAGCAGCATACGCCGTATCATCGTAGGCAATCACCAGACCGTCGACAGGGAAGGGGAACACCTTGTTCGTCACCTTGTGGGTGAAGAAATCCACCACCGCCTGGATATTCTCAGCAGTAGGGTGGTCGATGCGTTCGCGCTCCACGGGATTGAAGCCCTGCGAAACGAGGAAGTCCATCCTCTCGCCCCACGAGGTGATGTCGTGCTCCGTATATACTAAGGTAAAGGGAATCCACTGCAGATGTCGTGGCTTCACCTCCTCGATGTCCTTCAGAGCCAGCGAACCCGAAGCCAGGTTGCGTGGATTGGCATAGTCGCCCTCCGTCTCCAACACAAATCGTTCGAAGTCAGGATAGGAGATCACCGCCTCGCCACGAATCACCAAGTGTCCCATCTCGTCTATCTGTTGAGGAATACCCGCGATGGCAGGTGCCAGATGAGTGATGTTGGTACCGATATGCCCGTTACCACGAGTCACCACCTTGGTCAGCCTACCGTTGTCGTAGGTCACGACGAGAGTCAGACCGTCCAGTTTCCACGACAGCCAGATACACCTTCCGTCAGCCCATTTCACCAGTTCTGCCACACTCTTCGTCTTGGCAAGCGACAGGGCAGGGAACTCATGCTCCTCCTTCTGTCCCGCCACGTTGTCTTCCGACACCTTGGCAGTAGGCGAGTCGGGCAGGGTGATACCCGTTTCCTCCTCCATCAGTTTCAGCCGGTCGAACAGAGCGTCCCATTCGTAGTCGCTCATCAGTTCCCCCTTACCGTTATAGTAAGCCTCCGAGGCCTGGTTCAGTTTATCCACCCATTGCCTCATCAGCATTTCTTGCTGTGTCATATATATTATATTATTTTATTATCTCTTATCTCAAGTTCAGAAGTTATATAAGTCCACGACTTTTCGGGAGTTAAGAAGTTAAGGGAGTTAAGGAGTTAAGACAACAGCCTTTTAAGACCGCCTGTAAGGGCAGAAGCTACTATAATCAGCACGCCCTGAACTAATGTCCATCGCCCGAAGCACGAATGCAAGCCCCCTGCAACCAGCACGCCCTGTTTTACTCTAATTGAGCAAGCTTTGAGCGTATTTTTTAACGTTAATTATGTTTAACGACCCTTGGGTCTTGCCTGATGAAGTTTGCGTCATAGTATTCACCTTTTTCCACGAGGGTGAATATGATCCTTAGCAACTTGTTTGCTATGGCATTTAGTACATAATGACGCGGCTTTTTATCTATTAAAGTACGTCTCTCGTAATACAGTTTAATCTCCTTGTTGTGCAATCTGGCGCTTTCTGCGCAGATGTACAACAAGGTCTTTGACCGTCTATTACCAATCTTGGATATATGTGCTCCCTTGTCCATTTTCCCCGATGATTTTTTTCGTATGGCGCAGTTCCTGCATAAGCAGCATATTGGCGCGCTGTAGTTATTTTTGTGAAATTATCCGTTTTTCCCAATAGTTCTACTGCGGTAACCAGACCAACTCCATTGACACTTTTAACAATCTCATAGTTGTGATGAATGCTGTCATGCCCATTTATGACTTTCAACATCTCTTTTTCCGTCTCGGCAATTTCCGTGTCCAACATCTCTTTTATACGGTCCATGCTTCGCTTGACCAAGACTTCTGATAGGACGGCAATCCTCGCTCTTGTCGGCTGTCATCAGCTGCTTACGCTGTTCTACAAGCATTTCTCGGTGGCGTGCCAATTGACGAAGCTCATACAGATCCTCTTCAGGGAACTTCCTGTATTTCAGCTTATCAGGATATCTCTCGCCAAATTCTCTGAGCAGTGCGCAATCCAGGACATCCGTCTTGGCACGGTCAGGGGTAGCTCTGTATCTATGGATGACATATCCACCCACAAAGGCAATCTTCACATTGCTGTCCATGCAGCACTTCAAGAGAGTATCACCATAAACTCCGGTATGCTCAGCAACCAATACAGCATCGCTTGGAAGGGTTTCTAAAAACCTTCCGATACTCTTAAAATTGTTCTTTACAACCTTATGTGAAGGTTTGTTTGATACTTTTTTTGATGTCAAGTCGAAAAAACTTACGTCAAATTTCTCTTTTGCCAAATCTATTCCGTATATTTGCATATTGAAATTTTTTTTATAAGAAGGGTGCTCCGTTCTGAGCGGCTACAACTATACTACGAGTCCTGTCTTGTTCTACACAAGCAGGCTAATTTACTCTCAAGCTTCTGCTCAGAAAATATCCAGTTCCCAAAACAGGGCTAAGCCTTTACTATGCTAGAAGGGGCACAGGGTTAACGCTGGATATGGAGTATTCTTCTTTTTATTGTACTTATCTATTTTCCTGCAAAGTTAACAAAAGTTTGCAGATATAAAGATTTTTACCTCTTTATTTTTCCAAGTGCAAATATAATAGAAGGGGCAGAAGCTCATAGCCCAGGGCAGCGCCCTGGGTTGTTATGCCAATGAGCAATGCGCCCTGTAAGGGCAAAAGCTTTACATATCGCAAAGGAATTTCAAGTTTCATAAGGTGAATTTTAAAGCTTTTGCCCTTACAGGGCGCCTTGCTGACAACCTTTATACCCAGGGCGTTGCCCTGGGCTAAGAGCTTCTGCCCCTTCAGGGCGTGCTTCCACCCACTTTGCGATAACTCAATAACTCCCCTTGGAGAAATCATTGCCCACTAAAGCATTTGTCTTAACTCCTTTAACTCCTTAACTCCTTTGTAATCTCTTTTGAAACCTCCTCCACATTATTCTTTGCAAAAATAGGAAATAGTTTTCAATTAGCCAAACATTCTTACTCTTTTCACTGATTTCTTAATAAATATTTGGCAGTCTCATAGAAAAGCCATACCTTTGTCGAGTCTAAGAATTTCAATTCAAATAACACAAAGACATATGTTCCGACTGAAGACATTAACGATATTAGGCAGCAAGGCCGAGCTATCCACCCTCCCCGAGGGCAAGCTGCTCATCAATACGATCAACGCCCATTCCTACAACACAGCCCTGAAGGATACCCTCTTTGCCGAGGCCCTGTCGTGTGGCGACGTACTCATCCCCGATGGAGTGAGCATCGTGAAAGCCTGCCGATGGATAGGAGCGAAGTCGCAGCCTCGTGAGCGCATCGCAGGCTGGGATCTCTTCGACTACGAGATGAACCGTCTTGAACGTGATAGTGAAGCATCAACCGCCAAAGGCGAAAGTCCTAAGACAGTGATGTTTATGGGAAGCTCCAAGAAAGTACTCGACATGATAGTGAAGCGAGCCGCCGAGGTATATCCCCATCTCAAGGTAGCCACCTATTCACCCCCTTACAAGCCCGAGTTCACCGACGAGGACAACCGTGCCATCATCACCGCCATCCATGCCTCTAATCCCGACCTGCTGTGGATAGGCATGACAGCTCCGAAGCAAGAGAAGTGGACCTATTCCCACTGGTCAGAGCTCGACATCCACTGTCATGTAGGCACCATCGGAGCCGTCTTCGACTTCTTTGCCGGCACCATAGCGCGTGCCCCCTTATGGTGGCAGAACCACGGACTCGAATGGCTCTATCGTCTCCTGAAAGAGCCCCGCCGCATGTGGCGTCGTTACATCCTTGGCAACACCCTCTTCCTCAAGAACATGTTGACCGAGAAACTCTCCAAATAACCCTTGGCAGCAATCCCCAGCCCCAGCAAGCAGCATTGAGTGAGCACTCAGCAAGCATCAAGCAAGCAGCCAGCATCGAGCAAGCAGCCAGCCAGCATCGAGCATCGAGTGAGCACTCAGCAAGCATCAAGCATCGAGTGAGCACTCAGCAAGCATCAAGCATCGAGCAAGCAGCCTGTAAGCGATTCGTGTCCATGCGGTCGCATACCGCAAAATGCAGCTTTGCTGCTGGCGAAGACCTCTGATGGTCCGCCAACCTTATAGCGAAGCGGTTTGAGCACCGAGTAGGGCGGTTTCCTCTTCTTCCCTGAGGGGAGAAGACCGAGATGAGAGGTGGACCCTCCCTTAAGGGTAAGGGAGGACTGGTGGGTTTTCGAAAATATCACTATTATGTCAAGAAAAAGCAAATATAAATGCAAGAAATGCGGTTATGCCACGGACATATATGAAGGCCGTGGCTTCATGGGCCAACACATAGAAGCCATGACCTGCCCCGACTGCCACAACATAGTCCCCCTTGTCGTAGGCGGCGTCATAGGAGATGCCGCCCCCAGCTTCAACTCCCTTGTAGGCAGACTCTGCCTCCATTGCGGTTCCGACCGCATACACCTCTGGGATCACCACACATGCCCCCGTTGTGGAGGCGAGATGCAACCCACTGGCGACTCCGAATTTTGGACGTAAGAAGCCGCAAAGCAGTTTAAAACTATCTTTAAAACTCTTCTTTTACATAACTATATGGACCATACATTATTCTTACAGCATATGGTTTGTTTATTTGTATAGTTAAATCACCTGTAATTTTTAATATATAAGTATGAATTGCACACATGTATTCTGGTGTGCTAAATGTTTTCCAATCACCATTCCATAATGGTGAATATCCGCCAGCATGCATAGGATTACCATTATTATCTTTATATTCTTCCATATTATATTTTCTTAAAACAACGTTTGCCAGCATCTTTTCTTTTTCAATGGCATCTGTTAGGCTTGTTGCATATATTATGAATACACAAGAATTCATATATGTATTTACTCCATCAGATTGGAATGAGAAATCAACATAATCAAAGTCATATCCTGCATATTTAATGTTTTCAAATATGATAGCATTTTTTCCTGGTATTTTTTGGGGAGTTCCAAATTTATTTCTGAGAATTGGTTCAGCTTTTTCGAGAGAAGTGCCAAATGGAATATTTGCTATGGATTTGATTTGTCTTTTTTTATACATATCAGCAAAAGGTTGATATATAGAATCCATTTTTATTTTTTGCTCTATGGATCCTGTTCCTCTCCGCCATCCATTTCCATGGCAATCCGCTTTTTAGGCCTGCCGTTTTTTTGCTCATTGAATGGATCCTGTATAATACTCTGCCACTTTATCTTGAAGATAATTTGTTTTTATGTTATCATTATTCTCTAATTTCGTATTTTAACGTTGTTAAAATTTGTATATTTCTTATTTTCTCTTATTCTTGAAAAATAAGTTCCAATTATAGATGGCATAAATAGGTTAAGTATAAATCCGATAATATCCACCTTCTTTGTAAAATATTCTATTTTGGTATATCCGATAAAAGAATATATATTTGCGCAATAAAATTTTAAGTAATATGTACAAGAGCAATTTTTTTTGATATGAGCAAGTGTAAATAGTTAATAGTCAATAAGATATATCATTAATAACTATATTTTAAAAGGTAAAAAGTTTGATCCGTCCTGAGACGTAAAGTTCCGAAAGTTTTTCACTACCGCAACAAGAGCTTTCGAGAATAGACAAAAGAGTTTTTGACAGCCGTGAAAAATACTTTTTACGTATGTGACAAAGTTTGGGAAGCGAAGATATGAAAAATAAGAGGAAAAGTGAAGTATATGGATTCTTTTTTGTATTTTTGCAAGCAAATTGTACAGGCTTATGAAATCGAGATTTTTAACTAATTATACCGAGACATCTTTTCTGTCAACCATTCAGATGAATTTGCGACGTTGTAAATCATTTGATTTCTCAGTCAGCTTTATCAAGAAAGCTGGCTTAGTACTTTTGGCGAAAGACATCAAGGCAGCTTTGGAACGTGGAGCTAAAGGCAGAATCATAACTTCTACCTATCAGAACTTCACGGATGTGGAATCTTTGAACTTTTTTATGAGCTTAACGCAATTCCCTCATTTCGAATGCCATCTGGATGATGAATGCTTCCATGATGAGAAAAACTATTCTACCAATGGATTTCATTCCAAAGGCTAGCTTTCGATGCGCTCAATTTCAATCCAGACAGATTGCTCTATATCGTTCATGAAAGCTCCATCCTTAAGAAATCATTAGAGACCTTCCAAAAGGTATTTGGTGGCGCAAAGACTTGTGGATTGTATAATGCAGAGGCAAAGGAGTCTGGTGAGGATTTCCTGTTTTCTACCAATGTCTCCATGTGCCGTTCGCTCGAACTCTTTGCCAAGAAAGAATTTGATTATATCATTATCGATGAGTGTCATCATGCTGTGGCGGATAGTTATCGCAAGATTATCGACTATTTTGAACCAGAATTCTTGTTGGGCTTGACAGCTACCGAGAATCGTATGGACAATCAGGATGTGGTAGAAATCTTCGGCAATAATATCCCCTATGAGTTGAGGCTCCGAGATGCAATCATCAACGACCTGATCGTGCCTTTCCATTATTATGGTATTCGTGATGAATTGGTAGATTATGGCTTGACCTCTTCAGGTGAACGCCGATTAATATCGCAAATCTCTATGCCTGAAAACTGCGAGTTTATCCATCAGCAGATAGAGAAACATCGTATGGAAGGGCAGAAACTGAAGGCATTGGCTTTCTGTCGCAACATACAGCACGCAAGGATGATGGCTGATAACTTAGGCGATTATTATCATACAGCATTCTTGAGTGGGAAGAACAAAACTGGTGAACGTATTCGTGCTTACAATGATTTGCAAGATGAAAATCAGAAATTGGAAATCCTCTTTGCTGTAGATATTCTGAATGAGGGTGTGGATATTCCAGGTGTCAATATGGTGCTCTTTTTGCGCCCTACGGAGTCGAGCACTATCTTCTTACAGCAATTGGGTCGAGGACTTCGTAAATATACCAATAAGCCCTACGTCACGATACTCGACTTTATCGGAAATAGCTATAAGCGCAGCGTTCATATCGCTTTGGCGCTGGGTAGTCTTTCTCGTAATTCTATATTAGAGAAGAAACTCCTGAAGTTTATGGTGAGGAATGATTTCAAAAGTTTAGGCTTGAGTGATTATGGTGTAGAAATCCACATCGACGATCTTTCAAAAGAGGAAATCATCGATAAGATAGAGAGCGAGAATTTTAATCGCATCAACTATCTGAAGATGGATTATCAGAACTTCAAGGCTTATCTGAAAACTCCTTCTTATCCATCACACATGGACTATATGAATAGCGACTATGCTCCTAATCTCTTGAAATTCATGAAGATAAAGATAGGTTCCAAGAAAACCAATTCTTATTATGGGTTCTTGAAAGGTATAGAAGAAGAGGGACTGCCTGTATTCTCTGATGAGCAAATAGCTTGCATCAATTATCTGTCGAGTCTTTTGCCATTGGTGAGAGAGCACGAGTTTTTGGTGGTAAAGAGTTTGCTGGATGGTGAGAATTCATTGACTCGTATAGAAAAGAATGTGCGGAATGAAATCTCTAATTTCAAGCATGAGCAGTTGGAGCACGCATTGCGTTTCCTTGAAGATGGTGGTGCGGTGAAGATAAAGGATGATAATGTGTATCTGTGTGGAGAAAGTGAACAGGAATATGAGCTTTATCTGCAAGATTTGCTCAACTATGGTTTGACGCAATATGAGGCAAGATATGCAGACACGCAAGATGATTTCTTGTTGTGGCAGGATTATCGTCAGGATCAGGTGCTCTTGAAGATACTGGAGAATCCAAAGCACAATCAGATTGGCACCTATTATAAGAATGGAAATATGTATATTTTTGCTGGTTTGAAGAAGGATGCTTCTCTGGATGATCATTTGAAGTATAATGATAAGTTCTTATTTCCTGATGTTTTCCAATGGGAGAGTATTGCTCGCATATCTGCCAAAGAGGAGGCTCTGCAACAGGTTGCTCAACAGGCACTGGTGTTTGTCAGAAAAGTAAGTGCGGAGAATGGAATTACTCTACCTTATACATATATGGGTACTGGTCACTTGGAGAATGCAAGAAAGGGTGTGACGAAGAATGGGTCTATATTGTATGATATTCACATGGACAATCCTTTGCCGCCTGAACTGCAAGAGGATTTCCAATGGATGGAGTAAATTATTGAATGAGGGAGATGAAATTATGAAACATTATTATGTTGTTGCAGCTGTAGTTTGCCATGACAGCAAATACCTCTGTATGCAGAAGGGCAAGACCAAGTTTGAATATACCAGCTATAAATGGGAGTTTCCGGGTGGTAAAATAGAACCTGGTGAAACTCCCCAACAGGCATTGGCTCGTGAGCTGATGGAGGAGATGGAATATCCTGTGGAGGTGGGAGAGGAGTTGGTAACCGTGAATCACCAGTATCACGATTTCTCGATAACCATGACTGCCTTTCTGTGTACGCCAAAAGGCGATGCTAATGGGTTCAAGAGGCGTGAGCACGCTGATAGCAAGTGGTGCAGCAAAGATGAGATGATGTGGCTCGACTGGGCTGCAGCAGATATGGGGATAGTTAGCGTGTTGTGATAAAATCTGATAGAGAAACCTTAGGGCTTACCAATGATTTGCATTTAGTAAAAATTGAAGAAAAGCACTTGAAATATCTCAAATATCACAATGATAATTGTTTCTTATTATAATTCCCCATAGCTCATAGTGGAGCTATGGGAGAAAGCAATTGTAATAATGTAAGGTCAGCCATATCTACATCACTTCTTATCCTATTTATAATCTGTTTGTCGTGTTCAGAGAAAGCTTCAGCTCTATCTAACGCATTTGATAGAATTTGTTCTGCCTCACGTAATTGGTTGCAAAACCATCTGATGTCATTTGATACTTTATTCATATTATCTATATTTTGATTCGATATCGCGAAGATATGAAAGAATAAGAATAAACGGAAACTTTTTCATCTTTCTTATATTTTTCGCGCATTTGTAAACAGTCGGAGACTGTAGCCTCTAAATGTCTAATATTATTTTTATTTCTGGTCATTTTCGTTTCGGATGATTTTTCTGCTCTTAATACCTTTAATAATATATTAGCAATGAAAAAATAAGCGGGAATGTGGAGTAATTAAATTCTTTTTTGTATTTTTGCAAGCAGTAAAGGCTTTTTGAAAGCAAGGTTGTAAACAGTCGGAGACTGTAGCCTCTAAATGTCTAATATTATTTTTATTTCTGGTCATTTCGTTTCGGATGATTTTTTCTGCTCTTAATACCTTTAATAATATATTAGCAATGAAAAAATAAGCGGGAATGTGGAGTAATTAAATTCTTTTTTGTATTTTTGCAAGCAGTAAAGGCTTTTGAAAGCAAGGTTTTTAATAAGTAGATTATGGCAAAGAAGAGGCTTTGGTCAAGAGAAGAGTTTATTGTAGTATTGAATCTCTACTATAAACTGCCATTTGGTAAACTAAACCATACTACCAAGGAGGTAAAAGAGTTGGCAGCGTTGATAGGCAGAACTGATAATTCTGTCGCTATGCGCCTGTCCAATTTTGCGGCTTGCGACCCTTACATTCTTTCTTCAGGACGACATGGGTTGGAGGCTGGTAGACAGCAATGCCTTCCTTATTGGAATGAGTTTAATGAAAATAGAGAAGCGTTGCTCTTTGAAAGTGAGCGAATTCTTGCTCAATTGGAAAACTCTACTATTGATGAGAAATTTAAGGCTGAGTTAAATGGTCTGAGCAATCTTCAGGGCGAAGATAAGGTGAGAGCCATCAAAACAAGGGTTAATCAGTCTGTATTCCGCACTATCATCCTTTCTAATTATTCTTGTAAATGTGCACTTACAGGCATCGATATTCCAGAGCTCCTTGTTGCCAGCCACATCAAGCCTTGGGCTATGGATGAGAAAGAGCGTTTGAATCCTGAAAATGGTATTTGTCTTTCATCACTTTATGATAGTGCTTTTGATAAAGGTTTGATTGGTTTCGATCAGGAGTATAAGGTTGTTCTTTCTCCTCGCATATTGGAGCAGGAGAGTAAAGGCTATTTCGAGAAGCATTTCGGAAGTATCAACCATCTACAATTGGCAATTCCTGAAGAATATAAACCCAATAAGTCTTTCTTGGAATGGCACATGGACACTATCTTTCAAAGGTGGTATTTAAATTACAAGACTTCCCATCTGACGAAGTTTAAGAGTTATGTTCCTGAAGAACCTCTGTTTACAACAGCAGAAATACTGAAGGAATATAGAACATAATTTTGTATCGTAAGATTTATACCAATGTCAGACCATTTGACCATAGAACAGCGGCACAAGAATATGGCGGCCGTTAGGAGCAAGGATACGAAGCCGGAGATGGTGGTGCGGAAATACTTGTGGAGCAGGGGGTTCAGGTACAGGGTGAATAACCCGAGGCTGCCAGGACACCCAGACATCGTATTGCGCAAATACCATACGTGCATCTTCGTGAATGGTTGCTTCTGGCATGGTCATGAGGGGTGCAAATACTTCAGGATGCCGAAGACGAATACGGAGTTCTGGGAGAGGAAAATCTCACGCAACAAGGAGAGAGACCGGGAGGAACAGATACAGCTGGCAAGGATGGGGTGGCACTGCATCACCGTCTGGGAGTGTGAACTGAAAGGGGAGAAGAGAGAGGAGACACTCGAGTCGCTGGAGTACACGCTCAACCATATCTTCATCCAGGATAGAGACCTGAGATACAGGCTGCCGGAAAGGGAGGACATGGGTATGGCTGCGGAAGAGAATGTGAATTTTTAAATTGTTTAATAGAGAAGGTTGGCGGACCATCAGAGGTCTTCGCCAGCAGCGGAGCTGCATTTTGCGGTATGCGACCGCATGGACACAAATCGCTTAGTGGCTGCTTGGTGCTTCCTCGAAGTTTGCTTGGTGCTTGCTCAAAGTTTTTTCGAAAACCTACCTGGATTTCCTTAACATTAATGACTGAAGTTTCGCCCCTTCAGGTAGGGTGTTCAAAATCTATTAATTTTTCGACACGTTTTTTGCAGCGAAATTCAAGTTAATTCGCACGAAATCAACGTGTTAAGAATTCAAAAATGTAACATTTTTTAGTTCTGCGCAATATTTGTGTCGATAATTATTGAATATCAGTTAGTTGAACCGATTATTCGACTAAAAAACGTGCCAAATTTTAAACGGATTTTGAACACACTACCCTTCAGGGCATGTGGGGCAAAACTTGCCATCAGAACAAGATACCTTTCAGAGCTTTCTGAGCGATGGTGTCATAGCTTTCATCCATGTCGGCAAAGCGCATCACACAGTTGGCTGCTGCATGTTTTACACCCATATGATCACCTTGCAGCGCAATGGCTGCCTGGTCGAGAAACTCGTTGATGCCCCGTTCGTTGGCCTCTCGTTTGGCAGCAAACAGGCGCGCAAGAATATGGTAACCGGCAATCTCGTAGAGAGGCTTGTCTGAGGCTATCCACTGATAGGCTATTACAGGCGCATAGTCGACATACTGCAACAGATTGAACGCCAGCATTTCCGCCATTTCCTGCCCAGCAACCTGTTCCATCCATAAATCAGCAATTTCTGGGAGCATCTGTTCTGCAGGCATGATAAGTGTAGCCAATATCTTGCATTCACGGATGTTTTCCTTCCACAACTCTATAGCCAGATCATAATCCTTACCATATTCCGTCGCCATCTTCTTGAGTTCTACAAAGGGAACACCCCAGTTGATCTTATATTCTATGCCTTTATCGCGCATCGACTGTGAGGTGGGGCCACTCATAAGCAACCTGAAAGATCGCTTTATCTCCATCAGTTTCTGATGTGTCTGTTCATTCATAACTATCTGATTAACAAATAATTTCTTGTTTTTATTAAATAGAGAAATTTAGCAAGCTTGAAAGAGTAGGGGGCTTTCTCCTACCATAGGGAAACTGGAATTACAGCTTCATCACCTGGCAGAACATACCTTCGAATTCTTTCTCCAAGCCTGTGGGTTGTTCACGGAAAATACCAAAGAGGGCACTTCCGCTTCCGCTCATGGCAGCATACACAGCGCCAGCATCATACAGGCTCAATTTGATGGCAGCCAACTCAGGATGCATAGCAAAGATAGGAGCCTCAAAGTCGTTTACCAGCTCATCTTTCCACGTCTCGATAGGCTGTCTGACAATATCTCTGCAGCACTTTGTCGGAGTCTTTGGTACGATGGCTGCATATGCGTCACGCGTACTTACTGCTACTGAGGGCTTTACCACAGCCAGATAGTAACCGCCAAGACCAGCGCCTGGCACATCGGCAGGCATCAGTACATCACCAATTCCTTCGGCATAAGAAGGGTCAGCGGTGATGAAAAAAGCACAGTCTGCACCTAATTTGGCTGCATAACGTTCCATCTCAGGTATACCAATATTCAGTCGGAAACGCTCATCCAAAAGGCGAATCATATAGGCTGCATCGGAAGAACCGCCTCCCAAACCAGCCTGTGTGGGAATGCGCTTCACGAGATGTGCATGAACACGAGGCAACTGGAAGTCGGCAGCCAAGAGCTGATAAGCTTTTATCACAAGGTTGTCTTCTTCATTACAGTCGACATCATTTCCTGTGATTTTAAGGTCACAGGGTGACTCACTTGGAAATTTCTCATCCATGTACTTGATTTCAAGTGCATCGGTAAGAGGTATGGGATAAAAGACGGTTTCAAGATTATGATAACCATCCGGACGCTTACTTACGATATTAAGTCCAAGATTTATCTTGGCGCAAGGAAATGTAATCATATACTTATTTCTGTTTAGGGTTTATGCTGTAAAATTGCAGAGAACATCAAGTTTGCTTGAATATCTGCCGAGCGCAGCTTATCTTATGCAAAGATACGATAATTCATACATAAAGCAAAATTAATTTTATTTTTTTCGCTTACAAAAATAAAAAAACTGAAGTTTCGTAAGTTTTTTATGAATTTACCTTATTTTTTCATCGCCAAATCAGCGAGCACGATGGCGGATTCCTTCTCATCCCTCGGTGCATCCTTTGACTTCCATGCCACGATGAAGCGGATTCGGGCAGCGGTTACCTTGTAGCCTTTCAACTCCCATTTGCCAAGTTTCTCTTTCATCTTGATGGAGAGCTGGGCTATGTCTCTGCCTGTTGATGGGAGACAGAGGCAATGGTCGTGGTAGGTTAGCGGCATACCGCTTCTCAAGGAAAGAATAGCGTCCTTGTGAGGCTTAGAGAAACCCAGGTTCACATCCTTGTGTGAGAGCTGAAGCACTATTTCGTTGGGCTCATCGTAGGCTTGGGCATCATAGAGATGCTGGGCACTTTTCAGGCAGTCGAAGAGATTGCCGTTGGTGTGGATGGTTAGTGTACGCTTGGCACGGGTCATGCCCACATAGTATCGGCGCAGTATGTCATCGGTGGGATGCTCGGGATGGGTAATGAGCATCAGTACATGGTCGAACTCATGGCCTTTTGCCTTGTGGATGGTGCTGACCACGACGTCTGATTTCGAGATGTCACAGAAGTCTTCTACTGATGATTCGAACACGAACTCTCTCAGGTCGCTGTAGTACTTGGCACGATTGGTCTGTTCAAATATCTGGAGGCTGCGTCGCAGATATGGCAATACCAGGCTGGTGGCATACTTTTGGAATGTCTGCTGCTTGGCTGCTTCCCAAATATCATCAGGGATGATAGGGGATTTCGTCTCCTTGATGCCTTGTTCTATCGTCTTCAAGAAGTATCTTACCTCTGCCAGATTCCAGAAGCGCAAGCCGTCCATTGATTGCACCAGTTTGGCCATGATGCCATGACTGTGAAGAAGAGCCAGCATGATGACTGCCTCTTCATTGGTCTGCGTGAGGATACTGATGGTTTCGTTCTTCTTGCGGGAAGAAGCATCGGCTTCTTTTGAAGCGTTACTTCCAAGTAATCGCGTAACGTCTTCAAGAATAGGCTGATACATATAAACCTTTTTCTCCTGAATCTCGTATGGATGCTTCACGATTCTTACCTCTCCATCTTCTTGACTCATGGAGATGATAGGGGTAGATTTGATTCGCTGACGGATGTTGCGGGCGAAGTCGTTGGCAGCATTCACGATGTGGCGAAGGCTGCGGTAATTCTCCGTCATCTCGATGAAACGGCTGTGTTCTGTCTGGGTCAGTTCATAGAGATACTGCGAGTTGGAGCCCCTAAACTCATAGATGTTCTGGTCATCATCGCCTACGGCTATCACCCTCATCTCTTCGTTGGCTTTCATCAGAGCAGAGACAAGGGCATAATCATCCTTGCTCATGTCTTGCGCCTCGTCGATAACGAGCACAGTCTTGCTGATGCGATTGGGTTCCACTTCTCCATTGTTGATCATTTCGGCGGCTTGCTTAACCACATCTCCAGCCTCATCCAGATTGCCAACCCTGCCCAGCAGGTCGAAGCAGTAGGAATGGAAGGTCTTGATTTCTACGAAATGGGCGGCATTGCCGATGAGTTGCAACAGTCGCTGCTTGAATTCGGTAGCGGCTGCACGAGAGAAAGTGAGCATCAGGAGTTGTTCGTGCTTTACATCTTCCAACAGCAGGAGAGAGGCAAGCTTATGTACGAGCACACGTGTCTTGCCGCTTCCAGGACCGGCAGCGACTACGATGCAGCGGGACTCGTGGTCGTCGATGATTTCCTTCTGCCGCTTGGAGAGCATTCCGAAGAGTTTCTTATACTTAGAAGGTGTTACGTTGCGCTCTATCTCAGCCTCCCGGTTGCCCTTGAAGTATTTTGAGATGAAGCGATGGTAGTCCATCTGGAAGTAATCCTGCACATATTGCAGGGCAGCGTCATAATCCCTTACCATCAGGTTGGCGTATTCGCCCACGATGTGAATCTGCTGAATCTTCTGCTTGTAGAATTCATTGAGCATGCAATAATCTTCCTGCTTATAGCGGAGGCGAGGTTCCTTGATGCGTTTAATTGCCATCGCATTGTAGAGCACCAGGAATCCTCCTTCCAGCTTCATGGCTCCTATCCTGGAGAGATAGAGCAAGGCTTCCTCCACGTCTTCCAACTGCAGGGAAGAGAAGTCGGAGAAGAGTGACTGGCTGCTGGATTTCAGATCGTTCAGAAGTTCAACTACAGAGAATTGAAGAGGCTTCTCTCTTGAATCTACAGAAGAGCTATTGTTGCTCTCTTCTGTTACAGCTTTACTGTTTTCCTCAGCCAGCCTATATAGTCTTTCGATGATGAATCGGCAAACCTCAATTCGTCTTTCGAATCGCTTGATGATGGTCTCTATATCCTTGTCTCTTGTTACGATGAGATTGCGACCACCATCTTCCTTCTTGTGCGCATATCCCTTCACTGCTAAGAAGTATAGCAGTGTGCGGATTTTCTTTTCTGTAGAAGTGTTGAGACCATCATGTACGGCATTGTCATTGAGTTGTTTGTATGTGATATGCAGCGATTCATCCGGGATATGTTCCAGAATGTATCTTTCCAGTTTGGCGTAGTTCTCCAGCATTTGCTGAGGTTTGCGTTGCTTGTCACTGATGTCTTGCAGATAGGCAGAGATATCACGGGTATTGGCAAGGATGCCTTCCTGGCGCATTCGGTCAACGGAAGAGATGACGTCTCGCTTGCTGAGTCCGAGGATGTCAGCGAGGTAATCGATACGGGATTCTGCCTCGCTATCCTGCGCCCTGGCTATATGCTTCTGGGTGATGAGTGACTTGATGATGCGAATGGCATTCTGCATCTCATCTTCCGAGAACAGGGTTGATTCGGCAAGGCGCAGTCTTGCCTCGTCCATGTTCTTGACGGTGATACCAGTGGCATAGACGTGCGGAATGTTGTTACCACGCTCTATGTATCCGCTCTGTTCGAGAGCGGATAGGGCGGTGCGAACACGGGTTTCTATATCGGATACCGAGTCATCCCAACCGGCTTGACGGGCTATCTCCAGTGCCGAACAACTTACGTGGGGACGCTGCTTTGTAAAATCTTTAATAGCTTTCCATACCTGTTGTATCTCGCTGATGCTCAGTTTGGTTTGGTTGAGCAGGATAAAGTGCTTGTCCAAGTCCTCATCGCTATAGAGTACATAGCATTTGGCATCGAGGTGTGGATCTCTTCCGGCACGTCCTGCCTCTTGTACATAGTTCTCCAGAGAGTCGGAGATGTCGTAGTGGACAACCAGCCCCACGTCGCTCTTATCGACACCCATACCGAAGGCTGAGGTGGCAACGATAACGCCAACCTTGTCGCTCATGAAGGCATCCTGATTGTGTATCTTCTCGTCGGCATCCATCTTGCCATTGTAGGGCAGGGCGGATATGCCGTCACGTGTCAGCTTCTGGGCAAGTTCCCGGGTTCGCTTGGTGCGGGATACGTAGATGATGGTAGGGCAATCAGCCTGCTCTACCAGCGAGCGCAGGAGATTGTATTTGTTGCCGTCACTATCTACGTGGATAACGGAATAGTGCAGGTTGGTACGTGAGGCTGATGAGGCGAAAAGCTGGAGGTCAGTGCCCAGCCAATGCTTGAAATAGTCGCAGATGTCCTGCACCACCTTCTGTTTTGCAGTGGCGGTGAAGCAAGATACGGGTATCAGGGTTTGACCATGATTGCGGGCCATAGCATCCTTGCCAAACTTGCGTTCCTGATATTCCTTGATAAACTTGCCGATATATAGGTAATCCACCCGGAAGTCTTGTCCCCATGCAGAGAAGCAGTGGGCTTCATCAATGACGAATCTCACCACATGCCGTGCCATCAGGATGCGCTCGATGGTATTGGAGCGCAACATTTCTGGTGCTATATATAATAAGGTGGCATCTCCGCTCTGCACTCGTTCGATGGCAAGAGAACGGGAGATAGGGTCGAGGAGACCATTGATGGTTACGGCATCGGTGAAGCCCCGGTCAGCGAGGTTATCTACCTGGTCTTTCATCAATGATTGCAGAGGAGAGATAACCACGGTGAGTCCATGTATGGTTCTGCCATCCATCAGGGCTGGCAACTGGAAGGTGAGCGACTTGCCGCCACCCGTAGGAAATATCGCCAATAATGACTTGCCGTCCACTGCTGCCTGCGATGCCTGTTCCTGTAGCGGTTCGCCGTCATAGGTACGGAAGGCATCATAGCCGAAGAGTTGTTTCAGGTTGTGATGAATGTCGAGCATGCGGTTGCAATACTCGCAGCCATCGGTGCATTGGGTATGGCAGAGCATATAGATGATATGTTCTACTTCGGGATAATGGCAGAGTACCCAACCTGGGGTTACAGATTGGAAATCGTCTGTGCCTATGAGGGCCAAGGCGTATGCCAAGCCGCAAGGCGACTGGGCAGCAAGAGCCGGAATGTCGGCATGGGCGCAAATATGATTCTTGTATTCAGAAAGAATGAGCTCTGAAACGTTTATGATTGCATCATCCTTTTCAATGGCTCCCACATACATCAGGAATCCTTTGAATTCCTCTTCATGCTGTAGCAGCAAGGTGAAGATTTTCCTCTTCCTTTCTGATAATTGATTCCATGCAGCGATTTCATCCATCAGCAGCTCCTTGGCTTTTTCGCAGTCATTGACGGGATTGTTCATCTGCTCGCTCATCAGTTTGTCGTCCTTTACCAGATGATGGTAAGGTCGCTTGGGGAAGAGGAGCGGGGAGAGATAGAGGGTATCTATCAGTATGCCGTTGAGTTGTAGATAGCGGGCATCGTGATGAATGAGGTTATGTCCACAGATATAGTCAACCTTTCTTTCCTGTAGAAACTTGTTCAGTGCCGTCTGCGATGCTTGGTGAAAGACTGCTCCGTCATAGCTCAAAGCTCCGATATCGTGTATTTTATGGTCTTTCAGTCCCACTTCGGTATCCACGAAGGCAATATATCTGCTTCTGACATCTATCTTATTGATGTCAGAGTCTACAGTAGGATTGTTCTTCTTTCCAAAGAAGCGATTGAATATTGACATATATGTTTCTTTTGTTACACTTTTAGATGTATAAGAATGCTGCTTTATCGATATATAGTTTTATTTTCCTTACGGGTTCGCCTAAAGTCAGTATGCTCAATAGATCTAAATCAAGAATCATTATCTTCGATATTTATATTTTCATCTGCAAATTTACTATTATTATTAGAATTATACGAAAATCGGACGCAATTATTATCTTTAAAGCCGGTTTTAAGTTTTGAACACAACTTCCTAAATGTCAAAATAAGAAGTCATATGCGTCGTGGTTGGCGTATAGGCCATTCTCTTGAGCATAAAAAGGATCTTCAACAAAAAAAGGAGTCGTCCTGATGGGGACAATTCCTTTTATTATAATTATTATTTGTAAAAAGTCTTTCTGCTTACGAATTCATGGAGAGCAGGAACTCGTCGTTGCTGCGGGTATGCTCCATGCTCTTGTGGATGGTGTTCATCGCCTCCACAGGATTCATGTCGGAAATATACTTACGCAGAATCCACATACGGTCGAGGGTGGTCTTGTCCTGCAACAGGTCGTCGCGACGAGTAGAAGAAGCCACGAGGTTGACAGCAGGGAAGATGCGCTTGTTGCTGAGAGAGCGGTCGAGCTGAAGCTCCATGTTGCCCGTTCCCTTGAACTCCTCGAAGATCACCTCGTCCATCTTGCTGCCTGTATCGATGAGGGCAGTGGCGATGATGGTGAGCGAGCCGCCTCCCTCGATGTTGCGGGCAGCTCCGAAGAAACGCTTAGGTTTCTGCAGGGCATTGGCGTCGACACCACCAGTAAGAACCTTGCCTGAGGCTGGCGCCACGGTGTTGTAGGCACGAGCCAGACGGGTGATGGAGTCGAGGAAGATGACGACGTCGTGACCGCACTCCACCATGCGCTTGGCTTTCTCCAATACGATTCCGGCTATCTTGACATGACGCTCGGCAGGCTCGTCGAAGGTAGAGGCGATGACCTCGGCGTTGACGGTGCGAGCCATGTCGGTAACCTCCTCAGGGCGCTCGTCGATGAGCAACATCATGAGGTAGGCCTCGGGATGATTGGCAGCGATGGCGTTGGCGATATCCTTCATCAGGATGGTCTTACCCGTCTTTGGCTGAGCCACGATGAGTGCACGCTGACCCTTACCGATAGGCGAGAAGAGATCGACAACACGAGTGCTGAGGTTAGTGGTGGCACGGTCGCCACAGAGTGTGAACTTCTCGTCGGGGAAGAGAGGTGTGAGATGCTCGAAAGGTATGCGGTCGCGCACCTCGGATGGCTTTCTACCGTTGATCATCTCGATGTCGGTGATAGGGAAGTACTTCTCGCCCTCGTGAGGAGGACGCACACGGCATTGTACCACGTCGCCGGTCTTCAGACCATAGCGCTTGATGACATTATTGGGCACATACACATCGTCGGGTGAAGAGAGGTAGTTGTAGTCGCTGCTGCGCAGGAAACCATAGCCGTCGGGCATGACCTCGAGTACACCATTGGATGTGATGATGTTGGTAAAGTCGAATGTTGACTCTGCTTTTTTCTGTTGTACTGGGTGAGGGACAGGAGCTGCAGTGGCTGTAGGAGTGGTAGGACGATCGAAGATGTCGAAGGTGGGCATGGCAGCCTGGTCTTCGATAGGAAGGTCGACTACAGGGATAAAGTCGGTGCCGTCGCCAGGGTCGCCCTCCCAAATGCCTGTGGCATCCTGTGCAACAGTCTGTTCGCCAGCCTTCTCGTTTTGGGCATTCAACTTGGCCTGCAACTGTGCAGCCAGGGCTGCAGCGTCACTCTCGCCGTTGTCGGCAGCATTAGAAAAATCCTGTTCGGGAATGAGGTTGGTTTCGTCAACCGAGTTTTGTTTTTCCGTATTATCCTCCGAGGTTGTGTCTTCAGAAGGGCTGTTGCCTTCCTGTTCACTCTGCATCTTGTTTCTTTCCTTCATGGCAGCCACCTTGGCAGCTGCAATGGCCTCAAGCTCAGCCTTGCTCTTACGTCCTCTGTGCTTGGCTATAGGTTTCAGCATGGCTGGCTCTACATCGCTCTGCGCTGTTTCGGCAGAAGTAACGGCTGGCACTTCGGCTTCGGGAGCATCCTGACCGGCAGCGGTCTGAGGTGCTTCGGTCTCGGCTATAGGCTCATCCTGCTGTATGGGATCCTTGAACAAAGGAGTATCGGTGGACACAGGTCCTTTCGCCTGGTTCTTCATCACGTCGTAGTTTTCACCGTCCTTGCCCTTCACGGAGTACACCTTGTCTTCCGTCTTTGCTATCCTCACTCTCTTTCTCTTGGGAGCTGCAGCATTCTGGACGGGCTGCTCGGCCTGGGTGTCGAGAATGGCGTAAACAATCGTCTTTTTGTTGTCATTAGACTTGATTTTAGCACCTATCTCTTTTGCAATGTCTTTCAGTTGAGCGACATTTTTTGCATTTAATTCGTCTATGCTATACATTATATTATAAAAATAGTATATGATGTTTTGATTGATGATAAGCGTTTCGAAGAGTGGGGAAACGCCTATAAGAATTGAAATCGAGTGCAAAGATAATTAAAAAATTCGTTTCTGCCAAATTTTTTCCTTATCTTTGCACAAAAAATTAATAAATGGCTACGCAGATACCCTATTTGGATGTTCAGAACCTCACCAAACGATTTGGTGCTCAGGTTCTTTTCGAGAATATTTCGTTTTCCATCGCTGAAGGACAGAAGGTTGGACTCGTTGCACGCAACGGCACGGGAAAGTCAACTCTTATGTCGGTACTGATGGACAAGGAAGGCTATGAGTCAGGATCTATCATCTACCGACGTGACTTGAAACTGGGCTTTCTGGAACAGTCGCCCCAGTTTGATCCCGAAGAGAGTGTACTCGATGCCTGTTTCAACCACGAGGGCGATCCCGAAAAGGTGCTCAAGGCGCGACAGATACTCACACAGTTGCACATCACCAACCTGGAGCAGCCCATGGGACAGTTGAGCGGTGGACAGCAGAAGCGTGTAGCGCTTGCTAACGTGCTGATTACCGAGCCCGACTTCCTGATGCTCGACGAGCCTACCAACCATCTCGACCTGGAAATGATAGAATGGCTGGAAGGCTATCTGAACAGGGGCAACAAGACCATCTTTATGGTGACCCACGACCGATTCTTCCTCGACAAGGTGTGCAACGTGATACTGGAGCTCGACGATCAGGGCATCTATACCTATCGCGGCAACTACGCCTACTACTTGGAGAAACGACAGGAGCGCATGGACAACCTTCGGGCTGAGATTCAGCACTCGAAGAACCTTTATCGCCGGGAGCTGGAATGGATGCGCCGTCAGCCACAAGCCCGTGGACATAAGGCGAAATACAGAGAGGATGCCTTTTACGAGCTTGAGAAAGTGGCAAAACAGCGCATTGAGGACCGACAGGTAAGGTTGAAAGCTTCTACCGTTTACATCGGCTCGAAGATTTTCGAATGCCAGTATGTCAGCAAGGCCTTCGACGACCGCGGCGAGAAGAAAGTCATTTTGCGCGACTTCTATTATAACTTTGCACGCTTCGAAAAGATGGGCATCGTGGGTAATAACGGAACAGGAAAGTCCACCTTCATCAAGATGCTGCTGGGCGAGGTGAAACCTGACAGCGGACAGTTTGACATCGGCGAGACGGTGCGCTTCGGCTACTTCTCGCAGGAAGGTCTGAAGTTCAAGGAAGATCAGAAGGTGATAGACGTCATCACAGAGATAGCCGACTACATCGACCTGGGCGGCGGCCGACACATGACCGCCTCGCAGTTTCTGCAGTTCTTCCTCTTCACGCCTGAGGAACAGCACAACTACGTGTACAAGTTGAGCGGAGGCGAGAAGCGCAAGCTCTACCTCTGTACCGTGCTGATGCGCAACCCCAACTTCTTGGTGCTCGACGAGCCTACCAACGACCTCGACATACAGACGCTGCAAGTGCTGGAGGAATATCTGCAAGACTTTGCCGGATGCGTGATTGTGGTGAGCCACGACCGATATTTCATGGACAAGGTGGTGGATCATCTGCTGGTCTTCAAGGGCGAAGGCGAGATACAGGATTTCCCTGGCAACTATACCCAGTATCGTGAATGGTGCCGACTTCAACCCAAGACCGAGGGCGAGGGAGCCGAGAAGAAAGCCACCAAGCCTACAGCCAAAGAACAGCCTTCGGCAACCCAGAAGAAAGAGGGCAAAAGAAAGATGACCTACAAGGAGAAGCGCGAGTACGAGCAGCTGACCAAGGAACTGGAACAGCTCGAAAACGAGCAGAAAACCCTGGAGGAAGCTCTCTGCAGCGGACAACTCTCGGTGGAAGAACTGACGGAGAAGAGCAAGCGTCTGCCAGAAATCAAGGACGAGATCGACGAGAAGGAAATGCGCTGGCTCGAACTCGCAGAGATAGAAGGGTAGCGGGAGAGTAAGCGAAAGTGCAGAACGAAAGAACGGAATAAAAAATAGAAATAACAACAATATGGAAATAAAGAAATCAGAATTCACCATATCTGCTCCACGAGTGAGCATGTGTCCTAAGGACAACAAGACGGAGTATGCCTTCATCGGCAGAAGTAACGTGGGAAAGTCGAGCCTCATCAACATGCTCTGCAACCACAAGGGACTCGCCAAGACATCGGCCACACCGGGAAAGACCCTGCTTATCAACCATTTCATCATCAACAACGAGTGGTATCTGGTCGACCTGCCGGGCTATGGCTTCGCCAAGCGTTCGAAGACCGTACAGAAACAGTTGGAGCAGATGATTTCCAGCTATATTCTGCAGCGTCCACAGTTGGCTAACGTCTTTGTACTTATCGACGTGCGCCACGACCAGCAGAAGATTGACCGTGAGTTCGTAGACTGGTTGGGCGAGAGTGGCGTGCCCTTCTGCATCGTCTTCACCAAGGCCGACAAATTGGGCCCAGTTAAGGCCCGCATGAATGCCGAGAAGTGGATGCACGCGCTGGAAGACCGTTGGGTAGAACTGCCTCCTTACTTCATCACCAGCAGCGAGAAGAAGTTGGGTCGCGACGACGTGCTCGACTACATCGACCAAATCAACAAGAGTTTGGAGGAGGCTGAATAAGTCTGTAAAACTAAAGAGTTCTACTTCAGAAACTTCCGAATCCAGCGAAAGATGAGTAATATATAATAAGGTATAGAACTCTCGTAAGCGATGAAGTTGCGAGAAGACAGAGTAGTCAAAGATATTATGGGTAGCATCAAACAGATAAATTGGGGATTTATCGGTTGCGGAGAAGTGACCGAGAAGAAATCGGGTCCAGCCTTCAACGAGGTGGAGGGTTCGAAGGTAGTGGCTGTCATGAGCCGTAGTGAGGACAAAGCCCGCAGTTATGCCGAGCGCCACCATATACGTAAATGGTACACGGATGCCCAGGAGTTGATAGACGATCCCGACGTGAATGCCATTTACATCGCCACGCCACCATCGTCGCACGCCACCTTCGCCATCATGGCGATGAGGGCAGGCAAGCCGGTGTATGTGGAGAAACCTCTGGCTGCCAGCTATAACGACTGCATCCGCATCAACCGAGTGAGCGAACAGACGGGAGTGCCCTGCTTTGTGGCTTACTATCGTCGCTATCTGCCATACTTCCGCAAGGTGAAACAGATAGTGGAGCAGGGAGGTATAGGCAATGTGCTCAACGTACAGGTGAGATTCTCGGTGCCGCCACGCGACCTCGACTATACTTCGGGCAAGGAAATGCCCTGGCGACTGCAGCCCGACATTTCGGGAGGTGGCTATTTCTACGACCTGGCTCCACATCAGATAGACCTCCTGCAGGATATCTTCGGAGTCATCACCCGTGCCCACGGCTATCCCGCCAACCGTGCCCATCTGTATGAAGCAGAGGACACCATCTCGGCTTGTTTCTACTTCGAGAGCGGTATTCCCGGCAGTGGAAGCTGGTGCTTTGTGGGACACGAGAGTGCCAAGGAAGACCGCATAGAGATCGTTGGCGACAAGGGGTCGCTGTCGTTCTCGGTTTTCGACTACGATCCCATCCTGCTTGTTACGAGTGCAGGCAAGACAAGCATCGTAGTGCCCAACCCTTCGTATGTACAGTTGCCTATCATCAAGACAGTGATAGAAGACCTGCAGGGAATCGGCACCTGCGAAAGCACTTGTGTGGCAGCCACTCCTACCAACTGGGTGCTCGACCGCATATTGTGGAAGAACTAAACCATGTCGCCTGCAGTCAGCCCAGGTCCTACGACTGAGAGTTCCGGCAGACTGCGGCATCAGCATGACCTGTAAAATATAAAGCAATGAAGAACAAGTTTGTTTACACCCTCATCGTTTTCTGCCTTGGCTTCGGCTCTCCTGCCTGGAGTGCCGAGGAGACGGCAGATTCCACTTTGCTGGGAACCTTGTTCAATGCTACGATGTTCCAGCCGAATTCCTCAGACAGTCTTACTTATGCCCGCCACAAGAAGACTTTTTTCCACAGAGTGGGCGATGTCTTCACCCAACTGTTCCGCGAGTTCAACACCACCGACGAGAACTATATCGAGTCGCAGCATTATAACTATACCGTGATGCTGCAGAACACCAACACCTACGAACGCTACACACTCTCGAGCAAGGAAGGGCAGAGCATCTCGTTTGCTCCCGACATCACCTACCGCTTAGGTCCTTATATTGGCTGGAGATGGGTGTTCTTAGGCTACGCCATCGATCTGAAGAATATCGGCTTTGGTTCTTCCCACTCACCCAAGAAGGGGTTCTCGATGAGCCTTTACAGCAGTCTGCTGGGCATCGACCTGTTCTGGCGACAGACAGGAAACGACTATCACATTAAGAGCTTCTATTTAGGCGACGGGATAGACACATCGCCCGTCAAAGGAGTAGACTTCGACGGCGTGAAATCGAGTGTAAAAGGTTTTAATCTTTACTACATATTTAACCACAGAAAATTCTCTTATCCAGCAGCTTATGCGCAGAGTACTGTTCAGCGAAGAAGCGCCGGTAGCTGGTTGACAGGCATAGGTTACACCCGCCATACGCTGGAGGTGGACTGGGAGAAACTGGAAGATGTGGTAGTCGACAAGATGGGTGAAAAGTTCGGTGGCGACATCGACAACAAACTGCGTTTTGGTACGGTGAAGTATACCGACGTATCGGGCAGTTGTGGCTATGCATACAACTGGGTCTTCGCCAAGGACTTTCTCTTCAATGCTTCCCTTTCCATGGCTTTGGCCTACAACCAGTCGATGGCAGATGTGGAGCGCGAGGAGAACAAGAAAACCCGTGAGTTCAGTTACCGCAACTTCAACCTCGACGGCATTGGCCGTTTTGCCTTGGTATGGAACAACACCCACTGGTATGCCGGTGCAAGCGCCATCCTGCATACCTATAATTATAAGAAGGACCGTTTCTCAACCAACAACTCCTTCGGAGAGCTCAACCTCTATGTGGGAGTCAACTTTGGCAGAAAACGTTAGGTTCGTCTTTTGATACATAAAATGAATAGCATTATGAAAAAAACGATGATTCTTTTGTTGGCTTGCCTGTTGGTTTGTCACGTTTCGGCTTACAACCATCAGGACAGCATGAAGATAGTGAGCCTGCTGCAGGAGGCGAAGTCGCTCAAACAGAAGCCCAAGAGCTGGATGCTTTGGTTTGGCAAAAAGTTTATCGGTGTGCCTTATGTGGCAGGAACCCTCGACCGCACAAAGGAAGAGCAGTTGGTTATCAATACTCGCCAACTCGACTGCACCACCTATGTGGAGATGGTGACAGCACTGACCCTATGCGCCCAGAAGGGACAAATCTCCTTTGCGCAATATTGCGAGCATCTAAAACACGTGAGGTATATTGGCGGAAAGGTGGAGTACACCAGACGTCAGCATTATTTCACGGTGTGGATCAACGACAACGAGAAGGAGGGCATCGTGACCGACATACATCCCAATCCTCCCTTCACAGCTGTTCTGAAAGTGGCTGTCAACTGGATGAGCACACATTCCTCCAACTACAAGATGCTCACAGCTCATCCCGAGTGGATGGCAGGCATCAAGGCCATGGAACGAAGCATTACAGGTAAAAGCTACAGATACATCCCGAAAAGCAAGATTGCGAACAACCAACTCTTCAGGTCGGCGATTCACGACGGCGACATCATTGTCATCATCACCAACAAGAAAGGACTTGACACCACTCACATCGGACTGGCGTCTTGGCATGCAGACGGTCTGCATCTGCTCAATGCCAGCAGCATACATCATCGGGTAATCGACGAACCCATGCTGCTCCGCACTTATATGAACAAGCATCCGGTACAGACAGGAATCAGAGTTTGTCGCGTAACAGAACGCTAAAACAGCATAAATATACAGCTAAATTATAATAAATGCAGAAAAATAATATCAAAATGATAATTTTTCTGCATTTTGTACGACTAATTGCAAATTAATTAGTATATTTGCAAACAGATTTCTAAAAGTAGTGAATTTTTTATTTAAAAGTGAATAACGATGATACTGGACATTGAAATGCTGCGAAGCTTTTATGCTTCGTATTCAGATAGTGTAAAACAAGCCAAGGCTACAGTCAAACGACCTCTCACTTATGCTGAGAAGGTGCTCTTTGCTCACCTATATGATCCCACTCAGTTGCGACCATATAAAAGAGGTATAGAGTATGTAGACTTCCGTCCCAATCGTGTGGCGATGCAGGACGCTACAGCCCAGATGGCTCTCTTGCAGTTCATGAATGCCGGTAAGGACAAAGTGGCCGTACCCGCTTCGGTTCATTGTGACCACTTGATTCGTGCCGATGTAGGCGCTACTGCCGACCTCCCTGAGGCTTGCAAGACCAACAAGGAGGTGTACGACTTTCTGAAGTCAGTCTCACAGAAATATCATATTGGATTCTGGGGTCCAGGAGCCGGAATCATCCATCAGGTGGTGCTCGAGAATTATGCCTTCCCTGGTGGTATGATGGTAGGAACAGACTCGCATACGCCCAATGCCGGAGGTCTCGGTATGGTAGCAGTAGGTGTGGGCGGTGCAGATGCGGTAGACGTGCTGACCGGACAGCCATGGGAGCTCAAGATGCCTCGTCTTATTGGTGTTCATCTTAAGGGCAAACTCTCTGGATGGGCAACTCCTAAAGACGTGATCCTCGAAATTCTCGGCATTCTGACCGTCAAGGGCGGCACAAATGCCATCCTTGAATACTTCGGCGAAGGTCTCGACAGCATCTCGACCACAGGCAAGGCCACCATCTGTAATATGGGAGCAGAACTGGGAGCCACTTGCTCCATCTTCCCCTTCGACGAGAACGCCGACGAATACCTGCGCAAGACGGGTCGTGAGGAGATTGCTGTTCTCGCCCAGCAGAATGCGGCAGAACTCCGCGCCGATGATGAGGTGATGGCTAATCCTTCGGCTTTCTACGACCAGATAGTAGAGATCGACCTTTCCAAGGTGGAGCCACACCTCAATGGTCCGTTTACTCCCGATGCTGCCACACCTATTTCGCACATGAAGGCGAAGGGCCCTGCCAACGATTATCCCATGGTGGTAGAGGTTGGACTGGTAGGCAGTTGCACCAACTCATCCTATCAGGATCTTGCACGTGCAGCCAGTGTGGCACGCCAGGCTTACGAGAAAGGCATCGAAGTGAAGGGACAGCTGATTATCAATCCAGGTTCGGAGCAGATTCGTTACACGGCAGAGCGCGACGGCATCCTCGACGACTTCAAGAAGATCGGTGCCTTGATTATGACCAACGCCTGCGGTCCTTGCATCGGACAATGGAAGCGTCATACTGACGACAATACACGTAAGAACGCCATCGTCACTTCATTCAACAGAAACTTCCGCCGCCGTGCTGACGGCAACCCAAATACTTACGCCTTCATCGGCAGCCCGGAGCTGACAGTGGCGCTGACCATTGCCGGCAGACTGGACTTCAATCCTGCCACAGACACCTTGTTGGACAAGGAAGGCAACAGCGTGAAACTGGATGCCCCAACAGGCTACACATTCCCTCCTAAGGGATTTGCCGTAGAGGACAAGGGATTCATCGCACCAAGCGCAGACAACGCTAATGTGGAGGTAGTGATCTCACCAGACAGCAACCGCTTGCAGAAGCTGGCTCCATTTGCAGCCTGGGACGGAAAGGATCTGACCGATATGCCGTTGCTCATCAAGACTGAAGGTAAGTGTACCACCGACCATATCTCTATGGCTGGTCCCTGGCTGAAGTTCCGCGGTCATCTGCAGAACATCTCCGACAACCTCCTGATGGGAGCAGTCAACGCCTTCAACGGTGAGAGCAACAAGGTGAAAAACCAGTTGGACGGCAAGTACGTGGAGGTTTCAACCGCAGCCAAGGCTTATAAGGCACAGGGTATCAGCAGTATCGTGGTGGCAGAAGACAACTATGGCGAGGGTTCTTCGCGTGAGCATGCAGCCATGGAGCCTCGCTTCCTCAATGTGAAGGTGATACTCGCCAAGAGCTTCGCCCGCATTCACGAAACCAACCTGAAGAAGCAGGGTATGCTGGCGCTTACATTCTGCAACAAGGATGATTATAATAAAGTACAGGAAGACGACCGTATTTCGCTCACCGGTCTGAAGGAGTTTGCCCCAGGCAGCAAGCTGACGGTAACTCTGAAACATCAGGATGGCAGCGAGGACAGTTTCCAGGTTGAACATACCTACAACGATACGCAGATAGCTTGGTTCAAGGCAGGTTCGGCTTTGAATTTTGCAGCAAAGAAATAGTGTTTTGCGATTACACTAAACATTACCCATTAAACATCAATAAAAATGAACAAGGAATATTTAATATATAAACTGAGCGATGAGGTAAAAAACTCATGCAAGATTGACAGGGAGGCTTTCACTAAGTTCAATGTGAAGCGTGGTCTTCGAAATGACGATGGCTCGGGTGTTCTCGTCGGTTTGACCAATATTGGTAATGTAGTGGGTTACGAGCGAGATGCAGACGGAAAGCTGACACCTACAGAGGGTAAACTCTATTACCGTGGCTATGAGCTCGACGACCTGGTGAGTCCTCTGCTGAAAGAGAAGCGCTTCGGTTTCGAGGAAGTGGCTTTCCTGTTGCTTTCAGGTCAGTTGCCTGACAAGGAGGAGTTGGAAGCTTTTAAGGAACTGCTCAACGACAACATGCCGCTCGACCACCGCACCATCACGCATATTATCGAATTGGAGGGCAGCAACATCATGAACATACTGGCGCGATGCGTGCTCGAGATGTACACATTCGATCCTAACCCTGATGACATCAGCCGCGACAACCTGATGCGTCAGAGCATAGAGTTGATAGCCAAGTTCCCAACCATTATCGCCTATGCCTACAACATCTACCGCCACTCTGTACAGGGCCGCAGTCTGCATATTCGTCATCCTCGCGAGAACCTCTCCATCGCAGAGAACTTTCTCTATATGATGAAGCACGAAAACTATTCGGAGCTTGATGCACGAATGCTCGACCTGCTGCTCATCATCCAGGCAGAGCATGGTGGTGGTAACAACTCTACCTTTACCGTGCGTGTCACTTCTTCCACCCGCACAGATACTTACAGCTCTATTGCCGCCGGTATCGGCAGCTTGAAAGGTCCGCTTCATGGTGGTGCCAACATCAAGGTGATCAATATGTTCCATCACCTGAAAGAGCAGATCAGAGACTGGAAGAACGTGAAGGAACTGGATGTTTATCTCACCCGTATGCTCAACAAGGAGGCTTACGACAAGACTGGTCTTATCTATGGTATCGGTCATGCGGTCTACACATTGAGCGATCCTCGTGCCGTAGAGCTGAAACGTTTGGCTGGCGAATTGGCCAAGGAGAAGGGAAGAGAGGACGAGTATGAATTCCTGAAGCTCATAGAGCAGGAGGGTATCAAGTGCCTGCAGGAGCATCGTGGAGGCAGCAAACCTGCTTGTGCCAACCTCGACTTCTATAGTGGATTCATCTATGAGATGATAGGTTTGCCACAGGAGATCTATACACCAATATTCGCCATGGCCCGTATTGTGGGTTGGACAGCCCACCGTATCGAGGAGCTCAACTTTGAAGGCCGTCGCATCATCCGTCCTGCTTACAAGAACATTTTGGGTGAGTTGGAATACACTCCGCTCGACGAACGATAAACCCAAAAAGGTGTGCCATAATCTTATGACACACCTTTTTTATATAGTCAGCCAATAACCGAAGTAGAACTTTCTATAAGCGAAGCAGAACTTTATATAAGCGCAGTAGAACTTTCTATAAGCGAAGCAGAACTTTATATAAGCGCAGTAGCATTTTCTATAAGCGAAGCATAGACAAACAGTCAAGCGAAGGGCAGGAGAGAAGTAGGAAACCTCTCATTCTATGCTCCAAAAAGCAGGGTGATGAGAGGAATTGTGATGATGGAGAACAGGGTCGTGATGAATGTCGCTTCGGTCATGAGTGAGGGATTTCTGCCGTACTTCATACAGAACATTGTACCGAAAGACGCCACTGGCATGGCTATTACTACCGTGTTGATGTTGTTGATGAGCGTGTTGACTCCGCATAGACGGAACAGAAAATACACGGACAGAGGCACTATCACCAGTCGGAGGAAGGAGGTGGCATAAACCTTGCCGGAACCTATAATCTCGCGAAGTGGAAGACGTGCCATCGAACTGCCTATAATCATCAGTGCTGCGGGTACAGTAATGTTGCCCACCATCGTAATCGGGCGGGCTATCATCTCGGGAGTATGCACGCCAAAAGCTACCAATAAGGCTGCGATGAAGGCGCCTATGAGAGCCGGACTGAGCAATACTTTCGGATTGAACTGACGGATGCTGTATTCGCCCTTGACAAGCATCACACCCGCAGTAAAGATAAAGAAGGTATTGGGCACATTGAGCAAGGCTGCATAGAAGACAGCCTTCGGACCAAAGATGCTCGCCACTATAGGATAACCGATGAACCCCACGTTGGCAAACATCAGGGAAAAACCTATCATGCCCTGGTCGTCATGATTCTTGGATATGAATCGGGGAACCCAGAAACCAAACACCAACAAAATGATGTAGGTGAGGAATCCCACACCTACAAGCGGAAGAATCAACGAGCGGTCGGGCATTTCGTCGCCCATAACCGACGAGAGCACCAAGAGCGGACAAGTGATGTCTACTACAATGGAAGACAGCTTTTTGTCGAACTTGTCGCCCATATACCCCAACTTACAGGCGGTGTAACCCAATATAACCATGGTGAAAAGCATCACCATTACTTCTAAATTCTGCATTATCCTGAAAATTAATGATTGTGTTTTAGTCGATGAAACGGCGAGTGATATTGCCGTAATGATCGATGCGGCGGTCGCGGAGGAAAGGCCACCAGCGCCTTACGTCCTCGCTGTGCTTGAGGTCAACATCTACCACAAGGCTTTCTTCCTCGTTGTCGCTTGCCCTGTAATAGAGCTCGCCCTGCGGACCAGCCACGAAACTGCTGCCCCAAAACTGAATGCCTCCAGTCTGCTCACTTGGGTCGGGCTCGAAGCCTACGCGGTTGACAGCTACTACCGGCAGACCATTGGCTACGGCATGACCTCGCATCACGGTGGTCCAAGCCTCGCGCTGGCGCTGCTGTTCGTCCTCTGTATCATACTTGGCATAGCCGATGGCTGTAGGATAGATAAGGAGTTCGGCACCCTGAAGAGCCATCAGGCGGGCTGCTTCCGGGTACCACTGGTCCCAGCACACCAATACACCCAACTTACCCACTGAAGTCTGTATGGGCTGGAACCCCAGGTCGCCTGGAGTGAAATAGAACTTCTCATAGTAGGCTGGATCATCGGGTATGTGCATCTTGCGGTATTTGCCGGCGATGCTGCCATCACGCTCTATGACAACTGCAGTGTTGTGATAGAGTCCGGGAGCACGACGCTCAAAGAGAGATGTCACGATGACGACATTCAAGTCCTTGGCCAACTTGCCGTAGAAGTCGGTGGATGGACCAGGAACAGGCTCTGCCAAATCGAAGTTGTCTACTGTCTCTATCTGGCAGAAATAGAGCGAGTTGTGTAGTTCTTGCAGAACTATCAGTTCAGCTCCACGGTGAGCCAAGTCTATGATGCCCTGTGCCAGGCGTGTTTTGTTGTCAGCCACATCGGCTGTATTGTGCTGCTGTAGTATTCCTATTTTCATCTGTATTGAATATTATTGTATTTTGTCTCCCTGATGGTTCCTTCTGGCAGTTGCATGGTGAGACAATGGATGCTGCCATGCTGACGGATAATGGTGCGCGAGTCTACTCCAATAATCTCCCTGTCAGGGAAGGCTAACTGTATCTGTCGGCGTGCTTCCTCATCCTTCTCTGGCTGATTGTATGTGGGGTAAATCACAGCACCATTGATAATCAGGAAGTTGGCGTAAGTAGCCGGCAGTCTGTCGCCATCGTCGTAGATAGGGTCGGGCATAGGCAGGCGAAGCAGGCGATAGGGGTAACCCTCGTAGGTAAGAACACTCTTAAGTTGCTTCTCCAAAGCCTGAAAGTCAGCATACTGCTCATCTGAGGCATCATCGCAACCCACATAAAGCAAGGTGTCGTGAGGCGCTACTCGCACAATGGTGTCGATGTGTCCATCGGTGTCGTCGCCAACCAAATTGCCATGATCGAGCCAAACTATGCGCTTGGCATGAAAAAAGTTGAGCAATTGTTTCTCTATATCCATCCGGGTGAAAGGCTGGTTGCGGTGAGGCGCCAGCAGGCATTGGCTTGTGGTAAAGATGGTTCCCTTTCCATCGCTCTCTATGCTTCCACCTTCGAGGACAAAACCTGTATGGTTCTCGAGGGCAGCCTGAAAGGCTCCTTGATAGTAGAGTTGCAGGTTGATGGCATTGTCCTTTTGCCAGGCAAACTTCTCGCCCCATCCGTTGAATCGGAAGTCGAGCAGATGAATAGGAACGATTAGACCGTTGTGACTGTTCTTGGAAACCAAGGTGATAGGGCCATGATCCCGTGCCCAGGTGTCATTGGAATCAATATCATAAAGATGTACGCGATCCATCTGTTCTTTCGACAGACGGCTTGCCAACATTCGCCGAGTACTCTCAACAATGGGCGTGGCAATAAGCAACTGCTCATAGCGTGTGATGATTTCTGACAGTTCCAGATAGGTGTCGGTAATCTGACGCAGATAAGGTTTCCAGTCGGTACCTCCATGAGGCCATGTAAGCATGATTCCGCTCTGAGGTGACCATTCTGCCGGTAGCGAATAATCGCAAGGGTATGACTGATACATAGGCTTTAGATTTATTTTGTTCTTACTATTTTTATGATCAGGTGTTGCCGATAATCGACAATCATTTGCAAAATTACGAAAAATTCTATAATAAGACTCTCTTTTCCTTCTTTTTTTTACAAAAATGCGAGGTTTTACATGAATTCTTCTATGGATATTCATAAAATTAGTTAAACTCTAAGGGGGAGCGCTTCATATTTGCGAAGAAATCGTTAACTTTGCAACCAAATGAAAATAAATAAGGTAGTAGATGCCCTTGAACAGTACGCGCCTCTGCCCTTGCAGGAAGGATATGATAATGCCGGCCTGCAAGTTGGATTGACAGAGACGGTGGAAGTATCAGGGGCTTTATTGTGTCTTGACGTCACTGAGCAAGTGGTGGAAGAAGCGATAGAAAAGGGGTGCAACCTCATCGTTAGCCACCATCCGCTGATATTTCGCAAACTGGCAAGAATATCGGACGAGAATTATGTGCAGCGCACTGTGCGTAAAGCCATCAAGAACGACATTGCCATCGTGAGCATGCATACCAATATGGATGCGGCTACGGGTGGAGTCAACTTTAAGATAGCAGAGAAATTGGGACTGAAGAACCTGAAGTTCTTTGCAGGCGAGAAAGAAGTGGATGGTGTGAAAGGTGGCGAAGGAGTGATAGGCGAAGTGCCCGAAACAGAAGGGTGGGCTGCCGATGACCTGGTGCTCTTGCTGCGCGACAAGTTCGCAGTAGAGAGTGTGCAATGTAATCAGTTGCTTCGTCGTCCTATCAAGCGCGTGGCTCTCTGCGGTGGTGCAGGCTCGTTTCTTCTTGACGCTGCCATACAGGCTGGTGCTGATGCCTTTATCACAGGCGAAATGCACTATCATGAATACTTCGGTCATGAGCAGGAGATTCAGATTTGCGTCATTGGTCATTACCAGAGCGAGCAGTTTACCAGCGAAATCTTCAAGAGTATCATCGAGGAGAAATGTCCGGGAGTAAAGTGCTTGATCTCTGAAATCAACACCAACCCGATCATTTATCTTTAGAAAGTTGAACAACAATACGGACTCAGTCTATAGAAGTTACAGGAAAGCAATATACATTAAACACATATAATTTATAATATAATGGCAAAGAAAGATCCTACAGATTTGACAGTAGAAGAGAAATTGAAAACCCTCTTCCAGCTGCAGACTACCTTGTCGGGTATCGACGAGAACCGCGCATTGAGAGGCGAGCTTCCTCTCGAAGTTCAGGACTTGGAAGACGAGATTGCTGGTCTTAACACTCGTATCGAGAAGATACAGCACGAGATTGAGCAGTTCCAGAAGGCTGTAAGCCAGAAGAACGGCGAGATCCAGGAGGCACAGGCAAGCTTGAAGCGCTATCAGTCACAGCTCGACACTGTAAGCAACAACCGTGAATATGATACTTTGAGCAAGGAAATCGAGTTCCAGCAGTTGGAAATCGAACTTTGCGAGAAGAAGATTCGTGAGGGTCAGCAGAAGATTCAGGAGAGACAGGCTGACTTGGCTTACACACAAGAGCACAAGGCCGACCGCGAGAAAGGTTTGGTAGAGAAGCGTTCTGAGCTCGACGACATCATGTCGGAAACGCGTGATGAGGAAGAGCGTCTGAAGGAGAAGGCGCTCGACTTGGAGAAGAAGATCGAACCTCGTCTGCTTGCCAGCTTCAAGCGTATCCGCAAGGGTGCCCGCAACGGTCTGGGTATCGTATATGTACAGCGTGATGCCTGTGGTGGTTGCTTCAACAAGATTCCTCCTCAGCGCCAGCTTGACATCAAGATGCACAAGAAGATCATTCCTTGTGAGTATTGTGGCCGTATTCTTATCGACCCAGAGTTGGCTGGTATTAAGATCAGCGCTCCAGAAGAGGAGAGGCCAAAGCGCAAGCGTTCCATTCGCAAGAAGAAGACCGAAGATGCTGATTAATATAGCAAACTAAGAATAAGGGTGTTTCGTCCTGCCATTCATTAAGCATGGCTGATGAAACACCCTTTATTCATGCAACAATATCGCTGTCTTCTGTATTTCATAACTAACTGAAACAATTTGTATAGTATTAAAACAACTCATGATTTTATGGGTGACGGATAGATACTCTTTTACTTTTGAATGTTAAAGTAAAGAACTTTTCTCAAAATTATTGCTATTTACAATATTTTTTGTACTTTTGCAACGAAATGGGTAGCAAAATCCACATCTTGCTAAGTGTGGCACAGCCTTTGCTATGCATTATTCATCATCAATACAAACGAATATGACAAAGAAAGAAGAAGACTTTAACTATAAGATAGACTTAGACCCCATGCGCCAGGGCGCAGAGACCCTGCGCAACGATGACGGATTCTCTTTCCCCGATGAAGACGAGGACGGTCTCTTCGCCGACAACGACGATGACGATGATGTTCGCGACAACGCAAGCAAGAACACTTCCTCAGCCAATCGACGTCAGGTAAATACCAAGAAGAAGTCAAAGACCCCCATCATTGACCATTTCAGTCACGACCTAACCCAGGCAGCTTCCGAAGGTAAGCTCGACCCTGTAGTGGGACGCAGCAAGGAGATAGAGCGCGTGATCGAGATCTTGGGACGACGCAAGAAGAACAACCCTATATTAATAGGTGAGCCTGGTGTGGGCAAGAGCGCCATCGTGGAAGGACTGGCACAGCTCATTGACAAACAACAGGTGTCTGGACTACTCTTCAACAAGCGCGTAGTAGAGCTCGATATGACTGCCATGGTGGCAGGAACCAAGTTTCGTGGGCAGTTCGAAGACCGTATCAAGGGACTCATCCGTGAGTTGGAGGAATCGCCCGACATCATCGTCTTCATCGACGAGATCCACACCATTGTGGGAGCAGGCAATGCGCAGGGAAGCATGGATGCAGCCAACATTCTGAAGCCAGCCTTGGCAAGAGGCGTGATACAGTGTATCGGCGCCACTACCCTCAATGAATACCGCAACTCGATAGAGAAGGACGGTGCCTTGGAGCGCCGTTTCCAGAAAGTCATAGTAGAACCTACCACTGCCGAGGAGACACTCCAGATACTCAACAATGTAAAGGAACGCTACGAGGAGCACCATCATGTCGTCTACAGCGATGATGCCCTGCAGGCTTGCGTCAAATTGGCAGACCGCTACGTCACCGACCGTTTCTTCCCCGACAAAGCTATCGACATCATCGATGAGGTAGGTTCACACATTCATCACAGCCATTCCTCTGTTCCACAACCCATCCTCGACCTGCAGGAAGATATTGTGAAGGTGAAGGGATGCAAGCAGAAAGCAGTTGCGAACCAGAATTTTGAATTGGCTGCCAGCTACCGCGACCAACAGGCGCAGATGGAGAATCGTCTGGAGAGCATGAAGCTGATGTGGGAACGTGGCGAAGGCGAGGAGGTCCTGCCTGTAGACGAAATCGACGTGGCGCAGGTGGTGAGCCGTATGACGGGCGTACCCGTTGAACGCATGGAGGAAGCAGAGAGCAGTCGTCTGCGCAAGATGGGCGCCACCCTCAAGAGTGCTGTCATCGCCCAGGATAAGGCCATCGACACTATGGTGAAAGCCATCCAGCGCAACCGTGTTGGGCTGAAAGAACCCAACCATCCCATTGGGGCCTTTATGTTCCTGGGACCTACTGGTGTGGGAAAAACTTATCTCGCCAAGAAGTTGGCAGAACAGATGTTTGGCTCTGCCGACGCCCTGATTCGCGTTGATATGAGCGAGTACTCTGAGAGTTTCAATACCTCCCGTCTTGTAGGTGCGCCTCCGGGATACGTAGGCTATGAGGAGGGCGGACAGCTCACCGAGAAGGTAAGACGCAAGCCCTATTCCATCGTGCTGCTCGACGAGATAGAGAAGGCCAACGACAAGGTGTTCAACCTCCTGTTGCAGGTCTTGGACGAAGGCCGACTCACTGATGGCAACGGCCGTCTCATCGACTTCCGCAACACCGTCATCATCATGACCTCCAATGCGGGAACGCGCCAACTCAAGGAGTTTGGCCGTGGCGTGGGTTTCAATGCGGGCAGTGCTCATGGCAACCTGCTCGACGAAAAGGACAAGGAGTATGCACGCAGCATTATACAGAAGAGCCTGAGCAAGCAGTTCTCGCCTGAGTTCCTGAATCGTCTCGACGAGATCATCACCTTCGACCAGTTGGGCCTCGATGCCATCAAGCAGATCATCGATATTGAACTGAAGTCGCTCTTCAAGCGTGTGGAGGACATGGGGTACCACATCCGCATCACTGACAAAGCGAAGGAGTTTGTGGCCGTCAAGGGTTACGACGTGCAGTTTGGTGCCCGTCCTTTGAAGCGTGCCATCCAAACCTACATCGAAGATGGCGTTTGTGAACTGTTGCTGGGCGATTCGCTGACTGCGGGTGCAACTATCGTCATTGGCAAGAACCCCAACAAGGATGAGTTGACCTTCACTTCACAAAGTTAATATAGGTTAATGCGCAAAAACAATTTCATCGGTTGAAATTATTTCATTACCTTTGCAGTTGTTTTTAAAAAGCAAGCCATGATGGCTCAGTTGGTAGAGCAACGCATTCGTAATGCGTGGGTCGCGGGTTCGAGTCCCGCTCGTGGCTCATTCCTGTTGTGCGAGATTAGCACATCGGTAGTGCACAGGCTTCCCAAGCCCGGGAGGCGGGTTCGACTCCCGTATCTCGCTCAAAGAATAAGGTGTTAGAAATCAGATTGTTATATGTTTTTTTAGCACCTTATTTTTTTTATTCTATTTTTAGTATACTTACACTAAATTTTCATGCTTTTCAAGTGTTTTGTGAGTAATATGTGAGTAAAACAGACAAACAAAGATGACGGTTTTTGCACCTATCATAAGATTATCCGAAAGATTTTTAGTAATTTTGCAGCCAAAAATGAGAAAGATGGAAAATAACGATATGAAATGGAAGACGCTCTCGCAACGCTATCTGATAGAGAAACCCTGGCTCACGGCAAGGGTTGACAAGGTGGAGTTGCCAACAGGGGCTGTCATTGACGAGTATTATGTGTTGGAATACCCCGACTGGGTGAACACAATAGCCATCACGAAGGAAGGTAAGTTTGTTTTTGTGCGCCAGTACCGTTATGCCTTGGGCAAGACGGTGAACGAGTTGTGTGCGGGCGTTATAGAGAAAGGTGAGGAGCCTATGGCTGCTGCCAGAAGAGAGTTGATGGAGGAGACAGGATTTGGTGGTGGCAACTGGCAGGAATGGATGACTATTTCTGCCAACCCAAGCACGCATACCAATCTGACTCACTGCTTCTTGGCGACAGACGTTGAACTGTTGAGTGAACAGCACTTAGATGAGGGTGAGGATGTGCAGGTGCGCATCTTTACACGCCAGGAAGTGGAAGATATGTTGCAGAAAGGCGAGGTTTGGCAGAGTTTGATGGCAGCCCCTTTGTGGAAGTATTTTGCCCTTAATCAATAAGGCTGTCAAGAAGTTATGTTTATAGTCATTCTGTTTATCTTTTTGGGAATCCTGTCGGGAGTTCTCTGTCGCAAGCTGTCGACAGGAGCACGCATCTCACACACCGATGTGGCTGCGCGATGGCAGGGCAGAATCGTCACCTGGCTCATCTGGCTGTTGCTCTTCCTGTTGGGCATTGAGGTGGGAAGCAACGAGATGATTGTCCGCTCTCTGCCCACGCTTGGTGTAGAGGCGTTGTTGCTCTCTTCGGCTGCCACCTTGGGCTGTTGTGTCTTAGCCTGGATGCTTTGGAGAGTTTCGAAGAACAATACTGTGCAGGAGAATGCGAAGAATGAAACTTCTGCCGACAAAGAAGGGAATCCTGCCGAGAAAGAAGGCTTGCAAGGATCTTCTCTCATCCGTGGGCTGAAGGTGATGAAGGGAAGTCTCATTGTGGTGGGATTCTTCGTCATAGGCTTGCTGGGCGGAATAGAGAAGATGGTGCCTTTATGGCTTCTCGATGGAGATGTGAGTTTTGTGGCACTCTGTGGCTTGCTGCTCTTCGTGGGATTGGGCATCGGACTGAATCCAGAAATGAAGAAGGAGGTTCGTTCGTTGAGTCCTCGCATGGCATTGTTGCCTGTTGTCACGATAATAGGCTCGTGGTTGGGAGCGTTGCTGATATGGACAGAGCTTCACCGCACCCTGTCCGACTGCATGGCGATAAACAGTGGCTTCGCCTATTATTCGCTGTCGAGTATCTTCATCACCGAATATCGTGGTGCCGAATTGGGAACCATAGCCCTCTTGGCTAATATCATACGCGAGATGCTTACCCTGTTGGGTGCTCCGCTGATGGCCCATTGGTTTGGTCCGCTGGCACCTATTTCTGCAGGAGGAGCCACCACGATGGACACCACCTTGCCCATTCTCTCGCAGACCGTGGGTCAGCGCTATATCGCTCTGAGCATCTATCATGGTTTTGTGGTCGACTTCACCGTGCCCTTCCTCGTCAGCTGGTGGTGTATGGTTTAATTTAAAAGAACTTGCACAAATGGGGAAGTTAAAGAAGTTAAGTAAAAACACTTTATATAAGAAACATGATAAAAGCAGCATTATTTGATCTCGACGGAGTGGTGCTCGATACAGAGACCCAGTACTCCGTATTCTGGGGAATGATAGGTAAGGAATATCATCCAGAGTTGCCCGACTTCGCCCTTCGCATCAAGGGACAGACGCTGGTGCAAATCTACGATAAATATCTTTCCGATGATGCCGTCTTCGCCCATGTGGCAGACTATCAGGGCGTAGAAGCAGAGCAAGCCCGTATTACCCGCAGGCTCGATGAGTTTGAACTGCACATGAAGTACGACTATATCGTGGGCTTCGAAGCCTTTGTTGCCGATCTGCGAGAGCATGGCGTGAAATGTGCCGTGGTGACCAGCAGCAACATGGCAAAGATGCGCAGCGTGTACGAGCAGCATCCAGAGCTGAAGTCTTACTTCGATCGTGTGCTTACCAGCGAGGACTTTGCCCGCAGCAAACCCGATCCCGACTGTTACCTCAAGGGTGCTGCCTGCTTTGGTGCGAAGCCAGAGGAGTGTGTAGGACTGGAAGACAGTTTCAACGGACTGCGTGCCGTGAGGGCTTCGGGCGCATTCACCCTTGGACTTGCCACCACCAATTCGCGTGAAGCCATCGCTCCATTTTCCGATTATATGATCGATGATTATCAGGACTTTGGCTATGAAGACCTGTGCAAGGTGGTAGACGAGAGGGGCAAAAAGTGAAAAAAAAGGCTTTTTTCTTTGTAGTGTGCCTAAATAGCTGTAACTTTGCACCTGATTTCAAAAACAGACAAAAGAAAAATGGGATATTTATCGACTGACAAGAAGAAAATCACCACCAAGACCTTTGCTGAAATGAAGCAGGCTGGCGAGAAAGTTACTATGCTTACCGCTTACGATTTTACTACCGCAGGCATTATCGATTCAGCAGGAATCGACAGCATATTGATAGGCGACTCTGCCTCTAACGTCATGGCAGGCAACGCCAATACACTGCCCATCAGCGTAGACGAGATGATCTATCATGCCCGCAGTGTGACACGTGCCGTCAACCATGCTCTCGTGGTATGCGACATGCCCTTTGGCAGTTATCAGATAAGCCGTGAAGAGGCGTTGCGCAATGCCTGCCGAATGATGAAGGAGACAGGTGTGGACGCACTGAAGTTGGAAGGTGGTATCGAAATCATCGACACCGTGAAGTCGCTCATCGATGCAGGTATTCCTGTACACGGACACTTGGGACTCACCCCACAGAGCGTCAACAAGTTTGGCGGTTATGGCATCCGTGCCAAGGAGGAAGCCGAGGCTGAGAAGTTGATCAGCGACGCCATCGCCCTCGACAAGGCGGGCTGTTTTGCTATCGTTTTGGAGAAAGTGCCAGCCAAGTTGGCTGCCGAGGTGACACGCCAGGTAAAAGCTGTAACTATAGGTATCGGTGCAGGCGCTGGTTGCGACGGACAGGTATTGGTTTATGCCGACGCCTTAGGAATGACTCAGGGTTTCAAGCCAAAGTTCTTGCGCCACTTCGCCCATGTGGGTGAGGAGATGACCAAGGGGGTACAATCGTATGTCGATGCAGTGAAGACAGGAGGCTATCCTTCTGCCGAAGAATCTTACTAAAATAAAGTATGGATACACAGAATACACCGGTACATCTGAAGTTATGGCATCGTGAGTTCTGGATGCTGGCTCTTGCCAATCTGCTGCTCATGATGTCGGCTTATGGCTTGCTGCCCACCTTGCCTTTCTATCTGTTGGGCAGAGGACTGGACGGCATGCAGACAGGACTGGTTATGGGAATATATGGAGCAGGACTCTTTGCCCTGGGCGGGTTCTGCTCTTATTATGTTCAGCGCTATCGTCGCAACCATGTATGCCAGTACTCCATCCTGGGCTTGGTTCTCTGTATGGGCCTGGCTTATTATTTAGAGTTTGTGCTGGGAGTGGAGATGGAGTTCCGACTGTTGCTCTTGGTTCGTTTTGCCATAGGAGCCTTCTTGGGACTGGCAGCGATGGTACTGGGCAGTACGCTGGCGATAGACATCTGCGAGTCGTTTCAGCGCACGGCAGCCAATCACATCATAGCATGGTTTGGCCGACTGGCTTTGGCCATGGGACCTTTAGCAGCACTCATGGTCTACGGCTTCTGGGGCTATTGTTACATCCCCGTATTTTCGGGTGTGCTGGCATTTGCAGCCTTTGTGCTGATAGCGATGGTGCGTTTCCCCTTCAAGGCCCCATCCGAGAAGATGCCACTGTTCAGTCTTGACCGCTTCTTCCTGCCGCAGGGCTTGCCTCTCTTTGTCAATCTGATACTCATCATGATGGTGGTTGGCGTGCTGTTGGCTCAGGTTCACAGTGTTACCTACTATGCTATGTTGTTGGCAGGATTGGCCATGGCAATAGTGGCTGAGCGTTTTGCCTTTGCCAATGCCGAACTGAAGAGTGAGGTGCTTACGGGTATCATCGTGCTGACAGCGGCTGTGCTGATGGAGTTCACCCATCAGGCACGTGCACTCGATTACATGCAGCCAGCCATGATAGGCTTTGCCTCTGGCATCACCGGAAGCCGTTTTCTGCTATTCTACCTCAAGTTGTCAAAACACTGTCAGCGAGGCACCAGCCAGAGTTCTTTCTTCCTGGCATGGGAGACGGGCATCAGTCTGGGCTTCCTCCTGAAGTTTGGGTTCTTCTCTTCCGACAGCAGCCGTGCGCCTTATGCGTGCTTGGGACTGCTGGTCATCAGCTTAGGGCTCTACAATTTCTTCGTACACCCCTGGTACATGAAACATCGCAACAGATAACTCCCCAAACTACTCATATATTTAGATAATAGCATATAATCAAAGCACTTAACCAATGAAAACTAAAACAAATCTCTTGGCAGCAGTATGTCTTGCATTCTGTTGCCTCACAGCGAACGCACGGCAGGTGAATTGCGGTTCGCATTCTCATTCCAAGGACGAAAATACGTGTCATCAGTCTTCTGCCGTAGAGCAGGAGAGGGTACGACTTCGCGACAGTATCCTTACTAACATTACCGGTGCAAAAATAGCAGAAAAGACTCTGCTTATCAGCCGGTTGGGAGCTAAGAACGATGGAAAGACTGACTGCCGGGCTGCCTTTGCCAAGGCCATAAGGAAAGCTTCTGCCATGAAGGGAGCAAAAATTGTGGTTCCCGCGGGTACCTATTATATTAAGGGACCTATCGTGCTGGCCAGCAATGTCTGTATCGAACTGCAGAAGGGCGCCACACTGAAGTTTGCACCCGAGGAGAAGAATTATCCCATGGTTAGCACCAGCTGGGAGGGAACTTTCCTCTATAACTATTCGCCCTTCATCTATGGTTATGGATGCCATGATGTAGCCATTATCGGCGAGGGAACCATCGACGGAAACGCCATGACGACTTTTGCCCAGTGGCGACCCAAGCAGAAACTTGACAAAGACTTGAGCCGCAAGATGAATCATGAGGAGGTGGCACTGAAGGACCGCCAGTTCGGCAAGGGTCACTGGCTGCGCCCACAGCTCTTGCAACTGTACAACTGTCAGGGCGTAACCATTGAGGGAGTAAAGATTACCAACTCTCCTTTTTGGTGTGTGCATCTGCTGAAGAGCGAGAACATCATCTGCCGCAATCTGCGTTATGATGCTAAACTTGTGAACAACGACGGAATAGACCCAGAGTGCTCGCGCAATGTACTGATAGAAGGCGTGGAGTTTAACAATGGCGACGACAACGTGGCGATCAAGAGCGGACGCGACAATGACGGATGGAATGCCAAGATGCCTTCTGAGAACATCATTATCCGCAACAGCCATTTCAAGGGACTGCACGCTGTGGTGATAGGAAGCGAAATGTCGGCAGGTGTGAGAAACGTGATTGTAGAAGACTGCGACTATGCGGGCTATTGCAAGCGCGGCATCTTCATCAAGACCAATCCCGACCGCGGTGGTTTTGTAGAGAATGTGTATGTGAAGAACTGCAGTTTTGACGAGGTGGAAGACCTCTTTTATGTCACCAGCCGTTATGCTGGTGAAGGGCAGGACAATCATCACTTCTCTACCATCAGAAATATTTTCATCGACGGACTGAAGTGTAACAATGTGAAGCAAGCAGCCCTTGTGCTCCAAGGTACTGAGGCCAAGCCTGTCTTCAACGTCATGTTCAACAATGTGGATGTAGCGAAGGCAAAGATCGGCCTTAGTTTCGAAAATGCCTTGGATGTCACCATGGGTTCCAGCCACATCGGTGGCAAAGTAGGTACGCCTACGACCGTAACTCCTCAAGATAATCTTTTCGGAAAGGAGAAATAGAAGTTTTAAGAAGATATTCTGTTAATATCCCTCAAATGTTTTGGTGTTTGAGGGATATTTTGTACATTTGCGGTGTGAAATTTACAATTATTTTCAATTTTCCAATACGAACCTGAATAAAGTAGAAGATTATGCAAGATTTTAAATCATTGGCAGGCGAGCGATTCTCCGCCCGCAAGTTTACGGCAGAACCTGTAAGCAAGGAAGATCTGGAGTATATAATGGAGTGCGTACGACTGGCTCCTTCAGCATGCAACCGCCAGCCCTGGAAATGGCTCATCGTACGTTCGGAAGAAGCAATGAAAAAATTGCAGGAATGCTACGACAGAGAGTGGTTCAAGACGGCTCCTATGTATATCGTCGGTATGAAGAACACCGAGGACAACTGGGTGCGAAAGTACGACAACAAACCTCATGGTGACATTGATGTGGCGATAGCTGCCGAACATCTTTGCCTGGCTGCCACAGAACGCGGATTGGGTTCCTGCTGGGTATGTGCCTATGACAGCAACAAGATGAAGAAACTTTTCCCACGCGAGGGCTACGAGGCTGTGGTGATCATTCCTCTCGGCCATATGGCAGAAGACTGTCCGCATAATCCTAAGAATCGCAAAGCCATGAACGAAATCATAGAGGAAATCTGAATTGGGAAGACAAAGTTTAGTGTTTAATTTTTAGAGTTTACCTCCTAAACTCCTAAGAAAAGAAAGTGGCGCAAACTTTGTGCCACTTATGCCAATGTGCCCAAGTGTCACAAATATAGAAAATATAGAAAAAACCTGTATTTATGGTACTTTTGGTACTGAAATGCCACATGGCGCTTTGGCGCAAGTGGCACAAACTTCATATATGAATGGAGAGTTCCTATATCAATTATTTATCATAATGTCCATTAATCTCCAAGGGGGGATCACTGCTGTCCCGTTTAGAAATCTTCCGGTCCGAATAGACTCGGCATATAGTAATCGGTTGACTCTTTCTCGGGAACAGTCTTGTTAATTAATTCATTAATTGGGGTTTTGTCCGTAAGGAACAACCCGACGTTCTTTGAAATTGTGTGTAAAGATTGATTCATGTGCATCTTCTTTTTGGTTAGAGCCAACAGCATAGTTGATACCGCAATGATACAGTCTGCTTGACAATGCCGTTAGACAATTTTCAATATCTCTCAGGCTACCACGATTAGTTAGCTGAGCATAGCTCATAACAAGAAACTGATCCTTGCATGTAAAGTTCCTTGATCTATAATTGCCCTTGTATCGGTCAACACAAGCCTTGAATTCTCGTTCTGGGATATTTGACATGATTTGAGAGAATATTGTTTTTTCGTTGTTCATCGCACGCTTCTTTTTAGTTGCGTGCAAAGATACAAAATCAAATCGAATACACGATTTTAAATGAATAACTAATTGATTATAAATAAATTAAATAGATGTCGTCTCGTTTAAACGGGACACTAGCGAAAGTAATAAACAATGAGTAAATAAGAAAACGAAGTAATTATGACAGATAATAGACAAAGAAATAATGGAAAAAGGGAAGAATAAAAATGTTTTTTTCGCTCATTTTTAATACATATCAGATTTTTTTAGTAATTTAGCGCAGTAATTGAAAACGAATTAAAATTATTATATAAAATGGATAATTATAAATACATCAAAGCAAAAGTCTTGCGCTCCGATGAAGAGGAGCACAAGTTTATCATCGAATGGGAAGGTAAAATTTATAAGATAGCCCAACTTGCATTTCAAAGGAGGCTACCCCTACCCGATTTTCTTGACTGCAAACTGCTAACAACGTCAAATGGAAAAATCTTTATCTCGCAAAATATCGACCTCCTCATGAGAAGCTATTACCATGAAAATGAGGAAGTGGATTTTAAAATCAAACTGACTCTTACCGACAAATACCAGTTGGAAGATCAATACGGTTTAACGGCAATGATGGACCGTGAAACTAATATCAATGCCGCTCTTACACCAAGAGTAAGATGCAGGATCGTGAAGTTCAGACAAAACTATATGGAGGTAAAACTCGTTGAAGTGCTGGGAGCTGAGAAATCAGAATTCTCGCTCTCAGAAAAGGATCTGCAGGAAATATTTGAAGTCATCCACCAGAGAATTCTGCAAGAAGATACGCAGAAAAAGGAACAAACTGGTGAATCAGACACAAATTCGGAAAACGATAAAAAACAAGAAGGAACAGATATTGCCAGCTGGAATACAGAGAATTTCAGAAAACTGATGTTGGGTGATACTCCATCTGATATGTTCGATGTGGAATGTCATCGCTGGATTTCAAATATCTCCCAAAATATTTCCCAGAACCAACTTCAAGCTTTACTCCAAAACATACGCTATCATTGCCTCTGTACCCTGCAGAGTAACTTATTACTGCCCCGGTGCAAAGAAGCAGAACGCATATTATTAGAGCAAAGATTTACAGATGTTATCGAGTTGCTGTCTTATTATATCCAGGCCATCCAAATTCTTAAGGAAGGAAAAGCAGAAGATACCATCGAGCATATCCTCTCTACACTCGCTGACTGTGCCTACATCTACCAACCAAGAAAGCAATTCTGCATCATGCAGTGTATTTTCATGCTTGATGTCTCTATCATGGAAAAACAGATAGGCAAAATTCTTTCCACACTCCGTAAGCAGGAAGTATATCTCTGGACACGTACACCATTCCAGATGCAATGGCTCAAACTGCTACAAAGTTACGTGGATTTTACTTATGCGCAGACCGACAAACTTACCAGCGATCCTGCCACAAAGGAGACTATGATTCAGGTATTGGTGACAGAACTGATGCTCAGTAACCATTCTACTCATAAGATATATGATTCTCAACTCATCCAGGCACTACTCTACCGACTGGTATCTCTGATGAACGTGAGCGATCCTAACAAAACACTGCAAAAAGCATTCCGATCACTTTTCACGGCAACAGAATTTGATGCTACCCTACCCTTCAATTGTGATGATGCATTCATCATCGCCAATATGCTCTGCTCGCAGGAAAACAATGAACCGGTAGAAAATTTCGAATCCGCTAAGTTCGAAGGAGAACAGACCATTCTCACTGTCAATGAACAAACCATTGCCATACAACCGAAGAATCTCAACAAAGAGAATCTCTATCTGCCTTTCCCTTCAAGAATGGGATTGTGGCACGGACTCAGCATTCATCTGGACGAGAAACCGCCAGTAAACCTGAGAGGAAAAGTGGGTACTACCATCGAGCACTACAAGCAACTATGGATGTATATCAACCATTCACTCTTTTCCAATAAGCGAAAATCCGGCAGTAATAAGAGAAGAAAACTCGATATAGACGACGAAACAAGCATCATTATAACTAAGCAATTAGCCGGACAGCTCATGTTCGAATGCCAAGTTATTGAGGAGGGATATGAATGCACAGGCACCCTGAATGTACTGGAAGATGTGGTACCATACTATCCCGGCGAAGTAAGCATTAAATCCTTCCAATATCTCGACAAGCCACTCGTGCTCAGAGCCTATGTAAAAGACATAAATCCAGATGGAACATACGTGTTTGCCTTGAGCGAAATGATTGAAGATTATGAAGAAGAGGTGCGCGTGAATGATATTTTCTATAACTCCAGACTCACCTGCCTGCTCAATAATCGTGGAGCCGATATCGGGCGAGTACCAGCCATCAGCAGTGAAGGTCTGTCCGTTTCTGTCGCTCCTGCGCAGGACATGACTGTAGAGGAATTAAGAAAGGGAATGATTGTAGAAGTGGAAAATATCTCGAAAGGTACAAATGGCTATTTGAACGCCACCTATGTGCGTGAGGCTCCTGAAAGCCGATTTAATACAGCAGAAGCCTTTCACCAGCTGATGCTGGGGTATAGCAAGAAAGAAATATACAACCCGCTGGCAGATAAAGATGAATGGGCAGCATCCCACCCGCTTGAGCCTGTCTATGTGAGTGAATTAATGTGCATCATTGAGGCCAAAGCTACCCTGGAAGAAGACAATCTCAAGGCATACAATTATCTGAATTTCTGCCGGCTGATGGCCATTATCCTGGAAAACAAAGAGCGGATCAGCTACTATGACAGCCGATTGGCCCTCTTGGAGATTCTCAACGATTTTGCCGTATTAGACAAAGTGGATACAAGCAAAATACAGCATATCGCTGATACAGACCCAGAACTCTTCGATAGAAATGCCATCCTGCGACACGATTTCATGCAACTGCGCATCATCGGCTGTCTCGACTGTGAAGACCATTATGAAGAACTTTACCGGTGGAGCTGTTGCAATGAAGATCCGCAACTGCAGCAACTCGCCTCGCTCGTTCTCTCTCATAATTTCGTCAAAAAATCGGGACTTTTGTCACAAGCTGTTGATATCTTGGATAAGATCAGAGCACTTCTCAAACTCCAGAAATCGTCCTCCAATAAGAAAAACTATGGAAAGGAAGATTTCCATACCGAGTTTAAAACTTCTATCATCTATCCGGAGAATTCCATGCGGGTAGATGTTCAGGCTCAGACTAAAAAGATCATGCAGGAATTGTGTGCTTTCCTCAATGCCGATGGTGGACACCTGTATTTGGGAGTATCAGACATTGGGTATGAGATGGGATTGGAGGAGGATCTGAAGAATCAACTCTTTAAAGGATCTCGTGATAAGTATGAGGTATATGTAAATAATCAGATTGTCTATTATCTGGGGCAAACGGGTGCCCACTACATCCATACTCATTTCGATGAAGACGTGAAGAATGCAGTGCTCATCATCGATGTCGCCCCATGCCCTACCCCAATAGCAGTAGGCAACGAGTATTTTGAGCGCATGGGAACATCGGCTCGAAAGGTAAACGACAACTATCGTGACAAGTTCCTTGCTATCCGCCAGCAAAGAGCCCAAGAGCTTGCGCCTCATATAGAGGATACGAAAACCGATTCCGTCATGCCAGAAACTATATCGGAAAAAGAAATCGTAAAACCTGTGGAATCTGCACCTGTAACTGATTTCATCCAGACTTCTCGCATACGCAACAATGCCCTCCACGAATACGAGGAAGGTTGGAGACCATCAACGGCCGTAATCTGCCTAATGGGAACCGACGAATACAAGGTACTCGATGAAGATGACTGGCAAGATTACCGCCTGAAATTAGCTGTACATGAAGATGAAGAAGAAGGATGGCTGATTCTTGTTTACGAAAGCGGAAAGGTGTGCAAGGTATCGGTAGAAGAACTCTTGCAGCGAGAAAGAGGCAGAGTGTTTAAGCGCAATGCCGACGAAAAACTGATATTCGCATCCATCGCCTCCAATGCCGACTCTGTCTGTGTAGGTTTCATAGATGGCAAGAACAATCGTTATGTACGTTTCGATGACGTAGAAAGATTCGGTCAATCAGGAATGCAGGGCGATGGCACCTTGCCAATGGACGTACCTAATTCGGGAGTACACTATGTGGAAGTGATAGCAATCAATAAAGTTCCTATCTTACGCAACATAGGAAGAAAAACAATAGGATGCATCCTCAAAACAGTAGAAGGAAAACGCTGCTTAGCAGTTTTACCGGACTGCAAAATGAAATGATATACCGTCATCCTGCTACTCAGGTCATTTTTTAAAAGAATAATCAAAAACTGAGCCCACTTTAAAAAGTCATTTTTGATAATTTCTTCAAATACCAGGTGCTATTTATCCTTTCATTTTATACACAAAAGTGTAATTCTTAAGCCGCACTCTTGAGAAATACACTTTTGTGTCAAAGGCTTTTTCCTTTAAAGCTATACTTTTGCAGCAGAAAAATAAAAAAAATCAAGCAAAACTGTAGCAAAATGAAGGAAAAAGTAATTTTTACCACAGCGTTGTGCCTCTCGGCTATGACGCAGATGATGGCGCAGAATATCACCGGCAAGGTGATGGATATGAAGGGCGAGCCTTTGGCGTTTGCCAATGTAGTATTATTGAATAGAACAGATTCGGCTTTCGTCAAGGGCGCTGTGAGTGGAGAGGATGGCAGCTTTGCCATCGACTCTTCCTGCAACAGCGGAATCATCAAGGTGACCTCCGTAGGCTATAAGACCGTCTGCAAGGATTGCACTGGTGAGAATGTGGGCATTATCAAGATGGAAGAAGACAGCAAGATGCTCGGCGAAGTGGTCGTGAAGTCATCCCTGCCTAAGACTATCCTTAAGAATGGCGGAATGACGACAACCGTTGCCGGATCAGTACTTGAGAAGGCAGGAACCATGGAGAATCTGCTCGACCGCATCCCTAACGTTTCTGCCCAGAATGGCAGCATCAAGGTATTCGGTCGCGGCGAGCCTGTTATCTATATCAATGGACGACAGATGAGAGACAAGAGCGAGCTTGACCGTTTGCATTCCGACAACATCAAGTCGGTGGAAGTCATCACTAACCCTGGTGCTCGTTACGCAGCCAGCACCAAGGCGGTCATCCGTATCACAACGAAGAAGATACAGGGCGAGGGCTTCGGATTTGATGCCTCAACAACAGGTGAATATGATGAGAAGAAAAACTTCGGCGGATTTGGCCAATTGAATATGAACTATCGCAAGAATGGCTTGGATTTGGGCGCATACGCCTTTGGGGCAAAGCAGTACCAGCCAAACAATCAAGATTTACAGCAGAAGACTTATCTTGACAAGACGTGGAACCAGAAAAGTGAGATAAAACAAGTAGATATTATCGAAGCCATGAACTTCCGCCTGGATGCCAGCTACCAGTTGGATGCCAACAACTCTATAGGTGCCAACTTTGGCTTTCTGAGAAATCCGAAACAGACCTGCGAAGCCAATATGACTACTGCTATATTGCAAGACGAAGATCAGACAGAAAGCTCTTACAGCCACGCTAATTTCTTCGAGCAGAAGAGCACACTTTCAAGCAATGTTTACTATGTAGGAAAGATTGGCAAACTCGGCATCGACTTCAATACCGACTGGCTTTGGTCGAAGAATAACGAGGACGTTGTTACAAAAGAGCAATATCAGGAGGTGGGAATGGATGCACAAAGCCAAACGGTTCATAGCCTTACTGACAAGAAATATCGTTTGTTGGCTTCCAAGTTGGTGCTTTCCTATCCTTTGTTGGGTGGTGAGTTTTCTTTGGGTGGTGAATATTCAAACACGCATCGCACATCCAAGTATCAGGTTGTGCCAACCAACTTCGTGTCGGATGATGACAGCCGTATAACAGAAAGCATGGCATCTTCATTCTTGGCATATTCAAGGGATTTCGGAAACGTGAGCATGGAGGCAGGACTGAGATACGAGTACATCGACTTCAACTACTATGAATATGGCAAGTATGTGCCTGGGCAAAGCAAGTCGTATGGCAATTGGTTCCCATCGCTCAGCTTGTCGATGCCTGTAGGCAAGGTACAGATGCAGTTGAGCTATGCTACCGACATCGACCGCCCTCCCTATCATGACTTGCGCAGCGGCATACAGTATGACAACCGCTACACGTATGAAACGGGAAATCCATTCTTAGTGTCTGAGATAAGCAAAAATCTTAACTATGAATTGGCTTACAAGTGGTTGACTTTCAATATGACCTACAGCCATACTTCGCATACGATGATGTCGAATATGGAGACTTACAAAGACAATCCTGCAATAGGACTGCTTAAGCCTGTGAATGGAAAGGCATATAATCATGTAGAAGCATCCGTCAACTTATGCCCTTCGTTTGGCATTTGGCATCCTACATTTACGGCATCTGTGGCAAAGCAGTGGCTTGATATGGATGCACATGATGGCAAAATATCCAACAATCCGATGGCAGTATTCAACTTTAATAACACCTTCGACACCAAGTTGGCAATGTTAACGTGGATGATGTCGTATACCACTAAAGGATATGATAGAAATATATGTTTGTATAAACCAAGATTTTGTACCAATGTATCTGTATATAAGTCTTTCTTGAAAGACCGTTTGTCGTTCCAGCTCTTTGTCTATGATTTGTTTAGAACAGACATGAGCCACATGATTGCTCATTTTGGCAAAATGAAGGACATGATTGTTGATATACAGTCAAAAAGCAAAGTGTCTCTTACTATACGGTATAAGTTCAACACAACAAGAAGCAAATATAAGGGTACGGGTGCAGGAGAAAGCCAGAAGAACAGAATGTAATCTGTCTGCAGCTTCCGATAATGGTGTAATGACAATAAATCTCTCTATAAATGAACAATCCAATAAAATTGTTGATTAGTGGCGCAGACATGGGAGGCTTGATAGCCTCCTGTGTCTTGCGCCATGACTTCCATAAAAGCCCTCGGAAGGAAGATAGATTTCAAATCTATCGCATAGAAAAGGATACGCTGACGGTGGAAGATGTGGATGCATGCGACTTGTCGGGCATCCGGTATGCGGTGAATGCAACCTTGCATGACAACGAAGCCTCTTTCGCTTTCGATGAGAAATGCAAGGAGCAGGGCATTACTGTTATCCATGCTGTCAATCTTGGCAAGGCTGCCTTTCTCGCTGTAGAGAAACCGAAAGGCTATCCATTCAGCGAAGTAGTGAAGAAAGGAACGGATGATTTCCGTTGCTCATTAGGCAAGTATATCTCGCAATACGGTATGTTCTGGCAGATGCCTGTGCCTTGGGTGGATGAAGCCATCAGGCATTATTCTGAGGAGTCTTTCCCGGAACTGGGCATCGGGGCATATATTGCCGCCGGCTATTGTGCCAACATTCTCTCGAACCTTGCGGAAGGCAAGGAGGTGAAATACTTCCCTAAGTTCTACCTCTCGCCATTGTTGGAAGAGATATAATTGCGATTATATCATCTGATAGTTCGTGGCATGAAACAGCGCCTCGGCAATGTTCTTCACGCCCATCTTGGCGAAAAGGTTGCGCTTGCAAGCCTTTATCGTATCCACCGACTTGCATAGTCGGTCGGCAATATCATTCATCGTGTAACCTTGAGCAGACAATCTCAAAACATCTCTCTCTGTCTCGCTCAAGGTTATGCCTTCTTTCTTTTCCCACTTGTGACGTAACGTGGAATATTCAAAATAGCTACGCTCACCATTCTTCTGCATGATGATATGTCCCGGTTCATCAGTTGCTGCCAATGATACGGTGCAGAGGGCAAGCCAGATTCTTCCATCATCAGAAAGAAGTATCGGAGTGAGTTGATGATGAATCAATCGGCTATGTCTGCCATTGGTAAGATGAAAGTCGTACGAGATGGTAGAGTCGAGACGGTCGCCCACAGGCAATTCATTGAAAAGATCAAAACCTTTCTTGTTCACTTCGAGCAGCATCTGCAGGTCAGCATCCGGAACATGGTCTATATACATCTGATAGCCAGCCTCCATCAACTGCTCCGGATCCAATCCGCAGAGATAAGCGAGGTTATCTGATGCATAGATGAAGTCCTGATGAAAATAGTCGATGATATATACACACTGGTAGGTGCTGCGGGCAAAGGCCTTTGCCGCATTCACCAATAATTCAATCTTCTCGTAATCTTCTCTGTTGATATGATTCACCTCGTTGGAATGGAGGAAGAAATCGTCTTTTTCTTTATTCATAAGCTATTCTGAATATTCGTCCGCAAAAGTACAAGATTTTATTTGATTACAACTCCATGGTATTGTTTTATTACAGATAATTAACTCAACTTTCGTACACGCGAAAGTTGAGTAACTATACTTTCAGAAATTGAATCTTCCAGGAATAAAATTTTCCTAATACTTTTTGTCATTTCAAATAAAAGCTGTAACTTTGCGATGTGCTTGTAAGAAAAGGCAAAGAATTGCCATTCTTCATATATGGTACAAACAAAAAGTCTAACCCTTTAAATTTAGAAAACCATGCTAAATAAGAAAGTAGAAGAGGCGCTCAACGCCCAGATTAATGCAGAGATGTGGTCAGCTTACCTATATTTGTCTATGGCGGCATATTGCCATGCCAACGGCAACCCTGGTATGGGTAACTGGTTCCAGGTTCAGTTTCAGGAGGAGCAAGACCATGCCAAGATTATGTTCAATTACATCATCCAGCGTGGCGGTCACGTGGAATTGAAGGCTATAGATGCCGTTCCTACCACATGGGAGAATCCATTGGATGTCTTCGAGTCAACCTTGGCACACGAGCAGAAGGTTACCTCCCTCATCAACAACCTCTTCGCTCTCACTACCCAGGAGAATGACTATGCCACACAGAGCATGCTCAAGTGGTTTGTAGATGAGCAGGTGGAGGAAGAGGAGAACGCCCAGAACATCATCGACAACCTTCGCATGATCAAGGACAACGGCTATGGTCTATACATGCTCGACAAGGAGCTTGGCGCAAGAGTCTATACCCAGGCTGCGCCATTGGCCAACAAGGCGTAAAATGAGAATATAATCAAGATCCTTATAGAACTGATAGTTAATGACAGATAACTCGCTCTAAATTGGACTTTAATTGAAAATCAAGAAGTTGGGAGTTTGCCTATATTATATAGGTAACAATATGGAAACGAGCGGACTACTGCTCGTTTCTGTATTTTGCAATATACAAAGAATGCCTTAATTCGGGGACATAGATACGATAATTTTCTAAATATCCAATGAATTACGATGAGAATTTTATGGCAATTAGAACTTTTTTGTGTTAAATCCCATGCATGAAATGCAGTTTTCTAAGAAAATATTTGGAGATTCCGACAAAAAAGCCTATTTTTGCAGCAACAAATCCCACCACGCCTCTCAACGATGCGTACCACGGTGGGACTTCGCTTTTTATATGGGTATATGAACTACGACAAACAACCGATAAATATAGATGAACAATTAGCCTTGCTCCAAAACAGAGGATTAATGATAGAGGATGTTGCTACAGCCAAATTACAGCTTCGCAATATCAGCTATTTCCGTATCGCTAGTTATCTTCGATACATGGAGCAAGACCGACAACATCATCTTTACAAATCCGGCAGTACATTCGAGCAAGCCATCAACCTTTATCTCTTTGATAAAGAACTACGCCAACTTATATTCAAGGCTATCCAAGATATTGAGATTTCTCTCCGAACCAAGATGATTCAAGTGTTCTCAATGGAACATGGGGCATTTTGGTTTATGGATTCGTCATTGTTCAAGAATGCAGAGTTTTATGAAGGTTGTCTTGACAATATCAAGAAAGAGGTGTCTCGCTCAAATGAAGATTTCATCAAGGAACATTCCGAGAAATATAATTATCCAGCTCTTCCACCCGTGTGGAAGACCTTGGAGGTTGTTTCATTTGGTACTCTTTCCAAGTTGTTTTGCCTGTTTAATGACAATCGATTAAAGAAGCAAGTGGCAAGAGAGTTTGGACTTCCTCAATACACTTATTTGGAAAGTTGGATAATGTGCATTACCGTACTTCGTAATTGCTGTGCTCATCATGCACGTATATGGAATAGGCGTTTTGCCTTGAAACCTCAAATACCGAACCGACTTCCTCTCAATTGGATTACTCCAAGTCAGAAGCCTATCAAGTTGTACCATCAGCTATGCACCTTATTATATTTGGAACAAACTATTAAACCTTGCATGGACCTGAAAAGTTCTCTACTCAAACTCTTTGCAAAATACTCTAATGTAGATTTGCATGCCATGGGATTTCCGCAAGGATGGGAAAATGAACCTTTATGGAGATAGTAGGCGGTGTTTGGATATAGCTTATCCGAACACCTGCTGCTATAACGTTTTGTTGCTGACGATAATTCTGACATCGACTTTCATGTACTTTTGAAACACAGAGGTATTTTGCCCCTGTGTACTCATTGTGGCTATTGCCATAAATGAGCCGTCCTTGGCTCATCGAAAAGATATAAATACTTGTATGGCACAAACACCTGCATTGCATAGAGTCATGTTGATGTATAATTGTTATTTTTCTCATTTTAAAGAACATCGTAGAATTACATTCTATCCTTCTGGCTTTGACCTGCTCCTGTACCCTTATACTTGCTTCGAGTAACATTGAACTTATAGCGGATTGTCAATGAGATTTTACTTGTTGAGAACTCATCGAAGATGGTTTCCTTCAGTTTGCCGTATTTACCTATGATGTGACTGTCGTTCGTGCCAAACACGTCGTTGACATAAAGCTGGAAAGTCAGGCAGTCCTTCAGAAAGCTTTTGTATATTGACACGTCGGTGTTGAACAGCGGTTTGTAGATGTAAAGGTTTTCCTCGTATCCCTTTGTGATGTAAGTCATCATAACGGAGAACATCGCCCATTTCGTATCGAAGGTGTTGTCGAGTTTTAGCTCAGCTACAGGTTTGTTAAGATAATGTCCGTCCCTTGTCTCCAACTTGAACCATTGCTTCTCAGCCATAGCTGACAACATAGGATGCCAGATGCCAAAGGCAGGCTGCAAGGTGAGCATAGAAGACACATTGTTGTAAGATTTGCCATTTATCATCCTCATCAATCCAATGGTGGCTTTGTCCTTATACATCTCTACAGTCTGATAAATCGGATCGGATACATGTTCATAAGTCAGGTTGAAAGTCAACCATTTATAGGCGAGGTCGTAACTGATATCTCTTGAAATCTCTGAGACAAGAAACGGATTACCGGTTTCGTATGTATAATGATTGCTATATTGCACACCGCTTCTTAATACCCAGTAGTTAGGACGATCGATGTCGGCTGCATAGCTCAGCTGCATCTGTACATTGCCGATTGGCATAGAAAGGCTGAGAGACGGAAACCAATTGCCGTAATTCTTGCTTTGCTCAGCCATATACTTACCATCGTCATAATATTTGAAATCAACATTCTCGTATCGCAATCCAGCTTCCATGTTCAGCTTGCCAAAGTCCCGACTATAGATAACGAACGCAGAAGACATGCCCTCTTTAATGCGGTCTCTTACATTGTCGGAAAGAGTGTTGGGTATGATGGCGTAGTTGGTGTTACGATTGGTGAACGAATACTCGCCACCTACCGTCAAGTCACCACCCAAAAGTGGATAAGTGAGCACCATTTTGGAAGCTATCAGGCGGTTGTACTTTGAAGTGGTACTTCTAACAAGTTGGTTTTGCATATCCGAGTTCACTTCCTGATAATGCTCATCTATATTGTTTTTATTGTTTCCTTTAGACCAAAACCAGTCGGTATTGAAGTCAATACCCAATTTCCCTACCTTGCCTACATAATATATATTGCTTGACAAGTTGCTATTCTGTCCAAACTCCGATCTAATAGAAGTGTTAGTCTCCGTCAATACTTCATCTCTCAGTACAGAGCCTTCCGTCTTTCCGTCCGTTATCAGCTTTGGATTGCGTAAGAAACTAAAGTTTGCTCCCAACGAATTGTTGTCGTCAAACTGATAACTGACATTCAAGCGAGAACTAAAAGTCTCGGTTTTGTTCTTCCAACGTGTTTTATCCTGCTGATTCCATATCTTGTCGAGATATGTCATTTGCTGCAAGTCTTTCTCGTCTGGCGATGATTGTTTTGCGCCATAGGCGTAAGCGTCAAGCTCCAATCCGTTCTTACGGTAATACATATTCAGCCTGCCATATCCTCCAATGTTCTTTTTCTCGTCGTACGATCCTTCTGTTGTAGCGTCAAATCCGAATCCATCGCCTTGTATCTTCTTTGTGGTGATTCGTATAACAGCCTTAGTGCTTGCAGCATAACGAGCACCTGGGTTGGATATTACTTCAACCGACTTGATGTTGTCCGAACTCAAACGGTCGAGTTCGCTTCTGTCTCTCATCTGTCGTCCATTGATATATATTATAGGCTCGCCACGTCCAAACACCTTGATATTTCCATTTTGTGCAGATACGTTAGGTATGCGGTCGAGCAGATGCTCCATTGTTCCAGCCTTTTCAAGGACAGAACCAACAATAGTAGTCATCATTCCCCCATTTTTCAAAACGGTCTTTGGCAAAGATGATTTTATCACTACTTCATCGAGCTTCTTGCTGTCTTGTTCCATCTTGATAACTCCCACATTCTCACCTTTGCAGTCCTTGAAGATAGTCTTATAGCCTACAGAAGTTACCTTGAGGATTCCACCATTGCAAGGAGAGTCGATGGTAAAATGCCCATCTTCTCCACTCACAGCCCCCTTGACGAATGTTGAATCTTGACGGTTTAGTAGCACTACATTTGCAAATGCCAAAGGCTCTCCCTTGGCATCTACAATCTTTCCTGAAATGTTTTGCGCCATCATTTGGGACATTGTTGAGAGACACACAACTATTGTAAAGAAAAACTTTCTCAAAATACTACTTTTTAATCAAACATACTTTTTCGTAAATGTGGTCAAACATCTATACTAACGAAAGCAAACTGCAATTATTTGCCTCATTTTGTATTCCTGGTGCAAAGATATAAAGACTTTTTTTAACCGAGTATTTTTTCGGAAATATTTAAATTGCATTAAACTACGTTGTACGTGATTATACTTTGCATAATAACGCTAAAACGACATTTTCACTTACTTTTTTACGGTTTACCTGCATCTTTATTCTATTTGATTCTTTAATAAGTTGATTCCCAATTGTTTACATTCCAACCTCTCTTATTCTCCTTTGGCTGCTTTAGAGCTTTATGTTACTAATGTTATATTTGTGTTTTCTGCCTTATGACCCAAAGAAAAGGTCGCTTAATACTGGTGAAATCATTCTCTTATACTATATAAAAGTTCTGTTTATTCTATAAAAGTTCTATTCAAAGGCTTTGAATGTCCGTTCAGAGTCTTTGAATGTCCGTTCAGAGCCTTTGAATGTCCGTTCAAAGCCTTTGAACGGAGATTTCAATGTGTGGTTTAACGATTTTAGTTGTGTGATTTAACGATTTTAGTTGACCACTCTAAGTATTATAGACAATACGAGTAGACTCAGTTATGCCTTATTTATAATTCACATTGACTTACTTATTTTTTAGTCATCTTTACAGTTGACTACTTATGTCTACAGTCGCAAATAATACCTCAACGCTCCCAACGAACGGGTGGTCTCGGGATGCGAGAGGATGATAAACTCCCGAAGCAGGCGCTCGGGATGAAAACTGGTCTGCTCGAAATAAGGCTGCGAACTGGTGCTTGCCTGAAAGACTCGCCCCGTCTTCATCGCCTTCAGTTGACTGTAGCCGGGATATTCCTGCAGCAACTCGGCACGCGAGAGAGGATGGTCGCCCCAATACTTTGTCGCCCAGACATCCACCTCGTCAGCCTTTGCCAAAATCTGCTCAGGACTCATGGGAAGACTGCCGCTATGGGTGTCGTCGGCAAAGAGATAACGGGCATGAGCATCCTGCAGCAAGGTGCCTATGGTGCTGCGTCCGCCAGAAACATACCACACACTTCCCGTCTTGCGCTCGGTAAGGATGGAATAGCCTAAGGGTAATTGGGCTGCAAAGGCTTTCAGTTGGAGATAAGATTTCTCTATGCCGCTAAAAAGACGGGTAGCCTTTTCGGAACCGTAGAGCAAGCCGTAAAACTTAATCCACTCAGAACGGCCCAAGGGCGAGGTCTCCATGTAGTCGGCAGCCTCGATGATAGGTATTTGCAAGGCCGAGAGTTTGCCGTAACCGCCGCTGTTCTCGAAGGGCGAGAGAAGCAGGGCATCGGGACGGAGCGACATGATGCGCTCAATATCTGGCTGCATGCTGGAACCACAGTTGGATATGTAGGGACGAGACTTGTGTGAAGTACGCCTCTGAACATCGGGAATAAGGATGTACTCCAGGTCGCAGACACCCGCGATGGCTTGCTGACGGCCCAGCTCGTAGAGCAGCTGACAATGGGCTGAAGAGGTGATGATGCTCTTCGTCAGGGGTGTGCGCAGGATGTCGCAGGGTGTTGTTCCTGTAATTGCTGTCTTCTGGTCGGCCAGTTTCTTAGCCACCGCGTCGCCTTCTGCCCCCTTGGGAACGAGTAGATAGCGATGAAGCTCCCCACCCTGTTTCCAGGGATTGAGCACCACAGCCTCAGTATAACCCTTGTGGCGAATGAGTTGTAAGTACTTGGCATAGTCGAGTTGGATGGTGTCGCCCGAATCCTGAGCTGTAGCAGTTCGGTTTCCGCACGAGTTGAACAACAGCATAAAGCCAGAGAGCCATACCAGCACACAGAGCGCCAGCATATTATAATGTTGATAATACCTTTTTGTAATTGTCATGATTTTTTTAATAATGGAAGTTCAAGAAGTTAATCAAACTCAAGTTTCACATATGGTTCAAGTACGGGCTGAAGGCCCAGAAGTTCCAGAAGCAGCACGCCCTGAAAGGGCAGAAGCTCTTAGCCCAGGGCATCGCCCTGGGTAATTACGGCAGCAAACCTGTCGCCCTGTAAGGGCAAAAGCTTTAAAATACCGGACAATATACAAAGCTTTTGCCCTTACAGGTAGGGTGTTCAAAATCCGTTTAAAATTTGGCACGTTTTTTAGTCGAATAATCGGTTTAACTAACTGATATTTCAATAATTATCGACACGAATATTGCGCAGAACTAAAAAAAGTCACATTTTTGAATTCTTAACACGTTGATTTCGTGTGAATTAACTTGTATTTCGACGCAAAAAACGTGTCGAAAAATTGATAGATTTTGAACACCCTACCTTACAGGGCGCCTTGCTGATTGTCATTGTACCCAGGGCGATGCCCTGGGCTAAGAGCTTCTGCCCTTTCAGGGCGTGTGGGGCAAAACTTGCGAAACTTCAGTTAATCAACAACTACTTGAAAAATCAGAATACCACTTTCTTGCCCTTGTGGATGTAGATTTTGCCGCGTTCCACACGTTCCACTCTTTGTCCTGTAAGAGTATAGTAGGCAGCATCGCCGCGCATCTGGTGATCAGAAACCGTGGGGAGCTGGATGCCAGTAGAAGGACGTTTGCGAGGCGTGATGATGTAGGGATTGTCATCGTAGCCGTCCACGAGATGAAGGTCTACCACGGAACTGACCTCTGTAGAGGTCTCTCCTAACCATCCGCAATACTGGAAGATGCCCGTCATCACCCGTATGTAGTCGATATGGTCGAGGACCACGGGGTCGCCTTTCTCGTCGACAGCCCAGTTAATATCGAACGAGGAGTAGAGCAAGTCTTTGGCAGGACAGGCATCGGCATAGCCATAGGCATCCTTTGCGTAGCGGTATTGCACCCAGTACTTGGGGTCGTACATCACAGCATTATTGGGCAGACAACCTCCTTTGAAGGTGAGCTGGTCCTTGTCCTCCCATTGGGGCCAGTAGGTCTGAAGATGAAATTGATTCTTCATGTGGTAGCCAGTGGAGTCGCGTCGCTCTCCCTTGGCGTCGGTCCATGTACTATTCCACTTGATATAGTTATCGCAGACAGATCCAAATAGCTGATGTTCACAGGCTTCGGTGGTTGGCTTGAAGTAAGTGATCTCGAAGTCGTGAATCTCGTTGGTGTAGTATTCCGAGCCTGCCAACTCATACCATTTGGCTGTTTCGAGGTTGTCGCCCACTCCCACATATACGATGCCAGGCTCAATGGAACCTCCGATGGTCTCCTTACCATATTTGGGGTCGTTGATTGCATACATTCCGTTGCCTTTGATCAGAAAATCCGACCCATACTTGTTCACTATCGGATGGTCGAACTTCATGGTGATGTAGCCGCCATAGGTTCCCAAACTGACAACATTGCCTTCATCATTCAGCAGGTCCTCACATCGTCGGTTTATGTCGTCCTGGGTGGAATTGGCATCAGCCTCAGGAAAAACGTTTACAAACTGTCCAGGTGCCGGATGAAACTCCAGCACCTGCACAGTTTGTGTCTGCGCCCATCCTGCCTGCGACAGAGTCAGCAGGCAGAGGGATAAAATCTTTTTTCTCGTAGTAGTTTTGTACATGTTTTATTGTTTGTCTACTCAAATTTTGCAAGTGTTTTAAGTACGGTCTGAAGGCCCAAAAGCTCCAGAAGCAGCACGCCCTGAAGGGGCAGAAGCTCTTAGCCCAGGGCGTGTGGGGAAAAACTTGCGAAACTTAAATTTGTTTACTTGTAAATCTGCACGTCGTCGATAGCGACATAGGCAGGAGCAGAAAAACCATGACTGTTCTTCTGGTCGTCAGAGAACTCGTAGTTCACCTTCAAGCTGTTGACAGCTCCTAACGAACTGAGGTCTACATACTTCCAGTCGGTAACTGAGGTCTTGCCGTCCTGCAGACGACATTTCACCTTGCCCTGAGAGTTGCCTGCTGCATCGAAACCCTCGAAGGTTACGTCGATGAAGGTGGCGTCTGTGGCTGCCGAGTTGTAGCTATCTCCATTGCTAAGCGAGTTGAGGAAATAAGAGTTGTTAGTAACCCAAAGTCCCTTGATTTTGCGTGCCACGCCGTCCTTGAAGTCGATGACAGGACAAGAGTCCCAACCACCATCATTATAACCATAGGCTACAACAAAGTTATTGCCTGAATGAGCTGCCATGCCTGTAGGCAAAGAGAGCTGTGTGTTGGGGCCTCCGTCAGCAATATTGCAGGTGTAGTTGGATACAGCAACTCCGCCATTCCAGTAAGCCCATGAACCGTAAGACTCGTTGAGTTTGGAGTGCAACTTTGTAGTTGCGTCGGTCCACTCGTACACGCCATTGTCCTCTTCATATCCCATTCCTGATTCACCATAGAGCAACTTGCCCATAGTCTGTTTTGAGTCAATCAGAGCGTTCCAGTAATCCCCTTCGAAATCTACAGTTTCGTAATTGGGCTCCTCAGGACCATCATCTTCACTACATGATGCCAAAAAACCAGTAGCGCATACGAGCGCCAGCAAATAAAAATACTTCTTCATTTTCTTTTAGTTAAACTTAAAAAATTAATAAATATTGTGTTGTATGATCTTATCCATTGTCTATTACATTACTGAATTTATCACCTGTAAGCTCCTCACGCCCAGAACCAACGGTCACCTGTGCATCACGGCAACGCCAAGAAGTGGGCAGGATTGATGCCCTTGAGGCTGTACTTGTTGAGCAGGGAGCCGTCGCGGTCAAACTCGTAGACGTAGCCGTTGGTGGCGTAACCGCGAGAATCCGACACATAGAGATGTCCCGAGTGGGGCGAGATGTAAATGCCGTAGGGCGACTGCATCTGCTTGATGGTGGGCATGGCAGCATCGTATTCCCCAAGTCCTTCCTCCACGCGAAGTGAGGGCAACTGGATGGTGTGAACCGAGAACTCGTAGGTGTTTGTGAGGTAAGAGAAGGCAGAGCCTATGGCGTAGAACCTTCCGCCGTAGCTGCAATTATAGGTCACAGGGAAATCGAACACGCGGAACTCCTCGCTCTCCATGTTGAGCACAACGCAGCGTCCCGGAACCTCATAGTAGTCGCCCACGGAGTTGATGCAAAGAAACTGTCCCTCTTGCGACATATTTCCGAAGAGGTTGATGCAGCCCGTGTCGATACGCTTCAACTCCTTCATCGTCTGCGCATCGATGACCGAGATGGTCGACTCGTAGTCGTGGCTTGCTTGCGAAGAATAGCCTCCCGTATTCGCCACAAAGAGGCGGCCACGGTAACAGGCTATTCCCTCGGGCTCGTAACCTACGGGACAGGTATCGACAATCTTCTTCGTACGCAGGTCTATCTTCGCCACATAGCCGTCGTTGGCATACGAGGTGCAGTAGAGGTATTCGCCATCGGTAGCCAACTTGCGGTTGTTGGGAATATCCTCTGTGGCAGCTATGGCGGTTCCGTCGGGACGGATGTACTGGATGATGTTCGACCAGTTGACGGAGATGGCGATGAGCGTGTCGTTCACCATCAGCAGGTCGTTGCCAGTATCGCCCAAGCGCTGCTGTGGATTCTGCTGTCGGAACCATTTGTTGGTAAGCACACCATGGTCGATGAGCGAGATGGTGGAGTTGTCCATTCCCCACAATCCCTCGCAGAGCACGAGCAGACGGTCGTCGGAAGCCGTGGGATGACTGACAGCCACCTCGTCGTTCACTTCCATGCGACAGCCCGAAAGCATCATCGTCAGTACGATGGCGATGGCGTAGAGGCCTATGATGTGTTTACGAATGTTCATATTTCTTTAGTATTGTCTTAACTTCTTAACTCCTTAACATCTGAGCAAATCCCTACATTTCAAATTTCAGGGTCATCTTGTAGTTTCTTCCAGGCATGGGGTAACGCTTCACCACCTCGTGGTGCGAGTCGGTAAGGTTGTTACACTCCAAGGTGGCCTGCAGTACGTATTTGCCCAAGTGGAAACGTTTGTTCAGCTTCACGTCCACGGTGTACCAGTCGCCCAAAAGGTCGTCGGAATTATTGGAAATCAGGGCAAAGCGCTCTCCTGTATAGAGAAACGAGGTGCAGAGGCTGTACGACCGATAACCCAGATCGACGATGGCAGATCCCGAATGCATGGGCGAATAGGGAATGTAGTTCTTGTATTCCGGATCGTCGGGCATGGTGTAGTCGCGGTCTATCTGGCACGTGTAGTTGGCGTTGGCAGAGAGCGAGAACCTGCCCCACTCCTGGTTGTAGCCGCCTGAGAGCGACACGCCATACGACTTCACCTTGCCAAAGTTGACCATCGACCATCTGAACTGGCATTTCATCGGGATGGCCACAATCTTGTCGCTTATCTCGTTGTAATAGGCGTCAAGGGCCAGGTGCAGATGTTTGCCGCGATAGTCGACTCCCGCATCCCATTGCGAGGTGTATTCTGGCTGCAGCTGGGTGTTGCCCACCAGCGTGTAGTACAGGTCGTTGAGCGTGGGCACACGGAAGATGCGCTTGTGGAAAGCCCTGAGGATCCAGCCGTCCTTTTTATACGAGAGCAGGAACATGGGCGTGAGCTTCTGCATGGCGTCAGCCTGTGCCACGGTATGATCCTGCACATGGGTGTAGAGCAGCGCCACATTGGCCTCCCATCCCTTGTACGAACCGATGAGCGAGAGGAGCGACTTGGAGTCGATGCGATAAACGTAGTTGAAGCGATAGACATCGCAGTCGAGGTCGGACCATCGCAGGTCGGTGCTTGCTGTCAGCGAGAGATAGGTACTGTTGTAAGAACCAGCCACAGAGGCGTATAAGTCCTGTTGGGTGTAGTGATTGTTGCAGTACATAGCGGCAGCATTGGTCGATGGGTCCTGCAGATAATGCAGATAGTCGAACGCATACTTCATGTTGGCCTTCAGACCAAAACAGCTCCACAGTTTCTTGTACGAAGCCTGTGCGAAGAAGTTCTGATCCCATTGCCGGTCGGTGGAGTCCCATTGGTCGGAGAGTCGCCTGACGACAGGACCTGGCAAGCCCCTTTCGGAGTTATAATAATAGGTATGGACCGACAGACCCCGATAGAAGCCTGCTGCCTCAAGCCGGTAGAAGGTGATGTCGGAATTGTGACGGCGCCCTATCGTGTCTTCCGAAGCCGACTGGAACCGGAACTTATAGTCGCCGTCGCTGTGCTGATATTCGCCATCTACAAAGAGCCAGTTCTTCAAGGCGAAATAGAGCTTGGCTTTCTGCAGTCCAAACGATCCCAGTCCGTACTCGCCCGTCAGCATAGTGCGGTCGGGACGACGGGTCTGCATATAGACCGTAGCAGCCGAGGCGTACTCGGAAGCCGACTGCAGACGCTCGTTCCTGTTGGCGTTGTATAGCGACACAGACTCCATGTTGGACAAAGAATACTTGCCCAAATCCACCTGTCCGTTCTGTGCGTTGGTGATACGAATGCCATCGAGATACACGCCCACATGCTGCGAACCGAGCGACCGCACGTTGACGGTCTTCAGTCCGCCCAGTCCACCATAGTCTTTGATCTGCACGCCCGAGAAATACTTCAGGGCATCGGCCACGGAGGTGGTAGACAGGTTCTGCAGCATCTCGCCCTGGAGGGTCTGACTGGGTGTAAGGTAATGAGGGCGCTCGCCCACACACACCACCTCGTCGAGCGAGAGCGTGTCGCGATGAATCGTACCTACATTCTGCGCATGACAGGGCATCACACAGAGGCACAATAATCCTTTGCAGATTTTCTTCATCTTATCCTAAAAAACTTAATAATTCTCCATCCCAAAACCTAACCCACGAGGCGGGATAGAATCATAGACAGAAAGCGTAAATACTTATAGTATGCTGATTGATACATACAGTGAGCACACACATTGTCTCTCTATGGCAACGGCAGGTCTTCTGGCTCGCGTCGTCAAACTCGTTCAAGCGGTCTTCCCGAAAAAATGTCAGTGACCATCATGCTTGCCCAATAAGACGCATACAGCAGCGGGACTGCTCAGGCTTCTCACCTGATTCCCTTTTCATCGCAACACCTCCTATTGCCTCAGCGGAACGAAGATAGATGCGAACCAATTGCGGCTGCAAAGGTAAATAAAAAATATGAACCCGCCAAGGTTTCTTGTTTATTTTTGTTAAAAACTTTCAAGCATAATAAACCATTTACCCGAATTGTCATCTTTTTTAGTGTAAGTTGCGAGGGGACAAGAAATCTCAGGAGTTAAGGAGTTAAGAAGTTAAGGAGTTAAGACAAATGCTTCAGTGGACTTAAGATTAAGCTCTAAACATTATACATCAAGGCTATTGGCTTTAATTTCTAACGACCGAAGGGAGTGATAACTTCTTTAACTTCTATAACTTCTGAACTTGCGAAAGTTCAATAGATATCAATAAATAATATATATATTAAGGATGAGAAAAGTAAAAACAATCACAAAGGCAATCGTAGGCTTGATGATAGCCTCAATGCCCTTCTCGGCAGAGGCACGTCAATGGAGTCTGAAAGACTGCATCGACTACGCCCTGGACAACAACATCTCGTTGCAGAAAACACGTCTGCAGGCACAGAGTGCCCACGAGGACTATCTGCAGTCGAAGGCAGCCTTGTTGCCATCGCTCAGTGCTTCTACCAACCAGAATGTCAACTACACGCCATGGGTGGCCGACGGCATCTCTGGTGACGGATACTCCAAGGCTTCCATCGACAAGGTGTACTACAACGGCACGTACAGCGTGATGGGCAACTACACCCTTTACGACGGCGGCAAGCGACAGGCGCAGGTGAAGCTCAACAAACTGGCGGGCGAGGCTGCACAACTCGATTCTGCCACACAGGCTGCCAAACTGCAGGAGCAGATAGCCCAGCTCTATGTCCAGATACTCTACTCCACCGAGGCCATCAACGTGAACCAGGAGAGCTATCAGTCGAGCTTGGAGAACGAGAACCGTGGCAAGGAGATGGTGAAGATCGGCAAGATGTCGAAAGCCGACTTGGCTCAGCTCACCGCTCAGAGAGCACAGGATGAATACAACATTGTGGAGGCAAAGAACAATGTGAGAAACTACAAGCGACAACTCAAGGAACTGTTGCAGATAACCGACGAAGAGGCTTTCGACGTGGTGATGCCCAACACGACCGAGGCGATGGCGCTGGCTGAGATTCCTGCCCTGCAAAGTGTTTACACGGCTGCTCTCGACCGTCGACCCGAGATGAAGGTCTATCAGAACCAGTTGGCACAGAACGACCTGAACGTGAAGATAGCCAAGGCTGGCAAACTGCCAACCATCGGTTTGAATGCAGGCTTGTCTACGAGTACAACTTCCATGAATACAAACAGTTGGGGTTCACAGATAAAGAACAACTTCAATGTGGGCGGTGGCTTCAGCGTGAGCATTCCGCTCTTCGACAACCGACAGACAAAGACAGCTGTCAACAAGGCTTGCATTCAGCAACAACAGATTCTGCTCGACATGAAGAACGAGCAGACACAACTCTACTCCACCATCGAGAACTACTGGCTGCAGGCCAACACCAACCAGAGCCAATACCAGGCTGCCAAAGTGAGCCGCGAGAGCGCACAGGAAAGCTACAACCTGCTGAGCGAGCAGTTCCGCTTAGGACTGAAGAACATCGTGGAACTTCGCACAGGCAAGGACAACCTGTTGCGTGCCCAGCAGAACGAGTTGCAGGCAAAATACCTCGCTATCCTCAACCTCGACATGCTGAAGTTCTATCAGCAAGGAAGAATCTTGTAAAGGTAAAAAGTAAAAAGGTAAAAAAGTAAAAAGGTAAAAAAGTAAAAACATTCAATATGAAAAAGCTGAAGATAAGCAAAGTTTGGATTGCCATGACAGTCGTGGTAATCATAGCCGTGGCAGCCTGGGCACTCTCAGGCGGAAAGGAAAAGGAAGAAATCAACTTCAAACAGGAGAAGGTGAGTCTGCAGACCCTGCAAAACAGCGTGACTGCCACTGGTACCATCGAGGCGGTGACAAGTGTCACCGTGGGTACACAGGTATCAGGCATTGTCAACAAACTCTACGTTGACTACAACAGCCAGGTGAAGAAAGGCCAGGTCATCGCCGAACTCGACAAGACCAACCTGCTGAGCGAGCTCAACACCGCCAAGGCCAACATGGCAAGCGCCCAGAGTCAGCTCAACTACCAGAACGCCAACATGAAGCGCTATCAGACCCTCTATCAGAAAGGACTCGTCAGCGCCGACGACTATGAGAATGCCCTCCTCACCTATCGACAGGCCAAGGAGCAGGTGGCCACAGCCAAGGAACAGGTGCAACGTGCGCAGACCAACTTAGGCTACGCCACCATCACCTCGCCTATCGACGGAACCGTTATCTCGAAGAGTGTGGAGGAAGGTCAGACCGTGGCTGCCAGTTTCAACACTCCTGAGCTCTTCACCATCGCCAAAGACCTGACCAACATGCAGGTAGTAGCCGACGTGGACGAGGCTGACATAGGTGCTGTGAAGGAGGGCGACCGCGTTACCTTCACCGTCGATGCTTATCCCGACGACACCTTCGAGGGTACGGTGAAGCAGGTTCGTCTGCAGGCCACGACAACCAACAACGTGGTAACCTACGAGGTGGTGATCAGCGCACAGAATGTCGATTTGAAACTGAAACCGGGACTCACCGCCAATGTCACTATCTATACGCAGGAACGCACTGGCGTGCTGGCTGTAGCCAACAAGGCGCTGCGCTTCACACCTACCAAGGAAACCGTAGGCAAAGACATGAAGATTGTTGACTGCAAGGGCAAGAACAAGGTATGGACCCTCGACGGTAAAACCCTTACCGCTCACCCAGTGAGCATCGGTCAGACCGACGGAATGCATACAGAGATAACAAAGGGACTGAAGGCCGGTCAGCAGATTGTGACCGAAATCGTGGTGAACACACCCGAGGACGACAGCGACGACCAGCAGCAAAGCCAGGGACTGATAGGCGGACCGCGTCCAAGGGGAAAGAAGAAGTAAGAAGTAAGGGTTTGCTGTCACTTCTCAACCCAGCTAAAGTTTATTCTGAACCCAGCGAAAGTTCAATAAAAGTACAATCATCATGTCAGAAAACATAGAAAACAAAGCCAACCAAGACCAGAAGAAGGTCGTGATTGAGCTCGACAACGTAAGGCGCAACTTCCTTGTAGGCGATGAGACAGTTCATGCCCTCAAGGGCGTGAGCTTCAAAATCTACGAGGGCGAGTTTGTCACCATCATGGGTAAGTCGGGATCGGGCAAGTCTACCCTGCTCAACCAGTTGGGTTGTCTCGACACCCCATCGAGTGGCGAATACTACCTCGACGGCGTGTCGGTACGCACCATGTCGCGTTCGGAGCGTGCCGTGCTACGCAACCGCAAGATAGGTTTTATCTTTCAGAACTATAACCTCCTGCCCAAGACCACGAGCGTGGAGAATGTGGAACTGCCCCTGATGTACAACCCCTCGGTAACAGCCGAGGAGCGCAAGCAGAGGGCGATAGAGGCGCTGAAGGCCGTAGGATTGGGCGAACGTCTCTATCACAAGAGCAACCAGATGTCGGGTGGACAGATGCAGCGTGTGGCCATAGCCCGCGCCCTGGTCAACAACCCCGCCGTCATCCTTGCCGATGAGGCAACGGGCAACCTCGACACACGTACAAGTTTCGAGATTCTCGTGCTCTTCCAGAAGCTCTACGCTGAGGGACGTACCATCATCTTCGTGACCCACAACCCCGATATTGCCAACTATTCGAGCCGTAACATCGAGTTGCGCGACGGTCACATCATCAGCGACGAGTACAATCCGCACATCCTCTCTGCCGCCGAGGGGCTCGCTGCCCTGCCGGCGAATACGGATGAGTAATTTTTCAATATTAATGATTTAAAATGCGATGAATTATCAGAATCTATTCAAGATAGCCATCAGGGCGATCGCAGCCAACAAGATGCGGTCGTTTCTCACGGCTTTGGGTATCATTATAGGTATTGCTGCCGTCATCACCATGCTCGCTATCGGACAGGGCAGCAAGGCAAGCATCAAGGCCAACATCGCCGAGATGGGAAGCAATATGATCATGATTTCGCCGGGTGCCGACATGAGGGGCGGTGTGAGACAGGACGCCTCTGCCATGGAGACCCTCAAACAGGCTGACTATCAGACTATCAAGGACGAGTGCAACTACATCTCTGCCATCTCGCCTACCGTCAACAGCAGCGGTCAATGGATCAACGGCAACAACAATACGCAAAGTTCCATCTACGGTGTGAACCAGGACTACCTGAGCATCCGACAGCTCAAGGTGGCCGACGGTGAGATGTTTACCGACAACGACATCAAGGCGGCTGCCAAGGTGTGCATCCTGGGACAGACAGTGGTGGATTATCTCTTCCCCGACGGCAGCGACCCCGTGGGCAAGGTGGTGCGGTTCAACAGCATCCCCTTCCGTGTGGTGGGTGTGCTGAAGAAGAAGGGCTACAACTCCATGGGCATGGACCAGGACGACCTGGTGCTGGCGCCCTACACCACCGTGATGAAACGCATCCTGGCCCAAACCTACTTGGGCGGCATCGTCTGCTCGGCGATTACCGAGGAAGCTTCGCAACCGGCTCAAGACCAGATAACGGAGATCCTGCGACGCAACCATAAGCTCAAGGACGCCACCGATACGACCGAGGCAGACGAGGACGATTTCAACATCCGTTCGCAGGAGGAGATTTCGAGCATGATGAACTCCACCATGTCGACCATCACCATCCTTCTTGGTTCTGTGGCAGGCATCTCGCTCCTCGTGGGCGGTATCGGCATCATGAACATCATGTATGTGAGTGTGACGGAGCGCACCCGTGAGATTGGTCTGCGCATGAGCGTGGGAGCACGTGGTGTCGACATCCTCAACCAGTTCCTCATCGAGGCCATCCTGCTGAGTGTGACGGGCGGTGTGATAGGTGTGCTGTTGGGAGTCAGTCTGTCGGTAGGACTGCAACAGTTCCTGCACGTAGCCACGCAGATAGAGCCCTGGAGCATCATCATGAGCTTTGCTGTTTGTACCTTCACAGGTGTCTTCTTCGGCTGGTATCCTGCCAAGAAAGCTGCCCGCCTCGACCCTATCGAAGCCATCAGATACGAATAAAAATCTCTCGCTATTCTGCACAATAATTTCCCAATTGGGACGTTATTGTAGCAGAAAAGAACAAAAAACCACTATAAAACATGATACTAAACTGTGTCGTTATTGACGATGACCCAGAGGCTCTGAACCAGATAACGAGCCACATCAAGCGGACACCAACCCTACAACTTATTGGTGCTTATACCAGTGCGCGGGAGGCTGTAAGAGACGTGAGGAACGGACATGTCGACGTGCTCTACCTCGCCATACAGATGCCCGAACTGAGCGGCATTGAGTTTGCCCGTCTCGTGCCGGAGAGTTGCCGTCTGGTCTTCACCACAGCCTACAAGGAGTATGCCTTCGACGGTATCAAGGCTGGAGCTGCCGACTATCTGCTCAAACCCATCAGCTTCGAAGACTTTCAGGAGTCGTACAAGCGAGTGAGGGCTACCTTTGACGAATACCAGTTGCAGGACCCGATAGAGCGCGACCGCTGCTTAGTAGCAAAGGTTGAGAATAAGTTTGTCCGCATCGACCTCGACGATATTCTCTACATCGAGAGCATGAACGACTATGTGCGTTTCCATCTCACACAGGGCCGTAAGGTCACGACCTTCTCCAACCTCAAGCGACTGGAGAGCCGTCTGCCCCGCCAGCAGTTCAAGCGCATCCACCGTTCGTTCATCGCCAACCTCTGCCGCATGGACTCCATCGGTCACATGCACATCTATTATGGCGAGACCAGCATCCCTATCTCCGATTCCTACAAGGATGCCGTCTACCAGTTCATCAACTCGCATTTAGCTTAAGGGAAGGAGATTCCCCCATAAAAGCCTTCCTTTCAGAAAGGAAATATTTCTTCGGGAGAGTGAACGAAAGTTGTGGCGCCATGATCCACGAGGAATTCTTTGTCACGGAAACCCCATAACACGCTGATACAAGGCATTTGGCAGTTGCGGGCAGTCATGATGTCGACGTCGCTGTCGCCAATGTACACAGCGCCAACCCTGTCGACACCCAACTGGCGCAGGGCTTCCTCTACCGTGTCGGGCGCAGGCTTCTTCCTGATGTTCTCACGCTCTCCTATCGCCACATCCACCAGGTCGCCAAAGAAATGACGGCAGAGCGCCTGCGTGGCAGCATAGAACTTGTTGCTCACCACAGCCACGTTCTTGTTTCTCTCCTTCAGTCTGCTCAACAGATCCATGATGCCGGGATAAGGTGTGGTGGTGTCGAGGTTGTGCTCCATATAATGCTTTCTGAAGTCGGCATAGGTCTTGTCGAAGAGCGGATTGCTGTCGCCCTGAGGAATGGCACGCTCCATGAGCTTGCGAACGCCGTTGCCCACAAATCTCCTGACGTCGTCGACAGAGTGCTCCTCCATCCCGTTGGTGCGAAGGGCGTAGTTGCAACTCGCAGCCAGGTCGTCGAGAGTGGAGAGCAACGTGCCGTCCAGGTCGAAGACATACGTATCATATTCCCTTATTCCTTCTTTATAATCCTTTGTTTCCATCATTTTTCTGTTATTGAACTTTGCAAAGTTACGTCAATCTTGCCGAAATAATAAGGAATTAACCTATTTTTACCTATACTTGAATAATATAAGCCCAATAATTTTGTCAATTCCACGAATAAATGTACTTTTGCAGCGAAATTCATGCACAAAAACAAAACACAAAAATGAAGAAAAAACAAAGCAAGACCGCTTACAAATTTTATTTCTATGGCGCCTTGGTGTGCCTCGTGGCGGTAATCGTCATTACTTATATCTATGGCTTTTCCTCATTCTCGAAAAGCGAGAAGACAGAATATGTCTATATTGACGAAGACGACAATATAGACTCCGTTTATCATAAGCTCGCGCCGATAGCCCGCGCCATCCCGATGCAGGCTTTCCGCACCCTTACCCATCACTCCGAATACGCCGAGCATATTCGCACGGGTCGCTATGCCATCCATCCCGGTGACGGTTCGCTCAAGACATGGCGCCACCTGAAGAACGGACTCCAGGAACCTGTCAACCTGACCGTTCCATCGGTCCGGACACTCGACAAACTCGCAGCTGAGTTGGGACGCAAGCTGATGCTCGACAGCGCTACCATCTGCCATGCCCTTACCGACGAGGCCACCTGCGAGAAGTATGGCTACGACACGGCCACCATCGCCTGTATGTTTATCCCCAACACCTACGACATCTACTGGAACGTGTCGCTCGACAAACTGCTCAGTCGCATGAAGAAGGAGTCGGACAAGTTCTGGAACTTTGAGCGCACACAGAAAGCGAAGAACATGAACCTCACCCCGCAGCAGGTCATCACCCTGGCAAGTATCGTGGACGAGGAGACTGCTAACGATGGTGAGAAACCGATGATTGCGGGCATGTACTACAACCGTCTGATGCTTCGCAATGCCGAATATCCTGAGGGAATGCCTCTTCAGGCCGATCCTACCATCAAGTTCGCCTGGAAGCGTTTCGAGCTGAAGCGCATCTACAACAACTTGCTCAGCATCCGCAGCCCTTACAACACCTATCGCAACCCAGGACTGCCTCCAGGGCCTATCCGCATCCCTACTGTTGCCGGCATCGATGCCGTGCTCAACCACATCCACCACGACTATCTCTACATGTGTGCGAAGGAGGATTTCAGCGGCACCCACAACTTTGCCCGCACTTACTCCGAGCACCTCGACAACGCAGCCAAATACTCAAAGGCACTCAACGAGAGAGGAATCAAATAAATAATCCCCCACTCACATCTCTTAACAAGCTTTCAAAGACACAGCAGCCTCTTACATCCGCAAGATGAGCGATGGCATCATTGAGAGCACGTTCCCCACCATAGGGCATTCTCTATGCGGGTCGACAAAAAAAGGCAGTTGCAAGCACCATAGCCTGCAACTGCCTTTCGTATTTTGTAAAATTAATAACTTATTTTAGTTCCATATTACTCACCGAGATGCATCTTTTTGTTGATTACTACAATCTCAGCAAATGTGATAGCTAAAACTACCAATGTCATTCCAAAAATCATCATAATTGTTACCCTTTCTTTACTTTAATTATCGTTATTCAATCTTTTCAAGTGCAAAGGTAATACCTTTTTGTGTTCGCGCACAACATTTCTGTCTTTTTCTTCTTAAAAGGCTTGAAAAATTGATTTCTGTCAATTACTTCCCCTCTGAAATGCCAAAATGACACGTGTCACTCCTCCCTGTTCTGCCTCTCTGACAATATCATCCGAATCAATTCCTCATTGGCCTCATTGTCAATACTTGCATCCTTCACTTCAGTGGCATAATCAAGCATATTGGAACACTCACCAGTGATATCCACTCCCATCACTCTCTCGTGAGCATAGACGATACGCAGAACAGCCTGCAGCTGCATAAGGGTCATGTCGCCATTGCTCCAGTTGGTGACGGCATCATCAGTCCTCAGCACATCCTTGTCGATAGAGATATATACGGGTTCATGTATCAGTTTACCAGCCTTGGAGGGCCAAGCCTGATGATGGTCGATTTCCGACTCACTGTAGAACAGCACCTTACTCCTGAGTGCAGCCGGTATTTGAGACATGAGTTCGTCGGATACGCCAACGAGGATGATGTGTCTCACAAAAGGATTGGACTTTAAGACATCCGTCACCCAACCGCCACACGAAACCAAGCCTTCCCATTGAGGCTGTTGCATATCCGGGTGATGATCAAAGACTATCAGAGAGAAAGGTTCCTGCAGCCGTGACACCCAGTATTCGGTAAGATAATGGAAATCTCCTGAGTCCAGGAAATGAATGGCTTTAGAAGGGTATGGAGCCAACCTGCGATGAAGTTTCTCCCTGCCTTCCTCATCACAATAGCAGTCCACTCCTTTCAGGTCCTTACAATCTACACGGATGATATTACGACTTGAAGCAAACGCCTCAAAATCATATACTCCCGAAAAATCCAAAACTATAATAGGTAACTTGTTCACAATTATAATATGATTAACTGATGTTTATTGTTATCTAAACTTCGGAGCAAAGATACCTTTCAGTCTTGCGAATCTATCATCTACATCTCCGCTTTCAGCTGCTGTATCAGTTCTGCCGACAGCCCCGTTATTTCCATCACAGTCGCTTCATCCATGCCCTTTGTCAGCATCTTCTTGGCAATCTCAAGACTTTTCTTTTCCATTCCTTTTTCCATTCCTTCTGCAATACCTTCACGCTTGGCGGTGTCTACGGAATTCTTGATGTCGCGATATGCTATCTTGCTGGCTTCGTACTCCCTCAATTCCTGCGGAGTAAACTTGGCAATCTCGGCTTCCTCGAAGAGGCGGTCGAAGACCTTGTCGCATAACTCCTTAGGGCGCTGGGTAAGCTTGTAGAGATTCTTCAGCGCATAGAGCCACTTGTCGTAAAGCGTCTCCAGTTCCTCCAGCGATTTGTTAAACTTGGCTATTTCTACATAGATGAACTCCAGCTTGTCGTAAAACACTTTATGAGTGGCGGTATCGCACAGCTGTACACTATGGCGGATTTTTTCCTTTTCGAAGGCTTCCTCGTTCATGTCGAAGTTGAGCAGGGCAACGGTATATACGTAGTTGAGTTTAAAGTCCCAATCCTTCCCCTTTGGTGCCTGCTCACGGATAGGGAATGTGGAATAGAACAGGGAGCGGTCCTTGAAATATGCCTGATAGGCATTCTGCATTTCTACGATGAACTTCTCGCCGTTTTCGCCCTCGCAATATACGTCGAAGATGGCTTTGCGGTCGGTGTAGACGTCTCCCACATGCTCAGGGTTGAGATACGAAACGTCCTTCACAACCTGTTTGCCATCAAACAAGCTGTTGAGAAAACAAATCAGCAAATCCTTGTTTATTGCTGTTCCAAAAATTCGCTTGAAGCCGAAGTCGGTCAGCAAGCTGATATATCTTTCTTCTACCTGTCTCATACGCATTTCTTTTTATTCCTTTGCAGGGATACGTTTTGATTCCTTTGTCTCGATACGTTTTATTCTTTTGCAAAGATACTACCCCAGTTCGGGATAAGAATAGTTCATAAAAAAGTTGGTAGTCTCACAAATATTTTGTACCTTTATAGGTGATTTACAACAAGTTACAAATATATTTGATATGACTACCGATTACAAAGTTACAGAATTATTTTGTATTATAGACGAGTTTTGCAAACATTTTGATGCAGAAAATGCAGGAAACCTACTTGAAGACAATAGCGGAACCAAGCGTAGACGTCGTCAAGCGTCGTTGTCCGACAGTGAAATCATGACCATTCTGTTGTATTTTCATTTTGGTACATTCCGCAATTTTAAGCACTACTACCTGTTCTTCATTAAGGGTACGATGAAGTCGTATTTTCCGAAAGCTGTGTCGTACAACCGCTTTGTGGAGTTGGAAAGCCGCGTGTTCTTCCAGCTCATGTTCTTCCTTAATCTGGGAGCTTTCGGAAGATGTACTGGCATAACATTCGTTGATTCCACGATGATACCCGTATGCCATAATCTCAGGAGATATGCCAATAAGGTTTTCAAGGGAATTGCCACTGACGGAAAAGGAACAATGGGTTGGTGCCATGGCTTTAAACTCCACCTTGCGTGTAATGACAGAGGCGAGATAATAGCCTTTGTCCTTACAGGCGCAAATGTCAGTGACAAGGACCCGAATGTGTTCAAGGTTCTCGCTAAACGTTTGTATGGCAAGCTGTTCGCCGACAAAGGCTATATTTCGCAGAAGCTGTTTGACTTCCTCTTTGAGGATGGAATACAACTGGTAACAGGGTTGCGCGTAAACATGAAAAACAAGCTGATGCCGTTCTATGACAGAATGATGCTGCGCAAGAGATACATTATCGAAACCATTAACGATATGCTGAAGAATACGGCACAGATTGTACACTCACGACATAGATCTGTAAGCAACTTTATCATGAACCTTATTTCAGCATTGGGAGCATATTGTTTCTTTGACAACAAGCCAAAGGCATTGCAGGGATACTGCATCGAAGAAACCAAACAGCTGTCACTATTCTAAGGGCAAAACAACTTCTTTCAGCCTTCTGTTATTACCCACTCCTAATGGAATGGGGAGGAGGCGTATTCACGCTGCATTTATATCGTATTAAACACTCGGTTATCCCGAATTGGGGTAAGATACTCTGAAATTTAGTAACTTCCAAATATTTAGACAGTTTTTTAGCTAAAATGAGTAAGCGGGCTGGGTAATATCAACCATACAGGAGGGCGTGCTGCTTGAATTCATTTGCCCTGGGCTTTGGGGGGCGCAAACCTGGCACCCTGAACCAACGGTCACCGGCGCATAGCGGAATTGAAAATCCCAGCACTCGTCGCCGACTTCTGCACCTATTACGCTCCACACCCGAACAAGATGGTCATCTACTACTATGATGCCACAGCCCTTGGCTCTAACTATGCCGTGAACGACCAGGACTTCCATTGGGTGGTTGTCCATGAGTTCGAGCGCAACGGCTTCCGCAAGAACAAGTCTATGGAGAAGCAGCCCGAGTCCGAAGAAGACCTTCTCGAACACCGAACCGACGGCACCGATACCTTCGACACGCTCTATACCGGCTGAGAGAAGTTTCCACAGCACGATTTATACCCAATTGCTATTGGTGGAGTGAGATAACCAATATTTTACGTTAATAAGTCTTTAAACATTTGGTATTTCTGCAAATAAATGCTATTTTTGCCAATCTAATAATAATTTATACCTAATAAAACGAGAATGAATATGAAGAAGATTTTAACAATGCTATTTGCCTTGTTGTTTGCATTTACAATGCAAGCACAGAACATCAAGTTGACACTGAACAATGGTCAAACAGTGAGTGGAAACACTAAATCTTTGTTTATGTACGACAATGGAAGTGAAATCCGTGTTAAAGATAAAAAGAATGGTGAGCATAAAGATTACAAATCGTCTGAGATAAAAGAAGTAAAGTATTTCGACGAGAAAGGAAAAAAATGGATTACATTCGTTCCTCTGATGGCGCAAAAAACTATGCCGAGCGTTTGGGTCAAAAGTCCAAAACCATACAAAGAACCTGTATTTATGATTCCTTTATATGAGGGAAAGAGAGCTACTGCATATATGCATCCAATTACCACTCAGACCAATACCAAGAATTTACAAATAACTGGAAGTGGCTGCATTTATTATTTTAAGGTTAAGGGTGAGGATGTCGCCAGAGCTTTTTGGATGTCATCTGCCATTGGTGTGAAAGCAATGTTGAAAATTGTCTTCAAAGACTTTCCTGAAATGAAGCCTATTATTAAGGAGCTTGATACAGACAAGTTTTATGAAGATCCGACTATGCTCATAAAGAAGTTTGACGAGGCGAAATAATGTACGTTACAAATTTCTTTAGAAAAATATAATGAAGCGGAATAAAATAATTGCTACATCACTCCTTGAATGAGAAAAAAACAGTACCTTTGCGAACAAGAATTCAAAACAAATTATAGATATGAACAAGCTTTTAATTATGCTATTTTCATTGCTAACTGTTGTGATATTAAGCAGTTGCGATGAAGTGAAAGACTCGCCCCTTTTGTTTAATGCTACTTCAAACACTAATCCTGAATATATAAGGGTCAGCTATTATCCCGAAGAAATAGGTTATACTCTTTACCCTAAGGTATCGAAATACTTCATCTATTCGTACACTTATATTGATGGTGATTTAGAGCTGACATGCACTAACTGCGACAATATTAACTATTCATTAGATTGCAGTTTTGGAATAGTAAAAAACAATAAAGGGGAAAATATCTCTGCCACCGAGGAAGAGGTTGGTGTCTCTGTGAAAAATACCGACAATAAGACACTTCGCATTCACTTTGCCAAGTTGAAAGATGAAGATTTGCCGACGGGCTTCTTAGGCGCACGAGCCACTATAAAAGTATATGGTCGAGTAGGAGGAAAAGATGTAACCACAAATATTTCGGTTTATCGCTCAAATCTTCGTAAGCAACCTGATGATGACATTAGTAAAAAGTAAAGACATCAAAGACTATGTGAAGCGAAACACTGCCTAATCATCCTTTCCTATACGCCTTTGTCTTGTGCCAACGCAGGATGAAGGCTTTTCTTTACCAATCCTTCAGCAATACCTTCACGCTTGGCGGTGTCTACGGAATTCTTGATGTCGCGATACGCTATCTTACTGGCCTCGTACTCCCTCAATTCCTGCGGAGTATATCTTTCTTCTACCAGTCTCATACGCATTTCTTTTTGTTCCTTTGCAGGGATACGTTTTGATTCCTTTGTCTTGATACGTTTTATTTTTTTGCAAAGATACTTTGAAATTTAGTAACTTCCAAATATTTAGGCTGTTTTTTAGCTAAAATGAGTAAGCGTGCTGGATAATTAAAAGCTCATATAAGCAACACGCCCTGAAGGCCAAGAAGCCCTTATAAGCAACACGCCCTGAAGGCCAAGAAGCCCTTATAAGCAGCACGGCCTGAAGGCCAAGAAGCCCTTATAAGCAGCACGCCCGGAAGGCCAAGAAACTCATATAAGCAGCACGCCCTGAAAGGGCAGAAGCTCCTAGCCCAGGGCATCGCCCTGGGTTTTTGTGGGTCGCAAACAATGCGCCCTGTATGGGCAAAAGCTTTACATATCGCAATGGATTTTCCATTTTTATTAGGTGTATTTTAAAGCTTTTGCCCTTACTATTATATTTGCACTTGGAAAAATAAAGAGGTGAAAATCTTTATATCTGCAAATTATTGTTAACTTTGCAGGAAAATAGATAAGTACAATAAAAAAGAAGAATACTCCATATCCAGCGTTAACCCTGTGCCCTTTCTAGCATAGTAAAGGCTTAGCCCTGTTTTGGGAACTGGATATTTTCTGAGCAGAAGCTTGAGAGTAAATTAGCCTGCTTGTGTAGAACAAGACAGGACTCGTAGTATAGTTGTAGCCGCTCAGAACGGAGCACCCTTCTTATAAAAAAAATTTCAATATGCAAATATACGGAATAGATTTGGCAAAAGAGAAATTTGACGTAAGTTTTTTCGACTTGACATCAAAAAAAGTATCAAACCAACCTTCACATAAGGTTGTAAAGAACAATTTTAAGAGTATCGGAAGGTTTTTAGAAACCCTTCCAAGCGATGCTGTATTGGTTGCTGAGCATACCGGAGTTTATGGTGATACTCTCTTGAAGTGCTGCATGGACAGCAATGTGAAGATTGCCTTTGTGGGTGGATATGTCATCCATAGATACAGAGCTACCCCTGACCGTGCCAAGACGGATGTCCTGGATTGCGCACTGCTCAGAGAATTTGGAGAGAGATATCCTGATAAGCTGAAATACAGGAAGTTCCCTGAAGAGGCTCTGTATGAGCTTCGTCAATTGGCACGCCACCGAGAAATGCTTGTAGAACAGCGTAAGCAGCTGATGACAGCCGACAAGAGCGAGGATTGCCGTCCTATCAGAAGTCTTGCCGTCAAGCGAAGCATGGACCGTATAAAAGAGATGTTGGACACGGAAATTGCCGAGACGGAAAAAGAGATGTTGAAAGTCATAAATGGGCATGACAGCATTCATCACAACTATGAGATTGTTAAAAGTGTCAATGGAGTTGGTCTGGTTACCGCAGTAGAACTATTGGTAAAAACGGATAATTTCACAAAAATAACTACAGCACGCCAATATTCTGCTTATGCAGGAACTGCGCCATACGAAAAATCATCGGGGAAAATGGACAAGGGAGCACATATATCCAAGATTGGCAATAGACGTTCAAAGACCTTGTTGTACATCTGCGCAGAAAGCGCCAGATTGCACAACAAAGAGATTAAACTGTATTACGAGAGACGTACTTTAATAGATAAAAAGCCGCGTCATTATGTACTAAATGCCATAGCAAACAAATTGCTAAGGATCATATTCACCCTCGTGGAAAAAGGTGAATACTATGACGCAAACTTCATCAGGCAAGACCCAAGGGTCGTTAAATATAATTAACGTTAAAAAATGCGCTCAAAGCTTGCTCAATTAGAGTAAAACAGGGCGCATTGCTGACTGACATTATACCCAGGGCGATGCCCTGGGCTAAGAGCTTCTGCCCTTTCAGGGCGTGCTGGATAATATCAACCATACAGGAGGGTGTGCTGGGTAATATCAACCACACAGGAGGGCGTGCTGGATAATATCAACCATACAGGAGGGTGTGCTGGGTGAGTTCATTTGCCCTGGGCTAAGGGAAGCTCTGAGGGACCAAAAAAATGAGACTACCCGGCTATAGAAACAGCTTCGGATGATAAAAAAGCGGAAATTACTGATTTTTGAAAAACACCAGAGAAAAGAGACATTTTTATCGGAAAACCCCCTTTCAGGTGTCGCATTCCCTACCAATGCGACACCTAAATGATAGGAATGCGACACATAGACAGGGGAATGCGACACCTTTTCCCAAATTATTTTTGTATATTTGCTCCATGATTGCGAAATAGGAGCCATGCCAGACTGCAAGTTCGGCATACCTGTTCATCATGTAGACAAGCCACTTATATTTCTATGAGTGTTCTTCGCCCTGACAATTCAGTGGTCTTGATGGCGCAGTCTTTCCCATCATAGAGGAAAGCACCCTACCCTCTTGATAAATTCACAAACAGAAATACAAGATAAAATATTTACATTAATTATTAACAACAAAACGTGTATGAAAAAGAAACAATTACACAAACCGAATTGGCTCGTCACGATGCTGCTGCTCGTGATGGCTATCCTCATGCCTTATGAGGGGGCATGGGCACAGACGAAGCCTACCAGAGGTAATGGCTCAGTAGACAATCCTTATGAGATATCCACAGCTGCCGAACTGGCGTGGTTCCGCGACTATGTGAACAAAGAATCTCAATTTGCTTCAGCCATGCTGACTGATGATATTGACTTATCAGAGTTCTGCCATGCGGCTGATGCCGCCACGAATACAGAAGAGCTCAGTTGGGATCCTATCGGTAATGGCAAGATGTATTGTGGAACGTTCGACGGCAACGGGAAGACGATTCGCAATCTATACATCAATAGCACCTTTATGTTTGAAGGTTTCTTCGGCTATGCTAAAAATGGCTGTATCAAGAACATCACTTTCGACAATGCGAAGGTGAAGAACACTAATAAATTTGGTACAGGAATATTGACAGGAGGTTTTGAGGGTACTATTGAAAACATCAAAATCCTGGCAAACTGTTCGGTAGAAGGAACTGAAAATACAGGCGGAATTGCAGGAGCAGGAGCGGGCTACATCAGCAACTGCGAAAACCGTGCAATGGTGAATGGTACAAATAATGTTGGCGGCATAGTTGGATATGGTGAAGGAAGCCTCCAGAACAGTGCCAACTATGGCGATATATCGGGAGTTGCCCAGGTCGGAAACCTGATAGGATTTGCTGCAGCAGTCAATCTGAACAATGTGCTTGGCGTTGGCAATGTTACTGCGACAGATCAAAAAGGCGGTCTCCTTGTTGGAGAAAGCAATAATCCATGGAGCACAGCTTCTGGCATCTTGGCATACAACAGCAATGCGAAACTTACCATCAAAGGAACTGAGCAGACAGGTGAAGCTGTCAAGGCTATCGGAGAAGGCTCATTGCCTTCTGCTTTTAGGGTAAAAGCATTTTCTGCAGAACAGTTGAAGAGTGGATTGGTTGCTTTTATACTCCAGGGAAATGCCTCGGAAAGTGCAAAATGGGGACAAAAACTGAACACAGACGATTATCCTTTACTTAACTCTGCGGATAAGGTGTATTCGGATAGTCCTATAACCATGAAATGCTCAGGCGAGTTGGAAGGCACAGGTACATTTACCAACACAAAGCCAGCACAGGAGGGCACATTCACGATGCAGCATGGCAATAGTATCATACATCACGAATCAGTGGATGTTACTTGCACAGTAGATGGCACAATTGAATATTGGGAATGTGATGTTTGCAATGAGACTTACTTAGATGAAAAATTGACACAACCAGTAGGTAACATTATCAAGGAGGCTGCCACTGGTCACAACTATGATGAGAACGACAAGTGCACGAAGTGCCAGAAAGAAATTCAGTTCGTTAAATTGGGCAACAATAACATAACGATCGAAAAGGTATTTGGTTCGAGGACGAAAATCAGCGGTTACAATCTTTATAAATTTACAGCCCCAGAAGAGGGAGCATTGCTGGTAACGGCAGACAGCCACGGCGAAGACACCTATGGCACCCTATGGGACAGCCGCACGGCTTAATACTTGATTAAAAAAGATGATGGTAATGGTGACGACTTCAAAATCACCTACGAAGTAACGAAAGGCACCACTTATTATATCGGTGCCAGAGAGTATGATGGCGATGCCATCGAAGGCAAGGTCACGCTCAATGTAAAAATGATAGGTAATCAACCACCTACAGACGTGACTGGTAATGGAACCGAGGCGGAACCTTTCATACTGAAGACGGCAGAGCATCTGGCGTGGTTCCGTGACTACGTGAATGTAGGTAAGTCAAGTGCCTGCGCAAAGATTGCTGATGATGTGGAAGAAATTGATATGAGCACTGTATGCCATAAGGCTGATGCCGAAAAGCAGGTAGCAGAGCTCAACTGGACTCCTATCGGTAACTATTCTAAGCAGTATCAAGGAACGTTCGACGGCAACGGGAAGACAATCCGTAATCTCTTCATCAGCTCCACCTCTGATGAAATTGGTTTCTTTGGCTATGCTGCTGATTGCCGCATCAAGAACATCACTTTCGACAATGCGAAGGTGAAGGGCAATGATAATAGTAGTACTGGTATTTTGGCAGGATATGCAGGTTCTTGTGTGATTGAAAATATCAAGACCACTGGTAACTGTTCGGTAGAAGGAAACTATGATACTGGCGGAATAGCAGGAAGAGCTAATGGCAACATCAGCAACTGCGAAAACCATGCAATAGTGAAGGGTTTACATTCTGTTGGTGGTATTGTAGGCATCTGCTTCGATTCAGGAAATTCCATCACTTCATGCGCCAATTATGGTGAGATAACAGGCACGGAGGATTTCGTTGGAGGTATAATTGGATATTTTGGTGAAGGAAGCCTCCAGAACAGTGCCAATAATGGCAATATTTCGGGAAATGCTCGCGTCGGAAACTTGATAGGATATGCTAATATATGCAATATTAACAATGTGTTGGGTATTGGCAATATTACTGCTAACTATGCAGATTGTAATGGTCTCATTGTCGGATACATTGTAGATGCTTCCAGCTCTGCTTCTGGCATCTTGGCATACAACAGCAGTGCTAAGATGACCATCGGTGGAACGGAACTGACGGGTGATGCAGTCGTGGCTATCGGAAGTGGCTCATTGACCTATCCTGAAGGTAAGAATGAAGCAGACGTGGTCAAGGCATTCTCCCTTGAACAGCTGAAGAGCGGTGAAGTGGCTTACCTGCTCAATGGAAACAAATCAGAAGGCGAACTGGCGTGGTACCAGAAACTCGGCACAGATGCTTATCCTGTACTGACAGCTGCAGAGGGCAATACAGTATATCATGGTTCATACCGTTACTGCGACAATACGACTGCATCTTATAGCAACAGTTCTTCTGAGAATGAATTGGTTCACGTAGCATCTGCCACCTTGGCCAGTCCTGAGCATGATGCCAACGAGCATATCTACAACATGGGCTGTCGCAACGAGAAATGCGCAGCGCATAAGTATGTAGCCGACAAGGCTGGAAACATCGTGGTGACAAAGGATGCAAACAACAAGTTTGTGGCTGCCGAAGACCTGACACTCGTCGACGGCGAGGACTTCAAGGACTATGAGGCGTTCACCTCCAAGACCATCTCTTACAGCCGAAATATCCCTGAGGGCGCAGCCTGGGGAACACTCTGCTTGCCATTCGCCATCGACCTGAGCCAGGAATCAGAATGTGACTTCTATCGTCTCACAGGCATTGATGCGGCTAAGGAATGCATCACCATAGAGAGTTATGCAGAGGGCGTAATCCCTGCCGGCACTCCGGTGCTCTTCAAGATGAAGGAGGGCGAGACGGTGCTCAGCCTCTCTGCTGTCGGTGCTGACATCGTTACTGCCCCACTTTCAGGAACCAGCTCCGATGTCAACCTCGTAGGTTCGTTCGTTCAGATCAGTGGTGAGAATCTTGCGGCAAGCGACTACGTCATTGGCGAGGACCAGTTCTGCCGCGTCAGCGACTTGCACGACGCCGCTATCCTACCGATGCGTGCATACCTGAGCATCGGAAAGAACGATGGAAGCACCGCCATTGACCACCTCAACGCCATCAGCGGTGATGCCGACGCAGAATACTATGATGCGAAGGGTCTCCACACCCATGGTCTGCAGAAGGGTCTGAACATCGTGAAGCGAGGCGGCAAGACGTATAAGATCATGGTCAAGTAAGTTTCGCAAGTATATTCCACACGCCCTGAATGGGCAGAAGCTCATATAAGCAGCTTCTGCCCTTTACCTTTGCTTTACCCTTCGGCCAGCGATTTTCAATTCCGCTACGCGCCGGTGACCGTTGGTTCAGGGCGTGCTGCTTTTGGAGCGTGCCTTCAGCCCGTACATAACCCCCTTGCGAAACTTGAGTAAACATCATACTTACAGGTAGGAAACATCACACTTAGATGGTGAAAACTACTGACTTATAAATGTATGTATGGCGTATATCACACTGTATCAGAGAGTATCACACTGTATCAGAGAGTATCACACTGTATCAAAGTGTATCATTTTCGAATCGATACAAAATAACAGATAAAACACTATATATCAGACAATTAGAGTGTATCAAACCCGATACAGATGCCGTCGTAGAATCTATCCAGCGATAAACTCCTGTATCGAACTGATACAGTCTAACTATCTATATATCAAATAGTTAGTATGTATTTTGTATCAAAAATTGGAATGATACACTTTGATACAGAAATATTGAATTTAACTCCCTTATCTCCTTCATTTAATCGGATTGTTTCTCTTTCTGATTCAAGAAGAAGCGCTTGTATTCATTCTCAAAGTTGGGAGTAAAGATATTCTTTCCTATATTCTCGCTGATCTCCTCTTTGCTCCAAAAGCGTCCGCCTGCCAACTCATCCTTGTCAGGACAAACCGGTCCGTCGTAGACGCAGCGATGAACGTAAACCAGTTCTTTCTCCTTCAGGCTTTCGAATACATAATGTCCCATGCTGACGGGCTCATAGTCGGTCATTCCCAACTCCTCTCTCACCTCTCTGCGAAGCGCTATTTCTACGCTCTCGCCCAGGTCGACATGTCCTCCACATGCCGTGTCCCATTTGTCGGGTTGGATGTCCTTCCAGACAGGACGATGCTGCAGGTAGAGTTCTCCCCTGCTGTTAAATACATGCAGATGCACCACAGGGTGCAGTATTTTGCATCCATCATGAGCATGTCCTCGACTGATGGCACCGAGGATGTTTCCCTGTTCGTCGACGATGGGAAACTGCTCTTCCTCGTTGTCGTGATGCTGATTGATTACTTTAGATTCTGTCACAACTAAAAAGTTTATGAATGTTGTTATTGTTTCATTATAATGTTCCATACTCTTCAGAGTATCGCAGCATCTGCTCTGTGTAGCTCTCTGTGTAGTCTAAAAGCACATCTACAGGATTGCCTTGGTTGTCATGAAGGATCGTCATCTTTGGATTGATGAATCCCTTATAGGGCACCAGGTTAAGCAACTCGTATCGCTGTCTGATTTCGTGATGCAGCTTTGGGTCGATGTTGACAGCATACTCTTCCACGAGACTGCGAGCAGCCTCGAAGTCACCCTCGCTCTTGATGCGCTGAATTTCGGCAAGCAGTGTTCCGAAAACATTCCTCAGTGCGGCATAATCAGTGATCTGCACATAGATCTTGCCCTCACGCTGAACGAGCGATACAGCTCCTTGTGAATGATGAAGAGTCCACCAGGCGATGAGTGCACGGTTGCGCATGTGAGCCTCCTCTATCTTGTCGCCTTCCTTGATGCGGATGGTTTGAGTGAGCAGACCGTTCATCAGATATGTATAATACTGTGCCTTGTAGGCTTCTGCGTCGGGAAGGAGTCCCAGTTCCACCAGCTTCTCATCGGCCATATAATACAAGCCGAAAAGGTCGGCACGTGCTTCCTCGATGGTATTGCCGTAAGCCTTGAGGGCATCAGGGTCGGTTCCTGGCAGCAGTTGACCGCTGCCGTGTCCCAAGCATTCATGCAGGTCGGTATGCAAGTCGTCCGTCAGGTCGGAATACTTCTCTATCATGGCGAGTGTATCCTTGTCAATGACAAACTCCTCGTCGAATCCGTTGCCATGAGCAGCCTTATTGTACGCCTCGGTCAGATTTCCTATCGTGACACTCTTTGATCCATAGGTCTGTCTTATCCAGTTGGCATTGGGCAGGTTGATGCCTATTGCCGAGGCGGGATATTCATCACCTCCGAGCATGGCTGCACAGATGACGTTGGCAGTGACGCCCTTTACCACAGGCTTGCGGAAGCGTGGGTCAACAGGCGAATGGTCTTCAAACCACTGGGCATAGCTGCTGATGGTCTGGGTTCGCTTTGTGGCCTCGAGGTCTTTGTATTCAACGATTCCCTCCCAGGTACCCTTCAGTGCCAGTGGGTCGCCATACACCTCAATGAAGCCGTTGACGAAGTCGACCATACCCTCCTGTTGTTCTACCCAGGCTATGCTGTAGCGATCGAAAACAGCCAAGTCGCCCGTATGGTAGTATTTCAGTAGCAGGTCGATGACATGACGTTGCTGTTCGTTCTCGGCATACTTCTGAGCCTTGCGGAGCCATGAAGAAATTTCGCGGATGGCCTCACCATACATACCATTCTCAGCCCACACCAGCTCTATCATCTCGCCATTGCGCTTGGTGAGCTTGGAGTTCAGTCCGTACGAGGGAGCCTCTTCGTTGCCCTTTTCCTTCATTTTGGCATAGAATCGCTCCACCTCAGCCTGCGTCACATTCTCATAGAAGTTGCAAGCCGATGTCTTCACCAAGTCTTCGCCGTCAGTCTGGTTGACACGTTTGGGCAATACCGAGTCGTCAAAGATCACTGGTACGAGCTCGTCGAGCAGGTCTTCCTTAGTCTCTCCTCTCTTCAGTGGCAGCAGTTTTTCGTCCATGCCGTCGATGAGTTGATAGAAGTACTCCTCGCTGAAGTCGGGCTTCATCTTCTCGCAACCATAGTGGTGATAGATGCCGCTTGAGAACCATACTCTCTTGAGATAGACAACGATTTTCTGAAACTCGTCACACTCAGCCTCCTCGCGAACCTTATAATATAGGTATAAGGCCTCGAGGGTTTTGCGTATGCGCAGGTTGTACTTACCCTGCTGGTCGAAGGTGATGTCGCGTCCCATCAGAGTGGCTTTGGCCAGACAGAAGATGTACAGTTTCTGAGAGAGCGAAAGGCTCTCAAAACCATTCAGGCGATAGCGCAGCATTTGCAGGTCGGCAAAGCGCTCGTCACTATACTTAAACTGATTGTCGTGCATGATGTGATGTTGATGTTCTTATTTTTTCTTCTTCTCTTTCTTCAGTTCTGGGTGTAGATGAAGGTATTCCATGCGGAAGTCGCGTGGAGTGGTGCCATTCTGTTTATAGAAAGCTGAATAGAAACTCTGACGGTTGGCAAAGCCCACCATGGAAGCAACATCCTCCATGTTGAGTTTCAGGTAGCGGCGGTCGATGAGTATCGACATGGCCTCGTCGATTCGGTACTTGTTGATGAGTGTGGCATAGTTCATGTGGAACTTCACATTGCATACAGCCGACACATATCGGCTGTTGGTGTTCAGGTCCTGTGCCAGTTTCTTGGCCGAATAGTCCTTGTCCATAAACTTCCTCTGGATGAGCAGAATGTTCAGTATCTTGGTGTGCAATTCATCCAGTATATCGGGATTGATGCTTTCCTGATAGCTTGCTCCCGACTCTTTGTATTCTCTGATATTATATTTTGCCATATTTGTTTTTTATGTTTATTCATCATTAGTCTGTACGATAAAAACCATGAATTTCACCCGTAGTGACCCGTTGTTTTGTAACGTACGTACGAAAGTTTTACATTTAGGCTTGCAAAAATAATGAATTTATCCCATTTTATCAAATATCTTGCTTATTTTTTATAAAAAAATCATTACCTTTGCCAGAAATTATCATAAAAATGCAAATAAGCGACCTATTGAGAAACTACTACGGATATGATTTCTTCCGACCCAACCAGGAAGCAATCATCCGTGAGGTGATGCAGGGCAACGACTGTCTTGTGCTGATGCCGACAGGTGGAGGCAAGAGTATCTGCTATCAGATTCCTGCCCTTGCCTTGCCGGGAACGGCTGTCGTTGTCTCGCCGCTTATCAGTTTGATGCACGACCAGGTGGAAACGCTCAAGGCCAACGGTATCGCTGCCGCCGAGCTGAACAGCAACAACGACTCCACCGACGAGATGATCATACGCCGCAGATGTATGTCGGGTGACCTGAAACTGATTTATGTATCGCCCGAAAAACTGATCAGCGAGATACCTTTCCTGTTCAGCAACATCAAGATCTCGCTATTTGCCATCGATGAGGCCCACTGCATCAGCCAGTGGGGACACGATTTCAGACCCGAGTACTCGCAGTTGGGAACCATCAGAGAGCATTTCGCCCATGTGCCCATCATTGCCCTTACAGCCACTGCCGACAAGATAACACGACAGGACATCGTGAAGCAGCTGCACCTGAATGGCAAGACATTCGTCAGCAGTTTCGACCGTCCCAACCTGAGTCTTTCGGTGAGACGCGGCGGAACCAAACAGGAGAAACTGCATTATATCTATAGATTTATCAACGGCCATCCTGGCGATGCAGGCATCATCTATTGTCTTTCGCGCAAGAATACTGAGATGGTGGCGATGGAGCTAAAGAAGAAAGGTATCAATGCCGCGGCTTATCATGCAGGTCTGAGCACTGATGAAAGGGCTTCGGTGCAGGAACGATTCAAGATGGACCAGGTGCAGGTGGTATGCGCAACCATAGCCTTCGGCATGGGTATAGACAAGGGAAATGTGAGATGGGTCATCCACTACAACCTCCCCAAGAGCATTGAGAGTTTCTATCAGGAAATAGGCAGAGCCGGACGGGATGGGGCTCCTGCCGACACGGTATTGTTCTACTCGATGGCAGACGTCATCCAACTGCGTTCCTTTGCGGAGGAAAGCGGACAGAAAGAGGTGAACAAGGAGAAACTGAAGCGTATGCAGGAATATGCCGAATCGAGGGTATGCAGACGAAGAATCCTGCTCAACTACTTCGGCGAGGAAGCCACCCACGACTGCGGACATTGCGATGTGTGTGCCCATCCGCCACAGACCTTCGACGGAACAGTGCTGGTGCAGAAAGCCCTCAGTGCTGTGGTGCGTGCCGGCGAGAAGATACATATCGGTACCTGCATAGATATCTTGCGTGGAACACACTCGCCTGCTGTCGTGAAGAACCACTATGATGCCCTGAAGACCTTCGGTGCAGGAAGAGACCATCTCGCACGCGACTGGCAGGACTATCTGTTGCAAATGTTGCAGATGGGATTCTTCGAGGTGGCTTACAACGAGCATGGAGCGATGAAGGTTACTCCTCAGGGATGGCGTGTGCTGAAGGGTGAGATGCCCGTGCAGTTGGTACTACTGCAGAAAAAGACTGACGAGATACCCCTGGTCCATGCACGAAAGGTGTCGTCGAAGAAGCCGAAGGCTGCAGAAGGGTCGCTCTTTGAAAGATTGCGGCAACTTCGCAAACGGCTTGCCGACGAACAGGGCTATCCTCCTTACATCGTGCTCTCCGACCAGTCGCTGCACGAACTTGCTTCCGTCAAGCCGCGCACCATGGAGCAATTTGGAATGATCCATGGTATCGGCGAGTACAAACGTAAGAAATATGGCGAGATCTTCCTGAAGGAAATCAGAAAGGTAGACAGACAGGAAGGAGAAATGTTCTGAACCCAAAGACAGTTGAAGAATTTAAAAACATAAAGATATACGATTATGAAGTTTATAGGAATCATTCCAGCCCGCTACGCTTCTACGCGTTTCCCGGGCAAACCATTGGCCCTGCTGGGTGGAAAACCTGTCATTCAGCATGTTTACGAAAAGGTGGCTACCATGCTCGAGGCTGCTTATGTCGCCACTGACGACGAGCGCATCTATGATGTTGTGAAAGCGTTTGGCGGTCAGGTGGTGATGACACGCACCGACCACAAGAGCGGTACCGACCGTATAGAGGAAGCTATCGAAAAGATAGGAGGCGAATGGGACGTGGTGGTAAACGTTCAGGGCGATGAGCCCTTTGTGGCAAAGAGCCAGCTCGACACCATCTGCCATTGTTTTGACGATCCTACCACACAGATAGCCACACTCGGAAAACCTTTCGAGAGTATGGAGGCTGTACAGAATCCCAACAGTCCGAAAATCGTAGTCGACAATATGGGCTTCGCCATGTATTTCTCGCGCAGTGTCATCCCTTATGTACGAGGAAAAGAAAAGTCTTCCTGGCTCACTCACTACCCTTTCCTGAAGCATCTTGGCATTTATGCCTATCGCAAGGACGTACTGCGTCAGGTTACCCAACTGCCACAAAGCTCACTTGAGATAGCCGAAAGTCTGGAACAGTTGCGGTGGTTGCAGAATGGCTTCAAGATAAAGGTGGGAACCACTGATGTTGAGACCGTTGGCATTGATACACCACAGGACCTTGAGCGTGCTGAGGAATTCTTGAAAACACAGCTTCTCTAACTTCTGAACCCAGCGAAAGTTATTAGTAAATGAATATATCTCGTTTCGAACAGAATGTAGAGCAGTTTATTGTCCGGCATCAGTTGCTGGACAAGGACAAACCATGCCTTATAGCCTTGTCGGGAGGTGCCGACAGCGTATCGCTGTTGTTGGCGCTTCTCCATCTGGGCTATAAGACTGAGGCCTGTCATTGCAACTTCCACCTTCGTGGCAGCGAGTCGGTACGCGATGAGCAGTTCTGCGTCTCACTCTGCGAGCGTCTTGGCGTGCCCCTACATCGCATACACTTCGATACAGAACAGTATGCCTCGCTCCATAAGGTAAGCATCGAGATGGCGGCTCGCGAACTGCGTTATCGCTATTTCGAGCAGCTCATCCAGGACTTGGAGGCGCAGGGTGTCTGTGTGGCTCATCATCGCGACGACAGCGTGGAGACACTCCTCATCAACCTGATAAGGGGCACGGGCATCAACGGACTGACAGGCATCGCTCCTCGAAACGGACACGTACTGCGTCCGCTGCTCGATGTGAGCCGTGAGGATATTCTGGAGTATCTGTCTCTGCAGCAACAGGACTATGTGACAGACAGTACCAACCTGGTCCCCGATGTGGTGCGCAACAAGATCAGACTGCAGGTTCTGCCCCTGCTTCGCACCATCAATCCTTCGGTTTCCGACAGCATTGCCACTACGGCAACCCATCTGGCAGAAGCCAACAAGATGCTCATTGCAGCCTTGTCGGACAGCCGTCTTACCCAGACCGACAGCAAGGGTATCACAGCCATTAGCAAGGAGGAATTGCTGTCGAAGGCAAGTCCTGAGTTTGTGCTCCACGCCCTGCTCTCTCCCTATCACTTCCAGGGAACCTCTATCCTGGAAATCCTTAACAGTATAGATGCTGTAGGCAAAAGATGGCAATCGCCTACACATCAGGTGGTTATCGATCGTAATGACATTCTCATCAAAGCCTTGGAGAAGGGCAAGCAATCTTGTGCTCTCAAGATACCAGAAACGGGTAAATACAGTTGTGCAGAAGGACAATATATCAAGGTGGAAAGCCATGCCAGAACTCCAGACTTCTGTCCAAGCATGAAACCGATGGTGACAACCCTTGATGCCGGCAAAGTAGAGTTTCCTCTCACCTTAAGAAGGACCATCCCTGGCGACCGTTTCCGCCCTTTCGGTATGAAAGGAAGCAAACTGGTAAGCGACTTCTTAACAGACATCAAGTGCAATGCCTTCGAGAAGGAAGAACAGTTGGTGGTAGAGGATGCCAGTCAGCGCATCGTATGGTTGATAGGCAGAAGAACCGCTGATGACTTCCGCATTGATGACTCCACAAACCAGATACTACAAATAGAATATATATCAACATGAATTTCATCAGTAATCACTTCGTCAGCATTAGCCTTTTGCTGTGCATTGTGGTGCTCTTGTTTCACATACGTGATCTTCGCCATAAGCTCAGACGTTTGTCTGCGATTGTGAGGCGACTCCACCTTCAGGAACGTACGCTCCTATCGGAACTGGAAAACAAACCGCAGGCCAAACTCAGCAAGGAGGAAAATCTCTTTGTACGTATCTGTCAGTTGATGGATGAAGATAAGCCTTATGCCAGTCCCGACTTTAAGCCCGAAGACCTTGCTGCGAGCTTAGGTACCAACCGCACTTATCTGGCCAATGCCATCAAACGTTATGGAGGCGGACTCACCATTAGCCAGTTTATCACGCGTTATCGACTGCGCTATGCCTCACAACTGCTCGAAAGAACCGACCTCGACCTGAGTGTCAATGACGTATCACAGATGGCGGGCTTCTCGTCGCGCTCTACTTTCAACAGACAGTTTGCCCTGTTCTTCAATGACACACCGTCAGACTATAAGGACATGCTGTCGCGCCAACGGGCAGGCGAGACACCCTCCAAATGAGAGAAAACTTTAGAAAAATAAGAGAGAGAAGAGAATCCCGAGAGATAAGCCACGTTTTCGAGTTTGTCCTTGGGATTCTTCCGCATCAGTTCCTTGGCCTTCGACACACGCAAGCCCGAAACCCACTCGCTGAAGTTCACGCCATGAGTCTCCTTGAGAAAGCGTGAGAGATAGGTGTGGTTGGTTCCCACATAGGTGGAAAGAGAATCGAGGGTAAGGTTGGGCTCGGTATATTTCTCCCGGGCAACCCAGATTTTCAGTTTGCTCTCCAACAGGTGATACACCACTTTGCTGTGGGTTATTTCCGGCTGACAGACTGACTTCTCCTGTTCCTCCCACTCCATATAGGCTTTTTCTATGTCGCCATAGGGCTGACAGTGATTCAGGAAACTGATGACAACGAAGAAATTGAAGACCAAAGCATAGCATTGGAAAAAGAAGTTGAACCATATTCCCTGGAAAATAGAAATAAATGCCAGCAGGCCATATACCACCATGAGTAAGATGAGTCGGTTGGTCCATGCCACAAATCTGCGTTTATCGTCAGCGAAATAGTTGGCCATCACCTTGTCGTTGTGCAGGTAAAGTTTGCGGAACTTATAAAGGAAACTTACGATGTATTCGATAAGCAGGAACGAGATGAGTGCTGCAATTCCCCATCTTATCTTCTCGAACAGTGGCAACATTGACAAGGCGCTTATCGCTATGACTCCCACCCATCTGAAGGCATCCGTCAACAGCCGGCGACGGGTAAGATAGTGATGGTCCAGAAGATTGCAGAGCGCATAGTTGAATATAATGTAGAGCAGATAAAAGGCGATGATCTCGTTGTAAATATCCAACAAATCGGGCTTGGTAAACCTATCATCGAAAGTGATGCCCCAAAACATAATGTTGAGGCTCATGACAAGATAGCCTGCCGCCAAAAGACTCTTTGAACGTCGGTAAGGTTGGTAAATATTGTTGGCTGGTGCCTTAAAGAAGAGAAGAAACAGTCCGAAAATCAGACTTGCCACTCCTATGCACAGCAAAAAATCTTGGTAAAACAAGTTGGGTGACATCATATTGGTAGGTTTGGTTTATAACTTATCTTGCAGAGATCTATTGATAATCTTTTGCTAATCTTTTGCAAAGTTACGCAAATTATCCGAAAAGCTTTATCATAATTCAAAAAAGATGTTTCAAAAATGCAAAATTCTGATTATCAGTTATAACAAACCGTTATTTTGGGCTTTTGACTATCATTTTTTGATGTGATGGCATGGATAAAAAGGTGTTTTTTTAAGATTTTACAAATCACAAAGAATTGTTTCTTTCATATTACAAGCCTTTTTTGTTAATGTTGATTATCTTTGCAGTACATTAAAAGTGCTCTAATAAGGACTTGACTCATACGATGGATGTCATAAAGTTTACAAGGTTTTTTAGTTAAGTAAGTATTATGTGATTCTTTAGGTGACAGATAATAGTATAAGTATGTTTTCAAGGTATGCAGAACTCAATCGAGATGATTGGGTTCTGTTTTTTTATACTACATCTCCTTTTTATGGCCAGTGCACATCATCTGTTAATATTCTCATCGGGTATTAAAGTCATAGATAAACTTTTTGAGGAAAAACTTGCAAAGATGTTATTTCTTTATAACTTTCCTCTATAAAACAAAAATGAATATCTCCGCAAAAGGTAACTAAACATCAGTATAATTAAAATAAGGCGTACAAATACCTTGACCCAAACGCAAGCAAGGGTCTATTCATATAGTTATACTTTCCTCTTCGAGTTTGTACTCAAACTGGCTTCCATAGCCGCCCGTCAGTATGGTTAATTTGTAAACGAGGTATTACCATCACAAAGTTAATAGCCTGCTGATAGGCGGTATATCGTGTTCATCCCTTTGTTCGGGATGTTTTACGATCAGTAGTGAAGTCAATATAAATTGTGTTGTCATGCAACACATGCCAAACGGCGATGAGCATCTTTCTTGCCACAGCCACCAGGACCTTCATCTTGTTCTTTTTCCTCACTTGCGTCTGATGGAATGAGAATCGGCTAAAGAAGCAGTCCTTCGTCCTACTGGCTGCCCATGCACACTCTATGATTGTCTTGCGGAGATATACATTTCCGTGAGTAATGCTCCTCGACTTGATTTTCTTGTTGGATTCGTCGTTTCTCGGTTTTAGACCGCTCCATGAAGCGAGGTGGTTGGCCGTTTCGAACTTGTTCATGTCCGTTCCGATTTCAGCAATCAATGATGTGGCCGCACGTTCCTTTATGCCGGGTATGGTCTGTAACCGTTTCAACTCTTCAGGGAATTCCCTTTCACAAATCTCAAGCATTCTGGCTTGGCATTTTTCCTTGTGTGCCTCCGCCATGTCGAGTTCATCACGCAGTTGTGATATCATGTCAATCTCCGCAAGGCTTACCACGCCTTTTAGCGATGCTGTAATGACATCCATGCCGTGGTGTTTGATGATACGCCCATGTATCAGCTTCACCAACTCTTCGGGGTCGGTAATCCCTTGTGAGATTGCTCTCACCACGGCTTTATAGCTTTTGCTGTCAACATTGGAAACGTAGTTGCTCAGACGTATGTTGCAGCGTTGCAGCACGGCATCAAGTTTGGACAGCTTTCTTACTATCTCCTCGTTGAGGTCGAATATACGACGGTCGTACTGGCGCAGCTGTTGGATTATCTCAGGAGGTACGAAGCTGCTACGTACGAGCTCCTTCATCGTACACTCGGCAATCCACTGTGCATCCTTCACGTCACTCTTGCAACCAGGGAGCTGCTTGATGAAATACGGATTGGCAAGATTCAGTTTGAAGTGTGGAAACAGCACACGCCATATTGGAATCCAGTAGACGCTCGTGCTCTCCATTGACACCTCAACAACATGGTGATGAAGCATCAAATCACGCATTTCTTCCAACTCATAAGTTAAAACTCCGAAAACTTTTTCAATAAGTTCTCCAAATTCGCTCAAAATACAAAGATAAACGCTATCTTTGTGCACGTCAAGACCACATACTGATTTCATAGGCTTGCATATTTGGGGTTAAAATTCTTCCCAAAGATAAATATAATTTGTGACTTAGAGCACGTTGATGCAAGATTTTAAGTATGTCGGTCTTGACATTTTAACTCAAGCAGCGAGCACTCGGAGATATTCATTTCTGTTTTTTATCCCAACTGGCTTATAATTCGGAAATTTTATCTAAATTTGTATTTACCTTTATGATATGAGAAGCTACACCTTATTTATATAACCTCAAATCCGCAACCTATAGGGTTTCGTGGGATTTTGCTTGTAAAACGACAAAAATTCTTTTATTGTACATATTCCTTGGGCATGTTACTGTCTCTATTTTCAATACCGACAATCATGTCGTTAATGACTGCCACACCTGGACTATAGCCCAAAAACTTCTTGTAGGTTGGTTTTGCATCATACTTCTTTGTTTCTATGAACTGATGATCAAAGTCAAAATCATACTCTTGACCGGATTCCAATTGACCAGTAGCAAGCAGGGCTTTGACAAATAAGCAGTTCATCTTGTCTGCTGTATTGAAATCATAGGATTTGCCAGAAGCAGACTTATAGGTGATGTTCTTACAAGTCAGTTCTCCGATAGCACGCAATATGGTGTCTGCGCTGCAAGTACGAAGAGTTGGATGAAGTGACAAATGTTTCATCAGGTGAGTTGTAACATCCTCAACACATGAGCCACCACAAAGATATACGCACATCAGAGAGCGTAGAATCTCGCTATATTGATAACCAAACATAGTGCATCTCAATCCCAAGGTGGAATCTATGGTTTGAGCTAAAAGAGCATCAAATTGCTCCATAATCGAAAACCAAAAATTCCCCCAAAAGGAGTGAGTTTCTCAGATTTTATTTGTACTTTTGCCATGTCATTCAGAATTTTGTTTGTTTTTATTTTGCAACACTAAGATAAGTGAAATTTCTGACATGGCAAAATCCTGAGCAACTTTTTGTTGCTCAGGTGCTTATAAAAAACATTAAATTATAGTGTTGCGGAAATAAGGATTTAGAAAATTGATATGATTGAGATTAGACATATTGAAGAGAAGGACCAGCAACAGTTGGCTCATGTCATCCGTTCTGTTTTTGAGGAATATGGCGCTCCGCTGGTCAACACCGTGTATGATGACCCAAGGACGGAGCACATCTTTGATGCAATGGCTGGGAAGAATGCCGGCTATTTGGTTGTAGCTGATGATGGGGTCGTTCAGGGAGGCTGCGGCTATTATCCCACGGAGGGATTGCCGGATGGATATGCAGAACTGGTAAAGTTCTACCTGTCTCCTTTAGTTCGTGGTCAAGGCAATGGATCTGTTTTGTTCTCGCAGGCCATTGAAGGAGCCCGAAGGGCTGGTTATAGTCATTTGTATATCGAGTCATTCCCACAATTCTCAGATGCAGTAGCCATGTATGAGCGTCATGGCTTCAGGCATATTCTTCAGCGCCTTGGTGACTCGGGACATACCGCCACCACCATTTTTATGGTAAAGGAGTTGTAGAGCAAAGCCTGTGAATATAGACTCTTTAAATGACAACTGCAAAATAGAAACTCCAGAGAGGAATCGAGTAGCTTATGCTCCTTGGTTTCTCTCTTTTTGTGGATGAGAAGAGTATGTGTTATATGAAAAAACAAATTTAACCTCAAATCCGCAACCTATTGGGTTTCGTGGGATTTTGCTTGTAAAACGATAAAAATTCATTTTATTGTACATGTTCCTTGCATAACAGAAACGTCGTAAACACAAAATCCCCTTACCCCATAAAGCGACTTGAGGTAATACGCTGGTTTAACCAGAAAAGCATGGCCTTTAACCAAAGTCTGTCTTGAACAGGTTGGCATAAGCATTGTTGTATTAGTAAATGTTCAATACGTGCCTGCGTGATGTCTTCATCCATTTGGGAAGTTTCGTTCATGTCATCGAAGATGCGTTACTTGCCACCACAAAGATATACGCACATCAGAGAACGTAGAATCTCACTATATTGATAACCAAACAATATGCATCTCAATCCCAAGGTGGGATCTATGGTTTGAGCTAAAAGAGCATCAAATTGCTCCATAATAGAAAAAATTCCTCCAAAAGGAGTGAGTTACTCAGATTTTATTTGTATTTTTGCTATGTCATTCAGAGTTTTATTTGTTATTTATTTTGCAACACTAAGATAAGTGAAATTTCTGACATGACAAAATCTTGAGCAACTTATTGTTGCTCAGGTGCTTATAAAAAATATTAAATTATAGTGTTGCGGAAATAAGGTTCAAGAAATGATGAGAAGAATATGGAATCATATAACATTGGCATTTTTGCAGCTTGCCTTATCCGCTACCATCGGCTTCACATCCTGCTCACAAGGCAAAGCTGAGAAAAACTTACGCTCTGCCTACTATTGGAGCACTACATGGCAATTGGACAGCAACAAGATGAACTTCATCCAAAAGCACCACATTAATCGTATCTACGTGAGATACTTCGATGTGGTAAAGGATGCAGACGGAGAAATCATGCCCAATGCTACCCTGAATTTCAACACTTTTGAAGAAAATAGAAACGAGAAAACACATGAATCTCTGATACCAGAAGGCATCGAAATAATACCCGTTGTTTATATCGTCAACGATTGTTTGAAAACAAACGAGAAAATAGGTAAATACCTAGCCGACAAAATCCTTCTTCGCATCCTTCAGATGAATGAAGCCAACGATGTAAAGCGAGTAAAGGAGATTCAGATAGACTGCGACTGGACGGCATCAACCCAAAAAGTTTACTTCGATTTCCTCGAAAAACTAAGAGTGAAAGCCAAAGCCAAGAAGATAAAGCTGTCTGCTACCATACGGTTACACCAGCTCTCGATGACTCCACCCCCTGTGGATAGAGGCATCCTGATGATGTATAATACGGGCGATGTAAAACAGCTAAGTTGCCAAAAGCCGATACTCGACATGAAGGATGTAGTTCCTTACATCCAGCATCTGGGCAGTTATCCGTTGCCGCTCTCTGCCGCCTATCCACTCTTCAGCTGGCGCATCCTCTTCAGAGAAGGAAAGTTCATAGGCATCATGCATGCAGATGATGACTTCCCTGTTTTGCCAGGCGATAGCATCGTGGTAAGAAAGCCCGAGATTACCGACATTATGGAAGCCATCAAGAGTATCAACCACCAAAACAGCAATATCAACAAAGAAGTCATCCTCTTCGACCTCAACACAGATAATATCAAACGATTTAAATCAGAAGATTATGAAAAGATTTTTAATCATAGGAGTAATGGCAGCAGCATTTAGCACTCACTCCAATGCCTGCGTTTCCGAATATTCGGATCACAACTACTATATGTTCAGCGTATTCAATCGCGACCAGACTTCGCCGGCGTATCTTTATGACATCGCCAGCTACTGGCAGAAGTATGCCGGTAATACATCCTCCATCAACTTATCTTTCTACAGATGGAACAAGGAGGATATTAAGAAAGTAGCCCAAAGCAAGAAAGATGCAGGAATGCTTTCTTACTTGGGAAGCCTGAATGCCTACCTGGATGCCTGCGAGAAGTTGAATCCCAATGCCTGGAACTACGCCTCGAAGCAAGAACGGCTACAGATTCAGCAATCGCTGACCCGGCTCAACAATGCCTCCAAAATTTATAAAGGCACCCAACTCAAGAGCCAATACGCCTTGCTCCGCATGCGTACTAATATGATGAAGGGATTCCACCAGCAGAACATCACCTATTGGAATGCCATCGCCTCCCGACTTCCGAAATCACCATGGCGGGAGGCGATGCGCAACATTTATGCCCGAGCCTTGTGGAAAACAGGGAAACATCACCAAGCACTCGAAATCTATGCCGAGCAGGGAGATATGGCAAGCATCAGAGTGCTCGCCCGAAACTATCGCAATCTTGCAGGCATCCAGAGCATTTATCTCAAGAATCCGAACTCGGCAATGCTCACCTATCTGGTGCAGGATTTCGTAAACAACTGTCAGCAGACGATAGACAGCCGCAACCAGAACCCAATAAACAAGGAATGGATTGAGGAAATTGGCGCCAAGGTTATCTATCAGAAAGAGGCCCTCAGTTTCATCACTTTCGCCAATAAGGTCATCGCCGAAAACAAGACGCAGAATCCTTGCCTGTGGCGTTCTGCCACCGCCATGCTCCATTACCTTTATGGCTACCAGCAAGAAGCATGGAAGGAAAGCACCGAAGCCATTACGTTAGATGGCACACAGAGAATGAAAGACAATGCAAGAGCTATCCGACTTTTGGTTTCTACCCGAAATGTACAGGTGGATAGCGATTACCCACTATATCTTGTCGGCGAATTCAAATGGCTCAACGAGATGGCTAAAGGAGAAAGCACAAGAGCGAAGGGAGAAAAACCGAAAAATGATGATTTTACCAATCCCGACATTCACTATGTAGAGGTGAAGGAACGTGTGGCTTACCGCGCCCTGTACAATCGGTTCAAGACTATGGCAGACAAGGCAAAAAAGGAAGACCGGCAGGAAGCTGGCAGGAATTACGAAAGCATGGCCACTGCGATGTATGGCATGATGGATGCCTACATGCGAACCTTCTACAAGGATCAACAGGATGAAGAATACATCAGCCGTTATCTTTATTCATCAGAATACGCCTTTCGTCTCGACTCGCTCTCTGCGCAGCAGCTTGCTGATTACTATCGCTTCATCACATCTTCTCATCAGGATGCCTTCGAACAATACGTATGCCAGTCGCTCTATCGCAGTGCCGATTTCTTCAAAGATATGATAGGCACCAAGTATCTTGCCGAGGGTAACTTTGGAGAAGCTGCCCGCTGGCAGAAGGATGTTTCATTGGATTTCATCAACAACCAGGCCATCAGTTTCTATGCCGAGAAGCGCAGTTATGCTGTGCCTTACTGGTTCAACCACCAGAAGGTGAATGATTCCGACATGTGGAGCATCCAGGGCAGTTATGCCCACCTAAAAGAGAACCCGAAGTGGAAATTCTGCCAGGAAATGAACCAGCTCATCGGCCAATACAATGTGACTCGTGAAGGTGAATCCAGAAAGAAACTTGCCTACGAACTTGCCACTCGTTACTATCAGGCATCCTGCTATGGTGACTGCTGGTATCTTACCCATTATGGCAAGAGTGTAGCCGATAGTGCCCGCACAGGCGAAGCCGATTTCGCAGCTATCGCTCAAGACTATCTCAAGATAAGCAAGCAAAGCAGCAATCTCACGCTTCGCTATCATTCGCTCTATGCCCTCTCATCCATTGGTATTGACCCATGGTTTAAGATTACCTATGATGCCAACTGGAAAGAGCAGAAACTTCTACAGCCACAATCCGCTCAATATCAGGCTATGATGGAATGGAGCAAGTTCTGTCATCAGCATCCGGAAATTGTGGATCAATACACCACCCGATGCGATGTATTGAAACAATTCGAAAAAAATCTCTAATCTCTTACCATTTTCCCAGCGTTGGGAAAATGGTAACTTTTTCACTGCAATCGAGTTTGAGCTAAAAGAGCATCAAATTGCTCCATAATAGAAAAAATTCCTCCAAAAGGAGTGAGTTTCTCAGATTTTATTTGTATTTTTGCCATGTCATTCAGAGTTTTATTTTATATTTTTTGCAACACTAAGATAAGTGAAATTTCTGGCATGGCAAAATCCTAAGCAACTTACTGTTGCTCAGGTGCTTATAAAAAAAAATATCAAATTATAGTGTTGCGGAAATAAGGTATAAGAGATGTACTCAAGTTTCGCAAGAGGTTTATGTACGGGCTAAGAGCTTCTGCCCCTTCAAGGCGTGTGGGGCAAAACTTACGAAACTTCAGCAGGTGTACAATTAAATATGAGGAGAGAAAGTAATGTTTCATTTAAGTAAGAAAAACAAGGCTGTCATCGCAATCCTGTCGCTTCTGTTGGTTGTCATGAGCTGCGGCTGGTATGTATGGTCTTGCTACCACATGACTCAGGAAAGATGGATGCGTGCCAAGGCTACTGTTGATGTTTGCTGTCATTATGAGCTTAGAACAGGCAATAAGATACTGCTCGACTTAGGTAATGACACCACAAAACTGGATGCCTTCTTCGTCAATCAATACGACTTGCTACCTTCCTGCAAGGGACTTTTACTTGCCGAGGACAATGCGGCTATAAGATATAAACGTTATCAGGGAATGACACCTCAGCAGGTATATCATGCACAAATAGACTCGTTGCAAACCATCTACAAGAATGCCAAATGGACACTTCATGAAATAGATTATTACACACATTCGCACAATGTACGCGACGAAGGCTATGGCATGATTGCAGATTACGCGGAACAGCAGAAAGTTCGGTTCGAAAAGGCTAAAAAACTACTGGATTCTCTGCATCATACAGTCGACACTACCTCGCTTCGAATCGTAAGAAAGTTGTCTTACAAAGTTTTATACATCAGTCAGTTGTCAACTCGTCAGTTGTCAAGTCAGTCATGCCAATTGGAGAAGCACGATATGCAGAAAGGTATGAACTACTTTCGCCTGTCATCGCAAGTCCTGCCCGACTCTGCCTGTGCCATTAATCAGCGAAGTGCCTTCTATGGAATAAAGATGGACGTCGTGCCTTTCTGCAAGTCCTTTGTGAAGGTTATGCAGGCAGACTCTGCAGGTATCTATACAGGCGAGCGAGACTCTCTGTTCCATCCTCATGGTCATGGTACGTGGATGGGAAATGACGGGTCGCACTATGAAGGACAATGGAAACATGGACATCGTGATGGATTCGGATTTGGCATTGAGTCCGGCAAACAACTCTGCGTGGGAGAATGGAAAAACGACCGTTATCGTGGCGAGCGTCTTGTCTATACCTATGATAGAATATACGGCATAGATATATCTAAATATCAGCATATTATAGGTAAGAAGAAATACCCCATCCAATGGAGTAAGTTGCGTATTACCCACTTGGGCAACATCAGTCGCAAAACAGTCAGTGGAAGTGTAAGCTATCCCATCAGCTTCATCTATATCAAGTGTACGGAAGGAGCCTCCCTGTTCAATCCCTATTACCGTAAAGACTATCGGGCAGCAAAGGCGCATGGTTTCAGGGTGGGAAGCTATCATTTCTTCTCGCCTCGTAAGCCCGGACTGGCACAGGCCCGCAAGTTTATGAAGCATGCTCTGGTAAGAAGGGGTGATTTTCCACCCGTACTCGACCTGGAACCAACACCACGGCAGATTAAGCAGATGGGCGGACCAAACGCTATGTTTGCACAAGTAAGGGCATGGCTGAGATACGTGGAACGCCAAACAGGCACAAGGCCGATACTTTATATCAGTCAGATGTTTGTGAACCGTTACTTGAAATATGCGCCCGATCTGAAGCGGAACTATCGCGTATGGATAGCCCGTTATGGCGAGTATAAGCCAGATATCAGGCTGGTTTTGTGGCAGTTATGTCCAGACGGAAGAGTAAGCGGTATCCGTGGACATGTAGATATCAATGTTTTTAATGGCTATCGTGACGCTTATCAGAAATTTCTTCAGAATGAGGTTGTTAAATAATTGTGTTAAAGTTAGTTATTAAAAATAACAACGAATGCATTTTTTTACTATATTTGCGCAAATTAGGCGAAAGTATAGAGAATGAGACAACTTAAGATACAGAAAAGCATCACCAACCGCAACAGCGAGGCTCTCGACAAGTACCTCGTTGAGATTGGTCGTGCACCTATGGTTTCCATTGAGGAAGAGATAGAACTTGCTCAGGCCATCAAGAAAGGTGGTCGTGCCGGTGAGCGTGCCAAGAATAAGTTGGTAGAAGCCAACTTGCGCTTTGTGGTATCTGTCGCCAAGCAGTATCAGCATCAAGGACTCACGCTTACCGACCTCATCGACGAGGGCAACATCGGTCTTATTAAGGCTGCAGAGCGTTTTGATGAGACTCGTGGCTTTAAGTTTATCTCTTATGCCGTATGGTGGATTCGACAGAGTATCCTTCAGGCCATTGCTGAGCAGAGCCGTATCGTCAGACTCCCCCTCAACCAGGTAGGTTCACTCAATAAGGTGAACCACGAAATCAATAAGTTTGAGCAGGAGAATCTCCGTCGTCCCAGTGTGGAGGAAATAGCTGACCGCACAGGTGTGGATGAGGAGAAGATATCACAGAGTATGGCTGCAAGTGGACATCACGTGAGTATCGATGCTCCATTTGGAGACGACGATGATAATGCCATGGTCGATGTGATGTCGAGTGGCGATGACAGTCGTACAGACAAGCAGGTAGATCACGAGAGTATGGCAATGGAACTGAAACAGGTTCTCGGTCAGGTACTCAAGGAGCGTGAGCGACAGATAGTATGTGCTTGCTTCGGTATTGGAGAGCCAGAGAAAGGTCTGGAGGAAATCGGCGACAAGATGGGGCTTACCCGTGAGCGTGTGCGCCAGATTCGCGAAAAGAGTATCTCGAAACTCAGAGAGTCTGGATATGTTAAAATCTTGATGAAATACCTTGGCTAACAGGGTGTCGTTTTATAAATATTTGCTCATAGCCTTCCTTTTGGCATCGCCTTTAGGGTGTAAGGCTAAAGTGAAAGCACCGAATGTTGCGTTTCGTGATTCGGTGCTTAACTTGGTGTTTACCTATGCCAAACGTACCGACACCACAGGATTGCATGGTTCACAATCGTATTCTTACACCAAGATGCAGATGCACACTAACAAGCGCAACGCCACCTTGATGCTCGTACCTTCGATGTATGCCATCGCCCATGGCACAGGACGCCACTTTATCAGCGAATACTATACCAAGATAACGATGCAGAACGACAAGTTAACCGACCAGCGTCTGCTCCATGTCAGCACTGTTCCACATCGCCGTAACATCATGTCATATATTCTTCCTTATGTAACTCCCAATGTCTTTGGCGAGAACCTTTTTCACAACAATATCCTCTCCCCTTTCCATCGAGCCAACCGCAGGTTCTACACCTATCGGGTCACCGCTTTACCGTTCGACAAGGCCCAGGTATACGCCTACCCCAAAATTAAGAACACGCAGATGGTGGAAACCAAGGCTGTGGTAAACAGCAAGACAGGAAAAATATATCTGGTCGACTTTGAGGGCGAGTACGATATGACCCGCTTCTTTATATCCATCGTCATGGGCAACGAGGGTTACCGCTCTCTTCTGCCCGACAGATGCAACCTGAAAGCCAATTTCAGGTTTATGGGCAACAACATAACCGGTATGCTCAGTTCTTACTATAATCTGCCCAAGGTGCTTTCTGACACACTCAACAACGCTGCTGACACCACCCTTATGTCGCAAGTGCGCCCTGTTCACCTCAACGAGCAGGAGCAACTCATCTATGAGCAATATTTCAAGGAGAAGAGCCGTCGCGACTCGCTCAGCCTGGCCGACAGTACCAAGAAAAAGCGCAACTTTGCCAAGGATGTGCTATGGGACATCGTAGGCGACAACATGGTGAACAGAATACAGCAGGATTTTGGCAAGGAAAACCAAGGATATGTACGTCTGAGTCCTATCCTCAACCCTCTATACATGGGCTATACCAAGCGCAAGGGACTCATCTACAAGTTTGACATCAGAAGTTCTTATTCCTTCAACGACAATATACAGCTTGGTGTGCGGTTCAGGGCTGGTTATAGTTTTAAACTGCATCAACTGTACTTCAATATTCCGGCTACCTTCAACTATAATGCCAAGCACGACGGCTATCTCGAGATGGTATACGGACAGGGCAATCGCATCAATACCAACGTGATAGCCCGCAACATACTGGACATCAAGAGGGATGACGATGAGGAGATAACTGTAAATAAGGACAATTACACCGAGTTTACCGACAGCTATTTCCGTCTCACAAACCACTGGATGTTTAGTCCCAAGTGGGGATTTGAAGCAGGAATAGTGGCCCACCATCGCAGGGCGATTCATCCAGAATTCTACGAATCGTATGGTTATCCTTCCAAATATCGCTCCGTGGCCCCTGCTTTTGGATTGATATGGCGACCATGGGGGCCTAAAGGAGTGTCTGTCACGGCCGATTATGAGCGTAGCATCAAGGGGTTCATGGGCTCAAACATACCTTATGAGCGTATTGAGGCCGATGCCAAGGGCATCTTCTACGCCAGCCGTCGAAAGTTGTACTCTGCGCGACTTGGAGCAGGATTCTATACCATGCGAGGTTCTCACTGGTACTTTATCGACTACTCCAATTTCAATGACAACTACATTCCAGGAGGATGGAATGACGACTGGAGCGGTTCGTTCGAACTGTTGCCCTCAGAGTGGTACAACTCTTCTGAATACTACGTACGCAGCAACTTCACCTACGAAAATCCGATGATCTTTGCCGCCTGGGTGCCCTTGGTGGGCAGATTTGTAGAGGCTGAGCGCTTCTATGTCAATGCCTTATTGGTAGAAAAGCTGCATCCCTATACCGAATGGGGCTATGGATTCAGCACCCGCCTCTTTTCTATCGGAGTCTTTGCCGGTTTCAAAAATGCCCAGTTCTATGGCGTAGGCTGCAAGTTCGACTTTGAGCTTTTCCGCAACTGGTAGAATAATCGAATACTTACAGATAGACATTCTTTAAAACAAACATTCTTACATTATAATATATATGAATTCACAACTCTCCGTTTACAAGGCAAGTGCCGGCTCTGGCAAAACCTTCACGCTGGCCAGGGAATATATGACATTAGTCATTGCCAACCCACATTCGTATCGCACCATCCTGGCAGTGACTTTCACCAATAAAGCCACTGAGGAAATGAAAACACGAATCCTCAGCCAGTTATATGGTATTGCCCATGGACTCGAGGAATCGCATGGTTATCTGGAACAGATAAAGAAAGCTTTGCCCCATCTCACGCAGAAGCAGATAGAGAAGAATGCCGGTACTGCACTCAGTCTGCTCATTCACAACTACAACTACTTTCGCGTTGAAACAATAGATACTTTCTTCCAGAGTGTGCTTCGTAACCTGGCACGTGAGCTCGACCTTACCGCCAACCTTCGCATAGGACTCAACGACTACCAGGTGGAGCAACAGGCTGTAGACCAACTGATTGAGGATCTGGGGAAGACCGACAGGCTTCTGCACTGGATCATGGACTATATCAAGTCGAATATGGCTGATGACAAAAGTTGGAACGTGATCGGTGAAATCAAGAGTTTTGGTGAAAATATCTTCCGCGATTATTACAAGAGTGCCGCCAAGTCGCTCAATGAAGTGATGGAAAAGGAAGACTTTTTCAAAAACTTCACTGCCGAGCTCAGGAAAATGAAACAGGATGCCAAGGAACACTTTGCGCAGATAGCAGCCACCTTCTTTGACACACTCGACGAGAATGGACTTACGGTTTCGGATTTCTCGTATGGCAAAACAGGTGTCTGCAGCTATTTCATCAAATTGAGAGACGGACTTTTCGACGATGAAAAACTCGTTGGCAGACGTATTGAGTCAGCCATGAAGGACGAGCATACCTGGATGAGTGCGGCAGATGCACAGCCAGGTTCACCTAAGTATGATCTGGTATGCAATACCCTTGCACCATTATTGCGCTATTCTGAAGAGAAGCGCCCAAAGTTGTTGCGTCTTTACAAGAGTGCAGACCTCACCCTGCGCAACCTCAACCAGTTGCGCCTTTTAGGAAGTATAGAGAAGAAAGTCCGTGCACTCAACGAGGAAGCAAACCGTTTTTTGCTCAGTGACACGCAGACGCTGCTCCATTCGCTTATGCAGGACAGTGACTCACCTTTTATCTTTGAGAAGATAGGTACGCAATTGGAGCATGTCATGATAGACGAGTTTCAGGACACCAGCACCATACAATGGCAGAACTTCAAAGTATTGCTTGATGAAACCATGAGTCATCAGAATGCAGGCAACCTCATTGTGGGTGATGTAAAGCAGAGCATTTACCGCTGGCGCTCTGGTGACTGGCGACTGCTTAACAATATACAAGAGCAGTTTGGAGACAAGCGACTTGATATCAAGACCTTGGATACAAACTATCGTTCGGCAAAAAACATCATCGATTTCAATAATGCATTCTTCAAAGCTGCTGCCGAAACTGAATATCAGACTCTCAAGGAGAATACCCCCGAGGAGGCAGAACAACTGAAGATTGCATACTCTGACGTAGCCCAGAGGGTGCCTTCGGGCAAGCCTGCCAATGGCTTTGTGCAGATTAAACTCCTGAACAAGGAAGAATGGAAAGAACGCACACTGAAGGAAACTATGGCAACTATCATGCAACTGACAGAACAGGGTGTAAAGCCCAGTCAGATAGCCATCCTCGTAAGAACCAACCGCACCATTAAGGATTTGGCAGAATTTCTGATGAACAATGGTTGCCCTTACCCTCTTGTTTCCGATGAGGCTTTCCGTCTGGATGCATCCCAGGCGGTCAATGCGCTTGTTACGGCATTACGTGTGCTTATTCATCCCGATGATCCTATTTCCAGGGCTACCCTTCAGAAGTTCGCACTCACCTTCCTTGGTAGCGATGAAATCGTGAAAAAGATTGAGGAGCAGCGTGATATCCTGTTACAGAAACCTATTTTCGATTTAGTGGAAAACCTCTTTGTTGAACTACAGTTAGATACCATAGAGGAGATGAAGAGTCAGAGTGCTTATATCTGCGCCTTCTACGATCAGATGGCTGCTTACCTGCAGGACAACTGCTGCGATATAGACTCTTTTATCAAGGAATGGGACAATACGCTGCACGAGAAAAGCATACATAGCGATGCGCTCAATGGCATACGCCTCGTCACGATACACAAGAGTAAGGGTCTGGAGTTTGATTATGTTATCATTCCTTTCTGCGACTGGATGTTGGAGACATCCAAAGGTACCCTGTGGTGTACGCCAGCCGAGGCTCCTTTCAACAAAATACCATTGGTTCCTGTCGATTTCATCGCCAAACAGATGAAGGGAAGCATCTACGAGGACGATTACCACCACGAGCATCTGCAGAACATGGTAGACAACATGAACCTGCTATATGTGGCTTTCACACGTGCCAGCCGTGGACTCTTCGTTATTGCTCATCGTGACAAGGAAAAATTCCGTAGTTATCTGATAGAAAGTGTGCTACCAGATGTAGAGAAGACACTCAGCAGCGGCAATGTATCTGTAACGCTTTCCAATTCGCAAGACGAGGATATTCTTTTTGAATATGGAACCCTTAAGGTTGAGGAGGCTGATTCTACAGACAAGAAAAAGGAGAAATCGGAGAATGTCTTTTGCCAGCAAGCCACCAATATCGCTGTGCAGTTGAAGGTGAATCCTGCTATGCCTCAGTTCCGGCAGAGTAACAAGAGTCGTGATTTCATAAAGGGCGACGAGAACGAGGAACAGCAAAAGTACTACATCAAGTTGGGTACCATTCTGCACAGTCTCTTCTCTTCCATCCGTACCACCAACGACATAGAGCAGGCCCTTCGTCAACTCGAATTAGACGGAATGCTCTACGACGAGAATCTCTCACGTAAGCACTTGGATTCAATGATACGCAAGCGTCTGCAGTCTCAGCAGGTGGCGCATTGGTTTTCTCCCCACTGGACACTCTTCAACGAGTGCTCTATCCTGAGTGTGGAACATGGCAAGGTGGTGGAACATCGTCCTGACCGAGTGATGAAGGATAGTGAAAAGACCATTGTGGTGGACTTCAAGTTCGGTAAACCCAAGGACGAGCATCACGTACAGGTAAGACAGTACATGCAGTTGCTTGAAGGCATGGAGGCCAACCAAAGTGCAAATCCCGACAACGGAAACGACAGTCGTCCACTGATAGAAGGCTATCTGTGGTATGTCTATCCCAACAAGATAGTCAAGGTGGAATTCTGACACCCCAGACTAAGACATAACGACTCTATTTCATCAAGATTATAAAAACGACGAATATGAAATCATTCTTGACATACGTAGCTCAAGACATCATACAGAAATATGGCAACAATCTGAGCGATATAGCCATCGTATTCCCCAACAAGCGTGCCTCGCTGTTTCTCAACGAGCAGTTGGCACGTCTGGTTTCCCATCCTTTGTGGAGCCCCACCTATATCACCATCAGCGACCTCTTTCGTCAGCACACTACGCTGAAGGTGGGTGACCCCATCAAGTTGGTATGCGATCTTCATAAGTCTTTCGTCGAGTGTACTGGCATCGAAGAGACACTCGACCACTTTTACGGCTGGGGACAGCTGCTAATAGCAGACTTCGATGATGTGGACAAGAACATGGCTTCTGCCAGGCAGCTCTTTGCCAACCTCAGTGACATCCATGAACTCGATGACGTGTCTTACCTCACCGAAGAGCAGAAGGAAATCATTAAGAAATTCTTCAGCAATTTCTCTGATGACCACAACACCGAACTCAAAAAGCGCTTCCTACAGTTGTGGAGTCATTTCTACGACATCTATACCAATTTCAACCAGCGCCTTGAGGCACAGAACCTTGCCTACGAGGGTGCCTTGTATCGGCGTGTGGTGGAAGACGAGTCGCTTGAGTTCCGGCACAAGAAATATCTCTTTGTGGGCTTCAATATGATGCAATGTGTGGAGCAGAAGCTGTGCTCACGATTGCAGAAAGAGGGCAAGGCTGCCTTCTATTGGGACTTCGACAAATACTATATGAAGGATGGCAACGAGGCCGGATATTACATCCGGCAGCTGATGAGTGCTTTTGGTAACGAGTTGGATTATTTGTCTGATACAGAGCTGTATGACTCTTTTGATTCAACCAAAGATATTACCTATATTAGCGCTCCTACCGATAATATACAGGCTCGCTACATACATAGCTGGCTGATGCAGAACGAGCGATATAAGCAAGGGCGCAGCACTGCCATCGTGCTTGCAGACGAGAGTCTGTTGCCAACTGTCATCCACTCCTTACCTGAGGAGGTGGAGAGTGTCAACATCACATTAGGCTATCCCTTGCAGCAGACTCCATTCTACAGTCTGATACAAACGCTAACCGATCTGCAGACCTTGGGCTATGACAAGGATAGAGATTGCTATCGTCTCCGTTATGTCAACTATGTGCTTCGCCATCCTTACGCCCAGTACATCTCGTCTGCTTATGCCGAACTCATGGGCGAACTTCATGACAAGAAGATATTCTTCCCTTCCCGCAAATGGCTTTGCCTGAAAGAGGACGAGGGACTGGAGATTCTGTTTCAGGAAATGTCATCGGGCGAGAACTTCAACCTTTCGCTCGTACAGTATCTCTTGGACGTGCTGAAGAACATAGGTACACAAGCACGTACGCTTGACGACCCACTCTTTCAGGAATCACTCTTTCGCACCTATACGCTTGTCAACCGTCTCCACGAACTCATCCAGTCGGGTGACCTAATCGTAGATATCATTACCTTACAGCACCTCCTGCTGCAACTCATGCAGACCACCACTATTCCTTTTCATGGTGAGCCCGCCGAAGGTATTCAGATTATGGGAGTTCTCGAAACACGCAATCTTGATTTCGATCATATCATCGTGCTTTCTGCCAGCGAAGGAAATCTTCCCAAGGGCGTCAACGACTCTTCGTTCATTCCTTATTCGTTGCGCAAGGCTTACGGACTTACCACGGTAGACAACAAAGTGGCTATCTTCTCCTACTATTTCCATCGCATGCTGCAACGTTCTGCTGACATCACCCTTACATACAACAACTCTACTGAGGATGGACATACTGGCGAAATGAGCCGCTTCATGCTACAGCTGTTGGTAGAAAGCAAGCACCAGGTGAAAACCGCTGCCCTGTCATCAGGTCAAGTACCACTTCCTCCCGACCAAAAGAAAATAGAAAAAACGGAGGAAATGATTAGTCTACTCATTGATGGAAAGATTATTTCTCCAACATGCCTGAACACTTACTTGAGATGTCAGAAACGTTTCTACTACCGGTATGTGGCTGGACTGAAAGAACCAGAAGAGTTGGATGATGAGATAGACAACCGTTACTTTGGTTTGATTTTCCATCGTGCTGCCGAACTGTTCTATCTTCAGTTTGCCCGTCCCGAAGATTTGCAAACCAATGATAATGGTGAGAAGCAGCTCATTCATCCCCTCATCATCAGCAAGGAGAAGATAGACTATGCGCTCAAACACGAAAACAACCTGTATAGTTTAGTAGATCAGGCTTTTGCAGAACAGTTGTTCCGCTTGAAGCCCGGATCTAAAATGCCCGAATACAACGGTCTTCAGCTCATCAACCGCGAGGTTATCACAAGCTATCTAAAACAACTCCTCCGTATAGACCAAAAGCTGGCCCCCTATACACTATTAGGACTTGAGAAACAAGTGAATAAAACCTTTGAGTTCAATACTCCTATAGGTAATAAGGCCATCACATTGGGCGGTTTCATCGACCGTCTTGATGCTGTGGCTGCCAATGGTAATCCTGGTCTTGACAATTTAGCCGAGCGCATTCGCGTAATCGACTATAAGACAGGACGTATGCCCTCACGGTTCCCTGCTGATGTGGCTACCATATTCGATCCTTCCAAGCTCTCGCTGCACACTGATTATTATCTGCAGGCATTGCTTTATTCTATCATTGTAGGCAATGACGGCCGATATAACAAGACAAAAGACCCTGTTAGTCCGGGATTGCTTTTCATTCAGCAAGCGGGAAGCAAGGATTATGACCCGACGCTAAAGTTTGGCCGTAATCCTATATTTGACGTGGCCGAATATCAGGACGAGTTCATGCAGCACATAGAAACTCTCATCAGTGAGATATGCGATCCCTCTCTTCCACTTGTGGCAACAGAAGACAAGCAGCGTTGTGAGCATTGTCCCTTTACAGCCTTGTGTAAGTAAAGCCTGTTGAGCTCAGCCTTATAAATAAGGTGTAAAGAGAGAGGTAGGTCATTTTTATTGATTTTAGAAAACTCTTACCATCTATATTTGGTCAAGTCTAAAAGAATGTACCTTTGCACAATATTATAATTAAGGTAAGCTGCATTTAGACAAAACTTTTAAAAATTATAACAATGGAAACAGTAAACAAAAATATTCGTATTGCGGTAGCTGGTACAGGCTACGTTGGTCTGAGCATAGCCACGCTGCTGAGCCAGCACCATCAGGTGACGGCTGTTGACGTAGTGCCAGAAAAGGTGGACCTTATCAACAATCGTCAGTCACCCATACAAGACGATTACATTGAGAAGTATTTGGCAGAGAAGGATTTGCATCTCAAGGCGACAACCAATGGAGAAGAAGCATACAAGAATGCCGATTTCATCGTTATAGCCACCCCTACCAACTATGATCCTGTAAAAAACTACTTCGACACGACTCACGTTGAGGAAGTTATCGAGTTGGTGATGCGTGTCAATCCTGATGCCATCATGGTCATCAAGAGCACCATTCCCGTAGGTTACACGGAGAATGTACGAAAGAAGTATCATTGCGACAACATTATCTTCGCTCCCGAGTTTCTACGTGAGAGCAAGGCGCTGTACGACAACCTTTACCCCAGCCGTATCATCGTAGGCCGTCCTGAGGGCGACGAGCGACTCGACCAAGCAGCACATACCTTTGCCTCACTCCTGCAGGAAGGAGCTATCAAACAGGATATTGACACCCTGTTTATGGGACTTACCGAGGCCGAGGCAGTCAAGCTCTTTGCCAACACATATCTGGCACTGCGTGTGAGTTTCTTCAACGAATTGGACACTTATGCCGAGATGAAGGGGCTTGATACGAAATCGATCATCGATGGTGTGGGACTCGACCCTCGCATCGGTTCTTTCTACAACAACCCGTCGTTTGGCTACGGAGGTTACTGTCTGCCAAAGGACACCAAACAGTTGCTGGCCAACTATGCCGATGTTCCTGAGAACCTTATTCAAGCCATTGTTGAGAGCAACCGCACCCGTAAGGACTTTATCGCCGACCGAGTGCTCAGTATGGCTGGATATTATTTCTATAAGGATAACAGCAGCTATGATCCTCAGAAAGAACACCCTTGCACTATCGGAGTGTATCGACTCACGATGAAGAGCAACAGTGACAATTTCCGCCAGAGCAGTATCCAGGGAGTCATGAAGCGCATCAAGGCTAAAGGTGCACAGGTGATAGTCTATGAGCCAACCCTCGAGGATGGCAGTACCTTCTTCGGCAGCCGTGTTGTCAACGACTTGCAGGAGTTCAAGAAACAGAGTCAGGCCATCATCGCCAATCGTTACGACCCAGTCTTGAATGATGTAAATGAGAAAGTCTATACACGCGACATTTTCAGAAGAGACTAATGAGGAAAGAAGGAGAATTTCCAGGAGAATATTCAATATTTTCACTTCATAATAAAGAAAAAACTATAAAATTAATATATTCAAAACTATGGCAAAATTAATTATCAATTCTTACGAGGAATTTGCATCTCACTTAGGTGAGAGATTAGGTGAATCTGAGTGGTTGCAGGTAGACCAGGAACGTATCAACAAGTTTGCTGATGCTACACTCGACCCACAGTGGATACATGTAGACGTGGAGCGTGCAAAAGTAGAGAGTCCTTACCACAGCACTATCGCTCATGGCTACCTCACCCTTTCTTTGTTACCCTACATGTGGCAGCAGATTGTAGAAGTACACAACATCAAGATGTTGGTCAACTACGGCATGGATGAGATGCGTTTCGGACAGCCTGTCATCACCGGCTCACGTGTTCGCCTTGTGACAACCCTTCATGACATTCAGAACCTTCGTGGTATCTGCAAGGCAAGCATCAAGTTCGATATCGAGATAGAAGGTCAGCGCAAGCCTGCCCTTTCCGGTATTGCCACCTTCTTGTATTACTTCAACTAATTAAGTTGCTAAGCATCACTTCCAAAAACAGAAACGACAATGGGAGCAGGAAAATGGATTGGCGGTGTACTCGGATTCATCACAGGTGGTCCGTTGGGAGCCTTGGCAGGCTATGCCTTAGGCTCTCTCTTCGAACATGGACTTAACGAGGTAAACCGCCAGGATACAGGACAGCAGGAAAGAAACAGCAGCGAGGGACAACGCAACTCGTTCATGTTCTCGTTACTTGTTCTTGCCTCTTACATCATCAAGGCCGACGGTAAGGTGATGCATTCCGAGATGGAGCTCGTGCGTCGCTTCTTACGCCAGAACTTCGGTTTGGGAGCCATGACACAGGGCGAGCAGATTCTTCTGAAACTTTTTGAGGAGCAAAAGCGTGTAGGTGTGTTGCAATATCGCAGCGTGATTCAGGACAGCTGTCAGCAGATTCGCAACAGTATGATGTACGAACAGCGCCTTCAGTTGCTCAATTTCCTGGTCATGATAGCCCAGGCCGACGGTCAGGTGCCAGCTGAGGAACTCACAGCGCTGAAAGAGGTTACCTATCACTTAGGACTTAGTGCTGACGAACTTGACCAGATGCTCAACCTCCGCAGTGGAGCTTCTTCGGCTTCAAGTCTCGACGATGCTTATCGTGTACTCGGCATATCGCCATCGGCTACCAATGATGAGGTGAAGAGTGCCTATCGCAAGATGGCTCTCAAGCATCACCCCGACAAGGTGGCTGCCCTTGGCGAGGATGTCCGCAGGGCTGCCGAGAAAAAGTTCCAAGAGATCAATGATGCCAAGGAACGTATCTTCAAGGCTCGTGGATTATAAATGAGTGTTTTTACTCAACTTATGCTGTGTTCAGCTTCTTTACTGCATCGCCCTCGGTTATCTTGACGAAGCACCAGCTGCCAAACCAAGACGTGACGACATGATTAAGTTCATGAAGTAAGGACATATAGGCCTTTGGCCGATAAATCACAATACAATAGATCATTGACTCAACTTTCACAAATGTGGAAGTTGAGTTATTTTTTTGTAGACATTGAACGAAATGAAGGAAGGAATAAGAAAAAAGACGAAATAAGCCAGTTTCTCACGTGAAATGGTTGTAGAAAGTACGAAAAGAGAGTGTAGTGAGAAAAAACACAGCTAAATATTTGCTTATTCAATAAAAATGCGCTAATTTTGCAAATGATGCGAAGATGACAATGAGTATGATTGTAGCATCACCTTTATTAACTATTTATTATTCAAACAATTCAAAAAAATCATGAGCAATCTTTTCGACATTAAAGATTATGTTGTGGTCATCACAGGTGGAACAGGCGTATTGGGAAAAACTATCGCCAAGTATTTGGCACTCGAGGGAGCCAAAGTTGCCATCCTGGGACGTAAAGAAGAAGTAGGCAACGCTATTGTGGAAGACATCAAACAAGCAGGCGGTGAGGCTTCTTTCTTCAAGACCGATGTGATGAACAAAGAGATCGTAGAGCAGAACTGCAAGGATATCCTCGCTAAATATGGAAAGGTGGACACCCTGCTCAATGCTGCCGGTGGAAACATGAAGGGCGCAACGATCGGCCCCGACCAGACTTTCTTTGACTTGGATACAGAACAGTTTCAGACGGTGCTGAATCTGAACCTCACAGGTACTGTAATACCAACACAAGTATTCCTGAAGCCAATGGTAGAGGCAGGAAAGGGAAGCATCATCAACTTCTCTTCTATGGCAGCCTTCCGCCCAATGACCCGTGTCTGCGGTTATGCAGCAGCCAAGGCAGGCATCTCCAACTTTACAGCATATATGGCTCACGAGACAGCCAAGAAGTTTGGTGAGGGTATCCGTGTAAATGCCATTGCTCCAGGTTTCTTCATCACCGAGCAGAACCGTGCGCTCCTTACCAATCCCGACGGAACCTACACAGAGCGCGGAAAGGATGTTATCCGCCAGACTCCGTTCGGACGTATGGGTAAACCAGAAGAACTCTGCGGCACTATCCAGTATCTGATGAGCGATGCTGCATCATTCGTAACAGGTACTGTGGCTGTAGTGGATGGTGGTTTTAATATTTTCGCCATGTAACAACGCAAACCTTTACGCAACATTTTTGCAACATAAATGTATAACGTAAAGGATATTTTTATACCTTTGCAGCGGAAATAATTAAAAACAATATAAACAACAAAACAAATCATGAAAGAGCTTAAATCTTTGAACAAGCGTACAGCTCCAAAGAGCGTTATGCCAGAGAAAATTATCCAGTTTGGTGAGGGCAACTTCCTTCGCGCATTTGTTGACTGGATTGTATGGAATATGAACAAGAAGACCGACTTCAACGGTTCTGTTGTTGTCGTTCAGCCTTTGGCTGGCGGTATGGTTGACTGGCTGAACGGTCAGGACTGCCTCTACCATGTAAACCTTCAGGGTAAGGAGAATGGTCAGGCCATCAATACTCTTGAGCGTATCGACGTGATTAGCCGTGCACTCAATCCATATTCTCAGAACCAGGCCTTTATGGCTTTGGCAGAGCAGCCAGAGATGCGTTTCATCATCTCTAACACAACTGAGGCTGGTATCGCATTCGATGATTCTTGCAAGTTTACTGATGCTCCTGCTGCTTCTTATCCAGGTAAGTTGGTACAGTTGCTGTTCCATCGCTACAAGTTCTTCGAGGGCGACCCAACTAAGGGTATGATTCTGATGCCTTGTGAGTTGATCTTCCTCAACGGCCACCACCTGAAGGAGTGCATCTATCAGTACATTGAGCTTTGGAAGGGTGACATGGGCGCTGACTACGAAGGCTTCAAGGAGTGGTTCACCAACCACTGCTACGTATGCGCTACTCTCGTAGACCGTATCGTTCCTGGTTTCCCACGTGATACCATCAAGGAAATTCAGCAGAAGGTTTGCTACAAGGACAACCTCGTAGTTAAGGCTGAGAGCTTCCACCTCTGGGTAATCGAGAAGGCTGAGAATATGACTGTAGAGCAGATGCAGGAAGAATTCCCTGCTCACAAGGCTGGTCTGCACGTTCTCATCACCGACAACGAGAAGCCATACCACGAGCGTAAGGTAACACTGCTCAACGGTCCTCACACTGTATTGAGCCCTGTCACTTACCTGAGCGGTGTAAACATCGTACGCGATGCTTGCGAGCACCCAGTATTGGGCAAGTACATCCACAAAGTACAGTTCGATGAGTTGATGCAGACTCTTAACTTGCCAATGGACGAATTGCAGAAGTTTGCTTCTGACGTATTGGAGCGCTTCGAGAACCCATTTGTTGACCACCAGGTAACAAGTATCATGCTCAACTCATTCCCTAAGTATGAGACTCGTGACCTCCCAGGCGTGAAGATCTACTTGGAGCGTAAGGGTGAGTTGCCACAGGGCTTGGTATTCGGTTTGGCTGCTATCATCACTTATTACAAGGGTGGCAAGCGTGCTGATGGTGCAGAGATCAAGCCACAGGACGACCAGAAGATTATCGACAAGCTGACAGAGCTCTGGGCTACTGGCGATACTCAGAAGGTGGCAGAGGGTGTTCTTGCTTTCGACTACATCTGGAAGGAAGACCTCAACAAGACTGTTCCTGGCTTGACAGAGTTGGTTAAGAAGGATCTCGACCTCATCCAGGAGAAGGGTATGCTCGAGGCTGTTAAGACCATTCTGTAATCGGTAACTAAGACTGATGTAAATTTTTTGAACATAATGTAAAGAGGATTCCTCCTTCGGGAGAATCCTCTTTTTTGTTATTCAAACTTTATTCAAATATGAAAAAAAAACATCTGTATCTCATCAAGAGTTTCATGACATGCGCCCTACTCTGCTCTGCCGCTTATGCACAGGCACAGACGAAGACAAAGGATCTGAGCAAGCCACAAACACAGGTCAAGGGTTACTATACCCAGTATTATGGCAATCAACCCGAGCTCATCAAGAAGGCGCAACAGTGGACAGAGTCGGGCGAATGGCGCAATGGTTTTGTGCAGGCCAAGCCCCACAGCAGCGTGAATCTCGTAGACTTCTATCTGCAATATCAAAAGAACCCTGCACAGTGGAAAGCCCTCTTCGAGTATCTGAGTCATACCGACCTGCTCGCCATCAGCAAGGGCAAGCACAAAATTCCCGGCACACAGTTGGTGGTGAGTGTAGAGGATTCGCAGAACGGTCCCCTGGCAAAACGAAGGAGCGAGAGTCATAACCACCACATCGATTTCCAGTATGTGGTAAAGGGAACGGAGCGTTTTGGCATCATCGACCATTACACCAGTATACCCAACAGCAAGTACCGACCAGACGTGATACACTATGATTACCAGGTAGAGAAAGCAAGATTCTATGACAGTAATCCCGATGAATTCTTTATTTTCTTCCCTCGCGATTGGCATATAGCCAAAGTGGAAAACGACACTAACGACCAACAAATCAGAGTGATAGTCATCAAGGTGGATTATATGGATTAAAGATTTAGGGTGCAAAGTTTACGTTTTTTTTGCTATTATGAATATTTATTAGTAACTTTGCACCTAAATTTTTGAAAAATATAACACAATAATGAAGGCTTTCAACATTCAGACAAAGTTGTTTTCTTGTTTGAAGACTTACGACAAGAAAACATTCATGTCCGATCTCATGGCAGGTATCATTGTGGGCATCGTAGCCCTTCCTTTGGCCATTGCGTTCGGTATTGCATCGGGAGTAACACCAGAAAAGGGTATCATCACAGCCATTGTGGCTGGTCTCGTCATCTCACTCTTCGGAGGAAGCAAGGTGCAGATAGGCGGACCTACAGGTGCGTTTATCATCATCATCTACGGCATCATACAGAAGTATGGCTTCGAGGGACTCACCATCGCTACCTTGATGGCAGGCTTCTTCCTCGTATTTTTCGGACTGCTTCGATTGGGTACCATCATTAAGTACATTCCCTATCCCATCGTGGTGGGATTCACCAGCGGTATCGCTGTCACTATCTTCACCACCCAGATCAAAGACCTCTTCGGACTGACACTTCCTTCCAACCCTTCCGACTTTATTGAGAAATGGGGAGTCTATCTGCAGAACTTCAATACCATCGACCCTTGGTGCGCTCTGATAGGTGTGGCGAGTGTGGTCGTTATTGCCGTCACTCCACGCTTCAGCAAGAAGATTCCAGGCTCATTGATAGCTATTATCCTGATGACCATCGTTGCCCTGCTGCTGAAAAACTTTGCCGGTGTCCTCTCTATCGAGACCATTGGCGACCGCTTCTCTATCAGCAATGAGTTGCCAGCCGCTCAGGTGCCCGACATGAATTGGGAAACCATCAAAAGCTTGGTATCACCAGCCATCACCATTGCCATCCTGGGAGCCATCGAGTCTTTGCTCTCAGCTACTGTAGCAGATGGTGTTATCGGCGACCACCACGATTCCAATACTGAGTTGGTGGCTCAGGGACTGGCGAACATTGCCTCTCCCCTCTTTGGCGGTATTCCTGCCACAGGAGCCATAGCCCGCACCATGACCAATATTAATAATGGTGGTAAGACCCCTGTTGCTGGCATCATCCATGCCGTGGTATTGTTGCTTATCTTCCTGTTCCTCATGCCTTTGGCCAAGTACATTCCTATGGCTTGTCTGGCAGGTGTGCTGGTGGTAGTTTCTTACGGTATGTGTGGATGGCGCTCGTTCCTTGAACTGATGAAGAATCCTAAGAGCGACGTTACCGTCCTGCTCATCACCTTCTTCCTCACCATCATCTTCGACCTCACCATCGCAATCGAGGTGGGACTCATCATCGCCTGTCTGCTCTTCATGAAACGTATGTCGGAGACTACTGATGTCAAGGCCATCACCGAGGAGATCGACCTCAACCAGGACGCAGAGTTCTCTACAGGAAACCTGGATCACCTCATCATTCCACAGGGTGTGGAGGTGTATGAGATCAATGGTCCTTACTTCTTTGGAGCCGGCAATAAGTTTGAGGAAATCATGGCCTCATTTGGCGACCGTCCTAAAGTGCGCATCATCCGTATGCGTAAGGTGCCCTTCGTTGACTCTACAGGTATCCACAACCTTACCAACCTTTGCGAGATGAGTAAGAAGGAAGGCATCCAGATAGTGCTTTCGGGAGTAAGAGAGAAAGTGAACGGACAGTTGGAGCATGCAGGATTCTATCACCTCATTGGCGAAGAGAACATCTGCAGCCATATCAACCTGGCTTTGAAGAGAGCCAACGAAATCATAGAAAAGTAAATCGTTATGGAGAATAACAACAAGAAACCTATAGAGCTGGTATTTAAGGAAGACCTGCATCAGTATCTCCTCTCAGTGGGGCGAATAGATGAGCGTCTGCCTGAAGCTCCCGACATTGAGGCACTCTGGGCAAAGATTGGCGAGAGTTATCTGCCCGATGCCATGCGTGAGTTTGGCAAGTATCCCACTGTAGCCTTGGGTTGGATTATGTTTGTTGGCATGGCCATCGCCAAATACTGGGATGAGGACTGGGAGCTATACGGCAAGGTGGAGAATCTGTATATCTATCTGCGCGATCGCATAGATTTCGACCACATGGATGACTACATCTGTGAAAAGGTTCTGCTGTTGGACGAGAATGCCCACAAAGGCTTATCGAACATTGTGGCAGAGTGTGCCGCCCGTACCTATAACACACTTATCCATCAAGGTCTGGAGCCAGGTACTGAGGCTGCCTTCAGGGGTTTCATCGCTGCCCTGCACCAGATGTACCTCATGGGCGCAGCCATCCAGCTGAACGCCATGGGTTATCACATGACAAGATTATAGAACTCAACTTTCATAAATGGGAAAGAAAAAAGAAGAAGGGAATGAGCATTAATACTCATTTCCTTCTTCTTTGATAATACTGGGACCGTCGATCAGTTCGGGCGCAGGCTTGTTGCGGTTGACGTCACGGTAAGCCTTGCGCAAATCGCCCAGTCCTATGTCGATGCTCTTGTTGACAGGACGGTCTTTATCCACCAGACTATGAGAGAAAAGCCACTCATAGGTTTTCTTGAGATAAAAGATACGGGCAGGTGCTCCATGATTGGCACCAGGAAGCCAGTCGTACAGCAACCGGCTGTCGTTGCCACTCTTTTTAAGTTTCTCCACCACCACCTTCGACTGCTTCACGGGCACAGCTCTGTCGGCAGTACCATGAATAATCCAGAAAGGCAACTTGCCCAGTCCACTCACATCCTTGAGCGAGGTACCTCCGCAGAGTGCCATTCCTGCAGCAATGCGATCGGGATAGGTGCCGCAGACATCCATAGTGCCATAACCGCCGAGACTCATGCCCAGCACATACACACGGGTAGAGTCGCAGGCGTAATGTTTCCTTACCCAGTCGAAGACATCCATCACCTTCTTCGGGCTCCAGGCTCCACCGGGGTTCTGAGGCACAATGGTGAGGGCATCAATATCCCTGCCTTTCACGATGGCATCGAGAGGACCATAACGGCGAACGCGCGAGAGGTCTCTTCCGCAAAGGCTTGCTCCATGCAGGAAGATGATGACAGGAGTCTGCTCTTGAGAATAAAAATAATCTACTGGTGTATAAACCCAGAAGTTGTAGCCTCCGGGGATAGAATCTTTAACGGCTCTGAGGAAATCGTAAGCCGATACCTTCAGAGCCGTCAGAGACAGAACGATTGCAAAAAGTATTTTCTTCATATTTTTGGATATTCGTTATCAGTAAACTTACGAATGCCAAAATTACAAATTATCTTTCTGAATCGCAAATTATTTCAATTACTTTGAAACACATTAATAGGTGTTCACATACTTCTCACTCATTCTGTGATTCATTATTTCTTTCGCTTGAAGCTTATCTGCGCAGGAACTTCTGTGCGACTGTGCTTCCATCCTTGCCCTTTATGAGCACGATGTACATGCCCTTGACAAGGGCTGAGGTGTTGACAAACTGAGAGTCTGTTGAGCCAGCCACCTTCTTACCATCAGCGCTGAATACATTGAGTGAGGCAATGTCACCATAGACGATCAGACCATTGGTGGTCTGGCACATCTGATAGGTCTTTGTGGCGCTCTCCTTCTCTACTTGCTCAATGCCCGTAATGATTGGGTTGCCCTCTTCGTCCACCTCCTGGTAAACGCCCAGTGTCAGGTCGGTAAGGTACATGTCGCCACCACCTTTATTGGTCAAAGTCACAACAACAGGCTTCTTCTCTATCTTGCCTACCTTTGCTTTCACGTCAACCAGAGCAACACCTTCTGATAAGGAAACAGATGCTGTTCCTGAGTTGGAGTTATCTGCATAATGCCAGTCGATAACGAGTGTACGACCACCTGTGCAATATACTTTAGACTTCATCTCGGCAAGAGAAGGCAGGGTGAACTCTACGTTGGTTGTCTTTGGAATTCTGTAAGCACCATAAGTAGCAGAGTATTTCTTTCCTCTCACCGTAGTTTCATCTACGTAGGTCACCGAACTCTTGCCATCAGATGACTTACCATAGTATCTTGGATTCACGCCTTCTGCCGTTCCGCCTGTGATATACTTCTTCACCTCATCAGCAATCACTTCGTCCTGGAAGAGATAGTTGTTGACTATGGTTGTGGTCACCCAGTTCTTTCCATCGCTTGGCTCTGGAATGGCATCTTCCACCGTACCGTCGTTCACCGGCATTTTGAGAGTATAGGCATTGTCATCGCCACCATATTCGTATGGACCATAGTCGGGAGCCTTGCCTACATAAGGGATGTTGAGGGTTACTGACCAGTTCTGTGGCGCCTTGTCCGCATATTCGTATGCAGCCTTATGAGCATCCACCGTCTTGAAATCTGTAATCTGAGTACCTGCATCAATCAGCTTGCTGCCAGCTTTCAGACGACCGAACTTCAAAGGCAACTCTCCGTTATCCTGACGGGCACTGATGCCAGTCTCGTAGCTCAGATCCTCGTACTCGGAAGAATAATTATTGATATTTTTGGCATAGGAAGTACCTGTATTGCTTGCCTTCTCACCCAAAGGATTGGTGTTATCGAGTGTGGTCCAGGTACAGCATTCGATGTCTGGCGCCTTAGTGAAAGCAGAGTTACGTTCCATCTTTTGTGAGCCATAGGCAAAGCCCACGCAGTTGCGCAGCACCCAGTTGCCATAGTCAGGCTCTTCCATGTTGTAACCATAGTTGATGCCGTTGCCATACGAGAGGTCATTGATGAGATAAGAACCCTCGCGATGATGATTCTGGTCGAAACCTTTTTTGGCGTGGAAAGCGGCAATACAGTTTTTGAATACATGAGCACCTGTTGAGGTACCGCCCTGCTTGCATCCTCCCATCTTGAATCCGTTGGCATTACCCTTGTCGAAACCATTATTCAAGCACCAGCAGTTGTCAACCACAATAGGGAAAACGGTGTAGTACAAGTCCCAGCCGTCGTCAGAGTTGTGCCAGGCACGGCAACCATGAAACTCATTACCAGGACCCGGATACAACTTAATGGCGAAACCATCAGCGTTGCCTCCGTTAGTCCATGGGTCGTGGTTATCATAAGCATCGCAGTTGACGATGATATTGAATCTTCCGTATTTGAACTCGGTATTGCGGGTGTTGTTGCCTTTACTGTCTTTACCGAAACCTTGCTGAAGACCCGTGTCCTCATTACCATAGAAACGACAGAGTTCCACCACGCAGTAGCTACCTTCGAGTTTCATACCATTGTCAGCAGAGTTGCAGATGTCGAGACCACGATAATGCCAGTAGTTGGCACCTATCTTGTGCATGATACCTCGGTTGTTAGCAGCCTCTGTTGCAGTACTACGTGGCTGTCCAGAGAAGTCGAATACAGGGCGCTCTGTGTCACCAGGATAGGCAAACACACAGATACGCTTGTCTGCAGTACCTGTCTCAGTCACATTGATGGTTTGTGAAAGATGGTAGGTTCCTCCTCTTACATAGAGAATGTCGCCAGCCTTCAGTGCAGCAAAAGCCTTTACCGGGTCACCAAAAGGTTTGTCGATAGTCATACCATTACCTGTACCATTAGGTGCCAAGTAATAATCTTTAGCCATAGCTCCGTGCGAAGCTAAAAGGCACAACGCTACAAGCGCTACCTTTGTCTTTGTTTTAGTTTTCATTTTCACTGTTTTGTTTTTAGTGTTTGTTTTTTCTGTAGTTTATATTTGTTTTTTTAAAACATTAGTTATGTGTGAATCAATTTTTGGTTTGTTTTTAGTGTCTTGAGTTTTTGATGCTACAAAAGTAATATTATCATCCGAAAAAGCCATGATTTTCTTTGACAATTAAACATGTTTAACCTTAGGGGCGGTAATACCCCCCCAGTTTCACATGTGGTTCAAGTACGGGCTTTTTCTCAAGTCGCATTGTGGGGTAAGGGGTTATTGTAGGCAGAAGTGGGTATTTCAGCCTCAATTTATATGATAATTCAGTAATGAGAGGACGTGTACACGCAAGAAGGACGTTGAAGGGCTTAGTTGCGGATTTGAGGAGCTTTATTTGTAACTTAGCGTTTTTAATTTGCTAAGTTACAAATAAAAAATAGTATGCCAAAGTCTTTATATAAAATAATTATCCCCAAACCTCCTTGGTAATTGGGTATTATTGTGATAGGCGACTCTCAATTTATTAATCTTTATTCTTGAGCTTCATTTATTGTTCTTTGCTGATCGTTAATCCACTTGGTTATTGTCTCCAGCACTTCAGGTGCAATGGTTTCTTCTATTTGCTGATATTCCACAACGCTGCCAGTTGAGCAATGCTGGAACAAATGGTTTACACCATCAATCTTCTTTATGGTGTGCTTGCAGTTGGAGAGTCCAGTTTCAAGTATAGTTGTATTGGCGGCGCAGTCCACTTGAGTGTCTTTTGTGCCGTTGAGTGCCAACACTGGGCATTTAATCTTGGACAACAGCTTGCCAGCATCTATAGTTATGAAATGGCGTATGTATGACGAGCTGGCTTGCTCTAATGATCTCTTTAGGATAGGCTTTAAGTTGTCTGGCACTCCATCGATGGTTATCTCACTTGTCTTCTTGCCATTGGCAATCTCGTCGAGAATATTTGATATGTTATTGCAGTAGGAATCCACCATCTCCTTAGGCAGGCCTAAGGATGACATTGCCTGGCGGTTCTGCATCACGAGAGTTTCTTTACCAGATATAGCCATGCCAGCGAGCGACACGATGAAGTCGGCTTTGCCTTCAACGGCAAGCATCATGGCTATTGTGCCGCCCTCGCTATGTCCTAATATTCCAACCTTGTTGAAACGCTTGCGCAATAAAGGTAAGGCAGATGCGGCATCTTGGAGGAAATCGGCTGTTGTGAATTGACCGAAATCAATATTCTTATCATTCCAACCACGGTCGTCATAACGTAAGGAAGCAATGCCTTGACGGGCCAGTGCATCTGCAATTACGGCAAAGGGTTTATGGTCAAACCATTCTTCGTCGCGGTTCTGCTGTCCGCTACCAGTAACCATCAGCACTACGGGAGTCTGCTTAGAATAGTTTTGTGGTAGGGTGAGGGTACCGTTGAAAGTATATCCTGCATTTGTGAAGCTTATGTTCTCTTCCTTATATGGAAATGGAGCAACCGGAGTTTGCGGACGTTTAACTACAAGTTTGCCGGGCTTTAGTGTAAGAGGTATGTGGAAACCATTTTGGGTGTATGTACCTTTAATTTCGCCATTCTCCATCTTTCCCTCAAATGTGGCTCCAATCATCGCAACCGAAACTTTTATTGTACCATCGTCCTTAATAGTCTTCTCGGCTGGTATTCCTTTAGCACCTTGCGAAGGCGAATCCATGGTGCAGCCGTCGCCAGAGAAGTTGAATACTAATGGGAGCTTTGTTCCCATGACGTTTAGTTCGCCGTTCCATGCTCCTTCCTGTGCATTGGCTGCAAGTGAGGCAAGCGCAATAAACACTGTTGTGATGATTCTTGTAGCTTTCATAATTGTATTTATTAATTGTATGTATTAATGGATTTTACTTTTTCAGTGCCCTCCCTGGGCTAAGAGCTTCTGCCCTTTCAGACCGTACTTGAACCACAAGCGAAACTTGAGTAATGTTATTCGAAAATTTCCGATTATTCCTCTTGCTTCTTCACCCAAACCTTGTGAGAGCCTCTTCCTTTTGCAGTGATAGGAGAAGAAGGGTCATTTGTCAACGTTTTCAATTCCATGGAGGCGGCAGTCCGGCTTAGATGATTGATGGCTGCATAATCGGTGAGGGTGATGAAACCGTTTTCATGAATCTCTTCCAAGGCACGACTGACACGCTCTTCTTTGGAGTACAGCTCGCGTTTGATAACTTTTACACCACTCATATCACGTTCCAGATCGGAGTTGACAAGTAGTCTTACTTCCTTTATCAACTCGGGTGAGGTCTTGAAATTGATATTCTTTACTCCCACTGTACGATACGCCATCTTGTCATCGTCATGCTGCATCTCGGTAGGTTTTTCGTCTTCGAACCCCAGGGACAACGAAAAGGTTCCCAATCCATCCAGGTTGACATTGTACCCCATAGCCAACATACGGGCCAATATGTTACACATATCCGTTAAAGCAGCCTCTATCGCGCTCGTTGGTAATGCGTTGTTGTACCACTTCATCTTCTTTATAAACTCTTCTGTAGACAGTGTCCGATAGGTCACCATTTTAGGATAAACCTTGCGTGTGCCGGTCTTATCCATGTCTGCCATTTCTACTAATTTGTACTTTGCCATAGTTATATTAAGTTTTTTGTTATTAGGAAATGATTGTCTGTCACTTATGATTGTTTTGCCAAACACCTTTAAATTCTCCGTTCAAAGGCTTTGAACGGACATTCAAAGGCTCTGAACGGACATTCAAAGGCTCTGAACGGACATTCAAAGGCTTTGAACAGAGATTTATCAAGTGCAAAGATACAATTTAAAAGGGCTTAAGTAACAGTAAAAAAATAACTTGGTACAAAAATGCTAAGCAGATTTGCACCTAACGACATAGTTCCACTTAGGCAATTGTTCATCAAATATGATTCGCTTTTGCCTTTCGGATACATATGATTCGTCAAGCGTTCTTTGAGTTTGATATTCCTTAGAGTTGATGGAGGCAACAACAACCAATCCCTTGGATGTGGTAGTTTCATTCGCTTTCTTACAAGCATATTCTGCAGACAGCAATGGTACTCCACTCCAGGATCTTGTTATATGTGCAAACAGCCTGTGTTCTATTGGATTACCTGTTGGCGGAATTAATTTAGTGCATACTTAATTCTGCCAATGGGCTTGTCGTTAATGAAGTTTACGTATTGCAGAATGGTAAGTGCACTAATTTTGCCAATGATCCTGGCAAACAAACCATTCGTTATTTTCGCATAGTTCCTGATGACCAAGAACTGGTCTGTAAGTTGTGAGAATATTGTCTCAATCCTCTTTCTTGCCTTTGCAAACGGAATGAATGTCGGTTTCCAATCCTTTTGGTTGAGCCGATACGGACACTCCAGTCTTATGTGTGCGGTTTCGAACAAGTCAAGCTGTACGTCAGCTCCAATATACCCTTTGTCACCATAGATGCTACAGTCGTGATAAGTATGTTTTACATCCTTCATATAATGGAGGTCCGCCACACTTGCCTTTGACAGATCATAGGAATGGATAACTCCACTTAACCCACAGAGAGCGTGTAACTTATAACCAAAATAATACGTGTTCTGCGAAGCACAGAAGCCGAAGTCGGGAGCTTGCGAGAAATTGCCGGTACGTCCCATCTTGCAACGTTTTCCTCTTGCAACCCTACAGACCTCTATCGGCTTGGAGTCAACAAAGAATTGTTCCTCTCCGCCATCCATTTCCATGGCAATCCGCTTGCGCAGTTCCTCACACAGGCCTGCCGTTTTCTTCCTGCGGTCATTGAACTGTCTCCTTGATATGAGATTAGGAATGTTGTCCTTGTACTCTTGCAATTTATAGTCGAACAACCACTTCTCACTATCAATGCTCTCGGTCTCTGCCGTCAAGGATAGCGCCACCACTTCCAAATCCGAAAACTTGGGAACAGGACCACGACGTGGAACATTACCCGATTCATTGACGAGATTTTCAGAGAATTGCTTGCATATCTCGAGTATTTTGACGAATTTTGTATAAAGGTTGTACATACGATGGTTTGGAGATATAATCATGGTCCGAGCTGCTAACTTTGAATATTTGTACGTCTTTTGAGCAATAGAGATGTCAAGCCATCTTACGGGTCATCCAATACTGGAAGCCTGGCCATGTGTTTTTGAACAATGTCATCGAATAGAACCAAGTATTCTGGATGCTCGTCTAAGATGGCTTTGCGACCACCACCTGCAATACGGACTGTTCTTGAAAAAGAATGGTCTTTCCGTTTAACTCGCGAATGAGATATAGATGGTGTTCTTCGAATATTTATAAAAAGAGCAACACGGCTGCTACGCCATGTTTGCGGATCATCCTGATAGCGCCTTGTTTTTAGAACAATATAGCCGACGCTGGCGCTCGTCTAATTGTGGATGTATGTCAAGTCGGTCTTTGAAAAAAGACTTCCACCTGCAATCTTTGTATTCATTATAACTGCCTGGTCTTTCGTTTAACTCGCGAATATAGATGGTGTTCTTCGATATGTTAAAAAAGCACAACGGCTGCTACGCCATGTTTGCCTATGCTGATAATTAGACAATATAGCCGACGCTGGCGCTCGTCTAATTCTGGAATAATGTCAAGTCGGTCTTTGAAAAGACTTCTGCTTTAAAAAAAGTATTCATTATAACTGCCTTAATCAGTTATAAAGATACAAATTTTCTAGCAGATTAACGAATATAATTAGTTAATAATCAATAAGTTAAAAAGAAATTATGACAAAGAAAATTTATGGTAAATATGAGATAAAGGAAGAGCTAGGAACTCTATTCTTTAACAATGTGTTACTTTGTAGAGAGGACACAAAAATGTACCAAGTTATTTTTTAATCATTACTAATGCAAATTTTTAATGCTATTTCAGCAAAAAATCTTTTAATTCAAGATTTTTATTTCCTATATGGCTAAAAAAATAAGGGAAGTTAGACTGGCAAGAGGTTCATTGCTTATTGTTTAGTTTTCAAACAATAAAGCATTTAACTCTTAACCCATCTAACTTCCCTTAACTTCTTTATTTTACTTTAAATTTCCGTGCGACCAAAGGAAGCGATAGCTTCGCCTGATCGCTATTACTTACGTGTCTTAGAATTTATATCCCAAGGTCATGAGCAACTGATGACGGTTGTTGGAAACCTTGGTTGCTGAGACCTCATTGTTGATGGCTGGAGTGAAACCCTCTTTAGTGCCAAAGTTCTTGCTGCTCATAAAGGGATAGAAGTCACCGTCCTGAGCGCTGTACTGGTAAGCCAGGTCAAGGAACATCTTCTTGTAGTTGAAGCCAAGACCCAGAGTGAAGCGGTTGATCGCCTTCCAGTTGATGTAATCGGTAGAAGTTGCCATGTTGACACCTGTATTACCATCAGCATCATAAGAGCACATCAAAGTCTGGTCGCGCACACCGTCTTCCTTATACAAAGCCGACACATAGTTGTAGCCCACGCGTACAGCCAGCATCGGAATTGGCTTGTACTCCATACCCAACTTCAGGGTGCTCACACCATTCAGGGTTGCCTTGGTGTGGTCGTTCATAGGCTTGTCGCTGCTGCTCGACTCGTAGTAGTCCCATCCGTCATAATAACCACCGTCTTTGATGCGATTGTCCATGTGATTGTACCAGGCATATTCGTAGGTGGCACCGAGAGCGAAGTAGTTGCCGATGGTGTGACCCAAGCTCAGACCTGCTTTCCAAGGAGTATTGAGACGATAGTCGTAACCCACGTATGACGAGTTATGTCCGGTAGCATCCTGCCCCTGGTCGTTGACAATATTCTTGTCGGTAAGATCCAGATCGGCAGTACCCTTCATAGTCAGGTCATAGAATACAGGCGAGTTGACATAGACACCGATGCGGAAAGGAGAACTCTCCACAGGACGGAAGATGACACCCGCCTTTACATCAAATCCAGTTCCGTCAATCTTCAGACTCTCGCGCGACTCGCCATAGGCTTCCTTTTCGGCTACAAAATTCTCTGTATAGTAAGAGTCGCTGTGGTAATTGACATCATGCAATCCCAAGGTGACACCCCACCATACGCGGTTCTTGATGCTTCCGCTGATATTGAAGTCGTAGACACCGATGTAGCCATGCTGATACTGTCCGAAAAGGAAGGAACGACCATCATAGAAATTCTGCAAGTTATTCTCGTCCTTGCCCATCAACTTATGATAATTCTCGTCCACACCGTTCCAGATCAGGTCACCCGCATTGCGGATGTAGCCATCATATCGTTTGTCGATATAGTTGCTGTAGTCAGTCTTGTTGGCTGCCAACTTAGACTGTGAGGCACCGTTGAGCATACTGGTTGCCGTGAGAATCTGCATGAAGTCGGTACTCTTATGGAAGTTGAATGCCAGGTTGACGTAAGTCTGGTTGCGCTGGGCCATAGACCATACAAAACCAATCTGGTCGAAGCTCACCTTCGAGTTCTTTCCATCGATGTAGGCATTGGTGCCATCAAAAGTGAAGTTCTTGTCGGCCGACGACTGCGCCAGCACACCGGCAGAAAGAGCTGCCTGACTCTTGCGGAACAAACCTATACCTGCAGGGTTGGTGCTGATAGTAGAAAGGTCAGCACCTAAAGCCTCCATGGCTCCACCCATGCCCACATAACGGGCAGTACCCGTGAGAGCAGTCTCAGCCAGTTTGGCATCCTGATAAGTTTCCTGTGCCATAGCCGGAATTGTCATGAGTCCCAACAAAGCCGGCAAAATGATCTTTACACGTTTCATATTCTTGAAATATTAAAAAGTTTCTATCTTCTTCCACTACCATAACTGCGCGAACCGCCTCCGCCACCGCTGAAGCCTCCGCCACGGCTGCCTCCAAAGCTTCCGCCATGACTCTGGTTGCCGAAGTTGCTGTAGTTGAAGCTGCGGTTGTTGTTATAATTGTAGTTTCGGTTGCTGTTGGTATTTGTGCTCTCGCGACGGCCAAAGCGATTGTATTGCCCAGGATAATTATTCCTGTAAGAGCTATTTACGTTAGAGCCTGATGCTGAATGGCTAAAGCTACGATAGCCGTTGCTTGGGCGCACGTAAGCCACAGCCGGACCTCCCCAATACCAAGGATAATAACCACCCCATCCATACCAGGGACCACCATACCAGCCTGCATAGCCATAATACCAGGGGTCGAACCAGGGATCAAACCAGGGATCGTACCATCCTGCATAATAGCCATAACGCCATGGATTGTGCCAACGCCAGTAAGAACTGCGCCAGTAGTATGGTCCGCAGCCGTAATAACTATAGAACCAAGGATCGTAAAATCCGTCCCAACGGCTCAGGTCTCGGGTGCAGTCGAAATCATCACCCATGCCACGCATGTACTTCTCGGCAAAAGCCTCGTCATCGTAGATGGAATCGGGAGCCACGCCCTTGCCCACTCTGAACGATATGATGTCGTTGCCCAAAGAGTCGGCTCCGATGTTCTGATAATGGCTCAACAGTTTACCGCCACGGTTGTATTCATCCACATTTCGGTCGCTACCCGACCAGTAGAGGGCATATATGCTGTCTTGACGTGCACGCTGGGCAGCCAACAGCTTTGCCTTCTGCACACGTTCCTCGGCTGCCTTCTTGGCTTCTTGCTTCGGGTTGAAGTAGAGGTCATCATCTTGTGCCATCATTGTCAATGGCAGGGCAGCCATAAAGACTGAAAGGACTAACCATTTTTTCATATTCTTTTTCTCCTATTTATTATTGTTGTTCTTCTTATATCTGTTATCTATGTCTATAGATACAATGAATCAAGTGCAAAAATATTGCTTATTTACATGCAAAAATACAGAAAAACCCTAAATAATGGTAGGTTTTTCCCTATTTTTTATATTTTTGCAGTAAAATTTAAAACGAAATTCAATGAAATACTTAGTAGCGACATTCAAAATCGAGGTAGAAGCCGACCTGATGCAGGTGTGCAGAGACCTCTTGGCAGACAGCTCGGCTGAAGCGGGATTCGAGTCTTTCGAGGAAACGGAGCAAGGACTGGAGGCCTATGTGCAGAAAGATTTCTTCGACAAGGAGGCCCTCGACAACAGTATTGCCGATTTTCCCATAGAGAGTGCCCGCATCACTTATGAAGTGAAGGAGGCTGAGGACAAAGACTGGAACCAGGAATGGGAGGAACAGGGGTTTGAACCCATTTGCATCGACGACCAGATTCTCATCTACGACGCCAAACATCCCGACCTGCACCCTACTACCTCGCCCGACCATATAGAAATAGGTATAGAGGCGAAGCTTGCCTTTGGTACGGGCAATCATGAGACCACCCGTATGATCGTCTCTACCCTTCTTGGTATGAACTTAGCGAAGAAGCGCGTTCTCGACTGTGGTTGCGGTACGGGTATTCTCGGTATTGCCTGCGCCAAGATGGGTGCAAGCGAGATTGTGGGTTATGACATTGATGAATGGAGTGTGAACAATGCGCAGCATAATGCCCAACTGAACGGCGTTGACAATATGGAGGTACTCTTCGGCAATGCTTCGGTCATCAACCACATCAGCGGAATGTTCGATCTGGTGATGGCAAACATCAACCGCAACATCTTGTTGGCTGACATGAAGTCGTTCAGAAGCGTGCTCAACGAAGGCGGCTATCTGATACTGAGCGGATTCTATAACGAAGACATCCCCGTGCTGATAGAGAAAGCAGAGGAACTGGGACTGAGAGAGGTAAGCAGAAGAGACGACGAAGGCTGGGCGTGCCTTATTCTGACCACTCCATAAACTTGCGCTCGTTGTTGTTGGCTCCGATGCACAGCTGGCGCAAATCATAATAGCTGCCATTGTAGATATTGAAGTCGACATACCCCTTAATACCTGGCAACTTACCGGCATCGGTATGTTGCCAGAACTTCCATTTACCCTTGTATTGTACCTTGTCTACATAGTAGTGGGCTATCCAATAAGGATAGTCGTCGAAAACAGGAGCACCAAGGTACTGCTCCTTAAATTTATAATAGGTGTAAATGATGGGCTTGACATGATAACGGTCTTCCACGATGTGAAGCCAAGTCAGCACATCGCGCTGGAATTCCTCCACACTCTTATCGGCAGGCTTGTGTTCTATGTCGAGAACAGGAGGAAGGTCGCCTTCTGTAAGATGCACTTTATCGAGGAAGAAATAAGCCTGTTCGCGTGCCGACGACTTGTTGCTCCAGAAGTGGTAAACGCCTCTGATAAAGCCATAATCGCGTGCCTGATTAAAGTTTTCTCTGAAATTCTCGTCAAGACGTGAGGAACCCTCAGTACTCTTGATAATGATAAAGCGCAAGGGACAACCTTTGATCATGGCGTCCTTGAGTTGTTCCCAGTCAATAGTGCCTTGATAATGCGAGATGTCGATGCCTCGTATTTCGTATCCGTCAGGATACTCGGCATCGCCATAAAGCGCACGCCAGCGGAACCCCGTAGGTCCCACAAAGAAATAATAGAACGCACCCACGTAGAGAAGCACAACAGCAATACCTCCTATCCACCATGCCCAGCGAGGGTATCGGCCAAAGAAGCCATGGCGGGTACGAGAAGTGCGACGGCGCCTGACGGGCTGTCGACTTGTTTTGCGTTTTTGTGGTTTACGTTGGGTTTGTACCATTTGGTTTTATGTGCTTTTATGAAGAAAAGCAAAGAGTGAAAAGCAAAGAACCGCATGGATTTAAAATAAAAGCATTTGAATTCTTCACTCTTCACTCTCCTTATTTTATAGGGTAACTTTATTTACCTTCCTGTTCCAGCTTCAGAGTCTTTGTGGTCTGATCACAAACCTCAGCAGGACCCCAGTACTGGATAGGACCAGGATAAACGTAAGAAGTTTCTCTTGCCCAAACATCACGCTTGGCAGCGAAAGCCTTGAATGGAGCACCATCAAGCTCGACGAGAGCCTTGCGGATAACAGGCTTCATCTCACCATTACGCTTCTCCATGTTCATCATCATGGTGATTGGCACACCTCCTGCCTTCCATTCGTCGGTATTGGCTGTTGTGTTCTTTACGATGGCCATGTAACCAGTCTTGCCGTTGGCGATAAGCTGTGCAGCGCTGGTTCCAAGTGCGTAGCAGTAGTCTGCATCAAAGTTGGATGGAGCAGCGCAACGACCTTCGTAACCGAAGAAGTGATGCTGAGCGGCAAACTTACCTACGTACTTGCCTTCCTTCTTCCATTCGTCCAACTTGGCAGCAACCATCTCAGAGAGCAACTTCTCTGTCTCGATGAGAGAAACCTGAACGTTTCCGTGTGGGTCGCGGTCGAGAGAGAGCTGACGGGCAACACCCTCAGGAAGAGTAGCGAATGTCTCGGCATTCTCCTTAGAGAGGTGAGCCAGAATGTACTCACGCTGAGCATCCTTGTCCAAATCCTTATAGTCAGCACCATGAGCAGCCAAGAGGTCGTTCAGTTCCTCAATAAGACGACCGATAGCAGGGATAAATTCTATCAATCCTTCAGGAATCAGCACAACACCGAAGTTGTTACCGTCAGCAGCACGGTCGGCTACTACCTGAGCGATATTCTCTACAATCTGATTCAATGTCATATCCTTGGCCTCTACCTCCTCAGAAACAAGGCAGATGTTAGGCTGTGTCTGAAGCGCGCACTCCAAAGCAATGTGAGAAGCCGAACGACCCATCAACTTGACGAAGTGCCAGTATTTACGTGCAGAATTGCAATCGCGCTCAATGTTACCAATCAACTCAGAATAAGTCTTGCAGGCTGTATCGAAACCAAAAGAAGTCTCAATCTGATCGTTCTTCAAGTCACCGTCGATAGTCTTAGGACAACCGATTACCTGTACACCACACTTCTTGGCAGCATAGTACTCAGCCAATACGCAGGCATTGGTATTAGAGTCGTCACCGCCGATGATAACAACAGCCTGGATGTCCAACTCGCGGATAATCTCCAAGCCCTTGTCAAACTGGTCGGTCTTCTCCAACTTGGTACGGCCAGAACCAATCATATCGAAACCACCAGTATTGCGGTAGTCGTTGATGAAGTCGGCTGTAATCTCCATATAGTTATGGTCAACCAAGCCACCAGGACCCATGAGGAAACCATAAAGGCGGTTGGCTGGGTTCAACTTCTTCAATGCATCAAAAAGACCACAAATGACATTGTGACCGCCAGGAGCCTGACCGCCACTGAGGATAACACCCACGTTCATCTTGGTGTCGTGAGCCTCGTCACCAGGTACGAACTCTACGAGAGGCATACCATAAGTGTTAGGGAAGAGCTTCTTGATTTCTTCCTGATTGTCTACACTCTGAGTAGGAGCACCTTCTTTCACTTTTACGTTGCCCTGTAATCCTTTAGGGAGTTTAGGAAGGTAGGCTGCTCGTGCTAATTGCAATTCACTTTTTTCCATGTCTTTTAGAATTTATAATTTTTTTATTTACTGAAACTTCAAAACATCTGCAAAAGTAATTTATTTTTTCCACATAAAGAAACAAATAAAGCTAAAAATGAGTTAAAGAGAACTTTTTTTTCATTCTTGTGCACGAATTACGAATAAAATTACTATCTTTGAGCATTGAAATCATATTGTCATTCATTTAAAGATAAAAACTATGGCTAATAAAAGAGATTTAAAACGTACAATCAATTACATCACCAGCGATATGTTCGCCGAGTGTGTAGCAGCTTCATTGTATAGCAGCAAACCAGCAGACAAAGACGTTGACGGCATTCTGACTGCTATTGTCATGATTCGCACAGACTTTATCTGCCGCGTGTCACATCCAGAGCCAGGCATGGAGCAGAAAAAGTACTATAAGAAGCTCATTGAAGACTTCAACAAGCAGGCCTGCGAGATTATTGACCAAATCAACAATCTGGATTAATTATTGGAAAGAATTCTGATTCTTACATTATTATATATAAGATAAGTTTTCTAACCAAAACTTCGAAACACACTGTAATGATTCAACAATTATCCAAATGGATACTCTATAAGCGCTTGGGATGGACCAAGGAGATTACCATAGCCCATCCCGAGAAGTATATTATCTGTCTTGCTCCACATACCAGCAACTGGGACCTCCTCATCGGACAACTCTACGCTCATGCCGAAGGAATCAAGAGCAACTTCCTGATGAAGAAGGAATGGTTCTTCTGGCCATTGGGACCCATCTTCCGCAAGATGGGAGGAATACCGGTATGGCGAAGCAAGCACACCAGCATGACCGACAACCTGGCTGAGGAAGCCCGCAAGCGAGACCACTTCTGTCTCTGCATCACACCCGAGGGAACCCGTTCGCTCAACCCCGACTGGAAGAAGGGATTCTACTTCATTGCCCTCAAGGCAGGAATTCCTATCCTGCTCTATGGCGCAGACTATCAGAAACGGCTCATTACATGCACCAAGCAGATTATACCATCTGGCGACCTGGATGCCGACATGCGAGAAATCAAGTTGTACTTCAAAGACTTCAAGGGAAAGAAGCCCGAGAAGTTTACGATAGGCAACATATAAAAACTCTGATGAAAGAAAAACTCTACATGATACGACTGTTGACTTGCAGTTTAGCTGCATGCTCATTCCTTTCCTTGCCCGTCGCAGCTCAGTCTGTGACGGGCAAGGTATACCTTGACGGCAATACAAGAGCATGGGAAGATATCAACTACGAGGGAGACCCATGGGTCTTCAACATGTCTCGCCCCTACTTTGTAACGCGTGGACTACAGAATAGACACCTCTCGGTATGGGCATCGCACGGAAGATATTATGATGGAGACCAGAGAAGATGGAAATGGCAACGCCCCAACCTCTTCGGCACTACCGAGGACCTCTTCACGCAAACCATCGTGGTGCCCTACCTCATACCCATGCTGCAGAATGCCGGAGCCATTGTCTTCACTCCACGTGAGCGTGACTGGCAGAAGCATGAAGTGATCGTCGACAACGATGATGCCTTCAAACGCCCGTATTATGTTGAGACCGTCAACGGTAAAAAATGGAAAGACTGTGATTCCATAGGTTTCGCTGCCAGAAGAAGATATTATGAAGACAATCAGAATCCCTTTACCGACGGAACTGTAAGGAAGGCAAAAGCCACAAAGAAGAAGAACCATAGCGAGATAAGCTATCAGCCCGACCTGCCCGAAGCAGGCAAGTATGCTGTCTACGTAAGCTACCAAAGTCTGCCCAAGAGTGTGTCCGATGCAAAATACATCGTCTACCACAAGGGAGAAGCAACCGAGTTTTCCGTCAACCAGCGCATGGGCGGAGGAACATGGGTCTACTTGGGCACATTCGACTTTGACAAGGGCTGCAATACACTCAACCGTGTGGTGGTAACCAATCAAGCTTCCAAACGAGGAGTGGTGACCAGTGATGCCGTACGTTTTGGAGGCGGCATGGGCAACATCCTGAGGGGCAACAACTCGAGCGGTATGCCCCGCTGCCTCGAAGGAGCACGATACTATGCACAGTGGGCAGGTGCTCCCTATCATGTATACGGAGGAAGAAAAGGAGCCAATGACTACGCCGACGACATCAACACACGCTCGCTGATGACCAACTGGTTGGGAGGCGGAAGTCCCTATATGCCTGCCCTTCAGGGCAAGAAGGTTCCTATAGAACTCTCACTTGCCGTACACAGCGACGCGGGTTACAACAAGGACGGAAAGACAACCTGGGGCTCCCTGGCCATCTGCACCACCAACTTCAACGACGGCATGCTGAACAGCGGCATCTCGCGCATGACATCCAAGGACTTGGCCAAAGCTTTGCTCAAGAATCTGGTCAGCGACCTTAGACAGCAGTATGGCGAATTCTCAGAGCGTTATCTCTGGGACCGCAACTACTCCGAGACCCGTTTGCCCGAAGTTCCTGCCGCCATCATCGAGACCCTGTCGCACCAGAGTTTCCCCGACATGAAGATTGGTCAGGACCCGATGGGCAAATTCACCATAGCACGCTCGCTCTATAAGACCATCTTGAGATATGTATGCACCAACCACGGTCTGCCCTATGTAGTTCAACCCCTTGCACCCAACAATTTCTCGGTAGAGATTGATGCCCAAGGAACAGCCCACCTGTCATGGAGTCCACAGACCGACCGCAGCGAGCCTACAGCCCAGCCTACATCGTATATTCTGTATACAGCTATGGGTAAAGGAGGCTTTGACAACGGACAGATTATTAAGGGAGCCTCTTGCAGCATGAACTTAAAGCCGGGCGAACTCTATACTTTCAAGGTGGCGGCTCTCAACAGCGGTGGGGAGAGTTTCCCAACCGAGAAACTTTGTGCGCGATACGAGCCAGCAGCCACCAAGACGGTCTTGATCGTCAACAACTTCCATCGACTGGCAGCACCTCAAGTGATCGACAACGACTCCCTGCAAGGATTCGACATGGAACAAGACCCTGGCGTAAGCTATGGATTGACGGCAGGATGGAGTGGTAAGCAACTTGTCTTCGACCGACAGAGGATGGGCAATGAGAGCAGTTCCGGCTTGGGCTATTCTGGCAACGAACTGGCAGGACACTTCATTGCCGGCAACGATTTCAGTTATGTGGAAGAACATGCTCGCAGTATAGCTGCCAGCCAAAAATACAATGTGGCAAGCTGTTCGAGTGAATGTGTCGCAGCAGGAAAGGTGAAGATGAATGCCTACCCCGTAGTCGACCTCATCAATGGTTTGGAACGCTACGACGGTTACACACCCACCTATTACAAATCGTTCACCCCTACCCTACAGCAACGGCTCAAGGCCTATACGCAGGGAGGCGGAGCCTTGCTGGTAAGCGGTTCCTATATAGGCAGCGACATGACCACACCCGATGAGAAGAACTTCCTGAGCGATGTGCTGAAAGTAAGTTATCCAACCAATGACAGCATCACACAGACTACCGACAGCGTATCGGGCTTAGGTCTACGTTTCGCTTATTACAACACGCTCAATGACAGGCATTATGCTGCCACACATCCCGATGTACTCTTGCCGACAACGACAGTTGTTACCGCTCCCTTCAGCGCCATGGTTTACACATCAGGCAGTAGTGCTGCAGTAGCATACAGGGGAAATGACTATCGCTCATTCACCATGGGGTTCCCCCTCGAATGTATCAACGAGGAAAAGACTCGCACAAGCATCCTCTTGGGAATACTCCGTTTTCTGACAGAGTAGGAACAGAGGCGCTAAGTTTGCGCTTGTGTAAGCTAAAGATAAAAGTGCAATAAAGATAAAAACAACAACATAAAAACAGAAAGACTATGTACAAAATTCAAGCAAACCAGTCAGGCACACGCTCTATAGAAGTGAGCGACCTGCACCTTGAGACCATCGACAAATACCAGTTGCTCCGCAACCTCGTAGACAGCAACGGCATCATCGACGAGGGAGTATTGGAGAAACTCAAGCTCAACGTACGTGCCCTGCTCGAAGCGGACAACTGCCAGGACAAGGCATTGCTCGACTTGTGTCTCGACGTCATCTACAACAGTAACATGAAGGCACTCGGCCTTCACAACCTCGTCCTGCTCTATGTGGACTGGCTCGACAAACGTGCCGCCAACGAGGCAGAAGACACAAACGCAATAACAGACTAAAACGTAAGAATGGAATACAGACTGACAGATTTTCTGCCTACCACTAAGAAGGAATGCGAACTGCGAGGATGGGATCAGCTCGATGTCATCCTCTTCTCGGGTGATGCCTACGTGGATCATCCATCCTTCGGTCCTGCCGTCATAGCACGCACGCTCGAAGCTCATGGATACAAAGTAGCCATTGTACCTCAACCCGACTGGCATGGAGACTTTAGAGATTTCAAGAAACTGGGACGTCCCCGTCTCTTCTTTGGAGTCTCGCCAGGCGCAATGGACTCGATGGTAAACCGCTACACAGCCAATCGGCGTATGCGCAGCGAGGATGCTTTCAGTCCAGACTCACGTCACGACATGCGCCCCGACTATCCTTCTATCGTCTACACACAGATTCTCAAGAAACTCTATCCCGATGTTCCTGTATCATTGGGCGGCATTGAAGCCTCCATGCGCCGCATCAGTCATTATGACTACTGGCAGGATAAGCTGAAGAAATGTATTCTTTGTGATTCGGGTGCCGACATCATCCTCTATGGTATGGGTGAGAAGTCTATCATCGCCTTGGCCGAAGCACTCGACAGCGGTCGCACTATCAAGGAGATAAGAGACATTCCGCAGACAGTCTTTCTCTGTCGCGAGGACGAGATCCCCGGCGGTATCAAGGAAGATGACATCATGCTGCACAGCCATGAGGAATGCCTGCAGAACAAGAAAGGACAAGCAGAGAATGTACGTCATCTGGAAGAAGAATCGAACAAGGTTCATGCCCAGCGCATGATCCAGCCCGTGGATGGCAAGGTGGTGGTGGTCAATCCTCCATTCCCTACCATGACAACGGAGGAACTCGACGCCTCCTTCGACCTTCCCTATACCCGATTGCCTCACCCTAAATACAAAGGTAAGACCATACCAGCCTACGAGATGATCAAGTTCTCGGTCAATCTTCACCGTGGCTGTTTCGGTGGCTGTTCCTTCTGCACCATCTCTGCACATCAGGGCAAGTTTGTAGTTTGCCGCAGCAAGGAAAGCATCCTCAAGGAGGTGAAAAAGATTATCCAGATGCCCGACTTCAAGGGTTATCTGAGCGACCTCGGCGGACCATCAGCCAACATGTATGGAATGCATGGCAATAATCTCAAGGCATGTGAGAAGTGCAAACGACCTTCCTGTGTGAATCCACAGATTTGTCCCAACCTCAACACCGACCACAGCAAACTGCTCGACATCTATCATGCCGTGGATGCTCTGCCCGGCATCAAGAAGAGTTTTATCGGCAGTGGTGTGCGCTACGACCTGTTGTTGCACAAGAGCAAAGACGAGAAGATCAATGCCGCAGCCCGTCAGTACACCCGCGAACTCATTACCAAGCATGTGAGTGGTCGACTCAAAGTGGCACCAGAGCACACCAGCCCTGAAGTACTGAAGTTCATGCGCAAGCCGTCATTCGACCTGTTCTATGAGTTCAAGCGCATCTTCGATCGCATCAATAAGGAGGAAGGACTCAACCAGCAGATCATCCCTTACTTCATCAGTTCGCATCCCGGCTGTCATGAGGAGGATATGGCTGAGTTGGCTGTCATCACCAAAGGACTCGATTTCCATCTGGAGCAGGTGCAGGACTTCACTCCTACACCCATGACCATCTCTACCGAGACTTGGTATACTGGCTATGATCCCTACACGCTCGAACCGGTGTTCAGCGCTAAGACTCCAAAGGAAAAACTTGCCCAGCGCATGTTCTTCTTCTGGTACAAGCCTGAGGAGCGTCGAGCTATTGAGTCAGAATTGAAGCGCATTGGCCGTTCCGACCTGATAGCCAAGCTCTACGACAAACCATTGAGAGGTGGAAAAGGCAGAATGCATCAAGCTCATTACGACGACAAGGCCATTGGCTCTACTTACGACAATCCAGGAGTAGGACGTGGAGCCAAAGGCAAGCGTGGCAGCAACCGACAGGAGAATCAGCGTGGAGCCTACAGACAAGACTCACAACGAGGCGGCTATCGTCAGAATGTACAGAGAGGAAAAAACGAATATGCTCCAAAGGGTTATGGCAACGTGGGTTGTTACGACGAAGAGAAATATCTTAATGATGGCAAACCGCTGAACGGAAAGTCTGCCAACATCCGTGATGTTGTGGCAGCTGCCAGGGCCGAATTGCACGAAGCCAAAGCCATGGGTGCCGGCTTCTTCAAAGACAAAAAGAAGAAAAGCTTCAATCCCAACTTCGACAGCAACAACCGAAACAAAAGAGGAAAGAAATAAAAGAATTTCATAAAACACCCGTGCGCAAGTATTCCAATAATTACAAATGATATTTGTTGGAATACTTGCGCTTGGCTTTTACTGGTGCACCATGAAAACCGCCACCGATACTTCCGCCACTAAAGCCTCGGCTACCGCCAGCCACACCACAATAGTCAGCCCACCGCGCACGGATACGGTCTACATAGTCGGCAGTTTCCGAACCACGCATATATCCATATTTCACTACTGGGTCGCTGTAATAAGCAGGCTGAGACAATCGCATTACAAACTCGCGTACATCACCCCAGTTGTATGCATTCCTGCCATGTTTACGTGCCAAAGACATGGCATCACGCACATGATGGAATCCACCATTATAGGCAGCTAAGGCGAAAAGTATACGCTGCGATGGGTCTCCGACATCAGCGAAATGCCCCTGCAGTTCAGCCATGTATCTTGCAGCAGCAGCCACATTAGCCTCAGGTTCATGCACCTGACTCATGGGCAAACCTAAGTGAGCGGCTGTAGAAGGCATAATCTGCATCAGTCCGCAGGCGCCAGCCCACGACTTTGCATTCGGGTCGAAGCAACTCTCCTGATAACACTGGGCAGCCATCAGTCGCCAGTCCATACGGGCAGCTCCGGCATACATCTGGAATAATCTGTCGTATTTAGATATCACACCTTTAGAACGATTGAGGAAGGGAGAGTAAACATGACGGCTGATGCTGCGTGAAGAAAGCAAGAAACTCTCCTCCTGTTTCACCTCTGCTATCATCTTAGGCTTGAACCAACTGTTGAGGGTATCGGCAAGACTCTTGTTGCCAGCAGCTACCGACCATTGTTCATCATCCGTTTTCACACCACAGAAGAGCAATCCGCCCTTCGCCTTCACACGAGCCAAAGGTACGGCTATCAGGTCGCCTTCGCCTTTCTGCAACTTACTCACCATTTCAGCCGTGTCCTTACATTCCTCCACACGTAACGACACACCAATCTGTTGCGCGAACTTCTCGCATAACAGATATTGCAATCCCATTCCATGCCCATGATAATCATAATAGGTGGTAGGTCCATTCACGGTCAGCATGATGAGTTCACCACCCGACACGATATCATCGAGCGACAAACCCTTGCCTTGAGACTGAGGAGCAGGCTCATCAGAAACCTCTACTTCCCCCACGGGCGTACCCCATGGAGTAAGCTCTGGTTGTTCCTTTTTTGAGGAGCATCCCAAGAGCATAAAACCTGCAACAAATACAAATAAATATTCTTTCTTCATGTTTAATGCTACAAAAGTACAAATATTCTTGCATATTCGGGCAAAAATCTGTACTTTTGCATTGATTTTTAATAAAAATGAAGAAATATGTTACGAATAGCAGTGCAGTCAAAGGGTCGTCTCTTCGATGACACCATGAATCTTCTCTCGGAAGCAGACATCAAAGTAAGTGCCTCGAAGCGTACGCTCTTGGTACAGTCAACCAATTTCCCTATCGAGGTGCTCTACCTTCGCGATGATGATATCCCTCAGAGCGTGGCATCAGGAGTAGCCGATATCGGTATCGTTGGCGAGAACGAATTTGTAGAACGTGGCGAGAACGCTCAGATTATCGACCGTTTGGGTTTCAGCAAGTGTCGCCTGAGCCTTGCCATTCCTAAGAAGATCGACTATACCGGTCTGAAATGGTTCGACGGCAAGAAGATAGCCACCTCCTACCCCAACATCCTTCGCAACTTCATGAAGAAGAACGGCATCAACGCCGACATTCATGTCATCACAGGTTCTGTAGAAATCAGCCCCGGTATCGGTTTGGCAGATGGTATCTTCGATATTGTCAGCTCAGGCTCTACCCTTATCAGCAACAATCTGGCTGAGGTAGAGGTCGTGATGAAGAGCGAGGCTCTCCTCATCGGCAACTGGAATATGGACGAGCAGAAACATCAGATTCTCAACGAGATGCTGTTCCGCTTTGAGGCAGTACGTTCAGCCCAGGACAAGAAATACGTGATGATGAATGCCCCTAAGGATAAAATTGATGCCATCACTGAGGTGTTGCCAGGTATCAAGAGTCCTACCATCATCCCTCTTGCCGACGAGAATTGGTGCTCTATCCATACCGTTCTCGACGAGAAGCGTTTCTGGGAAATTATCGGTAAGCTGAAGGAATTGGGAGCACAGGGCATCCTGGTAACTCCTATCGAGAAAATGATTTTGTAACAACCAATTGCAAATATCTTTGCATAAATAGTAAACCGAAGTTTCGCATGTGGTTCAAGTACGGGCTGAAGGCCCAAAAGCTCATAGCCCAGGGCATCGCCTTGGGTATAATGGCAATCAGCAATGCGCCCTGTAAGGGCAACAGCTTTATATATTGCCTGGAGTTTTAAAGCTTTTGCCCTTACAGGGCGACAGGTTACCGCCCCAAACAACCCAGGGCGATGCCCTGGGCTAAGAGTTTCTGCCCTTTCAGGGCGTGTGGGGCTTACTTGCGAAACTTGAATATATAAAACTTAAATTGGAATGAAGGTAATAAAGTATCCTGCAAAGGAAGAATGGAAGGAACTCGTTAAGCGTCCACACCTCGATGTATCGCAGCTCAATGCGACTGTTGAGGGAGTTTTGGAAGACGTAAGAAATCATGGCGATGAAGCCGTGAAGCGCTATGAAGAGAAATTCGACCATGCCCATCTCGACAGTTTGTCTGTATCCGAGGCTGAGATGGACGAAGCAGAACACATGGTGTCGGCTGAGCTTAAACATGCACTGGAGCTCGCCCATCATAACATAGCCCGATTCCATGAAAGTCAGAAGTTTGAAGGAAGCAAGGTGGAAACCTGCCCTGGTGTGGAGTGCTGGCAGAAAAGTGTCGCCATACAGAAGGTGGGTCTCTATATACCTGGAGGTACTGCTCCTCTTTTCTCTACCGTACTGATGCTTGCCACACCAGCCAAGATAGCTGGTTGCGAGGAGATAGTTCTCTGTACCCCTCCTAACGCAGAAGGTAAGGTAAACCCAGCCATCCTTATGGCTGCCAAGATAGCCGGAGTCAGCAAGATTTTCAAGGCTGGTGGTGTTCAGGCTATCGGTGCCATGGCTTATGGTACAGAGAGTGTGCCAAAGGTGTATAAAATCTTTGGTCCTGGCAACCAGTTTGTGATGGCTGCCAAGCAGCATGTCTCACTACACGATGTGGCGATAGACATGCCAGCAGGTCCATCTGAGGTTTGTGTCATTGCCGATGAAAGCAGCAACCCTGTCTTTGTCGCTGCCGACCTGTTGTCGCAGGCGGAACATGGTTTCGACTCTCAGGTGTTCTTCATTACCACCTCCGAAGAGATGATTTCTAAGGTGGTAAAAGAGGTTGAACAACAGTTGGAGCGTTTGCCACGTAAGGAGATGGCACACACATCGTTAGACAACTCGAAGTTCATCCTCGTCAAAGACAAGCAGGAGGCCATTGACCTGAGCAATGCCTATGCTCCCGAGCATCTCATCATAGCCACAAGCGACTACGAGCAGTTGGCAGAGAAGGTGGTGAATGCAGGAAGTGTATTCTTAGGCAACTATGCCTGCGAGAGTGCCGGCGATTATGCCAGCGGTACCAATCACACCTTGCCGACTCATGGCTATGCCTTGGCATATAATGGTGTAAATCTCGACAGCTACAATCGCAAGATCACATTCCAGCATCTCAGCAAGGAAGGCATCCGAAGCATCGGCAAGGCTGTAGTCACAATGGCAGAGAATGAACAACTCGAAGCCCACGCCAATGCCATGCGACTGAGAGTGGAAAGCCTTGGTGAAAGGTAAAAAGGTAAAAAAGTAAAAAGTAAAAAGGTAAAAAGGTAAAGAAGTGTTTCATATGCTTTTTTACCTTCAAATTTCTGATAAAATCATAATGAAAGAACTGAAACAACTTTGCCGAGAGAATATTTGGAACTTGGCACCCTATAGCTGCGCCCGCAATGAGTTTAGTGGTCGCACAGCCCGCGTATTCCTCGACGCTAATGAGAATCCATACAACGACCCATACAACCGCTATCCAGACCCCTTGCAGCTCGAACTGAAGAAACAGCTCAGTAAGGTGAAGGGCGTGGCAGAAGACAAGATCTTCTTGGGCAATGGTTCAGATGAGGCCATCGATCTGGTTTACAGAGTTTTCTGCCGTCCAGGCAAGGACAATGTTGTGGCCATAACTCCAACTTATGGTATGTATGAAGTATGTGCCGACATCAATGACGTGGAATACCGCCCAGTATTGCTCAACGAGCAGTTCCAGACCACAGCCGACCATCTCTTGGCAGCCTGTGATGAGAACACCAAGGTCATCTGGATATGCAGTCCCAACAATCCTACCGGCAATCTCATATCGCCCGAAACCATTGATGGCGTATTGTCACGTTTCGACGGTATCGTGGTAGTAGACGAAGCCTATAGCGACTTTGCCAAGACCCGCCCCTATCGTCTGCAGTTGGCAAAATATCCCAACCTCATCGTACTCAACACCATGAGTAAGGCATGGGGATGTGCAGCCATCCGTCTCGGCATGGCATTTGCCAGCAAGCAGATAGTCGATATATTCAATAAGGTGAAATACCCTTACAACATCAACCTCCTCACCCAGCAGCAGGCACTCGAGGTTCTGAAAGATCCCTACCAGGTAGACGACTGGGTGAAGACCATTCTGCAGGAACGTGGCAAGGTAATGGCAGCCTTCACCGACCTGCCTATCTGCGAGAAGGTGTACCCCACAGAGGCCAACTTCTTCCTCGCAAAGATGACAGATGCTACAGCCATCTATAACTATTTGGTCAATCAGGGCATCATTGTGCGCAATCGCAACAATGTGCAACTTTGTGGCAACTGCCTGCGTATCACAGTCGGCAAAAAGAGCGAAAATATCGACCTTTTGGCTGCACTCCGCCAGTATTGAGAAAAAAAGCCATGCTCCTTTACAACAAATTACACGATTTAGAGTTATTAAATAATAAGAATAGAATATTAATAGCATAATTATCTAAAAAATTAGCATACAATAAACAATGAAGAAATATATCATTTTTGCGCTCATGCTGCTGTCTACAAGTTCAGTTATGGCACAGTCAGGCATGACGGATGATCAGGTGATGAGTTTTGTAGCCAAGGAGCATAGTGCAGGCACCTCTAATTCGCAGATTGTCACCAAGCTGATGCAGCGTGGTGTCGACATTTCTCAGATTCGCCGAGTTCGTGAGAAGTATGAGAAGATGCAGAAACAAGGTTCTTTGGCCAGTGCTACCGACCGCACAGGAAATACAAGTCGTCTGCGCAGCAATAATGGCAAGACACGTTCCGACTATGGAAAACAGTCCGACAAAGAGGCTGCCAACTACTCCAACTATCGTGTGCAAGCCCAGCGCGACTATTCTTACAGACACACTTACGACAGCAATGACGAGGAATATGGCGACATGCAAAACGAGTTGAATGGCATTGTGCCCGATTCCACTCAGATGCTCAAACAGTTGTTGGCTCAGCAGGCTAAAGATAAACATCGCGTTTTCGGCCGTGACATCTTCAATAACAAGGAGTTAAGCTTCGAGCCTAACATGAACATCGCCACCCCACAGAACTATCGTCTGGGGCCAGGCGATGCAGTTATCATTGATATTTACGGAGCATCTCAGCGCACCATTCAGAGCACAGTTTCTCCCGATGGCGAAGTAACCATCGAGGGTTATGGCCCTGTCAATGTCAGTGGACTGACTGTAGCACAAGCCAATGCCCGCTTACGCAACACACTCGGAAGCCGTTATCGCAGCAGCCGTGTGAAACTGACTGTAGGACAGACCAAGACCATCATGGTCAATGTGATGGGCGAAGTAAAGGCACCGGGAACCTATACCCTATCAGCCTTTGCCACCGTGTTCCATGCCCTGTATATGGCAGGAGGCACCAACAACCTCGGAACCCTGCGCAACATCAAGGTTTATCGTCACAACCGACTTGTAACCGTAGTAGATATCTACGACTATATTCTCAACGGCAAACTGACAGGCAATGTTCGTTTGGCTGATAATGATGTCATCGTGGTAGGCCCATACGACTGCTTGGTCAATATCAGCGGAAAGGTAAAGCGCCCTATGTTCTACGAGATGAAGAAGAACGAGAGCCTTAACTCCGTACTCAAGTATGCCGGTGGTTTTACAGGAGATGCCTATACCAAGGCCGTTCGCGTGAATCGTAAGACAGGCAGAGAGTATTCTGTATTCAACGTAGAAGAATTCGATTACGCCAACTTCCGTATAGCTGATGGCGACTCTGTTAGCGTTGACTCTATCCTGCCACGTTATGCCAATACCGTAGAAATCAAGGGAGCCGTGTTCCGTCCCGGCATGTACAACTTGGGCGAACAGATCAACAGCGTTCGCACTCTCGTAGAACATGCAGAGGGACTTACCGAGGAAGCATTTACAGCCCGTGCCGTAATGCATCGCATGAAGACCGACCGCTCTTTGGAGGTAATCAGCGTCGATATTGCAGGCATCATGAGTGGTAAGGTGGCCGACATCCCATTGAAGGAGAATGATGTACTCTTCATCCCTACCCGTCAGGACAAGATGATAGAACGCACCATCACCATCCGTGGCGAAGTAAACTATCCTGGCACATACAAGTATGCCGACAATGAGACCATCGAGGACTTCGTTCTTCAGGCAGGCGGACTCACCGACAGGGCTTCTGTAGTGAAAGTCAACGTAAGCCGTCGAGTCAACAATCCGAAGGCATTGCGTCCTGACAGCATCATTGCCAAGAGTTTCGAACTCACCCTGAAGGACGGTTTCGTTATCGACGGCACACCAGGCTTTACCCTGATGCCATTCGATGAGGTTTATATCCGCAAAAATCCAAGTTATACAGAACAGCAAAATGTAAGTATCGAAGGAGAGGTTGTGTTCCAAGGTGCCTACACCATGACCAAGCGCCCTTCACGTCTGAGCGACCTGTATCACATGGCAGGCGGTGCTACCGACCATGCCTACATCAAGGGAGCCCGTCTTCTTCGCCGCACCAATCAGGCTGAACGCGACCTGATGTACGCTATCTATAAAAAGGAACGCGAAAACCAGCAGAAGAACCTCCTTCAGTTGGCTGCCAGCAGCAACAATGGCTCCGCCATACAGCAGTCAGCCGAAAGTGCCAAGAATGCAGAACTTGAGAAGTTCAATATTCCAGACGAGTACCCAGTAGGAATCGACTTGGCGGAAGCACTCAAGAATCCTGGCTCTGACGAAGACTTGGTATTGCGTGAGGGCGACCGCCTCATCGTACCACAGTACGACGGAACCGTTAAGATCAATGGAGCTGTTATGTTCGCCAACACTGTGGCATACGTCAAGGGCAAGCGAGCAAGCTATTATATTGATGAAGCTGGTGGTTTCGCATCTGATGCAGTGAAGAGCAAGGCATACGTCATCTATATGAATGGCAAGGTGGCAAAGGTAAGTCAAGGAGCCCGCATCCAGCCAGGTTGCGAAATCGTTGTACCATCCAAGTTGAAGCGTAAGATGAGTGTTGCCGAAACCATGAGCCTTGGTTCAAGCATGTCGAGCATCGCCGCCATGATAGCTACCATCGCCAATATGACGAAGTAAGAGCATGACACCTCAAACGAAGGAGTCATTCTTATGAAATATCCTATGCGTTGGTTAATGGGATAAGTTGTGATGAATAACTAAAGAAATTATGGAAGCAATCAAGAGATTACCAATAGGAATATCCGACTTCAAGACCCTACAGAGAAGTCAAAAGTATTTTGTTGACAAAACAATGTACTTGCCATTATTAGAGAAGATTTCAAATTTTCTCTTCTTGATACGTCCACGTCGTTTTGGCAAGAGTTTGTTTTTGTCAATGGTAGCCGATTACTTCGATTGCGCCAACAAAGATATCGAAAGAATATCAAGGCACATGGATAGAAACACATCCTTTAGAATCAAAAGGCAAATTTCAGATTTTGCAATTCGACTTTTCCCAGGTTTTGGACAGAGTAGAGAATCTTGAGACCGACTTCAACACATACTGTTGCAGTTGTCTGAATCAATTTGTTCAAAAATACCAGAACTATATTATACAAAAGACACGGTAGAATGGGCTTTGGCAGCCACTACTTCCAAGGACAAAATCAACATTCTGTCCAAAGAAGCCAAGGAGCGAGGCTATCATCTTTATCTCATCATTGACGAATACGACAACTTCACCAACACCGTTCTCAATGAGTTGGGCGAGGATACCTATCATAACATGACCCACAGCAGTGGTTTTTACCGCAATGCCTTCAAGATATTCAAACCGAACTTCGAACGTATTCTCTTTATGGGTGTCAGTCCTATCACCCTCAACGATTTGACCAGTGGCTTCAACATCGCTACCAACATCAGCCTTCATCCATGGTTCAACATGATGTTAGGCTTCAGCGAAGAAGAAGTACGCCAAATGATATCCTACTACATATCTGTAGGACTTATCAAAACGAATGATACTATTGAAGTCACCATCAGTGAGGATGAAAAGATCAATGCGATTATAGCAGAGATGAAACCATGGTACGACAACTACTGCTTTTCAGAAGACAGATACAATATCGATCCGAGCATGTACAACAGCAACATGGTACTCTACTATCTCAACAACCTCATCACAACAGGAAAAGCTCCCAAGGAGATGGCAGATCCAAGTTGTCGTACAGATTATGCCAAGTTGAAGAACCTCGTAAGGCTCGACCATCTGGATGGCGACCGCAAAGGAGTCTTGATGAAGATTGCCGAGAAAGGCTTTATTGATGCCTCTATTGCAGATTCTTTTGCAGCAGAGGAAGTAATGAATCCTGACCGTTTCGTCAGCCTATTGTACTACTATGGAATGTTGACTATTGGAGGAACCGACCTTGATGCACTTCATCTTGTCATTCCCAACAACACCATCCGCAAGATGTATTACGACTTTCTGGTAGAACAGTTTCAGACATTGCATAGCCTGGATCTCAATGACTTATCAGCAATGTACCGTAAGGCAGCACAAGAAGGAGAATGGCAACCTCTATTTGAATATCTTTCCAGTTCATACTGGAAAGACAGCAGCATCAGAGACGGCATTCAGGGAGAACGCAACATACAAGGTTATTTCAATGGACAGCAGAGATTGGAAAGATATAAACATTAGCAAGAGGGTGTGTCATAAGTCTGTGACGCACCCTTTTTTATTTTTTCATCTTTCATCTAACACGAAAAAAGAAAATTTCATTTTTATTTACAACAAAGCCCAAACTTTCACAAGCTCGGGCTTTGTCTTTCCGCAAAAAAATATGTATCTTTGCAGAAAACTTCTTAAAGTATGGCAAAGATACAAATAAAATCTGAAACTCGGCACGAATTGAGCTTTTTTCCTAACTCTTTTGATGATTATGTACCAAAAGACAGCAAAGTGCGTATGGTGGACCGTATTGTTCGCAGTATGGACATCAACCCTCTCATGGACACCTATGATGGGACTGGTGCTCCTCCTTATAGTCCAATGATGCTTCTAAGTTTAGTTATTTTTGCCTATATCAATGGTGTTTATTCTTGTCGTGGCATAGCGGACGTGCTTAAATACGATGTTCGCTATATGTGGATTTGTGGAGGCAAGCGACTGTCTTTCGCGACCATCAACCGCTTTAGAACCAATCATATGATAAAGTGCATCGACTTCTATTTTGATGCAGTCGTCTCCATGTTGGTTGAAAAGGGCGTGATTTACCGTTAGGGACAATTATGCCCTTTTGTGAGCTTTTGGGCAGTTTTGTTATCGAAAAAACAAAAAAGTAAAGTTTCTATACAATATAATAAGATTCCTCTTGTGAAGAAAGACGACGATTCAATTAGAACATACAGAAAAATACATAAAAAAGGTGTGTCACAGACTTATGACACACCCTCTTCTTTCATTTACAATCCGGAGATTTCATTTTCAGAAAGCCCGGTATATCGAATAATTTTTTCTATTGGCTCACCATCTTGCAGCATTTCACGAGCAATTTCAAGAGAACGCTCTTCCATACCTTTTTTCCTCCCCTTTTCCTCAGCCGTATCCAGCGAGTTTTTAATGTCACGGTATGCCTTGAGACTATCCTCATATTCCCGAAGTTCCTTCTTTGAAAATTTCGTGATTTCTGCCTCAGCAAAAAGTTTATCGAAAATTTTGTCTTTCAACTCCATAGGACGGTTTTCCAACTTGGGAAGATTCTTCAACGCATACAGCCACTTATCATAAAGAGTGCGAAGCTTCTCCAGAGGCTTATCAAACTTTGCTATCTCCACATACTTGAAGGTCAACTTATCGTTGAACACCTTCTTGGTTTTCTTATCCAAGAGACCTACATCATGGGCAATCGCCTTTTGATCGAAAGACTCCTCATGCATGTTGAAGTTAAGCAAAGCCACCACATAGACATGCGACAGATTGAAATCCCAATCTGCCGACTTAGGAGCCTGCTCCTTTATCGGAAACGTGGCATAGTAAAGCGAACGGTCCTTAAAGTAAGTCTGATATGCGTTTTGCATCTCTACGATAAACTTCTCACCTTTCTCATTTTCGCAATACACATCAAAGATAGCTTTCCTATCCGTATATACGTCACCCACATGCTCACTGTTCAGGTACTTCACGTCCGTAATCACCTGTTCCTTCCCAAACAAAGAGTTCAGGAAGTTAATGAGCAAGTCCTTGTTGGGCTTGGTTCCAAAAATACGCTTGAAACCGAAGTCGGTCAGCAAGCTGATATATCGTTCTTCTGCTATATGATTCATACGCACCACTTTTTTGTTGCAAAATTACATTTTTCCCCCGACACCGCCAAATATTTCAATCCATTTCTTCATTCTCAAGAAAGAATATTTGCTTATATCATTCAAAAGTTGTAATTTTGCAGAAAAATTCGGAAAGATGGAAAGATACGACAAAGAAAGATTGGAGGAGATCGTGCTCTACGTCCTCAACAAGACGGGCGAGCTAGATTACTACACCCTCTTGAAAACCATATATTTCGCTGAGCTGAAGCACTTGGCGAAATGGGGACAACGCATAACGGCAGACGATGTCTGCGCTATGCCCTACTGTCCAGTACTCTCCCACTTGCTCGATGCCATCAAGGGCGACTCCCATGAGCCAGAGCTATATCATAGAGTTGAAGTATCTTCCATCAAAGGCAACGGATAGAGAAGCAAAGACAGCAAAGGAACAGGCTGTAGAACAATTAAACAAATACATAGCAGATACAAATATACAAAGTCTGACTGCAGGAACACAACTTCACGGAATATACCTCATATTCCAACAAGGTAATGCGACAGAGATAGGAGAAATATAAAATATCTGAATCAAAACAAAATAAAGACAAAATTATGGATTTACATACATTAATACAAGCACAGATGGAGCTGATGGGCAACGACCAACCAGTTGCTTCTTGCGGTCTTCATGATGCTACAAGAAGAGACGTAATAGAACAAGCAATTGAATATCTCCAAAAATCATTAGCCAACACCGAACGCAACGAGCCTTCCGGATATGGCTATCGCATAAATGTAGAGATCTTCAAAAAAGGGAAGCCAAGATTCTAATCACAGCAAATCCCAACAACACAATCCGCAAGATGTATTACGACTTCTTGATAGAACAGTTTCAGACATTGCATAGCTTGGATCTCAACGACTTATCAGCAATGTACCGTAAAAAAGGAAAGAGACTGTAAATGAGACTGTAAATTATATAATATAATAGCTTACGTCTATGGTTGGAAAATAGGATAAGTTAGTAATAAAAAACATTATATTAATAGACATTATAATATTGTTTTTGACACAAAAAAAACATAAGATGGAAAAAAAAGAAATGGAAATAATTGACCTCAGGGTCATTTTTAGCAAAATATGGGCAAAAAGGAAAATTTACTATATCGTTTTACCTATAGTGTTTATATTATCATGCGCTTATATCCTTTGCATACCACGTACATACTCATCCAACCTTAGCCTTGCCCCAGAGTTAAGTAATAACTCAAACCTTGGTGGTACTATTGGCTCTTTGGCCTCTTCATTTGGTATAGACATAGGGAATATGGAGACTTCTGATGCTATCAATCCAATGCTATACCCTGACCTGATGGAAGATAATGGCTTTGTTGTTGGCTTATTCAATATTAAGGTAGCAACAGAAGACGGAAGTGTAAAATGCAGCTATTACGATTATCTCACTAAGCACCAAGATTATCCGTTTTGGGCAAAATGTATTGGAGGAATCAAAAAACTATTTGAAGAGAAAGAAACAAGAACAAAGGGTAAAGCACAGATGAACCCTTACATGCTTTCTAAAAAACAGGACGATGTAGCATCTGCTATCAGAAAAGACATTTCTATCAGTATCGATAAGAAAACTGCAGTCATCACAATCTCTACAGAAGCGCAAGATCCGCTGATTTGTAAGACTCTCGCCGATTCTGTAAAAGAGCGCCTTCAGGTATTCATTACCAACTATCGAACAAGCAAAGCACGTGTAGATGAACAATACTACAATAAACTTACAACCGAAGCAAAGCAAGATTACGAAAAGGCTCGCCAATTGTATGGTGCCTATAGTGATGCCAACACCGATGTTATACTTGCAAGTATGAAATCTAAGCAAGAAGACTTAGAAAATGACATGCAATTGAAATTTAATGCTTATAACGCAATGATGACACAATATCAAGCTGCTAAAGCAAAAGTTCAGGAACGTACACCAGCTTTTACGGTGGTTCAAGGTGCAGCAGTACCAATAAAGCCATCTGGTCCTAAGCGAATGCTATTTGTAGCATGCATGATATTCTTAGCTTTCTTTATTTTAAGTATTTACTCTATTAAAGATTTATTACTAAAAGATTGATGCAATAAAAGAAGAAAAGTGGCCGATGAAAGAAGAAACAAATTATATTGAAAATGAGAAGAAGAAGCGTGTATATAAAAATTCGCTTCTTCTTGTGCGCATATTCATCATCACAATCATCAACTTGTACTCTGTTAGATTAGTTGTGAATGGACTAGGGAGTGATAGATTATGGTATTTTCAATGCTGTAGTAGGTGTTGTCATGACATTATCATGTGTGTTTCCTGTGATTGCCGTTTCCGTTCAACGTTTTTTTTCTTCAGAAATGGGGAAGAATAATTACTCTATGCTTCCAATAATATTTTCTGCAAGTATAAACATCATTTTGGTATTACTATTAATCATCATTATCTTGTTGGAAACTATAGGAATTTACATCATCAACTCAAAAATGCAGATACCTGTTGAAAGCATAGGTACTGTTCACTATATATTTCATCTTTCTATCTTCACCTTTATCTTCAGTTTTATACAAATACCATTTATTGCTTCAATATTTGCTCATGAAGACATGAATATTTTTGCATTTATTTCATGTATTGATTGCGCATTAAAATTAATAGCATCATTATTTATTAACTATGTATTAGAAAATCGTCTTTTACTGTATGCTGGAAGTTTAACGATAGTATCATTCTGTACATTTCTATTCTATATGATTACATGTAAATCTCGTTATAAAGAATGTTGTTATACAAAAGTCAAAGAAATCAAAATCTACAAAGAGATGCTCTCTTTTTCTGGATGGACTATGTATGGTGCTTTTGCTGGTATCTGCATGATACAGGGCAATACTATCTTACTCAATATTTATTTTGGCCCTCTTGCAAATACAGCATTTGGTATAGCCAACAATATCTATAATGCATTCAATTCGCTTGCTAATAGCATAGTATTAGCATTTCGACCAAGAATGATAAAGACATATGCAGCAAAAAATTATTCAGATTTATCCAAACTTTTTACAACAAACAACAAATTTATCTTCACCTTGCTAATTATAGTTGCTATACCTATTTTTACAGAAATAGATACAATCATTCAACTTTGGCTTGGAAAAATGTCTGAAAATATGGTATTATATTCAAGGCTTTTTATTCTATATTCAATAATTTTGGCCTTACACAACCCTATTACAACCATTATACAAGCATCAGGTAAAATAAAGATTTATCACTTATGTGTAGAATCTATTACAATAATGAGTTTGCCAACATCTTGGTTTCTTTTTAAGTTAGGGATGCCGTCATATTCAATCTTTGGCGCAATGATTATATTAGCATTATTTGCTCATGTAGTACGTTTGGTTATCCTACGCAGAAATTATTCACGCTTCTCGTGTTACAAATATGCAATGAAATTTATATTGCCATCACTGGTAGTTGCAAGTCTAAGTTCTATAGGAGCCATATTCATCCACACATACATTGAAGATAAACTGCTTCGGTTAGTATCCATGATGACTATATGTCCTATATGGACATTGGTACTTACATATATTTTTAATACTTCAAGGGAAGAGAAATTTTATATCCATAAAAAAGGTTTTAAAATAATTAAGAATATAATAGAAAGAAAATAAAAGAATTTACAAAATATCTGAAATAAATGGGCTACATTATAACAATCATATTCATTATAGTTTCGCTTTTATGCTTTTTAGAGCATCGGGTCTCAAACGAGCATAAAAGTATATTATATTGGGGACTCGCATTTATTCTTATTTTGATTGCCGGATTTAGAGAAGTTGGTATAGATCCAGATTCTTACAATTATGAATATGCTTATTTGCATTACGACAATCCTCGATTAGAGGATGCAATGGAACCATCATATTTTGCAATTGCTGCGTTTTAATATGTTTACAAAAAATGTACATGCCATTTTTTTATTTTATGCAGCGATAGGTTTAATATTAAAATTTATAGCTTTTAAAAAGTTCTCTGAATTGTGGTTCCCTCCAGTTGTTATGTACCTCAGTTTCATTTATGAACTTCATGAATGTGTACAGATTAGGACTGCAATCATGTCTGGACTATTCATGATAGCTATTCTATACATTGCAGAAAGTCAACGCGTAAAAGCAACAATTCTTATCCTGATAGGAACTGTATTTCATATGTCTGCACTCATACTTTTACCCTTGGTTTTTCTAAGTAATAAAAAAATGAGCAAAAAAGAACTTTGTATATGGATATCATTAATACCTATAGGATATGTACTTTACGCATTAGGCAGCAACTTACTGGTCAATATTCCAATACCATACATTGAAAATAAATTGGCAAATTATCAAGAGAATGCTGATGTAATAGATGTTGGTGTTAACGTGTTTAGCCCATTGCAATTATTCACAACACTTTTGTTTTTGTATCTATTGTATTTCCAAGATACAATATGTACATACAATAAATATTATCCTCTTATGATGAAAATATTTGCTTTAAGCTTGTTCTCTTATGTAGCATTTGCTTTTTTGCCAGTATTCAGTCAAAGAGTAAGTTACTTATTGAGAATTGTAACAATTATTTTATTCTGTAACATCTACTATACGATAAGACCCAAATGGGTAGGTATGGCTGTCGTTATACTGATAGCATTTATTTATCTCAACTATAATTTGCCATATATCGGCTATCATCTCTTATGGGGAGGATAAAATATTTTTCAAACAAACATAACATATAAATAAAAAACAAGTTAAACTTAAAAGATATATAAATTATGACACCAAGAATTATAGCATTATACCTTCCCCAATTCCACCCAATCCCAGAAAATAACAAATGGTGGGGACCAGGTTTTACAGAATGGACAAATGTAGCAAAAGCCAAACCTTTGTTTAAAGGTCATCTGCAGCCAAGAATCCCTGCAGATTTGGGCTTCTATGATTTACGCTTGCCAGAAACGCGCATACAACAGGCAGAATTGGCAAAGGCTGCTGGCATAGAAGGGTTCTGCTATTATCATTATTGGTTTGGACATGGGAAACAACTCCTTGAACGTCCATTCAACGAGGTTGTAGAATCTGGTAAACCAGATTTTCCTTTCTGTATATGCTGGGCTAATCATACATGGAGCAATAAAACATGGGAAAGCAAATCTGCCATGCAAAAGAACTCCATACTTATCAAACAAGAATATCCAGGAAAAGAAGATGACATAGAGCATTTTATGTCATTGTTACCGGCATTCAAAGATCACCGGTATATGAAAGTAGATGGCAAACTACTCTTTGTCATTTATAGTGTATTTGACTTTCCCCATGTTGAAAGATTTCTGAAAACATGGCGTTCACTTGCAAAAGAACATGGATTACCTGGTTTTCATTTTGTTGGCATGACACCGTCAACACTAACTTTCAAAATAGACAAAGAAGGTAATCACGTTAGAACTCTACCAAATATATCAAGCAGTAAAGAAATCTATGAAGCTGTTTTGAATATGGGGTTTGATGCTGTCAACTCTTTTGGAAAGCGCAGGGGCGAGATGCTTTATGAAGGCAAATGGAAAAATTTAGTAAAGACTGGTTTACGCCATATAGGACTGCCAACTGGAAGCATGAAATATGACTATGCTAAAACAGTAAAAAACTATTTTGCACCCGAAGATGTCTGGGAGAATGTTTATCCTACTATTTTACCCCAGTGGGACAGAACACCTCGCGTAGCAAATCAAGATGGCATATATGTGCACGCAACACCAGAAAAGTTCAAACAGCATATTCTTCAAGCAAGAGAAATAATCGAAGAGAAAAGCGAAGAGCATCAGATACTTTTCCTTAAATCATGGAACGAATGGGGAGAAGGTAATTATGTAGAACCAGATATGCAATGGGGGCATGGATTTCTTGATGCGATATCAGAAACAATAAACAAGTAACATATATGAGTAATAAAATTTTTTATATAGACCCACAATCTATGCATAATCTAGCAGAATATGATTACTCTGTTACAAAAAATATGGATTGCGAGATAATATATATATGTAGTAAATATTATGATTATGACATTAATCCTAAACTAACATATATTTATGCATTCAAATATAATCACATAAAAAATAGAATTAAGAAAGCTGTCAGTTATCTTTTTTCCCTCATTTACATAGCTGTACTAATAAACGAATATAAACCAACTTTGGTTCATATACAGTGGTTTAAGATTCCAAAATTAGACTATTTCTTCTGGAGTATCATTAAAAAGATTTTCCATGTGCATATTATACATACAGCACACAATGTATTACCACATAACACAGGAACAAAACACCAAGCTATCTATAAAAAAATATACACAAACTTATCAGATAAAATAATCGTTCATAGTGCAAATACAAAAAAAGAAATCTGTAATATATTTAATATTGATCAAGATAAAATAGCAATCATCCGACATGGATTGTTGACTATGAAATATAATGAAGAAAAATATAAAAAACAATTTAAAAATTCTGCATTACTTGAAAAGTTAGAAAATAAAATTGTATTTACATCTTTAGGTGAACAAAGTTACTACAAAGGAAGCGACCTAATTATTGAAGCATGGCTTAGGTCTTCTACATTAAACCAGTCTGACAAATGTGTTCTTGTCATGGCGGGGAAATTTAAAAATATTGATTACAAGGAAGTTGAAAAATATAAAAATGTTTTCATAAAAAACATACGCGTCTCTAACGAAGAGTATATGTTTTGGCTAAGCCATACTGATGCCTATCTTCTTCCTTACAGAAATATTTCACAAAGCGGTGCTTTGCTCACTGCTCTTTCTGAACATATACCTGTAGTCACTACAAATGCTGGAGGCATTAGTGAACCTATGAGTATAGCCAAAGTAGGCTGGAATATAGGAGAGGCTAATGTTGAAAATATACAAACAACACTCCTTCATATTCTTAAGAACTCAGATGAAACAAAAAAAATTAAGCAAAACCAAATGGGATGGAAAGCTATAGAAGATTTCTATAATTGGGATGAAATTAGTTATAAAACAGAAATGTTGTATCAGTTAACAACAAAAGAAAAATTAAACAACATTCACAAACATGATTAAACTTACATAGGTTCAGGAGTTAATGGAAGATATAATATGGAGATTCAGAAAATTTAGACTACAAAAAGGGATATTTGCAAAAATCCTATAAAAAATACAATATATTAAGGTTTTTATGGTTCTTATATAAAATATCAAACTTTCGCAAATGAGGAAATTAAGGAAGTTAATAAAGTTATTGAAGTCAAAGTCATATTAGTTTATAAAGAGTATTAAACAAAAAACTATAAGTTATAACTTTTGCACCAATGACTTTTATTCTACTATAGTTTCTGAACTTGCTAAAGCTAAATAAAATAGGAGTGTAAACAATGAAAAAGATAATGTTAGTATTTGGAACGCGACCAGAAGCCATAAAAATGGCACCATTGGTTAAGGCTTTCCAAGCAAAAAATGACGAGTTTGAAACTATAGTCTGCGTAACAGGCCAGCATAGAGAAATGCTTGACCAAGTTTTGCATTTGTTTGACATCAAGCCAGATTTTGATCTTAATATTATGAAGCAAGGTCAGGATTTATATGATATTACATCAAGAGTCTTACTTGGCATGAGGGATGTTTTCAAAGTTTGCAAACCTGACATTCTGTTTGTACATGGTGACACGACAACAAGCACAGCGGCTGCTTTAGCAGGCTTTTATCAACAGATTCCTGTTGCTCATGTTGAAGCAGGACTTCGTACTAATGACATATACAGTCCTTGGCCAGAAGAAATGAACAGACAGATCACAGGGCGTATTGCAACTTATAATCTCTCTCCTACTCAGCTCAGTCGCCAAAACTTACTTAAGGAAAACGTAGATGAAAACAAGATAACGGTTACCGGAAATACCGTTATTGATGCCCTACATTGGGTAACTGCAAAAATTAAGAGTGACAAAAATCTTGATGATAATTTATCATTAGATTTGAAAAGCAAAGGATATGACACAAAACGTCTTGTAGGACACAGACGTCTTGTACTCATCACTGGGCATAGACGAGAGAACTTTGGTGATGGATTTCTACATATATGTCATGCAATACAAGATTTGGCAAAGAAATTCCCCGAAGTCGATTTCGTTTATCCTATGCACCTCAATCCTAATGTTCGAAAGCCCATTCACCAAGTCTTTGGAGAAGACTTAAACAATCTCGGCAATATATTCTTCATTGAGCCTTTAGAATATCTGCCCTTCGTGTTTTTGATGGAGAAATCAGACATTGTTCTAACTGATAGCGGAGGTATTCAAGAAGAAGCGCCAGGTCTCGGAAAGCCAGTATTGGTTATGCGCAATACTACAGAGAGACCAGAAGCCGTAGATGCAGGTACAGTAAAACTTGTCGGTACTGATTATGATGCTATTGTAGATAATGTATCCAAGCTACTGACTGACAGGAATTTATACAATAAAATGAGCAAGGCAACCAATCCTTATGGAGACGGAAAAGCTTGTGAGAGAATAATAAGATATATAGAAATTACAAAATAATAATTGAAAAGAAATATTTAACTACTAAATATTATTTTCAATTATGCATAAAATAAAAACAATTATATGAAAGCATGTTTTATGGGCTTAGGATATATAGGCCTTCCTACTGCTATTATTGCAGCAAAACACGGAATCAGCATTACTGGTGTTGATATCAATCAAAATGTAGTAGAACAAACTAACAAAGGACACTTGCATATCGTAGAACCAGGTATTGAAGATATGCTTAAAGAAGTTGTTGCAAATGGCAACTTACATGCCCAGACAAAGCCAGAAGAGAGCGATGCTTTTTTCATAGTTGTTCCTACTCCATTCAGAGGTGGTAATCACGAGCCCGACATTTCATACGTAGAATCTGCCACAAGAATGGTTCTACCTTATCTCAGAGAAGGTAACTTGTTTGTGATTGAATCAACTTCACCTGTTGGAACAACAGACAAAATGAAGAAAATCATTTTTGAAGAGCGTCCAGAGTTAGCTGGAAAAATATATATAGCTTATTGTCCTGAACGTGTTTTACCAGGTAATATTATTTATGAATTGATTCATAATGACCGAGTTATTGGAGGCATAAACCCTGAATCAACAGAGAAGGCCAAAGAATTCTATTCTAAGTTTGTCAAAGGAACTCTTCATGCTACTAATTCTAAAACAGCAGAATTGTGCAAACTTACAGAAAACTCAAGCAGAGACTCTCAGATAGCTTTTGCCAATGAATTGTCTATTATCTGCGATAAGGCAGGCATTAACGTATGGGAACTCATCAATTTGGCAAATAAACATCCACGAGTTAATATACTTCAGCCTGGCTGTGGCGTGGGAGGTCATTGCATTGCAGTAGATCCCTATTTTATCTCAGCAGAATTCCCTGCTGAAAGCAAGATGATACAATCAGCTCGCGAAGTAAACAACTATAAAGCCTTCTGGTGTGCAGAAAAGGTAAAGAATGCCATTCTAAAATTTGAACTTCAAAACAACCGCAAACCAGTGGTCGCTATGATGGGATTGGCATTCAAACCCAATATTGATGATTTGCGTGAAAGTCCAGCAAAATATATTGTTACACGAGTAATGCAAGAAAGCAGTAATGCAGACATCCTTATTGTGGAGCCAAACATCCAAGAACACAAAGTATATAAACTGACTGATTACAATGAAGCTTATAACAAAGCAGATATTGTTGCATTTTTAACTGCCCACAATGAGTTCAAAACACTCCCATGGACTGACAGTAAGGTTATTTTAGACTTCTGTGGTATTTTCAAAAAATGAAAAAAATATTATTTTTAACTGATAATTTTCCACCTGAAGTGAATGCACCAGCTTCCCGTACTTATGATCATTGTAAAGAATGGGTCAAGTCTGGTGCTGATGTAACGGTCATAACATGTTTCCCTAATTTTCCTCAGGGGCATGTTTATGATGGTTACAAAAATAAACTTTGGCAAAAGGAAATCATAGATGGCATAAAGGTCATAAGGGTTTGGAGCTATATTGTTCCTAACAAAGGTTTTATTAAGAGAACCCTTGACTATATAAGCTATTCATGCACTTCTTTTCTGGCTGGATTATTTATTAAAGCAGACATTATAATTGCAACTTCACCTCAGTTCTTCACTGCTTTGTCAGGCCGAGCTCTCAGCAAATGGAAGAGATGTCCATGGATAATGGAAGTTAGAGATTTGTGGCCAGAAAGCATAAAAACTGTGGGGGCAATGAAAGATAACATGTTTATTCGTTATTTTGAATGGCAAGAAAAAAGATGTTATAAGTCTGCCGCAAAAATAATTGTTGTAACAGACTCTTTTAAAAAGAATCTAATAAGTAGAGGTATTTCAAGCGACAAAATCGATGTTGTAAAAAATGGAGTAAACAGAGCGATGTTTGCGCCACGCCCTAAAAATACCGATTTGTTAGAAAAACTGAATTTGAAAGGTAAAACGATCATTGGGTATATTGGAACCCATGGTATGGCGCACAAATTAGATTTTATACTGTTTTGCGCTAAGAAATTAGAAAATCACCCCAATATTCATTTTCTACTTATCGGAAACGGTGCAATGAAAAAGGATTTGTTAAAGATAAAAGAACAATTGGATTGTAAGAATGTAACCATGCTTGATTCTGTTCCTAAAGAAGAAGTGGCAAATTACATATCTATTCTCGACGTTTGTTTGATTAATCTTAAGAAATCTCCTTTATTCAAAACTGTTATTCCTTCAAAAATATTCGAGAACGCTGCTATGCAAATACCTATACTCATGGGTGTTGAGGGAGAGGCAAAAGAAATAATTACAAAGTATGGCGCAGGAGAATGCTTTGAGCCAGAAAATGAGGAAGACTTCAACCTTAAGCTACATAAAATTCTTGATAGAGAAAAATACGAAGGATATAAAGAAGGCTGTAAAAAATTAGCTTTGGATTTTGACAGGAAAAAACTTGCTGCAAAAATGTTGAATATAATCAATCAAATTTAAATCTGATAATATTCAAATTAAATACTTAACTTTGCTGTTACTATTTTTTTATAGTAACAGCATTTTTTAGTGATTTTTATGAGTATATCGGCATTCCGAGCGAAAAGATGAAGGGTGAAGGGTATTTTGCGTAATCCATTTTTTTAATAGTACTGAGTCTATCGACAACCAAGCTAATCTATAATTCTTTACATACAACCATTTCGACTCCACGATATACTATCACAATACGATGGAGATGAGTGCTCCTCGCACCCAACCTTACCATTTCGGTTTCTGCATACTTACATACTTGTTTCTCCGCATCATGAGTTTTTACTTCTATCTCTGCTTCTGAAGCATTTGACTTCACGTATTTCAATTCTACCACGTAGGAATGCTGGATATCTTTATAAATGTCAAGCAATGGCAAGAGGAAAATATCGGCATACCCTTCCTGATTAGGGTATTCTGATACTGGTCTATAGAACTGATTTTGGCAAGTCATTGCCAAGGTAAAACCATGTACAAACGACTCGCCTTTCTGTTTGTCACGTTGTGAGGAAAAAAGATAAATGGTGTCTGATATGTTCTGAAAATAGGGTTTCCAATTACCATCATAAGCCAATCCTTCTTCTAATCCGTCGTGCTTACGGACATCTACGGACAATCCGTTCTCATCATAAGTATCCAACAGGTACTTGAAAACCTGCTCACGCACTACTTCATTAGGTATCACAAACCTGGTCTTTCCACGATAAGTTCCTGCTATTGTAACAAGACCGAAATAGTACAAAAGACTAATAAAATTGTCGGGCTCACAGATTCTCTCTGCAGGAAAACCTGCCTTCAACTCACCTACGACAAAGCCACAAGTTACCAAGTCTTGAATAACAGATGCATCATGGGTAAAATTTTTGTCTTTACGAATAAGCATACGAAGCTTATTGTAATCAATACGGATGTTCTCCTCTAACATGTCCTCAGGAATCACACAACCATTATTGAGATATTTATCCATAAAGTACAAAACCATATTGGAATTATACATTGTAGTTTTTCCGTAAGACTCTTTGGCGAAGCAATAGTTGTCGTACCAAGGCTTCATTATCTGAATCAATTCATCAATAGAATGATTGTAATCATAATATTCTGAGTACTCTTGCAGCATGGCACGTACTTCTACCTCTGTAAATCCTGTCATCTCATTAAAACGAGAATCGAGTGAATAATTGGTTCCTATATTAAAACCGCTTGTAAGATCATCCATCGTCACAGGACTCACTCCTGTCAGGAATACTCGCTTGATGCTTGAATCTGTACCTGACTTAACTGCGTTGTAGAAGGAGCGAAGATATCCTGTACCATGTGTCTCCGAAGCATAGTCATCTTGACGCGCAACCTCTGAAAGTATTGTATTAGTGAAATGATCATACTCATCGATGAAGAGATAGAGACTTTGACCTGCTTTGTCACAAAGGTCGCACACACAATAAAGTTGTTCTACTGCTCCTTTTTTCTCCTTCAGTTTTATCAAGGCATCTTCCGGCAAAAGCCGTGAATACTTCTCACAAAAAGAAGTAAAGACCGTATTGCAATACGAATCCATTGACTCTCTATAGGAACTAATTTCTCCATTGACAACAGAGAAATTAAAATACAGTACTAAATAGCTGTTATGCAAAGGTGTAGGATGCTCACCTATATACAATCCTTTGAACCATGTTTCAAATTTATCAGCCTCATTCACATCATAATAATGACGCAACATTGAAAGGGTAAGACTCTTCCCAAAACGACGAGGACGTATGTAGAAGAAATACATGTTGGCATGCTCTATTTCTTCAACAAACCTCGTCTTGTCCACATAATAACAGTTTTCTTCTCTCAACGCCACAAAATTCATCATGCCGTATGGGATGCGCTTTGGATTGTTCATATTGCTAATATTTTAGCACAAAAATACACATTTTTTCAATACCATCCAAATATTTTTAATGAAAACATCAGAAATTAATCGTTCGCTTATACGCATCTTTTCGCACCATGGCAGAACTAAAGTATGATGAACCATGCTCATTGGACCAACAAAGAGGAAACATTTTATACATACTTACAACAAAAAATTCATTTTTTTGATTACTATGCAATAATTGTTAAAGTTAGGGGTTATATATATAAAGAAAAGTAAATACACACAATCCAAAACGGAATAATAAAGAAATAGAACAACAATGATACACTATATCCTCCCTGTCATAGGTGCCTTTGCGATGAGCACAATCTGTGGATTTATTTTTATCCCAGTACTGCTCAATTTCTGTAAAGAAAAGAAACTATACGATATACCCAACCAAAGAAAGGTACATAAATGTTTGATTCCACGTTTGGGTGGTATTGCCTTTACTCCCAGCATGTTACTGTCTTTCCTTATTGTTACTCTGATTATGAGTTCGGAAGCACAAGGACAAAAACTGCAGGTGAGCACATGGACTTTAGGATTACTCATCAGCCTTCTGCTTATATACTCGGTAGGTATTGTTGACGATCTCATAGGTCTGGATGCTAAAATCAAATTTGCAGTTCAGATCATTGCTGCAAGTATTCTGCCAGCATGTGGTCTATATATCAACAACTTATATGGATTATTCGGTATCCATGAGATACCTTTTTATATAGGCGCTGTACTCACAGTTTTGCTGTTGGTGTTTGTGGATAATGCCATGAACCTCATCGACGGAATAGACGGACTCTCTGCGGGACTATCTATCATCGGACTGACAGGATTCTTATACATATTTTTCTTAACCGACTTGACTGCCTACTGCATATTGATAGCAGGCCTCGTAGGTGTGCTTATCGCTTATCTGCGTTTCAATTTGTTTGGAAATCCCGAGAAGAACCGTAAGATATTTATGGGTGATGCAGGAAGCCTGACTTTAGGATTTATCATGGGATTTCTCTTTGTAAAATCTATGATGCATAATCCCCATATCATGCCATTGTCTTCAGAAAGAATCGTACTGGCATACAGTCTGTTGATTGTTCCCACATTTGATGTGATAAGGGTTATCATTCATCGAATACACTATAAGAAGCCTATCTTCGATGCTGATAAAAGTCATATACATCATAAATTCATGTCATTAGGAATGAACCAGCATCAGGCTCTCATTGCCATTCTGATGCTCCAACTGGGATATATCATCTTCAACCTTTTACTATTCCACATCGGATGCAACTTCACTTGGATTCTATGTATTGACATCATTACATACACCCTACTCCATATATTCACAACCCATCGAATACAAAAAGCAAAGAAATGAAAAGAACGACAGACTTTATCATAGCGGGTATGTGCCTCGTCGTGTTTTCTCCGCTCATGCTTATTTGTGCGCTTTGCATCAGATGGGAAGATGGTCTTCCTGTCATCTACAAGCAGGAAAGGATAGGTCTGCATGGCAAGCCTTTCTACATCTATAAGTTCCGATCGATGAGGATTGATGCAGAGAAGGACGGGCCCGACTTATTGGAAATAAAGGGCGACCCGAGACTTACGAAAGTGGGACGTATCCTAAGGGCTCATCACCTCGACGAGCTTCCTCAGCTGTGGAATGTGTTCAAAGGGGATATGGCTTTCATCGGACCAAGACCGGAGAGGAAGTTCTATATCGACCAGATCATGGAGCACGATTCAAGATACCAGTTCCTGTATCAGATTCGTCCAGGCGTCACATCGTATGCAACCCTCTATAATGGTTATACTGACACCATGGAGAAGATGCTGCGACGTCTGGAACTCGATCTCTACTATCTGGAGCATCGTTCTTGGTGGTTTGACGCCAAGATATTGCTGAAAACTTTCAGCAACATCGTCTTCGGAAAGAAGTTCTAAGGAAAGATGCTTTAAAGAAAGCGATCCTAAGAAAGGAATAGCTTTTAAAAAAGATATTAATCATGAAGGGCAAGCTACGGATCTGCAGCCTGCCCTTCATATTTTTTGTACCTCTGTTTATTCGAAATAAAAATTCAAATAAAAACAAAATTTCGCCTCAAGCAAATATCACAAGGCTACAACTATCTTACCTTTGCCAATCTTGCCATAAAAGAAGAATCCTTTTTGGTTGATTGCAGACTATATCTCATTTGCATTTTTAACAAAGGCTGCTCAGCATTTACTCCAAGAGCTGCCTCAAAGAGCAAAGCCGTCTTTTCTGTTACAGGACGGCGAGCATTCAATATTTTATTCAAGGCAGAATATGCTATACCCATCTCATCCTCCAACTGACGTTGAGAAATACCACGATATTCTATTTCATCCTTCAGAATTTCACCAGGATGTGTTGGGAAAGCTGTAATTATATCATTAGCCCGCATTTTCAAATCTGTTTTTTTGTCATTACTCATAGCTCTATTATTTATAATGATTTGACAACTCCGTTATATTACATATTGTTGCGATTGTTTGACCTTCTTCTATTACCTCTTGAAATTCTATTCGGTACTGTTCATAGACTCTTACTGAGGATAATCCTGTTTTATCACCAGATAGCCTTTCATAATTAAGAGAGTTCACTACAGTCCCGTAAAAGTGGACTAATCGCTCTTTGAAATAATTGAAATACAGTCTTTTTCAAGAGTTTCCAAGGGTGCGACGATTTGAATTTGTAATTTTGCAGTTATCAATGATACTGCACAATGAACAAAGACAAATTCGTTTTCGCCCAATTGATAGAATTTCTCGACAATAACAAGTTTCGCCATTTGGTTGACAAGTATGATGGAAACCGTTATGTGAAGCATATCACTTGTTGGAATCAATTGCTTGCAATGATGTTTGGTCAACTGAGTAATCGAGAGAGTTTACGAGATCTGTTCTTCAAATGGCTAAAGCAGCACCTCAAGATTAAGAAGTTTTGGGGTACTACAGAGAATGCTGCGAGAATCCAAATCTCATCGGCAATCATAGCCTATTGCCCTGTTGCTATCGTACAACATGATTTGCAACTTAAGCGATCAACTTATGAAGCTCTTCAGATTCTAAGCATATCTCTTATGGATAAGACACCACTCGTTGATTTCTTCGAAAGGACTGATTTCAATAATGTCAAAGAACTCGATTGTCCCCTCTTTCCGGGGCTATTTGATTAATATTTAACTAGTCCCGATTTTAACGGGACACTAATGACACTATCTCGTTAACTTGTAATTTCAATTCCATAAAGGTACGATTAGAACGTAAGGTGGCAGAACAGCTTATCAAAGCACACGGGCATTTCAATTCCATAAAGGTACGATTAGAACACTCAGACGTTAGCAGAGCCGTTTACTGAGGGTCATATTTCAATTCCATAAAGGTACGATTAGAACCGAAGTCCGGCATCTTATTGATGATGTCATTGGCTATTTCAATTCCATAAAGGTACGATTAGAACTGACTTATCCCATAGACACATGTTTACCGCACAGCCATTTCAATTCCATAAAGGTACGATTAGAACCATAGTTCTCTACGTCCTTTAAAGTCAATTGACCCTATTTCAATTCCATAAAGGTACGATTAGAACGAGATTTTGAGCAGGTAGTTAATAATATGACGAGATTTCAATTCCATAAAGGTACGATTAGAACAAAAAAAGTGCTGCGTCTTACTGTCTGCAAGAAAATTTCAATTCCATAAAGGTACGATTAGAACTTTTGCCCATATTAAAATCTACTATTTATCATAAATTTCAATTCCATAAAGGTACGATTAGAACGAACACTCTACTACGAGTTGTTGGCTGCACGTTCAAATTTCAATTCCATAAAGGTACGATTAGAACTTCGATTAAAATTTTGCCCCTACGATGATTATCTATTTCAATTCCATAAAGGTACGATTAGAACTGTTAAAGACCAGAGGATCACACTTTGACAATACGATTTCAATTCCATAAAGGTACGATTAGAACGAGCCTTGAGAAGTGCCGGATTGTTCATCATCAATTTCAATTCCATAAAGGTACGATTAGAACTGTTGGTCGCGGTCTAAGCGTTCCTGCGACACCCCTATTTCAATTCCATAAAGGTACGATTAGAACTGGTTGTTTGTCTTTTGCAAGGCAGAATTTACCGAATTTCAATTCCATAAAGGTACGATTAGAACCCATTAGAACGAAGATTTAATTGTCTTTGTACACAATGGGATTTCGGGTGCAAAGATACAAAAAATACTCCTAAAATATGTCGATGCCTAATGATATTTTTTCTGCGGCCTTACGACAACCTCCTATTTATGGAGGTTTCAATAAGTCAAAGAACACTTTCGGAGGTTTTGCCGAACTCAAAACGGCAAAATAGAACCACATCGACAACTCTCTATAAGAAATTGTCTGTAGACATTCTTTCTTTTCCAAGAATCTGCTTGTTCATGTTATACCCCATTTTATTGGTGAAAACAATAACACTATCCTCAGATTCATCAATGATAGCTTTCATTTTCATTTGTAATTCCTGAAGTTTGGCCTCAGACAACTCTCCCTCCAAAACTGAGTTCTGAATCCAACATTAATATTGGCGGAAAATCTTCAACATTTTACCAACTCGTTTCTCACCTACATCATAAACAATAATCACATACATATCACCAATACATTTTGAAAGGTTTATAATCTTCAATTCCCAAAATATCTTTTAGCAGCTTATAGCATTCCAATTTTATAAGATGCTTATAGCTTACATTACGTCCTAAAGAACGATGACGAAACGTCTCGTCATATCGCTCTTCCATAGCCTTTACAAAAATTTTCTTTCCCTTTTCGTTCAAAAGACATTTGTTGAGTTTCTTATCAAAATGACTGGTACTTAAAGCATGCTTATTGAGTACCTTGAAGATGACTCTATCCACGATAATAGGCTTGAAGATCTCGGATATATCAAGACATAATGAAAAACGCCTTTCTCCTGGAGTATGCAGAAAGCTTATCGTTGGATTGAGCTGAGTTTGATGAACAGCTCGGAGAGTTTCGGTATAGCACATCATATTGCCAAAAGAAATGAGAGCATTTACCTCGTTCTCTGGCGGTTGCTTGGTTCTTGATCCCATGTTGAAATCATCGAGAATGATATCGAATGCAGCATAATATGCCTGTCTGATATTTCCCTCAATTCCCATTATCTCATCTACAGCCTTAGCATCAGGCAAAGTATTACTCAATCTCTTAATGGTATCGATAATATCCTGCAGGTCTTTTCCTCTACGATTATAATAGTTGAGGTTCATAACCATATTCCAAGCTGCTCCCTGAATGAATTTTCGAGCCAATTCAACTCTTTTCTTCTTGTTTTGGTATGCCGATGTCTGTGCCAACAACGCCTTGCCAGAAAGAAGGCTTTCCCTTGGCATAAAGCTTCCGGTATAGTTCTCATAATAGTCGAAGAAGTGGACAGGAATACCTTTCTGCCCCAGAAAGTTGAACAAAGCACTATTTGCCCGCAGACTTCCAAAGGCATACAGTTCCGCAACATCCTCAATAGGAATGTATCGAGGTTGCTGCTTGATTTCTTCATTATCTTCATTCACGATAACAGGCGTGAACTTCAGCGTATTGTCCCTTCTCTCCATAATGCCTGGATTGAACAGATAGAAACTTCTTTTCATTCTTCTTCCTCCAACTCGTTTATATAACAAAAATCGAAATAACTACAATTCTTGCAGATGCCTTTCTTGACCTTAGACGGGCAAACATCTTGAGAGATTATCTTAATGATGTCTTTAGATACAATCTGAATGTCATCTCTATCGACATCTGTCAAGATTACTTCTTTTGTCTTTCTCAAAAGAGGATATTCCAAGATGCCCTTCACGCCATCAATTCCATGTTGCTCGAAAACATACATGTAATATTTCAGTTGCCATTCATGAGCTTTATCCAACTTATTAGATTTCTTTATCTCATGGATAACCTTGTTCTTGGCATCATAGTAATCCACTTTGATACCATCAATCTCCACTTCCTCATACTTTGATGTACGTTGCGGATAACTTGATTCATGCACCAGCTTTCCTTCATAGACCAAGTCTGACTCTTGTTCCATGTTAATGCCATTGGCAAACAGCCATAGCTTGCGATGGCAAAGCTGGTAATAGTTGAAATGAGTACCTGTTACTATCATAAGAAATTATCCTCCCTTGTCAAGTCTAACCCCTTTTTGTCATCATAGAAACCAGTGCGGACAACATTTAACCTAACAATGCTATTTTTTCCTATCTTAACCTCGTATCCTGGATCAATTCTATTTAGTTTGTTTTTTCCCTTGATAACAAGATACTCAGGTAAACTAATAGCGTAGAGTAATTTATACTCTAAGAACTCTGAATAGTTTCTGAATTGATGCGTTGGCGGAGGACAAACAAAGACATCATCTTGATAGACAATATTTCTACTTCTCCATTCCTTACTCTCTACATCATCTTCATCGCTAACATCTTTTGGGCAAATTAACCAATTGTATTTAAACATTTTTTCCAACTCTCCGACATTTCTCTTTGCATCAGATGAAAATTTAAATTTCTCTTTATATACATCATTCAACAAAACTGTCATATCGTCAGAAGAGTAACATTTCAGCTGCAATACATCTTTCGTCACAAGGAACGCTTTACTTGGTATCCAACAATTATCCTCAAGTATGCCATAAGGTGCAGGATATATAGTTTTATTACGATAAGGGATAAGAATATATAACTTTCCCATATCATCAGAAAATCGACACAATCTTCCTGTTCGTTGTATCATCCTGTCTATAGGACGACACAATTCTGATATCATGATTTCAGAACTTATGTTTATACTCATTTCTCCTATTTGAGTCATAATAACGATGCCCTTAGCGGTACCTTCACCCCATGCTTTTTTACCTAATGCCTTTATAATTTTTTCTTCCTTTTTCAATTTATCAGGCTCTGTAAACCTACTATGATAGAGATGGACATTCTCAATTTCTTCCTTGGTTCTTTTTTTATCACTACAAATATGTTTATATAAAGCTATAGCACTATCAACTGTGTTCATATAGAGTATTCCATTCCCTATCTCAAAACATTTTTCAATCAAGGGATCGATATCTTTAATTTCATTATAATCTATAATATCTTTAATTTCAAATCGTTTACGAATATTATTAACATCATGAGAATCCTCTAAGATTGAATCTATCTTATATCCTGTACTCTGATATAATGATAATGAAGAATCAGGTAGCGATGCACTCATTATAAGTACCGGAACCTTCCATTCATGCAAAACCTTTAGTAAATACTGAATATTAGCGAGAGTAAAGTCATCATAAAAATCAGCCTCATCAATAACGACACAAGAATTTGCTAAGTTATAACTAATAAGATGATGGTCTTCACGTGTCATCGTCAAAGACATCAGAAGATGATCAATTGTACATACTGTTATAGGCGATAACAAACATCTCGCCATCTTATGCTGATTCAACGCATCAGACAAACTAATTTCATTATTTTTCACTTTATCACTAATGGCAGACCATGCACTGGAATGATATAATCCAGTCTGCCCCAATTCCTTAGAGACATTTACTGATATAGCATTCGCAGTAAAACGGGTGGGCATTGCAAAAATCAATCTATCCGCTCTTTGTGCTTCTATCTGCTTTGATGCCCATAATAACGCAGCATCTGTTTTACCAGCACCTGTTGGCGCCCTAAGAAGAAGAAGGTCTTTCTTCCAGTTATCTTCTACTATTTTTTGCACACCACGCTTTTGACTGTAAGGAAATGTATAAGAGAAAGGTTCTAAGCTGGAAATATCTTCCATTTCTTCTTTTGCACTTGCTCTATGATCTGCTAATTGAAGTAATCCTCTAATTGCGTCATATTTCATATGTGCAGAACATAAGAGTGAAAAATCATTTCTGAGAGTTATACTTGATGAAGTTCTTCGGAATTCTTTCCATATTGAGCTGTATGCTTCACAAGCCTTCCATTTGTCTTCATATCGACTCCCCAACTTAGAATGATGAGCAGCAATTGCTACTTTTTGCGACATAAGCAAATCACCTTGTGGATCAACTATACGTAGTGATTCCATCTCATGACGAAAATTATTTTTCCTTAGATTTTCACCTGCCTCATCCTGACATTCTTTACTATATTTTAAGAAATTTCCTTCAGGATTTTTAGTTTTCCAGACTTTGTAGTTTTGATAGTCTTTCCAACAGGCAGTTTGCCACTTATTATGTTTTTTCCCCTCATCATGCCATTCAGCAGAAGCGCATAAAAGGTTTGTCAAGTCCTTCCCGACCATTTTTGAGTATTTACTCAAAGAAGCAGGAAGAACCTGACAGATAGATAAAGACTCCTTTACAACATCTTTATTATGTTGCTCTAAAGTTATGCCAGAAGGCTTTGCTAATACTATGTTATTGTCAGCCTTGTTCATTTGTCCGCAATATAGAGTTTATGCTTGTTCGTCGGAACCAGAAGAATCCTCTTTATTTTGTTTATTCTTACTTTTCTCTTTATTTTCTTCTGTCTTCTTTATATTATTAATTAGACTTTTAATATCTTTAAACTTTTCTACCTTATCTTCGGAAAAGCATGTATACAATTCATTCTCATTAAGAAATTGCATTGCTTTCTTATAAGCAGTCAAAACGCTATCGAATTTTTCATCTGTATCATCACCATAGAAGAAAACAGCCCCTCGATCAGTCAACTCTTCTTTAATTCTTTCTTGTTCAGTTTCAGATGCCTTAAAGTAACGTGAAGCCTTTCTACTTAATTTAGGATCAAATACGATAAAAACCTTTTGGGGTTCACCACACACCTCATTACGCGCTTGATTAGCATAATCATTTAGGAAACGAGTTGCCTCTAAGAATATTCTTGCTCTTCTCTTTCTTTCAGACTCATTGGCAAATTTATGCGCAATAGTCTTAACATGAAAGTTCCCGTCATATTCATACGTCTTATAGATGCTCAATGAAGTCACATCCAAAAAGAAATTCATACGCATATTGTCTTCTTGGCTGTACTCTACTGTAACAATTGCTTGCTTTTTTGCATCTTCATTCGGATTGTTATTTACACATACAAGCAGATCATTTCCAAACTTACTTGGATCTATTGCTACAGCTGGTGTAGCCGATATTGGGGAAGTTCTTCTTACAGAACCAATACCATCTATTGTATGCATAAATCCGCCCATATCAGCACGTAAATCACGCTCTATCATACTTGTTATACCATCTGCATTAGATACATAAGTATACTGATCATCATTTTCTCCAATATGATTATCTTCTTGATCATCAATATTTACTCTGTTAATAGCAGAGAAAAGAGAATGGCGTTGCATCTGTCCAGAGATATACGCTCTTTCATCAAGACGTTTTTTTATCGTAGGCATGTTTCCCAACAATTTGTCACCTCCATTTGCGATATGATTCTCAAAAGGAGCAATAAGCGTTACTAAAATACCTTTAATCTTCATTTTTATATCTTTTAAAAGTTATACATTTTCATCTTTTTATTTCACTGTTTTCAATCTTGAAAAAGCTATCAGAAGGTTTTTGGCCTGTTCTAATGGCAACTCACCACATGATACCTTTGACATAAATAATTTAGCACCTTCATCTATGTCATAACCAGTAAGACGAGCTGCTCTTGTTGTGATAAATGCAACTAAAGCATCACCTGATTTTGCAGACATAATAGCACTTTCAAATTGAATTAAAATTTTATTTTTTAATTCTCTCTGTTTTTCCTTTTTTTCATCTTCCTTCAAGTTTTGAATCACTGATATTTCCTTAGAGGCATAAGTGAAAGCTTGAAGGTTTAGCCAATTCCCAAAAGCGATGGCCGAATTAACAATATCTTCATTTAGTTTTTCCATAATGCAAAAATATGTTTTTAATAATAATTCCATTTCATTAGGGTATTCTGCCCTAAAAGAGAAGAAACCACGAAAAGATGTTTTATTAAATAAAGTCAGGAATCTACTTACAAACAAGTCAAGCCTATCATATTCATTTTTTCTAATATCGTTAAACTTATCTATTTTGCTTCGACTACCAACTTTAAATAATTCTATTCTATAAATACTATCAACTATGCTTTGCAACTTTCCCTTCGATGCCAAATCTATAATGACATGATTGAATGAAAATGCTTTTATCTCATCAGACGAAATAAGATAAATATTTGTATCTTTCAATTGCTCTACCACATTACAAACCTTAGGCGAAAGTTGATCCTTCGCATCCTTTGCAAACTTACCAATCGCCCCAAGCAAAGCAATTGCACCCATAGAACTCGTTTGTGGCGCATTCGGAAAATTACCATTAAGCAAACGAGGACGATGTAATGTATATTTTCCACTTTTCTTCCAAGCAACTTTACCATTCAATAAATTCTTCGTTTCATTTATATACATTTCCTCAAAGAGTTTTATGAAAAGAATCATATCAGGAAGTTCTAAGTCAGGAATGAGACACCAATTCTTTTTATCCCTATAACAAGGCTTATCTGGTGTTGACAGTGTTATACATCCCAATCTATAATCTCGTAATGTCCAGTTAGGTTTTCCTCGTTCATTTAAGCCTTTTCCTTGTGAAGAAAATATAGAAAATTCACCTGCAAACGGATTTCCTACCAATGGGAGCTTGTCTTTTGTTTGCTCATTTCCAATTAGTTTTTCAATTGTATCCTTGGCTTTTTTGTTTATAAAGGAAGGAGAACTAAAATCTGCGTCTTTCTTTGTAAAACTATATTTTATTTTATTCCTTCCTGTTGTTACTTTAGGAGCTTTAAGGGCATAATGATTTAGACCATTTTCTAATTCATATAGAATATGGTCTTCATCTATTTCCTCTTCTTTTTGCAAATCATTATGCACCATCAGAAGCGCTATTGCATATTTAAAAAATGGATGTGTCGTCATACTTTTGTAATTTCTACTTCTACCCAACCTTCGCTATTGCCAAGATATGTTGCAGAATTATTTATGTTCTCTTTCAACAAACTAAACAAATCAGCATCAATATTTATCGGTATCTTTATAATACCATGTATTTCTATATACTCGCGAGATACTGGCGTATAGTAATAAAATGGTATTTTTTGCCAATTATACTTTTCACGATTGCTTTTATCTGGCGATTTCAGCCAATTATCAATCTCTTTATTAATATTAATGCTATCACTATCAGAATGCATAATCTCATCATGCAATTCTTTTATAACATCTAAGCTTATATGTCTAGAGCCATTTACTTGAACATATGTATTATATCTTCTGCGAGCACGACTCCATAAATCAGTATAGTACATAAAGCCAACATCGCCTTCCTCAAAAGGCTTTAGAGGTTCATACCAAGGCGTTCCGTTTAACGAGAAAAACTCCATTAATAACGGAATATAAATAGCCCCCTGTATAAATTGTTCCTTTTTCAAATCAATCTTTTGCTTCCTGCGAGCCTTAACCATATCTTTGAATATCTCAAGTCGCAATTGGTTATCAAAATGCCAACCTAGCATATTCTCAAATAATCCACAAAGCATCTTCTTGCTTGGATATTTCAATGTTTTATAGAAAGATCCTGGCAATTCGCCCACCATTGATAAAGGTGCTAAAGGTCTAATTACCAAAACTGCTTGTGTTTGCAGCTCTGGCAACTTTTTCAATATTGATAAGTCTATATTTCTTTCCATTTTAATATTTCATTCTTATAAATCCAAACCCTTGTGAACATTGTTCTCCTACTCCTCCTTCATAAGCTATCTTCATCAACCTCAAAGGTGCTTTCATGCGGAAAGAGCAGAGATATCCACGTACTCTTGATTCGTAAGGAGTATTGGCTTTTATCGTTATCAACTTCGACTTGACCTTTTTATCTATCAATTCAAATGAAAACTCCTTATTTTCTATATCAAATGGCTGACCATGAATGCTCTCATATCTCGCCATTAATCCCTTTAATATACCTTCAGCAAACATGGGATTGTCAGGAGATAGATATTGAGTCTTGTTGTCTACATGCAGTTTGACACAAATAGGAGATACGGCTTGGAAAGTCATTTCTTCAGATAATTGCGGCATAGGTATAGCCTCTACTCCAACAACATCAAATGCGACCCGATGTTCCTTATTGCCAATAGTGAAACTTTGATGAGCAAATATTCCTTGAATAAACTCAAGAGTGCTTTTTTCCGGTATAAAGCTAATGTACCAAACTGCTCTTTCCCCGATGATTTTCAAATACCCAGCTTCAGGCAAAGGCCTTACTTTTTCAAAGATAAAAGGCGAATAACAAAACAGTTTAAACCTCTTGCAGCCATTTACATCATAGCCATTTTCATGAAGCCATGACGAATATTGCGTATCAGCTTGCGCCAATATGCGATAAATGACTGCCGACTGCTCATATTGATAATTAAAGGGCAGCAAGTCTCCATATTTCCTATCTATCTTCAAGGTTATTTTAAACTTCATAAATTCTTTGTTTTATGGACATAAAATTAACTAAAAAACTTATACGTTGTTATTTCTTTTAGAATTATTATACTAATGTTTTATCTATGGGTGCTCAGGTGTTACTTTAAAGACCTTAAAACCTATCCGAAACTATTAGCCAATAAATTCATTCTACACTATTCTAAAATATTCAAGTTTATCTTTTACAACTCTTGTAATCTCTTTCGCCTCCATATAGCACCCATCAATTTCTTCATAGGTGTATGCATTCCGAGCCTCAGCGATTCTTTCGGTTGCAACCTCTTCGAACATATCGCAGACGATTTGATCGTTATTATTTTGCTTCATATCTACACTATTTAAAATTAGTATTTTCCGTTTAGTAATGATTAAAATGCTATCACCTTAGCGCCGACATTTACACCGACATTTAGTGTTCACGAATCTACTATCGAATTTATCCTCTTCTCCCTTCCCAATGTCTCGGGAAATGCATAGTGGCCATTATCTATTTCACGAGGATTAGGCTCTATATGCTCGGCATACCATGCCCGTTTATACTCGGTGGTGATGATGCCGTAATCCCTGGTAGCGATGATGGAAGCGGCGAGAGATTCACCATATAGTTCCTTGATATCTATCATCTCCTCCAACGTTATAGCGATGATGGAAGCGGCGAGAGATTCACCATATAGTTCCTTGATATCTATCATCTCCTCCAACGTTATCTTCTCACGCTTCTTGGAACCCAACTCTTCAATAAGCGCCAATTTGGGAAGGATGAAGAAACTGGCAAAGAGATCGCAACGCTTCTCCAGTTTCAGTGGACTACCTTCCGGGAAGAGGAGAAGCAGATGGGCCAACTCATGAACAGCCGTAAAGCGAAGTTTCTCCACACTGCTCTTTTCCGGATTGAAATCGAGAATCATCAGCGGATGCTTCTTATCTGCCCAGGTACTCATTCCGAAGACATACTCTGGAAGATTAGCTGCAAGTATCATGATACCTTTTCTTTCCAAGAGTCGCAGGATGCTGGCGATAGGTCCGTCACCGCAATGCCATTTCTCACGAAGAAGGTCGGCAGCATGGATGGCATCATCAAGGGTTGATACCTTGGTGCCTTTTATCGGATTCTTAAACCGGGTAGGAAAGCCTGCTTCTTTCTCCTTCGTAAGATAATGCTCTGCCCAAAACGAGAGTTTTGCTTCCAGGGCTTGCAACTCGTCTTCGGACAACTTGCCATTGGAGGTGGTGCGGAGCATAGGCATATCTATCTTGAGATTGGTTCCTTCGAAATATTCCTCGCTGATATTGAGGGCTTTGGCTATGGCTTGCAGGGCATCACGCTTAGGGCGCATGATGCCTTTCTCATAACGGGAGATGCTCTGCTTGGTGATGGCTCCATTGGTTCGCTCTACGAGTTTATCCATGCTGAGCCCCATCATCTGTCGTGCTTCCCGCAATCTTATAGAAAATGAGTCATTAGTCATAATTGTCTGCTATTTAATTTGTTGACAAATATAAGAAAAAGATTTAATTCTGTCACCATACAGCAGATAGATTTAACATAAAAAAGCACTAAAAAGGGAGAAGAATCAGGAGATTGAAGAAAAAAACAGGTTTACACCTTATTATATAAAGATAGCACCTCGACCGTACTAAACATACAGTCAAGGCGCTCAACCAATTACCACGTACGAATATGACTGCATTCTACTTTGTCCAGCAGATTATTATTTTCTAACGACCAGATACTCAGTACCAAATCTGTTTTTCTTGCTTTTCAATTCATCGATATTCTGAAGTTCTCTGCCCAATCGCTGCAAACAGGAAACCAGCAATGTGGAACCGAATTTCTGCTTCAAGATATCAAAAATAGCTGCTGCCATCATATATTATCCCTTCTCTGAGACGTCTGTCGGTGTAAAAACCTCCAGAAAACATTGCTTGATGGTCGAAATCTGCTCAAACAGCCTGTTGCTTTGCATGATGATGGCTGTTTCGTTGGCATCGAAATAGGAAACCCGTTTTGCCCAAACTTTATCCAAGCCTTTGGGCGCTTTTACCCGAAGCTCTGGGCAAGTTTCCTCACAGGTATGAGCAACTTTGCTCATCGTTATGGGCAAAAATGCTCATCGTTATGGGCTGAAAAGCTCATCGTAATGGCTAAAAATGCTCAACGTTAAGTCTATTTGCCCGATAAGGTTTCGAGGTTTCCATGAATGCTGTGGCATTTGCACGATGATGTGCATCCTGGTTTTCTTCAGAAATTAATAATCGAGCTCCTCTGTATAACGGTCGAACACCATATTCTCGTATCCTTGATCTTTACACCACTGCAAGATGTATTGTTGCTGTTCAGGAATGATACGAGTCTGCCCCAGTTTGTAGCGATAATACGAAGTTCGGCTTCCGAAATAGGAAATCATACTGCTTTTGAACACTTTCACATCCTTCTTTCTCAGTTCGTCGAGCATTTTTTCCAGACCATATGCCATCTTGACAAGATGTATTTGCATGAAGTGTTCGCACTTGCCATTTTTGTATGCGTCAGGAAAAACGGCATAACCATCCGTCTTGTCAGCATTCTTGTAGACGACAGATAATTGACGGGCACATTCATTGGCAAGAGGACATTGTTCATTGAAACAATATTTCCAATAGAATCCCTCATCACCTTTTGCGAAAAGTAGTCTTACTAAATCAGCTTGTGTCATATTGTTGTTGATTATAAGTTAAAAGGTTTCGGTTTCAAATGGGTCTTTTTACTTCATTATGGAATCGGCAAGACTTTTTCTTGCTTCTGCAAAGTTAGCAAAAAAATAGGATAACATGCCATCTTTATCTCATTTTTTTTTGTTTTTTCTCCTTGTTTTTTGGTATTTTTCTCCATTAAAAGCCACAACATGGGGAAAACGTGGTAACAGCATGGCATTTTGCGACAACAACACCAAGCGTATTGTCACGCACAGGCCACTGTCATTCAAGCTATTACACTCAATATGGCAATTGTGGCAATAAGATGGTGCTTAAAACAAATCATCAAGTACCACTTCGTTCCGGGCAATGCCCGAATACATGTTGCGCTGAAGACCATAACTGCTGATAAACGTCAGCTGTATGGACTTCCGAGTTTTCGTTTCTTCCATAAAACGGGCAATTTTGTTTCTCAAAATCTTATCATAATCCTTATTGATGGCAAACTCTCCTTCCGAGAATTTCATTTCGCATAGATTGATGGTGTTGTCGCCACGCTCTATCACCATATCTATCTGAGCGGCCCGCTCATCAGCCTCCCCACTACTCTTGCTCCGCCATGAATATAAATTGGTGGATACACCTGCTATACCCAACCGCTGCTTGACCTGAGAAATATGATTCATCGCCAATATCTCGAATGAAACTCCTGCCCAGGAATAGAAACGGGGCGTGCGCTGCAACTTGCTCCAATACAGAAGATTCCGGAACGAACTGTCTCGCAGAAAACGAAAATAAAACAAGGTGAAGAAATCCACCAACTGATAAAGAGATTTTCGGGTAGAACATCCGAAGTTGACATATTTTCTGATAAATCCGCACGATTCCAGATTGTCAAGAATCGTGGTCAATGTCTTGCCTGATTTCATCTGGGCTGCATTAGCTATTTCTGTGCGAGTCATTCCATATCCACGCTCGTTCAGACACTCTACCACCTTGACATATGCCTCAGAATCCTTGAAAAGGGAGCGATAGAGTATCGAAAACTCATTATACAACTGACCATTGGGATTGAACAGCATACGGTCTATATTCTGCGCTAAACTTAACCGCTCGTCCAAAAGATTAAGATAGTATGGGATGCCTCCCAATATCATGTAAAGCTCTGCCATCTCGTATCTTGACAGCATCATCCCCTTGGTCTTCAGAAACGCTTCCGATTCTCCAAGAGAAAAAGGTTGCAGCAATAGACGATGGGTAAGACGACCATAAAGTCCACCATGATTATTGATGAGTTTGTCCATCATCCAGGAAGTGGCAGAGCCACAGACTATCAGAACGATGTCGTGACGTGCCGAAGCCCATCCATTCCAGAAGTGCTCCAATGCAGAGATAAAGTCAGAGCCCACAGTATCCATCCAAGGCAGTTCGTCGAGAAAAACCACCTTGCGTTCTACTTGGGACAGTGAATCGAGATAAGAAATCAGCATCTCAAAGGCATCAAGCCAATCATGGGGCAACGAAGATACTTTCCGGTCATAACGACGAAGTGTATAAAAGAAATTTTTCAACTGTTCCTGAGTGTTTCCTCCTGCCAGTCCGGATGCCTGGAAAACCATTTCCTGCTCAAAATATTCACGCACGAGAAACGTTTTCCCCACTCTGCGGCGTCCGCATATAGCCACAAATTCAGACTGCCTAGACTCATATATGCGAGCCAGTGTATCTTGTTCACTCTTTCTACCTATTATATTGTTCTTCATTTCCTTTTCTCCTGCTTTAATTTCTTATCGCTTACAAAGATAGCAAGAAAAAGCAATTATTGGCTATATCTTACACAGTTTTAAGCCAATAATACATATTTTTAAACATTATTGGCTAAATCCTACATTCCTTTCAGCCAATAATGCATATTTTTCTGAAAGAGCAAAAGCATTAAAAGAATACCTTTCCAAACAAAAATTGAGGGGTGAAGGGTTTTGTCGGATACCCCAGTTCGGGATAAGGTATCAACTATCACAAGTCCCATCAGAACAGCTGCGTCTTGATGCCTAACGACAAGCCGAAGACATCCCAAAAACCGGCAGAACCATTGCGATAGAAACGCATGAAATAAATATCGTTGGTGCTCAGCTCGTAGAAGAAGGTGACACTCTTCACAAACTTGCGGCGGTTCTCGGGCACATCCACCGTGAAACGCTCTCCCACAAAGATGTTGGGGCGGATGCGTGTGGAGAAAGGATAATAGCCACTGCCATACTTTGACGGCTGCTTCGTCCAGAAATCTGAGCCTAAGACGGTGTTGAAATACAAGCCACACTCCAAAGGCTCGAAGGCCCAGCCATGACCCATCGTCACCGACCAGGGTATATAATTCTGCTTCAGGGTTATCGTCATCTTGGCACTGTTGGAGTCATATTTCGGTATGTAGCCGAAGAGCAACTGCGTCTCCCACTGTTGATGCTTGCCATAATCCCAGCCCACTCCAAAGGAGAACAGTCCCATGTTGCCACAAGTCTGCAGGACGGTTTGCGTAGGGATGAGTGCTCCCCAATAGCGGCGATAACGGTGAATGCGGTTGTCATAGCGACTATGTTTCACCACCGTGTCGCGAGCAGCCAACGTTGTATCTGCCACGGCGTTCTGTTGCGCCTGAACACATGCAGGCATCAGAAACAAAAGAAGAAATATCCTAAAAATCAATAATCTCATAACTGTAATCGTCGGGAGTAATGGTAAATATATAATACTTTCGCTCCTTGGCACTCGCTGTCATATAGAAGATAGTACCGTCATCATAGAGGTCCTGTATGCGAATGTGATGGCCATGACCGTCGAGACAGAACATCAGCTGGGGCAGCTTGTGGATGTAATCATTGAAGGGTTCTGCCACGTTATTGTTGAACTGCTCGGAGAAAGGAGGGGCATGCATACAAACGACTGAGCGGTCGAACTCATCTGCCCGATTGGTCCACTCGGCCTTGATAAAGTCGAAATTGGGAACTGGTTGCGAATAATCGTACTCGATGGCATTGGTATTGAGGCACACAAACTTCACTCTGCCTGCGATAAAAGCAAAGTCGGGATTGCCAAAAGTCACCTGGTAAGCCTTTGTCCCTGTACCGAGACAGTCGTGATTGCCCAAGAGTGCCACAAAGGGTTTGTTGAGTTTCTTGAGCCGGTCGCGAGTCCAGAGAAATTCCTTTGTGCCACCAAAGTCGGTCATGTCGCCACCATGAATCACAAAGTCGATATCTGGCCTGCGGTTGATGTCGCTCACCTCGTCACTCAGGTCATTGAGCCACTGGTGTGAGTCGCTGATAAAGGCGAAACGAAAGGTGGTTTTGTCCTTCGTCGCCTCCTCTATCTTCACTATCTGCTTGGCGTTGACATTCTTCTCTCCCTTGATATTCACATCATAGGGATGCACGTCGAACACCTTGTCACAACTGACGAGCGACAGCCCCAACAGGCCAACCATCGCCCAGATAAATCTCATCTTTCTTTTTTTCATACGGCTGCAAAGGTAATCAAAAAACCTGAATTACGAAATAGTTTTGCATTCGAAAAGAAATCAAAGAGTACATATATTCCTTATTTCGTGACATTTAGAACAGTCGTTCACCAGATTCAGCCCGTACATAAACCACTTGCGAAACTTGAGCAAACAGTATGTTCGCTGGGCTCCTCAGGAAGCTATCCCTCCCAAATCTCATAAGAGAACGAAAAGGCAAGAGCTCTCGCATTCCATACTGCCGAGGCGCAGCCCACCTTCAAGAAATGAACCCGGGCGGAGAGCGCCTTGCGGAACACACGATAACTCTTGAGACTACGGTCGGCATCGGCTTGCTGGATGAAGAAAACATACCTGTTGAGGGGATGGGAAGCCATGATGGAAGCAATGCGCGAAGCCAACTTCTCGGCTGAATAGGGACCGATTTTAGCGAAAAAGTACGAGAAATGGAAGAAGATGACCGTAGGAACGCTGGACAAAGCATTCCAATCATCGTCATTCAACTCCTCAAAATGGCTCAGTTTGTGATAAACCACCCGGTCGGCGTAAGCGGCATGAAGCATACGCTCGCCCATCTGATGCATGCTCTCCGAGATGTCGACTGCCTCGTACTCCAAACATCCTATCTTGTCGCCGAAAACCTGCATGAAAGCCAGGGCATTGGTGGCTGGTCCGCACCCCAGATGCACCGAGATGGTGCGCAGGGAGGTGGAGGAGAGCCTCTCCTCCACCCACTCCCGAACCGAGCCGTACATCAGCTTGGCGCAGGCATAGTGGGCAGGCATCATGTTGTGACAGTAAACGAGCACCTGGTCGGCGGGCGTGAAGGTGCGCATCCGGTTTCTGCCCGAGGTGTCCTTGAGATCGGTCTGAATGATTTTGGATTGCACGAAATGGCTCCTGCCATAGTCGATGAGCGCCTGGTTGGTGGCAAACTCGTTGCCCAGAACATACTGGGGCCAACGGGTCATCGCATCGCCCTTGACGGACTCTTCGACGACCGTACGAAACGTACGGTCAAAGGTTTCATCAGATGATAATTCCCCGACTGGGAAACCCGCATTTCTCTGTCCATCGCAAGAGCCGAGCGAACCGACAGAATCAGCCGAACCGACAGAACCAGCCGAGTCGACAGAACCAGCCGAGTCGAGAGAACCAACGACAAAGTTTCCGCTCACATAGTCGCTGGGCGAGATGTCGAAATAGCTCTGCCTGTTACGGGCAAACTCCATGAGTTTGAAGAAGATGACGTTCTCGCGCAGGAGTCTGGCGTTGCCGATCATGATGAGATGTTTCATGGCACGGGTCATCGCCACGTTGAGCTTGCGGTCGATGATTTCGCCCGAAGCACGGTCCACATACTGGTTGCCGGTGAGGAATCCCAACTGATAGTATTTCCTGATGGTGAAGCCGTAGATGATGTTCTCGCACTGGCTTCCCTGATAGCGCTCCACGGTGTCGATCATGATGTCGTGGAGCGGTTCGATGTGGTAGCTGTCTATCTCGTTGCGTATGGTGGAGATCTGATTGCGATAGGGCACGATGATGCCCACCGTGCGGTCTTTGTCGAAGCCCTCTGGATCCATGAGGTAGATGCGATGCACCGTGGCGGCAATCATCCTGGCCTCGATGAGATTCACCTTGTCGGAGGTTTCCTGCTGCCATGGGTCGAGTCCTGTCTGTCGTGGCTCGGGATAGGTGACGAAGGCGATGCGGCGGGTGGTGAGCAATGCCTCCAGCCCGTCGTGGCTCTCAGAGGTGATCGGCGTGGGCTCCTCCTGATAAGGCAGGGGCACGGGGATGAGTTTGTTCTGATAGAAGGCATAGTTGGGGAAGATGGCTATCTCGCGGTGCATACGTCCCTGGCGGGTGAGCATGTAACTGTACTCATTGTTGACACCTTCGGAGCGATAAGCCTTGATGAGGCGCTCGAAGAGCGAGAGCCGACAGTCGGTGAGGTGGATGGCCCGCAGGTTGGGTTCCTGCACCATGGATTCCGACTCCTGTTGCTGCACGACGGCTGGCAACTGTTTCTCGTCGCCTATGAGCACAAACTTGGCGATGGCGTGCTCGCCCGTGCGTGCATTCTTCGCCGAGAGCAGACCTACAATCTGGGGCTCGAGTATCTGGGAGGCCTCGTCGACAATAGCCAGGTCGAAATGCTTGATCGACAGGAGGGCTATCTGACTGTTGAAGGCTGTGGTAGTGCCGCAGAACACACGGCAACGCTCTATCATCTGCCTGATCTCACGGCCGTCGCGGCATGCCTCTGACCGCTTGCCGAGCAGGTGGGAGCGGTAAGCCTCATGACAGCCCAGCTCGCTGCCCAAGCGCACGAAATCGATGCCCTCGCCTACCAGTTTGCTGCACATCTCGTCCACAGCCCTGTTGGTGAACGAGAGCAGCAGTACCGACGTGCCTTCCTCCAAGAGCTGTTCCTTCAGCACGTTGACCATGCCGAAGGAGGTCTTACCCGTGCCGGGAGGTCCGATGATGAGGAAGAGGTCCCGGGCCTGCTTCACGCGCAGCACCAGGTCGTTGAACTCCGTGTTGCCCTGGCTGGCGTAGTCGCCCTGGAGTGTGAGCGTGGTGTCGACCCTCGGCTTGCGCTGCAACAGGAGCAAGTCCTTGCGTTCCTGACGGGCTTCGAGGAAGAGTTGAAGACCCTGATAAAGAGCACGGTACGACGATTCCATAAAGTCATGCTCTATCGCCCACACCTCGCCATCGAACACCTCGCGCTGGGTCTGCGGATTGCGGAGCGACACCTCTACCCTCGTCTCGTGAATGTCGACGATCGACCCACGGAACACATAGTGGCGCGTGGCGTTGGGCTCGCCCTCAAGGGTGGGATTGTAGGCATAGAAGAAGACGATATCGCCCTTGCGGAAGTTGGACACGTCCTTGTCCTGTCCGTCGGCGAAGGCGAACTCCACCCGCTCGATGGGCATTCCCTTGACCTGTCGGATGGGCATCATGCGCAGGTCGCAATAGATGTTGCCGGCGTTGCGCCGCTCGTCGAGTGTGGAGTTCCATACCGAGGCGAATCCCGACTCCTCCTTGGTTCGGTTGCCCACCTTGGAGAGCATCTGCTCGTTCTCCACAAAGGTGAGGAAGCGGTAGTAATAGTCTTTCTCCAAGGATGTGGCCGTGCGCACCCGGTCGAGCAGCGCCTGCAGCTGTGGCCGCTTGTAGCGTTCCCACAACGTTCCGCTCTCGCCCGGACATACGAGCTCGGGGGTGAGCGACTCGAGAATGCGGAATCCGCCACGTGTGAGGAGCAGTTCGAGCCAGGCCACCTGGTTGCGCAACCTGAGCGCCTTGAAGAGCAGGTCGGGCGCCGAGGCGATGTCGAGCAGGCTGTTGGCGTACTTCGAGTAGAGCATGTAGGAATGGAAGTCCTTGTAGGCCACGCCGTAGTTGTATCTGAAGATGGCACGATAGAGCAGCGCCTGCACATAGTGGTCGGGGCGAATGCGGGGTGTCTCGGGGCTCGACTTATAGGACGCCTTGCCCGATTTCTGCTCCACCATGAGCGTGAGGTCTTTCTGAATGAAGTCCATACGGGCCTGCAGTCCGAGTGTGGGCGAGAAGAAGGAAGGCTCCAGGATGGTGTTCTTTCCGTCGCGCCTGAAGGCTACCGACGAGGCCTCGGCCAGGGCTCCCTGCACGGCACGGCGAATGTGCTGGCGCTGCAGTTCGGCATCGGCACGGAAATGGTCTGAGAGGGGCGTCACGGCGAGGCTCACGGCATTGCGGGCGCAGAAGTCGGCCATGCTCTTCTCGTAGGGGCGGTCTACGTGGTAAACCTCCTCGTCGAGCAGCTGTCCGGCAAAGTTACCCAGCATGATGGCCTCGTTGCTGAAGGCGGGCGCCAGCTTCCTGAGCATGTAGGCGTAGGGGGTGGCGGTCTCCTGCTCGGAGAAGCATCCTGCCAGCGAGGTGACGTCTATCAGATAGTCGGGGTTGTAGATGATGATGGCGGGATAGATGATGCCAGCCTCCTCGCGGGGCAGGATGAGGTTGAGCTGTTCGCCCTTGAGCAGGATGTCGGCCAGATAGGCTCGGTCGCCCAGCGCATACGGGTTGTCGGCCTTGCGATAGTAGATGCGGCACGACTTGCCCGTCTCGCTGTCGGTGGCTGTGATGAGGGTGTCGTCCCAGGTGCCGATGATGACCCGCATCTCGCTGCCCTTGCGATAGAGCGGACGGTAATAGGAAGCCACGACATAGGGGAAACGATGGTCGAGACTGGCGGGCACGGGAATGTCGTAAACGAGAGCGATAAACTTGCACAGGGCGGCTGTGTCGTGGGCGACAGACTGGCGCAGTTCTTCATCGGTCAGAATGGATTCGGGAGCATTCTGAGCCTGCCGTGGGGCATTCAAAGTCTGAAGGGGGCCATTCTGAGCTTGTCGTGGGGTGTTCTGCAGACGGCGCAGGCGGATGCGGAAGGCGTTGACCGAAGCCGAGAGAGAGGCGTCGCGCATCTTGTCGCGGTTCTCGGTGAGCAGATAGTCCACCTTGGCGAAGAAGCCGGCAAACTTGGTCTTCGACTGCTGCAACTTTCCCTCCACGGCCTGATGGAAAACCTCGCTGAGCAGACGGTAGCGCAGACGGATGTCAATGTCGGCGGGTATCTGGTCGACCTGTTCGAAGAGGTCGGTCGCCACACTCTCCACGTGCAGCCCTGCCAGCCCCTCGCCTGCCGTCTGCACATCGTAGGCCTCTATCCTGAGTCGTCGGGGAATGTCGCGCATCTGCTCGGCTGTAAAGATCTGTGCGCCCTGACTTCTGCTGCTGAGGACAGCTCCCAGGTGGCGGTTGTCGCACACGGAGAGCCACTTTCCTACACTCTCCGAGAGGCCCGAGGCGTCGATCTCCGCATCCCGGCTGAACACGACCACCACTCCCACTTCGAGGCGCTCACATCCGAGATATTTGCGCAGTCCTGCGGCAGTTCGGCTTCGGTTGAGCCGTGCCTGTGCGAAGGGACTTTTGCCGTAGGCTCCACCTGCTATCGTCCTGCCGTCGCTGGTCCAGGGGCCGTTCTCGCCTGCCACGATGCTGCCGCCCCAGTTCTTGAACTCTATCACCAATGCCGCCTGCGGTGTGAAGAGCAGCGCATCGAGCTCCACGCCCTCGATGTTGTAGTTGCCCACGAGCACGTACTCCCCACCCGTCTGCGCCTCCAACTCGCCCAGGATTCGGCAAAGTGCATCAAACTGCCTGATCTCGGCCGCATGCTCATACTCAGAAATCTTGTATATTCTCACCCCCATGTGTCGTTTTTTATTTTGCTCACAAAATTACAAAATATTTTCGATACCACCAAATTTTTGCCTGCGTCAACAGGCGAAAATGGACAGAAGCGCTGACACTGACACTGACAGTCCAAAATTCCGCAACTCCCCCCTTGAGGGAAAAGGGTGAAAGAGAAAGTTTATATTTATATATATATAAATACCTGTTGGCGGAATTAATTTAGTGCATACTTAATTCTGCCAATGGGCTTGTCGTTAATGAAGTTAGTGCACTAATTTTGCCAATGATCCTGGCAAACAAACCATTCGTTATTTTCGCATAGTTCCTGATGACCAAGAACTGGTCTGTAAGTTGTGAGAATATTGTCTCAATCCTCTTTCTTGCCTTTGCAAACGGAATGAATGTCGGTTTCCAATCCTTTTGGTTGAGCCGATACGGACACTCCAGTCTTATGTGTGCGGTTTCGAACAAGTCAAGCTGTACGTCAGCTCCAATATACCCTTTGTCACCATAGATGCTACAGTCGTGATAAGTATGTTTTACATCCTTCATATAATGGAGGTCCGCCACACTTGCCTTTGACAGATCATAGGAATGGATAACTCCACTTAACCCACAGAGAGCGTGTAACTTATAACCAAAATAATACGTGTTCTGCGAAGCACAGAAGCCGAAGTCGGGAGCTTGCGAGAAATTGCCGGTACGTCCCATCTTGCAACGTTTTCCTCTTGCAACCCTACAGACCTCTATCGGCTTGGAGTCAACAAAGAATTCGGTCTCTGCCGTCAAGGATAGCGCCACCACTTCCAAATCCGAAAACTTGGGAACAGGACCACGACGTGGAACATTACCCGATTCATTGACGAGATTTTCAGAGAATTGCTTGCATATCTCGAGTATTTTGACGAATTTTGTATAAAGGTTGTACATACGATGGTTTGGACTTAATGTTTTGAACACCACTAAGTTACTAAAAATCAGCGATATGTGCAACTTTTTACTCATATTTATCAACTTAAATTAATTCCGCCAACGGGTATATAAATATAAAAATATATTATTAACATTTCTTTACTATTCCATTCTCATTTCATCAAAGACAAGGTGCGGAAAATCGGACTGTCAGTGTCAGTGTCAGCAGAGGGATGGGTTGGAAGAAAACTTAGTTTTCATACACGCGAAACTAAGTTTAAGTAAGGCAAAACTTATGTGATGGTAAAACTACTGAGGGTACGAAACGTACCGTCAGTAGTTGCGCACCCTCGAAAAAGTCATTAGAAATGATATTTCGAACCCACGCTGAGACGCAGTTCCACCTCGGCAGGATTGCACCAGTGGGGAGCCTCCAGGTTCTTGGTAGAAAGCGTGGCGGAAGGTTCAAGATACAGTTCCACACGAGGCGACACGCGCAGGCCAGCCTGCATGGCAGCATGAAGACCCGGAGCATAGTTGGGCGTGCGGTGCTCCTTGGTGCTTACTGCCACCTGGGCACCCAGCAGACCCGTGATCTGCACCAGTTCGTCGTCGGAAGGCTCGCCCGTAACGGCACTCTTCAGGTTCATCATGTAGTCGGCACGAAGGGCTGTGAGCGTCTTGCTGCCCAGGTTGGGCGAAGGCACGAGGGTGTTGCCCAAAGCCACCTGGATACCGCTCAGAGAGCTGAACCAATGGCCGTAACCGATGTCGGTGGGAAGAGTGAGACGGCGACCGATGCTTCCTCCGTCGCCCATGTTGCCTGTATAGACACCCGTTCCGGCACTCAGGAAGACGTAATTTCTGCGGGATGGAGCCTCGTCGAGGTCCTTGTTGCGGGAGCTGCGCTGCACGTTGTACTCCACACCCAACTGCACCTGGGGCTGCAGACGATGCGAACGGTAGCCCTTGTAGCGCGAGGTGAACTCATAGCCCAACTGTGCCTCGCCCAGCAGGTTGACGTGCGACGAGAGGCGCAGGGCAAGCTGTCCGCCGGCATGAAGGTCGGAGTTGAGACGGGTGTACTCGGAGTGGTCGGCACCAAGATTGAAGCCCAGCACGGAGCGCAGGGAGAGCACACGTGAGTTGTCGCAACCATAGCTGACGGCCGTGAGGTCGGTCAACCAGTCGAAACCGCCCGTTGCCGCACCGTAGTAGCGCTCGTTGATGGGGCGTCCGAACATGCCCTGGAAACTGTAGCGGAAGCCTGCCATCGGAGCCGACCAGTGGGTGTAGCTGATGCGTGCCACAGGCATGTAGCGCTTCCACTCGTCGTACTGGAAGAGGCGCACCGCCATACCTCCCGTGAGGGCGAAGCTGTTGCGTCGCATCTTCATGTTGTCCTCTGCCTGATGGGCCTTACGCGACATTTCCTCGTGATAGGTGTAGACGAATCCAGCCATGAGCGAGCTGGTCACGTCGAGCTTGTCGACCGTATAGGCATTGGGCGCCCAACGGCTGTTGTAGAGGTCGAAACGTGGCTCGAGCACGAAGTCGATGTCGCGCGAGAGGCGGACATTGGCCTGCAGACCGGCTCCTACGTTCAGACTGTAGCGCGACTCGGTGTACCAGTCGCGCGAGTAGTTGAAGCCGATTCCCGCCAGGGCGTTGACCCAGAAGCGTCGCTCGGGCTTGAGTCCGCCGAAGGCATTGTGCAGGTTGAGCATATAGTCGAGACGGGCACCTATGGCACGCATACGAGTCGCGTCGTTCTGCATGAAGGTGGTGGTGTTGAGGTTCAGACGAAGTGCGTTGCAGGGGTCGATCCACTTGCCGAGCGACACAGCCACGCTCATGCCCGTGTTGTCGTGCCAGTCGCTGACGTGGGCGCTGCCCATGAACATGGGTCCTGCCTGCACGCCGGCAAAGAGTCCGTCGGCAAAGCTGTGGGGCGTGGAGAAATAGGAACGCATGTTGCCCCTGCGCACGTCGGGCATACGGACGCCCAGACCCATGGTGAGGCTTGCCATAGGGCGAAGATTGCGCCAGGTCTGCACCTGCGACACGTTGTCCTGCGTCACGCCCACACGTGTCTCTGCATAGACGTAGGTGATGGGCGAGAAAGCATACTGTCCGCGCAGACCCATGTGAGCGCCGAAGCCGTGGTCGTTGTGCTTGTTCTCACGCGAATACGACAGGTCGATGCCGGCAATGCCGTACACCTCGAAGGGATGCTGGCTGTAGTGAGTGCCGGGCTGGGCGATGGCGGTGATGTTGAGCAGATAGTCGAGACCCACGGAGGCGTATTTCGTCTCCTTGCCGCTGATCTTGTAGGCTCCGCCATAGAAGTTGAGCCTTACTCCGTGTTCGGGCGAGATCCAGTCGCCCAAGCCCATCTCGGCGGTGGGCCCCAGCTTGACGTTGTGGCGGCCCATGAGATTGCCTCCGAAACCGAAATCCATGAACAGATGGTCCATGAACTTCTTGTCCTTGTACGACTTGGTGACCTGTGGGCGCTGCAACATATAGTCGAGAGCGCTCTTCGAGAGCTGCGCCTTACCGGTGAGGGGTGCGCCCGCCATGATGAGGGCGCTTATGAGGATGAAATCTTTTCTTTTCATGATGATCTGTGTGTGTGTTTATTGTTGTTTATCCGTAGACAGGAGGTCGGTCACGTCACCGTCGGTCTTGGCGATTTCCTTGAGCGAGGCGTCCATGGCGAAGGCTCGTTTTAGCTCCTCGTAGGCCTCGGTGGGGTCGTTGGTACGGTTCAGACAGATGGCACGGAGATAGTGGCTCACAGCCTCGTTGTCGGGCAACTGACGGCTCATGCGCAGGGCTGCGTCGTCGAGCTTCATGGCAAGGAGCATCACCACCTCGTTGCGCTTGCCGGTCTTGGCGATGGCGGCGTAGTTTTTGGCATCGTAACGGCTGTTGAGAACGGCGTTGACGGCCAGCATGGTGTGGGTCGACTCGTTGTCGTTGACGAAATGGGCCACGGAGTCGGCAGAGGCATAAAGGCCCTCGTTGAGCAGGGTGATGAGCTGGTTGACGTTGACTTCCTGAGGGGCACCCGCTCCGGCGAAGGGGCGCAACAGGGAGGCGTCGTACTGTCGATGGTTGATGAGCTGCACAGAGAGGTCGTTGGCGGCTGCCATGAACGAGGGGTACACCTCGAGTGCCTGGCGCATCATGGCGACGCGCTTCGCTGTGTCGGCCTCGGCACGGTAGAGCTTGAAGAACTCATACTTCGACAGCTGGCTGTAGTCCTGGGCGTAGAGCTGGGCAATCTCGTCGATGGTGAGGGTGCGGTAAACGTTGTAGTGCAGGGTGTAGTCCACACGGCGCAACTGGGGCAGACAGCGGGTGGCGATGATCTTGTGATAGAAAGGCAGGCGCTGGATGGCTCTGCCCTGGGCCTCGATATTGCCAGGATGAGCAGCCAGGATGGCCTCTACCCTGTCGGCCTCGCTGGCAAGGGTGTCCTTGCGGAGTATCTCGGCCACACGCGACCAGGGAGCCACCGTGGCGTCGGACGTGAAGGTCATTCCCTGAGTCATGTCGGCAGGAAGGGTGCGCTTCAGGAAGCCGAGGGCGTAGTCCATACGCATCTTGGCCAGACTCATGTTGCGGGAGTAGCGTCCCTCAGGCGACGACTGACCTCGGAGCTCGAGCGAGCTGAGCGAGGCGCCCTTCGACTGGGAAATGGTCTCTATCTGCTGACGGAGCTTGTCGATTTCGGAGGCGTTCTGCGGGTCGCTGCTGTCGAAGACGGCCTTGCCCACGGGGAAACGGAGGTTCACCTTGCCCTGACTGTCGCGAAGCTGCACCTCCTTCTTGGGGAAGTAGGCTGAGTCGGTAAGTTCGTGGGCGGCAAAGCTGTAGTCGAGGAAGCGCAAGGGGTTGACGGTTCCACGGGCGATGATGGTGGTGTCGCGGTAGAGGATGCGGTTGTAGTTCTCGATGGCCATATAGACGTCGCAGGAGAAGTCGTCCTTCACGTGCTCCACGTAGATGGAGTCGTTGTAGCCTATGATGTCGTTGGGGCGGCCTTTCTCACGTGTCTGCTCGCTCTTCACGGTGATGTAGCGTGCCAGAGGGTCGCCGGCAAGCGAATCGTTGAGGTCGAAGTTGTAGAGTCGGTCCTGCGTCTCGTTATACTCGCGTGCGTCGTACACCATCGGTTTCATGAGGGTCACCTGCTTGCGGGTGGCGTTGTTGAGCACGGGCTGAACCACGAGTCGGGTGTTGTGCGAGAACATCTCGCGGGGCACACGCACACGGGTCTTCACATAGAAATAGTTGCCTCTGACCTCGATGTCGGTTGGCTCGGGCAGGATCTTGTCGGTAATGCGCTTCTGCGAGATGGTCACCTCCTTGAGCGAGACACTCTCCTCTTCGAGCACCACGCGCAGTCGCGACTTGCCCTTCACGTCCACTTCCTTGGTCTTCATACCCACCATGGAGAAACGCAGACGGGCATTGGAACGCACGTTGACGGCAAAGGTTCCGTCGACATCGGTCATGGCAAGCACACGGCGTGTGGAGGCGTCGGAAACGTTGACACCGATACAGGGTGAGCCGTCCGACTTGACAACTACCGTACCCAGCACTCGCATCACCTCCTGTGCGGAGACGTCCGACACGGTGAGCAAGAAGAGGGCGACAAGAAAAGTAATGGAGCGAAGAGGCTTCATGAATAATAAGTTATGAGTAGTCATAAATTGCATTCTTATCTTATTTTTTGTATGTATATATAAGTATGTTCATGCATACGTTTTTGTGAAATCTTATGCTGATAAAAATTTGTGAAATCTTATGCTGATAAAAAAGAGAACTATACACGTGAAAGCCTTCGTATGTGTATGGCTTCCAGGGAATTGTGCTTTTTACTTAATCAGATACACGAAGGTTACACCAGCCTTGATGGGGATAGGTCGCCACCCTTTCACATTGGCCTCGCCGGGCTCATACTCGTCCTTGTTCCAACTCATCTCCTGCACGTGAGCCATTCCCACTCCAAGGGTCGTCTCAAGACTCCATCGTCGCGACAGCACGAAACTGTAGCCGTAGGTAACGCCTCCACCATAGAGGTCGCCCTTATGGCGATTGCCCCCACGCTCGTAGTTGTAGTGGCATCCTATGCCGGCAATTCCAACAAAATGACCTGTCTGCGGACGGGCGCTGAACCAGTAACGCACCTCTGGCGTGATCATGGCGCCACGGGTGTCGATGTTAAAGACCTTGATGCGGTTGTAAGCTGCCTCGAAATTGAAGGTGACGTGGCGATTGACCCTGAACTCAGCTCCGAGGTTGGGAGTAGAGGCCGCCCAGTAGAGGGCATTGGTCTTGACAGCCACTCGCTGAGCCTTCGTCTGCATGGGAGCCAGAAGGCTGGCTGAAAGGACAGCCAGCGTGAACCATGCTTTTGCTTTCTTACGTTGCAAGATGGGACGTACCGGCAATTTCTCGCAAGCTCCCGACTTCGGCTTCTGTGCTTCGCAGAACACGTATTATTTTGGTTATAAGTTACACGCTCTCTGTGGGTTAAGTGGAGTTATCCATTCCTATGATCTGTCAAAGGCAAGTGTGGCGGACCTCCATTATATGAAGGATGTAAAACATACTTATCACGACTGTAGCATCTATGGTGACAAAGGGTATATTGGAGCTGACGTACAGCTTGACTTGTTCGAAACCGCACACATAAGACTGGAGTGTCCGTATCGGCTCAACCAAAAGGATTGGAAACCGACATTCATTCCGTTTGCAAAGGCAAGAAAGAGGATTGAGACAATATTCTCACAACTTACAGACCAGTTCTTGGTCATCAGGAACTATGCGAAAATAACGAATGGTTTGTTTGCCAGGATCATTGGCAAAATTAGTGCACTTACCATTCTGCAATACGTAAACTTCATTAACGACAAGCCCATTGGCAGAATTAAGTATGCACTAAATTAATTCCGCCAACAGGTAACCATATATATTTATAAATGTGATTCTTATTTTTTAAGTTTTCTATAACTCCCCTACTTCTGCTTGTTGAGTCGCTTGATCACGGCGTAAGCATCGTAGAGTCCCAGCTCGCCAGCCTTGGAAAGATCCTGGATGGCGGCTTGCTTGTTGCCAGACTTCGAACGGGCAATGCCTCGGTTGTAGTAAGCCTCGGCAAGGTTGGAGTCGATGCGGATGGCAATGGAATAGTCGTCGATGGCCTTGGACAGCTCGTTGCGCCCTGCATGCAGGTTGCCACGGTTGTAATACACATAGGCGTTGTTGCCGTTCTGACGGATGGCGTCGCTGAAGTCGGCCTCGGCAGAATGGAGATTGGTAATGCCCTTGCCCTCGGAGAGGTTGAACTCGTCGAGCTCGGTCTGACAGACGGCACGTTGCCAGTAGGCTATGGAGCTCTTGCCGCCAAGACCCACGTACTCGGTAAAGTCGGCTATGGCCGCCTCAAAATCGCGCAACACGGAATGGGCCACGGCACGGAGCAACAGCAGGTGGGTTTTCTCGGCGTCGCTCTTTGCCACGCTGAGCTCGGCCGACAGGCGATCGATCATGGAGAAGAGCTCCATCGACTCGGCCTCGTTGAGCTGGTCCTTGCTGCACACGATGTAGAGCTTGTGCTTGGCTTTCTTGTCGAGGGTCATGTTGAAGGCGTCCACCTCCTTGTCGTAAGCCTGAATGGTGCTCAGACTCTTGTTATTGGGGAAGTAAGACAGCTGATACATAGGCAGATAGCCGGCTTCGACCACACGGTTCTGCACCTTTCCTCGATATTCGCTCTTGTACTCATGCTCGTACTTGGGCGCATCTTCGACCACGAGCGAGGCATACTTGTTGGGGTCTATCTCCGAACGCTTGCGCATGGCCCTCTTGGTCTTCGCACTCCATCGGGGCTGAATGCCTAAGTGCTTGTTCATCTGTGCCTTGAAGATGCGGAACTCGTCGAGCTCGGCCTTGGCTGTCATTCCCAACCGACGGTAACAGCCTGCACGATACGACAGACCCGTCCAGAAGTTGGGGAACTGGTTGATGACCGTCGTGTAGTCGCGGATAGCCGCCTTCAGGTCGCCCACCTTATCGTGTAACAAGGCTCGGTTGAAGATGGCCATGAAGTTCTTGGGCTCCATCTTGATGACGAAGTCGAAATCTTCGATGGCTCGGTTGTTGTCACCCAACTGCACGCGCATCAGTCCACGGTTGTAGTGGGCCAGGAAGTTGTTGGGGTCTATGTCGAGGGCGTTGTCGTAATCGCTCATCGCTCCGCGGAGGTTGTTGATGTTGATGCGTGCCAGGGCGCGGTTGATGTAACTGTTCACGTTGTTGGGCTTGAAGTGCAAAGACTTGGTAAGCGCCTCGTCGGCAGTCTTCCATTCCTTGCGCGCCAATGCCACATAGGCACGCGTGGTCCAGGCCTCGCCATCGTAAGGGTCGAGCACCAGACTCTTGTCGAGCCATTTCTCGGCGTTGAGCGTGTCTTTTTTCTGCAGATAGACCTCGGCTTTGAGCGAATAGGCCTTCGAGAACTTGTCCCATCGGGTGATGATGGAATCGAGCTGAGCGAGGGCGTCGTCATACTTGCCGTCCTCCATCTTGCAAAGGGCTCGGTTGAACCAATAGTTGCGGTTGCGGGGCTCTAAACGGATAGCTGCATCATAGTCGGAAATGGCCTCGTCGTAACGTCCCTGTCGGATGCGGGTAATCGCACGCAGGTCGTAAATATCATTAATGTAGGGATTGAGTTTCAAAGCCTCATTGGCGTCGCCCTCCGCCCCCACGAAATCGTCGAGGTTGAACTTCGCCACACTTCTGTAATACCAAGGCTCGTAGAGATAAGGTTTGGCGCCAATGGCAAGGTTGAAGTACTTGATGGAGAGTACATAGTCTTCATAATAAAGCGCACTTCGTCCGGCCGTAATGAGTCGGTCGACACGGTATTGTGCTGATGCCGTGCCAACAAAAAGCATAAAAACTAAACCAGTCAACAATCTCCTTATCATAAGAACGTCTGCCTATCTTGTATGTTTTGTACGATGAAAAATATGTACGATGAATGTAAGTTATTCAAGTTTCGCAAGTAAGTTAATTGAACTTTCAGGGCGTGTGGAGTGAGCTTGCGAAACTTGAATGTTAAGCTGCATTAATGTCTGATCTTTGTACGATAAGAGCAGCGGAACTTTCCCTTGAGGATGTTCTTTAGCTTGCCTGCAATCATGTTCTTGCGAAGAGGCGACAGGCGGTCGATAAACATGGTGCCCTCCAAGTGGTCGAACTCGTGCTGCATCACACGTGCCAGGTAACCTTCCACCCACTCGTCGTGCTCCTGCATCTCCTCGTCGAGATACTTCACATGGATGCGGGTAGGACGAGTCACCTTCTCAGAAATACCTGGGATGGAAAGACAACCCTCCTCAGAGGAAGCCTTCTCGCTCTCGTCGTCATACTCTAAGATATGTGCATTGATGAATGCCTTGCGGAAACCCTTGTACTCGGGGAATTCCTCGCTCAGCACGTCGAGGTCGATTACCACCACACGGATGGCCAAACCTATCTGAGGTGCTGCAAGACCTACACCATTGCTGGCATCGAGAGTCTCGAACATATTGGCAATAAGAGTCTTAAGCTCGGGATATTCTGGGGTGACATCTTCGGCAACCTTTCGTAAAACAGGCTGACCATAAATATAAATTGGTAAAATCATTTTCTTGACTGCAAATAATCTTGTAAAATAATGGTGGCGCTGATCTCGTCCACCAAACCTTTGTTCTCGCGCCTTGTCTTCTTCTTCACTCCGCCATCTATCATGGCACGGTGGGCCAAGACCGACGTAAAGCGCTCGTCGTAATACTCTATGGGAATCTCGGGATGAGCCTTGCGCCAACGGTTGTAGAAATTCTCCACCCTTACCATGTTCTCGCTGGGCTGACCATTGGGCTGCATGGGCTTTCCTATCACGATGCGCTCCACCTGCTCACGCTGGATGTACGCCTCTATATACTCATAGAGCACAGAAGTCTCGACGGTACCCAACCCTCCAGCGATAATCTGAAGAGGGTCGGTTACCGCGAGCCCTGTGCGTTTTTTCCCGTAATCGATGGAAAGGATTCGCATTTATTTCTTGAAAAGCAACCAAGCATCTGGATACTTGCCAGCACGAAGCTCGTTGCGGCTCTTCACAGCGTTGGCCTTGTCGGCGAATGTGGTGGCAACAACACGGTACATATTGCGGGCACCCTGAACGATCTGAGCATCGTAACCTGCGCTCTTGAGGGTGTTGTACAAGCCCTCGGCATTGGCCTTCACACCGAAAGAGCCTACTACTACGCTGAAGTCCTGCAAACCAGAACCTACAACCATAGAAACGCTCTCCTGGCGAACCACAGCATTATCTACGTCGGTAACCGTTGTCTGAGTGGCTGGAGCTGTCTCCAAAGGAGTTACGACAGGTTCGGTAGTGACAGGTGCCTGCTGTGCCTGCTGAGCCTCCTGAGCCTGCGCCTTCTCGAAAGCCTTGCGATAAGCGCTCTCCTTAGATGTTCCACAACTTGCGAGCGCCAAGGCTGCGCATAAGCCAACACTCATTATTGAAATTTTCTTCATGTGCTTTTGTTTATTTATTGTTTAACTTTTGAAATCATTTTTTCGTTCGGCGAAAATACAAAATATATCGCAAATAGGGAAAAAAGGGCGCATAAAGTTTGTTAAATCCATATAAAACAACATTTTTATGGAAAATTTAAGCCAAAAACTCTTGTTTTGTCCCTAAAGTTTTGTATATTTGCAACATCAACTTCAGCAAGCGGAGAAATGAAAGAACAACAACTCCTCCACTTGACAAAGTGTAATTAATAACATGTTTAACATTTAATACATTAGAATTATGAAAGCATTAGGTTACATTGGCGCATTCCTCGGCGGTGCACTTGCCGGCGGCGCTCTCGGTTTGATTTTTGCTCCTGAGAAAGGTGAAGATACTCGCAACAAGATTTCTGGCGCAATTGATGATTTCTGCAAGAAGCACGACATCAAGTTGAGCAAGAAAGATGTGGACGACCTGGTAGATGACATCAAGGATGCTGCTACTGAGGTTTAATTTCCCTGCCCTTTCATCTTTTAGCACATTTTCAACACAACCAGGATTGGTTGAACAATAAATTGAAGTTTCGCAAATGCGAAAGTTGAATTAATTCGAAAGTTAGTTTTATAATATGATGTTCTCTAACGATAAAAACGTTGAGACAATAGGACAACTCGTAGAAACTATCAAGCACTACATCGGGCTTCAGAAGGAATATTTGAAGCTCGATGTAGTTGACAAAGTTGTTCGCTTGCTCACAGCCTTCACCATCACTCTGGTGTTGGTCGGGCTCCTTACCATCGTCCTCATCTACCTGTCGTTTGCTGCGGCTTTCGCCCTGGGCGACTGGTTGGGAATGGTATGGGGATTTTGCATCGTGGCAGCTTTTTACATTCTCCTCTTGCTCTTATTCGTTGCCAACAGGCACCAATGGATCGAGAAACCTTTTGTCAGATTTCTTGCCAGCCTACTCCTGAAATAGCGCTTAGTTTAATGGTTAATTCTTAGTGTTTAATGTTTAATTGAGCTGGGTTCTGAACTTACTAATGTTTAATTGAACCAAGTTCAGTAAAATCATAACAAAAATGACAAAAAATAATCAAGAACAGGAATTAAGTTCGTTGGCAGAAATCATGTTGCGCAAGGAATTGGTGCAAAAGGATATTGATGCCGATGATGAAAAAATAAAAACTCTATGGAACTCGCTTTTCAAAAAGCCTGATGCCTTGTCCAAGTCGGCAAGCACAAGCAAACGAATAAGCAGTCTGATGTCCATGGGTGCTGGCGCACTCGATGGGGCTATCCTTGCATGGAAACTCTACCGCAAGTTCAAGAGAAAAAAGTAAACAAGACTAAGTTTGAAAAGTAAAAATAAAATTAAGTCGGAATAAGTCTTAAAAGTAAAAATAATGGCAAAAAAATGGGCCACCGCCGTGACCCCATGTTGTTAACCTTAAATCTAATACTATGAAAAACACATTGCAAATATAAAAATATAATATGTAATTTGCAAGTATCCATCCGTTTATTTAATTTCTTTTAACCATTTCCCTTATTTAAACGATTCAAATTTAACAACCCTTCAACGTCAAACTTTCAGAAGGTGGAGCGCTCTTTACCGAGCACCCCTACCCTATAATGGTAAACTTGGCAAACTTGAGAAGAAGCTGCTTCGTCCCGGAATTGACAAACTGGACAGTGGCCTTGGCATTCTCGCCCGAGCCCTCCAGCTTAAGAACCGTTCCTACACCAAAACGCTGATGCTCTATCTTGGCTCCTTCTACCAGTCTGCCTGAACCTGCCGAAGAGGTAGAAGAACCAAAGGCTGAACCACTCGAAGAAGAGGAAGAGCCCAACGAAGAAGAGGAAGAATCCATAATACGACGTGCAGCTTCCAGTCCTCTTACCGACTTGAATCTACTGTCTAAACCAGAACCTGACCTACCCGATGTTCTGAAATCATCACGGCTGGAACTTCTGAAATCATCACGACCGGAACTTCTGAAATCATCACGACTGGAAGTTCGATAGCCACCCCTTCCGTTTGTTCTGAAATCATCCTCGCCGTCAGAATAATCCTTTCTGTCGGGCTTGAATTGCGAGGAGATGGAATGGTTGTCCCAGGGCATTCTTCCACCATAGCCGCCATTTCCATAACCGCCTCTTCCATAGCCACTACTTCCGAAACCATTGTCGTCGTGAGGCATTTCAGAATCCTCCTGAATAAACGCAGAATCTATCTCCTTGATGAAACGGCTGGGATTACCAAACTCCATCTTACCATAACGGAAACGGTTTTTCGCACTCGTGAGAACACAATGTTTCTCGGCTCGCGTAATGGCAACATAAAGCAGACGGCGCTCCTCCTCCAACTCACGGAGCGTGGAGACAATGGCACTTGGGAAGATGTTCTCCTCCAAACCTACCACAAAGACCGTAGGGAACTCAAGTCCCTTGGAGGCATGAACGGTCATGAGCGACACACGGGGCTCGTCGTCATCGCCCTTGCTGTCGAGATCGGTCAACAACGCAACGCCCTGCAGATAATCCGTGAGATAAGCCTCCTGCTCACGTCCCTCCTCGCGACATTCCTCCACAAAACTCTGCATTCCTCCCAACAGCTCTTCCAGGTTCTCCTGACGGGCCAAATCCTCAGGATCACGGCTTCCCGATTTATAAATATCGGCACTAATACCACTCTCCTTGACGATGGTGTCGCCCAGGTCGAAGGCGTTCATGCTCGCCGACTTCTCCACAAAACCGCTGATCATCAACCGGAAACTCTCCAACTTGGCAAGCGTTCCCTTGTTGACTCCCAAACCATAATGCTCGGGCGAGGAAATAATCTGCCAGAAGCTCACATGATTGTCGAGCGCACACGTTGCAATCTTTGCCACGGTCGTATTGCCGATTCCTCGAGCAGGATAGTTGATGATACGCTTGAAAGCCTCCTCGTCGTCGGGATTCGCCACAAGACGGAAGTAAGCAATGACATCCTTGATCTCTTTGCGCTGGAAGAAGCTGAGTCCACCATAGATGCGATAAGGAATGCCCTGTTTTCTGAACTCTTCCTCGAAGCTTCGGCTCTGGGCATTGGTACGGTAGAGGATGGCGAAATCGCTGTACTGGCAGTCGTCCTGACGCTTGATGCGCTTGATCTCGCGACACACGATCAGGGCCTCTTCCTTGTCGCTGTAGGCTGGTTTGTAGATCAGGCTCTCTCCCTTGTCGTTCTTGCTGTAAACGTGCTTCGGAATCTGATTGCTGTTGTGCTTGATCAGGCTGTTTGCCGCCTCCACAATGCTCTGCGTGCTGCGATAGTTCTGCTCCAGTTTGAAGAGTTTGGCTTCCTTAAACCGGCTCTGAAAACTGAGAATATTGTCGATATTGGCGCCACGGAAACTATAGATGCTCTGCGAGTCGTCGCCCACGGCACAAACCCGCTCCTTCTCCTTGCACAACTGCATCACGATGCGCATCTGGGCGTGGTTGGTGTCCTGATACTCGTCAACCAAGAGAAAGTCGAACCTGTCGGCATATTTCTTCCTGATGTCCTCATGCTCCTGAAAGAGCTTGAAGGTAAGAGTCAGCAGATCGTCAAAATCCATGGCGTTGGCCTGTTGGCAACGCTGCACATAGGTAATGAAAATATCTCCCACACGTGGCATTTTGGCACGCTGATCAGCTTGATACAAATCCTTGTCACGGGCGTAGTTCTCCGCACTCATCAGGTTGTTCTTAGCCATAGAAATGCGGCTGTGGACGGAGGCAGGCTTGTAGACCTTCTCGTCGAGTCCCATCTCCTTGACGATGGTCTTGATGAGCGAGCGCGAGTCGCTCTCGTCGTAGATGGTAAAGTTGTTGGTGAAACCTATGTGCTGAGCCTCGGCTCTCAGAATGCGAGAAAAGATGCTGTGGAAAGTTCCCATGTAGAGATGCTGCGCCAAGTCCTGTCCCACGAGTTTTCCGATGCGTTCTTTCATCTCTCGTGCAGCCTTGTTGGTAAAGGTGAGCGCCATGATGTTCCAGGGTTTCACTCCCTGTTGCAGCAGGTACGCGATTTTATAGGTAAGCACACGCGTCTTTCCCGAACCTGCACCGGCAATCACGAGCGAAGGTCCGTCAATATATTCCACAGCCTTGCGCTGCGATTCGTTCAAGTCGTTCAATAAATCCATTCTTTCAATGTTTACTACTCATTATTTATATCCTCCCACAGCAGTATTGGGGTCGAGGTCTTCTCCCTCCTTCGGAAAGGCGGGAATGAAGCGCATTTCGTGCTCTATCTGCCTCTGTCGCTTGCGCATGTAGCGGCTGGGATGCTCCGAGTTGAACTTGCGGGGATTGGGAAGAGTGGCGGCAATCAGGGCGCACTCACAACGGAAGAGGTCGTTCGCCTCCTTATCGAAATGGTATTCAGCCACAGCGTCCACACCATAAATACCGTCGCCCATCTCGATGCTGTTGAGGTAAACCTCCATGATGCGCTGCTTGCTCCACATCATCTCTATGAGGAAGGTGAAGTAAGCCTCGAATCCCTTTCGGGTCCACGAGCGACCGGGCCACAGGAAGACATTCTTTGCCGTCTGCTGACTGATGGTACTGGCTCCATGCACCTTTCCGCCACGGGCATTGTTGCGGGCAGCATTCTCTATGGCGTTGAAGTCGAAACCATGATGTTTCAGAAAACGGGAGTCCTCGCTTGCCATGACCGCCACGGGCATGTGGGGCGAAATCTTGTCCATCGAAACCCAATGATGATGCATGGTAACACTCTCGCCCTCAGCCACTTGCTGAAAGCATCTTATCACCATCAGGGGCGTGATGTAGACCGGGATGAAACGATAGGCCACAACAGCAAGAATGGTGGTACTGAAAAACAGCACCACCACCCATTTCAATATTTTCTTTATTTTCTTTAGAATCATCGTAATGATTACTCATGTGGACCGGGGAGCACAAAGAATGCGTCCACGGCCCGTTGGATTCAGTTCATTAGTTCAAAGTACCGTTGTTGGCCTTGTCAACCATGGCCTGGCTTGCATAGAGATAAACCTCCACACGGCGGTTGGCCTGCTGACCAGCCTTGGTGCTGTTGTCGCCTACAGGGTTGCTTGAGCCGTAACCAGCCACGTTCTTGAACTGGCTTGCCTTCACACCACAAGAGGTGAGATAATTGTAAACAGCCTTGGCACGGTTCTCACTCAGAGGCAGGTTGATTCCGTCGTTACCAGTTGAGTCAGTATAACCCTGGATGTCAACCTGGCAATCAGTATTGTTCTTCAATACCTGAGAGAACTTGGCAAGGTCGTTCTTGGCGTTGGCGTTGAGGTCGAACTTATTGATCTTGAAAAGGATTCCTGAATCAAAGGTCACCTTGACGGCAGCCAGTCCGTTGGCGTCGGTCACCTGCTCCACCTTGGCGTTCTCCACCTGCTTGGCCTGCTCAGCCACCTTGTCCATGTGTTTGCCAATCAGAGTTCCGGCTCCACCACCTACAGCAGCACCAATAGCAGCACCCACGAGGGCACCGGTTCCACGATGACTGTTGTTGAGCAGTCCACCAACGATAGCTCCCAGAGCAGCACCAGAGCCAGCACCTACAGCTGCACCCGTGCCCGTCTTAGTCTGACAACTACCCAAAACCAGCAGCATAGAAAGGGCTGCTACCTGAAATTTCATCTTTTTCATACTCTTTTCTCCTATATATTTCGTTAATTTAAATGCAAAGATAACTCTTTTTTCTCCAACATGGAGTCTTTTCTAATATTTTTTTGTAATTTTGCATGCAAATTTAAGGCTATTTGCAAAAAAAGCCAAGGGAAAACTCCTACTATAGTGAGAGGGAATCCCTAAAACTCTTGTTCCTCGGGAGATTTTCTAAGGAGTTAAAGGAGTTAAAGGAGTTAAAGGAGTTAAAGGAGTTAAAGGAGTTAAGACAACAGCTTTTGTGGACTCAACATTAAACATTAACATTAAACATTAATATTGAACATTAATATTGAACATTCCCTCAAGACTATTGTCTTAACTCCTCAGCGACCGGAGGGAGCGATAACTCCTTAACTCCCTTAACTCCTGAAAAAACTCCTGAAAAAAGATAACATTCGAAAATAAAATACATAAACTAAAAATAAATATGGCTAAAGAACTAAAGAATTTGACCAAGCGTGCTGAGAACTACAGCCAGTGGTATAACGACTTGGTAATGAAAGCCGACCTCGCTGAACTGTCTCCAGTACGCGGTTGTATGATCATCAAACCATACGGCTACGCCATCTGGGAGAAGATGCAGCAAGAGCTCGACAAGATGTTTAAGAAGACAGGTGTACAGAACGCATATTTCCCTATGCTCATCCCCAAGAGTTTCTTCTCGCGTGAGGCTGAGCACGTGGCAGGCTTCGCCAAGGAGTGCGCCGTGGTAACCCACTATCGTCTCAAGGCTTCGGAAGACGGCAAGAGCGTTGACGTCGACCCAGCAGCCAAGCTCGACGAAGAGCTGATCATCCGTCCTACTTCCGAGACCATCATCTGGAACACCTACAAGAACTGGATCCATTCATGGCGCGACCTCCCTATCCTTTGCAACCAGTGGTGCAACGTGATGCGCTGGGAGATGCGTACCCGTCCTTTCCTCCGCACCTCAGAGTTTCTCTGGCAGGAAGGCCACACAGCCCACGCCACGAAGGAAGAGGCCGAGGCCAAGGCTCAGGAGATGCTGAAGGTCTACGCCGACTTCGCCGAGAACTACATGGGCGTCCCTGTTCTCCAGGGTGTGAAGAGCGAGACCGAGCGCTTCGCCGGTGCCCTCAACACTTACACCATCGAGGCGATGATGCAGGACGGCAAGGCCCTTCAGAGCGGTACTTCCCACTTCCTGGGTCAGAACTTCGCCAAGAGTTTCGACGTCACCTATCTTAATAAGGAGAACAAGCCCGAGTACGTATGGGCTACTTCATGGGGCGTCTCTACCCGTCTGATGGGTGCGCTCATCATGGTCCACAGCGACGACAACGGTCTCGTACTGCCTCCAAAGCTGGCTCCTGTCCAGGTGGTCATCATTCCTATCAACAAGGGCGATGAGCAGTTGCAGCAGATCACAGCCAAGCTGCAGCCCGTCATCGACCAGCTGCGCGAGTTGGGCATCAGCGTGAAGTACGACGACTCCGACAACAAGCGTCCTGGCTTCAAGTTTGCCGACTACGAGCTCAAGGGTGTTCCTGTACGCCTCGTCATGGGTGGCCGCGACCTCGAGAACAACACCATCGAGATCATGCGTCGTGACACCTTGGAGAAAGAGTCTGTCAGCTTCGACGGTATCGTGGAGCGCGTGAAGGAAATGCTCGACGACATTCAGCACAACATCTTCGAGAAAGCACGCAGCTATCGCGACGCTCATGTCTACGAGTGCGACAACTACGAGGAGTTCAAGGAGCGTGTCAAGGACGGCGGCTTCTTCCTCTGCCATTGGGACGGTACTGCCGAGACCGAGGCAAAGATCAAGGAGGAGACTCAGGCCACTATCCGTTGCGTGCCTTTCGCCTACGAACAGACTCCTGGTGTCGACATGGTAAGCGGCAAGCCTGCCGTGGCTCGGGTCATCATCGCAAGAAGCTACTAAGCCACATTTCTCAGGAGATAAGAAGATTTTTCAGGAGTTAAGGAGTTTATTGGTTCTTTAGGAGTTAAAGGAGTTAAGACAACAGCTTTTGTGGACTTGAAATTAAAACCTCAAGGCATTTGTCTTAACTCCTCAGCGACCGAAGGGAGCGATAACTCCTTAACTCCCTTAACTCCTCACCCCTCAAAAATATCAAAAAAGCTTATGAATATTGTTATCATGGATGGCTACGCCTCAAATCCAGGCGACCTCAACTGGGATGCACTCAAGCAACTGGGTGATGTGACTGTCTACCCCCGCACATCCGATGCCGAAAAGGTGGAACGTGCCAAAGACGCCGACATCATCCTCATCAACAAAGTACAGATGGATGCTGAGACCATCGCAAAACTGCCCCGACTCAAATACATCGGCGTACAGGCCACAGGCTTCAACGTGGTCGACATCCAGGCCGCCAAAGAACGCGGCATTGTCGTAACCAACATTCCTGCCTACAGCACCGACAGCGTGGCGCAGATGACCTTCGCCCTCATCCTCGCCATTACCAACCGTGTGGAACATTACACGCAGGAAAACCGCAACGACCGTTGGACCTACAACAAAGACTTCTGCTACTGGGACACTCCCCTCATGGAACTGGCAGGCAAGAAGATGGGCATCATGGGATTGGGCAACATTGGTATAAAGGTGGCCACCATCGCACGCGACATGGGAATGGACGTATGCGCCTGCACCAGCAAGAACGCCACCGACCTGCCCGAATGGATCACCAAGGTAAGCCGTGACGGACTGCTGGCTACTTCCGACATCCTCTCGCTCCACTGCCCTCTCAACGACGACACTTATCATCTCATCAACGACGAGAGCATCGAGAAGATGAAGCCATCTGCCATCCTCATCAATACCGGCCGCGGTCCGCTGGTCGACGAGGAGGCTGTGGCAAAGGCGCTTCACGAGGGAAGGCTTGCCGCCTATGGTGCCGACGTGATGAGTCAGGAGCCACCCCGTCAGGACAATCCCCTGTTCCGTGAGCCCAACGCCTTCATCACTCCCCACATCGCATGGGCAACGCTCGAAGCCCGCACCCGTCTCAACAAGCAAGTGGCTGCCAACGTCAAGGCATTCATCGAAGGACACCCCATCAACGTGGTGAACAAATAAGACTCAGGAGGAATAGGCTTCAACTGCTTACGAAGCCGCTTTCATTGCTCTATGAAATAGGCTTCATTGACTATCGAAGCCGCTTTCATTTAGAGCCTTTACTATTCAAGGTGTGCAGAGTAGTTATGATACGGGAGTTAAGTTCAATATAAACAAAAAAAAGTGGAACTGTCCTCACGGATAGCTCCACTTTTTTGTTTATACTGAGCCTGAAATGGAGTAGTCAGGGTATTCTAAAAGGCAAATATTCTGTTTGCTAAACAAAATATTTTGAATCTACAAAATCCTTATACCGCTTTAGTTCTATCCTTCAAAATCGCAGCCATATTATCGCTCGCCCATCCTATCAGATCATTCATGATAGGAATCAGAGATTCTGCTCGAGAGGTAAGTGAATACTCCACTCTTGGGGGAACCTCGGCATACACTTTTCTGTTTACGTAGCCATCCGTCTCGAGGGTCTTCAAGGTGCTGGTGAGCATCTTTTGCGAAATATCGGGGATGAGCTTGCGGAGGGCGTTGAAGCGGAGCGGCTCCTCCTTGTGGACATTCAGCGTGTAAATAACGAGCAATGACCATTTGTCGCTAATGCGAGCCAGTACATTGCGAATCGGACAATCCTGGAAAACCATTTCCTTTATCATTCTTGACATAATCTCTATTCTTACCTAATAATATACTTTTCCTTTTCTGTCGCAGAAACTACCTTATTATCTGCAATAAGCTACAAAAGTAACCAATATTCCAAAAGTAACCAAATATCCAAAGTTAATCTGAGTTAACGCTTGATTTTTCTTCCTCCCATTCCATCGCAATAGTTACTTCCGGGTAACTATCCCACCCCAAAGTGCCTTCTTGTGGGAACGTTTTTTTTGTAGTACCTTTGTATCGCAATTCAAAAGTATAAACATTTAAATAATAGAACAAGATGAAAGAAACAAAGACTATCGCAAAGGCTGTCAACTTTACAGCCGTAGATTTTGGCAAGATGAGTGAAATCAAGGACTACACCTTGCAGTTGGGTCCTGAGATTAAGATTCCCGGGAAGATATTCGGAGGTCAGAGCGTGAACGCTACAGGTGGCGAGTTCTCATTCCAGAGTTTTGCTCCTGGCACAGAAACAGGCTTCCTTCATACTCACAAGAACCACGAGGAACTGTATTTCTTCCTGAGTGGCAAGGGCGAGTTCCAAGTTGATGGCGAGGTATTCCCCATTCAGGAGGGAAGCGTGGTAAGAGTGGCTCCTTCCGGCAAGCGCTCTGTTCGCAACAATGGCACAGAGCCGCTGCTGATGCTCTGCGTGCAGTATCGTGGCGCAACCTTTACTGCCGAGGATGCTGCCGATGGCGTTATCCTGAAAGAAAAGGTTGAGTGGTAATGAAGCGTCACGACAGATGACGTGATCTATTAGTTCATGAAAATCAATCGGTTAGGGAATCTCCCCGATGCTTTTAGGGAAAATCATACGATGGTTTATGGTTTTCCCTTTGCTTTTTTCTGCTATTCTATCTATCTTTGCACTACGTTAGAAGAAAGGCTGCACTCGACAATTTGAAAGCAAGTTTTCATTGTGCTCATTTGCACTTTCTTTGCATCATCAAAAAGTTGATAGCGGCTACAAGTTGCTTCTTCAATTAAAATAAATACAGTAATAACCCTTTAAAAAGAAGATAGTTATGAAACGAATCATGATGACAATCGTAGCGGCATGGATGATGATAACATCTATGAATGCTCAGAGACTGACGAATATTCAGGCAGAAGCTCGTTTTATCACAGACAAAATGGTGGTGGAACTGGGATTGAGCAAAGCCCAGCGCAACAATCTCCTGAACATCAACTTCACTTACCTGGACGGCATCCGAAGCTATCGCGACATCGATGCCTACGGCTGGCATTATCGCAACAAGCAGCTCAAGCGCATGATGACCGCCAGACAATGGAAGAGATTCAAGGATTCTTACTATTTCTATCGCCCTATCGGCTGGGAGAACCATGTGTATGTTCACCATATTTACACCAAGTATCCAAAGCATAACTGGGGACACGACAAGCGCCGCCATTGCCCTGAGTGCAACTACGGAAGACCGGGATGGCCAGGCGGAACCCATGAAACTTACGGACCAGGAAAGCCAGGCAAGCATCACAAGCATCACAAGCACGACAAGAAGTGGAAGCACGACAAGAAGAAGTGGAAGCACGATAGAGATTGGGATGATGATGACGATGACGATGATGATGATTGAGATAATGACTGGGATTTAGACTGGGATTTAGACAAACATTCGATGATAAAACAGAAGAAATCCAAGCTGGAGATGATTCTCCGGCTTGGATTTCTCGTTAAATAAAAACTAACTATGCCGACTAACTAATAACTAATCATTAATAATTAATTACCAATCATTAATTACTAATCATTAATTATTAACAAAACGTCTTCCACAATCTGCTCATCGAGCAGGCGATTATCCGAAAGCAACTTCTTCACATCATATCTGTCGTAGAGTCCCTTCCTGATGCCGCCCACCATCACCTTCATTTCTGAAGTGCCATAGTAAGAGGCGATGCGCTCTCCGAATCCGCCATCCTTCGAGCCATCCTCCAGGGTTACCACCAATTGATGGTTTGCCTTCAGGCTATCCAGCGTCTCGGCATCCACCTCATTCAGATAACGGGGATTGATGAGCGTAGCATCGATGCCCTTATCAGCCAACAGGCGGACTACATTCTCGCCCTTCTGATAGAACGAACCGGCGGCGATGACTGCCACCTTCTCGCCCTGGTGCATCACCTTGTACTTTGCCTCGTAACCATACTCAGCATCAACGGCTTCAGACGCATGAACCACGCCATTGCTTGGCACGCGGATGGCGACAGGCTTCTTGTCCTGCCGGATGCTCCAGCGAAGCATGGCGAAATACTCCTCACAGGTGGTTGGAGCCAGATAGATGAGCCCCGGAATGCTGCAGAGCATCGGAATATCGAAAAGGCAGATGTGGGTGATGTCGTTCATCGAATTCACTCCGCCTCCTACCACGTTGATTACGGCTGGGTTGGAATTGATGCAGAGGTCTTGCGCTATCTGGTCGTAGGTACGTTGGATGAAGGTGCTGTAAACGGTCCATACCGGATGCAGTCCACCCTTCGCCATTCCCGAAATCATGGCCACCGCCTGCTCTTCGGCGATTCCCATATCGATGTGCTGCTTGCCAGCCAGTTGGCGCTTATCGGCAGTAAAGCCGCCTGCGGTAGGAGTACCGGCGGTTACGGCGATGAGGGTATTATCCTGCTTCATCTCGCTGAGCATCCAGTCAGAGAATAAAGTGCCGTAATCTTCAGTCGGAGTCACCTCCGGGAGGGTTCCATCGGCATTCTTTCTTGGTCGCGAACCGTCTTCCAGATTGAAAGGCATTCCCCAATGCCAAGCCTCCTTATTGGCTACGGCTGGTGCAAATCCATGACCTTTCTCTGTGTGAATGTGAACCACGGTAGGCTTATCCGTATCCTTCACGCTCTCGAAAACCTGGATGAGTTTTTCGATGTCGTTACCCTCTTCCAGATACTTGTATTCAAAGCCCCACGCCTTGAACCAGTTGTGCTCGCAGGTGCCGTTGCTCTGGCGCAAGGCACGCAGGTTCTTGTAGATTCCGCCATGATTTTCAGCGATAGACATTTCGTTGTCGTTCACCACGATGATGATGCCCGTACCGAGTTCCGAAGCCTCATCCAGTCCCTCGAAAGCCTCGCCGCCCGAAAGGGATCCGTCGCCGATAATGGCGATGATGTTCTCATCGGTACCCTTGACGTCGCGCGCCTTCTGCAAACCGGTGGCAAGACTCACGGAAGTGGAAGTATGCCCCACCTCAAAATTGTCATACTCCGGACATTCGGCAGGTGAAGAATAACCCGAAATGGCATTCATGTCATCCACATCGCCAAGGAATCCCGCTGCTCGTCCGGTGAGCACCTTATGCGGATAGCATTGGTGGCTTACGTCAAACACGAGTTTATCCTTTGGCGCATTAAAAACGTAGTGAAGCGCCACGGTAGCCTCCACGAATCCCAGGTTCGGCCCCACATGACCGCCATGCTTGCTCACACGGTTCAGCACAGCTTGTCTGGTTTCATCAGCCACCACCTGCAACTCCTTCAAATCCAGCTTCTTCAAGTCGGCTGGCGACTTTATTTTCTCAATATACATATTTTTTATACTTATTTTTTGTACTTATAGTTATGATTATATGATGATTATCATTTCCGAGTGCAAAGATACGAAGATTCCCGAAAACACGCATTACCCAAACTACAGAAAAAATGAATGATTTTCCCTATTCTGCCGTAAAGCCCCTATTTTTCATTCCCTTATCCCTCATTTTTTTATGGCAATTTACTCCATATTCAAAAACTTTTCGTAACTTTACTACAAATAAAAATGCAAAGACTATGGTAGAAAGAATTTATCCTGTGGGAATACAGAAATTCAGCGACATCATCAAGAAAGAATGCGTGTATGTGGATAAGACTGACTTGATATACAAGTTGACCAAGAAGTACAAATACGTATTTCTCAGTCGTCCCCGCCGGTTCGGAAAATCCTTGCTGAGAACAACCCTCCATTCCTATTTCGCAGGCGAAAAAGGCTACATGGTTTCTTTCGAGGCTGACAACAGAAAACTCGTAAAGATAGGTATCAGTTTCAGTACCGAAACCAGAACGATTGAAGATTGGGAATACAGGGTTCTGGATAAAGTTCCTACACCCCAAACACCTAAAAAAGCATATACATTAAAAGAAAAAAGAAAAGAACATGGAAACGCCTATCTCCCATGGGAAAAAGTAGCAGATGATATTCTGATAAACTTTTATAATGAAGGAAAAACTATAAAAGAAAAAACTATAAAAGAAATAGCAGAAATCATGGAGCGTTCGAAAGGAGCGATTCAATCAAGACTAAAAAAATTAGGAATTATATATTAACAAGAAGACTCAGAATCAGCATTTCTTATTGCTAATTCAGAGTCTTCTTTTCCTTTTTTCATCATTTGTTTATTCCTTCACTTCCATGATTTCCGGATGCTCCATCCGCACCTGTTTCTTGAGCTTTTTCACCACTTCGGAATAGCTGTGGCGAATCAATCCCTGGATGAAATCATCTTCCAGCGAACCATAGAGATTCACCTGGTTCCAATACTTCTTGTTCCAATGCCAGGCACCTTCTATCTCGGAATGCTCCTCCCGGAGTTCGACGGCGTAATCGGCATTACACTTCATCGTAACCCATTCCGGACGCTCCAAATCTACACAAGCAAAAATCTTATCGAAGATGCGAAACGCCAAGGTTCGCTCATCAAATGGGAAAGCCTCAGTTGCGAGGGGGAGTGAGAGGCAATACTCTCGAATTGATTCTATGTTCATGCTACTTTTCTGATTTTTAACTGAAGTTTCGCATGTACGGAAGTTATAGAAGTTAAAAAAAAGTTATCACTCCATTCGGTCGTTAGAAGTTATAGCCAACAGCCTTTTTGGTTGTATACTGAGCCATAAAGCATTTGTCTTGACTCCTTTAACTTCTTAACTTCTTTAAATTCTTTAACTTCCCCATTTGCGAAAGAGTTTTTAATATTTATCAACATGCTGCCGCAAAGATAAACATTTTAGACAAGACTACTGCATACTGCACACAAAAAACAGCATGCGGCTCGCTAAAATTCCATCATATTAAAATAACTCTCTTCTTATCAGGCTGAGAAGAGGAAGATAATGCTGTGGTAGAGCTGGGCGCCAATGACATAGATGAGCAGCAAACCGCCCATCTTGCCAACGCCCGAGACAAGAGCCTCGTAGACGGAGGCGACGCCCTTCATCCGGTCGCTCATCACACCGAAACTGACACTCATCACCATCAGGGAAAAACAACAGTAAGGCACGATACTGGCAGAGAAACTGCTGGGCAAGAGGCCCCCCATCACATTGAGCAGGATGGCGTGGGGAACCAGCACAAGCGCCAATATCAACAGCAAAAAGAAAATGCCCTCGAAGAGAGCCAAACGCATGGCGATGCGCTGGCGGTACTCGGAGGATCGGTAATGCAGAATGCCGCTGTACTGCAGGGCTCCAAGCATGAAAGAGAAAAGCAGAAGCCACACCAGCAAGGGCGACTCCACATTGCCCACAAAGCGACCGAAAAACCAACGGATACCCTCGGCGCTAAGCAGGGAGCGCGGAAAACTCTCAGGCATCGCAGCTGTAAGAAGCCACGACGTCAGAATAAGCACCACCTGCCCCACTCCGAGCAGCAGCGCCACCCATGCCATCAACTTATTAATCCTCATCTGCCTTCAGATTGTCTACGTCCAGAATGTGAAGTTCCAAAGCCCTCACCACTAATCGGGTGGCATTAATGCCAATACCCTTGTTGCCGTCGGGGAAGAGTTTCTGAACCAACTCGTTCTGACGCTTCTCTAAGCTCTTCACGCCGAAAGGCATTCCGCGCAGACCCGTAATCTGCTCCTTGGTGTAACCCAGCGCCAAATGGCGCAGGAAACGCTCGTCGTACTCGTCAATCTCGTAGTTGACCAAAGCCTCCTGGCGCATTAGCTGGCTGTTGACACTTCGCTTGAAACGGTCTACTATCTTCTGAAGGATAGGCTGGTTGAACACCATTTTCTTGCCGCTCATGCAACTCGCCACATCGCCACGCGTCAGCAGCTCGCCACTCTTCAGGATAATACCGTCGCAACCTGCATCGAGCACATCGACCCACAGTTTCTCGTTCAGAATCTCGCCTGTGAAAATAAGCACCTTCAGGGCAGGATAAGTCTCCTTGGTCTGACGGCAGATCTCCACACCAATGGTGGTGGAACCGCCCAGTCCAAGATCGAGCAGCACAAGGTCGGGCACCTGCTGCTTGATGAGGCGCCAGTAACTGGTTTCGCTTTCAGCCGTTCCTATAATCTCAGCTTCAGGGATTTCGTTTTTGAAGATTCCCTCTGTGCCTTTCAGCTCCAAGGGTACATCTTCGACAATGATTACTTTAAATGGTTCCATATTATTATTGTTTTACTTTTTTATCTTTTTTGAGAAGTTTTCAATGGGGACAGGATTCAACTTCTAGGAAATAACTCCAGAGGATTCTCCTGAGCCATACTCTTGGGCAGCACGATTTCGATCATGAGCTTGCCTGCTGCACTCGACCTGGCAGAGATACCGCAACCACGCAGATTGGTCACTTCGCCTATTTCGCGAACAATCTGCCGGCAAAGCAGGTACTTCATGTCGTGAGTCAGAGGAGTGAAGAGCCGATGGTGAAGTTGCTCATCGTAATCCACTTCCTGCATCTCTACCCGGCAGACAGCATAAGGTGAATCGGGCAAGTCCTCTACCCTGACTTTCACTTTTCCTGCTCCCGAGGTGAGAAGGTCGAAAAGATACTGGCGAAGGAACTTGTCGTTCTTCACATTCAGCTCCACCTGCTCCATCGCCTGGGCACTGAGCATGGTGTAGAGCGACTTATAATAGTCCACCAACTCATGAAGCGACTGCACATCGGAAGGATCATTCTCTACGAGCTGACGGATGCGCGAAGGATAATACATCGTCTCATGCTTCAACGTGGAAAGGCAGTTGTCGAGCACAGAGCACGACACGTGCAGACGCCCATTCTCATACTCCGCTTTATGCAACTCGTCTTCTGTCATCTCCATGTCGTAGGTCTCGGCTGCTGTACGCCGCATACTCTCCTGGAGCGCCTGCTCTATCTGGTCAACTACATCGCCCAACTGGGCATTCAGTCCATGAAGTCTCACTCCCCGCTTGTGCCACGTCTGCCTGATACGCTGCAACTTCACCTCGTCGGTAGCGTCACTCAGCAGGATGCGGTTGATTTCATTCACCTTCTCCACGGCGAAACGAAAGGTCAGTACATGGCGATAATAGAGCAAATAGTAAGCCAAAGGCAACTGCAGCAGAAGGAGGATGAGCAGCACGATGGCCACCGTCTTCGAGTTCTCCGACAGCTGCATGGTGCGCACATAGGCTGGCAGCGTAGAGTCAGCTCCCATCTCGCGGTAGAGCTGGGTGTAGACCTTGTTGTTGCTGCGATAGAGGTCCCACTTGTGTAGGGCAAGAGCAGCCACGGCGCTCTCATTACGAAGGTCGAGAATAACATAATAATTAGTGGGCAGACTGTCCTGGTACCACAACAATTCGGCTGGGAGAACGTCGCTCGGACTGGCTGTCATCAGCACCTTGCCGCCAGGATGAAGCGACAGGTAATGGCGGTTGAGGTAACTGCGGGCAGAGTCAGCATACTGGAGGGTGCGCTCGTACTCGCCGTTGATGTTGCTGAAATAAGCCGAATCGGCAAAGCCGTCGGCACGCTGCAGATTGAGCGGGAGACGATGATTGGCTGCATTGCCGCGCTGATGGCGGAGCGCATTTTGGGCAACGACCTGCTGCGGCAGGCACGTCAGCGCCATCAAGCCCACCAGACCTACGAGTCCTACGGAAAGCGACTTCAGCCGACCGCCTATTCCCCGAGGCAGGCGGAAGACAAAGCGGCTGCCCTTTCCCAACTCGCTCTCGGCAAAAATCGAACTCACTGAGAAGATGCTGCTCACCTTCTTGTATTTCTCTATAATACCCTTGCAGTTGAGAAGTCCGAAACCATGACCACCTGTATAAGTGCGGTCGAAGACGTGCTCCAACTGCTTATCGTCCATGCCTACTCCCGTGTCTGTAATGCAGATTTCCACATAAGCATCAGCTATCGAGGCGCTCACCATCACACGGCCACCCTGGGGGGTGAACTTGCGGGCATTGTCGGCCATGGTGTTAATCATGAAAAGTGTCAGCGTACGGTCGGCCTTCACCACTGCCTCGGTGGGCTCTACGACCAGTTCCACGCCCTTCATGTCGAAATTCATTTTGCCCTTCTGCACAATGTCGAACAGGGGCTGCAACGCAAAACTCGTAATACGGAGATTAAGAGTTCCCTGCCGCATCTGGATCCACCGGGTAAGCACCTCGTTGTACTGGTTGATTTTGGCAGTCAGCTCTGAGATGTACTGGTACCTATCCTTCTTCACCGAGTCGGGTTCGACACGGTGTTTCAGGCAGTCTACCTCGTGAATCATGCGGTCGATGAAGGGCGTTATGCTGTTGACCAATGCCACCTTGGCACGTTGCTCCAAATGGCGTTTCTTGTTGTCCCTCACGTGGAAGAGCATCATTTGCAGTTCCTCCTCTATATCCTCCTTTCTGTCGTTCAACTCGCTGATGTGCTGAGCATTGCTATCCTTCCATTGCTGTAAGGGTTCAAGCAGTTTGGTGATAGAGCCACGGTGTACATTCCTGCGGCGCATCCTGTCGAAGAGATAGAGCAGGAACACCACAAGAACGATCATTCCTATCACGGATGCTATCATCCAGTTGAGCAGCACAGCATTGTTGTCGAGCACGGCTGCACGGGCTTCCAACTGCTTGTCCTGTCGGGTTCGCTCCTGCAGGTCGAGATACATGTTGCGGTAAAAATCGCTGTGTGGCTTGTCGTCGATCGCAGAATAGACCAGACAGAGGCGCTCAGCAATGGAGGCCACCAAGTCGGGTGCTGCCTTGATGCGCTTATTGTCGTTGAGCGCATGGTTGAGACAGTCTTCTGCCGAACGATAGTCGTCTATGGCCCAGTAGCATTCAGCCAGTGTTCTGTAAGCTCCGGCTGTCTGATAAACATCGCCGTAAGACGAGAACAGATTGAGCGCCATCTGGGCCAGGTTGCCTGCCAATAAGCTGTCAGGCACCTGGTCAATATTAAGATACTTAATGGAAGGTCTGTTGTTGCGAATCAGGTAACTGCGCAGACTGGGACTCTGCAGATGCTCGCTAAGGGCCTGCAAAGCATTAGCCTGCCAATAGGGATAAGGGGTTCCTGAACAGGCCAGCATAAAGCATCGCATCAGGTAGTCGAACTCACCCTGTCCGATTTCCTCAGCTGTTCCGCTGACGATGGCTCCTCCAGCGCCAATATTGTATAAATAGTTGAGATACTGAGCCGTATCTGCCTCCAAGGCTTCAGCATCAATATCGTTTAGAGCCTGCAACATGGGTTCCTCCTGACCTACATAATAGAAATAGGTAGCGGCAACGATGTCTAACTCGGAATGGGCATAAAGGGCACGCTTACGTTCGCGCGGAGGCAGATTGTCGGCTTCCTCACCAATACGGCGGAGCAGGCGCATCGCTTTCTCACGATAAGCATAGAAGTCCTTATTGCGCGACTCGCGCTGGCAAAGGCGCATGTTCTGTACGAGGGCAACAAGGATCTCTATCTGGTTGTCGCTGCGCTGTTCCACCTCCACCAAATGTCGGCGAGCCTGCTCGTAATCCATCTTGGCTATGGCTACGAAAGCCAGGTTGTTGTGCGCCTCAGCATAACCTGCAGGATAGTCATCGGCAAGCCTCAAAGCCCTATGTGCCAGAACCTTGGCAGAATCGAGATTACGGTAATGATAAGCATAAGAAAGAGAATTCAGCTCATCTACTTCGCCCTTATGCGACGGCGAACAAGCTGAAAAGAAAAACAGCGCTATCATCAGAAAGGTGATAGCGCTATTGTATAAACGATAATATGTGACTCTACGAATCTCCAATATTATACACGCATATTAAGCGCGGGCCTTTGCGATGTACCCCAAAGCCTCCTGGCACTTAGCTGTAATAGCAGCCCAGTCGCCAGCAGCTACGGTCTCCTTAGGGAAGAGCTTAGAACCCATACCTACACAGAGAACACCGGCCTTGATCCAGGGAGTAAGGTTCTCCTCGGTTGGCTCTACAGCACCTGTTACCATGATGTTGCTCCAGCGCAAAGGTGCCATCACGTTCTTAACGAATGAAGGACCACCTACGTTGCCTGCTGGGAATACCTTGGTTACGTCGCAACCTGCTGCCTGAGCATTGTTGATCTCGGTTACAGAACCACAACCTGGTGAATAAGGAACCAAGCGACGGTTGCAGACAGGAGCAATCTCTGGGTTGAAGTTAGGACCTACGATGAAGTTGGCACCCAACTGGAGGTACAAAGAAGCTGTACCTGCATCAACTACAGTACCAGCACCGAGAATCATCTCTGGGCACTCTTTGTCGGACCATTTCACCAACTCGCCGAAAATCTCGTGTGCGAAGTCACCTCGGTTAGTAAACTCGAATACACGAACACCACCCTCGTAGCAAGCCTTGATGACGTTCTTACAAATCTCAATATCCTTGTTGAAGAATACAGGAACCATACCAGTCTCTTTCATGGCTGCCATGACCTGCATTTTGCTAAACTTTGCCATTATCTATATAATGTTTATTGTTTATTATTTAATGTTTAGTTGAACTTTAGCAAGTTCAGAAGTTATCGCTGTACACGGCCATTGGCGTTACCACCAGCCAGACTCTCTACCTCGTCAGCAGAAACCAGGTTGAAATCGCCAGGGATAGTATGCTTCAAAGCAGAAGCTGCAACAGCAAACTCGAGAGCCTCAGCCTGATTTGGCTTGGTCAGCAAACCGTGAATCAAACCACCTGAGAATGAGTCACCACCACCTACACGGTCGATGATTGGGTTGATGTCGTAGTGCTTGCTCTGATAGAACTCCTTGCCGTTGTAGATAAGAGCCTTCCAGCCGTTGCGGGTAGCAGAGAGTGACTCACGCAATGTAGAAACTACATACTTGAAACCGAACTCCTTCATCATGCCCTGGAAAATACCATAGTAACCCTCGGCGTCGGTCTTACCGCCCTCTACGTCAGCATCTGGTTTGAAACCAAGACAAAGCTGAGCATCCTCCTCGTTACCGATGCAAACGTCAACATACTGCATCAAAGGACGCATGACAGAGATGGCCTTCTCAGAAGTCCAGAGCTTCTTGCGGAAGTTGAGGTCTACAGATACAGTCACACCATGACGCTTGGCAGCCTCGCAAGCCAACTTGGTCAACTCGGCAGCCTTATCGCTGATGGCAGGAGTAATGCCGCTCCAGTGGAACCACTGAGCACCCTCCATGATTTTATCAAAATCGAAATCAGATGGATCAGCCTCGGCGATTGAACTGTGGGCACGGTCGTAGATAACCTTAGAAGGACGCATAGAAGCACCTGTCTCTGCATAGTAAAGACCAACACGCTCACCGCCACGGGCAATGAAGTCGGTATTTACGCCATAACGACGAAGAGCGTTCAGGGCGATCTGACCAATCTCGTGCTTTGGCAACTTAGATACGAAGTAAGCATCATGACCATAGTTGGCTACGCTGACAGCCACATTAGCCTCACCACCGCCAGGGATGATGCGGAATGACTCACTCTGAATGAAGCGATCGTTGCCTTCGGGTGACAAACGAAGCATAATCTCACCTAATGTTACAATTTTTGCCATTGTTGTTTGATAGTTTTTAATTTATTGTTTGTTATTACTTGAATTTATTTCGTCTATAAGGAATTTTTTGATTTCATTTCTTCTATGATGAAGTTTCTTGGGGCAAAAATAAGCCTTTTTTCTTGAATAAAGAAATAAAAACGACTTTTTTTTTGTTTTTATAGCAAAAAACACGCTGTGCATTCGCACAATTCGATTTTTTATTGTAAATTTGCCCCAAAAATAACTTGTTGTGGTCGCACACAACACAATATACGAATAAGAAGAACTATCCACATTGTGGTTTCCCAAGTTTTCGGATTTGGAAGTGGTGGCGCTATCCTTGACGGCAGAGACCGAGAGCATTGATAGTGAGAAGTGGTTGTTCGACTATAAATTGCAAGAGTACAAGGACAACATTCCTAATCTCATATCAAGGAGACAGTTCAATGACCGCAGGAAGAAAACGGCAGGCCTGTGTGAGGAACTGCGCAAGCGGATTGCCATGGAAATGGATGGCGGAGAGGAACAATTCTTTGTTGACTCCAAGCCGATAGAGGTCTGTAGGGTTGCAAGAGGAAAACGTTGCAAGATGGGACGTACCGGCAATTTCTCGCAAGCTCCCGACTTCGGCTTCTGTGCTTCGCAGAACACGTATTATTTTGGTTATAAGTTACACGCTCTCTGTGGGTTAAGTGGAGTTATCCATTCCTATGATCTGTCAAAGGCAAGTGTGGCGGACCTCCATTATATGAAGGATGTAAAACATACTTATCACGACTGTAGCATCTATGGTGACAAAGGGTATATTGGAGCTGACGTACAGCTTGACTTGTTCGAAACCGCACACATAAGACTGGAGTGTCCGTATCGGCTCAACCAAAAGGATTGGAAACCGACATTCATTCCGCAAAACAAAGAGGATTGAGACAATATTCTCACAAAAACAGACCAGTTCTTGGTCAAGAAAATAAAGATTCTGCAATACGTAAACTTCATTAACGACAAGCCCAAAAATTCCGCCAACAGGAATCAAAGCTAACAAACAGAATGGCCGAAAAAATCAGAATCAAAGACATTGCTGAAAGAACTGGCGTTTCTGTAGGTACCGTAGACAGGGTCTTACATGAGCGCCCCAATGTTTCGGAACCAGCCCGCAAGAAGGTAGAACAGGCTCTCAAGGAGATGAACTACCAGCCCAATATGTACGCCAGCGCACTGGCTTACAACAAGCAGTACACCTTCTACATGCTGCTGCCAAAGCACGAGTCGGAGGCTTACTGGGAGGAGATAGAAGAAGGGGCACGAAAATGCGAGGACACCAGGCGAGACTTCCACATCGACGTGGAAATCAGTTTCTTCGAACGCTCCAGCGATGAGTCGTTCCGTGAGAAAGCCAACGAGATCATACAGGCTAAGCCCGAAGGTGTCGTTGTCGTTCCATCTTCACTCGATGTCACACGAGAGTTCACCGACCAATTGCACGAGCAGAACATTCCCTTCATTCTTCTCGACTCCTACATGCCCGACCTCAAGCCCCTGTCGTTCTACGGACAGGACTCTTTCTGCAGCGGATATTTTGCAGCCAAGATGCTGATGATGATTGCCTGCAGGGAGACGGAAATCATGCTCATGCGACAGACGAAGGACGGACGCGTGATGAGTAAGCAGCAGGACAACCGAGAAGTGGGATTTCGGCACTACATGCACGACCACTACCCTAACGTGAAGGTTACCGACCTCGACCTGCCACTCAACGGAACTCGTGTCGAATACAATAAAATGCTGGAGAAGTTCTTCTCTTCCAACCCACAGGTACACCATTGCATCACCCTGACATCCAAGGCACACATCGTGGGCGACTTTCTGCTGAAGACCAACCGACGCAACATCCAGATCATGGGTTACGATATGGTAGAGAAGAACGCCCGCTGCCTGCGCGAGGGAAGCATATCTTTCCTCATCGCCCAGCATGCCTACATGCAAGGCTATGCGTGCATCGATACTCTCTTCCAGGCCATCGTGCTGAAAAAGAAAGTTACTCCGGTAAACTACATGCCCATCGAGCTTCTAATGAAGGAAAACGTGGACTTCTACCGCAGAACTCAACTCTAAGAACTCCCTCACATACGAAATAAAAAAACAATATAAAAACAACCTACAAAAAAAATGAAACAATCAAGCTTTATCAAGATCAACCCTGCCGACTCGGTAGTGGTTTGTCTCCGCCCATTCAAGCAGGGCGAGATCATCGAGGTTGACGGCAAGACCATCACCTTGTTACAAGACACCCCAGCAGGACACAAAGTCCTCATCGACAATGCTGCTGAAGGAACCAATATCCTGAAATACGGCTACCCCATCGGTCATGCAAAGAAAGACCTGAAACAGGGAGAATGGGTCAACGAGAACAACCTCAAGACCAACCTTGCCGGAACTTTGGAATACACCTACAATCCTGTAGAGGAGATCCTGAACATCGAGAACGAGAACCGTACTTTCAAGGGCTATGTACGCAAGAATGGCGAGGTAGGTGTGCGCAATGAGATTTGGGTCGTTCCTACAGTAGGCTGTGTGAACGGTATTGCCGAGAAGCTCGTCGACCTGCTCAAGCAGGAAACCAAGTGCGAGGGCATCGACGCTATTCACGCATGGCACCACAACTTCGGTTGCTCTCAGCTTTCGGGCGACCACGAGAACACACGCAAAGTGCTTCGCGACATCTGTCTTCACCCTAACGCAGGCGCTGTACTCGTACTCTCCCTGGGTTGCGAGAACAACCAGCCAGACGAGTTCATGAAGATGCTGGGCGACTACGACAAAGACCGCATCAAGCTCTTGGTAACTCAGAAAGTGGAAGGCGACGAGCTTGAGGAAGGCATGAAACTGCTCCGCGAACTCTATGCTCAGGCCAAGGAAGACAAGCGACAGGAGGTTTCGGTCAGCAAACTGCGCGTAGGTTTGAAGTGCGGTGGATCAGATGGATTCAGCGGAATTACTGCCAACCCATTGGTAGGCGAGTTCTCCGACTGGCTCGTGGCACAGGGCGGAACTTCTATCCTCACCGAGGTGCCTGAGATGTTTGGCGCTGAGACCATCCTGATGAACCGTTGCGAGAACAAGGAACTCTTCGACAAGACAGTTCACCTCATCAACGACTTCAAGGAGTACTTCCTCTCTCATGGTGAGCCTGTAGGCGAGAATCCTTCTCCAGGCAACAAGGCGGGTGGTATTTCTACACTCGAGGACAAGGCTCTCGGTTGCACACAGAAGTGTGGTCGCGCTCCAGTCAGCGGTGTGCTCCAGTATGGTGACCGTTTGGAGACAACGGGTCTGAACCTTCTCTCTGCACCAGGCAACGACCTCGTAGCTTCCACAGCTCTTGCTTCTGCCGGCTGTCAGCTGGTTCTCTTCACCACTGGTCGCGGTACGCCATTCGGCACTTTCGTACCAACCATGAAGATTTCCACCAACAGCAACCTCTACCGCAACAAGCCAAACTGGATTGATTTCAACGCAGGCGAACTGGTGGAAGGTACTGAAATGAAGGACTTGGTACGCAAGTTCATCGACAAGATTATCGCAGTAGCCAAATGGCGAAGAAGCTCGCAACGAGTACAACGGCTATCGCGAAATCTCTATCTTCAAGAACGGCGTAACGCTGTAAATAAAGTGAATAAACAGACTAAAAAATGAGCAATAAGAAAGGATTACTGGCACTCTCGCCATTGTTTCTGTTAATACTGCTGATAGCTGTCTTTACCATCCATTCGGTAAGGAGCAACGGCTCGGGCGACAATCTGTCGCTTACGGTGGCTTTCATGATTTCCAGCATCTATGCTGTGGCAATATCAGGAGGACTGCCCATCAAGAAGCGCATTGACACCTACAGCCGTGGAGCTGGAGCCAGTAATCTGATGCTTATGCTCTGGATTTATGTGCTGGCAGGAGCATTTGCTGCATCTGCCAAGGCCATGGGAGCTGTCGATGCTACCGTCAACCTGGCTCTCAGCATCCTTCCTGCCAGCATGATTCTGCCAGGACTCTTCCTGGCGGCTTGTTTTATCTCTCTTTCCATCGGAACAAGTGTGGGCACAGTAGTAGCACTCGTTCCTATTGCTGCAGGACTGGCACTTTCGGTAGACGCCAACTTAGGGCTTACCGTAGCTGTCATTGTGGGTGGAGCCTACTTTGGAGACAACCTCTCCTTCATCTCCGACACCACTGTGGTGGCCACGCAGACGCAGGAATGCCGCATGAGCGACAAGTTCCGCATCAACTCACTCATTGTCATTCCCGCTGCCATCATCATACTCATCGTCTACGCCATCATGGGAGCAGAGACCAAGGCTCCTACGCAGGTGGCAGAGGTAGAATACATCAAGGTGATTCCTTATCTCCTGGTTCTCATCACAGCCATTGCCGGCATGAACGTGATGGCTGTTCTCACTATGGGAACTCTTCTTTGCGGAGCCATAGGCATCATCGAAAACCTCATGGGAATCCCGAACTCATACGATTTCTTCGGTTGGTTCTCGGCCATGGGAAACGGAGTCATCAGCATGGGCGAACTCGTCATCATTGCCATGATGGCTGGTGGAATGCTCGAAACCATCAGGGAGAACGGAGGCATCAACTTTATCATCAGCAAGATAACTGCTCACGTCAAAAACAAGCGGGGAGCCGAGCTCTCGATTGCTGCCTTAGTGTCGTTCGTCAACCTCTGTACGGCCAACAATACCGTAGCGATTCTTACCGTGGGAAATATCTCCAAAAAGATAGGCGACAAGTTCGGAGTTGACAACCGAAAGGCCGCAAGCATCCTCGACACTTTCTCGTGCTGCGTGCAGGGACTCATCCCGTACGGCGTACAGATGCTCCTGGCAGCAGGACTGGCGCACATCAGCCCCATCGACATTCTTCCCTATCTCTACTACCCCATGGCCATAGGCGTAGCGGCACTAATGGCCATTCTGTTCAGATACCCACGACATTACAGCTGATAAAGAAAAGAGATTAGCTTAACTCTTTGATAACTTCTGAACTTACAAAATTAAATAATTACCTACACCCCTAAATATAGTAAAAGAATGGACTTTTTGCAGCGCAACCTTTTCGTCCAGTTACGTACCGACAACTTCGGAGCCAAAGAAGAACTGGAGCCTATGACTGTCTTCAAAAAAAAGAAGATAGCCCAGATGATGAAGAATCTCAATGCCGTTCCTGCCGGAGCTGTATTGATGAACAATAGTTTCCTGAACAGACGACTCATCAAGATTCAAAAAGAGGAGCGCCACTCCATCGACACCTCCATTGAGACGCTCTATCTGTTGCGCTTACTGGTAAGCAACATCAACGGAATTCTCGCCAATGGAATCAGTATAAGAGGTATTATCCAGTTGGGACAATACCTCAGAACAAGAGGCGACAAGGTTGACTTCATCAAGTTAGAATCCTGGCTACGCAAACTCCACATCCAGCGCATGGCTCAACTGGAGGGCAGCGTGCTCATCACCTTCTTCGACTTCGAAAAAGACGAGATTCCCTTTGTACGCAGAGTGGAAAAAGGCGCATACAAACTCACCCTACGCTCCCTCTATTACAACACGCAGGAGGCAAAAGATATCGAGTTCGAACAGACTGCCACTGGCTTTGTACGTACAACAGGAGGCACCATGCGCAAGAGCCTCAGACGAAGCATGCGCTACATAACTTATGCCCCCATTGAGACCATCAGCAACTTTACCCACAAGGTATTCCACTCGCTTTCTGAAATCGAAGAGTAAAATATATCTAAAAAATCACGCTCTTCGGTGGCAGATAGCATGTTTTTTAGTAACTTTGCAGTTATGAAGAAAATCATCATAACTATTATCACCACCCTACTCACCCTCAGCACCCACGCACAGTTCGTACAGTGTGAGGATACTTGCCAACATGTGCATGGCATCGACCTCAGCCACTATCAGGGAAATGTGTTCTGGGAAACCGTAGGCGACAACACCAAAATGGCGTATGTTTATCTCAAGGCTACAGAGGGAGGGACCAATGTAGACAGCAAATACAAACAGAATATAGACCTTGCCCACAGATACGGACTCAAGGTTGGTTCTTACCATTTCTACCGTGCTCGCATTCCACAGCAGACACAGCTCAAGAACTTCATGGCTCAATGCCGTCCAGGCGATCAGGACTTGCTGCCCATGATAGACGTCGAGACAAAGAGCGGAATGGACACAGAGCAATTCTGCGACTCCCTTTTCAAGTTTCTGTTGCTTGTAGAGAAAGCCTACAAGCAGAAGCCGCTCATTTATACCGGAGCCAACTTCTACGATCATTACCTTCTGGGCAAGCTCGACAGCTATAAACTCATGATTGCGCAGTACACCAAGCGCACACCTGTTCTTAAGGACGGACGCGACTTCGAGATGTGGCAGTACACGGGTAAAGGCAGACTCAATGGAGTCAACGGATATGTGGACAAGAGCCGATTCATGGGCAACCACAGGCTCAGGGAAATCAGATTCCGGCACCGATAAACATTCACCTATCAATACAAGGACTCAACTTTCCAAGTATGTAAAATAAAAAAAGTAGTTAGAAAAGTTAAAACCAAATACATCTCAATACAGGATGTGTAATGGTCTATGTTAAGTGCGGAGACAAATGCCTGGCATCCCCAGCAAAAAAGACAGTTGTCTTAACTCCCGGAAAATCTCATTTTAAGAATATACACTCAACTAAAAAACATAATAAAAATGGCGATTATAAAATGTCCAGAATGCGGACACCCCGTTAGCGACAAAGCACCCACATGTCCTACTTGTGGCGTAGAGATAGCTGGCAAGATTACCACTTGTACCAACTGCGGCACTGCATATTTCAGCAATCTGAATATGTGTCCCAACTGTCATTGTCCTAACCCAAGAAGCGTTGCCACTCCTTCTGTACCAACGACTCAGAAAGGAGCAACAACACCTCCAGTTCCTACAATTCAACCAGACACAGTCATTCCTCCTATTCCGGAATCACCAGATGCCAACGAGGACAAACAGGAGAAGAAGTCCAACCGCACCATCTTGATTTGCTCGTTCATCTTTGCAATCATCGTTTGTGGCACACTCTTTTATTTCTATCACAACGCCAACAAGCAACAGGAAGAGGAAGCCTACGAATACGCCATGCAAAGCAACGATCCGGACGTTCTTCAGAGCTATCTCGACACCTACAAGGATGCCGACCAGGCTCATATCGACTCCATCATGTCGCACCTCAACGCCCTCAAGACCGTAGACAACGACTGGACCAACGCCGTGGTGAGCGGTTCAAAAGAGGCAATAGAAGCCTACTTGCAGAAATACCCCAACTCGCCCCACAGACAGGAGGCATGGAACAAAATCGACTCCATCGACTGGCAGGTAGCCAAGAAAGCAGACACGGCTGAAGCCTATCAGATTTACCTCGACCAGCACACCGACGGATCACATATCGAAGAGGCAGAGAACGCCATGAAGAAAGCCTTGAGCCGCGACCTGCAACCCGAAGAGAGCCAAATGGTCAGCAGTCTGTTCCGCAAGTTCTTCCAGAGCATCAACTCGCGCAACGAGGACGGACTCACCTCTACCTGCGAAGATGTCCTATCTTCACTTTTAGGCAAGACTGCCGCCACAAAGAACGACGTGCTCACCTTTATGCACAAGTTGTATAAAGAAGACGTCACCAATCTGAACTGGCGCCTTAACAACGATTATCAAATCAAGAAACGAGAGATTGGCGACGAGGAATACGAGTACCAGGTAGTGTTCACTGCCCGTGAGGATGTAAGCCGCACAGACGGCAGCACCCAGGAAGGCACATTCAAAATTACAGCCACCGTCTCACCCGACGGCAAAATCTCATCTTTCAACATGGCTAAGATTGACCTATAGTCATACTTTCTTCTGGGAGTAACAACGTGCATCTATAAGGAGTAAGGAAGCTTATTCTTATCGGATGACAATGGCGTTCTAACCGGTGTTGACGCCAGATTAAGTTAACTTCATGAATAGATTAAGTTAACTTCTTGTGCTCGTTGAACTAAGTTCTTGCTCCCGTTAAGATAGATGCGCCCTGAAGAACTAAGACACAATCAAAATCTTGTGCTTTAGCTCATCAGGGCGCAGTTTTTATTGAAGTAAAAAGAATGCAAAAGAAAGGGAAATGCTGGACAGAGAAAACTCTGCCATCATTTCCCTGCAGTAAAGGATGAAGCGCTTACTTCACCTTAGCACCCCAGTACTTCACGTACTTTATCTTTTTGCCCTGAGTGCCTGTGGGTTTGTTCCACTTGCCACCCAGAATGAGGATAGTTGTCTTCTTACCAGCAGGCACAGCGTTAACAGCATCCTGAAGGGTCATGAAGTTGCCACGGCCTTCTGCTGACACCACATAATCGTAGTGACGGACATGCTTTCCGAGAGCAGGAACAGCCTTACCAATAGCATCAGCCAAGGCTCCAGCTATGATGCGCGCGCCATAAACATTATAGTGGGTATTGTCCATACGGCCCTTAGGAATACTGGGAACCTCGCCTGGCTTATACCACATATGCAGGCTGCGGCTCCCCTTAATACCAAGGGAAGTCTCTATGTCGTGCGTGATTTTTGTAGCATCAACAAAAGGAACATTCAACTCCTGAGCAACACAGCGTGGGGCTACGACATAGGCTCCGTGAGTGTCGATAAGGGTATCGCTGTTGATTTTCTCTTCTCCATCGAACACAGTCTTGCGAAGCTTCTCATCGTCGTCATTCTTCAGGTTCTCAGCATACCAGCAACGACGAACCACAGAGTTGAACAATACAGGAATGCCGCCTTTCTGACGGGTTTCCTCAACGAAACGACGCAAGTTGGCATCGAATGTTGACCCCGGATCAGTATGACGGTCGGGCTTAGGTTTTTCGTCGTTATGACCAAACTGGATGAACACATAGTCGCCAGGCTTCAGTCTGTCGAGAACCTTCTGCCAACGTCCCTCATTGATGAAACTCTTGGAACTGCGACCATTCACAGCATGATTGTCAACCAATATCTTGTCATCGAAAAATCCCTGCAACACCATTCCCCAGCCTCGCTCGGGATTGTCCTTGAAGTTAGATTTCTCGGCTGCAGTAGAGTCGCCAATAACAAAGATAGTTGTAATCTTTGTGCTCGACGTCATGACAAACAGCGTCATTGCAAGACATAATAAAAGTGATAGTTTTTTCTTCATATTTTTTTGTTTTGTTATTAGTTTTATTAGAGTAAAAAATCCATGACCTACTCACGCAGCCCATGGACATGAAATAGTTATGCCCTCACACCAGAGGGCTATGTAAAAAGTAATTTACTTATCAATGTAAAGGGCAATCGCCTCTCTCCTACTTCACGGCAGCAATCAGTTCCTCAGCTGTTACGAGGGTCTGCTCGCCACTTTCCATGTTCTTGAGAGTCACTTTGCCTGCAGCCATTTCATTCTCACCCGCAAGTACAACAAACGGAATGTTCTTAGCATTAGCGTAGCTCATCTGTTTCTTCATCTTTGCCTTGTCAGGGAAGATTTCTGAACGGATTCCTGCCTGGCGAAGCTTGCCCACGATGGGCAGACAGTATGCAGTCTCGGTCTCGCCAAAATTGATGAACAACACCTGAGTAGAATTGACAGCCTCCTTGGGATAAAGGTCGAGTGCATTCAGCACATCGTAGATACGGTCGGCACCAAAGCTGATACCTACACCACTGAGACCTGGGAGTCCGAAGATTCCTGTAAGGTTGTCGTAACGACCACCACCCGTGATGCTTCCCATAGGTGTGTCGAGCGCCTTCACCTCAAAGATAGCACCTGTATAATAGTTTAATCCACGAGCCAAGGTAAGATCGAGCTCTATCTCGTTGTTCAAACCTACGGCCTTCAACGTATCAAGGATAAAGCGAGTCTCCTCTACGCCCTTCAGTCCTGTCTCTGAACCCGCGAGTACCTGCGAGATGACCTCCAGTTTTTCCTCGTTAGAGCCAGAAAGTGAGATGATGGGCTGCAACTTCTCGATGGCTTCCTCTGAGATTCCGTCATTACGCAGTTCCTCGTTCACCTTCTCGAGTCCTATCTTGTCGAGCTTGTCTATGGCGACTGTGATGTCTACGATTTTCTCTGCCTCGCCTATCACCTCAGCAATGCCAGTAAGAATCTTGCGGTTGTTGATCTTGATGCACACACGTACACCGAACTTAGTGAATACGGTGTCAACAATCTGCATCAGTTCAACCTCGTTGAGCAAAGAGTCGGAACCAACAACGTCGGCATCGCACTGATAGAACTCACGATAACGACCCTTCTGTGGACGGTCTGCTCGCCATACAGGCTGAATCTGATAGCGCTTGAAAGGCAACTGCAACTCCTCGCGATGCTGTACCACATAGCGTGCGAAAGGAACTGTAAGGTCGTAGCGTAACCCCTTCTCGCAGAGTTTGGCTGCCAACTTCAGTGAGTTGAGAGAATGAAGATCCTCGTCGCTCACCTTGTTCATATAGTCGCCAGAATTGAGAATCTTGAAGAGCAGCTTGTCCCCCTCTTCACCGTATTTACCCATCAGCGTCTGAAGTGTTTCCATCGCTGGGGTTTCTATTTGTTGAAATCCGTAAAGGGCATAGACTTCTTTGATGGTGTCGAAGATGTAGTTGCGCTTAGCCATCTCAACAGGTCCGAAGTCGCGTGTTCCCTTTGGAATACTTGGTTTCTGAGCCATTTAATTCTGTATGTTGTTTAAAGTTTAATGTTTAATGCCTAACGCAATGATTTACTCAGAAAGTAAACCATCAACACTAAACATTAAACACTATCAAATTATTTACGTACGATGGTCTGAGCACGGTCAGGACCGATAGAGATGATGCCGATTCGTGTCTCGAGGAAATCCTCTACGAAGGCTATATAGTCCTTGAACTCCTGTGGGAACTCGTCCTCGGATGTAAACTGGGTCATGTCAGTGTTCCAGCCCTTGAACTCCTTGTAAACAGGCTCCACATCATCAATTTCATAAGGGAAATCGGTTGTCACAGTGCCATCCTTCAACTTATAAGCCACACAAGCCTTGATAGTCTCGAAGCTGTCGAGTACGTCGCTCTTCATCATGATCAGTTGGGTAACACCATTCACCATGACAGAGTATTTCAGCTGTACCAAGTCGCACCAGCCACAACGGCGCTCACGACCAGTCACCGCACCAAACTCATGCCCCAGGTCACGAATCTTGGCACCAGTCTCGTCAAAGAGCTCTGTTGGGAAAGGACCAGCACCCACACGTGTGCAGTAAGCCTTCATGATACCATATACATTACCTATCTTGTTAGGACCGACGCCCAATCCGATGCAAGCTCCTGCGCAAATAGTGTTGGAAGAAGTGACAAAAGGATAAGAACCGAAGTCTACATCAAGCATGGTTCCCTGAGCACCTTCGCAAAGAATATCCTTGCCAGAACGCAACACCTTGTTGATTTCCACCTCGCTGTCTACCATACGGAACTGCTTCAGATATTCGATGCCTTCCATCCAGGTCTTCTCTACTTCTGTGATATCGAAATCAGTATAACCGAGCGAAGCTATCTGCTTGAGGTGCTTTGCCTTATGAGCCTCATACTTAGCCTCGAAGTTATCCAGAATGTCGCCAACACGCAGACCAGTACGGCTCACCTTATCGGTATAAGTAGGACCAATGCCCTTGCCTGTAGTTCCCACCTTGTTCTTACCCTTAGAGGCTTCGATGGCAGCATCGAGCACACGATGAGTAGGCATGATGAGATGTGCTTTCTTAGAGATATAGAGACGGCTCTTCAGGTCGTGACCGCTCTTCTCAAGATCCTTGGCCTCCTGCATGAAAAGGTCTGGAGCCAATACCACACCATTACCAATGATGTTTACCTTGCCACCCTGAAAAATACCTGATGGGATGGAGCGAAGCACATACTTCTGGCCTTCAAACTCCAAGGTATGACCGGCATTAGGACCACCCTGGAAACGTGCAATGACATCATACTTAGGGGTCAATACGTCAACCACCTTTCCCTTACCTTCGTCGCCCCACTGCAATCCGAGTAGGACATCAACTTTACCTGTGTTCATTTTTATATATTGTTATAATTCAAGTTTCTTTACCATGTTCACAGACCGGCAACCTTGCCTTTCTGCTTGTTCTGGCAGGCAGCACAGAGTCCGTAGATATAGAGTGCAAACTCATCACACCTGAAATCGTGCAACTGCGTCTGTCCAATGGCCTGAGTCACTAAAGGTGCGTCAATATCGGTCACACCTCCGCAAACCGTACACACTTGGTGCACATGATTCTCGCGCCCTAAAGACGCTTCGTACTTAGTGCCTTGCGCCAATCCATGCCTTACGACAAGCTTCAACTCTACCAGGAGATGAATCGTATTGTAAAGCGTAGCACGGCTTACACGAAAGCCACTCTTTGATAAATACTCCCCCAATTCTTCCAGCGTGAAATGCTTGTCAATGCTGTACACAGCATCCAAAATAGCATAACGCTCAGGGGTTTTGCGGTGTTGACAGGCCTCAAGATAATCGTCCAAGACCTTCTTCACCCGAACCTTTACGTCGTCTGTCATAATACTCGTTAGTTACATAAAACGCACAAAGATACTTATTATTTACGACATAGAGGAAAATCTTATTTTAAAAAATCTAAAATACTCCAGTTAGGCTGCAAGAACATCCTGTTGCAACCACGAGATTCCGCTTCATTTCTTCAGTTCCTCCATCTTTCGGAGTTCCTCATAAATGCGCTGCACAGGCAGTCCCATCACATTGAAATAACTGCCCTTGAGACCCACACATCCCACGTAACCTATCCATTCCTGGATGCCGTAGGCACCAGCCTTGTCGAAGGGTTTGTAATGATCTACATAATAGTTGATCTCCTGCTCGTCAAGTTTTTTGAAACTCACCTCGGTCACTACGGAGAACTGACGTTGCAGCTCACGTGTAGTGAGACAAACGCCCGTCACCACATGATGGGTCTTTCCACTCAACATACGCAACATGCTGTAAGCCTCCTCTGCATCGTGAGGCTTACCTAAGATAACACCCTTGCATTCCTGGTCGTTCTGAAAACCGTCAGATGGTGCTATCACCACCGTATCTGCAGTGAGAACCAACAAGTTATCATCACCTTCTTCAAGAAGTGATTGATAGGCATCAGCCTTCTTACGAGCTATATACAGAGCCGTATCGTACGCATTCAGCGTATCGGGAAAACTCTCGTCTATACCCTGCATCACCTTTACCTCGAAAGGAATGTCGAGTCCTGCTAAAAGTTCCTTACGGCGAGGCGAATTGCTCGCTAATATGATTTTATATTTCATTTATCTTATCTTCTTTAACCCGGAATTATGAACGTCCAAACATACTTATCAAACACCTTATCTCTCTACCATCCAAACGCCTTGGCATCGGCTAACCATTTGTTCTGTGCCCGCAACACCTGTTCTATAATATCGCGTCCCACACCTTCGCCTCCTTTGCGCGATGACACATAGGCGGAAATGCCCTTAATGTCGGGACAGGCATCGGCAGGACAGCAAGGACATCCGCAAAGGCGCATGATTTCGTAATCAGGAATATCGTCACCCACATAGATAACTTCCTCATCCTGCAGACCATAACGGGTCAGGAAATCCTTATAGGTAGTAACCTTGACAGCACACCCCATGTAAATATCCTCCACTCCGAGTCCGGCATAACGCTTACGTACGGCCTCGGTGGTGCCACCTGTTATGATGGCGATTCGGAGCCCCAATTTTTGAGCCAACTGGATGGAATAACCATCCTGTATGTTGACTGTACGCAGGGGTTCTCCCGCGGCAGAAAGGGTAATGGTCTGTCGTGAAAGTACGCCGTCGACATCAAATATCACGGTCTTTATCTTTGTCAAATCGTAATTGATCATAATCGTATTCTGTTTACTTCTCCTCACTCATTCTGTGGATGTTCATACTCATACGCTCATAGATGTCCTTGAGCAAGGGATTGTCGCGCAAGAGCGAAGACTGTGCACGAATAACATTCTGGTCGTACCTGACAGCAGGTCCTGTCTGAGCCTCCTGAGGCGTAAGCACATGCACCTTACGGGCTGTCTCATCGATAAGCGGAAGCATCACATCAAAAGGAATACCATGCTTCTTTAGAATATCATAACTAACTGCATAACAATGATTTACAAAGTTACAAGCGAAGACGGCCGAGAGATGCAGATACTTTCTATCCTCACTCGATAGCTGATAGATTTTAGTTGTCAACCCCTGAGCCAACTGCATCAGCACGTCGCGGGCATAGTCGTCATTGGCCTCTACGAAACAGGGAATATCATGGAAAGAAACCGTCTTCTCTTTCGAGAACGACTGCATAGGATAGAAAACACCATAATGAAGCGCCATGCCGGCAAACACGTCCATGTTGACCGAACCTGCTGTATGAAGAAAGACCTTCGTACTCCTGCCCGAACAGAGCGCCTGCACAAGATCGGGCAACACACTGTCCTTCACTGATATAATATACACATCAGCATCCTTGCGAACCTTTTCGATTTCGGTAACAGGAGCCCCACCAGCAAGTGTTGCCAAGGCGCTGGCCGACTCCATCGTGCGACTATAAACCTGCAGGATATCGTGTCCTGCCTCCAAGAGAGCCTTGCCCAAATTAGTGGCTAACCGGCCTGCTCCAATCAATATTACTTTCATAATAGTGCAAAAATACTAAAAAGATTGGATATGAGAGGCATCATACTTGCTTTTTTAAAAATAATTTATTATTTTTGCCATGTGAACGAATGTTGTATTGATATTTATACAAAATCGAAAGACTTGCCAACTCTTCTCGAAGGCAACTACTTTCACAGCCGTGAGTTGTTTATTATCTACGAACAGACTCCCGGCTGTACTCCCTATATGGTTGTAGTTTCCAACAAAGAGGGACAGACTTTGGCGCAACTTCTCGTGGCAGTGAACAGAAAGGGAAACTGGTTTCCTCCTTATATATATACACACGCGCACGCGCACGAGGAAGGAATCTATGCCAACGAAGCATACAAAGAGGAGTTCTTCTGCAAAATGCTGCAGGCCATCACTCTGCGGCTCGACCGCCGACTGTGTCTGTACATTGAGTTCTCGGGCATCAGAAAGAAAATGTTTGGCTACCGCGCTTTCAGGCAGCAGGGCTACTTCCCCGTTGTCTGGCAGGAGGTTCACAACTCGCTCCACAGCAAGGTGCCCGAGGAAAGGCTCTCAGAGAAAATACAGCAGCGCATCAAAAAGCTGAAAGACAAGGGTATCATTACCCAGACAGCAACCAACAGGGAAGACATCCACTCGTTCCATCAACTGCTGAAACGATACTACCGTTTCAAGCCTCGCCGACATATTCCCAACGAGCAATATTTCCAAGAAATGGCAAAGAGCCACAATGCCAAGATTTTCCTTACCACCTATGGAGGGAAAAACATAGGCGGCTGCGCCTGTGTCTACTCCGGAGGCAATGCCTACCTGTGCTACTTAGCCGCCAAAAGAAAGACCTATTCCATGCTCCACCCTGACACCATGGTCGTATGGAACGCCATACAGTATGCCTACGAGCACGATTATAACCACATCTACTTTATGGATGTAGGACTTCCCTGGCACAGGAATCCTTTCCGTGAATTCATTCTCAGCTTTGGCGGAAAACCTGTCTCCAAGTACAGATGGTTCCGTTTCTACAGCCACACCATCAACAAAATCCTGTCATGGCTGTACAAGGACAAATAATTCGATATTATTTCTACAACTTCCAAACTTGCTAAAAAACGAACAAAGTTTTTTAAGACAAAAACGTAAAAAACAGCAGAAAGAAAAGGACACAAAAAAAGGGCTCCGCTATGCGTGCCCCATTCCTCTGTTAAGCAATTCGAGTCCCCGCTCCGTGCAGATTCCCCGAACGATGACCATAAAGAAATTGTCGAAGATGGTCTGCATGGAATACATGCGGTAAAGCTGAAGGTGCATAATCTCATTCATGGTGATGTGCCCCACATTCGAGATAAAAGGATAGTCAATATCACTACGGAACAAGCCCTCCTTCACCCCACACTCATAGAAGCGCATTCTGTCCTCCACTTCATGTTCGTGCACAGACTTCATGTAAGCCACCACACGAGGCATGTGCTGTATCTCCTCATAAAACTTGACGCCCACCTGCTCACATAACTCCATCTGCACCCGATAGAAATAACAAATGATATCAATCACATTGTGATTATTCTCAGAAGCAAATTGATCAAGCATTCTTCTAAGTTCCTCATCCTGAGCTCTTATACCAGCCAACAGCAGTTCCTCCTTGTCGCCAAAAATCTCGTACACAGTACGCTTAGACACATGAAGCCCCCGAGAAATCTCATCCATTTTCACAGCTTTAATTCCCCTCTGACGAAACTCATTCATGGCGTATTCAATAATTTTGCTTTTCAGTTCACGCCTATAGTCATTTGTTATGTTCATTGCAGTATTCGTATGTTTTCTTTCTTGTTTCGACTTTTTTTCTTCGCAAAGTTACAAAAAAAATCAAAGAAACCTACCATTATTCATTAGTTTTTTATTACCTTTGCACAAAAAATATGAGATTGTGCACAAAAAGCATAATTTTTGTAAGAATATAAAACTTTAAACCGCTATATAATTATGGTAAAAATTTCTAAAGAGGCAGCTCTCGCCTATCACGAGAACAATCGACCTGGCAAAATCGAGGTAAAGCCAACCAAACCTTACCACACCCAAACCGACTTGAGTTTGGCTTACTCTCCTGGTGTAGCCTATCCATGTTTGGAAATCCAGCAAAACCCAGACTCAGTCTATAAGTACACAGACAAAGGCAACTTAGTGGCAGTTATCAGTAACGGAACAGCCGTACTGGGACTTGGCGACATTGGTGCCATGAGTGGCAAGCCAGTAATGGAAGGAAAGGGTCTGCTGTTTAAAATTTATGGTGGAATCGACGTGTTCGACATCGAGGTGGCAGAGAAAGACCCCGAGAAATTCTGCGAAGCTGTAGAGAAAATTGCTCCTACCTTCGGTGGAATCAATCTTGAGGACATCAAGGCTCCACAATGTTTCTATATAGAGGACAGACTCAAGCGCACCCTTGACATTCCTGTGATGCACGACGATCAGCATGGCACAGCCATCATCTCGGCTGCAGGTCTCAAGAATGCCCTTGAGGTAGCAGGCAAAAATATTGCTGACGTAAAGATCGTAGTCAACGGAGCCGGAGCTGCAGCCATCAGCTGTACCAAGCTCTATGTGGCTTTGGGTGCACAGGTAAAGAATATTGTGATGCTCGACTCCAAGGGCGTCATCACCAGCGACCGTGAGAACCTGACCGAGCAGAAGAAGCTCTTCGCTACCGACCGTCGTGATGTTCATACTCTCGAGGAAGCAGTGAAGGGTGCCGACGTATTCGTAGGACTCAGCAAGGGCAACGTCCTCTCTCAGGACATGATTCGCTCGATGGCGGACTCTCCTATCGTCTTCGCCCTCGCCAACCCTGTACCTGAAATCAGCTACGAGGATGCTATGGCAAGCCGTCCAGACGTATTGATGTCAACAGGCCGCAGCGATTATCCAAACCAGATCAACAACGTGATCGGATTCCCATACATCTTCCGTGGTGCGCTCGATGTTCACGCACGTGCCATCAACGAGGAGATGAAGATGGCTGCCGTACATGCCATCGCCGATCTGGCCAAGCAGCCTGTTCCAGATGTGGTGAACGATGTTTACCACGTCAACGACCTGACCTTCGGTCCTAAATACTTCATTCCAAAACCTGTAGACCCACGCCTTATCACAGAGGTGAGTGCAGCCGTAGCCAAGGCTGCTATGGAAAGCGGTGTAGCCCGCACACCTATCACCGACTGGGAAGGCTACAAGCAGCACCTGCGTGAGCTCTTAGGTCAGGAGACAAAACTCACCCGCAAGTTACACGACACAGCCCGCCTGCATCCTCAGCGCGTGGTATTCGCCGAAGGCGGCAACCCCACCATGCTGAAAGCAGCCGTACAGGCCAAGGCCGAAGGTATTTGCCAGCCTATCTTGCTGGGCAACCCCGATCGTCTGAACCGTGTGGCTTCTCGTCTGAAGCTCGACTTGAGCGACATCGAGATTATCGATATGCGTGCAGACAATGAGCAGGGCCGTCGTGCCACATTTGCCAAGCACCTGGCAGAGAAGCGTGCCCGCGAGGGTTACACCTTCGAGGAGGCTTACGACAAGATGTATGAGCGCAACTACTTCGGTATGTCACTCGTAGAGCAAGGCGACGCTGATGCCTTCATCACCGGTCTTTACACCAAGTACTCCAACACGATCAAGGTGGCAAAGGAAGTCATCGGCATTCGTCCTGAGTTCAAGACTTTCGGCACCATGCACATTCTCAACACCCAGAAGGGAGTATTCTATATAGCTGATACATTGATCAACCGTCACCCCGACGAGGACGTGCTTACCGATATCGCCAAGTTGTCGGCTCACACCGTGAAGTTCTTCAATGAGGAACCTGTCATCGCCATGCTGAGCTACTCCAACTTCGGTACCGATGCTGCAGGTTCACCTGTCAAGGTTCACAAGGCTGTGGCAGAGATGCAGAAAGCTTACCCCGACCTTGCCATCGACGGCGAGATGCAGGTCAACTACGCACTCAACAAGCAATTGCGCGATGAAAAATATCCATTCTCTCGCCTCAAGGGCAAAGATGTCAACACATTGGTATTCCCTAACCTGAGCAGCGCCAACGCTTCTTACAAGCTCCTGCAGGCTCTCAACCCAGAAGCCGAGATCATTGGTCCTATCCAGATGGGTCTTAACAAGCCTATCCACTTCACCGACTCTGAGGGAAGCGTGCAAGACATCGTCAACATCACAGCCGTGGCTGTCATCGACGCCTACGTGGAGAAGATCAAGAACAACAAGCAGTAAGCGGATTTTCTAGAATTTTCTCTGGAGTTGAAGAAGTTAAGGAGTTAAGACAAATGCTTTAGTGGAATAGAAATTAAACACTAAACACTAAACATTTCCTCCAAAGTTATTGGCTTTAACTTCTAACGATCGAAGGGAGTGGTAACTTCTCACAAAAGACAACTTCTCTTAACTTGCGTACACCTGCAAAAAGTTGAAGAAGTAAAAAAAAGTGCAAGAGTCGTGAACAACGGCTTTTGCACTTTTTTTATTTTCTTTTTCATAACACTTATCAACTTAAAACTCGCTAACTTAAAATTATCAAAAAGGAGCCTAATGTAAACGATTGCATAATTTTTCAAGTTAAATCCTGTTAATAAAGCAATTTGTGTGCCCACACAGCAAAAACATCAAAAAATAAACAAGAAAAAGTTTGGCTGTATCAAAAAAAGGCCGTATCTTTGCCATCGTTATCCTGAAAACAATCTTTTTACCTTAAAAGGAACTAATACCTATTGAAGATTTGGAGCGGTAGCCTGTGAAGGTCATCGCTTTTTTTTGTCTTTCGCAATTGTTTTTTAGCATCAGTTGTATTCTTTAATGCAGTTTTTCTGGCTCACCCGATAAATCAGGGGGAAAATTCTTTAATTCTTTATAAAATTTGTACCTTTGCACCATGAACAATCAAGGACTATTAGCATTGGCACAGTTGATTCTGCCATCAGAGATACTTTCAAATTTTGAAGTAGTACGCGTAGAAGAAGAGGCATCCTTTATCCGCATCTATCTTGATGAATCGATTAAGGATGAATATAAAGAGAACCCAGAGATTGAATCCAAAGGTTTCTGTGAGGCTGTAACTATACGTGACTTCCCAATCCGCGACAAAGGTGTTGACTTGATAGTCAGAAGACGCAAATGGTATGACAAGCAGAATAACCGATACTTCTCCGACTCTTATGACCTAAAGGCAGAAGGAACCCGCTACTCCAAGGAGTTTGCGGCTTTTTTAAAAGGAGTGTATGGAGAAGATTCCTACGACCTCCAGTTCGATTGACAGCTATTATCACATAAACGGGGATACGTTTGAAAAGCAGTACAAGGACGTGCTCAGTGGCTATCGTGAATGGTCAGAACTCTCACATGCAGAAGACTGGCTTGTCTTTCCCGAGAACATAGGTGAAAGCATCTGCATTGACGAAACGGCTCCAAGCAACGGTGAGCTGTACACTATAGTAAGCAACAGATCTTCACGTGGAGGTAAAGGTACCATCATTGCGATTGTAAAGGGTGTGGCAGCATCTGCTGTCACAGAGGTGCTTATGCGCATTGACGAGGACAAAAGACTGATGGTTTAGGAGATAACAATGGATATGTCAAATTCCATGCGACTTATAGCCAGACGCTGTTTCCCGAATGCAATGCGTACCATAGACCGCTTCCATATACAGAAACTTGCATGTGATGCCTTGCAGGAGATGCGTATCGCGCATAGATGGGATGCCATTCAAGCAGACACGGATGCCAGGGAAGAAGCCAAATGCCAGGGCGAAGCATACACCCCAATTGTGCTTGCAAACGGGGATACACACAAGCAGTTGCTTGCTCGCAGCAGATATCTGCTTTTCAAATCAGCCGACAAATGGACAGAAAGTCAGAGACAAAGAGCAGAGGTGCTCTTTGAAACGTATCCAGACCTAAAAGAGGCTTATTCACTCACACATTCGCTAAGAATGATATTTTCCAAGAATACCATCAAAGATGCAGCAAGACTCTCGCTTGCACGCTGGTACAACAAAGTGGACGATTCTGGTTTTAAGAGTTTCAATGTTATTGCAGCCACACTTTACGAGCATTATGATGAAGTTTTGAATTTCTTTGTCAATAGGGCAACTAATGCCTTTGCAGAATCATTCAATGCTAAAATTAAGGCGTTTAGATCTGCTTTAAGAGGAGTCACGGATATAAAATTCTTTCTTTTCAGACTTACAAAACTATATGCTTAATCCCCTAGATATATCGGGTGAGCCGTTTTTCTCTATCTCGCAAAAAATATCGTATCTTTACATTCCGAACATTCAAATGCCCCATTGGGGAATCACAATATATGAGAAAAGAAATCATCCATCGCATCAATCAATTAGGCAAGGAAGACAAGCCCTTTCTCTTTGTCATCGACTATCTGGGCAACCAAGCTTTCATAGAGCCACCAAGCGTGCCTTTCTCTTAGACCAAGGCGCCATCACCAAGAAAGACCTTACTCCCGATGACCTCATGAAGGCAGACCACAATAACTTCCGCAAAAACGATGCCTCAACTCCCCAAAATTCTTGATGTACGAAAGTGCTGTGAAAAGATAATCACTATTTAGAATCCGTCTAATCCCCATTTGTTGGTATTAGACGGATTCTAAATAAAGGAATAGGAAAAGAAGAATACCAATTTTTGAGTATTGTAAACAAAACAAAATCATTGTATCTTTGCAAACGCAAAAACAAGAACAACCCAAACTCTTAGGGCAAGCCCCAACACCCCCAACCATGAGACGCAAGAAGAGAGAGTCTGAAACAAGATTCTATGCAAGAAGAAAGACTATAAAGATACAAAAACATTAAGAATGAAGAGAATTTATTTGATTATTTTAGGATGTATAGCCACCAGTATGCTGCAGGCACAGGAACTGAGCGGACAATATACTACAGAATGGCAATGGGACATGAACAAGAACACCAACTGGGTCAACCAGTTGCGCCTTGACCTGAGTGTTCCTTTAGGAAGCGACAGAAACACCATAGAGGCAGCCACGCTCCACCTCGCCAAGACCGGCGAAAGCGTCATTGGTGACTGGCAGGGATTCTCCAACATCGATGCCGACAACATGCTGGCGGCCATTGCCGTCTTAGGCTTCATGCACCAGTGGAACTCGGGCCATCTGTTTATAGGTGTGAGGAATGTGAACGAAGACTTCTTCACATCCCCCATCACAGCGCTCTTTACCAACAGCTCCTGTGGCATCTTTCCCACGGTGGCTGCCAGCTATCCCATAGCCAACTATCCCTTTTCGGGACTCACCCTTTACTTCGACATCACCAAAAAGGGATGGACGTTCCGCAACAGCCTTTACAACGGGACAGGCTACAATGGCTGGACAGCCCACGACAATCCGTTCCTGATAAAACCCAAGACGGACGGCATCTTCAACATGTCGCAGATAGAGTACACCCATCGCAGCGGAGAATATTATGCCGGCATAGCTGTTCACACCCGACAGCAGCCCTTCGTCACGGAAGACGAACCTGCCTCGACAATGACTCAAACAAATGGAACTTCAGTAAATGGAACTATGACAGATGAGAATACGCCGAACAAAACCTCGACGGATGAGAATTCATTGGCGCGAACCACCTTTGCCTGGTGGCTCTATGGAGAGCAGAAGTTGTGGACATCGGGCGAAAAGAATATCTTGTGCATGGTGCAATATTCAGAGAATTCAAGCCGCAAGAACGCCTGTTACCGCTATGCAGAGATAGGCGGCGCCTATCTGGACGCGAAGAACGAGTGCGGCGTGTCGGGACAATACGCCCAATTCCAGCAAGGCGATGAATACTCGCTGGAACTCACCTGGAAACGACAACTCACCAAGGCCATAGCCGTGCAGCCTTCCTTCCAGTTCATCCACAACGACGACGGCAACTTCACCGCGCTCAGCGCCCGCCTCTATCTCAACTTCTGACGGGTTCCATTCCTGCCTATCCACTTGGGCAACACCAGTGTGCCCATCACCAAGAAGGGATAATAAAAGACAGCCCTCCAGAGCATGGCGGCAAGGATGGCAACCGATGCTTCGGGCAGATAGTCGGAGTAATACAGGCGGAACATCAGCTCAGCCACACCACTTCCTCCCGGCGTAGGACTCAGGATGGAAATCATCCACATCACCCACTGTCGGCACCAGGCCAGGAGCATGTTTCCATGGCATTGAAAAGCCAGCAGGATAGCCACAACGATGGCAAATCGTGCCAACCAAGCCAATGAAGTATAACCCATCAGCAGCAGCCAGAATCGCCATCCTTCCTGTCGGGCTTCTTCCGAAGCCAGAGTCATGTCGACAGAGAATTTCTCCACCTTGGGCAGGAATCGGCGCAGCACAGAAATCTTGCAACAAGCCTTCAGCACCCATCCCAAACTCTGTGGACGATGCAGGAGCAGCACATACAGAATGACTGTCCATACGGCTACAATAAGCGTGCTCACGATGAAGACCATCTGCACGCCGCCCTTGATCCATTCGTTGACAACATCGGCCGATACGCCCACGCCGTCAACCATACTGAAGAGCAGATGCGAGGGCACGAGGAAATACAGCAGACAGCTGCTCAAGGCCAGAAAAGCCTCGTCGGCCAGTAGGGCAGCAAACATGGTGAAGATGCTTCTTCCCATCGTCACGCCCTCGCGGTTCAGATACACGAAAGCCAGTCCACTACCGCCTACAGCCGAGGGAGTGACAGCCGAGGTGAACTCGCAAAGCACGTTGACCCGAAAGCTCTGCATGAGCGACAGCCTGTGATGGCAGAGATGCTGAAACCGCAGACTGAGCATCAGGTTCTGCAAGGCGAAAAGTCCCACAGCCATTCCTACTCCGAGAAAGAATCCCGGAGACAAGTCGATACTGCTCAATGCATCCACATCGAACTCTCTGATCATCATTCCAGCGATAACCACCAGTCCTATGGATGCCGCCAACCACAAATGCCATTTCTTCATATCTGTTCCTTCTTTTTTCACCGTCACTAAGGAGTTAAGAAAAATATTTTTTGTCAAGAATTAGAGAATTGGGCGACTAAAGCCACTATTTAGCTGCTGAAAGCTTGCTTGATATTCGAATCATAAGCAGCACTTTGTCGGTTGATTATCAATCGCTATGCTTCCTGTAACTCTCATTAAATAAAATGCGCAGATATGAATTCTCTAATTCTTGAAAAAAGACATTTGTCTTAACTCCTTAACAAAACATTGTCCTCAAAAGCTTTCGTCTTAACTTCTTAATTTCTGGAAAAACTCCTAAATTCCTAAGAAATCTCCTGAGATGGATCTCTTGAACGACTCCTCTATTCTATAATAACGCTTAAATGACCCATCTATTTTGTTGTCGGTCAATTAAATGTTGATAACGGTAAGGCCGGCGTCCCGGCACAGGAACCGAATGGTACTATAAGACCTGATAAGGCAACTGAGCCTCGTCGATACCAGGCATTTCCGGTGTAATTGCAGCCACGTCTTTCTCCTGCTGATACAGGCAGCGTGCCAGGTTGCTTACTGTGAGCGACACTCCGTCCATGACGGGTGGAAAACATTCATTAATTATCCAATCATATTATTTTTTACTTCAGAATCTTGCGAATAGGCTCAGGCTTTTTTTTCTGCCTGTCTGCCATGAACGGAACATTCAGAATTTTGGCGACTGTAGGCGCTACTTGGCTGGTGTAGACAATGCGTCCGCCCTCCATTTCGCCCAGATGCTGTATGCTCTTGCCGAAAGCCACCAACCAGGTCTGGTTGCTTCCCTCTATCTTCTTGCCATGCTCTGCCCACGACGCCTGCGGGTCCACCTCGCCACGGTTGGCATGAGTACCCAGGCTCGTTCCCCTGCCGTGGTCGCAGGTAATGATAAAGGTGGTGTTGCCTCGATAGAACTCGTCGCCCTGGCAGTATTGCCACAGTTCTCTGATATACTGGTCGTTCCTGTGGGCGGCATCGAGATACTCTTTCCACTTGCCATGATGCGCATAGTAGTCGGTCTCGCAGAACTCCACAAAGAGTAGTTTTGGATGCTTGTCGCCCAGTGTCTTCTGAGCGCGGTGCAGGGTTACGCTGTCTCGCCTCACCTGTGCACTCACCCTATGTTTCGAGCGGAAGTCAACGGACAATTCACTTCGGCGTATGTTCAGGATGTAAGGCATTACGTCCCAGCTTGCCACGGCACTCACCCTGTTCCTGTAGTCGGGCGATGCGGCAGTCATTTCCAGCACCGATCGATGGGGGTTGTATTGTTTTCTGTTGTCGAAGATATGCTCGTCGTCGGTCACACCACATAGCATCTCGCTGTATCCGGCATACGATTTCCAGATACCGTTTTCCACCTCCATCCTCGACTTTCTGTTGCGGTTGCCCATCATGCAGCCCTTTTCCTCCCCCATCTTCCACAGGAAAGGCATCAGACTATCGCGGCGTGCACCCTCAAAAACTTCCTGCCATCTCAGTCCGTCAATGGCTATCACCACCACCCTTGGCTCCTCTTTTCTGCTATCCAGCCCATGCACTGCGAGCAGGAAGAGCTGCGGCAGAAGCAGCAACAAGAGAATCATCCTTTTCCTCTTCATAAGCTCTGTTCTCCTTTCTATGATAATATGCTTCGTAAGTGTTTTCTATGGCTGCCATGATACGGCTGTCGGCGTGGTTTTCCCACATTCTGAACTCCACATCCTCCTCATAGTCGTGGGCGAAGGCCTTCAGCTTGTCAATGTCGAAATCGTTGCTCATCACTCCCGCCATCTCCCTCTCGGCGTCTACGGCGTTGCATTTCTGCTCCACATGAGCCGGAATCAGCATGCAGGGTTTGCCCATATAGAGCGCCTCGCAGACACTCTCAAATCCTGCCGTGGTGGCGTAAGCTCTGCAGCCAGCCATCATTTTCAGAAACTTCACGTCGTCGAGCCGATGGAAAGTCAGTGTGTCGTCCACCTTCAGTTCCTCGGGAGCGTCGGTCTTGTCCCAGAAGAAGTGCAGATGAGTGTGGGGGTGTTTCGCGTGCCACGCCCTCACATCCTCTGCGAATCCCGTGTTGAGCATATAGCCCATGATATAGTCGCCATGATGGCGGATCGTGGTTTTCACCTCCTTGCGGAGCAATGGCGGCACCACTTTGATGGCCTGCTTCTCGTCGTCATCATACTGACGTATGGACAGGGCCAACTTGGCAGTAGCACCTACGCAGGTGATGCGGGTGAAGAGCTTCAACATGCTCTCGGGCAGGAGCGCCCTGCCAGGCATCTCGAAGTCGGGATGCAGAAAGAGATACTGGTGAGCCACACAGACCATGGGAATGCCCATACGAAAGAGCTTGCAGGTAATGCCGCAGAGCACTTCATAAAAGTTGATGATAAGGTCGGCTCCGCTCTCCTTGATGACCCTGTGCATCATGCTGATGCTCGCCACATACGAAGGCATCAGGGCGACATTATAGGCTATGGAGCGCAGCAGATTGAACCTGCGGTTGTCCTTCGACGGACGGAAGTTGGGACTGTAGAACTGCTCAATCCCGCAACCTATCTGATTCTGAAAAAACGCAGGAATCACCCTGTTCTTGCTCTTTCCTACCAAAACCTTCACTACCTCGTGACCTTCGTGTCGAAGCATCTGTCCGAGTGCCAGCGCCTGGGTGAGATGTCCTCTTCCCTCGCCTTGTATCACAAAAATTACCTTCATTTTATCTTTCTTACATCATTTTTAAAAAACATCTTGTGGAACCACGACAGCTTTTCTTCCTGTCATTTTCCGAGTGCAAAGTTATAAGCTTTATATTTCAAAGATATGATAGAAAAGTGAAGATAGAGTTAAAAAGATTTTTTCAGGAGAGTTCACCGAAGATTTCTCTCCGAAATCCTCAAATTATCACATTCGTCACACCACCGAAACACCATTGCAACACATTTTAAGTACCTTTGCACCAAAAAATCAAACACATAGAAAGATGAAAAAAATCAAAATTATGAGCATCATCGCCATGATGCTCCTCACAGGCAGCAGGATGGCTGCACAAAACCACACGCCTGTCACAACCCTACAGCGTCCCAAACTCGTGGTGGGCATCGTCGTCGACCAGATGAGGTGGGACTATCTCTACCGCTATCAGAAACGCTACACCGAGGGCGGATTCAGGCGAATGCTCAGCGAGGGCTACACCTGCGAGAATACCGCCCTGCCCTACGTCCCATCCGTCACCGCCATCGGCCACACCTGCATCTATACCGGCAGCGTGCCCTCCATACACGGCATCGCCGGCAACAACTTTGTGAAAGACGAACAGAAAGTCTATTGTACTGACGACAAGACCGTTAAGCCCGTCGGTTCGACCAGCGATACAGGCCTCATGTCACCCCGAAACCTCTGGACAACCACCATTGGCGACGAGATGCGAATAGCCTCCAATGGCAGAGCCAAGGTAGTGGGCGTGTCGCTCAAGGACCGCGCATCCATCCTCCCCGCAGGCCACAATCCCAACGGCGCCTACTGGTTCGACGATGCCACAGGCCGCTTCATTACCAGCACTTACTATATGGACAAGCTACCGCAATGGGTACGGGCGTTCAACGACAGGCACTTGCCCGAACAGTACCTCTCAGCCGACTGGAACACCCTCTACCCCAAGGCCACATACACCGAGAGCACAGCCGACGACACCCCATACGAGAACAGCATCCGTGAAGGCGTGAACCCCACACTGCCCCTACCCCTGCCGGCACTCTACCGAAAATACGGCTACGGCATCATCCGAAACACCCCCTTCGGCAACAGCCTTACACTCGACCTTGCCCGTGCAGCCATAGAGGGCGAACAGCTGGGCAGCGACGAGGAGACCGATCTCCTGGCCATCAGCTGCTCATGCACCGACTACATAGGCCATCAGACAGGCACCCACGCCATCGAGACCGAAGACACCTATCTCAGACTCGACCAGGCACTTGCCGACTTCCTCGCCTACCTCGACCAGAAAGTAGGCAGGGGCAACTATCTCGTGTTCCTCACAGCCGATCACGGCGCCATGAACAACGCCCGTTTCCTGCAAGACCGCCGCATCCCTGCCGGCAGCTGGGATTCCAAGGCTGCAGCCCGTAAACTGCGCGAGGCATTGGCGAAGGACTATCCACAGGCAGCCGACCTCATCAAGACCGTGATGAACTATCAGGTGTTCCTCGACGTTGACGCCATCCGCTCAGCCCGTCTCGACGCATCCAAGGTCAAGGAGCGAGTAGTAAGCCTCCTGCAGCAGAATCCCGACGTGCTGTATGCCTGCGACATGGAAAAGGTTGCCACAGCGAGCATCCCCGACGAAGTGAAATTCCGCATTATCAACGGCTACAACCGTGAGCGAAGCGGAAGCGTAGCAATCGTACTGAAACCAAACCACTACGACCACGGCATGAAAGGAACCGACCATGGCACCTGGAATCCCTACGACACCCACATACCCTTGGTCTTCATGGGATGGGGCATCCAGCATGGTTCCACCACCCATCCCACCTACATGACCGACATCGCCCCCACTATTGCAGCCCTGCTTCATGTCCAGGCACCCAACGGCAACATCGGTCGCCCGATATTCGGCGCAGAACAATAAGGACTCAACTTTCACAAATAGTGGAAGTTTAATAACTTTGATCAAAATGACACAGAAACAAGAGGGTGTCAAAAGTCAAATCCCTTTTTAGAAATCATCCACACCCAACAAACGCTCGTGGAATGGTAGCTGAAGAGATAAACAGGCCTCGGAGAGAAAAGGGACACGGAGGGCTGAAAAGTTGTTTCAGTTTCAGTTGTTTCAGTTATTTTTAAGAGGGGTTCAACTTCCTTTTTTGTTCTTTTTTCTTTACTTTATTATTATATAACTATTTAATATATATATAGTTATAATATATATATAATATAATAAAAATTGAAAAAATGGAAAATCGCAACCATCAAAAAATTAATTGAAACAACTGAAACTGAAACAGCAGACCACTTAGCTTCTTCTCTAAAAGGCTAATAATCAATTACTTAACAAAAGGACAAATAGATCAATATGAAGTATAATATCTCAAAAAAGACCGCTTCGAAGATGCCAAAACTGGGAAAAGGAACGGAAATTGTGTCGCTTTTGCTCTCACAGGCATCAAATGACATGCACGAACCTATCGTTCCGATGATTTTCCCTGTTCTCGGAGCACACGTCAGTGGAGCCAAATTCATGTATCCGACCTCTCGTGGAAGGAAATGTGCGGCATGATGGGCAATCTCGTGGCCGATTCGGGCTGTAATAAAGGACTGTCTACGAATATTTGATCATGATCCCAAAAGACATCTTCAATCACTTCCCTAACTGGAGAAAAAAAATTCCCCAGTTGGGAAAATAAAAAAAACTATTTGCTTCGTCATCTTCAAAATCAAACACTAACCTTTTTAACTTTCGCAAGTTCAGAAGTTATAGAAATTAAAGACGTTATCACTCCCTTCGGTCGTTCGGGAAGTTAAGGGACAACAGCCCTTTTGGAATGGGAGTTTGGGGCATGTCCACAAAGGCATTAGTCCCTTAACTTCTCTTAACTTCCCTCTAACTTCCCTCTAACTTCCCTTAACTCCTTGGGGAAAATATTCCCTCAAGACATATGTCTTTCACTACGCGTTTTCGTTTTTCAAGTTATTAGTGTTAAAAATGTTCATTTTCTTTGTGGAATAAGAAAAAAGTATTACTTTTGCATTTGTTTTTTAAAGAAAAGGAAGATTGGCAGAGTGACCGAATGCGCTGGACTCGAAATCCGGTATACCCTTTTCCGGGTATCGGGGGTTTGAATCCCTCATCTTCCGCAAACCTAAGGTGAAACCATCATGAAAAAATTAATCATTTCCATATTCTTATTTTTGCCCTTGATGTCTGTTCAAGCGCAAAGTGTCCTCACACCCCAACAGCAGTTGGAGGAGGCTCAGAAAAAGCTTGAGGAAGCCAAAAAGGCGGTAGAGGAAGCCAAGCAGAAGGCGGAAGCTGCCAAGAAGAAGGCGGAAGCGGAAGCTGCCAAACAAAAGGCTGCAGCCGAAGCTGCCAAGAAAAAAGCAGAGGAAGAGGCTAAGAGAAAGGCGGCTGAGGAGGCAAAAGCCAAGGCCGAAAAGATACAGCAACAGATAAAGGAAGCTGAGGCTGAGACTGCAAGACTGAAGGCAGAGGCGGCAAGACTGAACGCAGAAGCCAATGGTGCTGCGGCAACAACAGCTACTCCTGAGGCAACCACTGCCCCATCGGCTCCTGCAGCAACCACAGCGACTCCTGCTCCTGCCGCCACAGCATCTCAGGGCTCGGGATGGGTAATTCCTACGGCAACAAAGAAGGAGACACCTAAACCTGCTGCTCAGGTTAACGGCGCGAAACTGAAGGAAGCCCCCAAATACTTGGAAGGCGCCATCACCTTCGACGAACAGGGCAAAATCGTGTTTGACACAGAGATAGAAGCCCCCGGCAAGAGCGCAGCCCAGCTTTACGACCTGGTGTTCGACTACATGAGCGGCCTGACTCAGGACAAAGAGAGCAAGGCAAGCCGAATGGCGCTGGTGAACAAAGACGAACACATCATCGTAAACACGATGGACGAATGGCTCGTGTTCAGCAACTCCTTCATCGCGCTCGACAGAACAGAATGCAAATATAACCTCATCGCCAAGATAACAGACGGAAAGGTGAGCCTGTCGATCAACCACATTAATTATATTTATGAGGAGGGAAGACAGACCGGATTCAAACTGCCAGCTGAAGAGGTGATCATCGACAAGGTGGCGCTGACCAAGAAAAAGAACGACCTGGCACGCATCTTCGGTAAGTTCCGCAAGAAGACCATCGACAGAAAAGACCAGATTTTCAGCGAAATAGCAGCTCTGGTGAAATAAATTTCGAGGGAATAGAACAGTAACAAACGCAATATGACAACAGAACAAAATAACAACAATGCTGCCGAAAGCAAGGAGCAGCGACAGCAAGAGGCTCAGGAGAAGACAACCTACGCCGTGAGACCTCACCACCACTATAAACGACTGGACTACAGCGACCCGACCAACCTGAAAGTGCGCAACAAGCTGAACACGGCTTTCATCCTATTGGTCATCGTGGGCATCACGCTGTGGTACACAATGGACACACACACACCTGCCTACGTAGTTCTGCTCGTAGGAGTAGTGGTGAAAATCGCCGAAGTATGTATTCGACTATTCAGAAAATGATGAAGAAAAGTAAAGTAATCCTTACGATAACTCTGTTTTGTGCTGCGACATCGCCTGTCGTGGCACAAACCGATTTTAGCAACAACGAGGACTCGATGTTTGCACCCGTCAACAACAGGAACGTCAGAACCGACTCATTAGGGTCGGACAAAGAAATACCCAAGGGACTGAAGGTGTGGACCATAGACGAGCGATTCGGCGACCGACAGGAGGCACAGGTGGACACCCTGCAGCACATGTACATGAACACCCCATTCACCTCGGGACTGAGGGGAGAATACAACTCGCTGGGCAATCTGGGTTCGCCCCGCATCAACCGTATCTTTATCGACCGACGGCTGGACCAGGGGCAGTTTATCTTCGCACAGCCCTTCGACTGCATCAACACGCCCATCAGCGAATTCCACTTCACCAACACCTATTCGCCCATCACCAACGTGACGCTCAACAGCTGCGGAAACCGTACCAACGGCGAGGACGACTTCAAGGCGATGTTTGCCGTCAACGCGGGAAAACGACTGGGCATGGGATTCAGATTCGACTATAAGTACGGACGTGGCTACTACGACAGCCAGAGCACCTCGCACTTCAAGTACACCATGTGGGGATCGTACATAGGCGACAGATACCAGGCGCACCTGCTCTTCTCTACCCTGCACCAGAAGGCGACAGAGAACGGCGGAATCACCAACGACGACTACATCAAGCACCCCGAACTCTTCGAAGACACCTATGCCGAGAACGAGATTCCTACCGTGCTGCAGCAGAACTGGAACAGAAACAACAGCATACACGTGTTCTTCAACCACAGGTACAATGTGGGATTCAACAGAAAGGTGCGCATGACCGACGAGGAGATCAAGGCGAAGAAGTTTGCCATGGCCTCGAAGAAGGAGAATGCCGCCGAGGACGCCAAGGAGGAGGCAAGGAAAAAGGCTCGCCAAGAGGGCAAGAAGTTCGACGAGGATGCCTTCGGCAAGACACCTAAGTTTGCCGGACGGCCTGACGACGCAAAGATAGCGGGCGACGAGCCTGCTGCCGACAAGAAGGATGCCAAGCCGACAGAGCGCATCGCCGTAAACGGTAAGAGCGCCGCCGACAGCATCATGGCACAGGAGAAGAAGGCGGCTCAGGACACGGCCTGGATGAAAAACGAATACGTGCCGGTGACAAGCTTTATACACACCTTGAAGTTCGACAACTACAGCCGTACTTATATCGCCTATCAGACACCTGCCGACTACTATCTGAACGAATACTACACGGCGGGAAAATACGAGGGCGACTCCATCTACGACAACACCAAGCACTGGGAGATGAAGAACACCCTGGCGCTGGCTACGCTGGAGGGATTCAGTAAGTGGGCTAAAGCGGGACTGAAGGCTTTCGTGAGCTACGACCTGCGCCACTTCGAGTTGCCTGACACCGAGGGCGGCGTGATGAAATACAACGAGCACTCGGTGAGTGTGGGCGGACAGTTGAGCAAGCGACAGGGCAAGCTGCTGCATTATAATGCCGTGGCCGAAATCGGTGTGGCCGGCGAGGATGCAGGAACACTGGCGGTCGACGGCGACGTGGACGTGAACATCCCCTTCCTCGGCGACACATTGTCGGTCATCGGTAGTGGTTTCTTCCACAGAATCACTCCTTCGTTCTACTTCCGCAACTATCACGGTCGTCACTTCTGGTGGGAGAACGACCTCGACAAGATTATCCACACACGCATCATGGGAACGCTGAAGTTTGCCAAGACAAAGACGATGCTCAGAGTGGCTGTGGACGAGATAAAGAACTATGCCTACCTGAGCCAGAGCTACAACGTGACGGACAACAACCAGTCGGCACGTACTGGAGTAACGGTGCAGGCCAAGCAGAGCGGAAGCCCCGTCAACCTGCTGACAGCCCAGCTGTTCCAGGACGTGAGATGGGGAATACTGAACTGGGAGAACGTCATTACCTATCAGCACTCGAGCAAGACGGATGTCATCCCCGTGCCTGCGCTCAACGTGTACAGCAACCTGTATCTGAAAATCCCTGTGGTGAAGGTGCTCAACATCGACCTGGGTGCCGACGTGAGATACTTCACAAGCTATGAGGCACCCGACTATTCGCCTGCGCTGAGTCAGTACACCGTACAGGACAATGGCGACAAGAATGTGAAAGTGGGCAACTACCCCATCGTCAACGTCTATGCCAACGTACACATCAAGCATACACGTTTCTTCGTAATGATGACACACGTCAACAAGGGTTCGGGCGACAAGAACTATTTCTTCGTGCCCCACTATCCGCTCAATGGCAGCGTGTTCCGATTCGGTGTTAGCTGGAACTTCTTCAATTGATGATTGCAACAAATTCGATAAAGGCCTGGTTTTTGGCAGCGCGCCCCAAAACGCTGTCGGCTGCGACTGTACCCGTACTGATAGCCATCGCACTCGCTATGCGCGACTGCTATCTGATGAAAACAGTTGGCGATACTGCACAGCCTCACATCCTGTACATACCAACCCTACTGTGTCTGCTCTTCGCATGGGTGATGCAGATTGACTCCAACTTCGTGAACGACTACTTCGACTTTAAACGGGGAAATGACGACGAAACACGATTAGGCCCCAAGAGGGCCTGCGCCGAAGGATGGATCACCGAACGCGCCATGAAGACGGGTATCATCGTGACCACACTCCTTGGATGCGCCATCGGTCTGCCACTCGTCATCTACGGAGGAATGGCCATGATATGGGTGGGAGTGGCCTGCGTAGCGTTCTGCTTCCTCTACACCACAACCTTCAGCTACCACGGCATGGGCGACATACTGGTGCTGCTGTTCTTTGGCATCGTACCGGTGTGCTGCACCTATTATGTCATCATGCCCGAGGGCTACAAGACAGTAAGTACTGAGGTGGTGATGGCCGCTATCGCCTGCGGACTGGTGGTGGACACACTCTTGGTGGTGAACAACTTCCGCGACAGAGACAACGACCGCAAGGCTGGCAAACGCACACTCATCGTCAAGTTAATCGACAGATGGGACGAGAAGAGTGCACTCTGGCTCTATCTGCTCTTGGGGTATGTGCCCCTCGCCATCATGATGGGCATGGGAATCCACGATGCCGTAGTGCGCGACACCTCTACCTTTGCCCTCCCCCTCTACGCCGTCTACGCCGGCATGCACCATACTACCTACCGGCAGCTGAAAGCCATCAACCACGGCAGGGAACTCAACAGGGTGTTGGGAAGTACGGCACGCAATATTTTCATCTATGGACAAATCGTATTCCTGACCATCGTCCTGGGATTCGCATTGGAAATATAATGAGGAGAAAAAGCAATGATACAACAAGTAAGTATGGAAATCATGGAGTTTGTGGAAACACAGATTCTGCCAAAATATACAGAGTTCGGTGAAAGCCACGGACTCAGACACGTCAACAGGGTGATCAAGAACTCTCTGAAGTTGGCACGCATTACGGGTGCCGACATCAACATGGTGTATGTCGTGGCTGCCTACCATGACCTGGGAATGAGCGGACCGAGAGCTATCCACCACATCACGAGTGGAAAGATTCTCATGGCAGATGCCCGGCTGAAGCGATGGTTCTCCCAAGACCAGATAAAGATCATGAAAGAGGCGGTGGAAGACCACAGGGCCTCGTCAAGCCGTCAGCCCAGAAGCATCTACGGAAAAATCGTGGCTGAAGCCGACCGCGACATCGACACCCACGAGATCTTCCTCCGTGCCATCCTCTATGCCAAGGAAAACAATCCCGGTAAAGACAAGGAACAAATATGGGAACTCTTCGCCCACCACATGGACGAGAAGTACTCAGTACATGGATACATCAAACTCTGGATTCCCAACTCGCCCAACGAGAAGGAACTGAAAATGCTGCGCGACATCATCGAGGACAAAGCGCTGCTAAGACAGGAATTCGACAAGATTTACGAGAGCATTCTCTGAAGTCAAGGAGAATTCAATGGAGTTAAAACAAAGGCTATCCTAACTCAAGAATTATTCTGAATGAGATATTTGATTCGAGCCAATAATTTTTAAGTCAAGAATTTGAGAAGCATTCCTGACAAAAATAAAATATTCCTGCCTCTTCTTCCCCTTTATCTTCTTAACAAAAAATCGCCCTAAATGGTTACTATTTCAATTAAAATTAGTAACTTTGCACTCAAATATAAAAAAGATAAAGATTAGGATGAAAAAAATGTTATTTACGCTGCAATTACTGCTGTTCGCAGTTATTGCACAGGCACAACTGCTTAGCCCTGTAAAATTCACCAGTCAGTTGAAAACTAACGGGACAGCAGTTGCAGAGATTGTATTCAGCGGAAAGATTCAACCAGGATGGCACGTCTACTCTACAGGTTTGGGAAGCGACGGACCTATCTCGGCAACCTTCAACGTCAACAAAATGGAAGGCGTAGAACTCGTCGGCAAACTGCAGGCACGAGGCAACGAGGTGTCGAAATACGACAATATGTTCGGCATGAAGCTGCGTTTCTTCGAAGGAAGCGCCACTTTCGTGCAGAAGGTAAAATTCACTGCTGCTCAGTATGTTATCGACGCATACTTGGAATACGGAGCCTGCAACGACCAGAGCTGTCTGCCTCCTTCAGAGGTCAACTTCAAGCATACAGGCAAGGCGCCTGCCATAGACAGCAAGGCTGCTCTGGAAGCCAAGACCGACAACAAGCAGGACGCTGCAATGGCAGCCAAGGCCAAAGCCGACTCTATCGCCATGATGCAGGCTGCCTTGACCGACACCGCACAGCAGAACACCTTGGACAGCGCAGCCCTGGCTCAAGCTGCCGAACAGCTCGACACCAAGGCGCTGTGGCAACCCGTAGTGAAAAAGCTGCAGGCGTTTGGAGGCGCCAACGACATAGCCAACCACTCACTCATCTATATCTTCCTGATGGGACTGGTGGGCGGACTCCTCGCGCTGGTGATGCCTTGCATCTGGCCTATCATTCCTATGACGGTGAGTTTCTTCCTGAAACGTGCCAAGAACGACAAGAAGAAGGGCGTTCGCGATGCCTGCACTTACGGACTCAGCATCGTGGTTATCTATCTGACTCTGGGTCTCGCCGTCACAGCCATCGCAGGTCCAAGCACACTCAACGCCCTGTCTACAAGTGCCGTATTCAACATCATTCTCTTCGTACTCTTGGCTGTGTTCGCCTTCTCATTCTTCGGATGGTTTGAAATCAAACTGCCCGACCGCTGGGGCAACGCCGTAGACAACAAGGCATCGAGCACCACTGGACTGATATCCATCTTCCTCATGGCCTTCACGCTCGTACTGGTGTCTTTCTCGTGCACTGCACCTATCATCGGACTGCTGTTGGTTCAGACGGTGACATCGGGCGACTGGCTGGCTCCTACCGTGGGCATGCTGGGATTCGCCCTGGCACTCGCCCTGCCCTTCACCCTCTTCGCACTCTTCCCATCATGGCTTAAGTCGGCTCCTAAGTCTGGCTCATGGATGGAAACCATCAAGATCGTACTGGGATTCGTCGAACTGGCGTTCTCGCTGAAGTTCCTCTCTGTAGCCGACCTGGCTTACGGCTGGCACATCTTGGACCGCGAGGTGTTCCTGTCGCTCTGGATAGTCATCTTCGGCGCCCTGGGTCTCTACCTCATCGGTAAGTTGAAGTTCCAGGTGGACGCCATCGGAGGCGAGATAGACAAGCCTATGCCCGTGCCCTGCATCATGCTGGGTCTGTGCTCGCTGGCCTTCGCCGTGTATATGGTTCCAGGACTCTGGGGCGCTCCCTGCAAGGCGGTAAGTGCCTTCGCTCCACCTATCAACACACAGGACTTCAATCTGAACACTAAGACCGTAGAGCCTGCCTACAAGGACTACGAGATGGGAATGGCTGCTGCCAAGGCTCAGGGCAAACCCGTGCTGATAGACTTCACAGGATTTGGCTGCGTGAACTGCCGCAAGATGGAAGCTTCGGTATGGACCGATGCCAACGTGGCTGATAAACTGACCAAAGACTACGTGCTCATCTCGCTCTATGTGGACGACAAGACACCTTTGCCACAGCCTATGGAAGTGACTTTCAACGGCGAGAAGCGCACCCTGCGAACCATCGGCGACAAGTGGAGCTATCTGCAGGCAAGCAAGTTTGGTGCCAACGCTCAGCCATTCTACGTGGCTGTCGACAACGACGGCAATCCGCTCACCGCAGCTTTCAGCTTCAAGGAAGACGTCAACGCATATCTTGAGTTCCTGAATAAGGGACTCGACAACTACAGAAAGTAAAACTCGAGTAAAATAAATAAAACTATGAACAGTAGAAAAGAAATTCCAGTCCTGTTGCTTACAGGCTATTTAGGCAGTGGAAAGACAACACTACTCAACAAGATTTTGGCTAACCAGAAAGGCATCAAGTTTGCAGTCATCGTCAACGATATCGGCGAGGTGAACATCGATGCTGCCCTCATAGAACAAGGAGGCGTGGTAGGAAAGAAAGACGACTCGCTCGTGGCTCTGCAAAACGGATGCATCTGCTGTACGCTGAAGATGGACCTCGTGGAACAGCTCAAGGAAATCGTCGACATGCAGAAGTTCGACTACATCGTCATTGAGGCAAGCGGCATCTGCGAGCCTGCGCCTATTGCACAGACCATCTGCTCGATTCCTACTCTCGGTCCGCAATACGTCAAGAACGGAGTGCTGAGACTCGACAGCATCGTTACCGTTGTGGACGCTCTGAGAATGAAAGACGAGTTTGCAGGCGGCGACGACCTGATGAAGGACAACATCGACGAGGAAGATCTGGCGTCGCTCGTCATCCAGCAGATAGAGTTCTGCAACATCATCCTGCTCAACAAGGCTGCTGAGGTGGAACCCAAAGACCTCAACAAACTGAAGCACATCATCAAAGCCATACAGCCAAAGGCTGAAATCTTCGAGTGCAACTACGGCGACGTAGACCTCGACAAGATTGTCAACACACGTAAGTTTGACTGGGAAACCGTGGCCACATCGGCTGGATGGATTCAGGAGATTGAGGCAGAACGCAACGAAGATCATCACGATCACGATGATGACGATGATGACGATGAGCACGAGCATCATCATCACGACCACGACGATGAGCACGAGCATGATGAACACGAGCATCATCATCATCACGACCACGACCATCATCATCACCACGACGATGAGGGAGAGGCTGAGGAATACGGCATCGGCACCTTCGTGTACTACAGCCGCAAGCCTTTCGACCTGGGACTCTTCGACGACTTCGTGGCACGCAAATGGCCACGCGACGTGGTAAGAGCCAAGGGAATCTGCTACTTTGCCGACGAGAGAGACATGTGCTACGTGTTCGAACAGGCTGGAAAACAGAAGACCGTGAAGCAGGCTGGACAATGGATAGCCACCATGCCTAAAGACCAACTTGACGAGCTGCTGGCACGTGAGGAACAGCTCAGAAAGGAATGGGACGACAAGGTGGGCGACAGAATGATCAAAATCGTATTCATCGGTCAGCATCTGCAGAAAGAGGCCATCTGCAAGGAATTGGACAAATGCCTCGTGGGATTAAGTCGACACACAGCAGAAAAATTACATAAATACGCAACTGAACTTCAGCAAGTTCGGAAGTTAAACACAACATAATACGCAACAAAAAGAAACAGCATGAAGATTGATTTTAGACCAGCTTTCATGAAAGACTTTGACGGTTGCTGGACGGTCATCAACGAAGCCAGAGAACAGATGATCAAGTCGGGACGTCACCAGTGGACAGAGCAATATCCTGCCTACAAGGACATCCTGGCAGACATCAACAACGGCAATGCCTATGTGCTCACCGTGAACGACCAGATAGCCGTTTACGGAGCGGTGGTGCTGAACGGAGAACCTGCCTACGAGTTTCTCAAAGGAAAATGGCTCACCAACAGCAACTATTACGTCATACACCGGTTCGCAACCCTGCCCAAACTGCAGAGAGAAGGATACGCACGCATTTTCATCAACAAGGTGTGCAGCCTGTGCGAAGTGGAGCACGTGCCCAGCATCAAGGTGGACACCAACTACGACAACCTGCCCATGGTGAGCCTGCTCTCGTCTATGGGATTCTGCCTTTGTGGACAGGTGAGCTATGGAGAGAGAGGGCTGAGATTCGCCTTTGAAAAAATCACCATGCGGCCCAAAGAGCATAGATAAAAAGAAGAAACTCCCAAAAATTCAGGAGAAAGAAATACAACGATGATCAGCAAGAACAAGATAAAATATATCAAGTCGCTCGAACTGAAGAAAAACCGCAACAAGGAAGGTAAGTTCGTGGCTGAAGGACACAAGGTGGTGGACGACCTCTTAGTACTGCAGCCAGCATCGCTTATTGTGGCTACCGAAGAATGGCTCAAAGACAAAAGCATTGACCCAAGGACGGAAGTGGTCACGGTAAGCGAGGAGGAACTCAGAAAGGTGAGCTTCCTGCAGCATCCGCAACAGGTGCTCGCCGTCTTTGACCAAAGGGAAAACAGAGACTTCGCTTCTGCCAACATCGACTTCAACTGTCTGAACCTTGCCCTCGACGGAGTGCAGGACCCGGGCAACCTGGGAACCATCATCCGCATCGCCGACTGGTTTGGCATAGAGAACATTTACTGTTCGCCCGAAACTGCCGATGTGTATAATCCCAAGGTGGTGCAAGCCACGATGGGAAGCATCGCCAGAGTGAAGGTCCTGTATGGCGACCTGATGACGCTGTTCGCCTCACTGCCTTCCGACGTGCCTGTCTACGGTACCCTGCTCGACGGTGAGGACATCTATGCACAACAGCTCGACAACCGTGGATTCATCGTCATGGGAAACGAGGGAAAAGGCATCTCGCCCGAACTCACCCAGAGGGTGAACCGCAGGCTGCTCATCCCCAACTTCCCTCCAGAAAGACCTACTGCCGACAGTCTGAACGTAGCAATAGCCACGGCCATCACCTGCTCGGAATTCAGAAGACAAGGAAGGAGATGAAACTAATGTTTAGTGTTTAATGTGCAGAAAGGTTGTTATCCCACAATATAAACACTAAACATTAAACATTTAACACTAAGCATTCAATGAAACTATGAAGATAAATGATTTGATAAAGCATCGCAGTGTAACTGCCTGCATGAAAGAAGCTTACAGTCTGATGACTGGCAATGTGAAGAACCTGCTGAAAAGTACATGGTGGGCTTTTATGATCTATGCATTCATGGTGGCATTCATGGTTTACCTGCGCACACCCAACAAGATGCTTCACGACTGGGGCGAGGAAAACATGATGCTGTCGTTCTGCCTGCAGACGGTCGTTTACTTGGGTGTCATCGTGGCGGCTTTCCTTATGGGAGCAGCAGCATGGCGCTGGCTGACCGACAAGCCTTTTGGCAGAATGATGAAGCGTTTTACTACGATTTATCTCGCTTCGGCTGTCGTCAGTTTCGTCGTCACATTCGCCGCAACGTTTGCCCTAACTTGCTTTTACCTTACGGCATTTCTCACAGCCTCAGGCTCGGCTGCTACGGCAGATTCGGCAACAGGCTCGCCCTCGCTCCTCATCATCGTGCTCTTTGCACTCGCCATCGTTGCTGCCACCGCCCTCTGCATGGCGGTGAGTCTGCCTTTCGCCTATCTCACTCCCAAATACATGTTGCAGGAAAAGGGTGAGAAATTACGCCCCTGGAAATCATTCATGTGCGGATTCCGCCACATGGGTTCCATCTTCAAGATGGGTTTCCTGGGCAGTCTTGTCATCCTGGTGGCAGGTATCCTAATCTACATTCCTCTCGCCATCCTGATAGGCGCACAGGTATCGGCACAGATGGGCACTCTCGAAGGCGACCCGGTAGGAACGCCCTCCTACTTCACCTTCCTCTTCATCGTCGTGACAGCTCTCCTGCTGTTCGTCTTCGCATACATCCTGCACTGGTTGTTTATCTCGTACATCTATCTCTATGGCAGTATAGAGAACGACGAAATGAAGAAAACTGAAATGCTAAATGCTAAATGCTAAAAATCATTCAACATAAAAAAGACATAGACATGAAACAAACCAGACTGCTATTCATCGACCGCGACGGAACCTTGATTCAGGAGCCGGAAGATGAACAGATTGACAGCTTCGAGAAGCTTGTCTTCACCAAGGGCGTGATGAGAAACCTCAGTTTCATTGCCCAACACACAGACTATCAGCTCGTCATGGTGAGCAACCAGGACGGGTTAGGCACCGACTCCTTCCCGGAAAACACTTTCTGGCCTGTGCACAACTTCATCATCCAGACACTGGAAAGTGAGGGAATCCACTTCGAGGAGCAGCTGATAGACCGCCATTTCCCCGAGGACAACTCGCCCATGAGAAAGCCTGGCACCGGCATGCTGACCCACTATATTGACAATTCAGAATACGACTTGGTCAACAGCTATGTCATCGGCGACCGTGAAACCGACGCTCAGCTGGCCGAGAACCTGGGATGCAAGAGTCTGATACTGGGCAAAGACGGCATGGACTGGGACAAGATAGCCGAAATTCTCTTTGCCGGCGACCGCATCGCCGAGGTAAAACGCACCACCAAGGAAACTGACATATATATAAAGGTGAACCTCGACGGTTCGGGCCACTGCGACATCTCCACAGGACTGGGCTTCTTCGACCACATGTTGGAGCAGATAGGAAAGCACGGAATGATGGACCTCACCATCCACACCAAGGGTGACCTCTACGTGGATGAGCACCACACCATCGAAGATACAGGCATCGCACTGGGCGAATGTCTGCTTCAGGCATTGGGCAACAAGAGAGGCATCGAGAGATATGGCTACTGTCTGCCTATGGACGACTGCCTGTGCCAGGTGGCTCTCGACTTTGGTGGACGCCCCTGGCTCGTTTGGGACGCTGAGTTCCATCGCGAGAAAGTAGGCGAAATGCCCACCGAGATGTTCAAGCACTTCTTCAAGAGTCTGAGCGATGCTGCCAAGATGAACCTCAACATCAAGGCAGAAGGCGAGAACGAACACCACAAGATAGAAGGTATCTTCAAGGCACTCGCACGATCACTCAAGATGGCTGTGAAGCGAGATATCTATCACTTCGAACTGCCTTCATCGAAAGGAATGCTGTAAAGAAAAGAAGAACAAGCAGAAAGAATGCTGTAAAAAAATGCCAAAAAATTTGGCTGCATCAGAAGAAAGCAGTATCTTTGCAAATACATAAGGGTCGTTTCGGTTAGATTGGGATACTCATCACATTACAAATTATGAAACCGAGAAGACTTCTCTTGCCTATGGCGGGCCACAATAAGCCGGACTTCGTTCGGTGAAGCTGCAAAGCCGGTGGATTACAAAAGCGGGGGGCTCTCAAACTTATTGCTAAGTTCGGAGTTTCATCACATCATCGGGCGACCCTTTTCTTTTTATTCTTAGAACTTTGTCATTGAATACTCTCATCATTCTTTGAACAATATTCAACATCATAGAAAACATTCATCAACATTTTAAATTCATACGAATATCACATCATGTTTAGCGGAATCATAGAAAACATGGCTACTGTCGTGGCTGTGAAAAGGGACAAGGAGAATATCGACCTTACACTGGAATGCCCGTTTGCTGGCGAGTTGAGTATCGACCAGAGTGTGGCGCACAATGGAGTATGCCTCACGGTCGTGGCTTTAGAAGGCAACACCTATACAGTTACTGCCATGAAGGAAACACTCGACCGTTCCAACCTCGGACTGCTGAAAGAGGGAGACAAGGTGAATGTGGAACGTTCTATGATGCTCAACGGCAGGCTCGACGGACACATCGTACAGGGACACGTAGACCAGACTGCCACCTGTATTAACAAACGTGATGCTGATGGTTCCACCTACTATACTTTCGAATACAGACTCGACCGCGAAATGGCTCGCAAGGGCTACTTCACTGTCGACAAGGGTTCGGTCACTGTCAATGGTGTGTCACTCACTGTCTGTGAGCCTACCGACAACACCTTCACCGTGGCTATCATTCCCTATACTCACGACCACACCAACTTCTGCAACATAGAAGTGGGAACCGTTGTCAACATCGAGTTCGACATTCTGGGCAAATACATCGCACGCCTGCAGGCTGTATCGAAAGACAGATAAATCTCTCTATCCTCACTCTGCTTAAAAGGCAAGGCAAGGCAAACAAAAAGGGATTTAAAAACAAAATGAAGTTAGCTTCACTCGTCATGGAAGCTAACTTCATTTTTTTATTCCAGATACTCGGTCTTATCCTCGATGCCGGCTTCGGCAAGAGCCTCCTTGCGCTCTACACACGTACCGCACTTTCCGCAATGCTTCTCGCCACCCTTATAGCAACTCCAGGTCTCAGAGTAGTCTATTCCCAATCGCTTGCCTATACGGGCAATGTCCGCCTTGGTGATGTTGGTATAAGGAGCTGACACGTGCACATCGACAAAGGTTCCTGCCTGGGCAGCCCGGTCGATGGCAGAGATAAACTCCGGACGGCAGTCGGGATAAATAGTGTGGTCGCCTCCATGATTGGCTATCAACACCTTCTTCAGGTTGTTGCTCTCAGCTATGCCGATGGCAATGCTCAGCATGATGCCGTTGCGGAAAGGCACCACCGTCGACTTCATGTTCTCGTCGGCATAATGTCCTTCTGGAATAGCATCGGCGCCTTCTAAGAGCGAGCTCTTGAAATACTGATGCATGAAACCCAAGTCGATGGTGATGTGCTTGATGCCCAAACGCTCACAGTGCATCTTGGCATAAGGAATCTCACGCTCATTATGGTTGCTGCCATAGTTGAAACTGATACCCAAGGCAATCTCGTCTTTTTTATCGTAGAGCAGCGTGATACTGTCCATACCGCCGCTCACAATGATTACAGAATCCTTCATTTTGTATTTGAATTTATTATTTATAAAATCATATTGCAATCCAATATTAGCAAAATCTGCGTAATCCACGAAATCTTCGTGCACACTTATCCGAACAGACAGCGGAGCGCCTCTTCCACCTTCCTCACAGGATGGATGGTGATGCTATACTTCGACCTGTCGAGCGAATGATAGTTGTAACGGGGAATGATGATGTCATGAAAGCCCAACTTCTCGGCTTCGGCGATGCGCTGCTCGATGCGGCTCACCGGACGAACCTCACCACTCAAACCTACTTCGCCAGCCATACACCAGCCAGCCTCGATAGGCGTGTCCACATTACTGCTCAATACGGCGGCTATCACACTGAGATCCATCGCCAGGTCTGTGACACGCAGTCCGCCTGCTATGTTCAGGAACACGTCCTTCTGCATCAGTTTGAAGCCTACCCTCTTCTCGAGCACAGCCAAGAGCATGTTGAGCCGACGCTGGTCGAAGCCCGTAGCCGAGCGCTGTGGTGTGCCATAGGCAGCGGTAGATACAAGCGCCTGTGTCTCGACCAGGAAAGGACGGACGCCCTCGATGGCACTGCTGATTGCCACTCCCGACAAACCGTCATGATCGTCGGTAAGCAAGAGTTCCGAAGGATTGCTCACCTGTCGGAGTCCACCCTGCTGCATCTCGTAGATACCTAACTCCGAGGTACTTCCGAATCGGTTTTTGATACTGCGCAGGATGCGATACATATAATGCTGGTCGCCCTCAAACTGAACCACCGTGTCGACAATATGTTCCAGAATCTTCGGTCCGGCCAAGGTTCCCTCCTTATTTATATGTCCGATAAGGATGACAGGAATGCCGCTGGTCTTGGCAAACCTCAACAAGGCAGCTGCGCACTCACGCACCTGGGAGATACTGCCTGGCGAGCTCTCCACCTCGTCGGTGGCAATCGTCTGTATGGAGTCTATTACCACCAGTCCGGGAGCCTGTTCCTGTATATGCGTGAAGATTTTCTCCAACGATGTCTCGCAAAGAATAGACACATTGTCGAGCGAGGCCCTGCCAGCAGCACTCTCATCGCCCACCGATGCAGAAGCCAGTCGGTCAGCACGCAGTTTAATCTGATGGGCACTCTCCTCACCGCTCACATACATCACTTTCATGTCGGGCAGATGAAGAATGGTCTGAAGTGTGAGTGTACTCTTTCCGATGCCCGGCTCACCGCCCAGGAGCGTGATACTGCCAGGAACCAGTCCTCCACCCAGCACACGGTTCAGCTCACCATCGTGCATATCAATGCGCGGCTCATCATGAGCAGAAATATCGCGCAGACGTACAGGCCTTGCTCCCCCATCGCTGTGATTGCCGCCAAACATCGTGGCAGCACCTCCATGCCGCATGCTCATGCCAGCGTTGCGGGCAGCCTGGGAGCCCGTATCATTAGCTATACGAATCTCCTTGAACGTATTCCATTGTCCACAACTCGGGCACTTGCCTATCCATTTCGACGACTCCTGACCACAGTTGCTGCAAACATAAGCTATCTTGTCTTTTGCCATATTCTGATGAGTATTAAAATCAAGGACAAAGGTACATTATTTTTTCACTTTCGCCAAATATTCGCCACACTTTCACATCAAAAGGTTATATTTTGCAAAGCCGATATTACATTACCAGCCTCTTTGATAAAAAAAATCCTTAAAAGAACACCAAAATTTGCAACATTCAGTTATTTTTCATACCTTTGCCTACAGTTTCAGCAGAGTCGACTTCAAATGAGTAAAACGCCTAAAAGGCAGCACCCATGACAGTTGGCACAAAGTCTAAAACACAAGTCCTGTTCATCATTGTCATGGAGAACAATAAACAGACAGAACGAACGAGACAGATTACAACAAAGAACATTCTATTCATAATATAGAGAGAAATTAAATAACTAATAATAAAAACGTTAGGTAAAATGAAAATCGAAGATTTTAACTTTGCCGGTCACAAGGCAATCGTACGCGTTGATTTCAACGTGCCATTGGATGAAAATGGTAATGTAACAGACGACACTCGTATCCGCGGTGCCCTTCCTACATTGAAGAAGGTGCTGGCCGATGGTGGTGCTCTTATCATGATGAGCCATATGGGTAAGCCAAAGGGCAAAGTTAAGCCAGAACTTTCTCTTTCACAGATTGTAAAGAACGTATCCGACGCTCTCGGCGTAGAGGTGAAGTTTGCTAAAGATTGCGGCAATGCTGATACAGAGGCTGCTGCGCTGAAGCCAGGTGAGGCTCTCCTGCTCGAGAACCTTCGCTTCTATCCTGAAGAGGAAGGCAAGCCAGTAGGCGTTGAGAAGGGTACTCCTGAGTACGATGCTGCCAAGGCTGAGATGAAGGAACGTCAGAAGAAGTTCGCTGCCAAGTTGGCTTCTTATGCTGATGTATATGTAATGGATGCCTTCGGTACTGCTCACCGCAAGCACGCTTCTACTGCTGTCATCGCCGACAGCTTCGACAAGGACCACAAGATGCTCGGTTTCTTGATGGAGAAAGAAGTAAAGGCTGTTGACGCTGTACTCGGCAACATTAAGCGCCCATTCACTGCTATCATGGGTGGTTCTAAGGTTTCTACCAAGATCGGTATCATCGAGAACCTCTTGACAAAGGTTGACAACCTGATCCTCTGTGGTGGTATGACATACACATTCTCTAAGGCTCTCGGCGGCAAGATTGGTTTGTCTATCTGCGAGGACGATAAGCTCGATGTAGCTCTCGACGTAATCAAGAAGGCTAAGGAGAACGGTGTAAACCTCGTACTCGGTACTGACTCTATCTGCGGTGATGCTTTCAAGAACGACTGCAACACACAGGTTTGCCCATCTAACAATATCCCTGACGGCTGGGAGGGTATGGACGCTGGTCCTGACACTCGCAAGGCTTTCGCTGCTGCCATCAAGGGTGCTAAGACTATCCTCTGGAACGGTCCTGCCGGTGTATTCGAGTTCGACAACTTCGCTGGTGGTTCTAAGGCAATCGCTGAGGCAATCGCTGAAGCTACTAAGGAGGGTGCATTCTCACTCATCGGTGGTGGTGACTCTGTAGCTTGTATCAACAAGTTCGGTTTGGCTGACCAGGTTTCTTACATCTCTACAGGTGGTGGCGCTCTGCTCGAGGCTATCGAGGGCAAGGTATTGCCAGGCGTAGCTGCTATCGAGAAGTAATTCATCAGAATGGAGATTCGTACACATACAATTCTTGATGGATGAACTAAGAAATATCTATCTTGTTTTGTTGTGACGAAGTATTGATTTATTGGATTCAATAGGTTACAATATATCAAACACTTTCAAGTCGGGGACACCCTTTATACGTGTCCCCGATTTTTCCATTTTTATTCACCCCTACTAAAAACCCAAAAATAAACATATTTTCATTTAGAAGATAGATCAATGGATTGGATTATCAACCTTTTTACGAACACCGAATCGGTGGCTCACATCGCCCTGCTCTATGCCATTGTCATAGCAGTGGGCGTGTATCTGGGCAAGATTAAGATTGGTGGTATTTCACTTGGCGTTACCTTCGTGCTCTTTGCCGGCATCCTGGCAGGACATGTAGGCTTCACTGCTCCCAAGGACATTCTGACCTTCATACAAGACTTCGGACTCATTCTCTTTGTCTTTATGATCGGTTTGCAGGTAGGTCCGGGCTTCTTCGAAAGCTTCAAGAAAGGCGGTGTGACGCTCAACCTGTTGTCGACGGCTGCGATATTCCTCAATGTCTGTGTGATGTTCGCATGCTATTATCTCTTCTTCGATACCAGCAACCCCAACAACTTGCCAATGATGGTGGGTACACTCTATGGAGCCGTCACCAATACGCCAGGTCTTGGTGCCGCCAACGAGGCGCTGCTCAGTGTCTTCCCCAATGGTGCCCCAAGTATTGCCAACGGTTATGCCTGCGCTTATCCACTCGGTGTGGTAGGCATCATCGGTGCCACCATTCTCATCAAGTACATCTGCAAGGTGAACACCGCGGATGAGGAGGAGAAACTAAACGAAGAAGACGCAGCCAACCCACATGCCAAGGCGCACAACATGCACCTTCGTGTGGAGAATACCTATATCGCAGGACGCACTCTCCGACAGGTTTCCGAGTTCCTGAACCGCGACATCGTATGCTCACGACTGCTCCACAATGGCGAGGTGAGCATTCCTAACAGCCAGACTACCTTCGAGGTGGGCGACGAGCTGCTCGTTGTATGCGCCGAGGCTGACGCCGAAGCCATCAAGGCCTTCATCGGTCCTGAGATAGAGGCCGAATGGGATCGCGAGAAAGATGAGGTTCAGCACTTCGTGTCGCGCCGCATTGTCGTTACACGTCCTGAGATGAACGGTAAGACTCTGGGCAAGATGCACTTCTCGAGTGTGTATGGCGTCAACGTCACCCGTATCTCACGCCAGGGAATGGACATCTTTGCCGGCCGCAACCACCACTTCCACGTGGGCGACAAGATTCTCGTTGTAGGTCCCGAGGAGAATGTAAACCGTGTGGCTGAAATGATGGGTAACTCTGTGAAGCGACTCGATGCGCCTAACATCGCCACCATCTTCGTAGGTATCATGATTGGTATCATCTTCGGCAGTCTGCCTTTCGCTGTTCCAGGAATGCCTGTTCCGCTGAAGTTGGGTATTGCTGGCGGTCCGCTGATCATCGCCATCCTCATTGGCCGTTTCGGTTATCACTTCAAACTGGTTACCTATACCACCACCTCTGCCAACATGATGCTGCGAGAGATAGGTCTTGTGCTGTTCCTTGCGAGTGTGGGCATCAAGGCTGGTGCCGGTTTCTGGGACACTGTGGTACAGGGCGACGGTATCAAGTATGTGTACACAGGTTTCCTTATCACCATCATTCCTATCCTTATCGTGGGCACCATAGCCCGACTGAAGTACAAGTTCAACTACTTCACCATCATGGGTATGATAGCCGGAACCTATACCGACCCACCAGCCCTGGCTTATGCCAACGCTTCCTGCTCTAAGGAGGCTCCTGCCGTGGGTTACTCTACCGTTTATCCGCTGAGTATGTTCCTCAGAATCTTCTCTGCCCAGATAGTGGTACTTTTCTTCTGCGGAGCATAGCGAATCATTTGCTAAGCAAAGACTCTCCGACAGCAGAAAGTTCACTTACTATATTTGAATTTTTATAAACGAAAATTTATAAATTATAAAAGAGGTGCACATTTAAGAAAAAATGTGCACCTTTTTTGTTGCTTATTCCAAAAATCTTTGTAACTTTGAGGCTGTAAGAATACCTATTGATACACCAACCTTCAAAAAGAGAGAAAGCCTATGAAGAAATTTGGAATCCTACTAAGCCTGTTGGTCACTGCTACCTTGTCCACTTGGGCACAAGGAGCTAAAAGCATCCGCATAACGGAGTTGATGCCCAACAACCAAGCCAGTATCGTCGACGAGTATGGTGCCCACAAAGCATGGGTGGAACTGTCGAACACCTCGTTTACTACTTATAATATCCGTGGCATGTTCCTTACCACCGACCGACGTGTGCTCGACAAGAACATGTCACCCGAAGAACGTCGCAAACTCATGTCTCCCCTACCCAACAATGAGCCGCGCACAACCCTTGCTGGCAAGAAAAGCGTGATCATCTACGACCGATACCTCTGGCAGGAAGACTCAGAGAAGACGTGTCCCGACTGCTTTCCCAAGGGCAAGGGACACTTCAGATGGCTGAGCGAGGGCAATGGTCCTTTCCATTTGAAACTCGGACTGGTTCCTCTCAAGGAAATAGCGGATGCTTTCCACGAGAAGAACAACTGGATAGCTCTTTACGACGGCAATGCTGTCGACCTGATAGACTCTGTCAGCATTCCCTGGATGGCAGCCGACCAGTCATATGCCCTCAGCAAAGACCTCAGCAGCTGGAAGGTTTGCGCTGCCAAGGATGTCACTCCGGGCTATCTTCCACAAGACACAGGACTCAGCAAGCCACAGATGCTCAAGACGACCGACCCTCATGGCTTCGGCATTGCAGCCCTTTCCATGGGCATTGTCTTCTTCTGTCTGGCCCTGCTCTTCGTCTTCTTCTGGCTCTTCGGTGCCTATATGAAGCACAAGCAACGCATAGCACGTGCCACAGAGAAACACGCCACCTTATTATATAAGACGGGCAAGAAGACCATCGAGCTGACCACAGAGATCGGTCATAAGACCAACGTGATGCTGAAGGAAGGCCTAACCACCAAGGGCATTGACAAGGAAATCTATATGGCTGTCATATCGCTGGCTCTCAAAGAATACTTGGAGGATGTGCACGACATCGAACCGGGCATCATCACCATTAAGCCCAAGCAGACGAGATGGAACGAACCGAGATTCAATAATAAGTGAAGAGTAAAGAACGAAAGGTAAAGAACGAAGAGTGAAAAATTCAACAGCTTTACTGATACAAAATAAAAATATTAAAGAATAAAACTATGGCAAAATACCAATATAAAGTAAAAGGCGTAGACTACGAAGTAGAGATACAAGATATAGAAGGCAATATCGCCAATGTAACCGTCAACGGCATCCCCTTCGAAGTGGAGATGAAGCAACCTGTCAAGGCTGGCAAGCAGAAGTTCCGCATAGCGAATGAGGCTACTGATGACAAGGGCGGAGTATCGTCTGCCGACAGTGCCAAGACTAACCCAACAGGCAGTTCTGCCTCCTCTGCAAATGCCGAAGCTGCTGCCAGCAAGAAAGCCTCAGCAAGCGCTGGTGGCAAGCCTGTGGTAGCTCCACTGCCTGGCACCATCAACGACATTAAAGTAAAGGTGGGCGACAAGGTGAGCGCAGGAGATACCGTAGTGATTCTCGAAGCCATGAAGATGCAAAACAACATCGAGGCTGAGACTTCGGGCACCGTCGCAAGCATCAATGTCAACAAGGGCGATGCTGTCATGGAAGGCGACACCTTGGTAACGATTGCTTAACCCCAGAGAGCATTGCTCTTGCCAAGAATCCATCAACATAAAACCCCAACTTAACGAACGACTATTATGGATTTCATCATACAGAATTTTCAGGAGTTCCTGACCTATACAGGCTTTGCCAATGCCACGGCAGGAAACCTCATCATGATATTGGTGGGAATCGTCTGCATCTGGCTCGCCATCAAGAAAGACTTCGAGCCGCTGCTGCTGGTGCCCATAGGTCTCGGCATCATCCTGGGCAACATTCCCTTCCGCACCGACGCTGGACTGGAGATAGGTCTCTACGAAGACAACTCGGTGCTCAACATCTTCTATCAGGGTGTGCGACAAGGCTGGTATCCCCCGCTCGTCTTCCTCGGCATCGGAGCCATGACCGACTTCTCGGCATTGATTTCCAATCCGAAGCTGATTCTCATCGGAGCCGCAGCCCAGTTTGGCATCTTCGGAGCCTACATGATAGCCTTGGCTTTAGGCTTCGAGCCCAACCAGGCAGCAGGCATCGCCATCATCGGAGGTGCCGACGGCCCTACAGCCATCTTCCTGTCGAGCAAGCTCAGTCCTAACCTCATGGGAGCTATCGCCGTGTGCGCCTATTCCTATATGGCACTGGTACCTGTCATCCAGCCCCCGCTGATGCGACTGCTCACCACGAAGAACGAGCGTGTCATCAAGATGAAGCCAGCCCGACAGGTGAGTCAGACCGAGAAGATACTCTTCCCCATCATCGGCTTGCTGCTCACCACCTTCATCGTGCCCAGCGGTCTGCCGCTATTGGGAATGCTCTTCTTTGGCAATCTGCTGAAAGAGAGTGGCAAGACCACACGCCTGGCCAAGACTGCAGGCAGCAGCCTCAACGACGTGATAGTGATGCTCTTGGGACTTACCGTAGGCTGCTCCACCCAGGCTTCAGAGTTCCTTACCCTCAACACGGTAAAGATCTTTGCCCTCGGAGCCTTGGCGTTCATCATCGCCTCAGCCAGCGGAATACTGTTTGTCAAACTGATGAATGTGTTCTTGCCAAAGGGCAAGAAGATCAACCCACTGATAGGAAATGCCGGAGTGAGCGCCGTACCTATGAGCGCCCGTATCTCCAACAACCTGGGTTTGGAATACGACCGACACAACTTCCTGCTCATGCATGCCATGGGACCTAACGTGGCGGGTGTCATCGGTTCGGCCGTAGCCGCAGGAGCTTTGCTGGGTTTCCTCAACTAAGCTCCCACTTCAGAGCCTGCCATGCCTTCGCCTGACACACAGTAAAAAACATTCGGAGCCAGTTAAGCCTTCGCTTAGCCGACTCCGATTTATATTTCATAGCCTGTCAAGCCTTCGCTTGGGGCTCTGTCTGACTTCTTTCTTGCTCTGTTAGGCTTCCTCTTCGTCGGCCAGCTGCTCAAGTGAGTGCTTGCTGCTTCCATCAAAACAATGGGTGCACACCTGGCACTTGGGCAGTCCGATAGCCTCTATGAGCTGCTCGATGGTATTGAACTTCAATGTGGTCAATCCCAACTGTCGGGCTATCTCTGCCACCATTCGCTCATATTCAGGTGAGCCTGTGGTGGCATATTTGTCAAGGTTCTTATTCGCATCGCCCTCAAACTTCTCGATGATGCGGCGTGTGATCAGCTCCATGTCGCTCTTGGAGGAGGTGAAGTTGATGAACGGACAACCGTAAACCAATGGAGGACAGGCGATACGCATGTGGCACTCCTTGAGTCCTGCCTGTTCGAAGAGCACCTTCACATTGTCGCGCAACTGGGTGCCTCGCACGATACTGTCGTCGCAGAACAGCACTCGCTTGCCTTTCAGCATATCCTTGTTGGGGATGAGTTTCATCTTGGCCACCAACGAGCGCATGGCCTGGTTGGAAGGTGTGAACGAACGTGGCCAGGTGGGAGTATACTTGGCGATGCAACGCTGGTAAGGCACTTGCTTGCCGGCAGCATAACCCATCGCCATACCTGTGCCCGAGTCGGGGATACCGCTGCAGCAGTCCACCTCCACTCCGTCGGTCTTAGCCATGTTGAAACCATTCTTGAAGCGCACTTCCTCCACGTTTCTGCCCTCGTAGGTAGATGTAGGGAAACCATAGTACACCCAGAGGAATGAGCAAACCTGCATGCGCTTGTTGGCAGGACGTATCTGCTCCATGCCGTCGGCTTTGATCTTGACGATCTCGCCCGGACCTACATTATACTCCACCTCGAAGTCGAGATTAGGAAATGAGGTCGACTCGCTCGAAGCCGCATAGGCGCCTTCCTTCTTACCTATTATAATAGGTGTGCGTCCCCAGCTGTCGCGTGCACAGATAATGCCGTCCTCGGTCAGGATGAGCATGGTGCATGAGCCCTTGATGTGGTGATATACATTTTCGATACCCTCTTTGAAGGTCTTGCCTTGAATAATGAGCAAGGCAATGAGCTCCGTAGGGTTGGTCTTGCCCGACGACATTTCAGCGAAGTGCATGTTCTTGTCGAGCAGGTCCTTGGTAAGTTCCTCTATATTCAGAATCTTTGCCACTGTACAGATGGCGAATCTGCCAAGATGCGAGTTCATGATGAGTGGCTGGGCATCAGTATCGCTGATGACTCCGATACCCGATGTGCTGCCTTCGAACTTGTCGAGTGATGGCTCAAACTTGGTGCGGAAGTAAGAACTCTCCAGGTTGTGGATGGACCTTACGAATCCCTTCTCCTTGCTGAATGTTGCCAAACCGCCTCGACGTGTGCCGAGATGTGAATTGTAATCGGTGCCGTAGAACAGGTCTGCGACACAGCTTTTCTTGGATATTGTCCCGAAAATGCCTCCCATAAAATTTTATGTTAATGTATGTAAGAATCAAAATTCCGGTGCAAAGGTAATACAAAATTTGCGATTATGGAATATTTATGTATAAAATGTTACTTTCTTATTGCACTTTTTATCAAAAATGCATTCTTACATCCACTCCACACTGTATGGGATTGCCTCTCTGGGCAAAGTACTGCTTGGTGCCTGTGGCAGCATTGTCCACGGCGAAGGTATTGTAGCGGGTATTGCTAAGGTTGCGTCCCCACAGGCTCACCACCACCTTACCCATGTCGGCATCGATATGTGCGCCTGCCACGGCATAGAACTTCTGCGCATAGGTGTTGGCGTTGTCCCAGTAGGTCTTGCCCTGTGCGTTGACGTTGGCACCGAGGGTGACGCTTCTCAGCCAAGGCTTTTCCACGTCGAAGCGATAGTCGGCCGAGGCTGCCAGGGTGTGCTGTGGCACATAGGGCACGTACTTGTCCTCGTAGCTCACAGCCTTATCGCCCTCACCGTCCACATACTCGTCGAACACGGCACGGGTATAGCCATACGACAGCATCCAGTCCAAGTGTCCGTCCACGACCTGTCCCTTGGCCGACAGCTCCAGTCCGCAGGTATGGCTCTTGCCGGCATTCACCATCATGCGTCCGAAACCATAGTTGCCCGCCATCACCGACAGTTGCTGGTTTCTCACCTTCATATAGTAGGTGCTCACATCCACATGCAACTGGCCGTCCATGAGGTTGAGATGCGTTCCCGCCTCATAGTTCCACGAGGTCTCGGGCTTGTAGGCGATGGTGTGGTTCACGTTGTCATAGTCTTCCGGTGTATGGGGCACGTCGTAGCTTCCTCTCATGGCCTGCTGGCGGTTGGCGTTGAGTTCGGTCTGCAGGATATCGCTGAACATCTGTATGTTGTAGCCTCCTGCGCGATAGCCTTTGCTCAGGGTGGCATACACGTTGCTGCCCTTTGAGCCTAAGCGGTAGCTCAGTCCGAGCTTGGGCAGCAGCTGCTCGAAGCCATCGTGTGCCTTGCCGTCGAGCATCGAGCGCAGTGTGTTCGTGGCCTTGGAGCCCATCACGTTGGCATTCATCTTCATGTATGCCATGCTCTCATAGTGTATCTTGGTGAGCATATAGTCGTAGCGGGCACCGAGGGTGAGTACCAGTCGTGGGGTGATGTCGATGTTGCTCTCATGATAGAAGCCGATGTTGTACTGGGGTGTATGGTAGGTTCCGGGTGCTCCCATCTCCACGTTCATGCTCACGCCTCCAGCCCGCTCTATCATCTGTGCAGCCAGGGCGAGAGCCTGTTCATGGGTCATGCCGGGACGCATCATGCGCTGGGCCATAGCCTGCAACATGGCGCCATACATCTGCTGCTGTATGACATTGCCTATGGGAGTGGTCATGGCAGAGTCGAAGAACACGGGGCCGTTGGTCTTCAGCCATTGTGCCGAGAAGAAGGCTCCCGCAGCCCAGTGCCACACGCCTCCTACGGGTTTGCGGCTCTTCAGCGAGAACTCCTGTGTCATGGCGTTCTGCAACTGGTCCTGCATCATGCGCATATAGTCAGCCTCCAAATAGTCTTGGTCCATGTACATGTGGTCTTTCAGATACTGATAGCTCGTGGTGGATGCCAGCGAGAAGGTGTTGGCATCGTAGCTCAGCGTGAGTCCGGTGATGAGATTATTGCGGCGATAGCTGCCTGGGAAGGTCGATGCTGGCTGCTCTGCCTTGCCCGTATTCAGGTCGAGCGATCCATAGGGGAAGGCGCTCTGGTCTACATACTGATAGTCGGCCGTCACATTCACCTTCCATCCCGAATGCAGTCTGCCGGTCAGCATCAGCTTTCCGCCAGCCTCCTGGTAGTCGTCAGCCCTCTCGCCCGTGGTGGTATTGCGGAAGAAGCCTGTCTGCGCATTGTAGAATCCGCCCACCATCAGGGCTACGTCCTCTCCTAAGCGCTGATAGTGCGAAGCCTCAAGATTGCTGTAACGACGGCTGCCATAGCCTATCCTCACGTCGGTGCCCTGATAGTCGAAGGCATTGCGCGAATAGAGTCTCACCAGTCCGCCCTCGGTATTCTGTCCGTAGAGTGTGCCCTGCGGACCTCGCAGCACGTCCACACGACTCAGCTGATAGGTGTGCAGATTGAAAGCCGACTTGCTCATCACGGGTATTCCGTCCACATACACACCGATGGCAGGACTGTTCACACGGCTGCCTATGCCTCTCACATAGACTGCAGACGAGAGACGGCTACCATAGTTGGGCATTACGAAGTTGGGGATATACGACGACAGCTCGCGCAGGTCGCGGGCTCCCAACCTGTTCATCTCGAAGTTTCCGAAAGAAGTGCTGCTTAGTGGTTGCTGACGCAGGCGGAAAGCCTCCTTGGGTTGCGACACGACGATCACCTCGTCTATGTCGTACACCTTACTGCTATCCACCGAAATACTCTCTGCCTTGCCTGTTGCTGCTGCCAATATCATGGCAACGCCCATCATGATTCTTTGTGACATGTACCTTTACTTTTTTTCTTGTATTATTTTTTTTCGTTGTTTTCTGTTTTCGGGTGCAAAGGTACGAAGTTTTTCTGCACTGTGCAATCCCCATTTATATGGAAAATGAAGGGTTAGCAGGTTCAGAAGTAAGAGAAGTAAGAGAATTCAGAGAGGTCAGAGTTTCTTGAATCCAGAGCCACCACAGTATTGACAGGTGATTTTTCCACCGCAGACTTTACACGGAGTACGATCCTTGGAGTTGGAAGTGGCTTTGCCCGGATGGTTTTTGCAAGACTGGCATACGCCTTTGCCATTGCATGCAGTACACCTGGTAGCGGTCTTGGTAGAAGCAGAACTGCCAGCCGTTGCCGTACTTGCCGACGAGGCTGCACCTCCACCGCCCGAATAGGCCGCACCAGACGACTGGTTGCTGCTGCCAGTGATGTTGGAAACCGTGGTGCCCAATACACCCAAGAGAGCTGCTGCAAGAATTGCATTGTTGCGTTCGCGCTCTTCCTGCAGAGTCTGACATTCCTTGCACAAAGTCAACATCTTGGATTTAAAATTAGTCTCTACGTCTTCCGAGACGCCTGCACACACGACGATAGATTTCGACTGAGGAGAAAAATACATGCCGTCGGCCAGATAGTCGGTCCTCTTCAGATAGTCCATAGCAGCGAGCACATCATTGTATTTCTTTAATTCCCTGTAACATTTCAGCTGCATATATTTCAGTTCATAAGCGAACATTCCGTTTCGGTCGTTCATACCATCAATATCGAATGCCATAAACTGCTCGATACAGAACAAAGCCTTACGGTATTCGCCCAAGGCATAATACCTTTCGGCATCTTGCACCCACACATTATCCTTATACAGTTCTCTGTCGTCCGACACCTTACTCTTGTAATAATAAAGCTTCCACCGATCCATATAGTCGGCATACTCCATGCTTTTTGCTTTGGCGCTATCCTTACGGCAAAGGTCGGCAACCTGCAGAGAGTTCAAAGCATTGATATCGATAACAGAAAAGAAATATTTGTCGTCGAGCGAAGCCAAAACGTTCGAATAACCAAAAGACTCTTTGATATTAGACAGGGCACTGTTCAGAAAAGGCTGATAGACGATTCCGTCGAGACTGTAGGCAAGAACATTTATCACACCCCTGTTCACATTATACAATTGGATGGGCTGAGTTTCCATCATCGTATTGCGTATGGCAAACACGGAGTCGTTGTACCGGCACAAGGGCACATAAGCCTCAGGAATGGGCAAAGGCTTGCCAAACAAGTCCCACGACTTCGTCTGTCCCTGTATCCACGTGCCATGCAGGATGGCATTGTCTTTCTTTGCCATCTTAAGCACTTCTTTCGGAATGTCTTCACGATACTTGTAGGCAGCTTTGCGCAGCCGCTCTTTATCCTTCTCCAACGAGAACGAAAGAGCATTCACCAGCGACTTCGACTTAGCTTTGTCGTAGGCTTTCTGATAGGCACTCTGTGCTGAGGCACCAGCACAAAACATCATGCAAAACAAAGCCAAAAGGCTTGTCATTTTCTTTTTCATAGGCTTTTTATCATTTATTGAATGTATGACAAAGATAGCCAATTTTTTTGTCATCTGCAAACGCCTTTTCGGCCAAGACGGCTTCAAAACATCAGTAAAGATGCCTAAGCGGACAAATTCCGTGCTTATCTGGTCTTAAAAAAATCCCCCAGACCCTGGGTGATTGATATAGGGTCTGGGGGGAAAAGATACTGAGGGCTGCCGATTACTCTGCATCGGTGCCTTCTCCGCCTGGAGGATTGGTACCACCCGTGGTGTCACCGCCCGAAGGAGTGCTGCCGCCAGTAGAAGGAGTGCTGCCGCCAGTAGAAGGAGTGCTTCCACCGCCCGAAGGCTTGTTGTCGCCAGTAGAGGTGCTGCCTACGGTGGCACTCACCTTGCGCACATTGGCCTGGTTGTAGAGGTTGGCATTGCTCAGAGTACCCGTGGCACGGGCACGCAACTTCAGTCCGCTGATGTTGCCGGCTACGTTGAACTCGGCCTCGGTCTTGGCGCCCTCCTTGTTGCGGATACCCACGGAGAAGATGGCCAGGTTGTCGATCTTCACATTCTTGCCAGCCAGGAGCTGCTCCTTGATACACTTCACCATGGCGGTCATCATGCCGAGACACATGGCCTCAGAGAAGCCGGTGTTGTGTTCCTCCATGTGCTTGGCGAGGTCGGACAGGTCGATGGTTTCATCGGCTACAGGAAAAGCATACCACTTGCCGAATGCAAGGCTCTTCTTGTTCTTGTTTTCCTTTAATACATACTTAATCATAGCTGTAAAAATTTTGAGTTAATCACTGCCGATTCAGCCTCCACCCCTCTCACAGGCTTAGGATCCGTCGCCTCTGTTCTTGGGCTTAGGGAGCCTCATCGGGTAAACCTCCTTGATTTACATAGCAAAGATACCACTTTTTTCATGGCCGATATGACGATAGCATACGTTGCGTGAGATGTCATACTTTAAGGGGACATTCCCTTGCCATAGCCTCAGCTACAGACAGGAAATGCCCCCTTTCGTGTTATGGTTCACCGAGGTATTCCACGATCTTCCCCACTTCCTTTGGGGTGAAATACTTGGCCGATTTGCGATAGCCCAGCCGCGTGAGCTCCTCCGTCAACACCGGATTGCGCCGAATCCACGACATGAGATGGTTGACCGCCGTGTGGGCTGACGCCGCCTCTGGAAAATATTGCAGGGCAAGTTCTGACTTGCCGTATGCCTTGATTTTAAATTCTTGCATAACTATTATCAATCTTATATGGTCATACGATATACTGATTGCTACCTGGCATTACAGGGCATAAGTATCATACTAAGCGCTGCCAAGTGCATACTTGGCACTCACAAAGATGATACTTACGCCCCCAAGCATGCTGATTAATCCTCCCTGGGGGCTGCCTTACGGTACACGCCACGCTTCACTTTAGCGATGATGCGATAATTATCGCACATCTGCGCAAGCATACGGTTGGCGGTTCGCTTGCAGACATTCTTTGCCTCTGCCAAAGCTAAGAAGTCGGCTGTGCCAAACTCGCCATCAGGGAGCGACCGGTAGATGTCAAGTTCGTTTGGCTTTATATTCACACCCATGCTGACAAAAGGATTCTCATTCTCCTTGGCCAACACCGCATATACACGAGCTGTATGATTGATGAGACACTCCGTGATACACATCGCCGCATGAAAATCACGGTCATCGCACACCAAGGCCCGCTCATCGGCTGGGAAGAGGTCGTCCTTCTTGTTCCTGTCAGACAAACGACGCAGTGCCGTCAACACCATCGCATAGCGAAAGTTGGCGAGAGCCATACGAAGTACAAAGGCACTGATGCCACTTCCCAACATCTGGAACTGCTCTTTCAGCATCTCACCGAAGGTGGAGAGGAACTCCTTCTTCTGTGATGCGCTCAAGACAAAATGGATAGGATTGCCCTTTCTCTGCGACAGGGCGTGATAGAGGGGCAGCAGCTCCTCGCCCATCTGCTTGTAAGCATCCTCCAAAGGGTCGTCGCTTTGGGCGAACACATCATGAAACTCCACCTTGTCGTCGGGCAGTTCATAGAACTGGAACCTGCTGCCCAATCCATTCTCAAAAGACGGGAAAAGACGTGGAACCTGCCCAGGGGTACAGGTGATGAAAGCAGAGAGGCGCGGACTTTCGATGTCGATATGAAGCTTCTCGCTCACACGGTTCATGGAAATGGTTTCGTGATGATACACCTTGCGCAAACAGTCGGAGTAGTCACCATAGTCAGAACTCATCATGTTGGACACAGTGTCGGCCTCAGTCTCAAACATGATGCCCCATCCCCCATTGGCATCAAGGGCACGATATACGGCAGAGGTAGAGCTGTTGCCGGGCATGAATGGATCTCGAAAGGCAGGTTCCTTGGGGGCCGGGCCACGCTCACCCCTGCCTTTACCCTTGCCCTGAGCCTCATAGGCAGCAAGCTCTTCATCGTATTGGGCTTTCGCTGCCTCATATTCCCGGCGCATCTCCATTTTCTCGGGCCGTGCCAACAGCTTGCAGAATATCAATTCGCCCTTCTTGGTAGCGGCAGAACCATACATGAGGGTAAAGAGCGGTGCATACACACGGCGACCATCATAGATGCCATAGATACCACTTTGCTCTTCTACCGAGCCATTGGCTCCACCCATCAGTCCCGACACCACATTCAGAACACCCAGAATCATTTTGTCTCTGCTCACGGCGTCATGATGAATGGTATAGATATTTCGAAGGATACCGGGCCAATCATCCTTCTCCATTTTGTCGGAGAAAGTGTAACCAGTAGTATAAGTTTGTGCCACTTGTGCCAAAGTGCCATGTGGCATTTCAGTACCAAAAGTACCATAAATACTGGTTTTTTCTATATTTTCTATATTTGTGCCACTTGGCACATTGGCACAAGTGGCACAAAGTGGCCTGTCGTTCAGCTCCTGGAGATGTTCGGAACGCACCCTCTGTCGTGCCAATTCGCTCAGGTTGATGCCTGCATCCTGTGCCATCTTGAAGAAAGTGCCGATGGTGATGCCTTCCCTGCCACCCTTCAAAAGACTGGAATACTTCTTGTCGCACTCCTTCTGTTCGTACTCCGCATTCATAGCGCTCAGCTGGTGGAAAAGCTCTCTGCCCCTCTCACCCAACCCATTGGCAAGGGCAAAGCCAAGGTGTATCCAGTTGTCATAGGGTGTGGTGATATCGATACCGCGAGAAACAAGTTCCCTGGCTACGGCCGTCACCTCATCATACGTATCGTCGGGGGCAGCAGAGGCGTTCATCACCTCGGGTGACAAAACTCTACTGCGCTCACTTTCCTCAGCCTGATGCGATATGTGAGCGAAACCCTCTAAATCGAAGTCATTCAGATTGACCTCCTTGTTTATGTTATTATTATTCATAACTTTTACGATTTTAAAATAGATTAAATTTAGGATTAATTACCATACTTGCATCCCAGCACAGGAAACAAGCCGATGCCACATTGGCTGGAGCCGAGTCTGCCTGCAGACCGTATGTCTGCGCGAGATATGTGCGTATCGCCAGGTACCATTTCTCATGCGGTCCACGGTTCAGGTCGATTTTCGTAACCCATTTCACTCCGTCGCCCCGAGGACTGGTAAACATAAGCATGGTTTCTAAATAAGGGTCATTCTCCAACTGTTGTCTCACCCTCCATAAGTTCTCCCTGCCACCGAGGTGGTCGAAGTCGAAACATTGGAGTTCGGAGTGCTGGATAAGTCCCTCTTGCCTGCGATAGTCGAACATGCCGCTGAATGTCACGAAGGGCAATCTGCTTGCCTTGAACGCCTTCTGCTCTTTCTCGTCCTTGATGCCACGCAACTGTTGTGTAAGCAGCATCAACTTCGTGGAGTTCATCCACTGATATACATCCATGAATGTCCCCTGCTTGTAAGGACGCTGCCCCTTCGGTGTGTTGATACCTGGTGCAAAGAGGCTGAACCGATGTTTCATTACTTCTTCCATGGCGCAGTATCTTTAGTCAGTTCGTCACTAACGACAGCCTCAGCATAAGCCTCCTGTCTCTCGCATTCTTTTTCAGCCACCCCTCGCTTGCGATAGGCTATAGCCAATGGTGTATTGGCGTGGAGAAGCATCTCAGTGATGACTTCTCCGAGTGATAATACCTTGTTCATATAAATATAGGTATTAAAACGTTATCCTAGCACTAACTCGGGTTTCATATAGGACAACTTATGTTATTCATATCCCGAGTCCATCGGCCCGTGCTCAGTTTTATACTGCTGACAGACATCTACAAAAGAAAGCAGCAGATTTCCGATGTTTAGAATTCTGCTGCAAAGATACGATGGAAATTTATGTAAAACTATAGTGCATAAATGCACTATAAAAATACTATAAAAACACTATAAAAAAAATGTTAATATCAATCTATATCATCAAACAAATCATCTATTTTAGAACGCCAACTTTGTTTTTTCTTGGAATCATAAACCTGTGTCAAAAGACAATACAACCTCTTTAACCCAAAAAACTCACACAACTCACTCTCTGGGAAATTTTCACCAACATTTCCATTAACTGAATTTTCATAGTTGTAAATACGTCCACAAAAATAGGCAAGTTGAGAATTTGTTCCTCTATCGCCAGTACCAACCCAACCAATCTTACCATTCACTATTTGCATATAATTTCGATCTAATGCTTTTTTGAAGAATTTTTGAGATCGCTCCGTATCCAATTTAGGAGGTAAAGAAAGAGCATTCTTTCTATTTTTTGTTATTGCCGGTATCGAAGGAGGAACACCCAAAGAGAAGTCCGGAACAGAAATACCATTCTGTTCCAACAATTTCACGAGATATTCATTCTTGGCTTTTTCCGTATTATAGGCATTTTTTAATTCTTCAAACTCTTTAGAAACCTCTTCTTCATAAATTATCATCGCAGCACCCACAGAGTCAAAGAATCTATCCTTGACACTGCGATTGGCAAGACGCTTTAAACGCTCATTCCAATCAGAATTAATATGGGGTGCTTGCTCTGTCATTGGTTATCCTTATCCAAAATAATAATCTTTTTACTTATACAATATTCTTTAGCTTACCAAAGAGCTGCGATTCTTCCCAACTGCAGATGCTGCGATCTAAACCAGTTCCAATGACCTGGTCGGTGTCGGAAGATACGGGCAAGATAAGCTTCTGTCTGTTTTTCATCAGCCACAACATAGTCCTCCATGGCATCTTTCAGATAATTCACATCCACCACATCGACTCCTAAGCCACGAGCCTTGTTCGTGAGAACAGGATCGTTGGTAAGAAGCGTAAGTTGATGAATAAGCGCATAACGGATAATGGATAAATCTCCAAAACCCACATCGCTGGATAGATGTTCAGCAATCCACAAGGTGTCTTCCTCCTGATCAAGCGTATGACAGGCAAGGACATCTGCTTCCTTCAAATCCTCAGCCGCTGATTGCTGAGACTTATCTATTGCCATAGGTATCGTATGAAAAGTGATACCCATGAAATCCAAATCAGCCTTGTTGATAGTACCGACAAGTTCTGAGAGTATGGTTATATCATTGATGATGATATTCATCTTACCTCCTTTCTTTATTATGAATTGGCAAAATCTTTGAGTTTGTTCAATTCCTCCACAGACTTCCCTAACAGAGCTGCAGCCTTGGTTGTTGTTATCTTAAATTCGCTTAATGCACGATACACGAGAGACTCAAAGCGGTTGGTATTCTCTGCCAGATACACCGACTCACTCATCCAAGCTTTCAACTTCTCGTCGCGATTCTTACGCACCCAATATCCCATATAACGATTTTGGGTTATGATGCCAAGGTCCTTCGCCTTATACATCTGAGCGTCGCAAGAAATTCCCCATTCTCGTTGGAGCATCTTCAAGGTGTTAGGATAAATTCGGCACCCTTCCCAGAAATATTTGACAAAGGCTTCCTCCGGAAAGAGAACCTCCGAAGCGAAGGCGTTGCAGAGGCTCTCCAACTCTTTGCCTTCCAAATCACCTGTGTTCATCAGCAAGTGTCCCATCTCATGGAACAAAGTAAAGCGGTCGTGCTCCGTATTCTCGCACTTCTTCAATATCACCACAGCCATTGTTCCCTCTTTGTAACACATTCCATCAAAATCCTTGTTCGCACTTTCCTGCTCATCAAGGACAAATACCTTGACACCCTTCATTTCCAGTTGTTGAATAGGTGAAATGACAGGAAACTTACCCCATCCCATATCCTTACGGAACAGCTGAGCCACACGCTGTGCATCACGATAGCTACATACAGGAACATCATCATAGTTGAGCGTAAACGCTACTTCTGCTCCGAGAAGTCGCTCCACCTCGATATATTTCTCCAACTTGTTGCCATAAAGTCTCTGAAGTCGTTCCACTTCTTTCTTTGGCATCTTGCTACGCTTGCGATAACGTACCTTGCTGTAATCTACATTGACAACATACGGACGTATCAAATCATCCGTCATCACTCCCAAAACATCCGCTAAAATCGAAAGCGTTTGTGGAGCTGGCATCATCTCAGCCTTCTCGATTTTCTCGATAGAAGACTTCGTAATAGCCATAGTTTTCTTTGCTAATGCTGCTTGCGACAACCCCATCATTTTGCGGAAGTCCTGCAGTCTCTTAGCGATAGTTTCTTTAATCATGTTTGGCGTCATAATTAATTTATTTTTATCATGCAGTATGCAAAATTGCATATTATTAAACATTCTATGTGCAAAAATAGAGAATATTATTCAAATTGCAAACTTTTTCTCTACATTTAACATTCTTTAAAAAGAGGCCTTAATAAGGTAATGAAAAGATTTAGCACGTCAAAAGAAAGGATACACACTAAATCTCTTATATGATGACAAAAATACTGCGAGAATCTCCAAATATTTTTCAAAGAATGTTGCAATATCGGATATTTTTAGTACTTTTGCATTTGGATTCTTCCTTTTACAAGGATTAAACCAAAATACATTGTGGGTAAAATCATGCATTCGCTATTATTTCGCGTTTAGCCAAGAGCCTCGGAAACTCTATTTGGAATAAAAAGCACGAAAATAATATGTGACAGGTGGCTCGTATAGTAGCCTCTGGAAAATTCGATAAGCGATGCACACGCTATAGGCGTGGTGCATTCTTAGAATTTTCCGGGGCTCCATTCCGAGGCCGCCCCGTGCTAAACGCGATAAGAGGCATCACGCCTACTTTATGCCCTATTGCGTTTTGCGGATTGATAGTTGGGTGCGATTAATACATAAGCAGAAATTATTAATTAGAAACCAACTTATCATTATGACAGAAGACGAAAAGAAAGAATTTGAAGAGTTTCTCCAATGGAAAAAGGAGAAACAAAAGAAGCTTTCGCAAGAACAGCAACAGCCTGAAAAGCAAGTTTTTCATTCTGAAGAATTAGAGGAAAGCCAAGAGGAGGAACCGGAACCATTTTACGACTCTACACAAGTGGTTAAAAAGAAAGCTGATTCTCCTCAAAACTTGTCCCAAAATAAAAATACAACAACGGACAAGATCATGATAGCAATAGGTCTTATCCTTATTGCTTGTTTCATATCTTCTCTTGTTTGGAAGCATAACCTACAAGATGACAAAAAGAACACCAACAAAACGGATAATAATTATGAAGTTGTAGATTCTTTTAATTTACTACAAGAAAAAAGAGATAGTATTATACAAGCAAAAGCTGATAGCGCTAAAGCAAGTGCTGACAGTATTAGAAAGGCTAAAAGAATCGATTTTTTAAGACATTCTATACACATTACGACAGCTCGTCTTTCTTCACCAAACAGCGCTGCTGGTGTTGATGCTATCATATATTACAAAAACTTGTCAAACAAAACTATTAAATATTTCATTTGGGAAGGTTATGCAAAAAATGCCGTTGGTGACATTGTAGAGAACGAAATCGGCGGTAACGTATCCTTTAGCGGGAAAGATACTGGACCTATTAGACCTGGAAAAACAGGTGGCGGTTGTTGGGACTGCATCATTTACAATTGGACAGCTAAAAAACTTGTCATGACAAGTGTCACTATTGAATATATGGATGGCACTGAGCTAAAGATATCAAAAAAAGAAATTAAATACATAAGATAATATCGGCAACGGTAGTGTAAACAGAACTGTATCACGGCTCTGTTTACACTACCTTAAAGTTTACAGGTTCTTCGCCCGTACGCAATTTGTAGTCTTCATAAAGCATCTTCTGCATCTTGTCAACCATGGCTTTCTTTGTTGCCTTGGCTGATTTCCAACGTCTAAGCGCCTCTTCTCTTGTTAATTTATTCATATTCTATCCTCCATATATTAATCACTAACTATATCCGTTCTTTTTAAAAACAAATCACCCGCTCTGTCCTTCAAACTTTTTACGGGAGAATACAACTGCAAAGATAATCATTATCTTTGATACTTTCACTTTTTTATTCCATAAAATGTAAATTGATTTGATTTTAGATGTTTAAAAGCATGTAAAGACAAAAATTCCTTGTCTATTTTCATCGGATATAACCCCATCCTGCTCATTCCCCAACAGCTTTTCACATCGGCAAGACCTCATGCTTCTGCCGTCTCTCTCCACCGGCTGCATCTGGTTGAAGGTTATCACAGTTAGTTGTGATAAGAGGCAGGAAGATACCCGAATGTTCAAAATCATGCCCTATGAGCATAAATGCTTACGATTTGTATCCCCATACATTCTATTTCCCCATTCTCGAATGCAGCAGTAGCAAAATCCTCGGCTTGAGCCTCATCCATCGCCGCGACATAATAGGTCAACATCTCCCCCAGTTCCGTTTCTATATCAACATAAAAGTAATCCATAGGCAACAATACTATTTATTCGATTCTACATTATTATTATTAAACATATCATTTGGTACAGAATTTCTTACCAAAGCCTCCCTATAAACATCCATCATTCGTTTTCTGAGATGCATCGGCGCAATCACTTCCAAAGAACGGCTTCGAGACAACAATGCCATCACAAAGTCGTTGGTAATCTTGACATGCACAGAAATCTTGAACACTTTACCATCATCCACTAAAACCCTCTGAGTATGATGCAGCAGCATTGCCTTCAAGAAATAGCCATCCCTATTATCATATTGCAAGATAACCTCCTCTACGGGCAAACTCTCATCATTCCAAATGCCATAACAATCACGATACATCCCATTCACATCAATATCTACGTTTCGTTCAAACAGGGTATCATGCACCACCAGATTGCGGATTCTATCAATGCCATATGCCTTTAGCTGATATCCATCTGCATCATAAGCCAAAACATACCAAAGTTGGTTAGATTCCTTGATATAATGAGGCAAGATATTCTCTTTCGTTATCACCTCACCTCCATGTCGATAAAGGACATATTGGAAAGAGATGGTATGCTGATTCCTCACCGCATACATCAGTTGAGGCATATACTTGCTGAAGACAGCCCGATGATGCTCTGGCAAAATATACGACCTCATGTTAGGACTTTCATCCACGGCATTGAGCAATTCGAAGTTAAGGAGCATTTCTGAAAGCCTATCCTCCCTGCTCGAAAGCCTCTCATTGATGCGATAACTATTCGTTGCCCTATCAAAGGAAATTTCTATATGAAACAGCATTTCTATGTCATTGATGTCTCTTTGCAGAGTTCTTTCTGAGATAGGAGCATCCACATGGTCATTAATATAACTCAATAGTTCATGTACGGAAACACAGCTGTCCCCATACTGACCATTGGTTGCATAAATCTTATTGATGATAAGCAACATTCGACGAATGCCATCTATTTGTCTTGCCATAACAGGAACTGTTTACTTCTTACTTATCACATCTCAGTTCATGCACTTTTTGTAAAGTTGCGGCCTTACTGCCCTCCACATTAAGAGGTGGCAAAAGACTGTCGATTAAAAAAGATTCCAACTCTTTTCTCTTGTCATTGGCAAGATAAGCAAAAAGCAAATTACGCTCCATCCATGCGGTCAAGCTATTTTCATCTTCCGCACCAAACTTCGTTTTTTTATTGTTTTGGTAATTATTATCACGAGGAATCTTCTGATATCCAAACAGACTGCCCAAAGTTTTTCTGAGCGTAGAATTACCTCCATTACCATGCAGATGATTTGTCCATATTCGTCTTTTCAAATCAGAAGCTATACCTGTATACAACACACGATAATCCACTCCGTGCAAAGAGATTTCCGTATATTTGAAATTACCCAAAACGTTAGGAATATTACAGCCAGCCTTTAACACCACGATATAATTGCCTTCCACAGCAGGAAGTTCTGCTCTTTGCCCTTTTGCTGAGTCAAAGAGTGTAAACTGATCTAACAATTCTTTTATATCCATATTTTTTATCTTTATTGTTTGACATTCCAATTAATACTGCAAAAATAAAAAATCTCAGCGACAAAACATGTCTGCGAGAAAAATATTTTCTATAGACTTTAAAAAAACACCCATATCATGCAAGCAATTGCACTACAAGATATGGTGACTCAGCCATCAGAATGCTCCACGATATGTGGAAACTCAACAGCCCTATTGAAAACTGACAAATAAGAAAAATGTAGCTATGATGGTACCAGAAGATATAGGTTAAACCTTTGATACAGGAAAATACATACTCAAAAAAAGCCCCACAGAGTAGCCTTACGACTACACTGTGGGACTTAATATATCAACTCAACTTTCGCTGAGTTCGGAACTTACCGTTGCTTTACTCGAGACCGAACAAGGCTCTCAAGCCACCGTCTACACCCGAGAAACCCATGAAGGCAAGACTTAGGAGAGCTGCTGTTACCATGACAATGGCGATACCCTGCATGCCCTTAGGAATGCGAACCAAAGCCTGCTGCTCGCGGATGCCGGCAAAGACAATAAGCGCCAAGGCAAAACCAAGAGCTGTAGAGAAGGCGTAAACCACACTCTGAAGCAGATTGAAGTCTTTCTGAATAACCAAAATGGCTACACCCAGCACGGCACAGTTGGTTGTGATAAGAGGCAGAAAGATACCCAATGCCTGATAGAGAGCTGGCGAAACCTTCTTGAGGATAATCTCCACCATCTGTACCAAAGCGGCTATGACAAGGATGAACGAAAGGGTCTGAAGATACTGCAAACCGAAAGCATCGAGCACGTACTTCTGAACACACCAGGTGATAATGGTTGCCAAAGTCAGGACGAAGGCAATGGCACCACCCATACCGATGGCGGTATCAATCTTCTTCGATACACCCAGGAATGGGCAGATACCGAGGAACTGCGACAAAACAATATTGTTGACGAATATCGCAGAGATAAATATCAATAAATATTCCATATATTACTCCTCCTTATTTCTTTACCTTATTAAATATTGCAATGATGTAACCCAAGGTGAGGAAGGCTCCTGGAGGCAAGATGAACACCAGAATGTTGGTGGTCTCTGGCAAAAGAGTTACTCCGAAGAGGCTGCCTGAGCCGAGAATCTCGCGTGCACAACCCAGAATGGTGAGACCGAGGGTGAAACCTAAACCTACACCGATACCGTCGAACAAACTTGCCACTGGCGAGTTCTTGGCAGCAAAACTCTCCGCACGACCCAGGATGATACAGTTAACCACAATCAGTGGAATGTAGATACCCAATGCCTGGTTGATGCTGTCGGGTGCATAGGCGCTCATAAACATCTGCAGAATGGTTACGAAGGCTGCTATCACTACGATGAATACAGGGATGCGAACCATATCGGGAGTGATCTTCTTGATACAGGAAATCACAAAGTTGGTACAAATCAGCACCGCCATAGTAGCCAATCCCATGGAGAGACCGTTGATGGCGCTGGTAGTGGTTGCCAAAGTAGGACACATACCAAGGAGCAACACGAAGGTTGGGTTCTCCTTGATAATACCATTCATTAAAATCTTAATATTACTCATAGTGGCTTATCCTTTCTTTACTTTTGTGGCACCGCTCTTACCGTCTGTACCCTGCTGGGTATAGGCTGCGTATGCCTGGTTAATAGCCTTGAGGAAAGCACGACTGGTAATGGTAGATGCCGTGATGGCATCAACAGCATTGCCACTCTTGTCGTCCTTGCTCACGTGCAGGTTGCCATCCTTTGGTGTCTTGCCAATGATGCTGCCCTTGCCGTCTTTCTGGAACCAAGTACTGGCCTTGGCACCAAGACCTGGAGTCTCTGAGTGCTGAAGAAGGGTGTAACCCAATATCTTGCCCTCTTTGTCGAAACCTACCAGTACCTTCAGGTCGCCACCAAAGCCGCCTGTGGTGCTCTCTACAGCTGCTCCGAGAGAGTTGCCGCTCTTGTCGGAACAAGCATGAACAATAAAGGTAACCTCCTTGCCGTCTATAGTCTGCGGTACCTCTTCTGGGGCAGCCACCTGCAAGTCGTCGGTTCCCATCACGCTCTTGATACCAGTTGCCAATGACTGCTCAGCCTTCTGGGCGATAGGACCTGATGTGATATGGTTCACATAAGCGAGCACTGCACCTACAACGAGTGCCACACCCACCAATACGAGAACCATGTTCTTCAATGATGATTCTAATTTCTGCATGTCTCTATCCTCCTTATTTCTTTGCAGGCTTCTCACCGAAGCGCTTGGGTTTAACGTATGTGTTAATAAGAGGTGTGAACGCATTCATGATGAGAATGGCGAACGACATACCTTCTGGATAGCTACCCCAGTTGCGGATGATGACTGTCAGCAGACCAATGCATACACCATAGATGAGCATTCCCTTGTGGGTCATTGGTGATGTGACATAGTCGGTGGCCATGAAGATGGCACCCAACATCAAACCACCGCTGAGGATAACTGCAAATGGATTGGCATATACAGGGTTAACCAAGTGCATCAAACCGCTGAATACAAACACGGTAGCGATGATGCTTACAGGAATGTGCCAGGTGATGACCTTCTTCCAGAGCATGTATGCCAAACCGAGCAAGAGGGCGATGGCGCAAACCTCACCCGTTGTACCGGCACCGAAGCCCTCGCCTGTAGCACCAAAGAGAAGGCTCAGAGAGTCGGGCAACTGCTGAAGCACAGAACTGTCGCCTGTCTTGATGGCTGTCTTCATGATAGCCAGAGGAGTGGCAGCTGTTGTGGCATCGGTATAGCTGAGCAGCTGTCCAGCCACAGGCCATGAAGTCATCTGTGCAGGGAAGCTGACGAGCAGGAAGCAACGACCTACCAAAGCGGGGTTGAAAGGATTGTTGCCCAAGCCACCAAAACTCATCTTACCCACACCGATAGCAAACAAGGCACCGATGATGATGATCCAAAGTGGAAGGTTGCTGGGCAGGTTCATGCCGAGCAAGAGACCGGTAATGATGGCAGAACCATCAAGCAGACTGGTCTCGGTCTTGAGAATATATTTTGTGATAGCCCACTCAAAGAAGACGCAGGCAGCCACAGAGGCAAGCAGTACTACTGCCGAACCCAGGCCGAAGAAATAGAAGGAGGCCAAGATGGCAGGTACGAGAGCTACGATGACTCCGTACATGTTCTTCTCCACCGACTCGTTGCCATGGGCATGTGGCGATAATGAAACGATTAATTTACTCATTTTTATTTCTGTTGGGAAGTTTACGATATATTACTTCTTTGTGTTGCGAGCACGGATAATACCCATCACTGCTGCCTTACCACCGATGATGTTGTCGAGGATAGGACGATGAGAAGGACAGGTAAACTGGCATGAACCGCAGGCGATACAAGAGGTTACCTCTTCTGCCTCCAAACGCTCATACTCCTTCATCACACTCAGTGTGGCAAGCAAGTAAGGCTCTAAGCCCATAGGACAGGCCTCCACACACTTGGCGCAACGGATACATGGCTCAGCCTTCTTGCGGTGAGCGTCGGTATCGGTCAGGACGGTGATGGAGTTGGTGCCCTTGGTGACAGGAACATCAAGGCTGATCACAGCCTTACCCATCATAGGACCACCTGCCAAAACCTTGTTGTCGCCCTCGGGCAGACCGCCACAAGCCTCTATCATCTGAGAGAAAGGTGTACCCATACGAACGAGGAAGTTGCCAGGATTCTTCACCTGCTTACCTGTAACTGTGGTGTAACGCTCGAACAAAGGTTTATTCTTCATAACTGCCTGATACACAGCAAAGGTAGTACCTACGTTCTGAACGATTGCTCCAACATTGACAGGGATAGCTGGAGGAGCAGGAACCTGACGGCGGATAACGGCATCAACCAACTGCTTCTCACCTCCCTGAGGATATTTCTTAGCCAAAGGCACAATCTCGATACGTGAATCGCCGGCTGTCTTTTCCTCGAAGAGCTTGATGGCTGCAGGCTTGTTGTCCTCGATACCGATATAGCCCTTCTCTACCTTGGCAGCCTTCATCAGGAGGTTCAAACCTACAAGAATCTCATCGGCATGCTCCATCATAAGACGGTAGTCGGCTGTGATGTATGGCTCGCACTCCACACCATTGATGATGACACACTCGGCCTTGGCACCTGGAGGAGGACACAGCTTGATGAAGGTTGGGAAACCTGCACCACCCATACCTGTGACACCAGCCACCTTGATGCGGTTGACAATCTCTTCGGGAGTGAGCTCGGGATGAGATGCTATCGTCTCCAACTTTTCAGAACGGTCGATACTCTCCTCCCACTCGTCGCCTTCTACATTGATGATAATACAAGGCTTGCGGTAACCAGTAGCGTCGATAGACTGGTCTACCTTGAACACAGTTCCCGAAACAGAACTGTAGATAGGAGCACTGACAAAACCACCAGCCTCAGCAAGCAGAGTACCTACCTTCACCTTGTCGCCCTTGGCAACAACAGGCTTTGCAGGTGCACCGATGTGCTGACCAAGAGGGAAAATGGCCTGCTTAGGAAGGGCTGCCACCTGAGTAGCCATCTCGGCTGTAATCTTATTCTCTTCTGGGTGAACACCACCTATTCTAAATGTTCTCAATTTCATGCTTGTTCCTCCTTCTTTACTTCTGAAGTCTCAGCCTTGGGTGCTGCAGGAGCCTCAACGGGAGCAGCATCGGCTGGCTTAGCCTTCTTTACAGGGAAATTAACTTTCACGAGAGCACCTGTTGGGCACTCATCAACACACTTGGTACACATGCGACACTTGTTGAAGTCGACATAAGCCACATTGTTCTCAATGGTGATGGCATCAAACTTGCAGACTTTCTGGCACTTACCGCATCCGATACAAGCAACGCTACAAGCCTTCTTGGCTACTGCGCCCTTGTCGTGATTGACACACTGAACATACACACGACGACCCTTAGGACCCTTCTTGCGAAGCTCAATGATGAGGCGTGGACAAGCCTTGGCACAGGCACCACAGCCAGTACACTTCTCCTCATCCACCTCAGGAAGACCTGTCTCGGGATTGATAGAGATGGCACCGAACTGACAGGCAGCCACACAGTCGCCACAGCCCAGACAGCCAAAACCGCAACCTGTCTCGCCTGCTCCACAAGAGTTCATTGCTGCACAGGTATGCAAACCATCATACTCGGCGATGCGAGGACGATGCTCGCAAGAGCCATTACAACGCACTACAGCCACCTTAGGATCGGTGTTGGCCACAGCGATACCCAAGAGATCGGCTACCTTGCCCATCACGTCGGCACCACCAACAGGACACATCAGTCCTTCGATGCTGCCGGCATCAGCTCCCTTGACCAAAGCTGCTGCCATACCGGAACATCCGGCAAAGCCGCAACCACCGCAATTGGCACCAGGCAGAATCTCGCCCACCTGACCTAATCGAGGGTCCTCATCGACGGCAAACTTCTTGGAAACTACGAAGAGAACCAATGCGGCAATAAGCGCAATGGCACCGAGCACCAAGATTGCAATCATAATAAAGTTCATAATCTTTGTATTTGTTTTAGTTATTAATATTATTACTTTCCATTGACCTATAGAGTTTTACTTCTCGATGGAGAAGCTGAGTCTGCGTTTCAGCTTGCCACGAAGCAAATACAGACATATATAATAAGGTATAAGTATGCCCAAAGAAGAAAGGGCTGCCATACCTTCTGAGCCCGAAACCTTCAATACTGTCACCAAGGCTACAACCATCAGGACCAAAGGCAGAAGATAACCATACCAGCTGGCACGGAAGCCTACACTGGTATCGGCCAAAACTCTGACCGAGTCGCCAACATGGTATTGAGAAGCATCTGATGTGGTAACTTCCACCAACTTCTCCTTGGTTTCGGAGGCATTACAGTGGGAGGCTACCTTACAAGCGCTACAAGCCGATGACTGGAGGATGCGCACACGTACTGTTGTGCCATCGACGCCATCGACTACACCGGAATGTTTTATCTTATTGCTCATGCAGTAATTCTTGTTCTTGTATCTTTTTGTCAACCCTGTTTGACTTGCTGTTTTGCTAAGTCGAGTTTACAAAGCTATTTTCAATGCAAAGATAATACATTATTTATAATTGGCAAACAAAAATATGTTTTTTTCAAAAAAAAAGAAACGCAAACGTTTTCTTTGTTTGCGTATACTCTGTTTTTTCGGGATCAAAGGCAACTACTCTGTTCCCCAAACAGTAATGAGTAATTACTTGAATACAACAATATGTTTCGACCTGTACGGTTGGCACACCCAGAAGATCCAGAAGCTCTCCAACAGCACGCCCTGAACCAACGGTCACCGGCCGAAGGGAAAGGTAAAGGGCAGAAGCTCTTAGCCCAGGGCAACGCCCTGGGTATAATAGCAATCGGCAATGCGCCCTGTAAGGGCAAAAGCTTTATGTATTTGCCTGGGAGTTTTAAAGCTTTTGCCCTTACAGGGCGACAACCTTGCGTCCATAACAACCCAGGGCGCTGCCCTGGGCTAAGAGCTTCTGTCCTTTCAGGGCGTATTGGGTAAATTCTACCATACAGGTCGAATTGTTTTCTGTAAGTTATAAATTGTTTTTCCTCTTGTTGTAAATCTCTATTCAAAAGGCATAAAATCTCTATTCAAAGGCTTTGAACGGACATTCAAAGGCTCTGAACGCACATTCAAAGGCTTTGAACGCACATTCAAAGGCTTTGAACAGAACTTTAAAAGGCTCTGAACGGAACTTTAAAAGGCTCTGAACGGAACTTTCATAGGCTAAAAAGAACTTTTACTTTGTGAACCAGCAAAAATTCAATGATTAGAACTTCTTGAACTTCAGACGGAGGGTCTTGGAGCGAAGTATCATTCTGCTTCCACTAAGAGCTTCTTTGGCAAAATGCTCCTCCAACTCGTTGACACCATAATAGCGCAAAGGCTCTACATCGTCGACGGGAATATCGCCACCATCCTCGCCATTGTGTCCTGATGCCAGTTGTTCTTATAGGCCTTGCCCAAGAAAAGGCTGTCGCCAGTCTGCTCGAAACGGAAATAATAACCCAGTCTTCCTTCGCGGTCGATATCAGACACACTGATGAGCCGGTGCTCTATGCCCCAAAAGAAACGACGGTTGGAATAATCGCCCGTCTTGCCAGTTGCTAAGGTATCAATGCTCTCAAGGTGCCAATAGCCATCAAGATCGCCATTGTCACTCGACTCGAGAGTACATGAGGAAAGTGAGCCCAACGCCATCAGCAGTCCTGCCACTGCTGCCACACCAAGAGCAGCAATAGGATGCTGTCGTTGCGTATTCGACTTCATATTTTGTTTTTGATTGTTCTTTGTCATGCTGTTATTTCTATCCATTCGTTACTTCTTCTTTTTACCAAAATCCAGTATGCCCGACTTGCCCACGGTGAGCTGGAAACCTGCATTATGACCCAACATCTGATCGCTGCCGAAGTCCATGGCATAACCGCCCTTGGCATGCCAGCCATGAGCAAAGCGATAGTTGGCCTCGGCAAGGAAGCTCACATTGTGATGGGGCTTGGTGAAGGGCTCCTGATAGGTTCCCCAGCCTTTCTGGTAGGTGGCCAGCACGCGATAACCCAGACGGGAAGTAGGCTGTCCGTCGAAACCAAGATGGAAGGCTACGAAGCGGTTGTCGTGCACATAGAGGTCGCCATTCTCATTATAGATGGGCGAACGGTAGAGCGGATTGCCCATCACCTGTCCCCAATGCTGCCAGCCTGGATAGTTGCCGTGATTATAATAGTCGTCCATTCCTGCCAGGTGGTCGGGAATGTTCATCGTATGGTCGTGATTGAAAGGTCCGCTCTGATACTTGGTATAGAGATACTCGAACACCACATTGCGAAGCCATGTGCCGTGAGGAAGATTCAGTTCGGCACCCAGCATGATGTCCTTCAACTTATAACGGTAGTATCTGTTCTTCTTGCGGTCCTGCCATTCCTCACCCTCGCCATAACCGTCGTAGTCGAGGAAAAACATCTGACTGTGGTCCTCGAAGAAATGATCGGCATAAACACCGATATGCCAGGTGTCGGCCTTGTAGTTGAAACGCATCAGCCAGCTGCCCAAATGATTTCCCTCCACATTGGCATAGGCTCCATCAGTGGCATCAGCACCACTGGGTATTAAGGCATGAAGGAAATCCTTAAAGCCCTTGCCCGTAGGTATCTGCACCATCTCGCCATTGGCTCCACGATGATAGACATTGCCACCAAACTCGGCAGCCATCTCTAACCCCAGCTCAAGGCTCCAGGGACAGAAACGATCCTCGTTGCCGATACGCAGGAAACCAGCCTTACTGTGATAGAGTACATGCTCGGCATACTTGGTGCGACACTGGGTGAAGTCTTTCTGCCAGTTGTCGTCGGTCATCATACCAAAGGCCACATGTCCCTTCAGCTGTAACCAGCGTCCGAAGGCAGGAATAGTCCAATATTCGGGCAATGCCAACCGGACCTGTGGCACAGGACGGGCATTGATACCCAATGTCTGACTGCCGCTGCTCAAGGTCTGGTTCTTCAGTTCCAAAGGATATTCCTTGGCTCCCACACTCAGTACACCATGCAGCCAGCGAGCCTCAACAAAGGCTTGCTGCACCACAACATGACTGGTGTAATGAAGCGGAACAACCACATCGGCACCATAACCTATTCCCCATCGGCGTGCAGAGTCGAGAGACAAGGGGCGAACAAGACTGCCTCGCAGATAACCATTGGTAGACGAAAGCGAAGAGAGGCCATACTTGTTGGCATTGAGCCACAACGGCGTCTTGCCATGCGAGAAAGACCCCTGCATCTCGACTTGATAACGAACGTCTTTGCCAAGGTCGAGCTTTCCCGCCTCGGCACCATCCTGCCAGGCATACTGAGCACGAACCGAAAGAGGCAGCATCGCAGCTGCCGCTAATATAATAAGGTGTATTTTATTCATCCTCTTGAGATATCTAAAATCGGGTAAAGATTAATATGTTTTGCAAAATTAGGAAAAAGTTTACTTTCAGCCAAGCAAAAGGCAAGTTTTCATTGATTTCTGACCCATTTTTATGCCATAAGACGGTGGTTTAGGGATTTTCCCCTGCCCATTTAGGGAAAAACCTTTTCTTCGACCAGCATTTTGACCTATCTTTGCAACGTAAAACAAAAAGAACAAGAAACAACAACTCTTTAAAACGATACGATTATGAAGAAGTTTATATTAGCTATGGTGACACTGTTCACAATGACAGTTTCTACCGCATCGGCCATGAGTTACGAGCAGGCTCGCCAGCAGGCTCTCTTTCTGACCGATAAGATGGCATACGAGTTGAATCTTACCGACGACCAATATGAGGCTGCATACGAAGTGAACCTGGATTACCTCATGGGGGTAAACACTTACGACGACCTGTATGGAGCATACTGGAGACAGCGCAACGCCGACTTGAGCTACATTCTCCTCGACTGGCAATACAGAGCCTTCCTGAATGCCACTTACTTCTATCGCCCACTCTACTGGAACGGAGGCTACTGGCATTTCGGCATCTACGCAAGATACCCTCGCCGAGACTACTTCTTCTTCGGACGCCCTCACTTCTACACCGTATACAGAGGCGGACACAGCTGGCACAGGAACGGAGGAAGAAGCTGGTACAGCGGACGTACTTATGGCAGGCCACATCCTGATGGCGGACCAAGAATGGGAATGAGAGACGGATTCAACCGTGGAGACTACGGACGAGGACAGAGTTTCGGCAACATGACACGCCAAAGCAGCACACGCACCACCGTGACACGCGATCGCCAGACGGGAAACAACCGCTCATTCGGTAATGCTTCAAGAAACAACAACCGTACTTTCGGTAATCCATCGAGCACACCTAACCGCTCTTTCGGCAACAGTTCAAGAGACAACAACCGTTCTTTCGGAACACCTTCGAGCACTCCTAACCGCTCTTTCGGAAGCGGTGCAAGAAATTTCAACCGCTCATTCGGAAGTAGTTCAAGCAGTCCAAGCCGCTCTTTCGGCAACAGTTCCGGCAGTTCTAACCGTTCTTTCGGCAACTCAAGCAGAGGCGGATCTTTCGGCGGTAACCGTGGAGGCTCATCCAATCATGGTGGCGGCTCTTTCGGTGGACGCAGATAAAACAAATATAAATAAACAAGCAGGAAAAGCAAATAAGTAGATATATCAAAACTAAAATAGAAATATGCGAAACGTTTAAACAAATTAGAGAGTTAAAGCGAAGAGAGGTGTAACCGTTATCGGCACACCTCTCTTTTTTGTTTGTTTACGGATTCATCTTTGGTTTGAGCCAAAAAGTCCTATTTGGCCAATACGATTGTCTTAAACCAGTCTTTCAAGACACCAGCATACTGGTCTTGAGAATCGGACAGAAGAATAAGCACCTGAGAGCCATCAGCCAGTTGCGGACCAAGACACATCCCTTCATAATTGGCAAAGGAACGTCCGAGAAGGGTAAGCCGGGTTGACCACTGAGTTAGCAAAGTCTTCCTGACATAAGGAACGTCATCACTGGCAAACGAAGCCGACATAGGGAAGACCTGTTCCTCGGCAGGATTGACGAGATAAAGCTTGCATTGGCAGGAAGCACCTATCTTGGACTTGGGCACATACACCTCACGCTCCAACACGAGAAGCTGTCCATCAGGAAGCACACACAACTCGCTCACTCCCATGGCATAGGTCTGAGGTCGCTTGCGAATCGCAGGCGCATCCATCCGATAAGCGTATGAAACTGCTATAGGATGCCTGACGGACCCAAACATGGAAGAAGTGTCGGAACACTCGCTCCAGTCGAAAGCAAACAGGCGCAACCTGTTGGCTTCTCCATTCTGCCATGATGCAGGCTCGCCGTCATTACGCAAGGTACTTTCAGAAATGCTCCACAGAAGATGACGCACAGAATCATAGGCAAGTGACTCATAGCCATAATTGGGATGAAAATCGGAAGGAGAATGAGTCGATGACCAAACAAAGTCTGCCGGCTTCTGCTTCCTGACATCCACCGACTCGCCCACACGAAAAGCACAATGGTCATTATTCATTCCGTATACAGGATATTCAGCAAAACGGAACAAGCCCTCGCTGACTGTAACAAGAGTAGAATCAGACACTCGGGCTATCGCCTCGTGGTCTAACCCTTTCTCACGAACCGTCTCACTGAAGCCCAGGTTCTCGACGTGCTCCAACTCTCCCGACACAGGATTCAACTGTATGCGAAATTTGAAGAACAAGGCGCTGTCGGATTTATCGCTCACCACAGCATAGATGTCGTCATGCAGATGCGTGATACCACTATAGTTGCCAGCTGCCACCATCTTGGGAAATGTTTTCTGAGCATTCTCCCTCACGACATGCCAGGCTGAAGACACAGACTCTGCCTGAAAGACTTGGGCTGTAGCCACCAAGCCGAAAAAAAGAGAAGCGCACATCAGCACACCTCTCTTATATATATGATGTTTTACCATTACTTATATGTTTTTACCGCCAGTTTCTGTCATTTCGTCCACATCGAATAAGTCAACACAAAATCCATAGCGAGTTCAAAATCAACCCGTGCTGTCTTACCACTCTTCAGGTTCTCAACATCGCAAGCCCAGTCGGCCATCGTGTCAAAAGGCTTCACGCGCATATCCTCGAAGAGAAGATTCTCTTCCGAGAACAACTTGAACACCGTTTCCTTGGCACACCAATGCACCAACTTGGCATCCAAGGAGTCTGCCCGTTCGTCTTTCCTGAGAAACTTGGAAGCGATGCGCTCTACCCTATCACTCATATACTCAATGTCCACGGCCACCTCTGATTTCGACAAAATAAGGGCTGCATAGCCTTTTGTGTGAGAGATGCTGACATGATAGCCCCTGAACAAAGGCTTGCCCTGCCCGTTGTGGGTAAAGTCGCCAGCATGAGACAGCAACCCCTTGGAAGCTCCATTGACCCGTAGCATCTCATACATTAATGCACGAATGGCAAGAAACTCAAGTTTCCTGCCATCATTCTTGTATTTATCATCCAAAGAGGAACGATAAGGCAAGAGATGAGGATAAAGGTCGAACAACTGTTCGGGCGACTCATCCATCTGCCATAATCCTAAACTCACACCAGGATATACTTCACGTATGTTTACTACTGCCATCTTTGTTCACCCTCCTCTTTATTTGTCATCACCATGCCCAGAACTGACAGGATGCACAGTCACCTTGATCTTACTGATACGGCGCTCCTCTATACCCATCACTTCAAAGGAATAGTTCTTATAGTCCAGTTTCTCGTGCATACTGGGGAAGTCGCCCTTTATCTCCAACAATAGTCCCGCAAGCGTATCGGCATCACCCTCCACCTCGGCAAACTCGTCGTCATCGATATTCAGTATACGACAGAAATCGGCAAGCAGAGTCTTTCCCTCGAACACAAAAGTATTGTAGTTCAACTTGGAGTAGAACTTCTCTTCCTCATCATACTCGTCATTGATTTCGCCTACGATCTCTTCCATAATATCCTCAAGAGTCACAATACCGCTGGTGCCTCCAAACTCGTCGACCACAATGGCTATATGAACCTTGTTCTCCTGGAACTCGCGAAGCAAATCGTCGATTTTCTTGGTCTCAGGAACAAAATAAGGAGGACGTATCAAACTCTGCCAACGGAAACTGGCAGGCTTATCCAAATGGGGCAGCAAGTCCTTGATATACAGAATGCCGCGGATATTGTCCGTATTGTCCTGATAAACAGGTATACGACTGTAATTGTTCTCTACGATACACTTCAGCACCTCAGCATAGGTGCTCTGAATATCCAGATCGACAATGTTCTGACGACTTGTCATCACCTCCTTGGCAGTCTCGTCGCCAAAACGGATAATGCCCTGAAGCATGCTCTGCTCGTTCTTGATATCGTCCTTGTCGGTGAGTTCCAGAGCCTGTTCAAGCTCATCCACACTCAGTACATGATTCTCTTTCTTCATCACCTTCTCGGCAAGCATTCCACTCTTCAAAAGAATGGTTTCTATAGGCCAGAAAATTTTACGGGCAAAGAGAATGGCATCCACACAGCGGCGACAGAAACGAAGAGGATTCTGACGGCAGTAAACCTTTGGCATGATTTCACCAAAGAGCAACAGAAGAAAAGTGAGAAACACCGTCATGATCAAGAACTCAAGCCAATAAGCCTTGGGACCGAACTTGACAATGCTGACAAAAATATTACTCAGCAACATGACAATCATGACGTTGACAAAGTTGTTGGTAATCAAAATCGTTGCTAAAGTACGCTCAGAGTCCTCTCGCAACATCTGAATCTTTCTGTCACTCGGATTCTTGCCATCTTCCAGTTCTGCCACATCTGAAGGCGACAAACTGAAAAAAGCTATCTCAGAACCACTGGCAAAAGCAGAAAGAAAGACCAAAGCTACCGCCAACAATCCAGCCAACATAACGCCTACAGTAGGCGACTGGACTGTGACATCGCTAAAAGCCTCGGTTATGGTCGATATATCCAATGTTGTATAGTATCTTTAAAAATTAAAAAGGTAAACTGTCTGAATCCGAAGCGGGTGTCTCCTCTGTCTTGGTCTCGACATTAGGGGCCGGTGCATCCGCATGAGCAGAAGCCGATTTGGGGGTAAGCATCTCCATGTTGTCGACATAAATTTCTGTCACAAAGCGACGTTTGCCCTGCTTGTCATCAAAGAAGCGATAGCGTATCTTGCCCTCTACATAGAGTTTGTCGCCCTTGTGGACATACTTCTCTACTATCTTGGCAAGAGTGCGATAGAACACAAGGGTATGCCATTCGGTACGATCGGGAACCTGCGTGCCATTGGCCAACGTATAACCCTTCTCGGTAGTAGCAAAAGTAACCTGAGCCACAGCCTGGTCGGCATCATAATAACGCACGTCAGGCTCCTTGCCTACATTGCCTATCAACATCACCTTATTCATAAGCTAAAGTGTTTTATTTCCACATTCCCAAATAACGGAAATGATAGTTCTTTCCCTTTACAGATGGAAATTGACTGCGAGAATCCACACGCTCACGCAGATGCTCTATAATTCTGTCGTAGCAATCCTGTCCCGACATTGCCTTGACATTGGCTACGAAATGTGTGTCACGATATTCAAACTTGCCTGTAGCAGGAATCAATACCACACGCTTAAAGTCCAAGCTACCCTCATACCATCCCGGACGCTCCTCCACAAGACGATTGAAAACATTGTCATTCATCTCTCGCGCTACGGAAGCAGGACGAACAGCTTTCTTATCCTTGAAATCCTGCATATTGGCAGCAGCAGTCTTGATAACAATAAAATAAACGCGGGGACGTACCTTATAACGCTTAGGATAACAAACATCACTTGCTGCATATTCCCGAATATCGGCTTCCAAATCGGCATCAACACTAATCTCAGGAATACTTTTTAAAAAATCTATTGCTTGGTCTGCATTTGATACGAATACCTCTCGATCAAAATATCGTAAATATAAATTCATAAGTTAAGTGTATTTTTCTGAAAATAGAAAATAAAAAAAGAGCGGAAAACGGGACTCGAACCCGCGACCCCGACCTTGGCAAGGTCGTGCTCTACCAACTGAGCTATTTCCGCAAAAAAAAATAAATGGTGAAGAGGAGGAGACTCGAACTCCCACGACACAATTGTCACTACCCCCTCAAAGTAGCGCGTCTACCAATTCCGCCACCTCTCCAACATTTCAAAAGACTCTGAATACCGTGCCCAAGACAGGACTCGAACCTGCACGTTGTGAAACACACGCACCTGAAACGTGCGCGTCTACCAATTCCGCCACTTGGGCTTAGAAGTCATCCTCCTGTTTTGGTTCATTCAGAAAGTCGAGCGGAAAACGGGACTCGAACCCGCGACCCCGACCTTGGCAAGGTCGTGCTCTACCAACTGAGCTATTTCCGCAGTAAAATCCATTTGTTAGGAGCATTTCTCTAAATGCGGTTGCAAAGGTACGGCTTTTTCTGGAATCACCAAACTTTTTCGTAGTTTTTTTTCAAAAAAAGCGCTCTTTAGTTTACTTTTTTTACAAAAGAAGCCTTTTTACTGCATTTAAAAGCTAAAAAGAGCGCTTTTTCCTACTTTTTTGATGTTTGCTTAATCCATCCTGTTTTTATAATCCTCATATCCAAATTGGCGCAATATTTCCATTTCTCCGTTGGGATGAACGATGCCAATGGCGGGATGAGAGATGCCATTAAAGGTGTTTGTCTTCACTGTTGTGTAGTGAAGCATGTCCTCGAAAATCACATTCTCACCAATCTCCAACTCATGATCGAACTGCCAATAGCCCATAAAATCACCACTCAGGCAGCTGTTGCCTCCCAATCTGTAGACATGATCACCATCGGGTGCCTTCATCATATCGTCTACCTCTATCGTCCTGGCATTTCTCACTGCAGGCATATAGGGCATTTCAAGACAGTCGGGCATATGACAAGTGAAGCTCACATTCAAGATAGCAGTACGGATGCCGCTATTCTCCACCACATCAACAACCTGCGAGACCAAAGCACCGGTTTGCCAGCCAAAAGCACTTCCAGGCTCCATGATGACCTGGAGGTGAGGATGACGCTGATGAAATCCCTTTATTATATTAATAAGGTGTAACACGTCGTAATCGGCACGAGTCATCAGATGCCCGCCACCAAAATTAATCCATTTCAACTGTGGGAACCACTTGGCAAACTTTTTCTCGATATGTACCAAGGTGCGCTCGAAGACATCTGCCCCACTCTCGCAATGACAATGACAATGGAAACCTTCTATATCGTCGGGCAACTGATCGGGCAACTGATCGGCTGTAACGCCAAAACGACTTCCGGGAGCACATGGATTATAAAGCAACGTACCCACTTCGGAATATCCAGGATTGACACGCAAACCACAACTGATCTCAGGATTTACCTCCCTCACCCGCTCATGATAACGGGCGTACTGCGACAAGGAATTGAACGAAAGATGGCTGGAGCATCGGGCTATCTCGTCGATCTCGTAGTCGGTATAAGCCGGAGAATAGGTATGGGCCTTGCTGCCGAACTCCTCGAAAGCCAACCGCGCCTCACTCAACGAGCTGGCTGTAGTGGAATGAATATACTCACGGAATATAGGAAAAGTTTTCCATAAAGCATAAGCCTTGAAGGCAAGAATGATTTCCACATCCGCACGCTCGGCAACGCTCCTGATAAGCGACAGATTATTACGAAGACGTTCTTCTTCCAAAAGATAAATTGGAACGTGAACTTCATTAAAATTAGCTAAATTTATGGTCATAACTTGATAAATATTAATTTTCGAGTGCAAAGATAGCTTTTTATCTCTGATAAAATTGCAAGTTACCATTTTTTTTAATACTTTTGCATCACAAAAGACACAGACGATGAAATTAGTAATAATGACAAAGTCCACATTCTTCGTGGAAGAAGACAAAATATTGGCCTCATTGTTCGATGAGGGTATGGACAGCTTACACCTGTTCAAACCCAATACCTCGCCCATGTATTCTGAGCGGTTACTCACCCTCTTGCCGGAAGATTATTACCGCAAGATAGTAGTACACGATCATTACTACCTGAAGGGGGAATACAATTTGGCCGGTATTCATATTGACGATCCACTGGCACCAGTGCCGGATGGATATAAAGGAAAATTCAGCCGTTCTTGTTCCGACCTGACAATGCTCAAGGAGATGAAGAAGAAATCCAACTACGTTTTCCTGAAAAATGTATTTGACTGTATAGAATTCAAGGACGAGAAGTCCACATTCTCTATGCAGCAACTCGAAATAGCAGCCGACAAGGGGTTGATAGACAAAAAGGTCTATGCCTTGGGAGGCATGAGCCTTGAGAACCTGCACATAGCAAAACGCTTAGGATTCGGAGGCGTCGTTATCTGCGGTGACCTATGGAACCGTTTCGACATTCACAACGAAAATGATTTCAAGGAACTCATCGGGCATTTCGAAAAACTAAGAAAGGCTATCAGTTAAAAAGAATATTATCCACTATAACACAAGAAAAAGAAATGAGTGACAAAAACTCTTTTTTTGGTATTCTCCGGTACAAACTCGAGATACCTTGCAGAAAAAATCTGTGCAAGTTTAGGTTGCCCTCTCGGTAACTTGGTTGTTACCAAGTTCTCTGATGGTGAATTTGGCGTTTCTTTTGAGGAATCTATCCGCGGACGCGACGTATTCCTCGTACAAAGCACCTTCCCTAATTCAGACAACTTGATGGAGCTGCTCCTGATGATTGATGCTGCCAAGCGTGCATCTGCACGCCACATCATCGCAGTAGTACCTTACTTCGGTTGGGCAAGACAGGACCGCAAAGACAAACCTCGTGTAAGCATTGGCGCCAAGCTCGTTGCCGACTTGCTGAGTGTGGCTGGAATCGACCGTCTGATAACAATGGACCTCCATGCCGACCAAATTCAGGGCTTCTTCGATGTACCAGTTGATCACCTGTATGCATCTGGTGTCATCCTGCCTTATCTTCAGAGCCTGCATCTCGACGATTTGGTCATTGCTTCTCCTGACGTTGGTGGTTCTAAGCGTGCCAACACATACGCCAAGTATCTGGGCTGTCCATTGGTTCTTTGCAACAAGACCCGCGCTCGTGCAAATGTTGTGGCAAGCATGCAGATCATTGGTGATGTAAAAGACAAGAACGTCGTCATCATTGACGACATGGTTGACACAGCCGGAACCATAACAAAAGCTGCCGATATCATGAAAGAAGCTGGCGCAAAAACAGTTCGTGCCTGTGCTTCTCACTGCGTGATGAGCGGCCCTGCTTCTGAGCGCGTACAGAACTCAGCACTCGAGGAGATTGTCTTCACCGACTCTATCCCTTATACAAAGCGTTGCGAAAAGGTAAAACAACTCACCATTGCCGATATGTTCGCAGAGACTATTCGCCGAGTAGAGGACAACGAAAGTATCTCTTCTCAGTATCTCGTATAAAAGAATCATCAAAATTCTTCACCATAGAGCCTTCCTTGTTTTTGCAAGGAAGGCTTTTTTATGGCAATTACAGATAGCCTATTACAAAGGCTATTATAGAGGTTGGTACACGCCTATTGCAGAGGCTTACTTCAATATGACAGTCGACCAAGAGACGGCTCACCCGATAAATCAGGGGGAAAATTCTTTAATTCTTTATAAAATTTGTACCTTTGCACCATGAACAATCAAGGACTATTAGCATTGGCACAGTTGATTCTGCCATCAGAGATACTTTCAAATTTTGAAGTAGTACGCGTAGAAGAAGAGGCATCCTTTATCCGCATCTATCTTGATGAATCGATTAAGGATGAATATAAAGAGAACCCAGAGATTGAATCCAAAGGTTTCTGTGAGGCTGTAACTATACGTGACTTCCCAATCCGCGACAAAGGTGTTGACTTGATAGTCAGAAGACGCAAATGGTATGACAAGCAGAATAACCGATACTTCTCCGACTCTTATGACCTAAAGGCAGAAGGAACCCGCTACTCCAAGGAGTTTGCGGCTTTTTTAAAAGGAGTGTATGGAGAAGATTCCTACGACCTCCCGTTCGCTTGACCGCTATTATCACATAAACGGGGATACGTTTGAAAAGCAGTACAAGGAAGTGCTCAGTGGCTATCGTGAATGGTCAGAACTCTCACATGCAGAAGACTGGCTTTTCTTTCCCGAGAACATAGGTGAAAGCATCTGCATTGACGAAACGGCTCCAAGCAACGGTGAGCTGTACACTATAGTAAGCAACAGATCTTCACGTGGAGGTAAAGGTACCATCATTGCGATTGTAAAGGGTGTGGCAGCATCTGCTGTCACAGAGGTGCTTATGCGCATTGACGAGGACAAAAGACTGATGGTTAAGGAGATAACAATGGATATGTCAAATTCCATGCGACTTATAGCCAGACGCTGTTTCCCGGCAATGCGTACCATAGACCGCTTCCATATACAGAAACTTGCATGTGATGCCTTGCAGGAGATGCGTATCGCGCATAGATGGGATGCCATTCAAGCAGACACGGATGCCAGGGAAGAAGCCAAATGCCAGGGCGAAGCATACACTCCAATTGTGCTTGCAAACGGGGATACACACAAGCAGTTGCTTGCTCGCAGCAGATATCTGCTTTTCAAATCAGCCGACAAATGGACAGAAAGTCAGAGACAAAGAGCAGAGGTGCTCTTTGAAACGTATCCAGACCTAAAAGAGGCTTATTCACTCACACATTCGCTAAGAATGATATTTTCCAAGAATACCATCAAAGATGCAGCAAGACTCTCGCTTGCACGCTGGTACAACAAAGTGGACGATTCTGGTTTTAAGAGTTTCAATGTTATTGCAGCCACACTTTACGAGCATTATGATGAAGTTTTGAATTTCTTTGTCAATAGGGCAACTAATGCCTTTGCAGAATCATTCAATGCTAAAATTAAGGCGTTTAGATCTGCTTTAAGAGGAGTCACGGATATAAAATTCTTTCTTTTCAGACTTACAAAACTATATGCTTAATCCCCTAGATATATCGGGTGAGCCCAAGAGACTGTCATTATAGGCGAATGGAAAAAAAAGAGAATCCCATGCTTCTCATAACGAAACATGGGATTCTTAAAAAACTATTGCTATATTGCACTTATCGTATTAGTCCAACCACTTTACGTAGCAGAAGTCCTGACGATGAGGCAATTTGTCGTTCTTAGGATACATACGAATAGCTGTCTTGAAAGAACCCGCATTTACTGGCTCTATCTCAGCCTCAAAGGTAAAGTTGTTACCCTCATGACCCTTCACCTTGAATGGATAAACAGCATAAACCTGCTTGCCATCCTCTACCTGATTTTTCAGAACTACAAGCTCAAGACCTACAGCGTCGTTCAAACCCTGCTCGTCGATGACATACTGAATCTTGTACTTCTTACCAGTCTCAACACCATTGGCCAAAGCATCATTCTTTGAAACTACATGGATAGAATCCCAACGCTCGGCAACAGACTCCTTCCACAGAGCAATCTCCTTAGCGAGAGCATTGTCGTTGGCGCTCAACTTCTTGAAACGAGCAGCCTGCTTGTTGTAGAACTTATCATAGTAGTCATCCAACTGACGCTTCATGGTGTAATGAGGAGCAATAGTTGCAATAGAGTTCTTCACTACCTGAATCCACTCCTTGCTGTAACCCTCCTTGCACTTGTTGTAGTACATAGGAACGATATCATTCTCCAACATATTGTAGATAGTAGCAGCATCCAACTGATCCTGATAACCCTGGTTCTGGTAAGTACGCTTCTCAGGAAGAGCCCAACCGGCACCCTCACGATAACCTTCTACCCACCAACCATCGAGAACAGAGAGGTTGACAACACCATTCATCTCTGCCTTCTCGCCTGAAGTACCAGAAGCCTCCAATGGACGTGTAGGAGTATTCATCCAAATATCAACACCAGAAACCAGACGGCGGGCCAAAGTCATATCGTAGTCCTCAAGGAAGATAATCTTACCAAGGAACTCAGGACGCTGGCTGATTTCGAAGATCTTCTTGATCAAGCCCTGACCAGCACCATCAGCAGGGTGAGCCTTACCAGAGAAGAAGAACAATACAGGATGCTCTGGGTCGTTAACGATCTTAGACAGACGGTCCAAGTCGGTGAAGAGCAAGTGAGCACGCTTGTAAGTAGCGAAACGACGGCAGAAACCAATCATCAAAGCGTTAGGATTGATACGCTCAAGCAAAGATACTACACGAGCAGGATCACCCTGATTCTTCAACCATGTCTGTGTGAACTTCTCACGGATATAAGCTACAAGCTTCTTCTTCAATGCCATACGGGTATTCCAGATTTCTGCATCTGAAACATTGTAGATAGCATGCCAGATTTCCTCGTTGCTCTGATCGTTCATAAAGTTCTTGTCGAAATAGGTATCATAGAGCTTGCGCCACTCTGTGGCAGTCCATGTTGGGAAGTGTACACCATTTGTTACATAACCCACATGATTCTCCTCTGGGAAGTAACCCTTCCAGATGTTAGAGAACATCTGCTGGCTTACCCAACCGTGCAGCTTACTTACACCGTTAACCTCCTGGCAAGTGTTGCAGGCGAAGGTAGAGAGGCAGAAACGCTCGTTGTGATCGTCTGCATTCTCACGGCCCATACCAATGAACTCGTCCCAAGAAATGCCGAGGCGCTGTGGATAGCCACCCATGTACTTGCCGAAGAGAGCCTCGTCGAAGTAGTCGTGACCAGCTGGTACTGGAGTGTGAACAGTATAGAGAGAAGAAGCGCGAACCAACTCGAGAGCCTGGTTGAAGTTCAAGCCGTCCTCCTCGATATAATCGCAGAGGCGCTGCAGGTTGCACAGAGCAGCATGACCTTCATTGCAGTGGTAAATATCCTTCTTGATACCAAGTTTCTTCAAAGTCAGGATACCGCCGATACCCAGCAGGATCTCCTGCTTCAAACGGTTCTCCCAATCACCACCATAGAGAGAGTGAGTGATAGGACGGTCGAACTCAGAGTTCATATCATTATCTGTATCCAGGAGATACAACTTGATACGACCTACGTTCATCTGCCATACATAGGCATGAACCTGATAGTTTGTATAAGGAACATCTACGACCACAGGATTGCCATTCTCATCCAGAACACGCTCCAAAGGAAGAGAGTTGAAGTTCTGAGCATCATAATTGGCAATCTGCTGGCCGTCCATGCTCAAAGACTGCTTGAAGTAACCATATCTATAGAGGAAACCAACAGCACACATATCCACGTTGCTGTCAGAAGCCTCCTTCAGGTAGTCACCAGCAAGCATACCCAGACCACCAGAGTAGATCTTAACCACCTGGTTAATACCATATTCCATACAGAAGTAAGCTACAGAAGGACGCTTGGCGTTAGGTTTTACATCCATATAATCACGGAACATCTTGTAAACCTTCTTCACCTTTGCCATTGTCTCCTTATCCTTGACGATAGCTTCCTTGCGGTCATAGCTCAAACGCTCCAAAAGCAATACAGGGTTGGCATTCACCTTTTCGTAAAGTTCTGGATCGAGGCTCTTGAACAAGTCACGACCCTCATAGTTCCATGCCCACCACATATTGTGAGCGATTTCATCCAAGCACTTCAACTCCTTAGGGAGGCTTGACTTGATAGTTGTCTCCTTCCATTGAGGAGCATTTGCGTAATCTGCCTTAATTTTCATTGTGTTTTGTGTTAAAGTTTTTTAGTTACGTACTTCGACCTTGCGTAAGGCAAAATCATAAGCTTTATAATAATATTCAATAAAATTGCTCCACAAAGCTTTCTTGGAAAGCTTGTCAGCATTAGCCCTACTTTTCTTTACTTCAGCTGCATTGAAGTTGGAATATTCAGCAACTGTATCCTTGATAGCATCTGCCACCTCTG